>Ga0207422_1000018_pt1 | contig 879568 bp, 857 predicted proteins | sample MarCyaLeptolynsp_FD_187757 | JGI IMG/M metagenome (GOLD analysis project Ga0207422, IMG submission 187757) | Marine cyanobacterial communities from Panama - species 1 Leptolyngbya sp. (SPAdes) | ecosystem: Environmental > Aquatic > Marine > Unclassified | place: Panama: Panama City | collected... | reverse complement strand
GGGCCCCGCCGTTTCGACCAAGGCGCGCGAGAGCGGATGGCGGCTCGCGCGGGCGAGGCAGGCCGCTTGGGCAAGCTCTTCGCCATGGACAGAAATCAGACTTGGCGTGCCCAGGGTTAGCGTTCCGGTTTTGTCGAAGACCAGGTGATCAATTTCGGCAAACCGTTCGAGTGCATCGCCGGATCTCAGATAGATCCCTTTTCGGAACAATCGACCAGAGGCCACCACTTGGGCGACCGGTGCGGCCAAGGCCAGCGCGCACGGACAGGTGATGATCAAGGTCGCCACAGCCACCATGATGGCGTCACGAACACTGGCGCCGAGCAAGAGCCAGACGATCAAGGTGAGCGCCGCTGTGGTGTGGACAAAGGGCACATAGAGCGACACGGCCTTGTCCGCGATCCGGCGATAGCGCGCCCGCTTTTGTTCGCCCGCCTCAAGCATTTGCGCAATGTCGGCCAACAAGGAATCTGAGGTGCTGCCTAAAGCTTCGCCAGTGATGGGCTGGTCGAGGTTGACCGTGCCCGCGTACAAAGTCTCGCCAGCCTGGATCAATCGCGGCAGGCTTTCGCCGGTCACCAGGCTTTCATCAATTGTGCTGGTCCCCGCCGCCACTTTTATATCGATGACGGCGCGCTCTCCTGCTGCGAGCAGGATCTTGTCGCCGCGCCGGACCTCGTCGGCGCGAACGCTTTCAACGCTTTGGTCTTTTGCGAGTCGCGTCACGGACCGATTTTGCAGCGCCGCCAGATCGTGCGCCGCGGCATGGGCCTGACGTCGCAGCCGCGCATCCAGGAAGCGCCCGATGAGCAGAAAGAAGAGCAACATGACGCTGGCATCGAAATAGGCGTGCTCGCCCTCGGCCAGAGTCTCCCAAACGCTCACCCCAAAGGCGAGCGTTAAAGCCAGCGAGATCGGCACGTCCATATTGGCTCGGCCATGTTTCAAGACCGACCAGGCAGACTGAAAGAAATGTCGGCCGCTAAAGACCAGTACAGGCAGGGCAATCAGACCCGAAATCGCGTGCAAGGCGGTGCGCGTATCGGCGCCCATTTCGCCATGTCCGCCCCAAACCGAAACCGAGAGCAGCATGATATTGGCGAGCGCGAACGCCGCCACGCCCATGGAGATTAACAGCCCCCGCTCCTCGCGCTTGGCGGATTGCGCGGACCCGTCTTCGGAATAGGCAGAAACGCCATACCCGAGACCTGTCACACGCTCGACAATCGTGTTTGCGGATAATCCGCCCTGCCAGGTGACATTCAACTTGCCATTTGAGAGATTCATCCGCACATGCTCGACCCCCGGCACGGCGCTGACTGCGGTTTCAATCTTGGAAAGGCAGCCGCCACATTTGGCGCCGCGCACGGAAAGCGTCAGGCTTTTCAAGGCGCCCTTGCTTTGAACGAATGCGCTATAATCGCCGCCCACGGATTGGGAGGGCGGTTCGAGGCCAGACGGACAGCCCTCTGATCCAGATAGCGCAGCGTCGGTCATGATACGAGTATCGCCTTATTGACCTTGAACAGGACCGTTTCAGCCTGCGGGTCCATGACATTGATCCGCAAGGACCATTGGCCCGGGCCCAGATGACCCGCATCGGCCACATATTCACCATTCGGCCGGGCTTGATAGATGATGGCCTGATCCGCGCCATGCGTGGCCTTGCGCCGAATTTCGCCGATCACTGCATAATTGGACAAGGGCGCCCCATCGGCATCGCGCAGACGAAAAACCAGCTGGCCGGATTGCATTCCGGCCTCAGCGGTCCAACCGAGTTCGGCCTGCGCGGCGCGCTCTGCCAGCGTGTCATTGTAATTGAGACCCTGGACATACGACTTCTTCACGTCTTCGCCGGGAAAACTGGTAATGGCATGATACAGGAAGACGCCATTGACCGCGAACATGACGCCAAAAAAGCCGAGCATTATCAAAAGCACATGCCAGCCTTTTAATTCTCGGCCGGAGGTTTCTGGCGATGGTTCCGCTTGCACGTGGATCATGGGTTTGGTCCTCTGAAGGATGCGCGATTGGTATCAGTTTCGCCGGTCTCGATATCTTTGACCGTGATGGTCACCTGCCGCTGCCCTGCCCCGGCCGGTGCACTGATCAGAATACGGTAGCGGTCAACGCCATGGGCTTCGACCGGCAGTTCAATGGGATCACTTCCCTCATGTTCCATACCGATGACATGGAAGGACAGCCCGTCAATGCCTGTGATGCTGACCTGCATGGTTCGAGGTTCGGAGATCTTATTGACGAGTTTGAGCGTGTAGCCGTTTTGAATATTGCCATCGGACAGTTGAACAAAAGGCGGTGAGCGGTCTTTCAACACGTTCGCTTCAATCGTCGCCTTGGTCGCGAGCCCCCAAATCATGAGCAGACCAATGGCAGAGATCAGGACCGTATAAAGCACCGTGCGCGTGCGCAGAATTCGATACTTTGGCGGCGTTTGATGGGCGGCGCGCGCAGCCACCGCAACATCGGTATCATAGGCGATGAGGCCCGTGGGTCGGCCGATCTTCACCATCATCTGATCACAGGCATCGATGCACAGCGCGCAGTGGATGCATTCCAGCTGCGAGCCATTCCGAATGTCGATGCCAACCGGGCAAACCTGCACGCACTGGTCGCAGTCGATACAGTCGCCGCGATCATCCCAGCTTTCAGACTTGCGCTTCGGTCCGCGGGGTTCGCCGCGATCATAACGATAGGTGACGTTGAGCGCGTGCTCGTCCGTCAGGGCGGCCTGAATGCGCGGCCATGGGCACATATAGGTGCAGACTTGCTCGCGCATCCAGCCCGCGAGGAAATAGGTTGTCAGGGTCAGCAATCCGGCAAACCAATAGGCCGAAAGCGGCGCTTCGCCAGTGAACCATCCCTGCGCCACGGTCGGGGCATCATGCCAGTAGAGTATGAAGGCGCCGCCGGTCCAGAAGGCGATGACCAGCCAGACCGTGTGCTTGCCGAGCTTTCGCCACGCCTTGTTGAAATTCCACTTGCCCTTGTCGAGGCGCATGCGGGCCGCGCGGTCGCCCTCGAAGGCGCGCTCGACCCAAATATAGAGGTCCGTCCACACGGTCTGCGGGCAGGTATAACCGCACCAAACCCGTCCGAGCAGGGAAGTGACGAGAAACAAAACCAGCGCCGCCAGGATCAGGAGACCGGCCAGGAAATGGATATCTTGCGGCCAGATTTCGATGAAGAAGAAGTAGAACTTCTCGCTTTCAAAATCAGCGAGCACAGCCTGGTTCGGGATACCTTCACCGCGATCCCAGCGGATCCAGGGGAGTAGATAATAAACGCCGAGCGTGACGGCCATGACCACCCATTTGACCAGTCGAAAATTGCCATGCGCGAGCTTTGGATAGATTTGCTCGCGCTTAGCATACAGGTCCTTATGCGGGGGTGGTGTTGGCCCACCAGACCCCGCACTTGGATGTATGTTCAGCGTTGTCTGTCCCATGACAGTTCGCCTTATTCACCCCCGCCCAGCGTGTGGACATAGACCGCCAAGGCCTTGATCGACGCGTCATCCAAACGATCCTGCCAGGCCGGCATGTGCGAGTTCCGCGCATTGTAGATCGTATTGTAGATCGCGTCACGAGAGCCGCCGAACAGCCATTCCTGATCGGTCAGGTTCGGCGCGCCTTGAGTGCGATCGCCTTCCCCGTTCACCCCGTGGCAGGACGCGCATTGCAGCTGGTACAATTCGCCTACACGGCTGGCGGATGTCGCATCATGTTCCTGACCAGAAAGTTGCAGCACATAGTCTGTCAGGCCATCAATCTCGTCGCTTGAAAGCAGATTGTCTCGTCCGAAGGACGGCATCAGCGAGAATCGTGTGTCGAGATCGCCTTCATGCCGAATCCCGTGGCGAAGGGTGTATTCAATCCCGTCCAAGGTTCCGTCCCACAGCCACACATCGTCGGCCAGGGTTGGATAACCGATTGCCCCGCGGCCACCGGCACCGTGGCAGGTGGCGCAATTGTCGCCGAACAAGCTCTCGCCCATCGCCAATGCAAATTGTTGAAGCCCGCGATCGGTTTCGATCTCTTCCAACGAGGCTTCAAGCAGGGTCGCCGATTGTTCGACGCGCGCGTCTTTAAGGTCGGCGACCGCCGCCGCGACCAGATCGCGGTCAGAGTGATTGCGCAGGCCGGTCGTGTTGGTGCCCATGCCTGGCAATGCTGGCAGCGCCGGCATGAAAATCATATAGATCACAGCCCAGATGATCGTGCCGTACCAAATGTATAGCCACCAGCGCGGCAGCGGATTGTTTAGCTCCTTGATACCGTCCCAGCTGTGACCGGTGGTTTCAATGCCGCTATGATCGTCAATGTCTTTGATTTCATCGGCCATTGGATGGACCTCCATCGTCGTCTAAAGGCAGCCGCGCGGCGGCATCGAATTTTTCCTGATTTCGCGGCCACAGGGCGTAAGCCAGGGCCCCAGCAAACATCAGGACAAAATAGACCAGTCCCCCTGTCTGCGCGAAGCTTGCGAGTGTTTCGTACATGGTCGCCCTCCCCTATCGACGGTTGCTGAGATCGTCGGCTTCATAAGTCGAGAAATCGACCAACGTACCGGTCATCTGGAGGTAAGCGACGAGGGCATCCATCTCGGTAATCTCGTCCGGATTGCCATCCCAGTCGCGCGCTTCCACTGTGCCTTCGCGGCCAGCTTCAGCTTCATACAGCCCCATCAGACTGTCATAATAATCGAAGCCTTTATCATTGGGATCGGCTTGCGCGAGAATATGGCCCTTGGCGTTCTCGATCATCTCGTCAGAATAAGGCACCCCAACCAGACGTTCGGTGCGCAAGCGATCTTCAATGCCGTCATATCTGAGTTTCTTGTCCATCAGGAACGCGTATGGCGGCATGATGCTTTCTGGCACCAAAGCGCGTGGATCAATGAGGTGGTCCACCTGCCATTCTGCAGAATACTTGCCGCCTACGCGCGCCAGATCGGGTCCGGTTCGTTTGGACCCCCACTGGAAGGGGTGATCATACATCGACTCTGCCGCCAGAGAGTAATGGCCATAGCGCTCAACTTCGTCGCGCAGCGGGCGCACCATCTGACTGTGGCAAACATAGCAGCCTTCGCGGATATAAATGTCCCGGCCTTTGAGCTCGAGCGGTGTGTAGGGCCGCATGCCGTCGACTTTTTCAATCGTGTTATCCATGTACATCAGCGGGGCCATCTGGATGATCCCGCCAATCGAGACCACGACCAGAATGCCGATGGTGAGGAGCAAAGAGTGGCGTTCGAGGACGCCGTGATTGTTCATCAGTCCCATAGTACTCTGGGCCTCCTATTCAGCAGGCGCCAGCGCAGCGGCGCGTGGCTCTGGTTGTGCGTAAGGATCGTTCGCCGTTTCGAGATCTTCGGCTTCGCCATGCCCGAGGGCCGTGCGGATCAGATTGTAGGCCATGATCGCGGCACCGCTGAAATAGAGCAGTCCACCCAGCGCGCGGATCATATAGCTGATATGCTTGGCCTCGACGGTCTCGACAAAGCTGTATTCGAGGAAGCCATACTCATTGTAGGCGCGCCACATCAGACCTTCCATGATCCCGGCAAACCACATGGATACCATGTAGAAAATGATACCGATGGTGGAGATCCAGAAATGCCATTCAACCAGCGATTTGGAGAACAGGCCCTTCTTCTTATAGAGCCATGGCACCAGGCAATAGAGCGCGCCGAAGCTAATATAGCCAACCCAACCAAGCGCCCCGGAATGCACGTGGCCAATGCCCCATTCCGTATAGTGGCTAAGCGAGTTCACCGCGCGCACCGACATGAGCGGGCCTTCAAAGGTCGACATGCCATAAAAGGCGAGCGACACGACCATCATGCGGACCACAGGGTCCGTGCGCAGTTTGTCCCAGGCACCCGAGAGCGTCATCACCCCGTTGATCATGCCGCCCCAGCTCGGCATCCACAGCATCACCGAGAAGGTCATGCCCAGCGTCTGCGCCCATTGGGGCAGCGCCGTATAATGCAAGTGGTGCGGACCGGCCCAGATATAGATGAAGATCAGCGACCAGAAGTGTACGATGGACAGGCGGTAAGAGAAGACCGGCCGGTTCACCCGCTTCGGAATGAAATAGTACATGATCGCCAGGAAGCCGGTGGTCAGGAAGAAACCGACCGCATTGTGGCCATACCACCACTGTGTCATCGCATCCTGGACCCCGGCAAAAACCTGAACTGATTTCGAACCGGTCAAGCTGACTGGGATCGATAGATTATTGACGATGTGCAGCATCGCGATGGTGACAATGAAGGACAGGAAGAACCAGTTGGCCACATAGATATGCGGTTCCTTGCGCTTCCAGAGCGTGCCGAGAAAGACCAGCAAATAGACGACCCAGACCAGAGTCAGCCACAGGTCTACATACCATTCCGGCTCAGCATATTCTTTTGATTGGGTGACGCCCATCAGATAGCCAGTGGCGGCGAGCACGATAAAGATCTGGTAACCCCAGAACACAAACCAGGGCCACATTCCACCGGCGAGGCGGGTCCGGCAGGTCCGTTGAACCACGTAGAAGCTGGTGGCGAGCAGGACATTGCCGCCAAACGCGAAAATCACCGCACTGGTGTGTAGTGGCCGTAGACGCCCGAAATTGGTCCATCCAAGTTCAGGAAAGTAAAACAGGTTTGGCCAGGTCAGCTGCAGCGCGATCACGACGCCGACCAACAAGCCCGCTATCCCCCAGAACATGGAGGCCGCGACGCCAAATTTGACCAGCGTGTTTTCATACTCGCTTTCATCAAACGGGTCGCGATCAACCAAACCGCCCGCCCACATGGCCATGCCGATAACGAAAACCCCGGCTAGCACCATGAAGGTCAGCGCCTGATATTCCATACCGGCATCCTTGGAATAGGTTGCCATCAGCAATGCCAGGAACAGGAACACACTCGTCAGTGCTCCGACCCCTAATATGCTGGTATTGTTCCCGCGCCGTGTGGCCCCAATTACTTGTGTCATCGCCGACATACACCTCCGTCAGTCCCCAAAAGGGGCGGTTTCAGCTCCGAGCGATGCATAACTTTGGCCGTGAAGGGTCTGAATAAGGGGTTTCCCCTATGTGCGTGCGCGCCGCACCGGGTAAATACGGAACCACGATAAGCAAAGCGGACTTTGAAAATGACCCAGTATTGGCAAGGCATTCTCGGCGCGGCCATGATTGTCATTGGCGGCATCAAAACCTGGCTCCACATGGGCACAATTCCGCTTTTGTCTTTGCCAACCTGCAATGGTGAAACGATCAATATTGCGCTAAGCCAGGGCAGCTGGCTGGAGCGTGCCCATTGCTGGGGCTGCTATATGCTCGTTGCAGGCCTGATCGTGGTCGCAATGGCGGCTTATGAGCAGTTCGCGAAGCGGCGCTCTGTCGCTCGTTGATTGGATTGATCCGTGCCTGACGCCCGCTACAAAGGTTGGCTGATGTCAGAGCCCGATTCCCCGATTCTCCAGGACCCTAGCGGCAATTATGGCGATAAAGAATCGCTGGCCGTGCTGATGCAGTCCATCCTCGCCTCCGTCCCGGATGCGATGATCGTGATTGATGACACCGGTCAAATCCTGGCCTTTAGCGCCGCTGCCGAGAGATTGTTCGGCTATGAAGCCAAGGATATCGCAGGTCAGAATGTCTCAGTCTTGATGGCAGGGGCCGATGAAAAGCACCACGATCAGTATATTCGCAACTATCTCTCGACCGGCGAGAAGCAGATTATTGGAATCGGTCGTATCGTTGAAGCCAAGCTCTCGGACGGCTCAACCATCCCGGTGGAGCTGAAGATCGGCGAAGCCAATGTTCACGGGCGCCGATTGTTCACCGGCTATATCCGCGACATGTCCGAACAGCAGGCCAATGCGCTCCGTCTGAATGAAATGCAGGTGGAGTTGGCCAACTTTTCCCGGCTCAGCGCCGTGGGCACGATGGCCTCGGCCATGGCGCATGAATTGAATCAACCTCTGACGGCGGTCGCCAACTATCTGGAGGCCGCGCGCGACCTGTTGGATCAGGCCGACCCGGAGACTCTTTCATTCATTCAAGAAGCGCTGGACGCTGCTGCAACCCAATCCATTAGAGCCGGGCAAATTGTTCGGCGGCTGCGCGATTATGTGTCGCGTGGAGAACTCGATCTGCGTTCGGTCTATCTCCAAGAGGTCGTTGATGACGCGATATCGCTCGCCAAGGTCGGGATTGAAGGCCAGTTGGCGCGTGTGATCTCACGGGTGCCGGACGACTTCCCGCCGCTGCTGGCTGATCGACTGCAACTCAGACAAGTGATCGTCAATCTCGTGCGCAACGCGATTGAAGCTTTGTCGGAGACCGCCAATCCGCAGGTTTGGATCCGGGCAGAACTGGCAGATGGCCTCGCCGTCATTACCATCGAAGACAATGGCCCAGGCTATCAGGGCAAAGGCGATTCCTCGCCATTTGACCCATTTAACAGTTCCAAAGTCGGCGGCATGGGGCTTGGTCTGTCCATTTGCCAGACCATTCTCGACGCCCACGGTACAGACATCGAATATGCTGCATCACAACATGGGGGTGCAGCTTTCAAATTCACGCTTCGCCTGGCCGAAGGAGAGGGATGAAATGAGCAATCGTACGGTTTTTCTCGTTGATGATGATGAAGCCATTCGCCATTCGGCGAGCTTCATGCTGCGACACGCCGGTTTCCTGGTGAAAACCTATCCAGACGGCATCAATTTCCTCGAACAGGTCACAGCCGATCATGAAGGCTGCATCCTCCTCGATGTGCGCATGCCGGGCATGGACGGGCTGGCGGTCCAGAACGCGCTCAACCAACGCGGCATCACGATGCCGGTCATCGTCCTGACCGGACATGGTGACGTGCCTGTCGCGGTGGAGGCGATGAAGAATGGCGCCATCGAATTTCTGGAAAAACCTTATGAGAAGCAGACCCTGGTCGCGGCGATTGAAAATGCGTTTGGACAGCTCGATTCGCAGGCCGCTGACGATAAGCGCAGCATGGAAGCGCAAGCCAAGCTCACTTCACTGACCCCGCGCGAAAAGGAAGTGCTCGAGTGTTTGGTGGCCGGCCTAACCAATAAGGGGATCGCGCAGGCGCTTTCAATCTCTCCCCGAACGGTCGAGATTCATCGGGCGCACATGATGGAAAAGCTTGAAGCCGACAGCCTTTCGGCGGCGTTGAGAATGGCCTTCGTGGCAGGGCTAGGCGCGGACTAATCTGAGGAACACTACCTAGAGACGCGTCAGCGCCCATATTGTACAACCCCGCTATGTTGCATCGAGCAGATCTCCCCCGGCGTGACAAACCCGCTTCCTCGTCCAGACTGGTTCTGATCGAGGATGATGAGAATGTGCGTCGCTCGATGACCATGCTATTGCGGGCCCGCGGGTATCAGATTGACGCCTATCGGAGCGGGACTGAGTTTCTGACTTTGCAGGGACAGCATGGCGGTGACTGTTTGCTGATTGACTATAAGATGCCGCGCTTGGACGGTCTCGAAGTCATGCGCCGCCTGAGAGCCGAGAATGACCAGACGCCCGCCATCATGATCACAGGGTTTTACTCTGACTCGCTGGAGAACCGGGCCCGATCGGTCGGGTTCGCAAGTGTGCTCGAAAAACCTGCGCAACCAGACCTGCTTGTGCAGATGATCTCGGAAACCCTCAACTAGTTTGCAGCGTTCGACGCTCCGAGGCGATCCATCCTAGACGCGGATCGCTGAGCTGCCACCGAACGGGTCGTCTCCGACTAGGTCTTTGCCAGGTACTATCGATTGATCCGGGTGCACAAAGTCCTGACGGAACCATTTGTGGTCATGCTCGTTGAAAATGGAGAGTAGCCATTCAATCGTCGCCATCCCCGCCGGATTGCGGCGCACGCGTTCCGTATAAGTGAGCCAGAAATGGATCGGCGCGAGCGACGGCAGCTGAAGCGGCACCAAATCAGGTTCGACCTCGGCGACATAGCTCGGCAGAATTGCGATACCACCTGAACTCTTGGCCAGAGAAATCAACGCCGTGCCCGAATTCGTAATCACCGAATAATCGATGAAGTCTTTGAGCTGTTTGATATTCTTCGACCACCGCTCGACCTGGTGGACATAGGCGGTGTGCATGAGCAATTTATGGTTTTGGAACTCGAAGATGGATTGAGGATGACCATTGGAGGCGATGTAGGCCCGCGACGCGAAACACATATAGTGTAAGGTGCCCAAACGCTGAGCAATGATTTCAGGGTGGGTCGGCTTCTCGAAAACGATGGCCAGATCGGCCTGCCGGTGCACAACCTCATCAACCGCCAGCCCAATCTCGAGATCGATTTGAACATTCGGAATCGATTGGTGAAATTTCGGCAAGTGACGGGCAATCCAATGTGGACCCAAGCCATCCCCTGCTTTCACTTTAACCGCGCCCGCGATGGTTTTATTATTCTCGGCAACCTGATCGCCAACGGTCTCGACCAGATCCTGCATCTTCTGAACAAGATCCAGTAATCGCTTGCCCGCCGCGGTCATTTCAACGCCGCGTTTTGATCTTTGGAAAAGCTTTGTGCCGAGTTCCCGCTCGAGGTCGTTGATCCGGCGGCTCACAGTCGGGGTCGATTCGCCCAGTGTTTTTGCCGCCGCCGTCATGCTGTGCGCTTCGGCAACCAAGCGAAACACCCGCAGTCTATCCCAATTAAACCGCTCCGAAAGCACCTACTCCCCCAATGTTTTTATGTTTTAACCAAGTTTTGCGCAGTCGGTAGCGATAATCCAGTGCAAAACTGCATTTCCAACAAAACCGATAAGATTTCAGCGAGCCTCTTAAGCGTTTGCACACTGCTATGTGTCACACGCAAGCACTTGGAATATATAGGGTGGAGTAATGGGTAAGCGGGTAAGCGAGTCCGAAAGATTGGACCGCGTATTGGCCACAATGCGGCTGCTTCAAAGCCATTTGGAAGAAGCAAACTTCGATCTGACAGAGTTCGAAGAGGTCGAGATATTCCTGGACCTAGCTCTGGATGCTGGCGAAAAACTCCGCAAGCCGGATCACGCGCCCGTCCTGGATCGTTACTTCAAATAGACGAGATTAGCGTCCAGATTTACCGAGGCCGATCTTTTTCGCAAAATCTGAACGGCGGCGCGCATATTCGGGCGCGACCATCGGATAATCTGCCGGCAGACCCCAACGTGCACGATACTCATCGGGAGACATATCATAATGCGTTCTCAGGTACCGCTTGAGCATTTTCAGCTTGGCGCCATCCTCGAGACAAATGATGTGATGATCGGTGACAGACTTCTTGATCGGCACCGCTGGTTCCGGCCGCGGCGCTTCACTTCCAGCTTCTGCGAGCTCACCCAGTTTTGCATGAACGATCTTAAGCAAGCCTGGCAAATCCGATGCGCTGATGGCGTTATTACTGACATACGCGGAAACGATGTCAGTGGCTTGGGTCAGTAAGTCTAGGCTTGAGACTTTATCATTCGCATTGTTCGTCATGGGCTATGATTACACAAACAATTTGGCAAAAGTCTATTCTCAATTCGGAAATACATTCTGGATTTCAGATTTATATATTTCGGAAAATGTATCGTTTCAGAACTCTTGTATAGGCGCGGTGAAACGACATCTGTTTTACAACTAGACCAATGCAAATTGCGAGAGTTGTGTCAAACGCTTTACCAGCCACCACCACCGCCGCCGCCCCCGCCGCCGCCAGAGAAGCCCCCGCCGCCGCTGCCAGAAGAGCTTGAGCTTTGCGGCAACGCGGTCGACACGCCGGAGCTCATGCCTGAAACCATATTGTCGGTCATGCCGCCGATCGACCCAAAGGTTCCGGCATTCATGTTGGTCCAGCTCGGATTGTAATCTTTGGCGGCTTCCGGGATCAGACGCTCAAAATGCTTGGTCCAAGGTTTTTCGACGCCGAGCGCGACAGCGTATGGGAGGAAGGTCTCATAGCGGTTGACAGTCATAGGTGGCGGCGCATCGCTGCCAATCTCGACGGAGTTGAGCTGCAGCTTTTCGGCTTTCTCCAAATACAGTCTGAACCCTTGCAAATGGGTCCGCACGTCCTGCCCTTTTCGGGTCGGCGCTGGCATCAGATACATGAAGAGCCCATTCAACCCGATAAGACCAATCACCAATAAAGTATGCCAGATCGACCAGTAGGAGGCTTGCGCCGCCGCGAATATGATCGTGCCAATGGTCAGAATAGCGCCGAGAATGACGTAACCCAGATTCCACTTAAAGTAAGTCGAGCCGTACTTATTCGTGATCTTCTTGCGGAAGCTCGTATAGGCCTTTGTGAAATCGGCATCATACTTCTCGCCCAGCTTCACGGTGCCGCCGTCCTCAAACAAACGGTCATACAGGCTTCGTAGGTCTGACGAGATCCCACCGCCCGAGGTCGCCGTCTCTCGGATGAGCGTGGTTTTCTTCTTGTCATCCTTGTCGACATCGATGCGCATATGCCCTTTCGATGCCAGATACATCAGGCTCGCAATCAAGCCATCATGACCCCGCAATCCCCGATAATAGATGTGATGAGCCGCAGCCGGAGAGTATCCTTTTGGAGGCTCATATTGCGGGAAAACCGGGCCTTTCACAGGGTCGCGTCCAACCCGATCAAAACTGCGATAATAGAAACCGAGAAGGCCAAAGAATGAGAGAATCAGCGCCGTGACCGCACCATTGCGCGCCCACCATAGCCACCCACGATCGGATAAGGAGGGCGGGTCGATCACGCCCTTTTCAATGGTCACCGAGACAGTCAGCCCCTCGCGAATGCCGAGCGGCTGTGTCGTTCGAAAAATGTGCGACGCCCCGCGCCGTTCATAAGCATAGTTTCGATCTTCCGATCCGAACCCGCCCGTATATGCGTTCTGCTCAATCAGGCGCGCACCGTCGGGAAAACGGATCTCGGCGCTGGCTTGATTGATCGGGAACAGCCAATAGCTCCCCGTCACATTCCAGAACAATTCGTCGAAGATGTCGTCATAGCGGATCATATTCTTGACCCGATACCGAATTTCATAGCGATGCACGCGATAGTCTAGATAGACGTCCGGATCACCAATTCGGATTTGCACGGCATTTCCGATCCGTTCGCGTGTATAGGGCTCTCTTTGACCGTCTTTTCGAACGCTGAGTATATCGTATCGAAACGGCAGCGTGCCCGGCCCATCTTCATCGCGGTAGAGCGCCGGCAGGTCGCGCAAAATTCCGCGCCGGATGTCTCGACCTTCGACATTCACTTGCAGCGTCTCGGTGACGACAATGTCGCCGTCTTTTTCAACTTCGATCAGAACATCAAAGCTGCGGATCTCTTCTTGCGCGAAGGCCGTGCTAGCCACCAAAAGGACGGCGAAGGCGAACGTTGCAAATCGACAAATGCCGAGCATCAATCGCTCCCTCCCAGATTGAGATCGGGCATCGCGCGATCGGCCATCTGAATCTCAAAGAAGTGCCGACGCGCAAATCCAAACGCACCGGCAATCAGGTTGCCGGGAAAGCTCTCCACCGCAACGTTCATCTCGCGCACGGCGCCATTATAGAAGCGACGCGCCATCTCGATCTTGTTTTCGGTTTCCGACAGTTCCGCTTGAAGGTCTCTGAAATTCTCATTGGCTTTCAGGTCCGGATAATCTTCCGCCAGCGCCATCAGCTTGCCGACCGGCGCCGCCAGCGCGGTTTCCTTCGAGCCGCGTGCGCTCGGATCATCGCCCGCCTGTAAGGCGGCATTGCGTTTCATGATCACGTCTTCGAACAATTGGCGCTCATGGCTGGCATAGGCCTGCACTGTAGTGACCAATTGAGGGATCAAATCCGCGCGACGTTTCAACTGAACATCGACATCGGCCCAACCATTATCGACCATGTTGCGTTTGCCGACCAACTGATTGAACAGAATGATGATAAAGGCGAGCACCGCCACACCCACGCCAAGTGCCACATAAATCGCCGTCATTATCGAAGTCCCCTCATAGAACACGACCCGTAGGCTTACGGCATTCCCTCAAATTGTGAAGACCGCTGTGGACGAGCGGTCTTGCATCCCTCCGATTGCCAGCTCAGCAGGCGCAGTCTAGATCAACATATTGTCTAAAAAACTGGGAGAGACAGGCATGGCAGAGGCCGCCGCGGAGGCAGAGACAAAAGGTTTTCTCGGCTGGGTAGAAAGAACGGGCAATAAATTACCCGATCCAGTCTTCATTTTCTTTTATCTGATCATTTTGCTGATCGGGATATCGATCGTCGCGGCGCTGCTGAACGTTTCAGCGCAGCATCCAACGCAGTTAAACGCTGACGGAACGCCCCGGATTGAAGAAGCGGTCAGTCTGTTATCGCCAGAGAATATTCAACGGCTCTGGGTCGATATGCCGAAGACGTTTACCCACTTCCATCCGCTGGGCTACGTCCTGGTGGTGATGTTGGGCGCTGGCGTGGCAGAACGGTCCGGCCTGTTTGGGAGTGCTATTCGCGGCGCAGTTCGCAACGCCCCAAAGGCCCTTTTGACGCCTCTGGTTGCGCTAATCGCGATGCTTTCAAACCACGCGGCCGATGCCGGTTATGTCGTGATGATCCCGCTGGCGGCGATCATTTTCGCCTCCGCAGGGCGCCATCCGCTGGCCGGAATCGCTGCCGCATTTGCCGGCGTCTCGGGCGGGTTCTCCGCCAATATCGCGCCCGGGCAACTCGATGCCCTGCTCTATGGCATTACCGAAACCGCCTATGAAGCGAGCTCCATTGATGCAGGCTGGACGATGAACATCGCCGGCAACACCTATTTCATCATGGCGCTGCTCTTCATCTATATGCCGATCATCTGGTTCGTAACCGACCGGATCATCGAACCGCGCTTGGGAAAATGGGTCCCGGATGAAGGCGCCGATGCGCAAAGCTATGGCGACGAAAACAAGCCGCTGACTGCAGAACAGAAAAAAGGCCTCGCCTGGGCGGGGATTGCGGTCCTCGGCGTGTGCGCGCTGTGGGCCTTGATGACGTTCGGGCCCGGCACGCCGCTGATCAATGAGGGTGCTTGCGCCGGTGAAGAACTGGCCGCCGGCACCTGTAGCCCAATTTCGAATTATGGTCCCTTCTTTCAGTCTCTGGTCGGGGGCTTCCTGGTCTTGTTCCTGGCCGCTGGCTGGGCCTATGGCGCCGCCGCAAACACGATCAATAATCACAAGGACCTCGTGAACATGATGTCCGAAGCGATGAAAGACATGGGCTATTATTTGGTCCTGGCGTTCGCAGCGGCGCATTTCGTAGCGATGTTCGGTTGGTCAAATCTTGGCCTCATCACAGCCGTGCACGGCGCCGATGCGATTCAATCCAGCGGTCTGCCGCTGCCCATCGTGCTCGGTTTGATCGTCTTGTTCTCAGCCATGTTGAACCTGTTCGTCGGCTCGGCGAGCGCCAAATGGGCCCTGATGGCGCCGGTTCTGGTGCCGATGCTGATGCTGCTCGGAATAAGTCCGGACGGCGCCACAGCCGCCTACCGTGTCGGCGATGGCGCGACCAATATCATTACACCGCTCATGGTCTATTTCCCGCTTATCCTTGTGTTTGCGCAACGCTGGAAAAAGGATTTCGGTCTGGGGAGCCTGACAGCGATGATGATCCCCTACTCGATCTGGTTGCTCATTTCAGGCGTCATCCTGATGATGATCTGGATCTTCCTGGGCCTTGATCTCGGACCGGGCGCACCGGCGCAAATTCCGATCCCGGGGGCGAGTTAGAGCCCAAGCGCCTGGCGCTTCAATTCAAACGACTTCGGAACTGGCGCCTCGAGCGCCAGTTTCTTTTTGTCCGGCAATGTGAGTTCGAGGCCTGCGGCATGCAGCATCAGACGATCCCCCTCATCGCCCTTTTGGCCATAGATGTGGTCGCCCAGGATCGGACATCCCATCGCCGCCAAGTGGGCGCGAATTTGATGCATACGCCCCGTTTCAGGACGCGCCTCGATGCAGGCGTGATGATCGGTTCTGGACACGACTCGCCAAGCCGTGCGCGCCGCATCCGCGCCGGTGTCCAAGGTGCCGACGCTGACGCTTCTGCCAGACTTGAGCAGCGGTAAATCGCAAATATCAGATTCAGCGGATGGCGCTTGCCCGCCCACCAAAGCGAGATAGCGTTTTGTCACGCGGCGGTTCGCAAACTCTGCCGACAAGGCCGCAATCGCCGGTTTCGTCTTGCCCGCCAAAACCAGGCCCGATGTGCCCGCATCAATCCGGTGCACCAATTGCGGGCGCTTGCCATTCGAGCGGGCAAAGGTCCACAGTAAATGGTCCAGCGATGTCCCCCGATTGCCCCGCGTCTGTACCGCGAGACCCGACGGTTTGTTGAACGCGAGTAGATACGCGTCCTCATAGATGACCAAATCGCGCACAAAGGCTTTCTGGGTTTCATCAATCTTCGGGATAGGTCGATTACGCATACGCGTTCACTCTTGAGCGTCCTGATGGCGGGGCCTTAGGCCTGAACCGAAAACCCACTAATGATCAAGGTCGCAAGCATCAAGAATGAGGTTACGAAGGTCCAGAACAGGAAAATCAGAAACATTCTGAGACCCGACATGAAAAAGCCGGAGCCGCCCGCGACCATCAAACTGCGCCACAGATAGGCAAAGAAGGACAGGCCATAGAGCCAGAATACGATGCCCGGCAAAATCGGGCCCGCGAACATCAGGAACGCGCCGGTCAAATAGATCCAGGAATGCAAATGCAAGGCGTGGATCGCGTGATCGTAAATGTACAATTCCCGCCGCCACACATGCAGCAAGGTCAGCGCGATCATCGTCAGCGGGACCAGCAAAATACTGAGACGCGGCAGCCATCGTTCAATCTCCGCGGCAAACTGATCCGGGCGATTGAGCACAGCGGCCACCTGCGCTTCGACGTCGCCGCGAATCTCTTCCGGCGCGTTCACATCGATATTGGCCGCTTCCAATTGCGCCCGGGTGGCGGCGTCGAGTTCCGGAATCTCGGGTGTTTCGGCGAGGCTTTGTTCGATCTCAGCCCGCGTGTCATCATCAATACTGTTGATCCACTGCCCGGGCGTGACCAGGGTGAACAGCATCAGATAGAACAACAAACTCGCCAGCAGGAACAATCGGAACGGCGGGACGTAGCGGGCCCGCTTGCCTTCGGTATACTGCTTGGTCAACCGACCCGGACGAAACAGCAAGACCGGCACGGTGCGCGCCAACCGGCCATCCAGTGTAAATGTATCAGAGATGGTCTCACCAACCAGCGACCAGACCGGGCGATGGAAACTCGCGGCCAATTGGCCGCATTTCGGACAATACTTGTCATCGACCATTGTACCGCAATTGCGACAGGGTTCGCCGCTCAGGTCGGCGTCCTGGCGCGTCGTCAGCGCGCCGGCGGAGGCAGCGCCCGCGATTTCCAGTTCTACGGACATGATCCTCCCCCGAATACAGTCCTATTCCGTGGACGCGACCTCTGTCTCTTCAGCTTTTGGGCAGAGCCAGCGCGACCGGTGATTATCTTCGGCATTTTCGGCCCAGCCATCAAGTCTCGGATCGACGAGATTCTTCGTCACCTGGAACCACATTGGCGTGATCGGATGGTCTTCGAGCATGATCTTCTCCGCCTCAGCGAACAATTCGGCACGCTGGGTCAGATCACGTTCCTGACTCGCCGCTTCGAGCAGGCGGTCATATTCAGGGTTGGCGTAATTGCCATAATTTTGCTGCCCTGTGTCGGAGTCGAGCAGATAGAGGAAGTTGAGCGGATCATTATAGTCCGCTAGCCACGCCCCGTCAGAGACCTGAAAGTTGCTCTGGCGAAGATCTGCGTAAAGCACTTTCGTGTCTTGCCGCAGGATCTGAGCATCGACCCATGGGGCGATCTCATTCCAATTGGCTTGCGCAACCGGGGCGGCTTTCGGATTATCGTCGGTTGAGCGATGCTTATATTCGAACCGGAAAGGATTATCGGGGCCGTATCCAGCCTCTTCGAGCAGACGGCGCGCTTCGGCGAGGCGTTCTGGGCGGCTCATGGACTTCCATGAGACTTCCGGACGCTCGGTCTCGTAATTGTTGATCCCTGGCGGCACGAAACTATAGGCCGGGACAAATCCTGGCGTCAGGACATTCTCGACCAGATATTCGCGGTCGAGCGCCATGGAGAGCGCTTTGCGAACCCGGATATCGTCAAACGGCGCTTCGCTAGAATTGAAGCTCCAATACGTGGTCAGCAATCCGGGCGTTGTGCGCGCCCAGCCCGGCAGGCGACGATCAAGCTCGGCTTTTCGACCCCCATCAAACGCATTGTTGATGTCGAGCTCACCGGCTTCGATGCGGCGCTCGACAGCGGCGAGGTCTTCCAGTTCGAAATAGCTGACGCGCTCAAAGCAAAGCGTATCGGCATCATAGAAGAGCGGGTTTTTCTCGACGACCAACTGGTCGCCCGTCACCCAATAGACCAGCTTATACGGTCCGTTGACTTCAATATTTTCCGGCTGCACCCAGGCCTCGCCGAATTGCTCCACGATGTGCCGTGGGACCGGATAGGTCGTGTAATGGGTCAGCAAGCCCAGCAGATAGGGCGCGGGCTCTTCCAAAGTGATCTCTAGGGTTCGATCATCGACGGCGCGCACGCCGAGCTCTTCCGGTGCAATCCGGGCTTCATTCAAAGCTTGAGCGTTTTTGATAATGTAGAGCAGCGACGAGTATTGAGATGCAATTGCCGGATCCTGAATGCGGCGCAGCGCGAAGACAAAGTCTTCAGCCGTCAGCGGCGTGCCATCAGACCATGTCGTGTCGCGAAGCGTGAAAGTCCAAATCAGCCCATCCTCGGAAGTTGTCCAGCTTTCTGCCATTGCGGGAATGACCTGACCGTCTGCGGTATGCTGCGTCAGACCCAGAAACATGTCGCCAATGATGATGTTTTCCCACGCCGCCGAAGAGCGATGCGGATCGAGCGTATCGACTTTCGCTGAAATGCCTCGGCGCAGAGTCAGCGTATCATCTTCGATGGTTCCCCCGCCGCAAGCAGACAGGGCAAGCGCGAAGGCCATCGCGGTTCCAGCAAAAAGTCGGTTCAGACGCATGTAAGCTCTCCAGGAGAAATTGGTTTTGATTGCAATTAGTTTGTTTCAGACAAAAACCAATTTGCCTAGATCACAGGTGTCACATGTGTTTGAGGCCTAACGGCGGCGGAAAAACCCGACAAAGCCGAACAGGCCGGCCAGCAGAGATCCAATCCCGCCGGCCACTACGGTGATCGGGCTCACCGATCGCGCCAGAGCCACAGCTTGGCCGATGCGGGAAACTTCAACTTCCACCTTATCTCTGAACGTGCGCAGCGGCAGCGCCTGATTGTCCATCAAGGCATAAAGCTCGATGACCAATTCCTGCGGCCCCACTTCGGTCGGGGTCACTTTCCATCGCCAGACATTTTCTTGGAGCGGCGAGATCATCTGCGTGTCCGGCGTGATCGACTCAACCTCGAAGGAGTCGCCTGACACCAAAGCCTGAACGGAGGAGGAAATACGCGCTTCACCCTCAACAATGTTGCCATCGCCTGGCAGCGAGTCCGTGGCCGTCGAATCGCCGGTTGCATCAAGCGCCAAAGTGACCGTAAAGGCCCGGCCGAATTGCGCCGTCGAGGGCGTTTCGTGGGCAATCGGTACCGATCTCAGCGAATTCATGAAGGCGCTGTTCGACGACGCGATCCCAAAGAATTCCTCATCCTCGGCCGAGGGCGGGTTGATGGTCAGACTGCGGCTGTTCGAGCTGCGGGAGACCGGTTCGGGCGAATCGAACCCGATGCTCCCAGGCGGCGGCGCCGATTCGGCGGTTTCGGCATTTTGAGACTGCCAGTACTGGTAACCCCCGAAAGACAGGGCGCCCAGCCCGATAAGGATCAGCAAAAAGGAAATGAAACGGAACATGGCGTGATTATCTCCCCGATCACCAGAAGAGGCTATCACAAAAATCTCGGTTAAAAACCCGTCCGTTTTGAGGCGATGCCATTCATCTTGCAGTCGGGTCAGCGATGAAACCGCTTAGACGGATCGCTCTTTGGTCGAGGTGAAGCGAATATCCGGGTTCTTTTCCTGCGCATAGCCAACATCCCAGGCATTCTTGGCAAGATAGACCGGCGCATCATCGAGATCGGTGCCCGACGCAGACTTGTTCTTGTCCAGAAAAGCTTCCAGCAGCGCATCATCATCGCAATGGATCCAGCGCGCGACATTATAGGGCGCAGCCTCGAACACGACGTCGAGCCCGTATTCGTTGACCATCCGCTCTGCCATGACATCGATTTGCAGCGCCCCGACCGCGCCAACAATCATGTCAGAGCCTATGCTCGGCTTGAACAATTGCGTGACGCCTTCCTCAGCCAGGCCTTCCAAGGCTTTGCGCAAATGCTTGGCTTTCATCGGGTCAGTGGCGCGGGCGCGGCGGAGAATTTCCGGGGCAAAGTTCGGAATCCCCGCAAACCGGATATCGCCATTTTCCGACAAGCTGTCGCCGACGCGCAGCTGACCATGATTGGGCACACCAATAACATCGCCAGCATAAGCGGTCTCGGCAATCTCGCGATCCTGGGCAAGGAACATTAGAGGGTTATGCACATTGACCTGCTTGCCTTCCGCCGTTTTCAGCCGCATGCCGCGTTTAAACTCGCCGGAACAAAGGCGCAGAAAGGCCACGCGGTCGCGATGGTTTGGATCCATATTCGCCTGGATCTTGAACACAAATCCAGCGACGCCTTTATCGTCTCGGTTCAGCGTGTGTGGTTCATCTTTTCGATGACAGGTTTGCGGGCGCGGCGCGGGCGCAAATTCCTCGAGTACAGACAGCAACTCGCCAACGCCAAAATGGCGGAGAGCGGTGCCGAAAACGACCGGTGTCATATGCCCTTCGAGGAAGGATTGTTTGTCGATTTTGGGCAGCATTTCCACCGCCATTTCGGCGCCCTCTTCAAGCTCCTCAAGGGCACTTGCATCGATCTGCTCGCGCACATCACCCAGCGCCACGCGCGGGGACTCACCGGGTGTCAGCCCTTCGTCTGCCGTCTTTTTCGAATAGTGCAGGAACTCGCCCGTACGCAGGTCTGACATGCCCCCAAAGCGCTGCCCGGATGCCGCCGGCCAATAAAGCGGCGCGCAATCCAATTGCAACTGATCCTGAATCTGATCGAGCAGTTCGAGTGGATCCAAGGCTTCGCGGTCCATCTTGTTGATGAAGGTGACAATCGGGATGTCTCGCAGCCGACAGACTTCGAAGAGTTTCAACGTCTGTGGCTCGATACCTTTGGCAGCGTCGAGCACCATGATCGCGCAATCGGCGGCCGTGAGGGTTCGGTAAGTGTCTTCGGAAAAGTCTTCGTGGCCCGGCGTGTCGAGCAGGTTGTAAACATTGCCGCGATGCTCAAACGTCATCACCGAGGCGCTGACCGAGATGCCGCGATCGCGCTCAATCTTCATCCAATCCGAGGTCGTCCGGCGACGTTCACCCCGCGCTGCGACCTCGCCCGCGGCACGGATCGCGCCGCCCGCCAACAACAAGTTCTCCGTCAACGTCGTCTTACCGGCGTCCGGGTGAGAAATGATAGCAAACGTGCGGCGGCGGCCCGCCTCTTCCGTGAGGGACATGGAACTTCTCAAATCTGGTCAGGCCGTGCGGTTAAACGAAAATGCAGGCGGCTTCAATTCACCTGTCTGCGTTCAATTACATTAAGCGCGACGGCGCGTGTCTTGATCATTGGCAGCGCCCGCCTGAAACGTCTCGAGCACCAATGGCGGAACATCCCGCAGGCGCGCCTCAAACTGGCCCCCGGCAGTTGGCATCAGAACCAGGCTGTTCGCCCCCGTCTTGGAGATGACCAAAGCCGCAAGATCCATAAGCAAATCAGCATCGGCGGCGATTGTGTTGCCGATCAAGGGCTGCAGCTTCATTTTCACGAATTCGATTGCATCATGGGCCCGCAATTGACGCGGATCACCACAGCCCAGTTCGCGCCAACGCGTCATCACGCGCACCTCTGGCGCTTCAATCTCAATGACCCTGTCATTCAGCAAAAACAACATGGTTTGCCCCTCACTTGGCGACCATGTCGGCGATTTGCAGTTAATGAACCGTTACCACTTAAAATTGTGACAACTGTTCGACAGGTTCGGTCAGGAAATGCCGGCCCTCGCGATCCTCGATTTCCACCACCCAGAGGTCTCTGTCGCGGTCCCGGGCCCGCGCGACATAGGCGTCGACATCGGCCTCTTCCGGGCCAACGCCTTGGCTCTCAAGATCGACAAAAACGCGCTCCCCCTCCATCGAGGTTCGAGGAACATAGGCTCTGGCATGGCCTTGCAAGTCTGCCACTTTGAGCAGGACATCGCCGCGCGATTCCTCTCCGCGCTGCAGCACAAACGCCGAAGCGCCCGCGACTTGAGCGCGGCGCATCAAAGCCTCGACCCAAACCTGTGTTGGCAATCGTTCGTCAAACATTATTGAAACTCACTCCGCCGCGCGTTTTTGGTGTTCGTTCACCGCAGGGAGGGTCACCGTGACGGTTGTTCCGACGCCTAGGGATGTTTCGATCTGAACCGCGCCGTTTTGCAGATCGGCCAGACGATGGACCAATGCGAGGCCGAGGCCGCTGCCGGACCGGCCTTTGGCGTTGCGGCCCTGAGCAAACGGGGAGGCGATACGCTCAAGATCTTCGGCATCCATCCCCGCCCCCGTATCACGAACCTGCAAGACCGCTTTGTCGCCGCGAATGCCAGCGACGAGTGTGACGGTGTCCCCGGCGGTCGAATATTTGATCGCGTTGGAGACGAGATTGTCCCATATGCGGCGCACAGCGCTGGCATCGGCCAGGGCGAGGACCTCCTGGTCCATCTTCATGACCAGTTTGATGCCGGCTTTGTCCGCCATCGCCTGAGACTGCCGCAAGACGCTCTCGCCGCTTGCCGCAATGTCCATGGCCGCCAGATCCAAATCATAGGTTCCGGCCTCGGATTTTGCGTAACCCAAGATATCCTCGACCAATCTCAACAGGGCTTCACCGCTCTCGCGGATCAGCCCAGGATAGTCTTTATAGGCTTCCGGCATCGGTCCGCGGATCTCGGCGTCCATCACATCGGCGAAGCCAATCACAGCATTGAGCGGACTTTTTAGATCATGGCCGAGCCCGGCAAAGAATTTGGTCCGCTCCAATACCTGTTGATCAATGCCGGCATGGCCTGGTTTAGCGATGGTGAGGATCAACAGATTCCCGGTCCGGGTCGGTACGCGAAGGACGGCCAATTTCAGCGATTGGCCGCCAATTTTGGTATCGATCTCAGACACGCCAGGTTTGATAAAACGCTCCATGACCGAGCCGACTTGCAATCCAGGAACAAACTGGCTCTGCCCCCAGAGAGACCGCACGCGGCCAAGATCGGACACATTGATGATCAGGATCGGGTCTCGATTTGGATCATTGGCGGGACGCGCCGGGGTCGCGCTAGATCTCGGCCGCGCCGGCCCTCGCGCCGATTGCCGAACCTCGGTGATCAGCCAGGCAACCTGTAGAATAATTAATACGGTAAACACGCTGGCGCCCAACAAGGCCCCAGCCTGTCCGCCCGCCAGTGTTACAGCCAGCGCGCCGAATCCGGACAGCAAAGATCCGCCAATCAGCCAGTAACTCTTAACCGACTTCCCGCGATCTCTTCCGCGTATCTTAACGGATTGGTCAGGTCTGTTAGGCATTTTCCTTATCGTGGATTCATTAAATATGCGGCAGAATCCTAAATTCAGCAGATGCTAGCCTTTGCGGGACGCAAAAGATAGGCCAGTGTCTCGGTCGTAGAGTGAGGAGCTATTCATGACCAAGAAGACGATGATGTCGGCCATCGCAGCGATTGCGGGTCTGACACTACAAGCGACGGCGCAAATGGTCACGCCGGCTCCCCAACAAGTCGCGGCGACAGCGCCGCAGACAGACCCCCTCGCCCGCGCGGCGGCGCTCTATGCGACCTATCAAGGCGAAGTGACCGACGTGAAAACCAAGGGCTTCACCTCCGCGCGCGACATTGAGCATTCGCTCAACAGTCTTGGCGGCCACAATCCGGAACAATTGACTCAAGGCTGGATGGCTTACTCGGCCATGGTCGCGGCGCAGAACCCGGAATTCCGGGCGGCCGTTCTCGACATTGAAGGCTATTATGGCCGCGACATGCTGATGACCGGCATGCAGAACGATATCCGTTACGCCCGCACGCTGAGCGGTGGCAATGCTGCCGTGAACCAGGCCCTCACGGCCGTCAGCGCAGATAGCAGCCGTCTGATCGGCGCCGCAGCCTTCGTGAAAGAACAAGCCTACTCTCTGCAGGCCGCAGGCTGGGCAAAAGGGCGCGTTGGAAATTCAGGCGCGAAAGCTTCAAACCTGTTTGCGTCAACCCAAACTGGCATTCCAGCTCGAGGCGCCATGCTGCAGGCTATGCATTCCCCAGAAATCAACACCGTGTTCTTGCAAGCAGGCCAGTCCGGTGCCCCATCGGTTTGGGAAAGCGTCTCTGGAGCGGCGAGCACAATTCGGGTTCCGTCTGCGGTCGCGACGCTGGGCCAAACCCGCCGGATTGCGCGCGGCAAAGAACCGATTGCCGACCGGATTACAACGCTGGCGGCCTATCGCATTCTGAGCGCCGACCCTGCGAAAGCCGGATCTATGCGTCAAGCAATGAGCGAACGTGAGACCCAAGGCTGTTTGAACATGGCCAATCTCAACTTGCAGCAATGCGTTGCAGCCGCGCACAAGCATTATGAAGTGCCGTTCTGCATCGGTGAGCATGCGCTGTCTGATGTCGGCAAATGCATCGGAAAAGTCACCAACTAGAAAATCATCTCCACTTGCAGCAAACCCCTGGTCGCAGTGCCAGGGGTTTTCTTTTGCCCTCAATTCACCCAAATGCGCCTCATGAACACTGTTGAACGCGCTGCCGAAATTGAAGACGAGTTTGCTTTCCTGGATGATTGGGAAGATCGCTACGCCCATATTATCGATCTGGGTAAAGCCAATCCGCCGCTTGAGCCCGAGGAACGCACTGAGGGCACCAAAGTGCGCGGCTGCGCCTCGCAGGTCTGGATGGTGATTACACCGCAAGATCAAGATCGATTGGAGATCCGGGCAGAGAGCGATGCGATGATCGTTTCAGGTTTGATTTCGCTACTCGTGAGACTGTTCTCTGGCGCCACGCGATCAGAGATTTCCGAATTCGACGCCGACGGTTTCCTCGACAAAATCGGCGTAAAGGGCGCACTGAGCGCGCAGCGCTCGAATGGGCTCGCATCGATGCTATCAAGGATCAAGCAGACAGCGGCCAAAGACTAGACAGAGACTTTGGTGCACGTCTTGTAGAGCTCATGCAGTGATCTCACGCTGGCCAGCGCCCGTTGTTCGATCAGCGACGGTCGGACGCCATAGAGCCGCGCAAGTTTCGCCCGACTTTCTTCCCGGACCATCAAATCATCTAGGAACCGTACCTCGTCTGATCCCAACCGATTCTGGATCATGCGCAGTCGCGCGGCAGCTTTCGCGGCCATCGCTGAACCCGTGTCACGTCCTCCCCCTTGGCCGCCACCAATCCTACCGCCCAAGGCGAGCCCATCCCAATTCATCCCGGCGATCCGACCCGCGTCGCAGGCGCATTCCGTGTCGGCGCGATAAAGCTGCGTCGTCTCTCGGATCAGTTTGCGCAATACCGGATCATGGCAGCGCGTAATTATGAGATCGATCATCGGGCCCCGCGCATCCGGGTCAGGTGCGTTGAGCGTCTTGGCGTTTGCATTCGACCTGTGACCACCAGCCGGTTTCCCGGACCAGACGAGCATCATAGGCGTGTCATCACCCAGCGGGCGCAGGATCTCGCGAAGCCGAAGCAAATCGATTTCAGCGTCGGACACTGAGCCGATCATCCGGCTGCGGCGGTCCTTGCTTCGCCAAACCCCCCATCGATTGGCGTCAATTTGCGCGACAATCCCGCCGCGCTCGAGCGCGCGTAGGAGGCGGCGATTCATGCTGTGGATTCACTGAGTGGCGCGACCGTGACGAGGCCTTTTTCAAGCGTCTCTAGCCAGGCATCGAATTCGGCCTCATCCCGCATCTCTTCGATCTTGTGGCAGGCATGGGCCACGGTCGACCGGTCCCGGTCAAACGCATAAGCCACGCGCGACAAACTCATCTCTAAGCCGACATGGGTAAGGTACATAGCGACCTGCCGGGCTTGCACCATGTCCCTAGGCCCGCGATCTGGTTCCAGGATTTTATCGGCTTTGAGCTCCAACGCGTACCCCACCAGACTCGCTGCCAGATAAGCATTATTTTTGTCGATCCTTTGCTGACTTCCCACACTCAATCTCCTTCCGCCCATCAGGAAAGAAATATTATCATGCGGCACTGAGTGTAGGATTATTTTCCTATTCGCAAACCGTCTATTGCAATAGAATCAAGCCGCTAGGTTGCTTTGTTTGGTCAGCAAATTGTGGGACTCGCCCGCACGGTCCTTGCCCAGACGGATCTTCGGGATCAGCGTGTCATGGCACAGCAATAGAGCGTGGTTTCCCGGTGATGCCAGGGGCAAACGAAGCCAGGCATGGCAGTCTCGTTCGCGCTCGATCAGGCCGCCGACAGGCCGCATACGATCGAGCGCACTGGCCAGTCCGAGCGACCACATCTCACTGACCGTTTTGTCGAGATCGGAGATCAAACGACCCCGCATTTCGCGGCCGAGAATATCGCGCAATCCAGAGCCAGCGAGCCGAAAACGGACCTGTCCTTGTGGTTCGATTTCAACAATCGAAATCGACGCCAAATGGGCGCGTATGGCACCAGGATCGAGACTCTCGCGATACGGCAAGGCGGCGCCTCGACGACAGGAATCCCAATGAGCGACGAGCTCTGATTGAGACTCTGTGAAGCCGTCAAACTGTGTTGACACTGAAATCATGGCCACCCCCGCGGTGATTCGATTCGCCAGTAGTGAATCAGTTCGAATCGCCACGCAAGAGGAAAATCAGTAATTCATTAACCTATGTTACTGATTTATTTCATTTTGTTATCGAAACAAATGTGATGACTTGCGCTCGATACTATTTCTCGACTTTTCCGAGGCCCATTTCTTTGGCGAGCTCTGAACGCTTGCGCGCATAGCTTGGTGCGACCATCGGATAATCGTAAGGAAGGCCCCACTTTTCCCGATACTCTTCCGGGCTCAGCCCATACTTTGAGCGCAGATGGCGCTTCAGGGATTTAAACTTCTTACCGTCTTCGAGACAGATCAGAAACTCATCCGTAATCGACTTCTTGATCGGGACGGCCGGCTTTTTGGAATCCGGCGCATCGAACCCATTGCCGAGCGTAGACAGCATTTCATGCACGTCCCGGATCAAGCCTGGCAGATCATTGCTTTGAATGGTGTTGTTACTGACATATGCCGAGACAATGTCGGATGCGAGTTCCATGATCGCGCCATTGGTCGCAATCTCTCGTTCGATCTCATCACTCATACTAGTTCCCCTTAGTACAGTGATCGGTATATGGCGGCGTTTGGAGTAGAGTAAATAGAAAATTACATAAGATTTACAGGAACTTTCCTGCAGCAGGTGCCGAATGCTGCCGGTTTAACTTGAACAGAAATCCGCCCGTTTTCGCATCCTGTAATATTCATTACAGATTGCGAGCCTGCCCCATCAACTGGCCAGCAAGACGATCAACATGACAACGCCCAGCAAGACAGCTGACCACATCGCCATGGAATTCGTCAAACCGCCGCGGGCCAAGGCCCCGCGTGGGCTGAACGTTGTCTCGATCTGATAGAAGGCTTTGGATCCGATTCGACCAGCAAAGGCCGTCATCGCCGGACCCGCTTTGCCCCAAACTGTGCCAGCCCACTTGAAGAACCCGTAGCCCGGTTTGCGCAGGAACCAATCGGTATCGAGGATGGTGCCCGGCTTCTCCGGCGGATACAGGCCAAACCGTTTGAGCAACATGAACGCCAAGATGGCCAGCATCAGAAGCTGCATCTGCGTCAGGGTATGGTCGAGCGTATATGGCTCGTAGGCTTTGATTTCGGCGCCCGAGATCGAACACACATCCGCGGGTGCCGTCACCGTGCAGGGCAGCATGCCGTAAAGCCACCCATAGCCAAACCCGCCAATCGCCGGCAGCCCGATGGCGATACAGATGAAGGCAGCCATGCCCATGGCAAGCAACATGTTAAACGGCGCTTCCTTGACCCGGATGCCGCTATCATGCCCGAAGAAGGTGAAATACGGGATCTTGATCCCCGAATGCTCCAATACACCGGCTGACGCGAAAAGCAGCATCAGCCAGACAATGACATACCCCTCTGTCGCCACCGCGCTCATGGTCATCGACTTGGCGACGAAGCCGGAAAATAGTGGGAATGCCGAAATCGAGACGGCGCCGATAATGCAGAAGATCGTCGTCCACGGCATCGACTTGTAGAGCCCGCCCAGTTCGCTGGCTTTGGCCGTGCCGACGCGGTACAGAACCGCGCCCATGCTCATGAATAAGAGCCCTTTATAGATGATATGCGCAAAGGCATGCGCCGCCGCCCCGTTCAAAGCCAGCGGTGTACCGATGCCGATCGCGCAGATCATGAAGCCCAGCTGGTTGTTGAGCGAGTAAGACAAGACTTTGCGAAGGTCGTTTTCAATCACCGCGAAGAAGACGGGGAAGACCGTCATCACGGCGCCAATCCAGATCAGAATCTCAAAGCCTGGGAACATGCGTGCAAAGGCATAGACCGCGAGCTTGGTGGTGAAGGCCGACAGGACGACTGCACCCACAACGGTGGCCTTCGGATAAGCGTCTTGCAGCCAGTTGTGCAGGAAGGGGAACGCCGCCTTGATCGCAAAGGCGATGAAGATGAACAGCGCGCCCGGTTGATCAAAGCTGGTAAAGGCCTCCAAGGACAAGCTGCCTGTGGATTTGTAGACATAGGCGAGTCCATCCAGCAGCAAAACGCCGGACAGGATTTGTACGCCCAAATATCGCATCGCGGCCTGATACGCGGCTTTCGTGCCGGCGCGAAGGATCAGGAAGACCGAGCTGACCGCGGTGATTTCCCAGAAGATAAACAGCGTCATCAGATCGCCAGCAAAAGTCGCCGAGACAGCCGCCCCGGCATAGGCCAGCGCCATGCCGTCCTGCAGTTGATCATCCGTATGCAAGGCGTAAATCGCGTTCAGGAACGAGGCGATCAAAAAGGCCAGTCCAAATATGAAGGACAAGCTGTCGACACGATACAGCACCAGATCGATGCCGAGCACGGATGCCGTCGCCAAATCAGTTTGCCGATCTGCCATCGCCAGCAAGAGCATGGCCACCACAGGCGTCGCCACCATCAAAGCCTGACGAACGCGCTGGATCGGGATCAAACAGCCGATAAAGCCAACCGCGATGAGCAGCAGTCCAGGATTAATCTGTGCCAGGAGTCCGGTCATGAATCAGACTCCACATCATTGGGTTTGGTGTCGGCCTCGCCATAATAATCTTCATCGCGGCGCAGGAGCTTGCCCAATGGCCATCCTGATAATACGGCGATGGCAAAGGCGCCGAAGCCCCAAAATGCATAAAAGCCGGTCGCTTCAGCGAAGGCGGTATATTCGTACTCATGGCGATGAATGAACAGATCGACCACGATCAGGCTCACCGAAATCAAAGCCACGATCAGCAACAATAGCATCGGTGTTCGCGGCGCCTCGACCCAACCAAACAAGAGCTTGGACATTGGATGGGTGTGCTCATCAGACGGCAAGGGCGTCTCTTGTTCCGGCTTCACGAAACGGCCGCTGGCATCGCGTTCTGGAGGAAGGGTCATGGATTGCCTCCGGTCATATATACCGATGGAATGCGTTCTCCGGTGGCCGGCTCAAGGAATTCCGAAATCGGTCCGACAGTGAAGAACATGATGAAGCACAGGGCCGCGGTGAAACACGGGGCGGCGACCGTCAACAAGGGCGCGCCACCGGGGCGCTTGTACGGGGCGGGCTCGGGCGTTCCAGGCGGCGGCATAAGCGCCAGGATCGGGATCGGCAGCAAATAGGCGATGTTCAGCAGAGACGACACGATCAGCACAATCGGCACATAATCCAAATTGGCGTCGGCCGCGCCTTGCATCAGCTCATATTTCGGCCAGTCACCGGCCAGCGGCGGAATACCGATAATTGACAGCGATGCGACGAAGAAAGCGATAAAGATCAATGGCATTCGACGCCCAAGGCCCCGCATATCGGAAATATTGGTCAGTCCAGTCGCCACATAGATCGCGCCCGCGCACATGAAGAGTGTGATTTTGCCCACCGCATGCGCCGCGATTTGCAGCGATCCGCCCATGAATCCCGCCGGGTCTGCCAGCATCGCACCGCAGGTCACATAAGCAAGTTGGGCGACGGTGGAATAGGCCAGTCGCGCCTTCAAATTGTCCTTGGTCATCGCCACCAGAGAGGCAACAATGATGGTAAAACAGGCGACGGCGAGTATGAATTCTCGCGAGGCTGTGGCGTTCAGGATTTCCTCGCCGAACACATAGATGGCGACTTTCATGATCGTGAAGACGCCCGCCTTCACGACGGCAACCGCATGCAGAAGCGCAGACACCGGCGTCGGCGCGACCATGGCATTGGGCAGCCAGAAATGGAACGGCATCAAGGCGGCTTTACCGACCCCGAAGGCAAACAATAGCAACAGCGCGCTGGCGACGACCGGCGTCAATCCTTCAGCTTGCTGGAGCAAGCCGCCGGGTACGAAATCGAGGCTACCGGCCAAGGCGCCGGTCCAGATCACGGCCACCAGCAAGAAACCAATCGACGTCCCGAGCAGCGTCATCAGATAGATGCGTGCACCGCGTTGGGCATTCGCATCGCCTTTATGCGCGACCAGCGGATAGGTCGACAGCGTCAGGATCTCGTAAAACACGAACAGGGTGAACAGATTGGCCGAAAGCGCCACACCCATGGCCCCAAGCAGCGCAATTGCGAAACACATATAGAACCGCGTCTGATTGCGTTCTCGATTGCCGCGCATATAGCCGATCGAATAGAAGCTATTGACGATCCACAGCCCGCTCGCAACCAGCGCAAACACAGCGCCGAGCGGTTCAGCTTTGAAGGCAAACTCAAGCCCCGGTACGGCTTCGCCCAGGCTAAGCTCAACCGGATTACCAGCCGAAACATGACCGGCAATCACGATCGCGACGCCGAACAGCGCCGCTGCACCGACCAGGGTCACAGCTTCACGCAAATCCGGGACACGGCCAGCCAGCCAAATACCTGTGCAAATCAGAAGCGGCAGCAGCAGGGCTGCAGCGATGGCCATTTCACCACTCATGACACATCTCCGATAAACAGCGACATCGCCGCATCATCCGCCAGCCCGGCGACAAACCCGCCTTGCACACCGACCCAGATATTTGCGATCGCCAGCACCCAAAGCGGCACCAGGATTAAGATGGGCGCTTCCTTACGTCTTTTGTTCGGATTGCTCGGCGCGCGGAAGAACACCGCTTCCAGAATGCGGCCCATATACACAACCGCGAGCAGGCTGGAGAACATGACCACAGCGACCGCCCACCACCAGCCATGATCAAACAAGGCGCTGACCAGCGCATATTTGGACTGGAAGCCGGCCGTCAGCGGAACACCGATCAGCGACACGGCGCCGATCGCAAAGGCGCTCATCGTCCACGGGGCGGACCGTCCGAGCCCTTTCAGATCGTTCAGGCTGGTGCCCTGATAGGTCAGCACCATCCCGGCCAGCGCCATGAACAGTGCGCCTTTGATCAAGGCGTGATTGACCAGATGGAACATACCCGCGGATACACCTGCCGTCGTTCCAATCGAAATGCCGAGCAGCATGTAGCCAACCTGCGCAACCGAGGAATAGGCCAGGGTTCGCCGGACATCTGTCTGGAACACCGCCTGAAACGAGCAGGCGATCATGGCGGCAATGCCCATCGGCATCAGGATCCAGATCAGCGTTGACCCTTCAAAGGCAAACTCAAGCCCGAAGACGGTGAACAGGAACCGCACCAGGGCGTAAATCGCCACTTTCGTGGCCGTAGCGGCCAGGAACATGGTGACGAAGCTCGGGCTATAGGCATAGGCGTTTGGCAGCCATTGATGCAGCGGGAACATGGCCGCTTTGATGCCGAGACCAACAAAGATGAAGGCATATCCGGCGAGCACCGCTTTGTTGCCCTGCATCTCTTGTAGACGCACCGCGAGCTCAACCATGTTGAGGGTTCCGGTCGCCGCATATAGGAAGCCAACACCGACGACAAAGAATGATGCGCCAATCGTGCCCATAAGCAGATAGTTCGCCGCTGCCGGCAGTGCCCGGCGATCCCGAGTGGCGCCCAGCGCGACAAGGACATAGGTCGCGATCGAACTGATCTCGAGGAACACGAACAAGTTGAAAGCGTCGCCCGTAGACGCGACGCCGCACAGGCCGGTAAAGCAAACCAGATAGGCGGCATAGAACATGGCGCGCTTGGCCTCGCGAACCTCCGCCATGACGGTTGGCCAACTGAAGATCGCTGCCAAGAAGCCAATCGTGCTGACCAGCAGCAAGACCACGGAATTGAGCGCATCAATGCGGAATTCGATCCCGGCATCCGGCGCCCAACCGCCCATGGCGTATGACAAGACGGCGCCGCCCTCGATCGAGCGAACCTGCGTCACCAGTACCATGGCCATGATCAGTGAAAACCCGGTCGCGAGAATACTTAAAAGCCAAGCAATCCGACCGTTCGGCATGAATGCCGCAATCGGCGCCAGGAACATGGGCGCCACAACCAATAGCGCGGGCGCATGTGCCGCAAGGTCTGCCGGCACGAGAGATGAGATAAGCTCGATCATGCCGACCCTGCTTTGTTTTCTTCAGCTTGCGCCGCCGCCTCAGAGATCGCCACTTCCAGATCCATGGCTCTGATCTCATCGGTTTCGACGGTGCCATAGGCTTCACGAATACGAACGATAATGGCGAGGCCGACCGCCAGAGTCGCGACCCCCACAACAATGGCTGTGAGCATCAAGACATGCGGCAATGGATTGGAATAGACGTGTTCCAGGCCCTCGCTGCCATATCCATGCGCAGCGTCATGTGTGCCGTGCGCGGCATCGCTCGCTGCCTCTGCTGATTCAGCCCCATGCTCGGAGGCTTTGTCATGGCTTTTGCTTTTGCCATAATCTTTGCCGAACAAGATGGGCGCTGTGCCGCCATCAATGCGCGAGAGTGAAACGTAGAAAAGAATGATCGAGGTTTGGAACAGGCCAAGCCCGATCAGACGTTTGATCAAATTGGTCGCCGCGAATGAAATGTACAGGCCAATCATCATCAAACCAATGATCGCCCAGTAATTCCCCCGCTCCAGAATGAATTCCAGCATATCTACCAGTCCTCATCCCGGATTTCAGTGACGCGGCCCGCAAAGGCGTAGAATATCGACACCATGGATCCGGCCACTGCGAACAGGACCCCAATCTCGATCAGGATGATGCCGACATGTTGGCCATTGTGCCCACCTGGCTCTTCTCTGAACAGCGCATCATAGTCGAGGAAGTTGCCGCCCATGGCGAGCGCCCAGATCCCAACGCCGACATAGATGATGAAGCCCAACCCGGCGATAAAGCGCGCAAAACCAGGGGTGATCGCGCGCATGGCCGGGGCAATGCCGAAAATGAGCGAATAGAGGATCACGGTCACGGCGAGAATAACCCCCGCCTGGAAGCCGCCGCCTGGGCTGTATTCACCGTGAAAGTGAACATAAAAGCCGTAAAGGGCGATGATCGGAATCAGCACCTTGGCGACAACGCGTAGAATGACGTGATGGTCGCCCTTCATGACTCCCCCTCATCTTTCTTTGGAGGGGTCTGACGGTCTTCGCGGCGCACCGTGGCGCCAAGCGAACGCTCGCCAAACCCAAGCAAAAGCGTCACTGCCAGACCGGCTGCGAACACAACGCCGACCTCGCCGAGCGTATCGAATCCCCGATAGCTCGCCAAAACCGCTGTTACGACGTTCGGAATGGCGATCTCAGGATAGGTTCGTTCGAGAAATTCAACGCCAACGCCAGTATTGGCGGGCGAGTTGGGATCGCCAAATCCTGGCAGGTCGATGGTCGCATAAATCAACACCGCACCGGTTGCGATGACCACCAGCAGCGGGATGATGCGCATCGCCCCTCGCTCGGCTTTCGCGGTGCGCGAGGTCAGCACCATCGCGCCAAGGAATAAGGCTGTGGAAATGCCCGCCCCAACGGCAGCTTCGGTGAACGCAACATCCACGGCGTCGAGCGCAACAAACCAAGTTGCCGAAACCAGGGAGTAGATGCCTGACAGCATCACAATCGCGAACAGGCTGCGCAAACGCGCAATCGCGATCGCGACCACGAACAGGATGGTCAGCAGCGTGATGTTCAGAAGGTCTATGGCAAGCGTGGCGCCTTCAAATCCGGTCATCCCGCGCCTCCTTCTTCTTCACTGAGACGACCAATCATCGGCTGCAATCCAGCCGTATGCGCCGCATTGGCAAGCGCGTGCGATGAGGTCGGTCCCGTCAGGAACAGGAACAGCCAGACGACGGCCAGTTTCACCACAATAGCGAGGCTCGGCGCCAGCAAGGCCATACCGACAATGGCCAGCGTCGCCGCTGCGGTGTCGGTCACACTGGCGGCATGCAAGCGCGTGTAAAAGTCTGGGAACCGCAGCACACCCACTGTGCCGATCAAGGCGAGCACTGCGCCCACCAGCAGCAAGGCCGATCCAAGCGCCGGGCGGAGCGTGTGCCAGAGATCGAGCATCTCAGTCATCAGGACCCTCCTCTATCGCGGCGCGTCAGAGAAACCTGGAACGAACGGTACCGGAAGAATTTCAAGATCGCGATGGTCGCGACGAAATTGATCAGCGCATAAAGTATAGAAATATCAAGGAAGTCTGGACGACCTGTGAGAAATCCGATCACGCCGAGCAGAAGAATAATTTTCGTGCCCAGCGAATTCACAGCGAGGACGCGGTCATACAAAGTCGGCCCGCTAAGCGCTCTCACGAGCATCAAAGCAATCGCCACGACGAGCGCGAGTGCGGCAGCCCCGATCATGACGCGCTTCTCCCATCAGAAGCATCGCGCGAGCGCCGGTCCATTTCATCAAACGCGCCCGGGCCAGCTGACTCTTCATAGAGCGCATGCACCAGAATTTTGTCGCCTTCGATCTCGACGCTCACCGTGCCCGGCGTCAGCGTGATCGAGTTGGCGAACACGGTGCGGGCCAGGTCGCTTTCACACCGCGTCTTAACCTTCACGAGCGCCGGATTGATATCCAGCGTCGAGCGCAAACAGGCTTTGATGACGACCCAGTTGGCTTTGAAAATCTCGACCATCAACCAAACCCAATAGGCCATCAGATGGAACAAACGCCCATAGGGCGACCCTTCACGGTCGAGAATGTCAAATCGATAGGCCAGCACGGCGGACAGGACGATGGAAACGGCGCCCAGTGAGGCAATCACCGGCTTCAACGAGTAGTCCCAGGACAGGCCCAGCCACAAGGTGACCAGAACAACAAACAATCCCAAAAAATAGCCCACGCGCCCAGTCGCTCCGGTTTTCGTACTTCTTGCTGGATTCGGGAATTAGAACTGTAATCCGGATTTGACCAGCCTAAACCGACCCTGCGGGTGTGAAAACTTCAGCTAGTTGCCGAAAACCAGGCTGGCGGTTCGTCGCGCCGCTGAAAACGCAGATTCATCATTCGCTTCAACCTCATCAACGCCGGACTGTTGGGCATGGGTTGGCGAATAGGTCGAAGACAAAGACCAATTCCAATACCGCAATGTTGTCTGCGCTTTGGCGACGCTGAGCAGGTCATAGGTTTCCAGCAAATGCTCGTACAGAACGTGCGGCGTGCCATCTTCGGCTTCCAGCGGGCGTTTCAGAGAAATCCAGAGATTCTTCAATGAGGGCTTTTTCAATCCCGTCGCTTTGCACAAGACGGCGATGCCCTCGCCGCCAGTATCGCTGAGGATTTTGGCGCTGGTCACGGGCTTGATACCTGCGAGATAACCGATCTCTTCGACCAGTTCCGGAGACATTCCCATCGCCGCAGCATGCTCGATCGCGTGCTCGAGGCTGTCAAACTCACTGCGCTCAATCGCTTGGCGATTTCGCTGACGCCGTTCAATGAGTTGCAGCGTCTTGCGTGCGACCGGGTCCGACCAGCCTTCTTTCGCAGCAATCGCAAACACATCAGCGCACATGGCCACCATTTCAGAGCGGTCTGCGGCGTGGCGTTGCAAAATCGTGCGCCGCGTGTCGCGATCCGACCACCAGAACATCGCCATGGCCTGGGCGGGTTTCAGCTCTAGCCGAGGGATCAACAGATTGCTGAGCTCAACTTCCTTGCGTGATCGCTCAACGATGATGTCGATCGCCGTTTCGGACAATTCGGCGCCTTTGTTCTGCAGCAAGCCTTTCAGGGCACTAATCTCGCCCCGGCGCGCCAATTGGTCAGAGACGACAGATGGCACACGCTTGCGTTTGGCGATCAGCACGCGGTGTTCAGGCGTGACATGATCAATAATTTCGAGAAGATCCGAACTGTCGAAGGAGTCACTATCCTCAAGCAATGGTCGGGCAATTTCGATATTGCACTGGGCCAGATAGCGCAGCAAACGGCGCGGCGCGTCGCTCAGCGCCGAGATCCGCTTGGCGCATTGCAGACGCTCATCATCGGTCGCATGGAACAACATATCGAGCAGGATATCGCCGCCCATTGAGCGGTCTTGTGGAGCGACTTGCGAGGCTGGCATCGCAATAAAATCGATCAGCCGGCGCAGCAAAGTACGCCGCGCCTGCCCACCTTCCTGGACCTGCTCCTCAAAGGGAATTGGATCGCTCATTTCGTCCCACTGGTTTTACGCGGGGCGAATTTGGCCGAAAACCGTTAATATTCTAATGAGAATTGAGTCAGCGCTTTCGCGGGTGCACAACGAACAGCAACATGCTGGCGGCGAGCATCGCAATTGCGAGCGCAAACAATTGCCCGCCATCTGTCGCCGCCCCTGGCGTCAAGGATAAGGGAACTTCGCGCCCCAAAACATCCGGCATCAAATGCACCGCTACGGCCCCGCCAAGGATCAGGAAAGACAGTCCGGCCCCGGTCCGCCGGGTCATCGGCAACAGCAATAAGAGCGCGGCCAGCAATTCACCAATCGCCACGACCACGCGCCCCGTCGGCTCAACCAGTGGAATCTGCGTGTTGGCGGCGATGGTTGCGAAGACAATATTCTGCCCGGGTGGGTCAAAAAGTTTGACAGAACCTTCCGGCGGATTCGGCAATGGATGAACGGTCGCCTGCAGGAACATGAAGATCAAAAACAGAGCCAGCCCCCAACTCCCCAAATGACGCATGGCTCGCATATTGGTTTCTCCTTACGCGGTCACTCCAAACTGGTTAGCATGCAGATGTGGCAGCTCCAAGACGCCCTTGTTCAGGCTGCGGATATTTCCTGTTGCGCGAACGCAAAAGCCGCGACAGGTTGCAGAGCTGGGAGCAAGGGCAGACGAGCTATGAGCGAAGAGCCGGATTCGGCCGAAAACCTGGAAGATCCGGATATTCTGGAAGAGGCCCGTTCGCCGCTGAGCGGAATGGGCTCTGCCATGAGCGCCGGCGCGTCCTTGCTGGAAACCGCGCAATCCATGATGGCGCGTCGGGCCCGCCGCGGCGTTAAAGTCGAGTTGCCGGCCTATCTGTCGGTTCAAGCCACCTGGTTTGTCGCCTTTGGTCTGCAAATGGTGCTGTTTCCGTATCTGATCACCAACAAGCTCGGACTCGGCGGGACAGAGCTTGGATTTGCCAATCTGGCCTTGTCTGGCCCGTCAGTGATTTTCCTGCTGCTTGGTGGCGTGGTGGCGGAGCGGGCCTCTGGCAAGCCGCTGCTGATGATCTTGCACCTCTGTGCCGCCCTACCTGCTTTTGGGCTCGCATTCGCGCTCGCGACGGACAATCTCAGCTATACTTACATGATCGCCTATGGCCTCGCGCTCGGCACTGTTGGGGCGTTCATGATGCCGGCGCGCGATTCAATCCTGAACGAGGTTGTGGAACGTCGTGGCCGGGTCGGCTCTGGGGTCACCTTGCAACAAGGTGTCGCCTTCGCCACGCTCGCCCAATTCGCTGCGCAGATTACCGGGCTCATTCTAGGCGGCTATGCCGACAAAATGACGAAAATGCCCGATTGGCTGGGCGGGTTCGGGGTTGGCCCGATTGACAGCTGGTTCCTGATGGCGCTGCAAGGCGCAGTCGTCGCCATGGGCGCGGTGCTCGCCTTCCTGCTGGCCAAGGGCCGCAAAGTGAAGACCGGCCGATCGGGTCTCGGCGCCGCGTTCGGAGATATCGGAGAAGGCTTCAAGGTGGTCGCGGCTGAGCCCAAACTATGGGCGATGACGGTGCTCATGTTTGGCGTCGGTATTTTTGTGATTGGCGCCTTCCTGGTCGTGCTGCCGATCATCAATCGCGACGTTTACGGCCTGTCAGGTGACGGCATTCGAGACATGTTCGTGACCTTCTGGCTCGGCGCGTTCGTGTCCTCAGTGGCGCTCTCCTTGTTCAAGAACATCAAGCGCCAAGGGCGACTCCTCTTGGTCGCACAGCTGATCGGCTCGTTGGCTATTCTGCCCATGATGACGAGAATTCCGCATGAGGCCTTCCTGTTGATTGTGTTCACATGGGGACTCTCTGCCGGTGTCTCGATTGCGATGAGCCGCTCGATTGTTCAGGACGCTGCGCCGAAAGATCAGCTGGCCCGGGTCCTCTCCATCTACCAACTCGGATTCATGGCTGGCGCCCCCTTTGGAGCCGCAATTATGGGATGGCTGGTCGACGCGTTCGGCCCGTACAAGATTGCCATTGTGCCCGCCACCGGCATGACCGTACTGATCTTGTGGATGGCGCTCCGAACGCCGATTTGGAACCTGAAAAACGAAGCCTACAAGCCCAAAGCCTAGCGCCGCCCTCCGGCCTGACGCGGGGGGCCCGCTTGTCACCGCCTATGAGATAGCTAGCAATACGTCCAAAAGACGTGCGCGAAGCATCCAGTCACGGGAGAATTGAGATGAAACGGTTGGGAATCGGCCTCGGCATATTGGTCGCCATATTGGCCGTGGTCTGGTGGATGATCGGGTCAGATTGGCGGCGGCTCATCCTAGCTGCGCCATCTGACGCGAATGTCCTGTTTTGGACTCAGGATCAACGCGATGCAGGATTTCGGATGCTGGACCGCGTCTCGTTCCTGGTCGCTGCGCGCGATATTCCTGCATCCGATACGGTAAAGGCGCTGCCCGAGGGCGCGCCGCTCAACCTCGATCTCGATCTTGAGGCCTACATGGCCGAAAATCGGCATTCAGCTATTGTCGTTCTGCACGATGGCAAGATCCGTCTGGAGACCTATGGCTTGGGTTTCACCGATCATGGGCGTTGGACCAGTTTCTCAGTTGCGAAATCTCTGACCTCAACCTTGGTCGGCGCCGCGGTGGTCGATGGCTATATTGAGAGTCTTGATGACCCGGTCTCGAAATATATTCCGGGTCTCGCCGGTTCGGCCTATGACGATGTCACGGTTGAGCAGCTCCTGACTATGTCTTCAGGTGTCCGGTGGATCGAGGATTATGAGGATCCGACCTCAGATGTCGCCTTGTTCAACACTCATGTCTCCGAAGACGGATCATCCAATCTGGTCTCTTACATGAAGACCCTGCCACGCGCGCATCCGGCCGGCGAGGTTTGGAACTACTCAACCGGCGAGACCAATCTGATCGGTATTCTGGTCAGTGCAGCCACCGGCAAGACGCTGTCCGATTACCTGTCGGAAAAGATCTGGGCGCCCTATGGCATGGAACAGGATGCGAGCTGGTTGCTCAATGAAGATGGCACCGAGATTAGCGGGTGCTGCATTCAGGCGACGACCCGCGATTTTGCGCGCTTTGGGCAATTCATGTTGGAGGGCGCGGCCATTAATGGTCAGGCCTTGGTTCCTGAAGGATGGGTCGAACGCGCGACCACCAAGCGGATCGAGAATGGCATGCCCGGTCAGGGCTATGGCTTTCAATGGTGGACTTATGATTATGGCGCCTATGCTGCTGACGGCATTTTCGGTCAGGGCATCTTCATTGATCCGACGCGGGACCTGGTCATTGCCACCAATAGCAGCTGGACCACAGCGATGGGATATGACGAGCATCCCAAGCGCGAAGACTTTTTCAGAGCGGTGCAAGCGGCGATTGACGCTGAAGGTTGAGTGCCGTTTCGGAATAAGTCCTATTTTTGGTCAGCGGGTACCCTTCGCGCGGCGCGCCCTTAATTGAGGGGCATAGAAGGAGCCCATTATGAAGCATTTCGGTGAAATCGCATTCACATCGCATGTCAAAGCCGAGCAGGAAGCCCGCGGCTCGCGCGAGATGTATGAAGGCATGGTGGCCCGTCCCGCACCGGACGGGTTTTCTGATCGCGAGGCCGCCTTTATCGCGATGCGTGACAGCTTCTACATGGCGACGGTTTCCGAAGAGGGCTGGCCCTATATTCAGCATCGCGGCGGCCCGCGCGGGTTTTTGAAAGTTCTATCTCCGACCCGGCTCGGCTTCGCCGATTATCGCGGCAACCGGCAATATGTGTCGGTCGGTAACCTGCAAACCGAGCAGCGTGTGTCCCTCTTCCTGATGGATTATCCGAACCGCGCGCGCCTCAAAATGCTGGGCAAAGCCAGTGTCGTGGACGCTGCGGACCATCCGGACCTCGCACAAGAACTCGATATTGAAGGACAAGGCAAAGTCGAACGCCTATTCATCATCGATGTGGACGCCTTTGATTGGAACTGCCCGCAATTCATCACCCCGCGCTTTACCGAGGATGAGCTTGCCGCGAGCCTCTCCCCAATGGTCGAAGAGTTGCAGACTTTGCGGCAGGAAAATGCCTTCTTGAAACAGGAACTCGGGCGCTAATTCAGGCGAAACGCGCCATTGATCGGGCGGATCTCGATTGGACCCACCCAGTCCGCATGGGCGATACGAATAGAATGGATGACCGCGTCCACCTCGCGGCGCCAATGATCAAGGAATTGCGCCAGACGCGGAAACCGCGGTGCCTCATCCATGCATTGCCAGACAAAACTCTGCAGCCAGCAGCGGAAATCTGGTCGATAATACAGGATCTCGGTCGTCAGCACGCCTTTCCCGCTCATTTGGGCGACAAAATCTTCATCCACGCGCATGTTTCTGTTGCTCCGCAATTGAATCACAACTAAACGATGCCAACTCGGGATGAACCAGCAATTAACAACAAAAACAATGGTTTAGCAGCATAGCTTCAAGAGTGCTGCCACGCCCGCAGCCGACCAGCTGTTATCCAGGCGACTTTTTTCACGAAATTCTTGCGCCCAGTGTTGACGCTACGGGTTTTGGAACCTACTTGCACGCCATCGTTAGCACTCACTGGGTGAGAGTGCTAAAAGCTGTCAGCCACGCTAACGAAACAAATATTGCAACTGACGAACAAGAGGGTTTCCCATGAAGTTCCGTCCACTTGGCGACCGCGTCCTGGTCCGCCGCGTTGAAGAAGCCACCACCACAGCGGGTGGCATTATCATTCCAGACACCGCTACCGAAAAGCCGCAGGAAGGCGAAGTCCTCGCTGTGGGCAATGGTGCCGTTGGTGACGACAATGAGCGTATCCCGCTCGACCTCAAGCCAGGCGACAAGGTCCTGTTCGGCAAATGGGGTGGCACCGAGGTCAAGATCGATGGTGAAGACCTGCTGATCATGAAAGAAAGCGACGTCATGGGCGTGATCGAGGCTTAAGCCCTCTCACGCCTTTTTTGTTTCAACACGTAAATTGAAGGGTACCCAACAATGGCTGCCAAACACGTAAAATTCGGCGCAACTGCGCGCGAGCGCATGCTGGCTGGTGTCGACACACTTGCTGATGCGGTAAAAGTCACCCTCGGTCCTAAAGGCCGTAACGTTGTCATCGAGAAATCTTTCGGCGCCCCGCGCACCACGAAAGACGGTGTCACTGTCGCAAAAGAAATCGAGCTTGAAGACAAGTTTGAGAATATGGGCGCACAAATGCTGCGCGAAGTTGCGTCTAAAGCTAACGATGTTGCCGGTGACGGCACAACCACCGCGACGGTCCTGGCCCAGGCCATCGTTCGCGAAGGCATGAAGCGCGTTTCTGCTGGCATGAACCCAATGGACCTGAAGCGCGGCATCGACAAAGCCGCGGCTGAAGTTGTCAAAGACCTCGCGCACCATTCGCGCAAGGTGAAAGACAATTCTGAGATCGCCATGGTTGGCTCAATCTCTGCCAATGGCGACAGCGAAATTGGCGACATGATCGCAAAAGCGATGGAAAAAGTCGGCAATGAAGGCGTCATCACGGTTGAAGAAGCCAAGTCGCTGGAAACTGAACTCGACGTCGTTGAAGGCATGCAGTTCGATCGTGGTTACCTGTCACCTTACTTCGTCACCAATGCTGACAAGATGACCGCAGAGCTCGAGGATCCAATGATCCTGCTGCACGAAAGCAAGCTGTCTTCTCTGCAGCCTATGCTGCCAATCCTGGAATCTGTGGTTCAGTCTCAGCGTCCGCTGCTGATCATTGCAGAAGATGTGGACGGCGAAGCGCTGGCGACTCTGGTCGTCAACAAGCTGCGCGGCGGCCTGAAAATTGCGGCTGTCAAAGCGCCTGGCTTCGGTGATCGCCGCAAAGCCATGCTGCAGGACATCGCGATCCTGACCGGTGGCCAGGTCATCTCTGAAGACCTCGGCATCAAGCTGGAAAACGTGACCCTCGACATGCTCGGCACCGCCAAGCGTGTGAACATCTCCAAGGATGATACGACCGTCGTTGACGGCGCAGGCACCAAGAAAGACATCGAGGCGCGCGTCGGTCAGATCCGCAAGCAAATCGAAGACACGTCTTCTGATTATGACCGCGAGAAGCTGCAAGAGCGTCTGGCCAAACTGGCTGGCGGTGTTGCTGTGATCAAAGTTGGCGGCGCCACGGAAATCGAAGTGAAAGAGCGTAAAGACCGCGTCGACGACGCCCTGAACGCGACCCGCGCTGCGGTTGAAGAAGGCATCCTGGCCGGTGGCGGCACTGCGCTTCTGTCAGCTGCCGACAATATTGACGTCACTGGCGAGAATGATGACGAGCAAGCCGGCATTGACATTGTCAGCCGCGCGCTGCAAGCGCCGGTTCGACAAATTGCTGAGAATGCAGGTGTCGAAGGCTCTGTCGTTGTCAACACGATCCGTCAGGGCAAAGGCAAAGGCTACGGCTTCAATGCTCAGACCGAAGAATATGGCAACCTGATCGAAATGGGCGTCATCGACCCAGCCAAGGTTGTACGTTCTGCGCTGCAAAACGCAGCGTCTGTGGCTGGTCTGCTGATCACCACTGAAGCGGGTATCGCTGAAGCGCCAAAACCAGACGCGCCAGCCATGCCAGCAGGCGGCATGCCAGACATGGGCGGCATGGGCTTCTAAGCCGGTTGGCCACAGGCGAAAATTTCAGTCCAGTGGACTGAATTTAGGCTTGGAAGGCCGCGGCAGCGGTTAAGGCCTCGCACAAAATCCAGAGGGCGGCTCTTATGAGCCGCCCTTTTCCTTTGTAATTTGATAGTGACGTTCAATACCGGCGGTGAGCTTTGCCCACGCTGATCCGGCCGTCCGCTGTTGATGGTGCTCAAAGGCTGCTTCGCTCACGAACCGCTCCGAGACATGTAACCGACCGGGAATGTCTGGGTCCGGATCCACTTGGAAATTGATGCAACCGGCTTCCGCCCGTGTCAGTCGCACATGTTCGCTCAAGGCGTCCAATATGTCCGCCAGCCGCGCAGCGGGGACATCGAGATAGCCGGTGAGACTGACCTGAGGCGCAACCGGCTCAAGCGGTTTTCCAAGGCTCGCCCTTTCCTCAATCGAGTATCCGAGGGACTCGTAAAACTGAACGATCTCAAGATTTGACGCGCGCACCTGCAGGTTAATTTTCGGGCACCCCTTCTCGCGCAAACCTAATTCGGCCCGTCGCATAAGATCAGAGGCCAGCCCGAGCCGGCGATACTTGGCGTGGACCGCCAGCTTATGGATCCAACCGCGCACGCCATCAAACCCGGCTATGATCGAGCCAATGATTTCATTGTTCAGATCGACAACGAAGAACAAGTCTGGCTGGACTGCCAGCTTCCGTTCAATGATCGCCTGTGGATCATTCACGCCAGACTCGCCTGGAAACACGTCCCGCCAAAGCGCCACGACGCCATCCTTGTCCGGGTGCATATAGGGGCGGATCTCTGCTTGGATATCCATGGCTTCGTCCTCATAGTTCCTAAAGGCCGTCATCGCGGGGGAAACACGTGTTCGGTCATACAACTTGAATTCAAGCCGCGCCAACTTAGACCTTCTTGTGTGGCTGAGATTACATCGCTCTATGTGTACAAGGTCGTGGCTCAAGCGAGTGCTGGCGTTGAGACGCGTGACCTGATCGAAGGATTGGGATTAAATCCGGACGGCGAGATCGATGCGAGTAAGCTCATCTCGTCAGATCAGTATTATCAGTTTTTTGCCGCGCTGGCGGCGCGCGACCCCACTGGTCTCGGTTTGGCGCTTCGCATTGGGGCTTCAATGCGGGCGGACGAGTATGGCGCATTTGGGCTGGCTTGGAAGTCAGCCCCTAATCTGCGCGGCTTCTACAATCGGTCAGAACGGTATGGCCGCGTGCTGGGAAGCGCAGAGCGGTACACGCTGGAACGCCATCCAGACGGAGCGTTCTTCAATCTGGAGAAGGCGGGCGATGGCAGCGTCGGCATGCAGCTGTCCAATGAGGCAAGCCTGTCCGCCGTCGCCAGACTGAGCGACGAGGTGAGCAGCCGGTCCTTTGTTCCGTTGGCCGTGCATTTCAAACACGCTGCGCGCGGAGACGAAGAGGTCTTCTCGCGACACTTCGCATGTCCGGTGCATTTTGGCTCTGATCGAGATGCACTTTTGGTCAGCGTCGAAGCTCTGGAGACATCGAATAAGCTAGGCGATCAGACCATCGCTCGCTTCTTCGATCGGCATTTGGAACAGGAGCTGGCGGCCCTGCCGGACCTTGCAGAATTGGAACACCGCGTACGGATCGCCGTCTCGCAAGTGTTGAGCGAGGGAGTCCCAACCCTTTCCGACATCGCCTCGTCTCTCGGTGTCGGGGCGCGCACTCTGCAAAGACGACTCGCCGATCAGGGCCAGTCCTTTCAGGGGGTGGTCGATACGGCGCGGCGCGAGCTCGCTCAGCAGCTCCTGCGAGAGACCAGTTACACCCTGAGCGAGATCGCATTTTTGACGGGGTTCTCCGAGCAAAGTGCGTTTACGCGCGCCTTTAAACGATGGTCCGGTCAAACGCCGCGATCGTATCGATTATCGTCTCAATAGACCGTCACGCCTGCATTGTCGCGATGCGTCAAAACTCTGTCGCGCTCTGGCAAGAAATCCGCCGCCTCTCATCATATTCATGGCTCGCAACCGCAAAAAGGAGCGAGCCAATGAACTTCCTACGTAAAAAGAAACCCCTCACGCTGGTCCTCGGCGGCACAGGGAAAACCGGTCGCCGCATCGTCGATCGACTAAACGCCGCCGGTCACAATGTCCGAGTTGGATCTCGGTCGGCGATCCCGTCATTTGATTGGGATCATGAGGCCGGGTGGGAAGCCTGCCTGAAGGGCGTCACTGCGGCATACATCACCTACGCCCCTGACCTGGCCATGCCAGGCGCGACCGATGCGATCCAGACATTCGTGATCAAAGCCCGAAAGGCCGGCGTCAAACGCCTGGTACTCTTGTCCGGGCGCGGCGAACCTGAAGCGCAGGCCTGTGAGAAAATTGTACAAGAGAGCGGCCTGGAATGGAGCATTGTCCGCGCCAGTTGGTTCCACCAAAATTTCTCTGAGGCAGCTTTTCTGGATATGGTCATGGCTGGAACCATCACATTGCCCGCGGGTGATCAGCTCGAGCCATTCGTTGATGTTGATGACATTGCCGACGTCGCGTTCGCCGCCCTCACCCAGGATCACCACAATGGCGAAGTCTATGAGGTGACCGGCCCCAGGCTGATGACGTTTAAGGAGATCGCGTCGGAGCTCTCGAACGCCACGGGCCGGGAGATTTCTTTCATCGATGTCCCGCATGAGGCTTTCGTGGCCGAGATCGAATCTTCTGGCGCGCCAAAGGAGGTCGTCTGGATGCTCGATTATCTGTTTTCGACCGTCCTCGATGGCCGCAACGCCCACTTGACCGATGGTATCCAACGCGCGCTCGGACGCCCGCCCAAAGACTTCCGCGATTTTGCTCGTGAAGTGGCGCGCACCGGCGTCTGGGACGTTAATGCATCCGCGACCGTTTAACCCCGCAAATCTGATTGTTTGATGTGTTCTCCGACCGGTTGGGTGTTCTGGCCGGTCGGTGCAAAAAAGGAAATACTCCGATGTCCGTCGACTTGATTGCCCATATCTGCCTCGTCCTAGGCCTCGCCAGCGCCTTGGTCGCCGGCGTGTTTCAATCCTTCTCCGATTTCGTGATGCAAGGTCTGTTGCGCGCACAACCCGCCGGTGGAATTGACGCGATGCAACAGCTCAATCGAACTGTTTTTCGCTCGATCTTTCTGGCCATGTTCTTGGCGCTGGTTCCGGTCAGCCTGGCCTTTGCCATCTATGCCTGGATCTCGCTGGACGGTCTGTCATCTCAGCTCATCATCGCGGCTGCGGTGATCTATCTGCCATTGGTCTTCATCGTGACCGCGGCGGGCAATGTGCCGATGAACGAAAAGCTGGACAAACTGCCCCCAACAAGCGCGGAAGCCGCCGCCTATTGGCAATCCTATGGCCGCGTGTGGACGCGCTGGAACACGATCCGCACAATCGGATCCATCGCTGCGGCCGGGTGCTATCTCATCGCCGCGCTCCACGTTGGACAAGCGGGAGGCTCTTTCTAGGCGGCCTTGGCCGCCGCGGGAGGACTTGGATAGAATGTCTCCATGCCGCGGGCCACATATTTCATCAGGACAGAATCGTTGATGATGAACTGGCTTAAGGCCTTCGGCACAGGGGTGACGATCGACGCCCGCAGCATCGGAACCACGCTATAATCTGCCGCACTCGGGCGAGCGCCGAACAGAAACGGCTTGTCGCCCAACACTTCACGGATCGCTATGATATCGCGGCGCACACGTTCAAACCGCTCTTCTCGGCTGTGCCGACCAATGCCCTGGCCATTCAATTGCGCCAGGGCCTGTTTTCGAATGTGGTTGGTGATGAACCCGCGCACAATTCGCGGCACATCGGAGAAAAAGGCTTCGCGAACAAATTCCCAATTGTCATCTTCGCCCCAGCGATCAGCGACGATGGCAAAATAGATATGTTCTTCGACCATACGAATAATCGCGCGTGAGATCCCGCGCTCGCGCTCTGACAAGCCTTCATCGAAATCCATGTCGGCTTCGGCCTCGATATAGGCTCTGATTTGTTCGCTATCTGGGATCGCCTGGCCATCAACTTCAATGAAGGGGAGCTTTTGTTTCGGCGCGTTTCGCGGATCGCCGGTTTCGACAATTTCAAACGGCACGCCTGCGGCCTGCAACATGCACAAGGATTTCATACAAAACGGGCTGGCGGTCGGTTCTTCAAACGCGGCGGGATAGACTGTGAGCTTGATCATCTTGGGGGTCCTTATTGTTGACAGCCGGGTAACACGCGGCTCCTGTCATTTTTTGTCAGCAATATTTGCTAGGAACGTCCCATGGCGAAGAGTGACCGACTTCTGCAATTGATGCAATGCTTGCGCACCTTACCTCCACCGGTAAAGGCGCAATCATTGAGCGACGAACTGGGTGTTTCATTGCGCACAATTTACCGCGACATCGATACGCTGCGCCGGTCCGGGGCCTTGATCGATGGCGAGGCCGGTTACGGCTACACATTGCAGGAAGACCCTGCCCTGCCCCCAATGATGTTCAGCCGGGACGAGATGGAAGCGCTGGTTCTGGGCCTGCGGGAAGTGGTTCAGGTGGCGGATCCGATCTTGGCCAAGGCGGCAGAGAATGCGCTGTCAAAGCTAAAAGCCTCCCTGCCCGAACGCATGCGGTCTGAGTTCGAACACGCGGTCCTTTACGCCAAACGCTTCTATTGCCGCCCTGTCATCACGATTGATATCGAAGCGTTCCGGCACGCCACACGGACCGAACAAGTGGTCGAGATTGACTATGTCGACGCGGAAGACAATCCGACTGTGCGGACCATTCAGCCACTGGCCATCGTCTTTTTTGATCGTTCATTGGTGGCGCTGGCCTGGTGCGAACTGCGCCAGGATTATCGATCCTTCCGGATCGATCGCATTCGCAAAATGACGCCGACAGAGCGTTCCTTCAGGCCGCGGCGCGTGGCCATGTTGCGCGAATATCTTGACCGGCTCGAAAACAGTCATGAAGGCGATTGATCCCGTACGCCTGCTTTGAGCGAAAAAGTTCACATGGATTGGTTCGAATAGTCTCTTGCAATTGCAAATACCCCTGCGTAACGAAGGCGCATGAGCAAAGTCTATGAAAGCGCGGCCGCAGCGCTTGATGGGGTCCTATTCGACGGCATGATGATTGCCGCCGGCGGGTTTGGCCTGTGCGGTATTCCGGAGCTGTCTATCCAGGCCATTCGCGATGCCGGGACAAAGGATCTGACCATCTATTCGAATAATGCAGGCGTCGACGATTTCGGCCTTGGCCTGCTCTTGCAGACCAAGCAGATCAAGAAGATGTGCTCGTCTTATGTCGGCGAGAATGATCTGTTCATGCAGCAATATCTGTCAGGCGAGCTGGAGCTTGAGTTTAACCCGCAAGGCACGCTGGCCGAGCGCATGCGGGCCGGCGGCGCGGGTATTCCAGGTTTCTATACCAAGACCGGCGTCGGCACGGTGATCGCTGAGGGCAAGGAAGTGAAGTCGTTCCGCGGCGAAGACTATATCATGGAGGAAGGCATTTTCGCCGACCTCGCCATTGTCAAAGCCTGGAAAGCGGACACAACCGGCAATGCCATCTTCCGCAAGACGGCCCGCAATTTCAATCAGCCCGCCGCCACTTGCGGCAAGGTCTGCGTCATGGAAGTCGAGGAGATTGTTGAGCCGGGTGAGCTCGACCCGGACGCCATCCATATTCCCGGCATCTATGTGCATAGATTGGTGCAAGGCACCTTCGAGAAGCGGATTGAGCAGCGGACTGTGCGGGAGCGCGTGTGATGATGGAGTTCACGCTACTTGGCCCGCGCTCGTGCTTCGACGTCGCTCAGCATGAGCGCTCTTTCGGGCACAAAACGCGCCAACACCTCATCCTGAGCGACGTCGAAGGACGAGGTGGGGCTCATCAAACCAAATATGAAGGAGCCGCCTAATGCCCTGGGACAGAAACCAAATGGCGGCGCGGGCCGCGCAAGAGCTGGAAGACGGCATGTATGTGAACCTGGGGATCGGCATCCCGACCCTGGTCGCCAACCATATTCCAGACGGCATGACCGTCACACTTCAGAGCGAAAATGGCATGCTCGGTATGGGCCCGTTCCCCTATGAAGGCGAGGAAGACGCCGACCTGATCAATGCCGGCAAGCAGACCATTACCGAGCTGCCGCACACCGCCTATTTCGATAGCGCCACCTCTTTCGGCATGATCCGCGGCGGCAAGATCGCCATGGCCATTCTGGGCGCCATGGAAGTGGCTGAGAATGGCGATCTCGCCAATTGGATGATCCCCGGCAAGCTGGTCAAAGGCATGGGCGGCGCTATGGACCTGGTCGCCGGGGTTGGCCGCGTTGTGGTGATCACCGATCACAACAATAAGAAGGGTGACGCCAAGCTGCTCAAGGCCTGCACGCTGCCGCTGACCGGCAAGAATGTGGTCGACCGGATCATTACAGACCTGGGTGTCTTCGACGTGGTCGAAGGCGGCCTGAAAGTGGTCGAGTTGGCGCCAGAGGTGACCTCGGACCTGGTTCACGAGCGGACGGAAGCGGCGATTGTCGGATGAAGGAATATGGGCCGACCACGTTTGGCGAACTGAACGCCGACGAGTATGACGCCCTGCACGATCCCGGAACGACAGAAGATTGCGTGGATCTTATCGCTCGCCTCGCCGGGGATGGCGAGATCCTCGAGCTTGCCATTGGAACGGGCCGGATCGCACTGCCATTGAAAGCCCGCGGCCTGAATATCTCCGGCTTCGATGCGTCTCCGGAAATGCTCAAACGCTTAAAGGACAAACCCGGCGGCGCTGAGCTTCAGACCTGGGTCGCCGACATGGCGACGTTTGAGCTGGGCCGCCAGTTTGATTTCGCCTTTCTCGTCTTCAACACGCTGTACAACCTGACCAGCCAGGCCGAACAGAAGCAGTGCTTTCAGCACGTCGCCCGGCATTTGAACCCTGGGGGACGGTTCTTGGTCGAAGCCTTCATGCCGAACCGCGAACGGTTCGTCGACAATCAAGCCGTGCGAACCAAGCAGGTCGGGTTTGATCGCGTCTGGCTGGAAGCAGTGGAGCACGACCCTTTGGCGCAGACGCTGCACTATCAACGCATCCGGATCGATCAGCACGGGATCGTCTTGAAACCCTTGCCCATGCGCTATGTCTGGCCGGCGGAACTCGACCTGATGGCAGAGCTGGCAGGATTACGCCCCGTCTCGCATTGGGGCGGCTGGCACCAACAACCGCTGACCGCCACGAGCGATATGTATATCAAGGTCTACGAGAAGCCGTTGGAAGACGCTTAGGCAGCGCTTTTCCGCAACGGCAAGGATTGCACCGCTTTCCCCACCGACTATTTCTTCCGCCAACAAGGTCAGGAGAGGTATAATGGCACAAGGCGCAATGCCGGTTTTGGTCGGCGTGGGACAGGCCGTCAGTCACTGGGACGGAACGCAACCTGCAAGCGAAGCGCCGTCGCCGCACACGCTGAATGTCGAAGCCACGGAAGCGTCGCTCGCGGATGCCGGCATTCCAGCCAGCGCGATTGAAATCATTTTGCTCGCGCGAACCAATGATGATTGCTATCCGAAGCCGCGTCGTCCGCATGGCGCGAATCTGAATTATCCCGGCACCTTGGCCGATGAAATTGGCGCCGCGCCGCGCGAGCTGGTCTATAATATTTCGGGCGGTCAAAGCGCGCAGCAATCGGTCAATGAAGCGGCGGCTCGCATTCATTCGGGCGAAGCGGACTGCATCCTGCTCGCTGGCGCCGAAGCCACCAAAGCCTCGAAAGCGGCCGAGCGAAAAGGCGTCGACATCGACTGGACCGGTGCCAGCGATCAGGCCATGATCGATCGCGGCGTCGGGTTTGACATGATCACGCCCTCCGAAATCGCCCACGGGCTTTATCGTCCCCCTTGGCTATACGCGATGGTAGAGAATGCGATGGCCGCTGAAGCCGGGCAAACCCGCACTGAGCGCCGCGCGGTCATGTCCAAGCTTTGGGAAAAATTCGCTCAGGTTGCCAAGGACAATCCATACAGCCAGTTCCAGCCCGATTTTGATGCCGAATTCCTGGCCACGCCGAGCAAAGCCAATTACCCCTTCGCCGATCCTTTCTTGAAATGGCATATGGCCCAAGACGCGGTCAATCAGGGCGCGGCGCTGATCATGATGAGCGACGACAAAGCCGATGACTTAGGCGTTGATCAGGCCAAGCGCGTCTATTTGCACGGGGCGGGCGAAGCGATGGAACCGGCCTTCACCGAACGCCCCGGGTTTACGACCTCCTGGGCCATGGACGTCGCCATCAATCGCGCGCTGAAGCAGGCAGATAAAAGCGTTGATGAGATCAGCATCTTCGATCTCTATTCCTGTTTTCCCTGCGCCGTGTTCAGCTCAACTGAAGCGCTCGGCATCGACCCCTATTCGGATCCACGTCCATTGACCGTAACCGGCGGATTGCCCTTCTCCGGCGGACCAGGAAACAATTACTCCATGCATGCCATTGCCGCGATTTCTGAGCGTTTGCGTTCAGACCCGGGCTCCGTCGGTTTGGTGCTCGCCAATGGCGGGTGGCTGAGCAAGGAAGCGGTTGGAATCTGGTCGACAGAAAAACCCGATCGGTTTGAACCGGTCGAGGCGATGGCCAAGCGCAGTCCCGATGTCCTGATCGCGATCGAGGACGCGCCGGACAGCGGCACGCTGGAAACCTTTACCGTCACACATGGCCGCGAAGGCCCGGAGTTTGGGATTATTCTGGCCCGCACGGATGATGGCAAACGCTTCATCGCGCATGCGCGTCCGGAAGCCTTGCCGCGCTTGCTCGAAGAAGACAGCCCGATTGGTCTGAAAGTCACCGCGTCGACAGAGGACGGTCGCAATCTATTCGCGTTTGCCTAGACGATTGCGCGCCTTAATCGGCGCCGCCCTCGGCCCACCAGGCTTCGTCGCTGAATTGATCACGATACGCCTGTCGCAAGGTGGTTTTCAGGGTTGCGAGGTCGGGCGCTCGACAGCCACTGCCAAACCCGCTGCTGACCTCGCCGCCAGCGGCTTCAAACGCCGAAATCTGCAGCTCGGTTAAGTCACTGCAGACCACTAGAGCAAGATCCATATCGGCGTCGCTAACCTCATCTATGCTGCGGCGGCGCGCCACAAGGTAGGAATAGACATCATCCTCGCTATCATGCGCTTCCAGTAGGAAGATCTGACGTCCGTCGATCTGTACCAGCGGCGAAAACCGCGCCGCGCCGGATTCATCATTCTGTTGGTCCGGGCCGATCACATAACCATCACCAACGACCTGCATGTCAAAACACTGGTCTGGACCGTCAGGGCAAAGCGTCAGGCTGTGATCAATGGGCAAGACCGCCTCACCTTGAGGGATCAGCGGATCGTCAGATACGAAACATGCGCCGAGCAAGCCGCATGCGGCAAGCATGATCGAAATCCTGGAAACTTGGCTTAGCGACAACAGAACCTCCCATACGTTTCGAGTCTTGAAACTATAGAAGCCATTGTGCCCAGACTGAGGCTGAAATGCGAGAGGATGCTTCCCTCTGACGGCTGGCTCTGCCAGTTTGAGCAAAACACGGAGGCCCCCGCATGCGAATATTAGCTGGAATCTTAAGTCTTGCCGCGATCAGCGCATGCGCAACTGCGCCCGAACCATGCACACCGGAATGGGTTGAGTGGAAGAGCGATCGAATTCTGACGCGTTTCGCAGCCGCAAACTATAGTGAGGTCCGACGGCTCAGGGATTTCTCTGAAACCCTGGCGGAGGAGGATATCAGTCCGCTGACCGCTTTGCAGATTCCCGGAATGATAAATGATTTCAAGGCTCTTGCGTCAGACTTTGAGGCGGATGTGCTGCCAGCGCTCAATGCCGCCGTGAAAGAATGCGGCAGCGTTCAGGCCCTGGCCCCGGCGCTGACCTCGTTCTTGCGGGACGAAGGCGTCGGGGAGGACGTCCTGGAGTGGGTTGAGCTGTTGACGGTCATCGCCATCGATTCCTAGCGCGAGGGGTCTGGAGTTTTCCAAAAATTGTCGCTAAACGGGCGAAATGACAGCGCTAGACAAAACCGCCCTAACCGTTCCAAACGCAAAAACCCGCCTGCGCGAACACGCCGCTCGGATTGCGATCGATCCGCGGACGAACTCCGTGTTCGCCTATGCTCAGGAATTGTTCCAACACTTGGAAACGGGCGAGATCAGTCTTTCTGATCTCAGTGAGACAGCCTTCACCGTCTATGGCGATCGCGTCTTGGCCCGCGCCGCGCGGTTTCGCAAACAGCATACAACACCCCCCGATCTGGCGTCTCGGCTCGAAGCCATCGCCGCTGAAGGATGGGACGCGTTCAAAACCGCCGTCGAGACACCCCTTGGCGGGGTTGTGTTCACCGCCCACCCGACATTTGCCATGTCACGCGCAACGCGCGCGGCTTTTGCGGCGCATGTCACCAAGGATACGAAAGCCAGCGCCGAGGCGCTGACCCAGAGCATTCGGGAGGATGGCCGCGCCTGGTCGGCCTCCATCTCTCTGCCGGGCGAACATGACGAGGTTCAGGATACGATCTCGCATGCGCAAACAGCGCTCAGCCAATATGCTGACCTGGTGTTGACGGTGGCGCATCAGCATTTCCCCGAAACGTGGCGCAGTTTGAATCTTCAAGTGCCGACTTTGGCCAGTTGGGTCGGATACGACCTGGACGGACGGACCGACATTCATTGGTCGCAATCCTTCGCCCTGCGCCTGCAAGAAAAAGCTGTGCAGCTCGCCCGTTACAGCGATGAGCTCGACGAGATCGCGTCGGGGTCGAATAGCTCTGCCCGCGAAGGCCTCGCGGCACTACAAGAGCAATTCGCGCGCGGCGCGCGGTTGACCCAGAAAGAAGCGCAAATCTTTGGTGCAGACCTCACGGACGCCGACAATCTTGTCACGGCCGCAAATGCACTGACCGGCGAGGATCCGGATCGAATTGTCCAAACCGCACCTTTCATCGCCCGACTGCGAGACCTGGCAGCCATCGAGACCGATGATGCGACCGCGAAAGCCATCCTCATCCTGGCGGCCAAGATGGAGGCCTTGAAACTCGGAACGGCGCGCATTCACTTGCGTCTCAACGCCGAACAAATTCGCACCGTGATCAGTCGTGACTTGGGATTAGAAACTGAAAATCGCGACCTGGGCCGCCGGGCCCTCAATAAGTTGTCGACGCTGGCATCGGTGAAAACGCCTTTGAACGTCAATTTTGCGGACTTGTTCCTGGAGCAATCCACGGCGCGGCGGCAGTTCATGATGTGCGCGCAATTTTTGAAACATATCGATGCCGACTCGACCATTCGCTTCCTCATCGCCGAGAGTGAAAATCCGGCCACAGTGATGGGGGCCCTCTATCTGGCGCGGCAATATGGCGTTGATCATCAACTCGACATTTCGCCCTTGTTCGAAACACCCGAAGCGCTCGAAACCGGCGGGCGCTTTATTGAGCAATTGCTGCAAGAGCCGGAATACATGTCCTATCTGAAGGGGCGTGGATACCTCTCTGTCCAGCTTGGGTTTTCTGATGCCGGCCGGTTTATCGGACAGGTCTCGGCCGATATGGCCATTGAGCGGATTCATAATCTGATCAGCCGCGCCGTCGCCGACGCGAAGGCTGACTTGTCTTTGTTGATCTTCAACACGCATGGCGAGTCGATGGGGCGCGGCGCCTGGCCCGGCAGCTTCGATCAGCGCTTCGATCACCTCTTGAGCCACTGGACCCGCCAACAATCCCGCGCCCGCGGCGTGCCGCTGCGCCATGAAGTGAGTTTTCAGGGCGGCGATGGCTATCTGCATTTTGCCAATGCCGATCTCGCCACGGCGAGCTATTTCGCGTTTGCCGATCATCTCCTGTCGGAACCGGAAGATACCAGCCAGGATCCGTTCTATCAGCGCACGGATTTGGTTTGGGACTTTTATCGCGCGCTCCGGCGCTGGCACGAGAACCTGTTCGCCAATCCGGATTATGGGCATTTGTTGAATGATTTTGCGACCAATTTTCTGATCAAGGCCGGATCTCGTCAGCGCCGCCGCAGTTCCGGGCCAGCGGGCCCTCGCGCTCTGCGCGCGATTTCTCACAATGCGACCCTGCAACAGCTCGGTGTGCCGGTGAACACGGCGGCGGGGATTGGCTCAGCCTTGCGCCGCGAGCGGGGCCAGGTGAACGATCTGATCAAGGAATCGCCACGCATGCGCGGCTTGATGAAGCTGGCTTCAATGGCGCGCTCCGCCACCAGTGTCCCGGTCTTGCGCGCTTATGCCTCTGTCTATGATCCAACCTTTTGGGTCGCCCTATCCAAGGCCGCCGGAGACGCCGATGAGGCCCTGGCCTATCGCCGCATTTATTATCTCCTCCAAGATCGACAGACCAGCACTTCGATCGAGAAGATCGCCAATACGTTCACCATCGATTTCAGCAAGTTCGACCCGATGCTTGAGGGTATGGAAAGCGTCCCGAGCCCCGACGATCGCCGGGAAAGCCGGCTCGATATTCACCTTCTGCATTCGATCCGCCAGGCCCTGATGATGAAGGCGCTGTCGCTGGCCGGACAGTTGCCGACCGTGTCGCGCCGCCATGAATCGTCCGTGGTCGACATCATGAACCTGATCCGCACCATGCAGATCGGGGAAGCGGTAAAGCTGCTCTGCGACATCTTTCCCGCCTCGCGAGAGGAAGAGATTCGTCTGGCGGCGATCACCGAAACAGGCCATATGACCGGCAGCCCTGCCAATGGCTATGACCAGCTGCATGAGGAAGTGATCAAGCCGCTCGATGAGATCGACCGATTGATGCACACAACCACCCTGGCGGTTTGCCAAGCCTACGGCGCTTACGGTTAGCAAAAAACATCTTGCCTGTCGTCGCGGGAAGCTTTTGAAATCCGGTCGAAACTGATCGGAGAAACACATGAGCATGCCGGAACGTCGAACGGGTCCCCTCGCAGGTGTCAAAATCATCGATATGTCTTCCGTGGTGCTCGGCCCGTTCGCGACTCTGATATTCGGAGATCTCGGGGCCGACATCATCAAGATCGAGGCCGGGCAAAAAGGCAAAGCCGGCGATATGATGCGCTATGCCGGGGCCTCGCCCACGGGCGATTTGGGTCCGATCTATACGAGCCTCAATCGCAATAAAAAATCCGTTCAACTTGATGCCAAGACCGAGGATGGCAAAGCCGCCATATTGGCATTGCTAAAAGATGCTGACGTCTTTTTTCACAATGTGCGCCTGGCCGGCATGGGACGGTTGGGTCTGGATTATGAAAGCGTCAAAGCGATCAATCCTGGCATTGTCTATGTCCATTGCGCGGGCTTCGGCGCTGGCGGGCCTTATGAAAAGCGCCAAGCATATGACGATCTGATCCAGGGCGCGTCGGGGTTTGCTGCGCTCAACGCCATGCGTTCCGGCGGCGATCCGGAATATGCCCCAAGCCTGGTGGCCGATAAGACGGTCGGCCTGTTTGCCACCTATGCGACCCTGGCGGCGCTTTACCACAAACAACGAACCGGCGAAGGACAGTTCGTTTCAGTGCCCATGTTGGAAAGCTTCACCTTCTTCAATCTAGTTGAAAATCTCTATGGCGAAACCTTCCTGCCCGGCAATGGAAAGCTCGCTTATACCCGCTCGGTCAATGCCAACCGCAAACCGTATAAGACCAAGGACGGATATATCGGTTTGGTGCCCTATTCCGATCAGCAATGGGAGCAATTCTTTGAAATGGGCGGCAAGTCCGGTGTCTTCGAAGATCCTCGCTTTTCGACCTATTCCGCCCGCACGGAAAACATCACCGAACTCTATGCAATCATTGGTGAAGTCGCGTTATTGAAAACCACGGATGAGTGGTTGGCCTTGTTGGATGAAGCGAACATCCCGGCCATGCGATACAATGAAATGGGGGATGTGCTGGCCGATCCGCATCTTGCGGCGGTCAATTTTTTCCAAACACGTGCGCATCCTGAAGCCGGCGATTATCGCACGATGAAACACCCTGTGCATTTCAGCGCCACCCCCGCAGATATCGCCATTGATCCGCCACGCCTGGGCGCCGACACGGAAACGGTTCTGGCGAGCCTCGGGCTTTAATGACCTAAACCCGCCAGGACCTTAATCATTGCTGAGCTTCTGAACCCGAAGGTCTTTCTTGCTCAGCTGTCGCTTGCCGATAATGCGCCAGGACGCACCTTCGCTTGAACTGCCGCTCGACAGCGCCGCGAGCAGATCGCGGCCCTGCAGGCGGCGTCCGAACTTGTCCTCGGGGGCGTGATCGGTGTCGATCTGAAACCAGCATCCTTTGAGCTTCACCAGAACGCGTGTTTCAGTGAGCACTCGAAGATTGTGATCATACCGCCAACCTTGCGCCCGGCGCTGACGATCCTCGCGCAGCTTCGCGCGAAAATTCTTCACGCCGAGTTTTCGGCAAAGCTTGTCAGTCCGCTTGATGAGACCATCATTGGGATCGACATAGAGTTTGGCCCACCAGCTTTCGGGCGGCCGCAGCGCGCCCCAATGTCCCGCAGCCATGAACCCACCGTCGCGATCAAGTGTGACATTGATCATGATGAAATCGCTGAGATGGTCTCGCACATGCTGCTTTACAGTGCTGCTCGTATCGAGATGCTCACTGACTTCGCTATAGACCTTGTCCCAGGGACGACCGACCTGCTTCATGAGATAGCGCTTCAGCGGTGCCAAATTCTCATTCAGGCATTTCGTATAGCCGTTCTGCTCCAGCGCCTGACGCCGACCCGTTGCACGTTTGCGACCGGGAAGTTTGTCATGGCGCAGCTTGGCCTTTGGCGCATGCCGACTGCCCCAACGCGGACGTTCGACAATGACTTTAAACATATCCTCACGCATGAAGAGCTCCTGCCAGCCTTTCCGGCTGAATTGAAATGAATGGGGCGCGCGATGGCGCGCTTGAAGAGCCGCACTTGCGGCCCGCTTTTGAATTGCCCATTGGAAAGGGTCCTGATCCTAAGAGTTAGAAACGGGGTGAATTGAGTTCGCGATTAACATCTGCATGCACCCCTCCTCTTCTTGATCAGGTTGGCAGAGCCGGAGCGTATACGAGGCGATTGAGGCAAAGGCAAGGCGGATCAAATCAGCTGCAAACCACGTGATTGCCCTGACTTTTCTCGAGCGCGCTCTTCTGGCATAAGCCCGCGCATGTCGAATATCCGCGTCACCGCCCTGTATAAGTTCGTTGCTTTTGACGATCCCGAAGCCCTCCGTCAGCCTCTGTTTGACCGGCTGTCGCAGCTTGGCATCAAGGGCACGATCCTGCTCGCCACAGAAGGCGTGAACGGGACGATCGCTGGCACGCCCGAAAACATGGCTGAGGCGCTGAAAGCGATTTGCGCACTACCCGGTTGCGAGACCCTTGAATGGAAAGACAGTCACGCCGACGCGATGCCCTTTCTGCGCTTGAAGGTCCGGCTCAAGAATGAAATCGTTACCATGGGCGTCCCTGGCACCGACCCAACCTGCCTGGTCGGCACTTATGTTAAGCCGGAAGAGTGGAATGACCTGATCACCGATCCCGACACAGTCATCATCGATACGCGAAATGATTATGAGGTCGCGCTTGGCACCTTCCAAGGCGCCATTGATCCGGAAACGGAATCCTTCCGCGAGTTTCCTGAATGGTTCGAGAATTTTCGAAGCGAGCTTGCCGCACAAGGCCGAACACCCAAGATCGCGATGTTCTGCACGGGCGGCATTCGTTGCGAAAAGTCGACATCTTATGTCAAATCACTGGGCACCGAGGATGTCTTCCACCTGCAAGGCGGGATCCTTAAATATCTCGAGACCATCCCGAGAGATGAGAGCCTGTGGGAAGGCGAGTGTTTCGTCTTTGATGAGCGCGTCAGTGTTGGACACGGCTTGGAGGTCGGCGACTATGAACTTTGTCATGCCTGCCGACACCCTGTCAGCGCGCAGGATCGCTTGAGTGACAAATATGAGCTCGGCGTGTCCTGTCCGCGGTGCTATGGCACGTTCTCAGAGCAGAAAATGGCGTCTTTGCGCGAGCGACAGAAACAGGTTCGACTGGCGAAACAGCGCGGGGAGACCCATATTGGCGATGACGTCGTGATGACGCCGAGAAAGAAAGTCACTGCGTGAGTCAATCGCCGCCAATCCTGTATTCCTTTCGCCGTTGCCCTTATGCCATGCGCGCCCGGATGGCGATCGCGCGCGCCGGTATTGAATGCCGGCTGCGCGAGGTTGTTTTGCGAGACAAGCCATCTGAAATGCTGACGGCATCGCCAAAAGGCACTGTCCCGGTCATTGTTGAAGCAGACGGCACGGTGATCGAAGAAAGCTTGGATGTGATGGCCTGGGCGCTCGCTCAAAATGATGCGGGGGATTGGCTCACGCCGGATCAGGGCTCGCGCGCCGATATGGATGCGTTGATCGGAGAATGTGATGGCCCGTTCAAACGCGCCCTCGATCGCTACAAATACCCCAATCGCTATGAGGATGAGGGCGTGGTCCGCGACGACCAGCGGGCCTTGGGCCTCACTTTTCTCGAAAAACTCGATGCGCAATTGCGCGGTCAGGAAAATCTGTTCGGCGCCCGCGTCAGCTATGCCGACATCGCCATCTTCCCGTTCATTCGCCAATTCGCCAATACGGATCGGTCATGGTTCGATGCGCTGGACCTACCGCACCTACAAGCCTGGCTCGACCGGCATTTGGAAAGCGACTTGTTCAAACGGATCATGCCAAAATACGCCCAATGGAAATCCGGCGACGCTGAGCCAATATTTCCGTCCGCGCCCTCCCCCTAACGCCCCAGATACTTCGCCCGCGGACGGATCGGCTCCCCACTCACCCCCTGCTCAATCGCATGCGCAATCCAGCCGGGGAGGCGGCTGGCGGCGAATATGAGGAATGGAACCTCATCCGGCAGATCAAGGGTCAGGCAGAGCGCCGCAAGCGCCATATCGATATTGACCGGCTGTTCGCCCAAGCGCTCAGCCCGCCGAATGGCGCGTTGGAGGTCCGGGGCAGGTTTCATCCAGCGCAGCAGATTCCGAGCTCGCGGATCGCCCTTGGGATACAGCGCATGGCCCACCGCCGGCACGCCGCCAAATTTCGCCTTGATCTGCGCCAGGGAGAGATCGGCATCCTCGCGAATATGATGTTTCAGAAAGGCCAGCGCCTGGGCCGAGGCTTCGCCATGGCGCGGCCCTGAAAGGGTGGCAAATCCGGACAAGGCACAGGCGGCGAGCGAAGCGCCCGTTGAGGCCGCCACCCGCGCCGCGAATGAGGATGGATTGAGTTCATGATCGGCGACCAGAACCAGCGTCCGCCGCAACAGGTCCGCGCCATTTGGATCGAGCCCCCAATGCCGCGCGAGCCTTTGATGAAACAGGCCGCGGCCCGGACGGCCAGAGATGGCATCCGCAAAGCCGATCAATATTTCTCCGCCGCGCTTTGACAGCGCCTCGCTGCTGCACCCCGAAATGGACTCGTCTGCGGCCGCCAAACGCGCGAGATAGGCAAACGCCCGCGCCTTACCCGTGTCGCCAGATAACTCAACCGGTTGCGATGACACCGGTTTCAAGGGATCGCACTGCCAGAGCAGCGCCGCAACATCTTCGACGGTGGCACGCTGGGCGAATCTGACCGCGTCGACACCGCGATAGATCAACCGTCCGCCGCGAACCGTGGTGATCTTGGTTTCCATGACAGGGTCGCCCCAGGCAATCGCGGCCGAGGCGATTTCTGATCGCGATCGCCCGCGTCTGCGACGTTTCACGAGGCGATCAATATCGGCTTCAGAATACAAACTCGCGCGCGGATCGATGGGGTGGGTTTGCGCCGAAATCTGGCCGCGACTGACATAAGCGTAAAGGGTCTGAGCTTTGACCCCAAGCTTCTGCAAAGCCGCTTCACGTTCCAACCAAGACATATGTTGATTATGTTGATCAAGATTGACGCTGTCCAGTTGTTTCCCGAAATTGCCTGAAAACAGACAGGAGAAAATCATGGACTCTGGCTTGGAGAATATTGTTGCGGCTGAAACCTCCCTTTCCGACGTGAAGGGCGATATCGGTGAACTGATTATCAAGGGTTGGTATGTTGAAAAGCTGGCCGCCTCGATGGCGTTTGAGGACGTCGCCCATTTGCTGTGGCAGAGCGCATTCGATGACTTGCCCACCGTGCAAACCCTGGGCGAAAAGCTGGGCAAAGCGCGGGCGGACATCTTCACCCATCTGCCAAACTCGGCCAATCCGGCGGACATTGTTCAATATTTACGGCTCGGTTGGGCGCAAGAGCGCGATGACGAGCAGCTCGAGACCGCCATTCGCCTCGCCGCAGGCGGACTGGTCTACACCGCTGCTGCGGTGCGTCTGGCGGCGGGACAAACCCCGATCCCGCCGGACCCGGCCCTGTCTTCGTCGGCTGACTTCCTGCGCATGATCACGGGCATTGCGCCAGCCGCCAATACAGCGCGGGCGCTGGATTCCTATCTGGTGACGATTTGTGATCACGGCCTCAACGCGTCGACCTTTGCCGCCCGCGTGGTGTCCTCGACCCGGGCGGGCTTAACCTCGGCTGTCTTGGGCGGACTTTCGGCCCTGAAAGGCCCCTTGCATGGCGGCGCGCCGGGGCCGGTCCTGGATATGTTTGATGAGATTGGCGAGACGGCGCAGGCCGAGGCCTGGATCGATGCGGCGCTGGCGCGAGGCGACCGATTGATGGGGTTTGGGCACCGGGTCTATCGCGCGCGAGACCCGCGCGCCGACGCGTTGAAAACCGCCGCAGGCCAATTGCCAGGAACCGCCGGGCGCATCGCTTTCGCCGAACATATCGAGCGCGAAGTGCTGGGCAAATTGCGCCGCAAATATCCTGATCGCGCGCTGGAAACCAATGTTGAATTCTACACCGCGATCTTGCTGGAAGCGCTGGAAATTCCGCGACAGGCCTTCACCGCGGTGTTCGCGTGCGGCCGCGTGCTGGGATGGATCGCGCATGCCCGCGAACAAATCTCTGAAGGGCGGATTGTCCGTCCAAAATCGATTTATCGCGGCCCTGTCCCGGAAATGGCGTGACGGGGTGAGCAAAAACGGGGCGCTGTCGCGCGCCCTGTTTTGGCCTAACCTTTCAAGGCGGCGCGCACCGCGTCCAAGGCGGCTTCAGCTTTAGAGCCATCCGGTCCGCCCGCTTGCGCCATATCGGGCCGACCGCCGCCGCCTTTGCCGCCCACTTCTGCAGACGCCACGCGAACGAGATCGACAGCGGAATGGCTCTCAACCAGGTCTTCCGTAACACCGACCGCAACGGCGGCCTTGCCATCATTGACGCCAACGAAAACGGCGATGCCGGACTTCATCTGAGCCTTGGCTTCATCGATGAGCGCCCGCAAATCCTTGCCGCCAACCCCTTCGGCGACGCGCGCGATGAGATTGACCCCATTGATCTCTTCCGGGCCTGACGGCGCGCCGCTTTCGCCAGCCATGGCCAGCGCGCGCTTGGTGTCGGCCAATTGACGCTCGAGCGTTTTGCGCTCTTCAGTCAGGCTGGATACCTTTTTGGCCACATCTTTCAGCGGCACTTTCAGCTGATCCGAGAGGTCCACAGCGACTTGCGCGCGGCCGCGCAAGAATGCGATCGCTTCCGCGCCGGTTGCCACTTCAATGCGGCGCACGCCAGCCGAAACACCGCTTTCCGAGAGAATGACAAAGGTGCCGATATCGCCGGTCCGCTCGACATGCGTGCCGCCGCATAGCTCGACTGAATAGGCTTTGTCCGCTTGTTTCAGATCAGCGCCCATGGACAGCACCCGAACCTCGTCGCCATACTTTTCGCCGAACAGCGCCAGCGCCCCGGCTTCAATCGCTTTTTCAGGCGAGGTCACGGCGATGCCGACCGGATTGTTCTGGCGGATCACGGCGTTCACCTGATCTTCGATCGCCTCGATTTCGGCCGCCGTCACCGGCGCGCCATGAGAGAAGTCAAACCGCATCCGGTCTTCTTCAACCAATGAGCCTTTCTGGGTCACGTGCGCGCCAAGCACATCTCGCAAGGCCGCATGCATCAGGTGCGTGGCCGAGTGATTGGACATGATCCGCCGGCGGCGCTCACCATTGACGTTGGCGGACACGGCCTCGCCAGTCTTGAGGTCGCCTTCGACCAGCTCACCAATATGCGCATGCAGATCGCCGGCGCGCTTTTGCACATCGCGGACAATGAACCGAGCCGTCTTGGTTTCGATCACGCCATGGTCGCCGGCCTGGCCGCCGCTTTCGGCATAGAACGGGGTCTGATCGAGCACGAGTTCGGCTTGATCCCCGGTTTTCAAGGCCGTGACCGGGGCTCCGTCTGCCACCAGCGCGTTGATTTTCGCGCTGGCTTGCAAGTCTGAATAGCCGAGAAATTTCGTCGCGCCGACTTGATCATGGATGCGGAACCAGACCTCGCCAGAGGCGGCGTCGCCGGAGGTGAAGCCGGCTGCCTTTGAGCCCTCTTTCTGTTTCGCCATGGCGGAATCGAACCCCGCCTCGTCGACCGCCATGCCGCGGCCACGCAAGATGTCCTGGGTGAGGTCGAGCGGAAACCCGTAAGTGTCATAGAGTTTGAACGCGGTCTCGCCGGGCAAAGTGTCGCCTTCCTTGAGATCGCCGCTGGCCTCGTCGAGCAGGGCCAGGCCGCGACCGAGCGTGCGCTGGAAGCGGCTTTCTTCCTGTTCAAGCGCGCTCTCAATAGCGGCCTGGGCGCGGCCAAGCTCTGGATAAGCCGCCCCCATTTCCGTGATCAGGGCGGGCACGAGTTTGTGCATGCCGGGGTCGCGCGCGCCGAGAATATGGGCATGGCGCATGGCCCGGCGCATGATCCGGCGCAGGACATAGCCGCGGCCTTCATTTGACGGGGTGACGCCATCGGCGACGAGGAAGGCCGAGGTGCGCAAATGGTCTGCGATGACGCGGAATGAGCCGAGATGGTCGCCGGTCGCCTTTTGCGCATAGACCTCTTCTTCGGCCGCGATCAGGTTCTGGAACAGGTCAATTTCATAATTATTGTGAACGCCCTGCAAGACAGCGGCAATGCGCTCCAGCCCCATGCCAGTATCGATGGACGGCTTTGGCAGATTGACGCGCTCGCCGCCCTGTTGCTGGTCGAACTGCATGAAGACGAGGTTCCAGATCTCGATGAAGCGGTCGCCATCTTCCTCCGGGGTGCCGGGCGGGCCGCCCCAGACGTCGGGTCCGTGATCGAAGAAGATTTCCGAACAGGGCCCGCAGGGTCCGGTATCGCCCATGGACCAGAAATTATCGGATGTGGCGATGCGAATAATCCGCTCCTCCGGCAGGCCGGCGACCTTTTTCCAGAGGCTTGCTGCTTCATCATCCTCGGCAAAGACCGTGACCAGCAGCTTGTCGGCGGGCAGGCCGAGCTCTTTGGTCACCAGCTCCCAGCCAAAGGCGATCGCCTCATCCTTGAAATAGTCGCCGAACGAGAAATTGCCGAGCATTTCAAAGAAAGTGTGGTGGCGGGCCGTATAGCCGACATTGTCGAGATCATTGTGCTTGCCACCGGCGCGCACGCATTTCTGTGAGGTCGTGGCGCGCGGCGCGAACGGTGTTTCCGCGCCGGTGAAAATGTTCTTGAACGGCACCATGCCGGCATTGACGAACAGCAAGGTCGGATCATTCTCCGGCACCAGCGGCGCTGAAGGCTTGCGTGTGTGTCCCTTGCTTTCGAAATAGGACAGAAATGCTTCGCGCAGATCGTTGACACTCGTCATTGATTTTCCTTTTGCCGACTCGCCCCGCATGAGGTCTTCGCCGGTGGATATATGTGCATAAAAGCAACGCGCCAAGCGTTTCCGCGGGCGCGTTGCACATGCTGGGTTTTCAGAGCGGCAAGGAACCGGCGGATCAGCCGGCTTCAGCCTCGTCTGCCGGGCCGCCACCTTCGGTCAGCAGGACGTCTGAGAGCAGACCGGAGCGTTTGCGAATCTCAAGCTCGATCTCGTCACAAATATCCGGATTCTCCTTCAGGAACTGGCGGGTCTTTTCACGCCCCTGCCCGATCCGTTCAGGCCCATAGGAATACCAGGAGCCAGACTTCTCGATCACTTCGCATTTGACGCCGAGATCAATAATCTCGCCGGTCTTGGAAATGCCTTCGCCATAGATGATATCAAACTCAACCTGACGGAAAGGCGGCGCCACCTTATTCTTCACCACTTTCACGCGGGTCTGGTTGCCGATCACTTCATCCTTGTCTTTCAGCGCGCCGATGCGGCGAATGTCGAGGCGGACCGAGGAATAGAATTTCAGCGCATTACCGCCCGTCGTGGTTTCCGGGCTGCCAAACATGACGCCAATCTTCATCCGGATCTGATTGATGAAGATGACCATGCAATTCGACTTGGAGATCGACCCGGTCAGCTTGCGCAGTGCCTGGCTCATCAGACGCGCTTGCAGGCCGGGCAGGCTGTCGCCCATCTCACCTTCAATCTCAGCCCGCGGGGTCAACGCCGCGACCGAGTCGATGACCAGAACATCAATCGCCCCGGACCGCACCAGCGTGTCGGCAATTTCCAGCGCCTGTTCACCTGTATCCGGCTGCGAGACCAGAAGATCATCCAGATCCACACCGAGCTTGCCGGCATAGACCGGATCGAGCGCATGTTCAGCGTCGACAAAGGCGCAGACGCCGCCATTCTTTTGCGCTTCGGCGACAATGTGCAGCGACAAAGTCGTCTTACCGGAACTTTCCGGGCCATAAATTTCAATCACACGGCCTTTGGGGAGGCCGCCTATCCCAAGAGCGATATCCAAACCAAGGGACCCGGTCGGAATCGACTCAATGTCCATCGCTTTTTGTTCGCCAAGGCGCATCACCGAGCCTTTACCAAATGCACGGTCAATGTTGGCGAGTGCCGTTTCGAGAGCTTTCTGCTTATCCACGCCGGAATCCTTATCCACGAGTTGCAGGTTGGGTTTGGACATGAGTCGTTCCTTTTCGTCTATATCATACTCGGCGAAGAATGGCCCCGAGCCCGCCAACTGTCCTCGATGTACCACATTTGTTCACGAGAACAAAGCAAAAACTTTCACATGAATTCGGACCTTCACTTTCCCGGCTGCATCGGGCATTATGCGGTCATGCTTAAGAAAACCGACCGAAAGCCCGGCGAAGCCAAGATTCGCTATCTGGATGCGGACCTGGAACTGCTAAGTCCTGGGGACTACGTGCTTTGTGCGGTGACCGGCCGCAAGATTCCGATCGCGGCGCTGCGCTATTGGAGCGTCGATCATCAGGAAGCCTATATCGACGCCGCTGCTGCCGCCACGCGCATGGGTGGCAAAGCTTAAGTGTTTTTGCGCGACTGGCTGCTGATTGGCCTGTTCTGGTTCGGGTTGCCGACGCCCGTTCAGGCCGACGACGTCTCCATCAGATGTGCGGGACAAATGGCCCAAGGCGGGTTGCTGCTCTGCGAAGCACCGCCGGGCAGCACGCTCATGGTGTTTGGTCCTGAAGGCGCAGATGAGCGTCATGTTCCGGTCAATGCCGCCGGACTTGCAACGATCGGCATCAAACGCACAGAAGCGCTGGAGCTCTCAATCGTCTCCAAGGAATTTGAGCCGGCCGGTATAGTCTTACGTCTTGAGCCACGAGACGACCCGTTTCGGACGATTACGGGGCTCGACTGTGACAAGGTCGATGCCCGCACCGAAGCGCAAAAGGCTCATGCCTCGCGCAGCTGGGTCAAAAAGCAGGACGCGTTTAGCAGCTTCAATGATGGCCCTGGCGCAACCACAGGCTTTCAGCGTCCCTCGACCGGCCCGGCATCATCGCCCTTCGGTCCCGCGCGCAAATATATCGGCGTCGGCAAAGATGGCGAGCCTTGCGAGCGCACTTCCGTCCATCGGGGTTATGATATTGCGATCCCGGTCGGGACAGAAATCGTCGCGCCTGCAGCCGGGGTGGTCACACTCGGTGATTCGGACCTCTATTATGAAGGCGGCACGGTTTTTCTGGATCATGGCGAGGGCCTGGTCTCGGTTTTCTTGCACATGTCAGAGATTGATGTTGTTGCCGGTCAGTCAGTCGGTGCCGGCGAGCGCCTTGGCGCCAGCGGAAATACCGGGCGCACGTCTGGTCCGCATCTCCATTGGGCGGTCAAATGGCGCAATCCGCTGAGCGATGATCGAAGCAGCGATTTTTACATTGATCCGGCGCTTCTACTGGACCTGGACCCAATCGGTTGAGAGAATGCCTTCAAACGAAATTAAAAGACCGGGGCCAGCGCAACTGCGCCGCGCCGGTCAGTTATTGGGAGGCGTATGATGACAGGATTTAAGATTGGGGTTTCCGGCCTGGCGGCGTGGGCATTGGCGAGCTGTGCATCGGCGCAAACCGCGCCCACCACAGACCTGGCGGATCCAATGCCGCCACGCTGCGATTATGGCCTGCCCCACCCGGACGCGCCGCCGGAACTTGAACAATTTGCATTCTTGATCGGCGATTTCGAGATAACCAGCCATGTGATGACGCCGAATGGCTGGTCGCCCCCGCGCCCCGGCCCCAGAGCGCGTTGGAATGGCTGGTACTCCATGGGCGGGATGATGATCACCGATGAGTGGTATGATCCGGATCCGGGATTGGACCCCACCGCGCCGCGCGGCGTCAATGTCCGTATGTATGAGCCAGAGTCAGCTGAATGGAAGATGATGTGGGTATCGACCAGCGCGGCCCAGGTCCTGGATCTCAGAGCTGGCCTGCGCGATGGCAAGCTCACCATGTGGCAAGTCTATCCGAATGAGATTGAATTGGTGGCGGACTTCACCGTCGAGGATGACGACCATTGGTATCGGGTCAGCTATACGCGGTCCGAAGACGGTGAGTGGGTGCCGCAATTCAAGCTGCGCGCCAGCCGAATACCATGCGGTGAGGCGCCTTAAGGCAAGAGCAGCGTCGCCCCGATGGTACGACCGCTTTCGAGCGCTTCGTGCGCTTTGGCGATGTCAGTCAGCGGGAAGGTCTGGCCGACATTTGCCTGAATTGTCCCGGCGCGCATCGCCCCAAACAGAGCGGCCGCGCCGCGGCGCATACTGTCAGCATCCGAGATGAAGTGGAACAGGCCCGGACGGGTCAGAATGAGCGAGCCCTTGCCGCCAAGCACGCCGGGCGCGATCGGATCTGCCGGGCCCGACGCGTTGCCATAGCTGACCCACCATCCGCGCGGTTTGAGACTGTCCAGCGAGGCCTGGGCCGAGGTCTTGCCGACACTGTCATAAGACACATCCACACCGGCCCCGTCGGTCAGCGCCCGCACCTCAGCCGCGACATCGGTCGACGACAAGACCACGTCCTGCGCGCCCAATTCGCGCGCCCGGCTGCCTTTGGCGTCACTGGATGTGACCGCAATCACCCTGACGCCGAGCGATGTCGCCCACGGGACGAGCAATGAGCCGACCCCGCCCACGGGTGCCCAGACCAGGGCGGTTTCCCCCGGCGAGGCTCTGCGCACCTCGAACAGAAGCATCCAGGCGGTCAGGCCTTTAAGCAGGACCGCGGCGGCGTCTTGTTCGCTGACCCCGTCTGGCAGTTTCACCATGGTGGCGGCGGGGCCAGTATAATGCGTCGCATAAGTCCCGGCGCCGAGATAGGCCACGCGGTCGCCGACCGCGACATTGGTGACCCCCTCGCCGATCGCCTCGACCACGCCAGCGCCTTCCGAGCCCGGCACAAAAGGCAGTTTCACAGGATAAAGCCCGGTGCGATGATAGGTGTCGATGAAGTTCAGACCGGCTGCGGTCTGGCGCACCAAGGCTTGTCCGGGGCCAGGCTGGCGCGGTGCACGCGCGGTTTTGACCAGCACGTCCACGCCGCCTGTTTCGCTCATTTCAATCACATAAGCTTCGCTCATAGCCCCACCTTCTAGAATCATTGTTGTTAGGTCTGATGACACACATAGAGCTGATTTGCGGAGTAGACGAGGCCGGACGTGGCCCCTGGGCTGGGCCGGTGACGGCGGCGGCGGTGATCCTGCATCCTGAACGCCCCGTCTCAGGCCTGACCGATTCCAAGAAGATCAGCGAAAAGAAGCGCTTCGCCCTCGAACCGGAGATCAAATCTAAGGTCGCTTATTGGGCGGTCGCGCATGCCGAGCCGGACGAGATTGACCGGCTCAATATTCGCGAGGCGACCTTTCTGGCCATGCGCCGCGCCATAGCCGGTCTGTCGGTGACCCCGGCGCGCATCCTGATCGACGGCAATGCATTGCCCAAAGATCTGCCGGCGCCAGCTGAAGCGATCATCAAGGGCGATCTGAAAGAACCGGCCATCTCGGCCGCCTCCATCCTCGCCAAAACCGCGCGGGACCGGTTGATGGAGACCTATGGCGCGACCTATCCAGAATACGGCTTCAGCGGCCATAAGGGCTATGGCACGGCGGCGCATGCCTCAGCCTTGCAGACGCATGGCCCCTGCCCCATCCATCGCACCAGTTTCGCACCGGTGCGCAAGGCAATGCTTAGCGAAACGTTAACCAATTAGGCGTTTTCATTAACCCTTATTGGTTGGAGACTGCGATGATCCCTTATGGCTGGCATGTCTGGCGCGGCGAAAGCAGCCGTCGCTATCGGTTCAAAATCACCAAGACGATTGAAGCGCTGCCAGATGCGGGCGGGATCTATGTCATGGTGCGGCGCACCGCCTTCTTCTTCCTGAAGCCGGTCTATATCGGCAAAGCCTCCAATCTGCAGGGCCGTCTGGACGGGCATGAGCGCTGGGAAGATGCGCGCAAGAAAGGCGCCTCGGAGCGCCACTATTTGTGCATTCGCTCTGAGAATAAGCGCCAGAAAATCGAAGAAGACCTGATCCGCAAGTATCGGCCAAAGCTGAATGACATGCTCAAACCTCGCAGCTCTGAGGATGCCCCCAATCATGCCTCTTTGCGCACCGGTTGGATGAGCGCCAAGGAATATTACGGCCTGAATGACCGCAAATCCTCCGCGCCGGTCAAACAGCTCAGCCGCAAAGGCGACAAGAAATCAAAAGGCTTTTTCGGGCTCGGCCGTAAAGCCGCCTAGCAGCAGCGATCGAGCGCGGGCGCAGCGGGCGCCTCAGTCGGCCGCGCGTCTGCGCCGCAATCCTCGAACAGTCCATAATGGGTGTCCCAGCTGCCGAAGAACTCGAAATGTTCGGCAAAGCGGGTTTCGTTCAGCATGCGATAGGTGTTGCCGCACACCAGGAAGATCCGCCCTGCCTCGATCTTATGGTGATCATCGAGAACGAACATATCCGGCGATGTCACGATCGTGCCCTTATAGCGCACCGCTTGACCATAATCCTCACAGGCCGGTTCGAGCCCTTCAATTTTCATCAGTCGATAGGTCACTGAATAGAATTTCGCAGCGCCGAGTTTGGCCTGAATATCCGGGTTCTGAATGCCCAATGGGCGCTGTTCGACCACACGCGGATCGGCAAAGCCAACTGATTTGGCGAGATGTTCAAAATCGTTCCAATACAGGGCCCCTGCCAGACACTCGCCATGCAAGACCGGATCCTTGCTGAGGTCCGGGTCCAGGCGGCGATCACAATAGACGTCAGAGAAGTACATTTCCCCGCCGGGTTTCAAAAGGCGATAGGCTTGCGCCAGAACGCCCGCCTTGTCCTGGGTCAAATTGATCACGCAATTTGAGACGATCAGGTCAAACTGGGCGTCTTGCAAAGGCAGATCCTGCAATCGCTCAATATCGCCTTTCAGAAACTCAGTGTTGGCGGTCGCATAACCGTATGTCTCGCGATGATACTCAACATGCCGGTTCGCAACGGCGAGTTGTTCATCGGTCATATCAATGCCGACCACGCGGCCGGCCGCCCCGACAAGACGCGAGATAAGATAGCAATCGCGCCCGGCCCCGCAGCCAAGATCGAGGACGCTCAAGCCCGTCATCACTTCTGGCAGGACCAGTCCGCAGCCATAATATCTGGACAGCACTTCATCATGGATATCGGCCAGGATGGGCTTGGCATACGCCGGCATCGAGTCTGGCGTACAACACGCATCGGTCTGCAAGTCGGCGCTCTGTTGGAGCGTTTTGCCATAATAGTCGCGTACCGAGGCTTGAATGCCTGAATCGAACTGGTCGTCTGCCATGGAACTGTCCTGAATTATCTTCTGTTTCGCCCGCCAAATTGCCCGCGATCGGGCCTCAGAGACAATCAAACTTTTTGTGAACCGCGATGAATGTGCCGGACCCGGCTTGAGCGGGCCTGCCTAGTCATGCGATAGGCACCCTCATGCCCGATACCGCGTCCTTCTCCACTGTTCCGCCGATCTTTGCGGATGTGCCAAAAAGCGTCAGCTTCAAGAAGCTGCGAAAGCGCCTGGCGCGCAATGCGTTGCAAGTGATCGACACTTACGGCCTGATTGATCGCAGCACGCAGAAACGACCGAAATGGCTGGTTTGCCTGTCCGGCGGCAAAGACAGTTATGGCCTGCTTTCCGTGCTGCTTGATTTGCAATGGCAAGGGGCGCTGCCCGTCGACTTGCTGGCCTGCAATCTCGACCAGGGCCAACCGGGGTTTCCAAAACATGTCTTGCCGGAATGGCTCGATCGGGTCGGAGTCGAATACCGCATCGAGACCGAGGACACGTATTCAATTGTCACAGAGAAAGTGCCCGAGACCCAAACCTTTTGTGCCCTGTGTTCGCGCCTGCGCCGCGGCATTCTCTATCGGATCGCCCGCGAAGAAGGGTGTGACGCCATTGTGCTTGGCCATCATCGCGATGACGCGCTGGAAACCTTCATGATGAATTTCGTGCATGGCGGACGGCTCGCCGCGATGCCGCCCAAACTTCTCAATGATGAGGGCGATGTCATGGTGCTTCGTCCGCTGATCACCTGCGCGGAAGACGATCTGGAAAAGTTCTCCAAGGCCATGCAGTTTCCAATCATTCCCTGCAATCTTTGCGGCTCGCAGGATGGTCTGCAACGCGTGGCGATGAAGCAGATGCTCGATGATTGGGAGACGCGCAAACCCGGTGTGCGGCAGGTCATGGCGCATGCCCTGGCCACCGTTCGGCCAAGTCATTTGCATGATCCGCGCGTCTTCGATTTTGCCGGGCTGTCGCCGGGCGATGATGGCGAAAGCGATGATGGCGTCCCGTTCTGACTATGGTCGATGACCGGTTCAAACGGTCGATGAAATTCAATCTAAGACCTTAGCGGCGTCTTGACCCCGGATTTCTACCCTTCTTGGCATGAGGGCGTTGATCGAATTCCTCCGCGATTGCCGCGGCAATACGTTGATGATGTTCGGGCTGTTTCTGGTTCCGGTCACAGCTGTGATCGGCTTTTCAGTCGACGGGCAACGCGCGTTCAATGGAAAATCCCAGCTGCAACACTCCCTCGATGCCGCTGTACTGGTCGCGGCCAAGGAATATTATGCCAATCCGGCGCTGGATCAGCCCACGCGCGAAGCTGCGGCGCGGGCTGCGGGCATTCGGATCTTCACCAAGAATCACACGGACTTTGGCCTATTAGATCCGCAGCCGAGCATTACGTTTGTGTTCGACGAAGTTGGCGGCACCGTAGATGCCAGCGCCTCAAGCGTGATGAAGAATTTTTTCGGCGGCGTTCTCAATCGAAACACGACGACGCTGGGCGCCACCGCTCAAGCCGCGATCGGGGGCAATAAGCGTCTCGAAATCGCGCTTATCCTCGATAATTCGACCTCCATGTTCAACTCGAACCGGATGAATCTGATGCGCGAGGCGGCGGTGAATTTCACTGACACGCTGTTTGAGCGCTATGGCCATGAGCAGATCAAGATCTCGGTCGTGCCCTGGGCGACGACGGTGAACATTTTGAGCGAGCCGATCGCGGCGCCAAGTTCCACGCCATCTGCAGGCGCGCTGCCGCCGGCTTATGGATCACGCACCGTGCCTGCGGCGCCGGCAGTCCACCCGTGGCGGCATACCCAGAACCCGTTCACTGGTCAGGCCGCGACGCGGCAAAGCGATACCGATGATTTGTTTGCGCCAACCAATTGGCGCGGCTGTGTTCGCGGGGCGTCTGGCGAACGGGAAGTGAGCTTGACCGGAACCGTGAAAACGCCGCTCACAGACGCTTTCCCAAGCCATAAATGGCCGCTCGCCATCGTACCGCCCAAGCTCGAGCCCTATTGGTACAATCGCCGCAATTGCTCGCGCAATTGCCGGGTCACCGACCCCACTCAATTGCGAGCCGACCCCTGGTGGTCCGGCGGCGCCGCGAACAATTATCAGCCAAAGGCTGTGCGCGCTGGCATTCGTCCGGATTACCCGGCTCAAGTCCAGTATGACTATTATCACGGCAATGGCTGGACGGACCTGAACGGTTTCATCCGGCCATGTATCTCGGATCCGAACGAGTTTGCGTATCTCAATGATGGCGGCAAGATTTGTGATTATCGTCCAACAGATAGCGGGTCATCAGATATATTTCCCTGGGATCGGCAAAAAGCGATCAATGGGCCGAACATGAATTGTCCGTCGCCGATGCTGGCCGCCTCCGCCAATCGCGCTCAGATCGTCGACAAGCTGAAGCAAATGTATCCGGCGCCGGGGGGCACGCATGCCGATGTCGGCCTGATGTGGGGGCTTCGCACCCTGTCGCCGCGGACCGATTGGACCAGTTTCTTTTCCTACCCTGTCGACGAAGAACCTGCCGCCTGGGATGATGAGGAAGTGATCAAAATCGCCGTCTTGCTGACCGACGGGATCAATGTCCCGCCCGGCAATTTCGAGGGCTATTATGGCTGCACCAATCGCACCCAGCAGTCTTATGATGTCGGGCATCCGGAAGATCATGATGACAGTGTCGGCTGTTGGCGCCACCCAGACATTCTGCGCCTGGACAAGACCGCGCTGGACAATCTGATGCTGGATTCCTGCGAACAAATGAAAACCGCCTATGGCATCCAGCTCTACACCATTGCGGTGGATATCAATGACACGACCGCGATCGCCAATCTCAAACAGTGCGCGAGCTCGGAATCCGATTTCTATAATATCTCCTCGGGCGAGATTGGCATTGCGTTCAACTCGCTGCTGACGGCGCTGGTGCGGATCTCGAAATAGAAAAAAGGCCCGGCGCGATACGCAGCCAGGCCTTGAAGGTGTGGTTCCGTCTGGGGGAGGAAACACCCAATCGGAGGAAAGATCGGGTCAGTGTCCGGAACCTCAACACGAGGGCTATATGGGCTCACTGGTTGCAATTGCAACATGCATGTCAGCAATATCAGCAATGCAAATTCGCATACATTACGGAAAATCAATATTCCCTAGCGCAAAGCTGACGAGCGAAACGCCTCGACTTGCGAGGTCAGGAAGTCGCGAAACGCGCCAATGCGCTTGGAGCGTTTCAGATCGCTTGGATAGATGAAATAGAGATCAAAGCTCGGGCCGGTAGAGTCCTCGAGCACCGGCACCAGCCGGGCCGTCGACCCGATCATATAGTCTGGCAAGTCGGCAATCCCCAATCCTGCCTCTGCGGCGCGCAGCATGGCGGACACATTGTTCACCGTCAGAGCCGCCTTGCGGGGCCCGGCATCATCGCGCCCGACCCGCTCCGCAAAACTCATCGCGGTGATCGGACTGTCAGCCGCGCCATAGGCGATAATGCGATGATTATCGAGATCCTGCGGCGTGCGCGGCATGCCATATTGTTTGATATAATCCGGCGAGGCGTAGAGATTGGTCGCCACCGTTGCCAGTTTGCGCTGAATCAGATCCGCCTTGTCGGCCGCCCATAGGCGAATGGCACATTCCGCCTCCAACTTGAGCAGATCATAATGCTCGCCATCGTCGAGGCGCAGATCAATCCGCATTTCCGGGTGCTGATTCACAAAGGCGCCCAGCCGCGGCACCAGCCAGGTCGACCCGAAGGCGACCGGCGCCGTGACGATCAGCTCGCCTTGCGCCACATCTTGTTGATCTTTCAGCGCCGCACTGGCGCCCTGCGCGGCGGTCGCCATGTCGACCGTTGAGCGATGCAGCGTATGGCCGGCATCGGTCAGCACCAATCCGCGCGCGTGACGCTGAAACAAAGACACGCCCAGCTGTTCTTCCAGCGCGGCGATCTGCCGGGACACCGCCGATTGCGAGATCCCCAACCGCTCACCCGCGGCGGTCAGACTGCCTGCTTCTGCAGCAGCATGGAAAGATTTGAGCTTGTCCCAATCCATGACGCGCAGTCCTTCCACAAGTGAACCCCAGGGCGCAAGCCCAATAACTCAAACAAAGCCGGATTATTTTGAGACTGCTCAATCTTTACTGGCTGACCCACAATATGCGTGCAATCCAGTCCAGGTCCGCGCGATCTATTATTTGCGAGAGCCCCGGCCGCGACAGCGAAATGAACTCAATTTGCGCCTCTGACTGCCGGAACAAAGTCCCCGCCAGATAGGCGTGCTGGCGCGGCTTGATAATCACACGGTTGCCTTTCCGCAGAGGCGCTAAACGCGACGCGATCAGCCGATCTCCGGCTTGATAGGTCGGGTCCATTTCACTGGAGCTGACCTCGAACAAGAACCAGCCTTGATCTTCGTCTGCGCTCGGGATCTCAACCGTTTCAACACCTTGCCGTTTGGGGCGACCAGATGGTTCGAAAAACTCGCGCTCTGCGGCATCGCCTTGGCGCAAAAGCGGCAGCGCGGCACGGCGTTGTCCCGTGACCAGGCCCGCAAACTCATCGAAGTCAGCACCGACGGCATCGAGAACGCGCGAAATGCTCTCAGTTGAGGGCCAGCGCGGGCGGCCATCCTTGGGCAGTCGTTTGGATTTATTAAAAGCAGTCGCGTCCAATCCCGCCAGCTTGGCCAGCCCGGACGGCGACAGTCCGTGATTTTCAGCCAGCAAGTCTATTCCCCGCCATATGTCCCCATGATGCATGGTGGCCGGCCTCGACATTCGTGGTAGTTAGCGGCGCAATTTCTATCATAGGAATATAGTCTCATCAACTCAATGGACCTCAGCGCTTGCCATCCGGCCCGAAAACAGGTGAAGACGCGGTTATGGTGATGTTGCAGAGAACGCGGGTCTATAAAATCCTCAGCCAGGAGGACTGGGCTGTGGCACAAGACTTTGGTTATTCCCAAACGGCGCTGGATGAAGGCGATGGCTATGTCCATCTGTCGACCAGGGATCAGGTCCACGACACATTGTTTCTGCATTATCCAGGCTATGAGAATGTTCGGCTTCTGGAGTTCATTATTGAAGAAATGGACGCCACGATCCGATGGGAAGAAAGCCGCGGCGGCCAGCTGTTTCCACATCTTTATGGTCGGCTCCGGATGGATGCGGCGGCGCGCGCCTGGACCTTGAGCCTGGACGCTGACGGGGTCCCGGCTTTGCCGGCAGACATTGACGCATGAGCCTGCCTGATCTCGCCCTTCCCCTGGTCAAGAAACTCTCGCCCGAAACCGCTCACAATGCGACGATTCAAGGGTTGAAAATCGGGATCGGTCTGCCGCGAATCGCCCCTGACACATGGGGTACGGCGGTGACGCTGCCAAAGTCGAATTTGGTTCTTCAGAATCCGGTCGGTCTTGCGGCGGGCTTCGACAAAAATGCCGACGTTCATCGCGCCATGGCGCGCTTTGGGTTTGGCTTTCTCGAATGCGGTACGGTCACGCCGAGACCGCAGCCGGGTAATCCGAAACCCCGCTTGTTTCGTCTCAATGAAGATGATGGCGTGATCAATCGAATGGGCTTCAACAATCACGGGCTGGACTATTTTGTCCGGCGCTTGCGACGGGGCCCACCATCACCAACCTGCCCGGTCGGCGCCAATGTCGGCGCCAACAAGTCGAGCGAAGATTTCATTGCCGACTATGAGACGGGGATACGCGCCGTGTATCCGGTCTGCAGTTATATCACGATCAATATTTCCAGTCCGAACACGCCGGGCTTGCGCGGCCTTCAGGACAAAGCCGCGCTGCAGGAATTGCTGGAGCGTGCCGGCGCGGCGCATGCGGCGGCGCGTGAGGCAGACAAAGGGACGTCGAAACCAGCATTCTTGAAAATTGCGCCAGACCTGGATGACGGCGAATTGGGCGACGTGATCGACACGGTCCGAAGTCATGGCCATTGGCTATCCGGTCTGATCATCTCCAATACGACGCTGGATCGCCCGAAAAGCCTGCGCAGTCCGTACGCGAATGAGGGCGGCGGTCTGTCGGGGGCGCCCTTAATGTCAAAATCGACGGAAGTGTTGCGACAGATCGCAAGCGAGCTTTTCGGTGAATTTGACTTGATTGGGTGCGGCGGCATTGCCAGCGGCGCCGACGCCTATGCCAAAATATTAGCGGGAGCGCATGCCGTCCAACTCTATTCCGCGCTTGTCTATCACGGCCCTGGCCTGGTCGCGACCATCAACGCAGATCTCGCCGACCGCCTTCGCGCAGATGGTTTTAGCTCTGTGGCTGAGGCTGTTGGGGCGGATCTGACGTCGCCCGCATAAGGCTGGGCACATAATATCCCAGCGCCGAGGCGCGAAACACATACATGCCGAGAAAGGCCAGCCAAACGCCAGTATTTCCGTACAAGGGGCGCAAAGTGAGGTCGAGCGCGACATAAGCCGCCGTCACGATGACGGCAGCATTGCGCATGGCGCGTCCTTGCGTGGCGCCCAGAAAAAACCCGTCGAGCTGGTAGGCCGCCACGCCAATGATCGGCACCGCGGCGCAGAAAGGCAGGAAGGCCAGCGCTGCTTGTTTGGCCTCCGGATCACTGACAAAGCGCTCAATCACGGCCTGTCCGCCAAACAGATAGACCAGGCTGATTACGGCGCCGAAAGCGAGCGCCAGCTCGGTCGTGATCCGCATCGCCCGGCGCAATCGGTCGACACTGCGCGCGCCATAAGCTTCCCCGACTTCTTTTTCGGCCACGAAGGCAAATCCATCGAGCACGAAAGCCGCGACGGTGATGAATTGCAGCAGAACCTCATTACCCGCCAATTGCGCAGTGCCCATTTGTGCGCCCGACCGGACGAACCAGGCAAATGCGAACAGCAAGGCCAGGGTGCGGATCAGGATATCCCGATTGGCGTTGAACAAAGCCATCAAAGCCGATCGATCAAGCAGTCCCTGCTCTGGGCGCAGGCTGCGCAGGATCAGCGCCAGGCCGAAAATCAGGGCCACCCATTCGGCAATCGCCGTCCCGGCGCCAATGCCAGCTGGCCCCCATCCAAATCCGGCGACAAACCACACATCCAGAACGATGTTCACCCCGTTCATGACAATCTGCATAGCGAGCAGCGCGCCGGTGCGTCCGGTGCCGAGTAACCAGCCGGTAATCGCATATTGGGTCAGCAAGGCGGGCGCGCCCCAGACGCGGGCGGCGAAATATCCATCGGCCAGCTCGACGACATCCGGCTCGGCGCCAAATGGCGCGAACACGCCCAGGCGCAAGAGCGGCGAGATCGCGAAAATGGTCACGCCAAACGTCGCGCCCAGGATCAATCCGCGTTGAAGTGTCGCCCGCGCTTCGGTCTTGTCGCCGCGCCCAAGCGCCTGCGCAACCAGGCCAGTCGTCGACATGCGCAGGAATCCAAACCCCCAATAGATGAAGGAGAACGCAACGCTCGCCACGGCGACCGCCGCGAGGTCGGCTTTGTCACCATAAAGCCCCATCACGGCTGTATCGACCACACCAGTGGCAGCGATCGCGGCCTGTGCCAACATGACAGGGACCGCCAATCGCAACACACCGGATCGTGAGAGCACTGCGTCAGCCATGCGCGCCGCTTAGACCGAGTTTCACCGAATGTCAGCCGCAAAGGTTGCAGATTCAACCGCCCAAACTCTGAGCATATGCGCCCAAGTTTTAGACATTCCACACAAATTTAAGCGCCGCTTATGCGCCGCCCACTTGTTCATCGCGCGCCCGCCGTCTTTGCCTGCCCCATCGCTTCGGGAGGGCGAAACAATGAAATCCAAAAAATGCCGAGGAGCGTTTGCCGCTCGCTCGTTTTCTATTCTTGCAATTCTATCACTCTTCGCCGCGCCAGCCTTTGCCGACACAGGCGACACGGCCTGGATGCTGACATCGACGGCGCTGGTCTTGTTCATGACCCTGCCCGGTCTCGCCCTGTTCTATGGCGGTCTGGTTCAGGGCAAGAATGTTCTGTCAGTCTTGATGCAATGCCTCGTCATTGCCTGTCTGATGTCGCTGGTCTGGGTCGCGGTGGGCTATTCCATCGCGTTCGGAGACGGCAATGGCGCAGCCGAGGGCGCCGGCGCGCTGTGGGGCGGTTTGTCGAACGCCTTCCTGGGCGGGCTGACCACAGACGCCATGTCCGGCACCATCCCGGAATCGGTCTTCGTGATGTTCCAGATGACCTTCGCCATCATCACCCCCGCGTTGATCGTCGGGGCCTATGTTGAACGGGTGAAGTTCAGCGCGGTGCTTCTCTTCTCAGTGCTTTGGCTGATCCTGGTCTATGCGCCGGTCTGTCATTGGGTCTGGGGCGGAGGCTGGCTCGCAGACCAAGGCGTCGCAGACTTTGCTGGCGGGCTTGTCGTGCACGCCACGGCGGGCATCAGCTCTTTGGTCTTTGTTCTGATGATGGGCAAGCGCACCGGCTTTCCGGAAGAGATGCGCCCGCCGCACAATCCGGCTTTTGTCATGCTCGGCGCCTGTATGCTTTGGGTCGGGTGGTTCGGCTTCAATGCTGGCTCGGCGGTTGGCGCCAATGCCAGCGCCGGTCAGGCCATGCTGGTCACGCATCTGTCAGCCGCGACGGCGTCGCTGGTCTGGATGGCGGTGGAATGGATCAAATATGGCAAACCAACCCTGGTTGGCACTGCCACCGGGACGATTGCCGGTCTCGCGACCATTACACCCGCAGCTGGGTCTGTTGGCCCGCTGGCCGCGATCGTGATCGGCACCCTGGCAGCGCTCGCCTGCTATTATGCGGTCACGCTGATCCGCACCAAATTGAAGATTGATGACAGTCTCGACGTCTTCGCTGTGCACGGCGTGGGCGGCATTCTCGGCACGCTGCTGATCCCATTCCTGGCGGGTGTCGGTCCGATGGCACCAGGCCTTGGCGAGGCGACCCTGGCCGGACAGTTCACCGTCCAACTCACCGGCGTGGTCGCAGTCTGCGCCTGGTCAGCCATTGCCAGTGCGATCATTCTGTTCCTGGTCAAACTGGTGACGCCGCTGCGCGTGTCAGCAGAGGAAGAGGAAACCGGTTTGGACACAGCCAGCCACGGCGAGTCCGCTTACGGGCATTGATCGCAAGTCTCTCAATCCAAAAGGGGCCGGCACCTGTCCGGCCCTTTTTTTGCGCGGATCAAGCGGCTTCGCGCACAATCCGCGCAATATCATCGCCATAGCGCCCGGCTTTCTTCTCGCCGACACCCGAAATCTGCAACAGCTCGACCATATCGGTCGGGCGCTCTGTGGCGATCGTGGCGAGCGTTTTGTCATTAAAGATCACATAAGGCGGCACGCCTTTGGTCTTGGCCAGCTCAACCCGCCAATTGCGCAACAGGTCGAACAATTCGCGATCCCGTGCCGATAGATCGGAGAAAGCGGCGGTCGTGACCTTGTTGCCGCGCGACCGCGTGCGACGAACGGTAGGGTCGGAGCGCAACAGCACCTCGCGGTCGCCTTTGAACAGGGCTTTCACCACTTGATGATCGGGAACCATGATAAAGGGCCGGGTCACCTCTCCGCCTTCAGCGAGCAAGCCAGAGAACAGCAATTCATCAAACACCGCATTCCAACCGCTCTTGGGCATCTCGGCGCCGATGCCATAGGTGGAGTGCTGGGACAGATCTTCGTCGAATCCATCCTTGGCTTGGCCCATTAAGTGGATGATCAGGCGTCCGCGGCCGATCTTCTGCCCGCATCGCAAAACTGCCGAAACCGCCATTTGCGACCAGCGCGTCGCATCATACAGGTCCCCGTCTTCAGCCAGGCAATTGTCGCACACGCCGCAGGGCTTTGCGTCGCTTTCGCCGAAATAGTGTCGGACCGCCTGACGGCGACAGACATCGCCATTCAACAGCGCGAAAAGTTGCCGCGTCTTGCTGATTTGCACGCGTTTGACGGCCTCTTCCGCATCGCTGTCATAAGACCACATCAGGCTGCGGCGCAGATCGGCAGGCCCGAACAGCGCATAGCCTTCAGCGGGTTCGCCATCGCGCCCGGCCCGGCCGACTTCCTGCCAATAGGCCTCAATTGTCTTTGGCGGATCTGCATGGATCACAAAGCGGACGTCGGGCTTATCCACCCCCATCCCAAAGGCCACGGTTGCGCACATTACGAGTCCATCTTCGAGCAAGAAACGCCGCTGACGCTCGGCACGATCCTCCGCCTCCAGACCGGCATGATAGGCGAGCGCTGCAATGCCATGCTTCTCCAGGGCCTGCGCAAGTTGTTCGGTCCCTTTTCTGGTGGCCGCATAGACGATCCCGCTTTCGCCCTTATGGGCGCGCACCAATCCGACCAGGCGATCGGTCTTGTTGCCGGATTTGGGTTCAGCCCCGAGCGTCAGATTGGGGCGATCAAAACTCGCCACATGAACGGCGGGTTCGGTCAGATCGAGCTGTTCAAGAATATCCGCGCGGGTCCGCGAATCTGCGGTGGCGGTCACGGCGAGACGCGGCACGCCGGGAAACGCGGCCTTGAGCCGCCCCAAAGCGCGATAGTCTGGCCGAAAATCGTGTCCCCACTGACTGACACAGTGCGCTTCATCGACGGCGATGATCGAAACATTGAGTTGGGTAAGCGCTTGCAGCAGCCCGCCCGACAGACCTTCAGGCGACACATAGAGCATATGCATGTCGCCGGAGCGGGCCGCATCGAGCGCCGCCAAGCGATCTTCATAGGGCATGGATGAGTCCAGTCGCTCGGCCCGCACACCCAGTGCTTTCAGCGCATCCACCTGATCCGCCATCAATGCAATCAAGGGGGAAACGATCAATCCAACGCCATCCCGCAACATTGACGGGATCTGATAGCAAAGCGATTTGCCGCCGCCGGTCGGCAGGACAGCGAGGGCATCACGCCCCTTCATCACATCGCTGATAACCGCCGTCTGGAGCCCGCGAAAATCTTCATATCCATAGATCCGCTGCAACAGATCGCGGGCATTTTCGAGGGTTGGATCATCGACTGTGTTCATCGCTGAAACTGTCAGAGGAATCGGGCCGGGAAACAAGCGACCACAAGGCGTAATCAGACAATTTCTTGCAGCGCATCCACCAGGAAAGTGTGTCGGTGCGCGACGGTGCGCGGATCCTTGCTGTATCCCCCACCGAGAACGCCAACGACCGGGATCTGATGCTCGGCGCACATTTCTGCCACCAATCGATCGCGCGCCAGCAGGCCGCCATCGCTCAAACTGAGCAGGCCGAGCCGATCATCGGCGTGCGGGTCGACGCCGGCATTGTAGAAGACAAGCTCTGGCCGTGACCAGGCGAGGGTCTCCTCGACCAACTGTTGGGTGGCGTTCAGATAGGCGGCATCCTGCGTGCCGCGGGCCAAGCCCAGATCGAGATCGGAGGGCGGTTTGGTGCGCGGCCAGTTTTCTTCGCAATGCAAGGACGCGGTGAACACGCGCGGCTCTTCCGCGAAGATCAAGGCCGTGCCGTCGCCATGGTGAACATCAAGATCGATGACCGCGATTTTGTTGAGATGCGCGGTGTCCAACAAATGCAGCGCGGCCACGGCGACGTCATTGAAGACACAGAAACCCGCGCCGCCCTCAAAATCCGCATGATGGCTGCCGCCGGCAAGGTTCACCGCCGCTCCGGTCGCTAAGGCACGGCGGGCGGCGAGCATGGTTCCGCCAACAGAGGCGCGGGTTCGGGCGGCAATGGCCGGGGTCATTTCGAACCCCACCCGCCGGGCCGCTTTCGGATCGAGCGAGCTGGTCAGAACGCCGTGCACATAGGCGTCGCTATGCGCCCGTTCGAGCGCGGCTTGCGAGGCATGATCAGGCGTCTCTAATGCGAAGCCCTTTTCGCGCACCAGGTCGGCGACAATCGAATATTTGCGCATCGGGAACCGATGCTCATCATCGACCGTGGCCGCGTCATAATCGGGATGGTGAACAACTGGCAGCATCAAGCCAGATATGGCGCTAGCTGGCGGTTTCGCCAGAGCGATTGAGCAAGAAATGTCCGTGCAATGCAGCGACCGGCTTATCCCGCTCACTTTGCCAGGCCTCAGCGGTCACCGACGCCATGCGCCGCCCCAGCTTGATGACGCGTGCGCGACCATACAGGTCTTCAGCCCGGCCCTGGCGCAGATAATCGACCGTGATGTTGATCGTGCGGGCTGGGCGTTCCACGTCAGAGACGAGGAAGAGCTGCGCCATGGCCGTCATTTCGAGAAATGTGCCAATGGCACCGCCATGCAATGCCTTGATCGTGAAATTGCCGATCAGTTTCTTCTGAAAGGGCAGCACCGCCGTCATGTCATCGCCTTTAATGTCACAGCGCATGCCGAGGGTTTGGACGATGGGCACGCGGTGGAGAAAGGCTTCGAGTTGCTGGCCGCGGGTCAGGGTCTCGCTCATTCCGGCACTCCCAGGCTGGCTTTCGGGCGCGGCTTGTTGATCGCAAACGCGCCTTGCGCTGTGGCAATCACCTTGTCCCGGCTTTCATGATAGGCCCAGGCGCGGCAGAAGGCGACGGACTTGGTGACATGATAGCATTCCGCCTCACCGATAATATCGCGGCCGCTATCGGCGGGGCGCATATAATCGATGCGCAGATCAAGCGTCGCGACAAAGCGAAACTCTTCCAAGGCCGCGGCGCAGGCCATGCCGCTCAAATTGTCCAGCAGCGTCGTGATCGCGCCGCCATGGATCACTTGTCCATCCACGTCGCCGACCAAATGTTCGAGGAAAGGCTGGACGCCCCAGACCTGCCCGCGTTCGACCCGGGTCACCTTGAATCCGGTTTCGCGCGCCCATGGCACGACTTCGGTCATCCCGTCCATATGTTCGCGCATCAGTGCGATCCGCTTGTCCAAACTGGCAATGCTATCGTCCATAACGTCCTCGTAGGTTGACGCGCCGTCGCAAATTGACCTTGGCGTAAGCGGATATACCATCTCTTCACAACGATAAACCGATAACCTCACGGGAGGATAAAACATGGCGTTTGATGCGGCAGCGGTGGGCAAAGCCTGCATCATTGGGGCGGGATGTAGCGGCTTCACAATGGCCAAGCGACTGAAAGATTATGGCATTGCCTATGATTGTTTTGAGGCCTCGGACGATATTGGCGGCAACTGGTATTATAAGAACCCGAACGGCATGTCCTCATGCTATCAAAGCCTGCATATTGATACGTCAAAATGGCGCCTGGCTTTTGAGGATTATCCGGTCCCGGACGACTGGCCGGACTTCCCGCATCACAGCCAGCTGCTGCAATATTTCCACGATTATGTAGACCATTTCGGCCTGCGCGAAACGATCACGTTCAATACCAGTGTCGACAAAGCCGTGCGCCGCGATGATGGCGATTGGGACGTCACCCTGTCGACCGGCGAGACGCGCACCTATCAATGGCTGTTTGTCGGCAATGGTCACCATTGGGATCCGCGCACACCGACCGACTATCCCGGCCAGGAGAGCTTTGAAGGCTATCAGATTCATAGCCACAATTACGAAGACCCGTTCGACCCATATGATTTTCGCGGCAAGAAGATCCTGGTCGTCGGGGCCGGCAATTCGGCGATGGATATCTCATCGGAATTGTCGCAGCGGCCGATCGCTGAGAAGCTGATCATCTCGATGCGGCGCGGGGTCTGGGTGCTGCCCAAATATCTTGGCGGGCAACCGGCTGACAAAGCCGTACTACCCGGTTGGATGCCGGTCAGTGTCGGCCGCGCACTCGCCCGGTCCCGGATCAAGAAAGAGATCGGCAATCCGGAAGATTATGGCCTGCCAAAACCAGACCATGAACCACTGGATGCGCACCCCTCGGTGTCTGGTGAGTTTCTCACGCGCGTCGGCTGCGGCGACATTGCCGCGAAAGGCGCAATTGATCGGTTTGAGCCGAACGCCGTCATCTTCAAGGATGGCACGCGCGAAGAGATCGATGCGATTGTCTGGGCCACCGGTTACAAGGTTTCGTTTCCGTTTTTCGAAGATCCGGAGCTGACGCCCAAGGACAATCGTTTTCCGCTGTTCAAACGGATGGTGAAGCCGGGTTATGAAAATCTGGTTTTCCTGGCGCTGGCGCAGCCATTGCCGACCCTGGTCAATTTCGCAGAACAACAGTCCAAACTGGTCGCGGCCTTGGTCGCCGGCGAATATGCGCTGCCGAACGCAAGCGAGATGGATCGCATCACCGCAGCCGACGAAAAAACCCATTTAGGCCACTTTTATCAGGCAGTTCGTCACACAATGCAGGTTGATTTCAACACTTATGTAAGAGACCTCATGCAAGAAATAGAGAAGGGACGAAAGCGCGCCCGGGTGTCTGTGTAGAATATCAGGAGCACGAAGATGCGAAGAATTGTTGCGGGGCTGGCGACTGCCGGGCTGTTCGCATGCGCGTCTCAGCCGCCTGTTTATTATCCGCCTCAACCGGTGTCTCCCGGCCAAACAGGGACCCTGTCGTCTCGCCCAGCGCCCGCTTCGCCAAATGCTGAACAGGGCCCGTTCCAGCCTGACTATTATCTGTATGCGTGTACGCCGTCCTTCTCGAACCGCCCAACAACCGATGGCAATGGACGCATCCTGAACTATCACGCGCTGGTTGAAGCCAATGGCGTGATCCTCGCCGCTGCGCCGGTCAATGGCGCCTGCATGACGTCCGGTTTCGGTCCGCGTTATGGCCGCATGCATAAAGGCATCGACCTTCAGGCCCGCCCGGCTGTGCAGGTCTATTCAGCTGGTCCCGGCCGCGTTCTGGAAGTCAGCAATCAGTCTGGCTTTGGGTATCAGGTGCTGATCGGACACGGCAATGGCGTCTACACCCGCTATGCCCACCTGGCGCATTTCGCAGACGGGCTGAAGCCTGGTCAGAAAATCGGGTTCGGACAGCCGTTGGGCCTGATGGGGCGCACCGGCAATGCCACGGCAATCCATGTCCATTACGAAATTCTCACCGGCAATTACAACACACCCCGAAAGTCCTGGGGCCTCACGGCGAATAACCCGCTGGACTTTCCAAGATGGAGTGGTTTGGATAGCACCAGCTGATCTTGAGGGGTCAATCGCGTGCTCAGCTTCCTCGATCCAAATACACTCGCCCGAACCTATCGCGATCCGGTGGCATGGGTCATCCTGGCCGTCGATCTGTTTCCGATCTGGGCGGTTCTGACACTTGGCTGGGGCGCCGCGCCGCTGGTTTTTCTCTACTGGCTCGAAAACCTGATTATCGGGGCTGTGACCCTCGCCAAAATGGTCGCCACCAGCATGAAAGAACACGTGATCGGTCTGGTCGGCATGCTGTTTGTCGGCCCATTTTTCATCGTCCATTACGGCATGTTCTGTTTCGTGCACGGCATCTTTGTCAGCATGTTCGCCAAACTGAGCACAGGCGGGGATCCGGGCTTTCCAACCCCATGGGGTCTGGTTGAGGAAGCCTTGCTTTCCGGCGCCAGCATGCCGACCTTCATCCTCGCCATTATCGCGGTGCAGATCTTCTTATTCGTTCAGGACTTCCTATTGCGCGGCGAGTATCGCGAGACATCCGTCGATCAGGAAATGATGAAACCTTATGGACGGATCATCGTGCTCCATATCGGAATCTTTGCCGGTGCCTTCGCCATGGCCGCTTTGGGCGAGCCAATGTGGGGGATTTTGGCACTGATCCTGCTGCGGGCCGCGTGGGGTGTGTTCCTGACGGTTCGTCGCCGCCTCCGTCTTGACGGTGCACTGCAAACTAAAAGTTGACGATCCGTCACCAATCGGGGCAGACTTAAGCCTGAGAGGGATATGGACTTATATGACTTTGACTGCCGAACCAGCTGCTCGGATGGGGAAACGTGCCCGGGCCAAAGAAGCCAACCGCAAGGCCATCCTGGACGCTGCCCGGGCTGTGTTCGCACGCATCGGCTATGAAGCCGCCAATATTCGCGACATTATTCGAGAAACCAACCTCGCCAGTGGCACCTTCTATAATTACTTCAAATCCAAGGAAGAAGTGTTTGAAGCGATTGCCAATGATAGTGTGACGCGCATTCGCCCGCTTTTACGACAAGCCCACGAAGAGGCCAGCGACCTTAAATCCTATCTGTTCGCCGCCTATGGCGCCTATTTCAATTTTCTGGCGGAGGAAAACAATCAGGCGATCAAGGATGGGATGCCGCACATGTCCCTGATCGGGGTGCGGGTCGATACGCCTGAAATGCAAACGCTGTCGGGCGAGATTCGAGCCGATCTTGAACGGGTTCTGGAAAAAGTCGGCCTCATTCATCTCGACAGCGAGTATCTGACGGCCGCCGCCATCGGGATCGCCCGAGAAATGGGGGATCATATGCTCAAACGCCGTCCTGTTGACGCGGCGGGAGCAACCGAATTCGCCACAAAACTGATGTTGGCGGGGGTCGAAACGCTTGCCAAATCTGAGCACTAAGTCAGATTAGCTCCCAAGAATTATAGGATTGGGAGGGCCGGTAGATGAGTCTGCAGGCAACAATTGCGAAACTGCTTCTGAAGCTTCCAGCCAGCTGGAAAATCAAAATGGCGGGCGGCGAACCCGTGGTGCTGGGCGGCCGGACCCTGGACCCAAATCTCCAATTCATTGCGCATGGCGCGGCCAAGCAACCGCCAATGTCCTCGCTGGAACCCGAAGTGGCTCAGGCCGCCGCGATTGATGGTCTCGCCATGTTTGCGGCCAAGCCAGAACCGGGTGTTCGCTTTGAGGACAAGACCATTCCCGGCAAAGACGGCCATCAGATCCCGGTCCGGGTTTACCAGCCAGAGGATCAAGATCCAGCAGCGCCAATGATGGCCTATTGGCATATGGGCGGCGGCGTTATTCTCAATGTCGAAGCGTGCCATGCTTTCTGTTCGATGATCTCGAAGATCGCCAAATGCCCTGTCGTTTCGGTGGATTATCGCTTGGCGCCTCAGCACAAATTCCCGACCGGCCTGGAAGACTGCATCTCGGCCTATGAATGGACGCTGTCCAATGCCGAGTCCTATCGCGCTCCGGCCGGGCGCGCGGCTATTGGCGGCGACAGTATGGGCGGCAATTTCAGTGCAATCATTGCTCAGGAATCGACCCGCCGCGGCATGCCAAAGCCGGACCTGCAGCTCTTGATCTATCCAGCCACCGACCTGGTCACCGAATTCCCATCGGCCACCACTTATGGCGAAACCTACCCGCTTTCGACCGACACGATGCAATGGTTCATGCAGCAATACCTGCCGGACGAGTTTGATCGCGCCAATGTCCTGTTGTCGCCGGCGCAGGAAACGCGGCTGGAAGGTCTGCCGCCTGCCGTGATCGCCACCGCTGGGTTCGATCCCTTGGTCGACGATGGCGCGGCCTATGCCGAAAAGCTGCAAGCGGCTGGGGTCGATGTGACGTTCAAATGCTATGACAGCCTGGCGCATGGGTTCACCGCCTTTACCGCCGTCGCCCCAGCAGCGCGGGAGGCTTGTCTGGAAGTCGCCGGAATGGTGCGCGACGCGTACGCCAAACTCTGATGAAAGCCCTGGTCTGCCACAAAATCACCGATGACCTGTCCGGCGTCGAGTTGCGCGACGTTGAAATGCCGGTGCCGGGCGCGGATGAAGTGCTGATCAAAGTCCACGCGACCAGCATTAATTTTCCCGATATTTTGCTGTGTCAGGGCAAGTATCAGCTAAAGCTCGAGCCGCCTTTCACGCCGGGCATGGACATGGCCGGCACAGTCGCCGCAGTCGGATCTGGAGTCGAGGGATATGAGATCGGTGACGCGGTCTGCGGCGGCGCGCGCTTTGGCGGATTTGCTGAATATGCGGTGGTGAAAGCCGAAGGACTTCAGAAGAAGCCGGAAAATCTGTCTTTCGAGCAAGCGGCGTCTTATTCAGCCGCCTATCTCACCGCTTATGTCGCCTTGGTCCGTCGCGGACGCCTGCAGGCTGGTGAAACACTGCTCGTACATGGCGCCAGTGGCGGGGTCGGAATGGCGGCTGTGGATGTCGGCAAGCTGCTCGGCGCGACGGTGATCGCGACCGGTGGCTCGGACGAGAAACTTGCCCAGGTCAAAGCGAATGGCGCCGACCATGTGATCAATACGAGAGATGGCTTTCGCCAGCCTGTGAAGGATCTCACCGATGGCCGCGGCGCCGATGTCATTTATGATCCGGTCGGCGGCGATGTGTTTGATGAGAGCATCCGTTGTATCGCATTTGATGGCCGTTTACTCGTCATCGGCTTCACCTCAGGCCGGATCGCGACCGTGCCCAGCAATATGCCGCTGATCAAAGGATTTTCCGTGGTCGGCGTTCGCGCCGGTGAATATGGGCGCCAATTTCCCGATCGCGGGCGGGAAAATGTGGCGCAGATTTGGGACTGGGCGCGGGCCGGAAAAACCCGTCCCTTCGTGCACGATTGTCTGCCTTTGGAGCAAACCGTGGTGGGGTTTCGCCAACTTTTGGATCGCAAAGTTGTCGGAAAGCTGATCATTCAGCCCTAATCGGGACCTCATCCGGCGCGCCGCTTAACTCTGCAGGCCCCTGTTAATATTAAATTTTGTTCAACCTGCCGGTGAATAAGCCTTGATTAACAGGGCTTTGCTCAGACTGTTAAAAAACCCCGTAAGCACCTTACGAAGACTTAGGTGTTTGCGGTGAAAAAATCGGGTCACAGGGGGCTGTACTGCGTACGAGAGGGACTACGGCATGCGTACTAGGCCGACTAATCAATTCATCTCCATCCTGGCGGCAGGTATGGTTCTTGCCGCATGTGGCGGCGGAGGCGGCGGCGGATCTGTCGCGCCACCCCCAGCTGCGGGCGGCGGCGGTGGCGGATCCGGCGGAACAGGGTCACCACCCCCACCGCCGGTGTCAAAGATCGATACCGATATTGAAGCCACGCGGTTTTTGGCGCGCGCCACATTTGGCGGATCGAAATCTGAAATTTCAGCGCTGACCGGCAATGATGCCGCCGACTGGGTCGCGACCGAGTTTTCCAAGCAAACTTCGCTGACACTTCCCACGTTGCTGGCGCAACCGCGAGACAGCGAAGGTCGCCTGCCTTTCCGGCGCATCAACACGCTCTATTGGGACCATATTGTCAGTTCAGACGACCAGCTGCGCCAACGCATGGCCTTCGCCCTGTCGCAGATCCTGGTCTATTCAGACGCGGCGGATTCCGATCAACCGATGCGCGGCTTCTACCAGGACGTGCTGATCCGCAACGCGTTCGGGAATTTCCGCGATCTATTGGAAGACGTGACCTATTCGCCAGCAATGGGCGAGTGGCTGACCTATCGGGGCAATCGCAAAGGCGATCCGAATAAGGGGCGCATGCCGGACGAAAACTATGCGCGAGAGATCCTGCAATTGTTCTCGATCGGTTTGGTCGAGCTCAACATGGATGGATCGCCAAAACTCGACGCTCAAGGCCAGCAGATTGAAACCTACACAAATGAAGACATTGAGGGTCTGGCCCGTGTCTTTACGGGTCTGTCCTGGGCCGGCGGTGATTTCTGGAAAGAGCCCCAAGATGGCGGCATCCGCGAAATGGAAATGTACCCGGAACAACATTCCGAGCTGGAAAAGGTCTTCCTGAATACGACCATCCCAGCCGGAACGCCGGGAGATGAGAGCATCCGCATCGCCTTGGATGCGATCTTCAATCATCCCAATGTCGCGCCATTTATTTCCAGACAGCTGATCCAGCGTTTCACGCAGTCTGATCCGTCACCGGAATATATTGAGCGCGTGGCAAATGCGTTTGAAACCGGTCGCTTCACTGCGCCAAACGGTCGACAGTTCGGAACCGGCCAACGCGGCGATCTGCAATCGACCCTGGCGGCGGTTCTGCTTGAGCCGAGCCTGTTCGAGGAGCCTGCTGCCGGAGGCACAATTGCCAGTGGTAAGGTGCGTGAACCGATCTTGCGCTTCACCAATTGGGCCCGCGCGTTCGACGTCTCCGGAATTGACGCCGACAATGAGCGCAAGCTCTCCGACACGCGCAGTTCTGAAAATGCACTCGGTCAACAAGCGTTCCGCTCGCCCTCCGTGTTTAACTTCTATCGACCGGGCTATATCGCCCCGGGCACCAATGCGGGGGCGCAGAATATCACCGTTCCTGAATTCCAGATCGTCAATGAAAGCAGTTCAGTCGGTTATCTCAATTTCATGACCGATTTCGCGTTTGATCGCGGCAGTCAGAAAAATCGAGATATTGAGACCTATACGCCGAACTATGGCGATGAACTGGCGCTGGTCGACAATCCCGAAGCGCTCGTCGATCATTTGGATGACCTCCTCACAGGGGGCCGCATGAGCGATCTCGAGAAAGCCGACATTGTCGACATTATCAGCACGGTCGAAATCCGTACAAATAATCCTGAAAACACCGCTGCCGACCAGGAAGACATGGTTCAAACCGCTGTGGCGCTGGTGCTCAACTCACCATCTTACGCGGTCACCTGGTAGGTCAGAAGGGGATAAATCATGGCATATATTTCACGACGTCACGTACTGGCAGGTCTGGGCACCGCAGGATTTGCAAGCAGCCTCGGCGCAATGACCAATCTCGGGCTCAACAATGCCTGGGCGGCGGATACAGGCGGCTATAAGGCGATGGTCTGTATCTTCCTGAAAGGCGGCATGGACGGGGCGGATACAATCCTGCCTTATGACCAGGCCTCTTATAATCAGCTGCAAAGCGTCCGCAGCGGCCTGTTTGGATCGTATAATTTCAATTCGCCGACCTCGACGCGCAATCGCGCCAATCTGTTGCAGATGAATCTCGACAATGCAGGCAGCTTTGGCGGACGGCAGTTCGCCATGCCGCAAGAATTGGCGCCGCTGCACACGATGTTTGAGGCGGGTGATTTGGCCGTGGTCGGCAATGTCGGGCCTCTGATCGAACCAACGACCCGGGCGCAAATGGATGCCAATTCGGCCATTCTGCCGAAACGGCTTTTCTCTCACAATGACCAACAGTCGACCTGGATGTCCTTTGGCGTAGAAGGCGCCAGGCGGGGCTGGGGCGGGCGCTTTATGGACCGGGTGGTCGCCTCCGCGCCGAACCAGAACCGCGTCTTCTCGGCCATCTCGACCAGTTCCAATGATGTGTTTCTGGCCGGTGAAGATGTCAGCCAGTTCAAGGTCGGCACAAGCGGCATTACCGAACCCAATTTGTATTCGAACCGAGGTCTGCTCGGGTATAATGAAGGTGACGATGCGGCGCGCGATAAGATCCGCACCTTCCTCGCCAAGCGAGATTTTCAAAGCCGCAATATTCTCGAACAGGATATCACCGCATCGACGGCAAAAGCGGTCGAGAATACCGAACAATTCGCGCAGGCTCAGGAGAATGCGACGCCCTTCAGCACCGTGTTCGCTGGCGATAGTGTTTCCCGGCAAATGCAGTCGGTGGCCGAAACCATCAAGATCCGGCAATTCCTGAACGTGTCGCGCCAGATGTTCTATGTGTCGACCGGGGGATATGACACCCATAGCGGTCAGGCCGGCCGGATCGGTGGATTGCACGCCAACCTGGCCGCTGCGATCTCGTCTTTCCGGGACGCGATGATCGAGATTGGCGAATGGGACAATGTCGTTGTCTTTACCGCCTCCGATTTCGGTCGGACGGTGATCGATAATGGCAATGGGACCGACCATGGCTGGGGCGGACACCAATTTGTTGCGGGCGGCTCTGTGCAGGGCAAGCAGCTTTATGGCGAAGTGCCCCTCGCGGATGTTGGCAGTGCGTCCTACACCAAGTCTCGCGGTCGATTGATCCCGACGACATCAGTGGAGCAATATGCCGCCACGATGGGGTCCTGGTTCGGACTGAGCGGCTCGGAATTGCAAACCTCGCTGCCAAATCTGCGCAATTTCAATACGTCCGATTTGGGCTTCATGGGCGGCGCGACGAGCTAGCGTTCCTGATCGAGGATGGCGGTCAGGCCGTCTTTATAGGTTGGATAGGTCGGCCGCCAACCTGTGACGGCCTTGATCCGCGCATTCGAGACGCGCTTGCATTCGGAATAGAAACTCTTCGCCATGGGTGACAGCTCAGCCGTCTCGAACGCAACCTCGGGTGGGGCGGCCATGCCGATCAAGTCGGCCGCATAGGCGATCACATCCTGAGGCGGCGCGGCATAGTCGTCACAGAGATTGAACACGCCGCGCGCCTGATGTCTGAGCAAGGCGTGCAAGCCGCTTGCAATATCGGCGACATGGGCGCGCGAAAAGACCTGGCCAGCCTTGACGATGCGCCGCGCTTGACCGCTGCGCAGACGATCAAAAGCAGACCGTCCGGGGCCATAAATCCCGGGCAGCCTGACACGACAGACATGTGGATGAGCGACTTGCCACGCGGTTTCCGCGCTCACGCGCCGCACCGCGCGGTCCGATTGCGGATTGACCGGCGTCCAGTCCATCGCCCAGCCCCCGTTCAGATCGCCGTATACGCCTGTGGTCGAGAGATAAGTGATGCTCTTTGCGCGGTCGGCAAAGGCGCCAATCGACTGAAACGCCGGGCAGCCTGACTCTGAAGGTGGCACGCTAATGACGATATGAGCCTCGGTGATCGCAGCGCGGAGCGATGGCGCATCTGCAATCGATATGGGCGTTATGGCGGTCTTCTCTAGTCGCGCGCGGCTCTCCTCCGACCGATACGTGCCCAGGACCGGTCCCGTCCAGCGCGCGGCCAGTGCCTTCGCACTATACCCCGGGCCGAATAGAAATAGCGGTTGTGACGTATCTGTCATTTGCCCTCGTATCTTCGTGTCCTTACTGCGATAGATATTGGAGTACCGGAGGGAATGTCCATGCTTGTGACTGTGATGCTGACAGGGCTGTTGCCATTTGCGCAAACCGCCTCCGAAGACATTGCCCGGGCTGAACAGGAACGCCTGCGGGTCTGTATCGAAAAAGTCGAGACGGCGCCAGAAGAAGCCTTCGAGGACTCGCTGGCCTGGCTCAGCGGCGGCAATCGGCCAAAGGCGCGCTACTGCAATGCGATCGCTCTGCTGGCATTGGACCGTCTTGAAGAAGGCGCGTCGCGTCTGGAAGCGCTGGCCACGGCGCCGGATCCGATCGAGCTCGAGGATCGCATTCTCTATCTCGCCCAAGCCGGTAATGCCTGGCTCGCCGGAAACTATCCCGACGCCGCGATTGTCGCGCTGTCAGAGGCGCTAAAGCTGAACCGAGACGATCCCAATATATTCAAAGACCGGGCTGCGGCTTATCTCGCGGTTGAGCGATGGCTGGAAGGCGTGGACGATCTGAACGCCGCACTCGACCTGAATCCCGGCGACGCCGAAGCGCTGTCCCTGCGAGCCCGGGCGCATCTGGCCACCGAGAATTACCCGGCCGCTGAGGCAGACATGGAAGAAGCCCTGTCGCTCGAGCCGGAGAATATTGATATCCTTGTCCTGCGCGGCGACATTCGCGAAGCGATCCGTCTGTCCAAGCTCAATTAATCAAACACGCAAGCGTCCAGACCATCACGGCTGACCACATCCATGCGGGCGAGGATGGTGCCCGTTCTTTCGCGAACATAGGGCCCGGCCGGATTCAATCGCCATTTATTCGGGCTCGGCAGGACCGCCGCAAGCCGGGCGGCTTCAAACTTGGTCAGATCCCGCGCGGGCTTACCAAATCGGCCATAGGCCGCCGCCTCAGCGCCATATAAGCCATCGCCCCATTCAGCGATGTTGAGATAGACTTCGATGACGCGCTCCTTGCCCCAGAACCCGTCAATGAACACCGCCATCCAGGCTTCGCCCGCTTTGCGCGGATAGCCACCCCCATTCCACAGGAACACATTTTTGGCGGTCTGCTGGGTCAGCGTTGACGCGCCTCTGACCCGGCCGCTTTCCTGGCGTTCATCCAATGCTGATTGAATGGCCTCAAGATCCACACCCGAATGAGAACAGAAGCGCGTATCCTCTGCTGCGATCACCGCGCGCACCAAATGCGGCGACATCTCCTCCAGCGGCACCCACGTGTAATAGACGTTCGAGCCTTGCAGCACCCGTCCAGCCATATTGAGCGTGCCAGGCACCGGCGCGAAAAACAGGATCAGCGCATAAAGATGAACGCTGACAATCAGTCCGCCCAGGAATTTGATGCCCCACCAAATCCAGCGCCCGATATTCATGTCTCTGCCTGTTGCGGTCTGGTCCATTCCGTCCTCACTGCCGGGTCCGGTTCCTGCGCGAACCGGGCGGCCTTTTCGATCGCAAACCGGGCCATATCAAGGCATGAAAGCGCCCACACCGCAGCGCCGCGAACCACCGGATCAGCGTCGCTGAGATGCGGGATTACACTGCTGTCAACCAAAGCCTGATCGTCTGAGTTACCAATCGCGATCAGGACATTTCGGATAAAGCGGTTGCGTCCGATCCGCTTAATCGGCGAGCCGGAGAACACTTCACGAAAAGCTGCATCATCGAGGGCGGACAATTCATCCAGGCCCGGGCCCTTTAGTTCGGCGCGCGCCCAGAAAGCGCCTTCCTGCGCGGCCTCAGCAAACTTGTTCCAAGGGCAAACGGCCAGGCAGTCATCGCAGCCATAGATACGATTTCCCATGGCGCGGCGAAACGCAGGCTCGATCGGGCCTTTATGTTCAATGGTCAGATAAGAAATACAGCGCCGGGCATCGAGTTGGTAAGGCGCCGGGAAAGCCGCGGTTGGACAGATGTCGAGACAAGCCTGACACGATCCGCAATGATCGATTTCTGCATCATCCGGCGCCAATACCGCATCGGTCAGCATCACGCCCAGAAACAGCCAAGACCCATGCTCGCGCGAGACAAGATTTGTGTGCTTGCCCTGCCAGCCCAGTCCGGCTTTGTGCGCTAGCGGTTTTTCCATAAGCGGCGCGGTGTCGACAAAGACTTTCACCTCCGCCCCGGTCTCCGACACAAAGGCCCGGGCCAATTGTTTCAGCCGCTTTTTGAGAACGTCATGATAGTCTTTGCCCCGGGCATAGACGGAAATATTGCCTTCGCCGCGACGGTGAAGGTTCAACATCGGGTCTTGCTCGGGACCATAATTGAGCCCGACCACAACTGCTGATTTCGCCTCCGCCCACATCGAGGTGGGTGTTTTGCGGCGCGTCAGCGTTGTTTCAATCCAGTCCATGGAACCATGGTGACCGGCGTCCACAAACGCTTCCAACCTGTCGCCCGCCGGCCATGGATCATCGGCGCGACAAATCTGGCAAGCGTCAAAGCCCAGCGCTTGCGCTGTGGTTTTCAGATAGGCTTCTTGCGACATGATTACGGGTCCGGGCGCGAACGCTAAAAGTCCAGATCTGTATAGTGCTTGACCGGTTTGGCATTGCCAACCCGATCTTCCAGCAGGCATCGGAAACTGGGCCGCGACTTCATGCGCGCATACCAGGCCTTGAGGTCGGGTGTAACATCCCATGGGACATCGCCAAAATAGTCATAGGACGAGAGATGCGCCGCGACGCTGAGATCAGCAATGCTGAGATTGCGCCCGCCAATATAAGCCCGCTCGCCGGCCAGGGCATCAAGGAAGGTCATGCGGTTTTTCAGAGCGTGTGCGCCTTGGCGCAGAGCCAGACTATCTGGCGAGCGGTCCCGTTTGACCCATTGGGTCACGCGTTCCGCCAAGAGCGTATTATTGATCCCGGCAAAGCTCTCCTCCGCCCATTGCCATAAGCGGCGGGCCTCGGCTTTTTCGGGCGCTGTGAATGGCAGCAAACGCGGGCTCGGCTGTGCCTCTTCAATATATTCACAGATGGCAAGTGATCCGACCGCAGAGGTTTTGACCTCTGCATCGGTATCGAGAATCGCAGGCGCACTGGCCCCTGGTGCCAGCGCTGCCAGCTCCAGATCCGAGACCCATGGACGGATCTCGATCGATTCATATGCCCAGCCTTTCTCTCCCAATATCAGGCGAACGGTGCGCGCCAACGGATCGATAGGCCAGTGCCAAAGCCGTTTCATGACCCCTGCCCTATCGTTATTCGGCGCACGCGAAAAGATGAACTCAGCGTAACCTTTGCGTGCGCCCGCAACCTATGCTTCAAGCCGTGCCTCATGCGACGCATAGGACCGCAAAATGCTGACGAAAACCTTTCGATCCTGCTTGATGGCTGGAATTGCTGGCACGCTGATTCTCGGCGCTTGTAGCCGCGGCAATGATGGCGACGTGACCTTTGATACCGTCCCGCCAATCCTGCAAGACGTTCCCCCGGCCGGTCAGCTGCCGGATGGAATTACCCCGACCGCTTATCGTCTGGACCTGTATGTCGACCCGGCGCAGGACGAATTTTCCGGTCAGGTTGAGATTGATATTATTGCCGACGAACCGCATGCGCGGGTCTGGCTGCACAGCATCGACCACACGATTCAGTCGGCCAGGCTTGTGCTGGCTGATGGCAGCGAAAGAGATGCGACTTTTACTCGCTCCAAGGCCGATGGAGGCGTCTCACGGCTTGATTTTGAACAGCCGGTGCCGAAGGGCAATTCGACGCTCATTCTCGACTATACCGCGCCGTACAATTTTGGCTTGGCCGGGCTCTATAAGGCCGAGCAAAGAGGGCGGCCATATCTCGCCACTCAGATGGAACCGATTGATGCGCGGCGATTGGTGCCGAGCTTTGACGAACCGCGATTCAAAACGCCCTGGACCCTGACCGTCGCCACACCGGCGGGAAACCAGGTGGTGACCAATGGCGCGCTGAAAGCTCAAACGACGCTGGATGATGGCAGCATTCAGTTTCAGTTTGCCACCACACGAGAAATCCAATCCTATCTGGTTGCGCTTGTGGTTGGCCCCTATGATTTGCGCGATGGCGGCGTGCTGCCGCCGAATAGCATTCGCGCCCAGGCCATCCCGTTTCGCGGGTTTGCGCCTGCCGGCAAAGGCGATCAGCTGGAAGAAGCCATGGCGATTACGGACGAGATGGTGACCTGGCAGGAAGCCTATTTCGATTACCCTTATCCGTATGGCAAACTCGACCTCATCGCCGCGCCCGACTTTGCCTATGGCGCCATGGAGAATGCCGGCGCGATCATCTATCGCGAGAGTCGTCTCCTGCTCAATGATCGCACCAGCCTGACGGCCCGGCGCGCGACCATGACCACGCACGCGCACGAGCTTGGCCATCAATGGTTCGGAAACCTGGTCACGCCGCGTTGGTGGAATGATATTTGGCTGAACGAAGCCTTTGCCACCTGGATCAGCTATAAAACCGTCGACGCGGTCTATCCCGATACAGGTTTCGATCTGGCGGCACAGCGCGCGGCGATCGGGGCGATGGACAATGACAGCCTCGCTTCAGCGCGGCAAATCCGCAATCCGATCCTCCGCAATGCCGATATTCTCGATGCCTTTGACAGCATTACCTACCGCAAAGGGGGCGGCGTGCTGTCCATGTTCGAAAACTATCTTGGCGAAGCGGCGTTTCGAGATGGCATCCGCCTGCATATGCGCCGATTTGAGGACGGGGTCGCCGATGTCGATGATTTCATGACCTCGATCGCCGATGGCAGCAAAACACCGGAAGTGGTTGAGAGCTTCACCTCCTTCATAATGCAGCCCGGCATTCCTTATCTGGACGTGAGTTTTTCTTGCCCGGCCATTGATGCCGGTCTGATCACGGTGGCGCAAGCGCGCTATGCGCCGATCGGTTCGCAAATCGATCCGGGCGCGCAGAGCTGGTCGATTCCGCTGGCCATCAAGATGAATGGCGCCAATGGCGAGCGCACCATACGCGAGATCTTCACCGGTCCGTCGCTCGAAATTCCGCTCGATGGCGGCTGTCCGGACTGGGTGATGCCGAACGCTGATGGCGCCGGGTATTGGCGGTTCAATCTGGACGCGGCCTCTTGGCAAGGCCTGATGGCCAATTACAGCGCTTTGACGCCCGCCGAACAGCTGAGTTTCGCCGACAGCGTCACCGCAGCGTTCGAGGCGGGCCAACTCTCGGCCGCCACTTTGCTGCGCGCACTGGCCCTCAATGCCGAAGGCGATTGGGCAGCGGCACAAGATCCGCTCGCCAATCTCGAGACCTATATGAAAGCGCTCGACAGTGAGGCAGCGAAAGCGGCCCTGCGCGACCTCGTCATGGCGGCTTACGGCCCGCGCTGGGAAAGACTGTCCGCGGCCCCGTCCGACACGCTCAGCGAAGGCGAGCAATTGTTGAAAGCGGCATTGAATGACAGTCTTCTCGAAATCGGTCGTTTGCCAGACGAACGCGCCCGCCTTGCAGACGCGGCGGCCGCTTATGTCGGCGTGATCAATGAACCGGATGTTTCTGCGCTCGCACCCGAAAATGTTCAGACGGCCATTGCCATCGCGGCGAGCGACGCCGACCCGGCTTTCTTCCAGGCCGCGCTCGACTTCGCGCAAACTACACCCAATCAAAGCGAGCGGCGCCAGACCTTGAACTCGCTCGCAATGTATGGCGGCGAGGCCGATGTGATCGCACTGATGGACCTGGTCCGCACCGAGGCATTCCAAGGCCAAGAAGCCTGGAGCGTCTATCTCGCAGCGGTTCAGAACGAGACGGCGGGTCAAGCAGCCTGGACGAAGTTCAAAACCGATTTTGACGATGTGATTGCTGAAACCCCGGAGATCCGAAAGCCGCAAACCGCTCGCGTCGTCGGATATTTCTGCTCGGACGCGGACATTCGCGATGCAACGGCCTTTCTGGAAAGCAAGGCAGAGCTGATTTCCGGCTATGAACGCCAACTCGCGCAAGCGAGCGAGAAAGCGCGTCTTTGCGCCGCTTTCCGGGCCGAAAAAAGCAACGAACTGGCCGCGGTGCTACTGGCCCAATAGGCCGCAATCCAACTGACACCGCAGTCAACAGTTCTGGCAAAAAAATCAACGCGGACTCGATTGAGACGGCTGACGATTTCCCTTAAGGAAGAGGGTCAATTCAAAGGCAGTCCGTTATGGCCGACAATTCCCAACTCTCCGACAAATCCAGCAACATTGACCCACTAGAGTCCTGCATTGCGCAAATGCTTGCCGAAGTTCCGGCAGATTCACGCAAAGCTATCCCCAAAGGGAATATCGAGACGCTGGGCCGGGATCTGTGGAAATGGTTCGAATCAACCGACGCGGTCTCAGTCCGCATCCGGCCCGCGGAAGGGCTCGACAATGAACTTTTGGGGCACCATTTGCTCGAAGCCGTCGGCCCGGATCGGCCTTTCCTGGTCGATTCCTTGCTGGGGGCGTGCAGCGATCTCGGCTTTGAAGTCCTGACCCTGTTCCATCCTATTGTTGAGACCACTGATGGAAAGTTCTCGCTGATTCAAATCCACCTGCCCGATCTCAGCGAGAGTGAACAACAAATCTTGCTGACTGAGGCGGAAGAGACCCTCAAAGACGTCCACGCAGCGACTTCAGACTATCAGGAAATGCGCGCCCGCATGGCCGCCGAAATCGAGCGCCTGGATACCAACCCGCACGTGTCTGCGCGCTACAAGGAAGAAGCGGTCGAGTTTCTGAAATGGCTTGGAAATGAGCGCTTCGTTTTTCTCGGCGCCCGAAGCTACACGTTTCAAACCGGCCCTGATGGAAATGTGCTCCCGGAAGAGCCCGACACGGTCGAAGGCTCGAACCTGGGCTTGCTGCGAGACGATGCCCGCAATGTTCTCAATCGCGGCGCGGAACCCTTGTTGCTGACCGAAGAAATCGGGGCCTTTCTGGCGGAACCAGAAACCCTGATCATGGCCAAAGCGACGCTGCAAAGCCGCGTACACCGACGCGTGCCGTGCGACTATGTCGGGGTAAAACACTTTGGCGATCAGGGTCAGGTCATCGGCGAGACCCGGTTCCTCGGTCTGTACACCGCAGAAGCCTATAATGAATCGGTCCGCAATATTCCGCTGCTTCGTCGGCGTATGGAGCGCGTGCTTGATATTCTGAAAGTGCTGCCCGGTAGTCACAATGAAAAAGCGCTGTCAAACATCATTGAGGGCTGGCCGCGCGACGAACTGATTCAAACAAAATCAGAAGACCTCGCGCCGATTATGCAGGGCGTGCTCGATCTGGTGGCGCGGCCGCGTGTGCGGGTGTTCACCCGTGCCGATCGTTTCAATCGCTTTGTCAGCACCGTCGTCTTCATCCCAAGAGAGGCGTATGACACCGCGCTCAGACGCCATATCGCGGAAGCGATTGAGCAGGCCTGGGGCGGTCGAATGACGAGCTTCCAGCCCAGCTTTGATGGCGCCACGATGGTACGTGTCTTGTTCGAAACGGCTTTGCCTGTTCTGGTGCCACAGCCAGACCTCGACAAGCTCGAGCAGGACATCGCTGAAATGTCGCGCGGTTGGAATGACCGCTTCCACGATGCGATCATGGGCAGCGAAATCAGCCCTGAAGCGCAATCGCTGGCAACCCTGTTCTCGGGCGCGTTCAATGCGGCCTACCGTGAAGCCTTTTCACCAGAAGAGGCGATGAAAGATGTCGGCATGCTGGCTGTGCTCAATCAGGCACACCCGGTTTGTCTTCGCGCCTATCGCCGCGACTCAGACTCCGCAGACAAAGTGCGGGCCAAGATTTACGCGCGCAATGGCGCCATCGCGCTGTCGGATTGTGTGCCGGTGTTTGAACGTATGGGCCTGTTTGTGGCCTTCGAGACTGGCTATCCGGTGACGCCGACCGCGAAACCGGTTCCGGATGCTCCGGATGAATATTGGGTACATTCGCTGTCCATGCGCCGCAATGATGGCCAGGCCATTGATCTCGATGAGGTAGGCGCGGCGTTTGAAGATGCCTTTGTCGCCGTGTGGAGCGATCTGGCTGAAAATGACGGGTTCAATGCGCTTGTCTTCAATGCCGGACTGACCTGGCGCCAGGCTGCCCTTTGCCGGGCCTTGTGTGCCTATCGGCATCAGACCGGGCTTGATCCGGCGCGTCAGACACAGATTGCCGCGCTGAACAGCAATGCCCAATTGACCAAACATCTGGTCGCCCTGTTCGACGCCCGGTTCGACCCGGATTTCGCGGAAAATCGCGATGCCACGATGGTGACGATTGGCGATCAGATCGAAGATGCGCTGAAGGCGGTGGCCTCACTTGACCATGATCGCGTGATCCGCCGGCTGGCCGATCTGATCATGGCCATCCAGCGCACCAATTTCTATCAAAGCGGCGCCAATGGCGCGCCCCTGCCCTATATCAGCTTCAAGATTGCCAGCCGTGATCTGGAAGATCTGCCCGCCCCCAAACCCTATCGCGAGATCTTTGTCGATTCGCCCATGGTGGAAGGCGTTCACTGCCGGTTTGGCCCGGTCGCCCGCGGCGGACTGAGGTGGTCAGATCGGCGCGACGATTTCCGCACCGAAGTTCTCGGCCTGGTCAAAGCGCAGCAGGTGAAGAATGCGGTCATCGTGCCGGTCGGCTCCAAAGGCGGCTTCTTTCCAAAGCAGCTGCCGCTGGGCGGTGGCCGCGAAGAGATCCGCGAGGCGGGCATCGAAGCCTATAAGACCTTCATCACCAGCTTGCTGTCGCTGACCGACAATCTCATCGACGGCAAAGTGCAAGCGCCGGCCCGCACCGTCATTCATGATGGCGATGACCCTTATCTCGTGGTCGCGGCCGATAAAGGCACGGCAACCTTCTCAGATATCGCCAATGAAATCAGCGTGAGCCAGGGCTTCTGGCTCGGCGACGCCTTCGCCTCCGGCGGTTCGGCAGGCTATGACCACAAAAAAATGGGCATCACCGCGCGCGGCGCCTGGGAGGCGGTGAAGCGCCATTTCCGCGAGATTGGCAAAGACATCCAAACCGAGCCGTTCACGGTTATTGGCTGCGGCGATATGAGCGGCGATGTGTTCGGCAATGGCATGCTGTTGTCGAAACAGATTCGCCTGCAGGCCGCGTTCAATCACATGCACATCTTCATCGACCCTGAGCCGCAGGACCCAGAGCGTTTGTGGGAAGAGCGCAAGCGCATGTTCGACCTGCCGCGCTCAAGCTGGATGGATTACGATCAGAGCCTGATCAGCGAAGGCGGCGGCATATTTGATCGCAGCGCCAAGTCGGTTCAGCTCACCCCGCAAATCAAAGCGCTGACCGGTCTGACATCCGACGCTGTGACGCCGGACGAACTGATCCACGCCTTGCTCAAGTCGGAATGTGAGCTGCTTTGGTTCGGCGGCATTGGCACCTATATCAAAGCCTCAGACGAGACGCATGCGGATGCCGGCGATCGCGCCAATGATGCGATGCGGATCAATGGCCGCGACCTGAAAGCCAAAGTGGTTGGCGAAGGCGCCAATCTCGGATTGACCCAGGCCGGCCGGATTGAAGCTGGCTTGAACGGCGTGCGCCTGAACACCGATGCCATAGATAACTCCGCCGGCGTCGACAGTTCCGACCATGAGGTCAATATCAAGATTCTCTGCACCGAAGCGATGCGGCGCGGCGCCTTGCCGAGCGGCGAACGCAACACGCTTCTGGCGTCGATGACAAATGATGTGGCCGATCATGTTCTGGCCCACAATTATGCGCAAACCGGCGCGCTCAGCCTGGCCGAGGGTCGCGCCAAGCGTGATCATGTGGCGTTTGAGCGTTTGATGGTGCGTCTCGAAGCGCGCGGCGTCCTCGACCGGGACGTCGAAGGCCTCCCGAGCACTGTTCAAATGGCGCAGTTCGAAACCGATGGCCGCTATTTGACCCGGCCAGAGATTGCCGTGCTGATGGCCTGGACAAAGATCGTCTTGTTCGATGATCTGGTCGAATCCAGCCTGCCGGACGATCCCTACTTCCAGACCACATTGCGCGGCTATTTCCCCAAAGCGCTGCTCGAATATGAAGAAGTCATGGAAGCGCACCGGCTGAAGCGCGAAATCATCTGTACGGTGCTGGCCAATCGGATCATCGACATTGCCGGCCCGGTCTTCCTGCTGCGTCTGCGCGAACAATCGGGCGCCTCGAATGCGGACATTGTTGGCGGATTTGAAGTGGCGCGGGCCTTGCTCGGTATCTCAGATCTGAAGGCTCAGATTGAGGCGCTCGACAATCAAGTCCCGGCCCAGCGCCAATATAATTTGTGGGCGGGCCTCGCTGCGTCGCTGCGCCGTTTGACCCATAGTGTTCTGACTGAAAAATCAGACGGCTCAATCGCTGAGCAGATCGATCAATTCGCCTCCGCCCGCACAGCCCTGGCCGAACTCTCTGCCGCGTCCCTGCCGGCCTATGAAAAAGCGGTGTTCCAGCGCCGGATCAATCATCTCGCCCGAGACGGCGTTCCAGCGGACTTGGCCGAGGCCGTCGCCGCGACCCGCCTTCTGGCAGATGCGCCATTGATCACCCAGCTGGCAAACAAAAGCGCTCAATCGCCGGAGTCCGCGAAAGAGGCCTATCTGCAAGTGGGCGACGCGCTGTCGCTCGACCGGCTTCGCGCGGCAGCGACCTCAGCCATCGCAGAAATGCCGCATTGGGACCGTCTCGCCACCCGCGGCCTGATCCGCGAGCTCGAACATTTGCAGGCGGACGCTGCGCATCTGGCGCTTGGCTCTGGTGACCCAGAAGCCTGGCTTCAGCAACATGCCGCGGCGCGGACCACGCTGCTTCAGGAAGTCAAAACCTATACCGGATCAAAGCCAAGTTTCGCGCAGTTCGCACTCGCTGCGGATGCAATGCGCAAATTTATGCAAACCGTCGCTTAGCCGAAAAGACCTGCCCGAAAATAAGCGGACCCACCGAACGGGGACTTGTTCGGTGGGTCCTACTGGCCTCATCCGCAGGCTGGGTGGGGGGACGCACGCGGAGGCCAGATTTCAGTAATGCGACGAATTATGTCCCAACGGGTGTGTATATGTAACGAAGTTGACATAAAGCCAAGTGAAAAATCAGTGCTTCCTGTAACAATCATTGAGATTCAAGGGATTGCGGCTGATCACTTTCTGCGCTTGTGGCGCTTTCATGTGACAAGGGTTCGCCGTTTGCCGATAAAAGAATTGCGATCCAGCGGGTCGATTCGGATTGGGCAAACAGGATCATCATAAGCACGGTCAGGGGGGCGGAAAGGAACATGCCCGGGATGCCCCAGATCGCGCCCCAAATGGCGAGCGAAAGCAAGACGACTAACGCGGATAGGTTGAGTGTGTCCCCCATAATTCGGGGTTGCACAAAATTGCCAATCGAGAATTGCCAGAAGCTCACACCGATAAAAACGAGGGCCGCAAACACGTAGCTATCATTAGGCGCATCACCTGGAATCCAGAGCGGGATGTCGGGCTGAACCAGCGCAAAAAGCGGCGGCACGAGCGCGGCTACGATCGAGCCAATAGTGGGTATATAATTGAGCACAAAAATCAGCGTCGACAGGAACAGAGCATTGTCGACGCCCAGCGCCAACAACGTGCCATAGGTCAGCGCGGTGATGAGGGCGCTGATCACGGTTTGTGTCCAGAGATAGGTTTCGATCCCGCGCCTGGCGGCGTCGCCCACCTCTTTGACTTGTTGCCGGCGTTCTCCGTCAGGAAAGATCCGATCCAGTTTCACCGGCCAGGCCGATTGGGCGAGGAACAGGAAAGCGACGTAAATCAGGATCAGAACCAGATCGCCGGTCAGCCCGCTCGTCGCGCTGGCAATTGTTCCCAGAAAGGCTTGTCCGGATTCATTGAATACGAGCTGCGTAAGCGTCGGCGCCTCGCCCAGATGAAGCACGCGATAAGCGTCTTCGATCAGGCCATTGATGCGGCTCAGATAGGCATCACCCTGGCTACCAAACTCGCCGACCCCACGCGCCATCATGGCAAGGAATCCAACAAATCCGCCAATCACGACGAGGATGGCCAGTGCCCGGGACCAGCCCCGCTGAAGCAGCTCGGAGCGTTCATCGATGACCCGCGCAAACCCTTCAATGATCAGAAACAAAAACACCGACAAGGCGAACGGGGCGAGGATGTCGCGGCCCAGATAGAGCAAGGCCACAATCACGCCGGTCGCGATGATCCAGATTCCAACAGAGCCTGATTTTGCCGCCATATGCCCTCTCCCTTTATGCAGACAGGCATAGGCTGATTTGCCAGCAAGCTAAAAGGGGGTGGTTAGTCCTCGCGATTGTCTTTGGCGCGTTTGACGGCGTCGGCGAGGCTGAATTGTCCACTGCCCGGCTTGAGGGGTTTCGGTTGACTGGCATGCGGCGCCCAGCCTGAGAGCCAGATGATTTCGAAGGTCGCGCGGACTTTACCATCCGGATCGCTGAACCGATCCATATAGATCTCACTCATGCGCGACAGGATTTGGCGGGTTAACGGGCGACGTTGCTGCCCGTCGCGTTTGGCAAAGGCTGCTTGCTCGCCCATCCCTTTCAGGTCTTCGAGCAATTTCATCGGATGGCTGTAGCGCACGGTGACGCGCTCAACGTCGGCGACCGGCAACGCGAAACCGGCGCGCTGCAACAGACCCGCCATATCCTGCAGACCGGGCAAGGGCGACAAGCGCGGGCTGACACCGCCCAATATGTCTGTTTCCGCTTCGATCAGCGCCGCGCGCAGCTCTGGCAAGGTCCCAGCGCCGAACAGGCAGGCCAGGAAAAGTCCATCCGGAATCAGAATTTCCCGCACCTGTCTCAGGGCCCCGGGCAGGTCATTGGTCCAGTGAAGCGACAGGATACTGGTCACCAGGTCAAAACTTTGCCCGGGAAAAGGGAGCGTCTCACTGTCAGATCTGACAGTCTCGAACCCGTTGGCGCGCAGCGTGTCGACCATGCGGCCCGAAGCTTCCAGCGCGATGATTTCTTTGATTTTTCCGCTGGCTCGCAAGGCTTCTGAGGCCTGTCCGTCATGCGCGCCGAGATCCAATGCGCGCGAAAATTCGCGTGACGTATCCGCCAATCTTTCCAATAATTGATTCGACTCCCTGCCCTTAAGGAAGGCATAGTCTCGAAAACGAAATGAAGCGCGGTCCCGATTGCGGGCAACCCGCGCTCGGTCAAACAGGTTGGGAGGTGGAGCGAGCGACATGAGCTCCGATATGCACTGGACAACACGATCTGCAAGAGCGGGCCTCCGTTCGCTCGCTAATTTCGTGTGGCCTCAGCGCTCGATCATCTCCGGAGACCGTCATGGCGGCGACGGTGTTTTGTCGCCGGATGAGTTCGCTCAAATCAACTTTCTGAATGGCAGGGGCTGCCGAACTTGCGGCATGCCGCTCGAACTGGAGCTTGGCCAAGACAGCTTGTGCGGAGCATGTACTGCCAAGGCTCCGAAATGGGACAAGGCGGCGGCAGCGATCGCCTATGATGATGTCTCGCGCCAATTGATCCTCGAACTCAAACATGCCGGGCGCCGGGACGGCCTGAACACAATGTCGAACTGGATGGCCCTGGCCGGCCGTGAATTCCTGCCGGATACCGATTGGTTGATACCGGTGCCGCTGCATTATCAGCGCCTGGCCTCTCGCGGGTTCAATCAGTCGGCCTGGTTGACCCAGGGCGTCGCCCGCAAGACGGGCACGCTGGCTTTGGTCGACGCGCTGTCACGCAAGCGCAATACGAGCAGCCAGGGCGGACTGACCGCGCGCCAAAGACGCCGCAACGTCGCCGGCGCTTTCGAAGTTCGAAAATCGCGGCAAGGCCGGATCAAGGGCAGCACCGTGACGCTGATTGATGATGTGATGACGACCGGCGCGACACTCGCGGCGTGCGCCAAGGCGCTCAAAAAAGCCGGGGCGGCCCGCGTCAATGTGTTGGTGCTTGCCCGCGTTGTCAGAGAGGCAGACGTCACCATATAGTGGGCGAACCGGACAAAAGGACCGCCCACTTATGGCACACGTGACCATTTATACGCGCGCATTCTGCCCTTATTGCTCGCGCGCGCTTAGCCTGCTGAAGCAAAAAGGGGTCGAGATGACCCATATCGATGCGGGCATGGATTCCCAAAAGAAAGCCGAAATGATCCAAAAAGCGGGCGGTGCGCGCACGTTTCCGCAGATTTTTGTCGGCGATCTACATATTGGCGGCTGCGATGAAATGATGGCTCTGGAACGGGCGGGTAAGCTGGATACATTATTGGCCGCCTAGATGATTAAGTACGCGCTCATCTGTTCTGATTGCGAGGCCGAGTTCGAAGCTTGGTTTGCCTCGTCAGACGCTTATGACAAACAGGCAGAGCGCGGCTTGGTCGAGTGTATTGAATGCGGCGGCACAAATGTCGGCAAAGCGATCATGGCGCCGGCTGTTTCTGGCACCAAGAAATCCGCGCCGCCGGACCCGCAAAAAGTGTTCGGAAAACTCGCCGCCAAAGCTCGCCAGCATGTCGCCGAAAATTTCGACTATGTTGGCGATGGCTTCGCAACCGAAGCGCGCGCCATGCATTATGGTGAAGCCGAACACAAACCGATTTGGGGCGAAACCACCGCCGATGAGCGCGAAGCCCTGAAAGAAGAAGGCGTGCCAGCCGAGCCGCTGCCCCCCGCCTTCACCCCCGCCAAACCGCGTGATGAAGACAAACTGAATTAGTACGCAGCGGCAAGAACGTTAAACAAACCGCGCGAATTCTAGCCACATATTCCCGTTTTAGGCGAAACTGGCACAAGTCTTGCTGCATTGCGGGTATGAGTAGACGCAGCAGAGTAATTCGTTTTCCGCAGGACCGCACGCGCGCTGAGCGTGAACGTCGGCAACAGCTGGCCATTGAGCAACGCGTTCAGGCCCTGCCGGAATCTATCCGAGAATTGGATGTCGCCTGGATCTTCGAGGCGGCCGAAAAAGGCAAATCAGGCACTCGCGCATAGCGCATAAAAGGGCGAGTGGGGGAATGAGAAAGCCTCGGCGGGGACGGGCCGGGGCTTTCTTTTTATGGTTAAAGCACCAGGACGCAGCGCTCATCGAGGCTCGGGCGAGCGAGCACCACCTGTTTCAATCCGGGAAGCTTTGGCTTCAGATCATTGGCGGCCCACAGGGCAATTCGTTCCAAAGTCGGCACATCGAGGCCGTCAATTTCGTTCAACAAACGATGATCGAGCTTGCTGGCCGTCTCGTTCAAGATGGCCGCAAGATCGGAAAAATCCTGCACCCATTCCGCGCCCGGCTCCACCGTTCCAGCGACCGTTGCTTCCAAACGGAATGAATGGCCATGTACATTGCGATACGGATGCCCCTCAGGCTTTCCGCCCATATAATGAGCAGCCTCGAAATTCACCGCTTTGGTGATTTCAAAGACCTGACCTTCGACCTTTAAGGCAGTCCGATCAGTTTGTGGGTTTGTAAGCTCAATCGCCATTTCGGGTGCTTCATACAATAGGCGGCCGCGGCCGCAATGTTCTGGGCCTGCGCCCTATCATCTTTGGGTTGCAGAAAAAAGTGTTGAAACTGCAAGCTTTCGAATCGATCGGGCTGCGCTTCCACTTCATCTTGCGGAAAGACCAGCTTCAACTCATTGCCAGAGGTTTGTTTCAAAGGCGCATTGGCCTTCGGGCTGACACAAATCCAATCGAGACCTTCCGGCGCCTCCAGCGTCCCATTGGTTTCAATCCCGATTTCAAATCCGTGCCGTTTCAGCGCCGCTATCGCCGGCGCATCAAGTTGCAAGAGCGGCTCACCGCCAGTGCAAATCACATAGGGCGCCCCGCCATCCGGGGCACTGTCATGCCAGATCGCAGCGACATGTTCGGCGAGGGCATCAGGCCCTTCAAACTTGCCACCATTGTCGCCATCAGTCCCGACGAAATCTGTATCGCAGAAATTGCAGACGGCGCGCCCACGATCGCGCTCCAGACCAGACCAAAGATTGCACCCTGCAAATCGCAAGAAGACTGCCGCGCGCCCGGTTTGAGCGCCCTCGCCTTGCAAGGTCACATAGGTTTCTTTGACCGAGTAGATCTTCATGCTGCGACCTGTGTTCGCCATTTTTCGAAGCCTTTTGCGCGCAGCTCACATGCCGGGCAGGTTCCGCATCCATACCCCCAATCATGCCGATGCTCACGATCGCCCAGATAGCAGGTGTGGGTTTCTTCAATCACGATCTCGACCAATGTCTCGCCCCCCAGCGTGTGCGCGAGCTCCCAGGTCTCGGCTTTGTCGAGCCACATGAGCGGGGTTTCAATTTGATAAGGCCGGTCCATCCCGCGCGACAGCGTCAGCTCTTGTGCATCCATGGTGCCGCGCCGACAGTCCGGATAGCCGGAATAATCGGTTTCACACATGCCCCCCACCAGAGTGGAGATGCCGCGTCGCCAGGCGATCGCACCCGCCAGGGTCAGAAACATCAAATTGCGGCCCGGCACGAACGTGTTGGGCAATCCGTTTTCGGCAATCTCGATCTCCGTTTCGGAGGTCATCGCCGTTTCGCTGATCTCAGCCAGGACGGAGACATCGCACATATGATCCTGACCCAGTTTTTCGGACCATTTCGGAAACCCGATTTGGAGGGCCTCTCGAATGCGCGGGCGACAATCCAGTTCAACAGAATGCCGTTGTGCATAATCGAATCCCACGGTCTCGACGCGGTCGAATCGCGACAGCGCATAAGCCAGACAAATCGTGGAATCCTGCCCCCCTGAGAACAGAACTATGGCGGAGGTTTCGGTCATGTTTCGCGCGTTTCCTCAATGTACACGGGATCGCCCGTCTCATTATTCCCTTATTGGGCGCGTGTAGCAAATGTCACACACTCACGACGTAAACAGCCTGACCCCTACGTCACTTGTTGACAAATTGGCGCACCTGACTCTGTCATGTTCGGTGAGGCATTCCCGGACAACATGGGGAGCCCGCGAGGAAACGCAACAATTACGAGTGCCAAAAAATCAGGCACCGAGTGAGGAGTTAGCACATGAAAGTCACACAACGCTCGAATTTTATCTTGTTCGCAGGTGCTTCGGCGCTCGCGCTATCGGCGGCTACGCCCGTCGCAATGGCGCAAGACCAAGATGATAATCCGCGCACGCTGTCCACGGTTACTGTGACAGCGACACAGCGGACCGAGAGCATTCAGGACATTCCGATCGCCGTTACCGCGCTCGATCCGGAAATCCTTGAGCGGGCCGGCGTCTCTGACGTGACCGGTCTGGATAGTGTCGCCCCAAGCTTCAACATGAACAGCTCGGACACGACATCCGGCGGCACAACACTTCGGATCCGCGGTGTTGGTACCACAGGGAACAATATCGGTCTGGAAAGCTCGGTCGGTGTGTTCCTGGACGGCGTATATCTATCACGCCCTGGTGTCGCGCTTGGCGACCTGCTCGATCTTGAGCAAATCGAAGTCCTGCGCGGCCCACAAGGCACCCTGTTTGGACGGAACACGTCGGCCGGTGCGCTGAACATCAAAACCAAGAAACCAAATCTTGAAGAGTTTGAAGGCTTCGCAAACCTGACCATTGGCAATTACGACCTGGCAAACTTCCAGGCCGGATTGAACATTCCAATCGTCAAAGACAAGTTCGGCATTCGTCTGTCCGGCGCGCTGCACAAGCGGGATGGATTTGTTGAAGGTCTCAACGGCAACACGTCGCACAATCGCGACCGGGTTTCGCTGCGCGGGCAAGCCTATTGGGATTTCGGTTCTGGCGGCACATTGCGCGCCATCGCCGACTGGTCTGAAGCCGAGGAAGATTGCTGTCACGCGGTTTGGTTCACCGACACCGCCTTTGCCGCAATTTTCGGTCCGGCAGGGTTTGATGCCGCTGGCGGCGCACCGAATGTTGGCCCAGATGCGCTGGATGATCTGAGATCAAATGACGCGAACTTCTTCAACCCGTTCGAACAAACCGGTCTTTCGGTCGAGTATAATAACGAAACGCCACTGGGTGATCTCACCTATATCGGATCGTATCGGGATTATTCTTCTCAATCATTCCGGAACACCGATTATACGGCGCTTCGCATCTTCACCGTTGGCGCGTCGCCAGAAGCCAGAGGGCTGGGCGGCCAAAACTTCAATCCGGATAACAATCCTGGCGACATCAAGACGATCACCCATGAGCTTCGTCTTCAGAACACCGCGTTCAATGACCGCCTCGACTGGCTGATCGGGGCCTATTATTCGGATGAGACGATTGATGCCAGCGGCTCTCTGACCCTGCTCGATCAGTATCAGAGTGCGGTCAGCGCTGGATTGCTGGGATCAACAACTGACATCCTGACGGCCTTCGCGGGCGGTGTGGATGCGACCGGTGACTTTGCTGACAACGCGTTCAGACAGGACGGCGAATCCTTCTCGCTGTTCACGCACAACATTCTGTCGATCACCGATAAGCTCGATCTGACGGTTGGTGTTCGTTATGTTGAAGAGACCAAGGATGGCAGCTTCACGCAGCTTGATGGTCAGTTCAATGCCTGTCTTGGCACCTTCGGGAACATCGCGAACGTGCCTGCCGCTCTGAGCGGTGCGTCCGTTGCGTTGAACTGCTTCATCTTTGCAGCGCCCGTCTATGACCCAGCCAACCCGACACCGCTCTTCGGTGCGATTGCTGCGACTCCAGCGGCCGGGCTGCTAGGCCTGCTCCCGCAGGAGTTTGACGACACGTTCGAAGACGAGGAAGTGGTTTACACCATCAAGGGTAGCTACAAGCTGACCGATGACATCAATGTCTATGGTGGCTTCACCCACGGCTTTAAGTCAGGTGGCTTCAACCTCGACGCATCGGCTGGTGCTGGCGGGGCAGACCCACGCTTTGACTCTGAGCTGATCGATGTGTGGGAATTCGGTGTTAAAGCTGACCTGTTCAATGGACGCGCCCGGGCCAACTTGGCGGTGTTCCAGCAAGACCTGGAAGACTTCCAGGTGCTCGAATTTACCGGCATTCAGTTCCAAACATTCAATGTCGGCAAAGCTGAAGCCAAGGGTTTCGAGCTCGAAACGGAAGCGGCTTTGACCGAGCACATTCTGGGTAATCTGTCTGTGACCTATTCAGACGCCAAGTATCCAGATGACTGTGACAACCTCTCGCCAGGCACGCCAGGGTTCAACCCGAACGCAGCCAATCTGTGCGGCAACTCGCTGACAAACGCGCCAGAAGTGGTCGTGACCGGCGGGGCGACGTACGAGAACACGTTCAACAATCTGAACTTCTTCGCCAATGCCAATTTCCGGTATGAAGATGATCGCAGAACCAGCACCCAGCCATCTGAGCTGCTAATGCCGGACGTGTTGCTGCCAGGCGACATTCAGGATGCCAACACCAAGGTCAATCTGCGGATTGGTCTGTCATCTGAAAATGAACGCTGGGCAATCGAGCTCTGGGGTCGTAACATCACCGACGAGCAAACCAAGAACGTCACGTTCAACATTCCGCTTCGTGGCGGATCCGGAAACCGTGCGCGTGGCCAGTTCACGCAGGATCCGGCGACTTATGGTGTAACGTTGAGAACCAAGTTCTAGGCGACTGCACCTCAAGGGGCCCCGCGACGCGCGGGGGAGAGAGGGGAAGGACGATCTACGGATCGTCCTTCTTTCTTTTACGGGCAATCTGCCTATGTTGTGACCAAAGCTATTCCAGGAGATTCGAGATGATCCGAACCAGCCTATCCGTCCTGTCTATCGCCTTACTCACTGCTTGTGGCGGGCAAGCCGCCGCGCCTGAGGCCGCAGCAGACGGATCCCTGACATCGAGCGACGGCCTGAAACTGGTTCCGATTGCGCAGGAGCTCGAGTTTCCATGGGGTATGGCCGCCCTGCCCAATGGCGATCTACTGGTCACAGAGCGTGAGGGACGGCTGCGCCTGATCTCGAATGACACACTGGTTGACGCGCCGCTGACCGGGCTTCCCGACGACATTCTCGTCGAAGGTCAAGGCGGACTGTTGGGCATCTTGCTCGATCCGGACTTCGAGACCAATCGCAAACTCTATCTCAGCTATTCCAAGGATATGGGCGAGACCAATACGACGGCCCTGATTTCAGCGACTCTGAATACGGATGCGACGGGGCTCAACGATGTTACAGAAATCTTCCTTGGCGAGCCACGTGAGACCACCTTCCATTATGGTTCGCGCATGGCCTTCCTGCCGGACGGCTCGCTGATTGTGACGCTCGGCGACGGCTATCGTTATATGCAGGATTCCCAGGACCCAAACCTGTTGCACGGGAAGATCGCGCGGATCATGCCAGACGGTTCCTTGCCGGCGGACAATCCGTTTGCCGAGGGCGGCGGCAATGCGGCGGTCTGGTCGTATGGCCACCGCAACGTTCAAGGCGTCGTTTATCACGCGGCCAGCGACACACTGTTCGCGCATGAGCATGGGCCAAAGGGCGGCGATGAGCTGAACGTGATTGCCCCAGGCAACAATTACGGTTGGCCCACCATCACCTATGGCATCAATTATGACGGCACAATTATCACCGACGAAACCGAAGCGCCCGGCCTCGAACAACCGGCGGTGAAATGGGTGCCTTCCATCGCGCCATCCGGCATGGCGATTGTCGAAACGGCGGGTTTTGAGGACTGGTCGGGCGACTTGCTGATTGGCGCCATGGATGGTCCGCGCGGCCAGAAACTGGTGCGCGTTGATATCGGCGCCGATGGCAGTGTTGGTGAAACCCAGGACTTGCTGGGCGATCTTCAGACCGGGTTCCGAGATGTTATCTCGACGCCGGACGCGATCTATGTCGCGACCAATATGTTGGACGGCATCGTCTACCGGGTCGAAAAAGCCGAGTAGCGGTTAAACCCCGCGCCGCGAGCGGAGCGCTGTCGCCAGCGTTCCGTCATCGAGGTGATCCAGCTCACCCCCGACCGGGACCCCGTGCGCCAATCGCGTCACTTCAGCGCCGAGCCCTTCAATCTGTTCGGCAATATAGTGCGCTGTCGTCTGCCCATCGACCGTGGCATTCAAAGCCAGGATCACTTCGCGCACGCCGCCTTGCTTGATCCGATCAATCAACAGCCCGATGGTGAGGTCTTCCGGCCCGACGCCGTCCAGGGCGCTCATCACGCCGCCAAGCACATGATAGCGTCCGCGAAACGCGCCGGCCCGTTCCAGGGCCCATAGGTCCGGCACATCCTCGACCACGCAAATCAGCCCATCATCACGCCCGGTTGCCTGACACACCGCGCAGGGTTGGAGCGTGTCATAATTTCCGCAGACCTGGCACTGTTCGATCTTATCCGCCGCCTCTGCCAAGGCTTCGGCCATCGGACGCAGCAAGGCATCCTGCCGTTTCAGCAGAAACAAGGCGGCGCGGCGCGCTGAACGCGGGCCGAGTCCGGGCAGTCGTGCGATCAGATCGATCATACGCTGGATTTCCGGGCCTGCAGAAGACTTGCTCATAGGCGCTAATGTGCGGGACTCGGACAGGGAAGCAAGGGCAGCGCCGCGAGAAGCTCTGGAATTCCTTGGCACGGCGCAATTTTAGGGTTATTACCCTAAAAAAATACTTGGAGGAAACCTTGGCCGACACCCAGCACACGATTGACGATTCCGGCATTCCGGATCCCTACAGCCTGCCCTTGGACACCATGGATGTCTCCAAAGCGGAGATTTTCGAAGCGAATGCGCAGGGCGAGTATTTTCGCCGGCTGCGCAATGAAGATCCTGTGCATTACTGCCCGGACAGCCCGTTCGGACCTTATTGGTCGATCACCAAATATGATGACATCATCGCGGTCGACTCCAATCACAAAGTGTTCTCGTCACAGGACAATATCGTCATCGGTGATGCGCCCGAGGGGATGGAAACCCCGATGTTCATCGCCATGGATGGTCCGAAACATGTGGTGCAGCGCAAAACGGTGAGCCCGGCTGTGGCCCCGTCCCAACTGTCCGAGATCGAAGCTCTGATCCGTCAGCGCGTTTGCAATATTCTCGACAGTTTGCCGGTCGGCGAGGAGATCAATTGGGTCGAGCACGTGTCGAAGGAATTGACCACGCAGATGCTGGCAACCCTGTTCGATTTCCCATTCGAAGACCGCCATCTCCTGCCCTATTGGTCGGACGTGGCCACGACATCTGAGACCGTCGGCATCGAAGTCGACATGGATCAGCGCATGAAAACGCTGGAAGAGTGCTACGCCTATTTTGCCCGGCTCTGGCACGAGCGGGCCGCGCAACCGAAGAAATTCGATTTCATCTCCCTGCTCGCGCACAATCCGGAAACAGCGGACATGGTCAATGATCCGCAGGAATTCCTCGGCAACCTGATCCTGTTGATTGTCGGCGGTAATGACACAACCCGAAACTCGATCAGCGCAGGGGTCGTGGAGCTCAATCGTAATCCCGATGAATTCGCCAATCTGAAAGCCCATCCTTCTCTGATCCCGAACATGGTGTCGGAGATCATCCGCTTCCAAACCCCGCTGGGGCATATGCGCCGCAACGCTCTCGAGGATATCGAGATTGGCGGCAAGCAGATCAAGAAAGGCGACAAGGTGATCATGTGGTACATCTCCGGCAATCGGGATGAGACCGTGATTGAGGACCCTGATCGGTTCTGGATCGATCGCCCGAATGCCCGGCGCCACCTTTCATTTGGTTTCGGCGTGCATCGCTGCATGGGCAATCGCGTCGGTGAGATGCAGCTGCGGATCCTGTGGGAAGAAATCCTCAACCGGTTTGATCGCATTGAGCTTGTCGGCGAACCAGAACGCGTTCTGTCCAATTTCGTGATGGGCTATACCAATGTCCCGGTGATCGTGCATCCAAAGGCAGAATGAAGACGCGTGACCGCATCTTGAAGACGGCGCGCGAGCTGTTCAATGCGCGCCGGTTCGGCAATGTCACAACGGCCGATCTCGCGGCTGAATGCGATATTGCCGAAGGCAATCTCTGGTATCATTTCAAGAATAAGCGGGCGTTGCTTGAGGCGCTCTCAGACCTGTTTCTCGAAGAGGTTGAACATCGCCTCGCTTTGTTGCCGAGCGACGAAGATACGATCCTGGAAGATTATGCAGAAATGCTGGCCGCCCTGGCGTCAGAGATCCGCCGCTACCGGTTCTTGTACCGTGATCAGGCGGACTATGGCGAGCATACAGATCGTTTGCTGCAACGCCTGCCAGGCATCTATCGCGACACGCTGGCCCAGTTCAGAACCTTTCTGCATGCCATGGTCAAAGCCGGGCACCTCGACTATCGGCAAGACCGTCTGATGGCGCTGGCCACCAATGCGGTGATCATCCTGCGCTATCATTTGGAGTTCCTCAGAGAGAGCGGCGAAGACAGCGACATTGGCTCCGGCGCGGTGATGCAGGCGGTCCAGCAACATCTAACCCTGTTCGAAGACGCGCTGACACCCGCTGCCGCCAAGCGCTTGGACCGGGCGCTGAGCCAGTTGAGCATCACCGCCTGACCTGTCAATCGCGGCCAAGATACCGCCTTCCGCTTTGGACCGAACGCGCTACATAGATTGTAAGTCGCGCGGGGAACGCAAAGCATGGCCGTTGGACATGAAGGCCAGGAAGTAATGATCAAGGACGCCCTGGTGTTTCTGCTTGCGGCGGGCTTGGTCGTACCGATCTTGCGGGCGCTGCGGCTGCCGGCTGTGGTCGCCTTCATCTTGGCCGGTATCGCGCTTGGCCCCAGCGGGTTCAGTGCGTTCAGCGACCGATTACCCTGGCTTGAATATCTGACCATTTCCGACCCAGCGGCAGCGGCGCCTTTCGCAGAGCTTGGCGTGCTGTTCTTGCTATTCCTGCTCGGTTTGGAATTGTCGTTTGAGAAATTATGGGCGCTGAAACGCACTGTATTCGGTGCCGGCACGATGCAAGCCATCCTGAGCGCGGTCGTGATCGGATATGTGGCCTATCTGCTCGGGCAACCTGCCGCCGCCGCCGCCATCATTGGCCTCGCCCTCGCTTTGTCTTCCACCGCCATTGTGATGCAGGTGCTGATTGAAAAGAAACGCGCCGCCGGGCCGGTGGGGCGAACGGCGCTCGGCGTCCTCCTGTTTCAAGACATCATGGTCGCGCCGATCCTGATCTTTGTGGGCTTTACCGCCAGCCAGAGCGATGCAGGCCTTGCCGCGGTGTTGGGCCAGGCCCTGCTGAATGGGCTGATCGCGCTCTTGGTCATTTTTGTCATTGGCCGGTTCTTGCTGCGCCACCTGTTCCGTCTTGCCGCACATGCGGGGGGACGCGACTTTCTGATGGCGATTACCTTGCTGACCGTCGTCGGGGCCTCGGTGATCACCGCGAATGCTGGCTTATCGCTGGCGCTCGGCGCCTTCTTGGCAGGCTTGCTGCTCGGAGAGACAGAATTCAAACACCAGACAGAGATCGATCTCGAACCCTTTAAGGGGCTCCTGCTCGGCTTGTTCTTCCTGACCGTTGGTCTGGCGATTGATCTCGGAGTTGTGGTCGACAATTGGGAAATGGTGTTTGGCGGCTTGCTGGCTTTGTTGATGGTCAAAGCCCTGATCGCGGTGATTGCGGTCCGCATATTCTATGGCACATGGCCGGTGGCGGTGGAGTCGGCCTCACTGCTGGCGCCGGCGGGCGAGTTTGCGTTTGTCATCCTCGGGGCCGGCCTGGCGGCGGGAACGCTTCTGGCGGAGACGACAACCATTCTGTCTGCGATTGTCGCCCTGTCCATGCTGATCATTACCATCAGTTGGCGGGGCGGGATCTGGCTCGCGGCGCGGATCACACCTGCGCAGGAGAGCCATCCCCTACCCGACGATTTCAGCGACGCGGAAGGCCATGTCATTGTCGCAGGCTTTGGCCGCGTCGGACGAGCGGTGGCGCATATTCTCGACCGTGAAAAAGCCGAGATTGTTGGCCTCGAAACAAATCCAAACACGGTCGCGAAACACCGGCGCGATGGCTGGCATGTCTATTTCGGAGATGGCGGCCGCGAAGAGGTGCTGCAACGGGCCGGCCTCGCCCATGCGGGCATGGTCGTCGTCACCCTGGATGATGCATCGCGAGCGGAATCCATGGTGCGCACGGCACGTCGGGGCCGCCCTGATGTTCCCATCCTGGCGCGTGCGCGAGACGCGGACCATGCCCGATCGCTGTACACGGCGGGCGCCACCTATGTGATCCCAGACGCGATTGAAGCGGGCCTGCAAATGTCCGCCCGCGCTTTGGAAGAAATGGGCTACGAAACAGAAACCGTGCGCACGCTGATCGCGTCAGAACGCGAAACCGAATACCAAATGGCAGATGAGAATGTCAGCCGAGAGGACGATGATTAGAACGGCATCTTGAAGCCGGGCATCATGCCACCAAACCCGGCGGTGGCTTCTTTCATCGCCGCTTCCATCGCTTGATCGAGATTCTTGCGCGCTTCGCGATGGGCCGCCTTGACCAGGTCTTCGATGATTTCCGCCTCATCCGACAAGAGCGACGGGTCAATCTTTATCGCAACCAATTCGCCTTTGCCCTTGAGCGTGACCGAGACCAAACCGGCGCCGGCAATGCCTTCGGCTTCGGTTTCCTCAATCTTGGCCTGCGCTTCCTGCATTTTGGCCTGCATTTCCTGCGCTTGCTGCATGATCTTTGTCAGGTCAGTCATCAGATCTCCAATCTAACCTTTCGAGCGGCGTTTCAGCGGCACGACATTGTCGGTCAGCGTCGCAGGATCAAGAGGCGCGCTGTTTTCAACATCGACCACTTCGGCGCCGGGCAAAGCTTGCAGCGCTGCGGCAATGTCCGGGTGTTGCGCCGCTTCGGCGAGCAGTTCGCCGCGTTCGCGCGTGTCCGTTTCTTTTTGTGTCTCGACCGAAGACTCTGACAAAGCGACATCCCAGTCCATGTCGGTTTCGTATTCGAGGAAATCGGTCAATCGACGCAACAGATCGCGGGGGGCGCCCGGGTCGACGGCGCAAACCAATCGCCCAGGTTTGAAATTCTCGGCCCGGATATATTTGCGCGCTTCACCCCATAACCGCGCTTCTTTGCGGGAATCGAGCCGATCGAGCACATCCCGGAAGTTTGCCAGCTTCTGATCGGAGGGTTGCACCAGCTGAACGATAGCCTGCGCGCCGTCCGACGGTGACCCGTCTGCCGCGCTAGGCTTTCCCGGTGCGCGCGTGGCCCCTCCCTCGGTCAGCAGGCGCGCCGCTTCTTCCGGGCTGGGCAGCCTTGCCGCCGAAACCAAGCGCAAGACCACCATCCGCAAGGCCGTATCGGCTTCCGGGGCGGTCTGCGTATCGCGATATCCGGACAACAAGATCTGCCAGTTTCGCTGCGCCTGCGCGGGCGTCAGTGTGGCTGCAATCTCATGTGTGCGGCGCGTCCAATCGGCCGGCCCTGGCAGCTGATAATTGTTTCCCGCCGCTTGGACGGTCGCGATATCGGCGGCGATTTCGAGCATGTCCTTGAGAATGACCAAAGGGTCGGCGCCAGCGCGGACCTGGTCGGCAACCTCATCCACGGCCTTTTGCGCTTCGCCTTGGATGGCGAATTCGAACGCATCGAGCAGACGCAATCGATCGCCCAATCCGAGCATGTCGCGCACGCGCTCGCCGGTAACCTCGTCTCCATCCAAGGCCTGAACGATGGCCTGGTCGAGGATAGAAAGCCCATCTCGAACCGAGCCTTCTGCGGCGCGCGCGATCAGCGCCAATCCCTCTTCGGAAACGTTCGCGTCTTCTCGTTCAGCGATTTTTGCAAGGTGCTGGGCTAGGGCCTCGCTGTCCAACCGCTTGAGATCAAATCGCTGACAGCGCGACAGAACGGTGATCGGTACTTTGCGGATTTCCGTCGTGGCGAAAATGAACTTCACATGCGCTGGTGGCTCCTCCAGCGTCTTGAGCAAGGCATTGAATGAAGCGGTCGACAGCATGTGCACTTCGTCAATGATGTAGACTTTGTGGCGCGCGGAAACGGGCGAATAGCGAACCCCATCCAACAATTCGCGCATATCCGCCACACCTGTGCGTGAGGCCGCGTCCAGTTCCAGCACATCGGGATGATTGCCCGCCATGATGGCGGCACAAAAATCACCGGGTGGATCAAGCTCCATGCTTGGCGCGTCATGCCCGTCGCGGGTGTAATTAAGCGCCCGTGCCAGCAGGCGCGCTGTCGTCGTTTTGCCGACACCGCGAACACCCGTCAGCATGAAGGCATGGGCCACACGTCCGGTTTCGAACGCGTTGCTCAAGGTCCGGACCATGGCCTCCTGACCGATCAGGTCGGAGAACAAGCGCGGCCGATATTTCCGCGCCAGAACCTGATATCCGTCCTCTTTCGGCACACCCATTTCGGCGTCGCCAAACATCGAAAATGTGGCGTCATCGCGTTCGGTGTCTTCCGGGGATTCGGGCGTCTCGCTCATGGTTAATGCTTATGGCAGGGACTCGGGGGTCGCGGCAAGCGATCAACGTTTACAGCCGCCAGTAGGGATGCAAAACTGACAGGATAATGCACCTCGCATGCCCCTGCGGGGAGGCATTAAACGATTGAACAAGATTTTTCCGTCGATTTAATTGACCTAAAATATTGTTATAAAACAATCTACTAGACACATGGCGGCAATTCATAGACGGTCAAGCGGATTCTTAGGGAGGGACGCAGAATGCTTATCCGAACAACAGGCCTTGGGTTTTTTATTTTTTGCATCGCGGCCTGCTCTGGCGGCGGAGATACGGTGGTCAATGCCCCACCGCTGGTCAGCGCCGGCGATCCGCAAACCGTGACCGAGGGCACGACAGTGAGCGTGACGGCATCTGCGAGCGACCCGAATGGTGATTCGATGACCTATGCCTGGTCACAGGTTTCTGGCCCGATGGTGAGTCTCAGTTCCACCAACAGTCTGACGACCAGTTTCGAAGCGCCGAACGTGAACGATTCGGTGGATATCGTCTTGCGCCTGGCGGTGACAGATTCGCGGGGAGCAAGCGCGACCTCCGATATTCGGATCGCGGTCTATGATACGGCGCGGCCCGGGCCATCTTCGCAAGGCATTCCGGACAATGGCGCCGATCGACGGAACCGGGCCCGCAATGGCCGCTCTGGCAATCGCCCGATGGTCGATAGCCGCGAAGTCCGCACCTATGACGGCACCAATAATAATCAGAGCAATCCAGACTGGGGCGCCACATTTGCGCATTTGCAGCGTTTCGCAACCGTCGACTATGCCGATGGCGTCTCCGCCCCGGCCGGTCCGGATCGCCCAAGCGCCAGAGCGGTCTCGAATGGGGTGGCTGACCAGCCAGAGGGGGTTTCGTTGCCCAATACAGTGAATGGCACTGACTTTGTCTGGCAATGGGGTCAGTTCATGGATCATGATTTGGACCTCACCGATGGCGCTGAAGAATCAGCCGACATTTTGGTGCCCAGCGGCGATCCGTTTTTTGATCCAAGCGGAACCGGGTCGCAGGTGATTACCTTCAACCGCGCCTTGTTTGACAGCACCACCGGCACCGGCGCCAATGATCCACGCGAACAAGAAAACGAAATTACCAGCTGGATCGACGGGTCCATGGTCTATGGCTCCAGCGATGATCGCAATGCCGCCCTGCGAGAAACGGGGACACCATTTCTGGCGACGAGCGCCGGCAACCTGCTGCCGTTCAACACCAACAGCCTGACCAATGCGAACGGGTTCGTCGCCGATCCCACATCACTGTTCCTGGCCGGCGACATTCGCGCCAATGAGCAGCTGGGCCTGACCGTCATGCACACGCTTTTGGTGCGGGAGCATAATCGGATCGCGCAAGGCTTGATGGCGGATGATCCGGACCGGGATGTGGATGCCATTTATGAGCAAGCCCGACGTCTCGTCATCGCGAAGATTCAGATCATCACTTATGAGGAATGGTTGCCGGCGCTGATCGGACCGAACGCGATCCCGCCCTATGCCGGATACGATGACAGTATCAATCCGACGATTTTCAATGAGTTCAGCGTCGCCGCCTTCCGCCTGGGTCATTCCATGCTAAACGAACAATTGCTGAGGCTGGATGCTGCGGGCAATGAAATCGCAGACGGGCATATCGATCTGAAAGAGGCCTTTTTCACCGGCCCCTCTATATTGACCAGCGAGGATGATCTTGACCCCATCCTCCGCGGACTGGCTACGCAATTACACCAGGAAATCGACGCCAAGGTGATTGATGATATCCGCAACTTCCTGTTCGGGCAGCCCGGCAGTGGCGGATTTGATCTGGCCTCTCTGAACATTCAGCGTGGCCGCGATCACGGCGTACCGGGATATAATGACATGCGCGAAGCCATGGGCCTGGCGCGGGTCACCCAATTTGGTCAGATCACGTCAGACCCGGTCCTGGCTGAGGCCTTGTTCGACACGTATGGCGACGTCAATGAGATCGATCTCTGGGTCGGTGGATTGTCAGAAGATCCGGTCGATCAATCCCAGCTCGGCGAACTGTTCCAGGAGATCCTGGTGCAGCAATTCACCGCCCTGCGAGATGGCGACCGGTTCTGGTGGGAATTGCACCTCAGTGCCGATGAACGCGACCGGGTCCGCAACACCACGCTCGCTGACATCATCCGCGACAATACCGGAATCGGAAACGAGCTTCAGGAGAATGTCTTTATCGCGCCGTAACGAGCCCCCCCACCTCGACGCAGCGACGCGATGTGCAAGACCGTCCCCGCAGGGACGGTCTTGTTACATCTCGCAATGGAGGAAAGTGGAGACTGGACAGCGACCCGAACCGAAAAACTCGTTAGGGCTGCTTCGTTCCCGACCTGACCCGGTTGGCGAGGAGCTCGTCCACCGCCAGCCTCCAAGGGTTATATCGCCCTTAGGTCACCTCGTGACAAGGGGGGTGAAGCTGTTAAAGCGATTGGCATGACGACTTCCAATGACATTCCGCTCGCCAGCCACCCGATAAATCGCGCGGCGCACCACCGAACTGACCCGGATTGGTTGGACGCTGCAATGAAGCGTGATGATGTGCTGATATTCCTGATGCAAAAAGGTCTGCCACTGGTGGAGTTTAGCGGTCAGGGCCTGGTCTGGTTGGGGCCTGAGGTTGCGCGCCTCGCCCCCCAAGAAGAACGGGTCTTTCTGGGGACCGACAAAGCCGGCGCGCCGATCTTCGCGATCAATATGGGCAGCGGGTTCAAACTGGACGGCTCTTTGATTGAAGGCACAGGCGAGTTTACCGATATGCGGGCCGCGGCCAGCAGCCTGAATCCGATGCAAGCCAATCTCGCCGCAACCGCACGCAGCATATTGGAGTGGCATCGCAGTCATCGCTTTTGCTCAAAATGCGGCGCTGAAAGCGAATTGGCGGAAGCCGGCTGGAAACGCGTTTGCCCATCTTGCGGCGCCGAACACTTTCCGCGCACCGATCCGGTCGCCATCATGCTGGCGGTCAAGGATGACAAATGCCTGCTTGGCCGCCAGGCCTCGTGGCCGGCTGGGTTCTGGTCAGCGCTCGCCGGATTTGTCGAGCCTGGCGAAACGGTTGAACAAGCGGCCGCCCGCGAACTGGAAGAAGAAGCCGGGATCAAGGCCGATCCGGCCAATGCCGAATATTTGTTCTGCCAACCTTGGCCCTTCCCGTCTTCGCTCATGGTCGGCATCATTATCGAAGCCGATACAATGGAAACCTCGGTCGAGCAGGACGAGCTGGAAGCGGCGCGTTGGATCACGCGGGACGAAGCCCGTCAGGTGCTCGCCGGAACCCATCCGGATATTTACGCGCCGCCCCCGATGGCGGTCGCGCATCATATCTTGAAGACTTGGGCCGAGCGGGATTGAGCCCGCACCGGCCCTAACCTTCGGCTATTTTCTGGCGCCGAATTTATAGACGGCCGAGAGCGTTACAGCATCGACGGACTCGCTCGTGGGACCGTCATCTTCTTCATAGCGGGTATACTCACCCCGAATCCCGAATTCGTCTGAGAACATAAACTCCGCACCGCCCCCATAAGCGAGGCCGTCATTTTGGATGACCCGTGACCCTGTGGTCGATCCCACATCCAGTTCCGTTCGCGCATAGCCGATACGGGCAAACAAATTGGTGTTCGGGCCAACCGGTGTGCGCCCGACGAGAAAGGCGCCATATTGGGCGTCCACATCCAAGTCGCCATTCCCGGCCGGAAGATTGTCGCCATCAATCCCGACCGACCCTTCTATCTCTGCGCCAAGATAGTCGTTGAAATTCCAGCCGCCCCGAACGGTTAGGGTTTTCACATCTAGATTTTCAATATCCGCCAGCGAAACGCCGCCGGTGACATAGAGATCGGACTCTGCGTGAGCAAAGGAGACGGAAGCGCCCCCGATCAAGCAAGCAGAGAGTAAGTATTTGAACATTCCGTAATCCTGAAAGTTTTTCGATTTGTCCCGAGCACCCTCAAACCATATTTTCAGGACAGCGGAATTAACTCTTGGTCAGGTCCCGCAATTTGAGACACAGCGACAAATACTTCAGAAAAAAGAAAACCCCGGGCGGCAAAACCCGGGGTTTGTTCAGGTTTGGATCGCGCGATCGCTACCTCAGATCCCCGAACTTATAGACACCCGAGATCGCGAACACATCGATGCCGCCATCAAAACTGTCATCATCGGCCTCGATGCGGGTGTAATCGCCGCGGATGCCGAACGCTTCGGTCAACATGTATTCGCCGCCAATCCCGAAGGCGAACCCATCAAGATCGACATCGCTGGAGACGCCATTATTCGACGCTTGATACTCGCCAGTTGTGTATCCAATTCGGGCCAGCACATCGAACGCAGGCGCCACCGGATAGCGACCGACAAAATAGCCGGCGAACTGGTTTTCCAACTCGACCTGGCCGCCCGAACTGCCATCTACGTCTTCGGCGCCGAGACCGAACGAGGCTTCCAGCTCCGCGCCGAACACTTCGTGGAAGGCCATACCGCCGCGCAGCGTCAGGGCGTTCAGAGTTGCATCCTCTGAATCAAACTCTGTGTACCCGCCCGTCACATAGAGATCGGACTGAGCGAAGGCGGCAGGTGTCACAAAGGGTGTGGCAAGCGCCGCTGCAAGTGCAATCTGTTTCATATTCTACTCCTGCTTCACGCCCGTTCAGGACGTGTGCAGGGTTCAAGCAGGTTTCGGCTTTCATGAGTGTGAAGTCTTGGTCATCAATTCGCGTGCGCGATTAACTGTGATGTGAAAACGACAGATCTTGAGCGCCCCCTTTGAGGCAATTACCATTCGGCTAACTCGAAGCCTTCCGCCTTCGCCGCCTGGCGCAATTTCGCGTCGGCATTCACCGCGACCGCTTTGTCCGCGAACCTTAAAATATCCATGTCCGCATAACTGTCTGAATAGACGGTGATGGACGTATCTTCCTGCTGAAGACCCGGATGCTCGGCCAATAAATTCTTCACCCGGTTGAGTTTCTCGGCGCCGTAACAGTTGGGACTTGCAAAATCCGGCGCCAAGCGGCCAGCCTCCCATTTCATCTCGGTGGCCACCCAATGATCCACATCCAAACGGTCTGCAATCGCTTCCACGATGACGCAAACAGCGGCGCTCGCAATGATGATCGTATCGCCATTGGCGCGGTGATGTTCCAGGGCTTTCCAAGCGCCGGGGCGAAACCCGTTTTGAACTTCCTGCTGGGCAAATGAGTCGGCCAGTTGGACCACGTCCTCTTTCGGCGCACCCACCAGGCTCCATCGCATCATCGCTTGCTTGACAGTGACCCGCGGGGTCTTTCCCATCTTATAGAGGCTTTGGGCTTTGATCGTGGAGAAGATGAAAGGAAGCCAGGCAAGCGGCTTGGACTTGATGCTGCGCAGCACGAACCGGCCCCAGGTTCCGCGCTTGGTCAATGTATAGTCGAGGTCAAAGATCGCTAAATTCGCCATCGAGCCATTTTCCTGAATATGTCGCCGCTATGTCTGCGGCGCAGGGTCTGCACAGCGCGCGCCGAGATGATCCCCCAGTCTCTGCGCCAGAGCCATAATCGTAATCGTCGGGTTCGCCCAGCCACTGGTCGGAAACACGCTGCTGCTCGCAACATAGAGGTTCGGGCTTTCATGCAGGCGACAGTCAGCGTCAACCACACCTGTCGCCGGCGTTTCGCTCATGCGGGTCCCGCCCATATGATGATATCCACCGATCGGGTGGGCGGAGATGAGCGGATCGGTCTTCCAGCTTATATCCGGATCATTCAGCCACTCTGAGGCACGAACATCGCCCCATCCGAGGCGTTGATACTCCTCCGCGAGGAGGCTCATCAAACCGCGCACAGACGTCTTGTCGAGATCCGAGAATTGCCAATCGAGCTTGGCTTGAGCCAGGCCCAATGCATCCACATCATCGGCGAGCGTGACCCGGCTTTCAGGGATCGGCGCCTGTTCGGCTCTGATAATGGCATAGATTCCGACCCCGCCCCGCGAGGCTTTGATGTTCAATACAGACGACCAGGGATCGGTGAGTTCAAGCGCCTTGATCGCCAGCTTCTTGCCCATCTTATAGGTCGAGCGCCAGAACCGGCTGGACGGTAAATCATGTTTGAGCACATCCAGCGCTTTGCGAATATTTTCCTGCTTCTTGCCTTCATGCCGGCGCGGCGCAAAACTCAGAGAGGTGTTCAAAATACCCAATTCGCGCTGCGCTTCGGGCGAGGGTCGCAAATAGGCGGCATAGCGTTTGCCATCGACTCGCAAGGCGCGCGGTAGCACCCGCAGGGTCTGCGCCAGACTGTGCGGAACAATCTCGCCGCCGCGGGCGTGCGGATGTTCCATGAAATAGCGCCCGAGCTGGTCTTTCGCCTGACCAAAGCCTTGCGGGCGCTTGCTGACCGCACCGAACAAGAGCCGGACCGTTTCAATGGCGCCGGCTGCGAGCACAAAATATTTCGCCCGGATGGTGACGGAATGATCATTCAGACTCTTGGCGATGATGGATTGAACTTCGCCTTGATCATTGACCTCCATATCGGTCAGGTTGGCGTTCAACAGGATTCGACTGCGCTCCAATCCCTGACGATTGAGGTTGGTGAAGCGCTCGCCATACTCATCAAACGCCCAAAGGTCTGAATCCAATTTCGCCGTGTCGAAAGCGGGTGGGTCGCGTTTGACCGTGTTCCACAGGCGGCGCTCACCCGGACGCTCCAGCGACATGGATTTGAACACGTCTGCATAATACGGATCGAGATCGTCTTTGGTGATCGGCCAGCCACTATGGGGAATATAGTCGCGTTTTTCGAAATCGATCGGGTCGAGCTCGGCGCACCGCCCGCCCCAGATCGCGGCTGTCCCGCCAAACAGACGCAAGCGCGCTGTGTCGAGATCATAATAGGGTTCACCGGAATTGACGCCCTCGGCCAATCTTTGTGTTTCGGCCTGGAAGTCTTCGCCGCCGCTCTCAATGATCAGCGTTGATACCTTGTGTTTGCCAAGTTGGATGGCCAGTGTTTGCCCCGCCACGCCGCCGCCAATGATACAAATGTCGGTGGTCAGCTGATCGGCAACGCTGCCGGAGCTTAAGTTTTGAATTCGATCAGTACTCATCATAGAATCGCGAAGGAGCCCAGCGCGGATCTGCGTTGGGTTAATTGAACCCGTCCCTTTCGGTCTGACTGGCCCAACCGTATCGCAATGTCCAGTGGCGGGATTGGCGCGGTCTGCATGTCATCTCCGACGTCGAATCGAATTCGAAGATCACGGTCCCGCTGACCCGCGCTCCCCAAATATAGAACCCCGCATGGGAGGGGGGTCCATGCGGGGCTCATTGGTCGCCCAATGCGGGCAGTTAGGGGCTGTATAGAGGGGAGAAAGCCCTAGTCTTGCAGCACGGTCGGCCAATTCGTGTCGGCGCTGGTGATGAAGCCAGTGCGGTCTTTGTCCCACTTTCTCTGAATGCCTTTATTGTAATTCAGATAGAGCTTGTCATCGACGACGGCCCAGCGACGGGCATCGCCTTTTGCGGTCTTGCCTTGCGCCACAGCCCAGGCGCAATAGCCGCCATATTGAGGCGCATATTTGGCCGGATCACCGAGGAACAGGTTGAGGTTTTCTTCGCTGGCAAAGCGGAATTCTGCCCCTTCATAGGTGGTCGAGAATTCGGCGCTGCCTTTGGTTGGCTCACCAATGGTGAAATAGGCCACCGTGTCATAGCCTTGCAGCGCAAGATTAGAGCGCTTGGCAGTGTAGATGGGATCCTTATCAGCGAATGCGGCGGGCGCTGAGATCGCGATCGGACCGGCAGCGACAATGGCGGCAGCGATCAAAGTACGGATTTTCATGGATTTCGTCCTTCTAAAAGAGGCGTTTCTGGGAGGTTAGCGGCGCGTTTATGAACGCGCCGGGAATAGGGTGGATTTAAGACCAGCGCCAATCGCGGCCAGTTCTTTGCGGCGAATAATGATCAGGCCAAATGAGGTGAACCAGACCACGACGGCCATGAAGAACAGGCCTCCGCCATCATTATTCGGATCAATGCCAAGCGGTGTCCACAAGTGGAAGTTCACCGCGCCGCTCATCACGGCGAAAGCGATCAATGCGCCAACCGCTTGCAGGCGGCGGAAGGCTGGCAAAATGCCGATCAATAAAAGCGCTGACGCGAACAGCTCGGCTGTGCCGATTACATATTGGCTGAACAGTCCGGTCTGCGCGAACAGGCCATCTGCCCCGAAGCTGGCGGCCCAGTCATTGAGCTTGCCAAAAATGGTTTGCGTTTCTGGAGCATTGGTGAACTTGAACCGCAGGCTGTCGAGAAAGACCAGCGAAGCGATGCCTGCCACCACGTGCGGGGCGTAAGTTTTGATTTTCGAAAAGAGCCCAGATTGGGTGGGCTGAGGTGTGATTGTATCAGTCATAGTTGTCATGGATCCCTCCTTGCATGCATCTCTATTTACAGGCGCCGAGCTTCACTTACGAACCACGTCTGTGTGAGCCTTGGTCACGTCGGTGTGAGCAGTTTGTGAGCATCTCGATCGCGGCAAAGAAAAAGGGCTTCAGATCGCTCTGAAGCCCTTTGATTATTGCAGTCATAAGCTGTTAGGCAGGCACGGCTTCCCGCTTGGTTTTTGGTGTCCAGGCGTGTTTTTGGAAGGCCTCATTGACCGGCGTCTCCGCGACATGGTTGGTGTAGTTTGAAATGACTTTCAGAGCCACGCCAAGCACCACGGCGAGTACTGCGGCGCGGTCATAGCCCGCCGCCAGAAACGCGTCGACATCTGTGTCGGAAACGAAGCCGCGATCGATGACCATTTTCTTGGTAAAGATGCGCAGGGCTTCCAGTTTCGGATCGGCAATCGGCCGGTCTTCGCGAACCGCATCGATCACGCTCAGGTCCAGACCGGCACCTTCTGAAATCGTTGTGTGAGCGGCCACACAGAAGTGGCATTCATTCTCGACGCTGGCTGTGATCGTGACGATCTGTTGCTCAAGCGGCGACAGGCCAGACTTGCCGAGCTGGTCCGCCAGCTGGGTGTAAGCGTTCAGGACGGTCGGGTTTTCAGCGAACACAGCATAGAGGCTGGGGACAAACCCCATCTTCTTTTCTACGCCAGCGATAAAGTCACGGGCACCTTCCGGGGCGGTGGTGGAATCGTGAAGTGTAAAATTAGCCATTTTAGGCTCCTTGGTTTGACAGGTCGGCGGGCTCTTATCGCCGTCGATGATCGCTAAATGGCGCATCCTCCCCTTTTCCAGAAGCGGGACAGGTTCCATATACCCCATGCATTTTTCGCATAGGAGCTGCTGGGCATGGACCGTATTGATGCAATGAGACTGTTTCTGCGGGTTGCAGATGCAGGCAGTTTTTCGCGCGCCGCGGCAGACCTGTCGATCGGCCAGCCCACGGTCTCGCGACGCATTCAGGACCTGGAACATCAACTCGGCGCTGAACTGTTTCATCGCACAACGCGGGCGCTGTCGCTGACCGAGGCGGGGCAGAAATTCTATGGCCGCGCCCAGGACATTCTGGCGGAGTTCGATGAGGCCGAAGCCGAAGCGCGCGGGCTTGATCAGGAACCGGTCGGCATGTTGCGGGTCAGCGCCCCCCATTCCTTGGCGCAACTCGTGATCACCCCGACCATCGCCCCTTTCTTGGAGAAGTATCCGCACATCCGCATGGATCTGATGACCGACGATACGTACACAGATCTGGTCACCGAGGGCGTTGATGTCGCGTTTCGCCTAGGCGAACTCACCGATAGCGCCCTGATGGCGAAGCGTTTGCTGATGGCCTATCGCGGCATCTGGGCCTCACCGGCCTATATTGAAAAATATGGATCGCCGGTCTGTCCTGAGACCCTGAAAGATCATCAAGGCCTGGTCTTCCGCCAATCCCTGCAGGGTCAACAATGGACCCTCAAACATGTCGAAACCGGCGAAGAACACCGGATCATGATGGATGGGCGCTTCCGCGGCTCGTCCGGTGATACGCTGCTGCAGGCCGCTGTCGATGGTCTCGGTATATTTATCGGACCGGACTGGCTGGTCTGCCCGCATGTAAAGTCCGGCGGACTGGTCCGCATCATGCCGGAATGGCGCGGCGCGGACCTGCCTTTGTCGGTTGTTTGGACCGGCGGGAAGCTGCGCGGCAAAGCGCGCCTGTTCGTGGAACACGTTCAGGAGGCGCTTGGCACGCTGGAGAATGTCGGGAGCTAGTCAGCGCTCCCGACCCCTGCCTCTAACCGGCTTTGACGGTCGCAATCCACTCATCGACGCGGCGTTCCAGAATGGCCAGCGGCATCGCGCCACCGCCCAGAACCGTGTCGTGGAAGGCCCGAATATCGAAATCATCGCCCAGTTCTTCTTCGGCTTTGCGACGCAGATCCTGGATCTTGATCATCCCGATCTTATAGCTCGTCGCCTGACCTGGCAGGACGATATAGCGGCGAACTTCGGACCGCGCCTGACCTTCAGGTGCTGCCGTGTTGGCGAGGAAGTAATCAATCGCTTCCTGCTCGGTCCAGCCTTTCGCATGCAGCCCGGTATCGACGACAAGACGAACCGCGCGCCAAATCTCAGAGCCGAGACGGCCGAAGTCTGAGAGCGGATCCTGAAACGTGCCTGGCATCTCTTTGGACAACCATTCCGAATACAGACCCCAGCCTTCGCTATAGGCGGTAAATCCGGCTTGCGTGCGGAAGGTTGGGACCCCTTCCAGTTCTTGCTGGATAGCGATCTGCATATGGTGGCCTGGGAGACCTTCATGATAGGCGATCACTTCCAATTCCCGCTTCGGCATTTGATTCATGTCGAGCAGGTGGGCATAATAAACACCCGGGCGTGAGCCGTCTGGCGTGGACGGGAAATAGTGCTGCGCAGCGCCGGCTTGTTCGCGGAATGGCTCAACCCGTTTCACCACCATGTCGGCTTTTGGAAGGATCCCGAAATAGTCCGGCAGGATGGCCTTGATGCCGTCAATCGCGGCGGTGGCATCATCAATGTAGCCTTGGCGCCCCTCATCCGTGTTTGGATAATAGAGGCGTTCATCATCCTTGGTGTCACGCAGGAATGCGAAGAATTCCGGCAGAGTGCCTTCAAACCCGAACTCATCCTTGATGGTTTCCATTTCGGCGCGGATGCGGGCGACTTCAGACAAACCAATCTCGTGAATCTCGTCGGCGGTCAGGTCCGTCGTCGTCTGATTGGCGAGACGCTCATTATAGTAAGCCATCCCATTTGGCAGCGCGCTGACGCCTTGCGCTTCCGGGGAAGCGTTCACCTGGTCTTCTTCCTGCCAGGCAATCAAGCGCTGATAGGCTGGTTGCCATTCTTCAACCAAGGCGGTGCGAATGTCATTGGTCAGCTGGTCGGCTTTGGCCTGATCGATTTGCTCCTGCTCCAGCAGGTTAGCGATTTTCGCCTGCGCGTCGGCCCAGATGGCACTGTCCTCGCCACTCTCATCGAACGGTGCGCCGGTGATGATTTTCCCGGCCTCATCAATCACTGACTCAAACGCGAAATAAGGCGGGCGAACGCCGCCTTCTGCCATGCGCTGAGAGGCCGTGATCAATTGATCAATGGCCCGGGCGCTGCCGGACACGCGCAGCAGGTAATTGTCCATATCCTCGCCATCTACGACCTTGTGGAACGCGATCAGAAGCTGCGGAAAGAAGGTGTGAATGGCCTGCATCTGCTCAAACACGTAAGCGTTGTAGCGGAATTCATCAGCCGCTTCTGCGCGCTCGGCCTGATAGACCCAAATATCGTAGGAGATCTTCGCGTCTGCGGTCAGCTTATTATAGTCGAAATTCGCTTGCAGCTCGGCCACATTGGCGCGGGTGCGCTCAAGCTGCGCGTCGAGGGCGGCTTCAGAAAAATCGTCAATCTCGCCCTGCCGCTCATCGCGCCCGAGAAATGTCAGCTGAATCGGGCTTTCCAGCACCTCTGCTTCATACTTCTCCTCAAACCAAGCATTCAATCGTTCGGTTTCGGCTGCGATCTCTTCGGCGCTCGGTTCAGCGGCGGCCTCAACCGGCGGGGTTTCCGCCTCGATCGGTGTGGATGTGTTTGATGTCTGTCCGCATGCTGCCAGTGCCAATACGGTCCCAAGTGCGGTTAAAGTCACGCGCATAATAGTCGGCCTCCCAAGAGCCTTTTTATCGATATTCGGCAAAAAGCAGGTTTTTGAATGGGCGGCAAGTGGGTGTCTCACATTCACCGGCAACTGCAGGAAGGTGCTGGCCAGGCCGCGAACCCTTCTTAGGGTCGTTTGCGGGCACGGGGCGTTAGAGGAGTTGCCATGATGCGGGCATCTATGATCGGGCCTTTGCTTGCGCTACTGCTATCCGGCTGCGTCGTCACATCGACCGCCGGACTATTGTTCAACGGTGCCAAGCTTGCTGGAAAAACCGTCTACTATACCGGCAAAGGTGTCTATCAGGTCGGCAAGCTGACGGTGCGCGCGGCAGACGGCACGCTGGATGGCACGGAGCGAATGTTGCGCCTGACCATCCTCACCGCCGACGCGACGGGCGCGGTGGTGCGCACCACACGCGACATCCATTCGACCGCGCTTGAGGCAGAGCTGGCATCGCTTGAACAGACCGAAGGCGTGATCGAAGTTATTATCGAGCCGCTGGACTAATCTCTTTTATCTTAACCAAAGCGGGATTATATTGGCTGTGTTCCTTGTGAACTATGGTGATAAATGCGCGTGTAATAAGCGGTTCGGACCCGGGGGCGGTACCCGGCGCCTCCACCAAAGATCTCTTCCTTCAGCGGGGATCATTTGGGGGCGAAATAGGATCGACGGACGTGTAAAAGCGATGCTTTCACCCGCTTGAGCTGCGTTAGAAGCTCAATCAACAATAGTTGCAAATGACAACTTTGCTGAAGGTGAACTGCTCGCTGCGTAACGCAGTGCGTGGAAAACCGCTTTAACTCCTAGGGCATCAGCGCCTTAGGCGGGGCCCGGAGGCGCCTGGCAACAGAAGCCTCCACTTTATTTTCGTAGAGTAGCCGGTTCTGCAATGAATATTACAGTCCGGAGAATAGTGAAAATCGAATATCCCGGCTGGGGAAGTCGTTGTTTTGTGCTCGCCTGACGCATGAACAGCGTTGCGAGGCGGGGATTGAGGCGTTACTGAGTGCGCCAAGTTAGGAGAGCTTGATGACGGACTATATTGGCTATGAGGCTTTGACTCAGGCCGCCATGCGGGGGGTTGTTCGTGAAGCGCTGCGTCAGGCAGAGAAAGGCTCTGCCCCTCCAGGTGACCACCATTTCTACATTACGTTCCGAACCAAAGCGCCGGGCGTAAAACTGCCAGACCATTTGGTCGAACAGTTTCCGGACGAAATGACGATTGTTGTTCAGCACCAATATTGGGACCTGGAAGTGCATGATGGTCACTTCGAGATTGTCCTGAAGTTCAACCGCGTGCCGCAACATCTTTCGATTCCCTATGTGGCGCTCACCCGGTTTGTTGATCCGGCCGTGAATTTCGGTGTCAGCTTTGAGAAGCCTGGCAGCGGCGAGGAAAACGAAGTCGTTGCCCCGGCACTGGAGTCGCCGGACGCTGAGGTCGATGCAGACGAGACGCCGGCAGCATCGGATGGTGAGACCGTTGTCAATCTCGACGCCTTCCGCCGCAAATAAGCATGACGAAGCCTGATCCGGACGAAAATCCGCGCTTAAGCGACGCTGAAATGCTGGCGCGGTTTCAAAACAGCAAAAAGCGCCCGCCCTGCTCCGACACGCTTGGCATGCGACTGGCTGAGGTTGAGCAGGACGCGCAGCGGGTTCGCATGGACTTTGATGTGTCGCCCAGCTTTGCCAATCCGACCGGGGCCGTGCAGGGCGGATTTATCGCCGCGATGATGGACGAAGCCATGAGCACCTGCGTGATCATTGCTTCAAATGTCACCAAGACGGCGCCGACCCTGGAGATGAAGACCTCTTATCTTCGCCGCCTGATGCCGGGGCCTGCGCAAGTCGAAGCGCGAATCTTGAAAATGGGCCGCTCCGCCGCCTTTATGGAAGCCGAGTGCTTTGACAGCGACGGCAAATTGGTCGCCAAAGCGACGGCGACCGCCATCCCGATGGAATTCAAGCGCCTCGAATAAGGCTAAAACAACGCCTGAATGACGACAAAACCGACCAGCAAGGTGCCCGTCAGAGCGACTCCCCAAGCGAGTGAGCGCAGAAACGAGATGCCCATCAGATAGAGCGGCGCAAATGCCAGTCGGCCGATCAGATAAATCCACGCGCCCCAGACAGTGAGCGTTGAGGAGAGGCCCGCAAGCTCGACAATCAGGACGAGCGGCACAAACATCATCATACCTTCCATATGATTGGCGATCGTACGGGTCGTTCGACCTTGCAGGGCTGTGTATTCCTGCTTTGAGTCCCGGCTGCCCAAGCCCCAACCGAACCCTTGATTCAGCGGCACCAACGTGCCCTGCATCATCAATAAAGCAAATAGAATCAGAACAGTACCGGTTACGACTTGTAATTCAACGCTCATAATAGCCTCCTGCAAATAGTAACTTCATTTTTCGTAGTTAGTAGATTTCGTCAAGTAGATTGTTTATGGCTTGTCGATGATGAAGAAAAATCTTCCCCTTTGCCCGGTTTCGCGCACGGCGTTCATTATCGGGTCGCGCTGGACCAGCGAGATTATTCGCGAATTGGTCGACAAGGGCCCGCGCCGGTTTTCTGATTTCGAAACCGCTTTGGTTGGGATCGCCCCCAATACATTGTCGAACAGGCTTAAAATGCTGGAGGATCACGAAGTGGTCCGGCGTGTCGTTTATGACACGCACCCCCCTCGATCAGAATACCATTTGACCGATAAAGGCTTGAAAATGCGACCAATTATTGACGCAATGCGCCTTTGGGGACAGCAAACTTCCTGAACTTGTTGACAAAAATTCGGTATGGTACGTTTCGTGCACGGAATAGATTACGTTTAGAACAAACGGGGATGAAGATGCTGAAAGCGTTGAGTGCGTTCGTGCTCGCGGCCGGCGTCGCGACATTGCCGGCCTTTGGCCAGGCGGACTGTCCGTCTCCGGACTCCATTGATCGATATGCGTCCACCGCGCGCGATGCCCTGTCTGCTTTAGACGGTTTGGTGCCTGAATCGCAGCAACAAACGCTCGAAGACCAATATGCCGCCATGTCGGTCCTTCGTTGGGAGTGGCAAGGAAAGGAGGCGATTGCCTCTGATGCGTCAGCGGTGGGTCAAATCGCCGATTGTCTGGCGTCAGACCGATGCGTTGGACCAGATGATGTAACCGCCAGCGCAACCGCCGATACGCTCGCGCCATCCCCGAGCGACGAACTGGTCGCCTGGGCGCGGGTTGAATTGTCTTGCGATCCGCCGCCCGAAGAAAGCGATACGGCAACGGAGGAAGACTCCGAAAGTGAGGCGTCAGACGACCTCCTCGTCGCGCCTGACCCCGATCCAACGCCGCAAGCCACGGTCGAGACATCTGTGGTCGAGCTTTCGGCCGCGACCGAACAGCAACCCGCGATCAGTCTGGAAACGGACGACGACATACTCGCCGAGATCGCGCCCTTGCCGCTCGAACCGATCGAGCGCGCATCGCTGCGGGTCGAGGCGGAACCCGAAAGTGCACAGCTTGGTTTCCAGACGGCGCTCGTGCAATTGGTTCATGGCAATCTCTCAAAAGCGGTCGACACATTGCAAGCGAGCTGTTTCCAAATGGCGATCGAGTCAGACCCGACTGATGCCTGCGAGGTCTTGTTCGACTCTTATGACCAATTAGCGGTGCGCGCCAACCCGGCCAAATTTCTGGCCTTCACAGATCGATTGTGCGCGCTTGATTATGAGCGTGGATGCACGAGCCTGACCCGTTACTTTGGCGCCGAGACGCTCGCCGATGCGCATCAGGCGGCCCTCGATCATTATGAAAAGACCTGTGATCGCGGGCATGCCGGCGCCTGTGCATCGGCATCCGAATACCTGTTCACAGGACGCGCCGCTGTACCGGATTTCGAACGCGCGCGGGAACGCCTTGAACGGTCATGCGACCTGGGCCAGCTCGCCTCCTGTCAGCGTCTGGCGGATTTTTATCTGCGCGGCGTCGGCGGTGAAACAAGTGTGGAGCAAGCGCTGGCCTTGAATGCCGCGTCATGTCCGGCGGCCCAGTCCAGCGATCCGGAAGTCTGCGTCAGCGCCGCCGATTTCGTATTGATCAATCTTGAGCCGGGCGAAGACCGGGCCGCCCTGGTGCGCGCTTTTACCAAACGCGCCTGTGATGTCGGCCATGATGTCGGCTGCGCCTGGTATTCGGAGAACCTGGAATTTGGCATTGGCGGCGAGATCGACTTGGCCGGCGCCAAGCAAGCGCGTCTCACCGCTTGCGATTTTGGTCACAAGAAAAGCTGCCGCGTCCGGTCTTGAGGCTCATTCGAGCTCGCGCACACGCATATAAATGCCTTCACGCTCGCCGACGCGCCGCTCGACCAAAAGCCGCGCAACTTGGTGGTCATCCTCAAAGGCATTGCCGGTCAGGCTGTCGAGCAGCGCCTTGGCGAGATTGTCGAGATCCATCCAGGGCGCATCGCCAGTATATTCCATGACGATATGCACATCGAAATCGCCATATCCGGGCCGCAGAGGTTGGAAATCCTTGCGGAAAAACTCGCGAAACAATTGCTTATAATACTTGGTCTGCGTGGTCAGACCGAAACAGCGCACTTCCAGGGCACCATCTTCGGTGATGCGGCCGCGAACTTTGCCATTCTTGATCCAGCCGTCCACGCTTAATCGACCCAGCCCGCGGTTTCGCGGCGAACAATGTCCTCGATCACATCTATTGCCCCATCGCTATCATTCAGGCATGGCGCCACCGAATAGGCTTCACCGCCCGCTTCGAGAAACTCATCCCGGCCTTCCATGGCCAGCTCTTCCAGGGTTTCGAGGCAATCTGAGATGAAGGCCGGCGAGGCGACCAGCACTTTCTTCACGCCCTGTTCGGGCAGCGCCTCCAGAGTCTTGTCCGTATAGGGCTGTAACCATTCGGTTGGGCCGAACCGGCTTTGAAATGTGGTCATCGCATAGCCGTCTTCCCAGCCCAGGCGCTCAGCCACCAAACGCGTCGTTTTCTGACAATGACAATGATACGGATCGCCTTTGTCGAAATAGGCTTTGGGGATGCCATGATACGACATCAACACGCGCTCAGGCGTGAAATCGAGCGACTCGACATGCGCCGACAGACTGTTTGCTAGCGCTTCGATATAAGCGGGCTGGTCATGAAAAGATGCCGCCGTGCGGATCGCCGGTTGCCAGCGCATCTTTGCCAGCGCCTTGAACGTGCGGTCGCACACACTCGCCGTCGTTGTTGCCGAGTATTGCGGATAAAGCGGAACCACGCAGATCCGATCACACCCCTCATCTTTCAATCGCTCAATCTTCGAGGCGATGCTGGGATTGCCATAATTCATAGCAAAATCGACAAATAATCTGTCGCTGCCAATGCGTTCACGCAATCGATCCGCCTGGCGCTTGGTATAGACGAGCAGCGGTGAGCCGTCTTCGGTCCAGATTTTTTTATAGGCGCGCCCCGATTTGCTCGGGCGAAAGGTCAGGATCGGGCCTTGAAGAATGAGTTGCCAGATCGGTTTCGGCACTTCGATCACACGTTGATCAGACAGAAATTCCGACAAATATCGCCGCATCGACCAGTAATCTGTGCCGTCCGGCGTTCCGAGATTGACCAGCAAAACGCCAATCTTCCCCTGTCGCACGCTGGGGTGATCGGTCGGTAATGGCCCGACCGCGCCGGGAACAGATTTGGTCAAACTCATTGTGTCGGGCATCTAATCATCCTTTGCCCGCTTATTTAAGGCGCGCAGCAGAATGGCAAGTGGGGCAAATGCGTTCTCATGGTACCTCCCGCCGGACTCGAACCGGCACTCTGTTGCCAGAAACGGATTTTGAATCCGTCGCGTCGAAACTTAACGAAATTAGAAAACAATGCGCCAGGTTTTCCCGCGTGCCACACGGAACCCGCCGTGCCGCGCTCCAGTCTGATTTGGGTACCCTTGTCAGACTGGTACCGGAGGTCGGATTCGAACCGACACGGTGTTGCCACCGGGGGATTTTGAATCCCCTGCGTCTACCATTTCGCCACTCCGGCTTGTTCAGTTGGCTCCCGTGCCACTGGACCTATAACCCGTCAAGCCCTTTGAAGATTTTGTCTGTGATCCACTTTTCAATTGCTTTCAAGGACGCTCGCGCAAGCAAGCCGATAGCGTGCTCTCCAAATCGCTTGGACACCCGGTAAAGCGGGGAAATCACACCATGTTTGAAGTACACTTTCGTATACTCACCGTAGGCCTTCATATATTCAATATTGGATCTCAGGCTCTTCAAAACCGAATTTCGTTCCGCCGGAAACTCTGCATTGTAGCCATTGTCCTTCTCAATGGCTTCCACCGTTTCTTCCAAGGCGGCGATCACATCCTGAGATTCTGGAGTGTCGTATTCCAGCGGGAGAGGTTCCCATGCTTCGTCAGATTCAGTGCGAATTGGTTCGCTCTCGGATTCATCCGCTTCTCTATCGTCAAAACCAATGTTTCGCAGGCACTCGTACAACCAATCCACACCCAGGTTAGCAATAGTCTTCCAAACCTCATCGACATCGTTCTTCTTCGAGATCACGTTGAGCAAACTATCTAGCTGCTCCGGCTGGTTGGCACCTTCTATCTGAAGACCGTCGGCCATAATGTAACTCGGTGCGAACGGCGTGCTGACAACGCGCAGCGGCGTCAAATCCATTTCTGCAAGTACGGCTTCCAGACGCGCTACAGAAACAACGAAACTCACATTTTCCTGCAACCGTTCAGCTAGCACTCTTAGAGAAATACTCGTCAGCCAAACTGCCTCGTTGTTCTCATCTAAAAACTCGTCTTCCAAGCCCTGCAATATTGCACATTTCCAGTAGTTACGAGCAATTTTGATTTGATCCGTCACTCTCGTGCCCCTGCAATACTGATAGATGATATATAGTGGCTTGATTATTCGATCCACCCCCACCTTTTTTTATTGATCATTGTGGACACTCCACAGCTCGTGCCACAAAATCAAACTTTTAAGAGACTAGTGCGACGTCGTTCATAGTATTTGACCACAACAGCCTAATCGCTCGCGTCAGCGATTTTGCAGTTTTCAGAATTTAGGAACGGCCTCGTTACTACGGTTAAGACGTTTTTGAATCCGTCGCGTCTACCAATTCCGCCAGGGAGGCTCCGTGGGTCAGTAGGCCGCCTAACTGCCGCAGCAAAAGACGATCGTCAATCTTCACTTTCAGGTTGGCACGAACCTCGCTAGGGAGCGGCTATGACCGAGACGACGACGCCGCACCGTACCTTTTTGCAATCATTGGAAGCGATGGCGGCTGAAGCGCCTGAAGAAGGCTTCAGCTTGCATCATATTCTGGAACGGTTGGACGAACGCGCGTTTGGCGCGATGTTGTTCATTCTCGCTTTGCCCTGCGCCATTCCGTTTCTCTACGGCGTGCCGCAAGTCGTCTCATTGCCAATGATGGCGCTGACTCTGCAAATGCTGGCAGGACGCGAAGAGCCTTGGCTGCCGGAGAAATTTGGTCAGAGAATGATCAATAAAGCGGGTCTGGAACGCACCTCTGGCTTTGGCCGGAAATGGTTCGGCTGGCTCGAGATTATCTCACATCCGCGCCTGACCTTCCTCACAGGGAAGACGATGGAGCGGGTCGTGGCTCTGTTTTTGACGGCCTTTTGTGCCTCGATACTTGTGCCATTACCGCTCACCAATTCGACACCAGCGATTGCCGTTGCCATTGTCGCCTTCGGTTTAATGGCCCGGGATGGGATTTTGGTTTTGCTCGGCGCCCTGCTTGGGTCCGTCTGGATCGGAATTCTGGTCACCGGTTCGACCTGGATTATCACCTCGCTGAAAGACATGATCCTCGGATAATGATCGACGTGACAGAAACGTAACGCCCCGTGCGTGGTTGCCGCATGGACTCCTTGCGCCAGCGGTACGATTCTAGGGCCATGTTGGACCGGATTGATCCTTTTCTGAAAACCTGGCGATGGCCGGCTCTGGCTTTAGTGGCGGCTGGGGTCATGCTGGGGGCGGCGCATGCGTTTGAAACATTTGCGCTGCTGCTGCCCTGCCCGCTTTGCCTGCGACAACGCGAAATTTACTGGGCCGTCGTCGCCATGTCGGTCACAGCGCTCCTGTTATGGCAGGTCCGTCAAAATCCACGCTTCATGCTAGCGGTGAACATTATGCTCGGCCTGGTCTTTCTGACCGGCATGATTATCGCGGCCTATCATGCCGGCGTGGAGTATCGATTCTGGCCGGCGCCGAGCGGATGTACCGCCAATATTGTCGATATGGACGCGATTGATCTATCCAATCTGAACCAGCGTCAGGGCGCGCCGTCCTGCATGGATGATCCATGGAAGGGCGCGTACGGCCTGTCTATGGCCGGATGGAATGCCTTGATTTCTCTCGGATTGTCAGTGATCAGCTTCCGCGCTGCTGGGCTCAGCCTGCCCCGCCCAAAGCGGCTAAGCCCCGCTGAATAAGGTACCAGGCTGTCACCAGCGACAAGACCGCGCCAATCGTCGGCCACAAGCGCATGCGGCGATACCAGATCGGTAATTCCGGCGAGATGCTGTCATACAGGAAATGCAGCACGAACGCGGCCGCCATTGCGGCATAGATCCAGGCTGGAAACGCGTATTGAAACGCGGCCATGACCAGGCCCCAACCGATCAGAGCGCCAAATGTTGCCGGGCCGAGCTCAGCAAATCGCGGACGTTCTCGCTTTGCGACTTCCGCGCCCCAGCGCACACCGCCGAGAAAACTCAAGATCACGGCTGAATAGACCAGCAGCCATGTTCCGGCAGTAATCACATTGGTATAATTGTCCCGCCACACGAACATTGCGCCCGCCGCAGAGGCAAACGGAATAACGCCTGCGAACATCAGCGCCATGGGTACTTGGGGGGGTGCAGATCGGAACATAGCTCAAATCCCTTCGAACATATTCATCGCATATCAATTTTACGCGTCTATTAATTTGTTATGCCAAGACGACTGATCGCTCTTTTGATTGCATTATACGCAATTGCCTTTGCCTTTGGGGCGATGGCCGCGATCCGCTGGCCGAGCCTCATGATGCTGGCAAGCTTCATGCTCGAGGATGAAGCGATGACCGGATTGACCGGCATTGATTGGCGCGAACTCGGGATCCTTTACGGGGCGCCCTATTTCCTGGCCGCCTTGTGTTTGTACGCAGCGGCGCTTTCGCTCGGCAATAAGCAGCGTGCGGCGCGGATTTGGTACTTTATGGGCGTCGTGGCCGGTTTCCCTTGTGTGTTCCTGGTTGATTTCGAACCGGGCTGGTGGCGCGATCCAAGCGCCGGGGAAGGCGCGGTCGCTGGCGCGGCAGCCGGCGCGGTCCTCCTCGCCATCGCTGTTTGGGAGCTGTGCCGCAAACCCAAACCGCAACCTGAGCCGGTGGCTAAACCTGTTGAAGGTCAACAAGTGGTCTATGTCCAGGCCCCGCCGCCGGAGCCGGAAAAGAAACCCAAACGCAAGTACCGCAAGCCGGTTCCCGCCGCGATCGCGCGCCAGCGAGCACACTTCGCGGCTGAAGGCCGTCGTATGATGGCCCGGCAGCGTCGCCACTAATCTGCCACAAAGGTGCCCGCAAATCGCCCGCGCGATTTTCCCCTTTGTTTGCAAATCCCTGTCAAATCCGTCACAAAGACAAATCCCTGGGAGGAGTTTTCAGATGCTAAGACGTATGGCTGGATTGGTCATGCTCGGTTTGGGCCTTTGGCTGGGCTGGGGCGCGCTGGATGCCATTTTGGCGTTCACGAGCCGCGGCGGCGATATTGCCAGCGCCCTTTTTGAGCCTCCGACGGGAATTATTCGCGTTGTTGCGACGATCATGATGTCCTTGGGCGGACTGATCGTTTTGATCGGTACGCGCTATGGCGCGACCATCGCAACCGTGGGATCTATTCTATTTGCAATTCTCGGCGGGCTGATGGCCGCTTCCGGCGCTGATTCCGGACTTTGGATGGATGAAGTTCTGTACGGCCTCGGTGCGATCGCCCTTTCGGTTCTGATACTGACATTACGTCGCGCTTAAGACGTTTCTACGATTGCAATTGCTGTCGACGACACTAGGTTGCCGCCACATCTTTTGGCGAGCTGAGACAGGCAAAGAATTTCCATGGCAGAGACCTATGACGTCGTAATCATCGGCGGTGGCCCAGGCGGCTACAATTGCGCAATCCGTGCCGGACAATTGGGGCTCAAAGCCGCCTGTATCGAAATGCGTGATACGCTCGGAGGCACCTGCCTCAATGTCGGGTGCATTCCATCCAAGGCCTTGCTCCACGCCTCTGAATTCTATGCCGCAGCCAAGAATGATTTTGCTGATATGGGCATCAAGACAGGCAAGCTGGACGTCGATCTGGAACAGATGATGGCTCAGAAATCCGATGCGGTTGACGGCCTGACCAAAGGTGTCGCCTTCCTACTCAAGAAAAACAAGGTCGACCACTATCACGGCAAGGGCGAGATCAAGGGCCCTGGGCAAGTCCAAGTCACCGGCCCGGATGGCAAGACACAGACTTTGAGCACCAAGAATATCGTCATCGCCACCGGCTCGGAGCCCTCCACTCTGCCGGGCATCGAAATCGATGAAGAGCGCGTGGTCACCAATACAGGTGCGCTCAGCCTGAAATCGATTCCGAAGAAACTGGTTCTGATCGGCGCGGGCGTGATTGGCCTGGAAATGGGCTGCGTCTGGTCGCGGCTGGGCTCTGAAGTCACCGTCATCGAGTATCTCGATCGCATCCTGCCCGGGACCGATAATGAAATCGCCAAAGAGGCGCAGCGCATTTTCAAGAAGCAAGGCCTGACCTTCAAGCTTGGCACCAAGGTGACCGGCATCGACAAGCTGAAAACCAAGCTCAAACTGAGCATGGAACCCGCCCAAGGCGGCGACAGCGAGACCGTGGACGCCGACATTGTGATCGTCGCGGTCGGTCGACGTCCATACACTGAAGGCTTGGGTCTGGAATCGGTGGGTGGCACGACGGATAAGCGCGGGGTCATCCAGACCACGGATCATTTCAAAGTTGCGCCTGGCGTGTGGGCGATTGGCGACTGTATTGATGGCCCCATGCTCGCGCACAAAGCCGAAGATGATGGCGCAGCTGTCGCCGAACTGATCGCCGGCAAGGCGGGACATGTCGATTATGATCTGGTGCCGGGGGTCGTCTATACCAATCCGGAAATCGCCACGATCGGCAAGACCGAAGAGCAACTCAAAGAAGCTGGCATCAAATACAAGAAGGGCAAATTCCCCTTCATGGCCAATTCCCGCGCGCGGACGAATCACGAAACCACGGGCTTTGTGAAAATCCTCGCTGAAGAAGGCACCGACAAAATTCTTGGCGCCCATATGATTGGCGTCGGCGTCGGGGAGATGATCCACGAAGTCGCCATCGCCATGGAGTTTGGTGCTTCATCAGAAGATATTGCCCGCACCTGCCACGCGCACCCGACCATGTCTGAAGCGGTGCGCCAGGCAGCGATGGGCGTCGAAGGCTGGACGATGCAAATGTAGGCGTCGCTGACGCGCTCACTCAATCGACCTGTAGCAGCGCGCAGATGGTTTTCGCGCTGCGGCGTCCCATGGCGCTGAGCGCGTCTCGGGTTGCCCCAGATTTTGCCCGGGCTGAAAAAGCGATCAGCGTATTTGATGCGAGATCGACCGCCATCTGGATGTCCTGTTCAGAACGGTCGGGCGCCGCGCGGTCAATGCGGTTGCGCATAATCCGATCCGTCGATCTGATGCCAAACTCCAGACGCTCTTGAATCTGTTCTTCTTCAGCGCTGGACGGAGCGGTGCCGAACACCAAGCATCCCGGCGCCACATCAGAATCGCGATAATAGATGGACAGCATCGCGTCGTAGAAATTGGCCAAGGCCGACTGCAAGTCTCCCTCAGCAAGCAAAGCCGGAACGGCGATCTCGCTGACTTGTTCACCAAACGCGTCCATGGCGCCAATATACATTGAGAGCTTGTTGCCAAAGGCCCGATACAGGCTCGGACGGCTGAGCCCGGTGGCCTCCGACACATCGTCGAGCGACACGGCCGAATACCCTTTGGACCGAAACAGCTCGACCAAGCACTTCATGGCTGCAGCTGTATCAATCGTCGCCGGGCGTCCGCGTTTGCGTGGGGTTTGAGACATTATGTACCAATTCGCATTTAATTCTTGACCTCGCAATAAAAATGTTCGAAACGGTACGAAATTGCAAGCCCAAGGAGTAAGCCATGTTGATTCAATCCCTCGTCTATCCCGGATTCACCACCTTGGACCTGATTGGCGCCTTGCAACCGCTGGCTCAAATCCCAGGTTCCAAAACCGAAATCGTCGCCCGCGCGCCAGGCGCCAACCCAACCGATAGCGGCGCAGCAATCATGGCCGATGCCACGTTCGACACCGCCGCCAGCGCACCGGACGTCATCCTCGTCCCGGGCGGCGGCACACCCTCGATCGATGTCCTCGAAGACGCCGCGACCATGGACTTCCTCGCCAAGCAAGGGGAGTCAGCGACCTGGGTGGTTGCCGTTTGCACCGGTTCGCTCCTGCTCGGCAAAGCGGGTTTGCTCAAAGGCTATAAGGCGGCCAGCCATTGGTCGGTGATCGATACCCTGGAAGCGTTCGGCGCGACCCCCGTGTATGAGCGCGTGGTCATCGACCGAAACCGCTGCACCGGTGGCGGCGTCACGGCCGGGGTCGATATTGGCCTCACCATCGCGGGCAAATTGGCCGGCGAAGACATGGCCAAAGTGATCGAGCTGATCCTCGAATATAATCCGGCGCCCCCCTTCGGCACCGGTCACCCAACCCTGGCTGATCCGGCAACGCTCGAAATCGCGCGCGCCGGCGCAGAAGCATCGATGCAACCCGATCGCATTCGCCAGATCGCATCGGCCTGATCACCCGTCGGGCCGTTCGGAGAGCGCTATGACCCTGTTCAAAGATGTATGGATCTGGTTCAACGCCATGGGTACGCTACCCTGGACAATCCGGCTCTGGGCGACGTTTTATCCCCTGCCGCAAATCATTGGCGGACTGATTTTCATTCAGACAATGCCGGGTCTTGTAATCCTGTTGGGCCGCGTTTTGTCGGGGATCGTTGCCAGCCAGATTCACAAGCGCGCGCCCTTTTCAAAGCTGATGGGACCGCTGGGCCACGCGCATTGGCTGATCATAACGCCCTATTTGATTTATCAGCTTGCGACGCAAGACTTATCCCAACCGCTATTCTGGTTCATCGCCTATGTGATCGGGACAACGCTGATCAGCCTTGTAATCGACGTGTTCGAGCTGCGGATCTATCTCAAGAAAGGGCATGTCGAGTACCAGCGCTGAAATGACTTATCGACGAGGCAGCAAGCCGGTCTGGCTGGACACGGACAATAGCGTTCCGTCCTGCGCGAATTGGGCCTGCGTACCGTGCACGGCGCCATTTGTGAAACTTGAAATATGGGTCACGGCGAGCACCCATTCAGTGGGATGGATCGAACAGAGTCGAAACGTATTGTCCAAACTGGTGCCACCGCGGCTGCGGGGGTGGGCGCCGAGAAAAAAGTCGGACATCAGCGCCAATAGAGGGGCTGATATGTCCACCTCGAATTTCGGGCGGATCCACATATGTTCGATCCCGGCTTCGCTGTCTTCCATGGCGGTGCGTCGTTCAAACTGATCAATCAGATTGCCAGGTTGGGACATGGCCTCATCCTGCTTGAGATCGCAGTCCTGCGGCGGGCGCGTGTCCGGCATGGTCGCAAATTGGTGTTCGGGCGAATTGTCCCGTCCGCCCAAAGCGGCGCTCATGTTTTGCAAAATATCGCCGCCGCGCTTCAATCGCGCGCCTGCCTGAATGACATTGCGTCCGCCGCCAATCTTTTCCAGCTCCAGCTCGAACGCATCGCCGAGCAAGCCATGATCGATAAACTGGATGGTCGCCCAGAGGAGCGGTTTTTCTGACCAATGCTCCAAAGCCGCAATCGCCGCCGCCATGCCGACACCGCCCATAAAGAAGGCCTGTTCGCCTAGACCAACGCAGGCGCGGGCCTCGGCTTGGAGATGGTACACATCCGGGTCCAGGCCCGATGGACGAGAACTCCACATATGGCTCGCCTATTCTACCGGTGGGAGGAAACGGCTGGCTATGATCTCGATAAACGCTTCTCGGTCGTCGACAGAGTTCAATAGTTGATAGAGGCCGTCCGCGTCGGCGCCGACGGGATTGTGCACAGGCACATCTTCGGTGGCGCATTCATAAATCTTATCAGCCACCATTTGCGGATCTTGCGCCCCGCCACCATGCGCCAGATTTGCGAAATGCTCGCGCAGCTTGACGGAATGGGCGCGCACCTGCGCGTCGCCCGTTTCGACGAGCGATTCAATATTGTCCATGAAGGCGGTGGTCATGAAAGCCCCCGGCGCGACGGTTCTGAACTTGATGCCCAGATCCCGATATTCCATGGACAGGCCTTCGGTGAGACCTTCGACGGCGAACTTTGATGATGAGTAGACACTGTTGCCCGGCAAGCCGATCAGCCCGGCCATCGAGGTGACATTGATCACGCAACCCGAACCATTGGCCCGCAAGTGCGGCAAAGCCTCCCGCATGACATTCATCACGCCAAAAACATTTGTTTCATACATGGCGCGAATGCTCGGTTCTGGCGACTGTTCGAACATGGCATTGGATCCATAGCCAGCATTGTTCACAATCACGTCCAGACGGCCAAACTTAGCCAAACCCTCGTCAATTGCGGACTTGATACTGGATTGATCAGACACATCGAGACGCGTGACCAGCATTGTGTCGGAAGTCACAAGCTCTGACTCTTTTTCGGGCGTGCGCATCGTTGCCACGACATTCCAGCCTTTGGCTTGAAATGTCTTTGCCGCGAGTTTGCCGAATCCCGTGGAACAGCCAGTAATCAATACGGTCTTTGTCATGCGACCTCTCCTTCATGTGTTTGTTTTGCCATGTATCGATCAAACCAGTCGAGCATGTCGCGTGGCCGATCTCCGAACCAATTGTAGCCCTCAAAGCGATGGGTGGGTTGCTCAAGCGGTTTTAGCATTGTGTTGGCGATGAATCGCCCGACCGGTTCTTTGATCATTTGCAGCCTCCGCAAAATGTACAAATCGACGTTGTTTGTACATTCATCTATCAATTGACAAATTGAAGTCAAGTGTCAAATTGTCGAAATGTCTGAGAATAAGATTCGCATCCTTGAGGCGACCCTGGAGACCGTGTCGCGCTATGGCGTTCGCAAAACCTCCGTGGGGGATATTGCCAAACAGTCCGGTCTGTCGCGGCAGACCATCTACAACCTGTTCGAAACTCGGGATGATATTTTCCGCGCCGCCATCGCTTATGCCGGAGAGGTTTCACGCGCGCGCCTGCGCAAAAATCTGACCACGCTCAACACCTTGTCCGATCAACTTGATGCCATGTTCGAAGAGTTCGTCATTGCCGGATACAAATATACCCGCCGCAGCCCGGACGCCCATGATATCACAACAAGCGCCCACGAGATCGCACATGACGTCCTGCAGACCTCATTCGAAGCCAATGCCGCTTTGATCGCGGAAATGCTGAAGCCGTATCACGACCAACTGAAGGCGCGAGGCTTTTCGCGAACGCGCCTGGCGGCGATGATTGAGATGGCAGGACGTGGATATAAGCGTGATGCAACGTCATTATCGCAGCTCAAAGCCCTTCTGGAAAACCAGAAGCAACTCATCCTGATGGCGACCGCTTAGCCATTCGCGGGAAAGAGACGTAACGATGACCCCACTCAATATTTTGCTCGCCCTCAATGCGATCTGGTTCGCCATGGCGTTCGACGCCTTTTATCGTCGCCGAAAAATATTCGCCAAAGTCATGGTGCCGATCCAAGCCGACCGGGACAATACAGCCTATGATGCCCTGGTTGAGTCCGGCCGTTTCATGGGCGGATTCAATCTTGCGCTCTCGGCCTTCAATTTGCTTCTTCTATTCAATATTGGCGGGTTTGAGTCGAACGCCCAATGGGCGACGCTTCTGATATTCAACGCCTTGGCCCATGGGTCTCAATTCTTTGGCAATGTGCCAATGGCGCTCCAGAACCGCCAAGGCGGCGGGCTCTGGCGCGTCTTCAAAGGCGTCATGCTGCGCATCTTTGTGATTGATTTCACGCTGATGGTCGCCAATGCAGCGCTGGCCGCATGGCTCTTGCTGGCCTAGCCAGACACCGGTCTAGCTCAACCCCTCTTTGAAGTTCGCGATCGGTTGGCTGCGCACGCGGACCCCGGTTGCGGCGAATACGGCATTGGCCAGGGCTGGCGCAATCGGCGGCGTGCCGGGTTCACCACCGCCCCCCACCTTGGCGCCGCTATTGATCAGCTTCACCGTGATCTCAGGCGCGTCCCGCATCCGCAACATCGGATAATCGTGGAAATTGGACTGCACCACAGCCCCCTCCTCGATCGTGATATTGCCATAAAGCGCCGCCGTCAGTCCGTAGATGATGCCGCTTTCAATTTGCGCAGTGAAGCCATCCGGGTTCATCACATAGCCCGGATCCGCCGCGCACCAGACATGCAACACTTTCGGCTCCGGGCCTGTCACATCCACTTCCACCACTTGCGCGACGACGGTGCCGAACGAATCCACCAAGGCGATGCCCAGGCCGCGCCCCTCAGAGACCGGTCGGCCCCAATTCGCGGCCTTTGCTGCGGCGTCCAAGACGGCGAGATAACGTGGATTATGCTCAAGCAGTTTCCGGCGATAGGCATAGCCATCCATACCCGCCTGATCGGCCAGTTCGTCTACGAAGCTTTCGATGAAGAACCCGTGCTGGGTATGATCCACCGAGCGCCACGGGCCAAATCGCATATGGTGGGCGGCATCGGTGAACTGAATCAGCTGGTGATCGATCTTATAGGGAATATGCGATGCCTCTGGCGGATCATGCTTCTGCACGAACATATTCTCCCAGGAAACCGGCATGCCGTCCTCATCCAGACCCGCTTTGAAACGGCTGACCGAGGCCGGGCGATACCAGTCCTGCTGGGTGTCCTGTTCGCGTGACCAGATCATTTTTACCGGGTGATCGAACTCTTTCGCAATCTCAACCGCCATTAGCGGATAATCCGGTTCTGAGCGCCTTCCGAAGCCGCCGCCCAGCATGACATTGTGGATCGTGACATCATGCTTTTTCACGCCAAATGCGCCAGCAAGCTCATCGCGAACGGCGAGCGGGTTTTGCAGACCAGACCAGAAGTCGATTTGGCCGTCGCGCACCCATGCCGTGGCGTTGATCGGCTCCATAGCGGCATGCGCCAGGAAGGGGACGCGATACTCGGCTTCATAGACCCGGGCCGCCTGCTCTGTCGCCCGTCTTGCATTGCCGACGGAAACGTCTTTGCTGCCTTTTCCGTCCGCCTCATCAATGGCGGTTTCCAGCATGGCGTAAATATCAGATTGGTTCAGCGTTTCGGCGCCGGTCTTGGTCCAGGTGACATCCAGCTGGCGCACCGCGTTTTCGGCCTGCCAATAGCCGTCGGCGACGACCGCAACAAAACTGCCTTTGTTCAGAATCTTGATCACACCCGGCATGTCTGCGGCATAGGTTTCGTCGACGGAGGCAACTTCCGCGCCCAGGACAGGAGGTCCAATCACCGCCGCATATTTCATACCGGGCAGGTCGACATCTATGCCAAATTCCGCCGTACCATCGGTTTTGGATGGAATATCACACCGCTTGAGCGGCTTACCCATCAATTTGAATTCATCAGGGGATTTCAGCTTGGGTTGCGTCGGCGGCGAATAAGTCCCCGCAAGCTCGGCAAAGCTCGCATAGGGGTCTGAGCGACCAGACGCGTCGTGATAGACATAGCTCTTTTCCGTGCGCAGCTCATCGGCTGGGACATCCCAGGTTTTCGCCGCGGCTTTGACAATCATCTCACGCGCCGCGGCGCCGGCAATCCGCATGCCGCCCATGCCGGTGAAGCGCACCGCGGTGCTGCCGCCGGTAATCTGCAGGCCCATCGATTGGGCGATGCGCAGGAAACCGCCATTCAGCGAGTCCTGAACCAGGCCCGGAACCTTGGTGTCCCCCATCAGGAATTCCCGGCCGAGGGGATAATTGGCATAGCCCTCATGCGCCGGCGCTTGTTCATAGCTGACCTTGTCCCAGTCAGCATCCATCTCGTCGGCCAGCATTTGCGCCATAGAGGTAAAGACGCCCTGTCCCATTTCGCTATGCGGGACAATCGCTGTGATCGTGTTGTCGGGGGAGAGTTTGACCCAGACATTGACCAGCGTCTCGCCGTCTTCGGTGACCAGCTCCGCAAGCTTTGGCGCGCGATGGCCTTCGCGAATGCCGACGCCAACCATCAATACGCCGCCAGAAACGACGCCCGCTGCGATAAAGCCTCTACGTGTCCATTTACCCATGGCTCAATCCTCCCTTACGCGCGCGCGGCTGATTTGATGGCTGCGCGGATGCGCCCATAGGCGCCGCACCGACAAATGTTTCCGCTCATTGCGGCATCGATATCCTCATCTGTGGGGTTAGGATTATCGCGCAACAGGGCGACGGCAGACATGATCTGACCGGATTGGCAGTAGCCGCATTGCGGCACTTGATGCTCAATCCACGCCGCTTGCACCGCGTGGCGCGTGCCGTCTTCATCGGCGACCCCTTCAATCGTGGTGATCGTCGCACCATCTGCTGCGGCAACTGGGGTTGAACAGGAACGGATCGGCGTCCCATCCAAATGCACCGTGCAAGCGCCGCATTGCGCAATGCCGCAGCCAAACTTCGTTCCGTTCAGCTTCAGCTGTTCTCTGAGCACCCAAAGCAGTGGTGTGGAGGGATCCGTATCGACGGTCTGCTCCGTCCCGTTCACGACCAGTTTTATCATCGACATCGCACACCTCTTAAGCCTGAATAATTCGTATATTGTTCATTATACGAATCTGGGAAGACCGCAAAGCAAATTCTTGTGAGCCGGACCGAAAGATTATTCCAAGGCGATCTCGGAGAAGCTGGTTGCCTGAAAATTCGGTCAGGCTAAGAGGAAGCATGTCTTCCGTCTCTCTGTTCCCGACCCAAATTCAGCGCTTGAAAATCGCAGAGCCGACCCTGATCACAGATCTTGAGGCGGCGTGTTGGATGATCGAAGATGGCGACACAGCGGGTCATGATTGGTGTGAGCGTGAGGGCTATCCAGGCTATACATCCTACGCCTCGCTCGACGACCTGCCGGACCGCGCGCCTGCCTTTGCGGACCTTGTCGCGCAGCTTGATGATCAAGCACGGATATTTGCCGAAGCGCTGCACTGGGATCTCGGCACCGCCCAGCTGAAATGCGACAGCCTGTGGGTGAATATTCTCGGAGAAGGGGGCAGCCATAGCGGCCATATTCATCCCAATAGCGTCATCTCTGGAACCTGTTATGTCGCCATGCCGGAGGGGGCGGGCCGGATCAAATTCGAAGATCCTCGATTGCCCATGTTGATGGCCGCGCCCGCATTGAAATCAGACGCGCCAGAGGCCGCGAAACGGTTTCACTATGTCGCTCCCGAGGCCGGCGATGTGATGATGTGGGAAAGCTGGTTGCGCCATGAGGTTATGGCAAGCCAGGCCGAGGCGCCCCGGATGTCTGTCAGTTTCAATTATGCTCTGGTCGACTGACGCGCCTTACTCGATCCGCGCAACAGAATAAGACCGGTTCGTCTCGACGATCTCGATCTCAATGCCGCCGAGCAGATTCTGCTTCAGGATCACATCTGCCGGCAGGGATTTCGGCGCTTTGATCTTTTCAATGCCAATCTGTCGCCAGACATGCCCTTCGGCGGTGGTGAAAAAGTGGCGGCCAAGATTGTTGCGCTGAATGCGGGTCAGCTGCGTGGCGAATTCATCCGGCTCTTTCTCGACATCATCCCCGCGGCCAAAGCTCACCCGCGGAATCCAGGAGGGCAAAATCGAGCCTCTGCCAAGATCATCTGAGGAGTCGGCCACTTCGGTCGATGCTTGTTGAACGGGCGCGGCATCGGCTGCGGGCGCCGCAGCAGTTGCGGCCGCGACCGGCGTTTGCGGCGCGGCGACTGATGATTGCGCCGGTTGCGCAGGGACTTGAGGCGCGCTCACCGTCGCTTGTTGGATCGGCGCGGGCGGTGTTGGCGCCGCAGCCGGGGCTTCAGCGATTTGCGGTTCCGGCGCGGCCAGGACAGTCGATAATTGCGACGCGGCGGCCTCAAAGCAGGCCAATCGCTCTGCCGTCCCCTCGACGCTTTGACACGCGACGACCTCTTGCGATGCCGAGCGCAGATCCTGCGCAATGGCCGGGCTGATCGACAGGCCCGCTAGAGCCGTCAGGATTGCCAATTTCTGATGTGTTTTCATGGAACTGCTCACGCCACTGAATTACGGTACGACTAAAGCATTACGTGTCGCGCGCGCCAAGGCGAAATGTCTGCTTGACCTTACGGCCTGGTTCCTGCACGGGGCACCTCGAAAACCCAAATAGATAAGGCTTCCGATCATGGATGTTTCGAAAATCATTGCCGGCCAGAACCCTCCCGATGACATCAATGTGATTGTCGAAGTGCCTTTGGGCGGTGACCCGATCAAGTATGAAATCGACAAGGCCTCCGGGGCCATGTTCGTCGACCGCTATCTGTATACCGAGATGCGCTATCCGTGTAATTACGGCTTTGTTCCGCATACGCTCAGCCTGGATGGGGACCCGATTGATGTGATGGTGGTTGGCAATCGCCCACTGGTCCCCGGCAGCGTTGTGCGCGCTCGCCCGGTTGGGGTCTTGATGATGACAGATGATAAAGGCCCGGACGAAAAGATCCTGGCCGTGCCGCATCCGAAACTGACCGCCTATTACGACAAGATCGCCACGTTTCATGATCTACCGGACATTCTGGTCCAGAAGATCACGCACTTCTTCACCCATTATAAGGACCTGGAACAAGGCAAGTGGAGCCAGGTGGAGGGTTGGTCTGGTGTCGAAAAAGCGCGCGAACTGATCGCGCAATCGGTCGAGCGCGGCCTCGGCGCGGATTGATTTCGTCTTAAAACCGGCCTGGACGCAGCACTTCGACTTCGCTCAAAGTGACAATCCCGATATGCGCGCCGAGTAGATTGCCGATCTCATCCATGGCCGCGCGAACCTTGGCTTCATCGCCGACCGAGATGATAGAGACCATGTCCCCGCTGGCTGAGATGTCTGTGTCACGGCTCCACCGCTTGCTGCCGCCATACCCTGCCATAGCCGGAAACACGGTATAGCCGGTCATGCCGGCAGCCTCCAGCACGCGACCGGCCCGCTTATGGGCCATGCGCTCGATAATCAGCTCGATGCGAAGATATTTGGTCATGGCCTACCCCTGTCCGTTGATCAGCAATGCGAGATAAATATAGATCGGAATGCCGATCGTCACGTTGAACGGGAAGGTCACGCCGAGCGATAGGGTCAAGTAAATGGACGGCTTGGCTTCCGGCAAGGCCAGACGCATCGCCGCCGGCACGGCAATGTAGGATGCCGAAGCGGTCAGCGTGATCAACAGAGCGGCATCTCCGGGCGGCATTCCCAATAGATAAGCTGCGCCGGCGGCGATCACGGCTGAAAGTAAAGGCATGTAGAGCCCGAACCCGACAATCGGCGCGGTCAGCTGGCGCCAGCCTTGGCGCAGGCCGCGACCGGCTGAGAGGCCCATATCTAGCAGGAAGAGGCACAGAACGCCCTGAAAGAGGCCGACAAAGAACGGCTCGATCGAGGCGGTGCCGTCCTCGCCAGCAATCCAGCCAATGATCAGGGCACCGACCAGGACAACAATGGACGCGTTCAAGAACACTTCTCGAACCAGTTCGCCTTGCTCCGAACCGGCCACAGGCTCGCTCGGTTTGGCCTGCCCACGCGTGGCGAGGAATAAAGCGGTGATGATGGCCGGGGTCTCCATCAAGGCGGCAACGGCGACCAAGTGCCCGCCGGCATCGAGCCCTGACAAACGGACCGCTTCGGTCGCGGCCACAAAAGTGACGATCGAGATCGAACCATAATGCGCGGCCGTGGCGGCGGCATTGGTTTGATCCAGTTTGGTGGTCATCCTCAACAGCAGGTAGGCCAGCGCCGGGATCAGGAAGGACAGAATAACGCCCGCAAGCAGCACCATCATGACATCTATGGTCAGCGGGTTTTTCGACATCTCGACCCCGCCTTTGAGGCCAATCGCCATCATCAAATAGATGGCCAGCCCTTTGGCGAACGCCTCAGGCACGCTCATCTGGGATCGCAACAGCGCGGCGAACATGCCCAGAGCAAAAAACAGGATAATTGGCGAAAGAAGGGTCGAAATAGCGACGTCCAAAACGGCCCCCAATGCAAGTGTGGTTTGTTTGACGCGCGATATAGGTCTCGGATGCCGAGTGCCTAGGGCGGAGTGAGGTTTCTGGTCTTTTTGTCGCGCCACGTGTGGACAAGGGCGCAAAAAGGCGTGCAAGTGAGAAAAGACAAACGGATCGTTCCGTGTTAACGGAATCTGTAAGTATTTGGGTGACAGCCAAGACATGACCGAGAAGAAACTCATCCGCAAAAAGGGACAGCGGAGCAGCGAAGAATCTCGCGCTGCCATCCTGCAGGCCACCCGAGACGAAATGGCCGAAAATGGCTGGCGCAAGTTCAGTGTCGACAAAGTCTCGCGCCGCGCCAAAGCGTCCAAACAGACGATTTATCGCTGGTGGCCGGCGATTGGAAACATGTGCATTGAAGCCGCTGTCGAGCTGATACCCGATCGCTCTAAGCTGGGTCGCGATCCGGCCGAACGCATTGCGGCGCTGCTGCAACCACTTGAAGAAATGACCCGCCAAGGCTCAGGACATGCGGTGCTGCGCGCGGCGATGATCGCGGCAAGTGACGACAAGGATGCCGGTGAAACCTGGCGCAATTGGATGAAAGAAAACATTCGCGCCCCGCTGCGATTGGTTCTGGCTGAAATCGCTGCCAAGAAAGTAGTGCGGCGCGATTTCGATCTCGACGAGGCCGTGGATTTCCTAACCGGACAGCTTTGGGGGCGGATCATGATCATGCGCTCCCCACTACCCGAACGCTTCAGCGATACGCAGGCCGCCGCGCTGCTGAAGTCGCTCGCCCCCTAAAGCGTGCATCCGGTCAGAAATTTTATTTCTGAGACACTCAGCGTCTTGTGAGGCGTTTCGCAAACCGCTATCGCTGGCCCTCACTCTGGGAGCCGGTTGAGTATGTCAGAAATCCGCATTGCAGTGATCGGCGCAGACCAGCTTGACCTCGATCATCGCCACGCCCTGAATGCGCTGTCTGATAGCGGCCGGATTGCCGTCTATGCGCTGGAAACAGACACATTAGAAGATGGCCGAGAGGCGTTGCAAAGAGCCGTCGACCTGAATGCGATCGACGCCGCCATCATTGCCGGACGGCGCGCCAATCTCGCCGCCTGGATCGCATTCGCACTAGAAACCGGATGGCCCGTCTATACGCCTCATCCGGTCACAAGCACGCTCGAAGAGATGATCGAAATTCGCCGGTCAGAGCAAATGCACCGACCGTCAATTCTGCAATTCGGCCTGACCAGTCGACACCATGAATCGGTGACCGCCGCCCGTGCAAAAGCGGAGTCGGGCGAATATGGTCAACTGATCAGCATGCGGGGCGTATGCGGGATCGCTGGGACCGAACCCGGCGACAGTGTGATGTTTGGCCCTGCCGCGCAACTGGTTGATATTATGCAAGTCTTTGCCGGGCCGTTCCAAGATGTCACGGGCTTTGCCGACCTCAACCGCCAGGTTGAGCCGGGCGGCGAGACCAATGTTCTGGCCTCGCTTCGCACGCATTCTGGTGTACTTGCCAATCTGCACGCCTCGGCGACGCAATGGCGCCCTACGTTTCGGCTCGAGCTCGGCTTTGAGCGCGGTTATTTATGGTTGGAAGGCCTGAATGGCGAGGAATTTTCCTTCGGCCAGGAAGGGCTGGTCTATGCCCGCACGGACGGCGCCAGCGCTCATCATGAGACGATTGAACAATTCGAGCTGAGCAATGGCATTCAGGTGTCGCTCGAGCGTTTTCTGGCCCGCGTCGCTGATCCGTCCGAAACATCGATCAGTACGAGCCAGGATGCCTTTGACACGCTCAATACCATTCAGCGCATTCTCGCCGCCGATCCCATCTATGCCCCCGTTCAGGAAAGACAGGTTTCATGACCCTTACCGGAGACATCCTCGCCCGCATCGCCCTCGATGCCGGGGCGCTGATCATGCAAGTTTATGCCAGTGACTTTGACGTCTCGCGTAAAGATGACAGCTCGCCCGTGACCGAAGCCGACGAAAAAGCTGAAGCGCTGATACTGGCGGCGCTGGCAGAAGCAGACCCCGATCTGCCTGTAATTGCAGAAGAATCGGTTGCGGCGGGCAAGATTCCCGAACACGAAGACCGGTTTGCGCTGGTGGATCCACTCGATGGCACCAAGGAATTCATCAACAAACGCGGCGAGTTTACCGTCAATATCGGGATTATTGAGAATGGCGTCCCGGTCATGGGCGTGGTCTATGCCCCGGCGCTTAACCGGTTGTTTGTGGCGGAGAACCGCTTTTCGGCCTGGCAAGCAACGGCCGAACCAGGCGGGCCAGTGCCATCAGCCGATGGCCGTACGCCTCTGCGCATTCGCCGCGCACCTGAGGCCGGCGTCACCGCGATCGCGTCTAAATCGCACCGGTCAGACGAAACCAATGCCTTTCTGGACAGCCAGAATGTGAATGACATCATTTCCGCGGGCTCATCGCTGAAATTCTGTCTCATCGCGGCAGGGGAAGCAGACCTCTATCCGCGTCACGGTCGCACCATGGAATGGGATACGGCGGCCGGACAAGCCGTCGCTGAAGCCGCAGGCGCCCGGGTCACCGAGACAGACGGATCGCCGCTCCTCTATGGCAAGCGGGCGCGCGGATATGACAATCCACACTTTATTGTCTGGGGCGACATCACCCCACCTATTTCCGCCTGATGGATGATTCTGACAAATCGTTCACGCGTCTAAGGCTCGACAAAAGCTGCATTTTCTCGTGAATAGAGGCTGACGCGCTGGCGGGGCGTTTCGTCGAGACTATTGTAGAATGACCCTAATGAAAGTCGTAGCTCTTGCCGCGGGCCTTGGCACGCTAACGGCCTGTGCCAGCACCCCCCTTACTTTGAATGATAATCGCATCGTCCCTGGCGAGCGCGTTGGAGATGTCGAAATCGGCATGACGCTCGATCAATTGCTCGCGTTGAAAGGCGTCCCCCGTCAGACCATTCCGATGCGCGGTTCGACCGCGACCACCTATGTGTTTGATGGCCTCACGGTCGGCGCGCATGACGAGGTTTATTGGATCATCGTCCAGGATAGCCGTTTCCGCACAGCGGAAGGGATCGCCAAAGGCGCCGAGCAAATCGCCACGCGCGCTACGTTCGGCGTGCCAGACTGTGTCGTCTCGAAAACCGATACCACCGTCTATGATTACGGCAATATCTATTTCGACGTCGATAATAGCTCCGGCCGTGTGTCCTTGATCGGCGTCATGAACGAGACCAAGAACTGTCAGAGCTAAGGCGGCGCCTACAAATCCTGCAAACTTGGTTGGGCGTCTTCACCGCCCATCCAGGCTTCTTCGAACAGTGATCGGGCATAGGCTTCCGACCGCGCATCGCCTTTGGCTTTGAACGTCTCGGCGAGCCCATACAGCGCATATGCATTATTCGGCGCCTTGATCAGCGTCTTGAAGAATTCGCGTTCAGCGCGGTCATATTGCTTGTCTTGCAGCAATAACATGCCGAGCGTTTGACGGGTTGGATAATACCACCAGGTCGGTTCGAAATAGGGCAATTGCGCCTCAGCCGCCGCGGCCCTCTCCAATCGGTCTATCGCGCCCTTGAGCTGGCCATCTGCCGCCAATAGACGCCCTTCCAGGGTCAGTTCGGCGACGGTCTGGATGCCCGCCAGCGGTGCGAAATATAGCGCATCATAATCTGCAAAGCCGGGCGCGCGGGTGAGGCCTTTCAGCATGCCCAGCTCCGCTTTCGCAGCTTCCAGATCGCCCTGGCGCGCAAACACGGTGCCACGCGCATAATGCCAGGCTGTGCGCATATAGAGATGCGCCGATGCGGGTTCTGGCGCCTCCAGCACAGCCTCATCGCCTGAGAATAGGAGATCGGTAAATATGGTCGAGGCTGCAATATGTTCAGCCAGCGGCGCCGGCGCGGACGGATCCAAAACGGCCAGCGCTTTTAGCTTCGCCGCCATTTCCAGCGCTGTGGACGCATCGCCGGCAAATTGCGAACTCGCAACCACGAAATGAACATTGTGGGGATAATAAACACTACCATAGACCGCGGCATTGTCGGTCGCAGCGATATAGGCCTCATCCGCTTCAATGGCAGCGATGTTTGAGGCATGGGATTTCTTCCATTTCCCCAGCCGCAAATAGATATGCGACGGCATATGCACCAAATGCCCGACGCCAAGTTCCTGGGCGAGCAAGCTGTCAGCATAAGCCTCGGCCCGGTATGGATCGACAGACGATTCAGTGATGTGAATATACAAGTGAATGGCCGGGGCAAAATCCGGGTCCACGGCCAGCGCGTTTTCGATCAATTCAAGCGTGCGCGCCGTGCGGCCCTTCGGATCGCGCGCGCCGGGTTCCCAATAGTCCCAAGGCTGCGTGTCCATATTCGCTTCCGCCGCCAGCGACAGGATGAACTTATCTTCGGGAAATGCGATCGCGACCTTGTCCATGGCGTCGGCAAATTCGCCAGCATTTTCTTCGACTTTTTCGTCGTCAATGATGCTGTAGCGCGTATCCAACGCTTTGATGAGTTTGGTTTCGTGAGGCGTTAGTCCGTCGAGACGCGTGACCGCCTCGCGCGTCGCGATCAACCCGGCCGCACCGCGATCGGGACTATATGGAATGTTGATATTGCTGCCGAAAGACAGGCCCTCTCCCCAATAACACATCGCACATTCGGGGTCGGCGGACTGCGCCATTCGGAACGCGGCAATGGCTTCATCGTGATTGAAATTGGCCATATGAGCGAGGCCCGTATCGAACCAAAGCTGCGCGTCTTCGCTGCTTGTCGTAATCGCATAATGGAAATGCTCGACCACTTCGGCGGGCAAAGCGAAGGGGGATCCGTAATCAAAGCCAGGATTGAGGCCTGCTGCTGCTTCCAGCGAGGCGATTGATGCTTCTGACGCCCGGCTGCTGCACATGCTTTGCGACAAGATCACCGGATCAATAAACGGCTTGGATTCTTCTGTTTCCGCCGTTTCCGTTGGCGTTGCGCTCTCCGTCGTCTCCGACGGTGCGATCGACTCAATCAGCTCGCATGATCCGAGGCTCAGCGCGCCCATGGCAGCGCCTGCCAAACATAATTTCTTGATGGTCATTTTTCGTCCTCCCGGGCGGGAGTATGCCACAAAATTTAGGTTTTATTAACCATGCCCAAGCGAAAGGCGCGTCACAGCCTGGTAGACGGACAAGAAAAGTCCAGACGGCCTGTAAGCCGGGTTCTGTTCCCCCTTGCGGGTTCAGCAGCCATTCCTCTACGACGCGCGTTGCCGCGCGCCTGTTGCGACACACCCGGGGCGCAGGCTGAAGACGGCCTGTATACGCCCCCTATTCGGTCTTGCTCCAGGCGGGGTTTACCTTGCGGGCCGCGTCGCCGAAGCCCCGGTGGGCTCTTACCCCACCCTTTCACCCTTACCCCTGATCAAGTCAGGGGCGGTTTGCTTTCTGTGGCACTTTCCCTCGGCTTGCGCCGGGTGGACGTTATCCACCGCCTTGTCTCCTTGGAGCCCGGACTTTCCTCCAGCAAGCAAGCTTGCCAGCGACTGCCCAGCCGTCTGGAGCGGCGGATATAAGCGATCTGAACGGGAATCGCCAGCCCCTGCCCCGACGACGCCGTTGTTGGCCGCAGATGGGTATGCTCCCTTGGGTATGAAATCAGATCGGGAGCATAGACATGGACTTAAAACTCAGCGGAAAAAAATGCGTCATTCTTGGTGGCACACGCGGAATTGGCCGGGCCATTGCCGACACGCTGGCCGATGAAGGCGCTGATATTGCCATCTGCGCGCGCAATGCTGACCAAATCGCTGCCGCCGTCGGAGAGCTGAAAGCGAAGGGCGTGAATGCCATTGGCGGATCGGTGGATGTCACAGATGGTGAGGCCTTGAAAGCCTGGATTACGTCGGCCGGAAATGAGCTTGGCGGGATCGATATCCTCGTCTCGAATGCCGGTGCTATGGCGCAGGGCAATGATGAAGCGTCGTGGAAGCAAAACTTCAATCTCGACGTGCTTGGCGCCGTCAATGCATTTGAGGCGGCCGAGCCCTTCCTCGGCAAAGCGGCGGACGCGAATGGAGATGCAGCGTTCGTGATTATTGCATCCATCTCGGCGGCGGTCGCCGACCAGGCGGGCTCCTACGGGCCGATCAAAGCGGCGCTCATTCATATGGCCAAAGGCCTGGCGAGACAGCATGCCAAGCGCGGAATTCGGACCAATGTGGTCTCGCCCGGCATGGTTTATTTCGAAGGTGGCGTCTGGCATATGGTCGAACAGAATATGCCCGATTTCTTCAAACAGGCGGTTTCGCGCAACCCGACCGGTCGCTGTGCAACGCCCCAGGAAATCGCCGATGCGGCGGTGTTCCTGGCGAGCCCAAGATCGTCATACACGACCGGGTCCAATTTGATCGTCGATGGAACCGTGTCCAATCGCGTCAACTTTTAGTCTCGGAGAAGGCATATGAAACTCTACAATTCTGTCGGACCAAACCCGCAAGTGGTGCGTACATTCATGGCCGAGCGAGGCATTTCGATCCCGCTGGAAGAGGTCGACATAATGGGCGCGGCCAACCGCCAGGCTGATTATCTGAAAGTGAACCCGGCCGGCCAATTGCCCGCGCTTGAACTGGATGATGGGTCAATCGTGACAGAGATCACGGTGATCTGCGAGTATCTCGATGAAACCCAACCCGGCGACCGGCTGATGGGCGACACAGCCGAAGACCGCGCGCGGATCAGAAGCTGGACGCGCTGGGCGGACTTGAACGTGTGCGAACCGCTTGCCAATGGATTTCGGTTCTCTGAAGGCTTGCCGCTGTTTCAGGACCGCATGCGCTGCATCCCTGAGGCGTCTGCGGGGCTGAAAGCCTGCGTGCAGGACAAATTGACCTGGTTGGATGGCCAATTGGGTGAACGTCAATTCCTCACCGGCGACCGGTTCACCCTGGCCGACATTCTGTTATCGAGCTTCCTAACCTTTGGCGGGCAAGTCGGCCAGCCGCTCAATCGGGATCTGAAAACGCTGAGCGCCTGGTATGATCGCTGCCGAGCCCGAGACAGCGCCAACGCTTAGCAAACGGGGCGCACTGGATCATGCGCCCCAATTGATTTCGCTATCCGCCAAATTGCCAGGAAGCGGCGATCTTCACATTTACGCCCGGCTCGACCACGCCAGCAAAGGTTCGCTCATACTCTTCATCGAAGACATTATCGACGCCGAGATCGAGCCGAAGCCCATCAATCGCTGACGGACGCCAGGTCGCGTAAACGTCGAGCACGGTGTAGCCATCGCGTTCATCTTGCAGCGTGAAGCCCCCAGCCCCATCCGACACCCGCTGCTCGAAATCACCGGCATGCTGAACCCGCACGCCGACCAATGCGTTCCATTCGGGCACTTTCAGGCCAAGATTGAGGGCGGCGCGATCCGGCGTCAAAGACCCAAGATCAGATCCGTCTGATACGTTCGTGCCTTCGATGCTCGAATAGCTCGCCCGGGCAAAGAAACGATCGGAATCGTAATGCAGTTCGCCCTCGAACCCGCTCAGTTCCGCTTCGTCCACATTTGCCGATTCCGACGTTCCCCAGTCGCAGGGCTGGAAGAAAGGCGGCGCAAAACAGTTCGGCGACGGCGCCACATTGACCGACAGGTTGATCAAATCGTCGGCGTCGGTTTCGAAATAGGAGACTTTCGCTTGCAAGCGGTCACTCGCTGAGAAAATCTGCTCGAAATCGACCCCCGCGCCAAACTCGAGGGTCTGGGTCTCTTCCGGCACCAGGTCCGGGTTTGGAATGAAATTGTTCGGGGCAAGAACGAAAGACCCCATGGCAGGGTTGAACAGGACCGGATGCGGAATCGAGAAGTGCACCCCATCCAAGTAAAGTTCATTGATCGATGGCGCTCTGAACCCTTCCGAATAGGACCCAAACAGGCGAAGCCAGTCGGCGCCGTTTGGGGCAAAACTCGCGGCAAAACGCGGCGACAGCGCATCATCTGAGTTTTCCTCATCCGGCGCAATCGTGGACGAGCTTTCAAACTCATCAAACCGAACCCCTGGGATCAGGACGAATTGACCAGCCGGGGTTTCGACAATCGACTCCAACTGCGCAAAGACGCCAACAAACTCGCTTTCGCCGTTCGGTACACCGCCACGTGTTCCATCATTGGTTTGATCATCGGTACCGGTCTGTTCATCCTTGTACCAATCGCCGCCAATGGTCAGCGTGGTTTCGGCCGAACCGATCGTAAACCGCGAGGCATTGCGGGCAGAGAATCCGGTGGTTTCGATATCGCGTATGGTCGTGCGCGGCACCGTGGCATCAAACTCGTCGACATCGCTGGAGGTTTGATAGGCGGTGATCGCCACATCCACCCAGTCATTGTCGACCGGGTTGAAATTCAGACCGACGCGGAACGTATCGGTTGTGATGTCCTTATCGACATCCCGGTCCAAAATGCCATCGCCCGTGCCCGCTATGCCCTGGCCATTGTTCGGCTCAATGGCAAAATTGGTGAAACGCTGCCACGAGCCTTCGATGGAAAGCGCATCGGTGAGCGCGTAGCTGCCTTTCAGCAATGCGGTCTGGATATCGTCATCCGATGGCAGGTCGGCGCCTGATGCGAGCTCAATGTCACCGGATTGTCGAATTCCGAAACTGGCCAGTCCGTCAAAGTCGCCTTGCTGTGTAAATGCCGTGATCGAGGCGAGGGTTTCTTCATTGACGCTTTGATAGCCAACCCGCGCCCGGGCGCCCCACGTCTCTCCCTCGCGCAACAAATCAGCGGCATCGACGCTCTCAAAGGCGAGAACACCGCCGACAGCGCCGGACCCATAAAGCGCGGAGGCGGGTCCGCGCACGATTTCCGCAGTGCCGATCAGTTCAGGATCAACAAAAAAGCGGCCATCATGCGCCGAGGTAAAACTTTGGCGCGCGCCATCGAGCAGGATCAGAACATTCTGCCCTGACAGGCCGCGAATGCTCGGCAGCTCGCCTGAACGACGCGGCCCGCCCGTGAAATCAAGACCGGGAACGTCTCTCAGCGCATCCGAAATGGCAGACGGCGCCAAGGTTTCGAGCGCGTCCCGATCGACCACGGTAACTTGGCCCGGATAGTCAAACACAGGCAGTGGATTCGACGTGCCGTAAACTGTGATCGTATCCTCTCGAAGCTCGTCATCCGCAGCTTCTTCAGCTGCCAGCCCCGGTGAGATCGCCAGAAGCGTTGAGATCAATAAACAGGTTTTCACACTGCGAGTTCGGCGCGCGGCGGGAGATCGGTTTTTCATAATGTACCCTAGAGTTTTCTGAGAATGGTTCGCAAAAACTCCTATGGCAGGTTCGATTCTGTATTGCAAATGATTCTTACTTTCATTATCAAGAAAATCATCTTCTCACCCGATTTCGACCTAAGGATCAGACATGTTGAACACTCGAATATGGCTTTCTGCAGCAGCGAGCCTCTCCATCCTGGCGCTCGCGCCCGCCTGCACGACCACTGCTATTCAAGCCGCAGCGCCGCTTGCGGTCGACGCTGAAACCGCCTCCTTCGAACAGGATCGCCAATCGATCCTCGCCATGACCGGTGACTACAAAGTCACGTTCGATTTCACTGAAACCGTTTCCTTTGTCATCGGATATGAGTTGAAAGAGCCCAAACTCTCTGGCGGTCATGAGTCGGTTCGTGTGGTGGAAGACCGCGGCGATTTTATCAGCTTGCAGCATCTGCTCGTCGTCGGTCCGGACAGCGCACCTGTTGTCGTCAAACACTGGCGCCAGGACTGGCAATATGAGCCCGCCCGGGTCCTCACCTTTATTGGCGGGAATGCCTGGGAATGGCGCGAGGTACCGGCTTCAGAACGCGCGGGCACCTGGTCTCAAACGGTCTATCAAGTCGACGATGCGCCGCGTTATGGCGCCGTCGCTGAATGGACTTACAAGGACGGCATCGCCGAGTGGACGCCGGCGCATGAATGGCGCCCCTTGCCGCGCCGGGACATGACCACCCGCGATGACTATCACGCTGTGAACGCTGTCAATCGCCATGTCATCACGCCTTGGGGTTGGGTGCACGAACAGGACAATTCCAAACTCATGCTGGATGCCGCGCCGCAGGTTCTCGTCCGGGAGGTTGGCGTCAACACGTATAAGGCTTTCGATGATTATCCGGTCGAGGCCGCTGAATCCTATTGGGCTGGAACGGCCGATTATTGGGCGGGCATCCGGGACGAATGGACCCGCATCGCAGCCGAGAATGATCGCTTCGCCATCACCATTAAAGGCGAAACCGAAGATCTCTACATGCCCCTGCTTGAGCTCGCGAACGAAGTGAATCGCAGCGACAAGGAGCTGGACACGGCGCTTGCGGAGGCACGCGATGTGATGGGCAGCTTCGTCACCGGCGACATTGGTTTGCTCGCAGATCGCCTGCGCCCAACGACCAAACTCGCCAGCACAGATTACTAATGGCGCGCCTTGTCTTTCCGGTAGTGGCCGCCGCGCTTGTAGTGGGCGCGGCGGCTGCCGACACTGCTTATGTGAAGCCCTCGACCTTTTCCCCCAGATCCGGCCAGATGATCACGGTGGAAGTGGCCTTCAATGATTATTGTTGTGAGCCGCGCTATGCGGTTCGAACCGACACGTTCGCCGTCATCGGACCTGATGGCATCGCGGCGCCGCCTGACCGGGTCGAGGCCTTCTCAAACACTACGATTTTGGAACATACGATCGACGCCCTGGGGACCAGCCGCATCACCACTGGCGAACGCCTCGGCCGCAAGGGCGAGTACGTTTTGATCGATGGCACCTATCATTTGGTCAACAGCCCGGACGCTGAACCAATCATCATCCCCGATGGCACCCCAATCCTCTCCTCCCAGACTGCAACTGTCACAGATGCTTATTTAACAGTTGGCGCGCAGGATTGGGGGGCTATCCGGGCCAAGGTTGGACGGTTGGCGATTGAGCCGGCCCTGCATCCCAATACGGCGCGCGTGGGCGCGCCATTTATCGGCCGGGTCACGCTCGACGGTGCCCCCGTCGCAGGCGAAGAAATTCTCCTGACCAACGAAGTGCAACGCCTTCATGGTCAGGGCGGCGAGGTCACGCAAACGGATGCGGACGGCATATTTGCCGTGACCTTCGCAGACCCCGGGACGCATCTGATCATGGTGCGGCTGCAAGCCCCTGCCCCGGCTGGCGCAGAGACGGATATTCGCAGCTACACGACCGCTCTCACCCTGAATGTTGCGCCAAACTGATCAATCGACGCGCGTCAGAACGTAAAAGTCGCCTGGCGCGGTGCCCCAGAGTTGCGCGCGGTCCATATCGAACCCGCGTTCGGCAACTGACAAGGACGTGGGCGAGAGGACCGATTCAGCCCCAATCCGCATTTGTGTGCCGCGTCGGCTCGAGGTGATGATGCAGGTTTCTGGATCAACAATTCCGCGCCAGACAGTGTCAGATAAGCTCCAGACTTGCGCGCAGCCTTCTTCAAGACCGACCGACAAATCATCCAGCGACAATGCGGCCAGCGCGCCCGGCTTGTCCCACAGGTCGGCATGGGCTTCAGCATCTTCAAATGTCCACGCCGTCTGCTTCACCCGCCCGTCAGACAGCGTCTGCAATTGCAAGATTCGCTGGCGATAAACCGATAGATCCGCTTGGTGATTGACTTGATAATAGACCCATTCACCCGGCCCGAGCGCATCAATGCGAAGCCGCCGGTCTTGCATCGCTTCATCTGTGCCAAGGGCCACCTCAAAGCGCCCTTCCATGTCCGAGGCGAGACGTTGGCTCGGCGTCATGTCCGGCGCCGTTGCGCAGGCGCCCGTGCTCAAACTCAAGAGCAATATTGATGCGATCAATCTCATCTTGTCTGGTCCCCTTCTGCCTCAGTGCAAGCCATATCAAAACCTGTTCAGTCTTCCCAGATCAAGGGGGTGACCTTGTCCTGCAAGAGTTCAATCAGGTTCGGATCCATGTATCGATACAGATCCGGGATATCGAGCACATGCACGGTCTTGTATCGCAATTCGTCCCGAAACTGCGCGCGCAGGCGCGCCCGGTGCTTGTCCTCCATCACAAAAATCAAATCTGCCCAGCGAATGTCGGCAACGGAAATCGTTCTTTTGGCCGCGCGGGCTGTGCCCGCCGACCGAACGGAAAGGCCCGGCATCTTGCGAAACACAGCCTCACCCGTCGGACTGCGCCATTGATTCTTGGAACAAACAAACAGGACATGAATCGGGTCTGAATCGGCCAAAAGTGTTTCCCATTCGCGCTGCGGCCAAAACCGACCAAGCTTCTGGGCACGTTTCAATTTCGCCGAACGAAAGTAAAGCAAACGCCATTGCTTTTCTTGCCAACAGGCGCGCGCCTCGGGTTTGGATGTGCGTCGGCCATGCTTGCGCGCCTGCGCGCGTCGCCAAGCTCTGCTGCGGTGTGTCATCAATATGATCCTCGTTTGGTGTACGGTTCAGCAGCCGCAGCAATACGAGGAGGATGAAGCCTTTATGCCAAAAATAGCGGGTGGACAAGTCCGATCAATTTTAGTGTGCGAAGGTCGGCCAGTCCCGTGACCTGATCCTGCACCCAGCGTCGCTGAAAGGCACGAACGACCGCCTCGGTCGCATCGTCATAAGTGCCTGAGGGGTCCAGCGCATAGCCAATCTCTGCCAGCATGTCCTGCATCCGACCTATGGCTTCGGCGTCATCGCCGGGGCCGAGCCCCTTGCCGATCAGGTGCGGTCCATCCGTTTGCACTTGGCTCGTCGTCATGTGCTCCGCGGCAGTCTCCGAAACAGGCCAAGGTCCAATCCTGGCCCGCGCAAGACGCGCCCATGGAAAGTGCTCTCCGGGATCAGCCTTGCGCGATGGGGCGATATCGGAATGCCCCACAATCCGCGTCGCGGGAATGGTCCAACGCGCCAAGATACCGGTGCAGAGCTCGATCAAGGCGTCGACTTGCGCCTTTGGATAAGGCGGCAAGACATTGTCTGCCAGCGGCCAGTCATGTCCGCCATTGACGATTTCGATGCCGATCGAACGGGAATTGAGGTCCTCATCGCCTTGCCAGCTGGAAACACCGGCATGCCAAGCCCGCTTGTCTTCACCCACCAATTGAACGATGCGTCCGTCTTCCCAGACCATGTAATGCGCCGAAACCGCGGCCGCTTCATCCCGCATGCGATCCAATGCGGCTTGCCCCGTCTCCATTCCGGTATAATGCAAAACCAGCATATCCACCGGATGCTTGCGGTCATTGAAATTTGGGCTGGGCAGCGCCTCAATTTTCATTCTTTGACGCCTCTCACTTTATCGCCGAGCGCGGCTTCAGGCATAACCCGATTTGGCCTGATGAGAATAACAAACACGCCCCCCAAGGAAATCGCAGCGCCGACCACGAGTTGCAAGGTCAGCACTTCACTCAGAAGCACCACGCTGAGCACCACGCCCCAAATCGGCGTCATCAAGGTGAGCGGCGATAAGAGCGAAATGTCATACTTCTTAATCAGCGTGTAAAAGCCGCCATGGCCAAAAACGCTGACCCCAAGCACAGCAAACGCAGTGGCCAGCCAGACGAGCCAGCCGCCTTCGACAAACGTACTCCAGCCATTCATGTCGCCTTCGATGAAGCCGGACACGGCGAATAGCGGCGCAAAGCTGAACAGCCCGATCCAGGCCTGCATCTGTAAGGCGCTGATCGATGGCATACGCTTCATCAGGATCCCTGCGCCCGAAGCGACGAGCGCGGCGAAGACCACGTAAAGCAGTCCAAATGTGAGCTCGAAGGTTTGCGGATCAACCGCAATCAAGATGGCGCCTGCAAAAGCCAGCATGATCCCCAGGCCGCGCCGCCAACCCACCTTCTCACCCAGAAAGGCCATGCTCATCAGGGTCGAGAAGGGTACGCCAAGCTGTCCAACCACCGACACCGCACTGGCTTCGGCATTGGCAAGTCCCATGAACAATAAGGCAAAGTGTACAGCGCCCATGCCCATCGCGATGAGAAACAAAGTGCCCAGATGTTTGGGAATGGGCCGCAAGAACCAAAACAGCACCAGAACGATCCCGGCAAACCGCATCCCGGCGAAAAAAATTGGCGGCACGCCGGCATCGGCGACCACCCATCGCGTCACCACCAGATTGAGCCCCCAAACAAAGCAGACAGCCGCAAGCAAAAGGAAGTCGCGAAAGTTCATGCAGCCGCCCTAACAGGCTTTGGTGACAAGTCCATCATGCATTCTCGGGCAGAAGCGCGACCAGGTTTTCCAGCCGGTCAGCTTCCGATGCCGGTTTGTCCCAGCGGATCCGATTGATCCGCGGAAAGCGCATGGCGATGCCTGATTTGTGCCGCGGGCTGCGTTGCAAACCTTCAAAGGCGACTTCCAAGACCAGGCCATGATCCTTCGTCGCGGTGACCGAACGCACAGGCCCGAACCGCTCCAGCGTGTTGTCGCGCACGAATTTATCGAGTTGTTTCAGCTCATCATCGGTAAATCCAAAATAGGCTTTTCCAACAGGGGTCAGTTGATCTGATCCGTCGACTTCGCGCCACACTCCGAATGTGAAGTCCGAATAGAAACTCGAGCGCTTGCCATGCCCCCGCTGCGCGTAAAGCAGAACCGCATCGATCAGGAATGGATCGCGTTTCCATTTGAACCAAGGCCCCTTCGGACGACCGGCTTCGTACAGACTGTCCCAGCGTTTCAGCATGACGCCTTCAATCTCTGGCGCTGGCGGCTCATTGCGAGCGCGTTCAAGCGCCTCGATGGATGTGACTTCAACCAGAGGCGACAAGTCGATGCGATCGGTTTCAAGCTGCCCGACAAATTTTTCCAATCGCGCCCGGCGCGTTCGAAAGTCTTGCCCGCGCAAGTCTTCCTCGCCCTCGACCAATAAATCATACACCCGAATGAAGGCGGGGCGGGCCTCCATTTGTTTCTTGGTCACCGTTCTGCGGTTTAGACGCTGCTGCAGCTCGTTGAACGGCGCCGTCCCGCCATCCGCTGTTCGCACCAATAATTCGCCATCCAGCGCGGCCTGAAACTCCATCGCGGCGAGCACGTCTGGAAATGTATGACTGATATCGTCGCCTGTTCTGGTATAGATGCGGCGCGTCTCGCCTTCTGAAACCGCTTGGACGCGAATGCCGTCATACTTCCATTCTGCGGCAAAATTGTCTGCATTGATCAAATCAGGATCGATCGCATCGGGGTTTTCCCGATCCTTCTTGGCCACCAAAGGGTGCGCCAGCATGACCGGGCGAAACGGCGCTGCAACATCTGGTTCGGGTTTCTCAGCCTTGCCGTCGAGCCACGCAAACAGGCTGAGATAAGGCGGCTCCAGTCCGTGCCAGATTTCCTCAACCTCGCTTGGCTCGACGCCGCCAAACTGAGCCGCTGCGACTTTCGCAAGGCGGGCCGACACGCCAATTCGCAGTCCGCCAGTCACCAGCTTGAGCAGCGCCCAGCGCCCTCTTGAATCCAGCGCATTGAGCCAGCCTTCGATCAACCGTTCACCTTGAGATCGCGTTGCGTCGGAGAGCTGGTCCACCACTTCGCTCAGACTCGGCACCCGATTGGCGCCATGCTCTGTCGGCCAAATCAGACTGACCGTGTCAGCAAGGTCGCCGACATAATCGTAAGACATGCGGAACAGTTCATGATCGACCTTGCTTTCCGCCAGGCGGCGCACGAGCCCGGCCTTAACGCCCGGCAGCTCGATCTCATTGGTCAATGCCGCCAGCGCCCAGCCGCGCTCCGGGTCTGGCTGCGTGGCAAAAAAGTCGGCCATCAGCGCCAGTTTGCTGTTGCGCGATGGGGTCAGCAATAAGCGCTCAAGCAGATGGGCAAAGGATTCCATGGCGGCTGATATGGCGTGGCTGGGACGGGCGGTCCAGTCTGTCGACCTCGCGGCCAAATTGCCGTTAGGGCAACATCATGCTATAAGTATTGGTGTAGGAAGCGGCTTTGCCAGTCCGCGCAGGCTTTCAAAGCCACGTATAGTAATCTTAGACGAGACCAAAGACTGTACGCGGACTGGCCGCTTTCACTTCCCCTAGACCTTGAACACGCCCAGCGAGTTTCCTTCTGTGTCGATGGCATAGAAGAAGGATCCGGCGGGAATGGTGATGACGTCTGAGACAACCTCACCGCCCGCCGCCTTTACCCGCTCCATGGCCGCATCAAGCTCGCTGAACACGGCGACATGAGCGGTGATCCCTTCGCCGCGCTTGGCGGGCGTGCCGGGATAAAGATGACCGGCGGCGCCGGCACCGCCGGGATAGGGCAACATCGCCGTGGGATTCGGCGCTTCATCGATCAGGTTCAAGGGTTCTTCGAGAACCGTTTCGTAGAATTTCTGCGCCCGGGCCATGTCGGCGACGGGGATTTCTGCCCAGACAATGCGGTTCGGATAGGGTTCGGTCATTGGCTTGCTCCTTTTGGTGTTTCGGACCAAGCCAACTATCTCATGAGCGTACTGCCATTTTCTGGCAGCAGCCCTCGCCCGGGTGTCTCCTAATATCCGTCGGCATTGCCATCCTTGCGCATTTCAGTGGCTGCGATCCAGGCGCCGCTGTCAAAGTCCCGCATGATGGCTTGATAACCGCCGCCATTCGCCCGGCAGCATTCCACAGTGTGGCCCCGGCGTTCCAGTTCAAGCCGCGCCTCAACCGGAATTCCACTTTCGAGATGGACCACGCCCATATCGCTTTCGCAGGGATCGCCGCCTAGATCATCCGTCGGTTCACATCCACCGCGATGCTCCCAGCGGGCCGCATCGCCGGCTTCCTGAAGGCCCATGTCGAAATCGATCAGGTTGAGAATGATCTGAACATGGCCCTGCGGCTGCATGCCCCCGCCCATCAAGCCAAAGCTGAGCCAGGGCTCGTAAGGGCAGGCGATCTCAGGCGCCACCGCGCGAACCTGGCACCCCGGCATATCCTTCTTGAAGGCAAATGCTGGAATGATGGTATGGAAGGGTCGTTTGCTTGGCTCGAATACATTCGGATGGTCCGGGTCGAGGCTGAACAGTTGGCCGCGATCCTGGAACATGAAGCCCAGCCCATCCGCAACCAGCCCAGAGCCCATGCCGCGATAATTCGATTGAATGAGCGACACCATCATGCCGTCCTTATCGGTCACGGTGAGATAGGTTGTATCGCCATCCTCAAGGACAGCATCAGCCGCCGCGTAGCCCGGCGCCGGCGGCGCCATGGCTTGGTCGAGACGGATCGCCTCTCCGCGCTTTGCATTATAACCAGGTCGAACAAAGGTCTTCTGATCAATGCCGCTAAAGGCGGGATCAGCGTACCCAGCCGCGCGGTCTGTGAAGGCCAAACGCTTGGCTTCGATCTGAGCCATCAGACTGTCGGCCGACCCGAAGCCCATTTGGCGCAAGTCGAAGCGCTCCAACATTTCCAACATTTGCAAGGCCGCGACGCCTTGCGTGTTTGGACCCAATTCGCACAGTTTGACCAACTCGCGATACTCAACGCAAATTGGCTCGACCCACTCGCCATCATGCGCTGCGAAGTCTTCGAACCGAAGATATCCGCCAATGCGCTCGAAATATTCGCCCATCGTGTGTGCGATATCGCCGGTATAGAAATCCTCTGGTCCGACATAGGCGATGCGTTCGAGCGTATCGGCCAGGTCGGGATTGCGAAACAAAGACCCTTCGACCGGCGTCGGCGAGAAGAAGGTCTTTTTGGCATTGTCATATTCTTCCAGCATGCCGCTCTCATAAGCAGGCTCAAACCGTTGTGGCCCGAACTGCCAATAATAGGCGATGACCTCCGGAATCGGCGCGCCCTCGCGGGCGTAGCGGATGGTAGGTTCCATCAATGTGTTGAAGGGCAAGCGTCCAAACCGTTCATGCAGCGCGCCCCAGGCCTCGACTGTGCCGGGAACCGTCACCGGCGCGGCGCCAAATGGTGGCAGCTCTTCGCCGTCCATGAACGCGTCGGCCTTGGCCTGCATATCTTCCAGCGTCGCACCCGCGGGCGAGCGACCCGAACCATTATACCCATAGAGCTGACGCGATTGCGGATCCCAGACAATGGCATAGAGATCGCCGCCGATGCCATTGCCGGTGGGCTCAACCAGGCCCAGCATGGCATTCGCGGCAATTGCCGCATCCATGGCCGTCCCGCCGCGCTTCATAACATCCAGCGCGGTTTGCGTGGCAAGCGGATGCGCCGTGGCCGCCGCCCCGTTCGGGGCGACCACCGCCGATCGGGTCCCAAGGTCCCGGCCAGACGGTTGTCGATCGCCAGGCCCCAGGATCGGATCTGCGGCTGGGGCTTCTTCCGCCACCGACAGAACCGGCTTCACCGACGGTGCTTCGGCGGATTGCAGATTAACACTCACGCAGGCGGTAAGGCCCAGTGCGAGTGCGCTGACCATTATGGTGTGTTTCAACATGCTTCGTCTCACCCTCAACTGTTTGAGGAGAGCTTAGCGCGCTTCGGCGGCTTTGCGAGTCACGAACCTGTGCATTGGTTTCGCAACGCGGCACCCAGGCGCGTCCGAACGCATCGAAATAGCTTTGAATGAGCCCCTCAAGCATAGCTGACCACCTCATACTCGATGCCATCATGATCGTGAAAATAAAACCGGCTGCCGGGCTCATAGGTCTGGTGACTATGCGTCTTGATCCCGTATTCGAGGATCCGTTTCTCGGCCGCGGCCAGGTCATCGACCAGAATGCCGAGATGATTGACGGCGCCGGCGAGGCGATAGTTTTCATTTTCGGCCAGGGCACGCGGATGACCAACGCTATACAGCGCGACATAGTCGTCTTCATTGCCGACATGAACCGAGCGGCCGCCATGGATCGAGTCTCCACTCCAGCGAATCTTCCAGCCGAAAAGATCGGACAACATTTCCGCCGTTTTATTGGGATCGGTCACCGTCAAATTGACGTGTTCAAGAATGGCTTTTGACATGATTTACTCCGTAACTTGATTGCTTGGAGTTCCTCGTGTAATTCCTAAACCTAAGTTTAGGTCAAGGTATTTTTTGAAAGAAAGTCATGGCGATGAAACGAGGCCTTTCAATTGGGGATTTGGCCAGCCGTACGGGGCTCTCGGTGTCGGCCATTCGGTTCTATGAAAAAAAGGGCCTGGTCACCCCCGATCGCAATGAGGGCAATCAGAGGCGCTTTGAAGGTTCCGATATTCGACGGCTCTCTTTCATCCTGATTGCGCAGCAAATGGGCCTAACCATCGAACAAATCAAAGAGGTGATGGCCAGCCTGCCAGAGGGCCGAACGCCGACAAAATCCGACTGGACGAAAATCTCACGCAGGTTTCGCAAAACGCTGGATGAGCGCATCGCAATGATGGAGCGTATGCGAGACCGGCTCGACGGATGTATCGGGTGCGGGTGTTTGTCGCTGAAGGTTTGCAGTCTGTACAATCCAGACGACAAGGCCCGCCGTCTCGGCACCGGCCCGCGATATATTGTCAGCGACGAGCGCTAGGAATAGCGATTGCGAACCGTCGCCCACATGGCCCGCAATCCACACGCTGCGCCGCCGGCGGGTCGTCCATACTTGCCCTCTCGCCAGGCCCACACATCCAGGTGAACCCAGGATTTCGCATCGACAAATTGTTTAAGAAAAATCGCCGCTGTGATTGACCCGGCCATGCCACCCGAAGCGCTGTTGACCAAATCTGCAATCGGGCTTTTCAGCATCGACTTGTACGGCGCCCAGAGCGGCATCCGCCAAGCCGGATCGCCGCTTTCTGCCGCGCCGCCCGCAATATCGGCTGCCAAGGCTTCGTCATCTGTATAATATGGCGCCAGATCGGGCCCGAGCGCCACCCGCGCAGCGCCCGTGAGCGTCGCGAAATCGATCAGAAGGTCGGGTTCTTCCTCGCAAGCGCGGGTTAGCGCGTCACCGAGGATCAGACGCCCTTCCGCATCGGTATTATCAATCTCGACGCTCAGCCCCTTGCGGCTGGACAGCACGTCGCCCGGTCGAAACGCATCGCCCGCGATCGCGTTCTCAACCGCTGGAACATAGAGTTTCAGATGAACCGGCAGGTTGGCGCCCATGACCAGTTCAGCCAGCGCGATGGCGTGCGCTGCGCCGCCCATATCCTTTTTCATCAACCGCATATAATTTCCGGTCTTGAGGTTCAGCCCCCCCGTATCGAATGCCACGCCCTTGCCGACCAAAGCCAGCTGCGGATGCTTGGGATCGCCCCAGCTCAATTCCATAATCCGCGGCGCTTCCGGTCCGGCGCGTCCAACCGCATGCACCATCGGATAGTTTTGCTCGAGCAAGGCGTCCCCGATCACGGTCTGCAAAGTCGCACCATGGCGTTCCGCCAGGTCGCTGATCGTGCCCTGAATTTCGGGTGGGCCCATATCTTCAGCCGGCGTATTGACGAGGTCGCGCAGCCGATCGACCGCAATCGCCTCCCGGATCATCGATTCGCCTTTCGACCCGACCACCAAGCGGGGCGGCGTTGCTTTTTCGCTCAGGTATCGATCAAACCGATAGGCGCCGTCGGCCCATCCTGCCGCAATATGCTCAATCGGATAGCCGCCATCTCGCGCGATTTCATAGTCGGCTTCAGGAAGCTTGGACGATAATGCCGCCACGGCGAGCCCATCTGTACCGGCGCCAAGCCCGCCAAGCACTTCAAGCACGTCTCCGGCCTCATTCGCGTTGATCACAAATTCGCCCACACCCGCCTTGAAATCATTCGCCCGCGCGAGGTTTAACAACGCCTCTGAGACATCCCCTTTGGTCGCTTCATCGCTCCATTGGCTGGAGGAAAAGAGATGAAGCTTCGCCGGGGTCTTGGCTGATTCAATCAGAGCTGTGTGTTTGGGCATCTTATTTTCCGCACAAGTTAATGTCAGAGCCAGTTTTGTTAACCTGTTCTTGACCAGGACGCTGGCATGTTGGCTCCACTTACAGCCTCGGAGCCTCGAAAATGTCCAGAGCCAGAACTGTTAAATACGCTTTTCCGGGCCTCGCACTCATCGCGATTGCGGGCTGCGCCACAACGGAGGCCGCAGAGCCATTGAGCGCCGAAGAACAGGCCTATCAAGACGCGATTCAACAAGCATTGGAACCGGCCACCGCTGAAGAGATTGCGCAGGCGGAACGCTCCGACCCGATCACGCGCGCCAATTTTTGGGCCAATGAGTACCAGAAAAATGCTGGCGATCTGGCGACCACAATTTCTTTCATGCGGGCGCTGCGCCGTCTGGGCAGCCATGACCGCGTCTTGGAGATTGCCTCCACTTCGATCCCGATCCATCCGAACAGTTATGAGCTGTATCTGGAGGTTGGCCGATCCTATCTGGCGACAAATCGCCCAAACGAAGCGGCGCAAGCCTTTGTTCGAAGCGCCGATTTTGCGCCGGAGACCGAAGCCACACCGCTGGCGGCGTTGGGCGTCGCCTTCGATCGGCTGGAAAGCCACAACCAGGCGCAAGAAGCCTATCAAATCGCTTTGGAGCGTGAACCGACGCGAGTTTCGACCCTGTCTAATTATGGCCTGTCGCTCGCCTTGACCGGAAATCTGGTGGAAGCTGAAGCGGCGCTCCGCAAAGCGGCCGAACAACCGGGCGCAGATGTCCGCGTGCGGCAAAACCTGGCACTGATCCTAGGATTACAGGGCCGGTTTGATGAAATGATCAGCGTTGATCCAACCGCGCCGGCGCGAAGTGTTCAAGCCAATCAGAACGTGCTGCGCGAAATGGTCATGCCGACCCGCAATTATGAAAGCCTAAAAAATCTCGATGACGTGCTGTCAGAAATCCAGAGCGCGCCGGGCGCGCAGCAGGATATGCCGGACCTCAACGAAGCCGAGGTGATTTCTGACTCCATGGACGATCCGATCGATCAGGAGATTGCCGGCGCACCAGTGACACCGCGTCCGACAGGTTTGCGACCGAAATTACGGGGTCCGCAGGACGGCTAATCGCCTTTACATTCCACGCTGTGAGAAGGTCACCCCTTAGGGACCAGCGGCTTTAGCCGTTCTCTGACTGCATCCGCATCACTTTGATCACCGCTGGTCCAAGCACCACCAGGAACAGAACCGGCAGGAAGAACAAAATCATCGGAACGGTGAGCTGAGCAGGCAGCGCCGCGGCTTTCTTTTCTGCCGCTTGCATCCGCATTTCGCGGTTTTCTTTAGACATCACACGCAGCGCGTCCCCAAGCGGCGTACCGTAGCGTTCGGCCTGAACCAGAGCCATGGTCACCGCTTTGACGCCTTCATGACCGGTTCGGCGGGCCAGGTTCTCATACGCCATACGACGTTCTTGCAGATAAGACAGCTCGGCTGTGGTCAATTGGAGCTCTTCGGCGAGCTCTGACGAAGCGGTACCCACTTCTGCACCGACTTTCGCGAATGCCATCTCGATTGACATGCCTGATTCCACGCAGATCAGCATCATGTCCAGCGCGTCTGGGAAGGCTTGCATGATCGATTGCTGGCGTTTCTGAGCCACATTGCCGACATACAGGTTGGGCGCATAGAAGCCGATCGCCGCGCCGAAAATGATCGAACCATATTTCATCGCTGGCGACAGATTATGGTCGTTGACGAAGAAGATGTAGATAAACGCCCCAATCGCGCCGAGGAAAGGCAGGAAGAAGCGGCAGAAATAGAACACCGTCAATGGACGCGGCCCGCGCAGGCCCGCTTGTTCCAGCTTTTCAGCAATGTTTGGATCTTCCAGCATGGTCTGGAGATCGAGCTTTTTGGTGATGTCGCTGATCGTGCCTTTGGCCTCGCGCTTAATGCCCTTCTGTTCGAGCTGCGCGCGGTTGGCACGGCGCAGTTTCTCGCGCTGAGACGACACTTGTTTCAGGCGCGTTTCCAGTTTGTCGCCTTTCAGCGCCGGCAACATCACGCCGACAATCGTCATGAACATCGCCACCGCGACGAACATGGATAGCAGCGTGGCCGGATCACTTAAGGATGATGCAAACTCTCCCAACGCGGCCCCCTAGAAATCAAAGTTGATCATTTTGCGCATCACCGTGATGCCGATCGTATACAGACAGAAGCCGACAAACAGGACGGTATGCCCGCCAGAACTGGTGAACAGTTCCATGATGTAAGTTGGTGTGGTCAGATAGACCATGAAACCGACAGCGAATGGTAGACAGCCAATAATACCGGCAGAGGCCTTCGCTTCAGCCGACAGCGCTTTGATCTTCTCGCGCATCATCTTGCGGGAGCGGATCACACCGGACAGGTTACCCAAGGCCTCTGAGAGGTTCCCCCCCGCTTTGGCTTGAATGGACAGCACGATCACGAAGAAGTTCACTTCAGACAGCGGCACACGCTTGTAGAATTGTTGCAGCGCGCGCTCTGTGGTCATGCCCATTTGCAAATTGTCACACAGCAACTGGAATTCCGGGCCCAGCGGGGCCGGACTTTCGCGCGCGATGATGCGCAGACATTCGTTCAGCGGCAAACCCGATTTCACACCACGAACAATGATATCAATGCCGTCGGCAAACTGGTTCATCAGCTTTTTGTTGCGGCTCTTGGTCAAGAAGCCGAGGACAAATCGAGGCAGGCCAATGCCGCCGACAAAACCGGCAGCCGCGATCGTCAATGGCCGAGACTTGAATTCATAGCCGAGGATCATCGGCGGACCATCTGCGCCCGAATACCAGGCCCCAAACGCGGCCATGACGCCAAGAATGATCGAAATGACCCAGAAAAGCTGCGCCGGCATTTCCAGGCCAGCCTGGTCAATCTTCGATTGAATGTCGTTAGCCATCAATGACTTACGACGTTTTTCATCCTGCTCGCGCAGTTTTTTCAGCATTTGCTGCGTTTGTTTTTTACGAGCGGCGTTCGGATCATTGCGCTCACGCCGACCATTGCCGCCCTCGCCAGAGGTGATTTGTCTGGCGCGCTTGGAGGCTTTCTCATTGTCGCCATTACCGGTCAGCGCAATACCAACCCCTGCAATACAGAAGAAGGCGAGCGCGCCGATCACATAGATCAGGATGTCACCGCTAAGATCCATGCCCTACTCCAAATCATCCAGAGCGGTCGCAAGATCGCGCTCAAGATTGTAATACTGCGCGCGTTCCCAGAATTTCGGGCGGCCAATGCCGGTGCCACGGTGACGACCAACGATCTTGCCATCGACGTCTTCGCCTTCGATTTCGTATTTCAGAATGTCCTGAAGCACGATCGTGTCGCCTTCCAGGCCCATCACCTCAGTGACGCACATGATCCGGCGTGAACCATCGCGCAGACGCGAGGCCTGAACCACGACATCGACCGAGCCGACAATCATTTCGCGAATGGTCTTGGCGGGCAGACTGAACCCACCCATTGTGATCATTGATTCGACCCGCGACAGCGCTTCGCGTGGGCTGTTCGCGTGGAGCGTGCCCATTGAGCCGTCGTGACCCGTATTCATAGCCTGCAACAGGTCGAACGCCTCTGGTCCACGAACCTCGCCCACGATGATCCGTTCCGGACGCATACGCAGACAGTTCTTGACCAGGTCGCGCATCGAAATGGCCCCTGACCCTTCAATGTTTGGCGGCCGGGTCTCCAGTCGCACAACATGCGGCTGCTGCAATTGAAGTTCGGCTGAGTCTTCGCACGTGATGACCCGTTCGCTCGGCTCAATAAAGCCGGTCAGACAGTTCAACAGGGTCGTTTTCCCCGAACCCGTACCGCCAGAGATCAACACGTTGCAGCGTGAATGTCCGATGATGCGAAGGATCTCAGCACCGGCTTCGGAGATTGATTTGAAATTGACCAGGTCCTGAAGTTTCAGCTTGTCCTTTTTAAACTTACGAATGGTCAGCGCAGGACCGTCAATGGACAGCGGCGGCGCAATCACGTTCACACGTGAGCCATCCAGCAAGCGCGCGTCACAGATCGGGCTAGCATCATCAACGCGGCGACCCACCTGGCTCACAATGCGCTGACAGATATTCATCAGCTGGGCATTATCGCGGAACCGAATATTGGTGCGTTCGATCTTGCCGTCGACTTCGATGTAACAAGTGTCGGCGCCGTTGACCATGATATCGGCGATGTCATCGCGCGCGAGCAGCGGCTCGAGCGGGCCATAGCCAAGCACGTCATTACAAATATCGTCGAGCAGGTGCTCCTGCTCAGAAATCGACATCACAACATTCTTGATCGCGATGATCTCGACCACGATATCGCGGATTTCCTCGCGCGCGCTTTCTTGATCCAATTGGGCCAGCTGACCGAGATCAATTGTGTCAATCAACGCGTTAAAGATGGTCGTCTTGGTGGCGTAATACTCTTCCGAACGATCATTGACGTTCGTGACTTTTTCTTCGTGATCGACCGCAGCCGGAGGCTTCAGTTCAGCTGGCTTCGGCTTTTCCTTTTTGGGCTCCGGCATAGGCGGTGGTTTTGGTTCCGCCTTTTTCTCAGCCACAGGGGTCGGGGCCGGTGGTTTTGGCGCACTCGGAATCGTCGGACGCGCAGCAGGACTTGCCGCGTTCGCTCCACCTGGACGTTTGCCAAAAGCCATGGTTCGACCTCTTCTAGACCCTTACTTGCCGAGCAATTTGCTCAGCAGAGATTTCTGTTGAACGATGACTTCACGGCCCGTGAGCTCACTCGCCAGCTGATCGATCGAGACCGAAGCTTCTGCGTGCGCATCCGTTTCAGAAATCATTTGTCCATTGTTTGAAGCCGTGCCGAACAATTGCGGATCGAATGGCAAGACAATGGATGGCTCAACATCGATTGCAGCGGCAAAATCCCGTGTCGGAATCTCTGGCCGTTTGGGCACGCCCATCATGTTCAGGACCAGCCGCGGCGGCGCATCATTCGGACGCTGCGCTTTCAGCTCGTCAATCATGTTCTTGCCATTGCGCAAGGACGCCAGATCCGGCTGACACACAAGGATGACTTCGTCCGAGCCCAGCAGCGTCTGATAGGTCCACTCATTCCAAGCATGCGGCAGATCCAGCACGACATAAGGCATGACGCGGCGCACGGTATCGACGATGGTCGAATAGGAATGCGCGGGAATATCCATGATCTGCGAAACGGTTGCCGGCGCTGTGAACAGAGACAGGCGATCGGTTACCTTGGACAGCAGTTTCGAAACAACCGCATCATCCACGCGCTCCGGCGCCAACAAGGCGTCGGCAACGGTTTGCTGATTTTCGTGATTAAAATCGAGTGCCGTCGTGCCGAATGACAGATCAAGGTCGATCAATGCCGTGTTGACCGCGGTGCTTTCCGACAAGGCCCAGGCGAGATTGTGCGAGATGGTCGAAGCGCCGACGCCGCCTTTGGCACCGATCACCGAGATTGACTTGCCGACAAAAGGCGCATCCGGATCTGCGAACAGCTGACTGATGGAGCGCACGATTTGCACTGGCGCAACTGGCGGCACGAGATATTCGCTGACGCCGCGCGCCATAAGCTGGCGGTACAGGCCAATATCATTGGTGCTACCGATGACCATGACTTGCACATTCTCATCACAGTGCGACGCCAGTTCATCGATCTGAGCGATCATGGTTGTGTTCGGCGCTGACGATTCAAGAATGAGCAGGTTCGGCGTCGTGTTCTCTGCAAGATAACCAATTGCCGCTTCCAAGCCGCCTTCCATTGTGGCGAGGCTGGCTTGCGCCATACGGCGGTCATTCGCCACCGCTTCCATGAGCTGCGTGGTGCGACTGGTTTCGCAGAAGGCCATCGCTGATATGGCCGGAATGGCGCGGTAACCGCCTTCTTCACGGTCCGAATATGTGATCGGCGCGGCCTCTTGAAGCGCGTCGTCTGGATCAAAATCCTCGGTTTCCTTCATCGGAGGGTCGAGATCGACCTCCTCAACCTCCGCCCCCTCATCGAGCACGTTCGCCAGTGCGGAATCGAAGTCATCTTCGAATTCCATATCGAAATCGTCTTCGAAAAGTGCGCTATCGTCCGACATTCTACTTCACTCCCCGTCCGTACTCAAACCTAGTTCACCGCGTTAGAAACGACGGCGGACTCGGCATCCGTGCGTACCGCTGCGGTCGTCTGACCGGCACGCCACAATTCAAGTTGTTGACCGCGGCGAACCAAATCGCCGTCTTCAAGATCACGATCGCCGAGCAAATCGGATGGCTCAGCGATCATCGCCGCCATATTCGTCCGAATGGCACAGCCCAAAGACGGCAGATCGCTATTCGACACCGCATTGGTGACGTCAATTTGTGCCAGCGACGGACACTTCGGCGCGACCGCCTTGTAAGTCTTGTAGGCCATGATCAGCGGCGTGCTGGACCGGCCTTCCACATCATAAGCGGCGCCGAGCAGGTCTTCATACCCAACTCCGGCTTCCCAAGCGAGCTGGCGAACCTCAGCCACCGCGCCAACGGCCAGTTGCGGGTTTTCACCATCCTTAGGCATGGAAATCACCAACGGCCCATGACCGACATCGGTATAAGCATCGAGGAAATCACGGACTTTCACCAGTTCTGAAACGCGCAGCTGCGTGTCACGTGGATCCAGGGCAACTTCCAGATATTCCGTATGCTGTTTTACGCCAATCTCGTGACGATCAAGCGTGGTGCCAGTGAAATATTCCGCCGGCACATTGTTTGGCGGTCCATCCGATTGGCAGCCTGTTAGCACGAGGATCCCGGCAAATGCGGCGCCGACTAGCAAATTGTTTTTCTTCGACATTGGCTCACCTATTCCTCAATAAATCCAACCGGCGCGGAGTAATTATCCTTAGACAGACCTTCTCCAGCTTCCGCATACTGAGCATTCAACTTTCCAAAGAAAATCGTCTTCGGATCCGATGCGTTCACAAAGCCATCCGCAGGCGTTTTCAATTCATCTTTCTTCGCCGGATCGACCAGGTAAGGCGTGATAATGACGACCATTTCGGTCTCTTCATTGATGAAGTCACGCGACTGGAACAGGGTTCCGAGAATTGGCAGCTTCTTCAGGCCCGGCAGCTGGTCCAGCGTTTGCCGAGAGCGCGATTGAATAAGGCCTGCCAGCATTGTCGAGCCACCCGAAGGCAGTTCAACCGTACTTTCGGCGCGGCGTACCGTCAGCGACGGAATGGTTAGGGTCTGCGCGGTCACAACCTGCCCGTCCGAGGTGACCCCGGCCACAGATTGCCCTTGGAACGCCCCTTGATTGGAGAGCTCGGATATCTCGGTCGATACCTTCAAGGAGATACGACCTTCAGACAGCACCACCGGGGTGAAAGCGAGGCCCACACCAAACGGCTTAAACTCGATGCCGATCCGGCCTTCCTCATCCTGACTGACTGGAACCGGGAATTCACCCCCGGCGAGGAATTTGGCGCTCTCGCCTGAGACGGCCATGATGTTCGGCTCTGCCAGAGTGCGCACAATCCCGACGCGCTCCAGCGCGTCAAAAGCCGCGCCCACAGACGATTGCGGGATCCCGTCAACAAAGTTGGTGTACCCCAGATTGGTCGACAAACCGCCGAGCGAACCGCCGGCAATATTGAACGTGTTCGAGCTGGACACCTGGAACCGGTTAGAGAATGGCGCCCCTGGCACCTGCCGCAAAAGCGGTTCACCCAGGCCGACATCGTTTTCGCCGAGACCCGGTACGTCGAAAATGGTCAGCTGGCCGTTCTCGATCTCAAAGATCCGCTGATCTGGGTCGAAAAAGACTTGGTTGCCGGCAGCGTTGAACACTTGTTCCACAACTTGGCTGGCCAGATCCCCGAAATTTGTCGTCCCGGAGAGATTGATGCCCAACTGTTTCACGACGGTGCGCTGCATCTCGACGATGCGCACTTCCAGCATCACCTGGTCCTTGGCGCGAACCGACATCATATTGACGATGCCGGTGGCGTCGCCCGTTGGCGAGTAAGCCGTCACCAAGCGCATCACCTGGTCAGACTGCACCAAGCTGTCGACAACACCTGAAACGATCAGATTGCCATTCGCCCCTTCAACCGAAACGCGCGCATCAGGCACATAGCGCTCGATCATTTGTTCAATGATGGCGGTATCCTGATCGACTGTGATTTCGAGATTGATCAATGGGCGGCCATCCGGACCGAAGACAAACGCGTTGGTTTGGCCAACCTGAACGCCGCGAAAAATGATCCGGCGGGCGGTCTGAACGGTTGCATCAGCGATCTGAGGATTGGTGATGATGACATCAGATGCTGGTCGATCGAGATCAATTACAATCGACTTATTGGTCCCGAGTTTCACAACACGTGTGACGCCAGTTTCACCTGGCTCTAGCGAACTTACGCCGAGCGGATTTTCCGGTGGCGTGTAAGTCTGTGCAAATGCAGCAAAAGGCGCCAGCCCGAGGGCCAGCGTCAATGCTGCACGTTTTACGATTGGCGTCGTCCCGCTCATCAGGTGCCCCCCGCCTCCACTTTATTGCTGCGATAGATCATCACTTTGCTTGATCCAGTGTGCACGCGATCCAGAGAATCGACATCAGCGAGCGCTTCGCCCTCATTGAAGCCGGCATCTGCTGCGCTTCGAAGTGTCAGAGACAGCTCACCAACGCGCGCAGCTCGCGCCAGCAATTCGGCTTGCGCCTGTGTCAATTCCATTGTCGCCGTTGACCCCGTCAGAGTTGGAATACCGTCAACGTCGCCAAACGTCTGGTCGATCGCGAGGACGCGTCCGTTTTCGAGAATCGTTGTGGTGATCATAATTGGCTGTGCGTCATCATCGCCGCCAACCGGCTCGACCAGTTCGGTTAGAATGATGTCCACGCGGTCGTCCGGCAGGATGAATCCCGCAGATGCAGACTCCGGTGAAATCTCAACGGTCACGGCGCGCTTGCCTGGCGACAACAGGGCCGCCATGAAACCGGTCTCACCTTTTTGCACGATTTTCTGCGGCATGATCGGCTCGTCGACAAACATGGCGACGCGCACGACACTGCCGGTCAGGGTCTCCATCGCATCCGGCGCGAAGTCTTGCGTGAAATAGGCCGGGTTGATGGTCGCCTCAGGCCAGTTGGCCCATTTGAAGTCTTCCGGGGTCAACAGGGTGCCGACACGCAGGTCGGTTTTGGCGACCAGCACTTTCTGTTGCGAAACCTCAACCTCAACGATGCGTTCAACCGTCTCAGTCGGACCCGTAACAACCGTTGGTTGTTGGCTGGCCATATTGCGAACGAGGAACGCAGCGAGGCCGGCGGCAACGAGCGCAACTGCGAGAATAATGAGTCGCATCGGAGACATGAATGAGCCCTTTTTTCCCTAGTCGGCCTCAAGGAATCAGGAGGCCATTTCTCCGCAATATTCCACGGCGAAGCTAAAGCATGGTTAACTGAATCGGGCGATTTGGCTTAAGAAGTCAGTAAGAAGTGGAGAGGCTGGAGCGGCATAAAATGCCCCCGCTGCGATCGCCACGCCGTACGGAATTCCCTTCCGATCTTCGAAGGTCGCAACGCCAAATCCAGGGGTCACTCCCTGCGGAACGAGCCCCCGCATGATCACGATCAGGATGGTGAGAATGCCGCCCGCCATGGCTGTTGCAACTAGAAATGGAACTGCTCCGGCTGGACCAACCCACAGCATCACTGCCGGAATAAACTTGGCATCGCCGCCGCCATAAAAGCCGAGAAAGAACAATCCGACCGAAACAACAAACGCGATGGCACCAACCAGCGCGTGCCAGCCCACGACATCCCAGCCGGGTGTCGCAAGAATTGCCGTCGGGATGAACAGGAATGCGAGCCAACCATTCAGCCAGTTCGGAATGGTCAAAGTCTCAATATCAATCAGCGCTGCGAACAAGCAGAGCGAAAAAAAGCTGAAGGCGAACAAGGTGAGGATCATTTTCGGCCCCTTTAAAGATCTTCGAATTTCAGCAGGGCTAAAGCAAAGGCTTTAAAGATCACTTGACGCCCAAAATGAAAGAAGCCGCCGGGCGAACCCGACGGCTTCAAGCCAAAAACTTGGCCTACCTTGCGGTACAGTCTTATGCCATTTGCTGGGCGACTGTGTTGAAGGTAGAAGAGGTGTTCTCACCAAGAGCAGTAACAGCACCGATGATCGCAACAGCGATCAGAGCAGCAATGAGACCATACTCGATGGCAGTTGCACCAGATTCATTCTTAAAAAACGTACGCATTGGAAACTCCCACTATGCAGGTTATAGAAGTCCCGGTTTTTCTTGGGTTTGTCCCCGGAACGAGTGTGGTTGTACGCGAACACGCTGAAAATCCAGTGAATCAAAACAGAAAGTTTCTGAACATTCGACAAGCGTCTGTTAACCCGCTGCATCGGGCTTTATTGGTCCTCATTTGAGGGGGTGAGAGAACCGCCAGGCGAACCTGGCGGCCCTACAAAATCAGGTCTGCCCGTGGGGCGTTCCTGATCGCCGCATTACTTCATTTCTGACGCGACTGTGTCGAACGTTGTCGACGCATTGTCACCCAGCGCGGTCACAGCACCGATAATCGAAACAGCGATCAAAGCTGCGATCAAGCCATACTCAATCGCGGTTGCACCAGATTCATTCTCGAAAAATTTTTGCATTAGAGACTCCCACCATGCAATGGTTGTTATCGTCCCCAATTGTGCGCCCGAGTTGCCTCGAACAAAGACATTCATAGCTCGACAATCCTAAAATGACGTGAATCGAAATTGTAACTTTCGATCGAACCCTATGCGCGTTCGAACCAATACCGCGCAGCCGTTTTAAGAGACTTAGAACGCGCTCTCGATCGGCGTTTTAGGATTCGAATAACCTCTTTGCGGCAAATATGATCGCAACTGCTGGAGAATTCGCATGATTTCCATGACCAAGATCGCCCTTTCAGGCTGCGCCGCTTTGCTCGTTGTATGCGCCGCGCATGCCGGCCAGATCACCGTTGAAGCTGGCAAGGCTAAAGCGGTGAAACTCAAATCAAACGCTGACAGCGTGATTATCGGCAATCCAAATGTCGCCGACGTCGCGGTTCATGATGACACATTGCTGTTCGTCACTGGAAAATCATTCGGCACCACAAACCTGATGATTTTCGACAAGGATGGGAACACCCTGCACTCGTCGGACGTGGTTGTGACCGCCAACACATCGACCTGGGTCAGCGTCAAACGCGCCGGATCGAACTTTACTTATGATTGCTCTCCTTCATGCCGCCCAACCCTGGCAGCTGGCGACGACCAAGAGCATTACGCCAATGTCGGCGAGCAGCTTCTGTTGCAAAAAGAGCTGAACAGCGCCGACGACTAAGTCAGCCTATTCCGAATGTTTGGAGAGCCAGCCCATCGGGCTGGCTTTCTTTTTTAGCGCTGGTCTGCGCCGGCTGAAGCTTCGGCCAAAGCCGCGGATTGAGCGGCAATCGCCTGATCCAGCACCGCATCAACGCTCAAAGAATACAAAGCCTGCTGATCCTCGCCGACGCTGGCATAGGTCTCGTCACCGAACCGCCATTCAAACGCGCCGGCATCGCGCACCGTGATGGTCCAACCGGCGCCGGTTCGCGGGAAATAGGTCTCGCCGCGGCTCATATTACGGCTCCGGAACACTGTGCCGTCAGAGCCGCGCACTTCGATCCAGGCATTCTCTTTGGCGCGCAGCGAAAATTCTTTGCGCGCATCTGCGCTCAAGGCGGCAAGATCAATCGTCTCAACCGCGCCAGGTGCCAGGCGGGTCGAAATGGCCAGCTGATCGGCGGTTTGTTGATCTGAAGAACTGAAAATCAGCGTCGCGCTGGTGGCGACCACGCCGATCGCAAAAACAGCTGCCGCAGAGATAGCGATCGCTTTGGTCGGCACTTGCGCGCGCGACACTTCAACCGGCATGGCTTCGACGTCCGTCGAGCCGCGCTCTTCAGCATAGGCGCTGACAACCTCATCCTCAGGCAAGCCAAGAAAACGGGCATAGTTGCGGGCCTGCAGACGCAGAATGCTGTTCGGAATATGGTCCGTTTCCATCTCTTCCAGAGAGGCGAGCGTGTCTTGAGACTGGCGCGTTTGACTGGCCACATCGCGCAAATCAAGCTGTTTCGCTTCGCGCGCTTCGCGCAGGCGCACGCCCATCGGCTTCGCGATCTCCGCCTCATTCATCTCGGCGTTGTCACTGATTGACGTTTGGTTCAATTTTTCGCTCTGGCTGTCAGACATCGTTCAGAATGATACCTTGTAAATCAGCAAGCTCTAACACTCCGTTACGCAATGCTGGGTCCCTCTCTTGCAACAGCCCTGCAAATGCCGGGCCGAATTTCGAGAGATCCAGCGAACGCAGCATTCTTTTGACCGGTCCAATCCCACCCCCGGGCATGGACAGGCTGCGATAGCCCAGTCCGATCAAACATAAGGCTTCTAAGGGCCGCCCAGCACCTTCCCCGCAAATCGCGACGGGAACATTTAAGCGGGCGCAGGTTTCTTGAACCTGCTTCAAAAACCGCATCACAGGCCGACTCACGAACGGATAACGGTCTGAAACCAGCGGTGTCATTCGATCCGCCGCGTGGAAGAATTGCAGCATATCATTGGTGCCAATGGATACGAAGTCGACCTCACTGGCAATATCTTCCAAAGCATAGGCAAAGGCAGGCGTTTCAAGCATCGCGCCGATCTTGATCTCGCTTGGGCCGGCAAAATCGCGGCGTTTGCCCCATTGCATCTCGTCCAGCAGCAGTGCTTTGGCTTCTCGAAATTCGTGAGCGCTGGTGACCATCGGGAACATGACCGATAGCGGACGCCCGTCCGCGGCTCTCAGCAGTGCCCTTAGCTGACGACGGAACAATCCCGGCCGGTCCAGCGCGAAACGAATAGAACGCCACCCAAGCGCCGGATTCTCTTCCCGCGCATCATTGAGGTTGGGCAGCAATTTATCACCGCCTAGGTCGAGCGTTCGAAAATGAACCGGGCGCCCGTCGGCGGCATCCAGGATTTGTTGGTATAGCGCGATCTGGTCGGTTACGCTGGGCAAGCTTTCCGACATCAAGAACTGAAACTCGGTTCGAAACAGACCGATCCCATCCGCGCCCGTATTGTTGAGATGTTCGGTATCGAGGCCGAGGCCCGCATTCAACATCAGTTTGACCGACACGCCGTCCTTGGTCTCAGACGGTTCCTCCCGCAGCTTCGCGAACACGGCCTGACGCTCGCTGAGGATGGCCTGACGATTGCCGAACGCCTTGATCAGTTCCTCATCAGGCCGCAAATGGACTCGGCCATCTTCGCCATCGACAATGATCTGATCCCCGCGAGAAACATGCGTGAGCAGGCCGTCAATACCGCCGACCGTCGGAATCCCCAGGCCCCGGGCGACAATTGCGGCATGGCTGGAGGTCGCCACCTCCTCCAATATGATCGCTGCATAACCAGATTTGCCATAATCCAGCAGCTCGGCTGGGCCGAGACGCCGGGCAATCAACACTTCGGGCTCGCCGGTCTTCGCTTTGCCATTTGATTTCGGATCGTCCCCGCCCGCCAACATACGCAGCAGACGGTTATCGAGGTCTTCCAAATCGTGCAGCCGTTCGCGCAGATAAGGATCTTTGACCTTTTCAAAACGCGCCCGGTGTTCGCGTCTGAGACGATCGATCGAGGCCTCAGCAGAAAGCCCCCCGCGCACCCCTTCCCGCAGCTTCTCAGCCCAAGCCGGATCAGACGCGAGCAATTTATAGGCTTCGATCACTTCCCGAGGTTCTCCCCAAAGCCCGCCAATCTCAGCCGCGAGAAGCTGATCGATGGACAGATGAAGCTCTTCGAGGGCCGTTTCGAGCCGGTCTTCTTCGATCTCAGGGTCTTCGGCAAAGAAACGTGCAGCAGGAATCACCGGGTCATGCAGGCGGACCCGCCCCATGCCCAAGCCACCGCATAGGCTGCGGCCCTGCAGATTGACCGGACGACCTTCACGCGCGGCGTCGGTTTGCTCTGGCCCCACTTCATCAGACGGCACGATTTCAGCCAGCACCATGGCAATCGTCTGCAAACTGTCGATTTCATCATCCTGATAGATGCGCTCAGTCCGGTTCTGTACGGTCAGTACACCTATGACCCGGCCACCTTTGAGGATCGGCACGCCCAAAAACGCATGATACGGGTCTTCACCTGTTTCCGGACGATAAGAGAAGTTTGGATGGCGCGGCGCATCCTGAATGGAAAGCGGTTGCGCGGTTTGGGCAATTTGACCGACGAGGCCTTCATCAAGCGCCAGAAATGTGCGGTGTATCGCATCTTCCCGCAGACCTTCCGTGGCAATCAGTTCCATCCGGTTGTCTTCGGTGCGTCGATAGACCGAGCAAACGTCCGCCACCATGGTTCCAGCGATCAATCGCACGACTTTCATCAGTCGCACTTCGGTCTCAGCCTCTGCGGCCATGACCGATCGCAATCGGTTCATCAACAACCGGGGGATGGAAAAGCTATCAGGCATGCATGAGCCCAGATGGGGCCTTCAGTTAGGTGGCGTCAAGGTCAAACGCCGTGTGAAGGGCGCGAACTGCAAGTTCGGTATAATCTGCATCAATCAAGACCGAAATCTTGATCTCAGAGGTCGAAATTACATCGATATTGATGTTCTTTGACGCCAGCGCATCAAACATGGTCTCAGCGACCCCCGTATGAGACTTCATCCCGACCCCGACGACGGACACTTTGGCAACGTCGCGCGCAACATCCATTTTGTCGAAAGAAACCGCATCGCTATTGGCTTCCAGCACGCGCTGCGCCTTTTCGCTGTCAGCGCTGGTGCAGGTGAACACCATATTGGCGCGATCTTCACCGCGGGCATTGGCCTGCACGATCATATCGACATTCACGCCTTCTCTCGCGAGCAGGGCAAACAGATTGGCCGATGTACCAGGCTTATCTTCCATGCCGAACAGTGTGATTTTCGCTTCATCTCGCGAGTAAGTGACCCCGTTTACGACCTGTTTTTCCACAATCTCATCCTCATTACAGATCCAGGTCCCGGGATTATCTTCCTCGGGCCCGGAAAAACTAGACAGCACCCGCAAAGGCACTTGGTGGTTCATGGCCAGCTCAACCGAGCGGGTTTGCAGCACTTTTGCGCCAAGCGAGGCCATTTCGAGCATTTCTTCGTACGACACGCGTTCCAAGCGCCGAGCCTGTGGCACAATGCGTGGATCGGTCGTGTAGACACCATCGACATCGGTATAAATATCGCACGGCACGGAGCCGAGCGCGGCAGCCACGGCGACCGCAGTTGTGTCAGATCCGCCGCGGCCCAAGGTTGAGACCCGGCCTTCATCGGTAACGCCTTGGAAGCCGGCAATCACGGCCACCTGCCCGCCATCGATCGCTGCTCCGAGGCCGCTATCTTCGTCAAATCCGTCAATCCGCGCCGCACCGTGCCCTTCGCGCGTTTTCATCCGCATCTGCCAGCCGAGCCAGCTGCGCGCATTGAGCCCTCGTTTGCGTAGCGACAGCGCCAGCAGACCGCTGGTCACTTGCTCACCGGAGGCGACGACAACATCATATTCATCATCAAATTTGTCGCCGATGACATCTTCACCCGCGGCCCCTTTAGCCAGTCCAACCAGCTTATTGGTCTCGCCGGCCATGGCAGAGACAATGACCGCCAGTTTTTCGCCTTTTGAAGCCCGATGCGCGACAATATCAGCCACGTGCGAGATCCGTTCCAGATCCGCTACTGACGTCCCGCCAAACTTCAATACAGTGCGCGCCATTGCCGCCTCGTCAAAATTTACCATCTAAGCTCAAATGAACAGGCGCTTCCTTATAGGGATGATCGCGAAACCGCAATCAGGATTGCTAAACTGATGACAGAGACTGCCGTCACCACTCATGAACCCGCCTCACGGCCGAGCATAGATCCGGATGAAGTGGCGAAATTTACGGCCATGGCGGCCGAATGGTGGGACCCAAAAGGCAAATTCAAGCCCTTGCACAAATTCAATCCAGTGCGATTGGGCTTCATTCGCGACACGATCGAGGATCATTTTGATCTAGACCCAAGCGCGAGACGACCCTTTCAAGGCTTGCGCGCGCTCGACATTGGCTGTGGCGGCGGTCTGGTCAGCGAGCCGATGACGCGCCTCGGCGCTTCGGTCACGGCGGTTGACGCGAGTGAAGCCAATATCAAGACCGCGATGACCCACGCGGAACAAGGCGGACTTGAGATTGATTTTCGAGCCGGCACAGTCGAGGCGCTGATCGAGGAAGGGGAGCCCCCGTTTGATGTGGTTCTCAATCTAGAAGTGGTTGAGCATGTCGCCGACCCTGCTCAATTCCTGAAAGACTGCGCCAGCCTGGTGAAACCTGGCGGCATCACGATCGTCGCGACGCTGAATCGGACCGCGAGAGCCTTCGCTTTGGCCATCGTTGGCGCAGAATACGTCCTCGGATGGCTGCCAAAGGGCACACATGAGTTCGAGAAGTTTCTGCGGCCAGATGAAATCGAGGCCCCTCTGCGCGCCGCAGGGCTGGATGTCGAGGCGCCGCAAGGGGTCAGTTTCAACCCGATTGCCGACCAATGGCGGCTCTCCGGCGACACCAAGGTCAATTATATGATGGTCGCAACACGTCCGAATGTTTGATCCCGCACAGCTGCCGACGCCTGGCGCGGTTCTGGATTATTGGATCAGCGCAGCGACCGACGATCATTTATTCGCCGATCGCCAGCACAGGCTATGGTTCACCAAATCGGCTGAGACGGATGCGCATATTTCGCAGCAGTTTCGAGACTTGCACGCCGCGCTTGGCACTGGTCTGGCGGAAACCTGGGCCGAAACAGGTGTACGATCGCGCCTTGCAGCGATCATAGTGCTCGATCAGTTCAGTCGAAACATGTTTCGAGGCCGCGCGGAGGCCTTCGCCAGCGACCCGCTCGCCCTGCGTCTTGCCAAAAGCGGTATAGACATTGGCGCAGACGAACAGCTCAGCGAGATTGAGCGCTCTTTCTTCTATCTGCCCTTCGAACACTCTGAATCCCTGACGGATCAGGATGAAAGCGTCCGCTTGTTCGAACGCTTATCCGCCGACGCGCGCGTGACGTTCAAGCCGATGTGCGACCGAACCCTCGACTATGCCCACCAGCATCACCAGGTGATTCAGAGATTCGGGCGATTTCCGCATCGCAACAATGCGCTCAGCCGGGCCAATACGCCTGAAGAAACCGCCTATATAACCAAGCCGGGCACCGGTTTTTGACACTTATTGAACCGGTACGACGTCCATCAGTTCGACTTCGAAGTTCAGTGCGGCGTTGGGAGGAATCGGACCATTTCCGCGCGGCCCATAAGCCAGGTTCCCCGGCACGTGGACCAGCCAACGATCGCCTGGTTTCATCAGCTGCAAGGCCTCGACCCATCCCGGGATTACTCCATTGGCCGGAAACATCGCCGGTTCGCCGCGCTTAAAGGCGCTGTCAAACACGCCGCCACCTTGGTCAAAGCGACCTTCATAATAGACGACCACACGGTCTGAACCGGCCGGACTGATGCCGCCCTCTTCACCGCTGGCAAGGACGACATATTCGAGGCCCGAGCCAGTTTTCTGGACCTCTTCCAGATCAGAGTTCCACGGCGTGAACTTGTCCCATGCTGCATCATCAACCGGGCGCGGCTCAGGCGCTTTTACCACCTGGCGCAGCTCAACCCGAAAGATCAGATCATCGCCCGGCTTGATGACACCGCCCGGACGAGGATTGGCGCCATAGCCAAGCTCTGTCGGGATATAGAAAATAAACTCATCGCCAACAGACATGAGCTGCAAGCCTTCGGTCCAGCCCGAAATCACTTGATCGACACCGAATGTCGCCGTCGAGCCGCGGGCATAAGAGCTGTCAAACACCGTCCCATCCGTCAGGCGGCCATCATACATGACGCTGACACGATCGCGCGGACCGACCGTTTCGCCGCCTTCCTCGCCTTTGCGGATGACCACATATTGCAATCCGCTCTCCGTGGTTTGGACGCCCTCGGCATCTGGGTCCCAAGGGATGTAGGTTGCCAAAGGATCATTGGCTTCAGAGCCTTCGTTGACGTCAGTCGGGTCGGTCGGGTTCATGCTTGCTCCACCACATGCTGCGAGTATCAGGCCGCCAAGGGCCACGAACAGATTGCGCAAGATTGCTACTCCTGAATGTTTTCAGGCGCTATTTAGGTCGGATTGAGGGATCTGTCACCTAAGGAAGGCTGTAGGTTTGAGGCGCTGCAGATCCGGAAAAAACCAGGGTCGAAACGCGGCCATCCAACTTGATGTTCACACGATTGGTTTGACGCGGAATAGCGTCCATCAGAACCGCTTGCGAAACCAGGATTTCCGATGTGCCCGGAGGGAGCTGACCTTCTTGGTAGACCCAATAATAGCCGCGCTCGACTTCGCCGCCGAGCAGGGACAGCGAAAGCGAGTCGCGCGTTGCGCCATCCGCGAGGACAAACCGACTCGCGACATAATCTGCGAATTTCTGTTGAGCCTCCGGATCGCCAACCAGATCCGCGCGCGCGCCCAGCACATTCATCAGAGTGCTCTCGGCGTCATGAACGCTCAGCCTATGGGCGACCTCCACGCGGCATCCTGAGGGTTCGCAAGTGCCGTCTTCGCCGACGATCACAACCAGTTCGGTAAATCCAACCGCCTCTTCATGCGCTTGCGCAGGCAGTTGCGCCCAACCAATACCGACAAGCGCGAAGAGGAGCGATCTCAACATTGTTATCTGCCTCTAGTCGCGCGCCGAGGATTTTTCTTCTCTGAGCTCTTCTTCAGTGAGCAGCTCGGTCTTGATGTCCTGCATGATATCGCGGCGATCAAATGTGAAGGGGTTCTTGAACTTGAACGCTTCAACACGCGATGGCGTCAAACGGCGGGGATAATAGTTGTTTTCAAGATCCGCATCTGCCGTTTCCCAATTTGGATCAACAATGACCTGCTTCAGCGTCCGACCTTTTTCGAACACCAGAAGTTTGGTGATATGGTGCGGGTTGCGCCGCCAGATCTCAGCCGGGATATACATCCGCTCGGTTGTGCCATCTTCAAACTCGAGCCCGAGAATGATCGGCATCACCAATCCACCAATATTGGAAAACTCGAGCGCATAGTATTCCGCATCCTCAGCGACGGCGCGATCGAAGACCTCGCGCTCAATCGGATCGAATTCCGCCAGCAGCTCAAGATATTCGTTCCGGTCCCGGTTGGTGACAGTGAAAATGTCGTTCTCATCATAGAAATCGCGAATGTCTGGATGACGCTCGACCCAGGTGGCCATGCCTTCGTCTTCATTCGCCAGAACACCGACCTTGTCCGGCTCATTCTGAAGATCCTCGCGGTGGCGGGCGAGATCGATGTCAGGGTTCTCTGTGTCCATTTCCATGTGGAAGACGCGGTCCAGAGAGATATCCACGTGATCGGTGGTATAGAACCACCCGCGCCAGAACCAGTCCAGATCGACGCCGGACGCCTCTTCCATGGTCCGGAAGAAATCGCTCGGTGTCGGGCGCTTAAATTTCCAGCGGCGCGAGTATTCGCGGAATGCAAAATCGAATTTCTCGCGCCCAAGAATGGTTTCTCGGAGAATATGCAGCGCTGCAGATGGCTTCCCATACGCGTTGGGACCAAGCTGCAAGACGCTGTCAGACTGGGTCATGATCGGCACCTGCTCGTCAGATACCATATAATAAACCAGATCCCGCGGCAGCGACCGCGTCCATGGGATGTTGGGGTCCCACTCGTATCCGGCGACGCTATCCAGGAAGCTGTTGAGGCCCTCATCCATCCAGGTCCATTGCCGCTCATCCGAGTTCACGACCATTGGGAAATAGATATGACCAATCTCGTGAATGACGACGCCGATCAGGAAGCGTTTCTCGGCCATTGTATAGGTTCGGCTGCCATCATCCTGCAAAGTCGTGCGCGGACCATTGAAGGTGATCATGGGATATTCCATCCCTCCGACCGGACCATTCACCGATTGCGAGGTCGGATAAGGATAGTCAAAAGCGAACCGGTTATAGACATCCATTGTGTGAATGACGGCTGCCGTTGAGTATTTCTGCCAAAGCTCACCACCTTCTTTTGGGTAGAAGGACATGGCCATGACGTTTTCATGCTCAGCCCCGGGTTGATCGAACCCTTGGGCATCCCAGGCAAATTTGCGCGATGTCGCCCAGGCAAAATCACGAACGTTTTCAGCCTCAAATCGCCAGGTCTTGGTGCCTGTTGGGTTAGAGCTTTCATTCGTCTCGGCTTCTTCCGGTGTGATGACGAAAACCGGACGGTCGGCGGATTTGGCCCGATCGAGGCGCTGACGCTGGCTTGATGTCAGGACCTGCCGCGGGTTTTGCAACACACCCGTCGACGAAACGACGTGATCATTTGGAACGGTGATCTCAACATCATAATCGCCGAACTCGAGCGTAAATTCGCCGCGGCCCAGGAATTCCTTATTGTGCCAGCCTTCATAGTCTGAATAGGCGACCATGCGAGGAAACCATTGGGCGACAAGGAAAATGTCATTGCCACCCTCGCGCGGATCGTCCGGGAAATGCTCATAGCCCGCGCGGCCGCCCATGGCTTTCTGCTCAACCAGATTATAGGCCCAATCGATTTGGAACGAGGTTGAAGCCCCGGGCGCCAGCGGTTGCGGCAGATCGATACGCATCAACGTGCCGACAATTGTGTTTGGCAGGGCATTTCCGCGCGCATCTGCAACGCGGGTAATGTCATAGCCATACTCATGATCCGCCTGAGACTGCATGCGCCGCAGCGCTCGCAAGCGAATCTGAGGTTTCAAAGCCATCCGCGCATTGACCGATCCCGGCTCTTTCGCCGCGAAGGTTTGCGTCATCTCAGCGATCGAGTCTTCGCGGAACCGGTTCTGATCGAGCTGAAGCCAGAGATATCTGAGCGTATCTGGCGAATTGTTCTTGTAGGTGACGGTTTGCGATGCCGATATCCGGCGCGCGGGTTCATCCAAACTGACGCGAATGGAATAATCGGCTTCCTGTTGCCAATATTCGTATCCTGGCTCGCCCGCAGCGTTGCGGTAGATGTTCGGCGATGGCAACACCTCGTCCAATTGCCTGAACTTATCCTCAAACTCGCCTTTCGTCTGTTGGATGCCTTGAGCCGCCACTCCGGAAACGGAGAGTACAGCCCCAAACGCCGCTAACAAGAATCGCATTTTCAGCCCTGATAAATAGTCTAATCCAATGAGACTATTTTGACCCGAGATTCTCTAACTAAGGTTTAATGAGTTAACCGCTTTCGCAGATAAATTTACCTGACTGAGAATGGCGATCAATTGGTCCGCGGTGGATATCCCGCCTGCCCCAGAGCATCGATGACTTCCTGCGTGTGCTGCGCATCCCGCGTTTCCATCAGAATGTCGAACTCTGCGCCCTTGGCTGGAACGTCCAAGGCAATGCGGTTGTGCGCGACTTCCATAATATTTGCACCGGCATCCCCGATCACCTTCGAGACCAGCGCCAAAAGGCCGGGTCGGTCATCGCCAATGATCCGAATATTGACCAGCCTATTGTCTCGCACCAGGGACCGCGTGAGGACGGAGGCTAGGAGGCGCGTATCAATATTGCCGCCGCACAAGATGACGCCAACCTTGCGCCCAGCGAATTTGGCTGGATGTGCGAGCAAGGCGGCCAGTCCAGCAGCGCCCGCGCCTTCTGAGACAGTTTTCTCGATATCGACAAATAGTGTAATGGCCCGTTCGATATGTTCTTCCTCGACCAGGACAACATCATCAACCAGCTCGCGTACGACCCGTTCCGTTAGATCGCCGACATCTTTCACGGCAATGCCTTCCGCAATGCTGGCGCCGCCCGTCTTGGGTTCACGCCCCTCCAGGCGCGCCCGCATGCCCGCATACATCGCGGCCTCGACGCCGACGACGCGCAAGAATCGATTATGCGCTTTTGCCGCTGTCGCCATGCCAGAGATCAAGCCGCCCCCGCCAATCGGGACGATCAGCGTGTCGAGCTCAGGCTGATCCTCAAGCATCTCCAAAGCGGCAGTGCCTTGGCCCGCCATGATTTCCGGATCGTCAAAGGGATGGATCCAGGTCAAGCCTTCGCGCTGGCGTACGTTTTGTGCATGCGCATTGGCTTCATCAAATGAATGACCTTCCAGCAGGACCCGCGCCCCGAAAGCGCGCGTGTGCTCAACCTTATTGAACGGCGTCGTCACCGGCATCACGATCGTCACGGGAATGCCAAGACGGCGACCATGATAGGCGACGCCTTGCGCATGATTGCCCGCTGAAGCGGCGATCACGCCGGCTTTTTTTTGCTCATCTGACAGTCGCGCCAGCTTATTGAGCGCGCCGCGTTCCTTGAATGCGCCGGTGAATTGAAGATTCTCAAACTTCACCCAAACCTCGGCGCCCGTAATCTCGGACAGCGTCTTGGACAGGCGCATAGGCGTGCGCTCAATTTGGCCTTCAAGGACCTTCGCTGCGTCGCGGACATCATCGATAGAGATGGGTAACTGAGTGCTCATGGGTCTTCTTCGTCATATGGTCAGCGCGCACTCCTAGTGCGCAAGCGGAAAAAATGGAAGCTTTCAATCTACAAAGACAAGGTTTAGCAGAGCCGGAATGAGCAAATCAGCGACAGATCTGGTGGTGGTTGGCGCCATCCTTGGGGCCCATGGTGTACGCGGCGATGTCCGCGTGAAGAGCTTTACGGCCGATCCGGAAGCGATGTTTGAATATGCCCCTTTCCTATCCGAACAAGGCGACGTGCTGATAGACCCGGTGCGCGCCAGACCGGCCAAAGATCATTTCATCGTTTCGCCGAAAACCGGGCGGCAAAAAGAAGAGTGGGACGCGCTTAAGCGGACCAAACTGTACGTGCCGCGCGCGAGTTTGCCAGAGCCGGAAGACGACGAGTATTACATTGACGATTTGGTCGGACTGGATGTTTTCGCGGGCGGCGAAGACGCCATTGGCCGGATCAAGGCGGTGCTCAATCACGGCGCTGGAGACCTGATCGAAATTCAACCGTCCAGCAGCGGCAAATCGGTGCTGGTGCCATTCACGCTTGAAGACGTGCCGGTGGTCGACCTCACCCGAGGACGAATTGTGGTGACGAGTTTCGACGTCTGGGCCGATGAATCAAAGCCCGATACAGACCTCTAGGCGAAGATCTCCGCCGCGCCGGCTTTCTCGATAAAGTCCTGCAGCCCTTCGGACGCTTTGGCGCCGGTGACGGCCGCAAAGACAGATTTGAACGCCCGCGCCGCGTAATGCTGGGTCACCTGCTCATAAATCTTGCCGTCGATCTTCAGGCTGACACGTTCTTCTTTGGCTTCGGCGGCATCCATATTGGCTTTCGCCCAAGCGAGATAGGTCATCGCCACTTCATCGCGGAACAGCGGCAGCAGGGTCTCTTCCAGCTCGCTCAGCGCTAGGAAAGGTCCGCCCGCCTTTGGCTCAGCCATGAACTCGCTCCAGGCCGTCACGAACGGCGCTTGCGCGCGCAGCCAATCGCCAGGGGTCGGGTCCATGAGCATTTGCGCGACCTGACCAGCCAATGCGAAATCAGCCGCAGAGGGGCGACCACCGAACAGGAAGAGGTGCTTTTCCAAATGCGCGTTGAGCAGCGTGAAAAAGCGCTCAAAGCTCGGCTTCAGAGTCTTCTCATTCTTTTTCTCGACACCAACCAAAGGCAAGCGATCGCGCATCCGTTTGACAATCTGATCCCGCGTTTTCTTCTTGGCCCGCGGCAGATCCCCATCAAGCAGCTGCTCCATGGTCCGGTCGCCAGCAAGTTCCCGGTCAGGCTTTTGCCCCCAACGATTGAAGAACATCAGCTTGTTCAGCCATTCGTCTGCATAGTCTTCCAGCACCAAAGCCAAGGCCGCACAGGCTGCATCATCAGGAACCGCAGACGGCTCAGCGTGATCCTGCTCAACGGTTGCGAGGATACTGGTTGAATCCTGATTGGCGGGACGGTTCGGCGAAAGCAGAAGCGGCACGGTCGGCACTTTGGCGAGCGCTGCAAATTCTTCTTCGGTGGCTTTGCTGCGACCGATCCATTCAAACTCCACGCCTTTATAGCGCAGGAAAGAACGCACTTTCACAGAGTAAGGAGAAGTTTCGGCCCCGAATAAGCGATAAGCGGTCATGGCAAGTCTCTTTCGATTCAAGCGCGTCATCTAAGACATGCATGAGGCACTGCCAAGACCGAGAAAGCGGTGACGCGGCAAGGGGGAACCGCGCCACCCATTTCGCAAGCCTGATTAGGCGGGCTTACGGAATTTCAGCGTCATCCGATTGGATTCGCCGATCGCCTCATATGCAGCCCGTTCCTCTGACCCATCTTCTGTTCCATTCAGGACGGGAGGCAGGCGCCAGACGAATTCTTCCTCAGACGGCACGTCGGCTGGATTGGCATTGAGATCGCTCGAACCGGCAAGTTCAAATCCGGCGGCTTCGAAGGCCGCGACGACCGCCGCCTCTTTCAAGTAGCCATTCGAACCGTTTGCCCAGGCGTCGCTATTTGCATCCGGACCGGCATGCTGAACGACGCCGACAATGCCGCCGGGCTTCAGAACGCGATAGGTCTCAGCCAAGGTGTCCGCCATATAATTGGTCTCACCCTCGCTGAACCGGTTGAGATTGTGCAGAGCGCGAATGAAGAGAACCGCGTCAAGCATGTCGCTGGCTTCATCCGGCATCTTGGTCAGTTGCACTGACTTGATCTTGGCGCCGCCTTCAATGCCCCATTCAGCCGCTTGATTCGGCCAGTTTGCGGTGCCTTCGATGCGGGTCGCGGCCCACTCGTCGCCAAATCCGAACATTGCCCACAGCTCATCTGGATAATGGGCGCCAACCAGGACGCCGTCTTCGCCAAGATATGGCAGCAAGATTTTCGAGTACCAGCCGCCACCCGGTAGAGCTTCTGCGACTTTCATTCCCGGTTCAATCCCGAAAAAGGCCAGGGTCTCAGCAGGGTTGCGTGCGCCATAGCGAGCTTGCACGTCTTCTGGCTGGGCCGCGAGGATCGCTGCAAGCTTGGCTTCAGAGGTCACTTCCGCAACTTCCTGGACCGCTTCTTGAACTTTTTCTTCAACAGGCGCTGCAGCTTCTTCGACGATCACTTCGGTTTCTTCGACAACCGTCACCTCGTCCGTCGAACTGGTGTCTTCCAACGCCACACACCCGCCAAGAACGAGCGCGAGCGCCGCGCTGGCTCCGGCCATTGAGTACTTTGATTTTAGGATAGGTTTCATCATCCACGCCTCCCTTTTTGCGTTACGAAGGGTGTCTTAACGCAGTTTAATTCCCCTGTCGCGTGTTTATCGACAATCAATACAAGAAATTTTCTCACACTTCTGTGATACCTGTCAGTAATTGTCAGGAGATCTGGCTTTTCACCTGAGATTTTGAGAATTAGCGTCCACGTCGAAGGAGACTCATTATGGACCCGCTTGCACAGATCGCTGAAGCTCAACCTTATTCAAAACTCTTGGGTATAAAATTGCTCGAAGCGACGAAAGATAAAGTCGTTGGTGAATTGCTGGTGCGCGATGAGCTTTGCACGGCGGGCGGCACGATGCATGGCGGCTGCATGATGAGTTTTTGCGACGTGCTTGGCGCGACTGGCGCCTGGCTCGCCATTCCCGAAGGGGCGAATGGAACCACGACGATTGAAAGCAATACAGCCTTCCTCAGCGGCCCACCTGCCGGCACGCTGGTGACTGGGGTTTCGACCCCGATCCGGATTGGACGACGGCTATCTGTCTGGCAGACGGAGGTCACCGATCCGAACGGAAAGAAAGTCTGTCTGGTCACGCAAACGCAGCTTGTGCTCTAGCGGGCCTGTATCTGCGATTTGACCGATAAAAGCAGGCTCGCTACCGAAGCCCGCTATCGAATTCACGGAGCGTCGCGGAATGTCCAAAACCGTACTCGTCACTGGCGGTGCCGGCTATGTCGGCAGTCATTGCGCCAAAGCCTTCGCAAAAGCGGGCTGGACGGTGGTGACCTATGACAATCTTTCGCGCGGCCATCGCGACCTGGTCAAATGGGGGGAGTTGATCGAAGGCGACATTCTCGACCCGGCATTTCTGACCAAGACGCTCACCGAATTAAAACCAGATGCCGTCGCGCATTTCGCGGCCTTTGCCTATGTCGCCGAGTCCATGGCTCAACCGGACATCTATTATCGCAACAATGTCGTCGGGACGATGAACCTGCTGGATGCCATGGTCGCCAGCGGCGTCCGCCAAATGGTCTTTTCGTCTTCCTGCGCGACCTATGGCATCAGCGACGAGCTGATCACCGAGGAGACGCCGCAAAACCCGATCAATCCTTATGGAGAGACCAAGAAGATCTGTGAAAAAATGATCCTCGATTATGGTCAGGCCCATGACATTCGGTCGGTATTGCTACGCTATTTCAATGCAGCAGGCTGTGACCCCGAAGGTGAGACCGGTGAACGTCACGATCCCGAACCGCATGTCATCCCGCTGGCCATTCGAGGCGCTATGGATGGGACATTCACATTCAACATTCTCGGCGGCGACTATGACACGCCTGATGGCACCTGCGTGCGGGACTATGTGCATGTCAGCGATCTCGCCGATGCCCATTGGCGGGCCCTTGATTATCTCGCCAAGGGGGGTGAGAGCGACGTGTTCAATCTCGGCACAGGCCAAGGGTCGAGTGTGATGGAGTTGGCTGATGCCGTGTCGCGGGTGGCGGGGACGGAAGTCCCACGCGTGATGGCAGCGCGTCGTCCTGGCGATCCGCCAAGCCTGGTCGCGAGCGCGGAAAAGGCCGAGCGCGTGCTTGGCTGGACGCCAACGCGATCAGACCTCGAATCGATCCTGACCACGGCTTGGGACTGGTTCCAGCGCGAAGCAAATCGCTAACCCGTCCCCTGCGTCCGGCTTGACGCTTGCGCCGCTCTGTCGCTTGATCAGTCAAAACACCAACCATGTGTACAGGTGAGGGAGGGAAACATGCAGATTTCAAAAGACACACCGGTGATCGTAACAGGCGGCGCATCCGGGCTTGGGCGCGCCACCGCCGAAGCGTTCGCAGCCGCAGGCGCGCCAGTCACGATTTTCGACATCAATGATGAAGCCGGCAATGACGTCGCCAATGCGATTGGCGGCACGTTTTGTCATGTCAACATTCTCGAAGAAGACTCGGTCGTGGCAGGATTTGAAACCGCGCGCGCCGCGCAAGGCCAGGAACGTGTCTGTGTCCATTGCGCGATGGCGTCCAAGGGCGGAAAAACGCTCGCCTTCGACAAACAGACGGGCGGCTATAAGCGCTTATCGACGGAAGACTATGAATGGGGCGTCAAAGGCGTTCTTGTCGCGTCTTATCGGATCGCCTCACATGCGGCGCTCGGCATGTCGGGATTGGAGCCGCTTGAGGACGGCGAACGCGGATCGATCACCTTGACAGCCTCTGTCGCGGCGCAAGACGCCCAGATCGGACAGATCGTGTACGGGTCCGCCAAGGCCGGCGTAAATGGACTGGTCCTGCCTATGGCGCGAGACCTGATGAATATTGGCATTCGAGTAAACTCGATCATGCCCGGCATATTCGCAACGCCCCTAATGTTGGGCGCCCCGCAACCTGTTCTCGACAGCCTTGCGGCCTCCGTCCCCTTTCCGAAACGGCTGGGAAAACCGGAAGAGTTCGGATCGCTGGCATTGGAACTGGCGCGGAACTCCTATTTCAATGGTCAGAACATCCGCCTCGATGGCGCGATCCGTATGGCGCCGCGCTAAGAGCGGAGCGTCAGCCCGCCGCTTGCTCTGCTGAGTTCCTGTCGCTATGCCGCGGGGATGTCTCAGCCACAAAATATCCTCGCCTATTGCGACAAGATGTTCACGCCGTCGGAGAGCTTCATTCCGCGCGGATATACGGCGTTCAGCCGTCTGCGCCCGATCTATATTGGTCACACGATCAACGGGCCGGTGCCAGACGGCGCTGAGGCGATCGATATTTCAGGCCTTCACGGCGCTGGCGGCGTGGCGGGCTTCAAACAGCTGGGCATGATCTCCAAACAGCTTGAACAAAGACTGCGTGATCTCAATCCGATCGCGATTCACGCAAGCTTCGGCAAATCTGGCACCTACGCGCTGCCGCTGGCCGAGCGGCTCGATTTGCCACTGGCAGTGACCTATTATGGCGGTGACGCGACCAAGACCTCGAACACGAAAAACTCTTTTGTTCGGGTCTATAATCGCCGCCGTCAAAAGCTCTGGGATGGAGCTGATCTTATTCTGCCCTGTTCAGATTTCATTCGACGTGAATTGCTTTCCAAAGGCGCACCGGACGAGAAAATGATCGTGCATCACAACACTGCCGACCCGGCAAAGTTTCAGCCGGGAGAGAAAGAAAACCTGCTCGTTTTCGCGGGTCGCTGGTCGCCGAAAAAAGGGATCGACACGCTGATTGATGCCCTGACCAAGCTCGGGCCGGAGCTTCAAGGGTGGACGGTTCGTCTGTGCGGCAACAAGCCCGAGGGCGAGCGCGACAGTTTCGAACAAGGCCTGCACGATAAACTCGCTTCGTCAGGTGTCGATGTCGAGCTTGCCGGTTGGGTGCCAGCTGACGAGATGCCGAAACACTGGGCGGCGGCGAAGATTGCGTGCGTCCCATCGAAGCGCGCGCCATCGGGAGACGCGGAAGGCCTACCCCTGGTCTGTATCGAAGCCATGTTGTCGGGATGCGCGCTCGCAGCGACTCGCCATTCCGGTATCGTCGAATGCGTGCGCGACGGCGAAACGGGTTATCTTTGCGATGAAGGCGATGCTGAAGCTTTGGCGGAAAATCTGCGAAAGATGCTGCGCGATCCTGCCTCCACAGCCGCCATGGGCGAAGCAGGCCGCAACCTGGCCCTCGATCAATTCAATTTGCAAAACCAGAGCCGCAAACTGGAAGATCACCTGCTCCGGATCGCTGGCCAAATCTAACAAGTCCGTGAGGGCTCTCGACTTCGCTGATGGCGGGATTACCGACAAAGTCGGGAGATTGGACATGCAAGCGATTTACTGGGTCCTGACATGGGCCTGTCACCGAAAGTGTAAGCATTGTTACGATGATCGGTTCCGGCCCTATGTCCGCGACGCCCTGACTGAGGTCGTTAGCGAGGGTCAAACCGCGTTTCAGAGCGTTGTCGATAATTTGCCGGACGATATGACCTGGCTGAACGAAAAAACCGGCCAGCGCGACCGGACATTGCTGGTCATGGCGGGGGGCGAGCTGCTGATCGACGGCGTGCGTGACGAGCTTTTTTATCCCGCGCTGGATGCGATCAGAAAACGCTGGGGAGACCGGGCGCCAAAGATCTCGATCCAAACAACTGGCGATGTTCTGACAGAACAGATCCTGGACGAATGCCTGGCGCGTGGTGTCGAGTCGATCGCGATTGCCTCGATCGATGATTACCATGTCGGCATGCAAGGGGAAAAGAAGTTCAAGTTCATGGACGATATTCGCGCGCTCATGGCCTCAAGGAATGTCCGCGAGGTCTCGCTTGGCGGCGAGAAGAATACGCGCCTTAAAGCACCTGACGTGTCGCGACAGCCAAAACCTGGCGAGCCAACTTTCCTATTTTTCGGCGCGCAGGAGGATCTCTGGATTGGTGAGCTTTGGCCGCGCGGGCGTGCTTGGGCGAACGGCCTCTCCAATGCCGGCTATGAGGTGAATTTTTGCAGCCGTTGGTCCGGCGCCAAGAACTTCCTCAAGATCGGACAAGCTGGATCCGAGATCGCCATCGAGCCTGATGGATCAATCTATCCCTGCTGTCTGAAAACCAAGGCCCCGCTCGGCTCGCTCGCCGAAGAGCGCCTTGAAGACATATTGCACTCCGTCGCCACCTTGCCCGCCATACAGGCGCTGAATGATGGCGACCCGGAACGGATGGGCGAGCATGACGGACTGACCCGCGACGACTTCAAGAAATTGTCCGTTGCTACCGACGGAACGGGCCGTGAAATGGCGAACCTTTGTCTGGGCTGCGATCGGTATTTTGAAGCAACCCTCGGCAAGCAATTGGAGAAGCTGCGCGCCGAGCGCTTAAGCGCGCTGACGCCTGCCGCGGAATGAGGCACCGCTTGAGCCTCGCTCAAACCGTCTTGAAATGCGGCAAGCCCAAGGCTTCTCGATACGAGCGATGGAAGTGATGTAAGACGGGCTCATTGCGTCCAAATATGGCTTCGCCGGCAAGATTGCTTTCAGCCGCTTGCTGCTGATACTCGCCCATCACATAGTCTTCGTATTCAATTGTGCTTGTGAACACTTCCAACGAGGCTTCGATGGATGGCGCCCGTACCGCGCCTTCCTGGAATTTGTAAGTATCCTTGACCGCTTGTTCTCGCGCTGTCGCATCCATTGCGATCGCATTCTCATACGCTTCGGTGGTAAAATAGATCGAGACCTTTGAGATCGAACGCCCGGGATTATCAGGGTCCGGATAGATACGAACCAACGAGATCGTGTCGCCCGTCCAGAACATCTGGATATTGGGGAAGAAGTGGTACCCGACAAAGGTCGCAAACTGGATTTGCCATTCGTCTTCCGGCAATTTGCGCATTTCATGGATGGCCATGTTCGCGGTGGTGAAGCGATGATGACGGCCAAACTCCGCGAGGTGTGTATTATTGCCAATGAAGAGCTGTCCAAGCGTATCCTTGTGCAACTTTTGGAAATGGTAGGTTTCGCCAAACGTGTCATTGGCGAGTTTCCAGTTCAGTTTCATGTCGATGGTCTTGTCGGCCCCGAACACAAATCGCTCGAAATCAATTGATTTCAGTTCATCCAGCAAAGGTTTGCTGAGCAGCGCTTCAGCATCCAGCTCGCCATCCGGTTGCGGATGCACGAACAGCAAACCGGCTGCCTCGACCGCTGGCAATTCGATCAGGCCCCGGCAGGATTTATCCACATCGCCAAAATCATCCTGATCGGCAATCGCCACGAGATCGCCAGACGTTGAATAAGACCAGGCGTGAAAGGGGCAAACGAACAGCTTGCGCTTGCCCCGCTCAGCCGTCTCAACCCGCGTGGCGCGATGCCGGCAAATGTTCAGAAAAGCTCTGAATCGACCGTCTTTGTCGCGGGTTGCAATAATCGGCACACCAAAATCATTGAGCGTGAGGAAGCTGTTCGGGTCTGGGAGATCGCCCGACAATCCGATCATCTGGGGATGGTTCTGATAGAAATTTTCCCATTCCTGCGCGGCCAGGTTGCGGTCGGCATAGATCGACGTCGGCACTTTGTACTGGACCCCGGCATCGGCGTTCGCGCCGGAATCGATCTGGCGTAGCAATTCCTTGAGAATGCTGACTTGCTTTTTCTGGTCCATTTCTGCGTCCTCCCGCGCATTGTGGCTGTCGCATTGCTGGGTGGCGCAGCCTTATTGTTTTTGAACACTGTTAAAATACATGCCTGAAAAACTCACATTTGTACAGTGTTAAAAATCGAGCTATGCTGATCAGGTTCAAAAGAGTGATTCTGCATGTCTCAAGCGCAACTTCTCAAACGACCGACCGCTAAGGAAACGCGGCGGGCGCGGATCATTCGAGAAGCCCATAAGATGATTGGCAGCAGCGGTTATGACGGCCTTTCATTGCGCAAACTTGCCGCCGCTGCAGATGTCACGGTTCCAACCATTTACAACCTGATCGGTTCAAAGGAACAACTCCTCGCCGAACTGTTCCGGGCGTGGATTGAGCAGGTCGAGGCCGCTTTGGACCGGATCGATGAGGATCAACCGCTTGATCTCGCTGAGGCAATCATTGTTCATGCCATTGATCTCATCAGTCGGGATGAAGTGTTCTTTCGCGCCGCGCACATTGCGCTCAATCGGTTGATTGAAGCCGATCCCTTGCGCACACCGTTCGACCAGTTCGGTCACAAAGCGAGCTCGATGCAAATCACCGCCGTTCGCCAGGCCCAGGCTCAGGGTTTGTTGATGGGCAAGATTCCAGCCGAGACCTTGGGCCGTCAGATCTATTTCAATTATAGCGAAGCGTCCCGATATTGGATGTTCGGTCGATACGATCTGACGGATTTCCAAAACACCGCCCTGACGGGCGTGTATCTGAACTTCTCGGCCGATGCGAGCGAAGCATTCCGTCCAGAATTGATGCGACGCCTGAACAAGATGTCGATCCCAAAGCTCTGACAGTGCTCATCATCGCGCAAACAAAAAGCCCCGAACCAAACGGCTCGGGGCGAAAAGGTTTGCAAGCGATGCGATGCTTAGGCCGCGTCAGCGCTGCCTTCGATCAATTTAGGCTTGGTGCCGGTTTTCGGCGCGCCAATTTCGATCTTGCGCGGCTTTTTGGCTTCCGGCAGCTCTCGGACGAGCTCAACCCGAAGCAGGCCGTTGCGCAGTTCAGCACCCGTGACAATCACATGGTCCGCCAATTGGAACCGGCGCAAGAACCCGCGTTCAGCGATGCCGCGATGAAGGAATTCACGCTCAACTTCGCCGTCTTCAGCAGGGGCTTTGCGACCGGCAACGGTCAGCAATCCGTCTTTGGTCTCAATGTCGAGATCTTCTTCGCCAAATCCGGCGACAGCAATTTCAATCGCGAACTCGTCATCTGCGACGCGCTCAATATTGTAAGGAGGATAGCCTTGCGCGCCATCGAGACGGGCGGCGTTATCGATCATGCTGGCCATGCGGTCAAAGCCAACCATTGTTCGGTAAAGGGGGGTCAGATCAATCGTACTCATTTTGAAACAGTCCTTTCACTAGCAACTGTGTTTCGCAGCGATCTTGAAAAGCCGCGAAGATTTGAGGTTCGAAACTTTCCGTTTGCCCAGCCCGTTCATCGGCGCTGGCAGAAAATTCCGCCGCAACCTGCTTGGCAGCGCTGCGACACAAGCTATGTGGAAACGCTATGAAGATGATTCAAGCCCTTTTCAGGAGTGACCTAATGAAGACCCAATTTTTGCTCGGTGCCGCCATCCTGGCGATTTCAGCCTGCGCAGGCGATACAGATGCGCCGGCCGATACGCTTGAAGCGGAAACGCCGCCCGTCATCGAAGAGGTCGATGCTGGACCTCTAACCCTCGCCGAGACGGTCGCTGGGGACTGGCGCAGCGACGAAGAAAAGGTGCGAGATGCCTGGCGAAACCCCGCCGAAACGCTTGAATTCTTTGAAGTCGAGCCGAGCGAAACCGTGATCGAAATTTGGCCGGGCGGTGGCTGGTACACCAATGTCCTAGCACCCTATCTCGCGTCCGGAGATGGCACGCTGATCGCGGCGGTTTGGGACGTCAATGTCTTCGAAGGCGAGCGTCTGACCCGGATTGAGCAGCGCATTGCCGATTTCAAGGCGGTGTATGAAGCCGATGCAGATCTGTTCGGCACGCTGGAATATAGCGCTTTTTCAGCTGAATCTGGTCCTCTGGCCGAAGCGGGCAGTGTCGATACGGTTCTAACATTCCGCAATGTGCACAATTGGATGGGCGGCGATTACACGGCGAAATTCTTCACCGATGCGTACGAGGTATTGAAGCCAGGCGGTGTGCTCGGCGTCGTCGAACACAGACTGCCCTCCAGCGCCGAGCAAAACCCGCGGGCGGCGTCTGGTTATGTTCACGAGGATTTCGTCAAAGCCCTTGCTGCGTCGGCTGGCTTTGAATTTGTTGCCGCGAGCGAGATCAATGCCAATCCGAACGATACCGCGGATCATCCCTTTGGCGTTTGGACGCTGCCGCCCGTCAGCCGCACAAGCGATCGCGAAGGCAACACACCGGATGGGTTTGATCCGGCCCCTTACGCTGCCATCGGTGAGTCTGATCGCATGACTCTGATGTTCAAGAAGCCAGAGACTGAGACCCTAGAAACGGTCGAGTAGTCGCTGCAAGTATTCACGCTCTTCTTCGTCGACCGCTTCATCATAGCGGCGACGAAGTTCGTCGAGGATGTCTTTCGCGCGCTGCCGTTCGGCTTCATCGGGAATATCGACGCTATTGCTGTCATCCACGGCGCCGCGCAGCGAGTTTCCGAACGGATCATCGGCGCCATCGCCCTGCGCGTTCTGTTCGCCAAGACGCTCGGCGCGCGCGCGGTCGAGGTCTTCTGCCAAGCCTTCGGCCAGCTCGCGCAATTGCCGCGTTGCCTGTTCCTGATTTCGAATGGCGCGCCCTTCATTGCCGTCTTCAAGCGCATTCCCAGCCCGGCGTTGTGAGCGTTCAATAGAGTCCAGCGTTTCCTCGTCGAGCAGACCGCCCGCGCCCTCACCTTCGCCGTCCTCATCGGTTCCAAGCTGATTCTCGGCGAGCTCTTCCAAACGGTCGGCAAGTTCGCCTTGCCGTTCGGCCAGGGATCGGCCGTCCTCGCCTTCCATCCAATCTGGCAGTCCGCCGTCCCCCAGCTGAGACTCGCCCTCTTCGCCCGGTTGGTTTTGCCCAAATTGCTGTTCACCTGATTGGCCACGTTCGCCGCGCTGTTCGGCGAGCGTCTCGTCATTAAGCTCGCGTTGCTCTCGCAATAGATCGGACAGCTCACGCATGGTCTCGGTCATCTCGCGCTCGTCTTCGGGCAGATCCTCGTCATTCTCGTTCTCACCTTCTTGACCGGGCATGCCCGGGAAGCCTTCGCCCGAGCCGTTCTGGCCCTGCTGGAATTCGAGATTCTCGAGCATATTGGTAATATCTGCGAGCAATTGGCGCGCCTGGTCGGTGGCTCCAGTCTCGGTCAGATCCTGAAGCGCGTCGAGCATGTCCGAGAAGCCCTGGCCGCCTAAGCCTGATCCACCGGGGCCTTCCGCGCTATCTTCATTACTCGGCGGCGCCTCTAGTCCATTCGCCAGTGCTTCAGCCATCTTTGCCGCGATATAGCGTTGAGCCGCATCCTTGAACGCTTCGACCAGCCGCGCGATTTCTTCCTCGCTGGCGCCATCGCGCAGGGCATCCTCAAGCGCCTTCTTCGCCGCCATCAGAGCGGCATAAGCGTCGGCAGCAGATCCATACTCGGCGCGCAAGGCCAGCGACCAAAGCAAGGGTTCGGTGGCCTTCGCCTCATCGGTTGTGGTCGAGGCCTCTAACGCAAATCGCGCCGTGGTCAGCCCCGAATAGACCAATACGTCCTTGAAATAGCGCGGGGCTTCATAGGTGACAGCTTCCAGCATCACCGCGCCGCGCTGCACGCCGTGTGGGGCCTGAGACAGGCGCTGCGTGGCCGATAGATAATATGCGCCTGCCCGGGTTGAGTCCGGAACATAATCGGCTTCCGCGTAGGGCGCATCTTCTCGCAGCACGGTCACCCGCACATCCTGAATGGCCTTGGCCAATGGCTGCAGGAGCAATTTCTCGGGCAGTTTGAATATGTGAGGATCGCTGTATCCGACTTGTCCGGCGCCATCGGTGACTTTCAAACGAATCTCGACTTGCGCGCCCGCCCATCGATTGCGGGTGAGGTCCATCTTGGCCTCATCTTCGGCTTCTCGAGGCGATATTCCGCCCAACTCAACCGGGACAAGATCAAAGTCGCGATCACTGCCTTCTGGCTTGATGGCCAATTCAAGCGTGGAGACGCCATAATCATCACTGACTTTCCAGCTGAACTCGGTGCGATCTCCCGCGCCTAGGACAGGCAGCTCGACGAATTGAGCGGTTGGGGGTCGATCAGGCGTGGTTCGAACCGTCCAAGCTTTGCGTTCCCCCCACCAACGCACCGAAATCGAACTGTCAGAGGTGACGGTCGCCGTCGCTTCGAATGCATTATCAGGCGTTGCCGCGAATTTGGTAACCGAACGCCCGGTTTGCGAAATCACCCGCAGTTTCGGTGTGGAGGGCGCTTGGACACGTAAGGTCATGACCGATCCTTGCGGCACCCGAATGTCCGTCTGATCCTCTTTCAGGAAGATCGGTGCGCGACCAGTGTGCTCTGGCGGTGTGATCCAAGCTTCGATGCGGATATTCTCAGCCCCGAACAGGCTCCCATAATCGGGATCCAATGCGCTGGACAGGCGCGAATAGGTATTTCCCCAACTCAGCGCAAACAAAGCAAGCAGCGCGATCGGCAGGACGAATCGCAGGCGCAGGGGGTCGATGCGTTGCCAAACTTCCGGAAAGCCTGGAACATTTAGACGGCGCGCAGCATCCGTGAGCAGGTATTCGTGCGCCCGCCAAAGCTGAACGCCGGTCGTCTCTGGTCGGGCCGGACGGTCCATTAGAGAGGCCAAGGGCCGCAATTCAGACTGCACATCGAGCGCGTCGACGGCTTCGCGATCCTGCGGACGCTGATACCGGCGAATGCCGCGCAAGAGCGCGATCAGCGATCCGGCGAGGAAAATCAGTGTCGCTAAGGCCCCAAGCCGCGCCGGAGCGCGTTCAAACACGCCGAGCAACGCCGCACCAACAAATACGCTGAGTAAGGCGATGAATGGCCACCAGGCGCGCCACAGCGCAATGTCCCGAAGCCGCCGGAAAGTCCGGTTGATCAGGCTTTTTGTGCCGGGAATGCGGTTCAGGTCAGCCAATCGGGCGTTTGCTCCAGTTGTATCATTTCATCAAAGCTCGGGCGGCGGCGAACCAATGCGAATTGATCGCCATCGACCAGAACTTCCGCCACAAGCGGTCGTGCATTGTACTGACTTGAGAGGACAGCGCCATAGGCGCCAGATGACATAAACGCAATCCGGCTTCCGGCCGCCACTTCAGGCATCTCTCTTTGCGCGGCGAATTTGTCCGTCGACTCACAAATCGGCCCGACAATGTCATAAGAGACGTTCGGCGTTTCCGCGCTCGCTTCATCCAATGGCAGGATATCATGATGCGCCTGGTAGAGCGCCGGCCGCATCAGATCGTTCATTCCAGCATCAATGATCAGGAAGGTGCGGTCTGGCGCAGGTTTGTGGTAGAGCACCTCGCTGACCATGACCCCCGCATTGCCCGCAATTACGCGGCCAGGTTCCAGAATGACTTGTAGACCCAGCCCTTCAGTGACCTCACGGATCATTTGCGCATAGTCGGCAGGCGGCGCCGGCGAATCGCTCGCCTGATAAGGGATACCGAGCCCGCCGCCCAGGTCGACGCGTTTTAGATCATGCCCAGTCTCGCGCAGGAATTTGACCAGGCCGACGGTTTTTTCAAACGCCGCCCGCATCGGCTCCAGATCCCCGATTTGAGACCCGATATGGACGTCCACACCCACTGCCTCGACCCCTGGCAGGGCTTTCATCTGGTGGTAAAGTTCTGGCGCATCGGCCCAAGGCACACCAAACTTGTCGCCGGCTTTCCCAGTGGAGATGTTCGGGTGCCCCCCCGCCGCTACGTCGGGATTCACGCGCAAGGCAACGGGCGCGACCTTTCCGAGGCTCATCGCAACCTCTGAAAGAGCAATCAGTTCGGCCCCGCTTTCAACATTGAACTGGTGGATCCCAGTTTCGAGCCCGAGCGCCATTTCTTCGCGGGTTTTGCCGACCCCGGAAAACACAATTCGGTTCGCTGGAATGCCCGCCGCAAGCGCCCGCTGGAGCTCTCCACCGCTGACCACGTCTGCGCCGCAGCCTTCGCTGGCAAGCGTTTTTAGAACCGCCAGATTTCCATTGGCTTTGACCGAATAGGCGATCAGGCAGTCCATGCCGTCAAACGCCGCCGCGATCACCCGCGCGTGACGGCGCAGGGTTGCGGTCGAATAGACATAAACCGGCGTTCCGACCAGATCCGCGATCTCGTTGAGATCGACGCCTTCGCAATGAAGACGGCCATCTTCATAGTTAAAGTGATGCAAAGGCGCTCATCAGCCGGGGCTGACCTCCCCCATGCTTTCTTCTTCCACATCGCCGGTCGGCGCGGGTTTCGGAATCTCGCCGCCGAGCGAGTTGTAATATGTGGTGCCGTCATTGATGTCATTGCCAGCAAACAAAACGGCGGCATCGACGGGCATAGAGGTTTCCTCGGTCGGTGGCTCGGTCAGGATTGGGGGCGGACGTTGCAGATCACCCCGCAGGCCGCAACCTGCCAGACTTGCCAGCGCCGACAAAGCAAACGCGGTTTTGATCATATGTTTCATTTGCTGCGCTCCTATCCGAGGCGTTGTGTCCATTGTTCAACCTGTTCGGCGACTCGAACCGGTGACGTGCCACCATAGCTTTGCCTGCTCATTGCAGAGGCTTCAACAGTGAGCACGGAAAATACGTCATTTGTTAGCCGGGGTTCAACGGCTTGCATGTCTTCCAATGAAAGCTTTGGCAGATCGCAGCCATTCGCTTCCGCCTTGGCGACCAGGGCCCCCGTCACATGGTGCGCATCGCGAAATGGCATTTTTAGCTCACGGACCAGAAAATCAGCCAAATCCGTCGCGGTCGAAAACCCTTTTGCGGCCGCCGCGCGCATATTCTCTTGATTAAAGGTCATGGTCTCAATCATTCCGGCCATGGATGCCGCACAGAGACCAAATGTATCAAAGGCGGAGAAAGTCAGCTGTTTGTCGTCCTGAAGATCCTTGGCATAGGCAAGAGGGAGCGCCTTGACCGCCCCTTGCAGGGCTGCGAATTGCCCGGTGATCAGGCTCGCCTTGGCGCGGACCAGCTCGGCCGCGTCCGGATTGCGCTTTTGCGGCATGATTGACGAACCTGTGGACCAGGAATCTGACAGTTTGGCGAACGCGAACTGCGCGCTTGTCCAGAGAACGATTTCTTCCGCCAAGCGTGACAGATGAGTCGCGGCAATGGACAGGGAAGACAGCGCCTCAAGCGCAAAGTCACGCGCTGATACGGCATCCAGTGAATTGGCCATCGGGCGATAGAAGCCCAGCGCTTCGGCTGTGGCATCGCGATCGATCGTAAATCCTGTTCCGGCCAAGGCCGCGCTGCCTAGCGGGCTCTCATTTAGACGCCGTGCACAATCGTCCAGACGCGCACGATCGCGTTCGATCATCTCGACATAGGCGAGCAAATGATGGCCCAGCGTGACGGGCTGAGCGGTTTGCAAATGCGTAAATCCGGGCATCACCGCATCGGTATTCTCGCTGGCCCGTTTGACCAGCGCCCGCTGCAGAGTCTTGAGGCTGCGCCGCGCCTCGGTCAGGGCACCGCGGGTCCACAATCGGAAATCGGTCACAACCTGGTCATTTCGAGAGCGCGCCGTGTGCAGGCGCCCAGCCGGCTCACCAATCAGCTCTTTCAAGCGGGCCTCGACATTCATGTGAATGTCTTCCAGCTCAACGCGGTAAGGGAAAGTCCCGTCCTGAACCTCCGCCACGATCTGATCGAGCCCATCCTGAATCGCGACATTGTCGTCTTCCGAGATGATGCCCTGCTCGGCCAGCATGTCGGCATGTGCGCGCGACCCAGCGATGTCTTCGCGAACCATACGGCGGTCGACATCGATCGAAGCATTGATCGATTGCATGATATCGCTCGGCTGTGCGGCGAAGCGTCCACCCCACATTTGCTGGCCTTTTTTACTCTCACTCGCCATATCGCTAGTCGTCCTTATCAGCGTTTGGAGGGCCACAAGCCCATGGATCGTTTTTTGCGCATCGCTATCCCGACCATGTTTGCCGGAATCGTTCTGGCGCTGCTTTACGCGGTCTTTAGCGCCAGTTCAAAGGGAAGTAACCGCGACCCTGTGGCAAAATTGGCGGTCGGCGCCCTATCAAAGCTGGATACGAGCGACAAAGGCACGCCTGCACCGCCGGCACCCTTTATCGGTGCGGGAGGAAATCCCGTGACTTATCAGGACTTTGCAGGACAAGCGATCCTGGTAAATTTCTGGGCCACCTGGTGTGGTCCGTGCGAACGCGAAATGCCATCGCTTGGCGCGCTTCAAACGTCTCGTGGCGGCGAGGCGTTCAAGGTTGTCGCAATCAGCGTCGATGAACCGGCCGCCCGCGCCTATGCGCAGCAAAGGCTAAGAGAACTGTCCGGCGGCGTTTTGGACTTCTACACGCTCGCAGATGGGCCGGATGGCTGGAACGTGGTCTATGATAGTGGCGCTGGCGGCGGATTTCCGACCACGATCCTCTATGATGCTGAAGGAAACAAAGTCGCAAAACTCGAAGGCGACACCGATTGGGCCAGCTATGAAGCGGTGGCGCTGATCGATCTGATCACAAAAGACTAGCCAGGCCGTCCCACAGCAATTTCAAGCCGACCGCAAAGATCAGTCCGTACAGGATCCGATAGAATACGTCTTGGTCGATCCGTTTGACCAGCCAGGCGCCGAACAAGACGCCCAATGGCGCGATTGGGATGAGGATGGCTGACGTCGTCAGATTGGTTTGATCGAACTGACCCAGCATCGCATAAGGCAGCACCTTCACGAAATTGACCACGAAGAAGAACATCACCGCAGTTCCAGCATAGACTTGTTTGTCGAGGTTCTGCGGAATGGTGTACGCCTGATAAGGCGGCCCGCCCGCATGAGCGATAAAGCTGGTGAACCCTGCAACCAAGCCGGACAGGAAGCCTAAGGGCCGGTTATTCTTTAAAAATGCATCTCCGCCGCGCGGCTTGAAAACACCATAAATGGGAAATAAGACCGCAATCACGCCGACGACGATGCGCACGACCTGATCATCGACATACCCGGCCAACAATCCTCCTGCGGCGATCCCCAAAATCGCGGCTGGTAGGAGCAAGATCAGGACCTTGCGATCCCAATGTTTGCGATAGGTCCAGACACCGACCCAATCCATGACGATCAGAATAGGCAGCATGATGCCAGCCGCTTGAATTGGCGAAATGACAAGCGCCATAAGCGGCACAGCGAGCAGAGCCAGGCCGCCAAACCCACCTTTGGAAACACCCGTAATCAGAACGGCAATGACCGCGACGGTCCAAAATATCGGATCGTGCTCCATCCCCCGAGCGCGCTTCTAATCGTCTAAGTCCAGCGCCAATAAGAGCGTGCGCTGGCTTGGATTGAAATTGTCGTCTGAGATCACCCAAATGCGGGGCGCGCCTGACGGTGTCTCGCCAATCGCCACACCTTCGAAATTGTCGACCGGCAGCGGAGATTTGAAAAAGGCGTCGGCGATGCGAGCGCCGTCTCGGTCGACCTGCAAAATGACGCGCGCGCCCCGCACCGGATCATAGGCCCGAAAAATCTTGGCAGAAAGGTCACCCGCTTCGTCCATACCGGTGAGCACGAACAGCTGAGGCTGGCTGGTATAGGCAAGATCTGCAAGCGTGCCATCTGCTTTGAGCGCGCCGAACGGCGACCCCGTCGACTTTCGAAACTCGAACCCGACCGACAGCTTATCGCCGCTCAGCGCTAATCCTTCCGGGCCGCCATTATCGGCCAGCTTGCGGCCATCAATGACCGGGGCCAGTGAAACGATTTCTGCTGCGCGAGCGGCGGCGCCGCACCCGTCCAGATCAAAGGCCGCAATGCGATGATCTTGTTCGAAACTCACCAGGGCGAGGCCGTCACGAATGCTGAGTCCTTCCGCATCTCCGTCGCGCTTATTGGAAAAATAGTTGCCATCCGCGCCCCGCATATAAGCGATTGAGCCTGAACCATTTGGTGCGCCGGTCTCCGGGTCCAGCCCGATCCAGACAAATGCACCAGCATCGGTGACAGACAAGAGTGTGTCGGCGTTTAAGACGTCCAATCCGGACAAGCCGCCAAAGTTGGATTCCTCCGACTTCAGCTGCCACGCGCCCGCAAGCTTCAGTCCGGTCAGCTGGTTTTCGCGGGCCGTCTTTGGACTTTGCTCTGCTGCGATCACCTTGATGTCGATCGATTGTGGTTTCAGCTGGCCGGCATTCTTTGGGCACGAGGCCTCTCGCAGCGCGTTTTCGTGCGCCTCAAAACTCCATAGCCCGCTCGACACGGGCGCATCTAAGCTCTGCGGCGGCTGTACGTCTGCGGCGGTACAGGCCGTGAGCGTTGCCAGAACCAGAATTGAAACGAGTCGCATCGGGCTATTCCCTTTCCGCAGCCGACAAAGCGCGCAAATACGGCATGATCGTGAAGAAAATTACATTCTTGTGCGGCGAACATCGCGCCCGGAGCCGACTTTTGGCCCGCCATATCGCGGTGCGCCGGCCCCTGCCCCTGATGTGGCCCCGCCCGGTTTCACCGTTTCGCGCGTCAATGGCGGCACAGCCATGGCCTCGGGCTTCGGGGCCTCGCCATTTTCGTCGAACAGGCTGGCCAATTGCTCCGTCATGGCGCCGCCGAGTTGCTCCGCGTCGACAATGGTCACGGCGCGCTTGTAATAGCGTGTCACGTCATGGCCGATACCAATCGCAATGAGTTCGACAGGGCTGCGCGTCTCCAGCTCTTCAATGACTTGCCGCAAGTGGCGCTCAAGATAATTGCCGACATTGACCGAGAGTGTGGAATCATCGACCGGCGCACCATCCGAGATCACCATCATGATCTTGCGTTGTTCCGGTCGGCCCATCAGTCGATCATGCGCCCATAGCAGGGCTTCGCCATCAATGTTCTCTTTGAGCAGACCTTCGCGCATCATCAGCCCAAGATTCTTGCGCGCACGGCGCCAGGGGGCGTCGGCGGACTTATAGATGATATGGCGCAAATCGTTCAGGCGGCCCGGACCAGCGGGTTTGCCGGCTTTGACCCAGTCTTCACGGCTTAATCCGCCCTTCCAGGCTTTCGTGGTGAAGCCCAGTATTTCGACTTTGACCCCGCACCGTTCAAGCGTCCGCGCTAGGATATCTGCACATAGGGCTGCGACCATGATCGGCCGCCCGCGCATCGAGCCAGAATTATCGAGCAGCAATGTCACCACCGTGTCGCGGAAATTGCTGTCATCTTCCTGTTTGAAGCTAAGAGGGGCGGTTGGATCTGTAATCACACGGGTCAGACGCGCGGTGTCCAATACCCCTTCTTCCAGATCAAACGACCAGGACCGGTTTTGCTGCGCCATCAAACGGCGCTGCAGCTTATTGGCCAGCTTCGAGACGGCCCCTTGAAGGCTTTCCAATTGATGATCGAGATACGCCCGCAAACGCGCCAACTCTTCCGGATCACAAAGGTCTGGGGCTTGCGCAACTTCATCATTCGCGGTGGTGAAGGCGTTGTATTGGAAGCGATCCTTGTCATCGCCTTCACGGAAATTCGGACGCAATGGCTTGGTGCCATCATCACTGTCTTCAGGATTATCTTCGGCGTCCATATCGACATCGGCATCTACAGAGACATTGGTCTCCTCGCCTTCCATGTCGTCCGTGTCACCGGCCTCCATCTCTTCCATGGTGGCGCCTTCGGTTTCCTCACCGGACTCGCCATCCTCGGCAGAATTTTCCTGGTTGTTCTGATCAGATTCTTCTTCTGATTCCTGATCTTGTTCGCCCTGATCATCGCCGATCTCGTCGCCTTTTGTGAGGTCTCGGATCAGGTCCTGAATGGTTTTGGCGAACTGTTCCTGGTCATGCAGCTGATCGATCAGCTTATCCAGCGTGTCGGCGCCGCGTTTGTTAACCTCGTCGCGCCACAGCGAAGCGATACCTTCCGCTTCTTTTGGCAGCGGTCGTCCGGTCAGGCGTTCCCGCAGCAAGAATTCTACCGCCGGCGCGAGGGGGGCCTCTTGCCGATCCTCCATGCGGGCATAGCCAGCCTTTTCGCATCTGGAGGCCAGCGCTGCATCGAGATTATCGGCTGTGCCGTCCATCGCTCGTGCGCCAATGCTCTCAATTCGCGCACGCTCGGCGGCTTCATAGACCTGCCGGCCAACTTCGCCATCGGGGCGCGATTTGGCATGTGCGACAGGGTCATGGTGGGCCATGCGCAGCGCTGTCGCATCCGCCTCTCCACGCACGCGGGCGGCGACTTCTGGGGCCAGATCGCGCGGGGGTGGCACCAAAACAAGACGTTCAGATTCGGCCCGTGGTCCGTCGCCGGAGAAATTCACCTCCACATCGCGAGTCTGGCTCATCGCCTTGGCGGTGGTCGCCAAAGCCTGCTTGAACAGCTCGTACGGGGCCTCATCTGTTTTGCTCATCCGGCTGACTTAGCGCGCGCGAACAGATTTGCGAAGAGGCATTTACCCCTCGCCCAGCGTCACACCTTCACTTGGCTTAATTTGACGCAGTTTGCGGGACTTTGGTCAGCGATATCGGCGCTTTGGCATCCGAGCCGAATTCCTTGCGCAGCCGGCGATAGAGCAGCACAGCGACGCCGAAACAAACCAGGAAGGGAAGCGACAGGCCGAATTGGGTGGCGGGCCCTGGTAAAACCAGCGTCAGCACCACCAGGCCGGCAATGGTTTCGCGCTCCCAGTTCAAAAACTCCGTCTTCGCGCCCTGGACCAGAACGAAGATCACAGCAGGGACCAAAAGAACGATCTCATAATACATGGAATATGGCGCGGCGAGCAGCGTCGCCGTGGCCACTACGGCATACCGCCAATTCGGATCTTCCGTCGCGCGGCAGGTCCAGGCCACAGCTCCGATCGCGAGCAGCATGGCGGCGGTCGCCAGCCCAAGCGACAGATATTCCGGTAAGCCAATCAGGCGCGAGGCCGCATAGACATTGACCATTTTGAACAAGGGCATGACGCCATCCGATACAGAGCCCGAAATCACACCGAGGAATTGGAAGAAACCCATCCAGCTATCGGCACCGACAATCAGCGCCGATCCGCCCCAGAGCGCGACGCTGCCAAAAGCGGCGACACCGAACGCTCGCCAGTCTCGGCCAAGCAGGAAAACGACCGGAAGCAGGATGCCGAGCTGCGGTTTGAGGGTCAAAAGCGCCGCGGCCAAACCCGCGATGATCGGCTTTGGCTTGGCATAGGTGACGGCCGCCAGCAGCAGGCTGCAGGTAAACAAGGCATTCTGTCCGGTATTCAATACGGTCAGCACCGGAATGGTCGCCAAAACGGCGATCAATAACCGGCCGCGCAGTCCCGATGCGTGCAGAACGAAGGCAAACAGGGCGAGCCCGGCCGCGCTCCAGACCGCATAAGCCATTGCGTACGGCAGCAGGCCAATCGGACTGAAGATCAGGCTTGCATGCGGCGGGTATTGCCAGGTGAGGCCCGAGATTTCGACATTGGGCCTATGGGTCTCGATCGCCGCCTGCAGTCCTTCGGGGCTGTAGAGCTCGCTCAGTCGCCCTTCAAGCACCTCGCGAGAGGCTGACCAGAAGGCAACGAAATCACCGCCCAGAACAAAGCCCGGCGCGCCGGTGGTCATATAGACAACGAGGATGGCGTATTGCGACAGGGCCAATGCCAAAGTGATCGCAAATGCGAAATTCGGCTGAAAGAGCTTCTCAAATGGCGACATGGTCCTGGCCCGCGTTTTCGCGACCAGCTGATAGACCAGACCCTCTAAATTTTAGTGAAAACCGCTTGGACTCTAAGCGACTTTGACCATCAGCGCGCTCTCAGGCAGCTCTTCAGCGAAACAACGCTGATACATTTCCGCCACCAAAGGACGTTCGAGCTCGTCGCACTTATTCAGGAATGTCATGCGGAAGGCGTGCCCGAGGTCGCCAAAAATCGCGAAGTTTTCCGCCCACGTGATCACCGTTCGTGGGCTCATCACCGTTGATAGATCGCCATTCATGAATGCATTCCGGGTTAGATCCGCCAAGGTCACCATCCGGCTGAGCGTTTCAGTGTCGACATCGCCAGCTTTGGTTGCAACGATTTCAACCTCGGCATCATGCTCCAGATAGTTCAGCGTCGTGACGATGCTCCACCGGTCCATTTGGCCTTGGTTGAGCTGCTGGGTGCCGTGATAAAGCCCCGTCGTGTCGCCCAGACCCACCGTATTGGTGGTCGCGAACAGGCGGAAATACGGGTTTGGTTCGATGACGCGATTCTGGTCAAGCAGGGTCAGTTTACCGCTGGCTTCCAATACGCGCTGGATCACGAACATAACGTCCGGACGGCCCGCATCATATTCGTCAAAGGTGATCGCGACAGGGCGCTGCAGAGCCCATGGCAGGATTCCTTCCCGGAATTCCGTCACTTGCGCCCCGTCCTTCAGCACGATGGCATCTTTGCCCACCATATCGATCCGCGACACATGGCTGTCCAGATTGACCCGGATCATCGGCCAGTTCAGCCGCGCGGCGATTTGCTCAATATGGGTCGATTTACCGGTGCCGTGATAGCCCTGCACCATCACGCGGCGATTATGCTCAAAACCAGCGAGCAGCGCGATCGTCGTCTGCGGATCAAAGCGATAAGAGTCGTCGATTGCCGGGACATATTCCGTGCGCTCTTTGAAACCATGCACAATCAGATCCGTGTCGAGGCCAAACACCTTACGAACATTGATTTTTTGCGTTGGTTTCAGGCCCTGCAGGGCGTCGCTATCGCTCATCACGGTCATGCGAATGGTCTTTCATCAAGTCTTTTCAAGGCTCACCTATCACAACCGGCGCGCGCGCCAAGTGTGACATTGGGGGAAGGGGTGCGATTGTTAGCGCAAGACTGGCATTGTGATCACACTCGCCTTAAGTCGAAGCAGGAAACCGAATTGTTGAAAGAAACCGCCCATGCCGCACGTGACCGCCAATAATATCCAGATCGCATACGAAGATTTTGGCAATCCAACCGACCCGGCCGTCTTGATGGTGATGGGGCTGGGCGGACAGCTGACCATGTGGCCGGATCAGCTCATCCAAGATCTGGTCGCGGGTGGACATCGTGTGGTGACCTTTGACAATCGCGATATTGGCTTGTCGCATCATCACAAGAGCGAAAAGACACCGAACCTGATCCGTCAGATGCTGCTGCGCCGCTTGGGCATCCGCGTGAAGTCGCCTTACGCCCTGATCGATATGGCCCGCGACACAATCGGGCTGATGGAAGCGCTCAAGCTCGAGCGCGCGCACCTTGTCGGCATTTCGATGGGCGGCATGATCGCTCAGCATGTTGCCTCCCTGGAGGCTGACCGGGTCAGCAGCCTGACCGCGATCATGACCACAACGGGCAATCCAAAGCTGCCCCGCCCGGCTGGGAAAGTGATGCAAGCCATGCTGCGGCGCGGACCGCAACCGACAACCCGAGACGCGATTATCGATCAGTCCGTCAACACGTTTGGAATCATCGGAACACCGGGCGAAGATCACAATACAAACGGCATGCGAGACCGCATCACGCGATCCTATGATCGCAGCTACAATCCCGCCGGCGTGATCCGCCAAATGTCCGCAATCGTTGCGGCCGGCGATTTTCGCAAGCACACGCGTAGCATTAAGGTGCCGACGCTTGTGGTGCATGGCTCAGAAGACCCTCTGGTCCCGATTGAGGGTGGTTATGACATCGCAAAGCTGGTTCCTGGCGCCCGAATGGAAGTGATCCAGGGCATGGGGCATGATGTGCCGCCGCGCTTCCTGCCTGAAATCACCAAACATATGCTGGATCATTTCGCCGCCACCAAAGTTTACGCCTAATCTGAATTTTCCCTGCGGCACAGGGTTACGACACCCGTTTCTTCTGCTTGTATCATCGCTACACGCAATAAGCGGGCGCTGATAAGCAGGAGGAAGTCGCAATGGCCAAATATGAGGAAATTCTAACCCATATCGAAGACGGCATCTTGACCATTACCCTGAACCGCCCCGACCGGCTGAATGCCTGGACGGGTGTGATGCAGGAGGAATGTCAGGACGCGATCACTCGGGCGGGCTCGGATGAAGCTGTGCGTTGCATCATCGTGACAGGCGCAGGTCGGGGCTTTTGCGCGGGCGCGGATATGGGCGGCTTGCAGCAAATTGGCGACGAGGCGGAGGATACGGCGCCTGCATCCGGCCCTCCCAGCACATCCGCCGCGGACGTCGCGGAAGACCTCGAAACGCTCTATCCGGGGCGATTTGGCTATCTGTATCAGTGCCCGAAACCCATTATCGCTGCGATCAATGGGCCTTGCGCCGGCATCGGCCTGATTTTCGCGCTCTATGCCGATCTGCGTTTCGCCAATCAGGACGCGAAGTTTACCACGGCGTTCGCGCAGCGGGGTCTTATCGCGGAACACGGTATTGCCTGGTTGCTACCGCGTTTGGTCGGTGAAGCCCATGCTCTGGACCTGCTGTTCACCGCCCGCGTGTTTAAGGGCGACGAGGCCGAACGGGTCGGTCTGGTCAATCAAGCCTTGCCCGCAAATGAACTGATGCCGCATGTTATGGCGACCGCGAAACACTTGGCGACAATGGTCTCGCCGCGATCGCTGGCCATCATGAAGCGACAAATCCGTGAGAGCTATTTTCAAAGCTTTTCTCGATCCTTGGATATCGCCAATCACGAGATGGAGCAGAGCTTTTCGAGTTTTGATTTCAAAGAAGGCGTCGACAGTTTCGTCGAAAAACGCGCGCCCGCCTTTCGCGGCAATTAGGAGCCCTCGCGGCGATAGACAATCTCGCCATGCACCACGGTCATGACCGTTTGTGCGTTGAGGATTTCGGCCTCCGGAACCGTCATCAGATCGCGGTCGAAAACACTGAAATCTGCGAGTTTACCAACCTCGATCGTGCCGAGATCATCCTCCATAAACGCCGCGTAGGCGGGCGCGCTGGTGAACAGGGTTAGCGCCTGTTCGTGCGACAGCGCTTCTTCAGGATACCAGTCATCGGTGCTGAACCCCTGCAAGTCTTTGCGCGCGACGGCGGCGTAGAACTCGATTTGCGGTGTACCGATCTCAACCGGCGCGTCTGATCCGCCGACAATGATCGCGCCGGTCTCGAGCAGACTTTGCCAAGCATAAGCGCCATAGAGGCGGTCAGGGCCCAGCCGACTTGGCGCAAACTTGAAATCACCAATCGCATGACTGGGCTGCATCGAAGCGATCAAGCCAAGCGCCCCTACGCGCTCGATATCGTCCGGGTGGAGGATTTGCGTATGCTCGATCCGCCAGCGATTGTCGGGGCCAACCGACGTGTTGTGCCCGAGGAATTCGTATCCTTGCACCTCTTCGAACGTGTTCAGGATATGTCGATTGGCAAGATCCCCAATAGCGTGGATGGCCAATTGCACATCCTCGCGGTCGGCTCTAGCCATTAATTGCCTCAAACGGTCCGGCTCCATCAGGGACAGTCCGCTGGTCTCGAGGCGATCAGAATAGGGTTCAATCAGCAACGCACCGCGCGACCCGAGCGCACCGTCCATATACACTTTGACCGATCGATTGGTGATTGTGTCCGTCTCACCTTTACGGTTTGCGGCCAGATCGAAGCCCGATTCATCGAAGGCGTTGTGCAGCCGCAAGGGCAAACGTCCTTCCAGGTCGAGACGTTCCAAGATCAACAGGTCTCGCGGATTGACGCTCATATTGTGCACGCCGGTCCAGCCGCGGGCAGAATAGGCCTGGCTGCCGACCAGATAGGCCCGAGTAATCTCGGTCTGGCTGGGGGTCGCGACAAGCGCGAAAACCTGTGCCATCGCATTGTCGATCAGGATCCCGGTCGCTTTGCCGGCCGCGTCGCGCTCGATCTTTCCGCCTTCAACATCGGGCGTGTCATCGGTTATCCCCGCCGCCGAAAGCGCCGCGCTGTTCGCCACCAGCGCATGACCATCGGCCCGGCCAAGAATGACGGGGTGATCAGGACTCACGGCGTCCAAGTCCGCCGCGGTGGGCATGCGGCCTTCTGGCCAACCCGTCTCGATCCATCCGCGGCCAGAGACCACTTGTCCAGCGGGGACGCCCTGCAGCTCGGTTTCAACGCGCGATACGAGCTCTGCGATTGATCCCGTTCCCTCCAGATTGAGGGTAAGCTCTCGCTGGCCGATCCCAATCAGATGCGCGTGCCCGTCCACAAAACCGGGAAACATGACGGCGCCATCGAGATCGATGAGCGCGACCTCGCTCTCATCCCAATCCTTTGAGGTTGGCGGGCTGACCGCGATAATTCGGCCGGATGAGTCAATCGTGACAGCTTCGACGGTTTCCGAGCCGATCCCGGTATAGATCGTACCCCCCGTAAAAATCGTCACCTCATCGGCGTCGCTTGGACTGACATCGGAAGAGGTTTGTGGCGACCGCTCGCCGTCTTGCGGCCCCTGACATGCCATCAGCGCCACACTCAGAATTGCCCCCATAATCACGCGCATAGACATCTCCCTTGGTGTCATTCCGGTGTAGACCTGTTTTTCATGGGCGCAAACGCACAAAGAAAAACGCGCCCCGGTCACGGAGCGCGCTTCTAATTTCCGAATGCGAGGAAACCTTAAGAGGCTTCTTCAGCTTTCTTCGCAATGTTCTTTTTGATTTTCAGCGCCTTAGCCGACAGGACGTCGTCTTTGGCCTTGGCAAGATAGGCGTCCAGGCCGCCCAGCTTGTCGACAGTGCGAAGCGCTTTGGCTGCAACGCGCATTGAGAAACGCTGGTCCAGCGCCTCAGAGTGCAGCGTGACATTTACCAGGTTTGGCATAAACCGGCGCTTGGTTTTGATATTCGAATGGCTGACATTGTGTCCGACCATAGGGCCTGTGCCAGTAAGTTCACATACGCGGGACATGGGTCGCTCGCTCATTGTCTAGATTGAAACCGAAGCGCGGCTATTACGCCCCCAGATCAGGCACGTCAAGCGCTCAGATGACTCCAAATGCAAGCGCCTAAAACCGGCACTTAAACGCGAATTAATCAGGGCAAAACAGTGGCACCCCTGTTCAGCCTAGCTTTTGGCATAGAGATATATATCAACTCCATCCTAGTTTCCGATGAGGCGTCCGCCATGATCAAAAAATTGCTTGCTTCTGCTGCTCTCGCATCGCTCACCGTCGCCAGCGTGTCTGGTGCAGATACAGCGATCGCTGAGCCGCACATTCTCAGCCAGATTGAAGCCGGCCAACCGATGCAAATGGACTATACGATCAAGGCCAGCGCCTGGTTGCTCATTCTACCGATTACCGGGAAAGCCAACTTTCAGGTGACCATGAACAAGGATACTTACGCGATCCGGTCTCAGGTCAAGACGACGGGACTTGCTGATATTCTGGTAAATTACGACATGGAGCTTGCCGCCTCTGGCTACACAACGCCGGACGGCCTCAACACCTACGCCTATATTTCTCAGAATAAGGACGGGAAGAAAAATCGCCGCGTCGACCTCAAATATCTGGGCAACGATTTCGAAATGACGGCCAATCCGACTTTTGGCAATCTCGGCGATCCGGCGGCCACCGCCCCGCAAGTCTTGGAAGCCAAGGACCCGATCACCGCTTTGATCTCTTTCGCGCTTGAACCGCGCGCCGAAGGCGAAGATCCATGTGGCGGCCCCCTCAAAGTGTTTGATGGCCGACAATTGACCCACCTTCACCTGACCAATCACGGGATGAAAGAAGTCAAATCAGATGCCTGGCGCGGTGAGGCCTTCGAATGCCATATCGAGATGGACAAGGTGGCCGGCTACAAGGCAGGCGAGGCCAATAAGGACACGCTGACAGGGATTGAAGGTCCGCTGCGCATGTGGCTCGCGCCCTTGCCAAACGGCGCACATGTGCCAGTTCGGATTGAAGCCGAAACCGATGATATCGGGACAGTCACCCTGCAAGCATCGCAGCTCACTTTCACTCCGCTCGAACAGTAAGCCAGATGTCCACAAGAAACGCGCCCAATGGCGACGGAAACAGCCGCGTGCGTTGACGAGTCAGCGCCCCGTGCCTAAGCGGGACGCATGACCAAAAAGCCCCTGAAACTCGTCAGCTGGAACATCAATTCCGTTCGATTGCGCCTCCCGAACATAGAAGCCTTTGTCGAAGCCGAGCAGCCCGACATTATCTGCTTTCAGGAGATTAAATGTCAGAATGCCGAGTTTCCGGAAAAGGCGTTCAAGCAGATGGGGCTGCCGCATCTGGCGATTAACGGACAGCGCGGTGGGCATCATGGCGTCGCAATCGCGAGCCGGGCGCCGATTGAAATCCTTGACACCCCGCCGCTGTGCCGGGAAGGCCATGCCCGCGTAAATGCCGTATCAGTCGAAGGGATTGAGCTGCACAATATCTATCTTCCGGCCGGGGGCGACGTTCCGGATCCGGACGAGAACCCGAAATTCGCGCACAAGCTCGATTTCGTAAAACGGCTGGGGCGTCATTATGGAAAATCCGCCAAAGACGGCGCGCCTCGGGTGCTGGTCGGCGATCTCAACATTGCCCCGCACCCAAATGATGTCTGGTCACACAAACAGCTCTTGAAAATCGTCTCTCACACACCTGTGGAGACAGAAGGCCTTGAAAAAGCGCGCAAAAAGGGCGGCTTCACTGATATTGCGCGGCACGTCCATGACGAGGATCAGCGGCTTTATTCCTGGTGGAGTTATCGCGCCCGGGACTGGGCCGCATCAAATAAAGGTCGACGCCTCGATCATATCTGGACGACCGAAGCGGCCACGGCGCTCACGGATCTGGACAGCTATCGCGTGCATCTGGCGTGGCGCGGAGGGTGGAAACCATCGGATCACGCGCCGATCAGCATCGAAATGGATCGCCCTTAAGCCGCGTAAGACGTCTCAGCCTCAGCGCCCGCGCGAATGCGTTCGACCATATCGCCGACGGTGACAACGTCCGCATCGCTTTGCTCGATCGCGTCGAGCAATCGAGCATAATCCTCGCGCGTCACACCCCAGGGAGAGGGATGATCGCGAATGTCATGGGTGAAGATGATCAGCCAACCATCGCCGGTCTCGAGCGCTTTCAATTCTTCCAAGGCCCGCGCGATTCCGCCTTTATCATCCTGAAGGCCGACCGCGTAGAGCAGGTTGAGATCGACCGTCTCGCGATGCTGACCAGGCTTAACGCTCCGCAACGCCGGATTGCTTGCCGCCATGGTCTTTTTCGATGATGCGTTCAAAGCGCCATAGGGGAAGGCGAACGACCGGATATTGTCGACCCCGACCTGGTTCAGAAAGGCGTGATTTCGATCCGTCTGCGCAATAAGCTCCGGAGTGTCTGCTTCAGCGCAATCAATGTGATCATAGGTGTGGCAGCCGATATCGTGCCCGCGACGGATCAGATTTTGCAGGTCGTCCGCGGTATACATATCGCCATAAAGCTCATGCTGAGCGTCCTGAAAGCCGCCGCACGCATACCATGTCGCGCGCCAGTCACGCGCTTCGATCATCGGCGCGGCATTTTCAACGGCAGATTTGGGGAAATCGTCGAAGCACAGGCTCACATATCGCCCGGCCGGCAAATCATGGCACGCGCGATGCATTGAGCGACTGAGAACGTTGTTGATTGTCCCGTGGACCCTTTTAGAGAAATTACCAAGATCGACCATCACACTGTCTCAAGTACAAGAAAAACCGGAAATCGCAAGATGCATACAAGCGTGGACCTCTGCAGACTAACGGGTCTAACAGATACGGACCGAAAGATCTGGGAGAGTTTTCAAACCGCTGATCCGGCTTTGATCAGCCCGTATTTCTCTCTCGGATATTATGAGATCGTGGATCGTATCAGAGGCGGTGTCCACGTCTTGCGGTTCAAACAAGATGATCGTCCCGTTGCCTTCTGGCCGCTTCGCAAAAGTCGGTGGGGGACAGGCCGTCCCGTTGCGGGGCCAATGGATGATATGCACGGCATAATCTCGGCGCCGGATGTCACCTTGGATTTGCAACGACCAGATGTACGAAAGCTCATCGGCGGCTACACGTTTTCAGCCACGCCGTTTTCTCAACGCCGACACGGATTGCATGGCGATTATGGAGACGGCAACCACGTTATCGATCTCAAAGACGGTTATGAGGCATGGCTCGCAGCGCGCAGCGAAGCGTCCACAACATTCCGCCGCGAGCATCGGCGCGCCCTGAAGTTGATCGAGAACCCAAATGTCTCGATCGAACATGATATTGTTGACGACGCCGTCTTCGATCGACTGATCGAATTAAAGCAGGCCGGTTATCAGGGTGCAGGGTATTTCGATCTGTTCAGCCTCGACTGGCCGAAACCCCTCCTCAAGGCGCTGCTGCACAGCAATGATCCCAACGCCAAGGGCATTTTATCCACCTTGAGCCTGGACGGTGAAGTAATTGCCAGTTGCCTCAACATGCGATCGAAAACAGCGATCCATTACTGGTTCCCTGGATACGAAGCGAAATATCGGAAGCAACAACCGGGACTAGCCCTATTGTTCTCCCTGCTGGAGTGGGCGGCCGAGCGTGGTGTCGTGGAACTGAATCTCGGCCGCGGCGACATGGAGTTCAAACGGCGCATGGCAAGCTGGATGCAACCAGTCCGCGGGGGCGCGATCGCGATCTCTGGTCCGCAAAAATTAGCAACCGATTTCACCCATTGGACCGCCTCGCTCGAAGGCTCAAATCCGCTACTCAATTTGCCGTCCAAAGTCGCGCGAAAGTGTCACCGAGCGATTCTCGCCGGTAGCTGGCGTGCCTAGCGAATCATTTGGCCATTGAACTGCCAGTAGCTTGATCATTCGTGCTCGGCTTCGCGTCAGGCGATTATTCTTCGCAAAACTGAAATATGCATTATTTGCATATAATACAGAGTCTTACAGACCTTCGCCCGATATCGCATAGCTGCCCTACCGAAACTCGGTTGTGAGCCGTTTCATTTAACGTCAACGTCAACCTGCAACGCGAGCAAAGAAACCGAATTTCGCTCACCTGAGCGATCAATCTCGGACAAAAACTAAGGGCGTTGCGGGAGGAGTTTCTGGTCGACCTTCGGGTCGTCGCTAACTCTAAGGATGAAATCCATGCGTAAAGCTATTGCAACTCTCATGACGGCTGTCGTCTTGGCAGCTCCTGTTGCCCAAGCTGAGGGCACTCCAATCACCGTAGACATTAAGTATGACAGCAAGCAACTGGCCACAGAAGCCGGTGCCAAAGCTGTGCTCAAAGACATCACAGCTCAAGCCACCAAGGCTTGTCGTTCGACGTCGCCGGTCACCGGCGCGGTTCGTCTGGACCGTACCTGCCGGGCTGATCTGATCGAAAAAGCCATTGGCAAGATTCGCCTCGCGGCGATCGAAGATGGATCGAAGGCGGTTTATGTCTTTGCCTCGCTGGAGACCGAGTCTGACACGGTCGCTCAGTAAACACCTCATTGAAACAAGAAAGGGCGGTGACAGAAGGTCACCGCCCTTTTTTTGTGTGGGAAACCGTCAATCAGTTAAGCAACGCGTTCAACCATCATGTGCTTGATTTTGGCGATGGCCTTGGCCGGATTCAAACCCTTCGGACAAACCTGGGCACAATTCATAATCGTATGGCAACGATACAATTTGAACGGATCTTCCAGGTCGTCCAGGCGCTCGCCGGTGGCTTCATCGCGGCTGTCGATTAACCAGCGATAAGCCTGCAACAGCGCGGCCGGACCAAGATATTTGTCGCCATTCCACCAATATGATGGGCAAGATGTCGAGCAGGACGCGCACAGAATGCACTCGTACAGGCCGTCGAGATGCTCACGCTCTTCTTCGGTCTGGGTCCACTCTTTCTCCGGCTCCGGCGTATCGGTTTTGAGGTAGGGCTGCACATAAGCGTGCTGAGCGTAGAAATTAGTCAGGTCTGGGATCAGGTCTTTCACGACCGGCTGATGCGGCAATGGGGCAATCGTGATGTGAGGACCGGCAATCTCGTCCCAGCCCTGGGTGCAGGCAATCGTATTGTGACCGCCAATATTCATTGCACAGGACCCACAAACCCCTTCCCGGCAGGACCGTCGGAAGGCCAGCGTCGAATCGATATTATTCTTGATATAGATCAACACGTCCAAAATCATTGGACCGCATTTCTCCATATCGACAAAATAAGTGTCCCATGTGGGATTGCCGCCCACTTCCGGGCTGTAGCGATAGATCTTGAACTTCTTGACCTTCTTGCCTTTCGGCTTTGGCCAGGTCTTGCCTTTCTTCGGCGCGGAGCCTTTGGGAAGTGTCAGCTGTACCATGCGTGCTCCTAGTAAACCCGTTCTTTGGGTTTGATGTACTCAATCTCGTTCGACATCGTGTAATTGTGCACCGGACGATAATCGATGGTGACCTCGCCAGCATCGCCCGCCCAGGCCAGCGTATGCTTCATCCAGTTCTCGTCATCGCGTTTGTCGAAATCCTCGCGGGCGTGGGCGCCGCGGCTTTCCTTACGATTGGCGGCCGAGTTGACCGTTACGGCGGCCTGGCCGATCAGGTTGTCAAATTCGAGCGCTTCCATCAGGTCGGTGTTCCAGATCATGCCGCGATCATCGACACGCATGCCTGGGACTTTCTTCTGAACGCCGTCGATTTTTTCAACGCCTTCATCGAGCACTTCGCCGGTGCGGAAGACCGCGCAGTTTTCCTGCATGGCGCGTTGCATTTCGAGGCGAAGATCCGCCACGGAATGGTCGCCATCGGCATTGCGAATACGGTCAAACCGGGCGATATGCGCGTCGGTCTGAACGTCCTTAATCGCGGGCTGGCTGGCCCCGGCCTCAAGCGTCGCGCCGCAACGCAGGCCCGCTGCACGGCCGAACACAACCAGGTCAATCAGCGAGTTTGAGCCAAGTCGGTTGGCACCGTGGACCGAGACACACGCCGCTTCGCCGACCGCCATCAAGCCCGGGACAACCGCATCTGGATCACCATCTTTCTTGGTCAGAACTTCGCCATGGAAGTTGGTCGGGATGCCGCCCATATTGTAGTGCACAGTCGGCAAGACCGGGATCGGCTCGCGCGTCACGTCGACGCCGGAAAAGACTTTCGCAGTTTCTGAGATCCCTGGCAGGCGCGCCGCCAAAGTGTCCGCGGGCAAATGCTCAAGGTGTAGGTAGATATGGTCTTTGCCTTCGCCGACCCCGCGGCCTTCGCGGATTTCAATGGTCATAGAGCGCGAGACCATATCGCGTGGGGCAAGGTCTTTCACGCTGGGCGCATAGCGCTCCATGAAGCGTTCGCCTTCGGAATTGGTCAGATAGCCGCCTTCCCCGCGAGCGCCTTCGGTGATCAGGCAGCCTGCGCCATAAATTCCGGTCGGATGGAATTGGATGAACTCCATGTCCTGCAAAGGCAGACCGGCGCGCAGCACCATGGCATTGCCATCGCCCGTGCATGTATGCGCCGAGGTACAGCTGAAGAAGGCCCGGCCATATCCGCCCGTCGCCAAGACGACTTTCTGCGCGCGGAAACGGTGTAGTGTGCCGTCATCAAGCTTCCATGCGGTCACGCCTCGGCACGCGCCCTCATCATCCATGATGAGATCGAGGGCAAAATACTCGATGAAAAATTCCGTGTCATTCTTGACGCACTGGCCATACAGCGTGTGCAGCATGGCGTGACCGGTCCGGTCAGCTGCGGCGCAGGTGCGTTGAACCGGCGGGCCTTGGCCCATTTCTGTCGTGTGTCCACCAAATGGGCGCTGATAAATCTTGCCGTCTTCATTGCGGCTGAACGGCATGCCCCAATGTTCCAGCTCATAGACCGCCGCAGGGGCTTCTCTGGCGAGATACTCAATCGCGTCCTGGTCGCCCAGCCAGTCAGAGCCTTTGACCGTGTCATACATATGCCACTGCCAATTGTCCGGGCCCATATTACCAAGTGAGGCGGCAATACCGCCTTGCGCCGCCACCGTGTGGGAGCGCGTCGGAAAGACTTTGGTGATACACGCCGTTTTCAGGCCCGCCTGCGCTGCCCCCAGGGCCGCCCGTAGACCAGATCCACCGGCGCCAACGACAACCACGTCATAAGTATGATCGATAAATTTGTAGTCGCTCATCTCTTACCTCTTTGGGCCCAACGCCTAAGCGCCAGCCGTAAACCAGATTTTCAGCACCGACAGGATCGTCGCGACGCCGAGGGCAAAAACTGCAAACGTGTTCAATATGAGCAGCGCTTGGCGGGTTCCGCTTTTGGCGATGTAGTCTTCAATGACGACCTGTATGCCCAAGCGCATGTGATATAGCGCCGCACTCAGCGTCAAAATCAGCAAAATTGCATTCACTGGTTGCGCGACCCAATCCAGCGCACCCTCATAGCCTGCTTTGCAGGCATGGATGATGGAATACATGAACCACGGCACCAGGAAGAGCAGCGCCAAAGCTGTGACCCGCTGACGGATATGATGCTGGGTCCCGCTTCCCGCAGAGCCCAGGCCTCGAACGATCTTTGCACTCGTTGTCATCGCCGCCTCCTAATAGAACGAAGCCAGCGACCAGATGACCGCGGCGCCGATAATCGCAAATGCGAAATTGAACATGGACCAGAGGCTCGCAAGTCCGGGATTGAACCCGACCATTGGGCCGTCCCAGATCAAGTGACGAAGCCCGTTGGCGAAGTGATACAGAACCGCCATCGACCAAAGGAAAAGCAGGATCTGACCGGGCAGACTGAAGGCGATCATTTCAACAAAGGCATAGGCTTCTGGTCCCGTTGCCAGTGAAATGAGCCAAGCCCCGATCAAAAACGCGCCGCCATACAGCCCTACCCCGGAAACACGGTGAAAGATTGAGCCGGCCATGGTCCAATGCCATTTCCAGACCTGCAGATGCGGCGAAAGGGGGCGATCGTCAGCCCGTCCTTGTCCAGCCATATAGTCACTCCCATGCGCAGACACGTTCAGTTGCGGCATCTCTTAAGCGCGTCGACCCCTGTGTCAACGCGGCGGAGCGCCCAGTTCGGGTCACTTTCCAGCTACCGCTGCGTGAACCACAATCACCGCGCAAACCGCTTTTCAGACCCTTCGCATCGGCCTAGCTTCGGTGAAAGACGATAAAAGGTGGCGTCATGTCTCTTGCTCTCTTCCGCGGTGCGGTGATTCTGTTCGCACTGGCGCTTGCATCCCCGGTTGGCCTCGGTCAAACGCTGTCGGAGCTGATCGACGAGTATGAAGCGTTTTATCGCGCGGGCGATCCTGATGAAATGGCGCGGGCAAATGATGAAGAGCCTAGTCATTGGTCCATCGTGACGCCTGATTATGTGGCTTCTCGGGCCGAACAGGCCGCGACGATGCTGGCCACGCTCGAAGCGCTCGAGGATACAGGCGCAGGACCAGAAGCAACAATCCTTCGTCATTTGCTTCAATCCAGTATCGACGCGCATGAATATGACTTGGCCCGGGTGCCCTTTACCGGGGATTGGGGGTTCTTCGCAGCACCCGCCTTCACCGCCATGCGCACGCGCTTGACCACCCAGGCGGCGGCCGACGCATGGATCAGCCGGCTGGAAGATCTTCCCCGCTTCTTTGAGGAACATACCGCCAATATGCAGCGCGGGATCGAGACGGGCTGGACCCAGCATTCCGACCCACTGGCCACGTCGATCGCGCAGATTCGCGCGCAGATTGTCGACGATCCGACCAAAAGCACCCTGTATCTACCTTTCGAGTCCTTGAGCGCGTCGGATCTCAGCGAGCAGGACATTCAGACGCTCAAAGATCGGGGCAAAGTCGCGGTTCAATCCGCCTTGCAGGCTTATCAGGAATTGCTGCGATTTATGGAAGACGATTACACCGCTGCAACCCGCCAGCGGCCTGGGCTCGCGACGCTTGAAGGCGGTCAAACCGCTTATGCTGTCGCCGTTGCGTTTCATACGGCGGGCGCCGGTTATTCGCCGGAAGATATTCACGCGCTCGGTCAATCGGAAGTCGCACGCATCCGCTCAGAAATGGACAAGATCATTGCCGAAGTCGCGTTCGATGGCAGTTTTGCAGACTTCATCACCTTTCTGCGGACCGATCCGCAATTTTACGCTGAAACGCCGGAAGAACTGCTCGAGAAGGCCTCGGAAATGAGCAAGCGTCTCGACGCGATCCTGCCGCGCTATTTCAGGACACTTCCTCGTTTGCCTTATGGCGTCGAAGCTGTTCCGGCCGCGATTGCACCCGGTTACACAACTGGTCGATATTCCGGCGGCGACGCCGAAAAGGGCATCGCTGGCACCTATCTCGTCAACACCTATGCGCTCGACCAACGTCCGCTCTACGAATTACCGGCCCTGTCTGCGCACGAAGCGGTTCCCGGACATCACTTACAGATCGCACTCGCCCAGGAGCTTCAAGACGTGCCTGAGTTTCGCAAATCCTACTATGCGACAGCTTTCGGCGAGGGATGGGGCCTGTACGCCGAAAAACTGGCTGGCGAAGCGGGATTCTATCGCACGCCCTATGAGCGCTTTGGCCAGCTCTCATATGAGATGTGGCGGGCATGTCGGCTCGTCGCCGATACAGGTCTGCATCATTATGGATGGAGCCGCGCGCAAGCAGAAGCGTGCTTTACTGACAATACCGCGCTGGCGCCGCTGAACATTCAAACGGAAGTGACGCGATATATCGGATGGCCCGGTCAAGCGACGGCTTACAAAGTCGGGGAACTGAAAATCTTGGAGCTGCGCGCCGATGCCAAATCCGCCTTGGGCGAGCGCTTCGATATTCGCGAATTTCATGATGTTGTGCTTGGTGCGGGCGCAATGCCACTCGATGCGCTGGAGCGGCGGGTGGAAGAATGGGTCGCCGATCAGCTGGCCCCGACGTCTGCACAATAAGCAGACCTCCATTGGCGTCGCGTCAGGGTTTTCACGCGCCCGCTCAGGCTCCTAGATGAGGGCGTGCAACAGGACGACTCCGCCGAGCCAAATTCAACCTCTGCGCCCCGACGACTGAGCAATCGTCAGGTCTGGGTGCTCACGCTCGCCTCCGCCGTGGTGACGGCTAATGCCTATTATGTGCATCCGATTATCGCGCGGGTGGCCGAGGACTTCCAAGTCAGCGCATCAATGATCGGCATGGTCCCGGCCTTCAATCAGATCGCCTTGGCACTGGGGATCTTTCTGTTGCTACCACTGGGTGATCGATTCTCAAATCGGACATTGTCGACGATTTTTGTCTGGGGCCAATTCGCGGCGATCACCCTGATGGCCGTGTCACGAGATTTCGGATTGTTCGTGTTGGGGTCCACCTTGCTCGGCTTCGCGACCATCGTGCCCTATTTGCTGCCGACCTATGCGTCCAAACGGGTTGATGCGAGTGAACTTGGAAAAATCACCGCAACCCTGACCACCGGGATCATTGCCGGTATCCTCATCGCGCGCGCCGGGGCTGGCGTGGTCGGAGAGTATCTTGGATGGCGGACCGTCTATTATATCGCCTCAACCTTGATGCTGACCGTCGCCATCCTGTTGCCGCTGTCGATGGATCGGCGCGAGCCCTCCTCCACAACGGCGACTGAGCACACATCATATTTCGCGCTCATCGGGTCCATGCTGCCCCTGGTTGCCCGCTATCCGCAAGTGCTCCTCTCCGGCACCATCCAGGCCCTGAGCTTCGGCATATTCATTTCAATTTGGATGGGTCTGGGCCTGCATCTCACCAGCCCTGAAATGGGCTACGGGGTCGATGTCGTCGGTTACCTCGCCCTGCTCGCCATTGTGAACGTGGTCACCACACCGCGCTTCGGCGCCCTGGCCGATCGATTAGGACCGCGACTGACCCGGCTGATTGCCTCGGGCTGCAGACTGGTCGGCGTGTCCCTGTTTCTCTTATTCGGACACAGTTTGTGGCTGCTGATCATCCCGATCTTGATCGCCAATATCTTTGGACCGGTAATGGATGTTACGGGCCGCATGACCTTCTTGAACGAAACCCCCAAAATCCGCACGCGCCTGATGACGGTCTATATCGTGTTCATGTTTGTCGGCGGGGGGTTGGCCAGCTGGGCCGGCACTGCGGTCTACGACGTCTGGGGCTGGACCGGCAACGCCGTCTTGGCCATTGGCTTGTCGATCATTGTCAGCGCGCTCAGCGCGGGCGCTTATTTGCGGTACGGGCGCTGAATCAGAAAGCCCGCCTCAAAAAAATTGAGGCGGGCCCTTTGGCGAAATCATCGAATGATGGAGAGGGTTAGCCGCCAAATCTGTAGCGCGCGCCGATTGAAAAGACGTTTTGCGTGTTCTCAATTTCCAGCGTGCCTGGGAAGAGTTGGTTGTCGAGTTCGACATCTTCAGTGGCACGGTAGGCATACTCGCCGAACAGTTCCCACTGATTGTCAAGGCGCCAGGTTGCACCGGCTTTGACCTGATAAGCGAGCTTGGTTTCGCTATCGTCGATCACCGTGATGCCTGATGGCTGATAAGCGACATCTACGCTGGCAAAACCTACGCCTGCACCAACATATGGCTGGAATGCGCCTTCCGAATTGAAGTCGTAATAGCCGTTCAGGAACACGCCGGTATTGGTGATGTCACCCTGTCCATCGGCGACCACTGCAGCGACGCTAGCGCCGAGCGGTGTTGGGGACCCAGCGATCGCTGCTGCGTCGACAGCATCAATGCTGCCGCCGCCCAATGTCACGCCGGTGTGCGTGTCGACATCAGCGCTGGAATAAACGATTTCGACACCGCCTCGCCACCCATTGCCGAAGCTGGCGCCAAACTCGCCAGCGAATGCAACACCGCTGTCGAACTCAGTGTCCCAGCCATAGGGCGTGCCGGCTGCGACGTCCAAAGTGCTGCCATCGCCAAGGTTGCCGGTGGTGAAGGCACCGGTGCTACCGCTATTGCTGCTATCGTTTTGCTGCGCGAACCCGATTGATCCGCCAACATAGTATTCTTGTGCCGAGGCAGCGCCCGCAATCGCGGCACCCGCCGCCAGCGCTGCTGTCATTTTGATGAGGTTCATACCTAACTCCATATGTGCTGCGCAGGGCATTCTCCCTCCGCCACGACGCTAAATAGTATTCTATATACGACAGACAATAGTTTTTTGAATGGGCTTGCTTATTGCGCTACAGTCTGCACAAGGCCGGTCAGGGGAATATCTGATTCAGGAACCGACCATGCTGCCTAAACCGCTGGCCAATATCGCACCGAACACGCTCGAGTTTGAAATCTTGCCACTCGTCAAGCCAACCGGGTTTCGGGAATATGATGCACGCTGGTGGTTCAATGGCATCGGACACGAGAAACCCCCGGAACTGAATCTGACCGGCGTGCAGGCGCTGGGCCTCGGCATGGCGACGCTGTTCCATGAACTGGGCGTAGACCCGAAGGTCGTGACGGGCCACGACTATCGATCGATCAGTCAGCCCATCAAGAACGCGCTTATCCTCGGCATGGTGCAGGGCGGCTGCGAAGTGCTCGATATCGGTCTTGCGCTGAGCCCGATGGTCTATTGGAGTCAGTTTGAACTCGATTGCGCCTGCTGCGCGATGGTCACCGCTTCGCACAATGAAAATGGGTGGACCGGTGTCAAAATGGGCGCCAACCGCCCGCTAACATTTGGCCCAGACGAAATGAGCCGACTGAAAGAGATTGTTCTAACCGGCGACTTCCAACCCCGCGCCGGAGGCGGACATTTCCGGGTCGATGGGATGCGCGAGCGTTATATTGAAAGCGTGTCGGAAGGCGTCAAAATCCAGCGCCCTTTGAAAGTCATCGCCGCCTGCGGGAATGGCACGGCGGGCGCGTTTGCCCCGGACGCCTTGCGCAAAATGGGCGTTGAAGTGATCGAGATGGATTGCAATCTCGATATGACTTTCCCGAAATACAATCCCAATCCGGAAGACGCGGCGATGCTGCACGCAATGGCGGCGGCGGTGAAAGAACATGGCGCCGATATCGCCCTTGGTTTTGACGGCGATGGCGATCGCTGCGGCGTCATCGATAATACCGGTGATGAGATTTTTGCCGATAAGATTGGGCTGATGCTGGCGCGGGACCTGTCCAGAGAATATCCCGGGGCGAAATTTGTCGTCGATGTAAAATCGACCGGCCTTTATCAGACCGATCCGATCCTTCAGGAAAACGGATCGAGCGTCGATTATTACAAGACTGGCCATTCCTATATCAAACGGCGGACCACAGACCTTGATGCCTTGGCTGGGTTCGAAAAATCAGGTCACTTCTTTTTCCGTCCCCCGATCGGGCTCGGTTATGATGATGGTTTGATCGCAGCCAAAGCCATTCTCGAAATGCTGGATCGCAATCCGGATAAGAGCATGGCAGACCTGAAAGCTGAACTCGGCGTCGCTTACACCTCGCTGACAATGTCCCCGCATTGCGCGGATGAGGTGAAGTATGATGTCATCGAGCGTGTGGTGGCCGAGTATAAGAGCCTGGTGGGTACAGAAATTCTGGGTCGAAAAGTGGTCGATGTGAATACCGTCAACGGTGCGCGCGTCACACTAGAGGACGGCTCATGGGTGCTGGCCCGCGCCAGTTCCAACAAGCCCGAATTCGCTGTGGTCGTGGAAAGCATGCGTTCACAAGAAGATATGATCGCCCTGTTTCGCGAAGAAGTGAAACCGCGCCTCGCCAAACACCCCGAAATCGGCGCCTATAATCAGGAAATCTGATTGATCGAACGATCTGAATTATTTTTCATTTCAATTTTCGACGGAATATTCCAAACTTCCCGTTCTAGGGGATACGGCCACCTTCGTGGCCTGCTTGGGAGACCCTAGAATGTATCAAAAAATCAGTGTGTTGGCCGCATTATTATTCGCTGCAGCCTGTAGCGGTGGCGGTGACTCAACCACGCCGCCAACCCCCGTCGTCGACACCCCGACAAATACGGCGCCGGTCGTTGCCACTTCCGTCGCTGACCAGAATGCCAGCGTCGGGTTCGAATTTTCATTGGATCTGGCCGGCACATTCTCTGATGCCGACAATGATACGCTGACCATTTCAGCAGACTTTGGCGCCGACGCGAAAGGCTTGAGCCTGTCCGGAACGACGATTTCGGGCACGCCGGATTCAACCGGAACGCTGACCGTCACCTGTACGGCGACAGATCCAAGCGGCGAGAGCGCATCAGATACATTCACGATCACCGTCGGGGTTGATCAAAACGCGGTTCAGACAATTTTTGGCGGCGCGATCGATCTGGAAAATCTCGACAATTATGCGGCTCAGACCGTCCCGAACTATATCACCAAGCTCGAAGATGGCGGCAATCCGATCACCGATGCCGGCGCGACGCTGGGACGTGTATTGTTCTATGACACATCCCTCTCAACCACAGGCACGGTGTCTTGCGCATCATGCCATATCCAGGCGCTTGGCTTTAGCGATCCAGGGGTTGTAAGCACCGGCGTCGAAGGCGGCCAGACCGGGCGCCATTCCATGCGTTTGATCAATACAATGTTCGCGGACGAGGAAAATTTCTTCTGGGATGAACGCGCCCCAAGCCACGAAGCTCAGGAGAGCCAACCGATCCAAGACCACAACGAGATGGGGTTTAGCGGGCAAAATGGCCGCCCAGATCTCGACACGCTGATCGCGCAGATGGAAGCGACCGAGTATTATGAAGAGCTGTTTCGGTTCGTCTTCCTTGATGGTGACATCACCGAGCAGCGCATTCAGCTCGCCCTCGCCCAGTTCACCAAGTCCATTCAGTCTTTTGACTCGCGCTATGATGAAGGCCGCGCGCAGGTGAACAATGACAATGCGCCATTTCCGAACTTCACCGCCGCCGAGAATGCCGGAAAAGAATTATTCATGGACAATCCCAATCAAGGCGGCGCGGGCTGTGATCGCTGCCACCGGGCACCGGAATTTGATATCGCTCCAAACTCCGATCAGAATGGCGTCTTTGCCGTCGCCGGCTCGATCACAGAGTTCGACTTCACCAATACGCGGTCGCCCAGCCTGCGGGACATGGTCGGCCCGGGCGGCAGCTCGAACGGCCCGTTCATGCATGATGGATCGCTCGCGACCATTCGCGCCGTGATCGATCACTATGACAATATCCAGGCGCCGACGACGGAGCCGCCCTTGTCGGAGTTTCTGGCCACGTTGGATAATCGCCTGACCCAGGGCAACAATCCGCAAAACCTGAACTTGACCGAAACGGAAAAGGACCAGCTGGAGGCCTTCCTGCTCACGCTGACCGGTGTCAGCATCTATACGGATGAGAAGCTGTCAGATCCGTTTTAGAGACCGAGCGGCCCCGGCGGCTACCGGACATCTTCATAATGTTCGGCAAGTCGCTCGGGCTTCGCCCCGAAGCCCCATAAGAGCCCAACATAGAGAAAAGTCGCATTCGCGCGCCAGAATCCCCATTCGGCGACCCTGCGATCTGACGACCAGACCTTACGGGGCACCTGGCGAACCCGGCCACGGCCGCTGCGGACCATACGCAAGCACAGGTCCGCTTCTTCCATGATGAGCTGATCCGGATCCCAGCCGCCAATTGCATCAAAATCCTGACGCCGACAGATCATGACTTGATCGCCGAACAGAAGCCGGCAGCCTTTGAAAAAGGAAATGGGTCGAAACAGGAAGGGCGCGTACCAGGTCTTGATAAAATTGTGCGCGGTCGTCACTCGGCGGACGCCGCGCGGGCCGCGCATAATCGAGACAAACCCGGCCAAGGCTGTTTGCGGATCGGCCAGCACATGCTCGACCAGCGTGATGAAGTCATCGGGCAAGACGGTGTCCGCATGTAGGAAACATAACAGGTCGTGCGTGGCGGCGGCGGCCCCGGCATTCATCTGTCCGGCCCTCCCTTTCGGTAAATCTGAGAGAACCGTCGCACCAAAATTCCGAGCAATGGCCACAGTATCATCGACGCTGCCCGCATCGGCTACAATGACATCCTGAATTTGCGGAGAGAGCGCCCGCAGACTGGCCAATGTCGCGGGCAGCGCGGCCTCTTCATTCAATGTCGGGATGATGATCGAGACAGACATTTTCGATTGATATCGCGTTTCCAGCGGGCGCGAAATCACGATCGGGTCATTAGAGCGGTGTTGCCATCTTACTGATTATTAAGACCGTAATCGCCTGAATTGCGCGTAAGCGTTAGGGATGACCGTGATTGTGGGGGGCACAACCATCGCGAGACCCTGGGTCGTGACCGGCATCGCCTTGGTTCACGTCGGCCTGGTCGCGCTGTTCATGCTGTTGCCTGTTCCTCGATTGGATGCCCCGTCCATTGACGTGGTTGAAATCGAGTTTGCAGACTTTCCGCCTGAACCGCCGCCAATTGCACAGCCTGTTCCTGACCCAATCCCCGTGATCGAAGTGGAGGCCAGCCCACCGCCAAGGTTGGAAGCTCCTGAGCCAGAGCCGCCTGCGCCATCTCCCGCTGCGGAGGTCGAGCAAGCATCTCCTGAGACCGATGCGACAGAACTTGACGTGCTCACGCAGCTCGCCCCCGCGCCGGAGGAGGAACGAGCTTCGCCGCAAACGTCAGAGGAGACTCCAGACAGGATCGACACCGAACGCGTTGCGCAGGCCTTGCGGCTGATGTCCTGCCAATCGCTGGTCCGAGACAAGGATGAAACATGCCCGGACCAGAATCCGTTCGACCGAGCTGAGGCGCTCGCAGCGCGAGAGCACGCCGCCAACAATCCCGCCCCGGTCGCGATTTTCGACAATCAGAACGCGGCCGAACGATTCTTCTCCAACCAAAAGCGCGACCGGCACATGTTTCCGGGTATGGATGCAGATCTATTCAGCGACCCGCTGCCGCCCGGCGCCTATAATGCCGACCGTATCCGAAGCGGCAGAGAACCGCTCTGGAGCGAAGAGATGAAACGGGGGTTCTCGAAAGAGAAGGACTAAGGGGTCTCAGTCTCTTCGGTCGCCTCAGTCTCCTCCGGCCCGGCAAGGATGAGCGCTTTCGCGATGCCCTCGCGGCGTGGATCCGCAGCGCCATCCAGGCCATCTTCCGTCACCACGATCACATGCAAGCCGCTATTTTCTCCGCGGCGCTCGATGACATTGTAGCCTTGCGCCACCAATTCGTCCGCCACTTGCTGTCCGCCGGGGACATCAACCTCCACCGTCACCATTTCGCCGCGCGCCACAACGTTTGGCACTTCAACAGCTTCTTGAGCGGTGTCCCCCCAATCCAGCACGGCGACGATGGACTTCGCCACATAAGCCACAATCGAGTTTCCACCAGGCGATCCGGTGACCATTTTCAGATCACCATTCTCGTCAAAAATAATGGTCGGCGACATTGAACTGCGAGGACGCTTACCGGGCCCTGGCGCGTTGGCGACCGGCAAATTCGATTTACGCGGCTGACGCGCAAAATCCGTCAGCTCATTATTGAGCAGATAGCCGTTCACCATGCGCGAGTTTCCGAACGCCGCTTCGATGGTCGCGGTCATGGAAACCACATTGCCGTTCTGGTCGACAATGGAAAAGTGGGTCGTGCCCGGGGCATCTTCGGTCGGGTCTTGTCCCCACATGCCGACCATAGGATTGCCGCCGAGCGCAACACCTGGATCGCCAGGCGTCGGAATCGCATCGGGCGCAAACACTTCTGTCGCGCGAACATCCAGATAAACAGGATTAATCAGATCAGCCGCCGGGACCTGTACGAAATCAGCATCGGCCACATAGTGATCGCGATCTGCATAGGCCAGGCGCTGCGCATCTACGAAGGCCTTCATGTATTCCTGCCAAGTGTTCGCAGTCGGCGAAAGAATGCGGTCATACAAGCCGATAATCGCATTCTGCGCCACGCCGCCCGAACTCGGAGGCGGGGCAGAACACAATCTGTATTCGCGCCATTTCCCGCAGAGTGGCGGTCGAACCTTCACCTCATACGACGAGATGTCTTCGACTGTCATGCTCGACGGACGTGGGTCCTCTGCCAAGGTCGCAACAATCGCTTCGGCATTCTCGCCCGTATAGAAGCTCGCAATCCCTTCCGTCGCAACGCGCCGCAGGGTTTCGGCATAGGCAGAATTCTGACGCAACGCGCCTACTGCCAATGGCTCACCCTCGGGATAGAAATAGTCAGCGCTGACGGGGTGCTCATCGAGCCGCGTGAACTGACGCAGGCGCTCATCCGCAAGAATATCGGCCAATCGCGGGCTAACAACAAAACCATTCTCAGCGAGATCGATCGCCGTCTGGAAGTTGCTGGCCCATTCGTTCTTACCGTGCGCATCGTGGGCGGTCTTGTACAAAGCAATGGCGCCGGGCACGCCGGCCGATTTGCCAGACTGCCATGCGTCTAGAAACCCGAGCACTTCGCCATCTTCAACGAACAGGTTTTCATCGATCGCCATCGGTGCCGTTTCGCGGCCATCATAGACGGTCGTCTCGCCGCTGGCATGATCATAAACGACCATGAAGCCCCCGCCGCCTATGCCGGAGGATTGAGGCTCAACCAGACCGAGCACCGTGTGAACCGCAATTGCTGCATCGACGGCGTGGCCCCCATTGCGCAGCGCTTCCAATCCCGCCTCGACCGCACGTGGATCCGCAGCGGCCACCATAGCGCCTTTTGTCCAGGTTGGCGCTTCAATTGGCGGCGGCGCCTCAGGCGTTTCGATCTGAGCCGCATCATCCGCTGGCTGACAGGCAGCCAAAAGGATCGCCGATGTTCCGGCAAGGATGAGAGATTTTACTGACATTCAACAACGCTCCGACTTGGCGAATTCTTTGCGGCACCGTAGAGCGGATGACGAACACAGGAAAGCCATTGAATGTCGAAGCCCGGACAAAAAAATCTGATCACGGATGTCGTAGGATTACGGGTCGGCAATGCCGAGCGCAGCCATGTCCTGACCGGATCGACCGTGATTGAATGCGAAACGCCAAGTGTTGCCGCAGTGGCCGTTGCCGGCGGCGGACCGGGGACACGAGAGACAGACCTGCTCGCCGCAGACAAATTGGTCGATCAGGTCAACGCGATCGTTTTGTCAGGCGGCAGTGCTTACGGGCTCGCCGCGGCAGATGGTGTTGCCGCGCGCCTGGGCCAACGCGGGATCGGGTTTTCCATGAGCGACGCGCCCGGTGTGCCGAAAACACCAATCGTTCCGGCGGCCATTCTCTATGACCTTGCCAATCGCGGCGACAAGGATTGGCAAGACTCCCCGCCCTATGCCGATCTGGGGCGCGAGGCCTTGGACGCAGCCGGCGAGACTTTTGAACTTGGCCGGGCCGGCGCAGGCTTCGGCGCACGCGCCGGTCGACATCGCGGCGGCCTTGGCTCGGCATCCATTGTCAGCCATGACGGCATGACCATCGGCGCTCTGTCTGCGGTCAACAGTTTTGGCTCTGTCTATATGCCGGGCACCGATGCGTTCTGGGCCTGGCCGTTTGAGCAAGATGGCGAATTCGGGGGCGTGCGTCCGCCAACAGATTATACAGCCGATGCCGAAGACTGGGGCGACGCCAAACAGAATCCGCAGCCGCGCGAAAACACAACAATTGCCTGTATCGCAACCGATGTGTCGCTCACACCAGGCGAAGCGCAACGGGTCGCACAAATGGCACTATCCGGATTTTCGCGCGCCATCCGACCGGTCTTCGCGCCGTTTGATGGAGATGTGGTCTTCGTGCTCTCAACCGCAAAGAGAGAGATGCCGGAACCGCGCCCGCTAACCCTCACCCGAATTGGCGAACTCGCCGCGAGCACGCTGGCGCGCGCGATCGCGCGCGGCGTTCATGAAGCACAGTAATTTGCTGAATTCAGGTGTTGCTTTCAGGGACTCGCAAGAGTATGTGACCTCTTCCGCGCTTCGGTAGCTCAGTTGGATAGAGTACTTGGCTACGAACCAAGGGGTCGGGGGTTCGAATCCTCCCCGAAGCGCCACTTTCCTCGTTAAGCCCCTGTTATTATGAGACATTATTTCAGATGAGGGGGATAGCCCACCTTTAAGCCACCCATTGGGCTTGCGCTCTAATGTTCGCTTATGGCGCTTCGTGACAAGCTCGATCTGAATCTGTTAGGCTGTCAGCGCCTAGGTATAGTCATAACCTTGGGCATCGCGATGCTCTTCATTCTTGGAGACATCGTGATGAGGATACTCTCAAAGCGCCAACTGAAAGAGATAGTTTTGTACTCTCCCCAACACATCGCGCGACTGGAAAAGGCAGGCAAATTCCCTAAGCGGGTTCAGCTCGGCCCCAACAGAGTGGGATGGGTTGAGCAAGAGGTCCTGGACTGGCTCCAAAAACGGCTGGACGGCCGCGAAGACACCTAACTGACTCTCCTGAGAAGGAGCGGAACAACCGAGCTCGACAGAGCTCGGTTGTTTCTTTTTCACTTTGTTCAAAACCAAAGGTCTGCCCGATAGGCTGTTTCTTCCCAGTGCCGGACAGTAGAAACTGGCTGACAACCCCAACCCTGGCCAGGCCCAGAATCCTCACGCGTCAGAGGCTTAACTCGCCCTCCCAAAAACCGACTCACAACCATTACATCGCCTGCGTAAATAATAAGAAATCGGTGCAATCAAGGACGCCTAAAGCTTAGGGAGATTACTCGTTATTCGAAGCTCGTATAGGTCCGGCAGGGTTGTAGTATTTTCGGGGCAATCCAGAGGATCCAAATCGCGCCCCTCTAACGTAGTGAAGATGAGTGGTTGATTGGATCGACATGCTTGTATTGCGGACATGTACACAGCAGCACCCTGCTCAACCAAGGAATAGCCATTCAGCTTCTGCAAATTGTGGTTTCCACTTAGTACTGCTCCGCAGCGATCGCCGGTATTTAGCCGAAGATGATCCTCTTTACTCCAGTATCCGTGACCTCCAACGCAAACTCCGAACAACAATCTTCGCAAGAACAGACCCGACATGTCCCGGCCTGTCGTTTCCAATTCGTCGGCCTCCATGGGTGTAATAGAAATGCCAATAGCAGCCATTTCAGCCTGAAACTCGGAAAGCTGTGACGATGATAACCCATCCAGCAGGCGGCTAACTGGTACGCTTGCTGCCTTTCCACCAAAATCATAAATGACTGATTGGAATACCTGACTATCGTAGGTATTTCGCCGTTCGTTCGCTACGGTGAAAACTTCCGCCCAAATATCCAGCACATTTCCATTGCCCGCCGAAAGCGACGCTCGCTCGGAGATCAAGTGAATGAAAAATCCACAGTTGTAAGGCGTACGTCCGCGTTTCGCCGTTTGTGATGTCAGCAACGGCTCTTCACCAAGCGCAATTCTACAGTTATTGAACGCCTTTTGCGCTGCTGCTCTGAACTCTTCATCTGTCATCGACAACCTTGCGGCGATGTAATCTGCAGATCCTTCGTGTATCCAAGGCTGTTGGACAATATCGTTAAATCGAAACATCACCCCGTTCCACAAATGAACCGTCTCATGGATGGTAGTGTTGGAAAGTCGCTGAACTAATTTCTCGTCTATTTCTGATAGATCATAACCACGAAGATAGAAGGCGATTGTTCGGCCTAATACGCTTCCGCGAAATGTCCTGGTCTTATGGCCGGACGCTGCAGTCGATATTATCGTGGGATTCTCGTCTAGTTCCTGCTTCAAGCCGACCTCTAGCGTTCCTATAGCTTCGTTTACTTCTGTCTCAAGTTGAGTGAGCAACCAATTTGGTACTTCCGGCCCAGCAATTATTTTTAGGCTTTCGCCACGAACGAATGACTTGGGACCGACATAAAAAATACCCAAATCGGCGCCAGGCAAGCTGTCCTCGACGCCATACTCTTGTCCATTAGCGAGTAAAATTGAATTCTCACCAAACTCATCGAATTTTATCGAATAGGTCATGTCTTTAGGCGAAAGAACTTCACTTGCGATCGCGAAACCTGAGTCTCCGACCATCGCCAATGGAACATACTGACGATCTTGAAACCGGGACGGTGGTGTTACTCCCAGTTCAAACGTTCGAAATGGCGCGCCATCCACTCGCTTAACTGTGTATCCGTCCAATATCCATTCGGAGCTATCGAAGCTCCATTCCATCGCACGTTGGTATTCCGGCATCGACGTTTCATTAAACAAAAATACGTCAACAGGCTCCTCCAACTCCCAACTAGCCTTCACACCATTTTCGGCGGGGCTGAGTGTCACGACAGCTAAATTTGATACATTAGATTTGGCTTGAAGACTTTCGGAAGCGACCGGCATTGCACATGCAGCTAAACTCCAAAGAGCGGATATGATCGGAATATTGAGATTTTTCATTTAGTGCGCCTCTATTGGATTCACTTTGGCATTACACCGACGTTTGGATGGGCTCGTTCGCGAATTTGCGACTGATGAAACTCTCGCGTCCCGTAGTTGAAGCGGCAGCTGCTGCATATAGTTGAATATAGCTATCACAGTACACCGATTTCGACTTTGCATTGCCTTCCCGATCAATTCTCATTCCTATTCGACCAAGTGATTTCCCGCTCTTACATGCTTTGATCAGTGCACACCCCTCACAGTCCTCGGACCATGTCATCTGAGTTTTTTCCAGTTCCAGGAATTTCGGATGTTCGACAATTGACTGAGGCGATGTCTCTGAAACGCTGAGGTTTGCATATCTACCGTTGTATGTTGGCCTAAGGCTTTCCTCAGGCATTATAGTGCCGTCGCTTTCAACGATAACGACTTGATGATTGAGGGTAATAACTGCCGAGTCGGGGAGAGAGTTGTTAATTTCGCGCAATGTCCATATCGCTCGATCAAAAACCCTCACAGCGATATCACGTCCACTGCTGATATCGAACAACCACTCACGAAATGCGGCTCGGACATATTCACTGACTCCCTTGGCCTCTTCTTCATCGAAGTTGGTCCAGTTCATAAATGGAAATAGAAAGTCCAATCGAGAAAAATCAAGATCGTCCACTAAGTGCCTATAAACCACCGCCCCATCTGCTTTTGGATCAATAACGGCGAGCGCCCCGATTTCACTAATTCTTCCTTCTCTTGCGGCGCCCTGTAAGTCTAGGATCCCAGATACAACACTGGAGTAAGTTCCTTGCTTTCGCTTATCAATACGTCTTCGATTATGAACTAGTGCTGGTCCGTCTATGCTAACACTTGGGTGAATGCGCCAGCGCGCCATCAAGTCAATCCACTCTTCAGTCACCAGCGTTGCATTGGTTTGGAGGGTGAATTGGATTCGATCAATTTGATCGGGTTTGAGTTGGTTCTTGAGAACAGAGCTGATTGCAACTAATCGTTCTTCGAACCGGTGGGCCGGCATCAACATGGGCTCGCCGCCGTGTAGAACTAATCTCACGTAGGTTGGATCGCGTTCTTCGAAAGCAACGCAAATAAATCTTGCCACCTCTTTGCAGGTCTCGAGTGAAGCGGCAGTTGGAAGTTGTTTATATAGCTCATTGCCGACATTATACATGTAGCAATAAGTGCAATCGATATTACAGGTTTCCTGAATTTTGAATACCACCTCCAAGGAGGCGGTTTTATCATATCCAACAGATTGTGGATTTACGAACGGATACTTCGGGGTTTTCTCCCCCTTCGACGCTGAGATGATGTCTAGCATTGGGAACTCCAGGTTAGAAAGCATACTGAGCAGGAAGTAACTCCTGCTCAGCAGGTTTGTTTAGTTGCCGTTAGGGTCAATGAAACCTGGGGGCTCTCCACCTGGCGATGGCTCGTAGTCATAATAATCTGGCCAACTTGAATCGTGATATCCGCCTTCGGTGAATATATTATCGCAGTAAGGATATCCTGGGTCGCAACCGCCGATCACAGCATCAATAAGGCCGTCTGGAACTTTGGTGATTCCGCGACTTTTATTGTCGTCAACAACAGTTGCAACCAACTTACCAAAGTCATGATTACTAATCATTTTTTAGCTCCGTTGGGTTGATCGAGGCACTATCGCCTCTTGTATAGACCATCACTCTGGAGCTGCTGACTCAACAAAAAAAGTTTTAATACTGAGATATCTCGATGTTTTATAATCACTTTAATTAATATACATCATTATTAATATTTGACGGAGGCGATTCTATGCTAAACACCGAATGCGGCAAACACCAGTTCGATGACTTTGCGTTCCTCCAAGACAATCTGGGCAGAAAACTCCATGCCTGGCCGCAACTCAATTCTTGAATCTTGAAACACAATTTGTTGCTGATCGAGGGCGACTCTGACTCGATATAGAGATGAGGATGCTTGTTGTGATTGATCGAGATTACTTTGAGGGAATATTGTTGCCGCCACCTCGCTTATTTCACCTGAGTATGTACCATACTTTTGGTGTGGTAATGCGTCGTAGCGGAGTTTCACGAGTTGTCCCGGCTCAATGAAAGTTATCGAGGTCGACGGGACGAACAGCTCTGCAATCAGGTATGAATCGGATGGGACGATGCTCATAATGGAAGCATTTGGGGAAGCGGTGTTCCCGATCTTACAAGTGCTATTCGTTATGATGCCAGACTTGGGTGCACGCAGCGAGTAGCCACTGTCGGATTGTATTCTGAGCTTATTGGCAGATATTTGATTCAGTTGTTGGTCGAATGAAACCAATTCTTCTCTGGTAGCTGCCTTCATGCGCGATTGTTGAACCATAAGCGCTTCGACATCCGAATTGAAACTCCCCAGGTCTGTTTCAACCTGAATAATCGACTGCTCGATCACTAATTTGCGTTCTCGGAGTTCATATAGGTCTGTTTTTGGGATCAAACCTTCCTCAAAAAAAGTCTCAGCATCGGACGCACGCTCTTGTGCTGTTTCATGTCGAATTCGCAGCAACTGTAGAGAACGCTCGTTGTCCGCGATCAAATTTCTGTATTTGCTGAGCTCGAGCTCGATTGCCTTCAAGTCGTCCGCCAACTTATCTCGCGCGGCTTGTTTCCTATCTCGGACCAGATCGCGTTCCTGGTTGATATTTTCCAGTTCACGCTCGTAGAGCGGAGAACCTCGCTGAAGAAATTGTTCCGCTCTAATTGTAGCCAATATTTGGCCTTGGACTACGTTTTCACCATTGCTAACGTCGCAGCTATAAACGACACCATCGCTCACGGGAAACACCACAACGTCGGCAGCTTCATATTGCAGCATTCCGCGAACTCGCTCCGTGCGCGGTATGGTGCTAATAGTCGAGAAAACAGCGGCAACGATTACAAACGCGACCAAAAGAGCCGAAATGTAAGACCAGCTAGAAGGCATACGACTGGTTGGAGAACCATGGAATTGAGCATCCGAAGTTTTGGAGTCTAGTACTTTTTTGCGGAAAATCTCCGACAACTTTCAATCTCCAGATGGTTTAGTTGTGCTCAGCGCTAACACTCACATCGGCGAGCTTCGGTTTTGAGCTATAATCGATCTCGGAAAGTCCGCCGTTTTCCAACATGAAAACCCTATCAGCAGATGCAATCGTTTCGGGGCGGTGCGCGGCAACGATTCTCGTAATTTCTAACTCTCGCAACGCGCTGTTCACTCTGTTTTCCGTAGCTACATCCAAATGGCTCGTTCCTTCGTCCATGAACAAAATTTGCGGGTTGGAGTAGAGAGCTCTTGCCAGCATAATTCTTTGAGACTGTCCTCCGGAAAGAGCACCGCCCATATCGCCGACCAACGACCTATAGTTCATTGGCATTGCCACGATCTCTTCATGTATCGCGGCGATGCGTGCCGCGTCTTCGATTCTCTTTTGGTCAGGATCTTCATCAAACAACGAAATATTTTCTGCGATGGTGCCCGCAAGCAGGCTGTCGTTCTGCATCACAACTCCAATCTGGAATCGCACTTCCGATGGATCGCACAACCGATTGCACTTTGTGCCGAAGAACACCTCGCCGGAGTCGTTCGAATACAGCCCCATCATCACTTTCAGCAATGTGGATTTTCCAACTCCTGAAGGTCCGATTATGGCGACGAAATCTCCAGGATTAATCTCAACTGAAGTTCCATTTAAAATGTATTTATCGAATTGAGAGTATCTGAAAGATACATCCTTCAGAGTGACTCTGCCGTCTGGTTCAAGATCTTCGGCAATTTCTCTGTTGGCTTCACTATCCGACAACGCAATGTCGGCTACTCTCTCCAAATGAACGTCTAACAACTTGAGCGATATGAACGTATCCACAAGCGTCATAACTCGCGTTTCAAACAACTGCTTGTACGCTAGAAAGGCAACCATCATTCCTACAGTTAACGAACCGGATATAACTTGCGCAGCGGCGAAGTAGACGACCAGTATGTTGGCTAACCCCAAAAGGGCTTGATTCAGTCCTCGAAACAAAATGTTGGTATTACCAAATCGGATTTGCGCATTCAGAGTAGAAATGGCCAGATTGCGCCATTGAAGTTCCCTGCGATTTTCTAAGTTTGAAATTTTGATCGTTTGGATCGCTCTTAAAGACTCGAGGAATGTCGAGCTTTCTTCCGCGTCTGCAATCATGGCGCTCATTGAAAGTTGCCGAGAGAAGTTCATGAGCAGCATCCGAACCAGGCCATATGCCAACACGGAAGCGATGACGATCAGAGTCAGAACGGGACTGTAAATGAACAACACGACACCTAAAGAGATCGCCAAAAACCCGTCAACGACTGCCGTTACTGCGCCGTTCACAATGAGTTCGCGGACCGATTGCAGAGATAAGAAACGTTGCTGAATGTCGCCGATATGCCGATTGTGGAAGTATGACAGAGGAAGTCGCAACAGGTGGCGGAAAAGTCTTGCTTCCATTTCAAAGGAAATGACGCTCGCCAAGTATTGAAAAACTAATCCGCGAGTGACGTTACTAACGACTTCGAATACTCTCAAAACGGCAAAACCTATTGCGAGCGTCAGTAAGAGCGACATATTCGAAAGCAGAACGGCTTCGTCGAGAACCAACTGTATCAAAATTGGGCTCGCCAGCATGAGAATCTGTAAAACGATCGAGAGCAAGATGCCTTGACCGAAGCCAGACCACACAAGGCCGTTGAATTTGACCAACTCGACTAACTTCAGCCTAGTTAGGTCGGGTTTCCTTTTGAAGCCTGGATCGGGCGTTAGCTCCAAAGCAATTCCTGTAAACTGCTTGTCGATTTCGGAGTGCCCGACCAATCTAACCCCAATTGCTGGATCTAGAATTTTACATTTAGATTTTCCTGCTCGTTCGATCACAACAAAATGGTTCAAACCCCAATGAAGAACTGCGGGCAAACGCAAGTTCGACAAGTCTTGCGGTTCGCATCGAACAGGCCTGGAGGCAAATCCGAGTTTGTTGGATATGTTTATGAGCTGGCGAAGAGACGTTCCGCGTTGAGATGTTGGGAATTGACGCCTTAACTCAGGCAATCCCACTTTGAGGCCATGCTTTCCAGAGATCATCGCCAAACAGGCAAGGGCGCATTCAGTGTTCTCTACTTGATGAACAAAAGGCGTGTCGCCTGAGAATATACTAAAATTTAATTCACCCATGGATCAAACAACATTAAACCTTTACAACAAACCTCAATAATAATCTGCACAACGGCATCGTTGGCACCCACAATACTCTCACAATATTTGACCAAGATCGAATGAAAACCTGGCCAACGAAATTAAATTTTTGAAGGGGTACGGATCTGCGCATTCCTCAATACGGCGCATAGCTTTCCCGTACTGGCTGCGAACTGGCCATGTCACCACACTGTGGAAGGCGACAAAATGCTACGAAACTCTACGATTGGCTATGAAACGCACCTCAACACTACGATATTTTTTAATGCTCTGCGTTTTTCAATGGCCCTTGCCAAGGTTGGGTTCATCATTCCTGAAACCGGACATTAGAAATCTGACGACGCCCCCAACCCCGCCTGTCCAGACTTCACATGCGTCAGAGGCTTAAGTCGCCCTAAGAAGGACGCTCACCCCGTCTGCTTTGGGTCACAAGCAGACATTAGCTTGCTACTCCGATGTCGTTGGCGCCGCAGGAGATGAACTGGGTTGAACCAGTTTTCGGATCCCCAATTGCTTCATTACAGTATCGTCGCTTAACAGCGCGCATGGATTAAGGCACACAAATATCGACTCATACAAAACCGATTGAGGCGTTTAGGAGATCAAATGAGAAGCCACTGGATGCTTGTTTTCTCGATGCGCCCTCGGACCTTAGATGATTGGCGAAAGCTCCCATTAAGCGCGGTGTATTCATCACTTATCTGGAATCCTGAAGACTGCCATGTGGGTTCAATAGATGAGCACGCGCTATTGTTCGCAGCAAGTTCCAACAGCAAGCTTTTCAAAATCGATCGCCCTTATTCCGTTGACGGCAATAGCGGATTAGTTTTCGCGGGGCTGCCTACTTTGGAAGAGCTTTCGTCTTCGAATGATCGCGACATCGCAGCCGTCCTGAAGACTAGCCTTCGAAAATCTGATCAGTGCGAATTGCATCAAAAACTAGGAGGTACCTGGTCGATTGCGGAATATGGCAATAAAAAAATCACTGCATTCTCAGACTTCTCCGGTTTCAATTCAGTTTTCTACACTAAGGGAAACGGCATTGTCGCGATCTCAAACAAAGCTGGTTTGTTGAGACCAATTGCAGATCGATCGAAACAAATTTTCACGGGGCAACTCGACCCCATCGCACTTTCTTGGTTGCCCGGTACAACGATGATTCAGGGGCACGCGACTGCGTACTCAGGCGTTAAGAAAGTTCCTCCCGGATATTACTGCACCATAGATAAAAAAGGGCTCCGGATCTCCCGTCACGCGACCACGTATTTCGATCCTATTGATTTAGAAGGCCGCGTAACTCTCGAACAATTCGTAGAAGCTCGTTCGAGCGTTCTCGCGAAAAGAGCGGAGTGGTATTTCAAACGTGGATTGAAACTGGCGTCTCATCTCACAGGGGGTAAAGACAGCCGCACTATGTTGGCTGTATTGAAAGCGTCTGGTCTGGTGTCGTCACTCGAACAAATCACCACGGTTGGAGAAGAAGACAGCGGCGATGTAATCATCGCGCGTCAGATTACGAACGAGCTAGGACTCGATGATCAACATGATGTCCGGCCTAGAGGAAAATCTGCTCGATCTCGGCCACTTAGCGATGTGAAGCGCGGGTTCGCCCATTCCATTGCGAAGTATGATGGTCAACTCACAGCCTATGACGGGGCACAAAAACCATTAAGCAGGTTTCCCAGTGTTTCCTTCTTTACAGGTGCTGGCGGAGAAATATATCGACCAAAATCGTACCGCTCTTTCGAGAACTTGGGACAAGCATATACGCAGTTCGTGAATTGGTCTGCGACCCACGATTCACTCGGCATACTGAACCGACCGACACGAGTGTTGCAACGCCATCAGATTAGACAACGCGTCAGGCAAATGCTCGAAAGTAAGATCGACGCGCAGCACACCAAATACTATATCGATCATCGCCTCTCAAACTGGGGGTGTGGTCATTGGCAAGGATCGGCAGGTAACCAGATACCGTTCCTGCTCGATTTGGATCTGTCCCGCTTGTTGTTTAGGAAACAAGAGTTTGGAGAGACGATCCACTATCTGATAATTAAGTCTTTGGCTCCAGACCTGCTGAGAATCCCTTTTTTTCGAGCCCGATGGACGGGTCCAACCAGGAAGCTAGCAGAAGACGATGGTTTTGATTTGGATCCATTAGACGGGGAAGTCAGCAAGGGGTTTCCCTGGCAATTCGATTTCTATCGAGAATACGGAGAGGCGCTTATCCGCGACCTAAGGTCAAAGTCTCTCGGTCCCTTCCAGTTCAGCGTAGATAGAAACCGCCTTTCTCATGCGTCTATCGCAATGGACGCTGACTCCGCACAGATCAAAAGCCTGTTCAGCTTGGTCACGGGCAGAGAGTTGGCAAACATAGCTACGCTGCGCGATCCTGATACTCCGGATCAAGTGACAACGTTCTCCGGAAACCTGGTTTCTGGATTTAATCAGTTGGGCCGAGGAAATGCTGCCGACTACGCAGAATCTCTATTTGACGTTTGAAAGAGATGAAATGCCCCATCTTGGCTGCAGACGGGGCATCCCTGTTTTACTTAGATCCGCTTTTTTAGAACGGCTTATTGTAAGAAGAGCCGACCTGAGAAGTTGTTGGACAGAGCGGTCCGTAGAAATCAGCCATTAAGTCGGTGAGATTCGTGTTGCCCAGAAGAAATTTCCCGACACCAGTCCAATTGTAGACGCAACCTGACCGAAGCGTCATGCTGTCAGTGTTGAGTACAGTGAGGCCATAAGCGTTTGTACCGCTGATCAGGTTGAGTTTGAAATCAACATCGCTCGTTCCTGTCTCGAATGTTACCCCTGAGCTTCCCTCTGTGACATGAACCTGCCGAATGATACCATCGTTGGCAGGTGCAGGGACTGAATCTCCTGCAGACGCCATTTGTCTGAGAACGAGACCACTGGTGCGGACAGGATCAGGATTGGTATCGATTGGCGAACCATCAGCTGGACTGGTTGGAGTAGGCTCCGACGCGAAGCTGTAACCACGGACGTATATGTCCTCATATCTCAAATCTAACCCTACGGCGGCTCCAGTGTCGTTCTGACCAACTTCTTTTACGGTCAAGTTCAAGATCGTGATGTTTCTGTTTAGGCGACCGCCGCCATCGATGGATGGACTCTTCGTGTCTACGCCGTCGAACCCTGCATTTTCGATATGCACTCTATCAATAACAACATTGTCCGCGTTTTTGTCGTTACCGCTGAGTTGGATGCCGATGCCGTAACCGGGAGAGTTGTTGATACGCAATTCCCGGAACTCCATACCGCCGGTACTGTACCCTGCGCCAACACGAATACCATGAGCAGCGGTAACGGGGGTTGTCGTACCGGAAGGATTTGTGAAATCGGACAAACTTCTGAACGCGGTCATATCGAGCGTGAAGCGCTCGAATATCAAATCTACGTCGTTAAACTGCCCCGACCGTTCAACGTCGAACGGCGCGCGATAAGCGGATCCGACCACGGTAGGTACATGATTGATGATAACGCCAGTATCCGATTGTCCCCGAATGGTCAGATTCAAATTTCCCGCCGAGTCTCCGGGAATGGCCAAAGAGCCGACTGAATAAGTTCCGTTGGGGATGTAAACCACGTCAGGCGTGGTTGATAACAATGCATCGCTAATCGCAGCGGCAAACTTCTGCGTATCTGTGCCGGAGTAGTTAGTGACATCGCATTCTGTCACGCCGCAGCTGGCATTGGCGGTACTCATCACAGAGGCCATCAATAAACATGCCACGCTAGAGGCAAAGTATTTCTTTGAGTTCTTCATGGATAATGTCCCTTCTGCTTTTTGGGACTGCTCGATACGAGGTGAGCAATATGAACTCAAATTAAGATCATTTAAATAGAAATACGAATTTGTATAAAAAGTATATTTGCTTGATGTATACTAATTTACATGAAGCTTAAAAGTATATTATATTCAATTCATTGAATTATTAGCTTGAGCGACGGAAGACGAAACACTGCCTTTGCAAGCTAATTTTCATTGCATATTCTTAACTGAAAGTCTGACGATAACTCGGCAACCGCCCACCTTCGAACGGACTCAAGAGCAGCAGTTTCGCATGCGCATGATGTCCGCTTTGACGCCGGAAGCAGATATGTTGAGCGTCAGTCGTGGGGCAAATCCAGGTCACTCACACAACAATTCGATCGGCGTCATCCCAGTGAGCCTAGATCCTCAAAAGCATCCGTGAAGACAGACTTCAACATCGCGCTGAACTCTTCCGATTTCAGTCCGCAGCGGGTGAACCCGTAACGGCCATATTGCGAGAACTCGAATACGATTTTAGTTCCGTCCAGCATGACTGTATTCGGGTTTGGCCCGCAACCATATGGCTGATCAAAAGCACCGATGCGTCGTAGCCGCCGCATGAATAGTGAGTTTTCATTCTCTGAGCTGCGTTTCTGACTGGAACTATATCGATGACCAGCACCATACCCACCCTTTCCGTTTGTTTGTTTGAACGTCCAGACACCACTCCCGTCGTCGAGGATGCGAATGGTGTAAATCTGTGGAGCCGAGAAAGTGGGAAGAATTGTCAGTCTGACGAACTGCTCTTCAGAGAAGTTTTGGTCTACAGAAAGCTGCCAATAGGAAGGCTCTTCGGCCACGATCCAATGCTTGGGATACCAAAGTTTTTCCGTATAGCTGAGCTCTGAAATCTCGACGGCTTCATCCCCAGTTTGTCGGGTCCGGGTTGTTTTTAGCAGTGCCGGATCGAAATACGTCAGGCTATCATCGGGTGCTTGCGGCAATCTTTCGACCACGTGAGTTTGTGAGCTTGTCGTGCATCCTGTGACTAACAGAGCGACCAAAGTGCTCGAACAGACAGCGTTCATTTTCATAGCTCGTTCTATCACTGAAACGAGAGCTGGAAAAGCACGATGCTAGACAAAGATACGTTGAGCGAGCGCCTTAACTAGGGTGTTTTAAGTCGCTAGGCTAATGTCTGCTTTGACGCCGGGAGCAGACATTAGGATCGCAACCCTGTGTAGGTTGCGATCGTGAATGAGGCTGCAAGTCCTATTAGCAGACGTAACGAAGACCCTGGGAGTGCTTTCGATGGGATAGAGAAATCGATCGCATGAATAGTCGTAGGAATAATTTGTCGTTGATTTTGTAAAAAAATGACGCTACGGTTTTGTCATACTGAGGAGACCTGCGCTGTGCCTGCACCAAACGAAGACGACGTAAAACCGGTCCTGGAGCCTTACTCTGACATCATTGTATCGATCATGCGTCGAGCATGGGCGGACTGGCTGGAAAGTGGCTACGCGCCGACATGGGAATTCGCACGCGCTCGGGCGAACTTTATCTCGGCCCAGATGGCATTCTACGCGCGCCAAGCGTTCGAGGACGAGCCGGGCATCTACATTGTCGAGAAAGATGAAACTCTGAAGTTTCTCGCTGGCGACCGCGTTCTTTTTCGCTTGAAAAAGGGTGATGAAGTAGGCTTGACGGCTAACATCCCGACGCAGCAGGTGCTCGCCTATCATGACCACGATCAAAACATGTTCGGCATGCCAGAAGTCCAGCGCGTCGACGCTGTCTATATTCTCAACACTTTAGAAACCGACATCCATGACATCTTGATTGTTGCCCGCGACGGGACACAATTGGCATGGACATACAGCCTGCTTGATGGCGCGGAAGGTGTTGCAGCCCTTCCTTTGCCACAGGACTCGCCGCCTGATGCGGCACCAGGACGCCGGCTGGTACGGGCGAAAGCCCATGAGAAGGACGCGGAAGCGAAGCCGCGGAAGTAATATGGAGCGCAGATTTAACGACAGCCTGATGCGGATCGCGCGTCAGGCCCGAGGATGGAGTCAAACCGAACTGTCTCGAAAATCGGGCGTTTCGCAGGGCTATCTGTCAAAGCTAGAGAACGGCATGATCGATCCGCTCGATGACGTTGTCGACAAATTGTCAGCATCGCTCGCCTTTCCCCGAACATATTTTTTCGAGCCTGACCATATCAGCGGTCTGCCTGTCAGCGTTCATTCAATGTACCGAAAGAAAGCCAGCGTCGGGCAGCGGGCGCAGGAGCGGCTGGAAGCTGAAATCAATATTCGATTGATGCATATCCGACGTCTTCTGAAAGCTGTTGAGTTTGAGACCGAACTTGAATTGCCGTCGCTCGAACTTGAAGAATTTAGTATGGAGCCGGAGCAAATCGCTGCTCTTCTCCGGCGAACCTGGGAAGTCCCGAGCGGTTCTTTAAGAAACCTCGTCGCATGGATGGAGCGGGCCGGGATTATCATCTTCCATGCCGATTTCGATGGGCTTGCAGTTGATGGCGTCACTGTGCGGCAACCCGGTTTGCCACCATGCGTATTTCTAAACAGAGGTCAGCCTGCGGACCGACAGCGCTTCACGCTTGCGCACGAGCTGGGCCACATCATCATGCACCGTCTTCCATCGCCATCCATGGAAGACGAAGCCAACGCCTTTGCCTCGGCCCTGTTGATGCCTGCTGACGATATTAAGCGAGCACTGGGTAAGAAAGTCACGATTCAAAAGCTGGCAGCGCTAAAGCCGGTCTGGCGCGTTTCGATGAATGCTCTATTGTATCGGGCAAAGACAGTTGGTGCCGTCACGCCAAATCAAGCGCAATATCTCTGGCGTCAAATGAGTGCGCTGGGGTATCGCCGGGCCGAGCCCCCTGAACTTGCCTTTCAACCTGAAGAAGCGTCGATCTTGTCGGAGCTTTTGCGCATTCACCTAGAAGATCTGGGATACAGTATCGAGGATCTGTGCGCCTCGCTGCATGTCTATGAAGCTGACTTGAAGCGTATTCATAGCCTGCCAGGAAAATCCGGCGCACCGCACTTGCGCGTCATCCAGTGAGCGCGAGGGACGATGAGCTCTTGGCCGGTTTAGGACCTTCTAGGCCTCCAAGCTTATGTCTGGTTTTGCTGGTTGAGAAGACAAGCGAACAAAGAAAGCTGTTTAGTGCTCAAGGGACCGAATAGCTAACTCGATGAGCATGCGATGATCTGCCCAGTCATATCCGCTCATTGTAATGTGGGTGTGAGCAATACCTTGTAGCGCTGACACAAGAAAATCTGTTTTTTGCTTGATGACTTTGCCAGACGTTTCCGGCTCAACCACATTCGAGACAAGGTCGAAGAACCGCGCAAAGTGCTTTGAGATGTCCGGGTTATCGACGAAAACGGAGACGTCGGATTGAGAAACACCTTCAGCCATAAATACCATTCGATAGCTATCAGGTTTATCCAGCCAATATTGGACATAGCCAATCGATAAAGCCTGAAGCTTCAGCTTCGGCGAGGTTTCTGCGGAAACACGTGCCTCCACTTGCTGAAACAGGTCGTCGAACACCTGCGCCCAAAGTGATCGCAACAGGTCCACCTTGTTGTCGAAATAGGCGTAAATTGCCATTGGCGAGCACCCAACCTCTTTGGCGATACGCCTTATGGATACAGCGCCATATCCTTCAGACTGGAACAGTTTCGACGCCGCCTGTTCGATCTGATCGCGCATCTGAGCACGTTGAGATTCCGATCGTTGAGGTCGCCCGCGCGAACGGCGCTGCTCCGCTGCCTTTGTCATCATCTGCTCCTTCAGCGCATTTCTAAGACACTTGACCAATCCCGTCCACTAATTATATGTACGCGTATATTTAAATAAGGATAAGCGGATGCGATATCTCATTTTGAGCGCGATCATGGCGCTGACAACTAGTGCTGCATGGGCTGAAATTGGCTTGATTTCCGGCGATTGGATAACTCAGGACGAAGATGCCAAGATTCAGATTCAAGACTGCGGAGACGGCACGCCGTGTGGGACGCTGATCTGGGTCGATCCCTCTGCGCCCGGTGGAGGTTTGGACGCTGAGAATCCAGAACCGACGCTGCGGACGCGGCCGCTTGTCGGTCTCGAAATCATATGGGGATATGAAAAAAGAGGCGAGAGGTGGAGAAGCGGACGGATTTACAATCCACAGGACGGAAAGACGTTTCGCTCGTCGCTTCATCTGCGATCAGAAGATAAGCTGATAGTGAAGGGATGTCTTGGACCGATTTGTCGATCAAATACATGGACACGCTCAGTCTCTGAAACGGGGGCATCGTGATGCAGTATGTTCTACGTGCGCTCCTCGGCATAATCGGCCTCGCGATCATCTTTCTTGGCCTAAATGTCGGGTTCGGCGGCATCCAAACATTGGGCTGGCAGGGTGCTGGCGAATTTATCTCGATCGTCAACCGCGACCTTTTTGAGGTCCGGGACAATCACGTTCGATTCATTGGAGGCGTCTGGCTAGGTGTTGGATTGGTATTCCTGACATCGGCATTTCTGTTCTCTCAGCTGAAGATGACCGTGCTGGTGCTGTTCGGCATCATATTTGTCGGCGGACTCGCGCGCTTGTCCGCGATGGATGCGGCTCTTTTGATGGGCGCAGAGATTGTTCCATCATTGATCGCCGAATTGGTCGTGTTTCCATTGATTGGAGTTTGGGTTTGGAAACAGGAGCGCAGCCATGACTGAAGCCTTAAACATCTTGTCGACGCTCATGCTGGGAATTTTTGCCGGTGCGCTTCTGACGGAGGGGATGATACTCGTGCCCTATTGGCGCAAAATGGTGCCTGAAGACTTTTTCCGGCTGCATGGCGAAATGGGACCAAGCCTGTTCAGATATTTCGCTCCCTTGACTGTGAGTTCGGTTCTTCTCGCAATAGCAGCAGCCGTTGTGTCTCTAACCGACCCGGAAATGTCGTATTTCCGCCTCGCCGCAGGCGGCGGAGCAGCGCTGACATTCGTGATCTTCTTTGTCTACTTTAAGTCGGCCAACCAAGCGTTCGCAGATCACAGCCTGACTGATGAAGAGCTAGGGCCGGAGCTTGCGCGTTGGGCGGTTTGGCACTGGATTAGAACGGTGATCATAATCCTCGCGTTCGCGGCTTCGGTGATTGATTGAGCGCACGGAAATTAATGCTCGTTCTTGCTCGCTAATCGGTCTGCGCGAACGCAATCATTTCTTCGCGCGCGTCAGGATCCAATCAATCCCTGGCATACAGTTATCGACCGTGAGGGGATTGTTCTCCCCGCTTGCGGCGGAAAGCGCAAAGCCGTGCGTATAGTCGATCAGCAAAAAGAGAAGCGTCTGGCCATCGTCGTTGCTGTCGAGCTCGCGCGTGCAGGCGTGAAGCGCCGCCGTGATCTGCTTGAGTTCCGAGCCGATCAGGGACGTATCGTTCAGAATGGCGCGCAGCAGCGGGGCGTTTTCGATCACGCGCGCACAATAGGCGCGGAGAATATTCCGCGCGCGGTCCTCCGGCGTGGTGCCGGCGACCCGTTTCAGCGTGTTCTTGAAGGCAAGCTCCGCCAAATCGGCGAGCAGCTTTCGTTTGTCGCCGACATGATAAGCGACTGCCATGGGGGTCACGTCGAGCTGTTTGGCCAAGCCCCGAAAGGAAACGGCATCGGCGCCGTCTTTTCGAATGAGCGGCAACGCCGTCTGCAGGATGACCTGTTTTGAGAGTTTCTGCTCGGCCTTTTGAGGACGGCCAGCGCCCGCTGCCATGGCTAGGCGTCCTTCCGTCGATAGCTAACCATAACCAACCCGCTCGGGTCCGCCTTAGTCGAGATGAGGTCCAAATCTATATCCTGATCAAGCCCGCCAAAAATCCGAACGCCCTGGCCAATGAGAATGGGCACAATGCCAATGTTCAGCTCGTGAACAAACCCCGCCTTCAGGAACGATCGGATGATCGCGCCGCCATCGACATAGATGCGATCATAGCCGCGGTCGCCAAGCTCGATCCAAAGCGCTTCCGGGGTGGCCTGGGAAAATTCGATCTTGCCATGCAGATGTTCTGGAATATCGGCATCGCTCATGGACCGGCTCAGCACAATGACGGGTTTCTGGTACGGCCATTCGTCAAACCCGAGAACAGTCTTCAACGAGCCTGACCCCATCAACAGTACATCAATGCTGTCCATAAACTCTTGGAAGCCAAGACCGTCTGCGCTGACGGGCTGTTTAAGCAACCAATCGAGAGCATGATCAGGTCGCGCAACAAACCCATCTAAGGTCATTGCCATATGAATGTGGCCGGTCGGCATTGCGAAACTCCATATTTATACATCGTATAAATATCGATTTGCACGCTGAATGCAATGAGGCATTTGCCATCCCGCTGTCGCCGATGAAGCCATTGGTTTTTAGGAGAGAGTCGGCAATGCATTTTGCGAGCGGAGTTTGCCAAACGTGATACGCGTTCAAGCTTACGGCTGTTGTGGCTCATTGGCCGCCAATTGTGAGCCCTGATGACATGGCCAATGCAGTGAAAAATCGTGTCCGCGCGGAATGAACACTGATTCGATTAGGTGTCGTGTACACCGCTTTCTTTCGTCCACGACTTAAAACTTCCTCGCGAAGCCTTCGTTTGCTGCTTATGCGACGAGTCTCGACTTCACGCTCTCGACAATCCATCGCCGCACAGACTGCATGCGCGGATCTGATTTTGCGGTGCGATGAAAAACCAGCCAGAGCGACCGTGCGGGCGGGGCAGGAAAGTCGACGCGTTGTAGATCGTGCGCACCTGCGAGATAGTCAGGCAGCAATCCAATTCCACTGCCGCATTTTACAGCCTCCAGCATAGCAAGCGTGCTGCTGGACAACATTTTAGCACGACCCAATAATCCGTGCTTGCGCGCCCAGGCGACTTCAGAGATCTCGCCAAACTGGTCCCCATAAAGGATGAAGGACTGGTCTTTTGGTGAGTGTAGGTTTGCCTCGTGTGCGCTGACGTAGGCGGGCGCGGCATAGAGAGAGGTTGATATGGTCGCGATCTTCTTTGCTAACAGAGTCTCTTGTGCCGGGCGCGCCAAACGAATGGCGATATCGGCTTCGCGCTTGGACAGGTTGGCGTTCTCATTCGAGACGATTAAGTCCACCGCGATTGCATCACCAGACTGTGGCAGATGGTGCAGGTTGGGCGCGAGCATAGTTGTTATCACAGTTTCGGTCGCCGAAACGCGCACGGGCGGTCGCATTTCGCCAGCGGCGAGGGATTGAGCCAAGCGCAAGACGGCATCGACGGAATTTTGAGTCTCATGCGTGGCGGCGAACAACGCGCGTCCGTCCTGCGTAAGATCAATGCCGAGCGGACTACGCTGAACCAACCGTAAGCTTAGTTTGCTTTCCAAGTGCTCAAGGCGCCGCGACAAAGTCGCGATGGACATCCCAGTACGGCGGGCAGCTTCCGTAAGCGATCCTGCTTGCGCAATCGCTTCAAACGCCTTGAGGTCGTTCCAGTCCACTCAGGTCTTTCCATAAATGCAAAATACTTTTCCATATTTGCTATACTCGAATTGTCGCCGCTCTGACAAGTTTGATGGGCCATCAAGGAGGATGTGATGACCCGTCCAACCATACATTTTTGTTCAGCGACCTGCCTCTTCGCGCTGGCCGCATGTTCATCGGTCCCGCAAACCGCGCCGGTCGCTGTGCTGGTCGAGATTGACCGCCCCGCCGAAGCGAGCGATCAGATTTTGAAAGCAGGGTTTGAAGCGTCCCTGCCGACATACCGTCAGATCGACGGGCTTGAGCGGAAATATTTCGTTCACTCAGATGCGGTCTTTGGCGGCCTGTATTTGTGGGAAAACCGAGCCGCAGCCGACGCATTCTTTGATTCGAGCTGGCAAGATCGGATTGTCACGACCTATGGGCAATCTGCATCGTTGACCTTTTTCGATGCGCCCGTCGAAACGGCAGGTGGCAGCCCCAGTTCGGCTGGCGACGACGGATCGGTTGCGATCGTGAAAGTCGGCGCTCCCTGGTATGCCCCGCGCGGTACAATTGTATCGCGTATGGCCGCGTCCGTTCCGAAATACGCCGTGATACAGGGGTTGGACTATAAGATTTACAGCATTGCTGGCGGCAAACGGGTGGGCGGCATTTATTTGTGGGATGATGCGGACGCTGCTGCAGAGTTTTATGATGACGCCTGGCACGCTCGCATTCGAGACACATATGGTAAGGATGCGGAGCTCAGCGTCTACTCGGCACCGGTGGTCCTGGTGAACCGTGAGGCGAATGACTCATGAAGCAGCTCACGTTTGTCAGTCCAGGTCAATTTGAATGGCACGAGGTTGCCACACCAAAACTGGAAAATGCGGGTCAGGCGCTGGTGCGACCTCTTGCTGTCACGCGCTGTGACCTGGACCTCTACATCGCAACGGGTATCTTCCCGATGACTGGAACCTTCGCGTTCGGGCATGAGATTGCAGGAGAGGTGATTGAAATCGGCGACCAGGTCTCGACGGTGCAACCAGGCGATCGCGTCATCGTCCCATTCCAAATAAGTTGTGGCGACTGTTCGATGTGTCGCCGCGGTTTTACCAATGCTTGCGAAACGGTGCCTGCTTTTTCAGCCTATGGCCTCGCGCCGAGGTCTGGCACCGATTGGGGCGGCGGTTTGAGTGACTGCGTCCGTGTGCCGTTCGCCGACGCGATGCTGGTCAAAATTCCTGACAGCCTCAGTTTGCTTGATGCGGCTGCGATGTCAGATAATGCTGTCGACGGCTATCGCACGGTGGCGGCGCCATTGTTGGATTACCCCCGCGCCGATGTCCTGATCGTCGCTGGGTTGGCGCAAAGCGTCGGCCTGTTTGCGGTTAAAGCAGCCTTGATGCTCGGCGCCAACCGCGTGGTTTATTTGGATTATGATCGCCGTCGGCTAGCGACCGCGAAACGCCTAGGCGCGGAAGCGATCGAGACGGCTTATACCAACGATATGAAGATCACGGAGCAGTTCCATATCGTCGTGGAGGCCGCAGGACTTCCCGCAGCGCTGGATTTTGCATTGCGATCGACCGCCCCGTGCGGAATTTGCACTGGTGTATCTGCCGGCACCGGACCGGCGGCCGAAATTCCCCTTAGGCAAATGTATATGAAAGGGATCCGCTACGAAGTCAGCCGCGTGCACGCGCGCGCCGCCATTCACGATCTGATGCAGTGTGACAGCTGCCACAAGTTCAAACCCAGCGAAATCGTCGATTCGACGGTTCCGTTCGCGAGCGCCGCGGACGCGATGAGCGAAGGCAATACAAAAACCGTTTTTGTCGTCGATGAAAAGACGGGCTGAGCAACCAGTTTCTTCAGCTTTCGGGTGGCTCAGAATCATCAGCGAGAAGCAATATCTGAACGACGTTTTTGCGCGCATACCGGACCCAATAAGCGACTAAGTCGGCGTCAAAATGAACTACTCTCGCATAGAATCTGAGTGTTCTATGGAGACATTCGCTGAAGCTATTCAGCGCCTCAACTCCAGGCGAACCCGTTTGAGAGTGCCTACATTCTCAAGCCTTGCATTGAGAGTTCCAAGCCGGCCCAACTCGATGGTGCTGTTCTCTTCCGTGATCTCCGCAAGCCTCAGGTCCGGACCACCGATGCGCATATTGGGGATCACAGCGAAAGTGCTATCGCCTGACTCAAAAGGCTCAGAATAGTAAACGCCGTAGCCGATATTCGTTTGTGCGTCAGCAGCTTGGTCATTGTCTTGCTCTAGGGATGGATCTCGAATCTTCAGCACTTCTTTGATCAGAGTTGGCGTGCGCTTTTCCAATTTGACCGCATATCTGACTTCGCGGTTGGTCGCAGGCACCGTCGCACATGGGTAGTCATAGTCGATCATTTGTTCGCGAGTTTCCAAGTCTTCGCTTGCCAGAAAATTCCTCGCAATGCCCTCACAGGAAATGTTTATGGCGGCGTCGAAGCACTTACTGAAGATCGCGCTACTTCCGTCGGCTTTCTCTATTTCGCGAGGCTTACTGCAAAAATAGTAGTAATAATCACTCTCGGCAACATCAGGGCTTCTCTCATCTCGCCAATTCACAACACCGCCGAGACGGTAGTTCGGATCGATGGCAAACTGGTGATAGCTGACGCGCTCGAACTGCGTGCGTCCTTCGTAACTCACCTGGCAGTTCTCGCACTCTGTCCATTCATAGTCTTGAGAGTAGACGAACCCGCTGATGGCGATTGGTTGGCGAGGCAGTAGATACAAATTGGGATTGGCTTCATAGATTGTTTTTGGTGGCGGTGTCTTTCTCCAAAAGAAAAAGGGTTTGGACGCTGGTTTTTTCACCTTGATCGACATCTTAGCACGTCCCGATTTTAAATCCTCGAAAACCAACCGCGCCTTCGGAACCAGGATCTCTATCGTATTGGCACCCTCGCCGCGACGAACGCGTTCTTCATCGATTTTTGCGCCATCAATTGAGACCTCAACAAGCGCACTATCAGTGATCGCTGTGCCACCAACGACGATCAACGGGTCTCCAATGGAGGCATCCGAAATCGTGAGCCCACGAATAAACGATATTGTCGGTTTGCTTTTGCATAACGGAATGCCGTCACACAGATCGCTCACGCCCACGCGGCCAGCGAGTTCAATCTGATCAATGTATCTGGGGACACCTGTCGCAAGTGACTCCATCTGGTTCTCGAGTTTTTGAATATAAGTATTTATATCATGATCGATTTCATCCCATTTATTATCCAGGTCATCGCTCGCGAGACGCAGCAAATGACGAAGTGAAAAAGATATCTGATCAATCCTCTGTTCAAGAACAAGATCGCCATCCCGAATTGCTTTAGCGCGGAGGCGTTCGAGACTTTCTTCTGTGTTCGAAATATATTCATTCACATCCGCCACATTGCTTACGAGGTCGGCGTTTGCAGGTAAAATTGTTGCGCAAAACAACGCGGCTAAGATGATAGTTTTTCGAAACATTATTCCCTCACGAATGAACGTACGGCCACACACCGAAAAATGAAGAATTCAATTGGCGAAAGTTAGGCGCTATTTTGGAACAAGGGAGATTGCGTGCAAAATTTTTTCCCGCTTGGTCGTGTATACTTTACGGAAATAGTCGAACTCGGCTTCAGGAGATTATTTTGTGTGTTTGCAGAATGCACGAACGGTTTGAACACGGCCCGAAACTGTCTAGCAGAAATAGCCAAACCAGTGACAGTGGTCCGTGCTCGCGACGCTACCGGACTACGATAAATGTGCCGGGTTCGCGCCAAAAATCTGCTTCCCAGTACAACGCGAGTGAGACGATCGAACGTTTTCGGACATTTCCAAACCCCGATCGAGCATCCGTTCTTGCTTGCGTAACCTCCGCGCTAAGATCGTTACTTATTCAGAAACTTCGAACGTCAATCCGATCGCTGCGCAAGAAGCTTTTTGATCTCCGGGTCCGCGAATAGAGGCGATACATCCAAGTCGGTGCGAAACCGACCCACATAGAATTGGTTGATTTGCATGGCGTCGCGCAGTGAGGAAATTGCGCCAGAGTAATCATTATCATCGGACGTTTGAGACAGTTCCCATTCAGCAAACAAAACGCACGCGTAAGCATACTCACATTCACCTGAAAGCATGTTCTCAATCGCGATGAAGGCTGTGTCACAGTCTTCGCGCAAAGCGTCTATGTCTTCTGTATCGTCATATGGGTAGTCCAACCTAATCGACAACTGCTCTATGCCCCTCGCGCAATGGAAGATCCCAAATTTGCACCAGGCAAGATCGATCATACGTGCCGGTTCTGGTGTGAGCGTATATTGCTCATCACTCGCGTATTCTAACGCGTTGGAAAACAATGATTTGGCCTTTTCGAAGTGACTCACAGCCTCGTCGAACTTCTCAATGCGCAGGGAAACAAGAGCGGCATCTTTTTCAATCAAAGCGCGTTCAAACAGAGTCCGAAATGACGTGTCGAGCAGTCCTAATCGCCAATACAATTCAGACAAAACGTCAAAATCATCGCCGATGTCTCCCATCAGCGCTAAGCACCTGACTTTCTCCCCCATTAGGTCTTCCCATTCATGGACGAGGCTTTCGAGCTCGGGGCGCCGCGACAGAAGCGCGCGATGAACCAAAGCTGAGAATGTGTTTGCGGTTAACTCGCTTGCACCTGCGACGTCGAGTTCGTCTTCAATGAGCTCTACGCCGCTCAAATCGTTTGGATTGGTTGATTGAGGCATGGCGAACATTTTGAGTTTCGTCAAAAAGGCCTTGACGAGCAGCATTTCGCATTGCGCATACGCATTCAATGCCGCCGACCAGTCGTGTCGGGCGCGGAACAAATTTCCTCGCCTCAGCAAAAGAAATCTACGGCTAGCTTGTCGTTGTTTGTAGCGCCAGACGGGTGGCAAGTTTTTCTCCGCAGACACTAATTGATTTTCGGCCGCTTCGAGCGCTCCTGTTTCCATGAAGAAATAAGCGCCCAGCATATCAAGTTCAAACCGACGGTGCCGACGCGCCCGATTTCGTCGCTTCGAATTGATTACCGTCAAGTGGAGACGAGCATCTTCTGTCCAATGCAAGTCCATATAGAAGCCAGCAAGTTTAATGTCTTTGTCAAAGGAAGATGGTAGCTCACTCGCCAAATTAAGCGCCTCTTGATAAGCCCCCATTTCAGACAGGGTATCGATCGAGGGAACGGGATCGATTTCTTCGATCAGTTTCAAAGCATGTGTTGCCATTGCGCGAGAAAAATCACATTGCTTCGTAAAACTCGTTTCGACGGTAAGGGTTAATTCTTGTGCTTTGTGAGCCGAGGATCTCAAACGGAAGTCACCATCTTCAACAAAAAGCGTTGATTCTAAGAAGATATCGCTCTTTCCAGTCATTAGATAACGCACAACTGTTCTCAGCCAGTCGAAAGGGAGCGAGACATTAGATACGGTGAGAGATCCCGAAGAGGGCGTTCTCTCCCGCCCCTTCTTGCTGCGAGACCCCGACAATTGGATCCGCAAGATTTTAGTGAGCTCAGCAAGATTGATCTGAACATCTAGATCGACACTTCCGATCTCTCTGACGACATAATTATTGGAGATCAAGTGCGCTCCGAACGACGTTCTCAGCAGTGCAGCCGCCGTTAAGATTAGCAACACCAAAATCGATCCTGCTTGGAACAAAGTAATCGTTTCGAGAAAGCGCGGCTGCAGGACTAGCGCACTCACCAATACAGCCAGGCCCCCTGCGATTAAGCACAGGAAGAGATCTTTTAAGGAACGGTAGGCATTGTTCATGCGTGCGCCGTGGCAGCGCCAAGCTCGCTCGGCTTAGCTGAAGTCCTCAGGTTTTAGTCCATCGGCTGGATTGGGCGCTTTGCCCAATCTGTGATTGATGAACCCGATGATTTGCATTCCGTCGGCTTTCACGGCTGAGCCGTCCGAAGTGGATTTAAAGCTTTTGTTTTCTTGCTTATTTGTGTGACCGCCCTTGAGTTTAAAGGGTCCCCAACCGACGCTGCCTTTGCCTTCAGTGCTCTTGACGATTTTCTCGTACTCAGAGGCAAACTCTTTCGACTCGATCTTCAAGTTTCGGATGAATAGTATTTGCGTAGGGTAACCAACAAACACGCCTTTAGGTTGTTCTTTTCCATCCGATGGCATGTCCTCGAAATGCCATCCGTGGCCCGGTTCCAAAGTCCAACCTCGATTCATGAAAAACTCGGGATAAAACCCAGGCCGAGAAATTAGTACTTGGGCGAACTCAAAGCTGATTTTGAAACTCGACACGCTGAACTCTCTGCTTGATCCAGTGCTGGATCTCTCGCCACCCCCGCCAACGCTGAATAGGCCCCAGCCAAACTTACCGCCCGCTTTCCAAGACTTACGGGATTCGCTTTGCGTTGATGACTTTTCGTCATGATAGAGACTATAGGTCGTCCATCCGCCGCCTTTCGCGAAATTACCAGGAATAACGGAGGCATAGTAAAAGCGTTGAGATGGCCCCAAGGCATCCATGAACCCGGCTTCATGATATTCTCTCAGCCTTTGCTTCCAAGACTGCATGCTGCGCGAGGTCACGGCGTTGATGTAGGCATTTATATCGTCGACCTCATTTCGATAGCCTTCAGCAATCCATTTATCCCGGGCTGCTTTGACCTTTAGGCGCAAAAGCTGTGCATTGTTTGTGAAGTGCGCCACTGCTTGACGCCCTTCGGGCCCCGTCGCGCCTTGTGCAGCCACTTTAGCACTGTTGTAGAGCATTGCCGCGTCGATGTATTCGGCCATAGTGGCATTGTAGGCTTTCATCACCGGACCAGCCTCAGTGACTGTAGTCTCTTCTTCGGTGACAAGATTTTTCTTCGTTTTTGTCTCGAAGAGAAATTTTCGGTACTTTTCGAGTTTCTCACTCTCTTCTGCGCTGAGTTCAGAATCCACCACCCGGCAGAGACGCAAGATTTCGCCATACATGAAACTCAAGCGCGCGCCACTGGTCCTGAAAATGGCTTGTTGTTGATCGTCCTTATACAGGCCTGATGCATCGGGAATAAAATCTACGGTTTGCGAAAAATTATAAGCGTGCTGTATCAGCTTTTTCTCGTCTTCCGCCGTCGCGCCGGTCCCGAGACCGCTTTCCGCAAAATCAAAATCGTCTGCATCAAAGGGAATACCAGGTTGGCACCAAGCGATGAAATCATCGTCAGAAGATGAGACCGTATCATCTCCGCCAGTAGCGATTTCGTTTAGCTGGCTTAAAAGCGTTTCACCCAGATCATTTATGCTTCTAGACATTCTTACCCTCCATATGCGCGAAGAGGACATCGATCTCGGCGTATCGCTGCGAGTGAGTGTGTCCCCCGACAGATGGAGTATTCACGCGAACGAACCCGCCCACAAGTCTTACAAATAATAAATATAAGTAATTTGTAACATTGAAATCATTCGATTTAACAAAGACTGATGTCCGGAATGATCCGGGCGCACGCGCGGGCCAGAATAGGTTTAGCCTTACCATGCTGATCATTGCCTGATAGCTCGACGCGCTACGCGCAGGAGTGAGGGAATGGATGCGGAAATATTACTTGCAGTGACAAGTAAACTTAAGCGAATCTTTCAATGGGAAGGTTCGAGTGTTGCGTTTCCAATCGGCTTCATCTCCTATTCAGCGGAAGCATTTCGAGATTTGACGAAGGCGCCAGATACTCCGCAACAAGCCAAAACGCTTCGAGAATTTTCGTATCTTGTAAATTCAAAACCAGGCGAGACAGTTTGGAATCCGTCAATTGACGTTCCGCTCTGGGACGTGATTGCGGAGATTTTCGATACAGCCGAACTTGCAGATCAAGATATCAACATCGAACTCGAATCGAGCTCTGTGGATCTTGGTGTGCTCGAGGCGACTGAGCTGAGTAGCTTTTTTTCGTCCCAGACCGACGTCGCTCGAAATCAGCTTGAAGACCGAAAACAATTGATCTCTCAACGCATTCGAGTGCTTGAGGACAAAATTGAGTTAGCGCACTTATCAAGCGATCAATTCAGCGCGCTGAATGACCAAAAAGAGCGAATGACCCGCGATCTTCAAGACATGGATGTGGGATCAGAAGATGCCTTGCTTAAACCAATGGCCTCTAAGCCTGTAGGCCAGCCGCGATTTCAAACCATTTGGTCGCGCTGGAGTTCAAAATTAGATGAAGCAATGGACTATAAAACTGATCTCTTGGAGTTCAGATTCGTACCAAGCGTCTATGCTCCGAGCAATATAGTGAACTCGCCAGCATGGGTTGAGATTGAGATAAAGCCGGAAGATTTTCCCAAGCTCTTAGAGGATGCAAATCCAGAGCTGGTCAAACGATTTGGCATGGAAGCAGGTGAAACAGCCTCGAGCACGCATCTACGCTTCGAGGCGACTTCGGTTCATATTATTCGTAGCTGGTTACCTCGACGCCTGTTTTCGGCAAGGTTTTGGCGATTCTCTGATCAAGAGAAAACACTTGACTGGCCGGGTTACGTTACGGGTCTAATATTGATCAGAAACATTGAGATCATCACCGAAAAAGGCCTGCGCAGCGATTCTGGTTCACTTAAAGAGTTGGTATCTCCCGACCAACCTCTCTCCACAGATCCCGATCCCTCGTCAACACAAACTGAATTTCTCGGCAAGCTATCTCGCTTCAGGTGGATGCAGTTTGGCACTGGATTGTTTCTGTTCAGCATAACGCTTGCCTGGGGCTTGGGCCGTTTTGGTCATATATATTTGCCCTTTGCTGTGACCGGCACATTGGCGATTGCTTTTGGCTCAGGTCAACGATTTCACCGAACGGTGAAGCGGCAACGATTTGCATCCAATGTTTTGGTGAAAACAATTGCTTGGCTGATGTTTGTTCTCTGCATCCTAATATTGGCTCTTGCCGGCATTTTGTTGGTCTTCTTCGTCGCAGTGATTGAGTCCGGTGAGCTACTCGAAGTTGCGCTAAGCCTGCTCTTTTTGTTCAGCGCTATCGTATTGATGGTTTTGGCGGTTTTGTGGAGCCTAAATCATTGGCAGCCCATGCGTCGCTCAGCCAGCTACTTTAAGGACCAGGTTGCCCCAGAAGTATATGATCGTATTGATGATGTGACCGATACAAACCCCCGATCAGAACGATGGGCAAAGAAGGGCGATGACATTTTCATCGCCGGGTTTCGGATCAAGACGTTAGACAAAGTGCCAAACCCCGACGAACGGCTAAGTTGGTGAAAACGATATCGAGCCTGGACACCCTTAAACTTGAACCGTCATCGCGAGAGGACAAAGCAAATTTCCAACAACACGATCGCGCCGAAGCACGCCGCGATGTTCATTCTTTCAATTGAGTAAAACATCGGGAGATTTAAAATGTCGAAAACCTATTCCGAATACTTGCTTGAGGGCGCCCAAAAACTCTTATCAGTGGGTTTTGGTTTCGCGGTCAGAGAAGGCAAATGGGACGCCACATTTTGGCAACTTTCTGGAGACCAACAAAAGGGCGCAGAAGTTCTGGAACTTGTACCCGGAACAAATCCCACGGACGCAGTCGAGCAAATTTTCAGCAATCCGGGAGACTGGAGCTTCGACTGTTCCCAGTTTTGCCAGGTCCTTTTATTCTATGCCGAGATGAAAATCCTGAACGACACCCATCCGGATGGCTTCGACTTAACGTTCACGGGCGGCAGCAAGCAACTAGAAATCAAACCGTTTCTGGGCGCAGATTTTACGCGCCGAGAGCACTATTACCGTCGCGAGCAACAATCTCACTGGATGAAGTATCGCGCCAAAGATAGTGGGCCATATGCGCAAACCAAAATTCCGGCATGGGACTTGGTGAAAGCCGCCCCGATCGGCAGCCGAATAAACTTTCACGTCGGAGCGGGTGGCGCATTCCAGTTCGAGAACACAGTAAAACTGAGCGACAGCCCGTTGCAATTTGCGGCACATGGATTCAATGGTCAAAACGTTTTTGACCACAATGACATGATGATAAGACTTGGACAGGTGAGAGACGCGAGCGTGAACACGTTCGCGGAGGCATCGCAATACGTCTGGATCAAAGAAGTGGCGATATTTGAAGAGATGATCGTACTTCCTCATGAAGGATTCTGAAGACTCTTGATCGCGAGCAAATGATTCATCTCGCGGTTCAAGTATCAACGATAATAGACGCTCAGAGCGCCCGTCGTTTAAGTCGAAATATTGCTGGTTGCACCGAGCATAGAGCCCTCCTATTCAGTGCTGCGCGCGACACCAGCGGAACATGTATCCGGCATCGAATACCGCTGAGGCTGTTTTTTGCCTGTTCTGGCTCATAGGCCGTTACTTCTGAGAAGCATATTCTACGATGGCTCGCGCGAGCGCGCCGCGTGTCTGCCATGACATGCATCGTACGCCCCCGCCCATCTTGCATACCTGGCTCGACTGAACGGGAACGACTTCTCGATCTGTCCACCGTCGAATGCTTGTCAAAGCTTCAGCATCTTCCGGGATACCAAATTGGGGGAAATAGATCCGTGACGGCGTCACCAGCATGTTAGTGTATAAGCCACATGCGGAGCCGAAGCGCTCATCGTAGATCTGGCTGCCATCATATGGCGTCACGATTTCATGCAGCACCACGCCTGGTAATCCGGCTTCCAGATCGGCTCTGAGGTCTTTGGCATAATCCGGATCTTCCGGATAAGAGTTTATGACCAGGGTATTTTCGCCAATGAACGCGACCACACCATCCGCGTGTTCCAACCCGCCTTGCTCATCTGCTTCGATGAAGGCCACCTGTTTGACGCCAGTCGCTTTTTTGACGCGTTCGCGCGCCTCCGCTTCGCCAAAGTTATTGTCCCGCAGAAACTTGCGGCTGAGAACGGCATTGCCCGCATAGTCATCCACAAAATTGCCGCCATCATTGAGCAAATCACTTTCCTCCAAAACTCCGGCCGCCATATCGATAAGTTCGGCCAAGGCTTCCTGGACGTGATCTGCTTCGTTTTGACCCGTGCGCCCTCCGCCTTGCCCCGCGGCCGTGTAGCGGAACATTACCGGATTGATCGCATTTAAAGGACTGAAATCACGCATCCATATGTCCAACATTTCGATGTTCAACACTTTATCGGCGCCAAGGTCCTCGACGTAGGCGTCATAGTCTTCCGATCCTGAAAGGATCAGGACATTGTCTCGGTTCGAGATCTGCCGCGCGTAGGAAATATGGAAGTCGTAAATGTCCCCTCGGACATCCGCGTAATAGTTATCACCGTCCGGTGGCGCCGCTAATACAATCAGCTCTTTCTCACCATCTGTCGTGTGGTTCGTCATCTCGCCATTCTCGGTTTGGGCACATGATATCAGGGCAATAAGGAATAACGATAGATAATAAGAACGCATGAGAGCCTCCGGACATGTGCCTATACGTGGGGCGCATTGGAGTCACGATCTGGGGAACTCCAGTTCATTCCCGCAGCGTATTCGATTGTGCACAGTACCCATTCACCGATCCACCCGCTTTTGGTGGGAATTAAGCGGAGTGTCCGCTTCCTAGCACCCCAGAAAAGCGCGCGATCAGTGCCGACCCAACGAGCAAATCGAATCCGACGCAAACTCCAGGATACCAATGTGCAACCTCGGATGCGTGGCCAAACAAGAGATCGTAACCCCCATGAACAACGGTCAGCAATCCGATGCCAGTCGGCCATCGATCCTTCAAAAATAATGCGAGTACAGCGACGATTGAGAAAAATGTTGCCTCGCCGAGAACACGCGCAAGCCCGCTCGTGACAAGATGCGCCCCAACATAGATCGACAACATCGAAACCAATGCCGCGAAAGCGACTTGCGCCAATGCCTCATTTGAAAGCCACCAGACGGTGGCAAGGAATGCCGCTCCAACACCGGCACCGATCAAAAGTTCATAAATCATTGGCTTCACTTCCTTTTGTACGCGGCCTCTCGCGGGCAATTTTCGAATAACAGCCCAGAAAAGCGATCTACACAAATTCACTCTTGCTCAATCTCGAGAAAAAATATAACTACGCTTTTCATAGTCAACTAAATTCGAAATGCGTAGTTAATTTATGGAGCAACTCACATGAGAACAGCGATCACTGAAATGTTCGGAATTGAGCATCCGATCATCCAGGGTGGGATGCATTATGTAGGGTTTGCAGAGATGGCTGCTGCCGTTTCAAATGCTGGCGGCCTCGGCATCATTACTGGACTCACGCAAAAAACGGCAAGCGATCTCGCTAATGAAATTGCCCGTTGTCGAGATATGACGGACAAACCCATTGGCGTTAACTTGACGTTCTTACCGACGGTTTCGTCTCCGGATTATCCCGGATACGTCAAAGCCATTATTGAAGGTGGAATTAAGACGGTCGAAACGGCTGGTCGCAATCCGCAACAAGTGCTCCCAGCGCTACAGGAGGCGGGCGTTTCGGTTATTCACAAATGCACTTCGATTCGACATGCCTTGAAAGCGCAAGATATTGGCTGTGACGCAGTTTCAATCGACGGTTTTGAGTGTGGAGGTCACCCCGGTGAAGATGACATTCCCAATATGATTTTGTTGCCGCGCGCAGCAGACGAATTGGAGATCCCATTCGTAGCTTCTGGCGGACAAGCAGATGGGCGCTCTCTGGTGGCATCACTCGCGATGGGCGCAGAAGGAATAAATATGGGAACGCGGTTTATTGCGACGAAAGAAGCACCGGTGCACGATAACGTGAAGCAAGCACTTTTGGAATCAACAGAGTTAGATACCCGGCTTGTTATGCGTCCACTTCGAAACACCGAACGTGTGCTAAAAAATGCCGCTGTCGATCGCGTGCTCGAAAAAGAGCGAACACTCGGTGATGCGATTCAGTTCGAAGACATCATCTCGGATGTCGCAGGGGTCTATCCAAAAATCATGGTGGATGGAGACATGGACGCGGGCGCATGGTCTTGTGGAATGGTCGCGGGCCTGATCCACGATATTCCGACCTGCCAAGAATTGATTGATCGGATCATGGCCGAAGCTGAGGCCATAATTGATGAGCGACTCTCCCATATTGTCCGCTGCTCCACCTCTGAAAAAACTCTAAGGCAAATCCATTGAGAAAGCGAAATCCAAACCCAGTGTCCAAGTTGGACTGCAGTATTGCCAAAACCCTCGGGGTCATAGGCGATCGATGGACTCTGTTGATCCTGAGAAACGCATTCAACCGCATGCGAACATTCGATGAGTTTTTAGACCATCTCGACTTATCGCCGAGTGTCCTGAGTGATCGCTTGGCAGTGTTAACACGCGAAGGCATTTTCAGGCGCGCGCCCAACCCAAAGGACGGTCGCTCAGTTGAGTATCGCCTCACCGAAAAAGGCATCGACCTATACCCCATCATCGTAGCGATGCTGGATTGGGGAGAACGATGGGCGCCAAGTAAAAAAGGAACGAGAATTCGCTTGGTGGAGAAAGCCAATGGCGAACAGATCCAGGGCGCAAAGGTGGTGTCTCAATCGGGGCATTTCCTCACGCCTTACGATGTCGAAACAGTCGCGGGTCCGGGCGCTGATGCAAAGATCAAAGCTCTGGTTGGGAATGGAAGCCTGAGTGAAAACTGAGCCTCCCCGCAAACTCAACTCCATGAAGACAGACCTCAATTTTGACTAATCTGAAAAGAAAAGAGAAATCGATGAGCAATTCATCTACTCCAGCAAAACAGGGCGCGTGCGTCGTAATCGGAGCGGGAGATGATACTGGCGGGGCCATCGCTCGCGCATTCGCCAGAGAAGGACTGATATCCGTTCTCGTCCGACGACCTCGCAACACGGACGCACTTGATGAGCTGGCTAAACAAATATCCGACGAAGGACACCACGCCATAGCACTCGGTGTTGATGCTCGAGATGAAGACGCGATGGTTAATCTTTTTTCGAAAGTTGAGACCGAAATCGGCCCCATTGAAGTTGCTGTTTTCAATATCGGCGCGAATGTGAATTTTCCAATTTTGGATATGACCGGTCGGGTGTTCCGGAAAGTCTGGGAAATGGCATGTTTTGCGGGCTTTCTGACGGGGAGAGAATCCGCACGTCACATGATCAAACGTGGCCGCGGCACGATCCTATTCACAGGCGCGACAGCGAGCGTTAGAGGAGGCTCAGGATATTCAGCGTTCGCTGGTGCGAAACATGCACTTCGCGCACTCGCGCAATCGTTGGCACGTGAACTTGGACCAAAGAATATTCACGTGGCGCATGTGATAATCGATGGCGCGATCGATTCGAGGTTCATTCGAGACAATATGGCGAATGTGGACGAGGCGCGACAGAACGAACAAATTCTCTCACCGGACGAAATTGCCGCGAACTATGTGTGGCTTCACAAACAAGCGCGATCTGCTTGGACACATGAATTAGATCTGCGCCCATGGACCGAGACATGGTGAGCGAAATGTCCAAGCCCAGAGTCATCGTCGAGTTTGTCTTCGATTTTGGAAGTCCAAATGCATACTATGTGCACAAGGTCGTCCCAGATCTAGAAGCGACATCGAACATTCAGTTCCAGTATGTACCTTGCCTACTTGGCGGAATTTTCAAGGCGACCGGAAATCAGTCTCCCGTGGACGCTTATGCGCACATCAAAAACAAGCTCGCATATGAACACCTTGAGTCGGCCAGATTTTGCCGGCGTCATGGCATACTCGACTTCCAACAAAACCCGCATTTTCCAGTCAACACGCTTCTTCTCATGCGCGGGGCCATTGTCGCGCAACAGGAGGGTCGTGAAGCATCATATATCGACGCTTGCTTTCATCATATGTGGGAGGCTCCCAAAAAAATGGACGACCCGAAAACTTTCGTAGAAGCACTGGATGCTTCAGGGTTCGACGGCGGCCACTTCCTCAGCGCTACGAACGAGGATCGAGTCAAAACCTTGCTCATTGAGAATACTCAAGCCGCGATTGCCAGAGGCGTATTTGGCGTTCCCACATTTTTTGTCGGGAGCGAGATGTTTTTCGGCAAGGATCGACTTGCCGCCGTATGCCGCGAAGTCGATCAACAGATCCCTTCTCTTGGCAATGCCAGCACAGGAAAAAAATGAGATGATACCTCGAACCGAACTAGAGTTCATGTTGGATGAGATATGCGATATTGATCGCGTTATTGAGCTTGAGCAATACGCGCACTTGGACCGTGAACAGCTGACTCTGGTGCTCAACACGATCGAAAAAATTGGCTCGGATTTCTTTGCTTCATCCGCGGCGAAGATGGACGAGGAAGAACCAAACCTTCGAAATGGCGTTGTCGTTCAACCTGAAGAAGCCTTCCGAGCGATTGATGCCGCGCGGGACGCCGGGCTCTTTTCTACCTCGTTCTCATTAGAAGAATACGGGCTTCAATTGCCGCATGCGATCACAGCCTGCGCAAATGCCGCGCTAGCGAGCGACAATACGTCTATGAACGCTATCTTGATGCTGACCGCTGGCTCAGCACGCTTGATCGCCAACTTCGCCGATGAGAACGTAAAATCCAGATTTTTGGAGCCCATGGTTTCAGGGCGCTTCACAGGGACAATGTGTCTTTCCGAACCACATGCGGGATCATCGCTTTCTCAGATTAGAACCACCGCCTTTCCCCAACCTGACGGGTCATATTCGCTCACTGGGCAAAAGATGTGGATAACAGGTGGCGATCACGAACTGGCGGAGAACATCGTGCACTTGGTCCTTGCCCGCATTGAAGGCGCACCTGAAGGCGTGAAAGGAATTTCCCTGTTCGTGGTTCCCAAGTTTCGGTTGGACGACAAAGGTGGAGTTTCGGACCGAAATGACGTCACGACAATCGGATTGAATCACAAAATGGGATACCGAGGCGTATCGAATGCGCTTCTAAGTTTTGGCGATGTTCGAAACTGTCAAGGATTCCTGGTTGGCGAAGAAAACCAGGGTATGAGCTACATGTTTCAAATGATGAACGAGTTGCGCGTTGGGGTGGGAGCCACTGCGGCAGGTGTCGCAATCGAAGGCGCTCGACAATCGCGTGGATACGCGGTTGAACGAGTTCAGGGTACATCGCTCGATGCTGGTTCCAATGCACGAGAACAAGTTGCGATAATTCAGCATCCAGACGTTAGACGCATGTTACTCGCGCAACGGTCGCTTTCAGAAGGAGCGTTGGCTCTGTCGCTCTATGCAGCTTCGCTATTGGATGATCTAGACGTCGAGAATGACGCAATACGGCAGGCAGTGCTTCAACGCCGAATTAGCTTGATCACCCCATTGGTCAAATCTTGGCCCTCGGAACATGGTATTCGCGCAAACGACATCGCACTCCAGGTGCTCGGCGGCGCCGGGTATACTCGAGACTTTTCCGTTGAACGTTTATACCGCGACAATCGTCTGAATGCGATCCATGAAGGAACAACAGGCATTCAGGCACTCGATTTGTTGCACAGAAAGGTCGTCGCCGATAACGGGTTGGCGTTGGAAGAATTCTTGAACTCTGCACTTGACGACGTTTCTGAATGGATGCGTTTGGAAGAGCTTGAAGATCTTGGCCTGGAACTAAAAGCATCGATCGAGCGGTGCCAAGTGGTGCTGGCAAAGTTGCTTGAAGCTCGTGACCGGGGGGTGGCGAACAGTGTTCTTTTCGGCAATGCGACGCCTTTTATGGATTTGATCGGATGCCTAACCGTCGCCTGGCTATGGCTGAAAATGGCTCACGCTGCGCTGGTTCGGTTGAAGCAAGGAGCAACGGGGTCTGACTACTTATCGAGTAAAGTCGCAGCTTGTCGTTATTTCATCACTTGGGAATTGCCGAGAGCATTAAGCGTCGTGGACCCATTGCAGCGCTTGGACAATACATGGTCCGAACTGGAACCCGCCATCCTGATTGCGGACTAAGCCAAATCTACAATGCTATTGAAGGATTGACCGATAAAGCTGAATTCGCCGCCACACTCTCGACGGGTCAATCCTTATCGATCAGACATCAATCCAGCCATTCCGGCTACCGAAGGCTAAATTAGTCGCTCTCACCTGAACCGAGTTTGCAATAACTCAGATGTTAGAAAAGTCACCGTGCCTTCCCGCTCCGGCGGCGAATCGAGCCGCACCATCGGCGCCCTCTTGGCTGTGAGCGTCGACGCCGTTAGCCCATTCGAGCTTCAGAGCGTCGCGGACGGACATGCCGCGTGTCTCAATTATCGAGCGCCGGTCTGCCAACACTGCCTGTTGTGGGAATCTTGCGATTTCTCGAGCCATTTGTTCTGCGGCTTCTCTCGCAGACCCCGTTGGAACGACTTTCTCACACAACCCGATATTGTAGCACTCATCCGCCGTAACTTTTCGACCAGTCAAGGCAATCTCCAAGGCTTTGCCTTGTCCAACCAAGCGCGGCAGACGCACCGTTCCACCATCAAGCAATGGAATGCCCCACCGTCGGCAAAATACACCCAAATATGCGTCTTGCGCCATCACTCGAATATCGCACCAGAGTGCAAGTTCCATACCTCCGGCAACAGCCGGCCCTTCGATCGCGCCAATCACAGGCTTGCTAAGCTCCAGACGAGAGGGCCCGAGCGGACCACGCGGCGCCGGCGCCGCGCCCACAGGAAAATCGAGCTCTCGAAGTTCGCTCTTGTTCTCTTCACCGAGGGTTTGAGCATATTTTAGATCCCAACCGGCACAAAAAGCGCCGCCGGATCCCCAAAAGACACCGACTTTGGCTGGCCCTGACTCAAACTGTTGAAATGCATCTACCAGCGCGTCCGCAGACTCCGGATCCATCGCATTTCTTGCGTCGGGTCGATCATGAACAATTGTCCAAATGTCGTCGTTTTTCTCAATCCTTACAGCCATAATCTTGTTCTCCGGAATTTACTGTGTCTTGACCTCATGCCAGATAACACTGTTACCATGCTCATATCAAAGTGCTGAGCAGTGTGTCAAGAATGACATCCGATTGTGTCCCGATTGACTTATCCCGTCCGCTAAAATGCAATGACAGCACACCGATCAATGCTGCAAACAAAGCATGCGCTTGTTGCTCAGGTTCGAGTCTCGACTCATGCTGAATTTGCAATCGACTAAACCCAGTTTCGAACACGATTAGCGTAGCATTTAGCAAATTATTGAGTTCAGTATCCCGCGCTCGACCGAGGCCTTTGCGACCTCCTCGCTCAAATAAGTACATGCCAAGATAAAATTCGAATTCATTTTTTTTATAATATTTTACAAAAGCATAAGCCGATTCTCGAATGGACTTCGACAAGTCGACGTCGCGCGCTGCGGCCGCGGCGACTGCGTGTGACAGATCTGTGAGACTTGAGGCCAATAAAGCTGCGTATATGTCCTCTTTGCCGGTGAATAATTTGTAGATTGCTCCTGTCGTATATCCCGCCTGCGCCGCTATTTGACGTAAGCCCACATCAATACTTCTGTGAGTCTCAAAAACGGCTCTAGCCGCTTGTAAAATCCGATCTCGGCGCTGTTCGATTTCGTTTGTTGGTGATTGCATCCATAAACTCCCGCCGTAGATAACGATGTTATACGTAGCAGAGCTATCATGGAGGCTGCTGATGATCCAGTCAGACCTGAAAACCTCAACGATCCGATGACTTTTGATTTCGGGCCTATTTGGCAAAGAGACTAAATTCTCTTTGTCTGAGGCTGGCCGCGGAAATGATCGACAAAACTGGAGTAGCTCAGATCAAGACGCACCACGTGCCAGTCCATCACATATTGCGAGCTCATTTGAACGGTCGAATTGCCAGGTGAGTTGCGCATTGTGAAACGATCTTGTCGCAGCACGGCAGAAGGACAAGGATTGGCAATCCTGAAACTTGTCGACATTGACAAGTTTCAGGATTGCCAATAACTTTCCGGAGATGGTCCGATAAATAATCCTGTTTTTTTGAGGCCCGCTGGACCCGGCGCGCCCAAGGAGTACCCCCCTATGAAAGCCAGCGAATACACAACATACGACGCATTGGGCCTGTCTGCTCTCGTGCGGCAAGGAGAAGTGAAGAGAAGCGAACTGCTGGCAGCGGCAATAGACATCGCTGAGCGCCAGAACCCTAAGATAAACGCAATTTGTTATGCGCCCTATGAGGAAGTGATGGCTGAGACCCAGGCCAAGGATGATGAACCTTCCAACGATCGGTTGTTCGACGGGGTGCCGTTTCTGCTGAAGGATCTAGCGGCTGATTACAAAGGTTGGCCACACACGTTTGCGTCTCGAGCTTTGTCGGACAATGTTAGCTTGGTAACTGATGAACTCGTCACGCGGTTTATACAATCGGGTGTGACGATTTTCGGTCGCACGACGTCGCCGGAGTTTGGATTCATCCCGTTCACAGAATCAGAATTGCACGGCATCACTCGAAATCCATGGAGCCTGAATCACAATCCCGGGGGGTCATCAGGAGGCTCAGCTGCTGCCGTCGCAGCGGGAATTACCCCAATTGCGCACGCCAATGACGGCGGCGGGTCGATCCGGATTCCCGCAAGCTGCTGTGGCCTGGTCGGCATGAAACCGAGCCGAGGTCGAACTCCAGTTGGTATGGGGGCAGTCGAAATTGGAGGTGGGATTGTATACCAACACGTCGTTTCCAAAACCGTTCGTGATTGCGCGGCGATGTTGGATTCGATTTGTGGCCCGGAGCTTGGCAGCATCTACCATCCCCCGAAGCCATCGCAGCCATTCCAGCAATACGTTAATCAGCCGCCGGGCCGCCTCAAAGTCGCATACTGGACGAAGTACTTGGATCGCGCCGAATCTATACACCCTGAATGTGTTTCGGCCGTCGAAAAAACAGCCAAATTATTAGAGTCTCTCGGCCATATCATCGAAGAGAAACGCCCGCATATGGATTTCGAAGCGCTCCAACAAGCTTTTCTCTTGCAGTGGAGTTCCGGCGCTGCAGCGCAAACACGAACCGCGCAATTGTTAAAGCCCGACCTAGACCCCGATGAAAGTTTCGAGCCTTTCATTCATATTTTGGCGCAGGCTGGCAATTCGGCGAGCGCGGCGGATCTTTTCTTCGCCCGGAACACATTCCTGCGTTCTGCTCAGGAAATGGAGCGGTTCCATTTGGAGTATGATGTTTTCGTTACTACCGTCATCGGCACACCGCCTTTAGAAGTTGGTGGTTGGCCGCGCGATGCGATTGCCCTTGGGCCTGATACTGCTCCTGGAAAGTACATGCATTGCTCGCAAATCATGAATTGTTCAGGACAACCATCCATTTCCCTGCCGCTGCATGAGACCAAAGATGGACTCCCAGTTGGCGTGATGATTTCCGCTGCCTATGGACGCGAAGATTTGCTTTATCAATTGGCGGGCCAACTGGAACAAGCCGCCCCTTGGCGCGATCGTCAGGCGCCAAACTTTGGCTAATAAGGCTGATCAGTCGTGAGTAGAATAAGCGATGTGTGAGGTGACGTTTGTTCGCGAACACAGGCGATGTGGCGGCGTTTGCACCCCGCTGATCGCACTACTCTTCAGGTAGCTTGGGCCACCCCGAAATTGAAACTGTCAGCCATCCAAAAATTGAGCCGTTGCGCGAGCAAATCCGCTCGACAAACTCCTAGCAGCATATCAATCTTGACGCCGTTTCTGCTTTGACCTTCATACTGCCCGCTGATCGTCAAATGAGTTGACTGAAATGCCCAGACCAAAAATCGGAAACGAACGACGCGAAGACATCTTGCAGGCGTTTGAACGCTGCGTCGTGCGAAAAGGCTTGCCGAGCACGACTTTGAGCGACGTCGCAGAAGAAGCAGGACATCCCAGGTCGCTCATCAGGTACTTTATCGGAAATCGAAACGACATGGTTTCCAAACTCATTGATCGAATGCTTGAACGGGGCCGATCTCAATTAGATTTGCTGCAATCCACGTCGGGGATTTCAGGTACAAAGCAACTTGAGACGTTTTTGATTGAAGAAGTGTTTTCTGACGAGCGCGACAACAAAATCATGCTCGAGCTGTGGCACCTCGCCATACGAGACGACAACATTCGCAAAAGGCTCGCCGAGACCTATCAGCTGATAATTGAAGAGGTCGCAGACAAACTTGCCCTCGATAGTGCCGCAGCAGAACCTTCTCAATTCATACCAATCGCCAACGCAGTTGTTTCCTCCGCACTTGGGCAATCGGTCTTGCGTCAACTTGGCGTGCGCTAGAAAGATCCACGTTGCGAAGCCATGGCCAGGCACGCCTCGAGCCGAGCTGGAGAACGATATTCAACGTGTCGCTATTTTGCGCCGCGCTGGGTGCTCGCCGTATATTGCATAAGAATACGGATCAGGGTTTCAAAAAGTCGATCACATCGGACGCAGAACGTTCCCCGGCGCGTATGGCGCCCTCAAAATATCCAGACCAAATCGCCGACGTTTCGGTTCCAGCCCAATACACTCTGCCGTGTGGTTCGCGAATTGATTGCCCAAAAGACGTTAAAGTCCCCGGCGCCATGTAATTGCCGTAACAACCGCCCGTCCATTTTTCTTGCGGCCAGTTTTTTTCCGCATAGTCAACAGGATGCGCTGCACGCGGTCCGAACGCACTTTCGAGTTCTTCGAGTACGATTTGCTTGCGCGTTTCAAACGGTGCATCCGAAAATTCGACCGCCGCAGAACCGTCGAAGAATCCCGCAATTACTCCGATTCCTGCCTTTGGTGGCGATACATCAAACAATGGCGTAAAAGGACAATCTGCATTGACCGTGAATCCATTTAGTCCAGATTCTCGCCAGAATGGCGTTTCATAAGCAATCAACCACTTGATACAACTCCCCATCGGTTGTCGCGCTAAAAGGCCTCGTTTGCGTGCTGGCAAGCTCGGTTCAAAGTCGATCATTGACGTCAAATTTGGCGGCGTCGCTACAATTAACGTCTTTGCGTCAAAACACTCATTATTCGCCCATGCTTGAACGCCTTCATCGCTTTGACAGATCTTGTGCACCGGGCAGGAAAGATGAATCGATCCACCAAGACTTTTGGCCATATTCTCCGCAATTTGAAAAACGCCGCCCTCAAATGCAAAATTCTGCGCGCCACCGTCTCCGCCCGAAACCATCAATTCGAGGCCACCGCCCGACTTCAGATAGAACATGAAAAACAACGCCGACACTTGTGCCGGTTCTGCACAAACAAGCGAATAACAAAACAATGACATCATCGTTTTGACATCGCGATGCTCAATGGTCTCATCTATCCAACTCGACAAAGTCTGCGCGTCCAATTTTTCCGCATTTGGATGCGTCCACGGACTTTCCGGGTTGAGATCGGCCTGTGTCTCCTCTAGCGCCGTGAACAGTTTTTCCAAATCAGGCCAGGCCTCTGGAGGCAAGGACTGTTCCAACGCCTCCTCGGGAACCAAGATTGCCGGTGAGCCGGCTCCGAAACCAACCTTGGCATGCCCATTCAGTATCGTTGGATACGTGCTGACAGCATACGCGGCGGCGAGCTCACTCAATCTGGTTTGCGTCGGGCCCAACCACATTCCCCCGATGTCCATTGTCACACCGGCAATTTGGACTGGGCAGCATCTGCCACCCACCCGATCTCGCGCTTCTAGAAGCGCCACCGAATGACCAGATCGAGCGAGTTTCGTAGCGGCTGCGAGGCCCGAAAATCCTGCACCGACTATGATTGTATCTACCGTTTTCATATCTATAGGTCTCGCTGTTGTGCTGGCGCCGGTTCCACAAAGTCACCAGCAAAATTGTGACCCAGACACCCATTCTTGTCAATTATGAAAAGATTGAGAGCGGCAATGTAGACCGCCCTCGAAAAGGAAATCTCCTAGCCGGCCTAAGAGCTCGCGCGTGTTCATTCGGACCCCGTCGAGTACTTCCTTGAAATCCTCAAATTGTCCGCGAACAAAATTCGGCGCGGTTCACGACGGCACAGACAGTTCTCGATTGAATGTGGGCAAACTGCGATCGCTGCACGCCGCGTTAGCGCTTCAACGTATCCCTGCGGTTGGGGCGCTATTCGGGTTACCAAATTTAATCTTGTCATACTTGACAAGTTTCGGAGTCTTCGCGAGAGTATGGATAACTTAGACGCCTGTTAGCGTCCGTTTGACGCTGACCCAACAACCGATTGGTCCGCCGGGACCACCTTGATTGAGCGAAAACTGAGGCATGCAATCTCTAAACTCTCAACGACGGTTAGGAACGAAACCTCACCTATTGTGCGGATCTGCTGTTGAGCCGCGCTCAAGAAAACTCACACCCATTCTGGTGTGAGCTAGCGTGTGTGAATTCAGGAGCAACTGAACTCACACATTCCTTCGACTGGGGCAGCAGGTGCTGCCCCTTTTTTGGATCGAGCGGGCGAGGCGCAAACCGGTCAAGACTTGGCATAGCAAAACCCAGTGGGAGAAAATTCGTGACAGCAAGAGAAAGCAAGAAACACCACGAAGCAAACGATTTAGGGCCACCGCAATCAAATTTGGGGTGGTACGGAATGACCAAACTCCTCACCGCTTCAGCCGACAATACGCCTGATGGAGTATCATCAATCCAAAACGGGCGGACACGCACATGGAGTCAGACACGCGCTCGAGTAGCGAGGTTTGCCGCGGGATTACAGAAACTCGGCATCCGCGACAATGACCGAGTCGCAATCTTATCTCTGAACAGTGATAGATACATGGAGATTTACTTCTCCGTGTGGTGGTCTGGAGGCGCTATCGTCCCCATGAACCTTCGTTGGTCGATTGAAGAAAACGTCTATTCTTTGGATGACTCGGAAGCCGAAATTCTCATCGTGGACGACGCATTTTCTAAAATGGCCGTGGAAATAGGCGCAAAGTCAAAATCGCTTCGGACAATTATTCATGCTGGCGACGAAGATACACCAACTGACTTCGTCAACTATGAGGCATTAATTGAAGAAAATGATCCCGTGGACGATGCGTCAAGGTCTGGAAACGACCTCGCTGGACTGTATTACACCGGAGGCACCACTGGATTTCCTAAAGGCGTTATGCTGCCTCACCGTGCTTTGTGGTATAACTCAGTCGTCGCTGCGAAACACCTAAATTTTGAATCCGATACCGTGTACTTGCATGTCGCACCTATGTTCCACCTGGCCGATGGTGCGGCTGGAAATGCAGTCAGCGCTGTTGGCGGGAGACAACTATTTTTGCCCACATTTACGCCAGAACACGCGATGGATATCATCGAATCAGAAGGCGTAACTGATACGCTCATGGTGCCGACCATGATCGCGATGTTGCTACGCTCTCCTGTATTCGATTCGACGCGCTTGGCCTCGTTGAAATCGATAGTCTATGGCGCTTCTCCCATGCCTGAAGGGGTTCTGAGAGAAGCAATGGAGAAACTGCCACACGTCGCTTTCGCACAAGGATATGGACAAACCGAATTAGCGCCTTTGGTCAGCGTCCTCGCCCCGAGCGATCATGTCTTAGACGGGCCAAAAGCGAACAAATTATCATCTGCGGGCCGCGCCGTGATCGGGTGTGAGGTAAAAATCGTCTCAGAAGATGGTCGCACGTGCGCGGCTGGAGAAGTGGGCGAAATCTTGGTGAAAAGTCCAGGATCAATGCTTGGCTACTGGAAGCTTCCGGAACAAACGAACGAAACCCTACAAGACGGTTGGGTCCATACCGGCGATGGTGCCTACCGAGACAGCGATGGATTCATTTTTATTGTCGATCGACTCAAAGATATGATCGTCACGGGAGGAGAGAACGTGTTCTCGGCGGAAGTTGAAAGCGCGATTTCAACGCATCCCGCTGTGGCAGAAGTGGCCGTCATTGGAATTCCCGCTGAACAATGGGGGGAAGCCGTCCACGCTATTATCGTAACAAAAGCCGGTCATACGGTAACCGAAGAAGAAATCATCGAGCATTGCCGGGATAAAATCGCCAACTACAAACTACCGCGATCAGTCTCATTTCGAACGGAAACATTGCCCCTATCGGGTGCAGGAAAAGTGCTGAAACGTGAACTAAGAGAGCCTTATTGGGACGGACAGGCGCGAGCTGTGAATTAGCCGCCCCTTTTCAGCGACGTCGGCGCAAACCTTTCTGGCAATGTGAAAGATCAGCGAAGTTTTACGCCTCGAGCTAAGCAAAGAGCGCCGACCAAACCCGCTTCATCGCCGTGACCGGACCGCTGGATCAACTCATCAACCATCCCTTCGTCTATTGGAAGGTAATCGGCGTTCAGTGAGTGAAATTCAGTTTTCACGAGTGGCAGCAAATGTTCTGCCCGCATCAAACCTCCTCCCAGGACAATCTTCTTTAGACGACCAAACATGACTAAATTAATGCACGCCTGCGCCAAATAGTACGCTTCAATTCGCCAACCGATATGGTCGAGTGATAGCGTTCTTGGATCTCCATATCGGGTTTCGAACGCGTATGCGGACGCGAGTCCCTCTAAACAGTCACCATGAAAAGGACACACTCCATTAAAGTCTAGATCTTCAGCATGGCGTTTAACGAGGATGTGGCCTAGCTCTGGATGAGTGGGCGCCCCCGCAAATTGTCCACCCAAGCAGATTCCTGCCCCGATCCCGGTTCCCACCGTAATATAGGCAGCGTCGAAGCAGTGACGGGCAGCCCCGCTTGACATCTCGGCACGCAATGCGGCGTTAACGTCTGTGTCAATTGCCACCGGGACGTTCAGCGCCCGCTCGAATCGCGACTTGAGCGGCACCATGCTCCAACCGGGCTTCGGTGTCTTTTGAATGGTTCCGAACGTGGGAGAATTAGGATCGATATCTAGCGGCCCAAATGCGGCCACGCCAAGCGCCTTGATGCTGTTTCCTCGTCGTTCAGCAGCGGATTTCAAAAACTCTGCGCAGCCTTTGATGGTCGTCTCCGGCGTCGATGTCGAAACGACAGCGCGTTCTAAGATGTCGCCATCCACTGTCGCCAGTCCGCATTTGAAAGTAGTTCCGCCCGCATCGATACCGCCAATCAGAGTCTCCACATCGACCTCCTTGGTTTTGCCGAAGCGCAAAAGAGCATGAGCTGGGTTAGAAAACTATGGGTAACGCAACAAGTTGCGTAAAAAGCAATTTGTTTCGCAACTTGTTTCGCTCATGGTTGGCACAAGGCGATTATCGCGCCACAGCCAAATTCTGTGAGCGTTTAGATGGGTCTCCTGGATAAAAAAGAAGGTTCACATAGGGAGGAAAGTCGTGAAGTTCACCACTATCCGAAATAGTTTTCTAGCAACTGCTGGTGTGGTTGCTCTTTCTCTGAGCGCAACGGCTCAAACAGATGTGTCTTCGGATGCTGAAGACGGCGGTCTGGAGTTCGACACCGTAATTGTGACAGGCGTTGCGAGCGGTACCAATAAATTAGATACCAGTGTTTCTGTCAGCACGCTCAATTTTGAGGATGCTTACAAAACAGCACCGCGATCGCTAGGTGAACTTTATCGTTCGATCCCAGGCATTCGCTCAGAGCCCGCAACTGGTGAAGGCAATGGCAGCATCGCGGTTCGGGGAATTCCACTTGCAACCGGCGGCTATAAATATGTCCAGCTCCAGGAAGACGGACTGCCCGTGCTTCAGTTTGGTGACATTGTCGCTGGCAACGTTCCAAACTATGTGCGCGGTGACTTTACCCTGAACCGCATCGAATCCATTCGCGGGGGCAGCGCCTCCACGCTCACGAGCTACGCGCCGGGCGGGATCATCAACCACTTGAGCAAAACCGGTGAAGACGGTGATGGTGGGGCAGTCGGCATTAGCATAGGCCTAGACTATGATGAGATCCGCTACGACTTTGATTATGGCGGTGAGATCGCCAATGATCTCTTCTTTCATGTCGGCGGTTTCTATCGTGAAGGCGAAGGCACGCGTGATATCGGTTATAACGGCAATCAAGGCGGTCAAATCAAAGCCAACCTGACCAAGCAATTCGAGAACGGTTACGTCCGCCTCTATTACAAGATGTTGGACGATAACATTGCCACATATACGCGAGCCCCGGCGCGCGCTGATGGTGGAAGTTATAGCGCAGTGCCAGGTTTTGACGGTCGGGACCAGGCCGTTTCCAGCGTCAACAGAATCTCTGTGCCAAAACGCGATTTTCTTGGCCAACCTATTCAGAGACGTGTCGCTGACGGCATCACCGCCAAAGTCGATGCATTCGGAGCTGAAGCTTCATTCGATTTGGATGGCGGCTGGACCCTGACAAACCGATTTAGAACATCAGATGTGCGCGGCGACTTTATTGCGCCACTCGCGCTGTCGTACGGCGACGCGACAACGATTGCTTCCGATGGATTTTTTGGCTGCGGCTGCACGCCAACGCTTGCCTATGCAAACGGGCCAAATGCAGGAATGCCATTCAGCGGAGATGCGCTTGGAATCCTTGAATTGGATTTCAACATGGATGACCTTGGTCTCACAGTGAACGATCTGCGCCTTTCCAAGGAATTCGACAATGTTACGGTGACCGGCGGTCTTTACTATTCTTCGCAGAACATCGCCCAGACCTGGAACAATTGGGAATTCTACATTGTTGAAGCTGTCGGTGACAATGCAGCCGGCATCGAAATCACCGATACTGCGACTGGAGAAATCGTATCTGGCCCAGGCGGTGTCTCGGGCAACGCCTACCTCGCATATGCGCTTGATCTCGAATACGACACTTTGGCCCCGTATATCGACGTCAATGTCGATTTGGACCGACTGACATTAAACGCAAGCATTCGCCGTGATGAAACGGATGTGACTGGGTTTGCCAGCAAAGCAGGTAAGTTCTTCGGCACGGGTGTCGTGCCATTCGACCTAAACGGTGATGGCGACACAACGGATCTGCTTGACAATATTGCGGTGTCTCAGGAAGGCGTAACTGAGCTAGCAACAGCGGCAGATTATACGCGCGACTTCACGTCTTATTCAGTCGGTGCCAACTACGCGATCGGGGATAATTCAGCAGTGTTTGCACGCTATTCCAAGGGTGGCGTGTTGGTGGCTGATCGCCTCTGGGATGGGTCCACGCTGGACAATAATCGGCTATTTGCCGCGAATACGGGATTGTTGGAAGGCATCGATGAAGTCAAACAGGCTGAAATTGGCTACAAGTATAATGGCGGTGACTTCGATGTCTTCGTCACAGGTTTCTGGACGGAGTCCGACGAAACGCAATCGGAAGTGACGCAGCAACGCGTGTTCACTCAGTCTTATGAAGCTTTCGGCGTTGAACTCGAAGGCGCCTATTATTTCGGCAACTTTGTGTTGAACGGGAACTTGACCTGGACGGATGCTGAGATTATCGCCGCCGACAATCCAGCGCTCATCGGCAATCAGCCGAATCGACAGGCCGATTACATTTTCACCATTTCACCGCAATATGAAACAGATCGGTTCTCGCTAGGCGCATCTTTCGTCGGAAGTGGCGATTTTTATCACGGCGATACAGAAACAGTGAAGCAGGACGCTTATGTCCTGGTAAATGCGTTCGCGAGCTACAACCTCACCGACGACGTTCAGATCAGCGTCAACGCCAATAATCTGTTCGATGAGTTTGTGAACAGCTTCAGCGAAAGCGGTATTTTCACGGCGACCATCGGCCAGGCAAATCTTGCGGAGACGTTGAACGGGCGGACTGTATCAGCATCGCTAAAATATTCGTTCTAAGCTCTGCAATTTGGGGTCCGCGTTAGTTCCTCCCGCGGACCCCCTCTCTTATTTCACAGTCAATCAGAAAGATATCTTGAACAATGAAGGTTGCGATACTCAATCAAGACGGATTTCGGATTGAAGACCGTGAGCGTCCCGTACCGTCTCCTCACGAGGTGCTCGTGGAAACCATGGCATGCGGAATTTGTGGAGGCGACCAACACGCATTCAAAGTCCGTGAACACCTAAAAGGAAGCGACTCTTATCTTGGACACGAAGGGACTGGCACAATTGCAGCAATTGGGGCGAACGTCACCGGTCTGAGCGTCGGCGACGTCGTTACATCACTGCACGGAGGTTTTGCGGATTATTTCGTAAGCCCCGCTAACCAAGTTTACAAACTGCCACCTGCTGTGGATCCGTTGCACGCGCTAGGAGAACCCGTTGCCTGCTGTGTTCATGCCTCATGGCGGTTCGGCGTTCGAGAAGGTGACGAAGTCGCCATCGTGGGCTGCGGTTTTATGGGATTGATTTGCATGCAACTTGCGCGCTTGCAAGGCGCGAGCAAAATCGTCGCAATCGATCCGGTTGCGTATCGCCGGAACATTGCTCTTGAATTGGGCGCCGACCAAGCGGCGGCTCCGGATCAGCTACCGAATTTCGATGCAGATGAAGGGCTTTATGACATCGTCATCGAGGCGGCTGGCGTTGCCTCCTCGCTCGCCTTGTCTACGGATCTCGTAAAGCATCACGGCACGGTCAGTCTGATCGGATATCATGAAAGCAATGACGGTATGAGATCGGTCAATATGCAACGCTGGAACTACAAGGCCATCAGCGTCATCAACGGGCATGTTCGCCGCGATGACGAAAAACAAGAAGCCATGATTGAAGGTGTAGATCTCATCGCTGCCGGCAAGTTAAAGACGGCGCCACTCGTCAAAGAATATCCGCTAGACAATATTTCCGATGCCTTTGACAACATCTTCAGTGGAGACCATGAGCTTTTTAAAGTGATCTTGATCCCTGATCACAAAAGAGAGCTAAATTAGTGCTATCAATTGGGATCATCGGCGCTTCTCGTATCGCGAAGGACGCGGTTCTAGACCCTTCCCTGGTGGTTGATGGTGTGGAGGTTTTATCGGTCGCGGCCAGCCAGCATGAACGTGCCCGAAATTATGCTGCGCAACACAACATACCCCGCGCTGAACAGAGCTATGACTGCCTGCTCGATAATGACGACATCGATCTCATCTATATAGGTCTACCTCCCGCTCACCATGAAACATGGACCATGCGAGCCTTGCGCGCCGGAAAAAACGTATTGTGTGAAAAGCCGCTGTCGCTCGACGCCGCCTCGGTTGTGCGCATGACAAGTTTGGCCGAAGAGCTGGGTCTGCAACTCATCGAGGGGATGCACTGTCGATTTCACCCTCTGTTCCAACATATCCTGAGCCTAAGTCGTTTATCGGCGTTCGGGGCAATCAATCATGTCGACGCACATTTCAACGTGCCTGTGCCCAACGAGCCTGGTGAGTTTCGGTATAGCTCAATGCTCGGCGGCGGCGCTCTCATGGATCTTGGCTGTTACCCCATCCACTGGGTGCGCACGGTCATAGGATCGGAGCCCGAAATCGTCTCCGCGTCGAGCCAATTCCATGCATCAAGGGTCGACCTTCAAACCGAAGCGCTGCTGAAGTTCTCGACAGGGGCAACAGCAAGTGTTCGCTGCTCCATGGATCCTGCGCTCCCAATCGGTGTGGATGCGAAGATGAAGATTTCTTCGTCTCAAGGCTGGATTGAAGTGGATAATCCCCTTCAACCCGGACTTGGAAGTCAGCTCCAATGGCAATTTGGTGATCAAGCCGGGCACAAAGCTTACGGCGGCGATACGTTTCGATTTCAGCTCGAGCACACCGTTCGCGTCATAAACGGAACCGCCGCACCTGTAACGGGTGGCGCGGACTCGATTGCAAACATGAGCGTCATCGATGGCATAAAGGCGGCCGTCGCCAACCAGCAAACCGCAAGCGTAAATGCGGCTTAAAGTACGGGAGAGGAACCTTGGAAGCTGCAGAGAAGAGCACGTCGAATTTGACAGTCAGACCGGGATTTCTGCTCGTTACCCTTCTGACTTATATCATGTTTTTTATGTTTGCGATGACGACCGAGTCTATAGGCGAAGTCATCAAGTTGGCCAAAGAAGAAATGGGCCTCACCAACACAGAAGCGAGCGCGCTACATTGGACGACAATGGGGGCGCTTGCGATTAGCGGCATGTTCCTCGGCTTCTTAGCCGACAAATATGGCCGAAAGACCACAATCATTCTCGGCCTTGCCATGTATGGAATTGCGAGCGCGGCATTCTATTTCGGTAATTCGCTCGCAATGTATCTGATCTTATTGTTCATCACAGGCATCGCCATCGGCGTATTTAAGACTGCGGCATTGGCTCTAATTGGTGACATCACCACATCTGCCGAAACACACACAAAACAAATGAATATGGTGGAGGGCTTCTTCGGGTTGGGCGCAATTTTTGGTCCGCTTTGTGTGGTCTATTTCAGCGAAAATGGCCTGCATTGGAGTTGGCTCTACGTACTTGCTGCCGGAATGTGCCTCATCATGATTCTGATGGCGCTGGCGACGGACTATCCACCGATGGTAAAGAGCGAAGATAATGTCACACTGACCCGCACTTTTTCTATGCTCGGCAATAAATATGCTCTCGGATTCTCTCTTGGGTGTGCAATGTATGTTGGGTGCGAAGTGGCGATTTTTGTTTGGTTGCCAACATTTCTAGCCGATTATTCCGGCACGCAAATCACCATGTTCTTGGCGACCTATGCGGTCATGATCTTTTTTGTCTTGAGAGCTGGCGGACGCTTCCTCGGTGTCTTTTTGCTGAATCACTTGGACTGGAAAACAATCGTGTTCGCTTACTCTATGGCGATCTTCATCTGTTTCCTTGGGAGCGCTCTGTTCGGTCAAACGGCGGCATTGTATTTGCTGCCATTGACCGGCTTGTTCATGTCCATCATTTATCCAACATTGAATTCAAAAGGGATCAGTTGCTTCGATAAGTCTGAGCATGGTGCGGTTGCCGGGTTGATCCTATTTTTCACGGCTGCTTCCGCTGCGATCTGCCCGCTCCTTATGGCGCTCGCGGCAGATATTGTTGGGGGTGGTGACATGCGCGTTGGATTCTATTTGGCGACCATCTTCGCCGCAGCTTTGTTTGCAATGTCGCTCTACAACCTCATTCGTGACCCGGCGGGACAACAACTTGCCGCCGCAAGCATGTAACCGGCCATGCCGATGACGCCTCCAATTCCAAAGGCTCACCCTGACACATTTCGTGGGTGCATTCGTCACCCAGAGCTATGGTTGTGGGATTCTTGGTGCTGCGATATCGGGGCTGCCACTCATCTATACACGCTCGCTTTGAGCCGGACAGACGCCGACGGGGCGCCCATTGAACCTCATCAAAGAAATGAATTTCCATTCCACATTCGGCATTTCACGTCCACCGACCATGGAAACACCTGGATAGACCAAGGACCTCATCTACGCCCATCGACAAAGCTTGGCTCTTACTATGAACAATCTGTTTGGAGCGGTTCTGTCCTGAGATTGTCGAATGAAGAGGTCTTGATGGGCTTCACCGGAATCAAAAATCTTGGAAACGGTCGCAACTTCTTTCAATCAATGGGGATTGCCAGTCTCGATAGGGCAGGAAAGCTCATTCAGGTCGATGATGTCCCGTTTAGCTGTCCGGACAGAGACTATGAGCAGATTCGAGCCGCAGGATACTACCTCGGTCCGAAAGACGCTCTCGGATCCGATGATGGCGAAGAAGGCGGCCCCATATTGGGATGGCGTGACCCGTACTTGGTGGAGGAAACGCCGGATCGGATTCATGCGTTCTGGTCGGCAAAAACGTCGGCTCGCGAAGGGTGCGTCGCACACGCGGCCCTTGCGCGGAAAGGTCAGGGTTTTGAAATTGAACGATTGTATCCCCCCATCAAGATACCTGCCGGTGAAATCTACACACAAACCGAAGTACCGAAATTTTACTCAAATACTCAGACAGGTTCGCATTTGATGCTCATCTCATCGTGCGATCGCCTATATGAAGGTCAACCGGACTCACAAGTTTCGAAGCGTCTTCGTCTTTACACCGCCGGTTCATTGCGAGGGCCATGGCACCCGTATCGCCCAGAGGGCAGCCATGTCACAAATGATGACAAATTATTTGGTGCATCAGCTATTTCCTGCGACTTCATATCGCAAGAATTGTGTCTTGTCGCACCGATGTCGGAAACTGCCTCGCCGGAAGATCGGTTGACAATTGCGCCCATCTTCAAACTGTCTTTCGGGACAAAAGCCTCTCAATCCGATACGGCGCTCACACGCCGCTAACGCGCTCGATCTGTATTCGCTCCGCAGGATCGCCGCACCACAAGCTCGGAAGGAAGCAAGGTCGATTGGGCGTACTCCCCCGCAACAATTTTGAGCAGAGAATCCACCAAGATAGCGCTTCCCTGCTCTATCGATTGACGAACCGTGGTCAACGGCGGAGTGAAGTACTCTGCCGCCGAAACATCGTCATAGCCAATCACGGCAACGTCGTCCGGAACAGAAACGCCAGCGTCGTTTAGACCACGCACGACATTCATTGCCATAACATCATTGGCCGCGAACACTGCATCAAAGTTGAGCTGAGAATTTATCCGCGCATTGATCTCGGTATAGGCAGAGACCAAATCATAAGGTGTTCGCACCAATAGCGCTTCGTCGAAGTCGGCGCCATGCTTGGCCAAGGCGTCGCGATACCCTTGATAGCGCAACCGGGGCTCCACGGCGTCAATGTCGCCGAAAAAGGCGATGCGTTTGCGTCCCAGGCGAATAAGATGACTCGTCGCCAATTCTCCGCCCTTGCGATTATCCGTTCCGACCGCGCAATAGTTGAGGTCGTTCAGTATCCCACCCCAAACCACCATGTTTGGAATTTCACGGGCCACCTTTTTGACCACGTGTTGATAGCGACGCTGTCCAATCATAATTAAACCCTCGCTCGGTCCGGCAGACTGAAGCGCAGGAATGACATCGTCTTTCCAGAGCGGGTATTTTGTCAGGAGCGTATTGTACCCGCGATCCATCAACTGATCAGCAATGTGTCCAACCATTTCCATGGCAAATGGCGAGCTAAACGGCTCTGACTGGGCGCGGCCCGTCGGAAGCACGACGGTGACATTTGGCCGACGATCTTCCCGCCATTCCCAGGCCGATGATGTCATTCGGTAATTATGTGCATAGGCAAGCCGTCTAATCCGCGACTTCGTCGCTTGCGAGACTTGATCGCTGTCCTGAAGCGCTCGAGAAACGGTCGACTTGGACACGCCAGCCAGGCGAGCGATATCCTCCATCTTAGTCCGCTTTTTCATGCTCAAATCCACTCGTTGAAGAGTGCGTCCATATTAGACATAAGCAGATACCTATGAAAATCTATCTTCACCATGACCGCAACATGTTTCAAACGCGCGACTTCGTTTCATCTTCATTCGAGTGCTAGGCCTCCATCGATTGTCGGCAGTCCTTCCGAAAGCGAGGGTCGGTGCGCCAGCATCGTCCCAGTTGCGCGGCCGTCCGGTCGCCCATATTCTCGCGGCAACCGCTCAAGCTCAAACGGCATAGATCGCGAAGTGAAGCCACAAATGAGCAACTAAGAAGCAAACTGACGGTCGATCGAAGGCTATTAGAGAACTGATTCTTCCTGAGAACGACGGTGTAGAGGATACGTAGGGTGTGAGTTTAGGTATCCTCAAGATCACAAGCATAGGGCGCCTATCGCGCCATAAGTGTGACCTTTACGACGCAGTAACTTGACCAAGTGAGCCGCACTAACCACATTCGCGGCATGTGCCGCACTTTTTCGATTGACTGTCATCCGAGAACGGACGATTTATGTGCTCCGCGCGCAAGCGTGGAGTTGCCGATTCTGACATTCGAGGGAAATATTGGCTCGAATAAATTTGAAATTGAATCGGCATCTGGCCGACGAGCTGGATTCGTTTTGCGAGGTCCATCGCATTTGGCTGGCTAATGTGCTTGAGGACGGTATCGTGACCCGAACACGTGTCAGAAATTATTTGGTAGATTCTGCCATCGCGGATTTGAATGGCAACTCGTTGTCAGCGATTGTCTCAGAAGGCGTTCGATCGTTTGGCGACCGAACCATCTCGATCAACCCGTCCACAAATGTTCGAAATTCAGTCAATGGTTTCGTGCCGCTGGTAAAAGACAAGCTTCGAGACATGCAAGAAGAATATGCAAGTTCCCTTGCGTCCTCCTCAAGAAACGTTTTATACGCGGGCTTGTTAAGTATTGGGCTGAATGAAACTAAAGAATCAATACGTGGGGGTGGGGATATTGTCTAAATCAAAGTTTTCTGATCGGGTGGCTGCTCACCTGAGGAAGAGTTCTGAATGTGAACTAGGGCGCGAGCAAGTTGACGACTTACTTAGTCTTTCTCCCGAAGAGTTGATCAAACAGCTTGAAGAAAAATGGGAAGAAAAGAAAGCAGCTGCCCAGTTGAAAAATAGCGTTCTGGTGAATAGAGAATCAGTCAAAGAACTAGCTTCACGATTTTCTGAAAATATGAAATCAAAACCAAGCTAGTCGTAAAGAGCTTGGGGGGATTATGGCCGATTCTTCGGACAATGAAGAATTGCAATCGAAAGTCGACGCTCGACTCCGAACGCTCGGCCGATTGCAACGCCTCGTCGGCGACGTCGGTGAACGGGCCGAAGAATGTCGTGTCGTGATCGATGAACCGACGCGTTCGCGTTACGGGTTTTATGTCAATCTGTTGATCGATTCTCATGACGCCCCGCCTGATCAAATCGACCTTGAATGGTATGACGCGCAAATCTATGAGTACTTCCTGCATTGCAAAGATCTTGTCGGCGCTGCGTTTCAAACCATCCTCGATTTGTTCGACCAATTTCGCCCCGACTATGAAAAGTTTGTCGAACAAAACATTGGCAGCTACTTCGTGCCAGCCGGCGCCAACCATTTAGGGGTCATCGATAGAAGGATGGGCGAAATCGCAGCGTCCTGGGTGCCCTTTTCAGAGCACGACGATATCAATGACCTCGATACATTTGAACGGTTATTAGACGATGTTCTCGCGGATCTCGAAAAGCTCTGGGCATATATCGAAAGCATCCGAAAAATCTTATTTGAAGTGCGCCGGGCGATCGACATTCGAGACAATGCCAGCGCCGCCAAGCGGGCCGTCTGGGTCGCCATCATCACCATGCTTCTTGTCGTCATCACTACAGTGATCGGCGTTTGGGAAGACGAGATCAAGCAGATCTTTTCCATCAACTAATTGTCGTTTTGATATGTTATAATATCGCACGGAGTTGGCGTCGAGCTTAACGTTTCGTCAGCCCCGTTCGCCTATGTTTACCATAGTATGAAACTGCTTGTCGGAGGCCCTTATGGCTGTGTCAAAAACGCCAACGGAGTCTGAAGAAAAGTCGGCGGCGTCGATTGAGCGCATCCTCACATGGGCGGCGCGCGATCTCAAGCCAACCGAAATCGATGAATTGTCCAAACTAAGTTTGGAGGGGCTAGAGCAAAAGCTCAAATCGCTCATTCACAAACAACGAGCGCGAGCTCAACGGTTAGGGTATCTCAGCGTGTCCTCGTCAGACGTAAAAATACTTGCTCAAAGATTCCGGGATCGGTTTGGCTGAGCTCAAAAAGCCGACTTGCTCGGCTTTTTTCGTTTTCATCACAGATAGGTGTTTGTCGTTCGGCGTGACCGCGTCGGCGAGTGATCAAGCGGCTTCGTTTTCGGGATTGTCGTCATTCCCGGCGACGTTCGTATCAGACAGGTCGGGCTGTGTGGCATCCGCCAAAGCGCGTTTCTCGTCGCGGCGATCTCCGAGATACTTCTCGACTATATTGATTAGATGGGTCGGGGGCTGTTTCTCGATGCCAACACTAAATGTCGGTTTGTAGCCCACCAAATTTAAATAATAGAACAACCCCAATGCCGCGGTGACGATCACCGCGACCATCGCGACGAATATTGCATGCTGCGGCGTGAGACTAAAGAGCTCCAGATTATCGAGCGCGAGTGACACGGTTCCAGGTGATTGATTTGCGAGAAACGCACAAAGCGCAAATGTCGCGTTTAGACAGGTCCATATTGCCGTGATGTATCCAACATCTTTGAACGGGCTAACGAATCCAATTGTCCTTAATTTGCATCGCAAAATGCTAGCCGTGACGACCGTTACGGTAAGGAACACCCAATACGTCTGTAAATTGAGAATGTCCGTAAAGTCCGACAAATTGGCTCTCCTGGTTAAACCATGAAGCCAAACTTATTCTGATCATCTTCAGTTATCGTTAACGCTCGCATATCTGTTCGCGCGCGTTCGGTTTTCGTGACGAAATGTCAGGCCAAAGATTGAGACAAATGCCCCGAGCGCAAACAAAGCGGTGAGGGGGTTCGCGACGCCAATCGTGGCGGCACCGAACAATAGCGCCACCACGCTTGCCCCAAATCCAGCAATTCCGGCGCTCCAAAATTTGGCTACGAACTCCAATGTCGAACTCCGCTCGGTTTCGTAAAACTTTCCCAATTAGAAAAAAATAGGTTAAGAAAACCTGTAAGATTGCATAGCACAATGGGTTGAAAAATCCCAATTAAATTATGGCCACTTCGAAGCAGGGACCAATTTCGGTCTCAGATCAGCAATCACTCGCCTTGATCACGGACATTGATGATCGTGACCGGGTGAAGCTGCCGACAAGAATGAGAACAGTGGCAAAATGGCCAAAACGAATGCCGCGCAAGATCGTTTTGCGGTTGCTCGCGAAAGGACAAGTTGCGTGTATGGTGCTGGATAATCGCTTACAAGCGATCATAGATCGTGGATTGTCATCCGCTGATCCTGACATTGCCGACGCCTTCGCGCTCTCTGTCTTTAACGGTACCGTTTATGCCAATGAGAACCGTTTCACCTTGCCCGATGAAGTGATACATCACCTCATCTCACCACCGGACAAACCGCGATCAATCTGGGTATTTGCTCGTCCAGGAATGATTGAACTCTGGAGCGCCGACTACTACGAAGCTCGCCGATCCGGCGCTGCGAAAGTGTTGGACGCGTTTTTCGATGAGAAAAATGAAGATTCAGACGGCGATTAGCGGAAATTGGACCTTACAAGAAAAATGGTATTGGAAGCTCTTCGCCCGACGCGCGCTTGCTTTCAAAAAAACGGATCATGCCTGCGTACTCTGAATCGGCGTCGGCATATGAATCGATCAGTTGTTCATGAATGTTTCGAAGTCCCGCCGATGCACCGGCATCATTCACCACCAACACTGAAGCCATATAGACTTCGTATTTCTTATACCGCCGCCGCACCAGGCGCGGCCGATTCAATCCATAGATTCTCTCACACGCCTCGACAACCTTTCGCGCGTTTCTCGCTCGCGGTTTTGGGATCAGTCGAACCTCCCGCGTTCCCGGCAAAACATCCCATGCGAAGAACTTTCCCGGATCATCTATATAGGGATTGATATTGAGCGGTTTTTCTCTTTTGTGTGCCGCCTCGAACGCGCGCACTTGTGTTCGATCTAATGGATCTGGGATCGCCGTGAGTGCCAACGCCGCGATCTGAGCATTCGTCGAGGTCTCCGTGATTGCCGGGCCAGGCAGTTTCGCGCCAGCATGTTCGAAATTGTTGCTTTTCCAAGATTGATTGCAGACTTGGCAGCTCGCGAGATAATTATCGTACACATATGCTAACCACCAATAGATTGATTTGGGGCGATAGTGCTCTACGTCTCCGAACGTGACGACGGTCGCGTGAGATTCGCAATAGGCGCACTTATCATGCGTTTCAGCCATGAGTTGTGGCTTGGTGGCCGCCCATTTTGAACGAAATTTGAGCTTTGGCTCATCACCATTCGCCAATTTGTCTCGGATCCGCTTCATCAGATCGATGACGCGATCGCGCGGCTCAGACCCGTGAAAATTGCCATCAATAGCTGCGGCAGTGCGTTCCCGGGTCAACGGTATCATTCAACTCAATCCTGCTGTTCAGATAATTTTTGGTAGAGCGCGCGTTGCTTCTCAGTCATCACGATCCGGTCACGTGGATCCTCTTCAATTTTGGCGATGCTGGCTTCTATCGCTTTCATCTCATCGGCGTCAGATTGAGATTTCACGACTTTATTATGGAGCTGTCTGTAGCGGTCCTTTTGATGTTCAACTTGAACCGACTCATCGCTGATATTGCCGAATGCTTCGGTCACAAAGAGCTGATGCAAAAGCATGTTTTGAGGGTCACCCTCAAACGCAACAACTTCCGGCGCACGGCCCGGTTTGCGCGTACTGTAGAATAGCGCGTCCTCAGGGGTTTGTTGCGCAGTCACGACAGAATGGGTCGTCACCACGATCTGCATGTTTGGTAGACGATCATCCAAAAATTCCAGCAGGTTTCTCTGCCATTTTGGGTGAAGATGAAGGTCCACTTCATCAATAATTAGCAGCCCTCGAACGTGAAGTGGATTTCGATAATCGTCAAAAATCTCTGTGATCTGGAAGAGCAGGTCGCCGACCCATGCGGCGACGTTTTGATATCCGTCGCTTAAATGCTCCAGCGGCACCAGTCCATCGTCAGTTTCAAACAATAAGACTCTTCGATCTTTGTCGATCCTTGCAAAGGTCAACTCAGGCAGAAAATCGCTTAGCACTTCTCGGACAGCGTTCATTTGCCGCCCGTCCGTTCGATAATCCAGGTCCATTGCCCAGAGTTCGAGTGGATTGAGTTCTGCGTTGCGATTGAATAGCGATGCCATCGAACGCGCGCGGTCACGATGGCCTTGAGATCCGACATGTTTGCTATTTCGGTCAGACAATTTTCGTGATGAACCATATCCAAACACTGGATAATTGCGCTGCGAATGAGCCAGTGCGTCGTTTAAGGGCGCTAAGCTGCGCTCGGATTCGGCAAGGAAACCGGAATATCTTTGGCGTCGATTAAAGTTCAAGCTTAAGTGGCGGATTTGACCGTCTTGCGTCTCAATCTCGCCTTCGATCACTGCGGTCTCGGCCGAGAGTTTGATCCAATCATCCTCCTCTTGCACCAAATCGACCAAAGACTCAGACCCGGCCAACAACAAACCGATGGCTTTTAGAATCGTAGATTTTCCGGTGCCATTTTCGCCGAGCAGGACGGTCCATTTCCGGTTTTCCCCGCCAGGTAGATCAAAGTCGATCTCGACATCGTCAAAGCAGCGAATATTTCTCAGTCGGATTCTCTTTAAGAACATGGCATCAGTCCGGTCGGTTCATTCGTCATCTCAATCCGATAGTCTCAGGTGTTTTGGGTGCTGGCAAGCGGTCCTAATCTTGTCGTTCGCCATAGGTGCGCGTTAGCTCCGGTTTGGCCACACAGGCTTCTATGTCCTCTTTTTTCTCGCGCTCAATCGTGCAGGCTGTGATGTATCGGATCTCTAGCAGACAAATTTCCTGCTCAGTCGCGTCTGGAAGATACTTACATAGATGCTCAGCCTGGATGATGCCCTGACTGCGAAGGCGATCGTAACGCCGATTGTGCGCCGCCTCTACATCCGCAATTAGCCCGTTCTGAAGTTGCAGTTCGCCTCGTTGATCCTCGATCTCGCCGTCCACGTCGCTCATTCGATCATTTTGTTCCGCGAGTTGCGCTTCCAACGCCGTTATTCGTATCGCTGCTTCTTGAGAGGTGTTTCTTGCAAGATCGCCGGAGACTCGAGCGACGAAGTAGCCGGCAGAAAACACCAATCCCACAATACTTACAAAAAAGCCCACAATGGTGGCAATCGATGCCCAATGCGCCACAGCTTGTCGCCACCGCGACACTGCGCCGGTTTCGTTCGTTTCATTGACCTCATCAGGATTTTCGGCTGGCGTTGTCATTGCTCTACGAGCTCCCGCAGAGCACCAATGACTGGGTCTGTCTTTTGTACGGCTTTTGCAAATTCCGAAAATTCAAAACTGGTGACGCTGGGGGGACTGTACTGACCTGAAGCGCCATCAATGCCCGGCGTACCAGCTGGACCTTGACCCTTGGCTAATTGAGTGCCTCCCAATCCAACGCATCCGTCGCCGCCAGGTCCACCTGGGCCGCCCAATCCGCCCCGTCCGCCGAGGCCGGCTTCGGCACTCACCGAAATCGTCAATAGCTGGCCCACTTTAACGTCCACGACGCCGCCATCACCGCCGTCGCCGCCTGGATCTCCATCGCCGCCAGGTCCGCCGCGCTGAGCCGCGCGCCAGCGACCAAATCCATCGCAATCGCCGGGAGCGCCTGGTCGGCCTTGGGATCCAGGCAACCCAGCAGCGCCATTGCCGCCTCGTGCTATGAGTTGTGTTCCCTCAATGGTTCCCGCACGAATGACAATGTTGCCTGCATCTTGTCCTTTGCTCCCCGGACTTGTTCCATCATCACCGGAGGTGTTGATGCTGCCACCGGCGATGCGGGTGGCCACTAATGTCACCGAACCACCATTCGAGGTCTTTAGGCTCGCGCCAGGCGCGAATAAGATCTCATTCGCCACCAATACCAAATCTTGCGCCTTTAGTTCGAGCGCATCGGTAATCGCGATTTGATCAGCACGAATGAGACCGCGATCATCGCCAGAAAGCGTGATTTCTGTTGCCTCATCCAGCACCACATTCGTTTGACCGCTCTGGACGCCAAAGATTTGAGAAATGGTTATCAGCGAAGCGATCAACGAAATGACCGCCAGCGAAACCGAGGCCGACATCCGTACTCGGTCACCAAACAATCGTTTCTCGATGACGGATCGAATGGACTTTGAGTTCGCATCAGCCATCGGAGTTTTCGCCGACTAACGGAGCACAATTCTCAAGCGGCCCGAGACGCAACGCCGCGCTTTTGAGCTTGGTGCAAATTGCCAATATCTCGATCATAATATGCCCCCACGCTTTTTAACTCGTACTGATCGGTCAACACAAAGTCTAGTTTTGCTATCGAAATAAATTTGATAAGGATAGATTTTGCGTTGATACAGTTGAGTTGATGAGCTACGGCGCTTTTATCCATCAAGAGCGATCGTAAACATTGGCGACAGAGATGAAGATCAGAGGTTTGCGCTCGTGCCAAAAGCGCTTGCGACGCAAGGATAACCAGATGTCAGAATTGTCGCATAAATTAGCGTGAGACACGGAGATCACCGTTTCACGGCTGGCGATTGGACATTTTCTGGTTCGATCAAGGCGGATTAAATCGCGATCACCCTGCCGACGTTTCAGGTTCCGTCTGAAACACACAACCCCAAAAAACCTGAATCCCACTTTGATGATGAAACGACGGTCTATGATCCGAGCTAATTTTCTCCGATGCAAAATGCGAAGTTATCGTCCTGATTTGCCTCAGCTTGGGCACGAAAGTGTGATGATGGCGCACCAAATATAGTATTGTTGGCATCAAGCGAAAAACCTTGATTCAAATATAGATATTGCCAAAACAAAGTTCGTTCGTATTAATAATACTGGGAATAATTGGGGTGGCGGTAATGAAATGGGCAATCTGTTCGGCTTTAGCAATTGTGTTCGCTCACGAAATGGCCGCCGATCCAAACCTCGTTCCGGAAGAGGTGAAACAAAGTCTCACCAAAGCTTGTAAAGCAGAAAAATCGCCAGGCGCGAGCGGTGCATCGTCAAATGAGCCGCTGAGTTTGGACAGCCTGTTGGCTGAACTTTTCAAGATCTATCGCATCGAACTTTCCGGAAAGGAGATGAGCAAGCCGCTTAAAACGAGTATTCTCAATCGCCTACAGGATTGCCGGGAATGGGCCGACCCGTTAGCCGAATGTAACGTCCCGGCAAGCGTGGCTACTGACAAGCCTGTTCTGGTCAATCATCCCACCGCAGACCTAAACACACGCAAAGCTCTATTGGCGCTCATCCAGAGAAGCGCGACCAATGCTGAGTTCGCAGCCGGTCGTGTTGAATTTCAAGGGACTGACTCTTTTACCGTCTCCGCCGACAATTCAAAATGGCACGAAGCGGCAATCACCGCACTGTATAAGGGCGAAGCCAATTTATCGTTCCGATGCAATGCTGCTGCCGAACCACGCGTAGCCATCGTAGATGGTTCAGACGATAAGACGCCGAAAGATGTTATGGACGCTGTCGATATTCTTGTCGTCGGGGGCGCGAGTTTGGTTGACGGGATTACGTTTGGAACGATCCAGGGGGAAGGTGGAACCACTCAAGGTGAAGGAGGATCTGATGACGTGGCGCGCACAAGCCCATTCGCGCTGCTCGATATCAGCAAGCCATTTACTCAAGAGCTCATTTTGACGAAAGACCCAGGTGAGTTTGCTTCCTCCTCCCCCAAGGCAGCAGAAATTGGCTTGTCGATAGAAGGCGCTAAGACATCCAGCCTCGGCGTAGACGCTGCGCTTGGTTACTCTCTGTCGCGAAGTGATACGATCGCCAAGTCTGTCCTCTGCGAAGAAGAGAAGAAGGCGCAAGCGGGAGGTGCAAGCCAAGACTCCAACAAAAAACCGAAGCCGGTCTTTTGCAAGCCCGGCAACAAACGCGCCTATACCGCGTATCTCGCCTACACACAAAAACAGACAGAAGAAAAACTGTTTGATGAAACGCTGCCAAGATTAGCAAACGGCGATGCGCAAGTTGTGTCGAGGGAGTTTGCGTATGGAACATTCACCGCTGGTTTGAGAGCAGACTATGAATTTATCGGATATGTCGACCAAGAGACGTTGCGCCGGAATATCGGATCTAAATCATCCCTTTCGATTGAATATCTCACGGATAATTTTCAGGAGTTTGAAGCCACGAAAGCCGCCGCAACTTGGCACCCACCCGCCTGGTTCGACATCCACCGCATTGGCTATCGAAGAAATGTAGACCTGGCGCCGGTTGGAGACCGCATTTCGTTGAAATGGGACGTCAATTCGGTGTTCGATTATATCAATTATATCGAACCGCCACTCGATTTCGATTCACCGATCGAAGATGATCGAATTAATGTCTCTGATTATGCGCGATGGGGATTCGATTTTAAAGCCGACACAACATTCCGATTGCCATTCACGCTCAAAGATGACTCAAATCAGTTGGTATTGGGGTACAAGCACAAATATCGAAAACCGTTGGACGGATCATTCACCGATGCTGGCCTGAACGTGTATTCCGTGTCGATGAAGAAGTTTCTCGGTGTGCTCGATAGCGTCACCATCGAATATGAAGATGGGCGCCACCCTGACTCTCTCGTCGATCGAGACAATTGGACCATCAAAGCGTCGCTCAAAGCAAAACTATCACCCTAGTGATATGACCGCGAGGAATACTCCACGCGCCGCATCTCTCACCCGCACGCAATCCCAGGAATTCAGACCCAAGCCCCATCGCACGTCACAACCCTTCGGAGCAGACCCATGGCACGATCCAAACTGAGCTTTGCAACGTTTAATCTTCAGAACCTGCAACTTGCCGGCAAGCCCATGTATAAGGGCAGCACCTACACGCAAGCGGAATATGACGGCAAAATTGCCTGGACCGCAAATGTTCTTAAACGCCTGGATACCGATATCATTGGCTTCCAAGAATTGTGGCACCCAGATGCCCTGAAAGACGCTTTTGACGCCGCCGGATTGCTCGAAAAGTACACACTTGTTTCTGAGGATTTTGGTAATTCAATCGGATGTGCGTTTGCGGTGCGACAACCTCATACCGTCGTCGAACACGAATGGATCAAGGACTTTCCCAAAGAACTCGTTTTGAAAAAACGAAAGCCGCGGTCCAGTGCGCAAGAACCAGACTACAAAATATCTGTCGATGCGGACTATTTTTCTCGCCACGTTCTGCGATTGAAAGTGAAGCCCGTTCAGGGGAAGAAAACGGTTCCACCAGTCATTCTCTTTAATGCGCATTTCAAATCCAAGATCCCAATTTGGCTCGACAAAGTGGAAGCCGAAAATCCCGATATCGAACCACACGAGAAAGCCATCGGTGCTGCCTTGTCTAACATTCGCCGAACCGCCGAAGCGGCGGCGCTGCGCATCCTTGTCAATCAACAAACCAGAGGATCAAACAAACCAGTTGTGGTAATGGGGGATCTAAATGACGCGCAACATAGCGTCATGGCGTCCATCGTCTCTCAAGACCCAACGTATCGCCTGAACGTGCAAAGCACTGGCGGGCGCAGAAGCGATGCCGGCCTTTATGCGGTGGCCGACCTGCAAGAGTTCCGCAGCCGGCGAGATGTCTATTACACGCATATGTACAAGGACAAACGAGAATCGCTCGATCACATCTTTGTCTCAGAACAATTTTACGACCATTCGAAAAACCGCGTGTGGGCGTTCAAGGAGATGACGATCATGAACGACCATTTGGACCATCATGATGACGCGGACGTATCTGACCACGCGCCGGTAAAAGCTGTCTTCGAATACTTCCCGAACAAAAGATGAGGCTGGGAAGGTTACACCGATTAAGTCAGTCCGCCTGCATGTATAGTGCTGACCTCGGTTTTTCTGAACCACTCGCGAATTAGGGCGCACCGTTCAAAGGATGTTCCCCAGTTTGCTCTCGCAAATGCTCTGTCGATGCAGTCAGATCAGGCAGGCCATCTGCAAACGCGATGCGACGAAAACACCTCCTAGGTTCATACGCTATCCCCAACGAGCTCAGTCACCGCTACTGACAGGATGACAAGCATTGACCATTCACGGCTTCGATCGATCCAGCCATCGCCTTCAATGGCTTCTCTGCGACTGATCTAGCGGATGTTTCGACATTTGCGAGCGCAAATGCTCGGCGCTCGCCGCCAAGTAAATTGTCGTGGTCTTGATATCGCTATGCCCCAGCATTCGCGAGAGACTATAAATATCGCAGCCTCCCTCGAGCATGAGTGTCGCAAACGTGTGTCGCAGTTTGTGCACCGTAAACTCTATGCCGGCGGCGCGCTTTAACGCATCAACAACACGCTTAAGTCCACTTCGCGTAAAGCCCGTATTGCGGTGAAGCGAGGTGAACAGTTCCGGACAGGTTTTACCGAGTTTGCCACGCTCCTCGCGATAGCGCAGCAGCGTTTGAGCCAACCGATGGCTCATCGGCACAATCCGATCTTTCGCGCCTTTTCCGCGTCGCACGAAAATGGTCCGGTTCTCAATGTCGACATCGCCCATATGAAGGTTTAGCGCCTCGCTCTTGCGCAAGCCCGCATACACAAACGTCGAGAACAGCGCATGATTTCGCGCCCGCAAAAACCGATGCGGATAGGGATAATTGTAAACCACCTCGAGCAGGCGAAGCGCTTCCTGCTTGGTGAGCTTGGGCGGTAAGCGTTTCTCCAGTTTCGGTACTTCAATGTCGTCTACCGGATTTGCCGCCAGGTGTCCTCGATCAACACACCAACGGAAGAAGACCAGCAACGTCTTGTGGTAACTGATAAACGTGTTCGCGCTCCAATCCCGGTAGCGCCGTCCGTGGAGAAAAAACGTGCGCACGGCCAATTCGTTCACCTGATCGATGGTGGAGATCGCCGAAAAAGAAACGAAAAACCCCACTACCTGGCGATACCGTTTGATCGTGTCCTTGGAATATCCTTTGATGAACGTGGCGTCGTCGCAAAACTCATCCACTAAGATCATAATGTCGTGCATATTGGTATAAAGCTGCACGATGCGTGAGCCGTTGTCCGGGATTGAACCGGAGACCTTCGCCTTACCATGGCGACGCTCTACCGACTGAGCTACAACGGCAATGTATAGGCGCTTTGGCGCAAAGAGGTGCCCCACGAGGCCCCAAATTTCTCACTCTAGGCTTTACTAAAAGCGTATCATGGCAATCGTCCCTAGGGACCAGTTTTTACCATTAATCTGGGCGATCCCCCGTTTTAAATTCAACGCTCAAAACAAAGCCGCAATTGCAGATTCCTCCAAAATTCCTTGGTTTTTCGACGACCACATCTTTTTCAAAGGTTTCGCGCGAAATCCATTCATCGGCGCACACAACGTACTGATTCTTGGGTTACTTTGATAAGGAAGATCAACCACTTTTATTATCTCAAATCATCGAAATATCTGCAACCAAGGCGCGTGACACGCGTGCAATACTTAGACGGTCAAATCAACTGAATCATCCGAAAAATCATCAAGAAAACCACTCAAAAAGAATTGGTATAATTGGCAAAGCAGACTAGCCTGAAAAACAGCAGTGGAGGGAGAAATGGCAGTCGCACAAAATGAGAATTTGCAATTCGAATTTATGCACACACCGTCAAAGATAAGAAAGCAAGCACCGCGTATTCCTGAACTCGCAATTGATGGAAAAACGCTGCGTACGACACCGGTTTTTGACGCCTATTGGTATTTCGCTGCTGAACGCCACAACATATTCATGCGGCGGGTCGCAGGTAGCAACCATACCAGCCTGACAGACGACCCAATTATACAAGATTTTAAGTTCACAAACAGCTTTCGAGCGTCTGATCGGGTTAGCCAATATCTGATTAGAAACGTCATATACGGCGACAACGCGCCACAAGATCCGGAAAATCTGTTCTTCCGAATTCTGATGTTCAAGCTTTTCAACAAAATCGAAACCTGGGAAGCGCTTGAACACGCATTTGGGCAAATCTCGCTATCCAGCTACAATTATGAGGCGTTCGACAATCTACTAACCGACCGCATCACGCGCGGCGATCGCATCTATTCCGCCGCGTACATCATGCCGTCGGTCGGGCGCGTTTTCGGCATGAAGCGGAAACACCAAAACCATCTCAAATTGCTTGAACGCTTGATTGCTGAAAACTTTCCGGCGCGGCTGCGTCAGTCAGAAACAATGCGAGATGGGTTCGAGCTTTTGAACTCTGCACCATCATTTGGGCCGTTCTTGGCTTACCAATTCATCACCGATCTGAATTACAGCCCACTTACGAATTTTAGTGAAATGGAGTTTGTCGTGGCCGGTCCAGGCGCACTTGATGGCATCAGCAAGTGTTTTGAAGCCGCAGATCAAGTGACGGCCGAAAGCATCATTCAGCACATGGCACACAATCAGAACCGATACTTTGAGATCTTTGATCTGGATTTTGCCGGACTCTGGGGACGTCCGTTGCAACTGATCGATTGCCAGAATATTTTCTGTGAGATCTCAAAATATTCTCGCGTCGCTTTTCCCGAAATTTCAGGCGTCTCCGGACGAACACGTATCAAGCAAAAGCACGTTTCAAAAGGCCACTTAGAGAAACCTTGGTATCCGCCAAAATGGCGGATCAACGACAAGATCGCCGCTTAACTCGACTTGCTATCGGTTGGGTCGGACAATAAAAGAACTGTGCCCATGTGAATTGTGCTCAACCGGACGAAATTCACGCGCGCACTGATGACCCGCTTCTTCCACATTTCCTTGAGGACGTGGCTGTTTTCGATCTTAGGGTCCAAAATCCCTGAGGTACAAACTCTCACCGTCACGCCAGGTGTGTCGATGGAGAAACCAAGCGCGTTGAGCAAGGCTTGCCGGGCAATCTCCTCAGGTGGATCGAACGAGTTTCCATTATCAGCTTCGCTTGCTGCATGACCAATTCCGGTCACAACACCGTCCAGATCAACCTCGAGTTCAGGATGAAACGTTAGGGACCGATCCGTTAAACTCACTTTCACCGTTCCCTGCTTGTGTTCTCTCAATTGAAAAAACACCTCATAGCCAACGCGGATAGCCAGCTCCCACTCTCGCGAAAAATTCTTGTGGACCTCTAGGCCGCGCACATATTCCGAAATTGACCGCAAGAAGCTGAATGAGATGTCACTTCCATTTTGGAACAATTGCACATTTGATTTCAGCGCCTCCGGGTCTTGCGACCGGGCGATCCGCTCACCTTCAGAGTGAATGAATTTGACGACTGATTCTTCGACAATTTGAGCGCGCGCGCCGTCTTCAACCTCATCGATTTCGGACTTGCTTTTGCGCTTTTTCTTCAACAGCGATCGCAGCACTGGCGACCAGCCGAGAAACGCTGCATTCGCAAGGTGCATGACATCATGGTAGCGGTAGCCATCCTCGCTGTGAGAATTGTTTGTCAGATCGTCGCCAAGCCGTTTGCCGTTCATATACATCCGACAATGGTTCTCTCCAACGCGCACAAACTGAACCTCAAAATCGCGCGGGATTTGTTCGCCAGGCTTGAAATCATCATCATGGAGCGGCGTCACTTTTGTCTCATCAAAGCGAGACTGGATCTTATCCATATTGGCCTGAACCACATCGTCTAGACTGAGTTCGTAGAGCGATGCGATCGCCGCGAGGTGCCACGCGATTTGGCCAAGCACGACGCGGGTCGACCGCAAATCAAATCCTTCGCTAAAGCGCTTTTCTTTTTCCGGTAATCGGCGCGCCAACAAGCTCGTGCAATGTTCCCACAGGCGAGTCACGCAAACACGGCGCAATCGATCATCCTTGGTGCGCGCCGTGTACCAAGCCAAAGTCTGATAATCTGAAAACTTCTGACGCGCTTGTCCGGGAAACTTCGACGCCCCTTTTAAAAATGCCTCCAAGTCTTCATCGGCAATTGCGTCGCGAAATTTCTCTCCATCCTCAGTTTCGGCTGTCACTTCTCGGTGAACGCTCGCTATGCTCTCAGACAATAGATCTGGCGTACTGCTGCCATACATAACCTCGAACAACATGAAGCAGTACCAAATCACATCGCCAAGTTCTTCGATGATTTCATCATTGCTCTGAAATGGAGCGGTCTCATCCTGCTTGTCGATAATCTGCTTCTTGATCGCAGAAAGCAGCGAGCCAGTTTCACCAATCAAACCATAAGTCGCAATCGCAATCCTTTGATCTTGTCCGAGCTCTGGCTGGAGTTCAGACCCTTGCACAAACTGCAAAAAAGTAATCACACGCATCTTTAAACTCACTATAGTAGAGGCCAATGAGCAGGCTCGCTCACTTGGCCGCGTTCCGGTAAACTCGTTAGCCAGGCAATGAAGTCTTGCTTTCGATCCTCGGGAAAGTGCTTTTTGTGACCGACGCCTGTATGCACAAAATCGCTGAACGAATTCGGAACTTTCGGGCCGCTCCCACCCCAAAATGCAAACTCCCGCCCGATCATCACTCGATCGGTATGTCCCGTATCAACTTTCAGATTCTTACCGTCTGGATCAGAATGGAATGACTGCGCCTGAATGAACTCACCTTCGTCGTTTTCACGGTGATAAATATTGTCGCCAAAACACAACATGCGGCTGCCGCCGAGATTTGGCTTTTTGGATTGAAACCGGGGATCTCGCCAATAGGCATCAAATGAGAGGATTTCATCGACGCGCATCCAATAAGCAAGATGTCCTGCCAGGCCCGTCTTCGCCGACGCGGTCCCAACAATAAAATCCCCAATACTCGCATGTTTACGGATAACTGGCTTACAGCACGCAAGCGTGCAAACCCCATGGAATGGGTTCGGAGCGAAACCAAAATCGTGCTCTACAATGTATGTGTGGACGTGCGACACGGATTATCGGCAGATATTGACCGGCGTCTTCAGAGGTTTGGTTCCAGCGCCTTCAGGATTTTCAAATACCTGGACTTCTCCGCATATTACTGCGCGCAGCTGATCTGACCCCCAGCTGACTTGCGACCAACCGACTTTCTCGACGGCGCTATGAAGCTCTAAGCTCGTTTCTCCTGGCACCCACATCCCAATGACCCGTCCACCGCTCGAAACTGTGCTTTGAATCAAACCCTCGCACGCATCGCTCACGTCTTCATCGCTCGTGAGCAATATGATCAACACATCCTCATTGAGCTCAACATCAAAGTCGCATTCGAAAGTGAGTTCATCTTCTTGCGGCTCGGTCTCGAATTCACAGCCGGCGTCTTTCAACACCTTCAAAAGCTCTGGCAAATCTACTGATGCACCGTCCGAGCGAAAAATCTTAATCCGTTTCATTTCCAACCTTTCTGGAATCTTTGCGTGTCGCCCCAGAGACGACATACTAGAATTCGACCAGAAACGAAACAGGAACACCATCTCTTTTTCTATTATTTTGCGAACACAGTGCCCATGATCATAGAATGCGCTTTAACAGGTTTTGCTCTACGAAATAGAGATTCCGCTTCGCGCGCGAGCAGGCTACATAAATCTTGTTCTTTGTGTCCGGCTTGAGATCCTTCCCTTGACCGTTCGACAAGAGTCGAAACGAGGTTGGATTCAGCACCACACAGACATCGCGATAGAGATTTAATCCTTTCGAGTTGCCCCAATTGTTGGAGTAGCAGGCATAGTCACGATGCTGCTTATAGAACAGTTTGACTATTGAGTTGTCGACCAACACACGGCGCGCTTCTGCTTCATCCTTTATCCAGCGCACGTCAGTTCGATCAGTTCTCGCGCTTCCGATCTCGATGCCAATTTCGTTAGAGATAAAAGAACAAACATCCGGACTGCAACGATGAGAGTTTAGGAGCGTTGATCGATCCACATCAAATCCCGCGTCTTTGAAGATCGCCACATAGGGATCTAATCCATTCTTGTGCAGCCCGGACCGCGTGGCGCCGTCTCTGCTAGTGTCATACGTGTGCTGAAAGTAGTCGCCGACGCACAGACACCTCACATCTGCGTCCGCGAGGCGCAGTAAGAAATTGAAATCGTTCGAAGCAAAATCTTGAACTTCATCAACGAATAGATCGTCGAAAAACAATCCCAAGCGCCGGACAACATCCGGCAACATGCCAAACACATCGATCATTTTGGCCGCGCGAGCGGCGTAGATATATCGACCCGATGTCAAATAGTGCTCGCGTGACTGTTTGCTGGTTCGCACATAGCGCGCCGGTATAGGCCCAAACAACAGCCCCTTGTCCCTTAGGCGATAGGAGAAGTAGGGCCGAATGCAAAACGAGTACAAAAAGGAAAAATAGGTTTGGATCTCAACATTGGGTGGAATAATTCCGCCATGTCGTTCTCGAATGCTCTGATCCAAACTCACCAAATTTTGGCGCGTGAATGTCAGAATTAAACTGCGCCGGTCTGGGCGTAGCTGATTGAGAATATGAGTGGTCTTCCCCGACCCAGCGACTGCTAGGATCAGTCGCTTATCCATAGGATCGCGTCCTTTATGTAATTCGGGGCGACAACGGTATCAGCAAAGGTGCGCGCCAATTGAAATGCGGCTTCGGACTTGTTGTCGAGCATGTACTCTAAAACCGTAAGCGATTTTCGAGCCTTGGAAAACAGCGTCTCACATAGCTCTTTATTGTCTTCATAGACGCAAATCTCAAACGTGCTGCGATCCGCGTCGGGGTCAAAGAACACGCCGACATGCCCACCCTCAGCATAAGCCTCGTATGAGACGATCCGCCCGCTAGTGGGTTTGCGGTCATTGTCGGTAACAACCGCCACTTTGTTCTTCAAAATCGCCGCAACATCGAGATAGCGCTTGAAACTCACCCCACCGACAGAGATCACCGTCACTCCGCGCTCTTCAAGATCGGCCCCGGCAACATTCTTAAACATCGGGTTGATGAGCATATACTCAGCATACCCTTCCACCAGCACACTCTTTGGGGCCAAGATGAAATCCAACAGCGAGTTATGTGGAGCCTTCATAAAAAACTTCGCTGTTCCTTCCGATACATCATCAAGTCGCACCGGAGGTACGCTCGGTGAGCCGAAGAAAATCGCTCGCCGTAGGTCAAGGCGCGAACAGATGTATGAATTGTGGGTCGCCACAAAGACCTGAGAATTTGTCGCTGATGAGATCTCATCAATCAGCTTCTTCATGTTCGATTGGCTGAGATGATTTTCTGGCTCTTCGAGCAGGACTACATCAATGTTCGACTGCTTCGACAAAGCAAATGACGTGCGAATGAAACACTGCATGCCCATGCCCAAGTTTTCGATTTCAACATCTTGCCTTCGAAGCGTCAGATCAGATTCCAAATTGGCTTTGCTATTGCTCTTAAGCGCGAACGTCGTGCCATCCTCTAAGCCATCGTTCAGCGTCTCAAACTGTTCATCCGCAAAGCTTTCTTTGGACTGTCGATATTTGATCTGCAGCAAGCTTTGCTCAGTTTCCTTCGCGTGGGCACGATAGACATCGCGGACATAGGCGCGCGCCGCATAGTCATTGCTGATCTTCGTATTATCTATCAGCAAATGATCGAGCGGCTTTTTTTGTGGGAATAGTGGTTCGCCCGCAAACGTCTTAAACTCAATGGAATAATATTCGAATGGGAACGCGGCGTCCGGGCCTGAGATAATCTCATCAATAGCGTCTTTGAGCTCGTCTTTCGGGCGACAGATCAGGCAAACCCCAAACGCATCATCTCCCGCCGAATTGTGCCGTCCATAGTAATTGTGAGCGTCGATCCCCTCAAGATACAGATCAACTTCTAGAATCGGCAATTGTGCAAAACTCGGCGCCTGTTCCGCCATGATCGCCGAGACCGCGTCTCGGTTGAATAAGCTCTCAAGTCCGACCGTCTGGACACGACTTACGCTCGCGCGCAGCGCTAAATCTAAGGCCAGCAATATTGTGCTTTTACCGGTATCATTGTCGCCGATCAGCACGTTCAATCCCGGTTCTAACCGGTCAATCACCCGATCCTGAAAGGCCCTGAAATTCGTGCAGTGGATTCTTGATATATAAACGTCGCTCATTCCTTCAGCTTATCAGAGCAAGAGCGGGGTGAGTATTAGTATAGATCCGAATTTGTAGTGATTTTTGGGGATAGTTCAGAGAAAATTACTCTCGTCGACAATCCGGAGACAGATTCTCGAGCGATAAGAACCGAACACTGTCGCGCAGATCCTCGACACCCAAGGATCGCAAATACGTTTGTGTCATGCGAAGATCAGTATGACCCAGCAATTTTTGTATTTTCACGGCGCTGACATCATTGCGGCCCAACATACAAGCATAAGTGTGGCGAAAACGATGGGCGTGAAAATCAACGCCAGACTGCTCATTGAGACGTTCAATAAGGTGCTTCAATCCATGCGCTGTAAAGCGCCGGTCGCGATGTGCTGAAACCCATAAGAATTCGCAACGTTTGCGCGCCGCGCGGCGTTCAGCCAGATAATCTTCAAGACTAACCAAAGCCTCGGGCGACAATGGGAGATAGCGCGTGACTTTGGATTTTGAGGTTGCGCCTGATACGGTCACCGTTCGCCCCGCCAGGTCAATATCTCCGAGGCGAAGAGACAGCATTTCAGTCTTCCGCAATCCTGCAAACAGAAACAGCTTGATGAGCGCTAAATTGCGCTTCAACAAAAACCGGTTTGGGGCATTTTGCACAATCGCGGCTATGATCTGATCAACCTGAGCGCGATCCAATGCACGTCGATCATCATAGTTGGGTTTGGCGAGCGCATCCCATGCGATCGGGTTACTGTCCAATACATCGCGCACGCATAACCATTCGAAGAAACTGTGCAGCTTGCTGCCATACGTTCGAGTGGTTGACGGTTTGACCCCTTGCACAAATCCTTTGCCCACCCGCCGATGGCGATGTCTCAAGCGGACGAAAAACTCATCCATGACATCACGGTCTAATTGCTCGGGATACACCACGTCCGGCATCAAGGTTCGAAACAAAGAAAACACGTCCTGGTAGCTCTTGAGCGTCGCCGGACGGAGAACTTTAGTGTGCGCACAAAAGCCCAGATAATCTTCAAAATGTTGAGGCAGTGTCTTTTTCATCTTTGAGAATTCGCCATGGCCAAGACCCCTCGCGAACGCGCTTGCGATATTCCTTCGCACATGCGTCGAGATGATCCGCTAGACGCGGATCCATGGGTTTATCTGTAGGCATATCTCATTCTAAGCCTGATTTGACATGGTCTCTAGAGGCCACTTTATGCCGCTAGTCATAAAACGCCGAGAATGTCCGCGCCGAAAAAGGTTTCGTCCGCCGACCAGATACCATCAAACGCGCGAACACGTCATAATTCTGAAGATGGGTAAAGTCGTGAAGTTCAATACCTTCAAATTGACGAACGAAGAGCGGCGCATCGAGCGCGCCTAGCCGGAACGTGATCATACTGGCCACGTTGCCAACGATTGCGCGCATCAGGTCAGGGTCGGTCTGCGCGACATGTTGATTCGCAAGCATAACCGCGAGGCCATACTTGCGTGCCTCGGCCAACATGTTCGCAAACGCCGACGTGGTGAACGATGGGAATTCATCGACATACAGGAAAAATGGCACGCGTTCGGATGGTTCAATCGCCTGCCGCGACAAAGCAGCATTCATGATGTTGGAGACCAACAATCCCCCAAGAACATTCGCGATATCTCCGCCAACGCGTCCCTTTGCCAAATTCACAATGATCGCAACGCGCTCATCCATGAGGCGGCGAAACCGCAAAGGAAAAACCGGGTCGCACAGCGTTTTGCGAACCACCGGATGGGCGAGAAACGCACCAACCTTATTTGCAATCGGCGCGACCCCGTCCATCGACGTCTTGTAGTTCATAGCCTTGAATTCGCGTTGCCAAAAATGAAGAACTTGCGGATCCGTGACGTCATTCAAGACGCGCGTCCGGAAAGATTTCTCTATCAACATCGGCACGACATGGCGCAAATCGGCGGTCGAACGCTCCAGCAATGCCAGCAACGAAAACCGCAACAAATGCTCCATGCGTGGCCCCCACGCATCCGACCATTGAGCTTTCAAAGTTTCGATCAAACCGGACACCACCAATGGCCGCAACGCCGGTGTGGTTCGCATCAAAGGATTGTATCCATACAATCCATTTGGATCGCCAATATCCCAATATATGTGGGCTCGCCCAAGATGTTGGGATAATTCTCCAGCCAGGTCTCCATGCGGATCGATGACGCAAAACCCATGACCGCGCTCTGCATCCTGTTTCACCATATTGGCGATCAAAGTGGTCTTTCCTGTGCCTGTTTGTCCGATCGCAAGCAAGTGTTGCAAGCGATCAGAAACCGTCAGCCCAAACGCAGCGCTGTCTCGATAGCGCCTATGGGCCAATCCAAGGATTACAGGTCCATCACTCATAGACCTATTGTCGCTTTTCGAACGCCCTGTCAGCCAGTGGTCACATTATGCTGAATTGCATAAAATTCGGCGCGCGCGCGAAACCTGTGTTGCAATGCGAGATTTTGAAAGAACGCGCGCCTTCATTCGTATTAGATAAGGTAGTCGCTCGACGAGCGATACATTGCATCACGCTGACTGATGCGATTCTCTGATCATCTGACTCACCTCCCAAGTACTGAAGCTCGCGGCCCGTTTGCCAGAACGCGAGGGTTAACACCCTCGCTGCGTAGGCGTTCCGACCTTCCGGCTTCATCGAAATGCGGCTCGGCATAAAGTGGCCACTAGTGTAATTCGCGAGAACCAGTCAGTCTGGATGTGTTATCAACATAACCATTCACATATGATCACTGAATTTGCTCTCGACTTACGCCATGCCAGGCGCAAGTCCGGTCTCTCACAGGCCGAAGTTGCTCACTTGATTGCAATCAACCAGGCCACCTATTCGCGGTTTGAACACGGCACACTCTCTCCCAGCGTGGAACAGCTGTGCATTCTCTCCCTCATATATGGTCGATCCTTTAGCAGCTATTTTGAACGCATAACCACAGCTCAGAAACCGGGCTTAAAGAAGCGCTTGGATGCGCTGCCTCCGAAAGATCGCCCCAAAGTTCGAATATTCAATCGTGCTCATACGCTGGAAAAGCTCAGGCAACGATTAGATCCAAACCATGGCAGCGCTTAGAATTTTGGCAGCCGCAATAAATAAACGCCGATTTGCCTTCGTGTTTTTCAAAGGAGAGCAATTGCATGATTGGCAAATGATGACGAAGCCAACCAAGTCGCAAGTCGATGCAGCCGGCACCCTACAGACCCTCATCAATGATTATCGCCCTGACATTGTCATTACCGAGAAGAGCACAGGTGACGCGGGTACCCTGTCCGCCGCCGCGAGCTTGAAAGAAGCCCTCATCCGGGCGGCGGCTCAGAACTACGTGCTAGACGTGAGCGTGCCGCGCACTGTCGAGTACGCCAACAAAATAGAAGAAGCAGGCGCGCTCGCCGAGCTCTACCCGGATGTGAAACCATGGGTGCCACCCAAACGGCGCGCCTTCGATCATCATCCCGCCCGCTTAATTTTGTTTGATGCCTTGGCGCTGGCCCACCAAGTCTTAAAGCGCCCGACCATCACGCTCGCCGCAGCCATGTCGTAACATCCTCCGCACGGTCTTCTTTCGCGTCGGGTGAGCCGGAAATAGGTCCGGATCACCCGATGAAAGGAGACCAGCACAATGGCTGATTCAAAGGCAAGCGCAGCAAAAACGCGGGAACTAAATGACCGCTTTCGCACCCATGGAGAGGGCAATGGCTCGGTCATGCTCACCGCAGGCGTTCAGGCGCTTGGGACACAAAAGGTGGCAATGATTATGAGCACAATTCGTTGCTTCGATACATTTACGCCCGAGCAAGACCCATGGGAGGAACACGATTTCGGCGTTCTGAACGTGGCAGGCCATAAGATCTTTTGGAAGATCGACTATTATGACTTGTCGCTCAAACATGGCGCCGAAGACCCTGCCAATCCCGAAACCACATATCGAGCACTCACCATCATGCTCGATCATGAATATTAGTTCTTTCAAACCGCCCGCGAGAATCGAGGGCGGTTTCTGCTAGCCAGCTATTTTGAGGCTATCGCGCCCGCTACGCAGCCAAGCATCATGCAGAAAAGCAGCGTTCGGCTGAGGCATACGCGGCGGGATCGCAAACGCGCCCCAAGTTTGAAACAGCTGATAGTCATTCCCGCCTGGGGCGGCTTTCGACAAGGTTTGCAGCAAACGGCGTTGGCGTTCAGCGCTCGTGGTCACGTTCAAGATCAAAAGCGGTGCGGTGAGATGCAAATGCTGCTTAAACACGCCGCGCTCGATATATCCGCGATACATCGCGAAGCTCTGCGCCGCGGATTTTCGGTTGCTGCGTCCTGATGTCAAAGGCTCAGTTGCGCGATCGGCCTCGATGGCGAAGAAGCGAAAGCGTGAACCATCAATCGTGTGATATTCAAGCCCGAAAACGGCGTCAGGACAAAGATTCTTCTTCGCCCTCTTATTGGCGACAGGATCGAGAAACTCAACCGAGCTGGTCAATGTCGCACCCGCTCGTTCAAGAATGCGCGCTTGCGGAATAAACGTGATGTCGGACCGATCTAACGTCGCAAGTTCGATAGAGGCAGTGATCGAAGCCACCATGAATTTGTGCCACCAAGGTCCGCCATTAGGGCCAGCCTGGTCGCTCCACTCGGCGCCCGCAACCAGCGCCTTTTTCGCCGCAGGCGCAAGATCGTACACAAGTTGATTGTAGCGACTGTCTATGGTCTGGAACTGTTGCGACGGCCTTACGAGATACGCGCCGCCATGGCGCGTATCGGCCTCGTGAAAGAGATCGCCGAGGCGTTCGCGGGCGCGTTTCTCACTGGTACCCTGAGACTTTGCGAAGGCGAGTAAAAACGACGACGACATTGGCCCGTGCCGATGAATGGCTCGCAGCCATGTTTCGTCGCGCTCGGTCAACCGAATACGTTTTCCGGTTGAGTTGGCGCGCATTCGATTGCGGCGACCGAGTGTGTCGTGATCTCGTTTCATGAGCCGTCTTTAGACGTCTTCTGGGCCTAAATAAACGTGCGGCATTTTTCGCTATGTCGGCCTGCGCTCAGCGGTGCGCAACCATGTTCAACGAAATTTTTTTCACCACTGATCGCTCGGCTCGATATCAATATCCGGCGTATTCTCGGCTGCTGGTTTAGTCGGCGCAGATGGCTCAGCATCGGCAGGAACGGCCGCAGCGACAACATCCCCATCGTCCACGTCTTGGGGGTTCGCGACTTGTCCCAACTCGGAAACATGCACCGCGTAGCGTTCTCTCATACGCGCGCGAACCAAACGCATTTCCTCCGGGTTCATGCGCTCAAGGTTTTCCATGTGACCGAATGGAAACGTCAGCGGCAACGCTGAACCCGTTGCGCCTCGCACGAATGACGCAAAACTGCCTTTTGGTTGAGCTTCGATAAGATCGGGTTGGCAATGTAGCATTGGTGCCAATGATCGCGCATCTTTGGCTGAAACACCGCCCGCCAATTTGATCGCTGTGTTGGCAGAAAACGCTTCCTGTAGTTTGGCATCAAGCTGTCCGAGATATTGATGCGCTAAAACCATGCCCACATTGTACTTTCGCGCCTGGCTCAAAATAATGCCAATATTTCTGTCAAAATAGTCCGCGGCTTCGTCCACGTACACGAAAGTCGGAAGCCGGTCTCGAGCCGGAAGCATTGCGCGCTCCTGCGCGGCCTGGGCAATCATCGCAATGAAGAAACGACCAAAAATCTGAGTGCCTTGCTCCTTGAGAAGATCTTTCGCCGTGTTGATGAGAATGACCTTGCCGGTATTCATCTCGCTGAACAGATCGAGCTTAGATTTCGGGTGCGAGAACATCCGCTCGAACGTCTGGTTCTCCAAAATGCCCCAAAGGCGGCGCAGCACCTGTTTGCGGGTTGATTTAAATTCTCGGTCGCCGAACTCGGTTTGGAAGAAGTGACGCGCGGTGCCGGACAGCTTGGCGATATCAGCAGCAAAAACCTCTTCGCTTCCTTCTTCCATGAGCTGGCGAAGCGTTTGGATCGTCGCGCCCTCGATATGCAGCATCAACCGCGTGACATAGCGAAAGATCACGTTTTGCTTTTGGGTCATCGCGGCATCAAGCAGCGAGCCGAGGACAAAATCATACAGTTCCAGAATTGAGTTGGTCAGCCGTTCGCGCTCCAGCGCTTCATAGCCTTCAAGCCGGTCTTTGCCGACATCGAACAAGTTTAAAGACACTGGAAACTCGACATCGGTCGGATCGATCAGAACCAAACGATCGTGCAAGCGCTCGCCTGGGGCGAAGTCATTTAACTTGGAAACAGTCTTGATGAGATCGCCCTGGCTATCGATCACCACAACAGAACGCTGCCCCGCAGCTACGGCGGGCAGGTCTTGTGCGATGAGATATTGAAGCGTCTGAGATTTCCCGTGGCCGGTCCCAGCCACCATATGCATGTGTTCAAAGCGCGTCTTTGTCGGGATCGCAAAAGCCGTCAATTGGTTCAAGAAGTCGAGCAGCGGCGTGCCCCCCAAATACGCCTCAGCCAAAGCCGTAGGATCTTTGATCGCTGACTTCGATGGCAAGACGGGTGACTTCGAATAAGAACGTGGGTCTGCGAGATTGCCGCCTGAAGCTACGATTAGGTTTCGGTCAATGTGATCCCGCAACCGAGTGAGTAAGTTCGCATCAATCAGATCTTGCACATTGGGCACGCTCATAATGCGCTCCAGCGCGTCAGGAAGACCGCTGACGCGATTTAGAAGCGGAGTTTCAACCACAACGTCGAATTGGCCGACATCGCGCGCTTGAGCGTCAATTTTGACGAACGGTTCGAGCATGGTGATTAACGCATCTACGATGAGATCAAATGTTTGATCGAACTCGACCAAGAACCCGCGCTGGCGGTTCAATTCCTCTCTTATGTCCCACCATTCCGAAGTTTCACGCTTCTTCGACCAGTCGAGGCCAGGCAACCACCAGATCAGCTCATAATCCAACACGCGCCGCGTAAGTGCATCGATTTGGAGAGCCAAAGGCGTTGTGGTGTCGATCTCGAAGACGTCACAGACACAATGGCCCAATGCGCGGATGACTTTTTGCCGTTCTTCCTCATCGGTAATGCCGACCTCAGCGAACATCCCCGCGACGTCATTGTACAGATCGGCCGTTTCTGTCTCGTCTTTCGACTTGAACAATCGATGCGTGAGCGCGTGCAGGCGCGGTCCGAAATGGAGAGCCATTTAGAAGACCTTGAGTATGAGCTCTCTGGCTTCGTCGCGTGACAATACCGGAATATCCTCCGTTTCCGTTCCGCCCCAATGTTTGGCGCTCTCCATAACCTGTCTAAAGATGGCGGTGATTTCCGAAATTTCTGCCTCTTTTTTGGTGAGATCGATGATGCCGGGGCATTTGAAATGCCGACCATGCATCAGGTCTTTCACAAACACTTGGTCTCGTTTTTCGTTGTAGTACCAATAAGCGAAGCCGCCAGCCACACCGAGTCCGAACAAAAGGGCGATGTTGGTCGGCATGATGAAATCCAAGATAAAGGTGGCAAGCAATCCGATCAGAACCCCATAGAAGCCAGCCTTTCGAAGCAAGGATGGATCATGCTCGCCCATCAGAATCGCTTGGTCGAACTTGTATCGATTTACGACCGCCCGCTCATCGTCATCAATCTCAATTTTAGCCCAAAGTTTGAAATTAACCTGGCCGACACGCCCAGTTGTCTGTTCTCGCTTCAATAGAAGTTTCATTTTTCGCCCCCCGACGATCTGTTCGAATACAGACACATAAACGGGAAGGTTTTTATTTCGCAAGAAGAATAAAAATCTTTCTTCCAAGAGTGATGAGGGTGGTGAGGGCGGGTTCATATAGAAAATACATATGAAGTCACGGAAATAGAGACTGGATATTTGTTCGGACACGCTCGGCTATGTGCTGCTACTTATGTGGATGCCAAACTAATCATTTTGGGGATAGAGCAACCTGGCGCTATCCTCGACACATTTTCTTCGTTTGTTGTTCTGACCGCGGTTGGTGCTTTGTTTGTTGTTCGCGTAGTTGGCGCTTCGGTTTAGCAGCGTCTGTACATACTTTATTGCGAAGGTCCTTTGGCACAGGATTTGGGGTAAAAATCTCAGAGCTAACCGCACAGCAAATCAAAATCTGCAAGTTGGAATCCGCTTTGGCGATGTAATTTTATTGACAATATCACCCCACAACGGTATTGAGAAAAGCAATTCGAAACGTACTTTTTGTGCGTCTTTCCTCGGTGGTGCGAGGAAACTGATGAGATAGCCGAATTAGCCTCCCACATTATTTCCACAAAATTCATTTTGGTCGCCGCCAGATCAGCGAAGGCGATTAATTGCAGCTCTGGCGCTCAATATCTGCTTCGATCGCCCATTCCGAAGCATCTGGAGTGATGCATCCTCCTTGTTGCTCGGAACATGCGTGCGTAGCCGTAGACTCTCAGAGCCTCGTCAAAGAACGGCGGGTACCCAATATCGGCACCTCACAAAATGCCTCGGCGTACTCAACCAGCACGCGCGCGCCCCAATGTTCCCCTTGCCGCCTCGCCATACGATCAAAATAGTCGATAGGTTGACTAGCATGCTCTGCAAGGGCGCCCAATTTTCGATCCATATGAGCAGACACATCAACGATATGCGTCGCTTTAAACGGGCCGGTCGACAATATGGAATTGTAGGTGTCGCAATAAAATAGCGCTTCTGGCAATTTGTGCTCAATTTTCAATCCAAGGATCGCCCGTGAAACGCGTTGAGAGACGTCCGCATGATCGGGATGAGTGTCATCTCGGTGGTGAGTCACCAATAATCGAGGTTTGAGTGATACTAGCTTATCCCTCAAGGCTTCTGTTTCATTTGCAAAGGTTTCGACGGTGGCGCCAAGCATTTTCGCGCCTTTCCTTGCTTCGTCGAGGCGACTTTTCGGTTGCGAGTCCGGAATCAAAATTGTGCAAGGACCGACTTGATGGTGAATCAAAAGCAAGCCACCTGCCCATATCTCGGCGTCATCGGCATGCGCCATGACACAAACCAGTTCGCGCTTATGCATCAATCCATTCCAATTAGGCTTAGCACCTCGCGCGCGGCCGGTAACTCACTCGAAGAGATGTCTTGAATGAGATCTGATGGCGGCGGTTCCGGCCTTAACTTGATAAATCGAGCCAAGCTCTGGAAGTCATCCCAGTCATCGGCTAGCCGATCGCTCAAAGCACAAATGCCATCTGAAGCAATCGGCGCGTCTAAGGGTAGGCCAGAGCGTATGATTTGCTTTGCTCGTTTTGGCCCAATTCCTTTAATTCCCTTGATATTGTCGGACGGGTCGCCAGTCATCGCGCGATAGTGAACCCAGTCTCGCGGCTCGATCCCAAACCTTTCGGCAATGTACACCGCATCCACTAGTTTCTGCTCCGTTTTCATTTGCGTGTTAATGATCTTCACCCGATCATCGACCAATTGATAAAAATCTTTATCAGCCGAGAGAATTCGCACGGGACGTTTAGGAGACGTGGCACAGATTCCCGCAATAAGATCATCTGCCTCAATTGTTTCGCTTTCAATACACTTGACCCGCAGGGCCGAAAGCGCAGAAAAGATGTACTTCAAGTTCGCCAAGAAACTTGTCTCAATATCTTCCCGATTGCTCTTATAGTCCGTCAGTTCTGATTTGCGCGTGGACGCGGCGTTCTGGCCATCGAAAACACAAATCAACTCATATTCACCTTCGACCTGGCGCAGCGCTTTTCTCACCAATGCGAAAAAACCGAATATGCACGTCACGTCCCTCTTTTGCGAATTGAGAATGCGCGCCGGAAACCCATATTCCGCGCGAAATACAAAGTTCATCCCATCAACTATAGCGATCGTTCTTGCTGCCATATTAGATCTGCTTTACGAGGCGCACCCCAATTCCCCTGGATCGCACCTCTTCCGGCGCGACATTGATAAATTTGATCCGCGCATGAACGGGGCGAGAGCGATAAGAGCCACCTCTAATAATTCTACCACGATTGAGCATTTTCGTATTCGTCCACTCCCAAACACCACCGCCAACGTGTTGAACGCCCTGCAACGTAGGGGTGGCGAGTGTATCGCGCAGGTTCGGGCAAGAGTCTAACTCGCTACGATTCAACACAGCGTCTCTCGTCCGCCATTCCCGATCGCCCCACGGATATTCGCGGAATGTGCCCCGACTAGATGCCATCCACTCCCATTCCGAACTCGACGGTAAACGAGCTGAATGGTCAGCCGCAACTTCCACCGCAGTGAAATAGTTTAATTCAGTCGCCGGAGCGATGTACCGGTCGCAATGGATAGGAAGCTTGGTCCACAGCAAATCTGGAATTATCCGAGTTCGTCCTCGGTCGCCATAGCGCAGCAAGCCGCCTTCAACAGGCACCCATTCAATCACAGTAAGAATAAATCCTCTAAATTGGGCTTATTGATTAAACTAAAGCGATCCTGCGCCAATTTAAGCGATCGTTCCGACATGGAACGAACGACGTTGGATATGGTTGCTTTTCCTTCCTCTTCTCCATGGCAAAAAATTACATAATCATCGCCAAATCGCACAACTGGCAAGGCTTCCAACAGTTCATCGATCTCTGTTAGGCACACGTTCGTCATGAAGGGTGATAATCCTGTTCCCGCGGAGACAATGCTTGGCAATGGTTCAAATATGGCCTCGATATAGCCAAGCAGCGTTCTGTCTTTCACGATGCGTTTGAGCGTTTCAAACGCCGCCAGTCTTGAAAAACCAATCGTACCGCACGGGATATCAAATGAAACCACGGTCCCATAGTCGGCTAGATATTCAGACGCTCTTCGAAGTGCCGTCAGGCGATTTCGCGAGGCGCGCCACCCCGACGCGAAGTCCTTGAATAAGTACCGATCCGCGATCGGCTGGAGTACACTCTTGATGACTCGATGAACGATTCGATCCTCAAAAGTCGGGCAATGCGCAACGAACGTTTTTCCTGTGAAAGAACTGACTTCAATCGTACTGTAACCGCTCGGACGCCAATCGCCACTGGCGAGCGTTCGAGACAGGCGCGACAGATTTGCATTCAATTGCCGCCGGTATGACTTCCAATCGACGCCGTCTACTCCTGCCCGGCCTCGTCTTAAACCGCATTGTCGAGCAGCGATGTACAATCTTGCTTTCGACGAAATCAGGCTTGTTAAACTGTGGATCTGCATTGTTTTGTCCACTAGCATAGAATTGCCCTATTCAGGCACGATCATTGACCCCTATTCACACTCTGGGTCTTCTAAATCATGAAAACGACCTGGATAGGGTTCGAAATGAAGAAAAAATGGACGTTTTGCTTGTAAATCCGTGTGGTATGGACCCCAGATACCCGCTTTACATGCCAAGTGAAAACCTTGGTCTGTGCTATCTCGCGTCCTTTTTGCGAGAGAACGGCCATACCGTTCAGATTGATGACCTAAATCTCACTGAAACTTGGCATTCTGATTCAGAGTATTTCGAACAGCTGGAAAACTATGCTCTCGTCGGGATCTCCGCATCATCCCACATGCTGGTCTGGGAAACGATGGCACTTGCAAAACAATACAAAGAAAAACTGCCGTCAGCCCACGTCACGGTCGGCGGGCACTTTGCAACGTTTCAACACAAATCTTTGCTTTCTGAATGCAAAGCAATAGACAGCGTAGTTCGCGGAGATGGCGAGCAGATCATTTTGGAGCTCGCCGACGCATTGACGGCGGATCACCCATTGGGCGATATACAAGGACTGTCATTCAATACAGGTTCCGGCGAGGTGGTCGCAAATCAACCGCGGACAGCATTGGCTGACTTAGACCATCTACCTTGGCCATCGCGCGATACGCTCGGGCAGATCGCCAAACGTGGTCATGCGTGGGCCACTCAAATTTGTTCAAGTCGAGGGTGCTACGCGAATTGTTCATTCTGCGATATTCGCGCGTTCTATGGACCGAATTGGCGAGCACGATCGGCAGAAGACGTCGTCGCGGAAATCGAACACCTTTACAACGAATTCGGATCTACTCTGTTTCGCTTCACCGATGATGAATTCTTGGGCACATCAAAGCATGGCATGCCGAGGGCCGAGCGCATTGCTGACTTGCTAATCGAAAAGGACCTGCCAATCGAACTCATGATCGATGCGCGGGCCCCATCGGTCAAACTCGAACTGTTCGAAAAACTCAGAAGAGCCGGCGCCGTCGATTGTCTCATCGGTATTGAATCAGGAACTGACCGTATCCTCAAACTCTATCATAAAGGGGCAACCGTCGAGAAAAACATTGAAGCCATCAATGTCCTGAAACAAACGGGCATGTCCCTCAACCTAGCCTTCATTATGTTTGATCCGCGGATGACTTTTGCGGAGCTAGAGCAGAACTTTAGATTTTTGGAGGCACAAGACATCACAACGGTCGACAGCCTCGGAAGCTGGCTTTGGCCCTTGCATGGTACGCCCGCCATGAAAGAGATCCGAGAACTTGGTCTCGTGATCAATGAAAACCTGGAGGGCCTAACTTATTCGTTCATGGACCCGCGAGTAGGACTGGTATTTGACGCCGTTTCACGATTGAAAGAAATTGGCAAACGCCTCGACCTCGAATTGTTCCGAGCAAGGCGAGACGCGCAGAGACCCATCGCTGAAATCGCCCGCGCAGAGGACGCGAAACTCAAGCTGTGGAAGGCAACCTTCCAGTCTCTTTTGCAGGACCCAACGGCGAAAGTGTACGACGCATTCGAAACTCAATCGCATCAAATCGAACAGGATTTTTTTCATGGCTAAACCCCAAGTGTTTTTGGCGGGTCCGCTTTTCAACGAAATGGAGTTGGCGCGAAATCTTGAACTGGCAGAGTGGTTGAGAGCAAATAAAATTCCGGTGTTTCTGCCGCAAGAAGATGCGGGATTATCGTACAACGAAATGACCGACGCCACGGATCAAGCAACCAGAAAGCTCATCTTTGAGCGAGATATCGAAGCGATCCAGGATTCAGCTGTGTTTCTGATTCTATTGGATGGTCGCGTGCCTGATGAAGGCGCGTGTGTTGAACTTGGTGTCGCTTGGGCAAACAAACGTGTTTGTGTTGGGTATAAAACAGACTTTCGCGCGTTGGATGTAAATGGCGATAATAACATCATGATCGATTTTGCTTTGTCCCAAACGTATTCCACCAGGGAGGAACTGCTGGCAGGCCTTCAAAGAATGTTTCAATCGCTTAGATCGAATGAGCGATGAACGTGACAAGTCGTTCGGCTACCGACGTTGATCGATAGTTCGCGGCCAATACGGGGCCCTTGGGATTGCGTTTGATCAAATCGCCGCGGGCAATCAGCGTCGACATCGCTTTAGCCAAGGCTTCTGGTGCGTCTGTGTCCACAAAATGTGCATATCCGTTCAGTAAAGTACCCAGATTTCCAGACTTGGTGGAGATGACGCTAACGCCGCGAGCCATTGCCTCCAGCGCGATCATCCCAAAACTCTCATAGTATGATGGAATGACCACCAAACCGACCTCGTCCATCGTTGTGCGGACGCGGTCCCAGCCAATTTCCTCTTCGACACGCAGTTTCAATTTCGATTCTGTCAGCGCATTCCGAACCCGCTGAAGCAGCGCTTTCTCCCGATCATTCGAACCAAAATGGAAGCGTCCGCCAAAAAAAACAATCTCTGCTTCTTGTTCGGATCGAACTGTTCGGAGTGCACGTAAGAAGTCGTCAAACCCTTTTTCAATGGTCAGTCGCCCTCCGAATAAAATTTTTGCTTTCGGTGGACTGCCCGCGTCGAATTCAACTGGGCGAATGGAATTTGGAATCACAGCTTGGTGGAGCTGACATGATGGAAATAGTTCGCGAAATTTATTCGAAACATCTTCGCTCACAAAGGCCACGGCATCAAATTTCTCTTCGATATCAAAATCGAAATATTGGCGACCGATAACCATGTGAACCAACAACGATGTTGGCACCAACCGTTTGGGATTGTCCACGATATGATGAACGATGCCCCACAAAGGATCGATAACGAGCAACCGATCCGGTTGAAAATCCCTCAACGAATGATCAAAGTCAGCCCGTATTTCTCTTCTTTGGTCACGATAATTGTTCAAAATGGCATCGTCTATCTGGCTGGGGTCGATCGGAAATTCCTTAATCAGGTGATCTGAACGATAGACTCGCGGCGTCTTCGACGTGAACTCCGCCGCGTCCAATTCGCCGCCGAGTCTTCCCGTGAAGATAGCCACCGCGTGACCGAGCTCCAATAAGCCATCGACAAGATTGACCATGGATCGTTCAACCCCGCCGAATAGATGCGTGCCGAACGTGAGGTGGCAAACTAGTATGCGCATCAATCCATTCTCAACCGTCTATGCTTAGTACAGAACAATCACATACCAATCCGCCACCGGAGATGCACGCGCCGGCTATTCTTGTTCCTTCCAAAGCTCAATCAGTTCGAACCGTGAAAACAGGCCCATTTGAGATCGGAAACTCACGACCGTATGCAGACATCCATTGCAACATAGTCTGTTTGTCGCGTCGACGGTCTAGATGAAACGGGTGACGATTCCGCACGCAAAACCGCCGAAATGCCTCGCGATGCGAACATTCGCAAAAAATCTCGAGGGTTTCATCAAACGCATCGAACACCCATTGCAGACTTGTGCCGTGAATCCCCGCTTTTGAGCCGGTTTTCCAGTTCGCAACGACGATCACGGCCGATTCTTTTTGAACACGAGCTTTTAGAATCTTCTCGCTCCTTAAGGCGACGCATGCATGCTCGTCCAACGTCGTGACGGGGTTAGAAGCGAACAACTCCTCGAGGATCTCATCCTTGTCCACGTACGGCAGGTTTAACTCGCCCGATAGTTTCGCCGCCATTGTCGACTTGCCGCTTCCAGGCAAGCCGGTGATGATGATGGCGAGCTTGTTCATCCCCGCACAGAGAACTGAGTTGCCACACAATGCAATCCTGAATTTGAACCGTAACAAACGCCAACCATTCGAACATCACTCGCCGACGCTTTTCCAACCAATCTGATCTATGAAACGTTCGCTCGACTATACTGCCAACGGAATGACAAAGTGCAGCTTCGTTTTCATCTCAATGGAGTTCGATCTGGTTTTCCGCCCAGGCCCGAAAGCTTGCTCTTTAACCATCATTCTAGCCATTTGCAGATGCGCTAGGCAATCAACGTTGACAATCGAGCGGGACTCTCGAGTGACGTTGAAAGCAGACTTAAACATCTCTGGGAAGCTAACTTCAATGGGCATTGGGCAGCAAAAACTCTGCCCACTCATCCATCAGCTTTCGGCGCTGTTCAAGACGATCAGACCTCTGATACGCACGCTCAACGGCGCTTCCGACCGAGTGCCCAAGCGAAGCCTCTTTGACATCCCAAGTCGCGTCAGATTCATTCTCAGCCCAGGTTCGAAAACTCGATCGAAATCCATGCGGGCGGGCATCATAACCGCTTTTCCTCATGAACATGGACATTGCCATGTTCGATAGCGCTTTTCCTCGCACGGTGGGAAACAACCATTCATGATCATTATTCGCTCGAGTTTGTCGAATAACGTTCTCTGCGGCTTTGGACAACGGCACTCTATGTTCACGGCCTGACTTGGTTCGTTTGGCTGGGATGATCCAGGTGTCCCCTTCGATCTCTTTATAGGTGGCCAGTCGCACTTCGCTCGTCCTAGTCGCTGTGAGTATCAACAATTGGAGAGCTCGGCACGTTACGGCCTGTTTCGTCGATAGTACTTGGTAGAACGCCGGAACCTCGGCGTAGTTCAACGCCGGCACATGCTTAGGAACGTGCTTTTGCTTGCCGAGAAGTGCTTTAGCTTTCGCAGTCGCTTGAAGATCGACGTCCAAGCCAAGCGCAGCGGCATACTGTAGTGCGATATTCAAACGACCGAGCACTTTCTTAGCTACCGCTGGCTGCGTTGTCCAAAGCGGCGCCAGTACTGATTTCGCAACGTGTTGATCTATCGATTCAATAGCGTGAGATCCAATCTTGGGAATAACATGCACGCGCAAAGGGGACAGCCATTGATCGGCGTTTCTGGCACCCTTGAGTTCGGCTTTCTTCGCCTCAAAACACTCGGCGATCACCTCGGCGACCGTTTGATGCTTAGGCGCGAGCCGAGCCTTTCGTCGCTCTTCAATCGGATCGATACCGTCCCGGACCGACCTTCGCGCGTTGTACGCGCGTTCCCTTGCTTCAGCGATGGACACGTCGGGCCATCTTCCCAGGCCCATTTCGCGCCGTCGACCTCGAATTACAAACCGCAGAATCCATTTCCCATGGACCTTGTTTCGTTTGATTAGCCATAGACCCTGGCCATCAGAGAACTTCCCCGGTCCGAGGCTTTTCGCTTTCATCGTGTTTAGAGCATTGTAGAGCACAGCCCACCTTTTTTATTTAACACTGGACCACCCTTTGGCCCCTAAATCAAGCTGCGTTGCGATGAGCCGATATTTCTCGCTATGAGAAGCATAACGACATAATTATCTGATTCTTTTTATGTTAATTGTGACCGTATGTTCACATATGCGAAATTTTCAGGTACGCGTCCCCGAAGCGCCACTTCTCCTTATAGTTGAATAATCGGCGTCTCCCCTCGCCCTATGGCGGGTAAAATTCTGCCGATACGGGTAAAACTGGCCGAAAATGCCAAACCTGCGCGCGACCTCGCAGCGGCAATAATTGCCCCTTTTTTGAGCCGGATGCCCAATCCCTACGGGTGGTCTCGATTTTGCTTGGCGCTGCTTATGAAGAGTAAGAGCTCAGCCCCCCCGACCAGATTTCTCGGCTTGGATTTTTTGCGTGGTTTTGGAGCGATCGGCGTTGTCGTCGGTCACTCGACCATGGGCGCTTTGTTCATGTCGACCTATTTGGCTGTCGACTTCTTTCTCGTTCTATCAGGTTTCGTTCTGACCAAGGCCTATTTCGACAAGCCAAGCCTGGATCTGCCAAAATTCATCTGGCTTCGTTTCGCCAGAATGTATCCGCTGCATTTCCTGACTTTGATGGTGATGATGATCCTCACCCTGTTTGCGGCCAATGAGTTTTACGCCTGGGCCTTCCTCAAACACGGGCTGCTCATCCACAGTGTCGGGATTGGACCGTTCTATACGATCTACAATTATCCCTCCTGGACGATCTCAACCGAGTTCTGGATCAATGTCTGGGTGGCGCTCGCATTCGTCTATCTGGTCAAAACGCGATTCTTGCTCTTCGCCATCGTCTGCGTTGTGTCGATGTATCTATTGTTCATATCGATCGAGCGTCTCGACATCACTTACCAACCGATTGCCTTCGGCCTGAATGGCGGTCTGGTGCGCTGTACGGCGGGTTTCCTGATCGGCGTCGGGGTCTATTACATCTATAAAAGATGGACATGGCCGATCCCGCTATGGGCCAAGCTGATGGCCTTCTCTTTCTTCTGGTTCATTTTGATCGGACCAGACTTTTATGGACGGTACGGGGTCCTGGTGCTGCCGATTCTCGGCGTAGTCTTGTTCTGCTTCACGGATCCGAATTCAAAATTTGACCGGATCCTCGGACGATTCAAATATCTCGGGGACATCTCCTACTCGATCTATCTCGTCCATATGCCCATTCTCAAAACGGCAGAGTGGATTGGCCGAGATGCATTTGGGATCGAGGACTTTTTCCCCATTCGAACGCATCCGCTTTTCGTTATTTGCTTCGTGATCGTATCCGTGATCGTCGCGCACTTTACCTACAAGTTCTATGAAGCGCCTCTGTACAAAACGATGCGGACCTGGCCGAACCGTTTGAAGGAATGGCGTACGGCGCGCAGCGGCTCTGTGTCTTCGGAGAAGTAAACACGGCGTGCCTGCAAACTCAGCCAACGCTGAGCTATTCTGGCGCATCCGATTTCAAACGAATAGGCGGACACGCCTTGCGGGCTCGAAAGATCTTTCTGGAATCAATCGCAATGCCCGCTTCGCTGAGCATATTGCGGCCAATCAGAAGTGGGTAGTTGAACCCCGTCCGATCGGCGAGATTGACCTCACCCTGGACCTGAATGCCGCCAATACAGAGCTCCATATTGACGACCGGGCGGACAATCGACCCACCCCCGCGACGCCGGATTGACACCCAGCGCACCACAGGCTCGGTAAAGATCACCTCCTTGCCCCGCCGACTGGTCAGCTTGAACGTGATCGTCTGCGGCATCGGATCATCCATCGACATATCGAATATGGGATCAACTTCGTCGCCGGGCGGGTCGTCTGGGGCGTCGCCGCTGAGCATGATTGAGGCGTCGGGATCTTCATCCCCAAGCAGATCCGCCATCTCCTCGTGCGGATCCGCGTCGACGGCGCGCGCCGATGGCAGGATTTCAGCGTGGATCGATGTTGTCTTGGCACCGCTATCGAGCTTGGCCCGCATCAACAGACCATTCGGCATGACCCGCGCATGCTCCAGCCATCCCCGCGTGTGGATTTCCGGCTGGGACTCCGCTGCGACAGGCGCGTCCGTGGTGCTCGACAAGGCGATGGCGAGCGACAGAAGAATCGATTGTCCAAACATAGCCGCGCCTCATCCTGCATTTTTGCGGCAGCAATTAGGCAGGCATGGCAATCCGGCGATAGACCAAGTCGGCATAATCATTGACCAGCGCTTCTGACGTGTGGCCCGGCGTATATTTGAATTCGCCGATTTCGGCTACAGGAGTAATTTCAGCCGCCGACCCGGTGATGAAACACTCATCGAAAGTGCCCAATTCCTCCGGCATAATCACGCGTTCGATCACCTCGATCTGGCGTGCTTTGGCGAGTTTGATCGCGGTCTGGCGGGTGATCCCATTCAGGAAACAATCGGGTGTCGGCGTGTGTAGCGCGCCATCGCGCATGAAAAAGATGTTCGCCCCCGTCGCTTCTGCCACCTGACCGCGATAGTCCAGCATCAGTGCATCGGCATAGCCTTCATTTTCGGCGGCATGCTTGGACAATGTACAGATCATGTACAGGCCCGCGGCTTTTGCATGGCACGGCGCTGTGAGCGGATCAGGACGGCGATACATCGCGTGCGTCATCCGGATGCCTTGCATCTTGTCTGCGAAATAATCGCCCCATGCCCAGACCGCGACCGCTAGGTGGATCGTATTGTTCTGCGCTGAAACACCCATCATCTCGCTGCCACGCCAAGCAAAGGCGCGCACATAGGCGTTCTCCAGCCCGGACTTGGCCAGCGTCTCTTCCTTGATCTTCTCAAGCTCATCGACCGAAACGGGCAAGTCGAATCCCATGATCTTGGCTGAATTCGCGAGGCGCTCGGAATGGCGCCGCGAGGCATAAATTACGCCCCCATATGCGCGTTCCCCTTCGAATACGCAGGAGGCATAATGCATGGCGTGAGTCAGCACATGAACTTTCGTGTCCCGCCATGGGACGAACTCACCATCCATCCAGATATAGCCGTCGCGATCATCATAGGCTTGGTCTGCCATTGGCTTTTTCCTGTCTTGCACTTTTACTCAATTCACGGGCATTCTCAGATCACCATGGTGAATGTCAACCAAATACGGGCGAATGCGCCCGGGTTCGATCCGCGACTTTTTCTCCGCGATGAGGAATTGGATTACGGAATAGCGCTGCTTCTAGCCGGAGAACGCGCATTGATGAAGGCTGCGAGTGAGATCTCGCGTGATTTTGACCTGCCGCAATTGGCGGCGCGGGTCTTGATCACGATTCGATTTCAACCCGGCCAAACTGTGTCTGAGTTGCGCCAGCAACTCGACGCCACGACGCCAACCCTTGCTCGAATTCTGGGTGATCTCGATCAACGCGGCTTCATCGAGCGTCGCCAACGCGATGATGGCGACCGCCGAACCCGGTGTCTCTTTTTGAGCCATGAAGGCAAGCGCGTCACGGATCCGGCAACATTATCGATGCGGGACCGGTTGCGGTCTGCTTATCGCACGGCCGGGTCTGGCGCTGTTGGCGGCGTCCGCGCTGTGTTAGAGGCGCTGATATGAGTGGTGAAACCCATCTTCTGGTGGTCGATGATGATGACCGCATTCGTGAGTTGCTGAAACAATATTTGACCCGCGAGGGTCATAGCGTCACCACGGCGCCAGATGCGGCCGGCGCCCGCAAACTGTTTCAAACCTTCAGTTTTGATCTTGCCGTTCTGGATATCATGATGCCCGGGGAAGACGGCCTCAGCCTGCTGAAAGCGCTGCGCGCCGATGGCAATGAAACGCCGGTCATGCTGCTCACGGCGCGGGGCCAGGCCGATGACCGCATTGAAGGACTAAGGCTTGGCGCAGATGATTATCTGCCAAAACCATTCGAGCCTGAAGAACTGGCGCTTCGCGCCGCGGCGATCTTGAAACGCAGTCATGTCCCGCCACCGCCCGAAGAAGTTGAAATGTCGGGCCTGGTATTTGACCCGGGTAAAGGATTGCTGCTGGGGCCTGATGGTCATATCCGACTGACCGACAGCGAGCTGCAATTGCTGACACTGCTCGCGCGCAAACCGGGCGAGCCCATTTCACGGGAAGATCTGGCGGCGCAGGCCTCAAACGGCACTGAGCGCAGCATTGACGTGCAGGTGACGAGATTACGCAAGAAAATCGAGCCTGACCCGAGGAACCCCATTCACATTCAGACCGTGCGCGGTATCGGATATCGCCTCATGCCAGACTGATTAAAGGGACGATCTCCATGCTAAAACTTCATCACCTGCGCGTCGGACGCTCGATCTTCACCGTCTGGCTTCTGGAAGAGCTCGGCGCGGAATACACGATGGATATTTATGACCGCAACGAAATGGGACGCGCGCCACCAGAGCTGAAGGCCGCGCATCCGCTCGGCAAATCACCAGTGATTGATGATGACGGGTTCGTGCTGGCAGAGTCGGGCGCAATCGCCTTGTACCTGCTCGAAAAGTTCGATCCGGACAACAAGTTTGGCCCGCCCGATGATGCCAAAGGCCGGGCCGAATGGATGCAATGGCTGATGTATACCGAAGCCTCTGCCTTTGCCCCAATGTTGATCAAGCTGCTGCTCTCGCGCAGTGAAGATAAACCGCCCATCTTCGACATGTTCGCCTCTGGCGAAGTGGCGCTGCAGCTCGGCTATGTCGAAGCGAGATTGGCCGATCGCGACTATGTAATGGGCGCGTCCTTCTCAGCCCCGGATATTGGAATGACCTATATCGCTGAAATGGCCGAGCGGCTCGGCGAATTGCGTCCGTATCCAAAACTGAGCGCGTACCTGGCCCGAAACAAAGCAAGGCCCGCTTTTCAGCGAGCCTTGGAAAAAGCGGGTGGCTAAGCGCCAAGCTGCCGTATTTGATCTTTGAGATAGAGCTTCTCGCGTTTTAGGCGTTTGAGCTCGATGGCGCATGGATTGGGGCGTTTGTTTTCCGCTTCCACCCGTCGGTCGAGTTGACCGTGGTGGCGCTCAAGGGCCCGCAATCGCGCGGCCGCGCGACCCGTGGTGATCGATCCGCCTTCATTCTCCCAGCGATCAAGATCCGGCATACTCGACCTCCTTAGCTCTTGCCGCGGCGAATGCGACGCCGACGCCAGCCGCGACGCGATTCCGATTTCGGGGTTGGCTCTGCGGTGACAAAATCATCGACCTCTCCAATCGCATTGACGGGCAGCCCTGCCTGATCGATCGATGCGGGGCTTTGAATCGTTGAGTTTGCTGCGATTTCGTTCGTACGAAACATCATTTCGTCCTTCCATCTTGACTGAGGAGGAAATGGGACCAGATATGTGATAATTCTAATCTAAATATACTGAATTATTGATAGCTCAGGACTATTTATGCGCCCTACGCTCCGCCAGCTCCAATATATAGTCGCCGTTGCCGATACAGGCCGGTTCCACGAAGCCGCCAAACGGCTCCATGTCAGCCAACCCAGCCTGTCAGCGCAGATCGCTGAGGTTGAAAAACAGCTCGACGTTCAACTGATTGAGCGCGGTCGAAACGGGGCCTTGATGACCCCGCTTGGCGATGATTTTGTGCGACGCGCGCGGCTGATCCTGCGTGATGTCGAGGACCTAAAATCCGCTATGCAAGTCAGCGAAGACGCGTTCGCCGGACGAATTCGCCTTGGCGTATTGCCTTCGGTCGGCCCCTATTTGCTGCCGCCCGTGGTGACTGACCTGCACCGCTCCTATCCCAGCTTGCGATTGATTATTCAGGAACACTGGGCCGAAGGATTGGATCGCCTGATCATGGAAGGCGCGCTGGATTGCGGCATTTCCACACCGGACGCCCATAAGGAGCTCGCCACAGCCAAACTGTTCGAAGAGCCTTTGTGGATCTGTACCGCGCCAGATGACGAACTTGCTGGCCAAGGCGCCGTCCAGGTCGACGCTTTGAAGGGCCGCGAATTGCTGAGCGTCGGGCAAAGCAATCGCTTGAGCGAAACCGTCGGCGAGCTGGCTGACATTGCCGGCGCAAGCATGAGCGGCGTTTTCACTGGAACCAGTCTCGACGCCATTCGACATATGTCAGCGACCGGCGCCGGTATCGCCATTCTGCCAGCCATTTACGCCCTGTCTGAAGCCCGCCGGGATGCGGATCTGGTTTTGCGCCCGCTGGATCATCCGCTCGCGACGCGGACGGTTGCACTGGTGTGGCGCCCAACCTCGCCGCTGGAGCCCAGTTTCCAGAAGATTGCCGAAATCCTGCGCCAGGATGCCGAAGCCATCCTCAATGAGCCTGCGGTTTGATCGCGGCTCTACCCAATCAAGTTGCGCCCGCTTATAGAGTCTCTCGTGCGTGATCACACTCACGATTGGGAAGGTTAGACGATGAGCGGGTTTCGCCTGCGGGACTATACACCGAAGAGCCTCTATGCCCGGCTCGCCGCGCTCGTCATGCTTCCAGTGATTGCGATCTTCGCGATCTTCGCGATCTATTATTATCAAGAACACATTCGGGACGTGAACGAAAAACTGTCCCAATCCATCGCGCGTGAAGTCGGATTGATCGTAGGGGTGTGTAGCGACCCGGCCCACACGCCCGAACGCGAAGTGATCATTGAGAGCCAGCTCGGTCTACGTTTCGATTGCGCGTTCGAAAACGGCATGACCTGGCCAGAAGGGGCGCGCGCACGGTTCAGTTATGATGACGTGCTGCGCGGGCAATTATCCATCGTCACGGGTTATCCCGTCCAAGTCCGCGTAATCGAAGCCGGCAGCGTGCTGGACTTCAGATATCTCGAACAGGCTGAAACCGTTCGCGTGGTGGTCGACCGAAAGCGTGCCCTCGCCGCAAACACCCACTTCACCATAGTCTGGGTCTTGCTCGGGGCGCTATTCATGCTGACGCTGGCCTTCGCCTTCCTGCGCAATCAAGTGCGGTCCATCTTGCGCCTGACAGAAGCGGCGAAAGCATTCGGACGCGGCCGCGATTTGCCCGGTTTTCGGCCCAGCGGCGCCACCGAGATCCGCGACGCGGCGCGCGCCGTCACTGATATGCGAGCGCGCCTCACCGCCTTCACCGATCAGCGCACAGCCATGCTGGCGGGCGTCAGCCATGACCTCCGAACCCCGCTGACGCGATTGAAATTACAGCTCGCCATGATGGAACAGTCCGAGGAAATCACCGGTGCGCGTTCAGATCTCGATGATATGTCAACCATGTTGGACGAGTATCTCGCCTTTGCCAGCGGCGAAGAAGGCGAGCGCGCGGAAGAGCTTCGCCTGGATCATGTCACCCGCACAGTGACCGAGCGGATCGATGGCGCGGACGTGGTCGAGGCGGTAAAGATCTTCCTGACAGCGCGCCCGATGGCACTCAGCCGAACGCTGAGCAATCTGATCAGCAATGGGGTCGGCTATGGTGACCGCTGCGAGGTCAGGCTGATCAAGGGACCGCGCATGGCGGAAATCCTGATCGACGATGATGGACCCGGCATTCCGCAAGACAAACGCGAGGATGCGTTCCGACCCTTTCATCGTCTCGAAGACGGGCGCTCGCAAAATGTCGCCGGCACCGGACTTGGTCTGACATTGGCGAGGGACTTTGCGCGCGGGCATGGCGGCGATATACGTCTGGAGGATAGCCCGCTCGGGGGGCTTAGAGTTCGCCTGCGCCTGCCCTATTGATCAATCATCAGTTTCGGCGGCTTGCTTTCGCTTGCCGCGTGCGCTCAGCCATTCCAGCCGTTCTTCAATCTTGATCAACTCGGCGTCGAGGGCGGCCATCGTGCGGCTAAGGTCCGGACTGGTTTCTTCTCGCCATGCCCGCTCCGCTTGCGCAATGGCCCAAGCGAGCGCGGTGAGCTGAACACCGCGCGGGAGCTTGCTGGCGCCGTCCAAACCTGCACATGCGAGCGCCCATTTGGCCGTCGCAGCGCGGGCTTTCAGTCTAAGTGCCAGACCATCAAACGACCGATCCCGCCAGCGCAAATAGGACATGGCGCCATCCCGCACCTCTTCCATCGCTTCGAACCGCATCATGATGACATCGAACAAACGGGTGCGCGCCGTCTCATCCTTGTCCGTGGAGCCTTCGCTCATACTAGCATCGAAAAAGGGCTCCACCGCCTCGGTCAAATCTTCCTTGTCTGCGACGCCATGAAAGTCTTTGAGCTCTAATCCGGCTTCTTGCGCGATCTCTGCCAGGGACAGACGGCCCCATTTCTCGGTCTCAGCAAGGTTCAAAGCGGCGCGGACACCTTTGTCGATGATCTTGCTGGCTTTCATTCGGTTTCTCTCGACAGTTCGACATCGCGGGCAATGGCAGCGCCAATAGCATCCTCAAACAAAGATGGCATTGCCGTTTCGGACATCAAGACGTCCAAGGCCGCCTGCGTCACGCCGTTCGGGGAGGTGACATTGCGCCTGAGGGTCGCCGCATCTTCGACAGACGCCTCCATCAATGCGCCAGCCCCTTCGACCGTCTTACGCGCAAGCCGCATGGCGAGATCGGCGCCCAAACCATGTGCAGCGCCAGCGGCGGCCATCATTTCGACCAGCAGGAAACCATAGGCCGGCCCTGCGCCCGAGAGGGCCGTGACCGCAGACAGCAATCCTTCATCGACGGGCCCTTCGACACTGCCGAGCGGGCTGAGCAAGCCTTTCAACGCTGAAATCGCAGCTTCGTTCGTTCCACGCGGTGCGGAAAGTACGGTGATACCCTTGCCGATCAGGCCCGGCGTGTTCGGCATCGCGCGAACAACGCTCGACGTCCCCAGCTTGGCTTCCAAGGTCTCCAAAGAGACACCCGCCATGACCGATAGGACTAGAGTCTCAGGCGACACGCGTTCGGCAATGCTCGCGGCAAGGTCTCCAAACATTTGAGGCTTTACCGCGACAACCAGAATGTCGGTGCTCTCAACCGGTGGGTTCAAGCGGACCCGGCCCGCATCGGCCCAGCCCTGGACCAGATCCGAGACTTGTGGATCGACAATGTCGATCGAGCCGCCTCGGCCAGCCTGCAGCCAGCCGCCCGCCAGGGCGGAGCCCATCCGTCCGGCGCCGATCAAAGTAATCTTCTGCGTCATGGATTCGCTAAGTCCTGCGATGAGTTTTCAGATCTCTTGCCATTTGCGATGGCCTTAGCCCTTTTCCAGCAAGAAGTCGCTTGAAATCCGGGCCATGGTCAAAATGCTGCAGCTGTCTGTGATAATAGTTCACATATTCCAGACCCGCGAGCACGGCGGAAAACGTCGCCACCCCTTGATCCCAACCGCTGGTGAACTGCCCAGAAGTAAGCCAGCCGAAAACGACCGCCCCTGCTGCCACGACGCAGAGAAATGCTGCCGGGACCTGACACACCGAAATAAGGCGCATCGCGCGATCAAACGGATAGGCGCGGTCTTCGAGCTGGCTAAGTTTGGCCCGCCAATAATAGGCACCAATGATCAACAAAAACATCATCGGGACAAAACTGACCAGTGAAATCCAGCTCGGATTCCACTGGGCGAGCATCAGCAGAATGATCGGCATCAGCAAGACATTGCCGGCTTCCATTTTCCAATAGCCGGACAATCGCCGCTTTAGCTTGGCCGCAGCCATCTTGAGGAAATCCTACGCTTCGCCTGCCGTTTCAAACAATGCGGCTTCCAGCGCCTCGCCCGGTGTCTTACCGGCCCAGATGACGAAATTGAACGCAGGGACAAACATGTTGACCGCGTCCAAACCCGCCGCGAGGACGGCGCGGATCTCGCCGACTTCCGGCTCAACGCGATCCAGCATGGGTAGCGCGTGGCGATAGATGATGACGCCTTCATCAGCCCAATAGTCAAAATGACCGAGCCAGAGTCGCTCATTCGCCATCATCACCAATTCAGCAATCGCAGCCCGTCTCGACTCCGTCGGCTTGACGTCGAGCGTGATCGAGAAATGCATGGCCGGAGGTTCGTGACGATGGGCGAACATGCCGCCCATATCGCCCCATTTGGAGGCGGTGATGCACTGGATCGTGTCATCATCCTCATCACGCTGAAAGTCCCAGCCGGCCTCTGTCAGGCAGCTTTCGACAAGCTCCAGCGCATCGCTCTCATATGTCTGGGAACGGTCTAAGGATAGGCTCATGGGCTCCCCCTTCCGAATCAGTCAGGCCTTCTTGCCTCGGGGTGAAGCTAACCATGCCCGACTCAGCGCGCAAGAGTCTTGGTTAAAAAGCAGTGGAAAGGCCTATTTCTCGAGCGCCTCAAGGCGTTTTTCAAGCGCTTCGACGCGCTCCAGTGCCTGAACCGCGATGGCCTTAAGTGCCTCGACCTCTTCGCGACTGGCCAGGTCCATATCGGCAATCATCGCCCGGACCCGAGACTGGCCGGCCGTCTTCATTTCCTCACCCGCCGCGCGGGCTGCCCCCATGGCGCCAGTCATCAAACCGGCCAAATCATCCAGCATTGGGCTTTTCGCAGACATGTGACGGACTCCTATGTGCGTCTTGAACCTGTATCCATTTGTGCCTAGCAGATGGGAATGCAAAAGCCGACAGGAAAGACCGCCGCATGAGTCTTCTCGCAATTTCCGCCATGAGCTTTCCGGAATTCTCGCCGGCCATCTTCCAGATCGACCTGGGATTTATCGGCCTCGGCAAGTTCCCAATTCGGTGGTACGCGCTCGCCTATATTGGCGGCCTCATCATTGGCTGGCGTTATGCGCTGTCCCTGGTCAATCGCGCGGCTTTGTGGGGCGGCACCAGCCCGGCCACTCGCGACGATATTGATGACCTGCTCTTCTATGTCACGCTGGGGGTCATTCTGGGCGGCCGGATTGGCTACATCCTTTTCTATCAGCTGCCCTATCAATGGGATCAGACCATGGCCGATCCAGCCAGCCTGCTCAGGATCTGGGAAGGCGGCATGAGCTTCCATGGCGGCCTGCTTGGCGTCGCCATCGCGATCTGGATCGTTGCGCGCCAACGCGGCGTCTCCTTGCTTTCGATCGGCGATATTGCCGGGGTGGTGACGCCGATAGGCCTGTTTCTCGGACGGATGGCGAATTTCATCAATGCCGAGCTCTACGGTCGACCTGTGCCCGATGGCAGCGGCTGGGGCATGATCTTCCCGCAAGGCTTTGTGCCCGGCTCCACCCCGAGTGCCTATAATTGGCAAACCGGAGAATGGGTGTATCGCGGCGATGAAGTCGCTCGGTATCCAAGTCAGGTTTATGAAGCGGTCCTGGAAGGCCTCATCCCGGCCATCATCCTGTCGATTATGGTGTGGCGCTTCAAGGCGCTGCAGCGCCCTGGCCTGATTGCCGGGCTGTTCCTGCTCTTCTATGCCTTTGGCCGCACAGTTTCAGAACAGTATCGCGAACCTGACGCCTTTGTTGAAGGCCTGCCAGCATGGATCACAATGGGCCAAATCCTGTCCATTCCGATGTGGGTCGGCGGCGCTTGGTTGGTGTGGAACGCGCTCAAACGCACAGGCGTGATATCTAAAGCGTGAGCACCCTCAAAGACCGTCTGCTGAACATGCTGCGGGCGACCGGACCGATGTCTGTGTCGACCTATATGGATCTTTGCCTGCATGATCGACGACAAGGATATTATGCCACGCGTCCGGGCCTCGGCAGCGACTTTATTACGGCGCCCGAAATCAGCCAGATCTTCGGTGAGCTGATCGGGCTTTGGATGGCGCATGAGTGGCAGGCCCTGGGCGCGCCTGATCGTCTGAATCTGGTCGAGATCGGCCCGGGTCGAGGCACATTGATGACAGACGCCCTGCGCGCGTCAAAATCAGTCCCCGGCTTTGCCAATGCTGTGCGCCTCAATTTTGTCGAACCGAGCCCCGTCTTGCGCGCGCACCTGACGCAACAATTCGCGCCTCACGCGCCGGTTTTTCTCGATCAGCTCGACGACGTCGCGACGGATGCCCCCGTTCTTATCATTGCCAATGAATGGCTCGATTGCCTGCCCGTACAGCAATATGTGCGGGTGGGTGAGGCCTGGCATGAGCGGGTCGTCGGGCTGGACGAAAGCGGGACCCTGGCGTTTGGGCTGAGCGACCAAGCCGCCGCGTTCTCGCCGGAGGTCGACGCATCGCAATCGGAGTTTGAGCTACAACCAGGCCTCAGAACACTGGCAAACCTGATCCGGGAGCTGTTCACCCAAACGCCGGGACGCGCTTTGTTTATGGATTACGGCCCCGCCGACACCACACCGGCTGACACATTGCGGTCCTACAAAGCCGGTCGCCAAATCAGTCCCTTGAACGCGCCAGGCGAAAGCGACCTGACCTGCGACGTGGATTTTCATCGGTTGAAGCGAATTGCCGAGGCGGAGGCGCTGACGGTTCACGGGCCGATCTCACAGAGCCAGTTCTTATTGGCCTTGGGCGCAGAGGCCCGCCTCAATCAACTCGCCAAACAACATCCCAATCTCGCCGATGATCTTTATGCGGGTGTGAAGCGCCTCGTCGATCCAGCCGAGATGGGAAATCGCTTCCAAGCCCTGTGTTTATCGGCCCCTGACCTAGCGTCGCCTGCGGCATTTTAGAATGCCGTTACAAAAATCCCGCGCTATATTGACCTTCACGTTAAGGTAAGCCTTGTGTTTCTTGTCGGTCCTGCTACCTGCGGGGCAACGAAAAACCAAGCCAACTCTGGGAGTCGCCGATGAAGGTCCTCGTGCCTGTCAAACGGGTCATCGACTATAATGTGAAGGTCCGCGTAAAATCGGACCAGACCGGTGTCGATCTGGCCAATGTCAAAATGTCTATGAACCCCTTCGATGAGATTTCTGTCGAAGAAGCCGTTCGCATGAAAGAGGCCGGAACCGCGACGGAAGTCGTCGCCGTTTCGATCGGGCCTCAGCAGGCGCAAGAAACCATCCGCACCGCCCTCGCTATGGGCGCGGATCGCGGCATCCTGATCAAGACCGATGATGATGTTGAACCACTCGGTGTGGCCAAACTGCTCGCCAAGGTCGTCGAGGAAGAAGGCCCAGACATGGTCATTCTCGGCAAGCAGGCGATTGATGATGACAGCAACCAGACTGGCCAAATGCTGGGCGCGTTGCTCGGTTGGCCACAAGGCACCTTCGCCTCAGAAGTTAAAGCTGAAGGCGGCAAGGTCAGCGTCACCCGCGAGGTTGATGGCGGTCTGCAAACTGTGGCCCTGGACGGCCCGGCCATCGTCACCACCGACCTGCGCCTGAACGAGCCGCGTTATGCGTCTCTGCCAAACATCATGAAGGCGAAGAAAAAGCCGATCGATATGAAAGAGCCAGGCGATTATGGCGTCGACATCTCACCGCGTCTGACCGTGGTGAAAGTCACTGAGCCGCCGGTGCGCGAAGCGGGTGAGAAAGTCGAAGACGTCGCCACGCTGGTCGAAAAACTCAAATCTGCGGGAGCTGTATAATGGCTGTTCTTGTAATTGCTGATCACGATAATGCGTCCCTGAGCGACGCCACCGCAAAAACCGTCACGGCAGCGAAAGCCTTTGGCGGCGACGTTGATGTCCTGGTTGCCGGTAAAGGCGCTGGCGATGTCGCGGCTGCAGCCGCTGGCATTGATGGTGTCCGCAAGGTTCTGCATGCCGATGGCGATGCTTATGAAAAGCAGCTCGCCGAAGCGATGGAAGCCCTGATCGTTCCGCTGATGGACGGCTATGACGGCCTGTTCGCGCCTGCCACCACCATGGGCAAGAACGTCACCCCGCGCATCGCGGCCAAGCTCGATGTCATGCAGCTGTCTGACATTATCGGCATTGAAGGCCAGGACACGTTCGTGCGCCCGATCTATGCCGGTAACGCGATCATGACGGTGAAGTCCGCCGACGCGAAAAAGGTCGTCACCGTGCGCGGCACCGCCTTTGATGCGGCGGGTTCAGGCGGCTCTGCTGCGGTTGAAACCGTCGACGCACCTGCCGGCCCATTCAAGTCTGCTTTTGTCTCTGAAGAGATCGTAGAAAGCGACCGCCCGGAACTCACCGCGGCCAAGCGTATCGTCTCTGGCGGCCGCGCCCTCGGCTCTGCTGAAGAGTTTGAGCGCCTGATGAACCCGCTGGCTGACAAGCTCGGCGCCGCAGTTGGCGCTTCGCGCGCGGCGGTCGATGCAGGCTATGCGCCCAACGATTACCAGGTCGGTCAGACCGGCAAGATCGTTGCGCCTGAGCTCTATATCGCCGTCGGCATTTCCGGCGCGATTCAGCACTTGGCCGGTATGAAGGACTCGAAAATCATTGTTGCCATCAACAAGGATGAAGAGGCACCGATCTTCCAGGTCGCAGATTATGGTCTGGTCGCAGACCTGTTCAACGCCGTGCCAGAGCTGACCGACGCGCTCTAAGGCGGTGACCGAACTGAGATAAGAAGCCCGCGCAGAGATGTGCGGGCTTTTTGTTTTTGGGTTGGAAGGCGGAAAGTGAAAAAACTCGCCCCACGCGCGCCCTTCTCCCGATCGCGGGAGAAGGGCCGGGGATGAGGGCACCGGGGTCTCGATGCGCACGGAGACCAAGCCCGCAAACCATCTTGCCCTCACCCCAACCCCTCTCCCGCCTCCGGGAGAGGGGCCTGTCTCCGACGCACAGTCTGGCCAAGGACATCCATCCTTTCGCTTTGTTCAGATCGCGTTAGTCTCCCCTCCAGGAGGGCCTGACATGCGCGAGACGCTCGCCAAACACCTGGATCACGATCCGCACTTTGAGTGGCGCGGGCAGAATGTGACGCGCATCGAGAACCTGTCAGACATCGTTTTTGCGCTGGCTCTGGGCATGTTGTTGCTGACCGGAGCGCCGCCGCAGACCTTTTCAGAGCTGGTGCACTTCCTGATCTCGATCATCCCGGTGACCGCGAGCTTTTTGATCCTGTTTCTGATTTGGAACGCGCACTTTGTGTTTTTCCGCCGCTACGGACTGGCGGACAATACAATTGTTATGATCAACTCGGCCTTGCTCTTGATGGTGCTGTTCACCGCATATCCGCTGAGATTCATCTTTGATGGCTTATTCTGGTACATTTATGGATCAATCTCCGGCGACTATACGCAGCTGCTGGGTAAAGAAATGGATTTCGCCAATTCGGCCCGGAGCATGGCCTTTTTCGGGACAGGATATGCGGTCATCTTCGCTCTGATGAGCCTGATGTATGCGCATGCCGTCCGCAAAGCCGAGGCGATCGGTCTGTCAGCCAAGGAAATATTGCTTACGCGCCAATCGGTTTGGCGCTTCCGGGGCGAAGTGTTGATCGGTATCGCGGTCGCGCTCAGCGCCTGGCTGCTGCCAATTGGACCCTTTGCCGGGTTCCTGATGATGTTGAACTGGCCAGCCGCTTACCTGGTGACAGCTTTAGTCAAAGGTGAGGCCGAAACGCCGAAATAGAGGCACTGCGCGTCGGGTCCGCGTTTATTGGTGCGGTGTCATCGACTGAGATGCGCCACGATGCGTCGTGTGTGGGGCTGAGCTCGGTGTTCGAACAGATAGATGCCCTGCCATGTGCCGAGTGAGAGCCGTCCTTTTGAAACCGGAATGGACAAGCTCGTTTGCGTCAGCGCGGCTTTTATATGGGCGGGCATGTCATCCGGACCCTCAGCGCGATGCCTCAGGTAGGACATGGATGGATCATCGGTGTCAGGTGCGAGGCGCTTGAAGAACGCATTGAGATCATGCTGCACATCGGGATCGGCATTTTCCTGAATCACAAGGGAGCAGGATGTATGCTGGCAAAATAGGGTCAAGAGCCCCATCTCGACCCGGGCGCCGCGCACAAAAGCGTCAACGTCACTCGTAAACTCATACAGCCCGGACCCAGCCGTCGAGCATTCGAATACGGTTTGCATGGCATCCTCTCCTCGACCAACAAAAAAAGCGGCCCGAGAGCCGCTTTTTTGATTTGTCTTACGTATCCAGAAAGCTTCGCAGTTTTCGGCTTCGGCTTGGATGTTTCAGTTTGCGCAGCGCTTTCGCTTCGATCTGGCGAATACGTTCGCGGGTGACCGAGAATTGCTGGCCGACTTCTTCCAGCGTGTGATCGGTATTCATGCCGATGCCGAAACGCATGCGCAGCACGCGTTCCTCACGTGGTGTCAGCGAGGCGAGTACGCGCGTCGTGGTTTCACGCAGATTAGACTGGATCGCCGCATCGACCGGCAGCAGCGCCGCCTTGTCTTCGATGAAGTCGCCGAGGTTTGAGTCCTCATCATCGCCAATTGGCGTCTCGAGCGAGATCGGCTCCTTGGCAATTTTCAGCACTTTACGGATCTTCTCGAGCGGCAGGCCGAGCTTTTCAGCCAGCTCCTCCGGTGTCGGCTCGCGGCCAATCTCGTGCAACATCTGGCGCTGAGAGCGGACAATCTTGTTGATCGTCTCGATCATGTGCACCGGAATACGGATGGTCCGGGCCTGGTCGGCAATCGAGCGGGTGATCGCCTGCCGGATCCACCAGGTCGCATAAGTCGAGAATTTGTAACCGCGGCGATACTCAAACTTATCCACCGCCTTCATCAGACCGATATTGCCTTCCTGGATGAGATCGAGGAATTGCAGGCCGCGATTCGTGTATTTCTTGGCGATCGAGATCACCAGGCGAAGGTTGGCCTCGACCATTTCCTTCTTGGCGATACGCGCCTCGCGCTCACCTTTCTGAACGCGCTGAACGATTTTGCGATAGTCGTCGATCGGAATACCGATTTCCTGAGCCACCATTTGAATCTCGCCCCGAATTGCAGCGATTTTCTCTTCTTCGCGTGTGGTGAAGCGTTCCCACTTTTTCGACATGGCCGAGACTTCCTCGATCCATTTCGGATCAAGCTCACGGCCAAAATAGTTTTTCAGGAACTCGGACCGCGGGACGCCATGTGCATCTGCGAGGCGCATCAGCTGACCTTCAAGGCCCATCAGTTTCTTGTTGATCGCATAGAGCTGCTCAACCAATGCCTCGATCCGGGCATTGTTGATGTGCATGGTCTTCAGTGAATCAACAATGTTCGCCGAAATGCCATCATAGGTTTCCTGATCCTTCGGTGTCAGGCCTTTGCCTTCCATCCGGCGACCGACCAGCTTTTCCTGCAGCTTACGGAATTTGGCGAAGCCCGAAGCGATTTCATCCAGCTTTTCGAGCACACCTTCGCGCAGTTCGGCTTCCATGCCGGACATGGACATGGCGGCGCCTTCTTCCTCGTCCTCGCGTTCCTCGCGGGCGTGGCGCTCTTCCACGGTTTCATTCTCGCGGGCTTCGGCTTCTTCTTCGTCGAGCTCTTCTTCCTCAGGCGGCGGGTTTTCCGCGCCATAGGTGGCTTCCAGATCAATCAGGTCGCGTAGCAGGATGCGCTCATTCACCAGCTCGTCGCGCCAGACCATCATCGCTTCGAAGGTCAGCGGTGACTCGCAAAGGCCGCGGATCATTGCATCGCGGCCAGCTTCGATCCGCTTGGCGATCGCGATCTCGCCTTCGCGAGACAGCAATTCAACGGCGCCCATCTCGCGCAGATACATGCGAACCGGATCATCAGTTCGATCAGAGCCCCGCGCGTTGCCTTTTTTGGTAACGGCGCCAGTCGTGCCTGTTGTCGCCACCGCGGTTGATTTCGCCGCTGCCTCGCCTTCTTCTTCGCTATCAACGACGGTGATGCCCTGCTCAGAGAGCATGGCCATCGTGTCTTCGATACGATCTGAGGACAGCTCGTCCTCAGGCAGGACTTTGTTCAGCTGCTCAAGCGTGACATAGCCCTTGGCTTTGGCATCCTTGAGGAACTTTTTGACTTTGGTGTCGCTCAAGTCGAGGACCGGACGGTCGTCGCCTTCTTCGAGTACTTCCGCTTTGGCTTTCGCCATGTATTGCTCCTGTCCGCTGCGAGCCGCATCGCAGCATACACTTTTTATCTCGTTAAAGCCGGATCAATCCTGATCTGCTTTCTCCGCTGCCTCATTGAGACGCGCTGTGCGAGCCCTTCTCTCTGATACTAAACGGTGCCGGTAACGCGCATCCTCCGGTGTGGCAAAAGCCTCGCCAGAATTGCGGCCGGACCCATCCGTACCTTCCGGGCGTGCATACTGTTCCAGGGCGATCAGCCATTCCCGTTCCTCTGGCCCTCCGCGGGCAATCTCTGGGGTGTCGGGATAAGTTGTTAGCAGTTCTGCAGCGCGCGATTTTCCAAGGCTCTCTAAATGGTCGCTGAGTCCCTTCCGGTCAACACCTGATTCTGCAGTATTTTGACTGATCAGCGCATCGCGAATGGCCGCGACATCAGGATCCGGGAGATCAGCCACCGCTAGCGCTTCGAATCCAATCTCGGCCAGGTGGTGATGATCAACGGCGCGCACAACCAAGCCGAGCCCTCGGGTCTTGGCAGGCGCCCCTCCGCGAAGCGAGGAATCGAGGCGCTTACCACCACGCGGCGGCGGTAATCCATTGCCGCGCCCGGCTGATCTTTGTTGCCAAAGATAGTCGCGCATTCGCGCTTTCAGCTCGCGCTCATAAGCGGATTTCACAGCGCCATTTTGGATCGCGCTGGCCGCCTGCATTAGTCTTTGTTCGAGACCGGCCTGCCGCTCTGGCGTATCGACGGCTTCGGTATCGCGCTCTCGCCGCCACAGCACTTCAACCAGCGGCAGCGGTTGATCCAGCAATTTGCCCATCGCCGCGGGTCCGCGTTCACGGATCAGATCGTCTGGGTCCATGCCATCGGCCAGCAAGCAGAAGAAGATACTGCGTCCGGGCTGCAGCCCCGGCAAAGCCCGTTCAATCGACCGATAGGCCGCTCCGAGACCGGCTCGGTCGCCATCAAAACAGAGGATGGGTTCCGGACCCGCGCGCCAGAGCAAGCCAATCTGGTCTTCCGTCAGCGCTGTCCCGAGCGGCGCGACAGCATGCCCGAAGCCCGCTTCGCACAAGGCGATGACATCCATGTATCCTTCGCAGACGATCAACCCGCCCTCATCCGTCCCTCCAAAGGCTTCGCGCGCTGCCTTATAGCGATAGAGCACGCGAGATTTGTGGAAGAGCGGCGTATCGGAAGAATTGAGATATTTCGGCTTTGCGTCGGGTTGCAGGGCGCGCCCGCCAAAAGCGATGACCTGGCCGCGCGCATCCTCAATCGGAAACATCAGGCGGCCACGGAACCGATCATACGGGTCACCGCCACCGTCTTTCTCGACCGCGAGACCGGCTTCGATAATCTCGCTTTGCGAAAAGCCTTTGGCCCGCAAATGTTCAAATGTCTTGCGCCAATCGTCGGGCGAATAGCCAAGCCGGTATTTGCCCCAAGTCTCGGGTTTCAATCCCCGCCCTTCAAGATAGGTACGCGCTTCCGTTCCCTCGCTTGCTCGCAGGCGTTCCTCATAAAAGGCCGCGGCGGCTTCACAGGCGGCGATCAGACGTAAGCGACGATCATACTGTTCCTGACTCTCGGGCGTCGCTTTGGGCAATGTCATGCCCGCTTCGTCTGCCAGCTTCTCGACCGCCTCCATGAAAGACAGCCGCTCCGTCTCCATGACGAATGAAATCACATCTCCACCAATGCCAGAGGAGAAGCATTTGAAGATCTTCTTCTGATCGTTGACATAGAAGCTCGGCGTCTTCTCATTGGTGAAGGGCGAGAGGCCGACCCATTCTTTGCCCTGCTTTTTTAGTTTAACTTTGCGCCCGATCACCTCTGACGGGCGGATTCTCGCTTTCAACTCGTCGACAAAGCCATCAGGAATCCGGATCGGGGCGCTCATCTGATTCATATAGCCTGTCCGGAGCCGCGCGCGAAGCGACATGGTTAAGATTTCTCAGCATCTCGCAGTGAAGGCCGCCTTCGCAGTCCTCGATTCTTCAATTCATAGCGCCGGTCCTGCCCCCTAAACAGACCACAAAAAGTGGCCTGGTCGATCAAATTTCAATCATCGCGGAAACCCTATTCTAGGTTGAATGCCGTAATATGCGCTCAGGTGGACAAAAGAATTGAAGCAAAACAGCGAAATCCGATCCGTTCCCACTGAACGCGAGTTTGCGTCGAACATGATTATGGTCGGCGCGATCATGCTCGTGATCGCGGTCGTGATCGCGGTGTCCATAACCTGGTACACGACCAAGGATTATGAGCCCTATATTCATCATAAGGCGCTGAGATCCGCGACCATTATTCCGCTGATAATTGTCCCGCTTTGCTCTGCGATTGTTGGTTATCAAGGGTTCCGGAACCATCAGCGCATGCTGGACGTGTTTCAATTGGCGCATACGGACGAGATGACCAATCTCGCCAATCGCCGCGCCTTTATGCACGAGGCGCGTGCAAAGTTTGATGCCGCTGATTTGGAATATCAAGGCCTGTCAATTTTCATCGTCGATCTGGATCACTTCAAGAAGGTCAATGACGCTTATGGCCATGAGGCTGGCGATGAAGTTCTGATCCATGCCTCAGCGCAGATTGTTGAGGCCCTGCCGGATGACAGCTTGGTCGCCCGTTTGGGCGGCGAAGAATTTGCGGTTTTGTTGCCTTATTCTGACATTTCAGAGATTTACAGCTCTGCCGAAGCCATCCGAAACCGCGTCGCAACCAACCCATGCCTTTACCGCGAACACACAATTCAGGTTTCCGCCAGCGTTGGGGTCGGCATTGCTCACCCGCGCGATACGGTTCGATCGGTGATGACGCGCGCTGACGATGCGCTTTATGACGCCAAGGATGAAGGCCGCAATCGGTTCGTTATCGCGGCTTAAAGGCCCGCATCAAGGCGCTTCCGCGGCGCTGATCTCACCTTCAGCTGAGCCAGACTCTTCTAAGGCAAACCAATCGGCGAGCGCCTTATACATGGCGAAGCTGTGATCATCATGCTCGCGCACATAGCCCTCTGGCCAGGCACTCGACCGCGCGACGACAATGTCGTTTTCGCGATCAATGTATAGGGTTTGCCCATTCGCCCCGGATGCCGTGAACGTGCCGTCGGCATAGGTCCACCAGTGCCAGGCATATCCGCGATTTGGATTGGGGTGTACCTCCCCCGGCATGATATGCGCTTCATCCGAAACGGTCGCCCGGTCGACCCAGTCGACGGGAAGAATCTGGTCCTCGTTCCAGATACCGCCCCGCTCGACGAACACTCCAAACCGGGCCCAGTCGCGCAGTGCGGCATTGAACATGGCTCCGCCAATTTCTGCGCCGTCAGCCCCAGCGGCGTCGATGATCCAGCCTGCATCATGCTCCATGCCCAACGGGCGCCAGATGCTCTGCTCGAGATAGTCTGCAGCGGTTATGCCGCTCACGCGGCGCACCAGTTCGAGCAGCACCTGGCTTTCTGCGGTATTGTAGTTGAAGACCGTGCCTGGCTCATGCTCGCGCTTATATTTAATCGCCAGGTCAAAAGACGGCTTCTGGCCGGTGACCACACTCTGGGTCATGAACTCGACCGTATCGTCCATTTTGCCGTCCCACAGATTGGGATCATAGCGAACACCTGACGACATTTGCAGCGCGTGTTTGACCGTGACGCCCTCATAAGCCGTGCCGATCACCTCTGGCAGGTATTTTTCCAACGGATCGTCGACATCATCGATGAGACCGTCCGCCACGGCAGCGCCCACCAGAGTCGATGTGATCGACTTGACCAGCGACCAGGTGGTGAAGCGGGTGCCAGCATCTGCGCCGCGGCCATAGCTTTCATGCACCACTCGGCCCTCATGCACGATGATCAGGCCGGATGTTTCCATGTCTGTATAAAGATCGTCCAAGGTTTTCGCTTGGCCATCGAACTCGTAAGAGAACCCATCCAGCAATCCGTCAGCGCGCGGTAACGGCTCTGAGCTTTCGGCCCGCGCTACGGTGCGTGTGGGATACAATTCGCTAGCATTCTGGAAGAAATAATCCTGATCCCCCTCGAACGCCTGCGCCCGCGCGATGACATCATTCGGGGGCGGCACGATCTGTGTGTACAGGAACACACCAGCTGCTGCGCCGATGAGCAGCGCGACAATGCCAATCAATAGTGATTTCATGATCCACCTCCCACGTGTGTGGGAGAGAAATGGGCCTATTTTTGCCTCGGCGTCTAGCCTATCGCGGCGCGAACTGCCTTGCTGGCTGGGCCGCACTCAATTCGGCCAGGATATTTTTGACGAAGTGCGGTCATGCATCGTCCAACATCTTTAAGCTTGCTGGCGCGCAGTTCCGTGACAATTTCGGCTGCCGCGGATTTCAGCGCTTCCCCATCCAGTGGTTGCGGCAAAAAGCTCATAATGACTTCAAGTTCTTCGCGTTCACGCTCGGCATCTGCGATACGGCCCGCATCATCGAATTGCTGAATTGACCGTTCGCGCTGCGCCGCCATGGTTTCAAGCAATTCTTCAATCACTTCATTATCACAGCCAGAACACTCGCCGCGTTTACGCGCGATCACGTCGCGATCATCCATGGCACATTTCACCAGTCTGAGTGTCTGTGCTTCCACGCCGCAAGAATCTTCCGACTCGGCCTTGTTCAAGGCCGCGTCGATACGCTGGCGAAGTGTGATTTGGATGGTTTGATCCATCTGACCCATTTTGACGCCTCAATAGCCTCATTTATGCGCCGAATCCGCTTGACGGTTCGGCCCGCAACACTCTATCAGCCACCCGTTTGCCCAAAAAACATTAAGGCAAAGTGGACCTCAAGAGTCCAGCGAAGCGACGGAGATAAGTGTTAGATGGACAAAAATCAATCTAACTTCGCCAGTGAGGCGAGTGGGGCCCTGGCGCTCGCGGATGGCACAGTATTCCTGGGAATCGGCTCTGGCGCCGCCGGAATCGCAGTCGGAGAGCTCTGTTTCAACACTGCAATGACGGGTTATCAGGAGATTCTGACGGATCCCTCTTATGCTGAGCAGGTTGTCCTTTTTACCTTCCCGCATATCGGCAATGTCGGCGCAAATCCTGAAGATCACGAGGAATCCACAGAAAAAGCGGCGCGCGCAGCCGTCGGAACCGTTTTTCGGGAATCAATCACGCCGCCGTCAAACTGGCGCGCGGATGATCATTTCGATGCCTGGCTCGCCAAAAAGGGTATCGTCGGCCTGTCGGGCGTCGATACGCGAGCCCTGACTCGCCTAATACGCGAAAAAGGCATGCAGAAATGTGCGATTCAATACGCACCTGACGGCAATATCGACACCGAAGCACTGATCAAAGCGGCGCAAGCCTGGGAAGGCTTGGAGGCGGCGGATCTGGCGGCAAAAGTGGTTGCTGACGCTGAATTCGATCATTCCGAACGCCTCTGGGCCCTGGGGACCGGCTTTACCGGAACCACCAGCGGCGAAAAGCATGTCGTCGTGGTCGATTTCGGAGTGAAGAAAAACATTCTGAGAAATCTGGCCGAGGTTGGTCTGCGGGCAACCGTGGTGAACGGGGATACCGATTTTGAGACCATTTCAAAGCTGAAGCCCGATGGCGTCGTTTTGTCGAATGGTCCCGGCGATCCAGCCGCGACATTCGAGCGTGCGGGCCCGATGTTAAAAGCGCTGGTGGAAAGCGGCCTGCCTATTCTCGGCATCTGTCTCGGCCACCAATTATTGGCGCTGACGCTGGGCGCAAAGACGATGAAAATGGAACAAGGTCATCACGGCGCCAATCATCCCGTGAAAGACCTGGCCACCGGCAAAGTTGAAATTGTCTCTATGAATCATGGCTTTACAGTCGATGTCGCGACCCTGCCGGACGGGGTCGAAGAAAGTCACCGATCCTTGTTTGACGGCACCAATTCAGGCCTCAAAGTCGCCGGCAAGCCGATTATCTCGGTTCAACATCACCCGGAAGCCAGCCCCGGACCGCAAGACAGTTTCTATCTGTTCAGACGCTTTGCAGACTTGATGAAGGCCTAACGCAGGCTTTTCACCAAGGTTTCGAACGCGGTGTAGAACTTCTCCGGGGATGCGCCATCTTCGCCTCGAATGAGCGCAAACCCCGCCCCGTTCAGCGCGCTTTGCAGCATGATCGCAAGCGGTTCAACATTTCCCTCGGCCACCAGGCCTTTCTTGGACAAATAGCGCACGCCAGCGGTGACATTCTGAATTCCGAGATCGTGATCGCTTTCATACCAGCCCTTCATGCCGAGCACGGACGGCCCATCGACGAGCACAATTTGCTGAAAATCCCGCCGAGAGGCGTATTTCAAATAGGTTCGGCAGCCCGCCAAAAAGGCGGCATATGGATCGGTGAGGCTGCGGGCGGCGATCGCCGACTCGCGCGCATCTGCGTCCATTTCGACCTGTAGCTTTGTCCAAACCTCGCGAAACAGCTCGTCTTTGGACTTAAAATGATGGAACAAAGCGCCCTTTGTGATCTCAAGCTCGGTGCAAATATCAGCAAGAGAAGTTTCCACGTATCCGTGCTCGCCAAACAGGCGTTCGGCGACCTCTAACAGTCGCTCGCGTGTCTTTTCTGCATCAGCTTTTGATCTACGCGCCATTTTTTAGATTTTCAGTTATTGACCTTTAACATACCGCTGGTATGTATAATTGAAAGAGCGCGCGTTGTCACACATAGACAATTGTGCCGATTTAGGAACAGTTCGTGGGTCGTGGGGACGTAACGCGGACCTGACGAGAGACCAGATGGGTTCACACCCATCTGGTCTCTTTGATTCTCTGAAGCGATAACGAGTCTGGACTAGCGCTCGTCTTCCTCATCTTCAGCTTCATCAAGCCGGAACAGGCGCGGATCAACGGAGACATTGGTTTCGACATCTAACAGATCGACCACAGTCGTCTGAAGGTTGCCGTCCGTGGCAAGCCAACCGAGCAAATCATAAGTGTTCTTGTCGAACACCATCATCAGCGTGCCGTCCATTTCGCCATTGGCATCGCTGACCCGAATGCCGATCCGGTCAGCATTCTGCATAATGCTCAAGACTTCGACATCTTCGTCGACATTGAGGTCGGTCGACAGGATCAAGCCAAGCGGCGTCGCGCCGATCGGCACCCGGTCTACGGTTTCCAGTTCGCTGTCTTCGACCGCCACGGTCGTTCCGTCCGAGACAATCAAGACGGGGGTCGGGTCATCATAATCGAACCGCATGCGCCCTGGGCGGTTGAGCGCAAAGGTGCCGGTCGTAAGGCTGCCGTCCGCATTGGTCTGGGTAAATTTCCCTTTCGCCGTTCGCGCATCAGACAAAGCCGCACTCGCGGCGCTTAAAACGCCTGGCCAATCTTCGGCAGCAACTTCACCTGTGGCCACCTCAGACGGTGTTTCCGTATCGATCTCGGCCGATGCAGACGCCTCCGCATTGATCGGATCAGGGTCCGTCGATTCGACAGACTCTTCCGGTGCTTCAATGATCGGGTCCGGTTCCAGACGCACGTTAATCGGCTCAGCGTCGACCGCCGCATCATTCACCGCCAGCTCTGGCTCGAGGGTCGATATGTCCGCCTCTGCCTCAGAGACGTCCACGGCCGGTTGTGAGGTCTCGATTGCGGCTTGCAAGCTCACATGTAATTGCGGACCGAGCGCAAGGGCGAGCGCGAGCGTGGAAACGGCAGCTGATAACATCGGGACACTCCTGTATGAGCGTCTGACATAAGCGGTGTTCCGCAACAAAAACAGGGCTGAATCTGGGCATTTTAGCCCGCTTTCGTTGCGCCCTGTTCAGCTCCGCGCCGCCTAGCTGGCATGGGCGACGCGATCGACCTCCGTCACGATATATGTCAGCGGCTCTTCGCCATGCGACGCGATGGTGACATATTCACCCGGTCGAAACACATGGTCCCCAAGGCGATAACCGCCTTCATCCGGGCCTTCTTCGTCCTCATCATAATGAAACCGCCATTGATTGCCGCGATGGGTCAGCCATCCATCTGCTTTCTCAGCGGGGTCGGGATGAAACCGATCAACGGTGTACGCATTTCTGTGCGCGCGCCACAGCTCGACATCGATCTTACCTGCGGCATCAAGCGGTGCGACCAGGACATATCCCTGCGAGTCATCCCCTTCTGGAACGCCTGGATTTCGAGCCAACCTCAAGACGATACGTCGTAATGGCATAAGATATCTCCTTCCTAATGGGCGAGGGCCAAGGCGGGTCCATTTTCCGCCTGCATCAATGCGCGGCTGGTGCCGCCAAACAACATTTGTCCGATCCGGCTATGGCCATAGGCGCCCATGACGATCAAACCGGCTTTGTGTTTTTCAGCCAGCGTCATAAGGCCTTCCGACACTTTGCCATCAAACACCTCGACATCGGCCTTCACCCGCTCATCATGCAACCAGTCGGACAAAGCCTCAGGTGTGGCGACGAAGGACGTCCCGGCGATCTCGCGATCCTTGTCCGGATTGTGCGCGACCACGGCCTGGCCGAGGGCCTGTATCAGGGGCAGGTGCGCTCGAACGGCCCGCATCGCGCGCGGACTGCCATCCCAGGCAATCAAGGCCGGGCCAGAAATCTCACCAGAAGCCGCCGCGAGAAGTGACGGCAAACGCTCTTCCATCAGCGTATATTCGAATACGGGATTTAACGGATGCCCGGACTGCGCTGCTTCTCGCGGATAGACGGTCGCGTCGCTTAGAATGGAATGCGCAGCCGCGATCGAGGCCACATGGCCCGTGGCGTTTACGAATTCGGCGTTCAGCCAGCTTCCCGCAGATGAGGTTGCAACCTCAAAAGCCTTGCCGAAATTTTCTCGAGCCGTTGTCTGCGCCTCACTCACCGCGGCGACGCCCGGCGCGCCCGCCATAACGGCTTCGGCTGAAACGAAATACATGGCCGCATTGGCCGGATCCGGCATTGCCAGCAACCCTTCCACGGGCCGACCAAGCTTCTTGGCAATCTCGATTGATGTTTCCACTTGCGGAGTACAACGATCCACATTGCCGCCCAGCACGCATAAAACTGTCATGGTCCACCTCCTCGTTTTCTCTCAAAACAGGTAGGCACGCGTCCGAAAAAGCGGGATAAGGGAAAATACGGGGGTGCATGTCGCACCCCTCAAGCGCGAAACCGTTGCAAAAAATTCACTTGGAAAAATAGGGGTGAAATGGCGTGGTGCGCCAAAGCTGGGAGACCAAATCATGAAAACAACTCTGACAATTCTTGCTGCAGCGACGCTGATTGCCGGCTGCCAGAATGTGTCTAATCGCACGCTCGGAACGACGGCCGGCGGGGCCATTATTGGCGCAGGTGTCGGCATGATGGCGGGCGGAGACGATAAGAGAAACGCAGCTATTGGCGCAGCGGTTGGCGCCCTCGCAGGCGCAGGCGTCGGCATTTACATGGACCGCCAGGAAGCCAAGCTGCGCGAACAGACCGCCGGTACTGGAATCGAAGTTGAGCGTGTCGGCGATCAAATCGCGCTATCGATGCCGTCCGGTTTGACCTTCGACGTCAATAGTTCAGACATTAAAGGTGAGTTTTACGGCCCCTTGAATGAGGTCAGCTCGACCCTGATCGAGTATCCGAAAACCGCGGTCGACGTGGTTGGCCATGCGAGCTCAGACGGGGACGACGCCTATAATCAACAGCTCTCCGAGCGTCGAGCCGGGTCGGTTCAATCCTATCTCATCAATAGCGGCGTTCAGTCCGTCCGTCTGAACGCGATTGGGATGGGGGAAACCCAACCGATTGCCGATAACTCTACTCAGGCAGGCCGCGCGGCCAATAGACGCGTAGAGATTCTTCTCACGCCGATCGTCGAAGGCGGCGCCTGATTAAAAAAGGCCGGAGTAGAAGACTCCGGCCTTTCTTTTTTGTTTTGGACCAGCCGCTGTTTATGCTGCGGCTTTTTCTTTGACGCCGCCGGGTGGGAAGCGTGAATAGAAAGTCTCGCCATTTGCCGCCATGTCGCGCAGCAATTGTGGGACTTTGAAACGCTCGCCATACTTTTCCGCGAGCGCATCGGCTTCAGCCACAAATTCTGGAATGCCCCAGATCAGGTCCATGTAAGACGCGCATCCGCCCGTATATGGTGCAAAGCCCCAAGCGAGGATGGAGCCAATGTCTGCATCGCGGGCATCCGTGATGACCCCTTCTTCAAAGCAGCGTGCCACTTCAACCGCCTGGCGGACCAGGAATCGATTGGTCAGGTGCTGCTTCAGTTCCGGTGGGCACTCATCGACAGTGACATCGATGCGGGTGTTGAGGTCTGGCCATAGGCGAGACGGTTTGCCCTTCTCGTTGTAATCGTAAAAGCCTTTGCCAGCCTTACGCCCAACGCGGCCCTGATCTTCAACCAGCCAGGCCATCATTTGTCCAAGTTCGTTCGAGTCATAGTCGACGCCTGCGGCTTGCGCCATTTGCCGACCAACTTTGAGCGCGGTGTCCAGACCAACAGAGTCCGACACTTCCAGCGCGCCCATCGGCATGCCGGACTGACGCCCAACATTCTCGATAATGGCCGGCTTAATGCCTTCGGCCAACATCGCCATGCCCTCTTGGGTATAGGTCCCGAAGCAGCGCGAGGTGTAGAAGCCGCGGCTATCATTGACCACGATCGGCGTCTTGCGGATGGCAAGTACGTAATCGATCGATTTGGCCAGGGTTTCTTCGCTGGTCTTTTCGCCCGTGATGATCTCAACCAGACCCATACGTTCGACCGGCGAGAAGAAGTGGATGCCAATGAAATTTTCAGGGCGTTGAGACGCTTCAGCCAGTCCGGTAATCGGCAGCGTCGACGTGTTTGATCCAAACACCGCATCAGCGCTCAGCACATCTTCAGCCATTTTGGTGATCTTGGCTTTTAGCTCAGGGTTCTCAAACACCGCCTCAACCACGAGATCGGCGCCTTTGACGTCATCATAGGAGTCCGTCGTGGTGATGAGATCGAGCAGCTTGTCGCCTTTTTCCTGATTGGACTTCCCGCGCGAGATGTCTTTTTCGACCAGTCGGCGTGAGTAATCCTTACCCTTCTCGGCATTCTCTTTGGAGACATCGACCAGCACAGTCGGGATGCCCGCTTTCGCCTGAACATAAGCGATACCCGCGCCCATCAGGCCGGCTCCGATCACGGCGATCTTCTTGAACTCGGTCTTCGGATAACCGGCAGGGCGATTGCCGCCTTTAGACAGCTCTTGCATGGACAGGAAGAGCGAGCGGATCATCGCTTTCGCTTCAGGCCGTTGTTGAGTGTTGATGAAGTAACGGGTCTCAATGCGCAGACCGGCATCAATGGGAACCTGCGTCCCTTCATAGACGCATGACAGGATGTTCTTCTGGGCTGGATAATTGCCATACGTGTTGGCCGCCAGCATGGCATTGGACATGGTCGCGACCTGCCCTGCCCCTGGCGAACGGTGGACAACGCCGCCTGGCATTTTGAAGCCTTTTTCGTCCCACGGCGCTTTCGCGTCCGGATTGGCTTTGATCCATTCCTTACATTTCGCCACGGTGTCGGATGAGGGTGCGAGCTCGTTCACGACGCCCATCTTGTTAGCCTTTTCAGCATTGAAGCTTTTACCTTGCAGGATCAGCGGCAGAGCCTCCTGCACACCGATCAGACGAGGAAGGCGCTGCGTTCCACCTGCGCCTGGAAGCAGGCCAATCTTGGCTTCAGGTAAGCCGAATTGAATCTTTGGATTGTCATTCGCTGCGACGCGGTAATGACCTGCGAGGGCCACTTCCAATCCGCCGCCCAGCGCCAAGCCGTTCAACGCGACCGCCACGGGTTTACCGCAGGTCTCCAGCTCGCGCAGCGTTTTGTTCAGCGCAAAGCCGCGCTCAAACTGCATGGCTTTCAGTTCGGCCTCTGACATATCGGCTTCGGACTTGCCGCCGCCACCCGCGCTTTCATTCATTTCACCAAGATCCGCGCCGGCGCAGAAGCCGGACGGCTTACCGGACGAAATCACTAAGCCGGTAATCTTGTCATTGGTCGCAACTTCATTGGTGATCGCGATAATATCCGCGATGGCTTTGCCGGTCAGCGTGTTCATGCTGCGGCCAGGCACGTCGAAAACCGCATGGGCGATTCCGTCACCATCAATATCGAAAGAGAATGTTTCGAGGTTCATTTTACTTATTCCTTGTCGGGCTGATCGCCCTCATCCGTATTGTCTTCTTCAGACTCCGAATTCGCCGATTTGAAACTGGCCCCCAATGCGACACCGATTGCGATGCCGATGGGGAGCCAAATGGCGATGTTTCCCGTGGCCGCCCCGACACCCGCCCCAATGGCGATGCCGACGGCGAGACCAACCGGGAGTGCAGAGTCCTTGTTCACGCCTAGACCCGCTCAATAATCGTCGCGGTGCCCATGCCAGCACCGACACAAAGCGTGACCAGAGCGGTCTCTTTGTCAGCGCGCTCAAGCTCATCCACCATGGTGCCGAGGAGCATACCGCCGGTCGCCCCAAGAGGGTGACCCATAGCAATCGCGCCGCCATTCACGTTCATCTTGTCGTGCGGAATGTTCAGCAGATGCATCATCAGCATTGGCACAGAGGCGAACGCTTCGTTCAGCTCATAAAGGTCGATATCCGAGACATCCATACCGGCTTTCTTCAAAGCCTTCAGGGTCACATCCGTCGGGCCGGTCAGCATGATGCCCGGCTCAGACCCGATGGAGGCCATTTGCTTAACCCGCGCACGCGGCTTCAGACCAAGCTTTTCGCCCATTTCCTTAGACCCGAAAAGCACCGCTGATGCGCCATCGACAATCCCCGATGAGTTCCCGGCATGGTGGACGTGATTGATCGCTTCAAGTTCTGGATAGCGTTGTTTGATGACCTCATCGAAACCCATCGAACCCATGCCGGCAAAACTTGGATTGAGGGCTGCAAGGCTTTGCATGTCGGCATCTGGGCGCATGTGTTCGTCATGGTCGAGCTGAATGCCGCCCATTTGGTCTTTGACCGCGACGATGGATTTTGAAAAACGTCCCTCTTCCCAGGCTTTGGCTGCGCGCGCTTGCGACTCGACGGCATAAGCATCGACATCATCGCGCGAGAAGCCCCATTTGGTGGCGATCGTGTCGGCGCCGACACCTTGTGGAGAGAAGTAAGACTTGAGCGCGATTTGCGGGTCCGAAGACCAGGCCCCGCCAGCAGCGCCCATCGGCACCCGGCTCATGCTCTCAATGCCGCCGCCAATCGCCATGTCGGCTTCGCCGGTCATCACTTTGGCTGCTGCCATGTTGCAAGCTTCCAAGCCCGAAGCGCAGAAACGGTCGACCTGTACCCCGGCTGTGGTTTGCGCATAATCCGCATTCAGGACTGCGATACGGGCAATGTCACCGCCTTGCTCTCCGACCGGCGAGACGCAGCCAAGCACAACGTCATCGACATATTGCGTGTCGAGGTCATTACGGTCACGGATCGCTTCCAGGGTTTGCGTGGACAGTTCCAACGCAGTGATTTCGTGCAAGCTGCCAGATTTTTTGCCTTTGCCGCGCGGGGTCCGCACAGCGTCATAAATATAGGCTTCAGTCATGGGAGGTGTCTCCTGTCGTTAACTCTTAAACTCAATCATTTTGCTGGCGCCTTCATCGGGTTGATGGCGAGCGAAGCTCTGGCACGCGCGGCCTCTTTGCCCCGCGAGTCATATAGGTCGGCTTCAGCAAAAATCACTTGTCGGCCAATGTTGCGAAGGCGGGCAGCGACTTCAATCGCGCCGACTCTCACGGGCCGTAAAAAGGTCGTGTGCAGATCAATCGTGGACGGAAAGGCGCGCGTACCGGTTTTCATGGTCGCGAGCATGCCGATTGTATCGTCCAACATGGCAGACAGGTATCCGCCTTGAATGTATCCGGCGGGATTTGTGAAGGCTTTCTTACCGTCAAATCGGACACGCGTTTCCATCTTACTCATATCCAGCGAAACGAGCTCAAACCCCAGAGACTTCGAACTTTCGGCTGGCTTGGGAAAGACTTTGGCGAGGAGATGGGAATCGTCAGGCACCGCTCGGTCTCCGCGCTTTGACCAGCGAGAGCATCTCATCTTCGGTCAGTTCGCCCACCTTGAATCGCTGAATTTCATCGTCGCTCAGTCCATAGCTTTTCAGCTTGTCCAGAGCGCGTTGCTGGATGCCCGCAAAAATCACCACGCCGGCCCCAAACACAAATGCCGAGGCTGCGATGATGAAATGAAACAGCGGGGCCATCACCGTATTGCCCGTGGTCACCATATACAGGTTCACGACAATCACGGCGGCAGCGGCGCCCGCCCAGATCCAGCGAATAGACACTTAGAGCGTCCTCGCAATCAGCATCTTCATCACTTCATTTGCGCCGCCATAGATGCGTTGAACGCGAGCGTCCTGATACATCTGGCCAATCGGATACTCGTCCATATAGCCCCAGCCGCCGTGTAGCTGCAGGCATTCATCGATGATCTTGCACTGCAGATCGGAGATCCAGTATTTTGACATCGAAGCCGTCGCGGCATCGAGCTCACCCTTCAAGAGCAATTCGGTGCAATGATCGGCGAACACTTTGGCAACCGTTGCTTCGGTCTTGCATTCCGCCAGCTTGAACTGGGTGTTCTGGAAATCGAAAATCGTGCCGCCAAAGGCCTTGCGCTGTTTCACATAGGCGACGGTTTCCTTGATCGCCCGTTCGATCATGCCGACGCCTTGAATGCCAATGATGTGCCGCTCTTGTGGAAGCTGCTGCATCAATTGGATAAAGCCTTGGCCCTCTTCCGGTCCCAGCAAGGCTGAAGCGGGCACTTTGACATCATTGAAGAAAAGCTCTGACGTGTCGGCCGCCGGTTGGCCGATTTTCTTCAGGTTTCGACCCCGTTCGAAGCCTTCGACTTCTTCGGTTTCGACCATCATGATCGAAATGCCTTTGGCGCCTTTGCTCGGATCCGTCTTGGCGCAAACCAGAACCAGGTCGGCAGTTTGACCATTGGTGATGAATGTCTTGGAGCCATTAATCACATAGCCATTGCCGTCTTTCTTGGCCGTGGTCTTGATGTTTTGCAGATCTGAACCTGTCCCGGGTTCTGTCATCGCGATGGCGCATACGAGATCGCCAGATGCAAGCCTTGGCAAAAGGCGCTGCTTTTGTTCTTCAGAGCCATAATGGATGATGTATGGCGCCACGATCGCGTTGTGCAGACCGATGCCAAACCCGGCAATGCCCTGCTTTTCCAACTGCTCAATGATGATGGCATCATGACGGAAGTCGCCGCCGGCGCCGCCATATTCTTCCGGCGCAGAGACCAGAAGCAGTCCTTGTTCTGCGGCCTGTTTCCAGACCTCTCGTGGCACTGCGCCTGCTTCGCGCCAACCCTCGACCTGGGGTTTCAGTTCTTTTTCGAAGAATTGCGAGACGGCGTCGTCGAAAATCTTGATTTCTTCGTCCTGGCGCCACTTTGCAAGGGGGACATTTAGCACATCTGACACGAGCGAACTCCTGATTGATCCATCATGACGTTTACGTTTACGTCAATGTAACGAGTGAGACCCGCTTTGACCACCCGTGACGTAACGGGAGGTTACACCTCAAAAGCCCTGTTTTCACGGCAGATGGCGATAGAACAGCGTTTCCGGCTCATGCTCCAGGACAAGGTCTGGATCACGAGCGGCGCCAAGCCGTTCGGCCAGTCGAATGGAGGCTGCGTTCTCTTCATGAATCCCGCTCACCAAACTCGGCCATAGCAAGATATCAAACGCAAAGCGGAGGGCATTCTGACACGCTTCATAAGCATAGCCTTTGCCCTCAAACCCCGCCCACAAAATCCAACCGAGTTCCGAATCGGGCAGCGAGATTGCGGTGTTCAGCGAAACCAGACCTGCCGCTTGCCCGGAGGCTTTGATCTCGATTGTCCAGGCGCCATGGCCAACAATTGCCCAACGCCCGGCACCAGCCGTGAACAGGTCCCACGCGGTTTCGCGCGTGACCGGGCCATCTGTAAAGATTGAGCGCTCAGAGCCGAAATAGTCCGCGAAGGCGTCAAAATCTGAAAGCCGATACGGCCGCAGCACCAGACGCTCGGTTTCAAGCACCGGTGCTGCGGCGAACGGCATGATTAGAAGCGGTCAGCCGGCAGAGCCATCATCAGCTCCGCGCCCGTCTTGAGCTTGGCAAGGTGCGCCGCCGTTTCAGGCAGAACCCGCGCCATATAGTATTTGCCGGTCAGCACTTTGTCCTCGTAAAACGGGTCGTCGCCGCGCTTCTCGAGGGCCACTTTCGCCATCTTCGCCCACATATAAGCGAGCGCTGTCAGACCAAAGAGTTGCAGATAATCCGTGGAGGCTGCGCCGGCATTGTTGAAGTCGGTCATGCCGTTTTGCATCAGCCAGTTGGTGCCATCCTGCAGCTGAGCCTTTGCAGACTTCAGCCCCTCCAGGAACGGTTCAAGCTCGGCATTGCCTTCATTTTCACCGATAAAGTCATCGATCTCGGCGAAGAAGCTGAACACGGCGCGGCCACCATTCGCGGCCAGCTTGCGCCCGACAAGGTCCAGCGCCTGGATCCCATTGGTGCCTTCATAGATTAGCGTAATCCGGCAATCGCGGACAAACTGTTCAAGCCCCCATTCCTGCGTAAAGCCCGATCCGCCATGGATCTGCAGGGCCTCGTTCGCCATCTTGAAGCCGCGATCGGTCAGGAAGGCCTTGATGACTGGAGTGAGGAGCGCCATGTAATCACCGGACTTCTCGCGCACTTTCTCGTCCGGGGACTTGTGGTGCAGGTCGCCATGAAGGGCGGTCCAATAGGTAAACGCTCTGGCGCCTTCGATGAAAGCCTTTTGATCCATCAGCATGCGCCGGACGTCCGGATGAACGATCACCGGATCTGCTGGTTTATCGGGCGCTTGAACGCCTTTCAGCGACCGGCCTTGAAGGCGATCATTGGCGAAATCGACAGCGTTTTGATAGGCAACTTCTGCCTGGCTGAGCCCCTGCATGCCAACGCCGAGGCGCGCTTCGTTCATCATCACGAACATGGTGCGCATACCCTTATGCTCTTCGCCGACCAACCAGCCGGTGGCGCCGTCATAATTCATCACGCAGGTCGCATTGCCGTGAATGCCCATCTTCTCTTCAAGACCGCCGCAAGAGCAGTCATTTCGATCCCCGAGCGAGCCATCATCATTGACGATATATTTGGGGACAACGAACAGTGAGATGCCTTTGATCCCTTCCGGTCCGCCTTCAATTCGGGCGAGAACGAGGTGAATGATGTTCTCGGTCAGGTCCTGCTCGCCACCTGAAATCCAGATCTTCTGACCCGTGATCTTGTAGGAGCCATCCGGCTGCGGAACCGCTTTGGTTTTGATCAAGCCGAGATCGGTGCCGCATTGCGGCTCGGTCAGGTTCATGGTGCCAGCCCATTTACCAGAGGCCATATTCGGCCCGTATTTGGCCCTTTGCGCGTCGGACCCGCCCGCCATCAGCGCTTCAAAAGCACCCGAGGTCAATCCCGGATACATCGCGAACGCCATGTTCGCAGAGGAAGTCATTTCGCTGGTCGCCATATTGACCACTGCAGGCAGGCCCTGCCCGCCCATTTCCGGCGACTTGCCGAGCAGCGGCCAGCCATTATCGACCATTTGCTGATACGCTTCGGGGAAGCCGTCAGGTGTTTTCACGCTGGCATCTGCATTCCGGACGCACCCCTGCTCGTCGCCGACTTTATTCAGCGGGAACAACACTTCTTTGGCGAACTTTCCGGACTCTTCCAGAATGGCATCGACCAGGTCCGGCGTGGCTTCTTCGAAGCCCGGCAGATTGGAATAATTCTGCAATGACAAAACGTCATGCAGGATGAATTTCATATCGCGTACGGGTGCATCATAACGTGGCATCTCGGGCTCCCCTCAGGAATTATTATTAAACCGTGACGCTTGATCTAGCGTCACGGTTTGGAAAGGTCATTCAACTCTTACGGGTCAAACTGAATTTGTTCACGCGTCGTCCAGCTGACGGCGGGCCACAGCATCATAAGCCTTGAGATTTTCAGCCTCGGCCGCGCCGGGTCCGATTTTCTCAAGCTGTCCTTCGAGCCACTCAATGCCATTGTGCAACTCTTGCAGCGCCATTTCGATGTCTTCGCGTTGGCTTTCGAGCTCTTTGATCTGGTTTTGAAACTTCACCAGTGACATGCGCATCTGGGCACGTTGGCCGTCTTCGAGACCATAAAGATCGAGGATCTCGCGAATATCTGCGAGCGGAAGACCGAGACGCTTCAGCCGCACGATGATTTTAACGCGACCGCGGTCGCGGTGCGAATAGACGCGCGTCATGCCATCCCTGGCCGGGTGCAGCATGTCCTTGTCTTCATAAAAGCGCAGAGCGCGCGGGGTGATTCCAAACTCGCGAGCCAATTCCGAAATCGAGAAGGTTCGTGAGTCAGCGATAGAAAGAGAAGAAACTGTATCAGGCATAATCCTGAGTATGCATCGTCTTTACGCGAACGTCAACGTCACCCTCTCTTTATCCGATCCGGAGATCAATTCCGTTGACGCAAAGGTTATGAACAAATCTTACGAAAATGGCCGCATTCGTTTACCTTTTTAACTCGGAATTAAGGGCACTCGCGTCATCTCAAGGTTGAAAATGTATGAATCTGCCGCCTGTCGAATCAGGTCGGCGCGAGCTGGAGTGCCGGGGAATGAGCCAATACGGGTCCTGGAGCGTTAAGGGTGTTGATGACCGCGCCCGCGCTGTCGCGAAAGAAAAAGCACGCCTGAAGGGCGTCACGCTAGGCGATTATATTAACAACCTGCTGCTCGAAGGTCACGGTGAAGCGGGGCCACGCGATCTGCACAATATGCTGCATGATCGTTATGGCGCACCTCAAGATCCTTACGCGCCGGTCCACACAGCCAGCCATCACAGCAATCCGCTCGATACACTAGCCCAGCGCATAGAAGCAGTTGAAGCCCGCTCCACGCTGGCCATTACCGGGATCGATCAATCGGTTCTCGGGATGCTCGCGCGGCTTGAAGGCACCGAGAACTCGACCGCTGCCATGGCGGCGGAAGTCGAAGCGATGATTGATGGCTTGCGCGAAACACATGAGTCCCTGCATGCCAAGGTCGGCGCGCTGGAGGCGGACCAAACCGGTCCCAAGAGCCTGGAAGCGATGAAGGCCTTGGAAGATGCCCTCGGAAAGCTCGCCGCGCACGTCTATGAAGAAGGTCGACTGACCCAAGATGAAACCATGGCTGTCAAAGGCCGGGTGGAAGCAGGCTTCAATGAAATAAATGACCGCGTCGACGGGATCGAAGTGAGTGTCGAGTCGACCCTCGCAAACGCGGCACAACGCGTCGAGAAAGCCGTCGAACAGGCCGAGCTGCGCGCCGAAGGCACATCGCGGCATCTGTCCGAGCGGTTTTCCGCCATCGAATCCGCTGTTGCCTCCAAACTGGCCAAAGTCGACCAGGTCGACAGCCGGATGAAGGCGGTCGAAGGCGACGTGTCCGGCGCCATCACATCCATGGAAAGCACCTTGTCGCGCATTCAAGACCGTTTGAACCGCGCCGAGATGACAACGGATACGGCGCTGAAGGCGCTTGAGCAAACCTTTGCCAATCTCGATGAACGGATCGACTCGGTGGCCGAGTTTGCAAGCCCCGAGCGCGCCGACGCCTTGCGCCAAGAACTTGAACATCGGTTTGATCAACTGGCCGCAGATTTGCGCACAAGTGTCGACCAAACGCGCCAGCATCTCGCGGCAGAGATTGAAAGCGCCGCGGCGCGGGCCAATCCGGAACTGGTTGGACAACTTGAGTCACGCCTGAGTTCGCTGGAAGCGGAAAACACCGCCGAGGTCGTCGAAGGTTTTGGTGATCAGATTGCGCGCCTGTCGAGCTCTCTCGATCAACGCATCGTTGAAAGCGAAAGCCGGAGCGCCGCCGCGATTGAGCAAGTCGGTGAACAAGTCGCCAGCGCGATCAAACATGTGCAAGCGCGGCAGGAACAGGGCCAGCGCGAGCTGCATGAAAAAATCGATGCGGTGGAAGAACGCCAGACCACACGACTATCCGAGGCGCTGAACAATGTGTCTGACCGGATGTCGGAAATGCAGGCCCAGACATCGACGGCGGTTTCGCCGGTTCAAAAAGCGATTGTCTCATTAGCGGCGCGCCTGGAAGCGCTGGAGGATTTCAACGCACCGCCTTTGGCTGAAACCGAATCCGAAGCGCTGCCGGAAATGCCCGAAATGTCCGCGGACGTAGAACCGGTGGAAGCCGAGGCCGTGGAACAGCCGGAGATCATTCCGGATCTCACAGCATTCGAGCCTGAAGGCATCGAGGCCGCCGATCCCGTGACGCCGGACGACCCAGCTGAGGACAAGGCCGACGATTATGATTTCATCGCCGGTCTTCCAGATTTTGATGAAGATCCGAATGTTGTTGGCGCCACTGAAACCAAGTTTGAAACTCTGGCGTCCGATGACACCGATTTCGAACCAGAAGCGCCGTTCGATGAGCCCGAGGCCGATGCGGACTATGTTCCTGAAGCAGAGACGAGCGAGGCCTTTGATCCGTATCAGGACGATGATGAAACGCCGGTGTTTGAAGAAGATGCCGCCGAACTGAACGAAGCGTCTGAAACCGCGCCTGAGATTGACCCATTGGAAGAGCTCGGAAGTTGGGACGACGCGCAACAGGAAGCGCGCGACTCGGACATCTTCTCCGACTCTGATGAAGTGAAAGACATAACCGCCCCAGCGCCTGAAATGCCCGAACAGGACCTCGCGCATAATTTGGATGACGAGCTGGAGTCCGCCGATGATCTCGAAGATCCGTTGCTTAAACCGGACGAGGAGGCGACCGATTATCTGAGCCGGGCACGAAAGGCTGCGATCGCCGCTGCCGCGCCAGCGGGCGCCGAGTCCAAGTCTATTCTTGGCCGTCGTTCTGCCGCTTCGAGCGCGCCGAAATCGGGTGGCGGCAAGAAAGTGCCTGTCATCGCTGCTGTCTCGGCCTTCGCGATCGCTGCGGCGGGCGCCGGGGGCTGGGTGGCCTTGCGCGGGAAAACCAATTTCGCCGGCGGTGACGCCGCAGCTGTTTCCGCATCCAGCGCCTTGGCTGATCGCACGGCAGATGAAGTGGCCGCTGAACCTTCTCTCACCGGTATCGAATTCGCAGAGGAAACGCCTCCGTTGGATGAAACCCTGTTTGAGGAAGAAGGCAGCGCAGCCGGCCTCCTCGAACCCGAACTTGCCGCCACCGCCGCTGCACCTGCGGCGATCGACCTACCTGAAATTCCGAACGCATTGTCTTTGGAACGCGCTGCCATCGAAGGCGACGCGGTTGCCCAGTTTAAGTGGGGCGAAGAGCGTCTCGCCGCGCAAGACCTATCCGCCGGTGCAGATTTCGTCCGTCGCGCCGCGCGTCAGGGCTTGCCTGCGGCGCAGTATCGACTGGCCAAACTGCACGAACGCGGGATTGGTGTTCCGCGCGACTTCATTGAGGCCCGCAATTGGACGGAAAAAGCCGCACAGGGCGGCAATACCAAAGCCATGCACGATCTCGCTGTTTTCTATGCAGACGGAGAAGGCGGACCGCAATCATACGCCGCGGCTGCGGAATGGTTCCGCAAAGCTGCAGACTTTGGAGTTGTCGACAGCCAATACAATCTCGCTGTTCTTTACGAGAACGGGCTCGGCATTTCGCCAAGTCAATCCGAAGCGCTTTACTGGTTTGAAGTCGCGTCAGCGAATGGTGACGCGAGCGCCCCGGGCAATGTGGCAATCTTGCGCGAAGCCTTGCCGCTGGAGCAGGCTCAGACCGCTCAACGCCGCGCTGCAACCTGGACCGTTGCGTCAGAAGATGCGGCGGCGAACGGCAAATTCCCGGTTCAAAACTGGGAGCTCTCAACCCGATCGCAGGTCGCAACCCTGCAATCTGTTCTCAACGGCCTTGGCTATGAAGCCGGTCTCCCTGATGGCATTGCGGGCGCTGGCACACGCGCAGCGGTTCAAGCCTATCAAGCGGACAATGGCCTGGAGCCGAATGGCGTGATTGACGAGCTGCTGATCGAGACGATCAATCGCCAGACTCAGGGCTTGGCCGGGTAACTGCCGCGCGCCCCAAACCGGATCCGTCGAAACAGAATGTAAGCGCCAACGATCGCCGCTGCGATGGCGAGCGCATGCGTGCCAAGGCGCGACCAATTGTTGACGACAATGCCCAATACGCCCCAGCCGAGCGCCACAAAATACCATCCGCTTCGGCTGACATAATTAGCAAAAATGATCGCCAGCACCGTCGCGGGAACAAGCGCCATCCATAAAGATTGCCAAACCCCATCCGTCGGGCCACGCCCGAGCAGCCAGCGACCAACATCGGGAACACTGATCGAGACCGCAACGGTCAGCCATCCCGCCAACATGCCAACTGTGATCCCGTACAATATGCTACGCAGCGTCCCATCATAAGTCTCGGTTTGATCGAGGCGGTAGGCCGCCTCCCAGGCGAAAAAGCCAATCGGCAGCAGGAGCAGAAAATCCAGCCACACGGAGCCGAAACTTTGAGCGCAGATCATCCAAAGCACGTTTCCGAAACCGGCCATTGCGAGCGGCCCAGCCACGCGCTCTGTCACGTGATCAGGGGCCCGAATATGCAGAATGGCCATGGCCAAATATCCGAAGAAAATGACGCTCCAGATCGAAAAGAAGATGCCCGTGGGCAGTTCGGGCGGAATGCCGCCCGCGACAGCGCGCGCGCCAATCGTTTCACCGAACCCAGCCAATGGCAGCAATGGTGCCAGGAATTGACCGAGCGCCGCTAAGAGTAAAAAAAATCGTTTCATCGCAATCTTGAACAGCCTCTGCTCTCTCCATGGCAAAGCTTGAAGAAAACTTCCAGTCATCGATTTGTGATCAGGCTATGCCGCTTTCGAGGCCGCTTTGTACAATGTCACGAACAACTCGCGTGTTGCTGGCTCGGCCAGCCCTGCTCCACCGGGCGATTTGGCCATGAGTTCCAGATCGTGAAGTCTTTCAATCAGCCGCGTAAGTCGCGGTGTCGGCCATTTTCTCAAACGCGCTTGAAACGCCGGCCAGTCTGACTTCCAAACCGGTGGCTTCAGCTTCATCCCGACATTTGCTGCACCGCCCTCACCCTGCAGTGCCTGGGCTTCGAGCATCCGGCTCGCTTCCATTTCAAACATTCTGACCAAACTGATCGGCGAAAGACCGGCATCCAAGACGCGATCCATCTCAGCCTGCGCTGCCTCCGGTTCGCCGTTCAATGCCAGCAATACGGCGCGGCGGGCATTCTCGTCGGCATTGGTTTCACACAAAGCCCGGACATCGGACGCGCTCACGGCTCGGCCGAGATTGTGGGCAAACACAGCAAGCTTTTCCATTTCCGCATTGGCCAGGCTGCGATGGCCCGGCAATCCGCCGACAAAATCAGACAACGCGTCCGCGTCGATTTCCACGTCGCGCGCCTTCAGGAAGGACCGGACCAGTTCCGACATGTCCGCATCACTGTCGGCGAATAGATGTAAGGCCGCCGCATTCGGCGCGGCCTCAAACGCTGTTCGTAATTTTGAGCGGGTATTGAGACTGCCATTCTGCAAAACCAGTTTCGCGGCGACGCTTTCAGAAGGGAGCTCCAACACTTCTTTCATCAGCGCAAACAGCTTCTCGCCTTTGGTGCGAATTCGGATGATCGTATCTTCACCGAGTAAGGACACCGCCGCCAAGGCGTCAAACAGGATTGCCGGTTCGCGCTTCACTTCGTCTTCGTCGAGGGTGAGCACAGTCACGGGGTCATCTTTTGTCCATGCCTTGATCAATGCGTTCGCCGCATCAGCAACCACGCCCTCATCTTCGCCGAAGATCAGGGCGAACTGGCACGCAGGATCAGGCTTTTTGGCAAAACGTTCTGCGCTATTGCCTTGGAACTTCATTCGGCATTCGCCGTCTTGATCCGCAAATCATCAGCGATGCGTCGCGCGAGCAACAGCATCGCCCGATCTGTTGCATCGATCTGGGCCGCGATGTCGGAAAACGGCGCGTCCGGCACAAGGAAGCTGGTTTCAGCGGCCGACCGACCGGAAATCGCTGTGTCACCATAGGCGAGGACATAATCTGCGCTGACGACAATGTCGGTCCGGGTCGCCGCTTCATCCGGCTGGAGGGCCAAGCGCCCAAGACGCTCGCTCAGCTCGATCTGCAGCACCGCGCGGTCGTCAATACCGGGAAGACCGGGTGCCAGTTCCTGGAGCAGAGCTTTGCGCAGCGAATGGCCGGCGCGGCCTTCAATGGTGCCGATCTCGATATTGCCGGCACTGCCACCGGTTGCGTAAAGCGGCGTAAAACCACAGGCTGACACGGCCAAGGCAAGGAGAGCGATCGCGAGCTGTTTCATCACACAACGATATTCACGATCCGGCCCGGAACCACAATCACTTTCTTGATGTCTTTATCAGCAATAAAGTTTTGCAAGGCCGGAAGCGCCAGTGCGGCGGCTTCAACGTCTTCTTTGCTGGCCGTCTTTGCGACCGAAATCTCAGCGCGTCGTTTGCCATTGACCTGAATCGGCAAGACGACGCTGTCTTCAACCAATAAAGTCTCATCGATTTCCGGCCAGGACGCCGCCGAACAAAGCCCTTCGCCATCAATCAAGGCCCAGCACTCTTCGGCCAAATGCGGCATGAACGGAACCAGGCACCGCGCCAACATAGACGCGCCTTCAAACCGTGCATGGAGTTGATCATCATCGCCCTGCTCGGCCTTTTTCAGCGTACTAACCCATTCATGCACCGCGGCGATGGCCGAGTTGAAGCGAAACTCCTCGATCGCCTTGTCGATGGCATGTACGGCTTTGTGAGACGCGCGCCGAACGGCCATGGCCGCATCACTGTCGCTGGGCGAGGCGTCTTGCGAAACCTCGCTCAGCGCCTTGAACACGCCCCACACGCGCTGCACGAACCGTCCAGCACCTTCCGCGCCGGACTGGGTCCATTCAACATCGCGCTCTGGCGGACTGTCGGAGAGCACAAACCAACGCGCGGTATCGGCCCCAAAGGTGGCGATGATATTGTCCGGGTCGACCGTGTTCTTCTTCGACTTGGACATTTTCTCGATTGGCCCGACCGTGACCGGTTTGCCAGACTCGATCTCGATCCAAGTGCCGTCTTTTTGGTCAATCTCCGAAGGCTGCAACCACCGGCCATCGCCCGACTTATAGGTCTCATGCGTGACCATGCCTTGGGTAAACAGGCCCGCGAACGGTTCGCCGCTCGGCAAGTCCAGCTCACCGACATCGCGCATCGCACGCGTAAAGAAGCGGGCATAAAGCAGATGCAATACAGCGTGCTCAACCCCGCCAACATATTGATCCACCGGCAACCAATAAGCGCGCTCAGCCTGATCATCGACGCTGGCAAATCGCGCAAAATACCAGCTGGAATCGTTAAACGTGTCCAACGTGTCGGTTTCCCGCACAGCTGGCTTTCCGCATTTCGGGCAAGAACAATGTTTCCAAGTCGGATGATGCTCCAGCGGATTGCCAGGTTTGTCGAAGCTGACATCATCGGGGAGCTTGACCGGCAAATCCTCGTCAGGAACCGGCACGATGCCGCAATCATCGCAGTGGATCACCGGGATCGGGCATCCCCAATAACGTTGTCTGGAGACCCCCCAATCGCGCAGGCGGTAATTCACCGTGCCCTGGCCGAGCCCCATCTCCTCAATCTTGTCGATGGCCATGGAGATCGCTTCATTGACGGGTTTGCCGTCCAGGAATCCGGAATTCATGATCGTGCCCGGACCTGTATAGGCGGCGTCCATGTCCGCGCCTTGTCCCGACTTTACCCAAGCCCCGGATGCCGCGTCCTTGTCGGACGGCTTGACCACTGGGAGGATGGGCAGATCATATTTGCGGGCGAAATCGAAATCGCGTTGATCGTGGCCTGGACAGGCAAAGATGGCCCCGGTTCCGTACCCCATCAATACAAAGTTCGCGACATAGACCGGCAAGGTCTGTCCATCGATGAACGGATGCCGGACGGTCAGACCGGTATCGTAGCCCATTTTCGGCGCTTTTTCGATATCGGCTTCCGAGGTTCCGACTTTCGCGCACTCGGCGCGAAAATCCTCCAAATCCCCATTCGCTTCGGCCATGGCGATGGTTAAAGGATGATCGGGAGACAGCGCCACAAAACTCGCGCCGAACAGCGTATCGGGGCGGGTTGTGAAGATTTCGATCCCGTCGGCATGCTCCTCAGGTGCGGTCCCGGCCCATTCGAACCGCATCTGCAAGCCTTCAGAGCGACCAATCCAATTGGCCTGCATGGTGCGAACTTTTTCGGGCCAACGATCCAGCTTCTGAACCTGTTCCAGCAAATCCTCGGCATAATCGGTGATGCGGAAAAACCATTGGACCAGCTCGCGCTGCTCCACCGGCGCACCGGATCTCCAGCCCTTGCCGTCAATCACCTGCTCATTGGCGAGCACCGTGTTGTCGACCGGATCCCAGTTCACCTTCGCCTTCTTTTGATAGACCAGGCCCTTGTCCATAAATTTCAGGAACAGACGCTGCTGCTCGCCATAATAATCCGGGTCACAGGTCGCGAACTCACGCGTCCAGTCCAGAGACAAACCAAGCTTCTCGAACTGCGATTTCATCGCGGCGATATTCTGATAGGTCCAATCGCCTGGGTGCACGCCTTTTTCCATGGCCGCATTTTCGGCTGGCATGCCGAACGCGTCCCAACCCATCGGGTGCAGGACGTTGTAGCCTTTGGCCTTCTTGTGGCGGGCCACAACATCACCCATGGCGTAATTGCGCACGTGGCCCATGTGCAGGCGCCCCGACGGATACGGGAACATTTCCAAGACATAGGCTTTCGGCATATCGCCCGCCTCGGCTGGAGATTTGGCTTTAAAAAGCTCCGCCTTTTCCCAGGCTTCACGCCATTTGGGTTCCGCCGCTTGCGGATTGTATCTTGAGGCCATGGCCTCCCCCATAAATTTTAATACTAGTCGAGTTCAGAGGCTTTGAGATTGCGGGCCCGGGATAGGATCGCATTCTCGAGCTGAATTCCGGTTTCAGGATCGGCATCGGCATCGACCCAGGTCCCATCCTGATTCACCTGCCGGAATACGGAGACTTTTACGCCGTCCGCACGGAGGCGGGAATCGAGAATATAGACGGTCGCCTTGATCCGTTCATCAGCGGCGCCTTCGAACGACCGCCAATCATAAATGATCGTGCCGCCATAAGGATCCGCCGTCACCAGAGGGAGGGAGTCGAGCGTGTCGAGGCTGGCGCGCCAGAGATATGGATTAGCGCCGCCCGTAATCTCCTCAACCACACGGGTTTCGACATTATTGCCCCCACCAAAGATACAGCCAGAGAGCGTCAGAGCGCCGAGTGCTGCTGTGATCAGGGTTGTAGCTGCCTTCATATCGTCATTTCCCGTTGGCATGGTCTTGTTGAACAACAGTCTCTATAGCACCTGAAACTCAGCCTGCCAGTGCCGATATGTTATCGACGCGCCACACCCCAGAGGAAGCCAGAACAGTATGAGACGTGCCCCTGCCGTGAACCGTGTTTTGTATGGCCTGCTGACACCTTCCTTGCTGCTCACCTGGCCGGGATACGCGCAGAGCGATGGCCCGCTGGAGACAGAGTTCGAGGTCGAATCGGTCACCGTTTTGATGCCGATCGCGGATTCAAACGCCCAAATCGAAGAGAAATTCGCGCTCGGCGAGATCTCGCTCATCGGCCAGTCTGAGAAAGTGCTGGAAAATGGTCTGCGCTTGCGGGCGCGGGGCGCGTTGCGTCTTCAGCAGGACCATCCAACACGCCCGGGTGGGATTGGCGGCTTTGGGAGCGATGCCTTCGCTGCAGCGGGCGCATTTTCTGGGCTGTCTTCGGCGGCGCCGATTGACGATAGCGACATTCGCGGGCGGTTCGAAACGGCTTATCTTCAAGTCGATGGCGGCTATGGCGAGCTACGGATCGGGAAAGACCGCGGCGTCGCGGCGCGCTTTCATGAGGGCGCAAAGTCTGTCCTGTCCCATGCCCGTCTGGATAGCGCTTTGCTGGACCCGACGGGCTTATCGTCTATTCGAACGCGTCATGACTTGACCGGCCCGAGTCCAAAAATCTCGTACGCCACGCCGCGCCTTATTGGCATTCGAGCGGGCGTCAGCTTCACACCCGATGCTGACGCCGATGGCCTGGATCGCCGTCCCGCTGCCAGCGCCGATGGTCTGTCTCCGGAAACCGAAAATGCGATTGAACTCGCCTTGAACGCGAGTCGCCGACTACGCGATTCGGGTCTGAGGATAGATGTCGGGCTTGGATGGTCGAGCGCGGACGTTTCAGCAAGCGAATTGACGCCTCAATTTGGCACAGTTGAAACCTGGTCCGCGGGCACCCGAATTGAGCATGATGATTGGACCTTCGGCACCTCTTGGTTGAGCTCGGATAATGGGGTCTCAGATGGGGATTATTCCGCCTGGAGCACGGGCCTGCACAAAGAAGCCTACAGCACTGATTTTTCGTTAGAATATGGAGAATCAACCGATGATTTTGCGCGCCTGGATTCCAATGGCTGGAGGGTCGGCGCGGCGCGGGATATTGGCCGTCATGCGCGCCTCTCAATCGCCTATCTCAGAGACGAGATCGAATCGCCTCTGAGACAATGGGAAAACGAGGGTGTTGTTGTCGAGGTCACACTCTCACAGAAAATTGTTCAACTAACTGGAAATTAAGGTTCTATTAACCTGAACGATTGCTATCTAGTGCGCAGGAGTATCTGTTATGCGCATTCTTGCGGCATCTCTTGTGTTTTTTGGTGGTCTCGCCGCGCCGGCGTGGGCCCAGCAAGACGTGCCGGAAATGCCAGCGCCAAGCCTCTCTGAAACCGACCAAGCTGAACCCGACTGGTTCCAAACGTTTAGTTTCAATGGCGCCAATCTGGATACCCAAGTCTGGCAGGGCAGCCCGGATCAGACCTTCAATCTCGCCTGGATCAAAGGCGATCGCTGGAGCCTGAGCCTGGATCTCACCTCTCGTGCAGATGATTCGCCATTGCCGCGCGAAGAAATGTTGGCCGAAGCTGAGTTTCGGATCACACCGCGCCTGTCTGTCGGCGGTGAACTGACGATCGGGGCTGAAGAACTCGACGATACAGCCCAATGGGAAGATCAAGAGATCGAGGCTGGAATTCGCCTTCGCTCCGCCTTCAAGTTCTAGGCTTTCGCGCCTTTTTTACCGCCACCATAAGCCGGGTCAGCCAGCGCTGATTGGCGATCCAATGGCCAACGTGGGCGCGCGGCGAAGGCCAAACCGTCGGGATCATAACATCCCGCCGCCAATCGTTCAGCACCGGCCAGCGCAATCATCGCGGCATTGTCCGTACAGTGTCGCAATGGTGGCGCAATCAGACGGGCACCTGCCGCGGCAGCAACCTGTTCCAAAGCCGCTCGAATGGTTTGATTGGCCGCGACTCCTCCAGCCACCACGAGGCGGAGGTCGCCTTGATGCCTGAGTTTGAAGTCTTGCAGCGCCCGCTCCGTTTTACCGGCGAGACATTCCGTGACCGCGATCTGGAAGGACGCGCACAAGTCAGCGCGTCCCTGCTCGTCCATAGTCTCGGTATCAGCCACCCGGGCCGCCGCCGTCTTCAGGCCAGCAAAACTCATGTCCAGCCCGGGTCTGTTCATCAATGGCCTCGGCAATACAAACCGTGTGGCATCACCTTGTTTGGCCAGCGCTTCCACGGCCGGACCGCCCGGGAACCCAATGCCGAGCGTTTTCGCGAGTTTGTCGAAGGCTTCGCCCGCCGCGTCGTCAATCGTCGACCCGAGGCGACGATACTCGCCAAGTCCGGTGACTTCCAGGAATTGGCAATGCCCCCCACTGACCAAAAGCAGCAAATAAGGAAAAGCGCAGGTCTCAGCGAGCCGTGGTGACAAGGCATGGCCTTCGAGGTGATTGATCGGAATGAACGGCTTATTCGCCGCCATGGCGAGCGCTTTGCCCGTCATCATGCCAACCATGACACCGCCAATCAGGCCTGGCCCTGACGTCGCCGCAATACCGTCGAGCTGAGCGAGACTTAGCCCGCTATCCTGCAATGTCTTCGCAACAATCGTATCGGCGATTTCGGCGTGCGCGCGCGCGGCAATTTCGGGCACGACCCCGCCATACGGCGCGTGCTCCTCGATCTGACTATGGACGGTTTCCGCGAGAATCTCGATTGTGCCATCGGCTTGCCGACGCAGCACGGCGGCGGCTGTTTCATCGCAGCTGGTTTCGATACCGAGAAGAGTCAGGGTTTCAGACATGGCGGGCATATAGTCCGAACTGACCTTGGTTGAAACCATTGCCCGCCAGCGGACGAAAGATTGCCTGCGCAAAATGTCCCGCCTGTTGGCTTCGGCTTGCGCCCGGTTCGGTTCAACCTTAGCTCATTCGCAAGCACAATTGGAGTATCAATGACTCGCGCACGGACAGTAAGGATCGGGACTCGCGGGTCCCCGCTAGCGCTATATCAGGCCCACCTGATCGCAGACGAGTTGGCGCGCGTGAGCGACGGCGAGATCATTGGAGAAATCGTCAAATTCACCACCAAGGGCGACCAGCTGACGACGGAACGGCTGATCAATTCAGGCGGCAAGGGCCTGTTCACCCGCGAAATCGATCGCGCTGTCGATGATGGTGATGTCGATCTCGGTGTGCACAGCTTGAAAGACGTGCCGAGCGTCTTGCCCGATGGGCAGGAGCTCGTTGCTTATCCGGAGCGCAGCGATCCGAGGGACGGCTTCCTGACGACCAATGGTATTGCCCGTTTGCAAGACTTGCCCGAAGGCGCGGTGCTCGGCACGGCCAGCTTACGCCGCGAGTCCCAGGCCCTGGCCTTGCGGCCGGACTTGAAGGTCATTCCGTTCCGGGGGCGGGTTGAAACCCGGATTGAAAAACTTGAACGCGGCGAAGCGGATGCAACCTTTCTGGCCATGGCAGGCTTGAAACGATTGGCGCTTGATCACCTAGCGCACCCAGTCGCGATGGGCGACATGCTCCCGGCAGCGGGCCAAGGCATCATCGCCGTTGCGGCACGGCCTGATCATTTGTCGGCCGACTTGGCCGAGGCTCTGTCACTGATCGATCACGCGGCCACGCGCGCCATGGCAACGGCAGAACGGGCATTTCTCGCAGAGCTTGATGGATCTTGCCGCACCGCAATGGCCGCGCAGCTGCAGAACGTGGATGGAACCTGGCAAATACGCGGCGAAGTCCTGACCCCGGATGGCCAAACAAAATGGAGCGCGAATGGCGAGGCGCTGCTGTCGGCGAGCCTGAAAGATCTTGCCGGACTCGGAACCAGCATTGCTGTCGATATTCGCGAACAGGCGGGCGGCGACCTGCCCGTTTTCTCAGATTAGCTGCGCGCCATGCCCAGCGAGCGCCCATCCATCCTAATCACGCGCGCCATGCCTGGCGCAAGCGAAACCGCCGCGCGCGTGGAGCATATTGGCGCCCGCGCTTTGCTGTCTCCGGTTTTGATCATGGAAGCGGATTCAGACGTGCCTTTGCCGCCTGAACACACAGTTTCAGGTCTCGTCTTCACCAGCGCCAATGGTGTGCGTGCTTATGCGGCGCGGCGGTCGAAACGCGGACTGACCGCCTGGTGCGTCGGACCCGCCACAGCGCGCGCCGCCCATGAGGCCAGATTCACAGAGGTGCGCGAGTCAGCTGGAAACGCAATGGATCTTGCCAACTTCATCGCCGCGACCAGCGAACCGGAATCGCTGCCTTTATTGCATGTCGCCAATTCCGCCGCCAAAGGCGATTTGAGGGCGCAATTGATAGAATTGGGATACTCGGTCGTGTTTGCACCGCTCTATCGCATGCGTCCGGCGCCGGCGCTCTCCGACGCGGCGCGTGATGTCATCGCCGCAGGATCGCCTCTGATCGTTCTGATCCATTCTGCCAAGGGCGCAGAACGCTTTGCTGAGCTCTGCGCTGGCTTACCGAGCGAAAACTTGTCGGTCGTCGCGATCTCTGAACCGGCGGCAGCGCCATTGCGTGATCTCGACGTGCGCCAAACACACATCGCCTCAGCGCCAAACGAGGACGGCTTGTTCGCCGCGCTGCACACCGCAATTACCACACTTTCGGCCTGAAGCGACACCATATAGACTGGCCGAATCAAACAGACAGGAGCGCGGCTCATGAACGATTCATCCCTAACACCAGATTCTGGGGATGATCTGCCGATTGACGCGGAGTTTGAGCCGGCCGATCCAAACCCTGACTCAGACGGTAGATCGCGCGGTGGTCCCGGCTGGCCCGCTTTTCTCGGTGTTACCGCGATCGCGCTGGTGAGCCTTGTGCTCGGCGCGCTCGGCGCCGGCCTCATCCCGGGCTATCAAGCTGGGTCCGGCAAACTGGCAGCGCTTGAAGCGGAGCTGGCGGCGATCAAAACAGCGCAAGCAAGCAACGCTGATCAGGCCATAAGCCAGGACGCAGAAATCGCCGCGCTTAAAGGCCGCGCAGACAGTTTGCGCGCCGATCGCACCAGAACCGTCACCGATATGCGCGCCTTTCGAGACGAGATTGATGCCATTCAGGCCGATATAGAAGCGCTTCAGCGCGCCCGCGTCGCAACACTTGCGGAAGATACGAATGCGGAAAATGGCTCGGTCGCCCTGGCAGATTTATCTGGGCTCGACACCCGCATTTCGGCCCTCGAAGATGCTCTGGTTTCTCAACTGGATTCCTACACGCTTGCGCTCGACTTATTAAACAGCCGTCTGGATGCGCTCGAAGCCAAAGCGGGGACGGAAACGCTGACCGCCACCGCCGCCACGAATACGCGAACGGAGGCCGCGCTGGCCTTATCGGCGATCGAAGCCGCGGCGCGCCGGGGTCGGCCTTTTCTCTCGGCTTATCAACGCCTCGAAAATGCAATGCCGAGCAATGGCGCCGTGCGTAGCTTAGCCTCTGTCGCCTCGAAGGCAGTTCCGACGCGCACGGATTTAACCGCAACATTTCCTGCGCTGAGGGATCGTGCTCTGGATCGAGAAGCAGAATCCACATCGGGCACGTCCGGCTGGATGCGCAGCCTGTTTGGCGATGGCATTCAGGTGCGGCGCAAGGATGCCGTCACGACGCGCGATCATCTGGATCTTGCAGCTGATGCGCTGAACCAAGGCGAACTGGCTGAATCAATTGAACATATCCGAGCAATCGACCCTAATCTTCAGCCTGTCTTCACGGATTGGCTGCAAAATGCCGAAGACAGACACATGTTGGAAGAGACCCTGGAGGCCTTGCGCCTGACTATGATTGCGGAAGAACGCCCATGATCATCTTGTTCCTGATCATCGTCCTGATCGTTCTGGCGGGCATTTTCGTCATGTGGGCCTCACGCCTGCCGGGCGGACTGACGCTCGATCTGGGGGCCGGCACTGTTTACGAGTTCGAGCTGGTTTGGGCGCTCTTGGCCATTCTTCTGGTTGGCGCTGCGATGGCACTCGTCTGGTCGCTCGTGACCGGTCTGGTGACGCTGCCGAGTCGATTCAGCCGGTCCCGCAAAGCCTCGAAAGTAAAAGCCGCCAATAAGGCCCTCGCGGATGGCCTGCTCGCGGCCGAAGCCGGCGACGCTGCAATGGCAAAGAAGCTTTCAAAACGGGCTGCCCAATACGCCGATGATGATCGATTGAAGCTCCTCTTAGAAGCCCGTGCCGCGGAAATCTCAGATGACTGGTCGGGGGCCGAGCGCGCCTGGGGGCAATTGGCGCGTCTGCCAGGCGGACAGCTGGCTGGCTTGCGCGGCGCGGCGTCGGCAGCAAGCGCGCGCGGCGACGCTATTTCGGCCGAAGCCCGGACGCGCGAAGCTCTGGAAATGAAATCGGGGGCAGACTGGCCGTTTAACACCCTGTTCGACACGCAAGTGGCGGCGGGCAATTGGAACGAAGCCTTGAAAACGCTCAGCATTGGCGAAAAGCGGGCGCAAATTTCCGGCGAAAGCCTGAGACGCCGCCGCGCCGTATTGTTTACCGCACATGCCGCGGCCCTTCAGCATAATGAGCGCAAGGAATCACAGCGCCTTCTGGCAGAAGCGATCCGCTCGGCGCCCTCTTTTCCGCCGGCTGCCTGGTATGGCGCGCGCCAGCTGATGATTGATGAAAAGATCAAGGCGGCGCAGGGCGTTTTGGAGCTTGGTTGGAAAGCCCGTCCGCATCCGGCTTTGTCGCAGCTTGTGCGCCGTCTCGATAGCAAAGCCACGCCAGCGGTCATCACGGGGCGCTTGAAGGCTTTGGTCGATGCCAACCCGGATCATCGCGAAAGCCGAATCCTGAGTGCAGAGCTTGCCATGCAAGACCGCGACTGGCTCAGCGCAGTGAAAACACTGGCGCTTTTGGTCGAGGAGAAACCAACCGCTCGGCTTTGCTTGCTTCTGGAGAAAGCGCTGCGCGGCTATGGTGACCTGACAGAGGCGGAGCGTTGGGGCCGCATGGCCGTCACCGCGGCGCGTGAACCAGAATGGTCTGACATCGACCCACGTGGCAGTGCCTTCCAATATGCTCAGCGTGATTGGTCACGTTTGGTCTATGCCTTTGGCGACGCCGGGACGCTGGTACACCCGCGCTATGAATCCTCAGAACGAGAGCTTGATGCCAGCCGTCCGATCGCTCTGCCGGCGCCGACATCGAGCCCAGCCGATCCGAAAACACCCGAGACCGAGGTGGTCACACCGCCCTTGGACTACGTGCCCAGCGACGATTAGGGCGTTTCGAGCCCCCTCGCACCAGGATCTGTCCCGACACTTTTCCGCACGCCGATGCCTTCCATAACGGCATTGTCATCCCCATCTATGCAAATTCGCGATAGGGACTATTCGCGATTGAGGGAAAGACGCTGCCGATGATCGGGGCTATGACCCTCAACAACGATAGAACCGGACCGGATGCCTCAACATAGAGGGTTTGCGAAGGGGAAATAAGGAGGACCATAATGGCCAATACAACTGCGAGCCGTGCGCTCACGCTGAGCCCTGAACAAGGTCTTAGTCGTTACCTCTCAGAAATTAGAAAATTCCCGATGCTCAGCAAGGATGAGGAATTCATGCTCGCCAAACGCTGGCAGGAACATGAAGATCCCGACGCCGCTGAAAAAATGGTGACCTCTCACCTTCGTTTGGTGGCCAAGATCGCGATGGGGTATCGCGGCTATGGCTTGCCGATGGCTGAAGTCATCTCAGAAGGCAATGTCGGCTTGATGCAGTCGGTGAAGAAATTCGATCCCGATAAGGGCTTCCGCCTCGCCACCTATGCGATGTGGTGGATCCGCGCGAGCATTCAGGAATATATCCTGCGCTCGTGGAGCCTGGTCAAACTGGGCACAACCGCGGCTCAGAAAAAACTGTTCTTCAATCTCCGCCGTATGAAGGGCGAGATCGATGCGCTGGACAATGCCCAGCTCAAGCCTGAGCAGGTCAAACACATCGCCGATAAGCTGAACGTCTCTGAAAAGGACGTCATCTCGATGAATGGTCGTATGAGCGGCTCTGATGCCTCCCTAAATGCCCCAATGGGCGCTGAAGGCGACATGGAGTGGCAAGACTGGCTGGAAGATGACGAGCCGAACCAGGCTGAAGAGTTTGCCCGCAATCAGGAATTCGATGCCCGCATGGAATTGCTCCAAACGGCAATGGCGGACCTGTCGGAACGTGAACAGCACATTTTGCAAGAGCGCCGTCTGACCGACGAGCCCAAGACGCTGGAACAGCTTTCAGAGGTTTACAATGTGAGCCGTGAACGGATTCGCCAGATCGAAGTTCGGGCATTCGAAAAGCTGCAAAAAGCGATGCAAAAAATGGCCAAGGAAGAAGGCCTTCCCATTGGGGTCTGATCGGCCTTGCCTGCCACGAATATCATCCAGATACATGACAGGGGCGATCCACGGATCGCCCCTTTTATTGGTGTACGCGAGCGCGATCTGACGGGCGGAACGGACGGACGGTTTATCGTCGAAGGCAAAGTGCCGCTGCAAATCCTGCTCACCCGGTCACGATTTGAGGTGGAAAGCCTGTTTCTGGCCGAGTCGCGATTGGCGCCCTTGGCAGATTTGCTCGCCGACCTTCCAGATCACGTGCCGGTCTATTCTGCACCTCAGGCGCTGATGGACAGCATTGCTGGATTTCCAATCCATCGCGGTGTGCTTGCCTGTGCGAAGAAAGGCGAACGAACGCCGATCGAACCCCTATTGTCGGCTCATCGATTGCTTGTGCTCAATGAGATTTCCAATCACGACAATGTTGGTGCCGCTTTTCGAAATGCGGCGGCTTTCGGGGCGGACGGGCTGCTTTTGGACGACCGCTCATGCGATCCACTTTACCGAAAGGCCATTCGCGTTTCCTCGGGTTGCAGCCTGTGGCTTCCTTATCATCACGGTGGAACCGGAGAGGAGCACATAGACGCATTGAAATCCGCCGGATTTACGATCTGGGCCATGACCCCGCGGGCAGATGCGGCCCCGCTCTACGATCTGACGCCCCCGGACAAGCTGGCCCTTCTGCTCGGCGCTGAAGGACCGGGTTTGCCTGAGGCCTTGATCGACGCATGCCAGGCGGTGCGAATCCCAATGCGGACAGGCTTTGATAGTGTTAATGTCGCAACCGCTGGCGCAATCGCTCTTTCGCATGTATTCAGGCCCTAATAGGGGTCCTGGGGACACGACTGACAGGAGTTTCGATGCGATATATCGTTACCGGAGGCTATGGCTTTATTGGATCAGCTGTAGTCCGCCAGCTCTGCGATGCTGGACACGAAGTCTATAATCTCGATGTCAAAACCTATGCCGCGAATCCCGACGCGATCGCTGGCTATCAGGTGCAGAACATTCATGCCTGTATCACCGATCACCAAGCGGTCGCCGCCTTGTTTAAAGCTGCGCGCCCAGATGCCGTGATCCATCTAGCAGCCGAAACCCATGTCGACCGCTCGATCGATGGACCAACCGCCTTCATGAGCACCAATGTGGACGGGACATTTAGTCTGCTCGAAGCCGCGCTTTCGCATTGGCGAGACTCTGGCACGCCGGATGATTTCCGGTTCGTGCATGTCTCGACGGATGAGGTGTTTGGAGATCTCGGCCCAGACGACCCATTGTTCGACGAACACACCTCCTACAAACCGTCTTCGCCATATTCGGCCAGCAAAGCCGCTAGTGACCATCTCGCGCGCGCCTGGGAGCGCACCTACGGCCTACCGACCGTGATTACCAATTGTACCAATAATTACGGCCCCTGGCAGAATGGGGAAAAGCTGATCCCGACCGTGATCCGCAAGGCCGTGTTGGGCGCCCCTATTCCGATTTATGGCGACGGTCAGAATGTCCGCGACTGGCTGTACGTTGAAGACCATGCCCGCGGGCTGATTGAGGCTTGCGGGGCAAAGGCCGGCGCCACGCTTCTGTTCGGCGCGCGCGCGGAACGGAGCAATCTTGATCTGGTGAAGAGCATTTGCGGTCTGTTGGATGACCTTCGCCCGCAAGCGACGAAATATGCTGATCAGATTGAGTTCGTGACCGATCGCCAAGGGCATGATCGCCGTTACGGTATCGATCCCAGCAGCGCCGAAAGAGAGATCAATTGGGCCCCGCATTTCAATTTGGATGAAGGATTGAAAGCGACGGTTGAATGGTATCTCAACGCGCTGCCTTCAGATTTGACGGACACTGAGGATCGTCTGGGTCTCGCCCGCGCCTGACCCTATTCAGCGGCTTGCGCCGTCTTTGATGTTAAGCGACGGATCGTATTGGCGACATCGTCTCCAAATGCGTGGTGCGGCATGTGCCCGCCATCGGCGAGTTTGACGAGTTCCAAACCGTCAACCTGATGCTTGAGTTTGCCGACATGCAATTGCGGACTGATGACGGTGTCGAGCGCGCCTGAAAACACCACGGTTGGCACTTTGATGTTCTCATAGCGGCTCTGTTGCGCCGCAAGTTCTTCGCGCAATCCGTTCACATCTTTCGCATTTGCGGTGAAGTTGGACGGTCGAAACAGCAGGCCAATGCCGGAATTGTCGAAATATCCATCCGGTGCCGGTTTCGGTGAGAAGACATTATTGATCCCACCGCGCACCTGGGTTGGCCCAACAATCGGGACGAGCTGTGTGAATGCCGGCCCGATCAAAGGATGAGACGCATACTTATTGTACCAGGTCTCTCCGCCGCCGCCCCAATCGTGCGAGACCGGTGCGAGCAGCACCAATCCGTCCACCAAATCAGGATGATCTAAGGCGAGACGCAGAGAAACCGCGCCGCCAAAGCTGTGTCCGACCACCACCGCTTTCTCGCCAGGCGCCAATGAGCGTATCGCGCCCGCTGCTTGCGCGGCTTGAACTTGAAGCGCGTTCGCATTGGCGGGCCGCTCTGAATGCCCGTGCCCGGGCCGATCGATCATCAGGATACGGTGCGTATCGGCCAAACGCGGCGCCAGCGACCAATCAAATTCGCGCGCATTGGCCGACGCGCCATGGATCATCACGACCACCGGCCCGGTCTCGCCCTGTTGGAGGACGTGCACATCGGCGCCATTCACCTCGACCAGAGTGCCTGAGGCTGGATGCTGTTTGTTGATACGATTGGCATAGAGCGCGCTGTTCACGCACGCGCCGAGCCCGCCCAGAATCAGGAGTCCAATGGCAATGGTGAGCATTTTCAAACGGGCCGGCCTTCTCTTTCACGCCGGATACGACTTATGCCGCGTTTGGCGGAAGGGAAGAGCGGATAGATTTCAAGCGCATTTTCATAAGCGCTGATAGCTTCGTCTTCAGAGCCCAGGCGCTCCAATACCGCGCCGAGTCCGCCCCAGGCGCCGAAATGACGAGGTTCGAGCCGCAGCGCTTCGTTCACATCGCGCAAGGCTTCGGAATAGTTCTCTTGCGCCAGGAATACCGTGGCGCGGCGATTCCAGGCTTCTGCATAAGTCGGCTGGATGGCGATAACGCGATCATACAAGGCGCGGGCATGATCCAGATCACCAAACGCCTGCGCCTGTACGGCCCGTTCCATGATCAGATCAGCTGCATCGGAGCCGCTTTTCATCCAAGACGCCCAAATATCCAGCGCGATATCGTTGGCTTCCTCTTCGGTCGGCGCGTTTTTGAGTTCATCAAACATCTCGACAGACGGCCCGGCATCTGGGCTGCTGACGAGAAGAAGACCTGAAAAGGCGAGCGCTTTGAACATGGATTAGAGTATGGGGCGTTGAATGAAGGGTGCCAAGGTGATTCCTGTAACACCCTTCATGATGCTCAAATGGGGCTAAAATCCGAGCGAGTCTGCAATCGCCTTGACCTTGGCGACGCGATCCGGCGCAGCTGCCGCGATCATCTTATGGTAGCGCGCGAGAATTTCCGGCGAAACCTTGTCCGGACTGCCGGCATCAAATGGCGGGTGCGGATCATATTCAATGCTGAGCTGGATGAAGCGGGCAAAGTCTTCATCGCGAATACGCGCCGCGAGCGCCAAAGCGAAATCAATCCCAGAGGTGACGCCGCCGCCCGTGAAGCGGTTCCGGTCTTCGACAATCCGCTCACGCACCGGCGTCGCACCGAAATATTCCAGCTGATCGATCGAGGCCCAGTGGCAGGCCGATTTATACCCTTTAAGTAATCCCGCGGCGCCAAGGACCAGAGAACCGGTGCAGACGCTGGTCACCCATTGCGCGTCCGCCGCGATCTTGCGTAACCAGGCCAGCACGGTCTTGTCAGGCATGATCTCCATCGTCCCGAGACCACCCGGAACACAAAGAATGTCGGCTTGCTGGATCTCGTCGAACGTCGCCGTCGGTAGAAGCGGAAAACCGGCATCGGTCGGAACCGGCATTTTATCCTTCCAGACCAGGTTCAGCGTCACATTGCCAAGCCGTGACAGGACCTGCGCCGGGCCGGTCAGGTCCAGCTGCGTAACATTGGGAAAGACGAGAAAAGCGACAGATACGGGCGATAATTGAGGCATGGCCATCTCCTTCAGAGTGAATGGCCCAGGCGAACGGCGCTATTGGTTGATGTCGACGCTCCCCGGTGGTGCTCCACCCTGATCTCGCCAGTTGCGTCGATCCTTCGATCATAGCGCCGGGAGGGCGCCCGGTCCATGCGCGAATCGATGATCAGAGCGATTAGCCAATGCGCCATCGAAAGCTGGCGAAGAAACAACCGACTGCCCCGAACAGCAACATCAATCCCGGCGCGAGAAACCAATGCAGCGGCGAGCGATATACCTCGCTATGATCCTGCACAAGTCGCCAGTACCGGACGCCATTCTCCGTCGGTTCGACGAAGGCACCCCCCCGATATTCAGGAATGATCTGAAACTGTTGGTCCAAGCGCGCGATCATTTGATCGCGCACTTGTGCAAGTTCTTGCACATCTCGGTCGGCGCCGGACTGACGCTGGAAAGCGGCATCAAAAGCTTCAAGCCCTTCGCCCGGGAGGATCACACCCGGCGAGCTATACTGATACTCAGTGACCACTTTGTCTTCAGCCAGCAGGTTCAGACCCAGACTGCCACCGCCCAGCATCAAGAAAACGATGCCTGCAATCAGCCATTGTTGAAGCCGGGTTTGCTGTGCGCTTTGAGTGGCAAGGATGGCCGTTCGCACATCACTGATCTCTCGCATTTGATCCAGCTCACCGGCGAACAGTTTGGCGCTGAGGTCCACCATATCGATCTGGTAAGCTGTTTTGATTGCGGCAAACACGTCTTCCGACGGATAGGATTTTCCTGATTCCAGTTTCGACAAATAGGATTGTTCAATCCCGATTTTGTCGGCTGCCTCGGGTTGGGTCCATTGCAGCCCGCGCCGCAGGTCTCTGATATAGTCGCCAAAACGCATGATCTGTTTTCCTTCCTGGTGCACAAAGATTGCACGTCCAATGCCGGCTTAGGAATGGTCAGGAATAATGGGAATACCAGATGAATATCGATGAATTTTGGAGAATTTCGTGCATATTCGCGCGCTAAAAGGCGGCGCGCGATGGCATCTACTTATTGGATCTCGTGTTTTCTCCAGATCGGAAAGGGATCATCGAGCTCTTCCGTTTCGGGATTGAAGTCTTCCGGCATCAATGCGGCGTCGAGCCGGGCTTGTAATTGCGGCCAGTCAATGCCTGCACCAATGAAGACGATCTCTTGCCGGCGATCACCCCAAGGTTCTTCCCAATTTGCTTTCAGATAATCATGCAGGGCAGGATTATCTGGCCAGCGCTCAGACGGGACAGACGCCCACCAGGTGCCCAGCGGTGAAATGCTGGACAAAGCGCCAGCAAGCGAAAACTCGGCCAGCCATTCAGGGCGCGTGGCCACCCAAAAATGACCTTTCGCCCGGATCACACCGGGCATTTCCCCGTTCAACAAATCGTAAATCGCCTGGGGGTGAAAGGGCCGCCGGGCCCGATACGTGTATGATGTGACCCCATATTCCTCGGTCTCCGGAACATGGTCTGCGAAGCCGTAAAGCTCTTTCGCCCACATCGGATGCGTCTCGGCCTTGGCGAAATCGAACAAACCGGTATCGAAAATGCTGTCGGATGAAACTTCTGAGTAATTGGTTTCAATGATCTCGGTGTCCGCATTCAGGCTGCGAATGATCTTGCGCGCCGCGTCCACTTGCTCCGGCGTGGCATCGCCGACTTTGTTGAGCACGACAATATCCGCGAACTCAATCTGATCGGTCAGAAGATGCACGAGCGTCCGATCATCTTCTTCGCCCATAACCTCGCCGCGATCCTTGAGGAAATCGTGGCTTGAATAGTCTTTAAGAAGATTCACCGCATCGACCACGGTCACCATAGTGTCGATCCGCGCGACATCCGAGAGGCTTTCGCCTTGCTCATCACGGAAATCAAACGTTGCAGCGACCGGCAGTGGCTCAGAAATTCCCGTCGACTCGATCAGCAAGTAATCGAACCGATCCTCTTCCGCGAGACGGCGCACCTCGGCCAGCAAGTCATCTCTTAGTGTGCAGCAAATACAGCCATTCGACATTTCAACCAGGGTTTCGTCGGTACGGCTGAGCTCGGCACCGGCCCGAACGAGATCAGCATCAATATTCACTTCCGACATATCATTGACGATGACCGCGACGCGCCGCCCGTCGCGATTATTCAAAACGCGGTTGAGCAGCGTTGTCTTTCCAGCGCCCAAGAAGCCAGAAAGCACTGTAACCGGGAGGCGGGTTTCGAGGCTTGAGTTCGGGTCTTGCATATGAGTCTCTATTGTTCTGGGAGTTTAGCCTGAGCTAAGGTCAAAATGCCAGTCGCGCAATGTTATAGCATCACAGATCCGCGAGAATTATCTTAGACCTTCACGCCTCAGTCGCGGGCTCATAGCAAACCTTCTGCGCGTAACCGCGCCTCAAGACCCGCAGCGCCTTGGAAGTGGTGAGCTTTAAACCCCAGCTTTTCAGCCGCCGCACAATTGGTCTCGCGATCATCGGTGAACAGGACGTCAGCGGGATCAGGGTGCCCCATCCGTGCCAGCGTAATCTGATAAATCTTGGGATCAGGCTTCACCACCTTTTCAGCCCCCGACACAACCACATCGCGCAGCAATTTGATCATCGGGAACGCGTCAAAGGTTTCTTGCGCCACTTCATCCGGGATATTGGAGAGCCCATAAAGCGGCACACGGTTTTCTTCGAGCCGCGCCATCAAAGGCGGCATGCCCGGCACATAGCCGACAAACATATCGAGCCAGCGCGTGCGCCAAGCGCGTATTTCAGTCTCAAATTGCGGAAACTTTGCGATCAGTCGCTCAGCATTTTCTGCCATTGGCACGCCAAGATCATGCTGCAAATGCCAATCCATGTTGCAGACATCGCGAACGAAGGCCTCAGCTTCCGCTTCGGTCTCAAAAAAGTCGCGATACAGTCGTACCGGTTGCCATTCGACAACCACGTGACCCAAGTCGAAAAGGACGAATCGAGCGCTCATTTGAGGCTCAGCTGTTCATATAAGGCTCAGCCCTGCTTTGCTTTAAAGCGCGGATCAGTCTTGTTGATAATATAGGTCCGGCCACGACGGCGAACGACCTTGCAGTCACGATGGCGCGACTTGAGTGCTTTGATCGAGGATTTCACTTTCATGGCTTTGGCCCAAACGTTAGAACAGTTTTTACGAAAGCGCGGGACATACACATCGGGTCCGGCGGAGTCAATCACGGCTTGCAGGCTAATCCGTAAGGGGGCGCATTTGATGAGCGATCTGATCTGGAAAAGACCTTTGTACAGCATCGTCGCGGGCGCGGCTCTGATCACATCCTGCGCCGCTTCACCGCAGACCGAGCAGCCCATCGTGACACCTGACGAGCCAGCCGGCGGCGGAACCGTCAGCGTTCTTGAGCCGTTTCAGGGCTCTGGCAACGCCCAGATGGATGCGTGGCGCGCGGATTTCGCGTCGCGGGCGGTCGCCGCGGGTCGCGATGTTGAGGTCGTTCAGGCGACATTGGCCGGCATTTCCCCTCTAGATCTTTATCTTGGCGATGATGCCAGCATCGCCAAGACCGATGTGGCCAGTCAGGCCGAGTTCGCCAAACCGATTTGGGATTATGTCGCCTCCGCAGTTACCGTCGGACGCAAGACTCGCGGCGCCGAGCGGATGGAAGAATTGGCGCCGGTCTTCGATCAGATCGAAGCCGCTTATGGCGTTGATCGCGAGGCCATCACGGCGATTTGGGCGATGGAAACCAATCTCGGCTCCTATATTGGTAGCTTCGATGCGGCCAACACTCTGTCCAATATGGCGGTCGAAGGACGCCGACAGAGCTTCGCCGAAAACGAATTGCTCGCTCTGATGAAAATGCAGGAAAATGGCTATGTGACGCGCGACCAGCTGACATCAGGCTGGGCCGGAGCCATGGGGCAAACCCAATTCATGCCGTCGACATTCCTGACCTATGCCGTCGATTTTGATGGCGATGGGCGGAAAGACCTGTGGAACAGTGCGCCAGATGCCTTGGCCTCAGCTGCCAATTATCTGCGCGCGTCGGGTTACCAGAAGAACATGCCTTGGGGCGTTGAAGTGCTCGCACCGGCTGACTTTGACTGGTCCTTGGCCGACGGTGAAGATCGGCGTCTGACGACCTGGAACAGCTACGGGCTCTCGCCAATCGCGGGCGGCGGCTTTGAGGCGCCGGAAACAACCTATGCAGAGCTTTGGCTGCCGACCGGAGCGACAGGGCCAAAATACTTATTGTTCAAGAATTTCGACGTGTTCAAAACCTATAATCGCTCCGACAGCTATGCATTTTCCGTTGGCCTATTGACCGACGGCGTTGCGGGACAGCATGGCCCGGTCGGAATCTGGCCGAAAGAGCTGGAATTGCTGACCCGCCGAGACATCATGGTCTTGCAGGACAATCTCAATCGCCTCGGATTTGATGCTGGCCCAATCGATGGCATTGCCGGGCGCGGCACCAAAGGCGCCCTGCGCCGGTTCCAAAAAGCGAACGCGATTGTCCCTGCCGATGGTTATCCAACCACTGTGGCGCTGGAGCAGGTTCTGGAAGCCAATTAGAGCTGCGAGTCGGCCTCGCCGACTCCAGGCTCAATCGCTCTCCAGGCAAATAGGGCCATTCCAATCAGCAAAACGACACAGATCCAGAATGGCAAGGACGGGTCAACGAACTCATACAGGAACAGGCCGAACAGCGGCGTGATAATGTAGCCCATGCCATTGGCTGAGATCACAAGGCCGGCCACATTGCCTTGAAGTTGCGGCGACACGGCGAGCGATGCACCACTTGAAAAGCCGGGACGGGTCAAGCCTTGCCCGATGCCCAGGAAGAATTGAGCGAGAATCAGGGTGGCAAAATCCTGCGCCGGGATCAGCAGCAACGCCCCCGCCAGCAGCGGGAAACAGCCGGTAATCATCAGCGTCTTATTCTTGAGCTTCAGGCGCGGAATGAGCACCAGCTGGGCCGTCATAACGGCCATTGCACCAACCATGAAAGCGGGGCCGGTATATTTCGCCGCGTCCGCACCGGTCACGCCCAGCTTGTCCATCACCGCAAATACGAAGACCTGTGTCAGGATGCCGGTGACCAGCGAGAGCGTCACGGCATAGACCAGGAATGGGAGCACATTGCGCGACCGCCACAGACCAATCGAGCCAGGAACCGACTCAATCAGCGTTGCGTCCTGCACCGGCTCGCGATTTTCCGGCAGAAAATTCCACAACAGGATCGACATCAGGCCGGCCAGAATGCAGGTGATCAGCATCGGACTGAGAATGCCGAAATTGGCCACTAGAACCGCCGCAAAAGCCGGGCCGACAATTGTGCCAAAACTGAATCCTGAGGTGACAAAGGCGATTTCACTTTGGCGCTCAGCCGGATCTGTGCGGTCGGCGACATAAGCCTGGGCGGAGGGGCTCGATCCGGATCCGATCAATCCGAACACAGATCGCGATAGCGCCAGACACGCAAAAATCGCAAATGGCGCCGTGATGAACTCTGACACCGCTGCCCATGACGAGATCAGGAGCAGGAACATCGACACGGAGTATCCGGCCAATCCAAACGAGGCGATGCGCCGGCGCCCGTAGCGATTGGAGCGCTTTCCCCAGAACGGCGACGATAATGACCAGCACAGCGCCGATAATGAAAAGATCGCTCCGGCCATCCAGTCTGGCAGCGCCAAAGTTCGAGTGAGCGGCGGAATCACAGCAGCAATCAGCATCGTATTCCCGGCCCCGATCGCCATCAGCGAGAAAAAGAGCAGAAAAAACGCCCCGCGCCGATTGGGCTGGGGCGTATCGTCTTGATGGGATGCTGAACCGCTCATGCGCCCTCTTTGAGCCCATCAGCGACAAAATCAAGAGCAAGATCCGCTTACCCTCGCGGCTCTGCGCGCCGAGCGTTTCCGAAACGGGATTGAAAGGAAATTGACGCACACTCGTCGATTGAAGCGAAAGGTCGGTTTAGAGAAATGGTCCAGCTGCTCGGATTTGTAATTGTTCTATTTGTCGTTTCTGGCGCGCTTCTGATTAGCGGTGGACCGGCGGTTCTGGCGGCGCTTCCGTTCGAACTCGCCCTGATCTGCGGCGCGGCCTTTGGCACCATTTTGATTGGCAACTCAACACCCGTGGCGATTGCGGCCATCAAAGGGTTTGGTCAGGCGGTTCGGGGGGCAAAATGGTCAAAATCTGACTATGCCGGACTGCTCACGCTGATGCACGAATTGCTCCGCCGCGCCCGTCGCGGCGGTATTGTCGCCATTGAGCAAGATATTGAGTCGCCTGAAACCTCCGATCTATTTACGCGCCAAGCGCGTCTGCTGTCAGACCCGCATGCATCCGGTTTGATCTGCGACAGCTTTCGGCTGATCGCCCTGGACCCAGCCATGCGAACCCAGACGGCAACTTATCTGCAAGACCGCGTCGGCGAAATTGTGGAAGACCGTCAGCGTGCGGTCGGAGCGCTGCAGACCTTGGCCGACGCGTTGCCAGCGCTGGGGATCGTGGCGGCCGTGCTCGGCATTATCAAAACAATGGCCATGATCGACCAATCCACAGCGGTTCTGGGCGAGATGATTGCCGCCGCGCTCCTCGGCACGTTCCTCGGGGTGTTCCTCGCTTATGGTCTGGTTGGCCCAATCGCCAATCGGTTCGGACAGATTGTTGAAGAAGAAGCGGTTTATCTCGACACGATCGCCCGGATCATAACCGCCTACGCGCAAGACACGGCCCCGCGCACTGCAATAGAAATGGCCCGCGCCGCGCTGCCGACACAGATTCGCCCGGACATGACGGCGATCGATGAGAACCTCAAGATAATCCGTTTGAGCGGTGCCAGGCACGCGGCTTAATCCCTAAACCTTCCCTACCACTCTGACGGGAAATTTGCGCTTTACGATTAAACGGTTTTCAAGCCGCTTCCGTCATATTGTTCTGATCGGCAGAATACCGACAGGAGCTCAGGATGACTGATACGTTCAACCAAAACGACGTCCCTCTCGACCGAAATTACTGGGCCAAAGGGGTCCCCGGCCAGCTCGCTATGGGCCTGTGCGGGATCATCGCCGTCCTGGTCGCGTTGAAAACACTGACCTATACGCCCAGCGCCGAGGCCGCGCTTCCGATGCAGGATCATTTCTTCCGCGTGCTGTCATTCGCCGCGCTGACGGTTTGGACGGCCTTTGCAATCGGTTTGCGGCGCCGCGGACCTGCGGCCATCATTACATTGGGGTTTGCCGTGTTTGCAGAGCTGATTTTCACGCAACTGCATTCGAAACCGCCCATGGCACTGGTTTCGGCCAATTTCGGAATCGTCCTCGCCTATTGCGGCTTACAGCTTTACTGGCTGGATCTGGTGAAACAAAGACTGCGCAAATAAGTGCAGGCAAAACACTCTAAACACTAGCAATCCCCCAATTTGGGCCCTACTCTAATTGAGGTTCAACGGGGAGATTGGGCTTGTCGCGTTTCGAAGAATTGCTGTCGACGGTTACACACTATCAAAGTCTGGCCGCGGAGAATTATACGCGGGTGCGCTCGCTGGCGGAGGAGATCCGCGCGGGTCTCTGTGCCTATATCGGTTCGATTGACGGCGTGTGTGTGCGTTTGGTGCCACCCGCAGGCCCGTTTGAGCCGAAGGATTACGGCGATCAGGCCTTTTCCATTCCGCCCAAGGGCTTTCGTCCTTTGGGGGCGATTATGTTCGGACTGGCCGTCCGGGTCTCAACCGGGACCGATTGGATGCGTGTTGTGATGGAATGCCAGAAAATCGGCGATTCCTTCATCGCCAGAATTGTTGGCGGTGAAGAATATCGCCTCACCATTCCTCTGAAAGACAATGATCCTGAGCCATTCTACGATCACATTTACGAACACGTGCTCGATTGGTTCAAAGTTCAAATTGAACGCTATGAAGCGGGCGACTATGGCACCCGCGAGATCGGCTTCGACATTTCTCGAAACAGCACGGAGGCCCTGGCCTGATTGGGCCGGAGCGCGGCTGATAGATGGAATTAGGTCTTCTTCTCGCCGGAGGCGCCGGAAGCGACGTTATTTTCGCGTGCGCGATGATCGGCTCGCTCGGCCTTGGCGCGCAATGGTTGGCTTGGAGATTACAGGCGCCCGCAATCGTCTTGATGTCGCTGGCGGGACTAGCGGTTGGACCGCTCTGGTCAGTGATCTTTGGTGAACCGCTTCTCAGTCCACAAGCAACATTTGGCGACGTATTCCGCCCAATTGTCTCACTCGCCGTCGCCGTGATCCTGTTTGAGGGCGGGCTCGTCCTGAAGTTCGAGAATCTGCGCGAAGCTGGCGCCGCCGTGCGCCGAATGATCTTTATCGGCGGCCCGCTTGCTTGGATCATGGGCACGATTGCGGCCTATTATGCGGCCGGCCTCGACTGGGCCAGCGCGGTGGTTTTCGCTGGGGTGATGGTAGTGACCGGCCCCACCGTGATCATGCCGCTCCTGCGTCAATCCAAGCTCGGCGGACGCCCGGCGCAATTCCTGAAATGGGAAGGCATTGTCAATGATCCAATCGGCGCTCTGTTCGCGGTCGCGGCGTTTGAGTTCATCCGCGTCGCCTCGCAAGGGCAAAGCCTGTTCGGCGCCGGCCTGTGGATCATTATGGCCGCGTTTTACGGGATAATTCTGGGCGTCGTGTTCGGCTGGGCCATGGCCAAAGCCTTCCGTGAAGGCTGGACGCCGGAATATCTCAAAGCCCCGCTTATCCTCGCAACTATTATCCTTTGTTACACGATGGCCGAGATGTTCCAGAAGGAAATCGGCCTGGTCGCGGTCACAGCCTATGGCATGACGCTGGGCAACTCGAAATTGGCCGGCCTAACCGAGCTTCAGAAGTTCAAGGAAGATATTGCGATCCTGCTGGTCTCGGGTGTGTTCGTGATGCTGACGGCGGATCTGACGCCTGAGATTATCGGGCAGGCGATCAATTGGAACACCTTAGCCTTCCTGTTTTGCATGCTGTTCGTCGTTCGCCCGCTGTCGGTTTGGATCTCGACCTATGGAACATTGGATCGCAAAGAGGCCATTCTATTGGGCTGGATCGCGCCGCGCGGGATCGTCGCGGTCGCCGTCTCGGGCCTGTTCGGCTCGCTTCTGGTGGATCTGTCTCGCGAAGGCCGTTTCTTCTTCGAAGGCGCTGATCAGATCACGCCGCTGGCTTTTGCCATGGTCTTCGTCACGGTCGTTATGCACGGCTTCACGATCGGCCCGCTGTCGCGCGCCTTGGGCTTGGCCCGCAAAGAAAAGCCCGGCGTGCTAATGGTCGGGGCGAATGCCTGGAGCGTACAATTTGCAAGCGCGCTCAAACGCAGCGGCATCGATGTAATTGTCGCCGACAGCAATTATCGGCGCCTAAGATCCTCGCGAGAAGCGGGTTTGGAGATCTTCATGGGCGAAGTTCTGTCCGAGGATGCCGAGATCAAACTGGATCATGCGCGCTTCTCGACCGTCATCGCACTGTCCACGAATGACTCCTATAATGCCCTCGTTTGCAGCCATTTCGCGCCGGAAGTCGGCCGCCACATGGTGTATCAGCTCTCGATCAGCGAAGAAGAAGAGAATGATGAGCGCGTGGTCAGCTCAAACGCCCGCGGTCGAACCCTGATCCGCCGCGGCCGTACCTATGACAGCCTGATCCGAGACCAGTATCGCGGCTGGGAGTTTGCGCGCACGCCGCTGACCGATAAATACTCACTCGAGCAGTTTCGAACTGACCGTCCGCGCGCCGACATTGTCGCAGAATTACGGGCCGACGGCACGCTTGTTCTGTTGGGACCAAATCGCGAAGCCCGCGGCGGCGATGGCACGATCCTGATCAGTTTCTCTCCCGCCTTGAAAGATGAGAAACCCGCTATGGATCTCGCGCCAGAGCCCGCTTAAGCGGCGCGAACTGCGTGTAAATCGCGACCGAACTTGCGCAGCCAGGCGCGTTCTCTCTTCCATTCCGGGCGGCAGGTTTGAACATGCGCCCAAAATGCGGGACTGTGGTTCATTTCGAGCAAATGCGCACATTCATGGGCGGCCACATATTCCAGCACATCTGGCGGCGCCATGATCAAACGCCACGAGAAAGCCAAGCGCCCATCTGACGTGCATGATCCCCATCTGGAGCGCGTATCTTTGACCGTGACCCGCCGAGCTTCGACGCCAAGTTCGCCGCAGTAGCGAATCACCGCGTCGCTCAAATCATCTTTCGCTGCTTTTTTCAAAAATCGCTCGACGCGTCGTCCAGTGGTCTCAGATGCGCCGGGCACGGACAGAATATGAGGGTCGCCCTCAATCAGTTTCGGCAACCGGCCTTCCCCGTGCGCCCGGACCTGACAGTCTTCGCCGCGCAATTTGAAGACACTCCCGTCATCAAGAACGATATGTTCCGGAAGTGCTTGTAAATGCTCAACTATCCAGTCTAAACGGTCGCGTGCAAATTCTGCTGCTTCACCGATTTTTCGCTTACTGGGCGCAACCGCAACAGCCTCGCGATTGCGTTCATCGAGCCGCAGGATCAATCGCCGAGCTTTCGGGTTCACTTCGAGGCGAACATGAACTGTTTGGCCACTTTTCGTAACCAACGCCATCTTGTCGCCTTTATCGATAATCATTAAATACGCCTCAGCAGAAATGTGCAATACGACTACTAGAAACCGCCTAATTGGGGAATCGACTATGAAGAAATTAATGTTTGGTGCAGCTGCACTGGCGCTCGTGACCGCTTGTGGTCAGGGGGACGACTCAACCGAAGTCAAAATTGAAGAGCCCGAGCTGAAAGAGCTTGTGGTTCGCGCTGGGGATCCATCAGAGGCTGCCAATGCCCTTGCCGCCATGTCACTCTCTGAGAGCGGCGGACTTCTGTCCTTCGCCGGCAGCACAACAGATGGCGCATCAGCAACCTTCACAGATCTGACCATTACCGGTGAAGACGCTTTCAAAGTCGGTTCGCTGGTGCTCGAAGGTCTCGATATGGAGAATGGCTCAGCCAATTTCGGCAAAATGAGCCTGAATGACATCACGATTTCTGAAGAAGGCGAAGATGTTGAAGTGAAGCTCGGCTCGATCGAACTGATCAACCCATCGCCTGAGCTTGCGGCCTGGCTGGCCGCCGGGCTGAACGGTCAAGAAACCCCATTCCCGGCAGTTGAAGACGTGGTCTTCGACAGCTGGTCGATCAATGGTCTGACCGGCGACTTTGCCGATACCGAAGCCGAAGGCACATTTGGCATCGACAAGATCGAGATCCGCGACATGGTCGATCTGAAAGCCGCGCAAATGGTAATCAGCGGCTTGTCCTTGAACGGGACAGATAATTCCGATGGCATCGATTTTGATGTCAGTCTGGGCGGGATGTCGGCATCAAATGTCGACGCGAAAATCATCAAAGCCATCCAGGAAAATGTCGATGATGAAGAAGCCATGCTGGGTGCCATCATGGACATCGCCAATGAAGACCCGATGGAGCCTGGCTATGACAGCTTTACGCTGGACGATCTGGCGATCGATGTCGCCGGTGCCTCTTTTGCGATCCCGAGCATTGTTTCGGGCGTTGAGCGCAATGCAGCCGGACAGCCGGTGAAATTCGTCACCCAGCCCTATTCTATGACCCTGAAAGCCGATGGCGCAGGCGGTGAAGCAGGTGAAATGCTGCTCCAGGGCTTGAGTGTTGTCGGCTATGAAGAGCTCGAGCTGAAAGGTGCGAGCGTCATGAACTATGATCCTGACAAGGACATCGTTTCTTTCGACGCTGACTCGAATTATTTCGAACTGGTCGATGGCGCCAAGTTCAGCATGGGCGGTAAAATCGAAGGCTACAGCGCATACGCCAAAGAGGCGACCAGCGCCTTTAACTTCGAAGACCTCGCGGCTGGCGCAGAGCCGGACCCAATGGCGATGACCAACGCCATGGGTAGCCTGACCTTCCACAATTTCGAATTCTCGATTGCGGATGATTCCCTGCTCGACCGTGCACTCAATTCAGCGGCAACGGCACAAGGCGCAGATCCAGCTGAGCTTCGCAGCCAAATCGGCATGGGGCTCTCGATGGCGCCGATGATGGCACAAGGCTCTGGCGTCGATATGGCGCTGGTATCGGAAGCCACCAGCGCGCTCGCCACATTCATCAGTGATGGCGGAACGCTGACCTTCAAACTGGAACCGGAAACACCGCTTTCGGTCGCCTCGATCATGGCAAATCCAGATCCGACGGCGTACACGAAAGACTCGCTCGGTTTCTCGGCGACACAAAAATAGTCGCGGCTGACTAAGCTCTAACGCAAAGGCGCGCGGTGCTCGGCATCGCGCGCTTTTCATTTTGGCGCGAAACCCGCATAAGAGACCTCATGAAACTCGCTTTTTTCGGAGATGTGGTGGGCAAACCCGGGCGTCAGGCTGTCCTGGACCATTTGCCTAGCGTTCGCGCGAATCTCGGGCTCGAGTTCGTGGTTGTGAACGCCGAAAACGCGGCTGGCGGGTTTGGTCTGACAGAGAAAATCGCGAATGAGTTCTTTGACGCGGGGGCCGATTGCCTGACCCTCGGCGATCATGCCTGGGACCAGCGCGAAGCGCTGACATATATCGCGCGTGAGCCTCGCCTTCTGCGCCCGATCAATTATCCGGAAGCCGCGAATGCGCCGGGACAAGGCGCGCACTTATTTGTCCTGCCCGACGGTCGCCGGGTTGGCGTGGTTCAGGCCCAAGGCATTGTGTTCATGAAACAGCTTCTCGATAATCCATTCGGCGCCGTGGATGCTGCGCTCGACGCCATGCCACTCGGCACGGTCGCTGATGCCGTGATTGTCGACATGCATTGCGAAGCAACGTCAGAAAAAATGGCTATGGGGCATCATTGCGATGGCCGTGTCAGCATGGTGGTCGGCAGCCATACCCATGTGCCAACCGCTGATCATATGATCCTCGCGGAAGGCACTGCCTATCAAAGCGATGCCGGCATGTGCGGTGATTATGACAGCGTGATCGGCATGCAAAAAGACAATTCGCTGAAACGATTCGCCACACAGCTGCCTGGCCAACGATATGAACCGGCGCTTGGCGAAGGCACGCTTTGTGGCCTGTTCGTCGAAACGGACAATGCCACGGGCCTCGCCAAACGGTGTGAACCGATCCGGATTGGCGGGCGCCTTTCCGAATTGCTGCCAGCGGTTTGAACTCTCAGGCGAGCTGAGCTAAGCAGCCGCAAAGACATGACTAATCGCAGGAGCCCCCATGGCTGGCCATAGTAAATGGGCAAACATTCAGCACCGAAAAGGCGCTCAAGACAAAAAACGGGCGGCCTTGTTCTCACGCCTCTCGAAAGAAATCACGATTGCTTCAAAACTGGGCGGTCCAGATCCTGACGGCAATCCGCGCTTGCGCCTGGCGATTGCCAATGCGCGCGGCCAGTCCATGCCAAAGGACAATATCAAGCGCGCGGTCGACAAGGGCCAGGGCGGCGGCGGCGAAGACTATGTCGATATCCGCTATGAAGGCTTTGGGCCCGGCGGTGTCGGCGTGATCGTCGAAGCCTCAACCGACAATAAGAACCGCGCCGCCAGCGAAATCCGCACGGCCTTTTCCAAAAATGGTGGCAATCTGGGCGAAACAGGCTCGGTGTCATTCGGCTTTGAAAATGTCGGGGAAATTCAGTTTCCCTTGGATGCCGGCGATGAAGAGACCGTTATGGAAGCGGCGCTCGAAGCTGGGGCCAGCGATTTTGAATCCGATGAAGATGGCCATTTCATCTATACTGAGCGCGAGTCGCTGTCAGAGGTCGCGTCGGCCTTGGAAGGCCAATTCGGCGAGATTGAAGCGAAATCCACCAAATTGATCTGGAAACCGCAAAATACGGTGCCAATCGAAGGCGATGATGCTGATAAACTCATGCGTCTTCTGGATGTGCTGGATGATCTCGATGATGTCGCGAACATTTACGATAATTCAGAAATTTCCGCCGCAGAACTGGAACGTTTGGCGGGTTAAGTGACGTAATCCGGTCACAGGCGAACAAATAACTGTGAGTTCTGAAATAATTGCTCGCAATCGCGAGGCCGACTCGTCATATGGCGTTCAGACACGATCCGATATTTCGAGATGATGATGAAAAAACTCACCCACCCTCTCTCAATCAGCTTGGTGGCAGGCGGCCTTGCGGCGGTTGCAACCTTTGTGATGACCGCTGGCGCGCAGAACGGCACGGGCTCAATTGCCGCCAATGAAAACCTCGAAACCGCGATTTTTGCAGGCGGCTGCTTCTGGTGCGTTGAAAGCGATTTCGACAAGTTGGACGGCGTTCTGGAGACCATCTCCGGCTATACCGGTGGCGCGACCACAAACCCGACCTATAAGACCCACACCAAGCAGGGTCACCTCGAAGCCGTCAAAGTCGTCTACGATTCTTCCAAAGTCGAATATGGCGAACTGGTCGACTATTTCCTTCGCCACATTGATCCAACCGATGATGGCGGACAGTTCTGCGATCGCGGCAACTCTTATCGCACGGCTGTTTTTGTCGAAACACAAGATGAACGCTCGGAAGTCGAAGCTCAGATCGAAACGATCGAAAATGCGGGCATCCTACCGGCGCCAATCGTGACCCGAGTTCTCGATGAAGCCGCCTTCTATGAGGCCGAGACCTATCATCAGAACTATTACCAGAAGAACCCGGCGCGCTATAAGCTGTACCGCGTTGGATGCGGCCGCGATAAGCGCGTGGCCCAGGTCTGGTCGGGCGAAGGCAACAGCTAAGCCAAGTTCGCCCCATCCGCAGTCGACCCAGCGCTCGCCTTGCAGACTCTGATCAGAACGCCCAAATAGGCGTCTGGCGCAATACTGGACGCAAATTATGACTGACATGGCTGCAAATTCGCACATCAAAGACTCAACCGATCAGGACTTTATGGTCGACGTGGTCGAAGCGTCGAACACACAACCGGTCTTGGTGGATTTCTGGGCCCCGTGGTGCGGACCTTGCCGGACATTGACGCCGACATTGGAAAAAGTCGTGAATGACCATGGCGGCAAAGTGAAACTGGTCAAAATCAATACCGAAGACCATCCAGGTGTTGCCGGCCAGATGGGTGTGCGCTCGATTCCTTCTGTCTTCGCCTTTGACAAAGGCCGCCCGGTGAACGGCTTCCAGGGTGCCCTGCCGGAAAGCCAGGTGCGCCAATTCATCGATAGTGTCCTTGGAGGTACGGATGGCGCCAAGCAGCTGAAAGAGGCGCTGGAACAGGCCGAGACGGCGGCGCAATCGGGTGATATTGCGACCGCGGCGCAGCTCTATGGCGCTGTCATAGACGCAGACCCCACCAATCCTGCTGCCATTGCCGGCCTAGCGCGCTGCTACCTGGCCAATGGCGCCCCAGATCGTGCGCGCCAAATCCTCGATATGGCCCCCGAAGACAAGGTGAATGATCCGGCCATCAAGTCGGTGCGAACCGCTCTGGACCTGATGGCAGATGCCCCTCTGGATGAGGACATGGCCAATGCCAAGGAGTCCGTGGCGGCCAATCCGGAAAATCACGAGGCCCGATTTGAACTGGCTGAGAAGCTCGTCGCGCAAGGCAAAAACGCGGCCGCAGCGGATCATCTTCTGACGATTTTGAGCGACAATCTCGAATGGAGTGAAGGCAAAGCCAAGGCGAAACTGTTAGAGATTTTTGAAGCCGCCGGGCCGAAAGATCCGGTCACCGTCGACGGTCGCCGTCGCCTGGGATCACTCATGTTTGCGTGATCTCACGCGTTTGAAACTGGCCTGATCCCCGTTTCGGTCCATTATGTGTTATGAGGACTGAAAAAGAGATAAAGCCGTGACCCTAGAATCCTATCGCCATGTATCGGATCTGCCAGAAATCATTCCGGTTTTTCCGCTCGCTGGGGTATTGCTGTTTCCGCGCTGGTCTTTGCCGCTCAACATCTTTGAACCGCGCTATCTCAATATGATTGATGATGCGTTGCGCGGCGACCGGATTATTGGCATGATACAATCTCAAGGCGGCGATAACGCCGCGCCCAACCTCGCTTCAGCAGGGTGTGCCGGTCGGATTACGTCCTATTCGGAAACCGATGATGGACGCTATCTGATCTCGCTTACGGGGATTTGCCGGTTCGGCGCCCAGAATGAATTGCCGGTTGAAACGCCTTACCGCCAAGTCGCTGCCGACTGGCAGAGTTTTGCGCACGATCTCACCGCGCCACCGGAGACCGAACTGCCTGATCGTCCAGATCTGGTCCGATCGCTGCAACGCTATACGCAGATCAATGCGATGGAGGTCGATTGGGAAGCGGTGGAAAACGCCCCGATGGAAACCCTCATCAATGCCCTGTGCGCGGGATGTCCGTTCGGCACGCTCGAAAAGCAAGCCCTGCTCGAGGCACCTGGGGTCGCGGAACGGGCGCAAACACTGATCGCCCTGCTTGACATGGACATGCCCGGCGATGACAGCTCGACTTTGCAATGACTGAGAAATCTGACGAAAATTCCGCCGCGCCTTGCGGTGTCAGCCCGCGCTTGCTGGAGCTGCTGATCTGCCCCGTAACCGGCGGCCCGCTGGTATTTGATCGCGAGGCCTGCGAACTGATTTCCAAGAAAGCCAAACTTGCTTTTCCGATCAAGGACGGCTTGCCGATCATGCTGGAAAGCGAGGCTCGGGACCTGGAGCTGCGATCATGAACCATCGGGCCTGGCCGGAAGAGCTACGCTTCTCAAAGTCAAAGAGCGCATTGACCGTGTCCTTTGATGATGGCGAGCGCTTCACCATTCCTTACAAGACCCTGCGTCTGGAAAGCCCATCAGCTGAGGTCCAGGGACATGGCAATGGTCCCAAACCCCCGCCCCCGGTGATCAGTGATGACTTGTCGGTGGAGAAAGCCGATCCGGTTGGCCGATACGCGGTACGCATCTTTTTCTCTGATGGGCATTCCAGCGGCCTGTTCACCTGGGCGTATCTGCGCGAACTCGGGGAAGCCAGCGCCGCTTAGCATCGCACTCACTTGGCCCCTTACCGATTTCGCTGTTCATGCCTATATGGAGCCAGCACAGAGGCTGGGGCGTTCGAGGACGGTCAGCTATCCGCCGACCTTAAGTTCCGTCAGGGAGCTGGCTCTGGACTGGACCGTGGTCCTATCTACCCGGCGCCCACCTAGTCTCTAGGTCGACGGGATACGAGTACCAAAGACGGCGCTTTCGGTCCTGTGCGCTCTGCGTGAATGTGCGAGGCGAACATGTCGACGGCCATCCTTCTGATCGATCCGAAATACCCGCACAATGTCGGTCAATCGGTACGCGCGTGCGCCGCTTATGGCGTCCCGGATCTGTATTTCACTGGCGATCGGATGAATGCCGCGATGAAAGAGCTGAAACGATTGCCTCGAGAAGAACGGCTGCGCGGCTATCGATCGGTCAAACTGCAGCATGTGGAACGCCCGTTCGATGCACTTCCGCACCTGACCCCGGTCGCCGTGGAAATTCGCCCGAACAGCGAAGCCCTGCCCCTATTCGAACATCCGGCAAACGCCTTGTACGTGTTTGGCCCAGAGGATGGGAGCATCGGCTCCAGCGTCCTCGGCCAATGCCACAGATTTGTCGCGATCCCGAGCGCGCATTGTCTGAATCTCAGCATGGCTGTGGGGACAATCCTGTATGATCGACAGGCCAAAATGGACCCGGCGCGACCATTAGATACCAGCGACTCCAACGCGCCGGGCTATTTTGAAGTGCGCGACCTGCTGCCTCGCCCGAAACCATAGTTTCGCTGCCTCTTTTCTGGCTCCGCGACGATAAACCCGCTAAGGCCGCCCTATGCGATTACCGCCGCGCCCCGACCTCACATGGAAAGAGGATGGCACGCCCGTCGATGAACGGGTGGGCGATGTCTATTATTCTGTTGAGGACGGTCTGGCAGAGACGCGGGCGGTCTTTTTGGACGGCTGCGGTTTACCAGAGCGTTGGGCAAATCGCGCGTCCTTCACGATTGCAGAGCTCGGCTTTGGGACTGGCCTCAACTTTCTAGCGTCATGGCAAATGTGGAACGAACACCGCGCCGCGGGCGGGTGGTTGCATTTTGTCAGTTTCGAAGGCTTCCCCCTGGATCGTGAAGATGCCGAGCGGGCCCTGCGCCCCTGGCCGGAAATCGCCGACTTCGCCGAGAAGCTCTGCCAAAACTGGCCGATCCGCGCCCAAGGGGTGCAACGGATTGTATGGCCTGAGGAGCGGCTGACCCTGACATTGCACATCGGAATGATCGCCGAGACATTGCCGCAATCTTCCTTTGCTGCCGATGCCTGGTTCCTGGATGGATTCAGTCCGGCCAAGAATGACGCCATGTGGGCGGAAACGCTTTGGCCTGCGGTCGCTGAACGATCCGCGCCGGGCGCGCGTGCAGCAACGTTCACCGTCGCCGGCGCCGTCCGGCGCGGCTTGAAGGACGCTGGATTTCAGGTCGAAAAGAAACCGGGGCATGGCCGCAAACGCGAGCGACTAGAAGCAAGAATCGGCAGGGGCAAGGCGCCTCTTCCAGCCAAATCGTCCCCGAGCGTCGCAATCATTGGCGCCGGTATTTCTGGCGCCTGTCTTGCGCGTCAGCTGTCAGAGCGCGGCGCCGACATCACCGTGTTCGATAAAGCGAGCGGTCCGGCTGAAGGCACAAGCGGCAATCCTTTAGCCCTGGTGATGCCGCGCCTGGACGCAGGCGACACCCCGCAGGCGCGCCTGCTGGTTGACGCCTATGTGCGGGCGCAAGCCTTTTACTCGGGTCGCCCAGGCGTTGCCGTCACCGAAACCACCCATTTCCCGCGCGATCAGGCTGAAGCTGAAAGATTTCAGAAATTGCTCGCAGATCCACCGCTTGGCCTTGAACAGTTAGAGGCGATCCGCAAGGGTGGGCTGTTGCACAAAGCCTCAATGATCTTGCAGCCGGCAAAACTTCTTCCTTCTTTGCTGCAGGATGTGATCGTGCACTGGGGTGTGAATGCTGAGATCGATCTCTCCACGCGGACGGTGAATGGTGAAGCCTTTGACGCCATTATCTTCGCAACGGGCTGGCATGCGCAACGGGAGTTTCAGGTTCTCGATCTTACCGGCCGATTGGGTCAGGTCGAGTGGTTTGAAAGCGCGGTTCAAGCGCCGCCCAGCGCTGTAGCTTCTGGGGATTATGCGCTGGCATGCGAGTCCACGCGCCTCTGGGGCGCGACGTTTGAAGCCCAAACGCAAGAAGAACCGACGACCAGCGAAACCGCTCGGGCCGAAAATATGCAAGCGCTCGACGATTTGTCGCCTTACTGGGCCGGCGAAGCGCGCCGCTCAGCCCCGAAGTCGCGCGCCGGAATCCGAGCCACGACGGCCGATCGACTGCCGCTGATTGGGCCTCTGCCGAGATTGGGCGAGCTGGTGGCTGATCGACAAAATCTCGAACGACAAAGCTGGAAAACGAACTTCGACGCTTATGCGCAGGCCGGAATTTATGTGGCTTGCGGCTACGGATCGCGGGGATTTACCTGGGCGCCTTGGGCTGCAGACCTGCTCACTGCGGTGATTTTTGAAGACCCGATTCCTGCCCGTCTCGAATCACTCGGCACCACTGTCCCGAATCGGCAAATCTTGCGGAAGCTGAAGCGAAATTTGTTGTAATCCAAACCACTTTTTAGAGTGCTTTATCAGCAAAAATGTTCGGATTCGGACAATTTTTGCCCCCAGAACGCGCACGGTGTGTTTTGACAGCGCTGACTATCAGTTTTGACAGCGTTTACCCTGCCCTCAGGGGTGGTGTTGGCCAGAGGCTTGCAGTTCTATCGCCAACTTCAGAACGGTTCTCAATCATTGGAGCCGTGTTGGATCCATCAGTGACATCAAGTCAGGGGAATTTTGACGTGTCTCATCAGAATGTAGAGTTGGCAGACCTCGGAATTGAGGCTGGGGACGTTCGCAAGAATTGGAACGAAGAGCGCCTTTACGAACAAGCCGTTCGAAGCGGAGAAGCAGAAGTCGCCAAAGGCGGTGCCTTGCTTGTCAAAACCGGCAAACACACTGGCCGATCCGCAAAGGATAAATTCACGGTCCGCGACGAAACCACGGAAAACACCGTCTGGTGGGACAATAATGCCTCCATGAGTCCAGCGCATTTCGACGCATTGTGGGAAGATTTCCAAGCCCATCTCAACGGCAAGACGCTCTACACGCAGCAGCTGTTTGGCGGCGCTGATCTGGATCACCGTGCCCCCGTGCGCGTGATCAACGAATTTGCCTGGCATTCGCTGTTCATTCGCCACCTTTTGCGCATTCCGACCGCCGAAGAATATGAAGGCTTCGAGCACGAGTTCACGATCATCAATAGCCCAAGCTTCCGCGCCGACCCGGCCAAGCACGGTACGGTGTCTGAGACGGTTATTGCAGTGAACTTTGCCAAAAAGATCGTTTTGATTGGCGGCACCTCTTATGCCGGCGAAACCAAGAAATCTGTGTTCACCATCTTGAACTACATCCTTCCAACCAAAGGCGTGATGCCAATGCATTGCTCTGTGAATGATGGTGGAAAAGATGATGCGGCGATCTTTTTCGGCCTTTCGGGTACGGGAAAAACCACGCTGTCGGCTGATGCGAGCCGCACATTGATCGGCGATGATGAGCATGGCTGGTCAGAGAATGGCTTGTTCAACTTTGAAGGCGGCTGCTACGCGAAGATGATCAATCTCTCGCCCGAAGCAGAGCCAGAAATCTACGCCACAACCAGCATGTGGGGCACGGTCCTCGAAAACGTCGTCATGGACCCGGAAACGCGTGAATTGGATTTCTACGACAACACGCTGGCGGAAAATTCGCGCGGCGCCTATCCGATCTCCGCGATCGAAAATGCCTCATTGAGCGGGCGCTGCGGACAACCGAAAAACCTGATCATGCTGACCTGCGATGCGTTTGGTGTGATGCCGCCCATCGCCAAGCTGACACCGGCTCAGGCCATGTATCACTTCCTGTCCGGGTACACGGCAAAAGTGGCCGGCACGGAGAAAGGCGTCACGGAACCGACGGCGACCTTCTCAACCTGTTTCGGCGGACCATTCATGCCGCGCCACCCTAGTGAGTATGGCAAACTGCTTGGCGAGCTGATCGACAAATATGACGTCAATTGCTGGCTGGTTTCGACCGGCTGGACCGGCGGTGCGCATGGCGTTGGCCATCGCATGCCGATCAAGGCAACCAGAGCTTTGCTAAATGCCGCATTAGACGGCTCGCTCAATCAGGCAGAGTTTCGCGAGGATGAAACATTTGGCTTCATGGTGCCAACCGCGCTCGACGGCGTTGACAGCACCATTCTGAACCCACGCGACACCTGGGCCGATCAAGACGCTTACGACCAGCAAGCGGAAAAGCTCGCAAAAATGTTCGTGGAGAACTTCAAAGTCTATGAAGCGCATGTCGATGCTGACGTGAACAAGGCTGGGCCGCGCGTTCGCGTGCCAGCCTAATCGCCAAGATCTCAACGCTTGCAAAAACCTCCTCGCGCCACCGCGAGGAGGTTTTTTGCGCCAGCATGGCGTGTTCGGCGCGCTTGCAATCAAATGATGACTGCGCGACGAAAGAAGCCGTACACAATCGTTTCAGATGAGGACTCATCTGAATCGCCGACAGGACATTCAAAGCGTGAAAGCGGTCTTTATCTTGAGTGCCAAACATAGTGGCTCGACCTGGCTGAACCTGGTGCTGGGGAGTCATTCCTGGGCTGCAAATGTCGGCGAGTTTTGGCGTCCATTTTCAATTCCGGGGCACACGGCCTGTCGATTGTGCGAAGCGAGGGGCTTGGAGCATTGCGAGATACTTGGCGATGTCTCCGGTGTTCCGAAACAAGCGGCCATACGGCACGCTGCGGAGAAGTTCGGCGTCAATACAATCATCGACTCCTCCAAACGTTTCGATTGGGTTCAGACATTTCAAGATCAACCGGATCACGAGATCTTTGTCATACATCTAATTAGACACCCCTGTGGCTACCTCGCTTCGCGCCTCCGTCGAGATAAGAATGAAACACCAGAAGGCGCTTTCGAGGAATGGGTGAATGCCAATCGCGAGATCCACGATTTTGCGTCCCGTTTCGGCAAAAATGCGATCTGCATATCCTATGAAGATCTGGCGTTGAAAACGGAGGCAAGTTTTGAAAAGTTGACAGCGTTCCTGGGCGAGCAATTCGAACCAAGCGCGCTTCGGTATTGGGAATTTGCGCACCATGGCCTCGGTGGCAATGGCGCGAATTTCGTTTATTTGCGGGATCTGCCTGAAGCCGTCTACGTCACCGGAGACCACGCTTACTATGAAAACGTCGCTGGGAAAGAGCACGTTTACGATGATCGCTGGCGCGACGAACTTGATGACCAAACGATCGAAGCACTCCTCAAATCCAGCGCGGCCATAGAAATCGCAGCTTTTGTCGGCAGAGATTTTTCTTGGCTCGAATAAGAAGCTGACAGAAAATGCGCGCATCGATAGCTGGGGGCCGGAGCCATGAAGCGTGTGATCAAGATTCTGGCGGCCGCCTTGGGCTTTGTTTTGGCAGCTTTGTTTTTGTGGCCAGCGCCCGCGCCGATCTCTCATGTCTACTTTCAGGATACGCGTGCTTCTGGTCCCGAAATTATTGCGCATGGAGGCGGACAAGGACACGCGCCGCCAAATACGCTCTTGGCGCTTGAACGCGCGGCCGCGATGGGCGCGGATGTGTTGGAAGTCGACCTCCAGCAAACCCGGGATGGTATTTTGGTGCTCCGCCATGACGATACGCTCGACCGCACGACGAACAGAACAGGGCTGATTGCAGACCTCACCTGGGCCGAGATTTCAGATGCGGATGCAGGCGCACCCTGGACGCTCGAAGGCGAGTCTTTCGGTGATCGCGGAATCACAATCCCCACCCTCGAGGCCGCCTTTGCCGCCTTCCCGAACGCGCGGTGGGTCATGGAGATCAAAAATGATACGCCGCGCGCCGCAGTAGCAATGTGTGAGGCGATTCAAGCCGCTGACGCCGAACATCGGGTGCTTATCGCCTCGTTCCATGATGATGCGATGAAGGTCTTTCGCGGCGCCTGTCCACGCGTCGCCACGTCAACGTCTTCCGGCGAAAGCCGAACCTTTATTCTTGCGGCGCGGCTCGGTCTGTCGCGCCATGTTTCAACCCCGGCCGTCGCTTTGCAAATTCCGGTACGGGCCGGCGGACTTGACCTGACGCATCCCCGCATCATCGCGGCGGCGAAGGCGCGCGGCCTGAAAATTCAATACTGGACGATCAATGATCGCGCGGAAATTCTTGCGCTCCTGGAAGCCGGCGCGGACGGGGTGATGACGGATTATGTCGACCGCGGCACCGCCGCGCGGAATGAGTTGTCCGACTGAAAAGCTGGCCTATTCAGGCACCGTAAAAATGTGCGCAATCATATGCGTGCCTTCAAACACGGCCGTGTCTTCAACATTGATGCCGTCTTCAACGAAGACAAAGTCGAGCACGCGGTCATTGTCGACATCGCTGTGGAGCATGACGAGAAACATGCGGCCCGGGTCGGCCGGTGTGTCGAGCCGTATGGTCACGTTTTCATTCGCGCCCGCATCCAGATAGGTGAAGCCAGATACGACATCTCCATTCGGACGGCCATCCATCACCGGGTGGAGGACAATGAAGCCGGGTTTCTCGATCACGACTTCCGGGAAGGTCAGCGCAACCGAGTCTCCTCGAAAGGTGGACACGGTGTCGCCGTCAACGCGCACTTCTGAGAAGTGAGAAACGCCGGCCGCGCGCGACATGCCCTCAATCTGGATCGAATTGGCTTCACCATTGCCCATAGTGATCTGAGGCACCTCAGGCGTCTCTTGAGCCGTCGCGCACGCAGATGAGATCAACGCAGACGCGGCGATGGCGATAACAGATCTTGCAATCATAAACGGGGTCCCTTCCTGATTTACCCTGATCTTAGGCAGGTTTCGTGAACTTGTAGAGTCCGGCTCAACCGATACGTCCTGCGCACCAATCCGGTTTCTTGGTCAGAGCGCGGCGCCCCTTATGTGGCCATGGCCCCAAATGCCCAGCATCCATTCCGGCTTGAGCCACGTCGACACCATTGGCCGAGAGGGTAATCACCTCTCGCTCATATCGATCTGGCCCTGAATTGCTGGTGATCATCAGCTCTGCATCGCGTGTCAGCTCGACCATGAACGCCTTGGCGTCGAACCCAAGCTCGCGCTCATACTCGCATTTGGCGCCGCCGCGCGCGCCGACACCGCCGGTCTCTGGTGCATCGACATCTGCGAGGCGGAACTTCATGCCGTCAATTCGACCGCTATCACCATCCGACCAGTAGATGGAAGCGGATGGTGAGGCGGTGATGGGATCGACGCTTTGCGGCGCACAAGCCGCAACAAACGCAATAATCGAGGTCAGCATGAGATATCGCATGCCCCTCACCTGCCGTGATTCGTGAGACGCTCAGACAAGAAACTATTCGCCCCTTGGCGCCTCGAACGGATCGGCTAGAAAAGCGCATGGCGTCACTTTTGATCGTTTATCATTCTCGCACTGGGGGCACGCGCCAAATGGCGCTGGCGGCCTATGAAGCGGCGCAGCGCGAGACGGAAACCATATTGAAACAGGCCGAAGATGCGACGCCGGAAGACTTGCTCGGCGCGCATGGGTATTTATTCGCAGCGCCAGAAAATCTCGCCGCGCTGTCTGGCATGATGAAAGAGTTTTACGATCGCTGTTACTATCCCGTGCTCGGCAAGCTTGAGGGGCGCCCTTATGCGCAGATGATCTGCGCCGGGTCTGATGGCGAGAATGCGGCTCGGCAGACGGCAAGGATCGCGACCGGCTGGCGCCTGAAAGAGGTTCAGCCGCCCCTGATTATCTGCACACATGCGCAAACCGAAGCTGAAATCTTGGCCGAAAAGTCGATCAATGAAACCGATCTCGAACGCTGCCATACGCTCGGCGCAGCGCTTGGCGCTGGCCTCGCCATGGGCGTCTATTAATCCGCGTTGGTGGGGGCTTCTTTGGCGCTGGCAAAAGTGATGTAGCGATGCCCGAAATAGTTGATGATGGCCGCCAGTCCGATCCCGGTCGCGTGCGCACCTGGCTCAACCAGATCCATCCATCCGGCTGGCCAGTTCGGAAGTTCGCGGATCGCAACAGCGATGACCACGGTGGCAATCCCTGCGGCGAAATTGACGCCGATAAAGTCGCGGATCTGCAGCCAGATTGATCGATCTGTGGGTTCGAAGACAAAATGCTTGTAGGTGAAAAACCCGACCACCATGCCGATCGCGGTGGCGATCGTCACCGCCGCCGCATACGGCATGAACCAATCGAGCGGAAAGCGCACCAGCAGGTTCACCAGCGACGCAAAGCCGCCCGCGAAGATGTATCTGATGCGCGGATCGGCAGGGATGAATTTCATCAGACAGGCATTCCAAACCAGGCCATCAGGAAGCAGACACTGGCCACGGCCAGGACGGCACGACACTGCATGTCTTTCACCGCGAAGACAACCGGATCATCAGCCAGTTCGCCGCGCTGACAGACGGACCAAATTCGGCTGACCAGGATGAAGATCAGCGGCGGGAAACCCCACAACCATTCAACATCCCCCGAGAAACTGCGGCGGAACGCGTCTTCCGAAATGTACAGGACCATGATCACCACCGCGGCGATGCCCGATGCGATCCCTGCTGACAGAACCAAAGGCAGATCTTCCGGGCGATAACCCCGACCATTGATCGCTTTGTCGCCGCGCTGGATGACGCGCGCGATTTCTGTGTGGCGCTTGGCCAGGGCCAGCGACAAGAAGAAGAACATGGAGAATACGAACAGCCAGGAGGATGGCACCGCCGCCACCGCGACCGTTCCCAGCGCCAGACGGATCGTGAACAGGCTGGCCAGAACCAAGGCGTCATGGATCATCAACCGTTTGAGACGGAAGGAATAAGCCAGCGTCAGCACCAGATAGATGCCGAGCGTCAGTGCCACCAATGGGTTCACAATGAAGGCCAGAACAAATCCGATCAGCAAGCCGAATGGCACGGCCGCCAAGCCGGTTAAGATCGGCAAATCGCCACTCGCAAGCGGGCGCTTGTTTTTCGACCAGTGACGACGATCGTCGCGAATATCCCAGGCATCATTCAGAATATAGGTCGCAGACGCGACAAACCCGATGGCCAAGAAGGTCAGCACCAGCGCGGGCCAGACAGACACATCGAAGATTTTTCCCGACAGAACGGCAGGCACAAAGATCAGCGCGTTCTTGGCCCATTGATGCGGTCGCATCGCCTTGATCAGGGCCTTGGCTGCGGATTTGCCTGGAATGATCTGATCGACATTGCCATGCGCTTTCGCGCGGCGGCGTGTGCTACCGGATGCGCCAACCAGGATGGCTTTGCGCGCAGCGCGCCAGACCGGAAGATCAGCGGAGCTGTCGCCGGCATAGTCGAAACCTTGCGGGAATTCCTCGGCCAGCGCCTCGGCTTTCTTTTTGCCTTTCAGATTCTTCACGCCGTCTGAAGCGCGAATCTCGACCGGCATATCCATGCGCGCGGCAATCTGTTGGGCGACCGATTCATCAGCTGCCGTAGCGATGATGATGGGGCGGCCTTCAGCATGGGCGGCGCGCGCGAGCTCGACCACATCTGCATTCATTGGCAGGACATCTGCCTCCAATGTCGCGGACTCGCCGAGTCGTTTTTTCAGGAAAGGTCGTCCCTTTAACAGCCACAGGAAAACCAGAAAGATGCCAAACGGGTTCTGCTTGAGATAGGCCAGAAATGTCTCGTAGAGCGTATCCGTCCGCAAAAGCGTGTGATCGAGGTCAAGCACGAGGGGGATCTGCTGATCTCCTGTCCCCGTCACTGCCTCGTTCGAGTTCACCGCACTGTCTTTCTCAACCGCTGTTGTCTTCATGTTCGTCGCCGTCATCGTCTTAGTCCACCCCACGTGGTAATTGGCAAATTGTTCCGCCGTTACGATCAGGCCCATAGGCCGCAATTCCGCTCCGGTCCAAGCAGTCCTCACGCGTCACATCGGCAACCGTTTCAAACCCGATCCCAGCATTGGAAAACATCACGTTACGCGACAGCGCTTGCTCAAAATCGATTTGATAGGACGCGTCTGACGCGGCGAGGGTTTGTATCTGATCCATGGCTTCCGCGTGTCTGTTAAGCGCTCCATAGCTGGAAGACGCAAAAACCAAGCCAGCATTCACGCTCATGACGCCGAGCAGGGCCAAGGCACCATAATGCAAGGCTTTCTGATGGGTCCAAAGCGCGGCAAGTGCTGCAGCAATGGGCAATAACCATAATTGCGGCACATAACGCGCCCACCAATTTTCCGGGAAAATCAGCGTAAAGGCCAGCATCGTCACGCCGCCAAGCACTGCTGCGCGCACTTTGGGATTGTCGCGATGTTTCAAAATGGCGATGGCGGCGAGCACAACTGAAACCAGGAACGCGCCTGAAAAGAAGGGCCCAAATCCGGCAATGCGGGTGTCAGGTCCGCCTGCGGCTCTAAGCTCTTCCAATGAGACCGTGAACGGCACCTTCAGCGCCGGTTGCGTGACATAGCCCTGCATCGTGTCTGAAAAGAGCGATAACCAGAACGCCCAGAACGGGCCTGCGGCCTCTATTCGCTCTGGCGTGTTGATCAGCATAATATCGCGCGTGTCGTCCGGTCCCATGATCGGATAAAATGGATGACCATTGTTCAGGACATTATTCGCATAGGGCGCGAACCCGATCACGAAGATCCCAATCAGGCCTGCGCCTGCGAGGAGGGCGGCCTGCCGGGCGGCGGGTCTGAACCCTTCAGTGAAATAGACAGCGGCGCAGATACAGGCGCAGACGGCGACGAAGATCGGAATCGCGGAGAATTTCAGGTTCAGCGCGAAAATCATTATCGGCAAAATCGCCCAAAACGCCGCCCGGTTACGGTGCGCAATAGCGAGCACAGCAAGCACGATGACTATCAGCAGACAGGAGGCCATGACGCCGTCATTCATTCGCGTGAAGAGCTGCATCAATGTCACCGGATTGCCCGCCGCGATGGCCCCCACAGCGAGGCTCAACCAAATCTGCAGACCAAGTTTCATCAACGCGCCAGCGGTCACCAGCGCGGCCGCAAGCATCATCGCAATGGCAAGCCCTTTCGCCATCTCCAGAGGCAGCCCGGCCGCCATTTCGGTGGCCATCACCGTCCAAGACGCGATCGGATAATGATCCACCCAAATCGGCGCTTGGACGCCATCAGACACCGCAATGGTCGGCGCCAGCTCATAGACCGGGTTCCAGCCCTCGGCCAAAGCTTGAATCGCAAAAAAATGGTAATCCTGGCCATCGATCGATGTGTCGATAATGGCCCCGGCCAGAACCGATGACACACTCAGCGCCAGACCAAGACCGATCAGGACATGCCACCAAATGGTCTGCGTATAGCGCGAGACCGTCACAACATTCAGTCCGATCGCCGCGATCAGCAGCAAAACGGCCGAGATTGCATTCAAACTGCCGCCAAGACCGAAAAACAAAGCTGTCAAAATATAGATACAGGCCAGCGAACCCGCCGTGGCCACGCCGACGGCCAAAGAGATATTCGAAAGACTGTCTCGCATCCCAGTCATGTCCCCTATTCGCACTCGCTTGACGGCAGCGGCGCGAGCGCCCGATCTAACCGCGGGTGAGCGAGCAAATCTTATGCCAGCTCTCGCGGCAACTGTCGTTTGTTTCAGGTCTTTCCGTGCTCTGTTTTACTCTACTGCGCCGATCATGGGCATCATGTCCGTCTTGCTTGCATCCACTGGCGGGCGTTCTTAATGGGGCTCGTCACCGCGCTCACCCATGGACGCGCCGGGAAGCCAGCGGCTGCCCAGTGCAGCAAAACCAGCAAGATCATCGCGCCTGCGAACAGGTAAGACTGAACAATATTGAGCGGCGTTGTAGCAAGGAAATTGGTGACGAACCAAGGATGGCTCATCAGCACAATACTCGCGGCCAGCCAGATCAGTGCATTGCGGCGGTCTTTGAGCGCCACCACCGCTAACGCATACATTGGAATGACCATGCCATAATGGTGTTCCCACGCGATCGGTGACGCCATGGTGATCGACATCATCATGATCGCAAAACTGAGCGCCATATCGCGGCGTGCGGTCACCAGCGCCGTGATCACAAAGGTCACTGTGGCCACCATCGTGATACCATAAACCAAGGGCGTGAATGGCGGGAAACGATTGTGCTCAAAGACCAGGTTATTATACAGAGCCGGATCGGCCAGGCTGTACCATCGGTTTAGGATTCCGTTCACGGATTGGTTGGCGAAATAGGCTTCCCCATGCCGCGATAAATAAGACAGCGCGTTCAAATAATCGAAGTGTTGGTGGAACCCATACATTGCCAGCGAGACGAGCGAAGCCGCCCCGCCTGCCGCGATCAGGGCAACAATGAACCCAACTTCCCGTTTCCATGCTGCCCACAATACGAACAGACCATAATGCGGCTTGAACAGGCACATTATGCCTATCAGCGCCCCCGACATTCGCATTCGCCCGGACATGGCCGCGTAGAGCGATAAGGCAAACGCAAAGTTCAGCCACAGCTGAATCTGCCCGATCTCTATGCCTCGTGTCAGGGGATAGAAGGTAAACGCCGCGAGCAGCCCGGCCGCAACGGTCAAGACGTTGAAAGGCTGTTTCAGACCGCGGCTCAAAATCCAGGCTGAGATCAAACCGATGCCGATGGCGCACAAGACACCAATCGTTGCAAAGCCATGATTAGGATCAATGGCCGCCGACTCGAGGCCGGTCCGAATGGCCTGATATGGCGGCAAAGACATTGGCGGATATTGAAACTTGGTCCCTTCTTCAAACACGAGCGTGCTGTACAAGGGGGTTTCCGGCTCTGCTGCCAGCTTCTCGATCGCGGCACTCATCGGCCGCCAGGAATCGTCGCCGCCGCGAAGCAGCAAGGCGTTGCGGGGCACGTAACAGTAAGAGAAAAAAGAACTATCTGGTCGGGTCAGGCACGCCGCGGCGCGGAAGAAGAGCTGGTTTACGGTCAAAAACGCCACCAGCAAAGCCATCGGAGACCGCCAATCAAAGTCGAAAAATCTCGTGAGGCGTCCCATAAACTCACCGTTGCGAAAACAAACGCGCATGTCGCGCAACTCCGGGTCCCATAAAGAAACGATGTTGCCTCGGCAACCGAAATTCCAGCGCCCTTAGAGTGTCTGGAAAATCAACCACAATCGACGCGACTGACAACAAAGCACAATCCATGCCGTTTCATGCTCATTGCGGTGTCGCCACGATGATTGGGTATTTTCTCGATGTCTACCTGTAACAAGTAACGGTTTTCGCCGATCTGCAGCCATTGTATCGCAGATCGCCTGGCGCGAAAAAATTAGGCACTGAATTGGCCAGTTGCGCCCCTTGCAGCAGCATGTCACGAAACCGGCACGCGCGTTGCATAAAAGCGTTTCGTGGTGCTGTAACATCTGTCTAGATCAGCGCTCAAAATTCGACGTTTCTCGGTGTTTCGCCAGCTGAGATTGGGACGTAGTGTCGGCGAGCGTGGTGGTAGATTTGAATCGTGCTGTTTAATTCACTCGAATTCCTCGTATTTTTTGCGGCGGCGACCGTAACGTACATGCTCATTCCGCAGCGTGCGCGGCTGCCTTGGTTGATGATCACCAGCCTGATTTTTTATGGCTATACATCGCCGCTCATGCTGCTGCACCTGATCGCCATCGCGGTGATTACATTCTTTGTCGCGATCGCCATCCACCGCGCTGAGGATCCCGGACGAAAGAAACTTTTGCTGACGCTCTCCTTAATCGGATTGGTCGGCAATCTGGTCGTCTTTAAGTACACATCCTTTTTGAACGAGACCTTCCGTTCGATCTTCGGCTGGTTTGGCGCCGCCTATGATGTGCCGGTGATGAACATCATCCTGCCGCTCGGTATTTCGTTCTATTCCTTCGTGCTGATCGGCTATTTGATCGACATTTTCCGCGGCGAAGAACCGGAAGAAGACTGGCTCGTCTTCGGCGTGTTCGTCTTCTTCTTCCCGAAAATGATTGCGGGACCGATCGAGCGCACGACGTCTCTGCTGCCTCAGTTGCGCGAAAAGCTGCCTGGATTTAAGTATGCGCTGGTCACAGCCGGCTTGCAGCTAATGCTGTGGGGCGCGTTTAAGAAAGTGGTCGTGGCCGACCGGATCGCGCCCTTCGTGGACCGCGTTTATGAATCGCCCGAAGCATTCAGCGGCGTTTCATTGATCTTTGCGACCTGGCTCTATGCCTTCCAGCTTTATTTCGACTTTAGCGGCTATACCGATATCGCCCTCGGCGCGGCCCTGATTTTTGGCATCCGATTGCTGCCTAACTTCAATCGCCCGTACTTTGCTGTTTCGATTCAAGACTTCTGGAAACGCTGGCATATTTCGCTCACCAACTGGCTGAACGACTATATCTATACGCCCGTCATGAAGAGCCGTTTCACCGGCCTGAAGATGTACAATCTGATCCTGCTTGCGATGATGATCACATTCGTTGTCAGCGGATTCTGGCACGGCGCCGCGTGGACCTATGTGGTCTGGGGCGTGCTGCACGGGTCGTACATCGTTGTTTCGCTCTTGATGCAGAAGCGTTGGAACAAATTTGCCAAGAAGATCGGGCTGAACAAGCGCAAGCAGCTCTACCGCGGGATCAAGATCTCGGTGACCTTCTGCCTGGTCTGCTTTGCCTATGTGTTCTTCCGCGCCAATTCTATGGAAGATGCGCTATATATCGTCGCCAACGGGTTCTCCGGATGGGGAAATCCTGTCGAAGGTATCAAAGCCGTCGTCGATGGCCGCCTCGCCCATATGGGTCTGGCCATGGTCGGGATCTTCATTGTCATGGCGCCTGAATTCTACAAAGGCCACGACAAGCTGGGTGAGATCTATCGCGCTCTGCCATCGTGGCAGCGTTGGGGGCTGATCTACTCAGCCACCGCATCCATCGTCATCCTCGGTGCCTTCTACAACACCGATCAACAATTCATCTACTTCCGGTTCTGATCATGGAGCACGTGATGACCCAATCTCCGGCAGAGCAAACTGCCAAGCCTGCTGCCCCAGGTCCGGTCGGCCTGGCATTGCGTCTGCTCGCGTTGTTGGTTGCGACATTCGCGACGGTTCTGGCGATCGTGCTCTTCATCCCGGACAAGAATGATTATGCCGATGTCAGCGCCCTCAAACATGAGCGCCTTGCCACGCTCGAAGGTCGCAAGATCGTGCTTCTGGGCGGCTCAAATCTCGCGTATGGGATTGAGACCGATATCCTCGAACGTGAAACCGGATGTCCGACAGCCAACATGGGTATGAATGGCTATTTCGGGGCCCGGTTCATCCTCAATGAAGTCAAACCGCAACTGAACCCCGGTGATATTGTCGTGCTCGCCTTCGAATGGGACAATTTTGGCAAAGATGTTGAGGGGTCGGGTCGAAACCTGCTTGCCGTGTCGAAGGCCAATCCTGATGTCTGGCAATATTTGACGCTGCACCAAAAGGGTATGGTGATCGAAAGTCTGCCCTTTGTGGCTCAGGCCAAAGTCGTTCGAATTGCAGAAACCGTTCTGATCAGTCTTGGCCTGATCGATGTGAGCAATGATGGCCCGATTTTCGACATGGACACGGTCGAGAACTTCAAATCATTCGACCATCAAGGCGATCTCAACGGTCATGATGGCGTGGAATACACGCAAGAAGTACTCGAGCATGGCTACGATCTAAAAGTGCTTGGATTGGAAGTTCCACTGATCGAGTTGATCAAGGATTTCGGTCAGGAAATGGAAGCCCGCGACGTCTCCGTGATTATGTCATACACGCCGACAGCGCGCGCCTATTATGAAGCGCAATACGAGACCATTGATCTTGCCCATCAGATGTTCACCAGCGGCGACGATGCGATGAACACGCCGCGCCCGCCACAAGGTTTTGTGTTCGAGAAAGAGTTCTTCTTTGACAATCTCTACCACTTGAAAACCACCACGCGCGGCATCCGCACGCAAATGCTTGCCGATGACATCAAAACGGCGCTCGGTGAAACCACCGTCTGTAACTCAAACAACCAATAGAGGACCCACAATGACCAAAGACGAAGTTCAAACAATCATTGTCGAAACCATCAGCGAAATCATGGACGATAAAGGCCTTGATGTGCCTGAAATCACATCTGAGACCAAAGTTCTTGAAGATGATCTGGGGATCGACTCTCTGGACCTTGCAACCATGGTCTCTGACCTGGAAGGTCGCATCGGGTTCGACCCGTTCGCCAAAGGCTTTATCGAGTTCAAGACCGTCGGCGAACTGGCTGAATTGTACGTACAGTAATGACTGATACGGGACTGGGATTCAGTCGCGGCGACGCGACACCGGCGGTGGCCCGCGGCGAGCAGCTGTGGACCCGTAGCGATCTGCGCGAAGGCGCAGATGCGCTGAAGGCCGTGCTGTACGATGCGGGCGTCACACGCGCCTTGGTGCATTGTGACGACTCTGCATTTATTCTGCAGATGATTACCGCCTGCTATGAGGCCGACAGCGATCTCTATATCGCCCATACCAGTCTCTCGGATGAGCAAGTCGAAGCCATCAGCCAGGAACAGGGCGTTCAGCGCGTTCTGAAAGCAACTGATGATTGGCGCGATGTGGCGCTGCAATCACCAAATGAATCACCAGTCGATGCGCGTCTATTCACAATGACCTCCGGTACGACCGGAATGCCGAAGATCGCGACGCACAGCCTGCCGACGCTGATCTCGAAAGCGAAAGCCGGTCAAAGCCGCCGCCCGAAAAATGGCGGGCGCTGGCTGCTGACCTATCAGCCCACCGGGTTTGCAGGTCTGCAAGTGACGCTCACCGCTGCCTTGTGGAGCGGTCTGCTGATCACACCGGCTGAGCGAACCATGAACGGCTTTCATCAAGCCGCGATGCGGTGGGATGCCACGCACATCAGTGCGACGCCGACCTTCTGGCGCTCGTTCCTGATGCTGGCCGATCCAAGCAAAATGGCCTTGCAACAAATCACATTGGGCGGTGAAGCGTCTGATCAGCCAACCCTGGATCGCCTTCGCGCCGCGTTCCCGGACGTGCGCATGACCCACACTTATGCGTCGACTGAAGCGGGCGTGGTCTATGCGGTCCATGACGGCAAGGAAGGCTTTCCGGCCGAGTGGCTCGAGAAAGCGCCAAAAGGCGTCGAGCTGCGCATTGTAGAAGGGTTTTTGCAGATCCGGACGCCAAACATGATGCGCGGTTACGCCTCTAAACAAGATCAACCCCTATTGGAGGATGGCTGGCTCGCCACCGCCGACCTGGCGGTTGTCGAAGGCGACCGCGTACGCGTCCTGGGACGAGACGACAACACCATCAATGTCGGTGGATCGAAAGTCTATCCATTGCCCGTTGAAGCCGTCATTCTGGACGTCCCGGGCGTGATCGAAGCGCATGTCTATGGCGTCGCCAACCCCGTGACCGGCCAACTCGTCGCCGCCGACGTGGTGCTGGAAGATGGGCTGGATCAGAAAGCCACCAAGAAAACCATTCTCACCGCCTGCCGCGAAAGCCTTGAAGGCTATTCGGTGCCGCGCGTCATGAAATTTGTCGACGAGATATCCGTCTCGGCGAGCACCAAAAAAGGGTAAGCCTTACAATGTCACGCAAACACGTCATCGTTACAGGCGGCAGCCGCGGCCTCGGCGCTTCTATGATCAAGGGCTTGCTCGAAGACGGCTATATGGTGTCGACCTGCAGCCGAAAAATGTCCGACAATATCCAGGCGCTCTTGGAGCATCCTGAGCATGGCAAACACGTCTTTTGGAATGCCTGCGAGGTTGGCGAGGCCGATCAAGTCGACGCCTTCGTCAACAATGCCATGGATTGGGCCGGTGATGCGGGCCTCTGGGGTCTGGTCAATAATGCAGGCGTGGCACAAGCGGGTATTCTCGCATCGTTTCCGAATGTTGAGAGTGAGCGGATCCTGAAGATCAACTTGCTCGGCGCGATCCAGATGGCGCGCGCGGCATCCAAAGTCATGTTGGCTCAACCAGCTGATCAAGGCGGGCGGATCATCAATATCAGCTCGATCATTGGCACACGTGGCTATAATGGCCTGTCGGCCTATTCAGCGTCAAAAGCCGGCCTTGATGGGTTCAGCCGAGCGCTCGCGCGTGAGCTTGGACGCCGCCAAATCACGGTCAACAGCGTCGCGCCCGGTTATGTGGCAACCGAGATGTCATCGACCTTGTCACCCCGGCAGCTGAAGCAGATTACCAATCGCACGCCGCTCGGACGATTGGCGAGCGAGGAAGACATTACCAATGCCGTTCGATTCTTCCTAAGTGAAGGGGCAGGCATGGTCACGGGCCAAGTCCTGCTCGTTGATGGCGGCATTAGCAGCTAAGCGCAGCCCGGGGGGAAAGCCGTGTTTTCGATCCTGATTTATCCGATTTGTCTGATCATGTTCGCCCTGTGCGTCGGCGCGGTGACATTTTTGCAGGCGCGTGGTGTCTCGCACAATAAGATCCTCGTGTTGGCGGGCTTTCTAGGTGTTCTGACCTTCCTTGCGCAATATTTCCCACCGCCGTGGTATTTGATGGAAGACTATGAGAAGGCCTACCTGCCAGCAGGAAAAGCCGCCGTTGGTGACCATGCGGCATTGGCGCAGCTGCTGTCTGAAGGTGTGCTTGGCTTCGTGAATCTTCCGATCGTGGCCTTCCTGTTCACGCCGGTCGCTGTGATGCCATTCGTCCTGGGCGAAGTGGTGTTTCTGGCCATTGGCGCACTTGCAGGTGTGTTGCTGTGGCGCGAGCTGGCCAAACTGTTGGATTTGAAGACCCGCGAAAGTGCGATTTTGCTTTTCCTGGCCATTGGCTCTGGACCAGCTGCTTACAATTTGTTTCTCGGCAACACGTCGCAATCGGTGATGTTGCTGATCGTCTGGGCGCTCGCGGCCTTTATCAATAAGCGCGATTACACCGCCGGCGCACTGTTTGCCTGCGCCGCGTTGATCAAACCGGCTCTGATCATATTTGGCGTATATGCGCTTCTGCGAGGCCGCTGGAAAGTTACCCTGTCTGGCGGCATTGTTTGCGTGACTGCGACCCTCGCTTCGATCCTGATCTTTGGCTGGCCGATGCATGCGCTGTGGCTTGAGCAGACGATCTTGCCTGCTCTAGACGGAACCATCCTGGCGCACAATGTTCAATCGATCAGCGGCGTCGTCGGGCGGGCAATTGTCGGACCGGAAAACCTCCTGCAATGGGTTCCAATTCATCTGCCGGATCTCGCCAGCGCGATCATCCGTGTTCTTCAGCTGATCTGCGCTGTGGTGATCATTACCAGCCTGGTCTTCCTGGCCCGTTTGAACCGGACCGAACAAACCGCGCCGCTGGAAGTTGCTTTCGTGCTGATGATCCCCTTGCTGATCCCAAATCTGTCTTGGAGCCATTATCTGATCTGGGCCTTCCTGCCGATCGCACTATGTCTGCGCGGCATGCCAGGCCTTCGCCAAGCGACAAGCATACAATGGCTGGCGCTGATTGCGGCTGCGCTGATCGCTCAGCCCATCGAATGGTGGCCCTGGTTCCCGCCGATCGTGACCGAAATCTTTGGTCGCGTTATTGTTTCACTGCCATTTGTCGGCGTCGTCATCCTGCTGAGCCTGATGGTCAAAATGACTCTCGCCATTCGAGCTGGAACGGCGGAGACAGGGCTGATTCCGGAAAGTGATCGGCAGACGGCATTCTCGCCGCCCCTGAAGATCCCATTCGTGACGCGCGGCGCGGTGAAATGACTATTTCTTTTTCCCGCCAGGCGGCATTGCAGAGACGAAGGCGAAACCTTCCTCGAGCAACCCGCTCACCAAGCCGGGCGTGGCCAGCATCTCGCCCGTCAGGCACACATAATCCCGCATCGTCGCGCCGTAAGACTTAAACGGTCCGGCGCCATATTGCTCGCCAAGTTCAGCTTGTCGGGGTTTTGGTAGCCGTATGCCGAGCTGATCATCCTTATTGATCTGGCTGAACATGTGCCCGTTCGCGGATGTGTAAGGATTGGCTTTGCCTTTGCGGTCGATATGGCCCGTGTCGGCAATCGCTTGTTCGTAGAGTGCGAGAAGGTCCTCTCGGGACATGATCTGGGCTCCTATTTGGAGCGAGTATTGCCGATTTTGTGATCCGGAACAAATTCAATGCCGGCATCGAAGGCAGATTGCCAGATCACCCGCGCAAAGCGTTTCAAACCAATCCGAGACGCTTTGATACGGATCACGCCAGGCAACCGCCCACGGCTTCGAAACCTGATCCGTGCCCCTGTTTTCGAGATATCGACGATCACGCCTTCGCGTGTTTCTCCGCCTTTGGTCTCGACCGCGCAAACACACCAGAGATCCTTGCGCGGACCGCGACGTTTATTCTCCGCAGGACGCAAGACCGGCACCGGTTTCGGCGCAATAGGCTCCTCTTGCGGTTCATCGCGAACCACACGCTCAAGATTGACCTTCAATTTGGACTTGGTCGAAAACATCCCAAATTTCTCTTTAATCAAGAGATACTAGGATAATTCTCGTTAAGGTTGAATTACTGCATGGAATAGGCGCTGCGCGAATCGCAGCACCTATTACAGTTTAGCCTTAGCCGGACTTCATTTCATCAAACGGAATGTCCTTATCGACACGGACATCCTGCGGCAGACCGAGCACGCGCTCGGCAATGATGTTTTTCAGGATCTCATCCGTACCGCCGGCAATTCGAAGGCCCGGGGCCCACATGAAGCTTTGCTGGAACAGGCCGTCAGCCGGCATTTCATCGCCGGTCATCAGGCCATAATGGTCCTGCATTTCAATCGCTGAATTACAAATATCCTGCAGCTGATTGGCGGTGATGATCTTACCAATGGAGTTTTCCGGTCCCGGTGTCTGGCCTTTGGACAGGGCCGTCTGTGTGCGCAGCTTGGTCAGCTTGTAGCCTTGCGCGGCGACATACCAGTCGGCGAGATTGTCACGGAAGGCGGCGTCGCTGATTGTGCCTGCATCCTTGGCATAATTCATGATCTCGGCCCAATCGGGACCTGGTGATCCGCCAACCGCCAGACGCTCATTCATCAGCGTTACGATCGCGACTTTCCAACCCTGACCGACCTCGCCGAGGCGATCACTGTCGGGGATGCGCACATCGGTAAAGTAAACCTCGTTAAACTCGCGGCCGCCAGAAGCCTGGTGGATTGGACGCGCTTCGACGCCGTCCTGCTTCATATTCACGATGAACATGGTCAGGCCTTTATGCTTGGCCGCTTTCGGATCGGTGCGCACCAGCAGAATGCCATAATCGGAATAGTGGGCGCCGGAGGTCCAGACCTTTTGGCCATTGATGACCCACTCATCACCATCCTTCACAGCCCGGGTTTTCAGACCCGCCACGTCAGACCCAGCCGATGGTTCTGAGAAGAGCTGGCACCAGATTTCCTCGCCCATGAGAGCCTTTTGAACATAGCGTTTCTTGTGCTCATCCGAGCCGAACGCGATGACCGTCGGAATGCACATGCCAAGGCCGATCGTGAACGGGCCGCCAGGCGAGTCGAATTTTGCCTCTTCCTGACCCCAGATCACTTGCTGCATCGGCGTGCCACCACGTCCGCCCATTTCCTTGGGCCAGGTGATTTTGGCATAGCCGGCTTTGGCTTTTTCGGATTGCCATTTCTTGGCCGCGGCCATGAATTCTTCACCAGAGACGCGCTGGCGCAAAGGCTGAGCGCCTTTTGGCTCTAGATGCTTCTCCAGGAAAGCACGCGCTTCGGCGCGAAATTCGGCTTCTTCAGGGGTATCGTTGAAATCCATTGTCTTTCTCCGTTCCTTAGGCCGCGTTCTTCAATTCGAGCGCGCGGACGAGTTTTTCTTTCCAGACTTTCGGGGCACCCGCCTGAACGGCGAGCAGCTTGGCTCTGCGATAGAAGAGATGGCAATCAACTTCCCAGGTAAAGCCCATACCACCATGGGTTTGGATATTCTCTTTTGACGCGTACCAGTAGGCTTCACTTGCCGCCAAACGAGCAGCCGCAGCCGCTTCCGGGAGCTCCGCCGCATCGGTCGACAGCGCCCAGGCGCCATAATAGCAGTTTGAGCGCGCCACTTCGTTTTTGACATACATGTCAGCGAGTTTGTGCTTGATCGCCTGATTGCCGCCAATCGGGCGACCAAAGGCATAGCGCTCCTTGGCATAATCGGTCGCCATTTCGAGACACCGCGTGGCGCCGCCCAATTGCTCGAATGCAAGCAGGATCGCTGCGCGGTTCATAATTGCATCATGCAGGTCCGCGCCGGCACCGGCATCGCCGAGGCGCTCGCCTGCTGCCCCATCGAACGTGATCTCCGCATGGCTGCGGGTTGGCTCCAGCGTTTTTACGGGCTTGCGGCTGACGCCGGCGCCGTTCAGGTCGACCAGAACCAGGCTGGCACCGCTGCCTTCTTTGGCGAGGACAATGGCATGGGTCGCGATATCACCATCGGTGACCGGGATCTTGGTGCCGCTCACCTTGCTGCCATCAAAACTGACCGACAGTTTGGCCGGGTCGGGATTGCCGGGGCCTTCACTGGCGGCGTAGCAGCCAATCACATCGCCGCTCGCAACACCTGGCAATACGGCGCCTTTTTGGGCTTCACTTCCGGCAATCATCAGGCCTTCAGCAAAGAAATAGACGGTGCTCGCGAACGGCACCGGCGCCAGCGCCCGCCCCATTTCTTCCGCCAGCACACACAGTTCGAGCGCGCCAAGGCCAAGTCCGCCATGCTCTTCCGGGATCGCTGTTCCCAACCAGCCCATTTCTTTCACTTTTTGCCAGACACCTTCGTGATGGCTCTTATCGTCGTCATTCAGAACCTCGCGGACATGTTGCGTCGTGCATTCCCCATCGAGGAATTTCCGCGCCTCATTCCCGAGGAATTTCTGATCATCGGAAAAATCGAAATTCATGGCCGTCCGGCCTCCCTGTCATTTTCTATGGCGAAGACAATAGCGCGGTTGACGTGCACGGAAACCCGTGACGCCACGGTAGGCTTTCGCGGGGAAAAATGCGGACTTGTGCGCGCGTGTGATTGCAAGCAATGGCGGGATGTCTACATGAGATGGAACGCGATGAGAAAGGTCCCCCGATGCGCACAGAAACGCCGGTTCAGATCAAGCTTGAGGATTACGCCCCATACCCGTTTGCGATTGATCAGGTTGAAATGGTTTTCGATCTCGAACCCAGCGCGACAAAAGTGAAAACGGTGATGCAAATCCGCCGGATCGCGGACGGAGATCTGGTTTTGGATGGCGTGCAACTCGCGCTTGATGCGATCGCTGTGAACGGTGAAGCCCTTGGCGACGGAGACTATGTGCTCACCGACGAGACGCTCACGCTTCAAAACGCGCCAGAGGCCTTCACGCTTGAAACCGAGGTTACGATCGATCCATCCGCCAATACAGCCTTGTCGGGGCTCTACATTTCAGGCGACCGGTTCTGCTCGCAGTGCGAAAGCGTCGGATTTCGCCGCATCACATATTGGCCAGACCGCCCGGACGTGATGAGCCGTTTCAAAGTTCGTATCGAAGCCGACAAAGCCAATTACCCCATTCTATTGTCCAATGGCACACCTGGGGCAAGCGGGGATCTGGACGGTGGGCGTCACTTCGCGGAATGGGATGATCCGCATCTCAAGCCGTCTTATCTCTTCGCGCTGTGTGCGGGCGACTATGACATTTATCGCGACACATTCACGACCATGAGCGGGACAAGTGTCGACCTCGCCGTACATGTCGACAAGGGGGATGGTGAGCGCGCCGCCTGGGCGATGGAGAGCCTCAAGGCTTCGATGACCTGGGACGAGGACGTTTTCGCGCGCGAATATGATCTCGGCGTGTTCAACATCGTCGCGGTTCGCGATTTCAATTTCGGCGCGATGGAGAATAAAGGCCTCAACATCTTCAATTCGGCTTATGTCCTGGCCGATGAAGCCACCGCCACGGATGCCGATTTCGAAGCGATTGAGAGCATTGTTGGCCACGAATATTTCCACAATTGGACCGGCAACCGGATCACCTGCCGCGACTGGTTCCAACTTTGCCTGAAAGAAGGCCTCACCGTCTTCCGAGACCAGGAATTTAGCGCCGACATGCGCTCGCGCCCGGTTCAGCGCATCAAAGATGTCATTCGTCTGCGGGCCCGTCAGTTCGCCGAAGATGCCGGCCCGCTGGCGCATCAGGTCCGGCCTGACAGCTATGCCAGTATCGATAATCTCTACACTGCGACTGTGTACGAGAAAGGTGCGGAGGTGATCCGCATGCTGAAAACGATGATTGGCGACGATGCCTTCGCAAAAGGGATGCAAATCTATTTCGACCGGCACGATGGCGAAGCCACGACGATCGAACACTTCTACAAATGCTTTGAGGAGGCGAGCGGTGAAGATCTGGCCGACTTCCGCCGTTGGTACAGCCAGCCGGGCACACCGACCATCACGGCCACAGAAATCTGGGACGAAGATCGCGGCACGCTGACGGTGATTCTGAACCAGTCAAATCCGAAGACACCTGGAAATGACGCGCCGACGCCATTGCCCATGCCGATCCGCGCGGCGGCCTTCGCGCCGAGCGGCGACAAAATCGAAGATTTGACCTTAGTCCTCGACAGCGATGAGCTTATCTGGTCGATCTCCGGGCAGAATGATCGTCCACGCGTCTCTCTGAATCGCGGCTTTTCCGCGCCGATTCGCCTCGATCATCAGATTAGCGACGCTGATGTTCTGGCGCTCGCTCAGATCGATGATGATCCATTCAATCAGTGGAACAGTTTGCAGGCCCTGGTGAAGAAAGACATTCTCGCCTTGGCCTATGATCAAAAACCGGCACCCGATGAAGCGATCATCGCCGCCATTGCGTCTGCGGTTCGCGCCAATCAGGACGATCCGGCCTTCGCCGCACTGCTGACCCGGCTGCCGGATGTGGGCGAATTGTTCCTCGAACATGTTCCTGCCGATCCGGTGGCCTTAGATGACGCCCGGAAAGCCGTCCAGAAGGCGCTGGCGGCCGAACTTTATGATGATGCCGACAAAATTCTGGCGGCCGCGTCTCCATCCCCGTTCAAACCCGACGCAGAACAATCCGGCATTCGCGCGCTTCGCAGCGCGATGCTGACCTTGCTCGGCGCCACGGGCGACTCGGCCGACGCAACGCTTAAAGCTGTCTATGAGGCGGCGCCGAATATGACGGAAAGCCTGTCCGCCCTTCGCGCCCTCGCGACCACCGACGGCGCCAGCAAAGCAGAGAGTTTGGCCGCGTTTGAAGCCAAATGGACCAGTAATCCGCTGGTTATGGACAAATGGTTTGCCGTCCAGGCCAGCACCGCCTCCGCCGCCGAGGCCGAAGCGCTGACACAGCATCCAGGCTTCGACCTCAGCAATCCAAACCGCGTGCGCTCGGTCATCGCCGTGTTTGCCATGCAGAATCTTCCCGCCTTTCACGCGCCGGATGGCAGCGGATATGAGCTGGTCTCGGACATTATCGCCCAGGCAGATCAGTCCAATCCAGCCCTTGCCGCGCGCCTTCTGACCGCGTTTGAGCAATGGAAGTCCCTGGAACCGCGTGCGCGGGGAGAAGCGGAGAAAGCGCTTAAGGGCTTGCAAGCAAAAGATCTTTCCAAGAACGCCGCTGACATCATCACGCGGACCCTTGGCTAATCCTGCAAATCTTAACAGAATCATGACTGTGGTTAACTGTTCCTGAACTTTCGGGCGCGAAAGCTGACGGATGTGGAAGTGCGTCCGCTGAGGACGCGACCAGAAAGGTGCGGGCTGTGGCACGTCAACAGACGCGATCTGGCAAGACAAAGAAGGCCGGACGTTCATCGTCACGACCAACGCTAAGCCTGACCAAAGCCCTCGGTCTGATCATCCTCATCGAAGGTGTGGCCTTAGGGCTTAAAGCCTATGATGACCGTAATCAGGCGCTGCAAGCCAAGCAGATCGAAACGCATCGCGAAGCGCTGGCGGTCTCGGAGCGGATCGGCGGTAAAATCAGCAGCGTCGAGCAAGCCCTGCGCCTGAGCTATCAAGCCGGCTGGTCGCCGACCCAAACGGCGCGTGTTCAGTCAGATCTGGACACGGTGGTATCCTTGACCGACGCGCTCACGGCGAATGGCGGATCGCGGTTGCGCGAGGCGGGCGAGACGGCCTCGGCTTTGTTGGCTGGCTCACAAACCTCCGGTCTGACACCGTCTAACGACATCATCGTGGTCTACGATCCTGATTCCGGCACGCCGCGCTTAGGGATTGTGCCGATGACAACCTGGCTTCCGATCGCCCAGGGCTCACGCGAATTTACGCTTCAGCCAGAGCGGCTGAACGGCGCCAATTTTGGATCATCGCAACATGTTGCGGCCTGCTCGCCGGTCTCGCGCACGACTATGTCTGTGTGCGTCGAGCACGCGTTTCCGTTCCTGACGCGTAGTACGCTGACAGGTCTTGCGATTTATTCCCTGCTCCTGCTCGGCCCGGCGCTGGCCATCCTTGGACTGTTTCGCTTGCTTGAGCAGCGGCGGACGGAATCAGAGGTTTATGAAGGCGAAGCGACGCGCGCGGGACGTATTCTGAAGACGGTTCTGCATCAGGCCAAAGCCGGTTTCTGGTCGTGGAACTTGAAGACTCAGCGCTTTTCATTCAGCGAGGAAGCCGGGCAGCTTTTGGGGGAACCGGGCGAGATCGAACTTTCGACCAAGGAAATCCTGCGTTTCGTCCACAAAGAGCACCGCGACACGATGGAACAATCCCTGTCGACCCTGCATGAGCGCGGCTACATCTCGCTGGTCTTTGCCAATGTCGACAAGACCGCATGGTTCGATATGCGCGCCAAGCCAGATGAGCAGAGCGGTCGGTTAAACGGCGTCTTGCGCGATGTTACAGAGATGAAGATCGCTATCGCTCGCACGCGCCAGGCTGAGAACCGCCTGCGCGGCGCGCTGGAAGGATTTTCAGGGCCCTTCGCGCTCTGGGACGCCCGCAAGCGGCTGATCTATTGGAACCATGCCTTCCTCAAGGTTTTTGGGCTTGAGCCCACCGTTCGTGTCGGCATGGGATATGATACGGTGATGCTGGCGCAAGCGGCGAACATTCTGGAGCGGCGGCCAAAGTCTTCTGACGATCATGGCGAAATCGTCAAAATCAAAAGCGGGCAATGGTTCAAGATCGTTGAACGAACAACCAAGTCCGGAGGCATGATCTCGATGGGCTTGGATGTCTCGAGCGATGTCCGCAATGAAGTTGAACTGACCAAGCAGCAGGGCCGGTTGCGTAAGCTGGTTGCAGAATTGGAGCGCTCTGAATCCACCGCTGCAGACCTTGCCAAAAGTCTGAAGTCCGAAAAGCAAAAAGCCGAACGTTCGGCCAATTCCAAGAGCGCCTTCCTCGCCAATATGAGCCATGAGCTGCGCACGCCATTGAATGCGATCAATGGCTTCTCTGAAATTCTGGTCGACGAAATGTACGGTCCCTTGGGCGATGATCGCTATAAGGAATATGCGCGCGACATTCTCGATTCCGGCAAACACTTGCTTGATATGATCACCGATATTCTCGACATGGCGAAAATCGAAGCCGGTAAGATGACGGTTGATCTGCACCCGATTGATATCGTTGACCCAGTCGACGCCGCCATCCGGATGATCCGTCGCAAGGCCGAGGAAAAGGATATCGATCTGAAGCTGATCGCAAATTCAGGATTGCCGCTTGTTGAAGCTGACCATCGGGCCATCCGGCAAATGATCCTCAATCTGGTTTCGAATGCGATCAAGTTCACCGATGCAGGCGGCGAAGTGCGGGTCACGGTCGATCAGAAAAATGCAGAGCTGAGGATTGCGGTTCGAGACAATGGAATCGGGATTCCCGCCGATGCCTTGCCGCGCCTTGGCGAGCCGTTCGAACAGGTCAGCGACACACGCGATCGAAACTTTGACGGAACTGGCCTCGGCTTGGCACTGACCAAATCCTTCGCCGAAATGCATGGTGGGCGGCTGACCATTGCCTCTGAGCATGGCCGCGGGACGCAGGTCAGTTTCTTCCTGCCGATTCCAGATTTTCAGGGACAGACAGCGAGTTCAGTCGCTTAGTCGACATCTGGCATCGCGCTGATGGCAAACTGCGCCGCCTGCGCCGCGCAGTCCGATGCCGCATCGCGCAGGGCCAGAGCGCGATCGCGTCCAGAGTCTGATATTGCCGTTTGGGCAGAGCTCACCTCTTTCAGCGCCAATAATTGCCGGTCGCCGGTCGTCACGACGCTTAAGGTCATCTCACAGCGCCCGGTCTGCCCCTTCAGGCTGAGCGTCTTCAAATAGCTGACCAGCTCATAATCGGCGACGACGCCCATTTCAGGCAATAGCGCGTTTCCGCGATCGGCAACCTTAAAACTATCAATCATTGCCAGCTGAACCTGACGCGTGGCGCTGCCGGACCATTCGACCCCGGGAACTAAGCGCAAACCGCCATCAGACCCTTCGCTGACCATGCCCTGTCCCGCAATCAGACGCGGCGCTTCAGGCTCGCGGACGATCAGATGCTGGGAAAGTCCGTCAAATTTCTGAGCCGCCTCAACCCGATAGAGCGCATCCGGTGTGTTCGGCTCCGGCAGGACGGAGACGCAACCCGCCAGTGCGGCCGCTATGGCCGTCGAAACAGCGAGACGAGGTTTCATCGGCCTCCCTCCTCATAGGGCAGAGGATTGCCGACGACGAATCCCTGCGGGTTTTCTTCGATTTGCCGCGTCAGCCGATCCAATCGTGAAATCAGGACCCGCATTTCCTGCGCCGCAAGACTGGTCTGTTGGACAGTATCGGTGGCGCCGCCTTCGACGAGCGCGGTCGCCGCGGCGATCGCCTTGCGGCTTTCCGTGAGCGTCGAGCTGGCATCGCCGGTGGCCAAGCTCAGTTCCGCAACCAGCGATTTCAGCTCGGCATTGAGGGTGACCAATTCACGATCCACCGAATTGGCGACCGAGGTAATGTCATTTGAGGCCTGGGTCAGATTATCGCCGGCTTGTTCGAGCGAGGCGAGCGTTGTCAGGCTTTGCGCCAGCAGCGCTTTGTCATCTTCCGACAAGGCCGATGTGATGTCGCGGACATTGACCAGGATTTCCGAGAAGGCCTGGACATTCTCTTCCGTCAACACGCCGCCAAGCTGTTCCATCGTTACTCCGGCTTGGGCCATGACCTGCGCGCCGCCATCAAACAGCGCAACAAGCGGGGTTTCACCGGCGGCGATGACAGGGATGTCTTGATAAGGCTGCGGCAAGAGCGGTCCGGCTTCATCGCTGCCCGCATTGATCTGGACGAAAGTCACACCGGTAATCCCGGCAAAATCGATAATGGCGGTACTGTCCGATTTGACCGGTGTGGTGCGATCAACGCGCAGGCGCGCGCGCACCAAAGACGCATCACGTCGGTCAATCCGAACGCTTTCGACCTCGCCGACCTTAATGCCGATATAGCGCACCGAAGCGCCCTCTTCCAAAGTCACGGGTCCAGGGAACACAACATCATAATGCGCATAGTCGCGATTGAATTGAGAGGAGCCGAGCCACAGCGCAAACCCAATGATGGCAGCCGCCGCCATCAATACGAAAGCCCCGATCAGAGCATAGTTCGCACGTGTTTCCATCATCCGGCTCCCATTATCGCGCCGCGGCCTCTTGGTCCCCCAAAATAGTCCTGAATCCAGGGATGAGGCTCTTTTCTCAATTCATCCATCGTGCCAACCGCGAGGACTTTTTTCTCGCCCAGCACAGCGATCCGGTCGCAGGTCACCGCGAGCGTATCGACGTCGTGAGTCACCAGAAAAACCGTTAATCCCAATGATTTCTGCAGATCGCGGATCAATTGGTCAAATCCTGCCGCCGTGATCGGGTCGAGGCCGGCGGTCGGCTCATCCAGGAATAGTAGCGGGGGATCCAGCGCCAAAGCGCGCGCCAAGGCGGCCCGTTTGCGCATGCCGCCGGACAAGTCTGACGGGAATTTCCGCCCGGCCCAGGTCTCCAGACCAGACATCCGGATCTTTTGATCGGCCAATTGTTTCATCAGAGGCAGCGACAGATCCGTGTGTTCCTTCATGGGCACCATGACGTTCTCGCGAACGGTCAGATTGGAGAAAAGTGCCCCATCCTGAAACATTATGCCCCAGAGGCGCTGTAGGGCCGCAATGTCCTCTGATTGAAGATGAATGACGTCTTCGCCGAACACATGTACCGCGCCAGCACTGGGCTCCTTGAGCCCTGTAATCGCCCGCAGCAAGACAGACTTGCCGCAACCGGACGGGCCGATAATGCCGATCACTTCGCCTTGCCGAACATCGAGATCGAGATTCTCATGCACGACATGTGTGCCATAAGCCGTCTTCAGACCGCGCACGCGGATCGCCACATCCGAACTCATATGCCGAGCTCCTGATAGAACAGCGCAAAGAACGCATCGATGACGATGATCGCAAACAGCGCTTGCACGACAGATTTCGTTGTATGCTGTCCAAGCGATTGCACACTGCCGCCCACTTCAAGGCCTTGGCGACAGCCGATCAGCGCGATGGCCAATCCAAACACCGGCGCTTTCGACATGCCGATCCAGAACTGATCAATCGGAACATTATCCTGCAACCGATTGAAGAACACGGTCGGGTTGATATCGAGGATCAGCCAACCAACCGCCATCCCGCCGGCGATCGCCGTCAGCATGCCGATAAAGGTCAGCACCGGCACCATGACCATCATGGCCAGCACGCGCGGGGCCACAATCACATGCATCGGGTCGAGTCCGAGCGTCTGCATGGCGTCAATTTCCTGGCGCATCTTCATCGCCCCAATCTGCGCGGTGAACGCAGAGTTTGTGCGCCCGGCAATAATGATCGCAACCAAAACGCCGCCCAGTTCGCGCAGGACGCCGAAGCCGACCAGCTCGACAACAAAAATGGTCGCGCCAAACTGGGCTAGAGTGGTTGCGCCGATAAAGGCGACCACCATGCCGACGAAAAAGCTCAAGAAGGCGATGATCGGCACCGCATCCAATCCGGCTTCCTCCATTACCGAAACCAGCGCCGTCCAGCGCATCTTCGCGGGCCGCCAGACAATGGTCGACAAAGCCACAAGGGTCGCTCCGAGGAAGGACAGCGACTCGAGCGTCTCATGCCACAAATGCTCGGCATTGCGCCCGGTGCGCTCGAGCAGGTCGACAAAGCCATGCCCTTCGGCCGGAATCGGGGGCGCAGTTTCTTCCTGGGTCGCAAGTGTCCGCGCTTGTTGCAGGAGCGAGCGAACTTCGTCGCTGGCACCGAGAAGCTGCGGCGCACCGCCGGTCTCACGCAGGACTCGGTCCACCAGATAAGCCCCCGCCGTATCCAGATGCGTCACCTCAGAAACATCAATTTCGGCCAATTCCGGCGCGCCTTGCTCGATCCAATTTTGCAGATCGCGATCGACGTCGGCGAGCGCCATAACCACCCAGTCGCCACGCAGCTCAAGCCGCGGGCGGTCGCCGCCGGTATACTCAAACACCGGGACCGTCAGGTGTTCGCCTCGTTTCAACACTATTTACCTTAACCCCGCAGCCTTTAAGACGGCCTCCAGTGCGTCATTGAAATTTTACCAATCCAGCAAAGACTTCTTCCATGCGCAAAATGACCATCACACCTATGTCTACGCCGCTAAAAGCGGCTTTTGCAATCTCGCGTGGCTCGAAATCAACCGCAGAGACGGTGTTGGTGGAGATTTCGCAGGACGGGCACACGGGTCGCGGCGAGTGCGTGCCTTATGCCCGATATCAGGAGAGCCGGATCAGTGTCGTCGCTCAACTCTCGGGCCTTGAGCGTGAGATTGAGGAGGGGTTGTCGCGCGAGGATCTGCAAAAAAGACTGCCGGCTGGCGCCGCGAAATGCGCTGTCGATTGCGCCTTGTGGGATCTTGAGTCCAAACTTTCCGGTACGCCCGTCTGGGAACTGGCAGGTCTGCCAGAACCCAAACCGCTGCCCACGACCATGACGATCAGCCTGGATGAGCCCGAAATTATGGCGAATGCCGCCAAGGCCACACATGCTAGAATTCTGAAGCTAAAACTGGGGGGGCCGCATGATTTGACCCGCCTGGAGGCGGTGCGGCGGGCACGCCCGGACGCCAAACTCGTGCTTGATGGCAATGAGGGCCTCGACCCTGGCCAGTTTCCAAACCTGGCCGCGAAAGCCGCCGATCTTGGCGTTGTCCTGATCGAGCAACCCTTCCCGGTCGATCAAGACGATGCCCTGACGCGGCGACCGGGCCATGTCGCGATTTGCGCCGATGAAAGCGTCCACACACGCGGCGATCTCCAAGCGCTGGCCAAGAAGTATGACGCGGTCAACATCAAGCTCGACAAAGCCGGCGGCCTGACCGAAGCGATGCGAATGATGAAGGAAGCCAAGCGGTGCGGTCTGAGTACCATGATTGGCTGCATGGTGGCCGGGTCAATCAGCATGGCGCCGGCGATCCTCTTGGGCCAAACCGCCGATCTCATCGATTTGGACGGCCCCATATGGCTGGCGCAAGATGTCCCGCACAAACTCCGCTATCATGATGGCGTCGTGTCGCCGCCCAGCCGGGACTTGTGGGGATAGACCTCTAAAATGTCCCGGTGAATTCCAGAATCAGGATCGGCGTTTCCTCGATTCGGGTTCGTTCAAACTCCACCGGAACGCCTGTGCGGTCGGGAGAGAAACGGGTGCGTGTTTCCTTTTCGAGATTGCCAGCCGGTCGGAACAAGACAGCGCGGCCGGTCATTCCCCAAAGATCCTTGTGCTCGACGAACACGCTGAAATTGCCCGGCTGTTCGAGTTCGCTACGAACGGAGTCGACGCGGAAATTATCTGCCTCTCGTGATGGCGTCCAATCGCCGCCCCAGGCGAGATCCGTGCCGCTAATATCATGGCGAAATTCCAGATCGATCGAAACCAGGTCTTCCTCATTGATTGCGCGATCGACGCCCGTCAGCGGATCTTCAATCTCAGAATCCTGAAAACTCGCAGAATAGATGAGCTGAGCGCCGTTTAATCCGAGGGGGTCGAAATTAAGCGTGCCCTCAAACTCGATACCGAAACGCGACCCGCTATCGATGTTCCCCGGACCTTCGCCGCCGCCAATCGGTATTTGATCGACAATATCCTCGAGCGCCTCGGCAAATACGAGGACATTACCCGCTCCCCAGCTGCCAAACTGGCGTTCAAGCTCAAGCTCGGCGCGCCAACTTTGTTCGGGCACAATATCGGCATTGCCGACTTGGTCTTCGCCATCATTCAAATCGAGCTGCGAGACGAAATCGAAGAAATCCAGCTGACCGACCGAGCGATTGATGCGCGCGTTCAGCGTGGTGGCATCATCATATTGCCAGCTTAAAGTCACGCCGCCCTTGGGACGGGTAAATTTTCGTGTTTGTCCGGTTGGGCCGCTGGAGCTGATTTCAGAGACTTCTGTGCCGACCGATACTTGCACTTGCACTACGTCGCCAAGCCCGCGGGAATAGGTCACGAACCCCTCGCTTCGGGTCTCTTCGACAGCGACGAGTGTGTCCCCAATATTGACGGTCGCGAGCGCGCCGGACCCGATGCTCTCAAACAGTAAGGCCTCGCTGTCGAGCGTGTTCTCAGCCGTTTCAAATGATGCATCCCAGGACCCACCGAGCGCAGCCCACTTATACTCGCCGCGCAGGATCAGTTCGGTTTCGTCCGTTTGTTGTTTGAAGCGCGTCGAATCCAAAGGCGTGCCCTCGGGTTCCGTACGCACACGTTCATTGGTGAAAGGACTGTCAGTGTCAGAGTAAACACCAATGAGTTTCAATCGACCGTCCAAGAGGTCGAACTCCACATCGCCGCTGATCTCGGCCACCGTGGAATCGTTACGAACAAGATTTCGCTGCAGCACCGGAGCCCCAATGACCGGGACCCGATTCAAGGACTCTTTGCGCTCGCGGCGTTCAAACAAGTATTCGGCATTCAGGTTGGCGATGAGACCCGATGGCGGTGTCCAGCGCAGGCCGATGCTGGCATTGCGATCCGGGATTTGATTGTTCTCGATGATCCGACGTGCCTCGATCAGATTGCCCGCGGCATCGGTGACCGTTTCATCACCCGTCCCAGAGCTCCGGCGCGGCAATTCATTCAGATTAATCGTCCAGCCAAAGTCTTGCCGTTGCCCCGCAACCGACACCTCGCCGCCAAAAAAAAGCGGGTTCTGTCCATCAATGATCCGCGACCGATACTCCCAGGTGCCGCTGATCCCATCGGCTTGGGCAATCACATTCACCACCAGGCCGGACAGACCCGAAATATCAAGGGACGCCCCTTCGAGCAGTTCGATACGCTCAACTGTGTTGGCTGGAATACGCTCTAGAACATCCGCCGCCGACGAGGATTTGCTGGAAATCCGTTGACCATTGATCAGCACATTCTCGGTCGCCTGGCCGAACCCGCGGCTTTCATCATCATCGCGCGTGTCATTCAACCGGAAGCCGGGAATTCGCTCGACCATTTCGCGGGCATTGACGGGTGCAAACTGGGCGAAATCAGACGGCTCATAGACCGCGCCTGGAAGCACTGGCTCATCGGCCAGGGCTTGCGCGGTCAGCAATACAGTCAGAAGGGCAGCAGTGGAGAACGTCCTCATCACGGTCCTTCCATCAGAAATCGAATGTCATGGCAAACGCCATGTCAGCAAGCCGATGCCGGCGGAGGTAAACCGAAACTCTCTATGATCCACCCCTAATTGATCCGCCGCTGCAATAGCAAAAACTCGCGCGCCGTCACTCCGCATCTGGGAAATCGGGCGGGCTTGGCATGCGGGCCATGGTTGTGGCCATCAGATGCATCCAGATCTTGGCGTTCAGATCTTTGGCCGCCTCATCGTCTCTCGCTTCGAGCGACATTTGCAGCGTGATCAGATATTTTGCCAATTCATCGCGCTCGGCTTTGAGGTCTGAGATTTTATAGCTCGTGCTCTTGGCGACAGCGACATTCTTGCCGGCCAGCGCCAGCAAGCCGCGCATTCCGGCAATCTCATTGACCAGGCGGTCAGCGGCATTGTCCCAGGCCTCGCCCGCCATGACCGACATCACGCCCGTCATCATGGCGTGCCCGGCGGCATAGTCCCCTTCGAGCTTCGGCGCGACGCCGGTGACAAGCGTATTGCCGAGGCGTTGTAGGATCATTCCAATATCGCTCATCCACCTGCTCCATATTTAGGCCCAAGCCGCATGGCGAGCATGAGTTCGTGAGCGGCATGTGTGAACCATCCCGACCAGGCGAGGATCGGATCATCATTATCGCCAGCGGCATAGGCTTTTTCCGACGTCACCCAAATGCCCAGCGCTTTGACATGGGCAAACAGCGACCACCATTCGAACGCGGCCGGATCAAACGTGCAGCCGGAGGTTTCCTGCCAAATCGTGATCGCGTCCGGCCACGGCAGCAACCCAGCGGCGCGTTCCTGATCATTGCCGCACCACAGCAAGTCCGTGGCCCAGGCCAGGTCTTCATAAGGATCGCCAATATGGGCCATTTCCCAATCCAGAATCGCGGTCATCTTGCCCGCGCCATCCTGCAAATAGTTTCCGGTTCGGTAGTCGCCATGCACGATAGAGAGCCGCTGCGCCGGCGGCGGCGGATGACGCTGCAAATGACGGATCGCCGCTTCCGCGACCGGCTGCGGATCTTTGGCATTAGACCTGATTTCATTGGCCCAATAGTCCAGCTCGCGGCGCCAGCACTTGTCGGCGGCCGGTGTGTCGGTCTCCGCCGCCAAAGCCGAGCCTTCGACCGGCAACGCCGCGATGGAGCCCAAATGCCGAAAGAATTGTTCGCCGATTTCAGCCCGATGCGGTTCGACATCCTCGATCTTGAACGGATTAAGCGGATCGCCGGTCTCAATGCGTCCCATCACAAAAAAAGGCGCACCGAGCGCGGCGGGGTCGGTCTCCAGAAACAAGGCCTCCGGCACGGGAAGGTCGCGCTGGCCAAACGCGCTCTTAATGGCTGCAAATTCGATCCGGCGTTCCGTATCGATCAAGCTGTCGGGCGGATCACGGCGCAGGATCAAGCCTTTGACCTTTGGCCCTGCGGCATCCTCATAGGCCAGATCAATGGAGTAGGTTTGCCGACTGGCGCCGCCATGAATGCGGCTGAGACTTTCCACACGCGCATTGCTAGCGCCCGGTAAATGAGCTTCGGCATAGGCGGCGAACTTTTCGGCGAGGTCTTCCTCAAGCATCCAGAACATCCTTCCAGCCGCTTGGCGCGTGCGGACCAAGAGCCAGCTGTTCCAGAATACCGATGCCTTCGCTCGCCTCACCATTCGGACCTTTATGCGTGGCTTTAACAATGGCCTGGATATGAAGGTTTTCCGGCTGCTGCCATGGCAGGTTGTCGGGCGTGAGGTCCTCGCGCGTGACACTCAGATCGCCGCGATACGTGCCATGTCCCATTTCAGGATGACCATAGCCAATACCCTTCATCATGAAGGTCGAAAGGGGCTCATATGACACTTCGTGGGGACGACCTTCGCCATCCTCAACGTGTAAGACTGCGCTGGCCGCCCGGCGGGTTGCCTCGCGCCAGGTCACATCCATTTTTGGGCGGTTGAGATGCAAGAGCCCGTCATTGTCCGCGCCATCCATAGCGAGCACTGAGCGTGTATTCCAAGCACCGCCCAAGCCATCTTCATTGACGTGAAAAAAGAGCGAGAGATTGGGAAAATTGATCGGCGCCCACAACCAATAGAATTGCGGCAGCTGCAAAGGGAGAACCGGTTGCGCATCGCGCTGGCCAATCGGGCGAACGCCCCAGCTGCGGTCGCGCGTCCCGAGAAAGTCTTTGACCTGCACGTCTTCGCCATCGACGCTGAGCGATCCTTGCCAATGCCCGTTTTGGGTCATCCGGGTACAATCGATCAGCATGCGCGGACCCTGGCGATAGGTGAAGCGCGGCTCCTCAATTGGAAAATGGCGACCGGTAAATTGCACGTCCAGAGAAATGCCGTCCGTTTCTTCCAGGGTTAGGCGAACTTGCTTTAACGGTTCCACGACTTCGACACTCATCGGGCCGACCGTTGTGTCCATACGCTCCATGCCCAACAAGCGAGAAACGTGGATCGATCTTTGAACACCATCTTTGAGGATTGAGACCGCCCCATCCATGACATTCAAATGCGGATAGACGCCAAAAGCGGCGGCAAAGAAAACCGATCCATCCGCCGAATATCCATTGAAGAAAAACCGATCATAGAAGTTTCGGTCCGAACCGGAAAACGCGACTGGTTCAGGCGTTTGATGGATCGGGTATTCGTCACCTTTGGTGAGCATGTTTGAGCCTCCCGTGGCGTGATCTCTTTTCGGATCAACTATCCCCTGTAGGTTGGCCTTCAAGCCAAGCGGGCGTCAATGCCTGCCGGAGGGAAAACATGACGAGCAAGGTGACCAAGGCGGAGGTCAACGCGTTCTACGATTCTGTATTTCGAGGCGCCGGGGAAGCTGAACGCGTGTTGGAAGTTCGCGAGAATTATGCCTGCGTGCGCCAACCCGTCGATGAAGGCAGCCTTCGGCCGGGTGGCTATATTAATGGCCCCACCCAAATGGCGATTGCCGACAGTGCCGCCTATGTTGCGGTGTTCACGCGCATCGGCATCACCCCGATGGCCCTGACCAGCAATCTCAATATCAATTTCATGCGGCCCTGCATTGGCAAGGCCGTCATTGCCGAGGCGCATTTGCTCAAGCTTGGAAAGACGTTGGCGGTGATCAGCGTAGACGTCCGGGCCGAGGGCAGCGACAAACTCTCCAGCCATGCGGTGGTCAATTACTCGCTGCCTTTGGAGGCGCAGTCATGATCACTGCTCTTGGCGCCCTGGCCGGTTTCCTTGCCGTTGCCCTCGGTGCGTTCGGCGCGCATGCGTTGGAGAGCGGCTTTGACGAGAAGCAGATGGGCTGGTGGGAAACGGCGACGCTCTACCTTTTGACGCATGCCGTTTTGGCGACCGCGATCTCAGCCGCGAATGGCGCAAAATTTGGGACGGCGGCGTTGGTCTTGCTTATCGGCGCCGCGGTGTTTGCTGGCACGCTCTACGCCATGGCGCTTGGGGCACCGCGCTGGTTGGGGGCGGTCACGCCAATTGGCGGCATCGGCCTGCTGATCGGCTGGGGCCTGATCGCGTGGGCGGCGCTCAAACCCTGACCTCGCGAAACCCTTTTCTTAGCCCCGTCCCGCGCGTATCACCGCGCCAAGACCAGTCATTCAAGGAGGGCTCCGATGAGCTTGTTCGATCTTTCAGGAAAATCAGCCATCATCACCGGGTCATCCCGTGGCATCGGCAAAGCCATCGCCGAGCAATTTGCCGCCGCCGGCGCCAAGGTGACGATCAGTTCTCGCAAGCCCGGCCCGTGTCAGGAGGTCGCCGCCGCATTGAATGAGCAACATGGCGAGGGCACCGCGATCGCGATCCCGGCCAATATTTCTTCCAAGGAAGAATTGCAGCGCATGGTCGACGCGACCAATGAGGCGTTTGGCAAGATCGACATTGTCGTCTGCAATGCGGCCTCGAACCCTTATTATGGTCCGATGGAAGGAATCTCCGACGATGCGTTTGAGAAAATTCTATCCAACAATATCATTTCCAATCACTGGCTGGTTCAGATGTGTGTGCCGCAAATGCGTGAGCGCAAGGATGGGGCCGTAATCATTGTCAGTTCGATTGGCGGTTTGCGCGCCTCTCCTGTCATTGGGGCGTACAACATTTCCAAAGCCGCGGATTTCCAACTGGTCCGAAACCTCGCCGCCGAATATGGCCCGGACAATGTTCGCGTGAACGCCATCGCGCCGGGTCTGATCAAGACCGATTTCGCGCGTGCACTTTGGGAAAACCCGGAAACGCTTAAGCGCGCAACATCCACCACGCCGCTGCGCCGCATTGGGGAGCCGATCGAAATTGCCGGCGCCGCCGTCTACATGGCTTCGGATGCTGGAAGCTTCATGACCGGTCAGATGATGGTCGTTGATGGCGGCCAGACGGTGGTCTGATATGCCCAAGATGATTGTTCCAGACAGCCTGAAAGAGCGCACCGAACAGATGCAGTTCGCGCCGGCTGTACGCGCTGGCGACATGGTCTTTTGTTCTGGCGTGATAGCGGCGCTGCAAGATGGCGAAGAAGCCACCGATGAGGCCTATTTCCGCGCTGCAGATGAAGCCTTTGGCGAGATCGACATGATCCTGCGCGAGGCGGGCGGCAGTATGGCAGATGTGGTCGACATAACCGGCTATCACGTGGACTTCGAGAAACACATGGCACCGATGTTCCAGGCCAAGGCGAAATGGATGCCGGGGCCGTTTTTCTCCTGCTACACACTGATCGGGATCACGTCCTTGTTCAATCCCCTCGGCTTTGTCGAGCTGAAGGCCCGGGCCTATATCCCCGAATGAGCCGGACGGATCTCTCTGACGAGCAGAAGGGCTTTTTCGACCGGCTGCGATCGAATGAATGGGAAAAGCCGGCCGGCATCCGCAATCTCGGCATCCGACCGGAGGAGTGGTTGAAAGACGTCCGCTACGGCTATGTCCGCTATGAGTGGCCGAATGCTGGCGATCGCGACATCTCAGATGGCCGGGTGTTTGGCGGTTGGGTGGCCGGGCTCAGCGACCACATTGTCTCCATGTGCATGGCCACAGGCCTGGAGAATGGCGAGTGGTTCACGACGACCGAGCTGCAGACCCGGATCTTCCGGCCGGTTCCGCATGGCCTGATCACGATTGAAGGGCGCCTCGTCTCTCGCGGGCGCACGACCGGTTTTGTCGAGGCCGACTGGCGCGATGAAAAGGGCCGCCACCTGGTCCGCGTGAGCGCGGCGAAAGCCATCCGCACCCGCGATGAGTTGGGGATGAGCTAGGCGCGTTAAGGGTGCAGCATGTCCATCAGCGCCGCAAGTGTTACGTCGGACATCTGGTCGATCGATTTCAGCTCAATCCGCGACAGATTGATTGGCAGCGCAATGGCGCCATGCACGCCGGACCAGAGCAGCTGCGTGAGCTCATCCACGTCACCCGCGCGGACCTGGCCCGCCGCCTGCCCCGCTTCAATCGCCGCTTTCAATAAGGTCGGGAACGCGAAAGCGCTGACCGCCTGCTTTTCCGGCTCGCCCAAGGCGGCGGGGCGGACGAACATCAACACGCTGCGATACAGCTCGTGCTGTTCCATCCCGAAGGTCAGGTATGCTCGCAGCAGCGCCTCGATCCGGGTCAGTGGATCTTGGTGCTGGTCTGCGACCTCGCGAAACACCTCTTCCTGGCGCGCCACACGGCCTTCCCAGAGCGATTGGCCAAGCCCGGCCAGATCGCCAAAATAGGAATAGATGGTCCCGACCGAGACCCCGGCTCGCTTCGCCACAGCGCGGGCGGAGATTGAGGAGGCGCCCTGCTCGCGATACAGCTCCATCGCGGCGCGCTGGATCGAGCGGCGGACTTCCGCGCGTTGTTCAGGGGTCGCCTTGGGCCTTGCCATAAGAGGCGGTTTAGGCGGCTTTCGCGATCTGGCGCAAGTTCATTTCTGCTTGCAGCGCCGACAGAGGCTCGCCCATCCGCTCTTCCCATTTCTCGAAATTGATATTGGTCGAGTTGCGCCCATAATACCAACCATCGACAAAGGCATCCATGCTCGGCACGACGCCTTTGGGGGAGACCAGAGCGGTGTGCGCCATGGTCACAGCCAGGCGGATGGCATGATAGGGAAAGCGAATCTGAGACAAATAATAAGAGGCGAGCGCCAGCTCCCCCGGAATCGTGGCGCCATAGCCGGTCAGCACATGCATGAAATCGTGAATCTGCGTCCCGCGGACCATCATATAGGCCATGTCAGCGGGCATCCGGTCGAGTTTTCCTGAGGCTTTGAGCTGCTTCTGGAAGGCACGATAATCGCGTCCGAAATTCTCGATGAGATTGTTTTCTTCGACAAAATCCCGATACGCCGCGCCCAATGTGCCGGGCCCATAATCGCGCAAGCCTTCGACGGTAAGCGGCTCAGCGATATAGCCCTCTTTTAAAAATTCGGGGGCGCCCGGAATATTGTGCAGCTCTTCCATATAGGCATCGATCGCTTCGGTCGTCGCCCCTTCCCACCAGTCGTGAAACAGAAAATAGACGCCATAATCGAGCGGTCGATCGACCGAAACCATGAACTTCTCGACAAAGGTCCGGTCGACAATTGGCGGCTTGTCAGTGATGGGTGCAGACATGGGATCCTCCTGAATGAGCCCCTTGATAGCACATCTCTCAGGTTTTGTGAACATGTTCATTTAATCAAATATCATCAGGCGGCAGATGCTAATCCAGACGCCTCTCGCTCACATTGCTCATTGACGAATACCAATTCTTTTTTTATTATCACCATTATGCCAAAAATTGTCGACCATGAAGAACGCCGCCGCGCCATCGCCTCAGCCGCAGTCGAAGCGATCGCCGCGAACGGCCTCAGCGGGGTCAAGCTTACCGACATTGCGCGCAAGGCCGGGGTCACTACGGGATCAATCGCACACTATTTCTCTGACAAGGATGCCGTGCTCGCCGCAGCGCTTGAAGAGGTTTGCACCCGTCTGTTCATCCAGATCGGACAGCCGGATAATCCACCCAACATCGCTGAAATCGCGACCGCGCTTCCCGTAAATGAGGAAAAACGCAAAGAGTGGAAGGTCTGGCTGGCCTATTGGGGGCGCGCCCCGCACTCGGAAGCCCTGTCTCAGATCCACCGGCAATTCTATGCCGAAATCGAAACCGCCGTCGCCGAAGATATGGCCGACATTCACCCAGATCCACACATGGCCGCTGCAGCGATCATCGCAGCTGTGGATGGCATTGGCACGCGCGCCACTCTGGAACCCGAATTGTGGCCTGAAGCCCGGCAAATTGCGTTGCTCGACCAGTTGGTTTCGCCCATCATCTCATCCTTTTCGCCCCAAACCGCCAACCCTTAAAAGGAGGCCCATCATGCCTTTGAAATATCTTCCTGCTGACACCGAACCAGAGCAACTGGCCGAAACCTTGAAGACCGATGGCGCCTGCATTTTGGAAGGGGTTTTGGACGCGAACGGCCTGTCCCAGATGAAGTCGGAATGCATGCCCTTCATCGATGCCACAGAAACGGGCCGGGATGATTTCACGGGACGAAAAACGACCCGTACAGGGGCGCTTGTCGCGCGTTCGGCAGCCTGCCGCGACGCGGTCATGCAGCGCACCATTGTCGACGGCGCCAAAACCTTCCTGGCGCCCTATTGCGAGACCATTCAGCTTCACCTGACGCAATTTATCCGCATCCAGCCGGGTCAGGAAGTGCAACCTCTACATCGAGATCGGCTCGCCTGGGGCGGTTATTTGCTACCCACCCTGGAACCGCAATTCAACACGATCTGGGCGATCACCGACTTTACCAAAGAGAATGGTGCAACCAATGTGATCCCTGGCTCGAACAAATGGGATCCAGAGCGTCATCCAAGCCGCGACGAAGTCGAATATGCGGAAATGGCTGCGGGCTCGGTTCTCGTTTATTCCGGGTCCGTGGTGCATAGCGGCGGCGCGAACGTCTCTGACGCAGATCGCATCGGCCTCAACATCACTTATGCGCTCGGGTGGCTGCGTCAGGAAGAAAACCAATATCTGTCTTGTCCACCTGAGATTGCCAAGGATTTCGATCCGGAATTACAAGCCATGCTCGGCTATGCCATGGGATCTTATGCGCTCGGCTATTTCACACCGCCCTTGCCGCCCGGCAAAGGCCCTGAAGTCGTGCCACCGGATTTCCTGTTCAATGGCAAAGTCGCTTCCTGGGGCGACGACATGTATGAAAAAGTGTCCGCCCGCGCACAAGATGGTGCCGTCTAAGCGCGCTTATCCTTGGGCGAACCGAGGCTAATATGTGACGTGATCGAACGGACTTGCGGCAACACGCCGAGAATATTGGCGTGAAAGTCTTTATAGGCTGGCAAATCCGCCACTTCGACGCGCAATAAATACTCCACCGCGCCAGTGATATTGTGACACTCGCGCACTTGCGGCGCGGCTTCCATCGCGCGCTCAAAGGCGCGGGCATCCTTGGAGAGATGCGCGTCTAGGCCAACCATGACAAACACGACGATGCCTGTGCCCATCTTCGTTCGGTCAAGAACGGCGCGATAGCCTTTGATCCAACCGGTGCGCTCCAATTCTTGAACCCGGCGCAAGCAGGCAGAAGGCGACAAGCCGACTCGCGCCGCGAGATCGGTATTGCTGACACGCCCGTCGACCTCTAACTCTTGCAATATATTGCGGCTGATAGCGTCTAATTCCGTCATATATTGCACATATCACGACTTTCGAACGCTATTAAGTGGGAAATTGCGTGATTTTAAGCGTATTCTTGCAAGAAAAGGGAGCGCAAGAAATGTTGAATCTTTCCGACTATGACATGTCCGCCCAGCGCGGATTCCTCAGCCGCCATAATGCAGATGACGTTCATCTTAGCGGCGACCTCAGCATCATTCGCGATGTCGCCATGTCGCTACCCCAACTCTTGCCGACAGGACGCGTGCGCGAGCTGTTGATTGAGCGCTTGCCGCTCATCCATTTGCCTCTGACAGAGATGAGCGACGCTGAGGCACGCATGTGCATGGTGCACTATTCCTTCATGGTGCAGGCCTTTGTCTGGGGCGAACCGAAAGCGCCGCACACCCTTCCGGAATGCCTGGCGGTGCCAATCGTCGATCTGGCCGATCATCTCGGTCAGCAACCCCTGCTCCCCTATTCCGGTTATGTGCTCGACAATTGGGGTCTGGTCGACAAGGACGGCCCGATCAGTCTCGACAATATTTACATGATCCAGAACTTCCTGAACGGTCAGGATGAGAACTGGTTCGTGTTGATTCACGTTGCCATCGAGGCCGCCGCAGGAAAGGCGCTCGCAGCGTTTGGTCCCGTCATTGAAGCAAGCACGGCGCAGGACATTGCGCGCACTCAGTCGCTGCTGGAAGGCATGGCTGAAACCTGGCGGACCATCAATGCCATCTTCGATCGCATGCCGGAGCGCTGTGACCCATATATCTATTTCGAGCGGGTACGGCCTTACATTCACGGCTGGCGGGACAATCCGGCGCTGCCGAACGGGATCATCTATGAAGGCGTTGAGCGCTATGGCTCCAAAGCCCAGGCCTTCCGTGGGCAGACGGGGTCCCAATCCTCAATTGTCCCCGCCATGGACGCCCTCATGGGCGTTGGGCATGCCGCAGACCCACTGCGTGAGTATCTCGATCAGCTGCATATTTATCGTCCCCCGGCGCATCGGCGGTTCATTGATGACACGCGCGCGGCGAGCGGATTGCGGGCCTTTGTCGAGGCAGCGGGTCATCGCGGTCTGACGGAGGCGTATAATTCGATCATTCAGGCCATGGCTGATTTTCGGACGCGCCACTTGGAATATGCTGCGAGCTACATCAACAAGCAGCAGCGCGCCGCATCGGGAAATGACACCGAGGTTGGCACAGGTGGGACGCCCTTCATGCGCTATCTCAAAAAGCACCGAGATGAGACCTCGGCGCGTTTGATTTCAAGCGCTGCCAACGCGGCCTAAGACGGAACACAAAAAAAGCCCCGCGCTCTGGCGGGGCTTTGCTTATTCGATTTGAGAAGCGCCTTAGGCGCTCTGACGGTTGTCATCGTCGACTTCTTCAAAGTCGGCATCGACAACATCCTCGCCATCCGCTGCAGCGTCAGCCGCCGCATCGCCCTCTGCGGCCTCAGCCTGCTGAGCGCCATAAATGGCTTCGCCGAGCTTCATGGCGGCATTCATCAATTCCTGATGCTTGGCCTGAATCTCAGCGACATCATCACCTTCAGCCGCAGTTTTCAACGCCGCAGCTGCGTCTTCGATTTCCTTTTTCACATCATCGCCGACTTTATCGCCATGCTCTTCGAGCTGCTTCTCGGTCTGATGCGCGAGGCTTTCCGCATTGTTCTTGGCTTCCACCAGATCGCGGCGCTTCTTGTCTTCTTCGGCATTGGCTTCGGCATCTTTCATCATCGCTTCGATGTCAGAGTCGTTTAGACCGCCATCCGCCTGAATGGTGATTTGCTGCTCTTTGCCAGTCGCTTTGTCTTTCGCCCCAACAGACACGATTCCATTGGCGTCGATGTCGAAGGTAACTTCGATCTGTGGAACCCCACGTGGGGCGGGTGGGATGTCTTCCAGGTTGAACTGGCCGAGGATTTTATTGTCGGCCGCCATTTCCCGTTCGCCTTGGAACACGCGAATGGTCACCGCCGGTTGATTGTCTTCCGCGGTGGAGAAGGTTTGCGACTTTTTGGTCGGGATCGTCGTGTTGCGATCGATCAGACGGGTAAACACACCGCCCAGCGTTTCGATGCCCAGCGACAATGGCGTCACGTCGAGCAGGACCACGTCTTTGACGTCGCCTTGCAGAACACCGCCCTGGATCGCCGCACCGAGCGCAACCACCTCGTCCGGGTTCACACCCTTGTGCGGGTCTTTACCGAAGAAGCCTTTCACGGCTTCCTGAACCGCCGGCATACGGGTCATGCCGCCAACCAGAACCACATCGTCAATGTCAGATGGGTTCTTGCCGGCATCGGCCAGCGCTTTCTTGCACGGATCAATCGTCCGCTTGATCAGATCACCGACCAGGCTTTCCAGCTTGGCGCGAGACAGCTTGATATTCAGGTGCTTAGGGCCAGAAGCGTCAGCGGTAATGAAGGGCAAGTTCACTTCATAAGAAGAGGCAGAAGACAGCTCTTTCTTGGCTTTTTCAGCTTCCTCTTTGAGGCGTTGCAGCGCCAGCTTGTCAGCCTTCAGATCGATGCCTTGCTCTTTCTTGAACTCGTCAGCGAGGAAGTCGACAATGCGCAGGTCAAAGTCTTCACCGCCGAGGAAGGTATCACCATTGGTGGACAGCACTTCGAACACACCGTCGCCAATCTCGAGCAAGGAGACGTCGAACGTTCCGCCGCCCAAGTCATAAACGGCGATGATCTTGTTGCCGCCTTTTTCGAGACCGTAGGCAAGAGCCGCAGCCGTCGGCTCGTTGATAATCCGAAGCACTTCGAGACCGGCAATCTTACCGGCATCCTTGGTCGCCTGACGCTGCGCGTCGTTAAAGTAAGCTGGGACCGTGATCACCGCTTGAGTGACTTCGCCGCCAAGATAGGCTTCAGCGGTCTCCTTCATCTTGGTCAGAATGAAAGCCGAGATTTCTTGCGGCGCATAATCCTTGTCGCGACCTTTGACCCAAGCATCGCCATTTGGACCTTTGACAATCTCAAACGGGCTCAGCTCTTTGTCTTTTTGCGCGGTCGGGTCGTCAAAGGTCCGACCGATCAAGCGCTTGATCGCATAGAATGTAAAATCGGGGTTCGTCACAGCCTGACGGCGCGCCGGCATCCCGATCAGTCGTTCACCGCCTTCGGTAAACGCAACAACAGACGGCGTCGTACGGGCGCCTTCTGAATTTTCGATAACTTTGGCGTCTCCGCCATCCATGACAGCGACGCAGCTATTGGTCGTGCCGAGGTCGATTCCAATAATCTTACCCATATTTCTCTCTCCTTAGCCGCCGCCTCTTGCCTCATTCGGCCTGCTATGCAGCACCAGCAACCTGCGGCTCTATACACAAAGATTCCCAGAGGTGAAGACGGTGTTTCAGTCCGATCACCTCATGGTTCCCCACGCATGTGGGAAACGTCGGGACATCTTCAAGGGGGAACGTGGGATTGAACCTCGCAAAGAATTTAGTGGTCAAAGCCGACAAAAGCGCGCTACAACTGTCACACGTTAGATGGAGACCCCGACATGCACCGCTATGCATTGATCCCGCTTCTGGCGCTTGCCGCCTGCTCTCAGCCAGAGACCGCCGAGCCCGAAGCCGAGCCCGTCGCATCGACACCTGAGACCACCGAATCGGTTGAAACAGCCGCGCCGGTCCTGCCGACGCTCGAGCAGGTCTGGGTCAGTTCAGGCTTTTCCGCCCCAGAAGGGGTCGCGACTTTGGATGGGGTTCTCTACATCTCGAACGTTGCCGGTGAAGGCGATGCCGAGGATGGCGAAGGCTGGATCAGTCGCTTGTCCATGGATGGCGAAGTCCTGGACGAGAAATGGGTCGAGGGTCTGAACGCCCCAAAAGGGCTCGCCATTCGGGACGGCAAATTATTTGTCTCCGACTATAATGCCTATCATGTGATCGATATTGCCAGCGCTGAGATCGAGAACACTTACCCCGTCGAAGGCGCCGGGTTCCTGAATGATATCACTGTCTGGCAAGGCGGCGTTTATATGAGCGATTCCGGTTCGGCTCGAATTTTTCAGATCGATGTGAATGGTTACAAGGAATGGCTAGCCGATGATCGCCTAGGCGGTGTGAATGGACTGACCCCAGATGGCGATCGGCTACTGATCGCCACGATGAGTTCCGGCAGCCTGTTCGAAACCATGGGCGCACGAGATTTGACCGAGATTGCCAGCGGCATGATCAATGCGGACGGAATCGCGGTTCTGGATGATGGCAGCTATCTGGTTTCGAGCTGGCCAGGCCAGATCTGGCATGTCTCGACCGATGGGGAGACGACTGAGCTTCACAATACGGTGGACGTGCCGGTCTTCCAGAACGATCTGACCCGGATTGGTGATATGATTATCGTGCCAAACTGGCAGCCGGGTTCGGTCACGGCATGGCGTCTGACCGACTAGTTTGACCGACTAGTTCGCCGGCCCGGCGCTCACCGCAACCATAGCTGCGCGCAGGGTGCGGTCACCAATCTTCCAGCCTGCCTGGAACAGGCTGGCAATCGTGCCGTTCGGATGCTCTGAGGGAATGTTGGCCACTGCCTGATGGAAGTTCGGGTCGAAGGCGGCGCCAGGCTCGACTTCGATCGCCGTAACGCCGTGGCGAGTCAGCACTGTGTGTAGCTCTTTCTGCGTCATCTCGATCCCGCCGAGCAGACCTTTGCCGCCTTCGGTGAGGGCGTCACGCTCTTCGTCCGGTAAGGCTTCCAGCGCGCGGGCCATATTGTCGGAGACGCTGAGCAGATCGCGCGCAAACTTCTCGATGGCATAAATCCGGGCATCCGATTTCTCGCGTTCGGACCGCTTGCGGAGATTCTCCATCTCTGCGAGCGCCCGCAGCATCTGATCGCGCATCTCCTGCTTCTCGACTTCGAGCGCCAGGATTTGCTGGTCGGGTGTCAGCGGTTCTGCCGGTTCTTCCTCTTCGGCACTTTCCGTGTCCTCAGGGGCGGCCGCCTTCGCGGCTTTCAAGATTTCATCAGCCGCCGCTTTCAAATCGGCTTTGCTGGCATCGGGGCCCAGCTCAGGATTTTCCGGGGCATCATCTTTGACTGTTTCGTCGCTCATCTCTTGTCACTCATTTCTGGTGGCGCTTTTCCAGCACCTCTCCAACCATCCGTGCGGTATAGTCAACCATTGGAATCACTCGCGCGTAATTCAGCCGCGTTGGCCCAATCACACCAAGGGCGCCAATCACCTGACGTTCGGCGTTCATATAGGGAGCCACGATCACGCTTGAACCCGATAACGGAAAAAGACTGTTTTCCGAGCCAATGAAAAGCCGCACGCCGTCGGCGTCCCGGGTCGAATCCAGAACCTCCAACAGACCCTGTTGGCGTTCCAGGACATCGAAGAGTTGTCGCACCCGTTCCATATCTTCAGCCGCCGCCGCATCTTCGAGCAAATTGGCGCGGCCTTGGATGATCAAGCGGCGATCTTCACCCGGCGCAGCGCCGCTCCACAGGGCCAAGCCGCGCTCGACCAAATCCGTCGCCGCTGCATCCAGCTGTGCGCGGCGTGTGGCAATCTCAGCGCGGACATCAGCAGAGGCTTCGCGCAGGGTTCGCCCTTTCATCCGCGCCGCGAGATAGTTTCCCGCCTCAATCAGCACGGTTTGCGGCAAGCCTATTGGCAGTTTGACCAGACGGTTCTCGACCTCGCCGCGCTCGTCCACCAGGACGCACAGCGCCTCGCCGGTCGACAGAGGCACAAACTCCACATGCCGCACCGCAACGTCTTTGGTCGGGGACGACACCAAGCCCGCACCACCGGCGAGGCCCGACAGGATGGAGGACGCTTCTTTCAGGACTCCGCCAAAATCCCGGCCCTTGCTTTTCAAGCGGCTTTCGATCGCGGCGCGGTCATCCTGACCCGGATCGCCCATTTCCAGAAACCCATCAACGAACAGGCGCAGCCCGGCATGTGTGGGCATCCGTCCGGCCGAGGCGTGCGGCGCATCCAGCAGACCCAGCTCTGTCAGGTCCGCCATCACGTTGCGGATTGACGCCGCCGATAATTCGATCCCGCCCTTGGACAAGGTCCGCGATCCGACCGGCTCGCCCGTTTCCAAATAGGATTCGACGATCTGTTTAAAAATTTCCCGCGAGCGTTGGTTTAACGCCTGCATGATCGAAGTCTCTGCGCTCATAGGGATTGAATAGTGCGCCGCGGGCCGAGTTTCAATCTGTCTGACGCTCGATCGGTTCTCCCGTCAGGGGATGATTGAAGCGCGATACGCGAGAGCGATAGAAGGAAGCAACATGTTCCATATCGGCAGCATAGTCCCCGCACGGCACCAACACGCCGTCGACCCCGCCAAATTTGTTGGCATAGTCAATGAAACCGAGCGCCACCGGGACTTCGGCTTCCAAAGCGATATTATAGAAGCCGGTCTTCCATGCCGCGACATCGGCGCGGGTGCCTTCAGGCGCGATCACCAGCGCCATTTCATCGGCCGCTTCATAGGCCGCCACGACCTGATCCACCAGGCGGGTCGGACCGCTGCGATCGACCGGCAACAGCCCCCACCAGCGCATCAGCCAGCCAAACGGCCCTTCCCCCAAGCTCTTCTTGCCCATCCAGCGCACCGGGATGCGATAATAGAACGCGATCCCCAGCATTTGGGTCAGGTCCCAATTGGTTTCATGCGGGGCAGCGATGATGACGAGTTTCTTGTCTTTCGGCGCCTCGCCCAGCACTTGCCAGCCAAGCAGTCGATACAGACCATAAAAGAACACCCGCGCGATCTCATAGGCGACGCTGCGCGGCGGTCGCTTCGACCGCGCGGCGCGTGCTTTCATCTCGGCGATGTCCAAGGCCCCATCCTTTTCGCTACAGATTGAAGCCTAGACACAGAAGCCAAAACCCGCAATTTGCCGCCAACAGTTGAACTGATGAAAGACTTTCCAATGACCGACTTCGCTCGCCCGTCTGGCCGCACCCCGGATCAATTGCGCGAGATCAGCCTGGAAACAGGTGTGACGCGCTATGCAGAAGGGTCCTGCCTCGCCAAATTCGGGCACACGCATGTCCTGTGCACCGCGAGCTGGACCGACAAGGTCCCCGGCTGGATGCGCGGTTCTGGATCAGGCTGGGTGACCGGCGAATATGGCATGCTGCCTCGCGCCACCCATACGCGCGGACGCCGCGAAGCCGCCGCCGGCAAACAATCTGGCCGCACACAGGAGATCCAACGCCTGATCGGCCGCTCGCTGCGCTCGGTCGTCGACCTGACCGCGCTGGGCGAAAACCAGATCACCATCGATTGCGATGTCATCCAGGCCGATGGCGGCACGCGCACAGCTTCAATCACGGGCGGTTTTGTGGCGCTGGCCATGGCCTGCCGCTACCTCAAAGACGAAGGGGTGATTTCGGCCGACCCGATCCTCAAACAGGCGGCCGCGATTTCGGTTGGAGTTTATAAGGACGTGCCAGTGCTCGATCTCGACTATCCAGAAGACAGCGCCGGCGAAGCCGACATGAATGTGGTGATGAGTTCCGATGGCGGCTTCATCGAATTGCAAGGCACCGGCGAAGAACGCCCGATGACCCGAACCGAGGTCGAAACCATGATGGCGCTGGCGGAAAAGGGCTGCAACGAGCTGTTCGAAGCTCAGCGTGCTGCGCTCGGATAGACCATGGAGCGACTCCTTCCTCTGGCCAGAGAGATTGGCGACAAGCTGATCGCCCGCGGCGAAACCGTGGGCGTCTCAGAATCCTCATCCGGTGGCTTGATTTCCGCCGCCCTGCTCGCGGTTCCCGGCGCGTCTCGCTATTATCGCGGCGGCGGTGTGATTTACGCGCCCAATGCCTTTCGCGGCTTGATGGGGCTGAAGCGCGAAGACATTGAGGGCATGCGATCGTCGACCGAGCCGTATGCCCGCTTCATGGCGAAAACCATTCGTACCAAGCTCAGAACAAGCTGGGGCCTTTGCGAAACCGGCGCGTCTGGGCCAACTGGAAACGGCTATGGTGATGCCGCCGGGCATACGTGCGTCGCCATCGCGCATGAGCAAAACGGCACCCTGTTTGAAACCTCCAGAACCCTGGAGACCGGTCTGACAGATCGCGCAGAAAATATGTGGCTGTTCGCCGCCGAAGCGATGGAACTGTTAAACGAGGCCTTGGATTAAGCCCGGAAATGGTCGGCCATGTCGGCCAGCCAAGCGCGCACCGCATCGCCTTTTGGGCCGGCTTCGGATTTGCCGTGGCGGACCATGATCAAATCGAGTGAAGGCACGCAGACGGTAAACTGTCCCTCATACCCATTGGCCGAAAAACTATCGGCGCCAGCCATGCCCAGCCACCAGTGCGCGCCATAGCCCATCGGCTCATCCGGCGGTGTCTTGGTGGGCGTGCGCGCATAGTCGACCCAGCCTTCCGGCAAAATGCGCCGGCTGTCCCAGACGCCATCGCGCAGATAGAGCAAACCGAACCGCGCAAAATCCCGCGCCGTCGCATAGCAGAAGGATGATCCGATAAACGTCCCCGCCGCATCAAATTTCGGGGCCGGAGAGCGCATGCCAATCGGCGTGAACAGCTCTCGAAACATCCAGTCTTCAAAGGCATTGCCGGATTTACCCAAGGCCTGAGACGCCAGCCGCGCAACAATATTGCTGGTCCCGCTGGAATAATTCCAGAACGTGTCGGGCGCGTGGTCCAAAGGGAAGGCAGCCGCATGTCCAGCGACATCCTCGGCGCCAGATCCAAACAGCATCTCGATCACATCGGAAACGCCGGAATCGACATAATCTTCTGTGAACTTCAATCCGCTCGACATCCGCAAAAGCTGATCCAGCGTGATCGCTTTGCGCGGATCAGTGTCATCTTGCCATTCCGGAACATTCGCCGGGGTGCCGATTTCGATCATGCCGTCGCGCACGAGAATACCGATCAGCGCCTGGGTGATGCTTTTGGCCTTCGACCAGGATGGAAACGTGGTCGAGGCGTCGCAACCATCGGCATATCGTTCGAGCACAAGCTGCCCTTTATGAATGGCCAAAAAGGCGTGCGTCTCGCCCATTTGGTCCAACGCGTCGGCGCTGAACGCCTCGTCCATTGCGCGCGCGCACGCATCGCGATCAAACTCTGTTGAGGTCAGGTTTTCGGGCCAAGCCTCGGTTGGCCAAGCCACAGTGTCAGGGTGTTTGGGAAGCGGAACGAGCCGATGGGTCGTCATCCCTGTCCGGATCCTAGGCCGCTTCGCTCTTGGATTGACTGCCGCCATCTTCGAAGACGAGAATATCGCCGGGCTGGCAATCCAGTTCGCGGCACAAGGCTTCCAGCGTGGAAAAGCGCACCGCTTTGGCTTTTCCAGTTTTCAAGATCGACAAGTTGGCCAGCGTGACCCCAACCCGCTCCGAGAGCTCGGTCAGTGACATTCTTTTTTCCAACAAGACCCGATCAAGGGTCACACGAATAGACATTCTTATGGCCCTCCTAAATGGTCATTTTCTCTTCTTCGCGGAGGCGGGTGCCTTCCTTGAAGACTTGCGCCAGAATGAGCAGCACGATGACGGCTCCCCAGACAGCAAGATTGATATTGATGTTTGCGACATAGCCTTCGCCAAGATCGACCGTCGCCGCCAAGACCAAAACCGAACACATGCGAATGATCTCAATCAATCCAATGGCGACGGCAATCTGGTTCAATCGCGGGGCATTCTCAGGAACAAACGGATCGCCCTCTGCCAGCGTCGACAGGATTTTGCGCAATTGCGCGCAAATGTACGCGATGCCCGGCGCAAAGACGGCCAGGCCAACCAAGGCGGCAACCAGACGGCCCGCCGGAACGCCATCTGCCCGCGCTTCGACCAGCGGCAAATCAAGCTCGCCGCCATTCAGGCTGCCGAGTAAACCGATCGATAGAATGATGAATAGGAACCCGCCCAAAACGATGGCGAGCCAGAAAATCACTGTCACGACAGTTGACAGAAACGCCGCCATTGAATTTTTGCGGGGTTCAGACATTCGCGCGGACCATCCTCTTATTGTTCGCTACATTTGTCACATAGCACAGAGTCACAAACTTACCGTTAAACGATAAGGTAATTCGTTTAGAAAGCAAGAACGGAGCCACAGCGCATGACCCGAAAGCTTCAGCCCGGAAAATTGATCGCTGCGACGCACAACAAAGGCAAAGTCGCTGAACTTAAAGATCTTTTTGAACCGCTGGGTTTCGAAGTCGTTTCCGCGGTTGAGCTCGATCTTGATGAAGCGGAAGAGACTGAGCTTACCTTTGAGGGAAACGCGTTGATCAAAGCCCGCGCTGCGGCGATCGCGACCGGCGCGCCCGCTCTGTCCGACGATAGCGGACTGGAAGTGACCGCGCTTGGCGGCATGCCGGGCGTCCACACAGCGATCTGGGCCGGCGAACCGCGCGACTTCTATGTCGCGATGGAAAAGGTGGAACGCGAGCTAAACGCCATCGAGGCGACCGATCGCAGCGCGCGCTTCGTGTCCTGCCTCGCGGTCGCTTGGCCAGATGGGCATGAAGAGACCTTTCGCGGGGAAATCGAAGGCACGCTGACATGGCCCCCGCGCGGCGAAATGGGCTTCGGCTACGACCCGGTCTTCGTTCCGGTCGGGCATGAGGTCACTTTTGCCGAACTGGAGCCGGCCCAGAAGCATGCGATGAGCCATCGCGCGGTGGCTTTTGAGAAATTGAAGAAAGCGCTGCTCTGATGCTGGCGGTCGGACCGAAATACGGGTTTGGCCTGTATATTCATTGGCCCTTTTGCACGCGGATCTGCCCGTATTGCGACTTCAATGTCTACGCGGCCAAGGATCGCGACGCAGCGCCACTAATCGCAGCAATGGTCGATGATCTCGCCGCGCAGCGGGCACGGCTGCCAGAGCATCCCGCATTCGATTCAGTGTTTTTCGGGGGCGGTACGCCCTCCTTGCTGTCAGCCGATGAGATCGGCGCGATCCTCGACGAGGTGAACGATGCGTTTGGCATACAGTCCGGCGCTGAAATCACGCTGGAAGCCAATCCGAATGATGTCCTGCACTCTAATCCGAAGGGGTGGCGCGGGGCCGGCATAAACCGGCTCTCATTAGGGGTTCAATCGCTCGATGACGCGGCGCTGCGTTTTCTTGGGCGAGACCATGACAGTCGCAGCGCCCGCCGCGCGGTGGATGCGGTGCAAGCCGTGTTCGACAATCATTCCATCGACCTCATCTATGCCCGGCCAGGCCAGTCCATGGCGGCATGGGCGGCGGAGCTGAACGACGCGCTCTCGCTCGGCGCGCCGCATCTCTCCTTGTATGAGCTGACCATGGAAGAGCGCACCGCCTTCGGTCGACGCGCCGCGCGCGGTGAACTCATCCCGATGCAGGATGATGATCAAGCCGACCTGTACGAGCTGACCCAATCGATGTGTGAGCGCATGGGTCTGCCGGCTTATGAAGTCTCCAACCATGCGCGCGGGGGCGAGTTTGAGTCGCGCCACAATCACATTTACTGGGCCAGCGGCGACTGGATTGGACTAGGGCCAGGGGCGCATGGCCGGCTGACCAGAAACGGCCGCCGGATCGCCACTGAGGCCCCCCGCCGTCCAGCGGAATACCAAGCCGATCCCGCCCCCGCAGAAACCCTCCTGTCCCAGACTGATACGGCGCGCGAGTTCCTCGCCATGGCCTTGCGCCCGGTGAGTGGACTGGATCTCAGCCGGTTTGAGCACCTGTTCCACGCCCCCGCCGCGCCGGATATTCTGGATGATCTGGCCGCCAATGACTGGGTGACGATAGAAGGCAATACGTTGAAGCTGACCCGCTCAGGGCGTTTGGTCGCTGACCATATCGCCGCCCTGCTTACCCCTCACGCATAGCGTGACAGCGCTTCATCGAGGATCCGTTCCAGGTCTTTCACAGTGGTGACCTGTTTCATCGTATGGCAGTGCGGACGATAGCGCGGCAGCTCACTATCGCCGGTGCCCCATAGGCTCTCGCCCTCCGGCGTCAACCAGATTACGCGTTTGACCCGCGCGGCGGCTTCGCGAAACAGATCTAGCCGTGGATCGCCATAATTCGATCGGCCATCGCCCAGCACGATGAGCGTCGTTCGCCGATCCAGCGCATCCCAATGGTTCATGCGCAGATCGGAAAGCGACTGCCCATAATCAGTCGAACTCATGCCGATATCATTGATGATCTTGTCCATGGCTTGCGCAAAATTGTCATTCTCGAGCGTTTTACCGACATCCTCGAGGCGCCCGGAAAACGCGAAAGACTCGATATCAGGCACGACTTCATTCAAGCTGTAGAGCAACATCAGGAAGAACCGAACGACCCGCGCAACTGAACCGGAAACATCACAGACGGCGACAATTTTCGCTCGGTCGCGCTTGGTTTGCTTCCAGGCAATATCGAACGGAACCCCATCAAAACCGGCATTCGCCCGCAAGGTCTTTCGGACATCCAGCTGGCCGCGATTTTTCTTGCGGCGTCGGCGAGAATGTTTGCTGGCGAGGCGTTTGGCGATCTTCTCGACCAGAACCTGCATACGGCCAAGGTCCCTCACATCGAGGGCCGTTAGCGCCGTTTCGGCCAGCACGTCTTCGCGAAAGGCGAGGGTTGCCCCGGCCCCATATGTTTCAAAGGCCTGCTTTGCGTGCTCGCGCGCACGGGCAAACATGTCTTTGCGCCCTTCAATCAGGTCTTCGGCATAGGCCTGGCCTTCTTCGGTTCGCTCGCGGAAGGCCTGCATCATTTCGCGTTCGAGGCGTTCAATGCCAAGCGACTTCATCATTTGCTGGGCATAATAGGAGATCTGAGTCGAAAACCGAATCTCTTGCAGGCCAGCTTCCTGCCCGGCCCGTTCCATCGCCATTGCAATTGCGGTCTCGTCGCCCGACTCCATGAGGTCGAGCATATCGCCCGGGCCGTCTTCAGTGCTGGACGAGTCGTCGGGCTCTGACTGAGCGTCAGGATTGCTTTGCGGGATGGCCTGGCGCGAAAAATAAAGATCGAATAGGCGGTCATGCGCCAGTTTTTCAGCCGGCGACTTGGCCAACACACAGCGCAGTGTGTCCGCCAGGCGCTGACGATCAGAATAGCCGATCAGCTTCACCGCTTCGGCCGCATCAATCGATTCACCGGTGGAAACACGCACATCAGCCGAGCGCAGCGCGCGAATGAAATCGGTGAGAACCTGCTCGGCCATCTAACTCTGTGACGCCGCCGCGCGGGTCAGGGTTCGGACATCCTTGTCGACCGCTTGAATATCGCTTTCATGCTTGAGCAGAACATTCAGGGTGGAGCGAACCATGTCTTCATCGAGTTCGGTGGCGTGCATCAAGATCAGCGTCCGCGCCCAATCGACCGTTTCAGAGATGGATGGCCGTTTGCGGATATCCAGATCCCGCAAGCCCTGAACGAAGTCGACCAATTGCGTCAGCAGCGCATCCGACACGTCAGGGACGCGCGCGCGAACAATGGCTTGTTCACGTTCGGCTTCCGGAAAGTCGATATGCAGATGCAGACAGCGACGCTTCAGGGCATCACCGAGTTCACGAATATTGTTCGAGGTCAGGATCACCAAAGGTGGCACTTGCGCGCGAATGGTGCCGATCTCCGGCACCGTCACCTGGTAATCAGACAGAACTTCCAGCAGATAAGCCTCGAACTCCTCGTCTGATTTATCAATCTCATCGATCAGCAGGACGGACCCTTTTTCCTGCTTCATTGCGGTCAACAATGGCCGGGGCTCAAGAAAGGTCTCTGAGAAGAACAAGTCTTCAAAAGAGGTTAGCTTATCAAATGCGGCGTCGAGCGTGCCGGCCCCATCCATCACCTCGCCGAGCTTTTCTTTCAGAAGCTGTGTGTAGAGGAGCTGTTTGCCATATTTCCATTCGTACAGCGCCTTGCCTTCATCCAGGCCTTCATAGCATTGCAGCCGGTTGAGGCCGACGTCCAGGAACCGCGCCATGGACGCCGCCAGATCGGTTTTTCCAACCCCTGCCGGGCCTTCGATCAGAATGGGTTTGCGCAAATTGTGGGCAAGATAAATCGCCGTGGAGATTTCACGCGTTGAAATATATCCGACAGAGGCCAGCCCGGCCGTGATCGCATCAATGGAAACCAGTGGTTCATAGCCCGTTTTTGTCATGGGCTCCTCGTAACGGCGCAATTTCACCGCCGCAAGAATGACCCTGAGGTAGGTCTACTGCAATCGGTTTGCAAAACCGGAAGCGCTGATTAGGCTCAAGGATGGAGACATTGAGGAGAATTCGAATGCGTTCCTTGCTCATCGCCGCGTTTAGTCTTTCGCTGGCATCCGCCTGTCAGGCCCAGGAAGCCATCGAGATTGAGCTATCATCCGACGAAATCGCCTCCGCCACGGCCTCTGATTGGCGGGATGTCGATGCTGAAAACCTGATTCTCATCGAGACCGTGCACGGCGATATCATCGTCGAACTGAACCCTGACTTTGCGCCCAATCATAGCGATCAGTTTCGGTCCCTCGTGCGCGGCGATGTCTATAATGGCGCGCGTTTCTATCGCGTGATTGATGCCTTCGTGGCCCAGGGCGGCCTGCAAGATGATCCGGTTATTGAGCAATATCCAACCCTGGTGAACGAAAATGACCGCCCGATTTCGGACGCGGCCTTTGTGCCCTTGGGCAATCCGGATCTGTTCGCGCCGATTGTCGGACATATTGATGGATTTGCGGTCGGGCGCAGCGAGTCTTTGGAAAAAGAATGGTTGCTGCACTGTCCGGGCGCGCTTGCCATGGCCCGCGATACTGATCCCGACAGTGGCGGCACGGAATTCTATATTGTCCTCGACGCGCAGCGTTATCTCGATCGAAATCTAACAGTGTTCGGCCGGGTTATTTCAGGCATGCAATATGTGCAGAAACTGAAACGCGGGGACCGGGCGATTGAAAGCGGGGTCATCCAGGCGCCGGACGTGGGCGATGAAATCCTGTCCATGACCGTGGCGGCCGACATGGCCGAGGCGATCCGGCCTAAGTTTCAGGTTCAGGCAATGCCGAGCCAGGCCTTCGAAGACGCCAAAACCGAAAAACGCGTTCGGCTAGAGGATTTCTTCTATCGCAAGCCACCAGAAGTGCTGGATATTTGCGGGTTTGAGGTGCCGGTTCAGCTCAAGCCAACCGGCGACTAGCTCGCCAGCCGGCCCCGCAGCTCAACCGATGGCGTGTGACCGGCCGCGCGCGACATCAGCACGTCGGCAATCGTCGCGACCAGTTCCGGGCCGGCAATCGGCTTCTTAAGCGCCCGGTCTGCGCCCATGGCGAGGCAGGCTTGCCGGCGGCCATCGGAAATATCGGCAGTCAGCGCCACAATCGGGGTTTGGGCATTCAACCCGCCGCGGCTGCGCAATCCGTCAATGAAGCTCATTGCATTGCCATCTGGCAGATGCAGATCGGTCAGGATCGCCTGGAACTTGGTCAACATCGTATAGGATTCAGCGGCATGCAGCGTGCCGGCATGATGCACGGTCCATCCGGCATGTTCGAGGGCATTGATCACAACCATCGCGGAGGCTTCGTGATCTTCCACCAGAAGCACATCGCCGAGTTGGAACTTGCCGCGTTTAGGCTTGGCCTGTTCCATCCAATTGGCGCTGTCTTTCAGCATCGCTTTGACCGGCATGGACAGCGTAAACACGCTGCCGCCATTGGGGTTATCAGTGTGACGCAGCTGACCGCCCAGAGCCTTGGCCAGGGCGCGGGAAATGGTCAGGCCAAGCCCCCACCCTTTGGCGCCCGTCTCGTCCGGCCCTTTCTCGAACACTTTCATAAAGCGCTCGCGCTGATCCTCAGATAGGCCGCGCCCGGTATCGGTGACGGTGAGATTGAGCATCAGGGTCTGGCCGACCGTCGGGGTCGAGATCGTCACGCTCACCTCGCCTTCGCGGGTGAACTTCAAGGCGTTCGAGATTAGGTTGCCCGCGATCTGACGGACTCGGCCAATATCAGTCTCAATCTGTGGCGGGCCATCGGGCACGAATCCGACTCGGAAGGACAGGCCGCGTCGCGAGGCTTCATTCGACCAGAGGCGGCGCAGATCATCGGCCAGCTCAGACAGATCGGCCTTTTCATTGCAGATTTTCAGCTTGCCGGCTTCAAGGCTGGCATAGTCCAGCGTGTCGGTGAGGATCCGGTCAAGGGTCTGGCTGGAGCGAACAATGGTCTGCGCGATGTCTTTATTGTGGTCGTCCTTGATCCGCGTCGACAGCATTTCCGACAGCCCCATGATCGCGGTGAGCGGCGTGCGGATCTCGTGCGCCAACGTGCCGAGCAGCGGGCTGTACGCGGTTTCGGATTTTGCCGGAGCTGATGCTGAAATGGGCGCCGGGATCTGATCGGTTTCGGCAAAGGAAGCGATCAGTGCGTCTTGTAACCTGCCCGGGCTGAGCACGCCCTTGAACCGCTTATCTTCCACAATGATACAGCCGCGGGCCATCAGAGCATTGATTTGAATTCCGGCCTTCTTGATGAAATCCCGGACCGTGGTGCTGGCTTTCAGGATCAAGGCGCGGGCGGTGACGAGATCGCCAATGGGCAGCCGTTCAAGGCTCTCGTCGCCGGTGCTGACGGCGAATTCGAAGGCATGCGTGCGGCTGATCAGACCCGCCGGGCGTTTATCGCGAACCAGGATAAAGTATTGAGCATCCGCATCGTTTTGAAACAGCTCTATGACACGCGACAAAGGCGCGGTCGCGGAAATCGGTTTCGCCTTATCGACGAAATCGCCCAAACAGACAGGCATCATCCAGCCCCATACTCTACACTCGAGTATGAGAAATTGCCCGCAATTCCTTTACGGCTTGCAAACCCGGCAGAAAAAAACTGCTATTTGATGTCGCTGTGATGCGTCACGATCTTGTGAACCAGGCCATATTTCACAGCCTCTTCTGCACTCATCCAGTGATCGCGATCGGTGTCTTCAACGATTTTCTTGAGCGGTTGACCGGTGGCTTCGGCGAAGATCTTGTTCAAGCGCTCGCGCATCCGCACGATTTCCCGGACCTGGATTTCAACGTCCGATGCCTGGCCGCCGACGCCGCCACGTGGTTCGTGCAGCAAGAAGCGGGTATTCGGCAGGGCGTAGCGGTTCTCTTTCTTGGCCGCGGCATAGATCAAGGCGCCAGCGCTGGCGACCCAGCCTGAGCCAAGAACCTTTACCGGGGCGCCGACAAATTTGATCATGTCATGGATCATATCGCCAGATTCGACGTGCCCACCGGGCGAAGAAATCACCAGCAGGATCGGATCTGAACTGTCGGACGCCAGAGCGAGGAGCCGCTCGCACACCCGACGGGCCAGTTTATCATCCACACCGCCGGTGAGCATGATTGTACGAGCATTGAACAGCGCTTCTTCCAGAAACGCGTTCGGCTCGCTCATCGGCTTGGCGTCATTTTCGTCATCAAGGCGTACCATGAGTGCTCCGCAAATTTCCTTGCCGGAGATTTGAGGTGTGTGAGCCCCGCGGTCAAGCAGCCAAGTGCCTATTTTGTGTGGGTAACCGTTAACCCGAGGATCTCAACGATCTCATCAGGTTCAGGATCGCGGTCATCCATGCTCTCTATCAGCTCTCGATTGATCGGCGTTGGTGGATTCGACGCAAACTCAAACGTGCCGCCGGACTCAAGGTAAGAGGCATAGGCTTCAATCCAGTCAGCTGCGGGCGGGAACTCTTCGGCGGCTGCGGGTTTGCCCATACGCATCATTGAACCGAGATAGGTTCGCATTTGCGCCGGCTCCATATTGCCCAGCATGGCGCCCCAGCCTTCATTCGGAAACTCTTTGCCCAGCGCGTGGGCGTAATTGAACAATTTATCATACCCGCCTTTGTCTTCCTCCATGAAGCGGCCACCGCGGAACGCGAAAGCTTCTTCAAAACTCTCTTCAAAGGCAGTTTCCTGTTCGTCCGTTTCGGCTTCATAGGCGGTCTTGAGCGCCGCATAGTTTGGCAAATTGAGCGACAATTCGAACATGCTCTGCCCGAAGCCATCGGCATCAAACGCCGCGCTGAAATCGGTCGGTCCGCTTTCCGGATCCCATTTCGCGCTGAAATCAGCATCGAAAGGCAATGTGTCGAGCCCGTGCTCAGGCAAGAGATCAATGGCTTTCTGAATGCCTTCTCGGACCAGGTCCATTTCCGCCTGCTCGTCTTCGGAAAGCTCGCCCCCGCCGGCATCATCCATAAAGGTCTCGAACAGGATTTGGAAAAATCCCGTCAACTCGCCAGTATTGAGCGTCGCGCCTTGCATGCCGAAACTGAAATCACTTGGGATGAACCATTCGAACGCGTCCATGTTGAAATAGGCGCGCTCGGCCTTGATGATCTCCTTATCATTGAGCTTGGCCTCATAATCGGTCAGATCCCAGCGTCCAAAACTGAGCAAATCGCGTTCATCCATGCTCGGGATTTCAGATCGCGCAAGATACCCCATGACCTTGTCGAGCCGCAGCCCGCTCATCGTGGAACTCGCATAGGTCTCGGCCTGCGCCATTGAGAAACCAGCCGGGAACCCGGACAGAGTGACAACCTCACCAGGCAATGTGGTTTGCGAGTATTCGCTTAATTGCGACCCTTCATAGTCGCGCGTCAGATAGGTTTCGATATCGAATCCCTGCATATTATCTGCACCGACAAATCCAATTCGAAAATCAGCGCTCCAGTCCGCCCCGGGTTGGCGCATTTTCAATTGCGCGTCAGTCCCGATCGAGATGCTCTTATCGATGGCAATGGACCGCGACACCGCGATGAGTTGTTGCGCGACATGAACATAGGTCAAAGCCTCGGCTGGAATGTCCTCGTCAAATTCGGCCACGGTTTCGGGCGACAACAAGGCCAGCTCCCAAGGCCGTAGAGACACCCCGGTCAGCACCATTTTTTCTGTATTGCTCTCAAACTCGTCAAAGGCCAGATCAACGCCTTCGGGTAAATCGCCTTCTATGCCGGATAGAATGGAATCGAAGACCAGATTGACCGCTTGCACGATCCCAAAATAAGAGACATTCGTCGCTTCCAGGCGCGAGAAGAGCGGGCCAGATTCGGCAAGACGCTCGCCCGCCATGCGGGCGGTCAGCAGGTCTGTTTCCAGACCCCAGACCTCGGCCTGTTCGAAGTTCAGGCCAAAAGCGGGTTCGCCGCCATAGCCGATCGATAACCCTTGAAACACCGTCGCACCGCTGGCGGCATCAAAGGACTGGTTGTCCCATGTCAGCGAGACATAGTCCGGTAACGCCGCAACCAGCGCGCTCAAATCGGCTTCGCTGGCATCTGTAACCACCAGGTCTTCATTCGCCACCGACAGAAAAGAGCCATACAAGGCATCGGTCGATGCGTTTTGTTCAACGACAGGTGAGTCCGGGTTTTCCGGCGTATCATCGCCGCCCGTACAAGCCGACAAAACCAGAGCGGCGACCGCCCCACTCAACCAGAGATTTCTCATTTTTTGCGTCCTTTGCGCCTAAGTCCCCACCATCGCGCGCGGCGATCTTCCCCTGTATTTGGTCCCCGCCTGTTCAGGCAAATCTGTTAGTGCACAACGCCGGGCGTTGGCGGCTTGTCGCCAGGGGCGGATTGATCGGTTTCAACCTCGGCGGGCTCAGCATCTGTTGCCTCGGCTTGTGGCGCGTCGGATGCGGGCTCCGCTTGCGCCTCTTGAACGGGTTCCGGTGCTGGCTCTGCGACAGGGTCAGGTTCAGGCGCGGCTTGCGGCTCTGGTGCCGGTTCACTGTCTTCAGAGGCCGCCGGTTCAACCGCTTCAGCCTCAACCGGCTTTTTCTTACGCTTCCAAAACGGCGCATTTGGATCCGCCTTGCGATCATATTGCATGGCATAGAATTCGCTGGCCGTGTGGGTCAGGGGCCGAGGGGTCAAAGTCATGCCCAATTGGCGCAGCCGCTCGACGACTTCGTCGCGCAAGTGCAATCCGGGCAAGAGATCTGACCGAAAATCATTGGCCTTCATCCAATCGCGCACATCCCAGCTGCGGGTCGAATGCGCGAGTTTGGGCGGCGCGCCCTTATGCTCTTCCCAAAGATATAGCGAGGCAATCGAGCCGATCACGGCGTCGACGCCGACATTTGCCGCCGCATTGACCTCGCCCTCGCCCGCCAGCGCTGCGCGCAAGGTCTGCTTATGGGCGCTCAGCTCATTATAGTTTCCGCGCAGCATGGTGAGGCTTTCACGATCCGCTTCATTGGGCCGGGTCAGCACGCCATCGAGTTGCGGATGAACAATGGGCACCAGCTGGATGTGGCTATTGATCGATCCATCCGCGACTCCGGCCAGCTCTTTGATCATGCGCATCAGATTTGACCGCAGCTCATAGCCGACCCCCACCAGGGCCGCTTTCTCCATGTCGCGGGCTCGATCAATCCATCGCCATGCCGACCAGGCAAGAAAGCCGATCGCGGCGGTGAGTACGAACAAACCGGATGTCAGAAATGTTTGAAAGGTTGCGTCGGACATCGTCTACTCCCCTTTGTTAACCTTCTAGCAAAGGTCAACGGATTCTGCCACTCGCAAATGATTACCGGCGAATCTCAACGAAAATATGTCTGAAAATCAGACCGCAACCGGCGCTTTGATGTGCGGGTGGGCCTTATAGTCAACCAGTTCAAAGTCTTCATATTCCCAGCCGAACAAGTCGGTCTTGTCTGGGTTGAGGATCATTCGCGGCCCCTCATAAGGCTCCCGCGTCAACTGCAAGCGCGCTTGCTCAATATGATTGGCATACAGATGCGTATCGCCAAATGTGTGGACGAATTCACCCGGTTGAAGCCCCGTCGCGCGCGCCATCATCATGGTCAGAAGCGCATAGGAGGCAATGTTGAACGGCACGCCCAAAAACACATCGGCTGAGCGTTGATAAAGCTGACAGTTCAGGCGGCCATTCATGACATTGAACTGGAACAGACAATGACATGGCGGCAGCGCCATGTCCGGCACATCCGCCGGATTCCACGCGGAGACCACCATGCGGCGCGAGTTTGGATTGGATTTGATCTCATCCAGCACCCATTGGATCTGGTCGATCACGCGCCCGTCTGGCGCCACCCAGCTTCGCCATTGCTTGCCATAGACCGGGCCGAGATCGCCATTCTCATCGGCCCATTCGTCCCAGATCGAGACTTTCCGATCCTGCAGCCATTTCACATTCGTATCGCCGCGCAGGAACCAGAGGAGTTCGACAATGATGGACCGCAAGTGCAGCTTTTTTGTCGTCAGCAGCGGAAATCGGTCCGATAAATCAAACCGCAATTGCCGGCCGAACACGCCGAGTGTTCCGGTGCCGGTCCGATCACCGCGTTCGACACCATTATCCAGAATGTCCTGAAGAAGATCGAGATATTGTTGCATGGGATTCTGGATTCCATGACTCGACGCGCAAGACCAGTGAAAAGGCGCAGGTATGGTAAACAATTAACTGCGCATCTCCGGCCAATCTCAAACCCCGATCTAACGGCCCGTCAAACACACTCAGGTACAAGGGAGACAGGGAACGTTAGGGCGCTTCGGCGTTAAAGAGATGAATATACTGCGTAGAATAAGCCGCGATAAAAGCGGTCAAGTTGCAATCCTGTTCGCATTGTCGATCATTCCATTGGTCGCCGTGGCAGGTTTCGCGATCGACTTTCAACAGACTGTGAAGCGAAAAGCCAAAGTCCAGCTGGTCATGGACTCAGCGGTTCTGGCTGCAGCGCGTGTGAAACAAACGGGCGCATCAGATGCTGAGATCAGACAGACCGTCCAACAATTCATGGACGCGCAAATTGGCGGCCTGGGCGGTCTCGATTGTGATCCGACCTCGGTCACGGTTTCCAATACGGACGAAGAGATCGATGCCAGCATCCTGTGTAAGCAGACCACCTATCTGATTAAGGTCATTGGCCGGGAAGATATGCCGTTTCGCGTCAATTCGGCATCGGAATACGGGATCGACAAAGTCGATGTCGCGTTCATGTTCGACATCTCGGGATCGATGAACAGCTCCAACCGCCTGACCAATCTGAAGGCGGCGGCGCATGAAGCGATTGATGTACTCTTGCCAGCAGGCGCACCGCCAGAGCTGATCGAAGATACGCGTCTGGCCATGATGTCCTATAATGGCATGGTCAATGCGGGCGAGTTCTTTGACGATGTTACCGGCACCACGGCGACCCGGACCTATACTCATGATGTGGTCACGGTGGTTCCTGGGTCTGACGAGTCTGACGAAGGCGATCTGCTCGATGATGTCACGGTCGGCCTGTACAATGAGGACAATAATGAACTGATCATGGAGTTCGGCGATGACGCGGTCCTTGCCGTCGAGCCGGATCAGCTGGAATACCTCGCCATCGCGGTCACCATCCCATCAGGCAGTGATCTGGAAGGCCAGGATGAAAGTGTTTGGCTGCGTCTTCGCGGTGATGAGCGGCACGATCAGACCGAAAATGGTTCGCCTTACTCTCTGTTCGGCGACTCTGGCGGCAACTTCAACCAGCATGACTGGGAATATGGCGAATATCGCCTGCGGATTCGGGTCTATACCGAAGACGATCTGGGCGGTTCGCGGATCTATAATCGCCGCATCGACTTCGAAATTGTCGAGGCTGTGGCGGAAACAACCACGACGGACACCAAGTCTTATACGCTGACCTCCACCTGTGTGTGGGAGCGCGATGGCGCCAACCGGTTCAATGATACCGCGCCGGGACCTGGCAATTATCTCTCGCACCGCCAGGCTTGGTTTATCGAAGATGACAGCTATTCCGACGGTGGATACTGGGAAGTCGGACATCCAAGCCGGCCAAATGATAGCAAGTATGACGGCGATGAGTGTCGCAGCCATTCGATTGTTGAACTGACCAATAATCGTGACGTGCTTGGCAATTATGTCACCTCGCTGACCGCTGATGGCTGGACCGCGGGTCACCTCGGCGTTGCCTGGACTTGGTATCTGGTATCGGAACACTGGAAGACCGTGTTTGACGGAGACGCTGAACCGCTCGCCTATACCGAGCCAGACTCTGCGAAAGCCGTGATCCTGATGACGGACGGATCGTTCAACACCGAGATCTTCCCTGGACAAGGCAGCTCGGATCAGCAGGCGCGGGCGATCTGCGACCAGATGAAAGCGACCGAAGTCAAAGTCTATGCGGTGGCCTTGAACGCGCCGCAGGCGGGCAAGGACGTCCTATCCTATTGCGCATCTGGTTCCGATTATTATTTCGAACCGGAATCCGCGGCCGAGCTGACCGAGGCCTATCGCCAAATCGCGACCTCGATTTCGGATCTCCGCATTTCGCGCTAAGCCGCGACCAGACAATAAAAAAGCCCCTGCGCTTTGCAGGGGCTTTTTTCTATTCTGCGGCGATCAGTGTGGTCTTGGCGCGCGGCAAGGTGCCATCCGGCCAATGCTGCCACAGCTCTGCCTCCCGCGCCGAGGTTTTCGCAATCGCGGCCTCTTTGACGTGACCATAACCGCGGATTTCATCCGGCAGCTCTGCAATCGTGACGGCCAGCTCATGATTCTTCGCCGACAGCTCGGCCAACATGCGCACAACATTGTCGAGATACTGATCCCGCAGCTTGCGCTCGGTTTGGCGCTCTTCGGTCCAGCCAAACGGATCGAACCGCGTGCCGCGCAACCATTTGAAGCGCCGAAGGATTTTGAACCCGGTCTTCATCCACGGTCCGAACGACTTCTTCACCAGATGGCCTTGCTCATCCTTTTTCGAGAAGATGGGCGGCGCCAGATGATAATTGAGCTTACCGCCCTTGAAATTCTTGGCGAGATAGGCGTCGAATGCGCCATCCGTCCACAAACGGGCCACTTCATACTCATCCTTGTAAGCCATGAGCTTGAAGGCATATCGGGCAACCGCATCGGTCAGGCGATCACCGAGACCGGCATCGGTTTCAGCGCTGCGCACCTTGGCGACAACCGCGCGATAGGCATCTGCGTATTTTTCATTTTGAAACGCCACCAACCGTTCGGCGCGATTGTCGATCAGCTCATCCAAAGTCATCGGCGTGATATGGCCCCTTGGATCCTTCGCCGCTTCCAGCCGGCTCGGCTCATAGGCCGCGATCCGCCCCACATCGAACGCCGCCATATTGTCATCGGCCTTCACGCCATTCAGCTTGATGGCGCGATAGATGCCTCGGAGTGACACCGGAATCTGCCCTTTCTGCCAGGCATATCCTGCCATGATCATGTTCGTGTAGATCGCGTCATTGAAGTACAGGATGGCGAGCGCTTCGGCATCAAACGCGGCAAAATCGGCCGCCTGACGCTTCACCCGCGCAGCCAAAAGATCGCTTTCAAATTTCTTCGATCGATCGCGGATAAACTCGCTGGTCGGGGTGACGTCACTATTGGCGTAAGCCGCCGTGCGATCGGCATCCATGAGGTTAATCGCGTCGCCGCCCGCCGCCACCACGAGATCACAAGCGATCATGCAATCGGTGCTGGCCGGTGGGACTCGACCGGTTGAAATCATATCCGGCTCGCGCGCGAATCGCAGATGGCTCAAGACCGGGCCGCCTTTCTGGGCCAGGCCGGTCATGTCGAGACTGGATGCGGCATTGCCATCGACATGCGCGCCCATGGCGAGGATCGCTGCGACCGTCGTCACGCCGGTGCCGCCAACGCCGGTGAACAGCACGTTCCAGGCCCGTTCGAGGCTCGGCGTTTCCGGCAATGGAATATAGGTCGTATCAATCCCTGGCCGCGGTTCATCCTTGGCGGTGAACTCACCATCTGTGACCGTGATAAAGCTTGGGCAAAAGCCATTAATGCAGGAAAGATCGGTATTGCAGGTGGACTGATTGATCCGGCGCTTGCGACCCAGCTCGGTTTCGACCGGCTCGACCGAGAGACAGTTCGACTTGATCGAGCAATCGCCGCAACCTTCACAGACCGCCGTATTGATCAGCACACGGGTGCGATCCGGCGTTCGGAGGCCGCGCTTCGACCGCCGCCGTTTTTCCGTCGCACAGATCTGATCATAAATCAGCACCGAGACGCCTTTGGTCTCACGCAGCTCTTTTTGAACTTTGTCCAGGTCGGACCGGTCATAGATCCGGACGCGGCGCGGCAGGCCTTTGACATTGGCGTAGCGGGTTGGGTCTTCGGTGACGATGACAATTGTCTCGACGCCTTCACCTTTGACCTGCATGGCGATCTGCTGCGGGGTTTGGCCAGACTCGACGGTCTGACCGCCGGTCATGGCAACCGCATCATTGTAGAGAATCTTATAAGTGATATTGGCCCCTGAAGTGACCGCCGCCCGGATCGCCAAGGACCCTGAGTGCGAATAGGTGCCATCGCCCAGATTGACGAACATATGGTCTTCATCCGTGGCGAAGTGCTGGCCCACCCAGGCAATACCCTCGCCGCCCATTTGGCTGGTCATGTCAGTGTTTCGGTCCGGCATGAAGTTCGCCATATAGTGGCAGCCAATGCCCGCCAGCGCGCGCGAGCCTTCCGGCACGACCGTCGACGTATTGTGCGGGCAGCCGGAGCAATAATGCGGGGTTCGAACGGTTGGCGTAGCGTTTGTGCGCGCCGCTTCCCCGGCTCGGCCAACCCGCGCAAAATAGGCATCTGCCTGCGAAGTGTCCCATCCCTTTGGCAGGACGCTGACCAAGGCTTCAGCGATCTGCGGCACCGGGATTGAACCGATCTGACTGAGCAAGGGCTGTCCCTCTGCCGTCCGTTTGCCTTCCAGCATTGGACGTTTTTTCTCTGGCAGAGGATAAAGCGCGGCCCGCAGCTGATCTTCAATCAGCGGACGCTTATGCTCGATCACCAAGACGCGTTCCAGGCCTGAGCAGAAGGCGCGAATGCCTTCCGGCTCCAGCGGCCATGGCATCGCCACTTTATAAATGGTGACGCCAAGCCGGCCGGCTTGTTCCGGGCTGATCCCCAGGGCTTCCAAGGCCTCGAATACATCTCGCGCGGCCTGGCCCGAAACAATCAGACCGACACGCGGTTTCGCACTCGGCAAGATCACCCGGTCAAGCTGATTGGCGCGCACCCAAGCTTGCGCGGCGGGCAGTTTGTATTCTCTCAGCCGCCGCTCTTTTTCCAATGGCGGGTCCGAGCGGCGCATATGAACCCCATCATCCGGGAACGCAAAGTCCGGCGTGACAAAATTCATTCGGTCCAGCGACACATCGACGACGGCGCCACTATCCATCGTATCGGCCAGCGCGATCATCGAACTCCACCCGCCGGTAAATCGACTCATCGCCCAGCCTTGAAGGCCATAATCCAGCACGTCCTGAATCGACGCCGGGTTGAGCACAGGGATCTCGGCGTCCTGCATGGCAAATTCGGATTGCGATGGCAGGGTCGAGGACTTGCACATATGGTCATCGCCAAGAATGGCGAGCACGCCGCCCAGCGCTGAGGTCCCGGCCGCATTCGCGTGCTTGAACACATCGCCCGTGCGATCGACGCCCGGTGCCTTGCCATACCAGATGCCGAACAATCCATCGCGCTGAGCGCCCGGGAAAAGGCCCAGCTGCTGGCTGCCCCAAACGGCGGTCGCGCCGAGGTCTTCATTCAGCCCTTCCCAGAATCTGATGTCATGCGCGTCCAACCAGGTCTGCGCCGCGCGCAATTGCTGATCATATCCTCCGAGCGGTGACCCGCGATAGCCTGAGATGAACCCGGCCGTGTTGTATCCTGCCTGAAGATCGAGCCGTTTTTGATCAAGCGGCAAGCGCACCAGCGCTTGAATTCCCGTCATATACGCTTTTCCCTCGACAAGATCATATTTGTCGTCCAGCGTGACTTCTCGATGTTCCAAAGCGCACCTCTTCAGTGTTGCGATTAGGTCATATATCCCCATAAACTGACGAAATTACTTGTCTTCTTTGCAAGAATAGGGATAATTTGAGCAATAATATGCCCAGCATGGTCGTTTTCGGGGGAAATTTTGTCAGAACCATTAGATACAATTGATGCCAAGATTCTCGATCTGATTCAAAAGGACGCGTCTTTGTCGGTCGCCGACATTGCCGAGCGCGTCGGCCTGTCATCCTCTCCCTGTTGGCGGCGCATCAAGCGGATGGAAGAAGCGGGGATTATTCAAGGCCGGGTCACTTTGCTCGACCGTCAGTCGCTCGGCCTCGGTTTTGAAGTTGTCGCCAATGTGAAACTCGCCTTGCCGAGCAAGGACAATCTGGAAGCGTTCGAGAATCTGGTGCGCAAATGGCCGGAAGTGATGGAATGCATGACGGTGACAGGCGCCGTCGATTACATCATCCGCGTCACGACGACGGACATGTATGCGTATGACAAGTTTCTTCGTGAGAAGCTTCTGGGGTCAGCGCTGGTTTCCGATGTTCAGTCGCGCATCATCATCAATGTCGCCAAACGCACCACCGCTGTCCCGCTCGGCCTGGTCAGCGACTATGTCCCGGCGGGATAATCATCCACATAAGTCACATGCCCATCGGATTCGGCATAGGTCTCGACTGTGCCGCCGGGCCAGGTTTCCAAGCGGGCGCGCATTCGCGGGCTGGTGCGATCACCGCCAAACAGCGCCTCTGACTCATAACTGAGCCAGGCCAATGGCGCGGCCGGTGTAGCCAATGCGCCGGCGGATCGGATCAGTGCCATGATTTCGGCAATCACCTCGCGTGGCGGGTAGATCAGAAACACGGAGTGGAAAATCACCGTCACGCCGGTCTTTGGTCGATCGGCGAGGCGGGCCCGAAGCCAGGACAAGGCATCGGCTTGCTCGACCTTGGTTCCGCTATCCTGCGCGAGGCGGATCGCGGCGTCCAACCGGTTCAATCGTTCGGTCTGATCTGGCCAAGTATAGCTTTTCAAGCGAAGGACCTGCGCGGGGTCTGTCAGATTGACGGGGTTCAAATCGCAGGCTGCTCGGCTTTCGACCACAATGTCTGCATCGAGATGATCCGGCACAGGCGCGCGCCAATCCGTGGTGATCGTCACATCACGCTGTCCCGGCTTTTGCCAGGTCGTGGTTGCGTAATTGAAGCGGTCCCAATTCTGATTCAGCCCAGCGCTCGCGCCGAGTTCCAACAGGTGAAGCGGTTGGCCAAATCGCGCCGCCAGCTTCAGGAAGCCGGGAAGCAAAATGATGGACCGCCGGGTTTCATTGGTTTGCGGCGGGCTCTGCAAAAAGGCCCGAATGTAATCCACGTTTTCCGCGAGCCAGGCCCGCGCGATGGGCCAGATTTCTTCGATGTCCCAATTCGGATTTTTAGCCGGATAGAGCGCGGCGAGGTCCGGCGCCTGCTCCGCCAGAACAACATAGTGTAAGGCACCGACCAGACGCAGACCCAACGCATCCTTGCGCGGATTGGTCGGCCAGTCGCTGCACAGAGTAAACACAGGCCCGCCGGCTTCAAAGTCGGAGGCAAAGTATCGCAACAGCGCTGCCGTAAAAGGCGACCCAAGCTCTTCGCACCACCTTGCCTGTTCGGCAAAATGGTCGATGATTTTACTGTCGGCGAGCAATAGGCTTAGGCCCGCTCCACACACATGGCGATGCCTTCGCCGCCGCCAATGCAGAGTGAGGCAACGCCCTTCTTGGCATCACGATCTTCCATCGCCGCGAGCAGTGTAATCAGGATACGAGCGCCAGACGCGCCGATCGGATGCCCCATGGCGCAAGCACCGCCATTGACGTTGACCTTGTCATGACTGAGGCCAAGCTCCTTCATCGCAATCATCGGAACGACGGCAAAGGCTTCGTTGATTTCCCAGAGGTCGACATCATCCTTTGCCCAGCCTGCTTTGGCCAAGGCTTTTTCCATGGCCGGCACTGGGGCCGTGGTGAAATTTTCTGGCTCATGGGCGTGGCTTGAAGACGAGATGATTTTCGCAATCGGCGAAAGCCCGCGCGATTGGGCCTCGGATTCCTTCATCAGAACAAGCGCCGCCGCGCCATCAGAAATGGCCGAGGCATTCGCCGCTGTGACTGTGCCGTCCTTATTGAAGGCCGGGCGCAGACTTGGGATCTTATCCGGACGGGCGGTGCGAGGGAGTTCGTCCGTATCGACCGTGGTTTCGCCTTTGCGGCTCTTGATCACGACAGGTGCGATCTCGCGCTTGAACTTACCCGATTCGGTCGCGTCCTGGGCGCGCTTCAGGGTTTCCAGCGCATAAGCGTCCTGTTGCTCTCGCGTGAACTGATACTTCTCTGCGATCATGTCGGCGAACGCCCCCATCGGGCCGCCAGCATAGGCGTCGGTGAGGCCATCCAGCGCCATATGGTCCTTGGCGCCCATGTCGCCATATTTGTGGCCTTTGCGGACATCCATCAAATGCGGCGCATTGGTCATGCTCTCCATGCCGCCGACAATCACGATATTGGCATCGCCCGAGGCGATCGACTGACGGCCCATGACCGCCGCTTGCAAACCAGAGCCGCACATCTTGTTGATCGTGGTGGCTTCGAGCCCTTTATCCATACCGGCCTTGAAGCCGGCCTGGCGGGCAGGCGCTTGCCCCTGACCGGCGGGCAAGCAGTTGCCCATGATAATTTCATCCGCTTCGTCGGCGCCGAGTTTGGCTTCTTCGACCGCGGCTTTGACCGCCACCGCGCCGAGCTCATTGGCCGACATGGCCGACAAGTCTCCGAGCAATCCCCCCATTGGCGTACGCGCCATTCCAACAATTACGACTGGATCTGTATCTGACATGAGGAGACTCCTTCAGCGAAAATTTTGCATTTATTGTGCACGTGCGAACAAATGGGGTGGAATAGCCCCCTGCGTCAAGTCATCTCTTAGTCTAATCCACCCGGCGTGGATCAGCGAACCCGTTGCGGCGCCGTAGCATCCAAGCTGACGGCGCGATCCATAATGTCGATCAGCTCATCATTGATCTCGCTGACCGCATAGACTTTCACATGGCGCAGAGATTTGCCGGTGCCTTCTATTCGATCCAGATAATCATCTGCGAGTTCAGCGCCTTGCCAGAGCTGCAGGTTACACCGGTCGGCTTGAGCGCTGACCGAGAAGACGCGCTCATTGCCGCTCCAGCATGGAAAGCCCCAAGCCAGCTTCACGGTGAGATGCGGCCAGTGCTCTTTGATCGTGTCTTCAAGCGCGTGAGCGATGCCGCCCTGATGAGGTTCCAGATTATCGAAATAGGCGCGTACCGTTTTTGGCTTCGGCATAGTTCAGACACCCATCATTGCGTTCCCGTAACAATTCATAACCCAAATTGCGGTGCACAAACCATAGGTAGACGGAGTTTTTTTTCACTTGATTGAAAAAGGGCGACCAGATGGCCGCCCTTTCAGTAATCGAAGTTGAATTTTACCAGATTCGAATGCGCTCTTCAGGCGGCAAGTAGAGGGCGTGCTCCGGCCCGACATTGAACGCCTCGTACCATTCATCAAAGTTTCGAACGATACCATTCACCCGATAGACGGGCGGGCTGTGTGGGCCGCGAATAAGCTGCTGGCGAAGCGCTTCTTCGCGATACTTGTTTCGCCACGCTTGCGCCCAGGCCATGAAGAACCGTTGATCGCCGGTAAAGCCATCGAGCACGGGCGCTTCTTCATCCGCGCTGATCGTGCCATCGCCATTCGTATCTAGGCTCATCTTGTAGGCTTTGTAGGCCATAGACAAACCGCCGAGATCGCCAGTGTTCTCGCCCAGACCGAGACGACCATTGACGCAGGTCTCGCCCTCATCCAGCGGACAGAATTCATCATACTGTCCGACCAGTGCATCGGTGCGCGCAACGAAAGCCGCCTTGTCTTCAGGCGTCCACCAGTCGCGCAGGACTCCATTGCCGTCTGACTTGGATCCCTGATCATCAAAACCATGCCCAATTTCATGACCGATGACCCCGCCAATCGCGCCATAATTGATCGCCGGGTCAGCCTCGAGGTTGAAGAAAGGTGGCTGCAGGATCGCGGCCGGGAACACGATTTCGTTCCGGTTCGGGCTGTAATAGGCGTTTACCGTTTGCGGCAGCATGAACCATTCCGTTTTGTCGATCGGTTGGCCCAGCTGACTGATCATGTCTTCGAAAGCCCATGTGTTGGCCGACATGGTGTTGGCAAAGGCGCTGTCGCTGACCTGCAAGCCATCATAGGTTTCGAACTTTTCCGTATATCCGATTTTTGGCGTGAACTTTGACAGCTTGTCGCGCGCCTCGACTTTGGTGTCTTCGCCCATCCAGTCAATTTCATTCAGATTGTCGGCCATGGCCAGACGAAGGTTTGCGACGAGCTCGTCCATCGCAGCCTTGTTTTCCGTCGGGAAATATCGCTCGGCATAAACTTTGCCGACGGCTTCGCCCAGCGCACCTTCAACCGCAGCGACGCCGCGTTTCCAGCGTGGCCGCTGTTCTTCCTGACCGCGCAATTGCTTGGCGTAAAATTCGAAGGTTGCGTCATCGATCGCCTTGGGCAGAACGCTGGAGTGATCTGACAGGAAGTGCGCCGTCAAATAGGCTTGCCAATCTTCGATCGAAGCGGCGTTGAGCACATCGAAGATGCCAGCAATGCCACCACCAGAGATCTTTTCAACTTGCTCTTCGGTTAGGCCGAGCTCGGCAATCTCTTCGGCATCTGGCGTGACCTGCCGCACGACGAATTGCTCTTGGTCGCCCAGTTGCAGATTGTCCAACATCGCGCCGAGCGGAAAGTCGCCTGCCAAGGCCAGAAGCTCATCCTTCGACATCTTGTTATAAGTCAGGTTGCGGTTTCGCCCGACGGTGCGGTCCCAATGGGCTGTCGCAATCTGAGTCTCAAGCGCAAGCACCCGCGCCGCCGCTTCGGCTGGATCATCATAGCCCGCTTGTTCGAGCAGGAAGGCGAGATAATTCAGATACCCGTCGCGAGTCTCAACATTCTTGCCATCATCGGTCAGATACATATCGCGATCAGGCAAACCGAGGCCGGCCTGCGTGACATAGAAAATGTAATTCTCAGTGTCTTTGGAATCGACATCAACCCAACCTGCGACTGGCGCAGAGAAGCCGATGCTCGACATGATCGCCGCCAGATCATCCTTGGTTTCGATTGCATTGATCCGGTCGAGATAAGGCTGAACCGGCGTCAGGCCTGCGGCCTCAATCGCGTCCACATCGACATAGGCATTATAATAGGCCGCAACCTTGCCTTCGAGCGTCGAAGGGTCGGGTTTGGACTCCGCCAGATCATCAATGATGAACTTGACCCGCTGCTCTGACTTTTCGCGAAGCAGAGAGAATGAACCATATCGGGTCCGGTCAGCTGGCATCTCGAATGAGTCATACCAATTGCCATTGATGTAGCGGAAGAAATCATCGCCGGGTTCGACCGAGGTATCCATCGAATAAAGATCGAGGCCGAACTCGCCCCAATCATCGCGCGATGTGGTCTCGACCACGCGCGCGGCTTTCTCAGCCTCGCCTGTCGCGGCATCCGTGGTGGCTGCCGTCTGGGTGGCTTCCTGCGCACCGCAAGCGGTCAGAGCCGCCGCCGCGGCTCCCGCCAAAAATAGTCTCTTCATGCTCATCTCCCTGAACTTGGTAAGCAATTTTTTGTTGTTTATTCCGCCGGCATCGGGCGTGGAGCCCCGGCACTGGTGCCAATCAGCTCTTCGCTGTCGACCGTCACTTCGCCGGTATAGGATTCGCCGATCTTGCGATAAGGACGTCCCGCCCAGCTCCAGCGGAACACGCGTCCGATCTCTACGCCGACGGCGTACAATGTCGGCACCAGCAGCAGCGAAACAAAGATCGCGAACGCCACCGCATAGCCAAGTGAAATCACCATTGGCTTGAGGAATTGCGCCTGCATTGAACGCTCGGCGATCAGCGGCAGAATGCCGACAAAGGTCGTGACTGAGGTCAGAAGAATTGGCCGGAACCGCGAAACGCCTGCATCGACAAGGGCCTGCACCGCGCCGACGCCTTCTTGCCGTTTTCGATTCACAAAATCGACTAAGACCAGGTTGTCATTGATCACCACCCCGGCCGCCGCCGCAATCCCGAAGATCGAGAACAAGGCCATCGAAGTGCCCGTGATCGCATGACCGAGGATCGCCCCAGTGACCGCAAACGGAATAGCGGTCATCAGCAAAAGCGGCTGCGCATAAGATCGGAAGGCAATGGCCAATACGATATACATGCAGGTGATCGCGCCAACCGCCAGCATATTCAGTTCGCGGAAGAAGCGTTGCTCCTGTTCGAACCCACCGGCTGCACCGCGCTCAATGTCGGGGAACTGCTTTTCGAACGCTGGCCAGAAATTGACATTCATGTCCGATATTACCTGGCCGCGGCCACCGTCGCCTTTAACTTCGGCGAACACCGAGACCGACCGCGTTCGATTGCGACGCAGGATGCGATTAATCCCCGGCGCATAGGTGAAGTCTGCCACCTGTGTCAGTGGCAATTCACGTCCATCTGCCGTGCGGATCCGCAAATTGTCGAGACTATCGAGATCGGTCCGCGCCGATTTCGGCAACCGCACCATCACGCGCACATCTTCGCCATCACGCGGCAGGCGCTGAACTTCTTCGCCGAAATAGGCTTGTCGGACTTGGCGCGAAACATCTGCCAGCGTCACGCCGAGCGCTTCAGCGCCAGGTTTCAGCTCGATGCGAAGTTCATCCGCAGCGGATGTGAGATTGTCGCCAATATCATAGGCCGCCGCATAGGTTGCCAATTGTTCCTGGACGACAATTGACGCTTCTCGCAAGCGATCGAGATCCGGATGGTTGAGGGCGAACCGAACGCCGGTATCATTCTCATTGTCGGTGAAATCGAAGGTGATCTCTTCGGCATCCTGAATCGGACCGACCAATTCACGGATCTTTTCCGAGATTTCTCTGGTCGACAGCAATTCTGGCCGGTTTTCTGGTGGCACCAGACCGATCCAAGCCTGAACGCGGCTGTTCGAAGCAACGATTGAGGCGCCGTCGACGACACCGCCATCATACCCGCCGTCTTCGCGAATGATTTGACTGTTCCATCTGGTGTCCAGCTCAGACTTCGCCGCCGTCACCCCGGATTGGAGCTGATCGCGAACCTGCAAAGTGCGGGAGAACGGTGTGCCATCCGGCAATTCAATCGTCACCTGAACCAGATCACTTTCAATCTCAGGCATGAACTTGAACGGCACGACGCGATTGCTGACCAGCATGATCGCGAAGGCGAACACGATGAAGAAGAAAACGATCGTTGCGTAACGCATGCGCAGCGCGAATTCGAGCACTGGCTTGTAAATGTTTTGCGCAAACCAAAGCAGGCTGTCGGCAATCCGCTGCTGGAAGCGCGCCAGGGCGTTTTGCTTCGACTTGTCCTCTTTTTTCATGTGCGACAGGTGCGCCGGCAGAATGAACATACATTCGATGATCGAGAAGACGAGCGAGGCAATCACAACAAAGGTGATCTGCTGAGTGAAGGCTCGGGTGGGTCCGGTCAGCATCGCCCAAGGCGCGAACGCGATGATCGTGGTGATCACGCCGAACACAACCGGCTTCAGAACCATTTGCGTCCCGACAATGGCGGCGTCCAAACCTTCTCTACGGCCGGATTCTACCTCCCTATGTATATTCTCGCCTACCACAATGGCATCATCGACGATCACCCCGATCACCAACAGAACCGCGAAGGTAGACAACACGTTCCAAGACACGCCGAAGAGCGGCATCAGCATAATCCCGCCAGCAAAGGCTGTGATAATCCCGATCGTCACCCAGAAGGCCACGATTGGTCGCAGGAACAGGATCAGGACGAGCATCACCAGCACGGCGCCGAGCAGGGCCGATTCAGAAATCAGCTTCATGCGCGCCTGGAAGGGCTGCGAGTTGTCCCAGAGAATGTCGATCTTCATGCCGCCCGGCAGAATTCCAGACGCAGGATTATTCGCACGATCGATATAGTCGCGAAAATTATTGGCATAATTGACGATGTCCATCCGGTCCGGCTGGACCACCATGACAAACGCGGTTGGCCGACCATCAAAGGTGGCATCAAGATCGGCATCGATGAAGCCATCGATCACTTCGGCAATATCGCGGACGCGAATGGTGCCCTGCTCATTCGATTGGCGGACAATAATGTTCTCGAATTGCTCGCGGCTATCGGCCAGCGCGCGCGCCGTCATAGAGACATCGCCAACGCTCGAGCGAATCTGACCACCCGACGAGTTTAGCGAGGATTGGCGAATGGCTTGAGCGACTTCAGAGAAGCTGAGATTATATTGCCGCAGCGCGTTTTCAGAGACCTCAATCGAAACCTCTTCATCCAGGACCGCATTAAGGACCGCGAGTTCGCCGCCGCTAATCTCGGCAATATCATCGCGCACATCATCGGCGACCCGTTTCAACGTCATCGCATCGACATCGCCGTGAATCGCCATCCCGAAATACCAGTCGCGCTGCTCCCAGCGCGTGACCTGAGGTCGGAAAGCCGCTTGCGGTAGGTTATTGATCTGATCGACGCGGAGTTTGATCTCGTCAATGAACTCCTGCATGTCGATATCGTCGCGGCCTCGAATATTGACCACTGCGAAACTCTCACGCGCGATCGACGTAATCCGGTCGAGCCCGTCAATATCGGCAACGGCTTCCTCTATTCGCGTAATGATCTGCTCTTCAACATCCTGCGGCGAAGCCCCTTGCCAGGTCATCGTCACCGAAGCCCCTGCCACCGGCACGACCGGGAACATTTCGCGTTCCATCGCATTGAAGCCCAACACACCGCCAATGAAGGCGATGACCATGACGAGATTGGCCGCAACCGCGTTGCGCGCGAACCAGGAAACCATCCCTAACATTCTTAACCTCCATCGCCGGTCGAAGCGATCACATCGGTCGTGACATTCGCCATACCGTTTTGTTCATCGTCTTCGGTCGTCGCATTTGCTTCGTCATTGTGATTCTTGATCGTGCCGTCTTCGAGACGCTCCAGAATAGTGATGCTCATGCCGTCATTTGAGCCGCGGATCGGGCTGACAATGGCCAGATCGCCAATGTCGACATCCGAACTTCGGAACCAGGCGCCTTCGGTCGAACTGTAGACCAGATCTACCGGGAAGATGCGTAGCTCGCCGGCTTCCGGTTCGCCAATAAAGATGTTGTTACCACCGCGAATGGCCGAGCGTGGCGCAACCAGCAGGTCCTCAATTCGCGTGCCGTCAATGCGGGCCCCAACGAACAGGCCTGGCGCCATCGGCGCCCCGTCATCTGATCCGGCGCCATAAGGATCATTGAGCTCTGCGATCACATTGATCAATCGCGTCTGCGAATTGACCGCCGCAGAGGTTCGCGTCACGCGGCCGACCCATTCGCGCTGGATCCCGGCCACCGACGCCGAGAAGACCACACGCGGTCCTTTGACAGCGTCCGTTTCGGCAAAGGCCAGAGGCAGACCCAACTGACCAAGCTGATCGTCAGCCAGCGGCAGAGCGACTTCAACCACGTCGGTGGCGAACACGCGACCGAGCGATTGGCCTGGAGAGGCAAACTGACCGACATCGACATTTTCTTCTCGGACGCGGCCATCAAATGGCGCGATCACCGCGGTTCGGCTCAAAGCCAGTTCGGCATCAGCCAATTGGGCTTTGGCAGATTCCAAGGCGGCCTCGGCTTCAGCCAGTTGCGGTTCACGCCGGGCGAGCGGGCTGGAATCGGTAATGCCCAAATTTTCGAGATCCTGCCGTGCGATTTCCGCTTCAGCCTGTTCGCGCGCCAGGCGCTGCTCGGCGCTTGCCACACCAGACTGAGCCCGCACAACGGCGAGTTGGTAATCCGCCGTTTCAAGGCGCACCAAAACCTGACCGCGGCGGATGAAGCCACCATCGATAAAGTCGGGTGACACGAAGGCGATACGACCCGAAATTTGCGGTGCCACGACAATCTCGCGCTGCGGGCGCACTTCGCCTTGCGCCTGAACCGTGAAGTTCAAATCTTCGCGGTAGACCTGCTCCGCAAAGACCGACAGACCGGTAAACTTCTCGTCCGCTTGCTCAGGCTCAGGTTTCAGGATCTGGACCGTCATGAAAGCGGCACCGCCCAATCCGGCCAGGGCCACAATAGCTAAGAAAATTGATATGATTCGACTCATGGGAGGACGGCCTCTTCCGGGCTGCTAGTGCTCGTGAATTCAGGTGCTGCGGGGGTTTCCACAGGCAGCCCTCCTCCAAGAGCGAGATGAAAACTTACTCGGTTTGACGCCCGCGCGGATCGCGCTGCAATCACATTGCTTTCTGCATTCAGGCGTCGAGTTTGGGAATCGATCAGATTGAAGATCGATACCAGGCCATTGGTATACTGACGGGTTGCCAGTTCCTCGGCCAGACGGGCTTCTTCGAGAGCCCTTACTTGCGCATTTTCCTGCTGCGCTAACAGAGAATCCGCCGCCAGGGCGTCTTCAACTTCGCGCCACGCCGTCAGCGTGGTCGCGGCATAAGATTCGACGGCAGATCGCGCCTGAGCGACCGCGGCATCACGATCAGCATCCAAAGCGCCGCCATTGAAAATCGGCGCTGCCAGACCGGCGACCAGTCGCGCGGCGACCCGGCTTGGGTCCAGCGCGTCCGACAAGTCCGTTTCGGTGGTCGAGGCCGAACCGGTCAGGCGCAGGCTTGGCAGCATGGCCAGGCGCGCCTGTTCTGCGCGCAGGCCTGCGGCCGTCACGCGGGCTTCAGCGGCGGCAATATCCGGGCGACGCGAGAGGAGCAGCGTTGGGCTTCCAGCTGCCTCAATCGGTTCCAAAGATGGCAGTTCCGCAAGCGCATCAAGCTCGGCAGACGGGTAACGACCCAGCAGAATTTCCAGGCGGCGGGACGCATTGCCGCTGGCTTGACGTCGTCCTGCAATAGAGGCCTCAGCCGACGCCTGTGTGGTCCGCGCCGTGCGAACGTCAAGCGCGGTCGCCAAGCCGCGGGAGAACCGGCGTTCGGTCAATTCCAGCGCGCGCGTGCGGGCTTCATACGTCTCAACTGCGACGCGTTCCTGTGCCAGCGCTTCGTTGAGATCAAACCACGCCGACGCGGTCTGCGCCGTCAGAGCCAGGCGCGCAGAAGCGAGGTCCGCTTCGCTCGCCAAAAGATCGGCTTCCGCCGCATTGATACTGGCGCGCAATCGGCCCCAAAGATCGACTTCCCAGCTGAGGTCTAGCCCAAGGCCAAACGTGGTGTCGTCAACGCGGGAATCCGTCGACGCAATGTAATTACTGGTCCCGCCAGCAGAGGCAGAACCGGAGATGTTAGGGAGCGTCCGGCCGTAAACGCTGCGCGCCTGCGCGCGCGTCGCTTCAACCGCGTAGAATTGCGACCGAATAGACGGATTGGCATTCAAGGCTTCATTGACCAGGCTGACCAAAACCGGGTCATCAAATTGACCCAGCCAATTGGCTTGCGGCAATTCTCCGGTCACGCCCATGACCGCCCAAGTGTCCGGAGCATCGGGTGCAACCGGGAACACAACCAAAGGTTCACCCCCCATGCGGGGTAAACTTGGTACGGTTGAACAAGCGCCAAGCGCCAGGACACCAATTATTATACTCGCCTGCTTCATAGATCCCTCTTGAGCCTATCGTCGCTTTACGCCTGCCCTACTCGACTGTCAACAAATAATTATCGTTTTTCAATAATAGTGAAAAAGCTTTCAGACTTGCTCATCGCGCCATGCTGTTTATACGCGGCGAAGACACACATAGACCACGATAAACCTGGAAACCGGGCTGCATGTCACAAGACGAAGGACAAATCCAGCCAGATCCGCCGCGACGGTTTCGCGACTTCCTTGTTTTGACAATCGGAGCCGTGGCGGTCCTGACCTTACTCTACGTAACAGGTGCGGTCGGATTGGTCGAATGGATCACCGGCGCGGTCGTGATGTCGACCGGTTCGCTTGCTTATTATGTTGGCTCTGCGCCGAGCGCCCGAAAAGTGCCGACCCCTCCGGCCTTGCAGGATGCATCGCCGCCGATCGAAGCGACTGGCGAAAACGCGGTCGAGCCCTTCATTCAGGCCCTGCCGCTGCCGGCGCTTTTGATCGCTTCAGATGGACAGGTCACCAACGCTAATCCGCATGCGCGCAGTCTGTTTCGGATTGAAACCGCTGCGCCTTCATTCCCAAGCGAAATGCTACGCCAACCGGATCTGTTTACGGCGGCCGAGCGGGTCTCTCGCGATGGCGCCGTAGAGCGCGTGGAGTTTACGCAGAACAGCGAAGCGGAAGTCTGGATGGCCCATGTTCGTCCGGGGCTGGACACCGGGTCCGTGATCATGGTGTTCGAGGATCTAACCGCGGTTCGCCGGGCCGAGCGCGCGCGGGCGGATTTCCTCGCCAATGCCAGCCATGAATTGCGGACGCCTTTGACGGCCATTGGCGGCTTCATCGAAACCATGCGCGGCCCGGCCAAGGACGATAAGGAGGCCTGGGATGGCTTCCTCGACATTATGGCGCAGCAGACCGAGCGCATGAAACGCCTGGTTGCCGATCTCCTGTCGCTCTCCCGGATCGAATTCAGCGAACACCGCGCCCCGAAAACACATGTCGACGTGGTCGACCTGGCCCGAAAGACCAGCATGGCGCTGACGCCAATCGCTGAAGAGGCGGGGATCAAGCTTCACTTTGATGGTCCGGACACAAGCATTCGCGCGATTGCGGATAGCGATGAGATCGCGCAAGTGATCCAAAACCTTGCCAGCAATGCGATCAAATATGCCCGCAAGGATGGGGAAGTTCAGATCCTGATGGGCGAAGCCTCGACGATGGCAGAAGCCGCCGCCGCGTGCAGCCGCCAATCCGTAGATGCCAAACGCGCCCTGCTCTTATCGCCCTATGCATCTACTGAAGTCCCTGCCGTCTGGGTTCGGGTGACCGACAATGGAGACGGCATTTCCGAACAGCATTTGCCACGCCTAGGCGAACGCTTCTATCGGGTCGATGAAAGTCGCGGCGGCAAGATTGAAGGCACCGGCCTCGGCCTTGCCATTGTGAAACATATCATGGCGCGCCATCGTGGCGGCTTGGCTGTGGAGAGCCTGGAAGGCGCTGGCACAGCCTTTGGCATCTGGATGCCGTCCCTACCCCAAGATGCGACCGCCAAGTCCGTATAAGCCGCCCCCGATTGATCGGCTGAAAACGCTGCACGCAGATGACTGGATCGTGGTCTGCGACAAGCCGAGCGGCCTGCTGAGCGTTCCCGGGCGCGGACCGGAAAAAGCCGTTTGCGCCAATAGCATTCTCAGCACCCGACACGGCCGGGTCCTCACCGTTCATCGGCTGGATATGGATACATCAGGCTTGATGGTCTTCGCGCGAACGAAAGAGGCGCACAAAACCCTGTCTCGGGCCTTTGAAAAACGCGCGGTGAAGAAGTCTTACGAAGCCTTGGTCGCGGGTCATCCGTCGCAGCAAAGCGGCACGATCAACGCAGCGATTGCGCGTTTCTCTTTAAATCGCCCGCTTCGCCATCTCGATCCCCAGGGGCGTGAGGCTATCACCCATTGGCGCGTGCTTGAGAACGCCCAGAAAAACTCGCGTGTTGCGCTGAATCCCGAAACCGGTCGTTCGCATCAATTACGCCTCCATATGGCGAGCCTGGGACATCCAATTCTCGGAGATGTGTTCTATGGCGATCCGGACTCCCATGAACGGCTATGCCTGCACGCTAAGAGCTTGAGTTTCGCACACCCAGAATCTGGTGAGACTCTACAGTTTGAAACCGCCACTGAATTCTAGCGGCTCAGCGTCTGTGCAAGACTCCCGAAAGTGTCACATATGTGTCAACGATGAGCAGTAAGAGCGCCAAATCGTAACGACCGATCACAAATGCTGCAAACACTAGGACATCTTCCAATAGGATGGCTGTTAATCGCGCCTTTGGCGGCGGCTGGTTTTTTTGCTTTCTCATTTGGCCGAACGCAAATTGGAGCCCTGCCAATTGGCTCAACGATCGGGGCGCGACTGAATTCCCAGCCAAACTATCACGGCTATTTTCTCGCCTTCTGTACGATTTTACCGGCAGCGCTGATCTTCATTGCCTATCTCATTTTCGCCGAGACCCATGTGCGCGAAACACTTCGCTCAGAATTGCCAGCATACTTGCTGGATCGCGGCGCTGAGCAAGTCGACTTATTCGTCGCCCGCGTCGCCGATTATGCGCAATTCGGCGCCCGCGACGTCACCGGCAATATTCTGTTTGATTCCAGTGTGGACCGATACGCGATATTGAAGGGCCAAACCCGCCTGATCGCGATGCTCTTGGCGATTGTTGCGGCAATTGGCGGTTTCTTTCTGGGGCGCCGTCCATTATCGCGCAGCTTTCCAGCCCGCACTTATGTCGAGCAGACAATTACAGCTTTGCTTTTTGTCTGCGCCGCCATCGCGATCTTCACGACGATCGGCATCGTTGTATCGCTCGTTTTTGAAACCGTCCGCTTCTTCAGTCTGTCCGACGGTCCCGGTGTTTTTGAGTTCCTGTTCGGCACCAATTGGAACGCGCAGACCGGTCAGAATTTTGGTGCTGTACCGCTCTTCTTCGGCACGCTGATGATTGCCCTTCTGGCCATGGCCGTGGCAGTGCCGATCGGGCTCTATTCTGCGATCTATTTGTCGGAATATGCGAGCCCCAGCTTTCGCAGCTGGGTGAAGCCGATTCTTGAATTGCTGGCCGGCATTCCAACTGTTGTGTATGGCTTCTTCGCCGCCACCCTGATCGCGCCTTTGGTTCGCGATTTCGCCCAGTGGATCAACGCGCTTCCGTTTACACCCGACGAGCTATTGGCGGCGCAACCGACCAATGCGCTTGCCGCTGGACTGGTGATGGGGGTGATGATCATTCCCTTCGTCAGTTCCTTATCTGACGATGTGATCAATGCCGTGCCGCAACCCTTGCGCGATGGCGCGCTCGCGGTCGGCGCGACCAAGTCCGAGACGATCAAGCAAGTCGTCTTGCCGGCCGCGCTTCCCGGCATCATCGCCGCCATTCTTCTGGCGGTGTCGCGGGCCATCGGGGAAACCATGATTGTGGTGATGGCGGCGGGTGGCCGGGCCTTGATCACGCTCGACCCGTCTTCGGATATCACCACGGTGACTTATCAAATCGTCTCTTTGCTGACCGGCGATACCGCGTTCGATAGCGCCAAGACCGTATCGGCTTTCGCGCTTGGATTCGTACTGTTCGGCGTCACGCTGGTGTTCAACATTATCGCTCTGCGGGTCGTGCAACGCTACCGGGAAGCCTATGACTGATCGCGTTTCAGCTGCCCAGCTCGCCCAGGAAGCGAGGCTCCGACGGCGCTACCATGCTGAGCGGCGGTTTAAGCTGTATGGCCAATTGGCGATTGGCTTCGCGGTGTCCTTCCTGGCGATCATGCTGATCTCAATCGCAGCGCGGGCCTCTTCGGCCTTTTCAAATCACATGCTGGTTCTGAATCTGGATCAGGCAGAGGTCGCAGACGTGGACTCGCTCACCGTCTCGGACCTCAATCTGACGGTTCGGTCGGAACTGCTCGACATGTTCCCGGAGCTGGCAGAAGATCGATTGCAACGCGCGGACCTGTTTTCGCTGTCGCCGCGACTGGCCGTCCTGCCGCTGGTCGAAGATCTGCAAGCGCCGCGCGTTCTGGGCGATGGCACGGTGTCTGTGCGCCTGGCCCTGGCAGATGAGCTTGATCTCTATCTCAAACGCGACATCCGGAAACACAGCACCCTTGAAGTCGGGTCCGCCGGGCGGCTGGCGCGGCTTTCGACCGGCGCCTTTCGTCTGACCGATGCCGGTCAGGACAGTTTTATCGCATTTCAGGATCGTCTCGCCGACATGGAGGCGCCGCGTACTGATATTCTGATCTCACTATCCGGCGCCTTGTTCGAACTGGCCGATACAGCCGGTGCCTCCTTGATCTTGAACTATCTCGCCGGCCCGATGCCGCAGCTCGGCGAGCAAGCCTCGCGGCCGGTTCAAGCCATCTTTCTGGGCAGCGCCAGTGAAGATCGTCCGCTCAGTAATCGGCAAATCGCGCTGACCATGTTGCTCAAACGGGACGGACGGATTGAACGCCGCTTCAACGCCAATCTGTTTTTCAACGCTGACAGCACCTATCCCGAACTCGCCGGGGCCGCGGCTGCGATTGTCGGGTCCTTGTTCACCATGTTGGTAACCGCCACCTTTGCGATTCCGATCGGGGTGTTTGCCGCGATTTATCTGGAAGAGTTCGCACCGAATTCTCGGCTGACCCGGTTGATTGAGGTCAACATCAATAATCTGGCGGCGGTGCCGTCGATCATTTTTGGTCTTCTCGGTGCAGCCGTATTTCTCAATACGTTTGGTCTGCCCCGCTCGATCCCTTTGGTCGGCGGGCTGGTGCTCGGCTTATTGGTGTTGCCGACCATTATCATTGCCTCGCGCGCGGCGCTGCGCTCGGTTCCGCCCTCCATGCGCGATGCGGCGCTCGGCCTTGGCGCGTCGAAGACACAAGCCGTGTTCCACCATGTGCTGCCGCTGGCTGCGCCGGGCATTCTCACCGGCGCCATTATCGCGATGGCCCGGGCACTTGGGGAAACAGCGCCGCTGCTGCTGATCGGTATGGTTGCCTTTGTCAGCGATGTGCCAAACTCGCCAAATGACGAGGCCACCGTACTTCCGGTCTTGATCTATAAGTGGTTCTCGGGTTCAGAGCGGGCTTGGGAACCGATGACCGCCGCGATCATCATCATTCTGTTGGTCATTCTGGTGTCCATGAATCTCGTCGCTGTTTTGCTGCGACGTCGCTTTGAGCGGAGATGGTGACCATGGGACAGAATGGTGTCTTTTACGCAGGCGCAAGCGGCATTGGCGGCTCCAAGGTCGAATGCCGCAATATCAGCGTGCATTATAATGACAATCCAGCCATCCAGAACATCTCGATCAAAATCCCCGATAAAGCGGTGACGTCGCTGATCGGGCCCTCAGGGTGCGGGAAGTCGACCTTTCTGCGCTGCCTCAATCGCATGAATGATACGATTGAAGGAGCCCGTGTCGACGGCGAGATTCTGATGGATGGTCAGAATATCAACGCGCCAGATATCGACCCCGTTTTGCTACGCGCCAAGGTCGGAATGGTGTTCCAGAAACCCAATCCGTTTCCAAAATCGGTGTATGACAATGTCGCCTATGGGCCACGCATTCATGGCCTGGCTGGCAGCAAAGCGGACTTGGACCAAATTGTCGGGGTTTCGCTTCAGAAAGCCGGTTTGTGGAATGAGGTAAAAGACCGCCTCAATGATACAGCGATCAGCCTGTCGGGCGGGCAGCAACAGCGTTTGTGCATTGCCCGGGCGATCGCCATCAGTCCTGAAGTGATTCTGATGGACGAACCCTGCTCGGCGCTCGATCCGATCGCCACGGCGCGTATCGAAGAACTGATCGATGAACTTCGACTTCGGTTCTCCATCATCATCGTGACCCATTCGATGCAACAGGCGGCGCGGGTCTCGCAAAAGACGGCATTTTTCAATCTCGGTGAGCTGGTTGAGTTCGGCGATACCGAGACGATTTTCACCAATCCTGTCGAACGACGAACGCAGGATTATATTACTGGCCGATTTGGCTAAGAGGCATGCGTGGTTAGACAACAACATATCGTCAGTGCATTTACCGAAGAGCTTGATCAGCTCTCGGCAGACATTTTGCGCATGGGTGGCCTCGCCGAAGCGATGATCCGCGACGCGTCACGCGCCGTGGTCAATCGCGACGCGGCTCTGGCTGAGACCGTGATTGAGCGCGATCTGGAAATGGACCGACTGGAACGCGAGGTTGAAGGCAAAGCTGTTCGCATGCTGGCGCTTCGCCAACCCATGGCGTCAGACCTGCGCAACGTGATCGGGGCGATCAAACTGGCGGGTGGTATTGAGCGGATTGGCGATCTCGCCAAGAACATTGCCCGCCGCAGCCTGGCTGTGATGGATGAGGAAAACCGCTCGGCCCTGCGCGGCATTGAACGTATGGGACAAGCGGTGTCCGGCATTTTGCAAAGCGCGCTAGACGCCTATGCGCGCCGCGATGCTGAAGCGGCTGTTTTGGTGCTGCATCAGGATGATGACATTGATAGCCATTATAATGGTCTGCTGCGGTCGATGCTGATTTTTATGGCGGAGGCGCCAGAACAGCTCGATGCGCGTTCAAACTTTCTTTTTATCGTCAAAAACCTCGAACGGATTGGCGATCACTCAACCAATATCGCAAAAGTCGTGCACTTCATCGCCACGGGCGAGCGCATCGGCGCGGCAGATTTGAACCAATCTTCGATTGAGCAAAGCTAAGGAAGCTGGATCATGAAACCCTTTATTGTGATTGCAGAAGACGAAAAATCGGTCGCAGAGCTCCTGCGATACAATTTGGAATCTGAGGGCTATGAAACGGCGATTGCCGGCGACGGCGATGAAGCCATGCTCCTGCTGGATGAACGCGTGCCCGACTTGATGCTGCTCGATTGGATGCTGCCAAAGATCTCAGGCATCGAGATTTGTCGGCGGGTCCGCACGCGGCAAGAAACCGCCAACCTGCCCATCATCATGCTCACAGCGCGCACCGAAGAAGCCGATCGCATTCGCGGTCTAGAGACCGGCGCAGATGACTATGTGACCAAGCCATTTTCAACCAATGAGCTGATGGCCCGCGTGAAAGCGGTGCTGCGACGCATTCGTCCGGCCCTAATGGATGATCAGATTCGCGTGGGTGATATTCAAATCGATCGCACGACCCATCGAGTGACTCGCGACAGCAAAGACATCCATCTTGGTCCGACCGAGTTTCGCTTGTTGGAATATTTCGCTCAGCATCCGGGCCGGGTTTTCTCACGTGAGCAATTGCTTGATGGCGTGTGGGGCTCTGACGTGTATGTCGAAGCCCGGACGGTTGACGTGCATATTGGCCGGCTGCGCAAAGCCTTGATGAGCCAGGGCGGAACCAACCCGATCCGTACGGTGCGTTCAGCCGGCTATTCTTTGCGCACAGATTAACGCTGCTCAGACCGTTGGCAGCATGGTTTTCTGGCAAACCGTGCGGATCGCAAATTGCGAGATGACACGCTCAACATTTGGCAGCCGGGTTAGCACATCCCGGTGGACGCGCTCATAATCCGCCGTGTCGCTAACGGCGATGCGCAGCAGATAATCGGCTTCTCCGGTCATCAAATAGCACGCCGCAATGTCGGGAGACTTGCGCGCTGCCTGCTCGAAAGCTTGAAGCCCATCATCCTGCTGGTTGCTCAGCGTGACCTGGACGAACACGCTGGTCGCGCGATCCAGCGCCGCTTCATTTATTCTGACGCCATAGCCTTCTATCACCCCGGCATCTTCCATCGCGCGCACCCGCCGGTGTACAGAGGAGGTGGAAAGTCCGACGCGGTGGCCAATCTCAGAATGCGACAGCTTGGCATCTTCACTGAGCAATTCTAGAATACGTTTATCCTGGCGCGAAACTGTCACGCATTTGCCTCTTTTCGCAAAATTTTCTCAATTCGTGATCGAATATTGGGTATATTGACGAGAAAATGCAAAAAAAATTCCGTATTATCCCGTTCAAAAGAAAAGGGAGAACGGACATGCACATTGGTGTTCCAACTGAAATCAAGAAACAGGAATCCCGCGTGGGTCTGACACCAGAAAGTGTCGGCGAACTGGTTCGGGCCGGACATGAAGTCTGTATTCAGGACGGCGCCGGGATTGGCTCTGGCTTTCCAAATGAAGACTATGTTGAAGTCGGGGCGAAGATTGTCGCCGATGCCGACGCGGTTTTTGATGCCGCTGAGCTGATCGTCAAAGTGAAAGAACCGCAGCCTGAAGAGACGGCCCGTCTCAAACCCCATCATACGCTGTTTACCTACCTGCACCTCGCGCCGGATCCAGTTCAAGCCAAAGGGTTGATCGAGAGTGGCTGCCTCGCCATCGCTTATGAGACCGTCACAGATGCAGATGGACGCCTGCCCCTGCTGACACCGATGAGCCAGGTCGCGGGCCGGATGGCCATGCAAGTTGCGGCTTGGGCTTTGATGAAAACCAAGCGCGGTCGCGGCGTGCTGCTGGGCGGTGTGCCCGGCGTGATGCCAGCCAAAGTCGTGATCATTGGCGGCGGTGTTTCAGGGTCGAACGCGGCGGAGATCGCGGTCGGCATGCGCGCCGACGTGACCGTGTTTGACCGGAACAATGCCCGTCTTGCGGAACTGGACGCTCAGTTCAACGGCGCGGTGAAAACCATGTATTCCACCAAAGCCTCTTTGGATGCGGCCGTGCGCGAAGCAGACTTGGTGATTGGCGCCGTGCTGATCCCAGGCGCGTCAGCCCCGAAACTTGTCACCCGCGATCAGCTGAAACACATGCGCCCCGGCGCGGTTCTGGTGGATATCGCGATTGACCAGGGCGGCTGTTTCGAGACCTCACACGCCACCACCCATGAAGACCCGATCTATGAAGTCGACGGGATCCTGCATTATTGCGTGGCCAATATGCCAGGCGCGGTGCCGCGAACCTCCACATACGCCCTGAACAATGCGACACTGCCCTTCGTGATGCAGATTGCCAATCTTGGCGGTCGTGAAGCGATCAATGCCAATCCACATCTGGCCGAAGGATTGACCGTCGCCGATGGGGCAATCGCGCACGAACAAGTGGCGCGCGATCTGGGTCTGGACTTCAAACGTCCCGACTGGTTTCGCGACTAAGCTGTCTCGGTCACGCGAAGGGCGGCAACGCGGCTGATGGCGGCGTCCGCCTCTTGCATGATGCGGTCGACAATCTCTTTCACGGGCAAGATGTCTTTCACACCGCCCGCCGACTGCCCCATGGCAAAACAGGATTTGCTGGAATCGAGACGCGTCTCATCGGTGACGCCGCCAATCCCTCCGATCACATCGGATTGAACGGAAAGCATGGCCTGCATTGGGAAAGGCTGGATTTCATCCGGGCGGCCTTCCCAGTCGAGAATGTAATCATTCGTGCGGCACCGCATGGGTTTGCCGGAGTAGCAACGCGTCCGGGTCGTATCGGTATCGCCGGCGCCGACCACGGTTTCCTTATAGGTTTGCGCCGCGTGCGCCTCGGCCGAGGCGATGAATCGCGTGCCCATCCAGACCCCCACAGCGCCCAGCGATAGGGCGGCGGCCAAGCCCCGGCCATCATAGATCCCGCCAGCCGCAACAACCGGAATCTTTACCGCTTCGACGGCTTGCGCGACAAGCGGCAAAGTCCCGACAAGGCCGGTATGCCCGCCGCCCTCACCGCCTTGCAGGATCACCGCATCGCAACCGGCTTGTTCGGCCTTGATTGCGTGCTTCACGGCGCCCCCGACCACCATCACTTTCACCCCGGCGTCTTTGAGCTTTTTCATGATCGGCATTGGCACACCAAGCCCCGCCACAAAGCTGTCAGCGCCGCCTTCGATAATCACGTCCACGCTCTTTTCCAGGCTGGTCGGATCCGCCGCGAGGAGATCCACACCGAACGGTTTGTCGGTCAACTCTTTGACGCGCGCCATTTGGCTTTCAATGAATTCCGGAGAGGTTCCCGCCATGCCGAGGACGCCATATCCGCCCGCATTACACATGGCCGCGGCCAATTCGGCGTAGGAAACACCGCCCATTCCGGCCAACATGATAGGGTGTTTTGTACCAAGAAAGTCGCAAAGTGGGGTATGAATGCCCATGAAAGCCTCCTGAATTTTCCTGATCGATACGAGGGCAACCTTGCGGCAAGACAAGGCATGCCCATGCGGAAATCCGACGATTCCGGATGAAATGCAGTTTTCCCCTGCCCAATCGGCGCGATTCTTGTATGTTTCACGGTGCCAATGAAGGCTTATCTTCTAGAGGGGAAGAGAAAATGAGTACCAAACTTTGGATTGCCGCTCTGGCTGCGGCTGGTCTGGCCGCGTGTAATGCTGCCGAAGAAGCGACAGACAGCGCCACTGATGCCGCTTCTGATGCTGTAGAGGCCACTGTCGATGCAGCCGAAGACGCAACCGATGCCACAGTCGAAGCCGCAGAAGACGCCGCTGACGCAACTGAAGAAGCTGCTTCTGACGCGATGGATGCTGCAGAAGACGCTGCAGAAGACGTTGCAAGCGATGTCGCTGATGCCGTTGATGCTGCAGGCGACGCCGCTGAAGGCATGGTCGATGATGCTGCCGACGCCGTTGATGGTGTCGTTTCAGACGTCACCGACGCGGTTGAAGAGGTTGTCGAAGAAGAAACGACGCCGGAATAACCGAACGCTCGTTTGTGATCAGTGCGACCGCGAGGAGTGACGCGGTGGCCTGGACATCAAATCTCGAGGAGAAGCCCGCGACCCAGGTTGCGGGCTTCTTTTATTGGGCCAAACAGCGATCCACCCATTCAATCTCCTGTTCTGATCATCGGTGATCTGGAATTAAGGACATTTTGGCGTTGTTCTTGCAGGTTCGCGTGGAAATTCATCGCGCGTCAATCGGGTTGACTTCGCAACGGGCCTGGCGTCGTCATATCGGTCTGATTTCGGGTCAACGGCCCCGGCGGATGTCATTTGCTTCAGGAGCAAAGAGTGTTGGAAAATTGGACACAATGGCTGGCAAAGACATGGGCTCGACTCGCATCTTTTGGGCGCGAACGGATCAGCGGCCTCAGACATATCAGCCGCAAGTCGCTGCTGCGATGGATGGGCGCCTCCGCGATATTGGTGTTCACGCTCGCGATTGGATTTCTGATCCCGTATTTCATCCGCCTATATGACAATCCAGCCACCAATTTTGTCGACAATGTCGGGACCCATCTGGCCGAGCAATGGCAAGGATTAACCGGCTCCGACGAACAACAAGCTTTGCAAACCATGCGGTTGAGCACGATCTTCACGCATCTGGAAGGCGACGTGGTGGCATTACCGGAAGGCGATCTGGCCCGGCCCGGCGGCGCGACGACATCCTGGGATGATCATCTGGTCGCGCTGACCCAAGACGGCCGGATTTTTCTGATCAATCCAGACCGGGAGGTCACCCGTTCAGGCATCACGCCGCCGGATAGCGGCTATGAGGACTATGTCGAGATTAGCCAACAGCCTCCGTATGACGCCTATTGGCACAATTATCAGTCCTTCCGGTACAACGATATTCACAGTTTCGCGGCGGGCGGACAGCGCGGATTGGTCGTGTCGTATCTCTATTATGATCGCGAGGCCGAGTGTTACAGCGCCGCCCTGGCGCGTCTATTTGTCGACACGATCGAAAATGCGATCGCCGACGCCTCTGATTGGGACGTCATCTTTACCTCGCAACCTTGTCTGCCGCTGAAAGACAGATATGCGGCGATTGACGGACAAGCCGGCGGCGGCCGCGTCGTGTTCGATCAGGATCGGACCATCTACATGACGATTGGAGATTTCTTCTGGGACGGCATGTATGGCCCCGAAAGCGTGCCCGGCTCTGACCTGCCAACGACGCAGGACCCAGAGAATGATTATGGCCGCGTCGTCGCCATTGATGTGCTTGAGGGCACATCGCGACGGGTCACGATCGGTCAACGCAATCCGCAAGGAATTACTGTCGATCTCGACGGCGAAGTCTGGACCGTGGAGCATGGCCCCAGAGGCGGAGACGAGTTGAACCACATTGTCGAGGGCGCGAATTATGGCTGGCCCTATGCTTCCTATGGCACGCAATATACCGAAGCCCCGCTGCCGAAAGTCTTCGAAGTCGGCCGGCATGATGACTTCAAACGCCCCGCCCTTGCCTGGCTGCCCTCCATTGCAGTTTCAAGCCTGACCACGATTGACGGCTTTCACGAGGCCTGGGACGGGGATCTGCTCGCCGGCACGCTGAACGGCCAGAAATTGGTTCGAATTCGCACCGCCGATCAGACGGTTATCTTTGCAGAACCGATCGAACTCGGTTTCAGGATCCGCGATGTTCACCAGCACAGCACAGGTGAATTGGTCGTCTATAACGAACTTGGACAGCTGGTCTTCCTGACCCCTGTCACCGGTGACTTGGCGGCACAATATGTCGAGAACTTCCTTGATTTTCTGGTCGACGACGCCGCCACCATTAATCGCTTGCGCACGGCCGTGGCGCAGTGTCAGCAATGTCATTCATTCAGCGCCAATGAACATGGCGGCGCCCCGTCTTTGTCCGGCGTGATGGGTCGCCGCGTGGGATCCACATCCTTCTCGGCCTATTCGGACGAGATGCGCGCCGACAATCGCGTGTGGACGCGAGAATTGTTGATCGAATATCTGAAAGATCCACAAACCGTCATCCCCGGCACGGTGATGCCCGCGCTCGCTGAGGATGACGAGAAAGTGCTCAACTATGTTGCGGATCTTCTCTATCGGGTTGATGCCAACGCAAACAGCGAAGAGCCGTCGGCGAACCCAGACTAGAAAATCGCGTATCCGCCATCGATGATCATCGTCGTGCCCGATGTGTATTGCGACGCATCACTGGCGAGATAGACGGCCATGCCGCCAAAATCTTGTGGCTCACCCCAGCGGCGGATTGGGACGCGTGTGATGACTTTTGTGGTGAACACATCATTGCCTTGCGCGGCTTCGGTCATATCCGTCGCGATCCAGCCCGGCAGGATTGAGTTCGCGCGAATGCCATAGCGACCACACTCAGCCGCGATGCCGCGGATCATGGACGGCAAACCGCCTTTGGTAGCGGCATAGGCCTGATTTCGCGCCGCGCCTTCGATACCGGCGAGGGAGGCAACCCCAATTAGCGAACCACCCGGGTCGCCCGCCTTGGCCCGCTCGGTCATGTGTTTGACGCTTTCGCGCAATGTCCAGAAAGCCCCGTCCAGATTGACTTCCATATTCTTGCGCCAGGTCTCGGTCGTCATTTCGGCAAAGCTCGGCGCCCCGAAACCAACGCCCGCATTCGCAATGCAAGTATCTATGCGGCCCATTTTGGCGACAACATCTGCAGTGGCATCCACCACGGCTTGTTCATCCGCCACATCAACCGTCCAGGCTTGGACATCGCCTGCGCCCAGCTTTGAAAGCGCGTCCACCGCCGACTGGTTAGCCGCTTCCTTGCGCCCCCAAATGGCAAGGCTGGCATTCGAAGCTGCCAGGGCTTCCGCCATTCCGTACCCGATGCCGCGGTTTCCGCCGGTCACCAGAGCCACTTTTCCAGTCAAATCAAACGGTGCATAGGCCATGCTTTGATACTCCTAAATTGCCTGTGAGATCCCCATCCGGATAGTGACGGAGGGGAAGGCAATCTCGGAATCAAATTATCTCCGTCGAATGGAGGTCATTGAGCGGGCGGGGTTGCCGCGCTTGGCCAAACTCGCGCGCGAGTGTTCAACATAGCCCAATCGAACCTCTTCGCGTTTCCGGTCGATCTGCAAACGATAGAATTGCAGATAGTCCATACCGAGAACCATGCAGTATTCGTGATCAACGCCGAGCGCCTGGAATAGTTCCGTGTTGAGCGCGGGCAGCATGACTTTCTCGATCAACATATCGCCGACCTGAAAATTCCGCAGGACACGATATTCGGCCGTATTGGCTTTCAAGTCGCTGCCGCGAATGCGCTGGGTGAGCTCTTCATCGATGCGCCCATTGGCTTCTCTGGCAAACGCCTTGGTCATGAAGGTGACATCCGCCCCAGTATCAATCAGAGCTTTGCCCTTCACGCCATTAATCTCAACATCAACGAACATCAGATTATTGATAATCTCATATTTCAGAGTTGATTGAATCGCGTTGCGCGGGCGCCGAGGTTTGCCATTGTACAAATGCAGCTTCTGGCGGGCGAAATCGAAATCGACAACGCGGGCATCGAACAGGTTGATCGGCAGGATGGGTTGCAGCACGGGCTCGCGCTGTTCGTCATCCACGGCGGCTGTCAGATTGATCCAATAGTCGCCGCCAATTTGCAGCTCGTCGATCGCGCCGCGGCGATATTCGCGATGCCCGCCAACGCCAAGGATATTGATCGATGGCATCGAGTCGACAGGCTCTTCTTCATTGCCGAGATAGACCATGTCGATCAAGGGAATGGTCGCGCCTGTGTCGACCAGAGCCTGGGTTGATTGACCATTGATCATGGCTGCAATGGTCATGCGCCCATGTCGGCCTTCTTCCAGCGACAGGGTTCGGTTCTCGGAGGCCCAGGCTTCGACCGGCAAAGCGATAAATACAAGCAAAGCGGCAATGCCGTATTGGATACGCATCTGCAGCGATTGTGTTTGCGCCTGGCGGTTCATATCGTCAGTATGCCACATCTGTCGCAAATCACAAAAACTCTTCGCGCGGCACCTGATTGATCAGCGGCTCGCCAGCCAGAAAACGCTGTAAATTGCTCAGAAAAACCTGATCCGTCCGCAAGCCGGATTGCGGCGTCAGCGCCGAGATATGCGGGGTCAGCGTAATCTTTGGATGGGCCCAAATCGGACTATCCGAAGACAATGGCTCCTCGCGCACGACATCGAGGCTCGCCTGGGCCAATTGACCCGCATCAAGGGCGGCGATGAGGGCGGCTTCATCGACCAGCGCGCCCCGGCCAACATTCACAAACAGGCTGCCCGTCTGCATCGCCTCGAAGAACGATGCGTCAGCCATATTCTCGGTTTCATCGGTCAGCGGAAGGCACAGCAACACGGCATCGGCTTGACCCAATATAGCGTTGATTTGATCCGGCGTAATGATCTGGTCGGCCGCCTCAGAGGCGCCGCCACGGCGACGCACGCCTGTAACCTTTGCGCCGAGCGCCCGCAGACGACGACCACTGGCCTGTCCAATCGCGCCGAAGCCGACAATCAACCAATGCGTGCTGCTCAACTCGCGGAAGGGTAGACGTTCCCAACTATGCGCAGCCTGCGCGGCGCGCCGCGCGTGACCCGCCTGAAAATGATCCAAGCCGGCCCACAAAACCCATTCCGCGATGGCTTCGGACTGTTCATGGCTGCCCGAAAACAGCGCCGCCTTTTTGCCGGTCGCCTGGATCATTGGATGTTCGGTGCCGGCCGCCGACGACTGGACCCAATCAAGATGTTCAAACGCAAACAAGGTCTGGAAGAACGTCATCACAGCGGGGCTGAAAAACGCATCCGTCGTGCCATAGGCGATTGCACGCTCTGCCTCACTCTCGCCCCAAGGATGCTTCAGGTCTCCTTCATCAGTTAGGACTAAAGGTGAGATCTGATCCGCGAAGGGCTTCAAGCCGTCTTCGATCCGTTCAAAGGTTTTTGCATGAACCAGAAACTTCCGCATCATCGTCTCCTCCGCGTTGCCCTTTTGGGCGTGCTTGCGGTCTTGCCAGTTCTATCCGCGCAGGGCCAGAGTACCGTAAGGTCACAAGACTATTTCCGAGACGTCACGGCGTTAGCAGAAGTGCTGGGCAAGGCGCATGCGGTGCGCGTCGTCTGCAATGGCCGCAACGACCAGTATTGGCGCAGCTATATGCTCCGGCTCCTGGAATTGGAGGCGCCCTATCAAGGCGGGCTGAGACGCTCCATGGTGAACGGCTTCAATGCCGGCTTTTCCTGGGGAAATGACACGCACAGGGTTTGCGATGGCAATGCAGCAAATGCGGAAAAGGCCTATGCGGCAGAGGGACGTGATTTGTCCGCAAGATTGGTTCAGGCGAATATTCCAGGCGCCAATGCGCTCCCCTCGCGCCAGCGCTAATCCTCGCGCTTGACCCGCGCTTTGCCGCGTCCGAGCGCCAGCGCCTTGATCGCTCCTCGAAAGGTTCGCACTTCCTGCACGGTCCAATCCCCGCGGATGAACGCATTGCGGATATTGGTCTTCATCAAGGGCGTCTTGTCCGGGGGATAGAAATATCCAGCGCGCTCTAACTCGTCTTCCAAATGTTCAAACATGCGGATCAGATCTTGTTTAGGCGCTGGGGGTTCAACCCCGGTCTTTTCCCCTGCCCAGCGTCCGACAGCGCCCTCGCTCGCCCCCCAACTGGCACAGAATACGCCGACAGCCTGGGCCAAGTTGAGCGAGGCGAAATCCGGATTGACCGGATAGGTCATGATGATGTCGGCAAGGCCAACCACGTCGCTTGGCAGCCCGTGGTTTTCCGCGCCGAACAGGATCCCTGCTCTTAAGCCGCGCTGTTTGATCGCCGCAGCGCCGCCCATGGCATCGACCACCGGCTTCTCCATGCCCCGCGGCCGCGCCGTCGCGGCGAGCACGGTGCCAAGATCACCGATTGCCGCTTCTACCGTGTCAAAAACCTGCACCTGTACACCGGCGTCAAACGCCCCCGCCGAGAGGGGGTCGGCGGCAGGATTGGGCCAACCATCGCGCGGCGCGATCAATCGCAGCTCGGTCAACCCGAAGTTCAGCATAACCCGCGCACATGAACCGATATTCTCGCCCAGTTGGGGCCAGTGAAGCAGGATGATGGGCGCTGATTTCGACATGGCCGCCCTCCTGCCCCATGCTTTCTCACTTGGTCAACTGCAGAGCAGCGCTATCTCCCCTTTTGACGCCGCCATCAGACCTGCTATAGGCCCACCCAAACCGTTAAAGGCAAAGGAAAACCTCCCATGGCAAAGATCAAGGTCGAAAATCCGATCGTCGAAATGGATGGCGATGAGATGACCCGCATCATCTGGCAGATGATCAAGGATCAACTGATCTATCCCTATCTCGATATTGACCTGAAATATTACGACCTTTCGATCCAGATGCGCGATGAAACGGATGACCAGATCACCATCGACGCGGCCAATGCGACGAAAGAGTTCGGGGTCGCAGTAAAATGCGCCACCATCACGCCAGACGAAGCCCGCGTGGAAGAATTCGACCTGAAGAAAATGTGGCGCAGCCCGAACGGAACGATCCGTAACATTCTCGGCGGTGTTGTGTTCCGTGAGCCGATCGTCATCAACAATGTTCCGCGTCTGGTTCCAGGCTGGACCCAGCCGGTTGTCGTTGGCCGTCACGCTTTCGGTGACCAGTATAAGGCGACTGACTTCCTCGTCCCAGGCGCTGGCAAGCTGACCATGAAATGGGAAGCGGCTGATGGCTCAGCCAGTGAAGAATTCGAAGTCTTTGATTTCCCTGAAGCCGGAATCGCGATGGGCATGTACAATCTGGACGCTTCGATCCGCGACTTTGCCCGGGCCTGCTTCAATTATGGCCTGCAACGCAAATGGCCGGTCTATATGTCGACCAAGAACACCATCCTGAAAAAGTATGATGGTCGGTTCAAAGACCTGTTCCAGGAAATCTATGAGGCAGAGTTCAAAGCCCAGTTCGACGAATTTGGCGGAACCTATGAGCACCGCCTGATCGACGATATGGTGGCTGCGGCAATGAAATGGTCGGGCGGCTATGTCTGGGCGTGTAAGAACTATGATGGTGACGTGCAGTCCGACACGGTCGCGCAGGGCTATGGCTCGCTCGGTCTGATGACGTCTGTGCTGATGACGCCAGACGGAAAGACCGTCGAAGCCGAAGCTGCACACGGCACCGTCACCCGCCACTATCGCAACCATCAGAAAGGCGAAGCGACCTCGACCAATTCCATCGCGTCGATCTTTGCCTGGACCCGCGGTCTTCAACATCGCGGTCGCATGGACAATACACCAGAAGTTACAGCCTTCGCGCAGAAGCTGGAAAACACGATCATCAAGACCGTCGAAGGCGGCCAGATGACGAAGGATCTGGCGCTTCTGGTTGGGCCGGAACAAGAATGGCTCACCACTGAAGGCTTCCTCAACGCAGTTGGCGAAAACTTCGAAAAAGCCATGGCGGCAGCCTAGCTTGCCGATCGGGATCAACATCCGACCTGCCGTCTCGGGCGATGAATATGCGCTCGGGGCGGTTGGTGCGGCCACGTTCCTGGAAAGCTATACTGAAACCATCCCGGGCGCTGATCTTATCTCGCATTGCGAAGCACAACACGCGCCCGAGATTTATAAAAACTACATCGCTTCAAACGACCCCAATTATGCCTGTTGGCTGGCCGAATATTCCGGCACCAAGGCACCGATTGGCTATGCGGTCACGACATCCGTGGAGGCCCCGACAGTCGGCCAACCCGGAGATATCGAACTGAAGCGGATCTATGTCTTCTCTAAGTATCATGGCACTGGGACCGGCCGCGAGCTGATGACCCACGCACTCGTGCACGCGCGGGAAATCGGGGCCAAACGCATGCTGCTTGGCACCTATGATCAGAACCATAGGGCCGTGGCGTTTTACGAACGCGCCGGGTTCCAGAAAGTTGGCGAGCGCAAGTTCACAGTCGGCGGACAAGTCTTCGACGATATCGTCATGGCCGTCACACTTTAAAAAAACAGACCGGAAAAAATAGACCGGGCCAGGGCTGCGACCCTGACCCGATCTCGGCGCACGCAGTTACGCCTCTAGCCTACGCGTCGGCTAGTATAGGTTTAAACGATCCCGCCGGTCTTCACGGCGATCTTGAACATTCTCCAAACGGTCGACACGGTCTTCCAACCGATCAAGCGGTCCGTTGTTGACGGCACGGTCCCGGCGATCTTCACGACGGTCAATTTTGTTTTCGCGTCGGTCGATCCGGTCTTCCAGACGATCGAGGTAGGAGCCCTGTTCGATCACGCCGCGGCGTTCCAGTCGATCCAGGCGATTATCGTAGCGTTCCCAGCGTTCCGCGGGTCCAGCAAGGGCTACGGGCGCCGCCAGCGCGGCAACCAGGGTGAGTGTGATGAGCTTCTTCATGCGTCCCTCCATGTTCGTTCGCATGGAGGGTCAAACGCATGAGAATTGACATCCCGTCGAAAAAGTTCAATAAATTCAAGTATGAACAGCTGTTCAGATTTGAAAAGCGCGGAAATCTATGTGCCGGTCGACCTATTCGACCAGTTCGACGCGATAGCTTTCGATCACCGTATTGGCGAGCAGCTTCTCGCACATATCCTTCACCCGCGCTTCGGCGTCGGCTTCTGAGACACCGTCCAGATCAAGCTCGATCACTTTGCCGATCCGGGCGCCAGAGACCTCGCTGAATCCCATACGACCGAGGGAGTCGGCCACGGCTTTGCCCTGCGGATCAAGGACGCCTGGTTTCAGACCGACATGGACAATGGCTTTCATAAGAATCGCGCTCCGCTAAATGAGTCGCGCCCCCTCTACCCCATTCTTCTCGCTATCGGAAGACAAGATAAGCGATCAATGCAGCGATGACCGCCAGGCCGCCAACGGCAAAGGGAAGCATTTGCAAGCGCTTGAACATGCTGATGCGTTTTTGGAAGTCTGCGCGATCATTGACGTTTGGAAACTCACCCTCTGGCACAGGCTGACCCAGGAAGGTGCATAAGGGTTCCCATCCTTCCTTCGGATGAAAGACCAGAAGGCGATCATCAGAGAATGCGGCTTTGACATCGGCCTCATGTTGCTCGAACACGTTTCGTGCTGCTTCCTTGTCCTTCAGGCCGCCTCCGAACAGGCGGTCCCAGATCGCCCCGAAAGTCATCTGTTTGATTTTCCGCACCATCGGAATGATCATCATCCAACCCGGTAAATCGCGGCTCACCGGCCAGATTGTTTCGGTCGCGCTTTGATACCAGCTGTCAAAACTGCGCGTGGTCAGAATGATCTTGGCGTCTGGATAGTGCGCAGCGAGTTCTCGCCAATAGGCTGAAGACGGAAAGTCGACGCTGGCCTGAAAGCCCTCGAACACAGCATCCCAGTCCGGCGTTTCGCCCTGGGAGATGCGATGCCACATATCGAGCTGCTTTGGGTTCGGCATGACCTCCATCATATGATGGCACTTGTCATAGCCGAGCTGTTCCAGGGCTGCCTTCATAGACAATGTGCCCGTACGCCCAAAGCCGGCGCCGATGACTTTCAAAGACATGTTTTCCTCCCTCAGGCGGGGAGGCTACTTGTTCGCGCCAGAAAAGTCGACGATTTCAGCGCCTTGGGCGTTTTCCTTGATGATCCCGAGGCGCCGTGCCACTTCCGCATAAGCCTCCGTCACGCCGCCCAGATCGCGCCGGAATCGGTCCTTATCGAGCTTCTCATTGGTCTCGAGGTCCCAAAGTCGACAACTGTCCGGGCTGATTTCGTCTGCGAGAATGACGCGTTGCATGTCGTTTTCGAAAAACCGACCGAATTCGAGTTTGAAATCGACGAGCTTGATGCCGACTCCGGCAAACAGGCCGGACATGAAATCATTGACGCGCAGGGAGAGCGCGATGAGCTCATCCATTTCATGCGGCTGTGCCCAACCGAAGGCGGCAATATGTTCTTCGGCGATCAGCGGATCACCGAGATCGTCATCCTTCAGACAGAATTCGACAATCGCCCGCGGCAATTGCGTGCCTTCTTCAATGCCCAGGCGTTTCGACATGGTGCCAGCCGCAACATTGCGCACGATCACTTCCAGCGGGATGATCTCGACCTTCTTGATCAATTGCTCGCGCATATTCAGGCGCTTGATGAAATGGTTAGGGATGCCGACGCCGCCCAAACGGGTCATGATGAATTCGGATATGCGATTGTTGAGAACGCCTTTTCCGTCAAGAACAGCTTTCTTTTCAGCGTTGAACGCTGTCGCATCATCCTTGAAATACTGGATCAGCGTGTTCGGCTCAGGTCCTTCATACAGGATCTTCGCTTTGCCTTCATAAATCATGCGTTTGCGTGACATCGCACTATCCCTCTAGCGGTCTGCGATTTGGGGCCGACTCACCCGCCCCACTCAATCAGGCGCTCCCCTTACGCCAATCGCGTCGATTAGGCAAAAGGCTTCTTGCACCGAGCCCCTCAACGACCCTATATCAACGATTGCAACGACAATTTTTCCTATAAGGGTCATATTTCATGTCATCATTTGACGACCGCGAACGCGCGCAAGAAGCCAAGTTCGCTATGGACGAAGCCACCGAGTTCAAGATCATGGCACGCCGCAACAAGCTGCTCGGCATGTGGGCGGCGGAACTGATGGGGCTGACCGGCAGTGAAGCCGAAGCTTACGCGAAAACCGTTGTTCTGTCCGATTTGGAAGAACCGGGTGACGAAGACGTCTTCAGAAAAGTCCGCGGCGACCTAGATGAAGCAGGTGTCGATCGAACTGATGCCCGCATCCGAGATCACATGGCGGAACTGCTCCCCGTCGCCCGAGAGCAGGTTATGAAAGAGGCAGGATAATCCATGTCCGACGAGGTTCAGAAATCAATCGACGAGGCCGTAAAGGCCAATGATGTGCTGCTCTTCATGAAGGGCACGCCGACCTTTCCGCAGTGCGGGTTCAGCTCTGTGGTCGTGCAAGTGCTCGACTATCTCGGCATTGAGTATCAGGCTGTGAACGTGCTGGAAAACGAAGCGGTGCGCGAAGGCATCAAGGTCTTTTCCGACTGGCCAACCATCCCTCAGCTCTATGTCAAAGGCGAGTTTGTTGGCGGCTGCGACATCATCAAAGAGATGTTCGAAGCCGGTGAGCTGAAAGATTATATGGCTGAAAAAGGCATCGCCATGGAAGCGGCCTGATGCGCCGCCATCTGGAGCCCGGCCCGGACCATCCGATTGCGATTGAAGCGAAGGCGACACCGGTCAGAATTCGGTTGGCGCATGAGGTTGTTTTGGCTTCGCAGACCCATCTGGAATTACGGGAAGCGACCTATCCTGCGGCGCTCTATTTGCCGCGCGAGGGGTTGGATCTGTCGCGATTGGAACGATCCGATCACACGAGCTGGTGCCCGTATAAGGGTGAAGCCTCATACTTTCATCTGCGCCGGGCCGACGGAACGCTCAGCGAAAACGCCATCTGGACCTATGAAACACCGTTTCCGGCAGTGGCAGACATCAAGAATGCGCTGGCCGTCTATCCAGACCGGGTCGATGCTATCGAAGTCGGTGAGCCATGAGTGCGACGCTCATTCTGGGTCCGCGCCCGGGAAAAAAATCGAAAGACACGATCAGGGCGCAAGGCGTGACGGACATTCTGACGTTGCTCTCGACCCGTGAGCAGGCTGAAAGTGTTGGCAAGATTGCCCGCGGTATTGGGGCAGACTGGCACCATTTCCCAATCGATGGCGGGCACATGGACACGCTGGCAGGCGCCGACTTGGCGGACTTGTTCCGGCTCCATGACGAGATTGAGCGTGCCCGCCCGAATGCGGTCATCTACCTACACTGCTCGGCCGGCATTCATCGCACAGGCTTCGTCATTTACGCCTTGCTGCGCTATCGCGGCCTGTCGGCGCAAGCCGCCGCGCAGGAAATCGCTAATCTACGCCAAGTCACCGCTGATCAAGTCGGCGAAGATCGATTGGCGCTGGCCGAAACCATGTTCGAGGCGTGGCAGTCGAGCTAAGCCCGCTCACGCGAACCAGAACAAATAAATGCAAGCGATCAGCGGCAGCAGGCCCATCGCGAACATGGTGCGAATAAATTTATAGTGCGCCACCCAACCATCAATCTTGGCATCGCCGCTTTCCCGCGTCTCCGTTTCAAGATCGATCCAGTCATGCTTTCGCTTGAACGTGTCGGAGACAATGAACTGATCGAGCGAATCCTCAAAATAACGGTGCCCGAAATAGAAGCTGATCGAATATGAAATGATCGCCAGCATCACGATGATCAACCAACCGACCCAGCCCATGCCGCCGCCATATTCAATCTGGTTCCAGAAGGCGACCCCCGTGCCCAGCCCAATCACGCCTGCGCCGACCACAATCTGCCAAAGTCTTGTCCGGTTTGGGATCTTCGGGGCGTCGGTCATGATCAGCGCTCCTTTTCAAAGCTAAGAACAGACTATATCAGCCCGGTGATGACCACCACCCTCGACCGCCCGGCCCCGATCAAACCCAATGCCATTCCCAAAGTCGGGCTGGTCTCGCTCGGCTGCCCGAAAGCCCTGGTTGATTCAGAGCGTATCGTGACACGCCTGCGCGCCGAAGGCTATCAGATCAGTCCGGACTATGCCGGTGCAGATCTGGTTCTGGTGAATACTTGCGGCTTTCTCGACAGTGCGCGGGATGAAAGTCTGGATGCCATCGGCGAAGCGATTGAGGCGAACGGCAAAGTGATTGTCACCGGCTGTCTCGGCGCCGAACCTGACGTGATCGAGAAAGCGCATCCAAAAGTGCTCGCGGTGACCGGTCCGCACCAATATGAGCAAGTCATGGACGCCGTGCACACGCACCTGACGCCACCGCACAATCCGCATCAAGACCTGGTGCCCGAAAGCGGGTTGCGGCTGACGCCCCGCCATTATGCCTATTTGAAGATTTCAGAGGGCTGCAACAATCGATGCAGCTTCTGCATCATCCCGAAATTGCGGGGTGATCTGGCCTCCCGACCGATCCACCATGTTCTGACCGAAGCTGAACAATTGGTCCGCGCTGGGGTCAAAGAGCTCCTGGTGATCAGCCAGGACACCAGCGCCTATGGCCTGGACGTGAAATATGCCCCGCAGACCTGGAAAGGCGAGGCTTATGAAACCCGCTTCCTCGACCTCGCGCGCGGGCTGTCCAGCCTCGGCGTGTGGACGCGGCTGCATTATGTCTATCCCTATCCGCACGTGGACAAGGTCATCCCGCTCATGGCTGAGGGCGCGATCACGCCCTATCTCGACATTCCATTCCAGCATGCCAGCGCCAATGTTCTGAAAGCGATGAAACGCCCGGCCAAGCAAGACCGTGTGCTCGAACGCATCCAGCAGTGGCGCCGCGATGTGCCGGACCTCGCCATTCGCTCGACCTTTATTGTCGGCTTTCCGGGCGAGACCGAAGAGGATTTTGACATCCTGCTCGATTTCGTTCGCGAAGCTAAGATCGATCGCGCCGGCTGCTTCAAATATGAGAATGTCGTCCATGCAGACAGCCGCGACCTGCCCGGCCATTTGCCGGAAGAGGTCAAGGAAGAGCGCTGGCATCGCTTCATGGAAGCGCAGGCTGAAGTCTCTGCGGCCCGGGCGCAGGCACAAATCGGCACCCGGCAAGACATCATTATTGACGGCCCGGGCGAAGAAGACGGCACCCACATCGCGCGCAGCAAAGCAGATGCCCCGGAAGTGGATGGGCTCGTTTATCTGTCATCATCCCGCGCCCTCAATCGTGGCGACATTATCTCTGCCGAGATCGTGAACGCAGATGCCTATGACTTGTTCGCCCGCGTGATATAGAAATTCCCAAATCAGTTTTGGGAGCCTTGTGTGCTGACAGAAATCGAACAATCCAAATCGGCGACACGCCCGAATGAGATCGATTATGACCGCATCGCGGATCTGCACTATCTCGGCAATTATGTGCGCCGTTTGCCCACCAATATGGCTCGGATGATGGAGAATGCTTATGACTGGGAGCACCTTCCGTATGTGCACCCGTCTTCCTTTGCCTCAATTGATCTTATTGCGTCAGGAAATTGGGGCTGGCGCGCCAGAATAGGCGTACCGGGGGCCATGGAACCGACCTATCAGATGCTCGATCTTCTGGTAGATGCAGACATGAATTATTGGGTCTCAACCGTGTATAATGGCCCAGGCGAAGGGATCGAGATCCATACCCAGGCGACGACCCTGAATGAGGAAGAGATCGAAGTTGATGTCCGCTTCTATTTGCCGGAAGCGCCAGCCGATTCAGCGACGTCTGAAGTGATCCTTGGCTATATGCAGTCCCAATATGCGACCCTCTATGATGAGGACATTGATCTGATGCAGGGTCGGCAAAGCGCTCTGGAAGATCGCGCGCGCTGGCGCCAGGTCCAAAAATCCGAACATGAGATTTTGGTCGGCAAACTGTCAGATCTCGATCCAGACAAACCACAAACGGTCGAAACCAAAACCGGGCGCTTCTGCGTACGCTTCTGGCAAGGCTCATGGATCGCGCACAGCGCGGTCTGCCCCCATCAGCTCGGACCATTGCAAGAGAGCGAGATCGATGCTCAAGGCCGCATCACATGCCCCTGGCATGGGTACAAGTTCGATCTAACGACAGGACAGAGCGAGCAAGCGAGTTGCGCGGCTTTGCCCAAGGCACCTGACGTGATCATCCGGGACGGGGAATTGTATCTCTCCGATGCCTGAAACCGGCGCCGGGTTGGACGGCACAGCGACCCTTGCTCCCCCCTGCAAACACAGTAGTTTGCGGCGGAACTCAGGGAGTATCGCATGAGCGACAGAATCTTCATCGGCGGCGCGGATATGGATGGCGAGGGCGCGCCGAATGACGCTCAGTCCTTGCTCCTTAACCGTGCCAATCGCCATGGCATTGTCGCCGGCGCGACCGGCACAGGAAAAACCGTCACGCTTCAGATCCTCGCCGAAGGATTTTCCAATAATGGCGTTCCGGTCTTTTGCGCTGATGTGAAAGGTGATTTGTCCGGCATTTGCGTCTCCGGCAGTCCGGATCATAAGCTCCACCCCAAACTGATCTCTCGGGCCGAGAAAATCGGGTTTGAGGATTATGGATATGCGGCGACCCCGACCGTATTCTGGGATGTGTTTGGCGACAAAGGCCACCCGGTTCGGACCACTATCTCCGATATGGGCCCGCTTCTTTTATCGCGCTTAATGGACCTGACCGAAACCCAGGAAGGCGTACTCACAGTGGCGTTCGAATATGCCGATGATGAAGGCATGCTCCTGCTAGACCTCAAGGATCTTCGAAAACTGCTCAACCATATGGGCGACAAAGAAGTGCGCGACGCCATCAGCCGCGAATATGGGAATGTCGCCAAGGCCAGCCTCGGCGCCATCCAACGTCGCCTGCTGGTCCTGGAACGAGAAGGGGCCGAAGCGTTTTTCGGCGAACCCGCGCTCGACCTCAAAGACTTCATGCGCACAACGCGCGATGGTCGCGGGATCGTCAATGTGCTCGACTCGACCACGCTCATCAACAGTCCGCGCCTCTATTCGACCTTCCTGCTCTGGCTTCTGTCGCAGCTGTTCGAGGATCTGCCGGAAGTCGGCGATCCCGATAAACCGAAAATGGTGTTTTTCTTCGATGAAGCCCATTTGCTGTTCAATGACGCGCCGCGCGCCTTACTGGAAAAAATTGAGCAAGTGGTCCGTCTCATTCGCTCGAAGGGTGTTGGCGTGTTCTTCGTCACGCAGAACCCGCGCGATTTGCCCGACAGCGTCCTGGCCCAGCTCGGCAATCGCATTCAGCACGCGCTTCGCGCGTACACGCCATCCGAACGTAAAGGCGTCAAAGCCGCCGCAGACTCGTTTCGCGAAAATCCCTCATTCGATGCCGAGGAGGTGATTACTGATCTCGGCGTCGGCGAGGCTCTGGTCTCGACGCTGGATGAGAAAGGTGCGCCGGGTATTGTCCAACGCACGCTTATTCGTCCTCCCAGCTCTCGGCTTGGCCCAGCGACGGAAGACGAGCGCAAGGCGGAAATGAAGAACAGCCCCGTTGCCGGCCTCTATGACGAGCCAATTGATCGCGAGTCGGCCTATGAATTTCTGCTGAAACGCGAGGAAGAAGCGGCGAAGGCGGCGGAGAAACTCGCCAAAGAAGAAATGGAAGCCCAGCAGGAACTGGAAAAGAAAAAAGCGCGCACCAAGAAGAAGACCTCACGTCGCAGATCTTCGCGGATGACGACGACAGAACGCGCGGTAAATACCGCCACCCGCACAATCACGCGACGCATTACCGACTATGTCCTAAGAGGTATTCTGGGCGGCCGCCGCCGCTAAGCGTTTCCGACAACAAAATAAAGTGTTTCCGCCGCGTGTGGGCTTTCCACAGGCTATCGCTGTGCTTAAATAAAGCTGACGCGGGTGTCAGCTTCTGTCATCCGGCCGAATTCAAACGAGGTAACGGGAGGCGTAAGCCATGAAAGAGTATCTTCAATTCTACATTAATGGTGAGTGGGTCGACCCGATCGAGCCGCGGACACTCGACGTCGAGAACCCAGCAACCGAAGAACCATTTGCGCGGATCTCGCTCGGCTCAGCTGCCGATGTCGACAAGGCTGTTGCGGCCGCGAAAGCCGCCTTCCCAAGCTTCTCGCAAACCAGTGTCGAATATCGCGCCGAACTGCTCGACAAGATTACCGCTGGCATTCAGGCTCGCATGGGCGATATGGCGGAAGCCATCTCGGACGAAATGGGCGCGCCAATGTGGCTTGCCAATGCTGCGCAAGTCCCCGCCGGGATGGGCCATGTTGCGACGATGGCGCAGATCCTTCGCAATTACGAGTTTGAAGAACAACGCGGCACCACGCTGCTCCGCAAAGAGCCAATCGGCGTTTGCGGTTTCATCACGCCGTGGAACTGGCCGCTCAATCAGATCACCTGCAAAGTTGCGCCCGCCATTGCGGCCGGCTGCACCATGGTGCTCAAGCCATCCGAAATCTCGCCTCTGAATGCGATCATCTTCACCGAAGTTATGCATGAGGCCGGTGTGCCACCTGGCGTGTTCAACCTGGTCAATGGCGACGGCCCAAGTGTTGGATCGCATCTCTCCAGCCACCCCGATGTCGACATGATGAGCTTTACCGGCTCAACCCGCGCCGGCATTCTTGTTGCGCAAGCTGCGGCCCCAACCGTGAAACGCGTCGCACAGGAACTGGGCGGTAAATCACCGAACATCGTTCTGCCAAGCGCCGATCTTCAAAAAGCTGTCGGTGGCGGCGTCATGCAGATGATGACCAATTCCGGACAGTCTTGTAACGCGCCGAGCCGGATGTTCGTGCCACGCGAAAAGAATGAGGAAGCCAAAGCCATCGCCAAGGCTGCGGCGGAAGCGGTGAAAGTGCAGATGCCGCGCGAAGCCGACAAAGGCGCCATCGGCCCTATTTCCAACGGCAATCAGTACGCCAAGGTGCAGGATCTGATCCAGAAAGGCATCGATGAAGGCGCGACTTTGGTCGCCGGCGGAACCGGTCGTCCTGAGGGGCTCAATCGAGGCTATTTTGCACGACCGACCGTGTTTGCAGACGTCACCAATGACATGACCATTGCCCGCGAAGAGATCTTTGGACCAGTGCTCTGCATGATCCCTTATGACAGCGTGGATGAAGCCGTCGAAATGGCCAATGACACCGAATATGGCCTGGCAGGTTATGTTCAGGGCGCTCCGGAAGAAGCCGCACAGATCGCCAATCGTATCCGGGCCGGCCAGATTCAGGTAAACGGCCAAGGCCCAGACTTCACCGCGCCGTTTGGCGGCTACAAGCAATCCGGCAATGGCCGCGAATGGGGTGATCACGGTTTCGAGGAATTCCTTGAAGTGAAAGCCGTCATGGGCGCTGCCGCCGCTTAGGCCGTCACCGCACTAACGATCTCAAGAAGGCGAGCCGAATGGCTCGCCTTTTTAGTCTTGAGCTTCCATGCGAAACACGTCGCCGCCCAGCGAGACAATGTAGAGATTATTCGCCTCATCGGTGCCAAACGCCGCAATGGATGAAAGACTGCCCTGATCCGGCACAAACGCATCGGTTAGAATCGTGAACGCGCTCGCCGCCAGCGTCTCGCCAATGACGAGATCTGAGACCGGAATGCTCCAAATGTTTCCGCTGATGAAATCGCCGAAAATGTATGTGTTCTGAAGGGCCTCAACCGGACCAGTATAGACCAGACCTCCGGTAATTGATCGACCCTCGCGCGGCCCGGTGCCGCGTGGATATTCCGCCACCGGAGGCGTGAAGCCCGGTTGGTTCGGGCCTTTGAAGAAGGCGGTGCCCTCGCGCACAGCCCAGCCGAAATTTGTGCTGCTCTCCGTCATCGGCAGACGATTGACCTCCTCGATCGCCGCCTGTCCGACATCGCCAATCAATAGATCTCCGCTGGCCGGATCGAAATTGGATTGGAAGGGATTGCGCAATCCAATCGCGAAGATCTCTGCGCGTCCGTCTGCTGGATCCGAAAACGTATTGCCCGGAGGGATGGCATAGTCCCGCAACGGATCCGCAGGAAAATCATCACCCGATACGTCAAGACGCAAGACTTTGCCGAGCAAAGATTGAGGGTTTTGGGCAAAATCACTTGGATCACCAGAGCCGCCACCATCACCGGTTGGGAAGACCAACAGACCAGCTGCGTCGAAGCCGATCCACCCGGCATTGTGATTGGTTTCCGGTTGATCGAATGTGAGGATGACATCGGAGGTAGAGGCATCCACTTGATCCAATGCGCCGGCAAAGGTCTGGAAACGGCGAATTTCAGTATCACCGGACGTGTTGGTAACATTTATGTACACGGTGCGATCCGTGGCGAAACTTGGCGACAGCGCCAGCCCTAACAGCCCGCCTTCCCCCGCGGTTGAGATCGAGGCCGACACATCGAGAAAATCGACACTATCGATCGCACCGGAGGTCGGATTGAGCAAGCGAACACGCCCACCTTTTTCGAGCACCAGAACCCGTCCGGAAGCATCCGGCAACGCGATCAATCCAAGCGGTTGATTAAACCCGGTTCCGACGCGGCGAATAGCGATTGAATCCACCTCATCGGTGACGGTGATCTGCAAATCGAGCGTCGCAATCCCGCCACGGCCATCCCGCGCTTCGAGGGTCACTTCATAGACATTGTCACCATTGGCGTCTGAAGGATTTTCAAAATCAAGCTCGGCGGTGAAGGATAGCGCTCCAGTGGTGGCATCCAGGGTCACCAAACCTGCATCGGGCCCGCCTGAAAGCGCAATGGTCACCGTGTCACCGTCAGAGTCGCTGGCATTGGCGGTATAGACCACTCCAACGCTGTTTTCCGAGATGCTGACGTTGGCGCTGGAGCCGAAGACCGGGGCGACATTGTTGAGATTGAGATTGACGCTGACGCCATCCCCGCCGCCGCTGCACGCAGTGATCATCGCCATGGCCAGAATAGTCGAGGTCACAAAGCGCCGACGCATGACTTATCCCCTTTCAGTTTGGCTGAGCAGACAGTTGCGAGGCAGCTTAGGCCCGGAATGCGCGCTCGTGGATTACGTTTGATCCATAAAACCGCAATTCCAGCCCAACCCTTGTCGCCGCCTTGGCAGCGCGCTTAGTGTCTTGTCTCGCGCGATTGCATCCGCCGCGCGGGGACTTGAACGAGACAAAGGGGGTTTAGTTCACCATGGAATTTCTTGAATCGATTTTGGAGCCGATGGGTCTTGAGGGCCAGGCCGATACGATCCTTGCCGGCGCCACAAATGTGCTTATGGCCCTGATTATCCTGATCCTCGGATTTTGGATTGCGGGCCGGATCGGCGCGCTTGTGCGCGGGATTGGAAAACAGCATGAGAAGCTGGACGATACGCTGTTCAACTTCCTCGGCAGCCTCGCGCGATATGTTGTCCTCGCCTTTGTTATCATTGCGGTTTTAAATCGCTTCGGGGTTGAAACCACGTCCATAGTCGCGCTTTTGGGTGCCGCTGGTCTGGCGGTGGGTTTGGCCTTGCAGGGCGCCATGTCCAATCTGGCCGCCGGGGTCATGTTGATGATTTTCCGCCCCTATAAGGTCGGTGATTTCATCGATGCGGCCGGGAATTTCGGCAATGTCGAAGAGATCACCCTGTTCACAACCGTGCTGCGCACATTCGACCATCAGCAGATCATCATTCCAAACGGCAAGATCTGGGGCGAGCAAATCGTCAATCACAGCCATCACGAAATTCGCGGCGTAGAACTGACCTTCGGCGTCTCTTATGACACCGATATCGACAAGGCCCGCGACGTGATCAAATCCGTATTCAAGGATCACCCGCAAATCCTCGATGACCCTGAACCTGTGGTCGTGGTCTCCACCCTGAATGACAGTTCTGTCGATTTCGCTGTGCGTCCGTTCGTGAAAGGCGAGCATTGGTTTGATGTCCGCTTCACTGTCCCGGAATTGGTCAAGAAAGCCTTAGACGAGGCCGGGATTGAAATCCCCTTCCCGCACCAGAAAGTCATCCTATTTAAAGGGGAAGAGTGAGTTGTACGGCGCACACGGTTTCGTGCGCCAAAAAACCGGCTTAAGTCACACTTGCGCGATTTAAGTGGCGTTCAGCTTGCATATGTTAATCTGGTGTGAATGCTGGTTTCAGGAGGTATTCAAGAGTATGTCCCGATTGCGATTTTCGACCGCACTTATTGCGCTGGCTTTTCTCGGCGCCTGTGCCACCGCGACGCCGTATCAAGCCGCGCTGGATGGCCAGAAAGGCTATACAAACCAACAAATTGAGACGGATCGCTGGCAGATCAGCTTTGCCGGTAACAGTCTGACAGATCGCCAAACGGTGGAGACTTATTTGCTCTACCGCGCGGCTGAATTAACCGATCAGGAAGGGTTTGACCATTTTCGCGTCATTCAACGCGAAACGGACGAAAACCGGCGGATCGTTGCCACCGGATTCGGCGCCTATGATCCCTTTTATTCCGGTTTCTATTGCGATTACCGCTTCTATGGGCGGTATGGCCGTTTGCGAGGATATCCGCGCAGCTGGTACTCACGCCGCGCAGGTTTCCGCGGATTCCACGGTCCGTATGGTTATTATGACCCATTCTGGGGCGGTGGTTTCGATTATCGAGAGATCGTTCGTTATGAAGCGACATCAGAAATTGTGATGGGCAATGGCGAAAAGCCAGATGATCCATCATATTTTAACGCTGATGAGGTTTTAATGAACCTGGCCGGGCAGATCGTACGCCCTGAAGTGTAGGATTTCCAGGTCGCGTAGAGTTTGTAGAGTATCTCAGTAGAGTGGAAAAAGCCCGCCAGTTTGGCGGGCTTTGGCCATTTTGGGATGTGAGATGCGGCCTAGCGCGGCGCCATCCGGATCGCGCCATCCAAACGCACGTCCTCGCCGTTGAAATAGCCATTCTTGCACATCTCGACGGCGAGGCTTGCATATTCATCAGGATTGCCCAGGCGGGCCGGGTTCGGAACTTGCGCGCCGAGCGCTTGTTTCACATTTTCAGGGGCCGCCGCCAGCAATGGCGTATTGAAGATGCCTGGCAGGATCGTGTTCACGCGGATCAGCTCGCGCGACAGATCGCGGGCAATTGGCAGCGTCATGCCCACCACGCCGCCTTTGGAGGCAGAGTAAGACGCCTGACCGATCTGGCCATCCTCGGCCGCAACCGAAGCGGTGTTGACGATCGCGCCGCGCTCACCCTCGATCGGGTCGAGGGTCATCATGCCAGCGGCAGATTTGGCGATACAGCGAAAGGTGCCAACCAGATTGATCTGAATGATCAGGTCAAACTTATCCAGCGGGAAATGGGTGATCTCACCGGTTTCCTTGTTGCGGCTCGCGGTCTTGATGGCGTTGCCGGTGCCGGCGCAGTTGATCAGGATCCGCTCCTGGCCAATCGCGGCGCGCGACTTTTCAAAGCCGGCGTCGACACTCTCGTCCGAGGTCACGTTCACGTTGCAGAAAACGCCGCCAATTTCGCTCGCCACGGCTTCGCCTTTTTCTTCATTTAGGTCGAACAAAGCGCATTTGACGCCATGGCTGGCCAGCAGCCGAGCCGTGGCTGCGCCGAGGCCCGATGCACCGCCCGTAATGACGGCTGAAATGTTTGAGTTGAGTTCCATGGAAGTTCCTCCAATATCTAAGACTGGAGGCGATGTAGAAGGAAGTAGGCGCGCGGCCAATGACTGACCCCACGGAAATCATCATAGAAAATGGCGACGACATTCCGACGCAGCTGCCGATCCCAACGGAGAAGCAGACGCGGAAGACGAAACGCAAATTGCTACCGAAACTATTGCGGGTTGCCGGGCGTATCCCGTTCGCGGATGATTTAGCCGCGGCGTATTATTGCGCCCTGGATGCTGAAACACCGGCTAAGGTCAAACTGGTTCTGTTTGCGGCGCTCGGCTATTTCGTCCTGCCCGTGGACGCTATTCCAGACGTTTTGACCGGGCTTGGATTCACCGATGATGCGACCGTTTTGGCCACAGCGCTCGGCCTCGTCGGCGCGCATATTCAGGAGCCGCATCGGATCGCGGCGCGCCGCTTGTTGGGCTTGCCGGAGCGCCCTACAGCTTAAAGAATGGACTTTCTGCTTTACGCCTCAGCGGACAGTGCGCTGCTCTATGGCGTGATCTAGCCAATCGTAGAGTCGAAGTTTGGCGAGACCGGCAGAATTTCTTTGACGCCGGTGCCATCCTCAGCGGTTGGATCAATCTCCATGATGGCGAGGGACCGCTCGGCCGATCCATCGGTGCGAAAGCGGAACAAGCCGTTCACGCCGAGAAACCCATCGCGATTGATCAGCTCTGCAGGTTCCAATGCGCCGTCTTGCGACAGCGCCACGACCAGTGCCGCCGCATCATAGGCAACCGCGGCAAGGGAGCTCGGCTCTGTACCGTAGAGACGGGAAAAGCTCTGCTCGAAATCGGCAATATCGGCCGCCGGAGCTGTCGGGAACCAGGCGCCTCGAAGGCTGGGCTCACGCCAGATCGCTTCATCATTCCAAGCGCCCGTACCAAGCATTTTGACCTGCCTTGTGTCGACGCCATAATAGGCGAGCAATGGCGCGATCCGGCGTAGACGGTTGCCGCGCTCCGGCACCAGAACGGCTACTCGGCCACCCGTGGCAACGGCGCTCTCAACGGTTTGCGCAAAATACTCCGCTTCAGCGTTGGGATTGGCGTTTGATGACGGATAAAAGCTCGAGGTCAGCATAAAGCCGCCATTGTCGAGAACGGCTTGTTGCATAGCCGCTTCGATGCGCACGCCAAGGCTGCTCTGGGGGCCGAAAAACGCAAACTGATCATATCCGCGCAGCGCCGCATATTCGATGATCGCGGCGACCTCTTCTTCCGGTGCGATCGAAGCCAGCCAAGCGCCATAGCTGGCCACGGAACTGTCATTTGAGAACGCGATCACCGGCTTGCCTTCTTCCGGATCGCTGGCGCCGATACCGAAGAAACCGGTATCGGTTTCTGGGGTCAGCGCTGCCTTCACCGGCTGAACATTGGCGCCGAACAAGGGTCCGAGCACAACATCCACGCCTTTCTCGGCGAGATCTTCGGCCGCGGTCGTAGCCTGACTCAATGAGCCGCCCGTATCCTTCGGCAGGAGCACGATATTCTCGTTTCCATAGTCGAACAAAGCCAGCTCGATGCCGGCCAGCATACCCTCGGCTTGCTGGCGAACCCGTGGATTTGGATGGGTGAATGGCAGTAAGACACCGGCGCGAATGATCTCGCGACCTTCCATATGTGGCGGCGTGAATGGTCCCTGAGGGGCTTCGAGTTCGCCCATATTTTCTTCACCGACTTCGCCTGTGCCGCCCTCGCCCACTTCGCCGCCAGGAACAGGATCAACGCGCGGATTGCCCGTCGATATCGGCCCAACCGGGCCTGGCGCTTGGGTCGCACAGCCGGCGAGCGCAAGAAAGGCGGAAAAAAACAGGATTGGCAGGGGCCTGCGGACGCGCGATGTTGCCGGTGATGTCATCAAGTAATCCCTTTTCCACTGCAGCAGAGTCCGGCGACGCGAGTCGCGACTCAGGCGAGCCTAAATCCGGGACCGATGCGGCGCAACCGCTTGAGTCCGGTCTTTACATCGTCGCGACCCCGATCGGGAATCTGCGCGACATCACCCTGCGTGCGATTGATACGCTACAGGCTGCTGATGAAGTGCTCGCCGAAGACACGCGCGTTGCCCGGCGCTTGCTAGATGCCCACGGCATTCGCGCGAAACTCAGCCCCTACCATGACCATAATGGGGCAAAGCGCCGGCCTGAAATTCTCGAAAAACTGGAGAATGGTGCGTCCATTGCCCTGATCAGCGATGCCGGAACTCCGCTGGTTTCAGATCCAGGCTGGAAACTCTCGCGCGCGGCGCTCGATTCCGGACATCGCGTGTTTCCAATTCCGGGCGCATCGGCCTTGCTTGCCGGTCTGGTCGCAAGCGGGTTGCCAAGTGATCGTTTTATGTTTTGCGGATTCCTGCCTGCCAAAACCGGCGCCCGGAAAAAAGTGGCGATGGAGCTGGCGGCGACGCCATCAACATTGGTGTTTTACGAAACCGGCCCACGCCTCGCCGATTGTTTGGCCGATCTTGCAGATCTGCTCGGCGAAACCCGCGAAGCGGCCGTAACTCGCGAACTGACCAAACTGTTCGAAGAAACCCGGCGCGGAACCCTTCGCGCACTGGCGGAGCATTATGCAGAGGCGGGGCCACCAAAAGGTGAGATTGTCTTGCTCGTCGGACCACCGCTGGAGACTGTAGTGACGGATGAAGTGCTCGAAGCAGCGCTCCACGAAGCCTTGCAAACAAAATCTGTAAAACAAGCCGCCGCCGAGATCGCGGCGCAACTCGGACTACCAAAACGGGACGTATATCAGCGCGCACTTGCCCTCAGAAATGGCTAACCGGTCGCGCAGACAGGCCGAGCGGCGCGGGCGAATGGCGGAACTCTATGCGGCGCTGTGGTTGCGATTGACGGGCCATAAGGTGCTGGCGCGCCGGGTGAAACTGCCGGTTGGTGAGATTGACCTCATCGCCCGTCGCGGACGCACACTCGTCTTCATCGAGGTCAAACAGCGCAAGACCGTGGCAGAGGCGCAAATCGCTGTTCCCGCCAAAGCCTGGACGCGGATCGCGCGCGCCGCTGAGAGCTGGGCGAGCCGAGATCCACGCTGTCTCGATCTGAACTGGCGCTATGATCTGATCGCAATCACACCCTGGTCACTGCCAAAACACTTCCGAGATTTCTGGCGCCCTTGATTGATGCCGCATTATCGCCCAATCCCTGTTCTAAGTCGCCAGCAGTAAAATCGTCCGAGGAAACCGCCAATGTCCCGTCTCGTCGCCAGTCTTAGTCTGATCGCCTTGCTTCCCGCCCTGAGTGGATGTGCGACGGCAATCGTTGGGGCGGCCGGTGCCGCTGGCGTGACTGCAACACAGGAACGGTCTTTTGGTGAGGCACTAGATGATGCGGCGGTGTCGAATGAGGTAAAATCGAAACTTCTCGCGCATGGCGGCATGTCGGAAGTCGACGTGGAAGTGGCGGCTGGTGTGGTGCTGCTCTCAGGCCGGGTCTGGACACCAGAACTGCGCTTGAAGGCGGAAAGCCTCGCCTGGTCGGTCAAACGCGCCGACGATGTCGCGAATGAGATCCGCGTTGAGGCGCCAGGCGGCTTTTTTGCCAATGCCTCGGACGAGCTGATCTCGACCCGCGTGCGCGCCCGCTTGCTCGGATCCTCCACCGTTCAAGCCAATAATTTCAATGTCGAGACCTATGGCGGCACGGTTTACCTGCTCGGCGTCGCACGCTCGGCGGAAGAGCTTGAAAAAGCGGCCGAGGAAGCCAGCCTGGTTGGCGGCGTGAATCAAGTCGTCTCCTATGTCAGACTGCGCAATGATCTCGGCGAGATTGTTCCCTACACGCCGGCCCAACCGGTTGAAGGCGATGCGGGTGAATTGCTCGGCGGACCCGGCAGTTAAGTAAAGCTCCACGCACGAACGCTTTGCATTTTGAGCCAGCCTCCTCATATAGGCGTCTGCATGCATGAGGAGCTGATATGAGTTTGCGCGTCGCCATTCAAACTGATCCCCTGGAGACCGCAGCCGTCGAGTCCAATACGACTTTCGCACTGGCTGAAGCGGCGCAAAATATTGGCGCGCAGCTGTTTGAGTATCAGCCGGAAGATCTGACTTATCGGGAAGACCGGATTACCGCCTATGCCCGGCCGATGACGGTTCAGCGGGTGCCGGGCAATCCTGCGACGTTCAAAGATCGCGTCACGCTCGATTTGCGCGAAGATGTCGATGTCGTGCTCATGCGTCAGGATCCGCCTTTTGACATGTCTTACATTACGGCCTGTCACATCCTGGAATTGTTGAAACCTCATACGCTGGTTCTGAATGATCCGGAGCATGTGCGATCGGGACCGGAAAAGCTCTACCCGCTCCTGGTGCCGGACTTCATGCCGCCGACGCTGATCAGCCGCGACAAGGCCGCAATTGCCGGTTTTCGCGAGGATCATAAGGACGTGATCGTAAAGCCGCTTTACGGGTTTGGCGGAGGCGACGTGTTTCGCGTCAAACCCGAGGATAGCAATTTCGGGCCGCTGATCGATTTATTCCTGGGGCGCACCCGCGAGCCTTTGATTGTTCAGGCCTTTCTTCCGGCCGTCGCCGACGGCGACAAACGAATCATTTTGATCGATGGCGAAGCGGTTGGCGGCTTCAACCGGGTGCCTTTGAAAGGCCATGCGAGATCCAATCTGGCGGTTGGCGGGACCGCCGAGCCGAGCGAGCTCAGCGATGCCGATCTGGCCATTTGCGCCGCCATAGGCCCGGAATTAAAGGCCCGCGGACAGGTTTTGGTCGGCATTGATGTGATTGGCGGACGCCTCACCGAGGTCAACAACACTTCGCCGACTGGCGTTCAACAAGTTCGTGACTTTACAGGACGAGATCCAGCAGCGATGTTCTGGGATGTTGTGCAAGACAAGCTTGCCAACGCATAGCCCGACGGCCAAAAATGGAGCCATGAAAATGAAAGCTCTTTACATCGCATCGATCTTCGCACTTGCCGCAACTGGAACCGCCTGTTCCCAGACCAGCGATCAAGACGCGCAGGCCCAGGAAACAGAAGCAAAAGTCGAAACGGTTGCCGCGACCGAAGTTGATACAAGTGGGTTCAACCTCGGACTGCCAACGGATTTGGACGCCGCAGGAACCACATCCACGGATGGCTTTAATCTGACGCTGCCGCAAGCATCCGCGACCAGTACGGATGGGTTCAATCTCGGTACAGATCTCGGGGCTTCCTCTGGACTGGCTGAAATTCCAGAAATCGGCACCAGCGTGAGCGAAGACCAAAGCGAAGAAACAACTGAACAAGCAACAGATGACGAGCCGGTAATCCGCCTCGACTAAAGTTTAAATCTGTTCTTTATTTGTTCTAATCTTTCTGTTACAAGTAATGGAAAGATTGGAGCAAATATGGTTGCCCGAATTACAACATTTGCATTTGAAGGCATCGCCGCCAATCCTGTCGATGTTCAAGTCCACATGGCGGGCGGCAACCAACCTGCCTTCATGATTGTCGGCCTGCCGGACAAGGCGGTTGCTGAAAGCCGGGAACGGGTACGCGCCGCCTTTAGCGCGATTGGATTGGCGCTGCCGCCCAAACGGATCACGGTAAATCTTGCCCCGGCAGATCTGCCTAAGGAAGGCAGTCACTATGACGTACCGATCGCGCTCGGCCTGCTTGCCATCATGGGCATCCTGTCTCCAGACAGTTTGGATGGGCATGCGGCGATTGGCGAATTGTCATTAGAGGGTCGCCTGGAAGCGACGGTCGGGGTGCTTCCTGCCGCGATGCAAGCGCTTGAAATGGATCTGCGTCTGATCTGTCCGCAGGTTTGCGGGGCCGAAGCCGCTTGGGCCGGCGATGGTAATCTCGCCGCGCCTAATCTGATCAGTCTGATCAACCATTTTTGCGGGCGGGCCCCGCTCTCCTGCCCGCCCCCCGGAGAATTGGCGCCGCGGCCCCACGCGCCTGACCTCAAAGACGTCAAAGGTCAGGACGGGGCGAAACGCATCTTGGAGATCGCCGCAGCAGGCGGCCATAATCTCCTGTTCTGCGGCCCACCGGGATCCGGCAAATCCATGCTCGCCAAACGCTTGCCGGGTCTATTACCAGATTTGTCCGCTCGAGAATTGTTGGAGGCGTCGCAAATACAGTCTGTTGCAGGTCTGTTAGAGCGCGGAAAATTGTCTCGGGCGAGACCGTTTCGAGCGCCCCACCATTCCGCCTCCATGGCGGCTTTGGTCGGCGGCGGCATGCGCGCGCGCCCCGGCGAGATTTCTCTCGCTCATCATGGCGTCCTGTTCCTTGATGAGCTGCCGGAATTCTCCGGCCAGGTGCTCGACAGTCTCAGGCAACCGCTGGAGGATGGTGAGGTGACCATTTCACGGGCCAATCGACATGTGAAATACCCGGCCCGGTTTCAGTTGATCGCAGCGATGAATCCCTGCCGTTGCGGCGGCGGGGATGGATCCTGTCGCAAGGGCCCTCGGTGTGCGGAACAGTATCAGTCGCGCCTGTCCGGGCCCTTTCTCGACCGCATTGATTTGTTCTACGACACCCCGGCCGTCACCGCCATTGATCTCACATTGCCACCTGCGGCGGAGGGGAGCGCGGAGGTCGCGACCCGCGTCAAAACTGCGCGCGAGCAACAAGCCCATCGTTACGCCAGCCGATCTCCAGGCGGGCCGCGGCCCCTCAATGTCGACGCGACCGGCGATGATCTTTCCAAGTTCGCCGCGCCGGATGAAGCGGGGCAAAGGCTCCTGACCGACGCCGCCAGTACGTTCAGCCTGTCGGCGAGAGCCTATCACAGGGTCCTGAAAGTCGCCCGCACCATTGCAGATCTTGAAGGCTCAGACGCGGTGCGCCGCATCCACGTGGCGGAAGCCCTGTCCTATCGACGCCGTGCGCCGCAAATAGGGGCAAGCGCGCGCCCCGGAGCGCTCGCCCAATGAGCTCAACTTATTAAGCAAATCCTCAATGCCTTGTGGCACACTGCCTGAGATGAGCGAGCATGACCCCAAACTCAGCCCGGAACAATCATTCCTGGCGACCGCAAGCCACGAGATCCGCACGCCCCTGAATGGTATTCTCGGGACGGTTTCGCTATTGCTGGAAACCGAGCTCAGCCCGGCCCAGCGCGAATATGCCGACGCCATTCAAAATTCCGGTGAACGCCTCCTGGATCTGCTCAATAATGTGCTCGATTTTGCCCGCCTCGACACAGGCGGCATTGAACTGTCTTCAGAAATTTTCCGGCCGACAGCATTGGCCCGCGAGGTGGTCGAGCTCCTTTCCCCGCGCGCCCATGCCCGCGGACTGGATATTGCCTTGCGCTGCCATGCCAATCGCGCCCTGACCTTGCGCGGCGATGCTGGCAAGGTGCGCCAGATCCTGTTCAATCTGATCGGCAACGCGCTGAAATTTACTGATGAAGGCTCAATCCTGGTCGATCTCGATCATCAAGACAGCGCCCTTATCTTAGACATTTACGATACCGGGCCGGGGATTTCGCCCGCCGACCAGGCTAAACTGTTTGAGGCCTTCCAACAGGTCAGCCATACGGACACGCAAAAAGATGGCGGCGTCGGTCTGGGTCTCGCCATTGTCCGACGCCTTTGTGATGCGCTGGGCGGCGATGTCAGCGTCGACAGCGTACCGGAGCTTGGCACCCAGTTTCGCGCCACGTTGCCACTCCCGGCGCAGGATTCAGACGCCTATCTCGCCGCCAATGACGCCATACAGGGCCGTGTCATTCTGGTCGGATTGCCGGGCGCAACCGCGCTTTCGGCCGCCGCCTCTCTGCTTCAGGCCGGCGCCGAAGTGTTCAATATTCTACCGCCCAGCGCCGCGCTCAAAGTGCCGGCTGATTTGATCCTGGCTGGAGCCGACTTGCCGGAAGATACGCTGCGCGCCTTATGCAATACGGCGCCGGTTTTGATTGTTCTTCGCCCCGAAGATCGGACCGAGATGCCCCGCTTTCGAACCCTGGGCGCAGCGGGCTGGATGGTCCGGCCCTTGCGCGCGCATTCCTTGATCGAGCGCGCCGGTCTCGCCATTGCGGGCGGCGATGCCAGAGACACCGACGATACCGAACAGGGACAGGGCCATGTTCTCATCGCCGATGACAATCCGATTAATGCATTGATTGCGCGCCGTGCCATGGAATCGTCAGGATTCACGACCACTCTTGCCACCACTGGACGCGAAGCCCTCGACGTACTCGACCAAATCAGTCCAGATTTGATTTTGATGGATATCCGAATGCCAATCATGGACGGTCTTGAAGCCACAAAACACCTCCGCGCTGCGGGGCACACCGTACCGGTGATTGCCGTGTCGGCGGAAATCAATCCGGATATCGAACGCCTCGCGCGCAAGGCCGGGGCCAATGGCGTCGCCGCAAAGCCTCTGGATGCTGAGGCGCTTCGCCAATTGGCGATGAAGTGGACCCGCCAGACCAAAACCGCAGGCGCCGCGTGAGCACCGCCGGGACGCAGCGGATCGATCCGAATGCGCCAACGACATGGCGGCAATCCTTTGAAGTCTACTTAAAATGGTCCATGCTCGCCATGTTGGCATTGGGCTTTGCCAGCGGACTGCCGCTAATGATGGTGTTCTCGAAGCTCTCCTTTTGGCTTCGCGAAGTTGGCATTGATCGCTCGACCATTGGCGGATTGTACGCGGTCTCATTTGCCTACTCATTGAAATTTTTGTGGGCGCCGGCCGTTGATCGGCTGCCAATCCCGTTTTTGAAACAGGCGCTGGGACAGCGGCGCAGCTGGATGCTGCTGGCCATCACAGGTACGGCCATTGGCTTGTTCACCATCGGGGCCTCTAATCCCGCCATCGCGCTGCTTCCGACCGTGATCGGCGCTTTGATCCTCGCCTTTTCTGGCGCCACCCTCGACATTTCGGTGGACGCTTGGCGCATCGAGTCAGCCCCGAATGATGAGCAGGCAAATATGGCGGCGGTGTATAATCTCGGCTACCGGTTCGCGATCATGTTTTCCGGGTTCGGCATGGTCCTGGCGGACAATACGAGCTGGCATTTCGCTTACATCACCATGGCCGCGGTGATGGCCATTCTCGGCATGATCGTCATTTTCTTCATCCGCGAACCTGATCATTCCGATCGCATAGAGGCCGAAAACAAGCCTTTCGCGGTGAAAGTTCGCGATGCGGTGATCGAACCCTTCTGGCAGATCGTCAGCAAGTTCGGCATCTGGATCATCGCGGTCGCTGGTATTGTGACGCTCTATCGCATCAGCGATTTTACCATGGGCGTCATGGCCAGCCCATTTTATGTTGACCTCGGCTATACCGGCACGACGGTTGGCTATGTGCAGGGATTGCTGGGTCCTTGGCCGATCATTGTTGGGGGCTTTGTCGGCGGTTTCGTCGCTGTTCGTTATAGCTTGATGCCAGCCTTGCTCGCAGGCGCTGCATTGACCCTGCTGACCAATGGCGCATTTGCCGGCCTGGCTTTGGCGGCGGGTCCGAATCTGGATGTGGTCGCGAATGCGGTCTCTAATGGAATCGACCTGCCGCCTGACGTCACCGTGAACACACCGCCCGTTTGGGGCCTGATCACCGTCATTGTCGCCGACAATCTCGCGGCAGGTTATGTCGGGTCGGTCTTCATCGCTTACATGTCTTCGCTGACCGATCGCCAATTCGCGGCGACGCAATATGCCTTGCTGAGCTCCGCTTATTCTTTCTTCTGCAAGCTCGCGGCGACCACGACCTCCGGGCCTTTGTCAGAGGCGATTGGATGGGCGGGATTCTTCTCCGTCACGGCGCTTTATACAATTCCGCCAGCCATCCTGATTCTGATCGTCATGCGCTACGGCCCAGACAATGCCAAAGGCATCCGCACAGAAGAAGAAGACGCTGAACCGGACGTCCAACCGTCCGGCTAAGATCCAACCTGATCAATATCAAACGCCGCGACGGTGGCGAGATTGACGATATCGTTCACTGTGGCGCCGAGGGATGCGATTTGCACCGGCTTCGACATGCCGAGCAGGACCGGGCCGATGATCGTCGCGCGGGACATGCCTTCCAGCAGCTTGGTTGAGATCGAGGCCGAGTGAATGGCTGGCATGATCAACACATTGGCTTCACCGGACAGGCGCGAGAAAGGATAGAGCACTTTGTGCATCGGGTTCAGCGCCACATCGGCGGCGATATCGCCCTCATATTCAAAGTCGCAATCCCCGCAGGCATCGAGAATGGCCACGGCATCGCGAACCTTTTCCGCCCGCTCGCCCATCGGGTTCCCGAATGTCGAGTAAGACAGGAAGGCGACACGCGGCACGAAGCCGAGCCGCTTCACTGCCTTGGCCGCTTCCTTGGCGATTCCGGCCAGGCGTTCGCCATCAGGAAGCTCATTGACGCTGGTATCGGCGATGAAAATCGTCTTGCCCCGATTGATAACCATCGACATGCCAAGCACATCGGCATCCGGCAGAGGATCCAGCGACAAGCGAACATCCGTCAGGCAAACATCATAGTTTCGAGTGACGCCCGTCACCATGCCGTCGGCGTCGCCATTGGCCAGCATACAGCACCCGAACACGTTCCGATCCTGATTGACCAGCCGCTGGGCATCACGCTTCAGATAGCCCCGACGCTGCAGGCGCGCATAGAGATAATCGGTATAATCAGCGTTTCGGTCTGACAGTCGGGCATTGACGATTTCCAAGGCGCCTTCCGGTACGCCCATTTGTTTCATCGTACGCTCAACCTGCGCCTGGCGGCCGATCAGAATGGGATGCCCGAGGCCTTGTTGCTTGAACGTCCAAGCGGCGCGAACCACTTGCGGCTCTTCGCCTTCGGCAAACACTATCCGTTTCTGATCGCGTCGCACCGCTGACTGGACGCCTTGCAGGAAGGACGCCGTCGGGTCGAGACGCCGCGCCAGAGAGTGGCGATACTCTTCCATGTCCTCGATCGGTTTGCGGGCAACCCCGGTATCCATCGCAGCTTGCGCAACAAAAGGCGGAATAAAGCTGATCAATCGCGGGTCGAACGGCGTTGGAATAATATAATCCTTGCCGAATTGCGGACGGGCGCCGTGATACGCGGCCGCCACTTCATCCGGTACATCTTCGCGGGCCAGTTCCGCCAATGCCCGCGCGGCGGCGACCTTCATTTCTTCATTGATCGACCGCGCCCGGACATCCAGCGCGCCGCGGAAAATATAAGGGAAACCAAGGACATTATTGACCTGGTTCGGATAGTCAGACCGGCCGGTGGCGATAATCGCATCGCCGCGCACCGCCTTGATCTCTTCTGGCGTGATTTCCGGATCAGGGTTCGCCATGGCGAAGATGATCGGGTTTTTGGCCATGGATTTGACCATGTCTTGGGTGACAGCGCCTTTGACGGACAGCCCGAGGAAACAATCTGCCCCGTCCATAGCTTCGGCCAGAGTTCGTTTCTTGGTTTTGACCGTGAAGGCGGACTTGAACTGGTCCATCTTCTCGGTGCGCCCTTCATAGAGCACGCCGCGACTGTCACACATCAAGATGTTTTCGGCCTTCACGCCAAGATGGCGGATGAGCCCGGCCACAGACAGGCCCGCGGCGCCCGCGCCGGATACGGCAACGGTCAAGTCTTCCAGACGGCGACCGGTGATGGCACAGGCATTGATAATCCCGGCAGCGGCGATGATGGCGGTGCCATGCTGATCATCGTGGAAGACCGGGATATCGAGCTCATCGCGTAAACGCTGCTCGATTATGAACGCCTCAGGCGAGGCGATATCTTCCAGATTAACCCCGCCCCATGTCGCACCAATATTGCGCACAACGGTGCAAAATTCGTCGACATCCTTGGTCTCTACCTCGACATCGAAACTGTCGATATCGGCGAAACGCTTAAACAAGACCGATTTGCCTTCCATCACCGGTTTCGACGCCATCGCGCCGAGGTCACCCAGACCTAGAATTGCGGTGCCGTTGGAAATCACCGCCACCATGTTGCCTTTGGACGTATAGTCATAGGCAAGGTCGGCGTCCTTGCCGATCGCCTCGACAGGCACCGCGACGCCTGGACTATAGGCCAGCGACAAGTCGCGCTGCGTCTGCATCGGCTTGGTCGGCATCATCGAGATCTTGCCAGGCGTTGGCTGGGCGTGGAAATCAAGCGCTTCTTGATCGGTGAAGCTGGGACGCTTGTTGGTCATATGTGAATCGCCTTTCAAGGCTCTTTCAAAATTTGTGGAGCCTCATAAGCATGTCCGCAAGGGGGGACAACCCGCGCGCATTGCTTTATTCGATTCTCTTCATGAAGGATTCGCAAGACCGTGCCCGATACCGCCGCTTCTGTTAAACAGCCAAAAGCACCAACGCCCTTCATGGCGCAGTACCTCGCGATCAAGGCAAAGCATGGCGATGCGCTGCTTTTTTTCCGTATGGGCGACTTCTATGAATTGTTCTTTGAAGACGCCGTGCGGGCTGCTGAAATCCTCGACATCACATTAACATCCCGCGGAGAACATGAAGGGCAGCCCATCCCAATGGCCGGCGTGCCTTATCACGCTGCCGAGGGGTATTTGGCCCGCCTGATCAAATCCGGCGAGCGCGTCGCCGTGTGCGAGCAAACTGAAAGCCCGGCTGAAGCGAAGAAGCGCGGATCTAAAGCCATCGTGAACCGTGAGATCGTGCGCATCGTCACGCCAGGCACGATCACCGAAGAGAGCTTGCTTCCCCCCAGACAAGGCCAGGCACTCGTCGCTGTGGCCTTTGCCGCGGGCGGGTCTGAAGCGGCGCTGGCCGCTTGCGATGTTTCCACCGGCTATTTCGAAGTGCGCGCGTTTGCGCCCGAAACATATGCCGAGACCCTGGGCGCTCTGCCAATCACAGAATTACTGATCACAGAGGGCGATGCCGACAAACCGCTGGTACGTCTGGCACAAGAGTCTCTGAAACTGGCCCAGACCTATCGGCCGAACAGCGCCGCGACGGCAAAATCCGGCGAACGGCTGTTGAAGGATGCATTTAAGATCGCAGCGCTGGACTCCTTTGGCGTGTTCAGCAAAGCGGAACTTGCCGCCTGCGCCCTGCTGCTCGATTATTTGTCGGTCACACAGGCCGGCGATGACATTCGCCTCGATCCACCGCGCCGCGCTTCATTGGCCACCGGCCTGTCCATCGATCCCGCGACGCGGGCCAGCCTGGAAATTGATACCGCATTGGATGGCAGCCGTCGGGGCACATTATTGGCCACGGTTGACCGAACCCTGACCGCGCCCGGCGCGCGTTTATTGGCCGCCAGAATTGCCCGCCCCGAAACGGATATGAACGAGATTGGCGCGCGCCATGATTCGATCGAATACTTCCTCGCCAATGATCATTTGCGGGAGACGGTTCGCGGCGCCTTGAAAACAGCCCCAGACTTGGAACGTGCCCGGGCCCGCATCCGCTTGGGCCGGGGCGGCCCGAGGGACCTTGCGGCCATCGCCGCCGCCTTGCGCGCGGGCGAACACGCAGTCGCCGAAGTTGCGCGCGCGTCCACCAATCCACCCGCCATGATTGAGGCGGCGCTGCAAGCGCTCACGCTGACCAATGCTCCGGACCTAGCCGCCCTTGTCGCGGATATTAGCCGGGCACTCGCCGATGACTTGCCGACCTTGGCCAGAGATGGCGGCTTTATTGCTCAAGGTTGGGACGAGCCGCTGGATGAAGCACGCGCGCTAAAGTCGGACAGCCGGCAGATCATCGCCTCGCTACAAACCCGCTATGCCGACGAAACCGGCATTGCCGGGTTAAAGATCAAATTCAATAATGTGCTCGGCTATTTCATTGACGTCACCGCCCGTCATGCCGACCCAATGATGCAGCCGCCGCTGGCTGAGACTTTCATTCATCGCCAGACGCTCGCCTCGAATGTGCGCTTCTCGACCACCGAGCTGTCGGAGCTGGCCGGCAAAATCTCGCGCGCGGACGATATCGCTAAAGGCCGGGAGCTGGCGATCTTTGAAGCTTTCTGCGACCGCGTGGAACAAGTGTCTGATCCCTTGAGTTCGGCGGCTGTCGCATTGGCGGAACTGGATATCGCCACCGCCAATGCGGAATGGGCGAGCGAGGCCGGCGCGATCCGGCCAGCACTGACAGAACAACCGGTTTTTGAAGCCGATGGATTGCGCCACCCCGTCGTTGAAGCCGCGCTGCGCAAACTAGGCGACGGATTCACCGCCAATAATCTGTCGCTCGACGCCAGCGGAGACGCGGGGCCACGCCTCGCGCTTGTCACCGGTCCGAATATGGCCGGTAAGTCGACCTATCTGCGCCAGGCCTGTCTGGCCGTGATCCTCGCCCAAGCCGGACTATACGTGCCGGCGCGGAGCCTCAGCGTCGGCATCGCGGATCGGGTCTTCTCGCGCGTCGGGGCCAGCGATGACCTCTCACGCGGGCGCTCAACATTCATGGTCGAGATGGTCGAAACCGCAGCGATTCTGAGCCAAGCGACCGAAAATTCCTTTGTCATCCTGGATGAGGTCGGCCGCGGCACCTCAACTTATGACGGCCTGGCCATCGCCTGGGCCGCGGTCGAACATTTGCACAATTCCAATAAATGCCGCGCCTTGTTCGCAACCCATTACCATGAATTGACGAGCCTCGCCGAAGACTTGCCGTCTGCGGCCAATCTGTCTTTGCGCGCCAAGGAATGGAAAGATGAGCTGGTCTTTTTGCATGATGTCCAGCCGGGCCCCGCTGATCGATCATACGGGGTGCAAGTCGCTCGCCTCGCCGGATTGCCCGCGCGGGCTGTGAAGCGCGCCGAGCAGGTGCTGAAACAATTGGAAGCCGCGCCCGATGCGATGGAGACGCTACCGCTTTTCGCGGCCATGACGGAAACGGATGAGACCGCGGCCCCGCTCGCCGCGGATCATCCAGCGCTCACGCTGCTCGATACGGTCGATCCGGACAGTTTAACCCCGCGCGAGGCGCTGGATCTGATTTACAAGCTCAAGGACCGCACCTGAGCCCCCCTATCGACGCCCGCCCTAATATAATCTACAGACTCAGGCTGATACGCGCCGCATAAGACGGCGCGACCCAAGCAAGATAAGGGAATGAGGCAGAAATGGCCTATGAGACGCTTTTGACAGAAGTGGACGGCGCTGTTGCCGTGATCACGCTGAACCGCCCCGACGCACTGAACGCCTTTAACAATCAACTCATGGACGAGCTGACCGCCGCCCTCGATCGGTTTGATGAAGACAAAGAGATTGGCTGCATCGTCATTACCGGGTCGAAGAAAGCCTTCGCCGCCGGCGCTGACATCAAAGAGATGCGCGATCAATCCTATATGGATGCCTATTATAGCGACTTCATCACCCGCAATTGGGAACGTGCCTCAAGGATGCGCAAACCCTTGATCGCCGCGGTGAACGGGTATGCGCTTGGCGGCGGCTGCGAGCTTGCAATGATGTGCGATTTCATTCTCGCAGGCGAGAAAGCAAAATTTGGCCAACCGGAAATCACCATTGGCGTGTCCCCGGGCGCTGGCGGTACGCAGCGATTGACGCGCTTTGCAGGCAAATCAAAAGCCATGGAAATGTGCCTCACGGGTCGCATGATGGATGCCGAAGAGGCGGAGCGTTGCGGCCTGGTCTCGCGGATCGTTCCTGTCGATGACCTGGTTGACGAAGCCAAAGCCGTTGCCAAGAAGATCGCGTCTATGCCACGCGCCGCCGCGATGTTGACCAAGGAAATGGTCAATGCAGCCTACGAAACCCCGCTGAGCCAGGGTGTCATGTTCGAGCGCCGCCTGTTCCATTCGCTGTTCGCGACAGAAGACCAGAAAGAAGGCATGGAAGCCTTTGTCGACAAGCGTCAGGCGCACTTCAAGAACCAGTAGGCTTGTGGTTCGCGCGTGCGCGTCGTCGCATCGGAAGAATCTTCACTTCCTCTGGTCAGCAGCGGTTGACGCCCAGGGGTGGTTTATGTACTTACCGCCTCTTCGCCAGATAGGGCGACCAAAGGAGTTTTTGATGGCGAACACGAAATCAGCCAAGAAGATGGTGCGCAAGATCGCAGCGCGCACCGAAGTGAACAAGAACCGCCGCTCTCGCATGCGGACCTATGTTCGCAAAGTCGAAGAAGCGATCGAGTCCGGCGACAAGAAAGCCGCCGCGGAAGCCCTTAAAGCTGCACAGCCGGAAATCATGCGTGCTGCTGGCAAAGGCGTCATTCATAAGAACACTTCAGCGCGCAAAGTTTCGCGCTTGTCAGCCCGCGTAAAAGCGATGGGATAAGGCGCAGAACTTCTGTTCCTACACTGACATAATTGCATAGCCCGCTGGTCTCGCCATGCGGGCTTTTTTGCGACCTGTGAACCGTTAGTTTCCCCTACATCTCAATCCGCATTTATCCACAAAGATCGGGTGTTTTGCTTATTGACAGAACAAAGGCTGAAAACCCAATGACCACTAGGCGTTGAAACCTGTCAAGCACATCTTTTTTTCGACTTTTTTTGTGTGATTCTTCAAGGGCTTTGAGGGTGTCAACAGGGACTCTTTGCAGGTGTGTATAGTTTCTTCAGTTGCCACGAAAATCCGTCTCTGTTTTACTAGGTTCATCGACGGAATGTCCTCTGTGTACAGCGTATTTTGTAGCGTATCCTAGCGGGTACGGTCAGGGGTCGTGTGTCTTTTCCGCTCGGTCGCCAAGATGATATAGAGACTGAATAAGAAAGGAACATCTTATGGGGCTGACGTATGGGGTTGGGGAGCAGAAGCCCGCAACTGGAGCGAACGTTAGAGAAGACCAGCTTGGAGCAAAAGCGCTCTGGTCAAAATCGCTTGAGGCGATGCAGGCCGAGTCCACTCCAGAGAATTCTCAGCAATGGCTGACCGATCTGCGCTTTGTCGCTGAAGTCAACAAGGCGATTGTTGTGGCAGCGCCAGATCAATTGACTCTGGATCGTGTGATTTCCGGCTTTGAGCGTCCTTTGCAACAAGCCTGGCAAAAAATCGATCCGAAGCATCGAAAACTCAAATTCGAGCTTTGGAGTCGTATTCCGACTGACATTCGAGACGTCGTTGGTGACCCATGGTTGAACGAGATTTCTGAGCCATCAGAAACCGAAACCGAGACCGAGCTGGACGATACGTCCGCAGCCGGTCACGCGATGACGTTCAGCACATTGGTCACCGGCCCTTCGAATGCGCGTGCGGTCGGCCTGGGCAAGCGCCTTGCCAAAGGCGCGCCGATTCCTGCCGGCGTGATCGTCATTTATGGTGAACCCGGAACCGGCAAGACGCATATCCTCAAAGCGGTCGAAGCTGAAGCGGCGCGCAATGATGATAGCCGGCGCATGGCTTATATCTCGGCCGAGGAGTTCATGACTCGCTTCGTGACCGATGCCCGCGCGGGCGATACGGCAGCCTTGCAGGCCTATGTGAAGCAGAATGACCTTTTGATGATTGATGACCTGCATTGGATCGCGGGCAAGGCCAAAACCGACAAAGCCTTCTTCGGGGCCTTGCGGGCGGTGACCTCTATGGGCGGGCACGTCATCATCACGGCAGACGCAGCGCCCGGCGATATGGTCGGCCTGTCCAAAGAGTTGGCCGGTGAAATCAAGGGCGCGGCCTCAGTCGAAGTCGCCATGCCCGATGATGAGATGCGCAAAGCCATTGTGCGCCGCCATGTTGAATTGATTGGCAAGGACACGCCCAACTTTGTGGTCACAGATGCCATGGTCGATCGCATCGTCGCGACGGTTCGCGGCGCGGGCCGTGAACTTTGCGGTGTCCTTTGGAGCCTGCAGCTGGAAACCGGTTATGGTGAGCTCGCACCGACGCCAGAAATGCTGGAAACGGTTATTCGCCGGATTGCGGGGGAACCCCGCACGCCAACTCTGGACGAGATCAAACGAACCTGCATGGACGTCTACCGGATCTCTAAAGCGGACATTGAAAGTGCCAGCAAAGTTCGCACAATCTGCCACCCGCGTCAGGTCGCCATGTACCTGTCTCGGGTGATGACGGAGAAATCTTTCCCGCAAATTGCGACGGCGTACAAAAAGAAGGATCACACCACCGTCCTGCATGCCTATCGCAAGATTAAGAAGGCGCTCGACAAAGGTGATCGCGACATGAGCGATGAAATCGAGCGTGTCAAAAACGCCGTTTTTGATCGCCTTGCCGGGCACGAATAGGACCGATCCACAAGGCAGACTCCTCCGGGACTTGCTTTTCACTGTGAATTCGTGATTTTAGCGGCCCGCTCCCCTTCCGGAGCGGGCTGATTCGTCTGGAAGAACGAGAACGGAAGCGGACAAGACCGGATCACCGGCAAAGGATGATGAGATGAAATTGACGATCGAACGTGGCGCACTCTTGAACGCGCTGGGACATGTCCAGAATGTCGTGGAGCGTCGTAACACGATCCCTATCCTGTCCAATATTCTGATCGAAGCGACCGGCAAGGAAGTGCGTTTCACAGCCACCGATCTGGACATTGAGGCGGTCGATCATGCGGATGCAAAAATCTCCGATGAAGGCGCGGTTACAGCGCCTGCCGGGACGCTGTTCGATGTGGTTCGCAAACTTCCGACCGGGGCCGATGTCGCGCTCGAATATGAAGGCGAGTCGCGTCAATTGGTGATCAGCTCAGGCCGGTCAGAGTTCAAACTGCCGACGCTGCCAGCTGGCGATTTCCAGACCATGGTGGCAGATGAAGATGCGACGGAGTTCGATCTCGAAGCCGCTGATCTGCGCCGCCTGATCGATAAAACGCGATTTGCTATCTCGACCGAAGAAACCCGATATTATCTGAACGGCGTGTATCTCCACACCGCAGACACAGACGGCGGCAAGAAATTGCGCACCGTCGCCACCGATGGACACCGGTTGGCCTTGTCGGAAATTGACGCACCAAAAGGCGCCGAAGACCTGGAAGGCGTGATCGTCCCGCGCAAAGCGGTTGGCGAAGCGCGCCGCCTGATCGACAATGAAGATGGCGATGTCTCCGTCTCGGTCTCTGACACAAAAGTCGTGTTCAAGGCCGGACGCGCCCAATTGACCTCAAAACTGATTGACGGCTCTTTCCCGGATTATGCGCGCGTCATTCCGAAAGGGAATGAAAAAGCCATGATCATCGACAACAAGCTGTTTGAAGCGGCTGTTGACCGAGTGGCTACCGTTTCAGCCGAACGTTCGCGTTCGGTGAAACTGTCCATCTCCGAAGGCAAGCTGACCCTCGCAGTGAACAGCGCCGAGACCGGCCAGGGTCATGAAGAGATTGAATGCGACTATCAGGCCGACGGCATGGATATTGGCTTCAATGCCAAATACCTGCTCGATGTCGCCGCACAGATCGAAGCTGAAGACGCCCGGTTCTTGTTTAACGATCCAGCCAGCCCCGCGCTTGTGCTCGATCCTGGTGATGCCAGCGCGCAATATGTGTTGATGCCGCTTCGGGTCTAGTGACCGCCCTTACCCGCCTTCGCCTGACCGACTTTCGCAGCCATGCCGCGCTGGATCTGAAACTGGATGCCCGCCCGGTGTGTCTATGGGGCGCGAATGGCGCGGGCAAGACCAATATATTGGAAGCGATTAGTCAGCTAGGCCCCGGACGCGGCCTGCGTGCAGCCGCTTTGCCAGACATGTTGCGCCACGGGGCGAGTGGCGGCTGGACGATTTCTGCCGAGCTGGATGATGATCGAAAGATCGGCGTCGGGCTTGAAACGGGAGACGCCGGCAACAAACGCACAATCCGACTGGACGGGGCGCCCGCAACCGCGACGGATCTTGCCGATCTCATTCGGATTGTCTGGCTGACGCCCAATATGGATGGCGTGTTTCGCGGCGGCGCGAGTGACCGGCGGCGCTTCTTCGACCGTCAGGTCATGGCGCATATTCCAAGCCATGGCAGCGTTTCCGGCCGCTATGAAAAAGCCATGCGCGAACGCAACGCACTGCTCGAGCGCGGCCGCGTTGACCCGGCCTGGGCCGATGCGATTGAGCGGCGCATGGCCGAAGCGGGCGCCATGATCGCCACCAATCGCGCGCGTGTGCTCACCGCATTACAGGCCGCGATCGACGCGCGACCAGAGGGTTATTTCCCAAAAGGTGACCTCTCGCTCGACGGCGACGCCGAACAAGCGGCCGCAAAGGGCGCGAGCCTGTTCGATATTATGGATCTCATCGCCGAGGCCCTGGCCAAAGGACGCTATCGTGACCAAGGCGCGGGTCGAACGCTTTCCGGGCCGCACCGCACCGATCTTATCGTGATCCATCGCCCCACCGGCGCCCCGGCGGGGGAGGCCTCTACGGGCCAACAAAAGGCCCTGTTGATCGGACTCATCCTCGCCAGTGCGCGCGCATTATCGGAGGATGGCGAAGGCCCAAGTCCGCTCATCTTGCTTGATGAAGCCGCCGCCCATCTTGATCGCGATCGACGCATGGCCCTGTTCGATGAACTGATCTCGCTCGGCGGGCAGGCCTGGCTGACCGGCACAGAAGAATTTCTGTTTGAAGCCTTTGGGGAGCGGGCGCAGCGCGTGGAGATCACGACAGAGGCTGACTAAGCGTCGTTATTGCGTTGCCGTGGCGCCGAAGAATTCTACCAGCCACGGGTTCACGGTCTGATGATTTTGATAGTTCAGACCATGCGCACCTTCATCCACCACACGCACATCCGCTTCGGGCATGATCTCCTGCAATCGCGCGGCGCTTGAAATCAGGACCGTTTCATCCTTCGCCCCATAAATCGCCAAGACTGGCATGCCGGTTTCAGACACCCGCGAAAACGCCTCCTCACGCCCCGCCATTGGCATATGGCGAAGCGAAGAGAGCAAGGCTTGCAGATAGCCGCGATACTCAAATTGCTCAGTCACATCTCCGCGCAAACGATTTTCGGGCGCGCGGGCACTTTCCTCATATTGTGGGTCCGCGAGCAATGTCTGCTTGCCGATCATTCGCCAGACAAAATCACCAATAATGGGCGTGCGAACCAGACGCGCTGCGCCGCTGTCGGCGCCCGCTAGGTCAAGACCTGCCGGCACCAAGAGCACAAGGCCGCTCACACGCTCGGGGTGGCGCGCGGCGAACTCCGCGACGATCGGGCCGCCCATGGACAGCCCCGCCAATCCAAATGGCGCATCGACGCCAACATGATCCAGCAGCTCCAGCAGCGCGCGATCATAGAAGTCCACATCATACTTACCAGATGGCCGGTCAGACCAACCGCGGCCGAAATGATCAAACCGGAGAGTCCGCAATCCGGCCGCGTTCAGCGCCTCGACGTTTTGCTGATAGATGAAATTCGGTGTCGAAAAGCCGTGCACGAGCACGACCAGGGGCCCATCCTCGGGGCCCTCCAGGCGATAATGGACCTGTCCGTCTGTCAGCTCAGCAAATGCGCCAGGCGCCTTTTCGCGGGCCTCATCATTGAGCGGTTTCAGCATCAAATCTGCCACCAAATAGGACGTCAGAGCGGCAAAGACGACCAGCCCAACTATACGCAAGAACCACTTCATTTCGCTCTCCTCAAACCCCGGATTCACCCCCTTTTTAGGGCGTTTTCGCAAGGGCAAGACCAGCCTTGTTTTGCATGACCAGAAAAATCACCACAAGTGTCTGATAAATATAGATTATTTACCTCAAGAAATACCAGTCTGAGATTTCCCTTTTGTGCGGAATTCCCGTATAAAAACAGGGAAGTTTACGAATCACTTGGCAGGGGTCTTTCCCATGACAGACGCGGCAGAAAATAATCCAGAATATAGCGCCGACTCGATCAAGGTCTTGAAGGGGCTGGAAGCCGTCAGAAAACGCCCGGGCATGTATATCGGCGATACCGATGATGGCTCAGGTCTGCACCACATGATTTACGAGGTGGTCGATAATGCGATCGACGAAGCCCTGGCCGGACACGCAGACGAAGTAACGGTCACGCTGCACCCGGATGGCTCCGCTGAAATCACCGATAATGGCCGCGGCATTCCAGTTGGACAGCACGCCACCGAAGGGCGCTCAGCCGCTGAAGTCATCATGACGGAGCTTCATGCGGGCGGGAAGTTCGATTCAAACTCCTACAAGGTCTCAGGCGGTCTGCACGGCGTCGGTGTTTCGGTCGTGAATGCGCTTTCGGTCTGGCTCGATTTGACCATTCACCGCGACGGATCGGAGCATCATGTGCGCTTTGTCGACGGTGGGCGCACCGAAGCGCCGCTGAAAGTCGTTGGTGCAAGTCCGACCAAAGCCGACGGCACGCCGTACACAGGCACCGCAGTACGGTTCCTGGCGAGCCCTGAAACCTTCACCATGACGGTGTACAATCGACGGACGCTCGAACATCGCCTGCGCGAACTGGCCTTCCTGAATTCCGGCGTGCGGATCGTGTTCAAAGATCTTCGCGAAGCCGAGACGTATGAAACCGTGCTCGAATATGAAGGCGGCGTTGCGGCTTTCGTTCAACACCTCAACGAAACCAAGAACGCGATCATTCCCGAAACGATTTTCGTCATGGGCGAAAAAGACGGGATTACCGTGGAAGCGGCGCTCGAATGGACCGATGCGTATCATGAGAATGTGCTGTGCTTCACCAATAATATCCCACAGCGCGATGGCGGAACGCATCTTGCGGGTTTCCGAGGCGCGCTCACGCGGATCATCAACAAGTATGCCACGGAAACCGGCATCGCGAAGAAAGAGAAAGTCGACATCTCCGGTGATGATGCCCGCGAGGGACTGACCTGCGTCTTGTCGGTGAAAGTGCCGGATCCCAAATTCAGCTCTCAGACCAAAGACAAACTGGTCTCCTCCGAGGTTCGCCCGGTGGTCGAAAGCCTGATGCACGAAAAACTCGCGGAATGGTTTGAAGAGCATCCGAAAGAAGCCACGCAAGTGATGACGAAGATCGTCGAGGCCGCTGCCGCGCGTGAAGCGGCGCGCAAAGCGCGTGAGCTCACACGGCGCAAAACCGCGCTCGACATCACGTCGCTGCCGGGAAAGCTCGCCGATTGTCAGGAAAAAGACCCGTCAAAATCTGAAATCTTCATCGTCGAGGGTGATTCCGCGGGTGGCTCGGCCAAGCAGGGACGCGACCGCGCCAACCAGGCCATTCTACCGCTGCGCGGGAAAATCCTGAATGTGGAGCGCGCGCGGTTCGACAAAATGTTGTCCTCTGACCAGGTTGGCACGCTGATCATGGCGCTGGGCGCTGGCATTGGCCGCGACGAGTTCGACATTGAAAAACTGCGTTACCACAAGATCGTGATCATGACCGATGCGGACGTGGATGGCGCGCACATTCGGACACTGTTGCTGACCTTTTTCTATCGGCAAATGCCGGAAGTGATTGAGAAAGGCTATCTCTACATCGCCCAGCCGCCGCTTTACAAAGTCGCGCGCGGCAAGTCGGAACGGTATCTGAAAGATGATGATGAGCTGAACGCCTATCTAATCGAGTCCGGGACGGAAGGCGAGGTGCTCATCCTCGCCGACAGCACTCAGATCGCCGGTGAGGATTTGCGAGAGCGTGTCCGCGCCGCCGGTCAGTTTAAACAAGCGCTGTGGCGGCTCTCCTTGCGCGCCCCCGGCGACATTGTCGAACAAGCCGCCATCGCAGGTGCTTTGGCTCCTGGCGCCTCCGACGAAGAAGCCAAGCGCGCCGCTGAGCGCCTGAATGTCATCGCCGAAGAAGGCGAAGACACTTGGGCCGGCCGGTTCGAGAACGGGAGTCTCATCCTGTCGCGAGAAGTGCGCGGTGTGGAAGAAAAGGCCGTCCTCGACGCGCAATTGCTCGCCAGCGCGGACTCAGCCCGCCTCAATGGCATCGCGCAGAACATTCGCCCGATCTATGTCGAGAGTTCCATCCTGCGCAATGAGAAGGCCGGCGAAATCACCGTGACAGGCCCGATCAGTCTGCTGGAAGCGGTGCTGGCCTCAGGCCGCAAGGGGCTGAAGATCCAGCGCTATAAGGGGCTCGGTGAAATGAATGCCGACCAGTTGTGGGAAACAACGCTCGACGCCAATGCCCGCACGCTGCTGCAGGTGAAAGTTGATGACGCGTTGGAGGCTGGCGACATGTTCTCGCGCCTCATGGGCGATGTCGTCGAACCGCGCCGTCAATTCATCCAGGACAATGCGCTCGAGGCCGAGGTCGACGTCTAGAAACCGGCGCGGCAGCACTTAAAAAATGGTTAAGGCAAAACGCATTAATACTTAGAAACACGCTTTCGCGTTTGTTCTTTTTGAATAATCGCAGGTTTACTGCTCAAAAATTTGTGAATTATCTTGCGAAAAGAGGCGATTGCCTGTCTTATGCGGCACATGGGGATGACATGCCAACCTGATACACTAAGCGGTGTTTGGACCGGAGAATATCAGTACGATCAAAAAGGTCGTGAAGGCGCGACCTTTTCTGCCTGGCTAACGATTACCGAAGACCGTCTGACCGGATCGACCCTCGAACCCAACACATTCGCAGAGACTGATCAGGAAGAGCTCGACGCACTCTTGCGCGGTCATGTTCACGGAGAAGAGGTCGTTTTCCTGAAAATCTATCAGGGTCTGAAACAAGAACCGGTCTATTGCGAAGGCACAATTTCCGAGGATGGCCGAAAGATTGTCGGCAAATGGTTCTTCAGCTGGCCCGACGAGATTTCCGGGACATTTGAGATGGTGCGCCGCCGCGTGAAAGCAGATGCGCATGAAGCGGTCACTCAAAAAGCCACCTCTTAGCTGGGCGACCCTCGTCTTAGCCTAACAACAAAGTGACAAACCAGAATTGTTTTTGACCCGGGACTAGTCACACCCTTTGCTTGGACGTAAAGCGCGAAGATGATTGCGCGCCTTCTATCCGCTCCGATCTTGCTGGCCGTTTTCGCCATTGGCATGGGCTCTGGCATTGATGCCATGGTCAAGGCGATCGCGCCGGGAGCTGGACTGCACCATTTGCTGGCCTGGCGCTTCCTGTTTGGCGGATTGCTCGCCTTGGCCGTTTTCCGCGCCCAGAAACGCCCCATGCCAAGCCTGCCGGCCATTCGCTTTCACACTATGCGCGGACTGGTTCAGCTGGGCTGCGCCTTCACCTTTTTCTTTGCCCTGATGCATCTGCCATTGGCGGTGGCGACGATCATTGGCTTTACCGCCGCCTTGATGGTTCCGTTCGTGGCGCGCCTTCTTCTCGGCGAGCGGATCACGCCTGTCGCCTTGATCGCCACCTTGATTGGGTTTGCTGGCGCGGTGCTCGCGGTCATGGGCCGCCCGGAGAATGGCACCGCCAGCGAGCAATGGATGCTCGGCGTCGCAAGCTGCTTCCTTGCGGCGCTGCTTTACGCGTTTGGTCTGGTTTTGTTGCGCATGCGCGCGACGACGGAAGATGCCACGACCATTGCGATGTTCACCAATGTCGTTCCCGCGATTTTCATGCTGCCAGTGACTTTCGGATTGTTTGGTTTCCCACAGCTCCGTCATATCCCGCTCTTTCTGATGTTCGGCGTGCTGGGCTTTTTTACCTGGTACGTGATGACCCTGGCTTATGCGCGTGCGCCGGCGCAGCGCCTGGCACCGCTCGAATATACGGCTTTGATATGGAGCGGATTGTTCGGATCGATCTTCTTTGCTGAATATCCCGGCTGGCAGACCTGGCTCGGTGGGTTGATCATCATTGGCGCGTGCCTGATTGTGGCCTTTGAAGAACGCTTCTTGACGCGCAAGGAAACCGGGTTGCCGGTGAGCGACCTGCCTGAATAAATCAATCAGGCGCGGGTCAAGTCGCGGTGGCGTTCCAGCATACCATCCAGCGCATCAGCCCGCGCATCGCCCATATAGGGCACGATCAGAAGCATGAATTGCAGCACCGTGTCATGGATAAGGGCCGGACCGCCTCTGTCCCTGCCCTCAATCAATTCTGTGCTGAGCCAGAACGTCAGGGTTGAGAGCATTTGCTGCATCAGCGGATCACGCAGCCGTCGATCAATGTCCAGAACGCCGCGCTTCTCGAGCTGATTCAATACGTTCGCGATGGCCTGGCGCTTCATTGCCAGGATCTTGCGAAATCTCGCCGCCAGAGCGGGATAGCGTTCCATCATATCGCCGACATTGCGATAGAAGAATCGAAAGTCGTAAATCTCTTCGAGAACGATATAGATGAAGACCCAATTGTCCTCGATCGACGTCACCGTGCCATGCGTGCCGCCAAGGATGATCTGCATCTCTTCCTCGAACCGGTCGAACAAGGCCTCAATGATCGGTTCCTTGCCCTTGAAGTGATAATAGAGATTGCCCGGCGACATATCGAGCGCATTGGCAATATCAACCGCGGTTTGCGCAGCTTCGCCTTCGGCATTGAACAAGCCGAGGCTGACATCAAGAATACGGTCGCGTGTCTTCATCTATATCAATTCGCGCATGGGCTGAATGTTCTGTTTCGGCGCTACATTTGACAGTAAAAGGTCAATATGGAACGAATTTGAACGTACAAGGTTATCCTAATTTAGACTCTTAACCATAAGAGCAAGCCGTGTGCCGGACGGGGTGGGCCTCGTCCTGGGAGGAAATCGGAGGCATTAATGAGCAAGACCGCGGACTATATTGGAGAGGCAGCAGCCGACTCCACCAATGCGTTGAACCCGCTTCTGGGGGGACTGAACCGACAAGAATTATTGGGCTCGGTTGCCATGATGCTCCGACGGACCAGCATTTCGCCAATGGCCAATGCCAAATTTGCCGGCAAGATGGCGAAAGAAACCTATGACATTGCCATGGGCAATTCCGAGCGCGCGCCAGATCGCAAGGACAAACGCTTCCGCGATCCCGCTTGGGCGAATAATCCATTCTATAAGCGCGGCATGCAGACCTATCTCGCCATGCAAGAGCATCTTGAGGATTGGGTCGGCGATCTGAAGCTCGGTGAAATGGAGCACGCGCGCGCCACGTTCGTGATGAACATGATCACGGATGCAATTTCTCCGACCAATGCGCTGGTGACCAATCCGGCTGCTAAAAAACGCGCCATTGATAGTGGCGGTCTGTCGCTGATTAAGGGTCTTCAGAACGCTTACGAAGACATGACCAAGAATGGCGGAATGCCAAGCCGGGTCGACAAAAGCCCGTTCGTGATTGGCGAAAACGTCGCGATCACACCAGGCAAGGTCGTCTGGAAGAATGAGATGATGGAACTCATTCAGTACACGCCGGTCACCGATGAAGTTCGGGAAATTCCGTTCCTCAATATCCCGCCGCAGATCAATAAGTTCTATGCAAGTGATCTCGATCCGATCACCAGCATTGTCCAATTCCTGCTCAAGCAGGGGTTCCAGACCTTCATCATCTCCTGGCGCAATCCGACCAAGGAGCATGCGGACTGGGGCATGTCGGAATATGTCGACACCCTGATTCAGTGTACCGAAGTGATCAAAGAGATTACCGGATCGGACAAGATCAATGTCTCCGGCGCCTGTTCTGGCGGGATCACGACAGCCACCTTTGCCAGCTTGCTCGCGGCTGCAGGCGATGACCGGATCAACTCGCTGACCTTCCAGGTCTGCGTGCTCGACCCGGAAACCGACGATAGCGAGCTCAGCGCCATGGCCTCTGAGCGCAGCCTTGAGATCGCGCGGCGCTATTCTCGCCGCAAGGGCATTTTGAAAGGCGACGATCTCGCGCGCATGTTTGCCTGGATGCGCCCGAATGATCTGGTGTGGAACTATGTCGTCAATAATTATCTGATGGGCGAAGACCCGCCGCCTTACAATGTCCTGTTCTGGAACGATGATTCAACCAATCTGCCAGCGCAGCTGCATTCGGATTATTTGGATTTCGGTCTGCACAAGCCGTTCAGCAATCCAGGTCAGATCGAGATTGCCGGCCACGTCGCAGATCTGACTAAGGTTGATACGGATTTATTTATCGTGGCGGGCGTGACCGATCACATCACGCCGTGGAAAGCCGCATACCGCACCACGCAACTGTTCGGGTCGAACAATATTGAGTTCACCCTCTCAAATTCCGGACATATTCAATCACTTCTCAACCCACCCGGTAATCCAAAAGCCAAGTACTTTCGTAATCCGAGTATTGAGCCAACTGCTGATGAATGGGCAGCTGGTGCTGAAGAAGTTGCTGGATCATGGTGGACGCGTTGGGCAGAGTGGCTTCACGAACGGTCTGGCGAGATGAAATCGCGCCCGGCAGAAGACGGATCTGAGCAGTTCCCACCGCTCTATGATGCGCCTGGAAAATACGTGTTCGACTAAAGAGGGGACGGTCCTCTGTCGTCGCGGACAAGAAGGAGGGCCAGGATGGCCACGAAAAGATCAGCTTCAAACGTCAAACCGCGTTTGCCTGAGATTCAAATGGAAACGATCGGCTCGTTCACAGTCCGTGTGGGCTATTGGCCTGCCGAACGTGCCACCAAGAAGCGGCCTTTGCTGTTCTTCAATGGCATTGGCGCGAACATGGAGCTGGCCTTTGGGCTTGGCGAGTGGATTCGCGACCGCGAAATCCTAACCTTTGATATGCCCGGTGTCGGCGAAAGCCCGCCGGCCAAATTTCCTTACCGCCCCTGGATGATGGCGCGGGTCGCGCGTAAGCTGTGTGATGAATATGGCATGGGCGACGTTGATGTCATGGGCGTGTCCTGGGGCGGCGCCATGGCCCAGCAGTTCGCGTTCCAATACAGAAACTCCGTCGGCAAACTCGTCCTATGCGCAACGACGGCTGGGATGACGATGGTGCCTGGCAAAATCAGCGCAATCTCGAAAATGGCCGATGCCCGGCGCTATACTGATCCCGACTATATGCGCGACAATTTCCAGCGCCTGTACGGCGAGGCCGCTGATGAAGGCGCCGGCCAACATATTGAGAACCTCAAACCGCCAGCCCCGATGGGCTATGTTTATCAGCTCTTGGCCTTCCTGGGCTGGTCCTCATTGCCGTTCATTCGGTTCTTGCGGATGCCGACTCTGGTCTTGGCCGGCGATAAGGATGCGATTGTGCCGATGGCGAATGCGCACATTCTCAACACCGCGCTTCCGAATTCCAAACTGCATGTGATTGAAGATGGCGGCCATTTATTCTTGGTCACAAAGCCTGAGAAGAGCATTTCAGTGCTGACCGAGTTCCTCGATGAACCAATGGAAGCCATGCAGCCAAAAAGCGTTTGGGAGCAGAGCTTCTCCTTTGCTTGAAAGCGCTATCTGGCCTTTGAATTGGGATAGCCGCGATGGACCTCCCACAAGCGGTTCAAACGACGCTGCAGGAAACCGCGGATTTCTTGTCCAACACGCGAGATCCATGGTGGATCCTCGGCAGCGCTGCCATGGCGCTGATCGGCGTCGATCCGGGCGACATTCAAGACATCGACGTCCTGGTTTCAGAACGAGATGCGCGGTCTTTGATGGCAAATTATGACCTCAAGAATCTCGCCGATGGCGGAACAGAGCGCTATCGCTCAAACCTTTTCCTGACCCCCAATATTGGTCCGGTGCGCGTTGAAGTTATGAGTGGATATCAAATCCGAACAGACGGCGCGTGGCAAAGTGTGGCGCCCGTCTCCCGGCGCGCCATTAACATCGGCAGCGCGGTGATTTTCGTGCCAGATCGTGAAGATCAGGCAGATTTACTCAAGCGTCTCGGGCGACCGAAAGATCTTGAGCGGTTGAAACGCTTCTAGCGCGCCATCGGAACGACTTTAGCGGCCGGCTCCGATCGCGTGGCCTGCAGCAGGTCCATGCTGCGCAAATATGGGATTAGCGCAGATTGATCCTGAGGTCGGCTGAACAAGAAACCTTGCAATTGATCGCAGCCCTGCTCTCGTAGGAATCGGGCTTGAGCGTCTGTCTCAACCCCCTCTGCGGTCACTTCGAGCCCAAGCGCATGCGCCATAGAGATCGTTGCCCGCGCGATGGCACAGCTCTGATCGGAGGTTTCAATGCCGCGAACAAAGGCTTGGTCGAGTTTCAACTTGTCGAATGGAAAGCGCTGCAAGTAAGCCAGCGATGAAAACCCGGTGCCGAAATCATCCATGGCGATGCGCAGACCTAGATCTTTCAGCTTGTGCAAGCGGTTCAGGATGAAGGCATTGTCCGAAAGGAAGACGCTCTCTGTGATTTCCAGCTCGACCCGTTGCGGATCGACGCCGGTATTTTTCAGCTCAGCTTCAATCAGCGACAATAGCCGCGTGCTGTGCAGTTGCAGCGGCGATATATTGATTCCGACTTTCGTCCCCTTCGGCATATCCACGGCCGCCTTGATCGCGCGCTGAATAACCTGATCGCCGAGCGCGATAATGATCCCATTATCCTCGGCAACTGGAATGAATTCTGTTGGCGAAACGGCGCCGCGCACCGGGTGGTACCAGCGCGACAGCGCCTCAACGCCCACAACAGCCCCGTTCTTGGCGTCCATGATCGGCTGGAATTGCAGCTTCAGCGTATTGGCCTCAATCGCTTCAACCAGATCATGCGCCAATTCGCGTTGCCCGCGCACCCGCGCTTTGAACGTATCAGAATATTCTTTCCAATGACCGCGACCGCTGGTCTTGGCTGCGTACAGCGCCAAGTCTGCCTCTTTCATGGCTGAATCCGCATCCGTCATCTGCGCATCGATCCGGCGCAAGCCGACACTGGCGCCGCACTGAACGTCTGTATTCGAATAGCGATACGGATTTTGCAGCGCTGTTGTCAGATCCTCGACGAAGGCCTCCAGTCGGCCTTCCGAATGCGGGCGGGCAACCAGCAAGGCGAACTCATCACCGCCATAACGGGACAAGATATCCATAGGCTCGCAGAGCGATTCCAATCTCGCTGCGACCAGACGGAGAACAGCATCACCGCCGCCATGCCCGAACGTGTCATTGATCCATTTGAAATTGTCGAGATCGATCCAGATCAGTGCACTTTCATAAGACTGACGAAGCTCGCTCTCCAGGTGCGCACTGATTGCAGATGTGAACGAGTTCCGGTTCAGCAGCCCCGTCACAGCATCATACTCAGCCAGGAAAGCTGCGCGCTGCTCACTAATCCGCAGCGCGGTAATATCCGTTGCAGACCCGCGATAGCCGGTGAACCGGCCTTCGACAAAGGTTGGGCGCGCCGTCAGTTTCCAGAACCGCGCATCGATCTCGATATCGTCGCGAATTTCCAGTTCGAGCGCGACGACTTCAGACCCGCGCGCAAGTCGGGCCCGCAATAAGTCGCGTTCTGGCGAGGCCTTAAACAAGGCCAAAATATCCTGGCCAAGCACATGTTCGCTGAGATACGCCCCGAGAAGCTCATCATTGCGAACGTCGGAGATCATGCCGTCTTCATCCGTCGACCAAAAACATGTGTCCGTGGCAAAGCCGACATCACGGAGCACACTATTGATCTCACGGGTGCGCTGAACCTCAAGTTCAGCATCATGAAGGCGTTTGTTGTAGCGCGAAAAATACCACCGCGTGCACACAGCCAGCCCGCCGAAATAGATCAGCATCACCATCGATATGAGCGCCGACGCCACGGTTGGTTGGAGAATGGTGTTGGCAATGAACCCGCCCAGCGTCGCGGCCAGTACGATTTGGCCCAGACGTGGCATATATTGAAGCAACAATGCCGCCGACAGGGTGCTTCCGGATAGGATCGCGCCGAACAATAAGTGTCCTGGCATCGCTTCCATCATGGCCAGCGCGCCGGGCACACCACCCCAGGCCACGCCGAGCGCGACAAAGGAAAAGCGCTTGACCAATGATAAAGCCTGAAGCTGACCATCAAACAGCTCAGAGCGCTCGCGCAAGCTCAACAAAAACAGGGCGGCGCAGAGAAAAGCCTGTCCGATCAACCAAAAGAAGAATAGGTCGCTTTCGCCCAATTCGCCAAGCATCAGAACCGCGGCGCTGACCAAGCTTGCCATGTAAAGAACCGGTGAAATCAGCGAGACCAAAGCGACCTGACGGGCGCGCTCGACATCTTTGCTGGTATTGATCGCGTCTGTCTGTCCCCACAGACTCGCCGTATTCCTGCTCATGGTTCGCTCGAATTGTGTGTCCCTACGAATTTCAATTTACGCGATAAACCACAGAGAAGCATTGAAAGGAGAGTCGAGATTAGTGTTTCAACATTTACCTTTCAGAAACGCAGAACGCCCTGCTTTGACAGGGCGTTCGCGAGTTTTACTTGAATTTTGAAACGTCTAGACTTCGAGAAGCAACCGTTCCGGGTCTTCCAAAGCTTCTTTGACCCGAACCAGGAAGGTCACCGCTTCCTTGCCATCGACGATCCGGTGATCATAAGACAGAGCCAGGTACATCATTGGACGAATGACGACTTGTCCGTCGACCGCGACGGGGCGTTTTTCAATACGGTGCATGCCGAGCACGCCGGATTGCGGCGGGTTCAGGATCGGTGTCGACATCAGGGATCCATAGACTCCGCCATTGGTGATGGTGAAGGTGCCGCCTTGCATATCGCCGATCGAAAGCGTGCCATCGCGGGCTTTTTTCGCAACATTGCCCAGCTCAGCTTCAATCCCGGCGAGTGATAGCTCGTCACAATCGCGAATGACCGGAACGACGAGACCGCGTTCGGTGCCGACGGCCATGCCAATATCATAATGGTTCTTATAGATGATGTCGGTGCCATCAATCTCAGCATTCACCGCTGGGATTTCCTTCAATGCCGCGACCACGGCTTTGGTGAAGAATCCCATGAAGCCGAGCTTGACTCCGTGCTTTTCAAAGAACGCATCCTTATAGGTTTTGCGTAGGTCCATAACCGCGCTCATATCCACATCATTGAATGTGGTGAGCATTGCTGCGGTATCTTGTGCCTCTTTCAGGCGCCGCGCAATCGTCTGACGAAGGCGCGTCATTCGCACACGCTCTTCGCGCGGTCCCAAATCACGCGGCGGCTTTGCTTCCGTCGGCGCGGCGGTTGCTTTCGGCGTATTCACATAGGCCAAGGCATCGGCTTTTGTAGCGCGCCCATCGCGGCCCGTACCCGGAATATCGGCCGGATTGACCCCGGCTTCAGCAGAGATGCGACGAACCGACGGCGCGACCGGGCGCTCGCCGGTTGCTGCGGGCGCGTTCGATTGCGCTGGCGCAGCCGCAGGCGCTGGGGTAGCGGCGGCGGCTGATGCCCCGGCAGAGATGCGGGCGATGACAGCTCCCGGCGTGACGCCGTCGCCTTCCGCGACCAGCCATTCAGCAATCACACCATCGGCGGACGCTGGAACTTCCAGAGCGACTTTATCGGTCTCGATCTCGGCGATTGTTTCATCCTTGGAAACGGCATCGCCGACTTGTTTGAGAAAACTCGCAATCGTGCCTTCAGCAACGCTTTCGCCCATGCTCGGCACGGTGACATCCACGCTGGCGCCACCAGACGCCGCGGCAGGTGCGGGTGCTGGCGCCGCCACAGGGGCAGGCTCAGCTGCGGCGGCGGGTTTCGCCGCGCCATTGGCGCCGCCAAGGCGCCCCAGCAGCGCGCCAATTTCAACCGTATCGCCTTCATTGGCGACGATTTCGCTCAGCGTCCCAGCTGCCTCGGCCGACACTTCGACGGCAACTTTGTCCGTCTCCAGCTCGACGAGGACGTCATCCTTGGCGACGGAGTCCCCAGCTGCCTTAAGCCATTTTCCAACCGTTGCTTCGGTGACGCTCTCACCCAGGGTTGGGACAATAATGTCGGTCATTTTTGGTCTCTGTCTTCGTCTCTATAAGGTCTTTAGCTGGTCACCAGACTGTCTTCTACAGGCGTGTCACCAAGGGCGGCACCAATGAACGCGTCTTTCTCGCGATTATGGGTCGAGAGCAAGCCGGTTGCTGTTGCAGCAGCGGGTGGCCGCCCTGTATATTTAGGACGCGGATGCTCGCTTCCAATATGATTGGCGGCCCATTCAATCTCATCGCGAATGAAGGTCCAGCCGCCCATATTGCGGGGCTCTTCCTGGCACCAGACCAGTTCAGCTTGCGGGAACCGTTTCAGCTCAACCATAAGAGCTTTACGCGGCACGGGGTAGAATTGTTCCACGCGGAGCAAATAAATGTCGTCGGCGCCGCTTTCCTCGCGCGCTTCGAACAAGTCGTAATAGACCTTTCCAGAACACAGAACGACGCGGCGAATTTTCTCGTCCGCCACCAGTTTGACTTTACCCTCGCGCCCCGGCGTGTCGGCATCATCCCAGAGCACCCGGTGGAAAGAGGACTTGGTGTTCATATCGTCAAAATCGCTGGTCGCCAGCTTGTGCCGCAACAGTGATTTCGGCGTCATGATAACCAGCGGCTTTCGGAAGTCGCGGTGGATTTGACGGCGCAGCGCATGGAAATAATTGGCCGGCGTCGTCAGATTGCAGACTTGCCAATTGTCTTCGGCGCACATTTGCAGGAACCGCTCCAGGCGGGCGGATGAGTGCTCTGGCCCCTGCCCTTCATAGCCATGCGGCAAGAGCATGGTCAGCCCCGACATGCGCAGCCATTTGCGCTCAGCCGATGAAATAAACTGGTCGAAGAAAACTTGCGCGCCATTGGAGAAGTCGCCGAACTGGGCCTCCCACATGACCAGAGCATTCGGGTTGGCAAGCGAATAGCCATACTCGTATCCGAGCACAGCCTCTTCCGACAGCAAAGAGTCGATGACTTCATATTCTGCCTGACCGTCGCGAATATTGTTCAGTGCGGTGTAGCGATCGCCTGTTTTCTGGTCGACCATATGGCTGTGGCGCTGAGAAAATGTCCCGCGTCCGCAATCCTGACCCGACAAACGGACATGGAAGCCCTCATCCAGCAGGGTCGCAAAAGCGAGATGCTCAGCCGTCGCCCAATCAAGGCCTTTGCCCGACCCGATCGCATCTGCACGTCCCTTGATGACGCGCCCTAGCGTGCGGTGAACATTGACGTCATCCGGGATGCTGGTGATGGTCTCACCCAGCTCTTTGAGCTTCGCTTTCGAGACGCCGGTCTTGCCGCGTCGTTCATCATCCAATGGCAGGCCGAGGCCTTTCCATTCGCCTTCGAGCCAGTCGGCCTTGGTGGTTTCGACTTTCTTGCCATCCTCGAACGCTTTATCGAGGAAATCTTCAAACGCTTTGACTTCGGCGGCGACATCCTCGGCGGTGAGCAGGCCCTCGGCGACGAGGCGTTCGCCATACAATTCGCGGGTCGATTTGTGGCCTTTGATCCGGGTGTACATGACCGGTTGGGTGAACATGGGTTCGTCACCCTCATTGTGGCCAAATCGGCGATAGCAGAACATGTCGATCACCACGTCCTTGCCGAACTTTTGACGATACTCTGTTGCCACTTTCGCGGCATAGGTCACAGCTTCCGGGTCGTCGCCGTTCACGTGGAAAATCGGCGCCTGCACCATCAGCGCCACATCGGATGGATAGGGCGACGAGCGCGAATACATCGGGCTGGTGGTAAAGCCGATCTGGTTATTGATTATGAAGTGGATTGTCCCGCCAGTGCGATAGCCTTGCAGGCCAGAAAGCGCAAAACACTCAGCCACAACCCCCTGACCCGCAAAGGCGGCGTCGCCGTGCAGCAATAATGGCAGTTTTTTCGAGCGGTCGAGATTGCCGTTCTCTTCATATTGCATGAACTGTTTGGCCCGCACGCGGCCAAGCACAACCGGGTCCACCGCTTCCAGGTGAGACGGGTTGGCATTCATGGTCAGGTGCACCTGATTGCCATCAAACTCACGGTCGGACGACGCGCCCAAATGGTATTTCACATCGCCAGAGCCGAACTCTTCGGCGCCTTGAGTCGAGCCGCCCATAAACTCGTGGAAGATTTTCTCATATTCTTTGCCCATCACGGCGGCGAGCATGTTCAAACGCCCCCGGTGCGGCATGCCAACGACAATCTCATCGACCCCCAATGCACCGCCGCGCTTGATGATCTGCTCCAGCGCGGGAACCGCCGCTTCGCCGCCATCCAGACCGAACCGTTTGGTGCCGGGATAGCGCTTGTGCAGGAAACGCTCAAACGTCTCGGCTTCAATCAGTTTGGAGAGGATCGCCTTCTTGCCTTCAGGCGTAAATGCGACGCCCTTATCTGGCCCTTCAATCCGTTCCTGAAGCCAGCTTTTCTCTTCCGGGTCTGAAATGTGCTGGAATTCGATGCCCAGCGTATCGCAATAGGTTCGGCGGACGATATCGAGAATCTGTCTGACCGTGGCACGCTCGAGACCCAGCACGCCGTCGATGAAGATCTCACGATCCAGGTCGGCTTCTTCAAAACCATAATTCTTGGGATCGAGCTCCGGTTGATACTCTGGATTGTCGAGCCCCAACGGATCGAGCTGGGCCTGTAAGTGGCCGCGCATCCGGAAGGCGCGGATCATCATCAGGGCTTTGACCGAGTCTTTAACCGCAAGCTCAACATCGGCCTCAGACGCGGCCGGCGCAGACGATTTGATTTTTTGCTCAAGCTTCGGTTCGAGCAGCGTCCAGTTTCCATCAAAGGCCGCAGTTTCTTCCGGTGAGGCCGGCTTCGGCCATTGCGTCCGCTTCCAGCTTGCGCCGCCTGCATTGCGAGCCGCATCGGCGCTGCCATCACCGAGTTCCTGGAAAAAGGCGCGCCAGCTTTCCGGCACCGAATTCGGATTCTCGGCATACTTGGCCTGCATCTGTTCGATCCAGACGGCGCTGCCGCCATACAAAAACAGGGTGTCCAGCATCGCGGCGTTCTGTGCGCTGCGACCGCCGTCTACGGGAGAACCGTCATCTGCCATGATTTACCGTCCTTTGTATCAGACGGCCGAGCGGGGTCAGTTTGGCCTCGTTTGGCCGTCCAGAGATCGCATATAGTGCGTCCCTATCCTTTCAAAACCTCTACCATGGTTGTACCCAAACGGGCAGGGCTTGGAGATACTTTGATTCCTGCAGCTTCCATAGCTGCAATCTTGGACTCAGCATCGCCCTTTCCGCCTGAAACAATAGCACCGGCATGGCCCATTGTGCGGCCTTTGGGAGCTGTGCGTCCGGCGATGAAACCGACCATGGGTTTCTTGCGGCCTTTCTTGGCCTCATCGATCAGGAATTGGGCCGCATCCTCTTCAGCAGTGCCGCCAATTTCACCAATCATGACGATGCTTTCTGTTTCGTCATCCGCGAGGAACATTTCCAACACGTCGATAAATTCTGTGCCTTTGACCGGGTCGCCGCCAATGCCGACCGCTGAGGTCTGGCCGAGCCCTTCAACAGAGGTCTGATAGACCGCCTCATAAGTCAGCGTGCCCGAACGAGACACGACGCCCACAGAGCCTTTTTTGAAGATCTTGCCGGGCATAATGCCGATCTTGCATTGTTCAGGGGTCAGCAGACCCGGGCAGTTTGGCCCGATCAGGCGCGAATTGGAGCGATCCAGCTTGGCCTTCACCCGCACCATGTCGAGGACCGGGACGCCTTCCGTGATGCAGACAATTAGCGGGATCTCGGCATCGATGGCTTCTTCAATCGCCGCAGCGGCACCGGCTGGCGGCACGTAAATCACAGAGGCGTTCGCGCCGGTTGCGTCCTTGGCATCGGCCGCATTCGCGAAAATGGGCAATTGGGCGCCATTGTCAGCGGTCCAGCTCTCTCCGGCTTTACGCGGATGCGTGCCCGCCACCATCTGGGTGCCAAAATATTCCAGCGCTTGATTGGTATGGAACGAACCGGTCTTACCCGTCAGTCCCTGAACAATAACTTTGGTGTTCGAGTCGATAAGAATGGACATTCGGGTTCCTATTCCTGGTTGGACTCAGACGGCTGTCGAGGCCGCATGGTCGTCATAGATAAATTGTAAAAAAATTCGCCGCGCACGAAGAGTTGAACGGTGACGGGATAACCATCGGGCGCGATGGCGCTGAACCGACCGATGCGGCTAGCACTTGGGCCAATGCCGAATTCTTCGATCGTACCCTGAAACCCTTCGAGGTTTGAAAGTTCGGCAAAGTCCGGCATCGTCTCAGCATCCGGATTTAGAACCTGGCAGGTCACGCCGTCCGCGTGCGGAAAGTCGATCGGAATGATTTGGAAAGATGCGCTGCGAATGCTCTCGCTTTGATGTCCGCCCATCATCTCCACTGTCTGATTGGCGCTCTGATCGACCAGCCAGAACGACCGGTCGAGGGCTTCAATCGCGGAGTTGATATCGTTGATGCTCAAGGAGCAAATCTCGAGGAAATCCTTCACAATGCGGTTGGTGCCCTCGGGCGCCGTTACAGGCAAATCAATGGTCGGGGCTTGCCGGTCGCTCGCCCCGCAAGCCGATACGGCCAATGCCGCAATCGCGGCCCCGATCTGGGAAAGTCGAGAAACCATTTTGGTCGTTTGTCCCCTAAACGCTTTTGACCGCAGAGACGATCTTTTGTGCGGCATCATCCAGATCATCAGCCGGGATAATGTTCATGCCGCTGGCGGCGAGAATTTCCTTGCCTTTCTCAACATTCGTGCCTTCGAGGCGCACCACCAATGGCACAGCCAGAGAGGTCTCTTTCACCGCCTGAATTACGCCTTCGGCGATGACGTCACATTTCATGATGCCGCCAAAGATATTCACCAGAATGCCCTTCACGTTCGGGTCCTTCATGATGATCTTGAACGCGGCGGCCACTTTCTCAGCATTGGCGCCGCCGCCGACGTCACAGAAATTGGCGGGCTCTTCACCATACAGCTTGATGATGTCCATCGTCGCCATGGCGAGGCCGGCGCCGTTGACCATGCACCCAATCGTGCCATCAAGCGCGATATAGGCCAGGTCCCATTCAGACGCTTCGATCTCTTTTTCGTCTTCTTCGGTCGTGTCGCGCAGTTCCATAATGTCTGGATGGCGGAACAGCGCGTTGCCATCAAAGCTGACCTTGGCGTCGAGCACACGCAGATGGCCGTTTTCCATGACGATTAGCGGATTGATCTCCAGCATCGACATGTCCTTCTCGGTGAAGGCTTTGTACAGGATCGGAAACAGTTTCATGCCATCGTCGCGGGCCGCGCCGTCGAGCGCCAGAGCGTCGCACAATTTACCCGCAGCCGCTTCCGTCACGCCTTCCATCGGATCGATAGGAAGCGTCAGGATCTTGTCCGGCGTATCGTGGGCAACCGCCTCAATATCCATGCCGCCTTCGGTGGATGCCACAAAAGCGGGCTGGCCGGTTTCGCGGTCGACGAGAAGCGACAGGTAAAGCTCGCTGGCAATGTCGGCGCCGTCTTCGACATATAGACGATTCACTTGCTTGCCTTCCGCGCTGGTTTGCGCGGTGACCAGATGATTTCCGAGCATCGCCTGGGCATGCTCCATCACTTCATCCTTGGAAAAGGCCAGGCGCACACCGCCTTTTTCACCAGCAGCCGCTTCCACGAATTTCCCCATGCCGCGTCCGCCCGCATGGATCTGGCTTTTGACCACCCAAAGCGGTCCGGGCAGCGTGTCGATGGCGGTTTGGACATCGTCCAGTGTCAGGATCGGGACGCCATCGGCCACCGGCGCGCCGAATTCTTTGAGGACGGCCTTGGCTTGGTATTCGTGAATGTTCATGTGGAATCAGCCTTTTGCAGCTCAGGCGCGACTCATTTTGCGCCTGCGAAAGTCGGGGCGCTTATAGCATCGCCGTCACCTCTGACAACCGCCGCACAGCGGCAGATAGCGCTGTCAATCAGCGACACTCGCGAAGGTGTCTCAACTATGCGCCGGATTTGCCCAAAATGCGGGCTAATTTACCCCGATTTCGGCGAATGAGAGATCATTCTGCCGCACCGTTTCGCCCGCATTGTCCTTGATTTTCAGAGCGATGGTCTTTGCGGCCCAGTCAATCTCGATCGCGCCATAGTTTTCAGGCGCGAAACCAGCGCCGACCTGACGGGCATCCAATTCAGCCGACTCGGTCGCAAATGCGACGTTCAGGGAGGAAGACGTCAGTTCGTGCGCAGCATATGGCAAAACGCCGTCTTCCTCATAAATGAAGGCGGTGTGACGGTCTCCGGATAGGAAAACCACACCCGCCGCTTCGGTCTTTCGAATAAGCTCGAATAGTCGCTCACGTTCGTCGGGCATGGCCGACCAGGCCTCCCATCCATGCACCGTTGGCATGACCTGTATCGAGGACGCGATCAGGCGAATATCCGCCGGCTGCTGAAGTTGATTTTCGAGCCAAGTCCACTGCGCTGCGCCAAGCATATCCTGCATCGAACCGGTTGGCGCAGGCAAATAGCGTTCCTTGCCTGGCGCGCCCCAATCATCGGTTGGGGTCAGATCGGAGCGGAAAAAGCGGGTGTCCAGCATGATCACTTGAACGCGTTGACCCTCCGGCCCGAAAGATCTCGCATAATAGGTTCCAGGCCATTTGCCGACATCTTGATCATCCAAGCCCCAGAAGACTTCGTGAACCCGTTCAGCGAGGCCACGGAACGGAAAGTTCTGACCGGCATCATTGGCGCCATAATCATGATCATCCCAGGCGACCATCATCGCGTGCGCGGCGCGGGCGTTCTGGAAGTCTTCACGGGCGGCAAGATCTGAGAAGGACTCCTTCAACTCCTCCAGGTCTGGCTGATTATTGACATAACCCATCCCATCGCGATCGCCGTAGACATTGTCTCCGACCATCAAAAACAGATCGGCCTCTTCCTGAGCAATGCTCATCATGGCGGCCGATGGGCCTTTCTCTTCGTCCATGCAGGAGCCGAGCAAAATAGTTGATAGGACGGCGTCACTCGCGGGCAGTGATTTGCCCACCGGGGCGGTTGGGAAGGCCGTATCAGGAAGCGTATCATAATAGAGTTCCAAGGCCGCCTCAGCGGAGTCAGGCTTTGGTGTGAACAGGCTCAACCCGCTCGGCTGCGTGGCGCAAGCGCCCAAGCTGAGAAGGGCGGCGATTGAAATCAGTCCACGTGTCATCTGTGTCTCCCAAAACATGTCTGTCACGCTCCCTTAATTTGGAAGCGTGACAGACATGATACAGGTTTTGCCCACGGATCAAGCGGTGAAGAAAATATCCCACATCAATCGACCCGGCAGGAAGGAAAACAGGCCTGCGATCAGCATGCCGCCGACGAACATTCCGGTCATCGTGTGCTTGTGTTTCTTCACATCGCGGCGGCGAATAGCGGCCACGCCGAACGGCAAGCCAATCATGGTCCAGGCCGACAACGCATGGATAGGACTGTAATTCTCGCCCATGATGCCGGTGATAAAAAACGACGAGATGGCGGTCAGCAGCATTGTAAACACCCAGGTCCAACCGAGCGTCTTGTGCAGGCGGAAGCCCTTCGGCGCGGTCAGCAGGAACAGGCCAATCGCGAATGATGCCACGGCTCCGACCACATGCACCTGAATGGCAGTCGAAGCGCTGATAAAGGGTTCCACACTGATACGAAATCTCGGATCGGCCTCTGGATAGGCCTGCAGGATGAAGTGACTGACCATCAAATAGATCAAGAAGGCGATCACGAACTGCCACAGCCAGGCAGGCATTTTGGACACAAGGACGCGAGGCGATCGCATGGGAGGAAATGCTGTTTTTATTGTCATTGTTTTCGCCTCACGCCCAAGTGCCGTGAAAGCCAAGCGGCCAGGAATAATCCGCCTGCCAGATGCAGACCGGACCGTCGCTCACTCGCGCCGCGTCGAAGACGCAAACTTCGCTGGCACCAGCTTTCAAATTCAGAACGGTTCCGATCAGCCAGGACTCTGAATCTGTTGACCCGACTGATTTCGGCACGAACAGGAACTCTTCGACCATCCGTGTCTCGCCGAAATCGAATGTGTCGCTGCGGCCGGTTTCCCAGTCATGTACCGTCACAGCGGTTGTGCCCGGCCGCCCCGTCGCTGCGCGGCTGGTCAATGCCGTCAAACGCCGCTTTTGGCCGCGAAAACGAGGATCGACCTGCGGAAACTCGCCGACAATCTCGGTTTCGATCAGCCGCGCGTCGCCGCGAGTCGGGATCACAACCTGCGTTAAAAGACCATTTTCGGAGGGGTCGGGTTTTGTCCATTCGCCGCGAATCTCGAGCGATCCCCCGCCGACGCCGAGGATCGGTTCCTTATAGAGCACAGCGTCGAACTTGATGGTGCCGTCGCTGTCTTCCCAAGCCGAACCGGTATGGAAGAACATACGGGCAGGCGCCTGGGCCCAGTGCTGAGCGGTAAAGTCATCTTTATCGACGATCAGCATTTGCAGGCCATGCTGCGGTTGCCATTCAAACCCGGCCACGACGGGCGGACGGAGATTTTCATTGATCCAGGGCTGCACCAGAATGATTAGGTGACGCTCTGTCATCGTCCAATCATGGATATAGGCGGCGCGGCCAATATCCACCATGCCAAAATCTTCCAGCTGACCAGATGCGGCGATCCGGTAAATCCCGACCCGCGATCCGCCCACAGCGAGATTCCAAACCCGTCCGTCGGGCTCGACCTTTGGATGCGCCAGGAAGGGCATGCCTTTGAGGTCTTGGCGCCAGGATTTGGGGCCCTTGGTGTCAAGCGTGTCGGCATTCATCGCGAACGCAGAGCCAGCTTCCCAAAGCGCCAACAGTTCGCCATTGACGACCAAGACCGACGTATTCGCCGCGTTCACATCGTCAGGCCCTTCAACGGAAAAGCTTTCATCGCCTAATGTGCCGAAGCCCGGGGCCAGAAATGCGCCAGCGGCCTGCTCTTCCCGGCGTTTCTTGGTGTCGACAAAGCGGGCCCGATGCACCGCGCGGCCATCCTCGATCGCAATGCGATGAATCAGGCCATCCCCATCAAACCAATGGCTGGCATATTGATCGCCATACTGCATCTGAGCCGGGCCATTGCGATAGAACGAGCCGTTCAGGTCGGCTGGCGCCTTGCCATAGGCGAGACGCATGGGCGACGGATCAAATCCATTCGAAGGCGCGTTCTTGTAGCCGAGATGCCAGTCAGGCTTGCTCGAAACGGCGCTTGCCGGGGCCGCCGCACTGACGCAGGCGCCCAAGGAACCGACCATACCAAGGCCGATGCCTGTTTCCATGAAGTGTCGACGCGAAAGATCCATGATCGCCTCCGTTTGTAAGGGGTTGGGTGCTTAGTTCATCGTGATCGTGTGGGTGCCGCTCTCGCCCTCGAGCGTAAATTTGGCATCGTCCCAGGACGCTGGGCCGAACCGCCCTTTGGCGTTGTTCGAGAAGGCAAAAGGCTCTGTCGGCATGCCGAACGGGTTGGTGTTCATTTCACCATCATCGTTCAGGTCATGATACAGACGGACCGCGTACTCGCCGGGCGTGAGATCTTCGAACGTCACCGTCACGCTATCGCCCTCAACGGTCAAATTGGCGCCGGTCACCGCCCCATCGCCATTATAAGTGTCCGCATCAAATAGGCCGAGCATGATTGAGCCTTGGTGTTGGGCAATGCCCTCAACCGTGACCGTGAGGTCAGACGCATTGGCAAGTGGCGCTGCAAAAAGACCGGTTGCGAGCGCGGCGATGAGGGAAGTCATACGGGTCATTTGTGTCTCCGATAAAGTTCGTGTCTGGCAGCTTGATCTGCCGTGCGGAGAGATATGACCGGCTCAGACATGCTTCGCAGCTGGATCTTCGTTTAAGGACTGGAATCCTTCGCGAAATGCAGCCATTGTCATCCGCGAAACGTGGATGAAGGGGCCTTGCCGTTTGCGTATCGTGATTGAAATCGCAAAATTCTGCGGGATTGTACTCGGCCTCGGTCTGCTCTTCGCCTGGCTCGGCGTTTACAATACGGGCAACCTGCCATTTTTACAGCGAACCGCATTCTGGACCGTGACCATGGCGGTCGGCGCGGGCAGCTCTTATTTGGTCGTGCCCTACCTCTGGTCCGAGCGCTTTGAGGCCTGGCCGGGACCGTTCAAGATCGCGGCGGTCGCCATTTTGGTCTCGTTCCCGGTCACGGTGTCCCTGTTCGTGATGAACAATTCCCCGTTCAGGCTCGACATCATCTTGATCCAGTTTGTTTATGTGCTGATCATTTCCTTGATCATCTCAACCGGAATGTATGTCGCGCGCACCTTCGAGCAGAGCAAAGCGGCAACAGATCAGCCCGGTGAAGACCCGCTTGAACGCTTTATGGAGCGCTTACCGGTCAAGTTCCGTACCGCGGAACTGCATGCCATCTCTTCGGAAGATCATTATCTGCGCGTGCATACCAGTCTTGGCGAAGAAATGATACTGATGCGATTGGCGGATGCGGTGCGCGAGCTTTCCGGCGCTGATGGCCTGCAAGTGCATCGCTCATGGTGGGTCGCCAAGCAAGGCGTTCAGGATGAAAGGCGCGTCGATGGCCGCAGCCTCCTGGTTCTGCCATCCGGCACGGAAGTCCCGGTTTCTCGGTCCTATCGCAGCAAGGCCAAGGATGCGGGGCTTATTCGTTAATGACCCGTTAACCATCAAATCGCCTTATTCAAAACACGCATAGCCCCTATTCTGTATCAACAGTGTTCATCAGGGACATTCATCCCCATCTGGCGGTCAACGAAAGATGAACGGCGGAAAACGCCAAACTGATGAGACAAGAATAATGACGAGCAATCACATCCTCTCCCGCAGCCTGACAGTCCTGTTCACCGGCATTACAGCCACCACACTTTTCCTGGTCGCTTTCGCCCCTAGCGCCCCACTTTTCGCGGGCTAAGCCTGAACTGGTCGGTAAGTCGAAACGCGCAATTCGCGGCGTTTCGATAACCCGATTGCAAACTCTTCGTGGCATGATTTTCCCGGATTAATGGGAAGACTCATGGCACGCTATCGCTCTTACAATTCGTCCGGCAATCTCTACGCTATTGTCGTTGCAGGCCTCGCGGTCGCCTTGTTCTTTGCCATTGTGCTCTGGCCCAGCGGCGCTCCGAATACGGGGACCAAAGGGGTTTTGGCGGAAACACCGCTGTCCCAGCAGCTGAATGATGCGACCACGCATCGATATCTCGCCGCGCTGCAGCGCGTGAAGCCCAAAGTCCTGACCCAGCTGAACAAAGACGCAGAAAAAGCCATCGCCTCAGGCGCCGACAATGATCAACTGGCCGCCCTGGTTCTGCAGGCTTACAACACAGAGTTCGAGCAAGATTACAAACACCTGATGCGCGCGGACGTGAAGTATTTCGAGCAAATACTGCGCCTGTCGGACCAGGGCCTTCGCACCGTTTCGAGCAAAGCTCCGAAATATTGCCGCCCAGCCCATTATGAGCGGTTCGAGCACATGCAGCCGGACGCCATCGCCAGTGAATTCTCTGGCCTGTTTGAGTATGATTCACAGGGCTATGAATGGGTGCTGCGCTTCAACGTTTTGGTCTTGGAAGCGATCGAAAGCGGCCGCGACAATCCGCAAAAGTACGATCGCCTGAATGCCGAAGACCAAATGGCCATCCAGACCACGATGATGCGCTTGATGAACAATCCTCAAGTCGCACAATTGATGCACTTGCAAGGCAAGTCCGAGGCCGAACAGCGCCGCGCCGCCATGAGCATGAATATGTGTGGGCTGATGTCGGATGTGCTGGCCACGGTCAATGCGCTGCCGCGCGAAACCAAGGCCCGCCTGCTGGGCGAGCTGCAATACCAGGCGCGCAATGGGGATCTCGATCGGTTGATGCGCACGGTTCAGAGCGGCATCTAGACCGCGATCTTCAATCCTTAGGACCACCTGGCATAATTGGCCGGTCGCGCCAGGCGCCCAGACTGCGCACGCGGTCATACATGACCAAAGCGCCCGCCAGGCTGACATTGATGCAGAACTTGGTCGGGATCTTCACTATGTGATCGCAGCGCGCAACCATCTCGTCTGAGAGATTGCCGCGCTCCGGCCCAAGCACGTAAGCCGCCATGCGCGGATGTTTGAACTCAGGCAGCTCTACGGCGTCATCTGTTAGTTCGATCCCAACCAGTTGGCAGCCTTTCGGAAACACCATGTCATCCATGGATTCCCAAGCATAATAGGGCACGTTCTTGAACGTACGTGAGGTGTCAGAGAGATTGGCGATCTTGGTTCGGTCAGCCGCCTGGACCGAAAACACAAAGCTTGCGCCAAATGCATTGGCGGTCCGCATCAAGGCACCAAGATTCATCGGCTTTGAAATCCCTTCGGCGCCAATGGCAAAATAGCCCTTCATCAAATCACTCCCCAGACAAGCCGGCCAAGCGCCAACACGCCCAGCAACAGTACGGGCAGGATCACGCTATAGCGGCGCGCCGTACGCAAATGGGCCAGCGGGCTCGGATAGGTTTTGCGCATATAGATAATCGCGTCATCTTCTGTGGTCTCGGCGCCCGCAGCCGCGACCACAACTGCATTCGCCTTGGCCCGGTCGGCAAATTCTGCACGCCACGCTTTCAGCGCGCGCCGCAGCACCAGGGCGGTAATCACCCGCATCTGAATGGCGAGCGCAAATGCGAAACCGAGCCCGCCGATCAAAACCCAGAACAAAACCGTTTTGTCCAAACCCAGTGTCTCCGCTACGTCAGACCTTCACAGCGCCGGTTGCCATGTCTACCAAAGGCGCGTCAACGCATGCGATGAGGAAACTCCTGATGAAAGCTCTGCTCTCGAAAGCCCCTGGTGGTACCGATACTCTGGTTCTGGAAGAGATTGAAAGCCCGAGCCCCGAAAAGGGGCAGGTCGTCATCGACGTCAAAGCCATCGGCGTAAACTTTCCAGACACGCTGATCATTCAGGACCTCTATCAGTTCAAACCCGAGCGCCCGTTCAGCCCTGGCGGCGAAGTTTCTGGCGTTGTCAAAGCCGTCGGGGAAGGCGTGACCCATCTGCAAGTTGGACAGCGCGTCATCGGCTCCTGCGGCTGGGGCGGCATGCGCGAGGAGCTCGCGCTTGAGGCCGCGCGCTGCATTCCGATTCCGGATACTGTCCCATTCGATGAAGCCGCCGCCTTTGTCATGACCTATGGCACTTCTTATTACGCGCTCAAGGATCGCGCTGACCCTAAGCCCGGCGAGAAATTGCTCGTCCTCGGTGCTGCAGGCGGCGTTGGCATCGCGGCTGTGGAACTGGGCAAGGCCATGGGGCTGGAAGTGATTGCCGCCTGCTCAAGCCAAGAGAAGGTCGATTTCTGCCTGTCCAAAGGGGCTGATAAAGGTCTGGTCTATGATCGCGGCCCGCTCGATCGCGGACAGCAAAAGGAATTCTCCAACGCCATCAAAGAGATTAGCGGCGGCGGCGTCGATATCATCTATGATGGCGTCGGCGGCGACTATGCAGAGCCGGCCGTGCGCGCCATGAATTGGGAAGGGCGTTTCCTGGTCATCGGCTTCCCAGCCGGGATTCCCAAGCTCCCGCTGAACCTGACCCTGCTGAAATCCTGCGATATCCGCGGTGTGTTCTGGGGCGCGCATGTGGCCCGTGAGCCGGAGCGTAATCAGCAGAACCTCATGGAAATGTTCGCCATGTATCAGGAAGGGAAGATCAAGCCGCACGTATCGGAAACCTTCCCGCTTGAGCGGGGCGGCGAGGCGATCCAATATTTGATTGACCGTAAGGCGCTCGGGAAAGTCGTGGTGACCGTCTAGGCGCGCTTACAGCCCGTTCAAAAAGGTCTCCAAAGCCGCATTGGTTTCAGCCGGTTTTTCCTGCTGAACCCAGTGCCCTGCCCCTTCAATAATCGTCGTGCCGCGGAAATCATCGCAGGCCATGCTCGCCATCGCAAACGCATCCGCACCCGGCACAAACTGGCGCACGGGGTCCTTTTCCCCGCCGATAAAGCAGCTCGGCATGGGCAGAGTCTTTCCGCGATAGTCAATCAGTTCCTGATGATCGAGATCGATCGCGCGGTATCGATGAAATGCGCCGTGATAACCGCCCGTCTCGAACCCTTTCACGGTGATCGCCAGATCCTCATTTGACAGCCATTCGGGCAATGGATCAGGATCCACCAATCCATCGAGCAGACCAGAGTCCACAGGCTTCTCCATGGTTAAGCCAGATGATGGAGAATCCCCGGAGATGGAATAGTAAATCTTGCGCAGCGCCGCCATTGGATCAGCGGAAAACTCGGCTTCAACCACACCCTCTTCCTGAAAATAGAGCATGTAGAAGAACCGATCAGCATAGACCGCCCGCATAATATCGAGCAGGCCGACATCGCCCCCCGGCGTATACGGCACACTCATGCCGGCCACAGCCCGAACCTTGTCAGGATAAATCAATGCGGTCGTATAGGTGATCGGTGCCCCCCAATCGTGACCGAACAGGATCACTGGCTCATCGCTCAAATCATCGATGACGGCGGCCACATCCGATGCCAGCGCTTTCAATGTATAAGCCGAGATGTCTTTCGGTTTGGCGCTGTCGCCATAGCCGCGCACATCCATTGCCGCGACGGTATAACCCTTGTTGGAGAAATACTCGATTTGATGTCGCCAGGACCAAGCATTTTCCGGCCAGCCATGGACACATAGTATCACCGGACCAGAGCCGGTCACATGGACCGCGATGTCACCGATATCAGTTTTGATCAGCTTTTGCATATTCGGGTTCCCCAGCCGTGTTGACCTGCGCCGCGTTTGTAGACTGAATGGCATAACCAATCGGTTGCTTCAAACAGTTAAACTTGCGCGATTGCGTCGTCACGCTTGTCGGCGGCGTTCAAGCGTTCTACCTGCAAGCCATGCCTGAATTGCCTGAAGTCGAAACCGTTCGCCGGGGTCTGTCGCCGGCCATGCACGGCAAGCGGATTGAACGATTAGAGGTCAATCGCGTCGATTTGCGGTTCCCGTTCCCGGATCAGTTTCAAAAGCGGGTGGAGGGCGCGCGGATCGTCAATATGGGACGACGGGCCAAATTTCTGGTCACGGAATTATCGACCGATGAAGCCTTGATCATGCATCTCGGCATGTCAGGTCGGTTTACCGTCAACAGCCATGCGACCGCAGATTTCCATCATGATACCGGCACCAATCCGGCGCATGATCACGTCGTCTTTCACATGGAAGGTGGAACGACCGTGACCTATAATGATCCGCGCCGGTTCGGATTCATGGAATTTTGGCCGACGGAGATGCTGTCCAGCTATCCGAGGATCGAACATCTTGGACCTGAGCCCCTGTCGAACCAGTTCAGCGCGGCCTATCTAAACGAGGTTTTGTTGGGCAAGGCGGCGCCGATCAAATCTGTTCTGCTCGATCAGGCCGTAATTGCCGGGCTCGGCAATATATATGTCTGTGAAGCCTTGTTTCGGGCCGGCATCAGCCCCCGCCGAAAGGCCCATTCTGTCGTCGGCAAACGCGCCGAACGCCTGGCGCCTGCGATCAATGACGTCATTGCCGAAGCGATCGCGGCCGGTGGATCCTCAATCTCTGATTTCGCCAGCGCCAGCGGAGAACTGGGCTATTTTCAGAAACACTTCCACGTTTATGATCGCGAGGGCACCGCCTGCGACACATGCGGGGCAAGCCTCAAGCGCATCGTTCAATCGGGTCGATCGACCTTTTTCTGCAGCACTTGCCAGCGCTAGACCTTAAGCGCCGCGGCGTTCGCAAAACCGGCTTGCTTTGCGGCCCTTCATCGCCCGTTTGACGCAATTATAGTTGCGACGTTGGCGTTTTCCGAGCCGGGTAATTGAGGCCGTCATCACAATCGCAATCAAGGCTGCGATGAGGCCATATTCAATTGCGGCCGCGCCACTTTCAGAAGACACGAGATCGCGATCACGCTTATCAAGCGGTGCTGAACCAAGCAGAAGATCACGACGCGTGTACATATTGGCGTCTGCTGTAGCGCAAAAGGATTACAATTCGTCTACTTTTGGTTGTTTCACGCCTTGATATTTCTGGATTTTTCGGTTGCGTTTGCAACCATTAATTGCCCCAGAGGCGCTGCCACCATTTCTTTTTCGGCTTTGGTTCGGACACGCCAACGGCGCTTGCTGAAAACCCGCCATCGGCCATTTTCTGCTTGATCTCTTCCAGCTCCCAGCCGGTCAGTTTGGCCAGGCTTTCGGCTTCTGTATCCCACCGCGTGACCAAGGTTTCGGCATATTGGCCGGCCTCTTCGCACTGCCCATAATCGCCGCGCCAAGGGTGGCGCAGAACATAACGGCCTTGATAATTCTCACGGTCGCCGGTGACCTGAAAATTGAGATCTTCGGGGAAGGTCTGGCCATCATAGCGGACATGCAACCGCGTCACGAACGCGTCGACCGGCTGCGGGCCAATACCAGGACGCGGCATCGGCATAGGCTCCACGTCGCCTTGTAGACCTTCATCCAGCCACATCACGCCAAGCTCGCGAAGCTCAGAGCGCGATAAAGGGTTGGCGGCGCATGGGTCGCACCAGGACATGTCCCAGGCATATTCCATGAACACAGCTTTGCCGTTCTCTTTTTCGGTCTGGTGCTCGAACATGGCTTTATAGAAGTCGCCAAATTCGTCCTTCACAAAGATCGGCACATCCATGTTGGAAGGCAGTTTGACGGTCTTGTAATTGGTCGTCTCGACGCGGCCCTGACGAGTGATTGCGAAGACGAAAAGCTCCTGCTTACCTTCGGCATTCACAGTGCCGAGGCGGATGGGAAGCATGAAATTCTCATCCTCATAGGCGACCTGGATCGGCCGCAACATCGAAGAGCCATCATGGCGCTCGAGATTGACCTTAGCGACGAAGAATTTCATGCCGCGCCGCAGATAGGCCCCGACCACTTCTTCAGCGCCATCCGGAATACGATAGTCATTTTGATTGAGCCAGGTGATCAAGCCATCGCTTTCTTCGGCGGACAGGATGAGAATATCATACTCACCCACTTCATATTCTGCTTCTATGGTGACGCCGAGTTCTTCGGCCTCTTCCATTACGCTGTCTTCCATCGCCATTTCAGGCGGCGCCGACATGGCCATTGTTTCGCGCCGATAACGCATCTCGCAGGGATTCTCGTCATAATACTCGACCAGACGCGGGGCCGTATATTCGTCCAAATGATCGACCAGGGCTGGGTTCGCGACATTGATCTGCTCGCGCTCCGGGATATCAACCACCGGGATCACCATCGCGAATTCATTGACGTCCCCGCGATAGTCAGAGGCCATGGTGATGACGGTTCGCTCATCATCCCTCACCAGAACCACTTTCGAGGCGTCATTGAACAGATCGGTGTCAGCTTTGGCGACATAAAAGCCGCAAAAGGCGGAGGCCGCAGGCGCGCTAAGCGCGAACGATGTGAGGCCGAGGGCGCAGGGCCCCGCGAGATGTTTCAGGATCATCTTGGGTTTCCTTTTTGGAGGTCCATTCGAACCGGCGTGCGGGCTGCACGCGGTCCAGAACAGGGGTGAGAAGCGCCAGCCCGGCAAGTGCGTACAGCATCGCCCCGCGAATATGGTGCTCCCAGCTGAGCCAAGCCGCCAGCGCGGCGACGGCAAATGCGAACAAGATCCGCGCCAGCCGGGAATCTGGCGTCGACCGCGGATCGGTTATCATGAAGAAGGCGAAGACCAATAAGGCGCCGGACTGCATCTGATGTATCGGAATCGCCACCGGGTCGCCGAGATAGAACGCGCGCCCAAACAGCATGGCCGCAAACCCGATCAGAAAGCCCAAGGCAATGTCGAGCCGTTTGGCGCTGGACAAGACCAGGGCTGCAAATCCAATCGCAAAAGCCGCGAAAATAGGCGCTTGGCCCCATTGGCCAGGCGAGACCCAGGCCGCAGATCCGCCGATCAGGCTGACGGTTACAATGCCGATACAGGCCGGATTGAAGATATGCTTGCCGCGAAAGCGGATGAAGAATTTCGCGGAAATGGCAATCAAGCCTGCGGCGAGCCAGAACCAAAGCGAGTTCGCTCTGAGCAGGATCGATAAGGAGAGCGAGGTAATCAGCGCCGATTTCCATTGAAACCCGGACATCCATCCGACCACACCGGCTTCAAGACTGGATCCGCGCCAATAGCTGCCGGACCCGGCTTTTCGCACTTCGCGCCGGGCATTGACCCAGACGGTTCCCGCCATCTGCGCCGACATCGCCCCGACAATGGCAGCGAGCAAGGCGAGGGGCCGCGCGCTGAAGTCACTGGTGGTGAGTGAGATGCAAAACAGGCCGCTCAAGGCGAGGATCTGCCAATGTCTGGCGTCCCGATTAATGGCCTTAAACAGGCTGACCGCGTACGTCCTCACTCCCATAGCGATTAGAAAACACACCAAATGCGGGCGAATTAGGGCACGGAATTTACAGTTCCGCGACACAGCTGCGCATGGCTCTTTAAGACATCTCTGCTTAGATGCTCGCTATGAGCGAGCAAGACACTGTCTCTTTTGGCTTCGAAGAAGTGACCCCGGACGAAAAGGTCGATCGGGTCAAAGGCGTGTTCCGCTCGGTCGCGTCTAAATATGACGTGATGAATGATTTCATGTCAGTCGGGGTTCACCGATTGTGGAAGCATGACACGATGAACCGGGTCAATCCGCAGCCTGGCGAGCGGCATCTCGATGTTGCCGGCGGGACGGGCGAGCTTGCGCGCGCATTCCTCAATCTGGCTGACCAATCCGGACAACGCCGCGGCGACCCACGCCAAGCCACCGCAATTGTCTGCGATATCAATGATGCGATGCTCGAGGCTGGTAAGGCGCGCAGCGACAACGCCCAATGGGGCGACCGGCTCGATTGGGTTTGCGCCGATGGCACGGCGTTGCCCTATCCGGATCGCAGTTTCGATGCGCTGACGATCAGCTTTGGCATTCGTAACTTCGCCGACCGCGTGGCCGGCCTGCGCGAGTTTAGACGCGTCCTGAAACCTGGGGGACGCCTCGCCGTGCTCGAGTTTAGCCAGATGACAGCGCCAATGCTTCAAAAAGCCTATGATGCTTACAGCTTCAATGTCATCCCAGAGGTTGGCAAGATCGTCACCGGCGACCGTGATAGTTATCAATACTTGGTCGAGAGCATTCGCCAATTCCCCGATCAGGAGACATTCAAAGCCGAGATTGAATCGGCAGGGTTCTCAAATGTCAGCGTGACGAATTTCTCCGGCGGGATTGCCGCACTGCATTTTGGCTGGGCGATCTGAAACATGTTGAAAGCGCTGGCTGATTATGGACGTCTTTTGCGGGCTGGCACAGCGCTCGCCCGTCATGATGTGATCCTTCCGGGCGAGTATCATTCTCGTCTGCCATTTCCAGCCAAACTCGCAGGGAAAACTCTGCGGATCTTTGGCGGCGGCGCCAAGGGACGGCCGGGAAAACGCCTCGCCACGGCGCTCGAGAAGCTCGGCCCCGCCTATATCAAACTGGGTCAGTTTCTGGCCACGCGGCCGGATGTGTTTGGCGTCGAAACCACCAGCGATTTATCGCGGCTGAAAGACCAGCTGCCACCTTTCTCGATGAAGGCGGCCCACGCCGCGCTCGCGGAAGAATTTGGCGAAGACGCTGCGCATCTGTTTCCGGATCTTTCAGATCCGATCGCCGCCGCCTCGCTGGCGCAAGTGCATAAGTTGCAAACGTCTGACGGCGCCAAGGCGGTGAAAATCCTGCGCCCGAAAGTTGAGACGCTGATTGATCGCGAATTGCGGGCCATGAAACGCGCGGCACGCACGGTCGAACGGGTCAATGTTGAAAGCCGGCGCTTGGCGCCCGTTGCGTTCACCGAAACCGTGGCCGAGGCCATGGAAAAAGAACTCGACCTGCGACTGGAAGCGGGCGGCGCAGATGAGATGCGTGAGCTCTCTTTCAAGGCCGGCTACTATTATATCCCGGAAGTGGATTGGGAACGGTCCGGCAAACGCGTTTTGACGACGGAATGGGTCGATGGTTTGCCGCTAACCGACCCTGAGGCAGCAAACACGCCGGGAATTGACCGCGCCACCCTCGCCAACACCGTCACGCGCGGCTTTCTCGACCACGCCATCCATCACGGCGTGTTTCACGCCGACATGCATGAAGGCAATATGATCGTCACCCCGGATGGGCGTTTGGCGCTAGTGGATTTCGGCATCATTGGCCGCATTGGCCTGAATGAACGCCGCTTCCTGGCCGAGATCCTATGGGGCTTTCTGAAACGCGATTATCACCGCGTCGCCGAGGTGCATTTCGAGGCTGGTTATGTGCCGGCCGACAAATCGGTTGGCGATTTCGCCCAGGCGCTTCGCAGCGTGGGTGAACCGATCCATGGCAAATCAGCCAGCGATGTTTCAATGGGCCGGCTCTTGCTGCAATTGCTGGATTTTACCCATACATTCGGCATGCAACTTCGCCCTGAACTGGTCTTGCTGCAAAAGACAATGGTGCAGGTCGAAGGCGTCGCCCGCACGATTGATCCGGGACATGATATCTGGTCCGCTGCAGAGCCCGTGGTGAAAGACTGGATCAGCCAGAATCTCGGCCCGGCAGGGGCAGCGAAACTGGTCGCGCAGAATGTCAAAGACGTCACCGATCGCCTTAAACGGTTGCCAGAGGTCATGGATCAATTTGAGGCCAAGCTGAACGCCCCCGAACCCGCGCCATTGCCGCGCGAACGCTTTGCACCGTGGTGGGGATGGATGGGGTTTATCCTGGCCATTTTCGCGGCCTTGGTTGCGGTGGTCTATGCGCCCTGATCGGATTTCGGCAACGAGATGACGAACCGGGTGCCGGCTTCCCCGGTTTCTGCCAGATCCAAATCGCCGCCCATGGCGCGCGCCAGATCGCGCGATAGGGCCAAGCCAAGACCGGTGCCATCCCGACGGGTGGACCCGGCAAAGGGCTTAAACAGGTTAGACCGCGCTTGTTCGGGCAGGCCGGGGCCGGTATCGGAAACGCTCAGAACAGCGCCATCAAAGCCGATCGAAATGGCGCCCTGCCCTTCCATCGCTTCCGCCGCATTGCGGATCAGGTTGGCACATATCCGGTGCAAATGATCCGGATCAGCATGCGCTTCGGCTTGCAAGTCGACTTCATTCGCGAAGGTCACACTTCCGAAGGCCGCAAGAGCTTCCGCTGCGGCTTCTTCGGCAATATCGAACAGCCGGACGTTTTGGATGTTCGACTCTGGAACCGATGAGCGTCCATATTTCAGCGTATCGCTGGCCAGATTGATCGCCCGTTCCAGCGCCCGCTCCAGGCGCGGCAAGCTTTTCGCCACGCGCGGGTCTTCCGACCTGGAAAGACTGTCTGAAACCAATTGCGCCGTCGCCAGTGAGTTGCGCAAATCATGGTTGATCTTGGCAACGGCTTCGCCGAGCTGCGCGAGACGTTCTTGTTGACGGAACGCGTTCGACACCGCCTCTTCCATATCTGACAAAGCGTTCTGGGCGCGGCCAATCTCGTCGGCCCGCGGCGTCGGGGAGAGGCGTCGTTTCCAACTGCCCGGCTCATCGCGAATTTGTTCCACAGATTGCGTCACGCGGCGGATCGGACGGACAACCGTCATCACCAGCATGAGATAGATCAGGCCGCCTGTGAACGCTGAGATAATCAGCGAAAGGACCAGAATGTTCCTCCCATAATCTACCAGCTCGCCGCGCAATCCCGCCTCGTCGACGACGATCTCGATAACCCGGCCAGGGCGCGATCCAGCCGCGCGGATCACCAGGAAGCGATCTCTGGGCGCGAAAAAGGTCGCCAGGGTGTCATTCACTTCTGAGAAATCCAGCGTTTCATCGAACAGAACGATCTTTCGCGTGCAACAAATTTCCTTACCTGGATTGAGGATCATGTCGCGCTGCTCGTCATAGAGTTCTGCGACGGCGAGCACCATGGCGCTTTCGAGCAGATCCTGCTCAAGTTCTTCAGACACCATACGGCTCGGCGCAGCCTCAAGCGCGAGCGCGGCTAGCCGGCCGGCTTCAATCTGATCTTTCAGCCAACTGTTTCTGAAATTTGTCGCGCTCGGCACGAAGATCAGCGCTTCAACCACAAGCACGCTCGCGATGGCGATCATGAACAGCCTGAAGGACAGGCCGTCTCGCCACCGCAACTTGCGCTTGGGTGCGCTTTTATCCTGCGATTCAGTCACCCCTCGGCCACTAGCCTAAGGGATGCGTTGCAGCAACCCAACCAAGGTCCGGGAGGCTTTGCCAAACACAGTCGGCGTGAAGTGCGCACTGGCGGCGCGCTTCACCACTTCGGCGCGAGTTGGGTAAGGCGAGATGAAATTGGTCAGAGATTGAACGCCAAGCTTGTTCGACATGCCATAACCTACAATCTGGATGATATCGCCCGCGCCATCTCCGACAACGGAAGCGCCGAGGATCTTGCCCTTGCGGATCACCAGTTTCGCTTCACCAAGTGTTTTACCCTCCGCAATCGCCCGGTCGTTTTCATGGAACGGGAAGGAGGAGGTCGTGACACTGTCGCCAAATTGCTCGCGCGCTTCTGCTTCGGTCAGGCCGACTTGCGCGACCTCGGGCGCCACATAGGTGACCGCCGGAAGCGGCAAATCGCTCGCCTTGCTGCCCTGTTTGAAGAATGCGCGGCGTGTGAATACGCTCGCATGCCAGCCAGCGAGGTGGGTAAACTGGCCTTGGCCAGCAATATCCCCAAGAGCCCAGACACGCGGATTGGACACAGAGCGCAATTTATCGCTCGCCTGAATGCCGCGGCGATCATAGTCGACATTGCCCGCTTCGAGCTCGAGCCCGTCCAACATGGCGCGGCGACCGACAGCGACGAGCAGGTGTGAGCCTGAAATCGTCTTGGTGCCATCTTCGCTTTCAGTATCGACTGAAACGGCGCCGGCGGTGCCGGTAATCTTTACCGCCTTATGGCCTTCGAGAATGGTGACGCCTTCTTCGCGAATGGCGTCGACGGCGATTTTTGCGTGATCGGCATCTGCGCGCGCCATGGCCCGCCCCATCTCGATCACAGTGACTTCCGAGCCCAGCCGGTGGAAGGCTTGGGCCATCTCCATCCCGATCGGTCCGCCGCCAAGAATAACCAAATGCTTCGGCTGTTCGGGCATCGAGAACACGGTCTCATTGGTGATGTAGGGCGTTTCGCTGAGGCCTGGAATCGGTGGAATAAAGGCGGTTGAGCCTGTCGCCACGATGATCCGGCGCGCCGTGGATTCTGTTGTCGCGGAGACAATCGTCTTGCGATCCTTGAATTTGGCGTGTTCGCGAATGACGGTGACGCCGAGTCCTTCGAACCGTTCCTGACTGTCGACCGGCGCGATCGTATCGATCGCTTTTTGAACATGTGCTTTGACCTGGTCCCAGCTGATGGTCGGGGCAGAAACGCTGACGCCATATTTGGCGCTCTCGCGGGCCGATTGGGCATATTTTGCCGTGGTCAGGAGGGCCTTGGACGGCACGCAACCGTAATTCAAACAGTCGCCGCCCATTTCGGCTTTTTCATAGAGAATGACGTTCAGTCCGAGCATCGCAGCACCAGCCGCCGCTGAGAGGCCGCCTGATCCGCCACCGATAACGATGAGGTCGGCTTTGAGCTTACGTTTAACGCCCGTTTCTTCTGGAGTTTTTGTCATTGTTTTTGTCTCCATGAGCTCAGTTTCCGCCACCCGGGCGGCTGGTGTTGCAATCGTGTCTGACATTTACGCCTCCACCGCTTCGGTTTTGCGGCCTGTGATCTTTTTGTAGAGCACTGGAATAAGCGCGACGACGCCAAGGGCGGCCAGGGCTGGCAGCATATTCTTGGCGACGCTGGCCAGGTTGGGATCTTCGCCGGCAGCAAATGTCGCGCCGAGACCTGAACCGACCCAGGTATAAGCAATCACACCGGGGACAATGCCGAGCGCCGTGGTGATCGCGTATTCGCGATACTTGGCCCCGAGCAGCGCTGGCGCAATATTGGCCACAGGGAATGGAACAACCGGCAAAAGGCGCAAAGCGAACATGTAGGAGAATGGGTTTTCGTTAAATCCGGCTTCCATCTTGGCCATGAACGGCCCAGCCCGGTTGCGCAGCGCACTGCCAATCGAGGTCTTGGCCGCGAAGAACAGCATGCTGGCACCGAGTGTGGCGCCGGCAATCGTCGCCAACGAACCGCCGACCAGGCCGAACAGGAAGCCCCCGGCAATCGTAATCCACAGCGCACCAGGCACCATGAACAGCGTTGCGGCGGCATAGATTGCAATAAAAATCGCCACCGCGAGGACAAGATTGTTTGCCACAAAGGCCTGCAGCACTTCCTGCTGCTCGCGCAGGGTTTCCAGTGACAGATATTGGAACAAGCCCATCTGCCAGGCCCCGATCATGACCGCAGCGATCAGATAGACCGGCCAAAGTTTTATCCAGATCGGGCTCGATTTTTTTTCAACAGTATCTGTCATTGGTTTGTCCCTCTTAAGATCCTGGGGCCGACTTGGAGTCGTTCAGGTCCCAATCATATTCATGCTTTGTAATTCTACGCTTGGCTTCGATTTTGGTTGCGAGTTCCGGCTCAGCATATTCGAGCAGATGATCGATTACGCCGTCATTGGAGCCGCCAAAGTCCTCACGGAACCATTTATAGATGGTTGAAACTTGCAAGGTGCCGTTCCGGCGAATGGTGACGCCGCGTGGATCATTGACATATTCACGAGCCGCGCGGTCGAGATCCTCGTCCAATGTCTCGGCAAACCAAGCATCGGTTTGCAGGTTCGGACAGCTAAACGCGGCGCAATTGATCGCGTAGTGGACACGTGGATCATCCCACTCGACCCGCAGAATTTCATGCTCAATCGCATCGAGCGATCGCTCTTCACCATCAATGGTCGTGAAGACGCGCTTCCATGGACCGACCAGATAACCTGAACGGATCGATTTGGTCGGGTAACGCTCGACAATGTGTTTCACCGTCAGCGCATTATAGACATTCGAATAGGCCGCAAATTGTTCCGGCTCGGTCAAAGTTTCAAAATCGAGGTCTGCAAAGACATCCAGATAGGCATTCAGTTTTGCCATATCGGTCGCATTGTCTTTCAAGCCGCCATAATCGAACCGGTTTACCCCGTCCGCATGCTCACTGACATAGGTGCCGAGAAGCTCGTCCCAGGGTTGATGCAATTCGGCGTCATCTGCTGCAGCAGATCCGGCAGCCAGTGTCATGGTCATTGCTCCAGCAGTCAGTAATGTGCGTAACATATTTTTGTCTTCCCGATAAAACTTTGTTCGAGGCCGATATATTTTGACGAGTATGGGAATGCACGACACAGTCCGGTCGCGATCCATCACTGATGCGTGAACGGGCTGAGAGGGTGCTTTTGACCTGTAAATCCTGCCGGATTTCCCTTGACCTGGCGTGTCGGCCCACGTATTAGCCGCGCTTTCGAGTTCAACACATTTCAATTGAGGCGAGACGCCCATGAAACGCACATTCCAGCCAAGCCGCCTCAAGCGCGCCCGTACGCACGGTTTCCGCTCTCGCATGGCGACCAAAAATGGCCGCAAGGTTCTGGCCCGCCGCCGCGCGAAAGGCCGTAAGGTTCTGTCTGCATAAGACCGTTCCGCCGCGGGTTTCCGATGGCAAAAAAAGACACTTCCGATACTGGGGTCGTCCGTCTGAAGACACGGCCCCAGTTTCTTTTTGTCCGGGGCGGAAAATCAGAGCGGCGAAAATCCGTCGTCGTGCAAGCCCGCAGCCGCTCCCAGTCAAGCGTGATCGGCGCCGGATTCACAGCCACCAAAAAGGTCGGCAATTCCGTCACACGCAATCGCGCCAAGCGACGTCTGCGAGAAGCGGCGAAATTGCTTCTACCTCTTCACGGACGGGTCGGCGCTGACTATGTCTTCATTGCTCGAATGGAGACTGCGACGATTGGCTGGCAGCGCCTGCTTGACGATATGGAAAGCGCGCTGATAAGCCTCGCCGAACAGATTCCAGCGGGGACAGGTCCGGCCTGACCCCTCTTTTTATATAAGCAGGACGCGATCTGCCCATGTTGCCCAATCAGCAAAACGGAATGGACCCCCAGGACCAGCGCAATTTCATCATCGCCATGGCGCTGATGATTGTCTTCGTGTTCGGCTATCAGGCGTTCGTCCTCGACCCCGCCGCCAAGCGCGCCGCAGAACAACGCGAAGCCGCCGCCGCTGAGCAGGCGATCGAAGGCGTTGCCGAAGATCCAATCGCAGAGCTTGGCGAGGACGTGATTGTCGCTGAAACACCGGCAACAATCGAAGACGCCCTGACCGATACGGCGCGCATCTCTTTCGATATGGACCGCGTGGATGGCTCATTCTTGCTGAAAACCTCAGAGATCGATGATCTCAATCTGAAAGACCATTATAAGACCGTCGCGCGAGAAGAAGAGCTGCGTCTGCTGCGGCCGCGCACCACACTGGAAGGCAAGACCAGCGGCTATTCAGCGACCTGGGATTGGCGCGTGCTGAGCGAAAGCAGCGGTGAGTATCGCCCGGTCCTTCGCGATGAAGACACGTGGCAAGCCTCGACCGACGCGATCACATCGGGTGAAAGCGTCACACTTAATTTCCAACGCGGCGGCCTCGCGATTGAACGGGTCATCTCCGTGGATGAGAATTATATGTTCTCGTTTGAGGATACGATCACCAACTCAACCGGGCGCGCGTTCACGCTGAGCCCGAACGGATATGTCCGGCGCTATGGGGCGTGGAAAGACTTTCTAGAAGAAACCGAGACCGGGTCTTCCCGCAAGATGGGTCTCGCGCATCAGGGTCTGATCGGCGTGTTTGATCGCGGCTTCACCATGCGCAACTATAAGAACCTGGCGCGCAATAGAGGCATCAAGGATGCCGACGGGCTTGGGTTTCGCGTCGCTGAGGAAGGTGGCTGGGTCGGCCTGACCGATATGTATTGGATGGCCGCGCTGGTGCCCGAACAAGGCCGCAGCTTCAAGGCCCGCGCCGTTCAAAACGAAAACATGCTGGAACTGTTCGTCGACGCTCAGGACATTCAGGTGGCGCCGGGCGAAACCGTGAAAATCACCAATCAGATCTTTGCCGGTGCGAAGGAATATAATGTCGTGCGCGCCTACCAGGCCGCGGGCATCCCACGCTTTGATGACTCCATCGATTGGGGCAATATTCTCTATTATATCACGCGCCCATTCTTCGCGCTGCTCAATTGGCTGAAAACCCAAATCGGTTCGTTTGGGTGGGCCATTCTGGCCCTCACCGTGATCGTGCGAACGCCGCTTATTCCGCTGTATAATCAGAGCTATAAGTCGATGGCCAAGATGAAGAAACTGGCCGAACCGATGAAGGAAATTCAAGAACGGTTCAAAGCTGATCCACAACGCCGTCAGCAAGAAGTGATGAAGCTCTATCAGCGCGAGAAGGCCAATCCATTGGCCGGCTGTTTGCCGATCTTGCTGACCATTCCGATCTTCTTCGCGCTGTATAAGACGCTCTATGTGACCATCGAAATGCGCCACACCGCCTTCTGGTTTATCGGCGATCTTTCGGCCCCCGACCCAACCGCGATTGGCAACCTGTTCGGCCTGCTGCCTTGGGCGGCAGCCGACGTCAAAGCCATTCCGCTGCTCGGTTTCATCATTGGTATCGGCATCCTGCCCATCTTGTACGGCGTTACAATGGCCGCCATTCAGGCGCTGTCGCCGCCCCCGCCAGATCCAACTCAGCGGACCATTATGATGGCGCTGCCCTTTGTGTTCATGTTTGTGTTTGGCGGATTCGCAGCAGGGCTCGTTCTCTATTGGGTCTGGTCAAACGTGCTGTCTCTGCTGCAGCAATATTTCATCATGCGCCGCAATGGAGTCGAGACGCAGGTCGACAAGTTGATCAAACGATTACTTGGGCGGGGTTCCTCCACCCCGGCAGAATAAATGACAGACACGCCCGCCTTTTCCGAGGAAACGCTGGAAGCGGGTCGCAAGCTCTGTATGGGACCGGTGGAGTTCGTGCTCGGCGCCGCCAGCCTGTCGCAACTTCCGGCCGGTGACCGACCCGAAATCGCCTTTGCCGGGCGGTCCAATGTTGGCAAATCCTCGCTGATCAATGCGCTGCTTAATCGCAAGAATCTCGCGCGGTCGTCCGCTGAGCCGGGCAAAACGCGCGAGCTCAACTATTTTGATGTCGGGCCAGGCAAGCTTTGGCTCGTCGATTTGCCGGGATTTGGCTATGCGAAAGTCTCGCGCGACCAACAAGCCAAATGGGTGCAACTGACCAAACGGTATCTTCGCGGGCGCGCCAATCTGCGCCGCGTCTTCTTGCTCATCGATAGTCGGCGCGGACTGATGGACACCGATCTCGAGACCATGGCGATGCTGGATACAGCGGCGGTGAACTATCAAATTGTTTTGACCAAAACCGACAAGATCAAGAAGACTGAACTTGATGCCGTCCGGACCAAGATTGAGTCAAAGCTCAAGAAAAATCCGGCCGCTCATCCAATTGCACGTTTGACTTCATCGGAGAAAGGCTATGGAATTCCCGAACTGCGTGCGGAAGTTTGGCAATTGGTGGAGGCCTAAGTGTCAGTCAAAATTCGGAACGCAGATCTCGATACTCCAGAATTTGCCGAACTGATGGGTGCGCATGCCGATTTGATGCTGCGCTTGACGCCTCCAGGCAGTTGTCACTTCATCCCGCTTGATGGATTGCGTGCCGAAGATGTAACCGTCTGGGAAATCCGCGATGGCGACACGCTCGTCGGCAGCGGCGCCCTGAAGCATCTGGATGATGCCAATGGCGAACTGAAAACCATGCATACGCTAGAGAGCCGCCGGGGCGATGGGCTCGGTCGCAAGATGCTTGAACACATCATCGCTGAGGCGCGCGCACGGGGGTATGAAAAGCTCAGCCTCGAAACCGGCAGTACGGAGGCCTTCCTCCCCTCTCGTCGGCTTTACGCCGCTCATGGGTTCGAAACATGCGGGCCGTTCGGGGACTATGTCGAAGATCCGCACAACGTGTTCATGGCTTTGCAGCTCTAAAGCGTTTCCAATTCGGTCCAAATCCGGCTAAGAGCCTGCGCCATGACTGACGCGTCGCTTCCTCCCGCCCAATTGACGGCTGAGACCCTTTCCGAAGCATTGCCCTATATTCAGCGCTATGCCGGACGAACCATTGTCATCAAATATGGCGGCCATGCCATGGTCGATGAGGCTTTGTCAGAAGCCTTTGCGCGCGATGTCGTCCTGCTCAAACATCTCGGAGCCAACCCGGTCGTCGTCCATGGCGGCGGCCCGCAAATCGCGAACCTGCTTGAGCGCCTTGGAATCCAATCCGAGTTTCGTGATGGCCTGCGCGTGACCGATGACGCGACGATGGAAGCGGTCGAGATGGTCCTGTCGGGTCCAATCAACAAATCCATCGTGCGCGCGATCAATGCCGCGGGCGGAAAAGCGGTCGGTCTGTCCGGCGCCGATGGGGATCTGATGCGGGTCAGCAAGGCGACACGCACGACCCGCGATTCCAGCAGCGAAATCGAGAAAGTCGTTGATCTCGGCTATGTTGGCGAACCTGAAAAAATTGACATCTCCGTCCTCAACGCCCTGATGGAGAGCGAAAAAGCCATCATTCCGGTCATCGCGCCTGTTGGCGTCGGCGACGATGGACGACGCTATAATGTCAATGCCGATACCGCTGCGGGGGCCGTGGCTGCGGCGCTTCAAGCCAAACGCTTGCTGCTTCTGACCGATGTCGCTGGCGTCCTCGACAAGCAGGGCCAGCTGATGCGTGAGATCCGTCGCGACCGGGTCGATGACTTAATGCAAGATGGAACGATATCCGGTGGTATGATTCCGAAACTTGAAACCGCCGCAAAAGCCGTCAACATGGGAGTTGGCGGGGCAGTTATTTTAGACGGGCGTGCAAAACACGCACTTCTCATGGAGCTGTTCACTGAACATGGCGCAGGTACCTTTGTTTACTAAGACGATCCTTTGGTTTTTCGCGATCGCGTTAACCAGCGTTTTACCCATCAGCGCGGCGGCGCAGGGCAATTCCGATGGCTGGGAGGTCTGTAACGAGACCAGTTACATCATCGAAGCCTCAACCGGCCGCTATGAAGGTCAGGGCGTTGTGGTCGAAGGCTGGACGCGCTTGCGTCCGGGCGCCTGTCAGAAGGTGATTGAGGGCGCGTTGCAGCCCGGCATCCACTATCTGTTTGGCCGGTCTTCCACGGCCCATCGCGGTGGCCGGAAAGTTTGGGGTGGTAAGAGCAATCTGTGCATCGATCCGACCGGCAGCTTTGCGGTTGAGACGATTCCGGATTGTTCCGTCATGGGACTGGAATCGCGCGAATTTCGCCCGGTTTTGATCGAAAATTCAAAGCGCTGGCGCACCAGCTTCACCGAAACCGATAAACGCAATCTGGAACAGGCGAGCGCTGCGGGCGTACAGCGCCTGCTGGACAATGCGGGCGTCTATTCCGGGCGAATTGACGGCTATCTGGGGCGTAAAACGCGCGCTGCAATCGGCGATTTCTTATCCTCCAAAGGGCTCGATGCGAACACGTCAGATGCCGACCTGATGGATATTCTGGAACAGACCGCCATCGATCGCGCCCGCAATGTCGGATTAACCTTCTGCAACCGCACCAATAAGCGGATCTGGAGCGCCATGGCCCGCCGCAGAGGCGAAGGCTGGGAGAGCCGTGGCTGGTGGCTGCTGGAAGCCGGGGGATGCGCCCGCGTGATCGACGAACCCTTACTCCAAGCAGGCCTGTTCGCGTATGCTGAAATGGAAACCAGCGACGGCGAAGTGCGGACGCTGACCAAGGGCAGCGACACGTTCTGCGTGTCCAAAGCCAAATTCGCGATTACCGGTCGGGAGGCCTGCGAAGAAGCGGCGTATCGCACCGGACGGTTCGTCGCGACCCCAGCGCCGGTCAATCGAAAACTCGTTTTCGAGTTTTTCGAGCGCGATTTCGGAGATCCCGTAGATGCCAGCTGATGACGCGCGCCTGGCGTCACGTTTGAATGATCGGCAAGTCTGGGTCTTCGACCTGGACAATACTCTATATCCAGCGGAATGCGATTTGTTTGCCGAGATTGATCAACGCATGACCGATTTCGTCGCCCGGTTCCTGAGATTGCCGCGCGAAGAGGCCCGGGCCACGCAAAAGCGCTATTATGCCGAGCATGGCACGACCCTGAACGGCTTGATGACCATGCATGGCATGGAGCCGGATGAGTTTCTGGCGCATGTGCATGAGATCGACTTGTCACCCCTGCCGCGCACGCCTGACCTGGCCGAAGCGATCCGCAAGCTGCCAGGCCGCAAATTCGTCTATACAAATGGCTCGCGCGGACATGCCCGGCGGGTGACCGATTATATGGGCCTCGGCGACGTGTTCGACGGACAGTTCGCCATCGAAGACAGCAAGTTCAAACCGAAACCGGATCTGTCTTCCTATCAGGCGTTTAACCGCGTCTTCGGGATCGAACCCAGCCAGGCTGTGTTCTTTGAAGATCTGGCCCGAAACCTCGCCCCGGCCCATGCCATGGGCTTTGCCACGGTTCTGGTGCAATCTGGCAAGGATTGGAGCCATGAGCCTGCGGCAGCACGCCCCGCTGGAATAGGGGATGACCTTCCCCCACATATCGACTATGTGACGCGCGACCTGACTCAGTTCCTGCGTTCGATTGGCGCCTGAACACTGACAAGAAAGACGATACGACGATGCCTGACCGCTTAGCCGCTTTGATCAATGCTGCCTGGGACGATCGCTCTGAATTGGACACCAATACGCAAGGTGAAATCCGTGAAGCGGTCGATGCTTCTTTGTCTCTGCTCGATAGCGGCGAAGTGCGCGTGGCCGAGCCAGATGGCGCTGGCGGTTGGACCGTGAATGAATGGCTGAAAAAGGCAGTTTTGCTGTCATTTCGCCTGAACCCAAATGTGATCATGGACGGAGGTCCCGGCCATCGCGGCACCTGGTGGGACAAGGTTCCAAGCAAGTTTGAAGGCTGGGGCGCGGCAGAATTCGACTCCGCCGGGTTTCGGGCTGTGCCCCCCGCCACGGTGCGGCGCGGGTCCTATATCGCACCAGGCGCGGTTCTGATGCCGTCTTTTGTGAACATTGGCGCCTATGTCGATAGCGGCACCATGGTCGACACCTGGGCCACGGTCGGCTCTTGCGCCCAGATCGGCAAGAATGTGCATATTTCCGGCGGCGCGGGCATTGGAGGGGTTCTGGAACCCTTGCAGGCCAGCCCGGTGATTATTGAGGATAATTGCTTTATCGGCGCCCGCGCAGAAGTCGCCGAAGGCGTGATTGTGCGCGAAGGCTCGGTATTGGCAATGGGCGTGTTCCTGTCTCAATCTACCAAAATTGTCGATCGCCAGAGCGGCGAAGTTCGTTATGGCGAGGTTCCGCCCTATTCGGTAATTGTGCCAGGAAGCCTTCCCGGCGAGAATGGCGGGCCGGCGCTGGCGGCCGCAATCATTATCAAAACGGTGGATGAGCGTACGCGATCTAAAACCGGAATCAACGAGCTCCTACGGGATTAACCATGCCCTTGATGACACAGACGTCATCGGAACGGAGCTTGCATTCTTTGAGTTATCCATCGATTTATTTCTGATGGGGCTCGATTTGCAGAAAATGCTCGTTATACTGGGCACTAAATAAACGGAGTCCTCCGTGACGATTAAAATTGCAGGACGGCATATGGATGTAGGAGACGCGCTCAGCGAGCGCATTTCTGATGGTCTGGAAGCCGCTGTTACCAAATATTTCGATCGAAGTTTTGATGCCAATGTGACTGTGGAGAAACGCGGTCACGAGGTCATCACTGATTGCAATGTCCACCTACCATCCGGGATTGTGTTGCAGTCAACCGGCTCAGCCAGCGACCCTTATGCTTCGCTCGAGGATGCGCTTGAGAAAATGGAGAAGCGGGTTCGCCGCTACCACCGTAGACTGAAAGATCATCACAAAAGGTCGCCTTTACCAAGCGAACCTGCAAATGCCTTCATCATCAAGGGAAGCGACGACGAAACGCCCGAGGATAAGGGCGAAGCGCCGCTCATCGTCGCCGAATCTGCGGCGGATGTGAAAACCATGTCCGTTTCGGAAGCGGTAATGCAGTTGGAACTGTCAGATACCCCTGCCGTTTTGTTTCGAAATGTGAAACACAGCGGCCTGAACATGGTGTACCGCCGTGAAGACGGCAATATCGGGTGGGTTGATCCGGCTGGGCATTCCGCCACCGGTTGAACCGATAGGTCAAAAGAATATGGCTAATGATCTTTCAAGCCTCCTTCAGGAGGGCGTAATTCTTGGATCGCAAGCGAGCGAAAGCCGCAAACAGATCCTCAATAGGCTTGCCAATGCGATTGGCGAGAAGACCGGAATCGACGGTCGCGATATTTTTGACGCTGTCATTGAACGCGAGAACCTGGGCTCGACCAGTGTTGGCGAAGGCGTTGCGATTCCGCATGCGCGCATTCCGGCATTGAGCAAACCTGTCGGCGCTTTTGTTCGCCTGGAGGAAGGCGTGGACTTCGACGCGATTGATGGTCGGCCCTGCGATCTGATCTTTATGTTGCTGGCCCCGAATGCATCTGGCGCAGACCATTTGCGCGCGCTGGCTCAGGTCAGCCGTACGTTCCGAAATGCCGAACTGCGCGATGCCTTGCGCAATACCACGGAACTGGATGTGATCACCCAGATCCTGTGCCCGCAAACCGCAGACGCGACCGCATAAACTCATCGTGACTGGCGAGACCCGCCGCGAAGCGTATATGACCTCCTCATAACAGGAGAGACATATGAGATTCGCAAGCGCTACCCTCGCCCTTGGCCTGGCATTCAGCCCCAGTGCCATGGCCCACAGCACCCACATTCCTTTGACCCAGCAGGCACAACCCGTGCCGGTCACCACAACCGATCTCGGCAACGGCCTGTATATGCTACAGGGGCGCGGCGGGAATATTGGCGTTCTGGCTGGGGAAGACGGCGTCTTTGTCATTGACAGCCAATATGCCGATATGGCGCCCGGTATTCTCGGCGCCGTGAATGAGATTGCCGGCGAGAAGCCGCGCTATCTGGTCAATACGCACTGGCATGGCGATCATACAGGTGGAAACGAGATTATCGGCAAGGCCGGCGCCACGATCATTGCGCACCAGGGCGTGCGCGATCGCGTTTCGGTTGATGTGACCCGCGACTTTTTTGGTCAAGAAACCACGACCCCGGCCTCACCCCCTGAAGCCTGGCCGGTGATTACCTTCAATGATGAGATGACGCTCTATCTGAATGGACAGACGGTCCGCCTGATCCACACGCCGGACGCCCATACCGATGGCGATACGTTTATCTATTTCGAGGAAGCGAACGTCCTGCATACCGGTGATTTGATGTTCAACGGCATGTTCCCGTTCATCGACATCACTTCAGGCGGAACATTTTCCGGTTTCGCCGCCGCCTCCCAGGCCATGGCCGACATGAGTGACGCTGACACGCGTATCATTCCAGGTCACGGCGCATTAGCCAGCAAGGCTGACATTGAACGCACAGTTGACATGCTGACCGGCGTCATGGCGGCGGTTCAAGCCGAAATCGATGCCGGCAAAGATATTGAAGCGACGCTCGACGCGGCGCCGCTGACGCCTTGGGTCGAAGACTGGGCCTGGGGCTTTATCGACGAAGCTCGCTTTACGCGCCTCGCTTATGCCGACCTGGCGCGCAGCGCTGACTAGGACCTAATTCTCATCGGCCGGGCGATTTTCACCCATGCGTGGATCGCCCGCCGGTATGATTTCTTCCTCATCCAGCGCGCTCCACTCAACCTCAAGCATGAAGGCGCGGACGTCTTCAATGGATTGTTCGGCCGCTTCTTCCTGCGGCAGGTGACCGACACCGTCATAAATGGTTAGAGACGCACCTTCGATGGCATCCGCGAACTTTTGGGCGCTCGACACGGGGATCAAATTATCGTCGCGGCCCCACATCACCAAGGTCGGGACCTTAATGGCGCTCAGCGCCTCAGCCGTCGCTTCGACCCGGTCGCCCGCCATAATTCCCAAAAGTGTTTCACGGTGGCCAGGGGCCCGCGAAAGCGCGACATAGCGCTCGACCAGCTCATCCGTGACAAAGCTTTGATCTGTATAGGAATCTTCGAGACCAGACCGTGTCAGTGAGGTCATATCGAGGTCTTTCAACACCGCCCGCGCAATCGGATTCGCGAGCAGAGAGAAGATCAGTGGGCTGTTTTCATTGTCTTCGGCCGTTTCTGGCCAACCGCTGGCATCGACCAGGATCAAGCCTTCCAGCATTTCCGGATGAGTGAGCGCATAAGACCAAGCTGTGTTCCCGCCCATCGAGTTGCCCGCGAGCGTAAAGCGCTGAACGCCAAGATCCTGCGTGACCTCATGTACAACCTCAACGAAGCGATCAATGGTCGCCTCAACCGGGTCGTCGGCGCGGGTGAGACCATGGCCCGGCAGGTCGAGCGTTATGATCCGGTAATCAACCTCCAGATCCGTTTTCCAGGCCTCCCAGGTGTGCAGCGAGGCTGAAAACCCGTGCACCAGAACCAAGGCGGACCGATCATTCGGGCCCGTATCAGTGTAATGGACCTTGAGCCCATCATCCAATGTCATGAATTGGGTATCAGGCGTGGAGTACACCATTTCCAGAGTGTCATAGGGGATGTCAGCTCGTCTCAGCGCCAGCCAGCCGGCAGCCAGCACGGCGACGATTGTGAGAATAACGGCGAGCGTTCTGCGTAACATCCGAGTACTCCACGAAACCTGTTGTCGTAAAACCGTCAAAAATTAACGCTGTCAAAGAAAAGATTCATCGCCCGCAGACGGAACAGTCCGGGTTCGGACGAAGCTTTAGGGTACGCGATTCCCCAGAAAGCCCATCAATAATGAGCAAACGCCCGATCAGTGGCTTTCCGGTCGCAGCAATTAGTTTTATTGCCTCCAGCGCCATGATCGACCCGACCTGCCCGGTCAATGCACCGACAACCCCGACTTCATCACAGGCCTCGGCTTCGGGCGGCATTTCCGGCACAAAGCACTGATAGCAAGGCGCTCGCTCATCTTTGCCGGAAGCATAGACGGCGACCTGGCCGCTCCACCGGCTGGCCGCGCCCGAGACCAGATAGCGCCCGCTCTCATGGGCCAAACGATTGAGCAGGAACCGCGTTTCGAAATTATCCGTCGCATCGATCAGAATGTCCCCCAGCGCAGACTCTTGCGCTGAGAACCGGCCCTCGCGGGCAATGGCTTGAATGTCTGGGTTGAGCGCCATCAAGCGATCGCTGAGGAGGCGCGCTTTGCCCTGCCCCAGGTCGGCATCCGTGAATTGCACCTGTCTTTGCAGGTTGGACCGGTCGACCGTGTCATCATCCCAGATCTCAATCTGTCCGACGCCCGCGGCGGCAAGGTAGAGCGCGCAGGGTCCGCCCAAGGCCCCAGCGCCAATGATCGAAACCTTGGCGTCGCGCAATCGGGTGACCCCGGGTCCACCGATTTCTTTCAACAAAATGTGCCGCTTATGGCGGTCAATCTGATCTGCTGTGAGGCTCATCAAACCTCTCTATCGCGCGAAACGAAATGTGGCGAGCCTGGAAGGCTGCTGCCCAAATTCGTCATCTCGCCGACGCATTTCATCAAATGCCTGCCATAAGTTCTTAATAAAAGGTTAACCAACGCGTAGGGTTCCGAAGGGAGGTAGGCTGATGAGCGAGCAAGCACCGGGTTCCGGCGGCGGTTTGACCGATAAAGACATTGTCGATCTGACCAAGCGCCCCAGCGACGCCTTTAATGAGGTGATCCTGCAAGCCGATTATACCACCCGTGCAACGCTGAGTTTCTACCGCTTCCGCCAATTGGGCGGAGATTACCGCGTGCAGAACGAGAATTATGCGGCCCACAAGAAAAAGAAGGCCGCCAGAAAAGCCCAAAACGATAATCTCGATGCGACCGGGATGAATGCGGAAATCACCGAACTTCCACCGGAACGCTCTCGTAAACTGCGCCTGGGGGAATCGACTGGTCGCGGGGTGCATTATGTGTCCAGCCATCCAAAAGTGCCGCTGTTTCAGATGTCGATTATCGCGCTGATGATCCTGTTCGAGAGTGCGGCAAACGCCTATTTCTTCGCCAAGCAGAGCGAGTTTGGTCTCGCTGGCGGCATCTTTCAGGCCGCCGCTGTCTCGCTCGCCAATGTTGCGGTGAGTTTCTTTATCATCGGCTATTGGGGCCTGCGGCACGTATCGATGCCGCTCGATTGGTCCAATCGCGGGTTCAATCGCCGAAATCTCTATGTCCTGAACGGACTGATCGCGATCATCATTGGCTCAATCCTGGTCTTGCTGGTCAATCTGTCGGCCGCGCATTATCGCAACATTCTCGACATTCAAGCGCTCGGTCTGGAAATGCCGGACGGGATCGGGACAAAAATCTTCCCGCATTTCATGGTTCATCCAGATGTCTGCGAAGCCATCCTGACCTCGGATCTTGGCAACACGATTGGCAGCGCCGCGACCAATGCGATGTGCCGTCCGTTCGCCATCCACTCGCTCGACGCGATGGTGCTGCTGGCGCTTGGCCTCGCAATCGCTTCGATTGCGGCCTTTGAAGGCCGCCGCCTGGATTCGCCCTTCCCTGGATTTAGCGACGCGGCCCGCTCGCTCGAAAACGCTCGAACCGATCTTGAATATGCCATTGACGATTTCAATGAGAGCTATGAGGACGTTTTTGAACTGGTCGAAGAAATCAAAGGCAGCTCGCTGTCTGCGCAAGAGAAAATGGTGGTGATGAACACGATGGCAGAGATGATGCGCCCGTATCAGAATCTGCTGCGCACAAGTGACCAGATTCTCTCTGACGAGTTTGGGCTGGAACAAGACATAATCAAACTACTCAAGGTGAATGCTGCTGGGGCAGGCTGATGGCACGACGACGAAACAGGCGTGAAAGAAAACAACGCAACCAGGCCATCCTGAACTTTGTTCTGGCGGGATTGGCGGTCGCGATTATCGGGTTTTCCTTCTATGCGCTGCAACCGGCTCCGTATGATGAAGTGACCCTGTGCGAGATCTCAGATGAGCTGCCGCCGCATACGGCTGTGATCATCGACAAGACCGACGAGTATAGCGAACAACAATCGGATTTGATCGCTGCGGTTATTCGCCGGTCTCGCAATCGGCTTGAGATTGGCGAGCGATTCACTCTGTTTGAGCTTGATCAGTTCGGTCAGTTTGATCCGCGCGGGCGGTTTTCACTATGCAATCCGGGTCGAGGGGATCAGGTCAATGCGTTGTTCCGCAACCCCGAACAAATCGAAGAGCGGTTTAACGAGAAATTCGATCAGCCATTGGAAGACATCCTCGAAGACCTGATCGAACCAAAGGAAGCGCCAAACAGCCCGGTCCTCGAAGCGATGGCGCGCCTGGCACAGACAGAAGCCTTTTCCGACCGAGCTCCGGCCCGCCGTATCGTGATTATTTCCGACATGCTGCAAAACTCGGACGTTTTCACCATCTATGGCGGCGGCGGCACGATGCCGGAAGATATGCCGGATGCAATCAGCGTCGCCGACACGACCATGCGCCGGTTCGGAGACAGTCTGAACGGGGTCGAATTGGAAATTCGCCTGATCCCGCGGCAGCGTTATGTCGACATGCAGCGCGGGCCGCTGAAAGACTATTGGGATGACATTTTCGCTGAGCTCGGCGTCGACGCAACTTGGCGCGACCTCTAGGGACTAACCGGTCACGCGGAACAGAGCCATGCCATCATAGCCTTTGGCGCCGACTGTCTGCATCGCTGTCTGCTCGACCCCTTGCAGCGTTTGCGCGAAAGCCAGCATCTCTCGAATCCCGCGAATGCTATTATCCTCGCTGTCGGCATCCAGCACGCCGCCGCCGCGAACGATATTGTCAGCGACAATCACGGCGCCGGGGCGGGTCAGCTGCAGGGCTTTCTCCAGATAATTCTTGTGATTGACCTTGTCGGCATCGATGAACACGAAATCGAAGACGCTGCCAGCCGCAATCTCATCATCGAGGGCCTGCATGGCCGGTCCGATCCGCAGCTCAATTCGGTCACCAAAACCAGATTGATCGATATTGGCCTGTGCGACCGCCGCCGTTCGCGTGTCGATCTCAGTGGTCAGTATGTACGCATCGTTTGACATCGCCCGCGCCATCGCAACCGCAGAATATCCGCCGAGACAGCCAATCTCCAAGACGCGTTTCGCGTCGATCAATCGGATCAGGAGGGCGAGAAACTCGGCTTGAAGCGGCGTCACGGCGTGCGGCACCAGACCCTCTTTGCGGCTGTTCTCCGCGATCTTCTCCAGCAATGGATCCGCTCGCAGCAGAGACTGCTCGAGATAAGCGTCCATTTTTTCAAATGTATCCGACATCTGCATGGTTAATGCCCCTTAACTAACCTTCGCCCTTGAGCCTTGCTGCAATCGCGCATACCAATTGTCGTGGAGTGTAGAGTTTCACGACAAAGGGTCATTATGCGTGTAGCCCATCTGCGTCCCCTGGCGCTAGCATGCATCGTCTCATTTTCTTCTGCGACAGCGCAGAATGGAGACGAGATGACTCCGGTCGCGATGACCGAACATGGCCTCATTTACGAAGAAAATCGTCAGGATGTCACCTTGCCGATCGCCACAATGGATCGCGACAATGGCGAGAATGGCGGCGGCGTCAGCGTCCCGATCGAAAACCTGGCCACACCAATGCGCTGTATGGCAGCCTGGTCCTATCTGGCCGCCAGTACGATCCGTACGCCAGACGAAGCCAAGGCCAAGCACCCAGACTTTACCGAAGCCACGGCCAGCGCCCATTGGCAGCATTGGTTGAAGCTCGACCTCGATGCCCATCAAGGGCGTCGCAGTACGGATTTCCATCAGCGCCGCCTTGCCGCCGAGCGCGCCTTTGCGGCGGCCATGACAGATGATGGCGATGATTATGCATATCGAACGCTGGGCAGCTGCTATGTCGATCCCAGTGAGCGCGAGATCGCCGATTCCACGGTTCTGCTGCGGAACTTCATGGTGCAGCATCAAGGCTTACCCGAAAGCTTCACGGTCCCGGTTCTGCAGCGGCAATTGCGCGCCTTTCCGATCACCGAAACGATTGAGGTGAACCCGAGCCAGAATTGCGATCAGGACGCCACCATCTATGTCGAACATGCCCGCGTGAAAGCGGTCAATTTATGTTTCGAGCGCGGCGGTATCCTGGCCTCACAACCGAGAACCACGGTCGAAGATCTGGATGGCGCTTGCCGCGCCACCAGCACTGTGCAGTGTGAGAACATTCCCTAGCCCGACAAAGCTCGTTATGGCTGTGCCTCGATGACCGATTTGCCCGCTCAAACCGACTCCGCGACGCCCGATACGATTTATGCCAAGCCGGCCGAATGGGTCAGCCAAGGCGCCGGTGCGCAGGGCAACCTATTTCTCACCGGCCGAGCTGGGACGGGTAAGACCACCCTGCTCCGGAAATTTGTGGCACAGGCGGGCGACAGCGCAATCGTGCTCGCCCCCACCGGGGTCGCTGCAATGAATGCCGGCGGGCAAACACTGCACAGTTTTTTCAAATTTCCACCGCGCCTGATCGAACCGCAGGACGTTAAACGCTTGCGCACGGCGAGGATCATGAAGGCGGCCGAGACCATCATCATCGATGAAATCTCAATGGTGCGCGCAGACATGCTGGACGCCATCGATCGCAGCCTGAAACTGAACCGCGGATCAAAGCGTCCATTTGGCGGCGTGCGGATGATCCTGTCCGGCGATTTGCATCAATTGCCGCCCGTGGTGCGCGGAGATGAGGACCCAATCCTCAAAGAACGCTATGGCGGCCACTATTTTTTTAATGCGCCGGCTTTCAAGGAGGCGGAGTTTGCGCTGCTCGCGCTGAAACATGTGTTCCGGCAGGAAGACCCGCTTTTCCTGGCCTTGCTCGGCGCCATGCGACAAGGGCGATTGACCCCAGCGGATGAGTCGGTTCTGCGCAGCGTGGTTTCAGAGCGGGATGCGGTTGAAGCGAGTGAAACGCATATCGTGCTCACCCCGAACAATGCCAATGCCTTTCGGATCAATCAGGCCCGGCTCGACGATCTGCCGGGGCCTGAGAAAGTCTTCGAGGCGCGCGTGCAAGGGGATTTTGACGAGAAGACCTATCCAACCGAAGCCGATCTGGAGCTTAAAGAGGGCGCGCGGGTCATGTTGATTAAGAATGATCCGGACGGGCGCTGGGTGAATGGGTCGCTGGCAACCGTGGCGGGCTGGTCCGGTCGCAACGTGCTGGTCGAGTTGGATGGCCATGAATATGAAATCGAGCCCGCCGCGTGGGAGAAGTATAGATACTCGCTCGATCCCGAGACCAAAAAAGTCTCGCGGGAAGTGGTTGGCACCTTCAAGCAAGTGCCCGTTCGGCTGGCCTATGCCGTCACCATTCACAAGGCGCAGGGTCTGACCCTGGACAAGGTCTATATCGATCTCGATCGCGGCATGTTTGCCCACGGTCAGTCCTACGTTGCGTTTTCGCGGGCGCGTAACCTTGAGGGTTTAGAAATCTCGCGGGCCCTTCGCCCGCGAGACCTGGTGATGGATCGCAACGCCTTCGCCTTCGGCAAGCTCGATCCTATCGAAGACAATGAGGCCTATCTGTTGGCGAAATTCGCCAAGGATGATGATGTCCTCGTCTAGGCTGTTTCGGGTTTTTGCCCGACCATGAAGACGGCCATGCCATTATCTGGCTGCCAGTAGTGAACGGTCTTGAATCCGATCTCTTCCATGTCCCGTTGCAGGCGCGCGGCGGAGAGACGGTATACTTTCGGCCATTGCCCCAAGGCGTGCATTAAAGGAAACAGCGGATCCATGAGCGTGAAGAGCAGTTTCTCACGCAGGCAAGCCGTGCTCGAGACGAAATGACCGCCGGGTTTCAGCGCCTTGTACACCTCGCGCATCGCCGCCATTCGGTCATCCAATAGATGCAGAATGTTGAGGCCCAGAACGGCATCATAGCTTTCCGGCGTGGCTTGAAATCCATCCATATCAGCGACTCTAAAAGTAACATTCTGGATGCCTGAAGGGCCTAGTTTGTCTTGCGCGATCCGGATCATTTCCGGCGACACGTCAATCGCATCTATGTGTTTGACAAAAGGGGCGTGAAGGATCGCGGTCGAGCCGGTTCCGCAGCCAAATTCCAGGACTTGCGAGTCTGGCGTGAAATACTCTCGCGTGAGGTCCAGTTTGATCTCATAGGCTTTCTGGTTGGCGATGGGCTGCTTGGAATATTTTTCCGCCGTGCCATCCCAGAATTTTGCTTTGTCAGGCATGAGTGCCTCCTTATCCAATCCCGCGCGGCGCGGGATACATGTATGATCGTATTGCATGTCCCGCAGATAACTATTCGCAGATCGAACAGGAATTGCGGATTTCTCAAAGAGACCTATACAGAAATCCATGAACTGGCAGGCAATCTCCTTTGACTGGAACCAGGTCCGCGCGTTTCTGGCAACCGCGGAAGAAGGCTCGCTTTCAGCGGCGGCACGGGCGCTCGGTCAAACCCAGCCCACGCTCAGTCGGCAGGTGGCAGCCTTGGAAGACGATCTCGGCGTCACCCTGTTTGAACGTGCCGGTCGCGCCATGGAACTGACCGAAGCGGGCCGTGATTTATTGGAACATGTCCGCGCAATGGCAGAGGCGGCGACCCAGGTTTCATTGGCAGCCTCCGGCCAATCGCAGACTATTGAAGGCAAAGTCGTGATCACGGCCACGGGCGCCCTCGCCACCTACTATTTGCCACCCATCATAAAAAAGATCCGGCAAGAGGCGCCGGGATTGACCATCGATATCGTCACCTCGAACGAAGTTCAGGATCTGACGCGCCGCGAAGCGGATATCTCCATACGCCATGCCCGCCCGACCCAGCCAGACCTGATCGCCAAGCTGATCGGTGACTCTGCCGCCCATCTCTACGCGTCAGAAGACTATATCGAACAGATCGGCCCAATCACAGCGTTACCGGATCTCGAGACGGCCGATTTTATTGGCTTTGATCGAAATCAAGAACTCATCGAGGAGATGTCCCGGCATGGCCTTAATCTGCGCCCGGAAAACTTCACGCTAAACTCTCGCTCTGGGACCGTCATGCGCGAACTTGTCGTACAGGGCCTGGGTATTGGATTCCTGACCCGAGACATCGAACATTTGGAGCCCCGGGTGAAACCCATCCTGCCGGAACAGGTCACGCTGCCGGTTCCGATCTGGTTGGTCACACACCGCGAGCTTCACACCAGCAAACGCATTCGCGTGGTCTATGATATTCTCGCAGAAGAGCTTCCCAAGTCGGCGATGGTTTGACCCGATCGCTGACTGATGCCAGCGTGCCTCTGGTTTGGAGGCGCAGACATGAAATGGCTGTATCGCGGTGCGCAAATTGCGCTGATGATCGCCTTAGGAGGGCACGCAGTGGCAGAGCCGCAAATTGATCAGATCGCGCGTGAAGCGGTGGGCACAGCGACCATTGTCGCGCTCGAACGATCAGACGGCGATCATAACGCTGTGGTGGAATATTACGAACTGACCGCGCCAGGTTCCGAATCGCCGGAGGTGGTCATGTTCGCGTCCGCCGGGCGTGAAGCCAGTGATTTCAATGAATTGGCAGTCGCGCTTAATGCGGCCGGCTACCCCATCTTGATGATCGAAGCCCCGGAAATCGGTCGCTCCGTCGCCTCCAAAGAGTCGCCCAATCTGTTCGATCTCGCGACCGATGCGAGGCAGGTCTATCATGATCGTGGCCCGGTCATCGTGCTGGGACATGCCTTTGGCAACCGCGTCGCACGCGCCAGCGCGACGCTGTTCCAAGACCAGGTCGAAGGCGTCATACTGATCGCCTCTGGCGGCCAGAAACCGATCCCGGATAAAGCCGCCAAGGCCTTACGAAACTCATTTGATCCGCACCTAAGCCAGGCTGCCCATACCGACGCCGTGCGATACGCCTTTTTCGCCGACGGCAATGATATTCCTGATTATTGGTTGCGCGGCTGGCATGCGGCCACGGCGCAATTGCAGGGCGGCGCTTCGCCCGGCATGCCATCCGACGAATGGACCGCTGGGGGCGTCGCCCCGATGCTGGTCATTGCCGGGTTGCAAGACACGATCGCCCCACCCCAAGATACGATCGACTTGCTGGAGCGCGCGCATCCGGAACGGGTGACCAGCGTGCGCTTAGAGGGCGCGGGTCATGCTCTCCTTCCGGAAAAACCCGATGAGATCGCGGCCGCGATACTCGACTGGCTCGCCGATTTGTCCGATGAGGAGACCCCAGAATGATCGCGCTTGCCCTGAAATGGCTGTCTCGCGCCATGTTTGCGCTGGCTGTGTTTGCCGCGCTGACCGCCATCTACATGTATTACACGCTGAATTTCGGCGGCTGCGCTGAGGGTGGGCCGGAGTGCAACACGCATCTGGCGACGCTGTATGCGTCCGGACTTGGAATCGTGGGGTTTTCAGTGTCAGCCTATGCTGCGCAGATGATCAGCAAGGGTTTTGCGCGGAGTGACGATGGTTCAGACGATCAATCGTCTTAAGCCAGACGCGAAATCTCTTCGCGTAGGCGGTTGTCGCCGTCGGTTGTGATCTTTTCCAGAACTTTGACGCGGTCACGCAAGCGGATCACTTCACGTTCCAGATCCTCAACGCGCAACTTGGTTTCTTCATCGGCCGACGAATTCGCGCGGGTTTCGATCCAGGTTTTGATGACACCTGCACCGACGGCGATCAGCACGATGAGCACCACCATTGTGAAGGGGCTATCGATATCCATTGTTTTGTCCTGACGTTTATCGTTTTTCGATATATAGCGTGTCTGGACGAAAACGCAAGGTTTTATCTTCCGGTTGAGCCGAAACCGCCCGCGCCGCGCTCGGTTTCATCCAATGACTCCACCTCGTGCCAGACAATCCGTGTCACCGGCGCGAGCACCATTTGTCCGATCCGCTCACCGCGCGCAATTGTGAAGGCGTCAGTGCCGTGATTGATGAGGATCACTTTCAGTTCGCCGCGATAATCGCTGTCTATGGTACCGGGCGTATTGAGGCACGTGATCCCGTGCTTGGCGGCAAGACCGGAGCGCGGACGCATCTGGATCTCGTAGCCTTGTGGAATGGCGACGCTTAGCCCGGTCGGGACCATCGCGCGCTGTCCGGGGGTCAGCACCATGGGGTCGGTTTCGGGTAAGGCGGCACGCACATCCATCCCGGCCGCGCCCAAGGTTTCATAGGCTGGCAGGTCCAGCCCTTCGAAATGCGGCAGCGGCCGCACAGCAACAGTCACATCAGTCATGTTCTCGCAGAGCCATGGAGTCGGCGGTCTGAGTCAAGCCTGCGCCTTAGTTCAAGACAGCAATTCCAATGGAAATCGCCGAAACAACCAATGACAGCGCCGCCACGCGGGTTGAGATTATGAACCGTTTTCGATTGTCCTGCAGGTCCGCCAGGACCGAGGTCAGAAGCGGGAAATTGACCACATGACGGTCATTGGCGAGGCGCATATTGAAGAAATTGACATCCTGCCCGTCGCCGGTGCTGGAGGCGTATTTCTCGTTCATATGATAATATAGGCGCCCAAAGATTAGGTCAGGATCGCAGCGAAACCGCTTCCCGAGCGCCTCAATATCGATCGGCACCCAGATTTTGGTCACCCGCGTCTTGTTCTCTTCAGACCAATCTGAAAAGTCGTTGAGGTGGCGTTTGTAAATTGTCGCCAATAGCGTTTCATCTGTCGGAATTGCGCGCGCCATAATCTGTCCTCCCACACGATGCGAATCCAGACCTAGCATATTCAGGCCGGCTGCGCAGTCGGGTATGGGCTTGATTTAATGTAAGTTGTGGCTTACCGTAAGTTATGACTTACGAAAAATCCCTTGACGCTTTGGCAGATCCAACCCGGCGTTTATTGCTGCAAGAACTCGCACGAGGGCCGCAAAGTGTCTCGGCGTTAGCGGCGACCTTGCCTGTGTCCCGGCCCGCGGTCTCGCAGCACTTAAAAGCTCTGAAAGACGCAGACCTCGCCACCGACACGGCAGAGGGAACCCGCCGAATCTATCGCATCAACCCGGAAGGGCTGGAGGCGCTGCGCCAATGGCTCGATGCGTTCTGGGACACGGCGATGCAGAACCTGAAAGACCAAGCCCAGGAGGAAGACTAATGCTCGCCCCGATCATCAAGACTGTTACGCTGCCAACCAACCCGGACCGGGCCTTTGAATTGTTCACGCAACGCATGGAGGACTGGTGGCCGCTGGCCACGCATTCCGTTCTGAGCGCAATGGGAAACCCATCCGTCGGCGTGCAGTTCGAGCCGTTTGAGGGCGGCAGGTTGTATGAAACCGGCAAGGATGGAGGCACCGAGGACTGGGGTCGTGTGACAGACTGGTCACCCGGCAAAAGCGTCGGCTTCCTCTGGCATCCTGGCGAAAACCCCGCGAACGCCACGCAGATCAACGTGACGTTTCAAGTCACCGATACAGGCGACACGCATGTGACACTCACGCACTCCAACTGGGAGGCGCTCGGCGACAAGGCAGAGGTCGAACAAGCCAGTTACAGCCCCGGCTGGGACCAAGTCTTCCATGATGGATTTGAACAGTTTGCAAAGCGCGAGCTGGCGACCGCGTGACTTACTGCGCGGCGATTTGATCGGCTTCGTCGCCAAACTCTTCAGTGATACGGGCAACCAGCCGAACGGCGACGTCTTCCTTGGTCATGCGCGGCCAGCGATCTTCGATCCCTTGGCGCGTGACCAGCGAAACCTGGTTCATCGCCCCGCCCATGACATCGCCGCTGACATCATTGGCGACAATCCAATCACAGCGTTTGCGTTTGAGCTTCGCAATCGCCAGGTCTTCGACATCATGGGTCTCGGCCGCAAAGCCGATGACCAAGCGCGGTCGATGCTTTTTCTTTCGCGACAGCGTGGCGAGAATATCGGGGTTTTCCGAGAGCTCCAGCGTTGGATGCGGATCGCCCTCGCCCTCTTTGAGTTTCATCTTCTTGGCCGCCGCGCGGCTCGGGCGCCAATCAGCAACCGCTGCGACAGAGACGAAAACATCTGCAGGAAGCGCCGTTTCACAGGCCTCTAGCATCTCACGTGCGGTTTCGATCGGCACCAGATCGACGCCTGCAGGAAGCGGTACCGAGACCGGGCCAGAGACCAGCGTCACCCGGGCGCCGGCTGCGGCCAGCGCACCGGCAATGGCATAGCCTTGTTTGCCGCTGGAATGATTAGACAAAAAGCGGACCGGATCGAGCGGTTCGCGTGTTGGGCCCGCCGTGACCAGTGCATGACGCTCGGCCAGAGGCTTTGGCTCCAGCCCATATAGAACGGCGCTGCCATTCAATTTCGCTTCGATCCGATCGGCGATGGCCAAAGGTTCAGGCAATCGGCCAGGCCCAAACTCACCGCAAGCCATGTCGCCTTCGTCCGGGTCCATGACTTCGACGCCATCGGCGCGCAAGGTTTCGAGATTGCGCTGGGTCGCCGCGTGCTCCCACATGCGAACATTCATAGCCGGGACCATCAGAACAGGCTTGTCAGTTGCCAGCAATGTGGTTGAGGCAAGATCATTGGCGAGCCCGCCAGCGGCCTTGGCCATCAAATCCGCGGTCGCGGGGCAAACCACGACCAAATCGGCAGAGCGCGACAGCTGGATGTGCCCCATATCCGCTTCGTCATCCAGATCGAACAATTCGGTGAAGACTTTCTCGCCAGACAAGGCCGAGACAGATAGCGGCGTGACGAATTCCTGTCCGCCTTTGGTGACAATGCAGCGACTCTTAATGCCACGGCGTGACAGCTCTCGGATCAGCTCCAGAGACTTATAGGCGGCGATGCCCCCGCCAATAATCAGAAGAATACGCTTATCTGACATGTCACACACTTATGCCACTTCCGGGCCATTTGGCACAAAACAAATGAAAAAACGACCACACAGATGCGTGAGATTGACGTTTTTGGTTAATTCTTTCGCGATCTGGGAGCGAAAGCGGGGTGATCTGGGGCAGATTTTTGTGGCCGGAGTGAGGTTTGCAGGGGGCGTGTGGCTGGGATCGGGGGGAGTCGCAGCGCTCCCGTTTTCGCTGAGCTCTCCGCACGGCATAGCCCCTCTCCCGAATGCGGGAGAGGGGTTGGGGTGAGGGCAAGATGTTCGCAGTGATGCAATAACAGCGCGGCATGAGACGCCGGTGCCCTCATCCCCGGCCCTTCTCCCGCGTCCGGGAGAAGGGGGCGCTTCGGGCAAGTCCATACCTCGATGCCCGCCTCCGAACCGACGCGACGGCAGCGCGGAAATCGCTTGATCGCGTGATTTATGTATGCAGCATCACACCCAAACCCACACAGAACTAGACGCCCGCGGGAGGATTTATCGTGCACACGGATACACCAGACTTATTTGAACTTTCCATGTCAGACGACGCACGGCCCCTCATGGATGCGGTGCTTGATCATATCGACAAGCATGTCGTTCCGATCACTGAAGAGTTCTTCGCGCTCAACAAGGAAAAAGAGGATCGCTGGACTTGGCACCCGAGACAACTCGAACTGTTGGAAGGGGCCAAGCAAAAGGCCAAGGAATCGGGGCTCTGGAACTTCTTCTTGCCGGAGTCAGATTATGGCACCGGCCTGACCAATCTCGACTATGCCTACATTGCCGCCGAGCTTGGCAAACATCCTTTGGCGTCGGAATCTTTGAACTGCTCGGCGCCGGATACGGGCAATATGGAAGTCCTCGAACGGGTCGGAACCCCGGAGCAGAAGGAGCGATGGCTGAAACCGCTCTTGAACGGCGAAATCCGCTCAGCCTATGCGATGACCGAACCCGCCCTACCCTCGTCCGATGCGCGAAACATCTCGACCAGCGCCGTTCTCGAGAATGGCGAATGGGTCATTAATGGCGAGAAATTCTATATCTCAGGCGCGGGCGATCCACGCTGCAAGATCATGATCACAATGGTCAAAACCAGTCCCGACGCAGCGCCTCATAAGCAACAGAGTCAGATTCTCGTGCCGACGGATACGCCCGGCGTGAAAATCCTGGATGGCATGCAAGTGTTCGGACAGGACCACGCGCCGCGCGGCCATATGCATATCGTTTTCGACAATGTCCGCGTGCCGGAGGAGAATATTCTGCTCGGCGAAGGCCGCGGCTTTGAAATCTCGCAGCTACGCCTCGGCCCTGGCCGAATTCACCACTGCATGCGGTCCATCGGCAAAGCCGAGCGGGCGCTCGAGCTGATGATCAAGCGCGGCGCCACGCGCGAAGCGTTTGGTCGCCCGCTGATCAAACTGGGCGGCAATCTGGAAAAGGTCTCGCGCGCCCGAATTGAGATTAATGCGATGCGCCTGGCTGTGCTTCAGGCGGCCAAGGCAATGGACGTTCTGGGCAATAAGGAGGCCCGGGTCTATGTCAGCGCCGTCAAAGCCATGGTGCCGGAGAAAGTCTGCCAGATCATTGATGAAGCGATCCAGATCCATGGCGCTGCCGGCGTGTCGCAATGGACGCCGCTGGCTGAACTTTACACAGACATGCGGCACCTGCGCTTCGCGGACGGACCTGATGAAGTTCATCACATGGTGGTCGGCCGCGCCGAAGTTCAACGTTACGGATTGTGGTGATTTAGGCGCGCAGCTTTTCTACGCCGGAAAGCCCCACAGCGTACTGCGAGACTTTCCCCCCATCTGCATGGGGTATGTATCCTGGTCCGGTGCTCTCAAGTGTGCGTTCAGGGAGAGAGAGTGATGTACCGGAACAGGGGTTCGGTAAGATCTCTATTCCGGAGCGATGAAGCTGATCATCAAACCTTTGTCGAGCGACGCATTGAGTGTCATTTCAACTCCGCCGGCTGCGAGCTTTACTCCGTCGTCTTTTACACTTGCGAAAGCGGCGACGGACAGGGCAGCAGCGACGAGTAGTCCGGTGCGGATCCCGCTTCTGATGGCCTTGCGTGTCATGGGAAAACCCCCTTTTGTCCTTGTCTTGCTGATCCCTGGTTACAGGTGTAACCGATTATTTAGTTCTGTTCTAGATCCCGGAAGGCTTTTTTGAGCCGCCATTCTTCGCTGGTCACGTTGCGCTCTATGTTCCGCAAACGCTCCTCGAGATCCATGAATGTATATTTCAAACCTGATGCGGTCACACGGGGCCGGTCTGAAACATTGCGCCAAAACTGCTCCTCTTCTGGGGCCAAATTAGGGCGCCCAATCGGTTCCTTTGGCGTGATCATCGCGGTGATGATGTAAGCGAAGAGAATGAATGGCCCGGCGACCAGGAAAAAACCGAGAACTGTCAGGATTCTAACCAGGGATGGCTCCCATCCGAACCGCTCAGCCAATCCGCCGCAGACCCCCAGCCAGACCTTGTCGGTCCGAGAGCGGTAAAAGCGTTTTGGATTAGGGGAGCGGAACATGTCCTCGTCTCTTTCTCTGTGAATATGGTCGTGTAATGGGCGGCGATTTCGTCTGTGATGGCTCATGGTCTAGTCCTCAAACCGGCTGGGAGAGAGCGGACGACGACGGCGGGAAGGCTGGTCTTCTTCTTCAGCATCGATCAGTTCTTCGATGGTTTCGATCCGGCGCTCAATCGCGCGCGCAGATCTCCACAAGTCTTCCAGCATACGTTCATCGTCCGGCATCAAGGTCTTCTGCTTCCGCCACAGGGTGATGTAGTGGAAGATCATGCCAGGTAGGACCACGAAGATTGATGTGATCGCTATAATGGCAACGACGAATTCCGGTCCTTCCATTAGTTTGAGCCCTCAGCTTTGGCCTTGCGGCGGTCTTCAAGATGCAGGGCAATCAGGCCCGGCGCGGTGATGGCAGTCATGAAACCTGCCAGGATCATAAAAGGAACTAACATGGATTAGGCCTCCTTTTTGGCAGGAGCAGCAGGTTTTGCTGCTTTGGCTGTTGATTTAGCACGTTTCTTTTTCAACGCATTCAGCTCTTCCTCAATCGCGTCATTGCGTTCCAGAGCGGCAAATTCCTGCTCCAGGGTCGGTTCTACACCGCGAATGGTTTCGGCATAGGCTTCAAGCTCATCGACTTTACGCTCCACATTGGCATAACGCGCAAGCGCATCATCAACGCGGGTGTCATAGGTTTGCGTGCGAACGCGAATGCGTTGCTCAGCCGCTTCCCGGCGCATCATCAGAGCGCGATGCTTGGCTTTCGCTTCATCCAGCTTGGCCTGCAGGCGGGTCAGATCATCCTGACGCTTATGAAAAGCTTCTTCAGCAAGATCCATCGCTTCTTCGCGGCGAGTAATTTCCTGCTCAGCTTTCTTCTTGGCAATCAGAGCGCCGCGGGCGAGATCCTCGCGACCCTTGTCGATGGCGAGGCCAGCCTTGGCTTCCCAGTCATTGCGGATATTTGTGTAGTGCGCGATCTCGCGCTCCATTTCTTTCTTGTCAGCCATGGCACGCGCAGCAGCGGTGCGGACTTCGACAAGTGTGTCTTCCATTTCTTGGATCATCAGACGGGCAATCTTTTCTGGGTTTTCAGCACCGTCCAGCATCGCGTTGATGTTGGAGTTGATAATGTCGCCGAGGCGAGAGAACATTCCCATGATATTTTTTCCTTGTATCTTTTGGGGTTCGTTGGGGGTGGGAGGAAACGCGGTTTCTATTGGCTGTTTTCAGCTCTTAGAAAAAGAAGCCGCCGAGAAAAACGCCAGCGACAAAGAACATCCATGTCTCTGGCGAGCGGGTTGAGAGGTAGCGGCCAAAACGGCCACTCTCACGGCGGGCCTGATCGTAACGGGTGTCGTCATAGCCTTTGTCGTAAGAGCGCTCAGTCATCTTTTTTATCCTTCTAGCTAGCGACCCCTCTGGCCGCCATGCCAGTTTCATTTCAAGGACCGTGCCAGTTTTGAATTAAATTCTTAGTTCCTTGTATTTATTGATTATATTTATGATTTCGTACCTTTGGCTTAAACCTGATTGGTGATTTCGCTCACTTTTTTTAGTTGTTTTGACGAATACATTTAGCTAATATGACCGCATGATTGGCCAACAAAGCCCCCAACTGATCGGAGAAGATCCCGCCTGGCTGGAAGCGCAGGAACACGTCTCGCGTTTGGCGCCGCTGGATCGACCGTGCTTGATCATTGGCGAACGCGGCACCGGTAAGGAGCTGATCGGCGAGCGAATGCATTTCTTGTCCCGGCGCTGGGATGGACCGTTTGTCAAAGTGAATTGCGCGGCGCTGTCCGAGCAACTCCTCGACTCCGAGCTCTTTGGTCATGAGCGTGGGGCCTTTACCGGCGCAACAGAGCGACGGCTTGGCCGGTTTGAACTGGCTGATGGCGGCACCTTGTTTCTCGACGAGATTGCCACCGCGTCCATGCAAGTTCAGGAAAAACTCTTGCGCGTTGTCGAATATGGCGAGTTTCAGCGCCTTGGCGGCGAGAAAGTGCTGAGCACGAATGTCCGCGTGGTTGCGGCGACCAATGTTGATCTGCCGAGCAAAGCCGCAAAAGGCGACTTTCGCGCTGATCTGCTCGACCGATTGGCCTTTGACGTTGTGACTCTTCCGCCACTGCGCGCGCGAACCGCCGATATTTCCCTTCTGGCGGATTTTTTTGCACGCAGAATGGCGCGCGAAATGGCGGAGGATTTTCCAGGCTTTGCCCCCTCGGCGATCGCGGCCATGGAAGCGCATGGCTGGCCGGGCAATGTCCGTGAATTGCGAAACTTCGCGCAGCGCGTCACCTATCGCGCGATTTCCGAGCATCAGACTGACCCAGTTCAGTTCGATCCGGCGGCGCTCGATCCGTTTGACTCACCCTGGCGTCCGGCGGCCGATCTCGCTGCCCCTGAAGCCGCATCGTCAAGCGCCACCCTTCCACCCCCTGCGGCCGCCCCGCCGCCGCCCGTGCTCGACATTTCCTTCGAGGATCAGACCCGCCTGTTCGAAACCAGCTTGATCGACTCAGCCCTGTCTGCACATCAGGGCCATCAAGGCAAAGCGGCCGAGACGCTGGGGCTCAGCTACCACCAATTTCGCGGCCTTTTGAAGAAACACGGTTATGGCAAGGGCGCGGGCAAGCCGCAGCCAGAGACCCGCAAAGTGCCGATCCGGAGCATGTGATACCCGCGAACCTGACGACGACACGGGCAGAGATTTTGAAAAGATAGGGCCTTGTTAAACTGCCTTGCGGTATGACCGCTAAGGGGACCCAAATATTGAACAAAGCTCGGACTGCGTCGGGCGAACCGCACGGACGCAATGCATGCCAGACTCCAACCCTCCGGCCAGCCCAATACAGCAACACGATCGCTATGAAATTCTCGATGTCCTTCGGGGCTTTGCGCTGCTGGGTGTGCTGATTGCAAATCTTGTCGAACTTGGCGGTGAAGGCGTGCTCGCGACCGCCGACCAACTCGCAGCTTTGCCCTCCGCTACCATGGACGCGCGCACGAGCTGGCTGCTCGATCTGTTCGTCTTCGACAAAGCGAACACGCTTTTTGCGCTGCTGTTTGGGGCCGGGTTCTGGATCATGCTCGAACGGCTGTCTGCGCCGGGATTTGCATTCGAGCGCCTTTATCTTCGCCGCATCGCTTTGCTGACCATTTTCGGGTTCGTGCACCTTCTGGGCTGGTTTGCCTGGGATATATTGCATGTCTACGGATTGATGGCCTTCCTCCTGCTCTGGTCGCGCAAGCTTCCATCGAGCGTCATGCTGTGGACCGGGCTTCTTCTGCTCATTCCCGCGCGCCCGATCATGGAATGGCTGATTGGCGAGAGCGAAACGCTGTCGGGGTTTATGGCGCTCGCCTATACAGACGCCGCGATCCTGGAGCGCCAATCGGCTGCGGTCTCGGGAGACTTTCTGGCCTGGGTTGGCACCATGAATTGGATGACCTGGCAGGACTGGTTTCTCAGCGGCACGATGGTGGCCTGGTTCGCCTATGCGCTCGGACGATTTTATATCGGCGCCTGGATGGTCCGCCGGGGCTGGGTGCAACGCGCAGAAAACAGCGTCCCGCTCCTCGCCGCGCTGATCATCCCCTTATTCGCGCTCGGCTTCGGTCTGCAAGCAGCTGTGCTTATGCTGCAAGACGGCCCCGCGGGGTCGTGGACTTATAGCGCGCCACTGCTTCTGGAGCTCATGCATGCGCTGGCAACCCCGCTCATCGCAGCGGGTTATGTGTGTGGTCTGACGCTTCTATTCTTCGGTCGCCGCACACAATGGTTGGTTCGTCCATTTGCCTCGGTCGGTCAGATGGCCTTGACCAATTACCTCCTTCAGAGCCCGTTTATACTCCTCATGCTCGGCGGATGGGGCCCCGGGTTCGGTTTGGCTGGCCGCGCCGGCAGCACGGATTACACCCTGTTGGCACTCATCTTTTTTGCCGGCCAGATCGTGTTTAGTCATTATTGGATGAAGGCGTTCAGGTTCGGGCCTGCCGAATGGGGCTGGCGCGCTTTGACCTATCGCACGCGTCCAACGCTGCGCCGCCGGACCATTCAACCGGTTTAAGCCTTGTGTAGCTCCCGCCACGGCACCCTTGGAAAATCGCGGCGCGCACGTTACCTTTAACGTGAACGTCAGGAGTCGTGCATGTTCCTCAATTTCTTCAACGAGCTTCGCGCCGCGAAAGTGCCGGTGACTTTGAAAGAGTATTTGTCGCTGATGGAGGCGATGGATAAAGGCGTGATCGACCGCGATGTCGAGGATTTCTACTATCTCGCCCGCGCCGCCCTGGTGAAGGATGAGCGCAATATCGACAAATTCGACAAAGTCTTCGGCCATGTTTTCAAGGGATTGGACTCAATTGGCGACGCGATCGAAGCACAGGACCTGCCGGAAGAATGGCTCCGCAAGATGACGGAGAAATTCCTCAGCCCCGAAGAAATGGCCGAGATTGAAGCCATGGGCGGGTTCGAAAAGCTGATGGAGACGCTGAAAAAGCGTCTTGAAGAGCAGAAGAAACGCCATGAGGGCGGCAATAAGTGGATTGGCACGGGCGGCACCTCGCCCTTCGGCGCCAATGGCTATAATCCCGAAGGCATTCGGATTGGTCAGGACAAGTCCCGGCACCGCCGCGCGACCAAGGTTTGGGATAAGCGCGAATTCAAAAACTATGATGACAGCGTTGAGCTCGGCACCCGCAACATCAAAGTCGCGCTGAAGCGCCTGCGCAAATGGGCGCGCACCGGTAGCCCGGATGAGCTCGATCTGGATGCCACGATCAGAAACACAGCCCGACAAGGTTATCTCGATATTGAGATGCGCCCGGAACGCCGCAATTCGGTTTCGGTCCTATTGCTTATGGATGTCGGCGGTTCGATGGACCCGCACGTAAAGGTCATGGAAGAGCTGTTCTCTGCGGCGCGATCAGAGATCAAGAATCTCGAATATTATTACTTCCACAACTGCCCTTATGAGGGCCTCTGGAAAGACAATCGCCGTCGCCGCGCGGATGTGATCCCAACCTGGGACGTGCTGCACAAATATCCGAGCGAGTACAAAGTCATCATTGTTGGTGACGCCACAATGAGCCCCTATGAAATCACTTATGCGGGCGGCTCTGTCGAGCATTGGAACGAAGAGCCTGGGGGTCTTTGGATTCAGCGCCTTGTCGAACAGTATCCCAACTTTGCCTGGCTCAATCCGGTGAAATCCGGCGCTTGGGAATATACCGGATCGATTCAGCTCATCCGCGAACTGATCGGCCCGGATCGCATGTTCGAAATGACCCTGGAAGGCCTTGATGGCGCGATGAAAGAGCTGGGCCGCTAAGGCGTTAGATCGGCCACCGCGCGTCAATCGCCCAGCGGCCATCGGCAATTTTTTCGGTCACGGTGTGCAAGCCAGCTTCGCGGCAAATCACGTCCGCTGCCGCAATATCCCATAAGCCGCAACCGCGCTCGATATAGCCGTTCAAGCGCCCCATGGCGGACATAGCGAGCGCAAATACGGCGCAGCGATATCGGACCACGGAATAGCCCGCCTCTCGAAAGCTCTGAGCGCGCGCGTCGGTTTGCGGACCGGTTTCGAAGTCATTTTCGCCAATAGCGAGGATCTTAACTGGGCTCTTTGGATGCAGATCGCTGACCGGCGCGCCATTGATCCGAACGCCCGCGCCTTGCGCCGCTGACACCATCAGGCCGAGCGCCGGCAAAGCAATCGCACCGATCACGGAATGTCCATTATCCCAATAGCCGACCGAAATTCCCCAGATCGGCAGACCCAAGACGAAGTTTGAGGTGCCATCAATCGGATCGATCGCCCAACCGGCGGCCCGGTCATCCAGCTCACCGCCCATCTCCTCGCCTATGATTGCATGCCCAGGAAACTGTTCCGACAATGCGGAGCGCAACAAATGTTCAATCTCGACATCCGCATTTGAGGCAAACTGCCCCGCTGATTTTTCGTCGATCAGAAGCTCTGATCGGGCATGTGACCATTTCGACCCGAGATCCGAAGCCGTTTCCATCACATGCTCTAGCCGTTCCAAATCGTGCATCGTGTTCATGCGGGTATCAAATATAAAGCAGCTCGCGCGACAATGCTTTCAGGTCACAATCCTTGCCGATTTGGCTTGAGATTTGCTTTGAACACGAGCAAATCAGAGATCCCGTCCGATCCCGGTCTTTCAGCGCTGGCTGGGTATGTCGGGGCTGGGTCTAATTAAAGGCGACGAGGTAGATGACGGGCATTCTCGACAGAGACAGATTGCAGTGGCTCAGCGCGCTTGCCCTATTCGCCGTGATGGCCGGGTTGGAAATGCTGATCAATCTGGTGCCGTACCTGATCTATGACGTCACCTTCTGGTTTCGCGAAGACAATTTCTGGTCCTATAGCAGCGGGTTTTCTCGGCGCGCCCTGATCGGTGAATTATTGTATTGGTTTCAGGCCTTTCTCGGCATTGGGCCGTGGATTCTGTCGATCTTCATCTACCTGGCTTTTATTCCACTTCTGGCGGCCATGTGTCGAGAATTGTTCAAGACCGCCTCGCCCCTGATCATCATACTATTGATGTTTACGCCTTTTGCGCTGTCTTATGGGGCCGACGCTGAGATCTTCCTTCTCTTGCCCCTTCTGGCCATGACGGGGACCGAATCTGACCGCCAGAAACTCACAGTTCTGGCCTTGATCGCGGCCGTGAGCCTGATCCGGGAAATCGCGCTGATCTTGTATATTCCGGTCCTGCTACGCTTCATTTCGCGGGAGTCCGGCGCCCTTCGATATCTCTCCATCGCCTATATCGGAGTGATGCTGTTCTCGCTGGTCTATGATTTTGGCGCGCCCAATTTCAGCCTAGAGACAGGATTCTGGCCGCAACACGGCGTCTCCGGTCTTGAGGACACCGTCCTCTATGGGTTTGCCACGACATCGCTGGGTGAACTGATCGCGATCCATTATGAATCAACCATGCATTACCCGGTTCTCGCCTTGATTCAGTGGGGATTGCTGGCCGGCGCGATGTTCTTCTATCTCGCGCATCGAAACGTGCCGCCTTTGGTGTTTGGCTGGTTCATCGCCATGTTCGCGGTCAGCTCTGTACTCACCATCGATCATGGCCGTTATGCCTATATGTTCTTCATGTTTGCGGTGTTGCTGTCATCTGATGTGCGCAAGTCATGGTTCGACTTTGATTTGCCAGCTTTGCCCCCGATCCGTTGGGCAACCGATTTGACCCAGTCCCTGATGACCGCGATGATGCGCGTGGCAGGGATTGCCCTCCCGGTCGTGCTGGCTCTGCTGATCATCTCACCGTCGGGCTTCCATACGGGCGACATGGATTGGACACCGCGAGTCTTAGAAATCGCTGCACTGGGGTTCAAATTGATCGGACTGGTGCTCGCTTAATATCAGCCACGAAAGTCCTAGGATCGGCACGAAATTCGCATATTAACGAACAGACTTCCAAGGCCAGGGAAATTCGAACATGGGACAGACGTCCGCGACCCTTTCTGTCATCGTCAATAATTACAATTATGAGGGCTTCGTCTCTCACGCGATTGACAGCGTCCTGTCGCAGGAGCCGCGGCCAGAACTGATTATTGTTGACGATTGTTCGACCGACAATTCCCGAGACGTCATCGCCAAATATGCCGACCAGGCGAAACTGGTCATGTTGGAAGAAAACCAAGGTCAGGGCGGCGCCCTGTCAATTGCCAGCGAGGCGGCCACTGGCGATATGGTTTTGTTTCTGGACGCTGATGACTTCATGTTGCCCGGCGCCGCCAAGACCATTATCGAGAACTATCAGCCAGACGTCGCCATATATCATTACCGCATGCGCTATGCGGATGAGAATGGTGACCTGTCCGGGATATTCCCGTCCATGGATAAGCCCTTGGCCGAAGGCAATATTGCTGAGCAATTGCTGACCCAGGGCACCTATGATGGCACCGTCACATCCGGCATGGTGTTCGCGCGCTGGGCGCTCGACAAAGTGCTGCCAATGGATACGCCGGACGGGTTTCGTTATGGCGGCGACGGCTATTTCACCGCCTCTGTGCCGCTCTATGGCCCGAATGCAAGCCATGATGAAACCGTCACTGCATATCGGCTGCACGGGCGCAATCATTCCCAGTTCGCCCAAGTTTATGCCAAACGGGCCCGCTGGCGGATCGATCACGATATGCAGCGCTGCGCCACGACGGTGCGCCACGCCAAACGTCTCGGCCTCGATGTGGCCGACGATCTGGGCGAAAACCATCCCTACACGGTGTTGGAACGTCTGGTCTCGATCGTCTTCGAACCGGAAGCCCATGAGTATCCTGAAGACACGCTCAAAGCGCTGACCCAGCGCAATAAGAAGCTGCATCTCGAGACCGTATCGGGACCGAAGAAGATCATCGAATGGTCATGGTGGATGGCTTTTTCGATACTCCCCAAGCCGATGAAGCGCACATTTCTGGCCTGGCGAATTGATTCACACGCGCGGCCAGCCTGGCTGCAATCGGTTGGTAAATTCATTCTACGACGATAGCGGGCTGAGACGAAGCGACTAGGCGCGCGCGCCGGCTCCGGATGCGGCAGGCTCTGCCGGTTTCGCAACCAGATAGCCCAGCAACTGACGCCGGTTTCGACCCGCATAGGCCGCGCCGCCGACAAAGAACAATGTCGTCAAACCGCTAAACGGGCCCCACAATACGGACTCCGTCATGGTCGTGATGAGCGCGATAATCATCACCACCGCATAGAGCACGACAATCATGTCTGGCTTGGTGAAGATCTGATAGACGACCTGCCACACCACCCAGACCAGCGAGATGATATAGAGAAACAGGCCGACATAGCCCAAGTGAACCGCCACTTCGAAATAGGAATTGTGAAAGGTCAGCTTGGTGCCGAACGGTTTGGCATCATACTCGTTCAGGGTTTGCGCCGCGCCGCTATCATAGAACCAGAAACCTTCCATACCGACGCCCAGCACTGGCGTTTGGCGAATTTGTTCTTGCGCCGCGGACCAAAGGGCTGTCCGCCCGGTCAGTGTGGAATCCTTGCCAAAGAATCCAAGGAATCGATCGAGCAAGGCTTGATCCAGAATCGCCAGCGCCGCGTAGGTGATGCCGAGAAAGGCGATGATCCCAAGCACAAAAATCAGGGTTTTGACGTTTTGAATGCGCTGAAGATCGACGAAGATGATCCGACCAAAAATCACAATTGCGGCGCTGCCCATCATCAAGAGAAGTGCCGTCGTCGATTGCGCTCCAACAATGATGTAGGCAATCAGACCGATAAAGGGGATGGTCGAGGCGCGCAGGATGGGATGTTCTTGGGGGTCCAGGGCGAATGTCAGACACAGGATGAACCCGACCAGCATGTGTGAAGCCAGGCTGTTCTTACTGCCATATGGCCCGCCGACAAAGAGCGGCATGAAATGCAAGAAGGAGTAAATCGCCGCGATCATCGATACGAACATCAAACATCGCGCAATCTGGCGCGGCGTGTATTGGGACGCCATGATGATGATCACCATAGTCGACATGATGAACAGGATCGATGTTCGCAGCGCTTCGCCGGGTAGCGGCGACCAGAATATCGATAGCAAGGTCATTAGCTGAATGGGCAGCAGCCAAAATGATCGTGCGAATGTCGCTATGGTTGCGCGGGCATCAAAGACAAGAAAACTGAAGAAAAACAGCACCAAAAGATAACGCAAGGCCGATGCAGCCCCGGTTCTCCAGTTCAGGAAAATGGTGATGAAAAACAGAATAAGCGCAACCTGATAGTACCATTTTCCACCCTGGAAGGGCTGGAAAACAGCGCCCAGTCTTTGAGACGGTTGGGTGGCGGTTGCGGTCGTCATCTGGCCTTCTGTATCTAAACTGGTCAGCGCGGAGCAAGCATCGTGCCTGTTCTAGGCCATTGAGACCAGACATTTTCGCCCTGTCCGCCCCAATTTAGAACACCCGCCTCAATCTTGGCCTTAACTATGCCCATTCCCGGGACAATAGCGATCCAGCGAGATCAGACGATCAGGCATTCTCGCGTTTTTGGTGATACTGACCGTATGGCCGATAGGCATAGAGATAGCTCGGCACGATGGCCTCAACGCTTTCCAGCTCGGTCACGCCCAGATCTGAGATGGTTAAGGCCTCGTCGGACACGACATTGTCCGATTTCAGCATCTCGACCTGATCCCCGGTGATTGGCGGCGCCCCGAGGATGCCGGACGAGAGGGGCCAGACAAATCGAAACAGCGTGCCAAAGGCCAGACCAACTGGCTTGGCGACAAAGAAGGGTAGCGGCATCGCGAAACGTTTCCGGTCAATCGTCTCGCCGATGAATGCGTAAAGTTCCAGGAAGGAATAGGTGCGCGGGCCGCCCAGCTCATAGGTGTTTCCTGCCGCATCATCATTCTGCACGGCATTGGCGATCGCTTCGGCCACATCACCGGCATAAACCGGTTGCAGCTTTGTATGACCTCCACCAATCGCCGGCAGGATCGGCAAGAGCGTCGATATCGGGTGGGCTGACATGGCGGCGAAGCGATTGAAAAAATCATCTTCCGGGCCAAACACGATGGACGGGCGGAGGATCACCGCCGACGGCACCGCCGCACGCACCGCAGCCTCGGCTTCGCCTTTGGTTTCTGCATAGTCCGCTTTTGCGTCGGCATTTGCGCCAATCGCGGAGATATGAACGAGGCGATCAATGCCCGCTGCAGCGCAGGCCTGCGCGACATTTTCCGCACCATCGCGCTGCGTGCCTTCAAAGCTCTGGCGGCCCTTCTCATAGAGAATACCAGCCAGATTGACGGCAGCGTCCGCGCCTTCCAGCGCTGCGGCGACGGAGGCTTTGTTGCGAACATTCGCTTGAACGATGTCGACCCATCCCGGGGCGCCCGCGAGACGCACGTCTCCGGCGAGGTGAGGACGCCGCACCGCGACTCGAACGCGGTAGCCTGCCTCGACCAGAGTTCGAGCGGCATAGCGGCCAATAAATCCGGATCCGCCAAAAAGAGTCACCAATCCTTTAGCCATAAGCGTTTATCTCCGAGGATTCGCCATTCCAGTTCTTGAGGCGCTTTGATCACGCCATGAGCGATTTGTCTATCGGACAGATCGCACCAAGCTGCGTCGCATGAATTTTTGGTGAAAGTGAACTTTCCGACGGAATTGCATAATCGAAATCTTAGCCAGAGACGGGATCACATTGGCCCGCATTTCATACAGTTGGCGGGCATTTGCGATCAATGAATGAGCAGAGTCCAGCCTGTGGATAACATTTCTGTTTTGAGGTTCCCAGTATCGTTAATCCAATGTAAGTGGATGCCTAAGGGACATTATTCCATACACGCAATAACCGTTGCCCGAGGGGGCTCAAGAGTACTCAGAAGGAGTATGCAATGAAACTGCGTAGAACGGCTCTGCTGGCTCAGAGTGCAGCCTTTGCATTGGTGATTGGACTAACCGCATGTAGCGGGGGTGGAACGGGTGGTGGTGGTACAAGTGTTGCGCCAGCGCCCGTTGGTGGTGGATCACCACCGCCTCCGCCACCACCACCCCCTCCTCCACCGCCACCGCCTCCACCGCCGCCGACCTCGCCTCCGCCGCCCCCGACCCCGCCGCTGCCGCCACCGCCGACCGGATCGCGGCTTGCCATCGGGGCGTCGTTCGACACCACACAATCGACCGCTGTTTTCCTGTCCCGATCGACATTCGGGCCAACCAAAACAGATCTCGGCGCGCTGGTCGGATCGTCGCCATCAGACTGGTTCCAGGCGGAACTTGCGAAACCAGCGACCCTGAATCTCGATTTCGTTCTGAATCGAGAGAATCTCGGCTTTAATTGCGTCAGTGAAGGCGACGTGTTTTGTCAGCTGGACCAAACACCGACCATTTCGTTCTGGGCGAATGCGGTTGCTGCGGACGACCAATTGCGCCAACGCATGGCGTTCGCGCTGTCGCAGATCTTCGTGATCTCGGCGCCGGGCGGTGAAATATTGTTCGAGTTCCCGGATACGATTGCCTTCTATCAAGATATTCTGGTGCGCAATGCATTGGGGAATTACCGCGACCTTCTGGAAGAGGTCACCTATTCCTACGCCATGGCCGAGTTCCTGACCTATTTTCAGAACCTGCCTGCGGATCCCGCAAGTGGTCGAACGCCAGATGAGAATTATGCCCGAGAAGTGATGCAGCTTTTCACCATCGGCTTGGTCGATCTTGAGATGGATGGCGACCCGATCACGCAGAATGGTGAACCGATAGAGACCTATACGAATGCCGATGTCACTGGATTGGCGAAGGTGTTCACCGGCCTCAGCCTAAAAGGGGGCGAGCTTTTCTTTGATCCGGGTTTGCTACCGGCAGATGCGTATTATTCGCCGCTTCAAGCCTATCCGGCCTTCCATTCATCGGAGGCCAAGAGCTTCCTCGGCACCACGATTCCGGCTGGAACCGGTCCGGCTGAGAGTATCGACATTGCGCTTGATACTCTGGTCAATCACCCGAACACGCCGCCTTTCGTGGCGCGGCAGTTGATTCAGCGATTTGTCACCAGTCATCCGGAATCCGATTATATCGAGCGGGTCGCCACGGCGTTCGCCAATGGCCGCTATACATTGCCAGACGGCTCCAGCGTCGGGGATGGTCGTCGCGGCGACCTGGCGGCAACGGTCGCGGCAATTCTGTTTGATCCGGACGCGACCAACCCGGCCAATCGCAACGATAATACGTTCGGCAAAGTGCGCGAGCCGATCTTGCGCTTCACCCATTGGGCGCGTGCGTTTGATGCCAACCGCGTGGCGCCTGAAGATGTTGACCTGCTCTGGTTTACCGGCGCTACAACCACCCTCGCGCAAGCGCCCTATAAAGCGCCATCCGTGTTCAACTTCTATCGGCCTGGATTTGTCGCGCCGGGGACCGAGACCGGCGCGCAGGGTCTGACCATGCCTGAAATGCAAATCCTCAATGCCAACTCGTTGCCGGGCTATGGAAACTTCATGGCCGAGTTCATTTTTGAGGACGTTCTGATGCGCGATGATGCCGGCGCCGATACCGCATTTGCGCCGGACTATTCTCAAGAAATCGCGCTCGCCGACGATCCGGCGGCTTTGATCGTTCGATTGGACAATCTTCTGACCAATGGGATGGCGACCGAAGAGACCAAGACGTCCATCATCGAGTATTTGGAGACCATACCCCTCTCCGACTCTTCTAATCCATCATATGACGGCGCAGATTTCCGAGTGAAAACAGCGATTTACATGATGATGAATTCACCAGACTACCTGGTTCAAAGATAGGAGAACGGCGATGAAAACGACACGTAGAGACTTCCTATCCGGAGCCGGCGCGATCAGCACCGCGACCCTTGCTGGGCTGGGCAGCACATTGGCGGCGTTCGAAGCCAATGCCGCGCAGACGGGTGGCTATAAGGCGCTGGTCTGCGTCTTTCTGGCTGGCGGCCTGGACAATTTTGATACGCTGCTGCCTTACGATCAGCCCTCTTATGATCGCCTGGCGGATATCCGATCCTCGCTGTTCTCGGTCTATGAGAGCCTGGCCGGCGGATCGACCCGCGTGCGCAATCGGCTATTGCCACTAAACCCGGTCAATGCCGCCGATTTTGGCAGCCGCCAATTCGCGCTTCCGGAAGAATTGTCCGGGATCAAGTCGCTGTTCGATGCCGGTGACGCCGCAATTGTCGGCAATGTCGGCCCTTTGATCGAGCCCTTGACCCGAACCCAGTATGAGAACCAAACAGCGGTTCAGCCGAAGCGCTTATTCTCGCACAATGATCAGGCCTCAACCTGGGTGTCGAGCGCGCCGGAAGGAGCGCAAGTCGGCTGGGGTGGACGCTTCGCGGACGCGGCCTTAGCCAGCGGCGCCAATATTGGCAGCCAGGACTTTACCAGCCTGACGACTTCGACAAACTCGCTGTTTTTGACCGGCACCGATGCCTTGCCGTATCAGCTCGGGATCAGTGGAGCGCCAGTGCCGGGCGCCCTCGACGATCTGGAAGGCGGCCGCGGCACAAGCGCCGGTGAGCAACGCTTCCAGGATCTGCGCAATCATTTGCAAGCGCTGCAATTCAATTCGCCAAACCTGATTGAACGCGATGTCGCCCAGCGGATGCGCAGCTCGTTGGTCACCAATGAGACGTTCAACACGGCCCTGCAGACCCTGCAGCCCTTCGCCACCTCATTTGGCGGCAGTTTCCTTGGCATGAACCTGCAAGCGGTCGCCAATGCGATTGCCATTCGCAGCGCCCTGTCGGTCAGCCGGCAAGTGTTCTTCGTCGGGTTCAGCGATTTTGATACCCATAGTAACCAGGTCCAGGATTTGCCCGGCCTTCAGCAAAATATGGATGAGGCCATCGTCGCCTTCTATCAGGCGATGAACGAACTTGGACTGAGCAATGATGTGACCCTGTTCACGGCGTCTGATTTTGGCCGCACCCTGTCGGTTAATGGCGACGGAACGGATCATGGCTGGGGCGGACACCATTTCGTCATCGGTGGCGGCGTGCAAGGCAATCGGATCTACGGGGAAATTCCGCCTTATGATTTCGGTCATGATTTCGATGCTGGAAATGGCCGTTTGATCCCAACCACATCGGTGGAACAATACGCCGAACCGCTTGGGCGGTGGTTTGGTCTGAATGATGCAGAACTCGCTGCATCGTTGCCGAATCTCGCCAATTTCAGCGCGCCGTCGCTGACCTTTATTTGACCCGCATTGCGCCATTCTGAGACGGCATCCGGGGCCCTTGAATAAAGGCTGATCAGCCTGTCGGATCTGACGGCTTGGAGTGGAACAAAGATTGCTTGTGAGACCTACGAGCCTTACGGGTCTCATAAGGACGTCGAAATGAAGCTGAATCCGCGGAAAATCGCGATCATTATCGCCCTCTTCAACAATGAAGAGGATATTGAACGTGCGATCTCTTCTGCGGCGGATCAGGCCGTGCCAGATGGGTTTGAACTTGAGATTATCGTCGTCGATGACCAATCCACCGATAATGGCCTGAAACGGGCCGAATCCATCGCAGCCAAGCACAGCAATGTCCGCGTTCTTAAGACGCCGGAAAATGGCGGCCCAGCAATCGCGCGAAATCTAGCTTTAGCCGCATCCGATGCCGCCTGGTTTACACCGCTCGACAGCGATGATGCCCTGGAACCTGATCGGATTGCGAACCTTATCGCGTTTGCTGAGGCCCACAATGCTGACTTTGTCGGCGACAATCTGTTGATCACATATGGCACGTCTCCGTTTTCGGTCGTGCGTACGCTTTGGCCCGACAAGCCCGACGGTCCACTCGCGCTCAGTCCGGCCCTGTTTATCCGGCGAAGCTATGGCGTCTCATTGGACAGATCCGAACTTGGATATTTAAAGCCCCTGATCAATCGCAACGCCCTGCGCAATCCCATGCAGCCTTATGATCCAGGGCTGAGATTTGGCGAAGACTTTGAACTTTACGCCCGCTTGCTGTTGGATGGCGCGACCGGCTTTTTGATCGATCCGTGCGGCTATTACTTCATTCAGCGTGAGGCCAGCGCCTCGCGGTCGCAAAACGGCGTGGACCATCTGAATCTGTCGCGAATTACACGCGCTTTTCTAAACCGCGATGATCTGTCCGAAGAAGACCGCGCAGCACTCATGGGGCATTTGCGGCATTCAGAGAAAGAAGCGGCGCATTGGGCACTGATCGACGGGGTGCGCAATCGCAGCTTCAAGGCGTTCATGAATGCGTTCTCGATTTCGCCGTCTGCCAGTGTTTCAGCCTTAGGCTTTCTCGCCTCACATCCCTGGCGCAAACTGAAACCCGGCGAAGCGCGCGAGGCTTGATCCGATGTCAGATCTCCCCGTCGGCGCAGATGCTGGCCCTCCGACAAAAAGCGAATCCAAAACGCCGACACTGACCATCGTAAAATCAGTGGCATGGAATTCGTTCGGAAATACGTTCGGCATTATCTGCACCATGGCCTCGCTGGTGGTCATGTCTCGCCTTCTGACGCCGACGGATTTCGGCCTGTTCGGCATCGCCATGGTGGTGTTCCTGATCGCAGAAGGGATCTGCAACGGCGGCGGTGATGCGCTCATCCAGCAAGAGAATGCGACCAAGGATCATTGCGACACGATGTTCACCTGCGCGACCTTAGTGGCGTGTTTCATTTTCATGCTGATCTATTTCAGCGCGCCCTGGATCGCGAATGTGTTCGGACAGCCCGCGCTGACCGACTTGCTCAGGGTTTTGTCCTTCGCGTTGGTGCTGGGCCCCGTTTCGCAAACCAGCGCAGCGCTGCTTATTCGCGACCTAGAGTTTCGAAAAATCACCATGGTCGACGTCACCGGCACGGTGATTCCGGCGATTATCGGGATCACGCTCGCCTTCTACTTCCAGTCGGCTTGGGCATTGGTCTGGTTGGAAATCTCGCGACGGATCATTCGCAGCAGCATGTTCATCGTTCTGGCGAAATATGTGCCGCGCATTCAGATCCATCAAAAAAGCTTCCATGATCTGTTCAGCTTCACCGCCTACACAACGCTTTTGGGGCTTACCTGGTCGGTGCAGCGCGCCATGCCCGGTGCGATAATCGGTTGGGCCATGGGCGCCGCGCCGCTCGGACTGTTCAATATGGCGCTGCGCTTTTTCGAGCAGGCCCAACAAGCCCTGATCCGGCCATTTGGCGCCGTCGTCTTCCCCGTTTTTGCGAAAGCTCAGTCCACCCGGGAGGAGCTGCATAAGGTGATGCAGAACGCCTCGACGCTCTCAATGTTCCTGATTTTCCCAGCCTTTGTCGGGGCGATCGTCGTCGCACCCCTGCTGGTTCCATTACTGCTCGGGCATCAATGGGTTCCCGCCGTGCCCGCCATGCAGCTGGCTTTCCTGCTTGGGCCTTTGGCCATGTTGGAAGAGATCAATAACAACCTGCTCAAGGGCATCGGACGTCCGGCCCTGATCGCGCGTATCACATTCATTAGCATGATCTTCACGGCGATTGGCGTCATCCTGGTGTCCGGATTGACCATAGAAGCGGTGATGGGGATTCTGATTGGCCAGAAACTGCTCGCCGTGGTGCTCACGGGCGTCATGGCGAAGCAATATGTTGGCTATGCCTATCTCAATCAGATCACGCCTTTGATCCGACCGGCTGCGGCGACAGCAGTGATGGCCGCCGTGGTCTGGGGCGGCTTGCAATTTATCGGTCTCAGCTGGCCGACACCGTTGCGTCTGCTCGCGCTCGTTGGCATGGGAGTCGCGACTTACTTCCTGATCGTGCGCTTGATCGCACCAGAACTGGTCGCCACGGGCTGGCGCGCGGTCAAAGGTCAGGGGTTACAGATCTAAGGATCTATTCGTCCGCGAAGCGACTCGTCAGCTGTGGTCTGCGGTTCGGTCGTCTTGATCCCTTCGCTACATGTATGCGTGCGGGTCTTGTCGGGGCTGAACGAGAGACAGCGAAACACCGCTTTCGTGCCGGGCTCGAAGGTGGCCGGGCCATGCCATTCTTCGATATTCCCAGCCCACATATTCATCATGATCTTGGATGGCAGGCGAGGTATCTGTGACGGCTTTTCATGCGCGTGAACCTTCTCTCCGTTGACGTACCAATGCACATATTCCGGCTGCCAGTCGAACGCATAAATATGAAAGTCTTCGCTCGCATCAAACGGCAAACGATGCCGTTTGGAGCCGTAGGATCGACCATTTCGAAAGACATTGAATTCGACATAATTTGTGTGAGTCCCGACAAATTCGATATCGACCTCATCGTGCGGGGTGCCGAAGAACTGGCCGGTATAGGTGAACATGGCTGAGACGAGCCCGGAGCCTTTGGCCACTTTCATCTCAACTTCATAATAGCCGTAATGAAACCGCTCATAGGGCGACACCTCGCCGCTATTATAGGGCCACTGACCCGGTTCCGGATTTGGTTTTTTGTCGATGGTGATGTTCATCCCGTCGGGCGTGAATGTCACGGCCGATGCGCGGAAATCGTTTTTCCATTGCGAGTCCGGCACATCATGATTGGCGATGTACCAGCCCTCGCCGATATATTGCCGGGTGAAATCGATCATGAAGGCCTGATTACGGCCCAGTGCAGGATGCATCGTATGGGGCTCGATCTCTTCGACTTCAGGCGCGTCGACAACCGTTTCTGGCTCAGACTCCTCAACCGTCACAGAAGGCGCCGGCACCTCGTTTTGCTCAGGCGGCGCCTCGTCGGCCGGTCTGCCGCACGCAACCGCCGTGCAGAGCACGCCGCAAACCAGAATCGTGTGTCTTCCTGCCATGAGCAAATTCCTGTGCTGACCCGCATTCGCGACGATTTTGGCGGGCACATTCTTCATCTGCAGCGCCAGCGCGATACTAGATCGAGCTATGGGTCCGTCCATGTCTATTTTGCGTAGAGTGGTGCTGTTTGCGCATCAATTCCGGCATCGACCGAACGACGCAGAACAAGACGATAATCAAGGTCTGCCAATTGAGCAGCAGTTCGGGCGACATATAGGCCATCAATCCCAGGCCAAACATCAGAAAGATGGTTCGCACCGACTGGCTGCAAAGGAAGTGAATGTCACCACCTGCGCGCCGGATCGCATAAAGCGACCAGGTGCGAACAATGTGCGCATAGACCAGGAGGAGCCCAACCGCACTGATTGGCAGCAAGACGATCAGACCGAGATACTTAACGATATGCAGCGGCGCATAGAGATAAACGCGGCCGAGCAATGGCGCATGGTTGAAGGCGTAGAATACGAGGCGCGCCGTCGCCATCACCGCCATCCATAAGGCACTCAGTGAGAACAGGTTGACCCAATATCCGAGATCAGACCGCAGGCCGAGGCGCTGCATCGCGAGTTCCATGTGGCCAGAGCCAAGCGCCGCGACGCCAATCACGGTAAAGATCCCGGCAAAAATCCAGGCATGCGGCAGCATTTTATAGGCGCGATATCGAAAGAAATTCTTGGTCAGTTTCGGCGCCGCTTCCTTGCGGGCACCGACCCGGTCGTTTTCGGCATATCCAAGCTCATAACTGAGGATCATTGCCAGGAATAACATGATCAGCCCCGCCCACAGGCCAGGATCAAAGGCCAGGGTCGTCAGGCCGAACGCGAGCAATACAATCGGCAATTCTTCCAGAAGGACCTGTTTCACAAAAAAGCGCGGGTCGCGTTTGATCTTTGCGGTGTAGAAAAACGGAAAATAGGGCTGCGGATAGACATAAGAGTCGTGATCCGCCTTGACCTCGACCACGGTGCCGACACAAGCGGCCAGATCCGCGTCATCTACGAGGTTATCCGAGTACAGAACATCGTGCGCGGTTGGGATGATCCCATGCTGTTCCAGCATCGAAATCTTGCCTTCGCGGCGCGCTGATCTGATATCTCGAAATGAGGGCGCGATAATCTCGCACGTCTCGAACGACGTGTCCTTGAGCAGAGCTCGAATGATCGGCAGATATCCGAAACTAACAATCGTGATCTGCGCTCTCGGAACATCGCGCAAACGCTGAACGACCTGCTCATTGAGACGACGTTTTGCGATATTTGCCGCCTGCTTTTCAAACCGCTGAAGAATTCCGGGATTGATCATCAGTGCAAGCGAGACTTTGAGCGCATCTTCCCAGACAAATCGCGTCCGCTCGCTCAGTCGAAAGAGTTTAAATGTCAGGCTGATGAGCGAGAAAATCGGCCAAATGAGTGAAAATGGCCGCGCGGTTCGCAAGAATTCCTGGGTTGAGTTCGAACGCAGCAATGTATGGTCAAAATCGACGAAAACGCGCACGGCTTCATCGGAGCTTGAAGTCTCCTCACCGACGGTATGCACATTGATCGCGTTAGACGCAGAATTCGTCACTTTATTATCCCACGATGAAACATCGCGTTTGCTAATGCAAGAAAGGGTGCTTTTTAGTGCTTAGGCGTGTGGCACCGTTCTCGCAGTGGGTCGGGCGCGTGCTTCAGAGCAGAACAAAATTCAGACCCCAGGACGTCGCGACCGTGGCTCATTCGGCTCAAAATAATGATGATTTCTCAGCCATTGTGGTGGTGCCGACCTATAATGAGGAACAGCATATCGAGGCCTGTCTGCGGTCCTTAATCACGCCGCACCTATCGCATGTGCCTTTTCTCGTCGTCGATGGCATGAGCGAAGATCTGACACAGCAAATCGTCCTCGATTTGATGAATGAATTTCCCAATCTGCACCTGATCGATAATCCGGATCGGCTGCAATCGGCCGCGCTTAACCGCGCCGCCGCGCATCCGCTGGCGCAAGGCAAAGCCACAATGGTGCGCTGCGATGCCCATTCCATCTATCCGCAGGACTTTATCGCACGGGTCATCCAATCGATCAGGGACATGAACGCCGCCTCAATCGTCACCGTCATGGATGCGCAGGGTCAGACCTGTTTTGAGCGCGCCAATGCTTGGATTGTCGATACGCCGCTCGGATCGGGCGGTTCAGCTCATCGCGGCGGCACGCGCTCTGGTTACGTCGATCACGGTCACCATGCCGGGTTCAATCTCGATTGGTTCCGCAAGCTCGGAGGATATGATGCCTCCTTTTCGCATAATGAGGACGCTGAATATGATATGCGCCTGACCAAGGCGGGCGGGGCGATTTATCTCGATGCCGACATTCGCATCGCTTATGTGCCGCGCGGATCACTTGGCAGCCTGTCGCGTCAGTATTTTAATTACGGAAAAGGCCGTGCGCGCACGGTGCTGAAGCACAAAACTGTGCCCAAGATCAGACAAATGCTTCCAGTGCTCGCATTTATGGGGACAGTGCTTGGATTGCTGCTTGCTCCGTTTTCCCCTGTTGGTATAGTTATTGCAGGAGCGTACGCGTCACTGGTTGTATTGACGTCAGCCTTTATTTTGGTGTCAAAACGTTCGGTGTGCGGTATTTGGGCGGGTCCGGCCATGGCAGCGATGCACCTCGCGTGGGGCGCCGGTTTTCTGACACAAATGCTGCGTAATTTAGCTATCACATCGCGTCGTCAAGACGCACCGACTACAGAAGCTCGCCGAGAAACGGTGGCACCAAGAAAGACAGAGAAAAATGTCTCAAACACTTAGTCTCGAAATTGCATCAGATGCCACTGGCACGGACTCGACCGCGGAGAATATTTTTCGCGATGTGAAGTCGATCGTCAATTTGGCGATGCGCCGGTTCCTGGCCATTTCGGTGACGGCAAGTGTGATTTTTGCGGCCATCGCTTATCTGACCTTCACGCAAACGCCGACCTATGTGTCGACGGCGACCGTGATTGTCGACAGCAAGCAGACCAATGTGATCGACCTTGGCGCCGTTTTGAGCGGCGCCGGTCTGAGCACCGCCGTGATCGACACTGAAGTGCGCGTGATGCGGTCCAAAGCCCTGCTCGCCAAGGTCGCCAAAAACGAAAATCTCAAAGCTGAGCCGGAATTCAATCCGACGCTTCTGCCCCCGCCTGAGCCGGGCTTCATCGATAAGCTTCTTGGACGCGACGCGCCGGCGGCGCCAACTGAGCCGCTACCCGATGAAGTGATTGACGAAATCGTCCTGGGCAATCTGATGGGGCGCATCTCTGTCGGACGGGTCGGGACGACTTATCTGCTCGACGTCACGGCTTCCAGTACATCGCCTGAAATGGCTGCACGCTTGGCGAATGCCGTGGCCAATCAGTACGGCCTGGAACAGCTTGATACCAAACTGGAAGCAACAGAACGCGCCACACGTTGGTTGGCAGAGCGCGTCGAAGTGCTGCAGGACGAAGTCCGGGCCAAGGAAATTCTCGTTGAAGAGTTTAGAGCCTCTTCTGGGCTGCTTTCGGCGCAAGGGGCGACCCTAACGGAGTCGAACATTGCGATGCTTCAGACCCAGCGCGTCGAGCTGGAGCGCGAAGTCTCCCAAGTCCGTGCGCGTTATAATAGCATGCGTCGCCAAATGGAGCGAGATTCCGGCGTCGAGGCGCTGAGTGAAGTGCTCGATTCAGTCGTCATCACGCAGCTTAAGACGCAGCTTGCCGATGCGCGCCGCCGCGTCGCTCAACTGGAATCAGAACTCGGCCCCCTTCACCCAAATCTGCGTTCGGCGCGCAATGAGGTGACGGATTTCGAAAATCAAATCGAAGCGGAAGTGAACCGGATCGTCGACAATCTTCAAGTCGAGGTGGAGGTCGCTGAAGACCAGATTGCCGGCATCGATCGCCGGATTTCCATCGCGCGGTCAAACCTCACGCGCAATAATTCGTCGCAAGTCCGATTGAATGATCTGGAGCGTGATGCGGAAGCCAGCCGCGCCATTCTCGAGGAATTTGTCGCACGCTTTAAAGAGACACGCGAACAGGACGGCCTGATTGAACCCGATGCCCGCGTTCTGTCAGCGGCCTCAATTCCAGGCGGACCGGCGTCCCCGAAGAAAATGCTGAACCTCATCATCGGGATTCTGCTCGGCGGATGTTGCGGCTTTGGCCTCGCGATTGTGCTCGAAGTGTTCAATAATAAGATCAGCACGGTTGAAGATGTGGAACGCAAGTTCGGCGTCCCGAGCCTCGGTGCCATTCCGCTGATCCACTCGCTGCGTTTCCTCGGCTTTGGCAGCAAGATCCCGGGCGACTTCTTGGTCAATAATCCTCTCTCTGCCTATGCCGAAAGCATGCGCTTTATGCGGGCATCGATCGCCATCGCCGCGATGGAAGATCAAACCAAGACTGTGACCATTGCGTCGTCCCTGCCGGATGAAGGTAAGACCAGCTTGACCCTGAGCCTCGGCCGTATGGCGGCGCTGTCTGGTGAACGCACACTGGTGATCGACGGCGACTTCCGGCGCCGTCAGTTGACCGAGTCGGCAGGCTTGAAACCCGAATGGGGCCTGGTCGAATATCTGCTCGGCGAATGCTCGTTGGATCAAACCATCTATCGCGAGGAAGATACCAATTTGGATCTTCTGGCGCTGACGATTGATGGTCGACAGTTGCATGACGTGTTCGGCAGCCGCAAGTTTGACGCGCTGCTGGAAGAGCTGAAACAAAACTATGATCTGATCCTGATCGATACCGCGCCACTGCTCCTCATGGCAGAGGCAGGTGTGATTGCGAGCAAGACGGACAAGACCATTCTGGTTGTCCGCTGGATGCGGTCACGCCGCTCGGCGGTCAGACGTTCGCTCGATATGCTGAAAGGCATGCGCGCCGAAGTGCTCGGCGTTGCGCTGAACATGGTCGACCTGAGCCGCAAGCGTCATCACAGCGAAGAGTCGGCGAACAATTCTGCTTATCGCAAATATTATACGAACGAGCCGCGTCTCGATTGGATGCCTTGGCGCAAGTCCAAGCCGACCGTCATTCCAGCGGCGCAGTCGGCGGCAGAAAACTCCAACGATAATTACGACAATTCGTTCTCTCAAATGAAGTCGATGCTGAACAAGAAGAGCTAGCGTCCACAACAGGTCCGGGTTGAGACAATGAGCGGCCGCATCTCGATCGCATTCTTTGGTCATGACGCCGCCGACGCCGCCATTCGGCGCCGGATCAAAAGCCTGCAGGATGATGGTCTGCATGTTGACGGCTTCATGATGCGGCGGGATGCGCCAGGCGAAACGGCTTGGCCCAATCATGATCTCGGTCAAACCAAAGCCGGGGCTTTTTTCCACCGGGCGTTCAGCATTCTCAGCGGGACCCGAAACGCATTGCAGCATCGCGAAATCCTGGAACGCGCAGATCTGTTCTATGCCCGCAATATGGATATGCTGGCGATTGCTGTTCGGGTGAAGCGCCGTCTGAAGCTTGATACGCCGATCGTGTATGAGTGTTTGGATGTCCATCGTCTGCTGTTTCGACAGGATCTGATCGGCAAGCTGTTTCGAAGTGTCGAGCGCCGTTTGCTTCGCGCGAGTTCGGCCCTGGTTGTAAGTTCGCCCGCCTTTCTCGATCACCATTTTGATCGCTATTATCCAGGCGAATTCAACCCGGTGCTGATCGAAAATCGACTGACGGACGCCTTTACAGGTGGGGATCGACCCGCTCCCAAAGACGCATCCGCCACGCTAGATCCAGACGCGCCGCTCAAGCTCGGCTGGGTGGGAATATTGCGTTGCCAGCGCAGCCTGGACCTGCTCTGCGAGACCGCCCGGTCGCTCGGATCCAAAGTGGAAATCCGTATTCATGGCATTCCGGCTGAGAATGAAGTGCCGCGATTTCATGAGCAGATCGCTGAACAGCCCAATATGAGATTTTTTGGCCGGTACAAAGCCCCGGAAGACCTGAGCGAGATTTACGGTGACCTTGATTTGGTCTGGGCTGGCGACTTCATGGAAGCGGGATTCAATTCCGTCTGGCTGCTGCCGAACCGGATTTATGAAGGCGGGTTTTTTGCCACGCCCGCCATTTGCCCGGATCAGACACAGACCGCAAACTGGATCCGCGAACATGCCTGCGGCTTTGCCGTGCCGGAGCCCTTGGAGACGACCTTCCCCGATTTGCTCGAACGCCTGCACCAGGATCGCAGCCAGATTCAAGCCTATCAAACCGCGCTGACCCAATTGCCCATCGAGGTTTTTGTTCAGCCTGCAGGATTTTTGAAGACGACGATAGAAAACGTGCTAAACGAGCATCCTAGTAATAGTATCGCTCGTGGCACAGGCAGCCTTCGACCGATCGGGTAGGGGTGGTGTCAGAAATGACCGAGCGGTTGATCAGCATTTGTGTCTGTACCTATCGCCGTCCGTCCGTGCAGGAGACCATCGCGTCTCTGGGCGAACAACGTGTGCCGGACAATTGCCGAATCGAGATCATTGTTGCCGACAATGATGTGCTCCCGAGCGGGCGCGAAGCGGTTGAATCCGCCGGCGACAAAATCGACTTTCCCGTGACCTATATTCATGCGCCGAAGCAAAACATTTCCATCGCCCGCAATGCCTGTCTCGATGCCGCGCGAGGCGACTTTGTTGCGTTCATTGATGATGATGAAATCGCAACCACGGAGTGGATTTACGCGCTCTATACAGACGCGCAGACTCGAAACCTGGACATCGCCTTCGGACCCGTGCGGGCGCGCTATCCGGACTCGACCCCCGAATGGCTGGTCGCGGCTGACCTCCATTCAACCCGGGCCGGTCAGGCGTCCAATCTCAATACGGGCTATTCCGGCAACTCGTTCTTTGATGCCACGCACCCGGCCATCAAGGGCCGACGTTTCAATTTGCAGCGCGGCCGCACAGGCGGCGAAGATACGCAATTCTTTCATGAGTGTTTCCTCGACGGGGCCCAGCTTGGTTATGTCGCCGCCGCGGAGGCAAGCGAACCGGTGCCGGAAGAGCGTCTTTCCATGGATTGGCTCGTCCAGACGCGATACCGGTCCGGCATCACTTATGGAAAAGTCGTGAACTATCGCGGTCATGCTCTGACCAATTTGGTTCGCAGCGCGATCGCTTACGCCAAAGCGCTATTCCTGTTGGGAAAATCGATTGTGCCGTTCAGAAACAAGGCTGAGACCCAGACCGAATATATCCGCGCTATGTTCCATCTTGGATGCGGCAATGCCGTGTTCGCGGCGCGAGAGCGGGAAATTTATGGCACCGAGTCGCCCACCAGTTCGGCAATTGAACCGACGCGCTAAAGCCGTTACCGATTAATCAATCTCAAGCGCTTAGATCCGCTTCGAGAGTCAAAGCTGCGCGGGATGAGGGAACCGACATGTCAAACACGGGTGAAGACGGTGCATCCATGGATGCGTTCGAAGCTGTAGATGCTTTTCTGGACGCCCTGCGACGGGAATTACGCGACAATCCGGAATTGACCTATCGGCTGGTCAAAGCGCTGCCCACGGATGTGCATTTTCTCGGCAAGGATGCGGTGAAATTCGTCAATCTGATTGAGCTGATCGGGGACCATCCGGTCGAGGTCGCCGCCGCGCGCCTCGATGGTTTTTCATTGGCCGAGCTGAAGAAACTGGCGCAAGCGGCCAATCTTGCGACCAGTCTGGATATGAAGGGTCTGGATCAAGAGGCCCTGGTGTCCATGCTGATCAGCCGGACAAAGGCCAAAATTGCAGAACGCCGACTTTAAAAGCCAGCGCTCGATTAGGAATCTGTTACCGTTAATGCCGGTTTATGATTAAACCGCACCGCGCGAAAATAAGAGTGCCGGTACAGTCTTGGCGACAATTGCAACATCGTTAGCAACCGACCAATTCTCGGTATAATCGCGGTCCAATTCAACCCGCTCATGATATTCGGTGTCGCTGCGCCCGCTAACCTGCCACAGACCCGTCAAACCTGGGCGAACAGATGCGTAGTTCGAATAGAATGGGCCGTATTTGGGGATCTCGGAATTCACGATCGGGCGTGGACCAACCAAGGACATCTCGCCGCGCAAGATATTGAACAGCTGCGGCAACTCATCCAGCGACGAGCGTCGCAGGAAATTTCCGAGCCAAGTCACACGCGGGTCATTCTGCAGTTTTTGGGTCGTGGTCCATTCGAACTGAGCGGCTGGATCATTCTCCAACAGATCAAGCAAACGTTCGTTGGCATCCATCACCATGGTGCGGAACTTAAAGCAATTGAACGTTTTCCCACCCAGTCCAATTCGCTTATGTGCAAACAATATTGTTCCGCCGTCTGACAATTTAATCAGCACAGCGATCAAAACCATAAGAGGTAATGCTAACACCAGTCCCGCCAGTGACAGCAAAATATCCATTACACGTTTTGAAGTACTCGTGACGCTGGCATGTTCCGTCGTGACCCGGTTTTCTACGAGGTCCGGCGACGAAGCCCGGTCCATTAAATTAGACATTCTGTCTGGTCCCCACAACTCAAACTCTACGTTAATAGAGCGTAAATGTACGCAATATGAATTGCCGTACACTTTTAACAGCAATGCACAAGCGGATTCTCCTGCTGCGAGAACAGAAACCTCGAATTTTCATGAAGTTTAAACATTCGTAAGAATGAGTGCCTGCCCTCTTGTCACCGGCTGACTTCGTTCTAGGCTATTAACCATAAGGCAATAGATACTGATAAACAGCATCAGGGAGCAAGAAGACGAAGACAATGAGGCGCCGTGGTACGGTTCAGTAGGAACCGGTAAACGAACAGAACGCGCGAATTATTTTCAGTCGAGCCGCCATCGAGACAAATAATTTACGATTACGCCGGAAAGGTTGGCCCGAACATGATCGGTCCATCCGGCCTGACGTGTAAGCCGCGTAATAACATTTGCCCTTCTTCCGTCGATACTCATTATGGATAAAATCGCTCATTACCGCTCACAGGGCATCGTTACGAACCCTCAGGTCGAGATTTCATCGCTTCATGAAACCGATCCAGGTTGGCCGCTTTGGCTGAAGGCCTGGTTCTTCATTGTCAGCTCCATCGCACTCTGGACTGGCATAGTTCTTGCTGTTTTCCGGATATTTTGACCGGCTAATCATTCAAAAAAATAGTTGAATGTGAACCGGTTTCGACGTTTTCTTATGCGCGGGGGTCGCGTGTAAGCTAGAATGGCCGGGGACGTGAAGTGCGTGCTTTGAGAATCAAAGACTACCTTTCTGAAGTTTGGCTCCGGGTTCGGAGGCGAAAACTTCGGCGTACGCCGATGGCAGAGGCGGACTCTTCAACAACCAGTTTTAGGCGCCTGGATCATCTGCAGACCAAGCCCGTGCCGGAAAATGATGGCACGCCGCATCTCGCATCCAGCGATGACGGAACCATGCCAGCGCCCGCTGCGCTTGAAGACGGAAAGCTGATCTATGCGATTGGCGATATTCACGGCCGCGCGGATCTGCTCGATCGCTTGATGCATGTCATCGACGCCGACAATAAATCCACGGAAGGCCAGCCGACTTTGGTGTTCCTCGGCGATTATATCGACCGCGGATTTCAATCCAAGCAAGTCATCGACAAGCTGTGCGAGCTGCGTGACGAGTCGACTTATGAGACGGTGTTTCTGAGAGGCAATCATGAGCAGGCTATGCTCAGATTTCTCGAAGATCATTCAATCGGACCCGATTGGTCCGCTTTTGGCGGGCGCGAAACATTAATTTCCTACGGGATTATCCCGCCGCGCGACGTTAAATCGCTGGATCAATGGCTGGATGCGAAGTCCTCGCTCAACAGCCTGATCCCGCCAGAGCATGTCGAATTTCTGGAATCGCTCGTCTCGCATCACAGGATGGACGGGTACGGATTTGTGCATGCTGGCATTCGTCCCGGCGTGCCCTTTGACGAGCAGCAAGATGAAGACCGGCTGTGGATCCGGGAACTGTTTCTGAACGCCAAGCCGAAAGAAGATTTATTCATCGTGCACGGCCACTCACCGGTCGATCATCCATTTGTCGATCATCGCAGAATCAACACTGACACAGGTGCATACTTTACAGGAACGCTTTGTGCAGCGAAAATATCGACTGAGGGTCTGTCGTTTCTGACCAACCATATGATTCACGAAAAGGTCTAAGACATTGAGAATTCTGCTGAACACCAAACTTCCGATTGCCCTTGGCCTTCTTGTCTTATTCTCTTTGGTGACAGCCTGTCAGTCGACCCCAATCGCCAGTCCCGGCCCCGCCCTTGAAGAACGCGCGGAAGCCAGCGAGTACCGGCTGGGCAATGATGACCAGATCCGCGTCACGGTCTTTGGGCACACGGATCTTTCCGGCCAGTTCAACGTCACCAGCAACGGCACCGTTTCGCTGCCTCTGATTGGCGATGTTCAGGCAACGGGTCTGACGATTTCTGAGTTTATCACGCGGACGGAAGAGAAGCTCGCCGCCGGATATCTCAATGATCCGCGCGTTTCAGCCGAAGTTCTGAATTTCCGGCCTTATTATATTCTGGGTGAGATTAACCGCCCTGGCGAGTATCCTTACGCCACGGACCTGACCGTCTTAAAAGCCATCGCCGCAGCGGGCGGATTCACCTATCGCGCCAATAAGCGCGAAGTGATGATCAAGGCGATTGATGATGAGGCGGAACGGAAAATTTTGCTAACACCGAATACAGACCTTCAACCGGGTGATACGATCCGCGTATTGGAGCGCTTCTTCTAGAACGCGCTCGACCACCGCCTGGGCAGAGGCACAGCTTGTTAGCGATTGCGATATAAGACTTGCTGTTGAACACACAAATATGGAACTCGGGGATCCAATGACGTATAAATTACCAGCTCTCCTTGCCGCTTCCGTCGCTATTGCGATTGGCAGCGCACAGGCCCAAGTCAGCTCGATCACGTACAATAATAATAGTGTCTCTGGCGGCAGTTATTATAATGGCGCGACGGTCAACACACCTGCGGCAGACAATTACTTCTTCCGTAACCGGTACACGGCCGCGAATGCGCGCTCTCATGCCGGCTATGACCCAATTGAGTTGCAAGCGGGCGCCTTTTTGATGAATCCATCTTTGGCCGCATCGCTGACGACCACAGACAATCTGTTTCTGACCGACACGGACGAAACGTCCGATACATTTGCTTCCCTGACTGGTCAGGTTTCGGCGCGCTCAACATTGTCGCGTCACATGTTTGGATTTGACGCCTTGGCGACCACGGAATCCTATTTCGACACGGGATCAGAAGACGCCACACAATATGGTGTCCGGGGCTTTGGCCAGCTCGACGTCAGCTCCAATTTTTCGATCGCAGGGTCGGTCGCGTATCAGGATTTGCGAGAAGGCCGGGCCAATATTGGCGGCAATGTCGCCGCGGCTGAGCGGGTTCCGTTTGAGCGGACAGGCGCTGAAGTCAACGGCGCTTACGAGCAAAACCGCATCCGCGTGCGGCTCCGCGCTTCAACGCAGACCTTTGATTTTGATGATGTCGACCTGATCGATGGCTCAACCTTGAACCAGGATTTCCGGGACTCTGATGAAACCCGGCTCGCAGCCGCGGTTGAGTATGCGGTCGCCCGAGACTGGTCGATCCTGGGTGAGATTGAACGCGTGGATCGCGATTTCGATACGGTCACAGGCAGCGGCCTCGACCGGGACATTGAAGGCAATGTCTACCGCGTCGGTACCAATTTTGAGCTGCAGAACAATCTGCGCGGCGTGATCACAGCCGGTTATCTTTCCTTCGAACCAGCAGATCCGCTGCAACCCAATCAGGAAGGCCTGGCGCTGAACGCGAGTGTCGAATGGTTCCCGACCCAATTGACGACCGTCACAGCCACCGCAGGCCGTGATGTCGCCAGCGCCGGCGGCGTTGACGCCTCAAGCGTGCTGGTCAGCCAAGTCGGCGTCGGTATTGCGCACGAGCTGCGCCGCAATCTTCTGCTCACAGCCAATGCCTCATATGAGCAGCGGGAATTTGATCCGATCGATCGTGAAGACGATCAGACGGGCTTCGGCGCCGGTGCAACCTGGAAGGTGAATCGCAATATTCACGTCCTCGGCGGCATCGGATATTCGACCCGAGATTCGGATTTCGAACCGTTCGACGAGACCCGTGCATCGATCACGGTGGTGTTCTACCCATAAGCAGAACCACCCATCAGATGAAGAAGCCGCTCCGTCCTGTGAGCGGCTTTTTTAATGTTCGGCCATCTGCCTTTGGACACAGGAGTCCACCGCCTTTTGCCGCCTCTCATGGCTCACGAGACTCATAGAAACCCTTTCGAACACAGGTTGAATGTGCAAAGACTGGTGGACGGGAGAGGGAACGAATGCCGGCCACTATTGCAGCCGTCGCCAATCTGAAAGGCGGCGTAGGTAAATCCACGACAACACTCATGCTCGCCGACGGGCTCGCCTATTATTATGGCGCCGAAGTGCTTGTCGTAGATCTCGATCCGCAAGCGAATTCCAGTCAGATGCTATTGACCGACCGGGGTTTGCAGCTGGCCTTTCAGCAAGGCAAGGGCGTGCACCATCTGCTGGAGCAGTTTGGCGCCAATGAAAAACCAAACATTGCCAACCTCATTCTGCCAAATGCCGTCACACTGGAAGAATTGCGCAAAGCCGAAGAGCGCGATCAACGCCTCGGCTGGGTTTCAATCCTGCCCTCACACACGCAATTGCGCCTTACGGAAATGGATCTGGAAGAAAAGATCTATGCCAAGGGCATGGCGCCGAGCCGGCTGGCAAGCTATCTCGCTGACCATATCGCCAAGGCGCTGGAACCGCTGACGGCTTTGTATGACGTCATCCTGATCGACACCCCGCCTTATCTCTCGCCGGTGGCGCGCGCGGCGCTGTCGATCGCGGATCAATTCATTACCCCGACGCTCGCCGACTCGGTCTCGATTTGGGGCACCCGGCAATTCTCTGACTGGATTACGTCCAATGTGACGCCGCACCTGGCCTCGCGCAATTTCGTCGTCATCACCCGGTTTAAAAATACGCGCTATGCGCGCAACGCTGAGGCCGAGTTGAAAGAGATCTATCTCAAGGACCGCACTTTTGGCCCAACCATTCCGGAATCTGTCCAGGCGCTCAGCGCCATGGATCGCCCGGATCTGGACAGCTACAATACGATGCGCGGCAAATATGGCCGCTTGCGGGTTGAAGTGAAACGCCTGGCTGAAAGCTTTGCCGAGTTTCTCGCCAAAAAGAGCAATAGCGCCCCGCCCAAGCGCGTCCGCGACTAGGCTTAGAGCCGCCTCAGAGCCGATCGCACCTGCTCTAAATCAGATGGCAGCGGTGTCTCGACAAATACGCGTTCCCCTGTGACTGGGTGATCGAAGCCCAGACTGGCCGCATGCAGGGCCTGGCGCGTCAATTTGCGGGCCAAGCTGGTCGCCAGATCAAACGCATCGCCCTGGCCATAGGCTTTGATTCCGCGATGGCGCCCATAGACCGGGTCGCCAATCAAAGAACAGCCCTGGTGCGCCATATGCACACGGATTTGATGCGTGCGCCCGGTTTCGAGACGGCATTCGATCAAAGCGGCGGCGGGCCGTGCCTCAACCTTGCTGATCTCGCCATAAGTCTCGAGGGTCTTGTAATGCGTCACCGCGCGGCGCCCTTCGCCGTCCGGTACCACGGCCATTTTCTTGCGATCACGCGGGCTGCGGGCAATGTCGGTTTCGATCGTGCCGGCCCCAGGACGCGGTGCGCCGCGGGTCAGCGCCAAATAGGTTCGATCAATCGTGTGATCGGCAAACACCGCAGACAGTCCTTTATGCGCCGCTTCGGTCTTGGCCACGACCAAGACGCCGGTTGTATCCTTATCGATCCGATGCACGATCCCCGGTCGCTCGACGCCGCCAATACCCGGCAGCGCCCCTTGGCAATGATGCAGCAAGGCATTGACCAATGTGCCCTGCCAGCTTCCTGGCGCCGGATGAACCGCCATTCCGGCCGGCTTGTTGACGAGGATGAGATGATCGTCTTCGAACAGAACATCTAGCGGAATATCTTCCGGCTCCGGGATGGCCGGGACCGGCGCGGGCATATCGACCTTGTAGATCACCCCCGGCTCGACCGCTTTTCGGGGATCGGTCTGGACCTGTACACCGCCGCCGCGCTGTTCGGACACATGCCCCTCTTTGATCAGTGTTTTGGCGCGCGATCGCGACAGCGATTCGATCTGTTCGCTGAGGAAACGATCAAGCCGGGTTCCCTTATCGGATTCGCCTGCTAAAGCTGATAAATCTGTCATGACAAAGGTATAAACCTAGGCGGCAGTGAAGGACATGCTGTAATCGCAATTGCAGCGGCAAGCAGAAGAGACCGGATGATGACGAAGCTGACGCGTCGCGGCCTGTTAGGGGCAAGTAGTAGTGTTTTGGGACTGGCCGCGTGTAATCGCGATCCTATTCTGGACCCAGAAGCCCGCATCACCGTGAGCGCAGATGACCGCCCCGCCTATCCCGGCACGGTCAGCTTCATTCACGGCGTCGCGTCCGGTGATCCGCTGCCAGATAGCGTAATTATCTGGACCCGCGTCACACCTGATGCCGCCTTTGTCGGCGAGCCTGTCCCGATCAGTTACGGCGTGTTCGAAGACGCTGAACAGCAAATCCCGGTCAAGTATGGACAAGGGTATGCGACCGCCGACCGTGACTATACGGTCAAGGTCAATTTGACCGAATTGGAGCCAGACAAGGAGTACTTTTTCCGCTTTGTCGCGAAGGCCACGTCCGGAGATATCGGATCGCCGGTCGGCCGAGCGAAAACCACCGCGGTGGGCGGTGACAAGCCGGTGAAATTTGCCGTGATTTCATGCTCGAACTACCCGTTTGGGCGCTTCCACGTCTATCGTGAAATTGCCAACACGCCAGATCTCGACGCGGTGATTCATCTTGGCGATTACCTCTATGAATATGGCATTGATGGCTATGGTGGCAGCGTCGGCCAGACGCTGGATCGCAATCATGAACCGCCTTTGGAAATCGTCACATTGGACGATTACCGCACCCGCCACGCCCAGTATAAGACCGATCCGGATCTCCAGGCGGCGCACGCAGCAGCGCCCTGGATCACCACCTGGGACGATCATGAAAGCACCAATAATTCCTATCGAAGCGGCGCCGAGAACCACAATCCAGAAGCGGGCGAAGGCAATTGGACAGACCGCAAGCAAGCCGCGGTTCAGGCTTATCTGGAATGGATGCCCGTCCGCGATCCGGAAGTCGGTCGAGCCCGCGAAGCGCTTTATCGTCGATTTGATTTTGGCGATGTCGCTTCAGTCATGTGTCTGGAAACGCGCCTGACCGGTCGCTCCGATGAGATTAGCTGGTTCACAGAGATTGGCGGACTGGAGGCAAGCGCCGTCCCACTCGCAGCGGCGGCAACCATGGTCAAAGTTCAGGATCCGAGCCGAACCATGCTCGGTGATGTGCAGGAAGCCTGGCTTGATGCCGAGCTGAAAGATTCGACCGCTAAGGGCAAGACTTGGCAAGTCCTCGCCAATCAGATTGTCATGGCGCGCGTCCGGCCCCCCAATTTCACCCAAACGCTCACCGACGATCAGAAAGCAGCGCAGGATGTTGGCTATATTCAACAGCTGATCCCGTTTAGTCAGCTGGGTTTGCCGTTCAACCTGGACGCCTGGGATGGATTTCCAGCGGCGCGTGATCGCCTTTATGCGAGCGCGAAAGACGCGGGCGCGCGCTTGGTCACACTCACTGGCGATACGCATACGGCTTGGGCCAACACGCTGGTCGATGCAGATGAGGAACGCCGCGGGGTTGAGTTTGGGTGCACCTCTGTGACCTCACCGGGCCTCGGAACCTATATCAAGGACGTTCCGGATCTCGGTCCGCAATTTGTCGATGCCAATCCGGAAGTCGATTTCCACGATCCGTTCGACAATGGCTGGGTCCTGGTGACGCTCACCGCCGACGAAGCGCGCGCGGATTTCAAGAAAGTCAGCGACGTCACCTCAGAGACTTACACGACCAGCGAAGTTGCGTCCTATCTCTCAAAACGCGATGGCGACAGCCTGACCGCGCTCGAAAAGACGTAAACCCACGCCGCTGCGGCAGTCTTGCTCGTGCGCTTAATCCATGCTGTTTCAGCGCCAGTTGAGACCGGTATTGGAGGGCGCTATGGGCGTTTTGGATGGCAAGGTGATTTTGGTCTGCGGTGGCGGCAACGGCATCGGCAAGGAGTGTGCGCTTCTGGCAGCGCGCGAAGGCGCAAAGGTCCTCGTCAATGATCTCGGCGGCGCACTGACCGATGACGGCACCTCAGCCGGGGATGCCGGGCTCGCAGAACAAGTGGCGCAGGAAATCCGCGAAGCCGGCGGTGAAGCCGCCTCAAACTCCGAAAGCGTGACCGATATGAACGCGGTTCAGGGCATGGTCGAGCAAGCCAAGGACACGTTTGGAGGTTTGCACGGTATCATCAATCCGGCCGGAATCCTGCGCGACGGCATGTTTCACAAGATGAGCGAAGATGACTGGAAATCGGTGATCGACGTCCATTTGCACGGCTCCTTCAATGTGACACGCGCCGCGGTTGAGCATTTTCGTGAACAAGAGGACGGCAGCTTTGTGCTCTTCACCTCAACCTCTGGCCTGATCGGAAACATTGGCCAGGCCAATTATGCCGCCGCCAAAATGGGCATTGCCGGCCTTTCGCGCATCATCGCTATGGAAGGTGTGCGCAAAAATGTCCGGTCCAACATTATCGCACCCTTTGCCTGGACGCGTATGATTGCATCCATCCCAGTCAAGGATGAAGAGGGCGCCAAGCGGGTGGAACGGATGCGCACCGGCATGCGCGCTGATCAGGTCGCTCAACTTGCTGTCACGCTATGTGCGGACGGGGCCAAACACGTTTCTGGACAGATTTTCAGCGTGCGCGGCAATGAAGTGGTCTTGTTCAATCAGCCTCGCCCCGTGAAATCTGTGTCACGACTCGAAGGCTGGACACCAGAAAGCCTTATCGAACAGGGCTTTAGCGCCATGGAAGGCAGCTTCACAGATCTCGGCGCCACAACCTCTGTGTTTCCTTACCCGCCTGTCTAAGCTATCCAAAACGGCGTGAGACTTGCAGAAGCTTGGTCTCGAAACGAGTGCGCCGAATATGGAAAACGAAGAACAGATCGACGTCGAAGGTTGCGTGACACTTGAAGGTCAACGCGTGTGCGGAGACAATCTCTCGGTGACGTCCGTCGCTGACGCGCCTGAATCTGTCGCCGAAGCGCCGACCGAAACCGTGTCCGAGCCGGGCCTGTTTGATTGGGCCAGCCCAATCCTGGCCGACCCGCTTGGCTGGGCACAGACCCATCTGTTCGATCTCGACATCCTCCTGCCTATTCTCTGGCAGGTTGGCGCGATCCTCGCTGCGCTCGCGGTCGGGGTGTTGCTCGCCCCACGCGCCCGGCAGCTGGTCATGTCCGGGGTCGCCCGTTTGCCGGAACGCACGCGGATCATGGTCGATGAGACTTTGCCGCGTCTGGTTCGCCCCGGTCTTTGGGCCGCTCTGCTATATGGCACCCACACGGCCATGGCCGGCAGCGGCATGGATAGCGCTCTGGTGCGGATCGCCTCATCTCTGTCGCTGGCCTGGTTGCTGATCCGTTTGGTGACAACCTTCTTACCTGACGGCTTTCGAAAACCGGCCGGCTGGGTGATCTGGATCTTCGCGGCGCTCTACGCGATCGGTATTCTCGATGAAGTCATGACCTGGCTGAGCAGCATTGGCCCGCCATTCGGCAATCGAACCATCAGCCCGGTCTTTGTGGTGCAAGCCATATTGACGGTTGCGTTGTTCATGTTCGCGGCCAATTGGCTGGCCAAGAAGCTGAAAACGCGGGTTGATGATTTGCCACAAGTCGAGCCGTCCCTGCGGATCCTGATGGGCAACGCCGTTCAGGTCGGTCTGTTCTTTGGTGCAGCTCTGCTGGCCATGGCGGGGCTTGGGATTCCGCTCAGCGGCTTGGCCGTTCTGGGCGGCGCGATCGGGGTAGGTCTCGGCTTCGGCATGCAGCAAATCGTCGCCAATTTCATCTCCGGCGTGATCTTGCTGACCGACCGGTCGATCAAGCCTGAAGACGTGATCGAGGTGGATGAAACCTATGGCGTCGTGAAGTCGCTGGGCCTCAGATATGCTTCGGTGATCACACGAGATGGCAAGGAACACCTGATCCCGAATGAGATGCTGATCACGGATAAGGTGGTGAACTGGTCCTACTCCAATAAAGAGGTTCGGGTGAAACGTCGCCTGCGCGTCGAATATGAAACCGACCTGCGCCTCGCGGTCGATCTGGTTGAGAAAGGCGCGATGGCAACCGACCGCGTGCTGGCCTGCCCAGCGCCGAAATGCCTGGTCATGGAGTTTGGCGACGAAGCTGTGGAGATCGAAGTTCGGTTCTGGATCAATGACCCGGAAAATGGTGTTTCCAACGTTTCATCGGCGGTGATGCTGAACATTTGGGATAAGTTCAAAGAAGCCGGAATCGATATCCCACTGCGTCACGAGGACATTCTGATCACGCCAGGGTCGACCCTTAAAGTGGAAATGGTCAAGGCGAACGAGGACGAAGACGCCTAGGCCCGATCGCCCCAGATCAAAGTAATATTAATCCCGCTCTGCTAGAAACGCTGAACTGCGTAATCCAAGAGCGAACATTGAGTCATGCCATCAAATCGCACGCGCGACTTATCGCGTGTGCAAGTCTTCTGGGACTGGGCTTGCTGGTTTTCCACGGTCTGGTCGGGACACCGGAAGGGGAATCTTACAAATTCAATCTGCCCTGGTTCGATGCATTTCGCAGCGCGTTCTGGGCCGGCGATGTGTATCCGCGCTTCCTACCAGAGCTTTGGTATGGACTGGGGGCCTATGATTTCTTCTTCTATGGCCCATTGCCGTTCTGGTTCTCTGCCCTGATCGGGGAAGCAAGCTGTCCGGGTTGTGATAGCGGCACAGTCCTGTCATTGGGCGGCGCTTGGATGATCATTGCCTCCGGCATCACCTTCTTCCTGTTCGCGCGACGCTTTTTCGCTCCCGCCTGGGCCGGCTTCGGCGCCATGCTCTACGCAGTATTGCCCTATCACTATCTGATCGACTGGTTTGATCGCCAGGCCATTGGCGAAGTTGCGGCTCTGATGATTTTGCCGTTGCTGGCTCTGGCGACGACCAAACTGATCGAGGACAAGAAAGGCGGCGTTCTGTTTGCCGTCAGTGTCGCAGCACTGGCGCTAAGTCATTTGCCGACAACCTTGATCTTCGTCCACTTGCTGGCGGCGATCATGGTTTGGGTGCTGCTGCAAACCAAAGGCTGGGCGATGCGCGCCGAACTGGCCTTGCGCTTCACGGTCTGGGGATTGCTGGGCATCAGTCTCGCCGCTTTTTACTGGGTGCCGGCGCTCGGATTGCTGCATACCGTTTCGCCGGAAATGCTCGCCACCGATTTCTACAATCCGATGGCCTGGTTGTTTCTCGATGGACAACCGGAAATCTCGCCAGAGCGGTCATTGATCATGAAATGGGGATTGGCTTTGGCCGTTGGCAGCGCCCTGGGGAGCCTGTTCATCCTCAAACGCACCTCGTCGCCTGGCGCCCTGACCTTGTGGATCGCGGGCCCGAGTCTGTTCGCTTTTTTCCTGATGACGGTCTTTTCGATCATGATCTGGGAGCATTGGATCCTGAACCGGGTACAATTCCCGTGGCGGGCTCTAGCGGTGGCTGATCTATCGATCGCTTTGTCCGCGATTGTCATCACCAAGCATGCGCTCGAAACCCGCAAAGATGCCAAGGCCTGGCGTGGTCGGCTTACTGCCGCTGCCGCAGGATTCTTGCTGCTCGGCACCGCGGCGACCCAGATGCCGAACGTGACCGATACCGTGGCGCGCGGCAACGCCCTTGCTGGCGCGCATAAGCCGATCGGTACGCCCGAATATGTTCCGCCCGGATTCCTCAGTCCGGCGCTGACGCGCTTTCGCAGCAGCGTAACCGACCAAGACATCGGCGAGGCCCGTTACGATCTGTTCTTCGCGGAGATGCAGCGCAGCGTCGAGGCCGCGCGCGCGGCCTTACAGGCCGACGCCCCGGGCGCCGTAATGTCGGCCCATCCTCATGACCGCGTGAGTCTCACCGTGACGCTGGAAGAGGCGCGAACGATCCGCCTGCCGCTGGCAAACTGGCCACATTGGCGCGCGCAGACACAAGACGGCCGGCCACTCTTCGTTGGCGCAGATGCCGAACAAGGGCTGGTGACGGTCGCCCTGCCGCAAGGCCGATCAGAGATTGAGCTCTTCCTGGCTGAGGCGCCGCCGCAACGCCTCGGCTCGATGCTCAGCTTGGTTGCACTTTTCGGACTGTTAGGTGGCGGCGTGTTTTGTCGCATTCGCCGGAAATTCAGCGCTGACAAGCCTTTGGCAACTTCTCTTGGCTAAGACAAGTTGAGGCCTGCAGGAGCGCCATGATGCCAACACTGTCCATCGTCGTCCCGATGTATAATGAAGAAGAAGCCATGGATGGCTTTTTCGATCGGGTGCAGCGCGTGCTCCAAACCGTGACACCATCTTATGAGATCATTTGCGTGAATGATGGCAGCCGCGATCTGACGCTGGCGCGTCTGCGCCAGGCCGCCGAAAAGGATGAGCGGATCAAAGTCGTCAACCTGTCGCGCAATTTCGGCAAGGAGATCGCCTTGTCCGCTGGGCTCGATCATGCCGCCGGCGATGCCGTGATCCCGATTGACGCGGACCTACAAGACCCGCCTGAAGTCATTCCGCTAATGATGGCCAAATGGCGGGCCGGGGCGAAGCTCGTTCTCGCCAAGCGCCGCGATCGGTCGTCTGACAGCTGGCTGAAACGGTTCACCGCCAATGGCGCCTATTGGTTATTCTCAAAGCTCACACATCCACGCATTCCGCAGAATGTTGGCGACTTTCGCCTGATGGATCGCGAGGTCGTGGAGGCCGTGAAACGCCTCCCGGAACGGTCACGTTTCATGAAAGGCCTGTTCGCCTGGATCGGTTATGAGCCAGAGATCGTTGAATATGACCGCGAAGCGCGTTCGGCCGGCGAAACCAAGTGGAATTATTGGAAGCTGTGGAACTTTGCGCTGGACGGGATCACGTCATTTTCGTCCCTGCCCTTGCGGATCTGGTCCTATATCGGATTTGGCGTCAGTGCCTTGGCCATGGGATATCTCGGCTGGATTGTCACCAAGAGCATGATCTTTGGTCTGGACGTCCCGGGTTATGCCTCTTTGATGAGTGTCATCCTGTTCTTTAACGGCATTTCTCTGATCGGGATCGGCGTCATCGGCGAATATCTCGCCCGCATCTTCACCGAGGTGAAAGCTCGGCCGCTTTACATTGTGGCCGAAACAATCGGGATCGAGGCAGACGCCGAAGCCTATGATCCAGCAACGCATTTTCGACGCGACGCGATCTAGCCGAAGAGCCGACCTTTTCGGACGCGGTCAATCATCAAAATCAATCCGCTCAAGACCATGGTCAGTCCCAAGAACGCCGCCAGTTTCAGCCACCACGAATCGAAGCGGTCATCACCGGTCACATCCAGGATGTGAAAGCGCCAGAGAATATCAAAAATCCGCCAGCGCGTGGTTCGCACCGCACGAACATCGCCTGAGATTGCATCCACATAGATGCGCTGCTTGCGTGGCTCATATTCGAGCACCCAAACGGGCAGCGGTCCGCCATATTCTCGCGGCGGGTTCTCCTCGATCAGATAGCTCACCGTCAGCGTGCCAAGACCGTCAGGCTTATCATCAAACCTGGAGACCAGCGCGTTGAGGTCGTCTTGCGACAATGGTGAGCGAATGTCGCCGGAATTGGCATCAATCATAAGGCGCCCGACTTCGGATTCGACCAACCAAACAGGATTCCCCAGGAACGGCTTCATTTGCAATTGTGAGATCGGACCATCCGCTTCGGCGAGGATTTGATCGGCCGAGACCGAGACCGACATGTCAGATAGATCACCATGCTCAATGCTTGGCCGCCAAGGGTCTCCGCGGATCGTTTCGATCGAATAGAGCGAGAAAAACAGACCGCTTACCGTCCAGGATAAAAGCAACAGGCCAGCCGCCAAGCCGACAAACTTATGGATGCGGGCCACGCGCCTTGCCATCAGTGCCATTCGTCTGTCTCCAACCAGTGCGCCGCTTAGCTCGCATACTCTGAAGTCGAAGAACACTGGACAATTCACCCGTCGCGCGAACTTTTGAAAAACTTAACAAAGAGTCACATTTTCCCTATTGACCACATCTGTAGTCATCGCTATTGACCACAACTGTAGTCAAAAGGTGAGATGATGAGTCTGCAAATCACCCCCGCTGAACTTGAAATCATGAAAGTGCTGTGGAAGCGGCCCGGCATCGGAGCGTCGGAAATTGTCGACGCGCTGGATGGCGAGCAGGATTGGAGTCCTCGGACCGTGAAGACGCTGCTCTCTCGCCTGGTTGAGAAAGGCGCCCTCGACACCGAAGCCGATGGCCGCCGCTATCTCTACCGCCCGAATATCGCCAAGCGCGATTACCAAAAGAAAGAAGCCGGACAATTGATCGACAAGCTGTTTGGTGGACGCGCCGCCCCGCTGGTAGCGCAACTGGCTGATGCCCGCGGGCTCAGTGATGATGATATCGAAGAACTCGAAGCTTTGTTGGGGAGACTGAAGCAATGAGCTGGTCGGAATTTCACCCATTCGTTCAGGAAGCCATTTTGACGACCTTTGCCGTCGGCGCGCTGGTGCTCCTGGTTTTGTTGATCCGCAAGCCGTTCGCCATGCGATTTGGCGCCAAGGCCGCCTACTTACTCTGGGCGCTGCCGCTCGCACGATTTATTACGCCGCCTTTGCCTGGCAACTGGTCGCTGGCCGGCCTGCTCGGCTTTAGTCGTCCCGCGGCCCCGGAAGAGGCCGCCGCCGCCACCCGCGAAGTGATTTGGCGCCCGACTGAGACGTTCACCGCCCATGTGACGGTTGAGCCGGACACGGCCGCGGTCACCCATACGCCTATCTTACCCGTCCCGGACGCGGCCGTACCCGCCGTCGCCGAACCGGGCTCAAGCTTGCTAGAGGCCATCCTGGCCCAGGCACCCCTGATCCTGACGATTGTCTGGTTTACCGGGATGGTCCTCTGGCTCGGTCGTTCGCTCTATCAACAGCGTCGGTTCCTGCAATTGATCGAAGATGATTCAGAACCTGCCGAACCCGCCACAGTGGCCGAAACGTCGCGGATCGCGAAGCAGCTGGGCATGAAGCGCGTGCCGGATGTCCGGGCGAGCCTCCTGTGCAGCGGGCCGCTTGTCACAGGCCTGACCAAGCCGGTCATCCTGCTGCCCATGTGGTTTGAGGAAGACTATGACGCCGCTGAACGCCGCGACGCACTGGTCCACGAGCTGATGCACCTAAAGCGCCGCGACCTGTGGGCCTTTCAGGCGGCGCGCATTGTCGCCGCGACCCAATGGTTCAATCCCTTAGCGCATACGGCGCTGAAAGCGTTCCGCACCGACCAGGAAGCTGCCTGCGATGCTGACGTGATCGCCCGCGCAAAACTGTCTCCAGCCGCTTATGGCCGGACTCTGGTCAAGGCCGCGCGCCTTGCCCGCCCTTCAGATCGTCGCATTGCAGCGGCGAGCCTGACCCTCGCTCATCCCATAAAAGAAAGACTAATAATGATGACGCACCCAACTCCCACCCTGCGTAGCCGATTGATGGGGGGCACGCTCGCCGTGGCTCTCGGCGCCGGCGCGATCTTTGCGACCGCGTCCTGCACCTCCTCAGTCGCGCAGGAACTCGAAGGCGCTCCGCAAGAAGAGGCGCACACCGACTCCGATCACATCGTCAAAGGCGATATCGATCTTGAGGGTCTGGCCAATATGGACTTTGCCTTCACCATTGATGGCGAAACCTTTGCCTTCAGCATGGCGGATATGCCGCCTATGCCTCCGATGCCTGCAATGCCCGCCATGCCTGGGTTTGACGGCATGGGGTTCGAACAGGACGGCAATAGTTTCCACTTCGAATTCGACACCGAAAAACTGCAAGCTCTGGAAGGCACCCCTGAATTTGCCGAGTGGGAAGCCAAGATGGAAGCCTGGGGTGAAGAAATGGAAGGCTGGGGCGATCTGGTTGAAGCCCGCGCAGAAGCCTGGGCCGAAGAAATGGAACCGCAAATTGAGCGCTGGGCCGAAATGCACGCCGCCAATATTGAGAGCCAGGTGGAGCTGATGGTCGAGCGCGCTGAAGCGCAGGCCGAGCGCGCCGAAGCCCATGCTGAACGTCACCGCGAATGGGTTGAAGAAGGCGGTCAGTATAATGGCGTAACCGCACCAGAAACGCGCGAATTCGGGACCAAGAATTTCAACAAGGTTGAAGTCGGCAGCGGTATTGAGGTGGTCTATACCCAGGACCCCAACCCATCCGTCACCGCCCGCCTGGACCGCGGCAGCTGGGATCAGATCGACATCAAAGTCGCTGGGAACAAGCTGGTGGCGAAGAAGAGGCAGGGCTCCAAGTGGGGCTATCGCGGACCTCAGGTGACGGTCTATGCCGCATCACCCAACCTGACCTCAATCTCCACAGGGTCTGGGGCGTCTTTCAAAGGCAATGTGGTGGCCGATGATCTGCGCGTCGACGCGTCCAGTGGGTCCGTGATCAGTGTTGAAGGCGCGTGTCAGTCTCTCGATGTCGATGCCTCATCTGGCTCGAATATCTCGCTCCAGAAATTGGAATGCACGAGTGCCAAGATCGATGCATCCAGTGGGTCCAATATCCGGGTTTATGCCTCTGCCAGCGTCGATGTCGATGCGTCCAGCGGCTCTTCAATTTCGGTCAGCGGCAATCCCTCTGATGTGACCGAAGATACCTCTAGCGGCGCTTCGGTACGCATTCGCTAGAGCACTTTCTCCCTGGAACCCTTCGCACAGGTTCCGCTCATGAGAGTGAAATCCCCGCTTCGGCGGGGATTTTGTTTTGGCAGGTTTGGGTCATTCACATTCTGCATAATTGAATTCAACCGCACCGCCCTACTCCGCCAGACCTCTCGCCGCCATCTTGCCTGCAACGCAAAACAGAAGGAGGCTCTCATGATTGAGATCAGACGCTTTTCAGACCTCGGAACGTTCCAGAATGACTGGCTGAACGCTCACTATCATTTTTCGTTCTCGCACTATCATGACCCGGCTCGAATGGGGCATGGCAAATTGCGGGTCTGGAATGATGATACGATCCAGCCGCAAACCGGTTTTCCGCCGCATGGTCATCGCGACATGGAGATCATCACCTATGTGCGCTCCGGGGCCATCACGCATGAAGATTCCATGGGCAATAAAGGCCGCACGGAAGCGGGCGATGTCCAGATCATGAGTGCAGGGCGCGGGATCCAGCATTCAGAATGGAATGCGGAAAGCGAAGATACGACCATCTTCCAGCTCTGGATCGAACCCGCTGAAGCCGGTGGAGATCCAGATTGGGGCGCGAAAGCGTTTCCCAAAGCGGACCGATCTGGCGAATGGGCGATCCTGGCCAGCGGGCGCGGTGATGCCGAAGCGCTGACCATCCGCCAGGATGCGGCGGTGCTTGGTGCCACGCTGAAAGCTGGCGAAAGCCTCGACTATGAGGTCAGCGACGGACGGTATGGCTATCTCGTCCTGGCGGCCGGCTCTGTCGAGCTGAATGGCGAAACCCTGAACGCCCGTGACGGCGCCGCGATTACCGGCCCTGCCAAGCTCACGCTAACGGGTGTTGAAGACGCTGAAATCGTGTTTGTTGACACGATTTAATCTGACCCTCTCGGGCAAGTGATTGGAACAGGAGGGAATTATCCCCTATATTCCTTCTTGTTCTGATCACGAAAAGGAGCTTGCAATGAAAACCATCTTTGCCGCGATCGGCGCTCTGGCGATTTTGCCGACGGCCGCTGCGACCGAAGTTGCCGTGACCTATAGCGATGATTTTGCTGAAGAGCTGGCCGATAATTATGGTGAGCGCGAAGGCGAAACGCTGACCGAAGAGATTATCGAAGATCTGGATCGCGCGTTTGACAAAGCCGGCGTTTCGCCTGCCCGCGTCGACGTTGTGATTGTTGACGCCAAGCCCAACCGTCCAACCTTTCAGCAATTGTCTGACCGGCCGGGTCTGGATGCCATCCGTTCCATTTCAATCGGTGGAATGGAATTGACCGGCACCGCCTATGATGATGCCGGAAATGTCATCGCGACGCACGAATATGGCTGGTTCGAAAATGACATTCGCGACGTTATTGCTGCCGCAACCTGGAGCGATGCCAACCGCGCGTCGCGCCGCTTCGCCAAGAAGTTTGCCGAACAGCTGAACGACAGCTAACCCCGGTCTCCCGGATAAATCTCGCGGCCGTCGACCTCTAATCGAAACAGGTCCGGCCGCGAATAATGCCCTGCTGGATCGCTCGCGACCTTGCAAGCTCGCGCGAGCGCCAGATCGGCATCAGCGACAAGCAGTCCTTCTTCGTCCCGGAGCAATCCGGCGACGACCTCACCGCGCGGATCAATGATCGCCGCGCCACCATTATGATCGAACTCGTAAAGCGGTTGATATCGTTCTGGCACATGCTGTTTCATGCGCAGACCGGACGAGCAGATGACCCAGGCGCCGGCCTGGCTCGCAAAGGCGCGGCTGAGCAGCAATTGCCGGGCCCAAACCGGTTGGCTCGGTGCTTCTTCAGGTTCGCGTCCAGGCCAGGCCGCGACATGGACATCGACGCCTTGTGCCATCAGCGCGTAGGCCGGTAAGACCGCATTATGCTCCCAGCAATTGAGGCTTGAGAGCCGCCCCCAATCGCGCTGCACAGGCACCAGGCCTTTGGCATCACCATCGCCCCAGACCGAGCGTTCATGATGGGTTGGTTTGATCTTGCGGTGGCGATTGAGCAGTGTCCCGTCTTTGCCAATTGTCAGCATGGTGCAGTAGAGCGTCGCTTCGGTTTGCGGATCGAGCTCATTGACGCCGATCACGAGGTCAGCCTTGGCCGACTTGGTCGCTTTACAAAGCGCCGCCACTTCCGGTCCATCGAGACGTACGCCATTCTTGAGCAACTCGCCCGCCGCTTGCCACCAGACATCCGATAGCGGGCTATCGATGAAGAAGGGATAGCCCGGTAACCAGGCTTCGCCGAACGCGATGACATCTGGCTTCTCTTTGGTGGCCTTATTGATCCAATCCAGAGCAATTTCGAGGCTGGCTTGCTTGTCAAAAAGGGCGGGCGCGGCTTGGACAGCACACAATCGAACAGTATCAGTCATGCCTCCCGATACGCGCGATCAGGCCCTCGCATCAAGAGGATCACAAAAGAATTGATCAAGCGGGTTTAGACCAGAAATTTCTCGCGCAGCTGCTCTGTTTCCGACGCACCGACACCCAGCGTCTCGGCGAGATAGGCATCGAGGCTGCCAGCGCGTTCAGTCATGCTGTCCAGCGCCCCATGCAGAAACTCGGCGCTGACCCCCACAAAGGGATGATAGACCTCGTCCGCATAGTCTTTACCGATATGCTGATTGAACATGCGCGCCATTTCCGGAAGTCGCGTCGCGACATCGGCGGCGTGATTGGTCAGCTCATAATCTGCGAAAATCGTGTCGCGGTCGACCCCGAGCACATGGTGCGTCAAGGCGCACAGAATGCCGGTTCGATCTTTACCGGCAGCGCAATTGACCACCGCCGCCTCGCCGGCGCCGAGATCAGCCAGTGCCGAGAACCAGGCCGAGAAGGTCTCAACGTGCTGCGGCTTGAATGGGGCGTCGCGATAATAGTCGACCATCCAGCCATGCGCTTGTTCGGCATCGACAGAGACCTCTGTCAGGAACCGGACATGCGGCGCCTGGGTGGCGCTGCCTTGCTCGCTGAGCAGGACCGTGACCTCACTGCCTGGCCAGCGGTGGCCGTGCCGCTCACGCTCGTCCGGGCGTCTGAGATCGGCCTGAACTTTGATGCCATAGGTTTCAAGCGCGGCGAGATCGGCTTCGGTGGCTTCTCCAAATTGCGCAGAGCGGAACAGGACGCCGGTGCGGATCATCCGGTCATCAGCCCCCTGATAGCCGCCAAAATCGCGAAAATTGCGGACACTCTCAAAACTTTTGACGCGGTCGTGCATGATCCCATCCTTCATATTCTGCGATGCGGACATAGAGCGCCGATGAGGCATGGTCCAGCATGTCCCGGCGCGAAGGGGGCGATCAATCAAACACGCTCACATCATGCGCGCCTGTATAGCCAAGCTCTCGATAGATGGCTGTGTTCAGATAGATGCCCATGATCGAAAACGCCGCGGTCACAACCGCCTCTATCAAGAGCGAGGTGGCAGACCGCATATATTCCTCACCATCATAGAAGCCGAGAATTGCGCCGATAATCAGCGTGCTAATCGTGAAGATGGCCAACAGTCCCAGAATGGGCAGAAAATTGAACTTCACGGTACCAAAGCTCGACTTCAGCGCATCAATCGGGCCGACCCGCTCGGACATCATGACCGGAAAGGCAATGACCCAGAGCACGGCGAGCGCCACGCCTGGCAATAGTAACAGGATCAATCCGGTGCCAATCCCGAGCGCCGTGATCACGTTTAGGATCAGCAAAGAGATGAACCGGTTGAGGGACTCATTCAACGCTGCACTCGGCGAAAGCGTGCCATCGCTGAGCGCCAAGAGATAGAAAATGCCGGCAAATAAAGGCTGAGCGATCAGCGCGCGCCCCACCCAACTGAGCGCCGCAGCAGAGCCAAGGCTCTGATCAGCTTGCAGCGAGATGTATAACAGCACCGACCAGGCGAGCCCGACCGGTAAAATGCGCCTCAGGTCGCGCCGCAGCAGCCACCACCAGCCGCTCAAGGCTCTGGAAAACTGAAACTCGTCCCCGGCGCCATTACTCATCGGAATGGCGGCTCATCAAAGGCTCGAAGTTTGCGGCTGTGGAGCGCCGCGCCTTCGCTCGCCAGTTTCTCCAGCGTCGCGACCCCGATCTGCAAATGCTGACCGATCGATTTTTCATAGAATTTATTGGCCGCGCCCGGAAGTTTGATCTCACCGTGCAAGGGCTTGTCCGACACACAAAGCAGGACCCCATAAGGCACCCGCAATCGAAACCCGTTGGCGGCGATGGTGGCGCTTTCCATATCAATGGCAATCGCCCGTGACTGGTTGAACCGGCGGGCGCTATCGGTGAATCGCAGCTCCCAGTTCCGGTCATCCGTCGTGACCACGGTGCCGGTGCGCAGCCGCTTTTTCAGGGCGTCGCCGGTTTCACCTGTAACGTCGGCTGACGCTTCCTGCAACGCGACCTGAACTTCGGCGATCGCGGGGATCGGAATATCTGGTGAGAGCACATCATCGAGCACGTGATCATCGCGCAAATAGGCATGGGCGAGCACATAATCGCCAATGGTCTGGCTGTGACGTAGACCGCCGCAATGCCCGACCATGATCCAGCATTCGGGTCTCAGTACAGCCAAATGATCGGTGATCGTCTTCGCGTTTGATGGACCGACGCCAATATTGACCAGCGTGATGCCCGACCCATCCGCCGCGGTCAGGTGATAGGCGGGCATTTGGAAGCGGCGCCAAGGCGCATTGTCGATCTTCTCGCGCGCATTCTCGGTCTTGCCATCCACGACCAGGCCGCCCGCGACAGAGAGCTCCTGGTATCGGCCGCCATCGCCAAGTTGCTGGAGCCCCCAATCGACAAACGCATCGACATAGCGGTGATAATTGGTGAACAGTAAATAGCGTTGGAAATGCGCCACCGGCGTTCCAGTATAGTGTTGCAGGCGCTTGAGCGAAAAATCGGTTCGCGGCGCGTCGAACAAAGCCAGGGGGCGATGATCGAACGGCTCGAACATTTCACCATCTGCGATCTCATCGCCAATATCGGTCAATTGCGGTGCCGGGAACCATTTGGCGAGTTCCGCCGGATTGATCTCGTCCAGGCCGCTCGCCTGGCCTTGTTCCCAAACGTAGGCATAAGGGATTTCGGTCGTCGACCGGCGGACAATGACGTTCACATCATAGTCGCGCAGCAATAATTCCAATTGCTCTGAGAGATAGCGTTCAAAGAATTTCGGCTGCGCAATCGTGGTCGAATAGGTGCCGGCTTCCGACATTTTGCCGAATGCCCGCGAGATGGGCGGTGGCGGACCATCCGGATTGTATTCAATCACCAGTTCTGGATAGCAGAAAGCGCCATTGGCCCGCGCATCTGGATCGGGGGTCTTGCCGTCATGGAGGAAGTCTTGAAGCGCCGAGCAAAGAGCCTCGACCGCTTCGGAATAGAGCTTTTCCAGCTCATTTATAATGTCTTTTGGTTTCTTATGTTTTGTCATGGCCTCCTTTGGCGCAAACCTGTTTCTGGGTCAACGCTATGGGCGGCGATGCGAAACCTAAGATCGCGGTTTGATCCGATAGAGCCGCACCACGCCCTCGGTCTCTGAGCGATCATCTGCAGGCTCTAACCAATCGGGGATTTCATCGCGATTCATCAGCGCCGCAAGCCCGTCTGGCCATCCCTCACCATAGCGCGTCGTTTCGCGCAGACCTTTGCAATAAAGCAAGTGAGTGGCACCGAGATCGAGCAATCGATCATGCGCTTGGTCAGCTGGACCGATTAAGACATCATTCGACTGCCCAATGCCTTGAATATTGCGATGATAAGGCCCGGCATAGACCGCGTGCGGGGTCCGCGCGATGACGGACGGTCCGAGAATGATCGGCGCGTGCAGCCGCAGCTCGGCCCCGTCCCCGAGGCCCTGATACGCCTCCGGCATGATACAATTCATGTTTTGCGACGGCGCCAGCCGTGTCGGAAACTGGGTTGATGCCTGTTGCCACGTGATCGGCGAAAGCAAAACCGCCGCAAGCGCAAAAACAAGCAGCGCTTGGGCACCGCCAGTCTCGCGCCATTTGCTGAACAGGTAACCGGCCAGCCAACCGGCGCCAATGGCCGCGAAAACATGCGAGAAGGATTGCCCGCGAATCTGCCAGATCGTTGTCAGAACGGACAAAACGAACAAGAGCGCGAGTCCGAGACGCGCCATGCGCTGCTCCGGTTCGGCGGAGGTGATCATCAGGACCGTCGCGGCGCTGGCGGCGACCAGAAACCCGAATACCCAGACCACACGCCCTGGTTCTTCAGCCAGCAGCGTCGAGAGCGGCTTGGCTTCGCCGACCATGTTGAGCCAGGACAAGCGCACCGATTCAGACACGGTCGCATAAGGATCGCCCAGGCAAGATGGATTGTTGGCGATGATCAAAGCGAGGGTCACCGCCCCCGCCAGCGCGCCGGCGACCAGCCGCTTCGGCCAGGTGTCGAGCGCGCCGCCAAACACGCCCAGAGCGCCGAGCAAGACCCCGCCAAGGACAAAACCCGCCCAATGCGAAGTGCCATAGGCATCACAGACAAACCGATCCGGGCCCGGCCCTGGCGCATCCAAAACATAGAACAGGCTGGCAAACACCGCGAGCGCTAGTCCAAAGGCGGCAAGCCGCACGCCTTCGCGATGGCCCCGCACGATCCAGAACAGGCCCATCATGGCGATCAGACCCGCGATATAAGGCAATCCCTCGAGCGCAATGGTCAACATGGCCGTCACGCAGAGCGCTAGGAGCATACCGGACCGCGCGCTAGACGTCGGCGACAGCGCGGCGGTCAGACCGCCCAGGGTCAGAACCACGACCAGACCATGATGATCGATCCGCCCCGGCCAGAAATTGTACACAGCGGCCGACGTCGCGAAGAAGATCAAGCCGAAGATTTGCCCCGCTCGGTTAATCTGCAAACGCTGCATAATCATCGTCAAAAAGGTAAACGCCGCCGCCAGCAGCACCAGCGGCCACACGCCCATGCCGAGCTTCTCCGCCGCCTCCCGCCCGAGAAACGGCTCAGTCACAAGAACAACACCCGCAATGAACAGATCCGGCAGGCGCGACCAGTGCATATCGCCGCCCTCGGGCGTTAGCATGCGCGCCTGATCAACGCTGTACCAGCCCTGCCCTGCCAGCAGATCGCGGATCTGTTGCAGCCGCATCATATCGTCAGCGCCCGGAATCACACCGGCAAACACGTCCGTTATGCGCAAAGACAGCATGAACAGGAAAAATCCGGCCACCGCCCAGATCATCCATTTACCATCAATATGCCCGCCAGCGGGGCGAATGTGTGAAGACGCCATTAGTAATTTGGTCCTCTCGCCTTACCCGTCCTTAAGTATAGTCGCGCTATCGCATAGTGAGGTTACTGAAAGGCTTCATCGATGCCGCGCGTGTTCGAAGGATCCCCGCCACAAGCGTTGCGCGAAGCCGCAACGCCGCGCATCGCCGTGACCATTCCTTGCTATAATGAAGCGGTGACGATTGCCAAAGTCATTGCCGATTTCCGCGCCGCCCTGCCGACCGCGGATATTTATGTGTTCGACAATAACTCGTCTGATAATACCGCCCAAATCGCCCGCGATGCTGGCGCCATTGTCCGAGCCGAGCAGCGGCAAGGCAAAGGCCATGTCGTCCGCCGGATCTTCTCGGATGTCGAAGCCGATATCTATGTCATGGTCGATGGCGACGACACTTATGACGCATCAGTCGCCAACACGCTGGTCGAGTTGATGAAGCGCAACCATGTCGACATGGTGATCGGGACCCGCGCCGATGTAACCAAGGATGCTGGCCGCGAAGGTCATGCCTTTGGCAATAAAGTGTTCAACAAGATTTATGGCCGCCTGTTCGGCAAGCAATTCTCCGACATCTTTTCTGGCTACCGGGTTTTTTCGCGTCGCTTTGCCAAATCATTCCCGGCGGTTTCCAGTGGCTTCGAGATTGAGACGGAAATGTCGGTTCATTGCAGCCAGCTCGGGATTCCAACGCTGGAGCGCCCAACCCGCTATGGTGAGCGGCCAGAAGACAGTCATTCCAAATTGCGCACCTTCCGAGATGGGTTTCGCATTCTCGGCATGTTTGCCATGCTCGCCAAGGAAACGCGACCGGCGGCTTTCTTTGGCGCCATTGGGCTGGCTTTGGTGACCCTGGCCTGCATCCTCGCAGCCCCGCTTTTCGTGACTTATATGGAAACCGGCCTGGTGCCGCGCTTGCCCACAGCCGTCCTCGCGACTGGTCTTGTGATGACGGCATCAATCTCAGCCGTATGCGGGCTGATCCTGGACAGCCTGGCGCGGGCCCGAACGGAAGCCAAGCGCGCAGTGTTTCTGAGCTATCCTGCGCAGGATTGGACACGATGAACACAGCAACGCTTCAAAGACTGGCCAGATTTGGCTGTGTCGGCGGCCTCGGCTTCGTCGTCGATACCGGGATTACGCTGCTCTTGATCCAACGCGGAATAGACCCGTTCACGTCCCGGATTTTCGCTATTCTGTTCGCCATGATCACGACTTGGCGGCTCAATCGCGCCCTGACCTTTGGCGCCAGCCGGACCAGCCAGACCAGTGAAGGCGCGCGCTATTTTGTCATCGCATCTTTCGCGGCTGTGCTGAATTTCTGCATCTATACGACGCTTCTGGTGACGATTTCAGGATTCCCGCCTGCGCTCGCAATTGTCGTGGCCGTCGGCATGACCACGATTGTGTCTTATCTCGGCTATAGTCGATTTGCGTTCAGGACCGCCGTCTGACCAGGTGTCCCATCTTGCGGCCCGGCTTGGCGTCGCGTTTTCCATACAGAGTCAGCACACCGTCAGCCGATAAGACTTCCGGCGGCACCAGGGCTTCATCCCCCAGCAGATTGAGCATCTCCACATCATGATACCGGGTCACAGGCCCCAGGGGCCAACCCGCCACCGCGCGGATATGCTGTTCAAATTGCCCAGTCGCGCAGGCCTCCGGCGTCCAATGCCCGGAATTGTGGACGCGGGGGGCGAACTCGTTCGCCAGCAAGGTGCCGTCTTCGAGCACGAAGAATTCCAGCGCCAGAACGCCGACATAGTCCATCGCGTGGGCCAGCGTTTCAGCGGCCTTGGCGGCGCGATCAGCCACGTCTTCACGCAGCCCGCTGGGCACAATTGAACGTTTGAGAATACCATTCACATGCTCATTTCGCGGCAGGTCATAGCACAGCGTGTCGCCGACGGCATCGCGCGCCACGATGACCGACACCTCGCGCTCAAACGGGATCATGGCCTCAAGAATACAGGGCGCATTCGCCAGCGCTTTATGCGCCGCTTCGAAATCGTCCTCAGCCTCCAAGCGAACCTGCCCTTTGCCATCATAGCCATCGCGGCGCGTCTTCAGGATCCCGCGCCCGCCAAAGGCGGCAATCGGCGGGGCGATCTCCTCAGCGCTGTTCACTTCAGCGAAATCAGCCGTTTCGATCCCGCAAGAACGCAAAAAGCTCTTCTCCACCAGCCGGTCCTGTGACACTTCCAAAGGCTGCGCACCGGGTCGAACACAGATCCCGGCCTCGATCAGAGCGCGCGCGGCTTCAACCGGCACATTTTCAAACTCATAAGTGACCACGTCACAGTGTTTGGCCCAGGCCAAAAGCGCGTCGACATCACTATACGCGCCAATCGCATGACTGGCCGCAACACGGGCCGCCGGGCAGTCCTGTTCGGGACAATAGATCGAAACATCAAACCCGAGCTGCGCGGCCGCGCTCGCCATCATGCGGCCAAGCTGACCGCCGCCGAGAATGCCAATCGTGGCGCCGGCCGGGAGTGCGCTCATGTCTCTGGGGTCTCTTGCACCGAGGCCGTCTGGGCGGCTCGGAAGGCATCAAGTTTGTCGGCCACGCCTTGGTCTTCAAGTGCAATGATGGAAGCGGCCAGGATGCCGGCATTCGCGGCGCCCGCCTCGCCAATGGCCAAGGTGCCCACGGGCACGCCCTTGGGCATCTGAGCGATCGACAGCAAACTGTCGATGCCGCTCAGCGCGCGCGATTGAACTGGCACGCCAAGCACCGGCAATGGCGTCATCGACGCGGCCATGCCCGGCAGATGCGCAGCGCCGCCCGCGCCTGCAATGATCACTTTCAAGCCGCGATCCCGCGCCGTGTTGGCGTAATCGTAGAGCCGTCGAGGCGTTCTGTGCGCAGAGACGATTTGGGCTTCATAAGCGACACCCAATTCATCCAGAATCGCACAGGCTTTTTCCATGACGGGCCAGTCCGATTGGCTGCCCATTATGACACCGACGACGGGTGACGCGCTGTTCGAGGTTTGGGTCATCGGACCCCCCGTTTCAAAGCGCGCAACATAGAAATCTTCCCTGCGGCGTCAACCACCGAGAGTCTGGGCTTCGCAGGCGAGTTCCGCTACGCTTGGGCGATGCCTGAGTCGCTCGACAAAGCCGCCATGGATGCCCGCTACGATGAGCGGTGCAAGGCGCGTCGCGACTTGCTCTCGGCCATCGGCATCGACCCGACACAATTGGCGGTGCGCGAACGCGCGGCTTTAGAAGCCCTGGCCGGGGAAGTGCTGAGCCTGCGCGAAGACCGCGCCCGCCTGATGCAAGAATTGGAGTCCGCTGCGCGCCTGGCTGACCGCGATGCGCTGTGCCCGATCTTCAATCGCCGCGCCTTCGAACGGGAATTGGCGCGCGAAATCTCGCTGTCTGAGCGGTATGGCACGCCATTGAGCATGATCTTCATTGATCTCGACCGGTTCAAGCTGATCAATGACCGGTTCGGCCATGCCACGGGCGACAGCGTCATCCAGCACGTGGCGCAAACGCTGATCGATAATCTTCGCCAAAGCGATATTGTCGGGCGTTTGGGCGGCGATGAATTTGGCATCGCGCTGACCCATGCTGAATTGTCGATCGGACAATCAAAGGCGGCCGGTCTGGAATCTCTGATCGGCAGCATCGTGGTACGAGACGCGGACAATCCGGCGCTCGAATCGGTTCATCTAGGCGCCTCCTGCGGCGTCGTTGAGTGGCGTCGAGGGCGGGATGCGGCGAGCCTGATCGCAGAGGCAGATGAAACCATGTTTCGCAGGAAAAACGAAAAAAAGCGGGCGCGCTAAAGGCGCGCAACGCAAGATCCTTTCTAAATCGATTTTCATCGCGCACGGACCGTGACTCTGATCGCAACCTATGGTTAGCTGTTGCCGATAAGTCACAGATGTCGTTCAGAGAGAGAAGGAGCAAGCCTATGTCACTGCAAGGTCGAATTGAAGAGCTCAGAAAACGCCACGAGCAACTCGACGAAAAGATCACTGAAGAGCAGAAACGACCGGCCGGCGACGACATCGTCCTCAAAGATTTAAAACGACAGAAACTTCGACTTAAAGAAGAGATAGGTATGTTGAGGGCCAGTTAGGCTCTGGCTCGCCTTAAAACGCGGCCTGTCAGCCGTTTGGAAGTGCTGGCGGGAGCGCAATTATGGATAAACCAGTTACCCTGATCATCGGGCTTGGGAAAACGGTGGGCGAGTCGGTCGCACGCCGTTTTCTTGATGAAGGCCATGAAGTTCTGGCGGTTGATCCAGACACCAAGGCCCTGGAAGAATTACGCAAAACCACCGGCGACAAGATCGCCTATCATCATGGCGCCACGCATACCAAACTGGGCCTTCGCAATGCGATGGCGGCGGCGCTGGAAACCTTCCACTTTGTCGACAATGTTGTCTGTATTCCGCCGCTTCCCGAACCAGACAGATTGCTCGAACTGGAAATGGAGGATTTCGAAGCGGTCCTGATGAAGACGGTCCGCGGCGCGGTGCAAACCTTGCGCGTGTTCACACCGGAACTGATCGCTGAGCGCCCGGAAACAGAGAATGCCGCTGACCGATCCCGCCAGACCGGAACATTTACATTCGTGCTGTCGCTCGGCGCGCAGATGTCGCAACCGGGCTGGTTCAGCGAGAGCGTCTCTCAGCATGCGATCCTCGGCATTGTCAAAGCCGCCGCGATCGAACTTGCGGATGAAGCCGTGCGGGTCAATGCGATCATCGCCCTGCGCCCGCGCGCCGAAGGGCGCGAACCCTGGCTGCGCGACCGCACGCCGATGGGGCGCCCATCAATGGCCGAGGAAATCGCCGAAACCGCCGCCTTCCTGAGCAATCCCAACAGCGCCATCATTACCGGCGAAGCGATCACGCTGGATGGCGGCCGAGGCTTATTGTCCGGCCTGATTGTGCGGGAAGACGATTAGAGCGGGCTCGAGATTGTGCGCGGGCCGGTTTGGGTCAGGGGCGGGCATCTGTATTATGCGTTTACGCTTCTCACTTGTAGACACCAATTGAAAATTGAACGGATGACAGATGGCTGACCCTGTTATGATGTATTCAACGGGCAAGGGTTACGTGCAATCAGCATTCGCGATGATGGCTAGTAGTCAGCGAATGACCTGCCCCGATGACACGACCTTTTTCTTAGGATTTCATATGCTTATCGGGTTCGCTACGGAGCTCTACTTGAAATCCTTTCTATTAACTCAGGGATTCACGGAGAAGCAGCTACGGCATCACGACCTTCGCCATGATTTAAATGCGCTTTGGCGTACGGCAACAAGCAACGGTTTTTCTGAACTCAGTGTTGCCCCCCTTATTGCGTACCTTCAATCCGGTCACAAAAGGTTCGAATATCGTTATATGGAAAGAAACACCAATTATACGGTCAAGCGGCTCGATATTATATTTGATTGGCTTAGTCGCCTCGACGCGATCGTTGACCATGCTAGCCGCGCGCGCGCCAGCTTTGGTCTTACAACAGATTCTGGTTGGAAGTTTCCACCTGACCGCGCGGAATGGCGGCTCTAAAACCTGATAAGCATTTTTGAACGTTGGCTCACGTCAGGTCTGACGCCGAAAACAGACAGTCCCGATGCCCAAAAAAAACAAAATCCCCCTCACGCCACTCGGCCTGAAGGGGATCTTGCAATTTTGCCTCTAAGACCGACCCTTATTTCGGGTGGCAGATAACCGGCATCCAGGTGTAGCCCTTGACGAAGGCGCCTGAGGTCAGGCTTGGCTCGTCGAGCAGTTCGATATGGCTGAACCGCTCCATCACCTCTTCCCAGAGAATGCGCAGCTGCAGCTCGCCCAGGCGGTTACCGACGCAGCGGTGGATCCCAAACCCGAAGGATAGGTGGTTGCGGGCCTGCTTGCGGTCAATGATCAGCTTGTTCGGGTCTTCTTCCCAGAACCGCTCATCGCGGTTGCCGGACACATACCACATGGCGATCTGGTCGCCTTTCTTGATCGTCTTGCCATGCATCTCGACATCTTCCAGCGCGGTGCGGCGCATGAAGGCGAGCGGGGTCTGCCAGCGGATCACTTCCGACACCATGTTCGGGATCAGCGATGGATCGGCTTTCAGTTTGGCATATTCATCCGGGAATTTGTTGAGCGCATAGACCGACGCACTCATCGAGTTCCGGGTCGTGTCATTGCCGCCAACGATGAGCAGGATGACATTGCCGAGCAGCTCCATGGGCGACATGTTCTTAGTCTTCTCGCCATGCGCCAGCAGGCTGATCAGGTCATTCTTCAGCGGAATCTGCTTACGCTCTTCATACATCTGCATGAACACAGAGAGACATTCGAGCAGTTCTTCTTTCCACTGCTCCTCGCCGCCGGGGCAGATGTCCGGGTTTTCGCGATTGGTCACGACGTCCGACCAGCGGGTCAGCTTGCGGCGATCTTCGAATGGGAAGTCGAACAGCGTGGCCAGCATCATCGTGGTCAGCTCGATCGAGACCGTGTCGACCCAGTCAAACGGTTCGCCGACGGGAACTTCGTCGAGAATTTGCTGAGTCCGCGCGCGGATCAGCGGCTCAAACTCTTTCAGCATATTTGGCGCAACCGCCGGCTGTACCGTCTTGCGCTGTTCGGAATGCTTGGGCTCATCCATGGCGATGAACATTGGCAGTTCAAAGTCTTCCATTGGCTCACCCAGCACGATGCCGCCATGTTCCCAGCTGGACGAGAAACGCTTGTGATCGATGTCGATCTTCATCACGTCTTCATAGCGGGTCACTGACCAATAGGGGCCGACAAAACTATCCGGGCACCAGTGCAACGGATCTTCGTTACGCATCCGCTCGAACCGGTCCCAGATCTTGCCCTGGCGCCACAGCTCTGCATCAACAATATCGAGTGTTGAAAGATCCTCTTCAGAAGCGGGAGGAATATCTGCGTCAAATTTATACCAAGCCTCGTGCAGCGGGTCGCGCACGGTGATTTTTGGACGTTCTAGATTATGAGGGATCTTCGAGAGTGTGTCTGCCATGAGTGCCTCCGGATACGCGGTCTGGGTTGCCGCAATTATGACGTTGGCGTCACCTTAACACAGGTAAAATGAAAAAACCATGACGCATGCGTCATTTTTTTGCGATTTTTAGGTCGCATATCGCTCATTTTGTGCGTTTCGGATCGCTTTCTCGAGCGCCGCCTTGAGCGACTTGCGTTCCGCCGGCGTCAAAAAGCGCCCAATCACCCAGGCTTTGCGGCCATGCGAGAGTTTCAGCTCGCTCGGTCGCCGCTCGGGGAAGTCCAGGTCCACGCGGGTGAACGCGGTCGGCAGGCTGGCATGCCGGGGTTCGCGGCCCGGCTGCGCGTGCACCAGGTCGATCTGCTCAGCGGTAATCCGCACGCGGGTCTCTTGCTTGAGGGTGCGAAAGCTCCACCGAAAGGCAAACCAGATGGCCAAGGCATCCAGACCGAAAAATCCGATCACCGGGAAAGCGCCCATGGAAACAAAAGACAGCCCGGCAATGAAACTCATCGCAACAACGATGCCCATCACAATGGTGAATGCGCGCGGACTGAGCGAGCGGTTCGGGGTCAGCGTCGCGTCGAAATAGATCGTCTGTTCCGTTGGCTTCATGGCGAAGAGTATAGGCCAAATCGAGCGGCTGGCGACAAGCGCGGCAGTGCGTCGCAAGATTCGGATTTTCACCGCTTTCGTTCTGGCCTAGGTAACCCGCATGACCGCGACCAAGCCCAAACCCAAGCGCAAACGCGCACCGCGCACGTTCGGCAAGGAAAAAGCCGCCGAGCTTTATGCCGAACTCGCCAAAGTCCGCCCGGACCCGAAGACCGAGCTCGACTTCGTCAATCCCTACACTTTGGTTGTCGCCGTGGCCTTGTCGGCCCAGGCCACTGATGTCGGCGTCAACAAGGCGACGAAGGAGCTGTTCAAGATTGCCGACACGCCAGAAAAGATGCTGGCGCTCGGCCTGGAAGGCGTTGAGCAACACGTCAAGACGATCGGCCTGTGGCGCAACAAGGCCAAGAATGTCATCGCGCTCAGCCAGATGCTGATCGATGACTTCAATGGCGACGTGCCGCAAACCCGCGACGAGCTGGTGCGCCTGCCCGGGGTTGGGCGCAAGACCGCCAATGTCGTCCTGAACGAAGCCTTCGGGCAGCCAACCATCGCCGTCGATACGCACATTTTCCGGGTGTCCAACCGCACCGGCCTCGCCCCGGGCAAGGACCCGGATCAGGTCGAAGCTAGCCTCGAACGCACCACACCAGACGAATACAAGCTCGGCGCGCATCACTGGCTGATCCTGCATGGCCGCTACACTTGCGTCGCCCGCAAACCAAAATGCTGGGACTGTTCGATCCGGCACTTGTGCAAATTTAAGGAGAAGACGCCGGACCCGGCAAAGACCTCGTCGCTCGGCCCGAAAGCGCCCCGGCGCTAAGGCCTGAGCCGGCGAATTCGGAATTCGCTATGTCCGCTTTCGGCGTCAAAGCAGACATTCGCTCGGCGACCCAAAAGCTCCAAATTTGTCGCTCATTGATGTTGGATCGCTTCATCCACGTAACAATTGTTTCCATCGACCGCGACGACAGCATTCCAAGTTGAGTCAAATAATTCGACCTGCCGAGGTATATCAAATCTCGGCAGGTCGATGCTCTACCAATTTTCACATTAGTGGGAGACCCATCCTTGCGATCGTTGAGCAGAGCTTTCACGGTTCGCGCTAAACGTCCTGTAATACCAACCGTGAACCTTATGCATATTTTCCGCTGCGCTTGTGTTCATTCTGCAACATTGTCCGGACATTTGAGGCGAGCGTCAAAATTGAGGTTGTCACCATCTGAAAAATGAGTTTCGTAAATGATATATCATTTTATTGGTATATCAAACTGTCTTGCGTGCTGAGGATCGCGCCGACGCAAAGGGAGCAAAATATGTCCAAATCATTTTTGATGGCTGGTGCAACCGCATTCGCCGTAACCAGCTTTACCGTGCCTGCGATAGCACAAAGCGGCAACGACGAACCGGAAGCGAGACAAGACGTCGTCATTATTACCGGTCGCAAAAAAGAAGAATCACTCCTTGAAGCTCCCATCTCAGTGTCCGCATACTCAGCTGAGACCCTTGAGTCATTTGGAGCGGTTAGTGCGAGAGACGTTGCCGACCTCACGCCTGGATTGCAGATTGCAGGAGATTTCGGCCGATCTGGTGAGCGACCGGTCATTCGCGGGATCTCTAACCTACGAACCGAAACGGCGCAGCCTGTGGGCCTGTTCATCGATGGAGTCTATGTTCGCAACGGAATCATTTCCGAGATTCTCGACAATGTCGAACGCGTTGAAGTGCTCAAAGGCCCCCAAGGGGCGCTTTATGGTCGATCAACTTATGGCGGTGTGATCAATTACATCTCAAAAACGCCGAGTGATGAATTTGAAGCGAACTTGTCTGCGACCTATGCCGAGCATGATCAGGTAGAGCTGACGGCCCGCGTGTCTGGACCGCTCGCCGAAGGTTTCAACGCGGCGATTGGCGGCCGCTTGTATGAGTTTGGCGGCGAGTACGACAATCTCAACGTCAATTCAGACGCGCGTGACGTGGGCGAAGAAAAGACGACGGCTGTCTATGGCGCGATCAATTTCGCTCCATCGCAAACGCCGCAATTGGAAGCTAATGTGCGCGCCTACTACTCGAAAGACGAAGACGGCCAGTTCGCTGGCCAGTTGTTTGATTCAACTTTCAACAATTCTGTCGCCGCTGGTGGCACAGCGTGTCCGGAAGTGATCCGGTCGTATTTCTGTGGTGAAGCATCAACGCCAAGTGCAGTTGATATCGCAACCTCTGCGGACCAGGGCCAAATTGTTTCACCCTTCTTTGGCGGCATACCAGCTGCATGGGATTTCCGCGCTGGCCTTGACCGGGAGATCCGCCGCATCACCGCGGATGTGTCCTACGATCTCACCGACGCGATGACCCTAACTTATATGGGCGGCTTTACCTCTGAAGAAGGACAAACAGTAACCAATCAGTCTTACTCGGGTACAATTGTCGGCAATTCGTTCGGTTCCTTCCCGTCTGCCTGGGTTACCGACGATCTGAGCGAGCGAGATTACTGGTCACACGAGCTGCGCCTCAATGGCAGCGTCAATGACCGTATCGACTGGATTTTGGGTGCGTTCATCTATGATGAAGAGTCGTCCGGCACGGACCGCAACATCCTTGAAGCCAGTTATGGTTTTGACGGTGAGCGCAGCAATGAAGAACAAGCGATTTATGGCGCATTGTCATTTGATGTCACGGACAGTCTCTCGCTCGGACTGGAAGGACGCTATTATGAAGAAGATGTCGGCGTAGTGACTGCCGTCGCCAATGCCCGCGGACGCGAGCTTGAAGCAACGTTCGACGGTTTCACCTATCGCGCAACGGCCGACTATACTTTTGCTGACGGTACTTTGCTTTACGGCAGTGTTTCGACCGGTAACAAGGCTGGCGGTTTCAACACCAACGTGAATCCAGACGACCCAGCCGAAGCACCGTTTTCTTCTTTCGACGAAGAAGTTTCGACACAGTACGAAGTCGGCTTGAAAGGGCAATATTTCGATAATCGGTTGCGACTCTCCGGCGCCCTCTATCGCATCGATCTCGAAGATCAGCAGATTAGCCAGGTGGTTATTCTCAACGAAGGCACCCCGGATCAGGTCCAGGTCACCGTTGTGCTCAATGCTGGTATGACGGAGATCGACGGTCTCGAAATAGATGGCCAGTTTGATGTGACGGACAATTTGACCATTGGCGCGGTCTATTCTCGCGCCGATGGTGAGTTCACAGAGGGCAGTGACCCGACCCAGGCAACGATCTTGCCATCGGACACGATTGTGGGTTTCTCGGTTCCGCGCGTGCCGAAGAACACGGGCACAGTGATGGCAAATTACACGTTCCCGGATATAGGAGGCTGGACACCAGACCTACGTATTGACGGAATCTACCGATCCTCGCAGTACGCCCAAGTGCAGAATCTGATCGAAACCGGCGAGAGCTTCCGCACCAATGCGCGGCTCACGTTCGACCACGCGGCTTCGGGCACAGAAGTTACGCTTTGGGGGCGCAATGTGTTTGACGATGACGCGCCGATTGGAGTGTTTCGCTATGTCGATCCAGGCGACTTCCGATTCTTCGCCCGAGCGCATGTGTCATTCCTGCCGCGTGGACCGCAATATGGCGTCACGGTTCGCAAGACTTTCTAAACGAGAATTGTCGCAAATTTTTGAGGCGAGCCTTGTCAGGCTCGCCTTTTTTGAACGGCGAACAAGCCTACAACCCGCCCTGAATGTCCTTTCCCATTCCCGGAACGATCAACTCCTTTCATGCGAGCACCGGTTGAGTCATCAACGTCCCCAACTGGCTGTAGATCTGCCGCACGGGGCATATCTACTTCCGGCGTCAAGGCGAACATTGCGCGTAACGGCCAACAGTGTGAATATGATGTATGGCGAAGCGATCCGAAAAGGCCAGGCGCGCCGAGTTACGGAAGGCGGCAGGACTGAAACGCTATAGCGAGCTGTTTGCTGAACGTCAGCAGCGCGAAGAAAAGCTCGGGCCGCAAGGTTTGAGACGATCGGCGATTCTGGTGTCGTTCGCGTGCTTTGCGTGCCGGAAAAGTTTCAAGAAACCCTTTGTTCTAGACCGTCAATACAAATGTCCGCAATGCGCGCAAGAAATGGCGGATATGGGTCGAGCATTTAAGGCCCCGCGTAAAACCGAGACGCGGCAATGGGAAAAGGTAAAGCGGCTTTGGTCCGCAGGTTATCGTTTTCAACCCAATACGCGCAGACAAGATGTGCCAGCCTTCCCGAACAAGCTTCGCGATCTGGAAAATTGGATAAGGCAAAACCCCAGGCACCCATTCAGACTTCGCGAGTATTGGCCGGGAAACTAGTGTCAGCTCTCGGCGTCAGGGGGTGATTAGGAGAGCGACTAGGACATCCGTACTAGCTGCGCATATCCGCTCCATGAGATTATACTGCATTCATCTCTGGTAGGATCCGAAAGGAGAATATTGACATGAAGTACAGTGTTTTTGCTTCGATGCTCTTCATCACAGCGATGTCCGCCGACGCGGCTCCGGATCAAAAAAAGACAACCGACTTTTTCGATGAATCCTGCTTCAAAGTTGAAATTGAAGGTGTGTCAGTTGGAACGTTCACCGAGGTCGAAGGGCTAGAACAAAAAGCCGAGATTATCGAAACTCAGGACGAGGGTAATGTGCAGGTTAAACTGCGCCCAGGACAAATCTCATTCGGTGAAATCACGCTGGCCAAATCCTCCTATCGGACGCAAGAGCTGAAAGATTGGTGGAAGGACATCCGGGAAGGGAAGTATGATCGGAAACCGCTCGATGTGTCGTTAACCGACGATTGCACGCCACCGAAACTCTATTCTGGGTTTCCATCTCATTGGTCTGTCTCGGGATCGTTCGACGGTCGGTCGAGCAACGTCGCTAGTGAAGAAATCACTTTGATCGTCGAGCGGATGGAGCTCGACTGATGTTTGCGTACGACCTCTGAAATTCGGCAGTGCTATGGTGGAGAGCTCTGAAAGAGTTCACCAAGAACGCATTTCGGGATGGCGTCCGCTTTCGGCATCAATGCAGTCATCCCAAGGTCTTGAATCGGCGCAGTTTGTTGACGTTATCGCGCGATTGTTTGCGCGGGTTCGCATGCATCAGCTGCGTTTGATCGTCTTCTTACTGCGTTTTTTCTCACCGTTCGGGCCGCGCGGTTTTTTGGGACCGGTGCGTTTCTTCGATTGGGCGTTTGCGCGGTTCTTTTCTGGCGTCGGGCGCCTGACCTTTTTGGCGCCACTCTTTGCGAAGGCTTTTGCTTTTTTCGGTCTCGGCGCTTCCGTCTCCGGCGCATCTGAACGGCCGACCCAAATGCTCTTATCGATGATTTGGCGTTCGCCCGCAGCGTCCATCAAACGCTCCACGCCCTCCGGTTTCAATTCGACGAAGGTCGCGTCCGCTTCAATGCGAATGGCCCCGATACTGTTGCGTGAAAACCCGCCCGCTTTGCACAGCATGGGGATCAGCCATTTTGGGTCAGCCTTTTTCTTGCGCCCGACGCCGAGCTTAATCCATTGACCGTCCGGAAAATCAGATCCTCGACGGCCACCATGTTCGCGCCGAGGTTCTCGGGGATAGTCCCGATCTGGATCAAAAGTATCGCGGCGAGATGGCTTTGCTTTTGCGGTGCTGGGGTCTTGCAGAATTTCAGGTGCCGAGTCGGTTGCGCGGGTGAGACGTACGATCGCCGCTGCGAGCTGGTCAGCGCTATACGTTTCGAGCAAAGCACTCGCGAGGTCTTTTTCTGACTCGACCGGCGGAGATTGCAGCACGTCGCTGGCGAGCAATTTAACATTCAACGCCGCTTCGATCTGTTCCGCAGACGGGGGCAAACGCCACTCTGCGTCCACATTGGCATCCTGGAGAAGTCGCTCGGTTCGACGCCTCGCACGAACGGGGACGATCAAGGCGCAAACCCCCTGGCGCCCAGCCCGCCCGGTGCGCCCAGACCGATGCAGCAGGCCTTCTTTGTTGCGCGGTAAATCCGCGTGAATGACCAGGTCGAGCCCTGGGAGATCAAGTCCGCGTGCCGCAACATCCGTGGCGACACAAACCCGCGCCCGACCATCGCGCATTGCCAGCACCGAATTGCTGCGCTCTTTCTGGCTGAATTCTCCGGATAGGGCGACGACGGAGAAGCCTCGATTGGTCAACCGCGCCGTCAACTTGTTCACGGCATCACGGCGCGAACAGAACACGATAGCGTTTGGCGCATCATGAAAGAGAAGCGTATTGATCACCGCTTTTTCAATATCAGACGGAACGACCGTCATCGCCTGATAGGCGATGTCACTATGTGCGGATGCTGTAGAGATGGTGTTCAGACGTTCTGCATTGTTCTGATAGGTCGCCGCCAATCTCGCGATCGACTTAGAAACCGTGGCCGAAAACATCAGCGTCTGACGATCCGCGGGCGCAGCGTCCAGAATGTATTCAAGTTCCTCTCGGAACCCCATATCCATCATTTCATCTGCTTCATCCAAAACAACGGAACGAATGTCTCCCAAGTCGAGAGACCCGCGCCGAATATGATCGACGAGCCGACCCGGCGTGCCGACGACTATATGGGCCCCTTTCGCCAGCTGGCGGCGCTCATCGCGAATATCGACGCCGCCAATGCACGACACAACGCGTGCGCCCGCCGGGGCATATAGCCATTGCAGCTCCTTGGTTACTTGCAGGGCCAGCTCTCTGGTCGGAGCGACAATCAGGGCGGCCGGGATGTCGGCTTGTGGTAATTGCGATGCTTGCTGCAAAAGCGACGATGCGAGCGCGAGCCCGAAAGCAACAGTCTTTCCAGAGCCTGTTTGAGCGGAAACCAGCAAATCGCGACCGACCAAGTCAGGGTTCAGGACGGCTTCTTGAACCGGCGTCAGCGTTTCATAGCCCTTTTTGTCAAGCGCCTCGACGAGTGGCGCAGCAATCTCAAACTCGGTCTTCATTTCTGGACTTTCAAAAATCATTGACGCGTCCTGCCTCGTCCAGGCTGGACGGCAAGGTTCAATCGGCAAGCAGTTAGTCGCAAAAGCGCCGCGTGACTAACGATATCTGCAGAGTGCGGCGCAAGAACCGAAAGCCAGAGACTTGTTGACCCGAGTTGGCTTACAAATCTCGCAATGCCCGCTCTTTACCCAAAGCGGATATGGGAATCCGTTACGTTCAGAGCCACGCCCGATTTGGGCGTTGATCGCGTAAGTGTCGCTCAAGCGCGATCAGAATGAGCACTCGCCGATGTCTTTTGAGTCGTCTCGGACGATCGAGTGAATACGCATCGAAAAATCGGTACTCGACTCAACATGCAAGCTGTTTGTCAGGTCCGGCAGGCAGGCGCGGGTTAAAACCATTTCTCGCCAGCCCTTACCGGCGGCCACGGAGAGATCCGCGGTGGCGTCGATGCGACTCTCGCCTGATCCGATCATAATCTTGTCAGTCGGCCGATCAGCGACCTGATAGACGATACGATAGGCTTCATCATCACCCGGGCCCGTGATCATCACGCTTCCCCCCGGCCGAAATTCAATTTCGCGAGCATCTTCTTGCGCGTCCTTATCGACGCCGCGCAATACTACCAACTCGGCCACCCCGCGCATTTGCGGCATCTGAACAACCCCCGCACGCACCGACACGGCATCGCCAAGACGCCCTGCCGTGAACCAATTCAAACTGGTGCCCGCCAAGAGTGCCGAACAGGTTTCGTCGAGGACCGGCAAAGACCCGTCTTGTGCGAAGGAAAGTCCATAACCCAATGGAAACAAGGCCCCCTCTTCGCCATTTACCGGCGTCCCGTCACAGGCCTCGGGCCATGAAAAAGAGAGCCGCGCAGAAGCGTCCCGACGACCAAACAGAACATCCGCGACGCCGGCGCCTTCGCTGCCAGGCAACCAAGCAGCAAGGAATGCATTGGCAGCATTGAGCTCCCGATTCATCCACATTGGTCGACCAGATAGAAAAATCGCGACGGTTGGAATGTTTTCATTGGCGAATGTCTCGAGCAGTGAAAGCCCTTCCTCATCTCGGAAGACCAGGTCTCGCCTGTCGCCCGCAAACTCGGCATAGGGCTTTTCACCAAACACAATGATCGCAACATCCGGGCGCTCGGTATATTCCCCTGTTTCGGAGAGCTCGGCATATCCGCCACCTTCCTCCACAGCTGCGGCAATCCCGGCATAGATCGACGTGGCGCCCGGAAAATCTTGGTTCGACAGTTGGCCACCGCCCTGCCAGGTCAGGGACCAACCTCCCGCAGCTTGAGCGATACTATCTGCCGCGACACCAGCGACAAGCACGCGCGCGTTTTTGTGCAGAGGCAAGATGTCTTCATTTTTCAACAAAACCAGCGATTTGCCGACCGCCTCACGGGCAATCGCGCGATGTTCTGGTGCCCCTATTAGATCGGGTTGTTTGGCGAGTGCCCGCTCAGACGGGCGAACAGCAGTCTCACCTAGTAAACCGGCTCGAAACTTCATCCGCAGAACGCGCGCTACGGCTGCATCCAACTTTGTTTCAGGGATCGTCCCTTCTTGGACTTGACGGATCAGCGTTTGCAAAAGCGCTTCCCAATCGTCCGGCACCATATAGATGTCCAACCCCGCGAGGAGCGATTGTGGGCAATTCGTCACCGTGCAGCCTGCAACCTGGCCATGTCCGTTCCAATCCCCCACAACGACACCCTCGAATCCAAGCTCATCCCGCAGCAAGTCCGTTAGAAGGGCTTCATTGCCATGCATTTTGCGCCCGTTAATGGAGTTGAAACTGGCCATGATGGTCTCAACACCCGCATCGATCGCGGCTTTGTATGGCAGGACATGGATGGCCTGGAGCTGTTCCAGGTCGCCATTCACGTCGCCTTGATCTACGCCGCGTTCGGTTCCGCCATCTCCGAAGAAATGCTTGGCTGTCGCGAGAACGCGGCCATCACCAAGTCGGGTGTCATCGTTTTTTGCCCCTTGCAGGCCCTCTATGAACGCCCTGCCGAATGCGGCAACAATCTCAGGATCTTCAGAATAACTCTCATAGGTGCGCCCCCAGCGATCATCTCTGGCGACGGCAATGGTGGGAGAGAAATTCCAATCGATTCCGGTCACCTCGATTTCGACCGCCGTCGCCGCTGCAATCCGATGGATGAGTTCTGTATCGCCAGTGGCGCCCAAGCCAATATTATGGGGAAATATCGTTGCTCCAACGATATTGGAGTGTCCATGTACCGCATCGGTCCCCCAGATGGTCGGGATAATCGGCGCGCCGCCTGGGAGAGGTGCCGTGGACGCATCCCACATGTCATCAGCTAATGCGAGCCAATCGGACGCTGGCGCAAACTCATCCCCGAACGGACCGCCATTGCCACCGTTCAAATAGCTTCCAAACCGGTACTTTCGCATATCGTCAGCGGTGAAAGAGTTGATCTGCGGCTGGATCAATTGAGCCACTTTGTGCTCGAGGCTCATGCGTGAGACGAGCTCGATAATGGTTTGATCTTCGCCGCTCATTTCGGGCGCTTCGGCCAAGGGTGGAGACGCCGCCGGGTCGGAGGTGGCCATGCCGTTAATGCAACCCGATAGCGCGACGATCGAAAACAGGCCGAATAGATATTTTTGCATAAGACTCACCTCGTTCGAACACCGCGAACAAAATATGTTAACGTTCTCAATTTTCGTTATGAAGGAGAAAACCAGAGGCAGCAAGCATATCGACGCCACGCTCAATCCATCGGCGCGATGTCTCCAGCCCGGAGAATTGGCACTCTGCCCGGAAAGAGATTGAGTCTGCACGTGTCTATCAATCGGTCTCGTCAACCCGGTCGCGCGGAACGCCCGCGGATCGGCGAACGTGGCCGGCGAACGAACCGCCTTGCCAGCCGCCCGCCCGGCGTCTTAGAAGCCCCTATGCTCAAGACCCGCATCATTCCCTGCCTCGATGTCAAAGATGGCCGCACAGTCAAAGGCGTGAACTTTGTCGATTTGCGCGATGCCGGCGACCCGGTTGCATTGGCCAAAGCCTATGACGCCCAGGGTGCGGATGAGCTTTGTTTTCTCGACATCACGGCCAGCCATGAAGGCCGGGGCACGCTGCTCGATGTGGTCAGCGCCACGGCGGAGCAATGTTTCATGCCTCTGACAGTCGGTGGCGGCGTACGCAGCGCTGACAATATGGTTCAGCTGCTCCGCGCCGGAGCCGACAAGGTCGCGATCAATTCAGCCGCCGTTGCGGACCCTGACGTCGTCTCCCGCTGCGCGGCGAAAGCTGGCAGCCAGTGCGTCGTCGTCGCCATTGATGCGCGCAAGACAGGCGACCATTGGGAGATTTTTACCCATGGCGGTCGCAAACCGACCGGGATCGACGCGGTCGAATTTGCCAAGCTCGCCCAATCCAAAGGGGCCGGTGAAATCCTACTCACAAGCATGGACAAGGATGGCACCAAGTCCGGCTTCGATCTGCCGCTGACCAAGGCGGTCACCGATGCTGTGACCATTCCGGTGATTGCCAGTGGCGGCGCAGGCAAGGCCGAGGATCTGGCGCCAGCAGTGCTGGAAGCGGGCGCCAATGCCGTGCTCGCCGCCTCAATCTTCCATTTTGGCGAAGTCACATTAGAACAAGCCCGCGCCGCGCTGACGGCTGCCGGTGCCCCCGTTCGCCCGCTTTAGGAGCCTCAAATGACCAAGACCTCATTGGGAAATGCGCACGCGCTGATGGATATGCTCGGCGATCTGGCCATGACGATTGATGACCGCGTCAATGATGCGCCGGACAATTCCTATACGGCCAAATTACTGGCCAAGGGCCCCTTGCATTGCGGCAAGAAAATCGCTGAAGAAGGCGCGGAACTGGCGCTGGCATTGGCCGCCCAGGGTGAGGATGAAGTGGCCGGGGAAGCCGCCGATCTGCTTTATCACATGCTGGTTGGCCTCCGCGCCAAAGGTGTGAGCTTGGATCAGGTTTCACAAGCTCTTCGGGCCCGCCAGGGCATTTCTGGGCTGGATGAAAAAGCATCCAGGCCTGAATGAGCCATAGAAGTCGCCCAAATTCGTGAGCGGGCGCAGGTTTATTGCGAGATCTGCCCCAGTCGACTATATCTCTGTTTATGCTTCGCGCCTTCACCTCCATGCTCTGGCTCATCGCTGCGTTAGCGCTAGGCTTCGAGGCCGTGGCGCAGCCATGCGACTTGCGCGCTGAAATGATGTCCGCGACCACGCACACAGATGCGATGGCCGATATGCCGTGTCATGAGAGTATGATGATGTCGGCGATGACGGACACCGCCGCGCCTGAAATGCCAGATCACGAGCATCCGAGTCATGACGCGCCAGCCTGTTGCTGCGCCGCTTTGCTCGGCAATGGCGTGACCGCAGAGGCGCCGCATCTCGGCCAGCCGGTTCCAGGCCTGACTCTTTGGGCCATGCCCCTGCCAGACACCGCCAATTCCATTTTGCTTGAGTATGAGCCGCCGCCACCGCGCGCCTGATCCTTCACCCTAAGGATCAACTCAAACAGGAAAAACTCATGAAAACCCTCCAATATGCAGGCGCCGCGCTTGCGATTGGTTTTGCGATCGCCGTCCCCGAGGCGGAGGCCCGACCGGTCTCCTATCCCGGGGGTTGGACGGCCATGCAGATGAATAATGGTGACATGTCATCGGTTCATCTGCATTACTCGCCGACCTTTACGGACTCGATTGGGCTCTATTCTGAGCGCAATTGGGGTGAGGACTGGCACTTTACCGGCGTGCAGTACAATCGCCTGGTAAAACGCTGGAACACACCCAATTCGCAGGCCAATCTCTATTTCAAGGCCGCGGCCGGGCAGGCCGATCCCTTTGGCGATGGCGCAGATGTCGAGGCCGCTGGCTTTGTCGGTGTCGGCGCTGATTGGGAGACGCGCCGCTGGTTCGTCTCTTATGAAGGCCGGGCCTATAATCTCGGCTTTGATCAGGATGCCAGACAATCGGCTCGGATTGGGGTTGCCCCCTATATTGGCGATTATGGCGACCTGCACACTTGGCTGATGCTGCAGGTTGAAAACCAGCCTGAGGCCGAAACCCCAACCACGCTCACCCCTTTGGTGCGCTTTTTCTATGACGTTCAGTTGCTCGAAATCGGTTATACACCGGAAACAGAAGAGCTGATGCTGAACTGGATTGTCCGATTTTAGAAGGAACAGGACAGATGAAACTTATATCCCTCGCCCTCACGGCCACGATGATCACCTTCGCCGCGCCCAATGCCGTAGCGCAAGAGACCGCAACCAATTCTGCCATCAGCGTGCAAACCCTGGTCACCGCCAAGGTGAATGGCATGGTCTGCGATTTCTGCGCCCGCGCCGTGACCAAAGTCTTCGGCAAACAAGACGCGGTCGAGACGGTACATGTCGATCTCGATAATGGCGAAATCCATGTGACGCTGAAAGCAGGGGCCGATCTCAGCGATGAAACCGTCGCCGATTTGGTCAAGAAGTCAGGCTATGACCTGGTCTCAATTGAAAGAGAGACCGCATGACCGCCGTCCAAGATGAGGTGAAATCCCCCAGCGTCCTCCCCGCGACGCTGGCTTTGTTCACCTCGGCAACGACGCTGATCTGCTGCGCGCTGCCGGCCATGCTGGTCATGATCGGCATGGGCGCGGTCTGGTCAGGCGTGATCGCGGCCGTGCCAGGGATCACCTGGTTCGGCGCCAATAAAGGTCTGGTCTTCAGCATGACCGGTCTGGTATTGGCCGCATCAGGCGCCTGGCAATGGCATGCCCGCAACCTGCCCTGCCCGGTCGATCCGGTAAAAGCCAGGGCCTGTACGCGTCTGCGGCGGATCAGCTGGACTCTGTGGGGGATCAGCGTTGCGGCCTTCTGTATTGGCGGCTTTTTCGCGTTTTTCCCGGACGTGGCGGCCGCGCTCTTCCTCTAAGAGAGCGCTAGACAAAACGCCGTCGGGCGTTCACCGTTCAAACAAAACAAGCGGAGGACGCCCGATGGCAAACCAGCATGATATTCCCCTGAAGGGCCACAAACCCCAGCTCCAATCCTGGTTCGACTATATGATGGAAGGTCATGATCGCTCCCAATTGTGGGAGATGTTGCATGAGGATGTCGTCTTTCGCAGCCCGGTCGTGCACACCCCGCAAGAAGGCCGAGACATCACCTTCGCTTATCTATCGGCGGCCGGAAACACTTTAGGCAATGGCACGTTCAAATATACGCGTGTGTTCGATTGCGGCGAGCGCGCCGTGCTCGAGTTCGAGACCGAGATGGACGGCATCATCGTCAATGGCGTTGACATGATCGAATGGGATGCAGACGGCAAGATCATTGACTTCAAAGTCATGGTCCGGCCGCTCAAAGCGATGCAGACCGTGCATGCCGCAATGGGCAAAATGCTGGCGCAAATGCAAGCGATGAAAGAGAACGCTTGAACCCACCCACCCTCCTGACCGCGCGTTTGAGCCTGAAGCCAGGTGAGGCGACGGACTATGACGAAATCGCCGCGATGTGGGCAGATGAAAGTGTCGTGCGCCATATCGGCGGCAGCACGCGCGGCGCCCAGGATGCCTGGTTCGCGCAATTGCGCGGGCGGGGCATGTGGCCTCTACTCGGCTATGGCTATTGGGTTGTTCGCGAGCGGCGGACGGATGAGTTTGTCGGCGAAGTCGGGTTTGCCGATTTCAAACGCGGCATAGACCCGGACATTTCGGGGCGGCCGGAAGCCGGTTGGGTGCTCGCCCAGTCAGCCTGGGGGAAAGGCTATGCAAGTGAGGCGGTCGGGGCGGCGCATGATTGGCTGGATGAGGTGATCCCCGGGCGCTCGACCTGTATCATTGATCCCGACAATATCGCGTCGATCCGGGTCGCGGAAAAGGTCGGATATCGGGAAATCGGGCCCTCTGATTATCGGGGCGACCCGATTTTGCTGTTCGAGCGCTTCAGCCCAGGATCAGGAAAAGGCTAGCGATTCCGGCGAAGCAGGGCTATTTAGGGCTCATGGTTACGACATATCTCGATTTCGAAAAACCGCTCGCCGAGCTTGAAACCAAGATCGCCGAGCTGGAGGCCGTGGCGGCCCAGGAAGGCGGCCCGCAAATCAATGATGAGCTGCAAAAGCTCAAGGACAAAGCCGCCAAGCAGCTGAAAGACACGTATTCTTCGCTGAATCCCTGGCGCAAAACGCAAGTGGCGCGGCATCCGGAACGGCCGCATTTTTCCGACTATATCGAGCAATTGTTCGAGGATTTTCAGGAATTGGCGGGCGACCGCGTGTACGGCAATGACGAGGCTGTGATTGGCGGCCTCGCCACGTTTAACGGCCAATCCGTCGTCATTATCGGCCATGAGAAGGGCCGCACCACGGAAAGCCGTCTGAAACACAATTTCGGCATGGCGCACCCGGAAGGTTATCGCAAAGCCGTGCGCCTGATGGATCTGGCCGACCGGTTCGGTTTGCCGGTCATTTCCTTTGTCGACACGTCCGGCGCGTTCCCAGGAAAAGCTGGCGAAGAACGCGGACAGGCCGAGGCGATTGCCCGCTCAACCGAGCGCTGCTTGACCCTGAACGTCCCGATGATTTCGCTGATCATCGGCGAAGGCGGCTCTGGCGGCGCCATTGCCATTGCCGCAGCCAATCATGTGCTGATGATGGAGCACTCCATCTATTCGGTCATCTCGCCAGAAGGGTGTGCGTCGATTCTGTATCGCGACGCCGCCAAGGCCAAGGAAGCGGCCGAAGCGATGAGGATTACCGCCGGCGATCTGAAAAAGCTCAAAGTCGTTGATGGTGTGGTCAAGGAGCCCGTCGGCGGCGCGCATCGGGCGCCTGAAAAGGCGATTCGGGCCGCCGGCAAGGCGATCGACAAAGCGCTGCAGACGCTGCTGATCATGAGCCCGCAGGAACTCAAAGCGCAGCGCCGCGAACGCTTCTACGCGATCGGACGCGAAGGGTTGAATTAAACACGCACCTCCAACACACAGCGCTTTGCAAAACAAAAAAGGGCGGCCCACGGGCCGCCCTTTCTGATTTCGATCGTAATCGGTGGGTTAGTCGAACTTTTGTGTGATGCTGAAATACAGCATCTGACCACGTGGATCGTGTACTTTGGTATCATAACCAAAGTCACCTGTTGTTTGACCACTCACGAATGGTGGGTCTTCATCAAACAGATTGATCGCACCGACGGTAAGTTCGGTACCAGCACCGTATCCGAAGAGATCTTCCAACGAATAATTGTACTGAAGGTCGACTGTGGTTGAAGAATCAACCGTTTCCTCGCCGATCAGTCCACCCGTTGCATCGTTTTCTTCATAAGAAGAGATGTAACGGATCACGCCGTTGACGCTGTGACGGCCGTTGGCCCAGCTCAGTGCGGTGTTCGAACGGAACTCAGGAATCGAGTTAGCAAATGGCGTATTCGCATTTCGCTTACCCGCACCTTCCAGAACCGTGCCATCAGGCTGCGTGATGTCGAATTTGGATACGAACGTATTGGCGCTTCGGATACCGAAAGTACCCCAATTTCCGTAGTCAAATTCATACGAAGCCGTGATATCGAACCCTTCGGTTTCAGCGGAAGGTGCGTTTTCGCGTTCCGTGAAGATCCGTAGAGCCGTCGCCGTGGCTGGGTCACGAATAATCGCTGGGTTCCGAGCCGCGAGACAAGCTGCGACACCAGCGACAATATCAGCTGCGGCACAACCCGCAGCAGCCAGAGCACCAGCTTCTTGAATCAACAATGTTTGACCAACCTGAGTCGAGATCAGGTTGGTGTACTCGATATTGTAGTAATCAATATCGATGACGAGATTCTCAATCGGCTCCCAAGACGCACCAAGGTTGATGGTGTCCGCTTCTTCTGGTTCCAGGTCCGCATTCGGGTTTGCCGTTTCAGCAAGGAACACGACAGAACCAGTCACTGGATCCAGAGTACCATTCAGCGCTGTTTGCTGGTTGGTGATCTGGAAGAGAGTCGGCGCACGGAACGCTGAACTCCAAGATCCGCGAAGAGAAATATTCTCTGTTGGCGACCAACGTAGAGCAAACTTCGGATCGGTGCTTGTTTGTCCCGAAGAATAATCTTCATGGCGCACAGCGACTTGAGCATCGATCACACCTAGAGAATCGCTATCGAGAATCGGCACTGCCAATTCACCGAAGAACGCATCGACAGTACGGCGCCCCCGCTGGTCCGGCGTACCAATCAAGAAGATGAGATCTTCATTCTCAGCCGCATTCGGGAAATCCGAATCCCGGATCTCATTTCGGAACTGATAACCAAACGCTGCAGACAACGGTCCGGCTGGCATCTCCAGAATGTCACCGGTCACGACCGCATCAATCGTTGTGAGATCAGTGCGAATCTCGGATGCGTCACGGTTGGTAAGATACTCGATCAATTCCGGATCGTTAGGATTGGTCGTCAGCGATGTGCCGAACGGGTTATAGTACTGACACGGACCGACCCCAGGGGTGCCTGTCGTCGGATTACAATCGGCTCCACCGAACCCAGCAAGCGCCAGATCCAAGCGTTGGCCGATTTGGTCGGGCACGGCCTGAGATCGCTGATCGCGCGAGAACGCATACCCAATATTATAGTCCCAACCGGTCTCTAAGATCTCGCCATCAAATCCAATTGCCGCGCGATAAGTATCGTCGCTGAAGAATCCAATCTGACGATTGTCGCCTGGCGTGAGGCCATTATTGCCAATGACGCGGCCACGCCACAGCACCGGCACACCAAATGGGTTGCCCGGGTGATCAGCAGCAACAAGCGGGAAGCTCAAGTTTGGAAACGCTGTCGAATATCCGTTTTGATAGTCAGCTGTCGTATAACCAAATTCGAACGAAACGCGGTCGTTTTCGGTCAGCATTCGATCTGCAGTGACAAAACCTTGGAACCGTTCTTGTTCTGAAATCAGATCAAAGTTGGGTCCGAAATCGAACAGACATAGCGATCCCGTATTGATGCCTTCCGGATTGTTCGGGCCGCCACATTCCGGGTCTGGATTAAATTGACCTGGAACGGCAGTCGGAATGTTCGGCGAAGGTGCCAGCAACAAAAATGAGCCAGGATTACCGAACGATGATCTTGTCTGGTTCGGGAATTCTGGGCGATCGCGCAGCTCCAACGTCTCGACTTCATAAAGTGAGAATGCCGCAACGAGGCTTCCTCGATCCCCTTGGGTCCCGAAAATACCTTGGAAGTTTTGGGTCGAGTGATCATCGCCCCGTCCAGTCGCTTGATAGTCGTATCGGAACTCCAAGCCCTCAAACGTGTTGCGAGTCTTGAAGTTAACAACGCCGGCCACAGCGTCAGATCCATAAAGCGCCGCTGCACCATCTTTCACGACTTCAATGTTGCCGATCATGATTTGTGGAAGCAGCGTGTTGAGATCAACGAACGTATCGCCGCGATTGGTCACCGCGCCAGAGACGGTCTGACGACGCCCATTGACGAGCACCAAAGTCGAGCCAACGCCGAGACCCCGAAGATTGACATTGGCCGTACCAACATTCTGACCCTGGGTGAGTGCGTCGGCCTGATTTTCGGATCCGGTATTGTAAGTCAGGTTTCGAGCCAGTTCGGCATTGGTCAAAATACCTGAATCTGAGAATGCATCCTGACCGATATTATCGATCGGATTCGCACTGTCGAACTGGTCAGTGATGTCCCTTTTGATGAATGAGCCCGTGACGACAACACGGTCGAGTGTCTTTTCGTCATCATCCGATTGGTCTTGCGCGTGAGCGGTACCACTCAGCATCAACGCAGCGAGCGACGCTCCGCAGATGAGTTTTCTACTTAGCTTCATATATTCCTCCGTATGAACTCTAATCGACCGTCATTTCCGACTTCCGACGGCGCGGTCGTGTGATAGAAAGTAAGCTCGTAAACACTTCGCAAAAGAGGTCACTTATGCTGCGCTGCAACATGACTGGAAAAACAACCCCCGGTTTTGACTCCGAGTCATGCACATAGTGGAACAAAATTGCCAGAAATGCCTATGAAACATAGCAATAATGCAGGTAGATAGGCCTATGATCCTCCCAATCTTGGAAATTTCTACCCTCTTCGCAGATGCAGCAGAACCGGCGTCTTTTCCAAAGACTGTGTTGCGCTACAGCAACACGCGCTGGTCGAAAAAAATCGGCCTGGATTTTCCCGACGCCGCGGCATGGACGCGCCATTTCGGACGATTCGAATCCTTGCCGGGCAATCTCGAAACGCCGCTGGCGCTGCGCTATCATGGGCATCAATTTCATGTCTACAATCCGGACCTCGGGGATGGGCGCGGGTTCTTGTTTGCCCAGGTGCGCGATGATCAAGGCCGGCTACTGGATCTTGGCACCAAAGGCTCTGGCCAGACCCGCTGGTCCCGCCAAGGCGATGGGCGACTGACCCTGAAGGGCGGCATCCGGGAAGTCCTTGCCGCCACTTATCTCGAGGCGCTCGGCGCGAACACGTCGAAAATCTTCAGCTTGATTGAAACTGGCGAAGACCTGCACCGTAATGATGAACCCTCGCCGACGCGCTCAGCGGTCATGGTCCGGCTCAATCATAGCCATCTTCGCTTCGGCACGTTCCAGCGCGCCGCCTATTTTGACGATACCGAATCCATGGCGGCGCTGATCCGCCACATCATCAAACACTATTTTCCCGACTGCGAGGATGAAGCGCTCGGCAAAGCCACGCCGGCGCTGTTCGAGCGCATGTCGGCGGCGACAGCGCGGATGATTGGCCAATGGATGGCGATCGGCTTTGTCCATGGCGTCATGAATACGGACAATTTCAACATTACCGGCGAAACCTTTGATTTTGGCCCTTGGCGGTTTCTGGAAAAAAGCGATCCGAATTTCATCGCGGCCTATTTCGATCAGCAGGGCCTGTATCGCTTTGGCCGGCAACCGACACAGGGGCTTTGGGCGCTGCAGCAATTAGGCGGCGCGATGAGCTTGGTGGCTGAGAGTGACGATCTTTCAGCCGCCATGGCGGTCTACGAACCAGCCTATCAAGAGAGTTTTGCGCGCCACACGCTTGCATTGCTCGGTCTGGAGCGCGCCGCATCTTTGCGAGACGATTTGCTGTTTCTCCAGGACTTTTACGCCTGGATGACCGAAAGCGGCGCGATCTGGCCGCAAGTCTTCTTTGATTGGTTTGGCGGTGAGGCGAGCCAATCGCGCGCCAAGGACAGTCCGCAAGCGGCGCTGTATGACGCGGCCGCCTTCGCCAAGGTGCGCGATCAGCTCTATGCGCGCACGCCAGACCGTCCGGACCGGCTCTCGCATGACTATTTCCAAACCAGCAAACCGGTCGACCTGATCATCGAAACGGTGGAAGCGCTATGGGCGCCAATCGCCGAACGAGACGATTGGGGCCCATTCAATGCGCATCTGGAAAAAATGGAGCAGGCGCGGCAGGCTTATTCCTGGGACATTTGATGGGCCCGGCGCCAGCCAATCATGTGGCCTGCGGCCAACATTAGTGCGCCCAGCACTGTCAAAGGCACTTCATAATCATGCAGCGCCTCAACAAACGCCCCGGCGGCGAGACTGAACAGTCCGAACACGATCAAGGCCCGAACCAGCGTGTTCGCTACCGAAGAGAAAAACCGCACCAACGCAAAAGGGAATGCAGCGACGACAAAAGTCTTATGAAGCCATTCTGCTTCAGCCCACACGCCGACGATTGGGAGGCTCGCCGCCATGATTGGAAAGACCAGGCAATGAATAATGCAGAGGCTAGAGAGTGAGATCGCTAAGCCATCTATCGTCGCTGCTTTGAGAGTTCGGGTGGTCATTAGAAGGCCAACCGAACACCAACACGAATATTCTGTCCAGGCGCTGGTGCAACGTCTTTCAGCGTTGAGGTCGCGAAGCGAATGTCCTCATCGGTTACATTACGGGCTTCGACAAAAGCCTCCGTGCCATCGGCGCCGATGCCGAAATCAGACAGATCGACTTCTGCGCGCAGATCGAGATTTGTGTAACCGGAGGTTGGCAGCTGACCAATGCCGGCATCATTCTGATCGCCAGCCACGGTCACCGCCGCGCCAAGTTCAAAAGCGCCCCATTCCGCACTGGCGCCAGCATTCATAGTGACCGGCGGAATGAACGGGACATTGCCGCCACTATCCAAATTCGCATCGACCACATCGACGCTGGCATCCAGTTCCCAGACGGCGCCGAAGACGCCATTCTCGATGACCAGGTCAGCATAGATCTCACCGCCGACAAAGGTCGCGCCCTCTTGCGTGAAGGCAAAAACGGGCAAACCATCGGCAACATCGCTAACGACGCCATCTTCAAACGCCACACCGGGGGTCAGGAAGATGTAATCATTGAAGTCGGTGGTGAACACGTTGATGCCAATACCGCCATTTTCCCCGCGCCAACGCGCCGTGGCTTCCAGGTTCAGACCGATTTCCTTGTTCAAAGTGGCATTGCCAACTTCAAACTGCTGCGTGGCAAGGTGCGGTCCAAAGGCAAAGAGTTCGCTCTCATTCGGCGCACGCTCTGTGTAAGAAACCTGACCGCCAATAAAGACCCCATTATTCAGATGGCGATGGGCCCCGAACGAGCCGCTGAACAAGTCAAAATCAACTTCTCCACCAATGATGTTGTCGAGCTCAATGGTCTCCGCGCGCAGTCCCCCCTCGACTCCAAAGCCGCTATCCCATTCCTGTGTTTCATAGAGAAATACCCCGAGGCTCTGCGTGTCCGTCGGCGTAATGAACGCTTCCTCGCCAACCGCCGAAAATTCCTTGTCGAGATATTGAACCCCGAACGCACCGTCGAATCCGCCAATCGTATGGCCAAGTTCGATCCGACCTTCGACGCCTTCGGTCTCAAACATCGTGCCGATTTCGCCTGGCGCTTCAAATTCAGCATGCTCATAGTCGACGATCGCGACCGTTGCGAGGACATCGGTGAGGAAACCATTATTGATCGCGCCGCCGCCGCGAATATCAATCCGGGTCTGCTCGAGGTCGATGAATGGGTTTTCCTCTTCCTCCTCTTCGCCCTCTTCTTCACCTTCTTCTTCGTGACCGTGCTCGCCGTGGCCAGGCAGGCCATACTCGGCCGTCTGCTCACGAATGGCGACGCCGAAAAAGGCATTGTCACCGACCCAACTCAGACCGGCGGCGAGGGTTTGAGTTTCGACAAAGGAATTTTCGAGCGTATCGCGAACTTCCTCTTCTTCCTCATGCTCTTCCTCGTCCTCATCATGCTCTTCTTCTTCGGCTTCTTCGAGCGCGCGCAGGAGGGAGGATTCTGCAAAATCTGGAATATCAAAATTATCAAAGTCGCGCTGCGAGGCCGAAAGGGTCAGGACAAAATCGCCCGCGGTAAACTGTCCGCGACCGGCCAGCTCTGAGCCTTCATTGACACTATTATAAGCGGCGAACAGATCGCCGGAGAAAACCTGGTCCGGCTTTTCTTCTACGATGAGGCCGTCAATCACATTGACCACACCGCCAATCGCCTGACCGCCATAGGCCAGCGCAGCCGGCCCGCGCAGAATCTCAATCGCCTCCGCATCAATGCCATCTGCTGTGACCTGGTGGTCGGGCGAGGCCGCAGACGCGTCGATGACGCCGATGCCATTGGTTAGAACTTGCACCCGTTCAGCCCCCAGGCCGCGCAGAACTGGGCGGCTTGCACCGGCGCCGAAAAAGGTTGTCGACACGCCTGGCTCGCGATCCAGCGTATTGCCGAGCGAGGCTGAGAGATTCTCAACAATATCTTCGCGATCAAGCTGGCTGGCATTGCCAATCAGCTCGTCCGCCGAGCGGTCCGGTCCCGGAGCGGTGACGATAATTGGCGCTTCGCGAAGCTCATCATCAGCCTGAGCCAGGACAGACGGGACCAGTACGAGCGGGGACATAGAGGCGAGAAGAAGATAGCGAGACATTGGGAAACTCGTGTTATGTTATCACTTATCTTCGCGTGATTAATGCACTGACTTCCGAGCGCAAGTGAAAATTGTTCGCAATCCGATATTCCTGTCCTACGCGGCGCGAAAGCCACACCTCCCTTCGTATAGGTCGACCCCATGCTTCGCTGCGCCGCAGCAAATCATCCGTGACTCCCGGCCGCCTTCGCCATAGATAAGCCGGGATAAGAGATGTGGAGGAAGTGGCCATGGATGGCTCAGCGGCGATAGAGACGAACCCGGTACTGGAAAATCTGACGGGACTTCTGCAAGACGCGGTCGCGGCGGCAGATACGTACAAGTCGGCGCTGCACAAGAAAGTCAGCGCGGTGCTCGCGCCTGAGGGCAAGATTGATCGCACCGCCTTCTCCGCCAATCAGCATCTCGCGCATGGCTATGGCTGGGTGGTGACCTATCTGGAGACCCTGCGCGAAACTGCCAATTGGGCGAGCCGCCTGGAAACCGAAGGCAAGCTGGGTGAAATCGACGCCTTGCTGGCGCAAATCCTGTTCAGCAAATATCTCGCTGATCTGGTGGGCGGTGTGCCAATGAACCAGGGCGAGACGATCAGACCCCATGAATTGGACGCCGTGGATGAGGCGGATGCGCTGTTCGACGCGCCGGCCGTGCGGGCGCTCATCACTGACGGTCTGACCCCGGCCACAATGGCGGCCGCCGCCACCCATCTCCCTGATAGCCTTGGCCGCGCCACGGTCGAGAATACGGGCGAAGACGAAACCATGGCGATGATCCGCGATCAATTCCGGCGCTATGCCGAAGACAAGATCGTTCCGCACGCGCATGAGTGGCACTTGAAGAATGAGTACATTCCCATGGACGTGGTCAATGAAATGGCCGAGCTCGGCGTGTTTGGCCTGACCATCCCGGAAGAGTTTGGTGGCCTCGGCATGGGCAAGACAGCCATGTGCGTCGTCTCAGAAGAGCTTTCGCGCGGTTATATCGGAACAGGCTCCTTGGGCACACGCTCTGAGATCGCGGCTGAACTGATCCTCATCGGCGGCACCGACGCCCAGAAACAGAAATATCTGCCATCGATTGCCAGTGGCGAGATCTTGCCCACCGCCGTCTTCACCGAACCGAATACCGGCTCTGATCTCGGCGCCCTGCGCACCCGCGCGGTGAAGGATGGCGAGACGTACAAGATTACCGGCAACAAGACCTGGATCACCCACCCGGTTCGCGCGGATTTGATGACCCTGCTGGCGCGCACCGATCCGGCGACAAATAATTTTTCAGGCCTCTCCATGTTCCTGGCTGAAAAGCCGCGCGGCAGCGATGAGCATCCGTTTCCAGCTGACGGCATGACCGGCGGGGAGATTGAAGTGCTCGGCTATCGCGGCATGAAGGAGTACGAAATCGGCTTCGATGAGTTTGAAGTGCCGGCCGCCAATCTACTCGGCGAGACCGAGGGCATGGGTTTTAAACATCTGATGGCCACTTTCGAGTCCGCCAGGATCCAGACCGCCGCTCGCGCGGTCGGTGTGGCGCAGTGCGCTTATGAGCTCGGACTGCGCTACGCGCTCGATCGCAATCAATTTGGCCAACCGATCTTCAACTTCCCGCGCGTCGCCAATAAGCTCGTCATGATGGCGGCGGAGCTGGTCGGCATTCGCCAACTCACTTATTTCTCGGCCCGTCAGAAGGATTCTGACAAACGCTGCGACCTTGAGGCGGGGATGGCCAAACTGCTCGCCGCACGGGCGGCCTGGTCAGCGGCCGACAACGCCCTGCAGATCCATGGCGGCAATGGCTTTGCCTTGGAATACCCGATCAGCCGCGTGTTGCAGGATGCCCGCATCCTCAACATCTTTGAGGGCGCTGGCGAGGTCCAAGCCATGGTCATTGCGCGCCGGGTTGTGTCTGAGAGCAATTAGCGGTTTGCTCTCGCAGATGCGGGAGACAGAAGCATGACTTTCAAACTGATGGCCGCGGCGAGCGCGCTCGCTTTATCGGCGTGCGCAACCGCGCAGGTCGAACCATCCGCGCTCGAGGCTGAGATGGCTGAGCTATTGGCCTGGTTTCCCGGCACATATGAGAACCATGAACAGGTCTATGCGCAGGCGATCGCAGACCTTCCGGTCGCTGACCGTCACCGTCACCGACATCACACATTCGCGCCCGTTCGGATTTCCGGTCTTCCGGGCACGCTCATCTACGCCCAGCAACATCAGCACTACGATCCGCGGGACCTGTATCGACAGCGCGTCTATTCCTTCGCGGTGAACGAAGCGGAAGAGGCGATCCAGCTGACCATTTACACGCCCAATGATCCGGCGCGCCTGACCGACATGCATCTCGACCCAGGCAAACAAGCGGCGCTCTCAGCCGACGATTTTTTCCTGAAACCAGGCTGCGAAGTGTTTTGGAAAAAGCAGGGCGATCAGTATGAGGGCTATTTAAAGCAAAATGCCTGCTCTTATTATTCAGAGCGATTTCAAACTGAAATTTTCTTGAACGAAACTCTGGTCATGCGGCAGGACGCCCTCCTGCTCGACGATTTTGCGGTCGATGGGGACGGGAATCAGGTCTTTGGCTCGGCCGGAAACGGGCCCAGCGTGAACCTAAAATATGACACTTGCGACTAAGAGCGCGGGGAGTTGAACGGCGCTTCGGCGCGGCGCCGCAGCAGTGGGAATTGCAACCCTTTATCGGGATCTGATTTGCCGCTTTCATAGCGCCCGACCAGGCGATAAGCGAGCCAGAAGCCCAATATCCCGAACAGCACGCCGCCAAGCGCCTGGCCAATCAAGACGCCCGGCGCCCCGCCAAGCTCCGCACCGACATAGATGAACGGGACAACGCCGATCGTGTTCTTGCCCCAGTTCAGAAAAGTCGAGAAAAGCGGGCGGCGCAAATTGTTGAAGGCGGCATTTGAAACGAACAGCGTGCCATTAAAGATAAATAGCGGCGCGACCGCGAGTGCGAACCAGAAAATGATCTGGGCCCCATCCTCGCTAAGATTAAAACTGGTCGAAATCGCACCATGCCCCACCAAGAGCGCGATCCAAACCACAAGCGCATAAGCGGCTGTGAACTGGACCGATTTGATCAGTGTTCCGCGCACGCGATCAAACTGCTTAGCCCCGAAATTCTGGCCGATAATGGGCCCAACGGCGCCCGAGAGCGCGAAGATCACACAGAAGGCAAGCGGCGTCAGGCGGCCGGCCACCGCCATAGCCGCCACAGCGGAATCGCCGAACTCTGAAATGGCTCGGGTCACAAACCCATTGCCGAACGGGGTGGCGACATTGGTCAGCATGGCCGGTGCGGCGATCGCCACGATCGGGCTGAGATCCGACTTGAACCGGGCGACATCGATGCGCGCAAATCCGCCATAATGCCGGAAGATCGGCACCAGAGCGGTGAACATGGTGGCAAATCGAGCCGCGACAGAGGCATAAGCGGCGCCGTCCAGCCCCAGTCCAAACCCGAAGATCAGAATGGGGTCGAGAATCGCGTTCACGGCCCCGGCGGTCAGCGTCACCGTCATGGCCCGGCGCGCATCCCCATGGGCGCGCAGAATCCCCGTCGCCATCATGCCAATTGCACCGATCGGCATGACCGTGACAACGATCCGAAAATACCGAACCGCGAGGTCGAGCGTTTGGCCTTTGGCGCCAATCAATCCGAGCAGAACCGGCGCATAGATCCAGCAAATTACCGCCAGGATCGATGTCACCACAATGCCGAAAGCGAGCACGCTGGTGGCAATTTTGCGCGCTTCATCGGGCACCCCCTGCCCCAGTCTTTGCGCCACCAAAGCACTGGTCGCGATGGTCATCCCGATTGACACAGAAAACGTGAAGAACAGGACGGTCCCAGCAAAGCCCACCGCAGCGGCGAGTTCTTGTTCGCCCAGCATGGAAATGAAGAGCAGGTCGGCAAAATCGACCAGGAAGATCGAAACCAGACCAATGCTCGCCGAGGCGGACATGATCGAGATATGACGCAGCAGGTTGCCCTCCAGAAAGATCGCCTGCTTGTTCGCCATGCTTCGTCCCATTGATGAGAAAGATCCCGACATCCGTAGTGCGACGGAGCGGCTCAATATGGACCCTAATCACGGAATTGCGACCGCGCGAACGAGTTTTTCTAAAAACACGCGCTCAACAGGGCAATTCGGAGTCTTAACGGCAGCTGGGCAAATTTCGCGGTCGCTGTTTGCGTGATCTCAAGGCGTTTCTGTCATTTTCGGCAAAGAGTTGGGAGATGAGGGAGACGTTCATGGCCATCAAATTGAAATCTGTTCTGACGATCTTTGCCCTGGTTGGGATGACCGCTTGCGCGCCAGCATCCATGTTCAATGGGGAAGGAAGCGGCGAAGTGATTGCGCCTGAAACGCCACTGGTGGTCGCCGACGGCCAAGGGACAACCCTGCTGAATCAGGTCGCGATGGGCCAGCCCAATCTCGTCTCTGCGCAACTCCCCGCCGTGTTCGAGACCGTTGACGCTGAACCCAACTGCCGGATGCCGCGCCCCAGCCGCGACGCAAAGCTTGCTTACGTCTACACCTATGGCGGCGGCGTCAAAACGCCTTTGCATTACATCGCGGATGGCGCCGATGCAGAGCAAATCGCGGCGCGCGTTGCCTTGACCAAACAAGTCGCCAAACAGGTGGCGCGGGAAGGCGGCTTTGTTGAAGGCATGATGGTTCGCCACATGGCCGACATGTCGAAAGGCAATTCGGTCGAGTGGGCAAAACGCGTGGATGTGCTGGTCACTGAAACCGAAGCGCCCGTCTTTTTGGTCCTGACCTCGTACAATGCCATTCTGTGGAACATCCAGCTCGCGCCGGGCGCGCAGATCGATGGCATTGTCGTCAGCGCCTATGAAGGCGGCGCGATCGCCAATGGCGTTACCGCCCGCCGCACAGGCTTTATGGGGTTTGACGGCGCGCCTAACCGGTCTTGCCGCCTGGACGGTCGCGGCAAGCCGGTCCCAACCGAAGTTCGGATTGCTGGCGCCAAAGAGCTCAACCCGAATTTTGACCCACGCGGATACAAGGAACGCTGGGATGAAGAATACCGGGACACGCAGAAATTCTTCGCCGTTGATCTGCGCCAGAAGGTTGGGAAAACGCCAACTTGGCTGTTGAACGATGCGCGCGGTGAGAGCTTCCAGGCGGTGCTGGTCGGGCCGGTACCGACCGAGCCTTTTGCGCAGCAGCCGATCACCCGGCTGCAAGTGCCATCCTATGTCGCGCCATTCTGGGGCACGCGCAAAGGGGCACTGGATTATTTCGGCCTAAGCTAGTTCATCACCATCCGCACACATTCTATTAAGCCCAAGCATGGCATAGTTTCACAAAGTTTCATTGATGAAGCGGGGCCATAGGACATGCGTATTGTATCTGTTTTGATGGTGGCAGGCCTGATGGCGCTGCCGGCCAATGCCACCAAGCCAACACCGGATGAGCCAATGCCCGCCTTGGCCGGAGCGCCGCTCCTGGTTGAAGATCATACCTATCGGTTCGGCCAGACGATCCAGAGTGAGCCCGGCACCACGGCCGAAGCCTGCGCCGCGTCTTGTGATCTGGATGCCCGCTGCATGGCCTGGTCGCTGACCCCTGTCGCTTATGACGTCGCTGCGCGCTGTGAGCTGAAGTCGAATGCCGGCGCCGCCACCTATCGCCCCGGGGCGGTCTCTGGCCTGACCGAGCGGTTGCAAATGGATCCCGTCCGAGATGCGGAGATGCGCTACAAGGTCGATGTTCCGAAAAGTCGTCAACCTGAGGCGGTGCCCCTCGATCAGCTGAAGCCATCGCCGGTGCCGCGGGTGTTTGGCGATCCGCTGCCGGAGCCAGAAACCGACCTGCTCGGCGGACCCGCTACAGAGATTTCCGCTGTGATCACGCCGCCCTCCCACATCATGGAAACCGATGGCGAACCGGTCCGGATCAATATTTCATTGCAACGCTCTGATGCGGTGATGCCCGGCGCCAATTAGGGTTTCGGGTCGCGGCGCGGTTTGCGCTTGCGAAACTCTTCAATCTCTCGCGATTTGTCACGATTGGGTTTGGGGCCGCCGCGGCCGACAAAGCTGCGGCCTTTGCGGATTGGTTTGCCATCCTCATCGGTCAGACGTTTCGGTCGGGGCGGTAAAGACGCGGCAATCAAGGCTGTGCGCTCTTTGGCTTTCAGCGTCCGCCATTTGCCGCTTGACAGATCGCCGAGGCGAAGCGGTCCGATGCGAATGCGCTGAAGATCAACCACACGAAGCCCGACCAGGTCGCACATCCGCCGGATCTGGCGTTTGCGCCCTTCTTTGAGAACAAAGCGCAGCGTCTGGCCTTCTTCGCGGGTCACTTTGGCCGGCTTCAGGCGGCGATTGTCGAGGCTGAGCCCATTGCGCAAAAGCGTCAGCCGCCCGTCTTTGATCTCGCCTTTGACGGTGACCAGATATTCCTTTTCGAGGCTGTGCTGCGGGCCAATGATCGCTTTGGCGAGCACGCCGTCTTCGGAGAGCAATAAGAGGCCATGCGAGTCCTGATCCAGCCGCCCCAGCGGCGCCAGGCTGGCATCCTTGGCCGGGCCGCGGCTGCCATCAGTGGCATTGCCGGTTTTCAGCAAACGCACTGCCGGCACCTGTCCGTCCTCCGGCTGCGCGGAAACATAGTCGACCGGCTTGTTGAGCACGGCTGTGAATTTTCCGGCGATCGCCTGCTGCGCTGCGGCTGAGAGTGTCAGCGTTTGACCCGGTTCAATCTTGTGACCCGGGCGCTCGATCACTTCTTCATCGATCAAGACCCCGCCCGCCTCGATCAGCGCCTCGGCTTCGCGGCGCGAGCACAGACCGAGCTCGGCCATCCATTTATTGACCCGAACCGGCGCATTGCCGCGATAGTGATGCTGATCAGCCATGCCGGGCGGTGTGGCCAAGCTAAGGCCCGGCGTCAATCAAGAAATACCAGAGAGAGATATTCCCTTTTGCCCCGACTCCCTGCTAAAGGCGGGCGCAAGAACAGGAGTGGCCATGAAAACCGCTGTCATTGTCTTCCCCGGATCAAACTGTGATCGCGATGCCCAGGTCGCTCTGCGCCAAGCCAGCGGCCAGGACCCGGCCATGGTCTGGCACAAGGATGGCACCATCCCGGAGGGGACCGATCTGGTCATGGTACCCGGCGGATTTTCCTATGGTGACTATTTGCGCTGCGGCGCCATGGCGGCGAACAGTCCGGTGATTGCGCAGCTCCACGCCCATGCGCAGCGCGGCGGCTATATTCTCGGCGTGTGCAATGGCTTCCAGATCCTGTGTGAGACGGGCCTGCTGCCTGGCGCCTTGATGCGTAATCAGAGCCTCGATTTTGTCTGCAAACCGCAGGATTTGAAGATTGAGAGCACCAATACCGCCTTTACCAGCGCCTATGACAGCATTTCTGATATCTCGATTCCGATCGCCCATCATGATGGCAATTATGTCGCCGATGATGCCACCCTCGATCGTCTGGAAGGCGAAGGACAGGTGGCGTTTCGCTATATTGGCAATCCGAACGGTTCGGCGCGCGACATTGCCGGTGTGATCAGCGAAAATGGCCGCGTGCTTGGCATGATGCCCCACCCCGAGCGCGCCATTGGCAGGCATGAAGGCGGCACCGACGGCACCCGTCTGTTCGAAAGCCTGATGGCCGCAGCTTAAACCTGGTTCACTTTTCAAGCCCGGTCCGCTCTGGCAAGGAAGAAGCCGGACACGGGAGGGTTCGCATGTCATATCTGGAAGAAACGCAGGCGGCCGGACGGGAAATCTTTCCGGATTTGGCGCGGGCCTTCGCACTGTTTGGAATCTGCGTGGTCAATGTCGGGGCAATGTCCTGGCCGATGATGAGCGGCTATGGCGAAGCCGGATTGGCAAGCCCGGTGGATGAAGCCGCATTCTTTGGCGTCAACGCCCTGTTCCTGATGAAATCCTACACGCTGTTCTCATTCATGTTCGGCGTCGGCTTCGCGTATCAAATGCAATCGGCCGAACGCAGGGGCGTTGGCTTTGCGGGACGATATTGGCGCCGGATTCTCGGCCTTTTGGCCTTTGGCTTGATCAATATCGCGTTTCTGTTTCAGGGCGATATTCTGGTCATTTATGCGATCCTCGGTTCGATCCTGTTCCTGTTTCGCAAGGCGAGCCCTCGTCTGCTCTCAGGCTGGGCCATATCGGCCTATGCCATCCAGGCCGCGATTGTTGTGCTCTTGGCGCTCTCGCTCGTTGCCTTCAGCGCCTTCGATCCTGACGGCTTTTCCACCAAGATGGTGCAAGCCGGTGAAGACGCGGCCCAGGCCTCAGAAGCCTTCCGAACCGGCAGTTTCACCGACACGATTGTTCAGCGCTTCATCGATTGGGGCGGCGTCGTCACCTTCGGCATGTTGATGCAAGGGATCGGCGCCTTCGCGTTCTTCTTGTTCGGCTTTTCGGCGGTTAAACGAGGGACAATCGCCAATCCTCGCGCGCCCTTTTGGCGCCGCTGCCGGCGCGTCTTCCTGCCAATTGGCCTTTTGATCAGCGGACTGGGCGCCTGGTTCACGATCCAGGCCGAGAGCACCATGCACCCAGACATGATGCTCGGCATGGCGCTGATCATCCTAGGCAGCCCGTTCTCGACAGCTGGATATCTTGGCTTGATCGCCAAATGGGCCGAAACCCCCAACGGCACGCTCAAGACGTTTCTCGCGCGCGGCGGCACGTCCTCGCTGACCGCTTATCTGATGCAGGGCCTGATCCTGTCACTGATCTTCAACGCCTATGGGCTCGGACTGTTCGAATCCTTGCCCGCGGCCAGCGCCGTTGGGGTCGCTGCACTCACCGCTTTGTTCACGATCGCTTTTGCCAGCCTGTGGCGCACGCAATTCAAGCGCGGACCGCTCGAACACATCCTGCGAAGCTGGACATATCTCGGATCTCGATAGATCGGCGCAGAAACGCTCTAGCGAATCCCTGCATCCCACGCTAAAGGCCGCGTGATCAACACGAGCCCAAATTCGTATGCTGAAATTCTTTTCTGACGCCGTCGACATATTCACATCAAGCAAAAGCGCATTGAACGATCTTAGATCGATATCGGACAAGCGAAAGTTCCAACGATTAGGTAGCACATTTTTTCTGTGCCACGGGGCATTTTGTCGAGCGTGGCTCTGCGGAGAGCATCTCATTCGCATCTTGGAGAGACTAAGAAAAGCGATCGAACAAGAGAAAATGGCCGCGCTAGCAGGAACAAATGAACCAGGAGAGCTCAACTGGACAAACTGGCTTATCGAAGACGTATTGTCTGAGATGAAGATTTTGGCAGATAACATTCGGTATGGCTCGGCGCTCTTGCACGAAATCCGATCATTCGGAAATCTAATCGAACCAGGTTGGAAGCAGGAATTGGACAAGCTTGTTGGAATGAAGGCAGATCTCGTTTCCAACATTGCACTTGAACTTGAGCAAGGACTCTTGCTCACGAAACGCGGGCTAGAACACGTAGAACAGGATGACGAATTTTTCATTCGTTTCACGGACGGAGTGACCTGGACGCAAAAGCAAGTGAATATGACCCGTGAAGAAATCAGGAGCCAAGCGCTAGAAGACGTGGCCACGAAATTAGACATCAGGGAGCTAAGCAAGCAAAACGCAGCCTTCAGAACTTCTATTATGAAACTGGGCGAGTTTATCGAAAAGCACTTTAGCTTGAGCGAGCTGATCGCCGTTGATTTAGATCACACAAAGCAACTTAAATGGTAAGCATGACTGATACATCCGCGATCGTGACCGCTATGCAGGCTCAGCAGGACGAAACGTCCGCCGCTGAGCACGGGATCAATGCCGAAGAGTGGGAGCGCCTCGTCACGCGACTCGGACGCCAGCCCAATCTGGTCGAGCTTGGCATCTATAGCGTGATGTGGTCGGAGCATTGCTCTTACAAATCTTCCCGCCGGCATCTGTCCAAATTCCCGACCAAGAACGAGCATGTCATCCAGGGCCCGGGCGAGAATGCTGGGGTTATCGATATTGGCGATGGTCAGGCGGCGATCTTCAAAATGGAGAGCCATAACCACCCGTCTTATATCGAGCCTTATCAGGGCGCGGCGACGGGCGTGGGCGGCATATTGCGCGATGTCTTCACCATGGGCGCGCGCCCGATTGCCTTGGTCAATGCGCTGCGCTTTGGCGATCCGAGCCATCCCAAGACCCGCAGCCTGGTGGCCGGCGTCGTCGCCGGGATTGGTGGCTATGGCAATTGCGTCGGCGTGCCGACTGTGGCGGGCGAGACCGAATTCCACAAAGGCTATAATGGCAATATCCTGGTCAATGCGATGGCGGTTGGCCTCGCCGATCAGGACAAGATTTTCTACGCGCGCGGCGCCACGCCAGGCAATCCGATCTTCTATGTCGGCTCCAAAACCGGCCGCGACGGCATTCACGGCGCGACCATGGCTTCGGCTGAATTCTCTGAAGGCGACGAAGATAATCGCCCCACCGTCCAGGTCGGCGACCCGTTCACCGAGAAACTGCTGATCGAAGCCTGTCTCGAACTGATGGCCACCGACGCGATCCAGGCGATCCAGGATATGGGCGCCGCAGGTCTCACCTCCTCCTCGGTCGAGATGGCTGATAGTGGCGGCGAGAATGGCGAAGGCATCGGGGTCGAGATGGACCTGGATAAAGTCCCGCAGCGCGAGACCGGCATGAGCGCCTATGAGATCATGCTGTCGGAAAGCCAAGAGCGGATGCTAATGGTGCTCTATCCCGACAAGATCGAGCTCGCCAAACAAGTGTTCGAGAAATATGATCTCGACGCCGAAGTGATCGGCATGACGACGGATACGGGCCGGATGGTGCTGAAGCAGTTTGGCGAAACGGTCTGCGATATTCCGGTCGCGCCGCTGGCCGAAGACGCGCCGAATTATGATCGCCCCTGGGTTGCGCCAGAACCGCGCGCGCCGCTCGACCTCTCCAAATTTGCTGAGCCAGACGATTATGGTGAGGTCCTGCTGAAACTCATGTCCTGCCCGGACATGGCAAGCAAACGCTGGATCTGGGAACAATATGATCGCCACGTCATGGGCGACACGGTGGACAGCTCGCAAAGCCAGGGCAATGCCGCCATTGTCCGCATTCACGGCACCAATAAAGCGCTGGCCATCACCTCCGATTGCACCCCGCGCTATGTCGCCGCCGATCCTTATGAAGGCGGCAAGCAAGTCGTCGCAGAAGCCTATCGCAACCTCTCTGCGGTGGGCGCCAAACCGATTGCCATCACTGACAATCTGAATTTTGGGAACCCGGAAAAGCCGGAGACGATGGGCTATATCGTCAAGGCGATTGAAGGCATGGCCGAGGCCTGCGGCGCGCTCGATTTCCCCGTCGTGTCGGGCAATGTCAGCCTGTATAATGAGACCGATGGCATCGCCATTCCACCCACGCCGGTTGTTGGCGGAGTCGGCCTGATCGAGGATCTCAGCAAGGTGGCGACGCTGAACGGCGCGCAGGTGGGCGACGTTCTGATCCTGATCGGCGAGACCAAGGGTCATCTTGGCGCGTCACTCTACGCGCGCGAGATTCTGGGGCTGGACGGCGATGAGGCGGGCCCCCCGCCGCCGGTGGATTTGGAGACCGAACAGCGCAACGCGGATTTCGTGCGGGGCTTGGTTGAACGCGGGCTCGTCAACGCCGTGCATGATGTGAGCGATGGCGGGATTGCCTGCGCCGCAGCAGAGATGGCGCTGGCGAGTGGGTATGGAGTTTCGATCGACCTCGATAGCGCGTTTACGATTTATGCCGATGACCACACCATTGGCTATCGTGCCAAAAATGCACTGTTCGGCGAAGGACAAGGACGCATCCTATTGGCGGCGTCGGTAGCGAATGCGAACACAATCGAAGAACTTGCAAAAGCAGCCGAGATTCCATCGACGCCGGCACTAAGTACCGGGAACATAACTGCAGATCGAAACCTCACGCTTTACGACGACAACAGTGAGCTCGGAATTCTAAATCTCCCCCTCGCCCGCCTTCGCGAGGCCCACGAAAGCTGGTTGCCGACTTATATGAGCAAGGTCGACTAGAGTCGGGGCAGTTTCTTGGCCGATGATGTGGACTGGCGCGTCGCCTCGCCCATCAGGGTGATCGGCCGGCTCGGTTCAAGCTCCTGATACATGCGATAGGAGCGCTCCACCAGGCGGATCCGTTTTTCGAGATTGTCGAGATCGATCCCATCCGCTTCGGCATTGAGCTTGCGCGCCTCAGCCAGCACCAGTTCCGTATCGGCGACCAGTTTTTCGTTTTCCAAGCCTTTGGTGCGCAGGCGTTCCAAGGCGTCTTTCCAGACCTTGTCGCTGACCCGGGTCGCGGCGGTGCGGGCGGCGCTTTGCTCTTCATAGGTGAACACACTGTCGGCCAGCGCCTGAACGCCTTTCAGCAACCGCGCGCGGATTTTGCGGGCAGTCTCGCGCGCTTCTGCATCCGGCAACAGTTTGGCAGGCGCGGCAATGGTGAGCTGGTCCTCGCCCAGGGCCAGTTGCTGCTGAATCTGCAAAAACGTGTCGAGGATTCGATCGCTGGCGAGCAAGGCTTGCGGCGTATCCAGGATCATGGCGAGCCGGCCAATGCCTTTCACCGTGTAAACCCAGGGCGCCCGATTGGCGCCGCCGCGGCCCGGGTTTGAGGTCGCAAGCTGCGACTTCAATTGCTGAAACTCAGTTTGGTTGAGCTGAAAGGCGTGGTGCTTGTTGAACTTGGCCGCGTTGCGTTTGCGCGCCTCATTCACGCGCTTGGTCTCCGCCCCGAACGCACGGGCGACGTCGCGATCCAGCACCACTGGGGCATCGCGGAACAAATAGACCGGCGTGCGGGCCGGCAGGTCGGCGGGTTTCGTTGGTTTGGGTTCGGTCATGCGTCACACAAATGAAATGAGGTCGCAGATTGCGACCTCAAAACTCTCAAAGATTGCAAAGGTCAGCGCAAGTATAGACGCAACCGAATTCAACAGGATTAAATCAGCTCATAATCCTCAAGTTTTACCTCAGCCACGGCGGCGGCATAATCGCGGGTGTGCGATGACCAGTTCTGTGTGATCTTGCCATGCTCATTCTTGTACCAGCTATTGCAGGCCGGGTCGGCCCAGACGGTTTTTTCCAGGTCTGTCTGAACCTGCGCATTGAACCGGTCTTGCGCTGCCTGGGTCGGCACCATGGCTGACTTGCCGGTCTCGCCAAGCCCATCCAGCGCTTTGACAGCATACTCAACCTGACGCTCAAGCATGAAGGTGATCGCATTGTGCCCGAGATTGGTGTTCGGGCCATAGAGCACAAACAGGTTGGGAAAATCCGCGACGGTGATGCCGAGATAGGCTTCCGGATAATCCTTCCAGACCGCGTTGAGATGCTTGCCGTCCCGGCCCTGGACATCGACGGACCACCGCCAACCGGTTGTTTCGAATCCCGTGGCGAAAGCGATCGCATCAAGCGCATGCTCTGTGCCCGCAACCGTCTTGATCCCGGTTTCGGTGATCGCTTCAATGCCATCGGTTTCGAGCGTGACATTGTCCTTGGTCAACGCCGGGAAATAATCGTCCGAAATCAGGATCCGGCGACAGCCAATCGGGTAATCAGGGGTCAGTTTCGCGCGCAGCTCCGGGTCTTCAACTTGCGATTCAAGCTGGTTCATGGCGATGCGGTGATAGGCGTCGCGTCCTTCCGGCGTCCATTTGAAGGTTTGCCAGAAGAAGGTGTCGGCCTGCTCATAGATGATCTGACGATTCATCGCGCCTAGCTTCATCGCCAGTTCCGGGTCCGTGCCCAGCAAAGCGCCTTCTTCCGCGCTCATCGCGATATCGCGGCGCGGAATGACCCAGTTCGGGCTGCGCTGGAACACCACCAGCTCAGCCACCTCTTCCGCGAGTTCCGGAATCACCTGAACGGCGCTCGCCGCGCAGCCAATGATGCCGACGCGCTTGCCCTTCATGTCGATCGAATGATCCCATTCCGCGGTGTGGGTGATCGCCCCCTTAAAGCTGTCCTTGCCCGGAATGGCCGGCCAGTTCGGACGATTGAGCTGCCCCAGTGCGCCGATGACAGCATCGCCGGTATAGCTGGCGCCGCTAGCCGTTTTGACCGTCCAGGTCTTGTCCGCTTCATCCCAGATCGCTTCGGTTGCTTCATCGCCGAGATGAATATTCGGGCGCAGCTGGTAGCGGTCGACAATCTCTTCCGCATAGGCTTGGATTTCGCCGCCTTGCGGATAGGCCCGGCTCCAATTCACGCTGAGGGCGAAACTGTATTGATACAGGGCCACGGGCACGTCACAGGCAACGCCCGGATAGGTGTTCTGAGCCCAGGTGCCGCCGACCTTGTCGAGCTTCTCGACCATGGTGAAACTATGCCCGGCTTCCTGCAACTTGATCGCCGCGCAAATCCCACCAAGGCCTGCACCGATGATGATGACACGCTTTCCTGCCATAGCGCGCTTCCTCCGATTTATGTTCTTATCCTAACAGGATGGCCGAACACTGCCGCAAGGCAAGGGTCACGCAGGGAAAAGCAGGCGCCAGTGGATTAAGGCAGGCGCCAATAGATCCGGATGCCGAGATTATCGAGTCCCTGATTTCGACCGCTACCAAGGATTTGGCCGTGCGAGAGATGATCATATTGAAGCTGAAGACCCCAGTTTTCACCGAAATCGCGATTCACCGCCAAACCGATGCGAAACAGATCGTCTGAGCCGAGTAGTACGTTTTCTTCGGCAAAGGCTGCCCCGCGCGGATCGCCTTGAGGAAACGGGCTATTATTGGTGCCGTCATGAAACACATAAGCGAGGCTGGGTTCGAATGACCATTTCTCGGCGAAATCAAAATTCCACAACAGGCCTGCACCGGCATAGCTCGTATCGCCTGCCGTATTGACCGACGCGGTCAGCATCGGCCGGGGCCCCAGCACGAGGGATAGAAAATCCGGCGAGGCAAAGACAATGTCGCCGGTAATGCTTGGACCGTCTTCCTTATTGGCATTGGCACATTCCAGGACACAGGCATTGTGCTGGGCGATGCCAACCCGGATTTCTTCGATCCCTTGAGCTTGTCCAGCCTGCAGCCAACACAGCGAGGCGAACGCGAAAAGTGCGATCCGCATGACCATCTCCCCTAGTCACTCAGTTCATGAACTTTTTGTCATGAGTGACGGGGCCGGTTCAAGGGGAAGCGGCGAATTTTTCGCGGCTTCTACTGGTTCCGAATGCCTTCTCGCGCCGGATGTGCCGGATAAACGCCCAGGATTTTGAGCGACGAAGAGAAGAAGCCAAGCTCTTCCAAGGCCAGCTGGACCGGTCGCTCATCGGGGTGACCTTCAATCTCGGCATAGAATTGCGAGGCATTGAACGAGCCTTCGATTTGATAACTTTCCAGCTTGGTCATGTTGACGCCATTGGTCGCAAATCCGCCCAGCGCCTTGTACAGGGCTGATGGAATATTGCGGACCTGGAACAGGAAGGCCGTGACCGCCCGCCCATCTTCGGGACCAATATCAAGCGGTTCCGGCGACATGATCACGAACCGGGTCGTGTTATGGCTGGCATCTTCAATATCCCAGGCCAGAATTTCCAGATCATATTCCTGCGCGGCGAGCGCCGGTGCGATCGCGGCGGTTTTTGGATCGCCTTTCTCTGCCACCCGGCGTGCGGCGCCGGCTGTATCGGCGGCCGTCACGGCTGCAATATTGTGCGAGCGCAGATAATTGCGGCACTGCCCCAGCGCCATGACATGGCTATAGGCGCGTTCAATATCGTCGACCTTTGAGCCTTTCATACCCATGAGTTGAAACTTGATGCGCATGAAATGCTCACCGATCATGTGCAATGTGGTGGCGGGCAGCAGGTGGTGAATGTCCCCGACCCGGCCCGCAATCGTGTTTTCGACCGGAATCATGGCCAGCTGCGCTTCACCGCTTTCGACCGAGGCGATCACGTCCTCGAAAGTCCGACAGGCCATGGCATCATATTGCGGAAACACTTCGCGACATGCGATGTGCGAATTGGAGCCGCGTTCTCCCTGATAAGCGATTTTGCCCTGAACCATGTGTCTCACGCCTTTTTTCTTGCCGTTTCGGCTTTAGTGACAACCGTTTGTAAGTGAACATCCGGTTACGCAGACTGCGCGCTTTCGCCGCTGAAAAACGGGTACGCGCGATCTGCCACATCTGTGTATATTGATCGCAACCGAATAGCGTGCCAGAAGGCGCGCGCAAGACTTGATATTGAGGGATCACCTGATGGGCGAGCTCGGACTGAACAAGATTTTTGGCGCACTTCTGGCTGTTGGCCTTGTAGTGCTGGGCCTGAAGGAAGTTTCGACCATTGTGTTTGGCGGCGGACACCACCACCACAAAGAGTACGAATCACTGAACGCCTGGGCCGAATCAAACTTCCATGGCTATCGCGTCGATATTGCCGAAGTCGGCGGTGGCGGCGAAGTGATTGAAGAAATCTACGACCTGGGCGCGCTGCTTCTGGGCGCTGACCTGGCGCGCGGCGAGCGCAGCTTCAAGGCCAAATGCGCCTCCTGCCACACACTCGAGGAAGGCGGTGCCAATGGTACTGGGCCGAACCTTTACGCGACCATGGGCGCCGCCAAGCAAAGCCATTCCGGGTTCAGCTATTCCGGCGCGCTTGGAAATACAGAAGGCGATTGGTCGTGGGAACGCATGGATGCCTGGCTGGAAAACCCAAGCAGCTATGCCCGCGGCACGAGCATGGCCTTTGCGGGCTTGAAGCGCGATGATGAGCGCGCCAGCGTTCTCGCGTATCTCGCCACCTACAGCCCGGATGCCCCGCCACAGCCAGAGCCGCTGCCTGAAGTCGCCGAAGAAGGCGATGCAGAGGAAGCCGCAGGCGATCTTGCCGAAACCGATGAGACCGTGATCGACGGCGCTGAGCCGACGGCGGCTGAAACCGCAGAAGACGCCGCCATCGAAGCCGAAGCGGTCGCCGATCAAGCGATTGAAGACGCAGCCAATGCTGGCACCGAAGCCATCGCCGACGCGACGGTCGCAGCAGAGGCCGTGGTTGACGCTGCCAGCGACGCGGCAGACGAGGCGACAGATGCGGTTGAAGAAGTCGTCGAAGACGCGACGGACGAACTTACTCCTGAGGAGTAAACCAGTCCGGCGTCACGCCATCGACATTTGAAAGATCAATGCGGCGGGCCCCTGTGGGCTCGCCGTATTCTTTTGCAATCCGCTCAATCGCGGGGGCCAGCGGTTCAGCCATTGTGGTCATGAAGGTGCCATTGGAGTGCAGCAACGTTTCGGCGTCGAGCATGATCCCAACATGGCCTTTCCATAAGATCAGATCATTACGCTGCAAAGCGCCGGGTGCCCGCCAGTCCGCGATCGGCGCGCCAAACCACTCAGCTTGCATATCGCTATCGCGCGGGCACAGCACGCCGCAGGCGCCAAAGGCGATCTGCACCAGGCCCGAACAATCGATGCCAAGGCAATCGCGCCCACCCCATAGATAAGGCGTGCCGATAAAACCCTCCGCCACGGCGGCCGGATCGGTCTCCAGCGGTTCGATCGGCGCAACCAGATGCGACGCGATCCAACCGGCGCGCTCAAATTGGGCATAGGCGCCGCTCTGCTCCCCCGTCGCGGCTAACATCGCGCCGCGACCGAGGACAAAATTCGGCGCCGCAGTCACTTTCGGCTCGGCATAGGCATGCAGGCGTGTTGCGGCGAGGCGGTGGGTGGGCGCCAGAACCGGCGCCGATAACGCCTGCATCAAGACCCAACCGACATAGAGATCGGTCGCGCTCTGAACCAGGCCAAAGGCGCCCTCTTCGTGATGCAGAATAACGGTTTCCCCAAACAGGACCTGGCTGACCTGGGTGGCATCGGCCTCAGGGGCTTTGCGCATCGCGGCGACGCCAGCGCTCACTTGAAAACGCTGCCTCGAACCACCGTCGGGCAGTCTCAGTCGTGAGTCGTCAAAGGACAGCATTCAGCACTCCGATCTGTTCCAGATCAGACCTAATGCCTGAAAACCAAGGAAAAGTTTAGGCGACGGCGCGGCGCAATTGGTCCGCTTGATCCGCGTCCAGCTCACCGGTTTCTGCGGCCTGGATGCGGCCACCAAAGGCGCGCAGCCAGTCCATGCCTTCACTTGTGCGTTCAATATGGACGCTGCGCAGATCATTCTCATCGGGAATGCGGCGAATGAAATGGTTCTTCTCGAGCACATCCAGCGCCCGGGTCACGGCCGGCTTGGCGATGTTCAAATGACCCGACAGCCCTCGAACCGTGTGCGGGCCCGGCGTCAGCGCGACGGTCATCAGGACGGCCTGCTGGCGCGCGGTCATATCGGACTCGTCCGAGCGGACATAATCAGTCAGGGCGGCACGCCAAAGATCCAGAGCTTGTCTTTGTGTCATTGCCATGTCGCTCACCTCATTTCGTTTGATGAACGAATCAGAATCCGATTTGCGACTCGCGTAAAGAGTCCAGACTAAAAATTAGACGTCAGGAGAATTTCGAAGGCTCGGCAAGGTGAACATGGCGAGTTTCAAGCTCTCTGCGATCCGGGCCGCGCGCTCCATGAAATAGGGAACCACCTCTTTTGAAGGTGCCAGATCTCGAACCGTTTGCTCGAACAGGCCGAGCCAGACTCCAAAATCGTCCTTGTCGACACCGGTCAATTTCTGATGCGCCGGCACGGGCTTTCCGGAATAGCGCCCCGTGCTCATCGTGACCGAAGACCAAAAGTCCTTCATCTTCGGCAGATGCTCGTCCCAGTCTTCGACCATCTCGGCGAAAATCGGCCCGAGTCGCGCATGCGCCCGAACGCGTTCGTAGAACGTCTCGACCAGGTCCGAGATAAACGCATCATCAATCCCCATCGCAGCGGCTTGAGCCTGAATTTCGGCGCGGCGCTGCTCCGCGCTGCGAACGCGATAGGTCATTGATTATCATTCTCCATTAAGAGAAAGGGCGTGCAAAGAAGCACGCCCGACGGCAATCCGTATTTTCCCTTAGAAGCTGAGAATTTTTGCGTAGCGCACGTGCGGCAAAGATTTCAGCTGCTTGATAAGATCCGTGGTCGGCATGCTATCGATCCCGATCAATGCAATCGCCTCTCCGCCGGCATCCGTCCGACCGAGATGGAAGGTCGCGATATTGATCTCTTCCTTGCCGAGCAATGCGCCGAGCGCGCCGATAAAGCCTGGCTTGTCGAGATTGTTCACGTACAGAACGGTCGGGCTGAAATCCCCTTCCAGCGCCATGCCTTTGACCTCGACAATTCGCGGCTGCCCGGCAATCAGCGTGCCGGCCAACGAACGCCAGCCGGGTTCGGGATCGTTCTCGGTACGCTTGGTCAGCACTTTGATGCGAATGAGGCTGTCATAAACCGGACTGTCATCGGTCTTGGTTTCCGCGAGTTTCACGCCGCTTTCATGCAGGATGGCGGGCGCAGAGACCATATTCACATCACCGCGCGAGGCGCGCAGCAAACCGGCCAGCGCGGCGGCTGTGAGCGGCTTGCGATTGAGCTCAGACACCTCGCCTTCATACTCGATGATGACTTCTTCGAAGCCATAATCGCTGATCTGACCGGCGAACAGACCAAGCTTCTCGGCCAAACTCGCAAAGGGTTTCAAGCGCGGGGCTTCATCGGCTGTGATGGATGGCATATTGAGCGCATTGGTCACCGCGCCGGTAAGCAGATAATCGCTCATCTGTTCGGCCACTTGCAGCGCGACATTTTCTTGCGCTTCGCTGGTCGCGGCGCCCAAATGCGGGGTGGCGATGAAGTTTGGCGCGCCGAACAGAACGTTTTCTTTTGCCGGCTCTTCAGCAAACACATCAAAGGCGGCGGCCGCGATATGGCCTGAGGTCAGAAGGTCAGCCACGGCCTGTTCGTCGACCAGGCCGCCGCGCGCACAATTCACCAGAATGAGGCCGGGCTTGGTTTTGGCCAGTGCGTCGGCTGACAGAATATTGCGGGTTTGATCGGTCAGCGGTGTGTGCAGCGTGATCACATCAGCACGGGTGAGCATGGCGTCGAGATCGTCGGCTTTTTCAACGCCCAGTTCGATCGCCCGTTCCTCGGTCAGGAATGGATCATAAGCGAGGACTTTCATCTGAAGCCCTTTGGCCCGCTCGGCGACCCGGGCGCCAATATTGCCGCAGCCAATCAGGCCTAGCGTTTTGTAAGACAACTCGGTGCCCATGAAGGCTTTCTTCGGCCATTCGCCAGCTTGTGTGCCGCTATTGGCCGCCGGAATCTGCCGCGCCGCAGCGAACATCATTGCGATCGCATGCTCGGCCGTGGTGACCGCATTTCCAAACGGCGTGTTCATCACAACGACGCCTTTGCTGGTGGCGGCTTTGATATCGATATTGTCGACGCCAATCCCGGCTCGGCCGATGACTTTGAGATTGTCCGCCGCGGCGATCACTTCCGCATCCGGTTTACAGGCTGAGCGAACCACCAGGCCGTCAAATTCAGGGATTTTGGCGATCAGCTCATCCTTGCTGAGGCCGACCGCCGTTTCGGTTTCAAGCCCGCGATTATGGAAGATCTCCACGGCCGCGGGGGCGAGTTTATCTGCAATCAGAACTTTAGGCATCTGTGTCTCCAAAGCGCCAGTCGGCGCGATCTAATCTGTGAACAAGGCAGTCATCGTCTTCATCAAACAGACGGCGACCAATCGGTCGGAAGCCCAGGCGCTGATAGAAGCGATGGGCATCCGTGTTGGAATTCAAAGGGTCAATCAAAATGGCTTCGACTTGCGGCTCGGCGAAGGCACGGTTGATGGCTGTGGTCATCATGATCGTGCCATAGCCTTTGCCGAGACAATCCACTTCGCCGATCCAGATATCCATGGCGCGCAGATTGGGCGGGCAATCCTCGCCCCAATAATGCGTGCGTTCCAACGCCGGATCGATGACCTGCATGGCGCCGATCGGGCGGCCGTCCAGCTCGGCGATAAAATAGGCGCTGGCAGGATCTGAATCGCTGACTTCTTCGGCCCATTCCGCATCCTCGAAGGCGACATCGGCATCCGGATCATCGCTGGTGGCAGCGATGACATGCGGCTGCGTGTCCCATCTCTGAAGATGCGGCACGTCCGCAAGCGTGGCAGGTCGAAGCAAAACGGTCATGGCCGAAGCCTTGATTGACTAAAGCGCAGCGAGCTCTCCGGCGAAGGTCCATTCGAGCCAAGGCGTCAGTTTCGCAACATCGTCCGGCTCGACTGTGGCCCCGCACCAGATGCGCAGCCCGGGAGGGGCTTTCGCATACCCATTGGCGTCGAAGCAGGCCTCTTCATCCTCGAGGCGTTTCATCATCCGTTTGATGAAATCGCGCTGCGTTGGCTCGTCCATTTTGGCAAAGGTCGGATGGACAATGGACAGCGTCACGCCGGAATTCGAGCGGACATTATCATCAGCGCAGAGGAAATCGATCCAGTCGGTCTTGCCGACCCAGTCCTCGAGGATTTCAAGCGAACGATCTGAGCGCGCTTTCAGGCCCTGATAACCGCCGCATTCCTCAGCCCAGTCCAGTGCCTGAAGATAATCTTCGGTGCACAGCAGAGACGGTGTGTTGATCGTATTGCCTTCGAACAGCGCCTCGTTCAGCTTGCCGCCTTTGGTCATCCGGAACAGCTTTGGCAGCGGGCGATCCGGCTTGTAGCTTTCGAGCCGGCGGACCGCGTTCGGCGACAGGATCAGCATGCCATGCGCGGCTTCCCCGCCCAGCACTTTCTGCCAACTATAAGTGACGACATCGAGCTTATCCCACTCCATGTCCTGCGCGAACACAGCAGAGGTCGCATCGCAAATCACGACGCGGTCCGGGTTCGGCTTGATCCAGTCGGCGTTTGGCACCCGCACACCCGACGTTGTGCCGTTCCAGGTGAAGACAATATCGGCATCATCGCGGGCCTGCTCAAAAGGCGGCAGGATGCCATAATCGCCGACATGAATGTTGCAGTCTTCGAGCTTCAGCTCATTCACTGCATCCGTGACCCAGTCCTTGCCGAAGCTTTCCCAGGCAAACACATCGACCGCGCGCTGGCCGAGCATCGACCACATGCACATTTCGACCGCGCCTGTATCGGAGGCGGGAACGATCGCGACCCGATAATCCTCAGGCAGATCGAGAATATCCTTGGTGCGTTCAATCGCTTGTTTCAGCTTAGCTTTCGCGGTCGCAGAGCGGTGCGAGCGTCCGAGCGCTGCAGATTGAAGTTTTTCGAGAGAGAATCCCGGCCGCTTGGCAGTCGGTCCGGAAGAAAAGAGCGGGCATGCAGGGCGCACGTCCGGCTTGGCGACGTCAGTCATCTGTTTGTACTCCTATCCTTACAGATAGGCTGGCCTTCGTTGGGGAAGGCTGGCCCACGGCGCATATGGCGCAGGCGCGCCGCGAACGCAAGGGACGATTTCTCTGTCGCGCAAAGAGAGGCGCCGCACTACCCGGCTGGCGGCTCATAATAAGTCGGCGATCCCGGCCCGACCGGAAGATCAAATCCAAACGTCCAGAGCACGAAGAATCCGGACCAGGCAATGATGAAAAAGATCGTATAAGGCAGCATCATCGCGATCAGCGTGCCGACCCCGAGATCCTTATCATAGCGGGTCGCCCAGGCCAGAATGAGCCCAAAATAACTCATCATCGGGGTGATAATATTGGTCGTCGAATCGCCAATCCGATAAGCCGCCTGGATGACTTCAGGCGAGTATCCGATCAGCATCAGCATCGGCACGAAGATCGGCGCGGTCACCGCCCATTGGGCTGAAGCCGAGCCGAGCGACAAATTGATCAAGGCGCACATGAAAATGAAGAAGAAAAAGACGATCGGTCCGGTCAGGCCGCTTTCCTTGAGAAATTCAGCCCCGGTCACGGCGCTGATCGCGCCAAGATTGGTCCAGCCAAAGAAGGCCACGAATTGCGCGGCGAAGAAGACCAGGACAATATACAAGCCCAGCGAAGCGAGCGCCTCAGACATCGCATCAATCACATCGCGATCGCCCTTCATCGTCCCGGCAACCCGGCCATACGTATAGCCGGTGACCATGAAGAAGATCAGGATCCAAACCACAAAACCATCAAAAAAGGGCGACGCCATCGGGTCTTCGGTGACCGGATTTCGCAACACGCCCCAGCCGGGAATGAACTCGCCGCCAATGACGATCGACGTCCAGGGCAGGGTCAAGCCCTGGCGCGGCATCAGCGTGAACGCCATGAAGATCAACACACCGAGCAAGGCCATGCCGGCCCATCCGAGCGCCTTTTTCTCCTTTGGCGTCACCTCTTCCATCATCGACTTGTCGAGAATGGTGCCATCGGCGCGGGAGCTGTCATACGGGCCAAGCTTTGGCTCAACGATGAAGATTGTGACCAGCGACCCGATCAGTGTGATCAGGAAAGTTGAGGCCACCATGAAATACCAATTGGCGGTTGCCACCACCTGATAGGTTGGGTCGATTAATTGCGCCGCTTCCTCGGTAATCCCGGCCAGCAAGGGATCGATCGTGCCGATCAAAAGATTGGCGCTATAGCCTCCCGAAACGCCGGCAAAGGCCGCTGCCATACCGGCCAGAGGATGCCGGTCCAGCGCATAGAAAATCGCTGCCGCCAATGGGATCAAGACGACATAGCCGACTTCTGAAGCGGTATTAGAGACGATCCCGGCAAACACGATCGCCACGGTGACCAAATGCTTCGGCGCGCCCAGCACCATGCTGCGCACCGCCGCCGAAAGCATGCCGGATTTCTCGGCCACGCCCACGCCGATCATCGCGACCAGGACGACGCCGAGCGGCGCAAAGCTGGTAAAATTGTCGACCAGATTGGTAAAAATCCGCCGCAAACCATCGCCATTCATCAGGCTGACCGCCCGGATCATTCCATCTTCGGCCACTCCAGGCGCGCCGGCCGGACGCGGATCCACCACGGCGAGCCCCATCCACCCGAAGATGCCCGACAGCAAGACAATCCCGAGCGCCAGAACGGCAAACAGCGTGACCGGATGCGGCAATAAATTACCCAGCCATTCGACCCCATCCAGAAATCGACTAAAGGCATTGCGCTTGGGCGGTTCGGTCTGGGCAGAGCTTTCCATGGGCCTCGACATTCGTGTTTGCGAAACAGATCAAATGAGACCTAGTGCAAGATAAGCGCGCGGCGACAAGCAAAAGGCGCAGATCAGGTGATGGCCGCGTAGAAAGGCCGTCTAACGCTCCCCACGGCTGCAGGAGGTGCGGCAGCGCGATAGCCCCTCTCCCGGAGGCGGGAGAGGGGTTGGGGTGAGGGCAAGATGGGGTGCGAGGATGCAAGTTTTGGGGCGTCCCTGAAACTCCGGTGCCCTCATCCCCGGCCCTTCTCGGGGCAATCGTATACGATTGCTTGTCCCTCGAAGCCCGCGTCCGGGAGAAGGGGGCGCGTGTGGGGGATCCCACCCCCAATCCGACCGAGTTCCACTCCTGCCTACACTCCGTCCCATCTCCTCCTGATGAAAGGCTTGTCCGGATCAGCTTGGCAGAGGAGGAGAGCGGCGGTTTGGTGGCTGAGCCTTGTGGATCTGACCCCTCGGCCCGGTGCCAGTCGGGAGCGCGAGCCCTTTCTCCGATGAGGGAAGGCGAGCCGTCATGGCTGTAAGAGCAAACCTCCCGGAGTTGCCCCTGGCCTGACCAGGGGGGCCAAAGGTGAAAACATGCCGTCGCAGGCGCGCCTGACCCGGGCGCTATACGCCGTCTCGAGAGAGCGGCAGTTCACTTCGCGTTTGTGTCAGACGCGCCTAGCCTTTCCATCCCCTCAGCGCCCTGGCGCGTGAGGATGTCGGTGCTGCGGGCCGCGTCCGTGCAGATGAAAAAAGCCGCTCAAACCTGAGCGGCTTTTCCAAGTTTAGGGTGCAGCTGCGGCTATTGAATGGCTGCCAGCGCCTTGGCCGGGTGAATAACAGGCAGCGATTGTTCGCCATGCACGGTGGCGGTGCTCATCATCGCGTCGACCACTTCGGCGACGGTCAGGTCGGGATTGGTCGCCCAGAGCTTGGCCGCGAGGTTGGCCACTTGCGGGGCGGCCATGGAGGTGCCGGAGAGTTTCAGCTCCCGGCCCCCAGGGACACGGCCAAGGACTTCGAATCCATTGGCATAGAGGTCAATCGACTCGCCATAAGAGGTGAATCCGGCCGGCTGCAGCTCACGGTCAACCGCGCCAATGGTGATCACATTGGGTAGATTGATCCCGGCCGGCACAGAGGTGACGAATTCGACATTCTCGTCCTCATTGCCGGCGCCAGCGACGAATAGGATGTCCGGTGCCGAGGCATAGACCTCAGTCAGGCCGTCCTCAAGGATCTGGAAGATTGCCGCCGCGCGGGCCTGACGCGCCTCGGCATCTGGCTCAGCGCCGGAGATTTGCAGCAGGCCTTCAACCATGGGCCGGGTCAGGCGCCAGCTCATATTCACGACCTTGACGTCATTGGCTTTGAGGAAGTCGACCGAGGTCTGGGCCGCGGCCACGAGGCCTTCCACATAGGCTTCGTCAATCGGCTCGGTTGGCAGCGGGTCGGTCGGCCAGGTAAAGCGCACATTGAGGATCTTGGCCAGGTCATTGCCATCGGCGGCAATGTCGGCCACGTGCTGGCCATGGACATAATTGCTGGCGACAGTGATCGACTTCTGGAAGTCCATCATATTGTCAGCGTCCAGGTTTTGCATGGTCTGCAGGAAGGCATCCTTTTCGGCGCTTTCCAGGCCAGCTTGCAGATCCAGAGAGCCTTTGATTGTGTCGTACAGGCCGTCCATCTGATCGGCATAGGCGGCGCCTTCAGTGATCAGATCGCTGTCTTCGCGCTGGAAGTCAGGGCCGAAGGCAATGCCATGCGCATAGCCTGGTCCGTCACTGGACGGATTGACCCACATGCGCTCGCCTTGAACGCTGCTATCGACGCCGGTGTCCCAGACCGCGACGATCACTTCGCTGCCGTCGCTGACCGTGGCGGTGCGCGGGGTCCAGAGATCGGCCGTTTCGGCTTCCGGCACTTCGTCCAGGCGTGCCCCGATGGTTTCGGCAATGGTCGACATATAAGGCGCCAGCTCGATGGTTTGCTGGATGCCAATGATCGAAATGGCGGTGCCGCGATCGACGACCATGCCGGCTTGCTCAATTGCCGGGTCCAGCTGTCCTTTAAGCGCGGCCTCGAGCAGGTTCGGATTCACCAACTGCATCTGACCGCGCATGGCTTGCAGCTCGTCGCGGGCAATATTGACGTCAATCGCTGCTAGCGCGGTTTCCAGTTCGGTCTGGAACGCCGCCAGGAACACGTCGCCTGTGGTTTCGCCGGTGGCAATCGCGGCGCGAGCAAAAGCGTCGCCGATCAAGCCGGTCATTTCGCGTTCGGCCGGCTTGCTCGAGAGTTCACGCAAGAGCGGCGTGGTGTCGAGCACGGCCTGCCAGTCGCCGCGGGCATTGAGGATCACGCGCTTGTTCGAGACAATGCCGCGTTTGGTGGCCGGGTCCTGAATGTCGTAATTGTTCAGCAGATCGGTGACCGCCGCGTCCACTTCTTCGAGCAGGGCGGCATATTCCGGGCCATCGCCGAGCACGATTTCGCTCGGCTTCTTGGTCAACGCGATTTCGGTTCGCGGCAGATCCGCTTCGCTGGCGACGATGATTTTTCCATCGCTGGTCGTGGTGTCCGGCGCGTCAGTTTCGACGCTGACCGTCTCGCTGTCTGAGGCCGGCGCTTCGGGGGCCGGATCGGCGGCGTTGCAGCCGACCAAAGCGAGCGCCGCACCACCAAGAAGGAAGGATTTGAGGGACATGATGTGTTCTCCAATGATGACCGCAGCGGACATAGCAAATTCTTATTGATAGTCAATCTAAAATTACTGATTATCGATAATATTATCCTATCGCGAACCCTGCCCAAGCCGAAGGCTTGGTGCAATGAAAATCATGTCTTGATCGTGTCGGGACAATTTCCAGAGCCGCAGACAGTCGCTCCAGCAATCCGACGGAACGAGAAGATCGATAGCGTGTTGTTCAACGGCTGCCGGGAAAGGGGTTTAGAATGGTGGGCCCGGAGGGACTTGAACCCCCGACCAGACCGTTATGAGCGGTCCGCTCTAACCAACTGAGCTACAGGCCCTTGTTCAAGATGAACGCAAGTATAAAACGTCAGACTTGATCTCGCCGCAATGGCGCAATTCAATACAGACTGCAAGTTTTTTGAGCCTCATGGAGGGACGCATGACAGGATTATCCAAACCCCAAATTATGGCTGGCATATCTGCGCTCGCGCTGGTGACGCTGGCCGCCTGTGGCGGCGGACAGAGCAGCGACGCGGTGCCGGCGAGCGACCCGGCGCCAGCGGAGTTTGAAGCCGTGCCGGCGCCAACTGTGACGCCGAATGCCGATCCGATCGAAACGACGCATCCGAATTCCATCCAGCCGGAAACCACGCTCAGCATTTCGGCCGAAGGGTCGGTGAAACGCGAGCCGGACATCGCCTTCCTGAATGCCGGTGTTCAAACGCAGGGTGAGACTGCCAAGGCGGCGATGGATGCCAATGCCGCGGCGATGAATGGCGTGTTTGACGCCCTCGCCGCAGCGAACATTGACCGGCGCGACATGCAGACATCGAACTTCTCGCTGCAACCGCAATATGATTATTCCAACCGGCAGTCCGGGCAACCGCCACGGCTGACCGGCTATCAGGCCTCGAACCAGCTGACGGTCAAAGTGCGTGACCTGGAGGATCTGGGTGAAACCATGGACGCCATGGTCAGCGCCGGCGGCAACACGTTCAGCGGGCTGAATTTTGCCCTTGAAGATGACCGCGCCGCCAAAAATGCCGCCCGCGATATTGCCATGAAGGAAGCCATCGCGCGGGCTGAGCTCTATGCGGCGGCGTCCGGATATGAGGTTGCCCGCGTGGTGACGATTTCTGAGAGCGGCGGCTTCAGTCCGCAACCCATGGCGATGATGGCCGAAGCGCGTAGCGTAGATCGGTCGACCCCCATTGCCTCGGGCGAAGTTGGTTATTCGGTGACTGTGAACGTGGTCTTTGAACTGAGAAAGCCTGCCAATTAGGCAGGCTTTCCGCACGCAACAATTACTCTACGCAAGAAGAGTCCGATCGCTTAATACGCAGCGCTCGGAGTCTTAATATTGTTATGCTCATCCATCAGGGCAACCTGTGGTTTGTGCTGACGCGCCATTTCGGCTTCCATTTGCACGAAAGCGGCAATCACAACGCGATCGCCCAGCGCAAATTTGCGCGCGGCGCCACCATTGACGCCAATCGTGCGAGAGCCACGCGGCGCTTCAATCGCATAGGTGGAGATCCGCTCGCCATTGGTGATGTTCCAGATATCAACACGCTCATGCGGCAGAATCCCGGCGGCGTCGAGAAGATCCTGGTCAATTGAGACAGATCCTTCGTAATAGACGTCGCACTGCGTGACCGTCGCCGCGTGCAGTTTACCTTTCAACATGTTGACCAGCAAAGCTCGCCCTCCCTATCGAATTTTCACATAACAGGCCCTGCCTGCTATGCGCATATGGGGACTGCTTACCCTCGGGTAAAGGGTTTTTGTGCAGTGCAAGAACTGGGCTAAAAGCACAAAAGCTGCAGCTGGGAAAGGGGGATGACCGCGTTGTCAGGCGAATCTGACACTTATCACGCTTATGATAAGGCTGGATCGCTTGTAATTACAACTGTTTCAAGGTTGAGCACGAGGGTCAAATCTGTGTGATCCCCGGCTTCTGAGAGCGCCTCCAAGGGCATCATGACGGCCTTTAGAAGATCATAATCCCGGTCATCTCCGATTGTCGCACCTGCAGCATTGAGGGATTCCAATCGGTACCGCGTGGTCGGTGTCCCATCCTCGTACAAGACCCGGCGCTCAAATCGGACCTGAACAGCGCCAGGCAGTGCTGCGCGGGTCAGCGCCTTGATCCAGGCCTCGCTCATTCGAGCGGCAGTCCCAGCTCTGTCATCGTTTCGCGCAAGAGCGGGCCGATCTCTGTGTTGAACACCGCATCGGCATAGAGATCATGCTCGGTTTCTTCGCGATTGACGATGATATATTTGGCGCCATTCTGTTTGGCGATGATGGGAATGTTCGCTGCCGGATAGACCACCAGGGAGGAGCCGAGGGCGATCATCAAATCGCAGGACAAGGCTTCGCTTTCGGCACGAACCATTTTGTCTTCCGGCATCGCCTGCCCGAAAGAGATCGTGCCTGATTTGACCAAGCCGCCACAGAAATCGCAGGTCAGGTCTTCATCGGCTTCCCAGCGCGGCCTGAGAGACTCATATTCATGCCGTTTCCCGCAATTCAGGCATTTGGCGTAAGAGGCATTGCCATGGACTTCGATGACCCTCTCGTCCGGCACACCCGCATGCTGATGCAGATTATCGACATTCTGCGTCACCACGCTTGTAATCTTGCCCGTCTCCACCAGTTTTGCGATCGCATAATGCCCGGCATTCGGCGCCGCGCCGGTCCAGCCTTCGGTGCGGTTGAAGACGCGCCGCCAGCTTTCGCGCCGCGACTCGCGGTCTGAGACGAAGTCTTGAAAATAGATGGGCTGCATCTTGGACCACACCCCGCCTGGGGACCTGAAATCCGGAATACCGCTTTCGGTGGAAATGCCCGCGCCGGTAAACACAACCACCCGGTCGGCGGCCTCAATATGCTTGGCGAGGATCGAGGCTTCATTCATCGCCGCAGCCTAGCGTAGGGGACCTGAGAGTCCAATCCGTATTCACGCAGCGAACCCTTTCCGGGTGAGCCAATCGGAACAGATCCGAACCGCTTCCGGCAGCAGGTCTGGTCGCTCGATATAATAATGATCGGCATCCTTGATATCGTGATGCTCTTTTTCATCATGACCAATTGCGTCGAACAAACGGCGCGCATGGCTGGGCGTGCACGCCAGATCCGCGGTATTGTTGATGACGAGGACGGGGCAAGAGATGCGCGCCGCATTGCCGAGGCCGGTCGCATTGGTCGTGTCATAGCCCCATTGGCTCAACCAGGACCGCAAGGTCGAGAACCGGGCGAGACCAACCGGTCCATCATTGGCGATTTTCGGTTCGCCAAGATAGCATTCAAGCGGTCGCCGGTCGGATGGATCTTGAGCCGGGTCCGTCCAGCGGACGTCTGCCATGGTGCCATGCACAGTAAAGGCGCGCTCGGCGTTCACCTCTCCAGCTTTGCGGAGATCTTCCAGCGTTTGTTGCACCCAGTCCGTGATCCGGCGATTGCGCGCAATCTGCGCCGCCCGAAAGCGAGCGACATAGTCCTCACTGTAGGGGGCCTGATGGGGATTGGCCGGGTCGTAAATATTAAGCTCGGGATCGCGTTCGAATGGCTTGGTTTCGTCGGTTATGGATGGATCGATCCATTCGGTGAGCGTCATGGCACGGCTGATATGCGCGGCGAGCAGCATAATCCCCTGGACGGGCGGCAAGTTCAGGGCGGTGAGATCATAAGCATCCCCGGCTGGCGTGTGCGTCAGCGTCGGGGTTTCGGCTTGATCTTGATAGAAGAGCGATAACGATCCGCCGCCAGACCAACCGCCCAGGATCAGCGATTCATAGCCAAGCTGCTCACGCGCATGCTTCAGGCAAGCGCCAAGGTCAGCGACGCACTTCTCCATGATCAGCGCGGTGTCATTGCCGCGATAGCGCGGATTGCAATAGATCACATGATGACCGGCATGCGCGAGCGCGGTCACCAAAGGCAGAAAGGCGCCCGAGCCGATGGGGTGAGAGAATACGATCGCGGTTTTTGAACTTGTGTCCGCCTTTGCGATCTTCATACACTCGACGACCACCAGACCGCCTGCGCCGCCATAGACATCTTTAAATCCTGATGTTTCCTGATGCACCACCAAATAGGGTTCTCGGATCAAATCACTCATGGCTTCCCTCCCGCGTGGTGAAGACTTGGCGCTTTGACGCTTCGAGTCCAGTATGACGCAAAGACAAGGGAGTATCTGCCATGGTCAAAGCGACAGGCATTCACCACCTCGCCATCATGTCTGCAGACATTAAGGGCCAGATCGAATTCTTTTCGGATGTTCTCGGCTGTAAGCTCTCTGCGCTGTTTGACATGCATGGGGTTCCGGGTGGCATCCACGCATTCATGCATCTGGACGATCATTGTTATTTCTCCATCGTCCAATTGCCGGCGGTGAAAGACATTCCAACCGAGCTAGGCGTGACCCATTCCGGCACCGGCGCGGGTCCCTGCGCGGCCGGCACCATGCAGCACCTGGCCTTCAAAGTGGACACGCCCGATCAGCTGGTCGCCATTCGCGACCGGATTCGCAAGAAGGGGGTCAATGTGATCGGCCCCATCAATCATGGCATGTGCCAGTCGATCTATTTTGGTGGCCCAGAGAATATGACGCTCGAAGTCGCGACCTCAGAGGTCGAAATCGATCAAAAAGCCTGGGTCGATCCAAGCGTGCTTGAAAAAGTCGGGATCAATGCTGAAGAGGCAGAGCAATACCAGAACCCGGACCCTTATGACGGCGAAGGCGGTACGGTGAAACAACCGCCTTATGATCCGAGCAAACCGCATCAAGCCTATCCAAAGGATATGTATATGCAGATGCTGCAGGCGCCAGATGAGGTGATCTGGAAATCCGCGTCTTATGCTGATCCGCCGGTCAAAGTGTAAGCCTCATGATCAAGAAAATTTTGTACGGGGCGGGCGCGATCATAGCATTGGCGATGATCGCTGCCGGAATTTACACCTGGGACCCATTGCCGAAAAATCCGTCCGCCGATGTGCTGGCTGAAGCGGCCGCCAATTATGAGGTCGAGATTATCCGCGACAATTGGGGCGTCCCGCACATTTATGGCGCCACCCATGCCGACACATCCTTTGGCGTGGCCTATGCGCATGCCGAGGATGATTATGAGACCATTCAAGACGTGGTCGCTGCGACGCGCGGCGTGCTCGCCCGTTATAAAGGCGCCAGCGCGGCGCCAACCGATTATGTGGTCTCGCTGCTCGATGTTTGGGGCACTGTCGACCGGCGCTACGAATCCGACGTGCCCGCCGACATCAAAGAGATCGCGGAAGCTTATGCGGCGGGGCTAAATCTATACGCGGCAGAGCATCCCGAACAGACTTGGGCCGGGCTTGCGCCGTTTTCAGGGCGCGATGTGATTGCCGGATTCATTCTCAAAACGCCTTTTTTCTATGGGTTCGATGAGACGCTTCAGGCTTTGTTTGCCGAAACGCGCGACGCACCCGTCGCCGCCGATCCTGCGCAGCGGAGCTGGCTGCTGCACCCGACGCTGAACACAGAACGCGGCTCCAACGCCTTCGCGGTGACACCGGAACGAAGCGGCGATGGCACGACCCGTTTGCTGATCAATTCGCACCAACCGATGACAGGTCCCGTCGCGTGGTGGGAGGCGCATATCGTCTCGGAGCAAGGCCTCGACATTACGGGCGGCCTGTTTCCCGGAACGCCGGTCATTCTGCACGGGTTTAACCGTCATCTCGGCTGGGCGAACACAGTATCCAAGCCGGATCTGACCGATATCTACAAATTGACGATCAACCCGGACGACCCGAAACAGTACCAATTGGACGGTGCCTGGGAGAGTTTTGAAGAAAGCTCTGCGCTGCTGCGCATAAAGCTGTTCGGCCCTTTCGCGTTGAAGGTTCGACGTCCGGTCTATCGCACCGCCCATGGCCCGGTTATCGAAGCGCAACACGGCACCTATGCCGTGCGATATGCCGGGATGGGCGAAATTCGGCAGCTCGAACAATATGTGCGGCTGAATCTGGCGGAAAACTGGGATGAGTTCAGCGCCGCCATGTCGCTCAACGCGCTGCCCAGCATAAATTATGTCTATGCCGACAAGGATGGTAATATCGCCTTCATCCATAATGGTCAGTATCCTGAGCGCGTCGCAGATTGGGATTGGCAATCCGATTTACCGGGGGATCGCTCAGATCTGATCTGGCAGGATTATATTCCCTATGCCGATGGGCCGAAGCTGGTGAATCCCAGCTCGGGATTTGTCTATAATGCCAATAATACGCCCTATCGCGCGACGGACGGGCCGGACAATCTCACCGCCAGCGAGTTTCCAGATTGGCTGGGTCTGCAGACCAATGAAACCAACCGCTCGCTGCGCATTCAGGAATTGACCAACGGCACCGAGACGATGGATCGCGAACGCTTGCTGGCGATCAAGTTTGATGCCGCCTATGCCCAAAACTCCGAGGCAGACCTGTTCGTGCAAGATGTCCTTTCACAGGATTGGTCATCAGAACCGGACCTTGCCGAGGCTGCGCAGCATCTGCGCGATTGGGATTACGGGCTGGAGATTGAAAACCGTCATGCAGCGCTTGGCGTGTTGACCGTGCTGCGCCATGTCACGGGTCAGTTCACCGGCGATTACGGCCCCGAACCCGCCCAAGCCTTTCGTGACGCTGTCACTCTGTTGGAAGCGAATTATGGACGCTTGGACCCTGAATGGGGCGAGGTGAATCGTCTCGTCCGAGGAGACGTCGATATTCCCGTCAGTGGCGGTCCAGACATTCTGCGCGCGATCTATCCGGTCGCCATGCGCGAAGACGGCAAGCTTCACGCCAATGCGGGCGACACCTGGATCGCCTTGGTCGAATGGGAGTCAGACGGCCAACAACGCGCCGAAGTGATTCATCAATATGGCGCGGCGACGCTGGATGAAAGCTCTCCGCATTATGCTGATCAGGCGCCGCTATTTGCGTCTGAGCAATGGCGCACCGCCTTGCTGACACGGGCCGAGGTCGAAGCCAACGCGGCGCGGACCTATCGGCCCGGCCGGAATCCATAATCAATCCAGAGATCGGGCCCAGGCGCGCACATCGGCGACAAACAGATCCGGCGCTTCCATGGCGGCAAAGTGCCCGCCATGCGTTTGATCTGTCCAATAAGTGATATTGTAGGCGCGCTCGCACCAGGATCGGGGCGGTGGCGAATAAACAGTTTCACCAGGATAGTTGGCGAATCCGGTCGGGGTTTCGCACCGTTCGCCGTCGGGCAAGCTGGCCCCGCCTTCGCCAAACAAGGCCGCATAATACCAAACCGAAGTCGCGATCGCATCATTGGCCAGATAGATCATCAGATTGGTCAAGAGCTGGTCGCGCGTATAGATGTCGAACAGGTGGCCCCCTTTCAGGTCTGACCAGCCATGGAATTTTTCGAGGATCCAGGCCGCGGTGCCCATCGGGCTATCCATCAGACCCAGAGCCAGCGTTTGCGGCTTGGTCGCTTGCTGAAAAAAGTAACTGCCCTCAGCCTGCATTGCCGCTTGCGATTTTTGCAACCAGGCAATCTCGTCTTCGCTTTGAGGGGTGGCGGGCGAAGGGCGCAGGCCAATCATGTTCAGGTGGATGGCCGTACATCCGCCGCCACTGGCGAGGCCATGATCATAGCCCAGCCAAGACGTGACCAGCGCGCCCCAGTCGCCGCCTTGCGCGAGATAGGACTCATATCCCAGCACATCCTGAATCAGCGTGTTCCACAGCTTGGCCGTCGCGCGCTGTCCGAGTGGCGCCGCTGGTTTGCCTGAAAACCCATAGCCCGGCAGTGACGGGATGATCAGGTCAAACGCGTCCTCAGCCTTGCCGCCATGCTGGCTTGGATAGGCGAGCGGTCCGATCGCTTCGTAGAATTCAAAGAACGAACCCGGCCAACCATGCGTCAGCAATAAGGGTCGCCGGCCTTCGGCCTCGCCCACCACGTGCAAGAAATGGATCGGCAAGCCATCAACGGCCGCGATGAAGTGAGGGTAGGCGTTCAATTTGGCTTCTTCCGCGCGCCAATCATAAGCGTTCAACCAATGGGTCTGGATGTCTTTCAGGACCGGCGTGGACATACCCAGTTGCCAGTCGGGCAGGCCTTCGGGTGCAGGAAACCAATGATAGTCCGCGACGCGCTGGCGAATGCTGTCCAGCTTGGATTGCGGCACGTCGATCGTGAATGGTTGAATGTCGGACATAAGACCCTCCAGAGAAGGGTCGAGCGTGCCGGGAATTCAGGTTAGGTCAAGGCGCGACGCCGCGAGACCTTATCAGGATCCGGCATTATTCATGGCGGTGCCAACATCGTCGGACACGCCATCCCACTTGTCCTGGGTGCCAGAGCCAGTGGCGTTGAGCGCGCCGATCAGAGCCAGCGCCATCAGGCCCATCAATAGCGCATATTCGACGGCTGAGGCGCCGGAATTGCAGCGCGAAAACGATTTAAGTGCCTTGCATTCGAAGCTCATAATCTTCCACTCGCCTTTGCGGCCACCAAATCGTCGAATAGCGGGATATCAGCATCCGGAGCTGGGTAGCTGTGCAGGTCTTGCGGCGCCACCCAGGCCAGTTTTTGACCCTCGATCGGAGCTGGTGTCCCCCTCCATGTTCTGACCTCGTATAAAGGCATAAAAAGATGAAAGTTTTCGTAAGTATGGCTGGCAAATGTGATCGGTCTCAGGTCGCTTTCGCTAACTGTAATCGAGAGTTCTTCGCGTAATTCGCGCACCAGCGCCTGCTCAGGCGTTTCGTCAGCTTCGATTTTTCCGCCCGGAAATTCCCACAAGCCGGCCATGGCCTTTCCTTCAGGGCGTTGGGCAAGCAGGATGTTTCCGGTAGCATCAATCAGGGCAGCGGCGGCGACATAAACGACCTTCACGTGCGATAGGCTCCGTTAATGTCGACATAGGCATGCGTCAGGTCGCACGTATAGACCGTGGACCGGCCAGGCCCCGAACCGACGGATATTCGTATTAGGATTTCAGAGGCAGCGACGGCGGCGCTGGCTTTGGCTTCGTCATAATCGTCGGCCCGTCCGCCCGCTTCTGCGACCTGAACGTCGCCGAACCAGATGCACAGCCGGTCGAGATCAATCGGGATGCCCGATTTGCCCACGGCCATCACCACACGGCCCCAATTGGCATCACTGGCCGCCAGCGCGGTCTTGACCAGCGGGCTGTTCGCGACATCACTTGCCATGGCTTTGGCCGCGGCATCGGTCGCCGCGCCTTCCAGCTCGATGGTGATGAATTTGCTCGCCCCTTCACCATCCTTCACGACGAGCAAGGCAAGCTCGAGGCAGACCTCTTTCAGCGCTTCCACGAATGTTGCGAATCTCGGATCAGTTTCGCTGGTAATCGCAGGCGCGCCAGAGGCGCCAGTGGCGAACACCATGAGGCTGTCGGAGGTGGAGGTATCGCTGTCGACGGTGATCGCATTGAAACTCTCATCGCAGGCCGCCCGCAAGGCGGTGTCGAGCAGGTCCGCCGAGATCGCCGCATCGGTGAAGACATAAGCGAGCATGGTCGCCATGTTTGGCGCGATCATGCCGGAGCCCTTGGCGATTCCGGAGAAGCCGATCTCTTGCTCACCCAATTGCTGCGTCAAACCCGCGCCCTTGGCAAAGGTATCGGTTGTCATGAAGGCCTTGGCGCAGGCTTCCCAATCCGGCGGCGCCAGAGCCTTTGCCATGGCGGGGATCGCGCTGCCGACATAGTTTGGGTCAGGCAAAGGTTCGCCAATGACACCAGTTGCTCCGAGAAAGCACTGATCCTTCTCGCGCCCGATCGATGTCGTGACGGCGGCCAGCGTCGCTTCATTCTTGAGGACACCCTTGGCGCCGGTAAAAGCGTTTGAATTGCCCGAATTGACGACCAGAGCCGCCGCCTCGCCGCCACCCGTCTTCAGCGCTTGGCGGCACCAGTTCACATCCGCCGAGGCGGTCGAAGATCGCGTAAACACGCCAGCACAGGTGGTGCCAGGATCGAAGACAAACAGAAACACATCATCGCGCTCAGGCCCGCGCCCGGCATAGAAGCCTCGCGATGCGGTTGCGGCGCGCACGCCTCTGATATCAGGCAGGTCAGGGAACTCAGCCGGCGCAAACGGGGAAGGCGTGAGATTCATTCTGCGGCGGTCTCTGATGGGGTCGCGGACTCAGGCGTTTCGAGAATGTCTTCCGGATCGCGCTTTTGAATGTCGGCATTGTTGCGCAGTTCCGTCAGAATATCGCTGATCTGTGTGAAGGTCAGGAAGGTGATAATTTCCGGGCGCATTTCATCCTTGGTCTTTGGCGGCTTGGTGCGGCGTTCATCGACTTTGAGAACATTCCAACCCCGGGGCGATTCAAACACACCAGAAAGTGTTCCTGTCTCTGTATCGCCGATTATGGCCGGGAACGGATCCGGGAGCTCGTTCGGGTTCACCCAGCCGAGATCGCCGCCATCCAGGCGGGTGCGAGAGTCTTGAGAATATTCCAGCGCGGCTTCAGCAAATTCGCGGCCGTCCGTCAGTTCGGTCAGGATCGCCGCCGCGGCCTCGTCCGTGTCGACAAGAATAAAGCGAACGCGAACCTCGTCATCCAATTGTTGAAGCTTGACCTGCTCCTCATACATCCGATCGATGGCGTCTTCGGTCACCTCGCTGGCGACCAGGCTTTCGACCAGAATATTGCCCAGCAAGCGTTCGCGACCGGACTCCAGACGGCGTTGGGCATTCGGATCCTGATCCAAACCTCGGGCAAGCGCTTCCTGCGCTAGCAAACGTTGATCAATCAACTGCTCCAGAATCTGATGAAATTCCGGGTGAGTGGTGGTGAAATCTGTTCCAGGCTCAATTTGTCCCTGAGCCACGGCTTCCAGTTCAACATCGCTGAAATAGATCGGCTCTCCGTTCACAATCGCAGCAGTGGCGCTCTCAATTGACGTGCTTGACGTGCGCACTGAGGGCTCTGATCCGCAGCCTGAAAGACCCATGGACAAGACGGCGCCTGCGATGGCGGCCCCAGTTGATCGGAGTTTCAAATGCATATCGGGCATTCCTTTGCGACATTCGCCTGATTGACAGGCGTATGCGGCGTTCTTAAGTCCGCTTGAAGTCCTGGTCGAGAGACTTGTTCAGGACGTGTTTAGGCGCGCGTCCATATCCTGGAAAGAAAATTGTGATTTCAGGGTCCGTTCAAACAGTGTGGTATCGCTTCCCATGAAAACCCTCGCGAAAAAGTTTTTCGGTTCTGTCAATGATCGCAAGCTCAAGCCGCTGCGTCGTCGGGTTCAGAAGATCAATACGCTTGAGCCAATGATTGAAGCGCTGTCTGATCAAGCCCTGCGCGGCAAGACTGAAGAGTTTCGCAAGCGTCTCGCGGATGGCGCCAGCCTGGATGATATTCTCGATGAAGCTTTTGCGGTGGTTCGTGAAGGCGCCAAGCGATCGCTCGGCATGCGCCACTTCGATGTTCAGCTGCTCGGCGGCATGGTGCTCCATAATGGCGCGATTGCGGAAATGCGCACCGGTGAAGGCAAGACCCTCGTGGCCACCCTGCCCGTCTATTTGAATGCCTTGAAAGGCGACGGTGTTCACGTCGTCACCGTCAACGATTACCTGGCTGCACGTGATGCCGAATGGATGGGCAAGCTGTATGGCTTCCTCGGCCTGTCCACGGGCGTGATCCGCGGCGAAGTCCCCGGCGGTGGCCGGATGACCGATGAAGAGCGCCGCGACGCTTATGCGTGCGACATCACCTATGGCACCAATAATGAGTTCGGGTTCGACTATCTGCGCGACAATATGAAATATTCGCTGGATCAGATGGTTCAGCGCCGTCACGCCTTTGCGATTGTCGATGAAGTCGACTCGATCCTGATTGACGAAGCGCGCACGCCATTGATCATTTCCGGTCCGACCGATGACCGATCAGAGCTCTATCGCACCATCGACAAGTTTATTCCGAACCTCGATGATGAAGACATCGATCTCGATGAGAAAATGCGGTCCGTCGTCTTCACTGAAGAGGGCCTCGAGAAAATGGAGCAGCTCCTCACCGAAGACGGCCTGCTTGAAGGCTCGCTTTGGGACCCAGCGAATGTTTCCATCGTGCACCACTCGAACCAGGCGCTGAAGGCGCACAAGCTGTTCCATCGCGACAAGGATTACATCGTCAAAGACGATCAAGTCATGTTGATCGACGAGTTCACCGGCCGGATGATGGAAGGCCGTCGTCTGTCGGAAGGCCTGCACCAGGCCATCGAAGCGAAGGAAAATGTCGACATCAAGCCAGAGAACCAGACTTTGGCATCGATCACGTTCCAGAATTATTTCCGCCTCTATGACAAATTGGCCGGCATGACCGGTACGGCGATGACGGAAGCGCCGGAATTTGGCGACATTTATGGCCTCTCAACCTTCGAGCTGCCAACCAACAAGCCGATCCAGCGGATTGACGATGATGATGTCGTCTACCGTGTGGCGGGCGCCAAGTATAAAGAGATTGTCGAAGAAGTCCGCGAAGCGCGCGCCAAGGGCCAGCCGGTTTTGCTCGGCACCGCATCGATTGAGAAATCTGAAATCGTCTCGACTTATCTGACCGCGGCGAAGATTCCGCACAAAGTCTTGAACGCGCGGCATCACGCGCAGGAAGCCGAAATTGTTGCCGATGCGGGCGTGCCCGGCGCGGTCACTGTGGCGACAAATATGGCCGGACGCGGCACCGATATTCAACTCGGCGGCAATCTGGACATGCGCGTCTCAAAAGCCGTCGAAGAGCATGTGGCGAAAAATGGCAGCGAACCCTCTGAAGGGGAGCTGCAACTCATCACCGATCAGATCAAAGCCGAGATCGAGGTTGCGAAAGCCAAGGCCTTGGAAGCGGGCGGACTTTATGTTCTGGGCACCGAGCGCCACGAAAGCCGACGCATCGACAATCAGCTGCGCGGCCGGACCGGGCGCCAGGGCGACCCGGGCAAATCAAAATTCTTCATCTCGGTTGAAGATGACCTGATGCGCGTCTTTGCCGCCGAACGCCTCAATTCGATTATGAAAGGGCTCGGCATCAAGGAAGATGAGGGCATCACCCACCCTTGGATGAACAAGGCGATCGAGACGTCTCAGAAGAAGATCGAACAACGCAATTTCGACATTCGTAAGAACGTCTTGAAATATGACGATGTGATCAATGATCAGCGCAAGGTGATCTTCGAACAGCGCATTGATTTCATGCACGCTGACAGCGTCCTGGAAGAAATCGAGGATATGCGCGACCAGGTGATTGACGGCATTGTCTCTCATCACATGCCGGAAAAAGCTCATGCCGAGCTTTGGGACACTGATGGTCTGAGCGAGCGCTGCCAAGAGCTGCTTGGCCTCGACTTGCCCTTGGCCGACTGGGCCGCCGAAGAAGGCGTGGCCAATGTCGAGATCGCCCAGCGAATCTATGAAGCGGCGAAAACCGCTTATGATGAGAAAGTCGCGCTCGCCGCGGACGGTCAGTTCCGGATGATCGAGAAGCAAATCCTGCTTCAGGTTCTGGATGGGCGCTGGCGTCAGCACTTGCAACAGATTGACCAGCTTCGATCGGTCATTCACTTGCGCTCCTATGGTCAGCGTGATCCGTTGAACGAGTTTAAGGAAGAAGCCTTCAAACTGTTCTATGACATGCTGTCAGAGATGCGTTTGGAAGTGACCCGTTGGCTGATGACCGCGCAGGTTCAACCGCCGCAGCCGCGCCCCGTGCCAAGCCCGCCTCAGCGGACGTTCGAGACCCATCTCGATCCAGATACGGGCGAGAATGAGCGCCCGGGCACATCGCAGTCTGAGGCGGAACAGGCCCCGCATTCCATGGTGGCTCAAGCCGAAGAAAGCTGGGCCAACACGCCGCGCAATGCGCCATGTCCCTGTGGATCCGGCAAGAAGTACAAGCATTGCCACGGCAAGCTCGTCGCCAACGTCAAATAGGCACAGGCCTTATTCAGATTGAAACTCAGTGTCCGGTCCATTTGCCAGATGGGTCGAAACATATTCGCGCAGCGCTAAAGTGTGCGCGGTCGCATCACCCTCCAAACGCTCCGGCGCGATAAGCGGGCCGAAGGTCATCTCAAACGGGCTGCCTTTTTTATTGAGCAGCTCGTGGAACAAAGTGATGTCGCGCAATTCGCCGTTCAGTTTGGACAAGAAATAATAGAGCCAGGAATTTGTCGCTTGCAGATTCAAAGGCTGGACCGGCGCCTTATGTTTGCGGGCCAGGCTGACAACTGTCGGCATCCAGTCCTGTTCGGTCAGCACGCCATCAATCTTCTTGGCGAGCTTGCCAGACGGGAAGATCACCACGCATTTTTCTTCGGCAAAGGCTTCCTTGGCGAGACGCAGGGTTTCGCGGGTTTTGGCTGGGGAGCGTTTGTCCATCACCCACTCGACTGGGATCAGGACATCTGAAAACCCTGGATTGACCCGCAACGCATCGGCATTGGCAAAGAAGACAATATCCCGCCGCACCCGCCGCAGGGCGTCCCAAACCGCGACACCATCGGCGAGGCCTGTAGGATGATTGGCTGCGACAACCAGGCGGCCTTCCTTCGGCATTTTCTCAATCGCATTCAAAGTCAGATCGACCGACAATTCCTGGGTCAGATGATCGAAACTATCGCCGCCATTCAGGGTCTGCAAATAGTCCGCGGTTCGGCAGGCGCGGTCATAGCCGAGAATGGTATAGAGCAGCGGCCGCACCGCCATCCAGCTCCAATGATCGACAAAACTCGGACATCTTTCTTTTATCAGTCGATCGACAATATGATCGTCACTCGCCTCCAGCTCAGCCAAAAAAGCCGCATGTGTGCTCGCCGCTGGTAGCGTTTTGCTGGTCATAAAGTCCTGTCTCCATTGGCATCTACGGCCTTTGTGACAGTTCTATCATAGTTCGTGCCAAAAAGGCGATGACCCGGTTCAGCGGGGCTGAATCTGTAGCATTGTCAACACTTTGGTCACTTTCGCTTTACCATCCCGTAATCCGTCGGTGGCAAAGTGTGTCCAGAAGAGGGCAGGCGAGAAGCGCCGGGGATACAGTGTAGAGTCTTGCATAGGGTAGTTAGATGAAAGTTCTTTGGGTCGAAGATCATGAGCCAGTGCGTGAGCTTCTGCTGGTGGCAGCAGACAAAGCGGCACGCGCACGGGTACCGGTTGATCTGGTTATGGCAACGACCCTGATGGAGGCTGAGAATCGCCTGCGTCTGGAACGCTTCGATCTGGTTGTCCTGGACCTCACCCTGCCGGACAGCTTTGATGGCGACATGACGATCGCCCGTGTGGCCAATATGGGCAAACACCGCATTGCGGTCTGTTCGGCCCAGCCTGAGCGCGACCAATGCGTTGAAACGGCAGTGAAATGCGGCGCCAATGTCGCGCCGCAAGCCGTGTTCAAAGCCAAGCTGCCCTTCAATCGCTTCATTCAGCGGGCCGAGACCTTCCATGATTTCCTGCTGGATCAAATGCCCGGCGCCGCCGGCCGGGTCGCGGCCGCTGCCTAACCTGTTTAGAGTGAGTAGAGTTCAACAGCGCCCTCGCAGAGATGCGGGGGCGTTTTTTTATGTGACGCGCAGTACCGACATCCTCACGAGCCAAGACTCTGAGGCATAGAAAGGCTAGGCGCGTCTGACACAAACGCGGAGTGAACTGCCGCTCTCTCGAGACGGCGTATAGCGCCTGGGTCAGACGCGCCTGCGGCGGCATGTTTTCACCTTTGGTCCCCCTGGTCAGGCCAGGGGCAACTCCGGGAGGTTTGCTCTTACAGCCATGACGGCTCGCCTTCACTCATCGGAGAAAGGGCTCGCGCTCCCGACTGGCACCGGGCCGAGGGGTCAGATCCACAAGGCTCAGCGACCAGACCGCCGCACTCCTCCTCTGCCAAGCTGATCCGGACAAGCCTTTCATCAGGAGGAGATGGGAGGGAGTGTAGGCAGAGATGGAACCCGGTCGGATTGCGCGCGGTGAATCCCCCACACGCGCCCCCTTCTCCCGGACGCGGGAGAAGGGCCGGGGATGAGGGCACCCATGTTTCAGGGACGCCCCAAAACTTGCATCCTCGCACCCCATCTTGCCCTCACCCCAACCCCTCTCCCGCCTCCGGGAGAGGGGCTTTCTCGCGCCGCAAACACTTCAAGCTTACGCCCGACGCTTCCCACGGCGAGCGCAGCGAGACCGTGGGACCCATCTCGTCAACGTACCCCCGATGACAAGGCGCACTGACGGGTGATGGACCCCACGGGCAAGCCGTGGGGAGCTCGGGACTTTGGCGATAACGTGGAGTATTCACTAAGGCTGGTAGGGAATTATCTTCCCTCGAGTACGAACTTCGTAGACTCCCCCCTGAGTTGCACTCGCTGTTTTCGCTATATCCTCCCATTGTGCGACCATGATCTTGGTCCGGTCCCAACTGCGTTTTTTCACAAAGCCTTTGGCCATGATGAAGACGTTTAGCTTAGGGCTTCTGACGGCATTGCGCTCCGCAGTATTCTTTTTGAATCTGTCCCCTGAAATAACAGACCAACCGCCATCATCAGCCAGGTCACTCAGCCAAGTTGCATCGGCGACTGATGCGTCATCATATTTATCCCGCAGGTGCACGATCGTCTCGCCGAAGCTCTGACGTAATTCTTGAAGACCTCGAGCCAAGTCAGGCGATAAGTTGTTATCGAAAAAGAACTTCACGCAGCGATCTGCTCCTGAAACTGAACCGCAGCTTTTACTTCTTTTACTCTTAAATCGAAATCGCGTGCAACCAATGAATAGTCTTCATCTGCCTCAAAAGCCGCATGCAATACTTCAGTTGGGATTCCGACTCGATTTATTATTGGTCGGCCGAAAGATCTCTTCGGATCGAGAACAACCACTCTCGAGGGAAACCTCGGAAACCATACACTTGCTTCCCTGTTAGAAAACTCAATGCCCTTCGAAAGCGTCCGATCAATGAACTCGGCAAACACTATCTGATCGGTATTCAGATCAGTTACCTGACGCCCGTCGACAGACTCTCCGTCCTCAAAAATCCTTTTGCCATCCGTTCGGTAGTTTAATCGCGAAAATGGATGATTGGACTCAAAGCGCACTTTGGCTTTGTTAAAAGCCTCATGAATTATGCCCCATGGAACTTTCTTGGCTCTGAATCGAACGACGAACAATAGCTCGACCAAATCTTGGAACGAAACAATCAACTGTCCATCCACTTTACCGAATTCTGTCTCAAAGATCGGTGGCCGTTCTATGAATTTTCCTTTGTATTTGTACGTATAGCCCGTCAGCCAACGACGCATGGTGTCGTAGCCGGCCCCTGTCAATTTGGCCGTTTCGGGGATTGAGTATACACCCCTTCCAACAAATTCGGGATTGGAACTAAACATGAACAAACTTTATCACATATGGTGCGAAATTAACATCTGAGCAAACCGTTAATTTTTGACTCCGATGTAAAGCTGCCGGCCCATAGATTCATACTCGCGGCTTTTCTCTTCCATGCCCTTACGCGCTTCATCGGCCTGGCGCTGCAAGTCCGCCTTTTCATTGTCGCTTAGCCCCTCGGCATAATCGCGCACTTCGGCGGTGATCTTCATCGAGCAGAATTTCGGGCCGCACATGGAGCAGAAATGAGCCACCTTATGGGCTTCTTTCGGCAGGGTCTGGTCGTGATAGTCGCGGGCCGTCTCCGGGTCCAAAGACAAGTTGAACTGGTCCTCCCAGCGGAACTCGAAACGGGCGCGGGATAGAGCGTCGTCGCGGATCTGCGCCGCCGGGTGCCCTTTGGCCAAGTCAGCGGCATGGGCGGCGAGCTTATAGGTGATGACGCCGACTTTGACATCGTCGCGGTCGGGCAGGCCGAGATGCTCCTTCGGCGTGACATAGCAAAGCATGGCGGTGCCGAACCAGCCAATCATCGCCGCCCCGATCCCGGAGGTGATATGGTCATAGCCGGGCGCAATATCGGTGGTGAGCGGGCCGAGCGTATAGAACGGCGCCTCGCCGCATTCTTTCAGCTGCTTGTCCATATTCACCTTGATCTTGTGCATGGGCACATGGCCGGGGCCTTCAATCATCACCTGACATCCGCGCGCATGGGCGATCTTGGTCAGTTCGCCCAGCGTTTCCAGCTCCGCGAATTGGGCCGCATCATTGGCATCGGCGATCGAGCCGGGGCGCAGGCCATCGCCGAGGCTAAAGGTGACATCATAGGTCCGCATGATATCGCAAATCTCAGCAAAGCGGGTGTAGAGGAAGCTCTCTTCATGATGCGCCAGGCACCATTTGGCCATGATCGAGCCGCCACGCGAAACAATGCCGGTCACCCGGTCGGCGGTGAGGTGGATATAAGCCAGGCGCACGCCGGCATGGATGGTGAAATAGTCGACGCCCTGCTCGCATTGTTCGATCAGCGTGTCGCGATAGACTTCCCAGGTCAGGTCCTCGGCGACGCCATTCACTTTTTCCAGCGCTTGATAGATCGGCACGGTGCCGATCGGCACCGGCGAATTGCGGATGATCCATTCGCGCGTATTGTGAATGTTTCGGCCGGTCGAGAGGTCCATGACATTATCGGCGCCCCAGCGTGTCGCCCAGACCATTTTCTCAACTTCTTCCTCGACGGATGAAGCAACGGCAGAGTTGCCGATATTGGCATTGATCTTGACCAGGAAATTGCGGCCAATGATTTGTGGCTCAAGTTCCGGATGGTTGATATTGCTCGGGATCACGGCGCGGCCGCGGGCAATCTCGTCGCGGACAAATTCTGGCGTGATGAAAGCCGGAATCTCAGCCCCGAAGCTCTCGCCCTGGTCGATCTGGGCCTCGGCATTCTCCAACTGTTCCTGACGACCGATATTCTCGCGCTCGGCGACATAGATCATTTCCTTGGTGATGATCCCGGCCTTGGCATATTCGAACTGGGTCAGCGGACCAGTGCCGGTGCCCCGCAGCGGGGTGTGCTTCAATGGAAATTCGCGGGCGAGATATTTGCCGGTCGCGCCGCCATTATCCTCCGGCTTCACATCGCGGCCTTCATAGGCCTCGACATGGCCGCGTTCCGTGACCCATTCCGTGCGATGACGGGCGAGGCCTTTTTCAACGTCGATGGTGACGCTCGGGTCCGAATATGGCCCCGACGTGTCATAGACTGGAACCGGCGGCTCATTCGCGGTCGGGTGCAGATCGATCATCCGGCGCGGCACGCTTAAGCTTGGGTCCGCCTTGGGATGGGTGAACACTTTACGGCTTGAGGGCAGCGGCCCGGTGGTGACTTCCGGGGTCTCGAATTCAGATTGATCGACAGGTTTGTTCATGACGTTTGTCCCTCGTGAGGTAGAAGAATGGAGGCGATCATGCCGATGATCGCAGACAGAAAGGCGAGCCCGATCAGAGCTGTGAGCACGCCGACATCCCAATTGCCGGCCTCAGCATTTTCCGGACGCACGACTTTGCCGAAAAAGCTGCCATAGAGCATGCCGACATTGACGGCCCAGGCGGCAGAGAAAAAGGCTCGGCGGCGCAGCGTTTGCTGTTTCAGCAAATAGGCCGACCAGAGTAGCATGGCGCCCATGATCTGATCATCGACGATAAACACAAAGTCGCGCCCGGCGCCCCAAGAGCGCCAGAGCTCGCCAATCATCAAAGACAAAGCGAGCAGCACGGCCCAGATGCGCAGAGCCTTCATCATGCTTTCCTCGCATGATAGGTCAGCGCCATGGCCACGCAGTGCTGCAAGGGCGCGCGGGGAAGCTCGGCATCTGTGGGGATCGAAATCTCGCGATTGCCGACAAAAGTGAGCGCATCATCATAGCGCTGGCGCCATTCGCCAACCAGGCTGGTCTGGCAATGCACGAACAGGCTGATCGATGCCCCATCCTCGGCCCAGCCCAGGCGAATGGTCGTGCCGCTTTTGGTTTGCTCGGTCAGATAGGAGGGCTGGCCCCATTTCAGGGTTTCGGTGAGCGCGCCAATCTCAGGCCGCGCGGCCGCGGTTTCGAAGATGAGCGCTCGCAAGGCGCTCAGATGGGCGCGCGCGGCGGCTGGGCAGGCGCCCAGGCTGGCGGCCACGTCAGGCGGCGGGGATGGCAATGCGGCGATCGTCGCCAAGAGCGTTCTCCGTTCCTACGCCGGTTCGCTGAATTGCTAGCCGGATCAGGTTCTAAGGGTGCTCACTCGGCTGACAGAGTGATCTCAGCGCTTCCAAACGCGCCCCTCGGATGAAACCTGTTCTAGGCCGATCCAGCCGGTTTGGGAAGGGGCGCATCTTGCATCTGCGCGCAAAGGCTTGGTCAGAGCGCCTCAATCCCGCGGCAAGGTCAGATAGGCATAGACCATATCCGTCGCTTCGCGGATCAGGGTCTCATCATCGAGCTTGGCGGCTTCCAGCAGCGTATCCTGAGGCATCAGGGCGGAACGGATGAAGATCGTGTTGAAGAAGAAGCCGAGCATGCTTGTGCCAAGCTCAGCGTTCGAAAGCGTGATCTCATCTGCATAGGCCGCGAACAGCGCGCCAATCGGTTCGAAACTGCGCACCACCAAGCTTTGCCAATCCTCATCGCCCATGTCCGGATGCAGACGCGCATAGGTGTGCACAGCCCGCAAAATATGACCGTTGGCGCGGGTTTGCGCGTGGACGGATTTGACCGCTTCAAACAGGGCGACCCGGAGCGAGCCCATCGCCGCAAGCGCGGCGGCGGCATCTTGCGTTTCGGAAAGCTCCAGCTGCGCTTCAACCTGCTCGCGCCAGAACACCAACATGGCTTCGAGAAAGGCCATCTTGTCTTCGAAATGCGAATAGACCGAGCCGACCGCGACGCCCGCTTCTTTGGCAATGTCCTGCACCGAGATCATTTCGAACTCGCGCGTTCTGAGCAGGCGTTCCAAGGCTTCGATCAGCTTTTTGCGGGTTCGGAGCGCACGCGATTGTTTCGGTCGTTTTGGAGAAGCCATGATCGTGATTCCAAAAATGAACTTGAATTCAAATTCAATTTTAGTATATGATGCCTCCAAAGTGAAGTCCGAGCGGAGCGAAAAATGCCCTTCCTGAGCGCCGAAAGCCTTTCTCTTGTGGATAGCCTGATGCTGGCCGTGATCTTGATCGGATTGCCGGCCGAGACCTTTCTCACGCTCAAGAAAACCCGAGCTGACCTGGCCTCCGATGCGCCAGGTGTTCGCGTGCACCATTATACCAGCACCATCATGTTGCTCTGGGGCGTGGCGCTGCCACTTCTCGTCCTGTGGGCCGCCAGTGGCCGCGAGTGGAGCACGCTCGGATTTCAAATTGAAACCGGGTTGATGCCAATGAGCGGCTGGATCCTGGCGGCACTCGTCGCGGCCTATTTTGTCTATCAGTTCTTGCTGGTCTCTGCCTCAGAGCGGGTTCGCACGCAGTTCCGCGACGGGCTCGCCAAAGACCGGGTCATGTCCGGCTTCCTGCCCCATACCCGCGAAGAGCGGCACTTGTTCAATCTGCTCGGCCTGACCGCGGGCATCACAGAAGAGATCATCTTTCGCGCCTATCTGATCTGGGCCTTTTCATGCTTCCTGCCGCTATGGGGCGCGGCGCTGGCGTCGCTGGCCGTGTTCACGCTGCTGCACCTCTATCAGGGACCGAAAAACTTGTTCGCGGTCTTCCTGATGGGCGGGCTCGTCACCTTGATCTATGTGCTGTCTGGATCGATCTGGCCGGCAATCGCGATCCACATTTTCGTTGATATCCTGAACGGCTACACGATTTCCAAAGCGCGCACGCAGTCCGTTTGATGCGGCCAGGTTTCAGCTGGTTGACGCTGGTTGGTCTTTAATATAACCATATGGTTATGAATATAGGAATAGCTAACCAACCAAGCTCAGATCTGAATGCCGTTTTCGCCGCTTTGGCGGACCCGACGCGGCGCGCAATCCTGACGCAATTGTCCTCCGGCGAGGCCTCGGTCAATGAGATCGCGTCACCCTTCGAGATGAGCCAACCCGCCGTCTCGAAACATCTCAAAGTGCTTGAGCGCGCCGGCCTGATCACACGCGCCATTGATCAACAACGCCGCCCGGCCCGTCTCAATGCGGCGCCGATGAAAGAAGCCGTCGCCTGGCTCGAAGCGTTCCGCGCCTTCTGGGCGGGCAGTTTCGATCAATTGGATGGCTTGCTCGCCGAACTGCAACACCCGGAAGAAAAGGACCCCGGCGATGACTGACTTGCCCGTCTATGTGATGGAGCGCGACTTCGATGCGCCTCGCGAACTGGTTTGGAAGACCTGGACTGAAGCCGAACACTTGGCGCATTGGTACGGGCCGGGCGTGGAGACCGTGATCCACCAGCTGGATGTGCAGCCCGGCGGGGTCTGGCTCAATGAGATGAAAATGGGCGAGCGGTCGGGCTACCAAAAATCTGAATATACCGAAGTGTCGGCGCCGAAACGCCTGGTCATGCTGATGTCGACGACCGATGCTGACTGGAACCCGGCACCTAATCCGATGATGCCGGACTGGCCGGCCACGCTGCTCACTGTGGTCACGTTCGAGGATCTGGGCGGGCGCACAAGGATGCGGCTGGAATGGTCCCCACATGAAGCGAGCGCAGCCGAGATTGCCTGCTTTGCCGGTGCGGTCGAGAATCTCGGTAAAGGCTGGGGCGCTGGTATGGAGATGCTGGCCCAATTGCTCGCCGATTTGCAGACCTGAAGGCGTTAACAGACACCGCAGCGCTGTTAACCAAATCCTGACCACTCGAGACGAGATTGCGGTCTAAGCGATTCACAAAGTCTCGGAGACGGAAATGGCAGATGGTATGGCGGCAACCGCTGATGCGGGCAGCGTAAAGGTGGCCAAACGGGCGGCGGCAAAAACCAAACGCCGCAAAGTGAAAGTCGATTTCTGGGCGACCGATCTCAATACAGCTGAGATCGGGATCATGAAACGCACACAGAATGAAGCCGCGTCGGATCAGTTCACCAAGGACATGGAGCTGTATGGCCAAACCGTGATCAACGGCAAACGCGAGGCGCTGATCGGCTATCGGCAGGAGCTGTGGGATGGCAGCGAGGGGTTTGAACGCCGCCTGGTCATAAAGCTGTTTTCTGAGACCCTGTCCTGGCGCGGCACAGCTGAAATGCTGCTCGGGCGCTCGACGCAGCTGACCCTGGCGGCGGGCGGCCGCCCGGTGCAGTCTTTTGCGATCAATCTCGCCCGGCACAAACAGTTGATCCAGCTCGAGCGCTCGGCCATGCACTGGCCGTTCCAGCCGGAAAAATTCAGCTTCTTCATCCAAGGCAAAACCCGGTCTGAATTCTACACCATTCGCCGCCACTGGTTTGGCATTGGCGCCGATTACAGCGTCTATAATCAAAAGGGCCGCAAGATTGGCGTGCTGGATCATCAGCTGCTCAATCTGGGCGGGGCTTGGATGGTTCGCATTGATCCGCAGTATCAGGACCGCAAATTGGAAGCTGTGCTAGAACTCTTCTGCGCGGTGCTGAAGTTTAATCGCGCCGGCCGCAAACATGTGCGCGCTATGGCTGAGCAAGTGTTTCGGGGGAAGGTTGAGGCCGATCTCGATCATGATGAGGAAGGTCTGTACCTGAATCCGCGCTCACGGAATTAAGCGGTTTCTGGATCACCAGGCAGGATTGCCGATACGGCCGGACCATCCAGTAGAATTTCTTCATCGAGCGCTTCCATTTGGTCCAACCCAGAAATGGAAAGGGCAAGCGGAGGAATTGCCGATAAATGATCCAGGGCCGCTTCTTCAAATTATCCCAATAAGAGCCGGTCTTGATGATTTCCGAAGCCAGCAAATCTGTCGGCGCCTCGATCAAGGCGCGGATTTCTTCCGGCGTCGGTCGAAACATGGTGTCGATCGGATCGCGGTGATGGGGATAGCTTTTCGGCACCGTGATGACGAGCCGCCCGCCGGGCGGCAGGATATCGAAACAGCGCCGCGCAAAGGCCTGCGGGTCGAGCACATGCTCCAGCACATTATTGCAGAAGATCGTCCGCGGCGCCGTCGCCTTGATCTGCTCAAAGCCATCCGCTTCGAGCAGATTGGCGGATAAATCAATTCCGTCGCCTTCTTGCAAATCTGAGTAAATGATCGAGATGCCGCGCGCCAGCAAAGGCGCGAATAAATCATTGTGAATATATGGTTTTTCTTGGGTCCGAAAAGCGAGCGTCTGACTACCTATGTCGAGAATCGGTGACAGCTCCTCAGCCGGAAAGGCGCGGAGTGTCGCCTCGATCCATCTCGCTTCGGCTTTTTGCATGACTGACCTCTGCCTCGTGAAGAAGGCGATCGCGCCATGGCGATACCATTGACGAACAAGACTTCACAAGGGCGCGTGTGGAAAAGCCGGCCCATCCTTCGGCGCGGCCCCTATAAAAGCAGGCCTTGCACATCTTTTGCCCAGCCGACATGCACCGCGTTACCGCGCTCGATCACCGGGCGCTTGATCAAGGTTGGGTTCTGGCTGAGCAGGTCAAGTGCGTCGCGTTCGCGGTCGGCCTCAGACAGATTTCGCCAGGTGGTCGAGCGGCGATTGATCAGCAGATCGGCGCCCGCTTCAGCGAGCCAGCGCGGCAATAGAGCGGGCAGGTCTGCGTCTGCTCTGATATCAACAAATGTCACCGCCTGACCGGCGCCTTCAAGCGCTTTCATTGCTTTCTTGCAAGTGTCGCAATTCTTCAGGCCATACAGGGTCAGAGACATGCACGCTCCATGGATGATCTAGGTCTTGTCGTCGACATAGACTTCGCCATCCAGATCGTCGAGCTTTGTCTGCAAATGGGCGCGCACATCCTGAACAGCCTGATTGTAAATGCCGGGCCCCAGCGTGGTCAGCATCAGGTCCAGGATCTGGTCCGCACGAAAGTCAGACAGCGACTCATCAAACTCGGCCCGGAACAGAGTCTGCAATTGCCCAACCAGACGCGCACGGCGATCCTCTGACAATGTAATGCTCTTCATGGCCGCACTCACTCCGTGCCAATTTTCTTCAAGAGCCGCGTTTCGCCAGGCGTGTGAAAGAAATCTGCGCCAGTCACGAACAGATCTGCTGGAACCTCAATTGGAACATGGACGCCGGTCGCCTGCAGCGTGTTCAGCCGGGTTGAGAGGATTTGCGGTCCGTCTCCGGAGGTGAAGAACCAATAGGGCGGATAGGCGGTGTCCGTGCGCTTAGCGATCCAGTGCGTGTCATGCGGCACATAATGTTCGTCGCGTGGGTCAGCGTCGCCGAGGTGCATGACGGTGATGCCGTCGCTCAAAGTGACACGCCAGACCAGGTTTGAGACCTCCGCGCGCCCCGGCCAGCCCGCATGCGGAATGCGCACCACATCGATGGCGAGATCGCCTTCTTTAAAACTCAAGGGCGCATCCAGACGTTCCAATCCAATCGGTGTGACCCGTTCGAAAATCGCTTCATCCTCGGTTTCCTCACGCATCCAGTCCACCGCTTGCGCCGGCGCAAACAGACGAACCTGATCATGCGTCTGAAGATATTTGATCACTTCATCGACCGAGAAATGATCAGGATGCATATGGCTGATAAAGATGGCGTCGACATTATTGTATGGCGCGGCCCCTGCCATCAGATCCTGGCGCATCGCGTCGGGCACCATTTGATAGACGCCGAACCCGTTCGGATAGAGCGGATCGAACAGAATGGTCGTATGGCCATCGCTGACCATGATGCCTTCATTGCCAAGATACGTGGTCTGGGTTGGAGACTCTGGATGGGCCTGCGCGGTCCCTGTCAAAAAAGACAAAGCCAGGAGTGAAATCAAAACACGCAACATATGACCTCCAAGCGCTCGCATTTGTTCAGACAGTGTAAACGCCGCCGCGCTAAAGCCAAGCTATGGTTCGGGGAATGCCATATCTTCTCGCTGCGGGCGCAGCGTGGGTTTGCTGCGCGCTGTCAGCCAGCGCAGCCCCCGGCGATACGCTCCTCTCTGACGATTTCGATGATGGTGCCGGGTGCGCCAACCTCTCGCCGCTCTGGACCGTCTCCGACAGCACATTATCCGGCACCGGCACGCAAACGTCGAATTCTGGAAACTGCTCGGCGTTCACCCGCGGCAATGTAGTGACGATTACCGGCCCGGTGCTCGACCTGTCGTCCGTGGTTGGCGCGACCTTGACGGCTTGGCTGAGACAAGGACTCGACGCATTCTCTGAAGATGTCGACGCGGGCGAAGACTTTGTCTTCGAATATCTCGACGCGAGCTCAAATTGGATCGCGCTGGAAACCTTGCAGGGATCTGATCCGAATGGACAGATTACCAATGTCAGCCTCGACCTGCCCGCGACCGCTCTACATGCGAATTTTCAACTGCGCTTTCGACAGACTGGCGGCAGTGGCGGTCCGCCGGCCAATGGCGGGATCGGCTTTGACTATTGGCACATTGACGATATCCTGCTGATCGAAACCGGCTCCGCGCCGCCGCCGCCCATCCCATCGGGGCTCGGCATTGGGCAATGCGAGCGGTTCGAGAATGGCTTCGGCAACTGGTCCACAACCAATGCCACGCGCTCTGGCATCAATGGCGACACGTTTGAATCCTCCAGCAATTCCATGTTCCTGCGCCATAATACGGTGACCAGCACATCGATCGGCTTTGACTCAACCAGCCTGTCCCAGATCGAAGTCTGGATCCGCCGCGGCTCGGATGCGTTCAGTGAGAACCCGGATGGCAACGAGAATCTGAGTTTTGAATATCTCGATGCGACCAATAGCTGGATCACGCTGGAATCCTTTGTCGGCGGCGGCACGCCGGGAGAGATTTTCGACCGCACCTATACGGTGCCGTCCAGCGCCTGGCATGCCAATTTTCAAGTCCGGTTTTCACTGGCCAGCGGCAATGGCTCGGATTTCGATTATTGGCATGTCGATGATTTGTGTTTCACCCGCGGCGATCCTGACTTTACTGTCACCAAGTCGGTGACCATTGAGCAAGACCCGATCAATGGCACCAGCAATCCGCTCGGCATTCCGGGCGCCTGGGCGATTTACTCCATCCAAGTGACCAATACCGGGCCGGGCACAGCCGATGCTGGCACGGTCGCGATCGGTGATGATATTGACGCCAATACCAGCCTGTTTGCGGGCAATTTCGATGGTTCAGGGTCGCCCTTTGAATTCATTGATGGCACTGGCGCCGAAGCCAGCGGCGTGTCGTTGAATTTTGCCGGGCTCGGCAGTGGCACAGATGGCGTCACCTTCCTCAACGGGCTCGGCTCAAGCATCACGCCGACCGCCGGGTTCGATCCCAGCGTGGCGAGTTTTCGATTGCAATTTGATGGCGCGATGAATGGCGCGTCTGGCACCGCCAATCCAAACTTCACGATCCGCTATCGCGTCCAGATTGAGTGATTATTGCACCACGCCGACCATCGGCCCGAGATCGGTTCCGATTTCGTCTCGATTGATCGCAGGTGCATAGATCCGGCTCACCTGACCATCCAGGAACAAGGCGTTCGGCACCTCGATCACGTCCCGAAACAGGGTGGCAAAATCATGGAAGGTGACGGTGGAGTCTGAGATCACGAAATGAACCGTCTGTCCGTCGGCGCTCACCCCGACACCATTGCGGCGGCGATGCGAGGTGCCTTCCGGATTGAGCCCGGGATGCAAGGCGCCATCAATCACCAGCATCGGACCAGATTGGGTGGCATAAATCGGATCGATCCCGGCTTCGAGATAGGCGCCGCTCTCAGTGATCCCGGCCTCAGACCCGTTCAGCCAGAACACGCCATTCGGTTTGAGGTGAAAATTGCCTGGTCCGTCATTGGTATTGACGCTGGCCTGATCGCCATATGGATCACGATAATAGCCGACCGGGCGGCGATCCTCGTGGTACATGCCGCCATTCATCGCGAAGACCAGCACTTCGCCTTGCTCATCCAGCTCGCGTTCGAGCGTATCGAATTGCAGATAAGGCTGGCCATCGGCATCGCTATGAAACAGGCGAATATCATCGTCGACAATATTGAACGCACACGCCGTATAGCCATCGCCGCGATGGACCACGGTCTGGCAGTTCATTTCGGTCACCATCTCCTGATCCGGCCCTGAGGGCGGTGCGGGTTGGCAGGCGGACAGGCCCAGAACCCCTGACAGGAAGATTGCGAACAGCCGCAATTCGGCCTCCTTGGCGCTTGATGAACTCGCCATGAGGTTGGCAAGCTTCGGCGCTTCAATCAACGGCGCGATCGCGGCGATTTTGTGCCAGTGTCTCAACTTAACGCGAAAGATCAGAGCCGCGCCCGATCAACGGACCAGATGGCTTAGCCTTGTGCGGATTTCGCCAGGTCAATCCAATGCTCGACTTCATCCTTGTCGACATTGTTCTCGCCGCCCCAGAGCACGCGGGCCCCTTGCGGCGTATCGAGGAAACTGGTTGCGGCCGAGAGGACTTTTTTCGCCGATGCTTTGGCCAGGTCTTCGGCGCTGCGAATTCCGGCGCCAACCAAGATCTGGCTGTCGAGCACGCGCAAGCCTGGCGCCTCGACCATCAGGCGGGTCTGGTCTTGCCAATCGATCAGCGTGTCCGGCTTGATATAGCGCACATTGAGCGCCGTCGCGGTCTCGGTCGGGTCTGCATTGAGCAGGTCGCCAATCGTCCAAATGTTCACTTTTTCAAGCCGCGACGCGGTTTTGGGCCCGATGGAGGGGGCATCGACGACCGGCGAGTCGAGGGACAGGTGTTGGCTGTGATCCTCGTCTTCGTCCTCGTTCGGATCCGCAGACTCTGTCGCCTCAACAGGCGCTTCAATGGGGGTCTCCGTTGCGACCGGTTCAGGCGCGGTCTGATCGGCGGCGTCCAACTCGGCCAGCATGGCTTCAGCAGGGGTCGCCTCATCTTCAACGGCCTCGACAGTTTCCGGCGCTTCGACCACGGCTTCGACAGATTCAACTGGCTCAGCCTCAGCCCGCGTCTCTTTGGGTTCAACCACCATCGCCTCGGGCTCTGAAACGGTCGCGGCTTCCGGTTCAACCACCGGCTCAATCTCTGGTTCGACTTCGGGTTCCGGGACCTCAATCGGCGCTGCGGCTTCCACCTCGGGCGCGGGATCTGTCTCAGGCGCCTGCTCGACCGGTTCGACCTCGGTTTCGAACACTTCCGGGTCGGGTGAAACCGTCGGCGTGCGCGCAGGCTCAGCCTCTATAGCCGCGCCCGCAACAGGCACCGGGACGATTTTCAACTGATACTCAACCGGTGTCGGCGATTCCGCCAAGGGCACATGCTTGGTCCCGATTGGCTGAATCGGCATCATGTCCAGCCACTCAACCGGCTGACGCAGAATTTGCTTACAATGCAGCGCGCGGATCTTCTTATCGTCGGCGGGGAGGGTTTTGACGACTTTCCCGGTTTCGACAAATTCCGCATACATTTTTTCGACTTGCTTGCGGTCCTGGGCATCCCCGATCCGCTTTGTGATGCGGCGGATCGGAATATCCAGCGCCGCAAAATAGCCCGGCAGGTCCAGGTCGACCTTCTTCGGCTTCATCCCGGATTCGGCAAAGGCGCGTTCAAACAGAACCGCAACGCCGGCGGTCGCATACGCCACCAGATCGGCTATGATATCGAGCAGCGTCTGATCCAGCCCTTCGGGTGGATTGGCGACGCCCTTATGCAGATCATAATGATCAATGAAGGTCTGATAATGCGGGTTGGAATATTTCGCGCCCGCCAGCACCATATCGGCCACAAACCCGGTCTCTGACCCGGCATGCACATGCGGATATCCGCGCAGATCGATCAGCGCTTTGATCGTGTCGCGGGATTTCGAAATCGACCATTCCAGGGCCCGGTGCATGGCCCCTTCTTCCTCGCTTTGCGCGGTGTGGAAGGGCTGGATCGGGTCGGCATAATAATGCGTCAGCACACCCAGCGCATAGGCAGCCTTGCCCCATTTTTCTTCGCGCAGGGCCTCTACGGCCTTGCCATACCATTCCATCGCGGCGTCGCGCGCGCCGCCCCATTCGCCATCCTGAACGTGCAGGACATGGTTCTGAAAGTCACGAAACTCGCTATCAGGCGCCTTCGCCCCTTTCAGCAGCTGCGTGTGGTGCTTGAGGAGCAGATTCTTCCAATCGCCAGCATCCTGACCCTTGAGCAGCTGTAAGGCATCGAAGGCGATATAGTGGTGAGTCGAGCGGCACCGGTGCGCGATGATTACAAGCTCGAGCAAAGTCATGGTCAGCCCCCGTAGGCCTAGTTTCGACGACCAGCCCTAGGATGATTTGCGAGGTACACAAATGTCACATACGCAATGACGGCCGGCTTCCGAGTGGTTAATCTTTTCCTGACATTTGGGCCGGAAGGGTTAACAGCGGCTTAACCTTTGGGCAAGCGATGAACCGCCTATTTGACGATGGCACGGAAGGAAATCGTGAAGCTCGGATCGGCGCTGCCGCCAATATGCTGACGCATCGCACCGTCCAGATTGAACCGGACATGGGTGATGGCAGCATCCGCCCCGTCACTGTCTGGGATCGGCGAATAGGTAAAATTGACCCCGTCCGTGGAAAAGCTGACGCCGTCACTTAAGCTTCCCGCATTGATCCATGACAGGTTGAGGTCTGAGGCCGTTGCGCCGTCTGACAAAGTGAAGGCCGATCCGCCGGTCACGATCAGTTTCACGTCTGTCGGCAAGGCATCGGTCAGCATGACCGACCCATTGTCGAGGCGCTGGCCCTGATTGGTGACGTTCAATTGATACTCCACCACCGCGCCCGGAATGGCGAATGGCGACGGATTTCCAAGCGGGTCCGAGACCACCGACACTTGCTTGGAGGCGTTCGGCACGGTCGAGCAGGATTGCGGGGCGCCTTTGCTGATGCTGGCCGTGGTCACCACACAACGTGCCGCGCGCATCGAGAAATTGGCCGTCGACAGGTCTTGCCAGGGGCCGCCCGGTGCCTGGGCTTGCCAGCCGACAGCGCCATCGCAGCAGCCTTCAAAGCCCAGCGCTTCATAACGATGCCACCCCGGTGCGAGCGTGATGGTCCCTTCCAAGGTTTCGGCGGTGTTGGCAAAATTATTTGCCCACCACAAATCATCATTCCATTGCTGCTCAAGCTCAGTTTCACGGACATAAAGGTGTCCGCCGCGGCCAAAATCGGCGCCATAGCGAAACCCCCATGTGCCGGCTGTGGCGGGCGTCACTTCCACCATGGCGCTGATGCACCAGCCAAAATCACCATTCGCGCCGCCCAGCGCGCGATTGTTGAGCCCGGTCACCGAGGCGCGCACAGCGTCATACACGTCGCTCGTCGCCGCTGCGAAGGCCGCGATCGCACTGGCGGCATCGGTTGGATCGGCAGCACTCACGCGAGAGTGCAGACGCAGACCCGTGGCCGGAAACACCGCGGCGACATTGCCGAGCGAGGCCGCGCCGCTATTGCCATAATAGAGGTAAATCCCGGTCGAGCTGGACGGCGCAAGGCCTGGCGGGCGAATGAAGATGGTCGCCGTCCTCAGGATCGGGTCCCATCCGGTCACAATGTGATCGACGGGCGTCGTGTCATCGCTGGCTAGAACGACACGGATATCTGCACCATCGGGCGTAAACACATAATCGGCCGGAAAATCGGCGGAGGTGAGATCGATGCGAACCTCTTCGCTATGCCCGGATGGGCCGGCCGTCACCGTGATCAGATTGCGGTGGACATTCAAACAATCCCACGCCGCTGCGCCCGGTGCACAGGTCAGCACAAGCGCCAAAAACACGGCCAAATATCTCAGAATGTCTTGTCGTCCCGCCATAGGACTACCTATCGCAAAGACATTGATTCGCAATCGATTCGCTCAGGCGCCTATTTGCGCTTGATCGGGCGCATCAGACCTTCCTGCGCGACGCTGGCGACCAGCTTACCGTCGCGGGTGAAGATCGAGCCGCGATTGAAACTCCGCGCCCCGCCTGCATAGGGACTGTCCATTGTGTAGAGATGCCAGTCACTGAAATTGATCGGGGCGTGAAACCACATCGCATGATCGAGGCTGGCTGACATCAGTTCGCCGGTCATCCAGGAGACGCCATGCGGGCGATTGCCGGTGCCGAGCAAGGACATGTCCGACGCATAGGCCATGAGGCAATGATGCAGCCAGGGCTGCTCATCAATTTCGCGGCGAACGCGGAACCAGAGATGCTGCACATCGCTGACCTTTTCAGGCTTTAACGGGTCGAGCGGATCGACTTCTCTGATTTCAATTGGGCGCGGACGCAGGAAATGACCGCGATGGCGCTCCGGCAAACGCTCAGCAAATTTCTTGCGCCATTCAATCCGGTCATCGAGATCATCAGGGTGCTGAACATCCGGCTTGGTGTGCTGGTGATGCCAGCCATCCTCGAGCTTATGGAATGAGGCGGCCATGTTGAAAATCTGCTTGCCATGCTGGATGGCGACAACCCGCCGTGTGGTGAAACTGCCGCCATCGCGAGATCGGTCGACCTCATAAATGATCGGGATCGACGGATCGCCCGGCCGCAAGAAATAGGCATGCAGGGAATGGCAGGTGCGCGTATCCGTATCGACGGTGCGATAAGCCGCCACCAGGGACTGCGAAATCACCTGTCCGCCGAACACACGCTGATTGGTTTCGTTTTCAGGACTTTGTCCCCGGAACAGATCAACTTCCAGGCGTTCAAGGTCCATCAGATGTAGCAATTCGCCAACAGGATCAGACATTTCGTGGGATCTTTCGCATAAATCATTGAAGCGCGGTGTGTAACAGCTATGCCAGATACTGGAAACGTGGCTGTGCGCAACCTAGGTGTTGTCTAGCAATGATTGGGCAGGAAACGAAAAGGCGAGTCTAGTATGGGGTTGTTTCAAACCATTAAGCGCGAAGTGGGCACACTTCGGGTTCTTCGAAACGTCAAAAAATGGACCGATGATATCGATCCGGACTCTGAGAATCTGGTCGCTGACGATTTTGAACGCGTGGTCGACAAATACCCGAAAAATGTCGCCTGGCGCTTTGAAGGCGAACTGACGACTTATGCCGAGATGGACGCGCTGGCCAACAAGGTCGCCAATTGGGCCTTGGGACTCGGCCTGCAGACCGGCGACGCGGTGGCGCTGTTCATGGAGAACCGCCCGGAATATGTGTCCATCTGGTATGGCCTGTCCAAAATCGGAGTTGTCGTCGGCCTGATCAATCACAACCTCACCGATCAGGCTCTGGCGCATTGTGTGAACATTGCTGACGCGAAGCTGATCATTACCGGCGCCGATCAGGACGAGTCCATTCAAAGCGCCGATGGTCTGTTTGAAGGCGACCCGAAAATCTGGACCTATGGCGGACAGATCGGACAGGATCTCACCGCGGCGCTCGCCGCGGCTTCGGATGAGCGCCCCAGCCGCGACCACCGGGCCAATCTGCGCGGCAAGGATCTTTGCCTTTATGTCTACACCTCCGGCACGACAGGTTTGCCAAAAGCCGCGCGCCTGACCCAGGCGCGGACGCAAGGCATGATGCGCTCATTCATTGCGCCTTGCCGGACCACCGCGCGCGACCGCGTCTATATCACCCTGCCCCTTTATCATGGCACCGGGGGTCTCTGCGGCGTCGGCCAGGCGCTGATGACCGGGGCCAGCATCGTCCTGCGCAAGAAATTCTCGGCCAGTCATTTCTGGGATGATGCCGCCGACCACGGCGTCACATCGATTGTCTATATTGGCGAGCTGTGCCGCTATCTGGTCAATTCGCCAGCGCATCCAAAAGAGCGCGCCCACCAGATTCGCACAGGCTTTGGCAATGGCCTGCGCCCCGACATCTGGGAAGAGTTCCTGACCCGGTTCAACATCCCTTATGTTGTCGAATTCTATGGCTCAACAGAAGGCAATGTCAGCTTTATCGGCTTTGACGGCAAAGTCGGCGCCGTCGGTCGTATCCCGGGCTATCTGGAAAAAAGCGTGTTCGGGCATATCGCCTTTGTGAAGTTTGATGTGGTCGAGGAACAACCGATCCGTGGCAATGACGGCTTCTGTATTCCGGCACTGCCCAACGAGCCGGGCGAAGCGATTGGCAAAGTCGGCGACGATGTTCGCACCCGCTTTGAAGGCTATAATGATGAAGCCTCGACAAAGAAAAAGATCCTGCGCGATGTCTTCGAACAGGGCGATATGTGGTTTCGCACCGGCGACCTGATGAAGAAAGACGAAGACGGCTATATCTATTTCGTCGACCGGATCGGCGACACGTTCCGCTGGAAAGGCGAGAATGTCTCAACCAATGAAGTCGCCGAATTCGTCGCCAAAGCGCCGGGCATCGCAACCGCCAATGTTTATGGTGTCAGCGTTCCAGGCACTGATGGACGGGCCGGAATGGCGGCGATCACCACTGATGGCGAGGTCGATTATGATGGCCTCTATGCTTGGCTCTCAGAGCACTTGCCGAAATATGCCATCCCGCTCTTCGTGCGCGTCCAGCAGGAGGCCGAGACCACCGGCACGTTCAAGTATCGCAAAGTGGAACTGGTCAAGGAAGGATTTGATCCCGACCAGGTCAGCGACCCGATCTGGTATTTTGATCCTGACACCGGCAAATTTGAACCGCTGACCCCGGATGCGTTCGAGACGATCAAATCCGGCGCAGTGAAATTCTGATGCGCTCGCTTGCTCTGACCGCCGCGATCACGCTCGCCGCTTGCGGCGGGCCCCCGACCGATGCGGCCCCAGACGCGCTCTATTTCGAACGGCTCAGCCAACTCTGCAATGGCGAGGCTTATGCCGGCCGACTGGTCAGCGATGATGATGTCGATGCCGACTTCAAGACCGCCGCCATGATTATGGGACCCGCCACATGTGACGGCCTGACCATACGCATTCCGTTTGCCGTCAATGAGGATCGCTCGCGCACCTGGGTGATCACCCGAACCGAAAATGGGTTGCGGCTCAAACATGATCATCGGCACCGCGATGGCAGTGAAGATGTGCTGACCCAATATGGCGGCGACAGCATTCCCGGCGGCACTCCGGCGCGCCAGGATTATCCCGTCGACGCAGAAACCCGCACCTTGTTCACGGCGCAGGACATCACCGTCTCCAACCAAAACACCTGGACGGTCGAGATCGAGCCGGGCGATCTGTTCGCCTATCAGATGAGCCGACCCGAGCGTCTGTTTCGCGTTGAGTTCGATTTGAGCATGCCGGTTGACGCGCCGCCCCCGCCTTGGGGTGTGGCGCCGGTCGAAGAATGAGCGATGCCGATCGCCCCGCAGGCCGGGTCCTGATCATTGCCGGATCGGACAGTGGCGGCGGGGCGGGAATCCAGGCGGACATCAAAGCTGTGACCATGCTGGGCGGCTATGCGATGACCGCGATCACCGCCATCACGGCGCAGGACACAACTGGCGTGCATGGCGTCTGGCCAGTGGCGCTAGAGGCGGTCCGCGCGCAAATGCTCGCCTGCCTGACCGACATTGGCGCCGACACGATTAAAACCGGCATGCTGGGCTCAGCCCAGCTCGTCGAGACCGTGGCCGAAACGCTCGACACTGAGGCGCGCGAAACCCCGCGCATTGTCGACCCGGTCATGGTGGCAACGTCTGGGGACGCTTTGGTTGACGAAAAAGCGGTCTCCGCCATCGCCGCTCTGATGATTCCGGGGGCGCATCTGGTGACGCCGAATGCGCCGGAAGCCGAAGTGCTGACCGGCAAGGCCGTCGACGGAGTGAATGGTCAACGCCGCGCCGCAGAAGCCTTGCTCGAACGCGGAGCCAAAGGGGCCCTGATCAAAGGCGGCCATATCCCCGGCAAGCTCGTGCTCGACGTTTTGCAAACCGAAACCGGCGAGTGGATCTTTGAAAGCGAACGGATCGACACCCGCTCGACCCATGGCACGGGCTGTACATTGGCCAGCGCCGCAGCCGCTTTGATCGCAAGGGGCCAGTCCGCATCCGACGCGGTCGACGGCGCGCGGCTCTATTTGCATGAGGCGATCAAGCGCGCCCCCGGACTGGGGAAGGGCCATGGTCCGGTCGCACACAATTGGAAAATCCTCGATCAGGACAACTGATCGATCGCTTAGAAATCATGGTTTGTCTTGCTCGTGCGCCTGTGAGACCTGTCTAGCCCAAGACAGGAGGGCGTCATGCCAACACTTCCCTTTGCTCAGATCGATGCGTTTGCCAGCCGTGCCTTTGAAGGCAATCAGGCCTGCGTCATGCCACTGGACGCCTATCCAGCCGATGAAGTGATGCAGAAGATCGCGGCCGAGAATAATGTGGCAGAAACCGCCTTCATCGTCCCGAACGGCGACGGCGTCTGGACCTTGCGCTGGTTCACGCCCGCGGTGGAAGTGCCATTATGCGGGCACGCCACCCTGGCGGCTGGGCATTATCTGTATGAGATCCAGGGCTTTGACGGACCACAGATCACCTTCCAGACCGTGCAATCTGGCGAGCTGTTTGTGTCGCGTCTGGAGGATGGCCGTCTGGAAATGGATTTTCCGGCGCAGAGCGTGGAAGAGGTCGCACCCGATTCTGCAATCTCAGACGCTTTTGGCCGGCCGCCGAAGCGCGCCTTTATAGGTCCTTGCTATGTCGGGCTGTATGAGACCGCAGAAGACATTCGCGCTTTGGACCCGGATCTTGAACGGCTCAAGACGCTTGGCACGAGTGACGGCAAGTGGGGCTTGGGCAATTTTGGATGTCTCGCTTTGGACGGTGACGGCGTGGATGTGACTAGCCGATTCTTCGCCCCGGGTAGCGGCATTCCGGAAGATCCCGCTACAGGCAGCTGGCATTGCATGGTCGCGCCCTTGGTCGAACTGCTCAGCGGCAAGACCACGGCCAAATGCTTCCAGGCCTATCCGGACCGCGGTGCATTTGTGGATGTGGAACTGATCGGGGACCGCGTGAAACTGCGCGGCCAAAGCGTCACCGTGATTGAGGGGACGTTCAGCTATTAGCTGGCGCCCCGGCCTGGTTGCGCTGGGCGAGCCAAACCCCGCCAAGGATGAGCGCAACGGCCAGGAAGGCGTTCCAGCTTTGCATTTCCCGAAAGGCGAGGAAGCCGATAATCGCCGACAGGATCGGGATCATATAGCCGGTGAGCGACACGAAGGTCGCGCTGGTGCGCTGGATCAAGACCATATATAGCACCGACGCGATCGCCGTCGGCCCCAGCGCCAGGCCGATCAGCCCGCCAATTGCGCTGCGCGATGGGGCCAGGGTCTCATAATCGACCATGAACATCATCGGCCAGGTGGCGAGCGCGCCGAAGCACAAGAATCCAGCGGAAAAGATGAAAGGCGGAATGTCCCGCCCGATCCGCGCAATGATCGAGGAAAAGGCATAGAAGAAGGTCGCCGCCAGGCACATGATCTGGGCGATGACACTGGCCGATCCAAAGGCGCTGATCGCTTCCGGCCCGAACAGAACGGCGACGCCGAGAAATCCAATCGCCAGTCCGGCGGCTTTGCGCCGATCGATGAAATCATCATGGAAGAAGATATGCGCCAGGATCCCCGTGAATAGCGGCGCGGCCGAAACATAAAGCGCCGCCAGGCTCGAATCGACGGTCTTCTGGGCCGTGGTAATCAAGAGGAAGGGCATCGCCGTGCCGAGCACGCCCATTAAGGCCATCAGCCCCCAGCTCTTCCAGTCTCGCAGCGGCGGCCAGGCTTGCTTGCTCATCGCGGCGACGATCAGAAGTACGACCGCGCCGGCCGAAATGCGCATCGGAATAATGAATTGGGGCGGAAAGCCTGAAGCGGGATCATCGTGACTGACGGCAAGCCGGGTAAACGCGTACGCCGAGGCCCACAAAACGGTCAGGGCGGAGAACAAGGCCCAGTCGATCGGGGAACGGTTTTGCTGCATCGTTCACGTCCACTAAGGGCGCGGCGCAGCGGGTCAAGGCACCAATCCGAATTCGGATGAACTCTCTGTCGGCTGGCTTAGTGGCGGGTATCGGACCCGTTGGCGGTCAACAGCTTTGCCTGCTTGACCCAATTGTCTCGGGCGACGCGGCCGGGGCTGGCCAGATAGTCATCCACCCAACGCGCTTCGGCCTCAGACCAAGCGGCAATCTGCGCAAAGTGATAGATACCAAGCTCGTTCAATTGCGCGCGGCGTTTCGGGCCAATACCTTTGATCCGGGTCAGGTCATCAGCGTCGCCCGCTGGCGCGGTCAGCGTTTGCGGGGCATCGAACTCAGACGATTTGGCCGGCGGTTGCTCCGGCGCATCAACGACCGGGAGAAAGCCACTGCGTTGTAAATTGTCGAACCAATCGACGAGGGCCGAACCCGTCATATTATGCGGCAGCTGCATCCAGCTCGGGAAACTCTCCAACAGGCGCGCGGTGTTCTGCCAGTGGCGAAGATTGAGATCGGACAAAGTTCGGAGCAGTTCACTGGCCAGTGTATCGGCATCTGGGTCCATGTTTTGACCTTTATTTGCCCCGGATTTGCCCATCTGATTGACCATGATCTGGGTCGCTTGCTGGGAGAAATCGGACCAGGCAGCAAAGCTTTCGCGCCAATATTCCCACGGCGATAAGGGAGACGTATCTTGCGGCAGATCTTGCGATTTCATCTCAAACCCCATCTTATGTTGCACCGCACAATAACAAGCTCATACCAAGCGCGCAAGCATTCTCGATTTCCCATCCCCTCGAAGCAGGCTAGGCACAGCGCATGAGTGAAGAAATGCACGGCAAGGTCCTGGTCTTTGATAGCGGCATGGGCGGTCTGACCGTCGCGCGCGAGATCCAGGCCTCTGCCCCGGGTCTCAGCGTCGATTATGCCGCCGATAGCGGATTCTTCCCGTATGGTGACAAGTCGGATGCGGCCCTCAGGGCGCGGCTGCCCGCGATTGCAAAAGTGCTGGTCGAGGCAGCCCGGCCGGACGTGTTCGTCATTGCCTGCAACACAGCCAGCACATTGGCGCTCGATGAGGTGCGCGCCGTCTTGGACATTCCGGTGGTCGGGACAGTGCCGGCGATCAAACCGGCAGCGCAGCTGACCCGAACCGGCACCATCGGCTTACTGGCCACGCCGGGCACTGTGCGGCGGGCCTATACGGCCAAACTCATCGAAGACTTTGCCAGCGAAATTCGCGTCATCCTGCACGGGTCGGTCGAGCTTGTGCGCATGGCCGAGGAAATAGCCTCCGGCGGGGCCATCACCCTGGACGCGTTTCGCGCAGCGCAGGCCCCCCTGTTTGAGGCGGACGGTGGCAAGGACATCGATACGGTCGTTTTGGCCTGCACGCATTTTCCATTGATCCGCGGTGAACTCGCCGCGACCGTGCCGCACCCTGTCACCTTCATTGATAGCGGCGAAGCGATCGCGCGCCAGACCTTGCGAGTCTTGCCGCAAGACGGCGCCGCGCCGGCAAATGGTGGAACGGTCTGGTTGTCGAGCGCGCCAGACGCGCAAGCCCGATTGATCGAAGTCTGTCGACGGTTCGGCTTTGTAGACGTTGAGCAGGTCTCTGTTTAAAAGGTAGAACGTCCATCAACCTGTCATGAATCAGGTCTAAGGCGCAGGCACTCAATTGGTGTCAGGAGATCTGAATTGCGTTTGGCCACCCTTTTCTTTGCCGGCTTTGTTCTGACCGCGTGCGGGGACTCGATCAATTTGTCCGAGATCCCCGAACAGGAAAACGCGCCGCCCATCTTCTCGATTGGACACGAAGAGAAAATCCGGATTGTCGGATCTTCCACCGTTGCCCCGTTCTCCACGACGGCTGCAGAACAATTTGGCGCGATTACGCAACACGCCGCGCCAATTGTCGAAACCACTGGGACCGGCGGCGGGTTCAAGACCTTCTGTCGATCGATCGGGCCGTCCGAGCCGTCCATCGTCAATGCCTCGCGCAAGATCAAGGCCAGCGAACGAACGCTGTGCGAACAAGCCGGCATTTCAGACCCGGTCGAGGTCAAGATTGGCTATGATGGGATCGTCTTCGCCAATCGCAAATCAGGGCCCGATCTCAATTTGACCAAGGCGCAAATCTTCCGGGCGCTCGCGGCCAATCTGCCGGATGGCGACGGGGGTTGGATCAAAAATACCAGCCGCAATTGGAGCGACATTGATCCATCGCTCCCGGATATGCGCATACTGGTGTCAGGACCGCCGCCCACATCCGGCACGCGCGACGCCTTTGTCGAAATCGCCATGGAAGGCGGCGCGCGCGCGTTCCCACAATTGGTTGAGTTGTACGAAACTGATGCGGAGGCGTTTCGCGCCCGCGCCCACGAGATTCGCAATGACGGCGCCTGGATTGATAGCGGCGAGAATGACAGCACCATTATCAATACACTTTTGCGCAATGAGGATTCGGTCGGCGTGCTCGGCTATTCCTTCCTCGAACAGAATCTCGATCGGGTCAAAGCGGCGCGCGTTGGCGACGTTGCCCCGACATTTGAGAGCATTATCAGCGGCGAGTATGGCGTGTCGCGCAGCATGTATTTTTACGTCAAGCGCGAGCAGCTGCCACTGGTGCCGGGTCTGGCGGAATTTGTGATTGAGTTCACCGAAGAAGATGCCTGGGGCCCAGACGGTTACCTGGCTGATAAGGGGCTGATCCCTCTCATGCCGGAAGAACGCGTTCAGGTGCGCGGCGAGGCCCTGGCGGCGCTTACAGGTCAGAAAAGTCCACCACCGTCAGAGCATGCCCCGTCGCCTCCACAAAGCGACGAAAATCTTCCCGGTTGATGGCCGTGGTCGCGGTGTTGACCAAGGGATGAAAATTAACCGTGTCGAAGCCCATCAGCGCGGCGTCTGCGATGAATCGAACCCGTTGCTCGCGATCATTCATTAAGGCGAAGGCGGTGACCGATCCGGGCGTCACCCCCAGGCAGTCCTGCATTAGCTCTGCGCTCGCGAAGGAGAGCCTCCGCGTGCCAATCAGCTTGTGCAATTGATTCAGTTTGAGCTGACTTTCCGCCCAGGCCGAGATCAGAATGATGGTGTCATCCTTATCCTTCATGAACAGGTTCTTGGTGTGACCGCCGGGCATGGATTGTTTCAGATCCCGCCCTTCCTCGACCGTGAAAAAAGCCTCATGCTCAACCGTCTTATGATTGATACCGAGGTCGTCTAAATAGGCGAAGAGATCAGATGGACTTGCGGGCATGACGGCCTTGGGGCAGGAAATCCGAGACAGGTCAAGCCTGACCGAAGAAACAGGTCCGGATACAAGGATGAGCCATGCAGCTTGAATGCTACAAAATTCACGATGTCGCCCCGGATATTGTTCCGGGCCGGAGCAATCGCGACTGGATGGATGCCTTTCCCGATCGCCAGCCTTATCGGTGCCTGCCGCTATCCATGGCCAATTCCACGGGCTGGGAGATTCTGTGTCCGATGGATCTGAAAATCATCTGGAATGGCGGCCCCAACAAGCAGGACATCACGTTCAAAACGCGCGGCGATCCGCGCGCCATTCCATCCTTCGCCGACAGTCATTTCCAGCGCGGCATCGTCACCTTTCATACTGGTCATTTGTTTCGCACCCCGCCCGGCTGGGGGCTGATGACCATGGGCGCACCTAACTTTTTCAAGGATGGCATCGCGCCGCTGACCGGACTGGTCGAAACTGACTGGCTGCCCTTTCCCTTCACCATGAACTGGCAGATGACGCGACCCGGCGAAGTGATCTTCAATAAGGGCGAGCCGTTTTGCTTCATCGTTCCGATTGAACACGGCAAGCTGGAAGAGATCCAACCTGAGCGCAAATTGCTGCGCAGCAATCCGGATCTGGAAAAAGAGTTTAAAGGCTGGGCCGAAAGCCGCGGCGACTTTAACAAGAAACTGGTCTCGGGCGATGAGGAGGCGATGAAAGCCGGCTGGCAGCGCCACTATATGCGCGGGGAAAAGCAAACAGGCGACAAGATTGATAGCCATGTCACCAAACGCCGCCTGAAGCCCCCTAAAGACGTTTGAGGCAGCCCCTCATCTGGTTGAGCCGTAACCGCCTATTATCAGATGCGCAGGCCGCATTTAATTGAAGCGCTTGCGAACCTGCACCCAGAAGGTAAGACGCTGAGGCGGGGGCGATGCATTCGCGCGCCTCATTATGAAGGAGACTGCGATGATCGATCTGTACACTTGGACCACCCCGAATGGTCGGAAAATCTCGATCGCCCTGGAAGAAATGGGCGTGGACTACAAGGTACACCCCATCGATATCGGTAATGATCAGCAATTCACGTCAGAGTTTCTGGTGATCAGTCCGAATAATAAGATCCCCGCCATCTATGACCGCGACCAGGATGTCAGCGTGTTTGAATCCGGCGCGATCCTGATTCATCTGGCCGAGAAAACCGGCAAGTTCCTACCGCAAGCGCCCGCCGAGCGCGCCAAGGTTCTGGAATGGCTGTCCTGGCAGATTGCCGGGTTTGGGCCCATGCTCGGGCAGCTCAATCATTTCATGAATCGCGCTGACGAAAAAATGCCGCTCGCCATTCAGCGCTTTTTCGATGAATCGGTGCGGCTCTATCAGGTGCTCGACAAGCAACTGGATGGACAAGATTACGTTGCCGGCGCCTATTCGATTGCTGATATGGCGATCTATCCCTGGTCGGCGGTTGCCCTTGGACCTGTGCAGGGCGGCAGCGGGGAATCCTTTGCCAATGTCGCTGCCTGGCACGATCGCATGGCGGCGCGGCCCGCCGTCCAAGCCGGCATGAATGTTCCGCCTTCAAGCTAAGCGAGAAGACGTGTGACGGCCCGTCAATCGTCACACATCCACTTGGTTCCAACCAGCGGGTCTACACTGTTGCCAACACCGATTGAGGTTGCGCAGGTTTGGTCTCGATGCCGAGCGCCTCAATCAGCGCCTGTTCAATCGGCGTGCTGCGATAGTCCGGGAGCAATTCCCGCAGATAAGCGTCATCCAAGGCGTGCGGGACTTGCCACAAATAACGCATCTCCATCACCTCTCGAATGGAGGGCATGACCGTGCCCAGGACGCGCATGATAGACCAGGGCATCCGGCTGACCTTCATCGGCCGGCCATAGGCCTGCTCAATCTTTTCAATCAGCTCTGCCCCGGTCAGGTTGAAGCCGCCAAATCCGATACTGGTGAACGGTCCCAAAGTGGTGCGCTTTTCTGCAAGTCCCACCATGGCGCGCGCCATGTCTGGTAAATAGGCCCAGGCATGAACACGATCCAGCGGCCCCGGATAGGTGAGTTTGCCCTGCGCCGCTTTCGCCGTGATGTAAGTGTCGAACCAATTACCGGTTTTGGCCTGCTCAATGAAGTCACCACCGCGCAGAATAATCGTCTGCACGCCATCATCGGCGGCAATGGCATAAGTCTCTTCCATCGCCTCGCGCAGCCGCCCTTTGCGTGTGGTCGGCGTGTGCGGCGTGTGTTCGGTCAGATCAGCGGGCATGCCGGCGCCATAATTATAGACATTGCCCGGCAGCATCACAGTTGCACCGGTGGCCTTGGCTGCCTCGATGACGGCGGCCGTCAGTCGTGGCAGATCGCGTTTCCAATTCTGATATGGCGGGTTGAGCGCATTGACGATGACGTCGCAGCCCTGTGCGGCCTTGATCAGGGCGCCTGCGTTAAAGGCATCGCCTCTATGGGCTTCAAAGGAAGACGGCGCCGACGCGTCTGGGGCTGAGCGTGTAAAGGTGCGAACCGCCCATCCCGCTTGATGAAAGGCCTGTCTAGCGGCGCGGCCAAAGCGGCCATTAGCGCCCAGAATGATCACTGTTTTAGACATGTGCTTGCTCCGTTTTGGGTTGACGGCATGACTTTATCCATTCATTTTCAAATTCTAAATGCCCTAATATTGGGTATAACCATTCAATTATGGATATCTAAATGCACTTGGATTGGGCCCTATTGGAGACGTTTGCCGCAGTGGGCGAACATGGTTCGCTCTCGGCCGCGGCGCGCGCAACCGGCACCAGCCAGCCCACGCTGAGCCGGCATGTCGCAACCCTCGAACATCAGGTCGGCGCCCGCTTGTTTGAACGCGGCGCCAGCGGTGTGACGCTGACTTCCACCGGCACCGCATTGATGGCGCATGCCAAAGACATGGCCGACGCCGCTGCAAGGCTCAGCATGAGCGTGGACGGTCAAACCGAAACCCTGAAAGGCACCATACGGCTGACCGCCAGCCAGATCATGGCCACCTATGTATTGCCGAATATTCTGACCCAGCTGCGTGACAAAGAACCAGACATCGACATCGAACTGGTGGCCTCAGACAAGACCGAAAACCTGTTGCGGCGCGAGGCCGACATTGCCGTGCGCATGTATCGCCCGGTGCAAGAAGATGTCATTTCCCGCAAGATCGGCGATCTCAGAATGGGTATGTTTGCCAGCCATTCCTATATCGAACGCCACGGACTGTTTGAGACGATCGAAAACACCGTCGATCACGCCGTGATTGGCTATGATCGCAGCACCCAAATCATTGACGGCTTCAAACAAGCCGGGCTGGACGTCGACCGGAATTTCTTCGCCTTCCGATCAGATGATCAGGTGGTGTGCTGGGAAATGGCTAAGGCCGGTTTTGGCATTGGCTTCAATCAGATCCAGATTGGCGAGGCGACACCCGGCATGGTCCGTATAGAAAGCGCCGGCGAGGTAGGCCGCCTGCCCGTCTGGCTCACCGCGCATTCCGAATTGCGCTCCAGCCCCAGGGTCCGATTTGTGTTCGATTTCCTGGCCGAGAAACTGAAAGCGGTCACCGGTTGAGGCAATCCCGTTCAATTCTCAGCGACGTTTCGATGACGTGGGACTGACCCAACCCTTCCCCGTTTTGGGCAGAGTGGCTTGATTTGTGTCCCGATTTCGCCCTGTTTGATGCGCAAGCTAGGCGGGTGATGGAGGGAAATATGTCCGTACGTGCAACCTTTTTTGGAGTCGGTTTACTCAGCCTCGCAGCGTGTGGCGGCGGGGGTGGAGACTATGAGCGTGCCGCCAGCGCGCCGCCGCCTCCGGCGCCGGTGATGGCGGAAGATGCGCTGGAATTTGATGGCCGCGCCGCCTTGAAAATGGCTGGGGGCCTGCAAGGTGACCCGGTCGAACCGAGCCCGGAACCCGTCACCGGTGAACCTGCGGCCGAACAATATATTGCCTATAGCCACAATCTGGGCCTGACCCTGCCAAAAGGCGGCGTTGAACCGATGATGGCGGGCCATACCCAAGCCTGTCGCAGCGCCGGCACCGCGACTTGTATCGTCATCAATTCGAATATTTACAGCCAGGAAGAAGATTATGCCTCCGGCAATCTTTCCATTCGGGCAACGCCGGAATGGATCGACACCTTTATGGGGATGGTCGAATCCGATGCCGACAAGGCTGGCGGTGAGATTACCCAGCGCTCAACCCGCGCCGAAGATCTGACCCGGCAAATCATCGATACCGGGGCGCGATTGGACGCCCAGAAAACCTTGCAAGGCCGTCTGCTCGGACTGCTTGAGCGCCGCGATGGTGAACTCGGCGAGCTGCTGCAAATTGAGCGAGAGCTTGCCCGCGTGACCGGCGATATTGAGAGTATCGAAGCGCAGCTGAAAACTTTGCGGCTGCGTGTGTCCATGTCGTCTCTTGATCTGAACTATCAGACCAAGGTCCCGGCCTTTAGCGGTTCACGTGAGAATCCGCTGGGCGAAGCGTTCGGGAACTTCTTCTACAATCTGTCCGGCGCGATTGCAGCGGTGATCACGGCGTTTGCCGTCGGCCTGCCATGGATCCTGCTGATCGGCTTATTCCTGTGGATCTGGCTGAAACTGATCTGGCCCCGCCTGCGCGGCAATAAGAAGAAAAAACCAAGCGCGACGTCTTAGGCCGATTGCACATTGATCAGCGCATGGCCGATCACCGCTTTCAGATATTCCGGGTCAAACGGCTTGGTGATCAGATAGGACGGGCCTTGATTGGTCGTCGACAGGTATTTTTCGGGATAGGCGGTGACGAAGACGACCGGCACGTTGTCGGCCAGGTTCATCGCGGCGATGGCGTCCGTGCCTTGTGACCCATCGGCGAGATTGATGTCGCACAGCACAATATCCAGTGACTCGGTATGACTGATCGCAATCGCGTCATCGGCTGTCGTCGCGATGCCGACCACTCGGTGTCCCAGGCTCTCGGCCAGACGTTTCAGCTGGGCTGAGATGAGCGGCTCATCCTCGATGATCAGAAGACTGGTGGCGGTGGAGGCGGCAAAATCAGCCTCCGCGATAATCAGCAGTTTCTCCAGCTCGGCTTCCGTAACGCCGAGGATACGGCGCACCGCCGGTTGCGGCAGGTTCTCAACGGCGATCAATAAAAGCGCGCGGCGAGCTTTTGCCGCCTGGCTGCCAGCGAGGAATTCAAGCTCCTCATCCAGCATCTTGAACAAATGCGCGCGGTCAAAGTCCTCAGTGTCGGAGTCGGTATCAAGCGAGAGTTCGATTACGCGCTCAAGCACGCGCTCAACGCAAGCATCGCCGGTCGTGGTGTCGCCGGTCGCTGCGCGGGCATAGCGGCGCAGATAGGGCACTAGTTTTTCGATGCGTTCGGCCGTCCACATTCTATTTTTCCCCGAACAAATCCAACTGCTTAAATGTCATTGACGGGACCCCAGAAGATCGACTTTTGTCCCGGCTTGGCGTGACGCCTCAAAAGCGGGGGAAGCTTTTGTCACCACGGGACCCAAAATCAAGCCTGCCTGAGCAGGACGGACTGCCAAAAGTCGGCGAAGAGCGGCTGGTGGAATTGGGGGATGTCCTGCGAAAGCAGTACGCCGATATCCAGAACGAACCAATCCCGGAACGCCTCCAGAAAATGATCGAGGCGTTGAAACACGCCGAGCAGCAAAAACAGTCAGACGACTAAGCCTCTTCAAACGACACCTCTCCAGATGACACACTCACAGAGACCGGAACCCGGAAAGTGAGCGTCAATCCGTCTGGCTCAAACTGGTGCTGCACATTCATATTCGGCATCATGTCGAACAGTTGAAATCCAAATCCAGTCTCAGCTGGGGGAGTCACATCCTGCACACCGCTCTCGCGCCATTCCGCGCACAGCATGTCATTCTCGATCCACCAACGCGCGTGCAACCGGCCGGTTTCGGAGGTCAGAAACCCATATTTGGAAGCATTGGTCACCATCTCATGTACGAACATTGAGGTGGTCTTGCTGGCGCGCACAGATAATTTGACCGGCTCGCCTTCGAAGGTGACGCGATCCATGACCGGCCCGGCATAGGGTTCCAGCTCGGTCCGGATCACGGTCTCAAAATCGAGGCCGGTCCAATGCGATTCTGTCAGAGCGACAAAATTGCGGCTCATCGCGGCGAGCCGGCCATTAAAGCTCTTCAGAAAAGATTGCGTATCATTGGTCGTCAGCGCCGTATGGTCAGCGATCGACTGAACCACGGCCAGTGTGTTTCGGACCCGATGATGAAGCTCAGCCGTGACCACGTCCCGCTGCGTGCGCAGCTCCTCGCGCTCAGTGACATCCTCGGCGCGCTGGACCATGAATTCGACTTCGCCTTTGTCACAACGGATCGGGAATTGAGAGATCTGCCAGATCCGGTCTTCAATCTCTCCATTCGGCAATTCGAGTTTATAAGGCTGCGATTCCATGCTCGTCGCCTCGCCGGCAAGCGTCGCATCAAACACTTCTTTTACAGCCGCCACGCGCTCCGGCGTGTCGGGAAAAACGTCGAATATATAATTCCCGATCAGATCTGATTTTTTCCGCTGAACGGCCCGGCAATAGGCTTCATTGGCATCCACATATTTGAGATCCGTGTCCAGCACCATGGCCGCATTCGGCATGCGATCGAATATGGTCTTGTGGAATGTAGCAGACATGAATTGCAACCCTAAGGTGAGTCGCTCATCTGTTGACCCGTTCGCGCAACGGTGCAAGCGCCGGTGAAGGGCGACGGCTTTGAGAATAGCGGAATATCGACTATGCTGGCTGAGCCCTTGCGGCCCTGGTTCACGCCGATCTGACCAGTTCCCGGAGGCAGACATAAGCAGCAAGTCGGGCTTGGTTCAAAGCTCAGATCGGCATGACAAGGAGGGACCGAAATGGTTCACATCCCTCGCTTGGCGGCGATCGCCATTGCTGCCACGACCCTTCAATTGAGCGCGCATGCCGCGCCGCTTATCCGCGACGCCGCGACCTTCGAGACCTTTGCCATTCAGGGCGTCAGCCTCGACATGTCGCCGGAAGACGCGTTCAATCATTTAATCGCCGCTGGCTATGCTGCGGGGCCGATCACCCGCTATGAGGACTGGGGCGCCGGATCATTGAATTTTGAACGCGGCTCTTATGGCGGGCCGGAGGGGCTGTCTTCCCTCACCCTTGGTCGCGCGCATGGTCGGCTCGCCCTGATCACCGAAAGCCTGAATCAGATGGGCATCGATGTTGCGGCCGAAATCGATCATGCCAAATCGCATTTCGGGGTGGCAGACAATGAACCGGATTGCCGCTTGAACCGGGTCGGCACCGGCGGCAGCTGCGCTGTGCGCGACGCCGAAATTCCGGATGCGGTGACGATGAAATATACGATGAGCGTGCAATCCATGATGATCCTGCGCTCCATTTCTCGGCCACAGGATTTGAAAGAAACACTGAATTAATGCGCCACAAACTGGGGGACAGATATGACGCTGATTGAGGATTTTGTTGCCGGTCGAACACCGCCGGATTTGTACGCCGCCTATCTCGGCACGATGTTCGACTCCTGGGCTACGCGGATGATCGAGATCGCGCCGCCGCGGGGCCATGTCCTCGATATTGCCTGCGGCACCGGGATTGTCTCTCGCAAACTCGCCGGATCGCCCGGCGTCGATCAGGTGTCAGCCATCGATATCGCAGACCCCATGCTGGCCAAAGCCCGCGCCATGTCGGCTGGGGTAGCAAATGTCAGTTTCCAACAAGCCTCAGCCGACGCGCTGCCCTTCGAGGATGACGCGGTTGAGGCCGCCTATTGCCAGCAAGGACTGCAATTCTTTCCGGACAAAGTTGCGGCATTGAAAGACGCCAAACGCGTCACCAAGCCGGGCGGCAACCTCACCTTCGCCGTCTGGACCTTTGGCGAGGATGGTAATCCCATGTTTGGCGCGATGGAGGAGATTGTCGCCCGCGAACTGGGCGACGATCTTGTGCCGTTCGGTCCCTTCTCGTTTGGGGATCGCAGCGCCCTGGAAAGCATCGCGGCTGAGGCCGGTTTACAATCTGCCAAAGTCACCAAGGAAACCCGCGACTGCGTCCTGCCGGATGTTCGCAGTCTGGTGCTGTTCGATCTGCTCTTTCTTGGACGGCCAGGGCCGGACGGAAACCTTCAACCGCTCTTCGACCCTTCCGATGGCTCGAAGGATGCCTTGATCGAAGAGATGATCGCACAACTCGCTGAGCAGTCTCGTTCTTATCAGCAGGATGATGGTTCGATGCTGGCGCCGATGACGACGCACATTCTTACCGCAACGGCTTAAGCGGGCGCCCGGGTTTTCAGCGCCAGGGCGTGCAACTCGCCGCCCATTTTGCCTTTCAGGGCGGCATAGACCATTTGATGCTGTGCGACGCGGGTCTTGCCGCGAAATTGCTCAGAAACAATCTCAGCCTGCCAATGGTCATTGTCACCGGCGAGATCGGTCAAGACGATCTCTGCGTCTGGGAAGGCTTCGGTGAGGAAGCCTTCCAGAGTGTCTCGGGTCATGGCCATGCTTAGGCTGGCTCCGGCTCGCCGCCAAAGTCAGAGCCTTTGTCTTTGCGGCGCTTGCCGATCACCGGCACCGCAGCGTTGGGACGCGGCGGCTCATCTGGCTCATCCGGGCGTTCCGGCAGCGTGCCATCCTTGATCAGCGCGCGGATTTCATCGCCAGTCAGGGTCTCATATTCGAGCAGCGCCTCGGCCAAAGCCGCCCATTGATCACGATATGTGGTCATGATCTCGCGCGCGTCATCCATGCCTTTCTGGATCAGTTTGCGGACCTCTTCCTCAATCTTCTTCGACGTCTCTTCCGAGACAGAAGACGATTGAACCAGTTGCTGGCCCAGGAAGACCTGACCTTGATCCTCGCCATAATCCACCGGGCCAATCTCATCCGAAAGGCCCCAGCGGGTGACCATGGCGCGCGCCAGGCGCGTCGCTTGTTGAATGTCCGAGGCGGCGCCTGCGGTCACAGCCTCTTCGCCAAACTTTTCTTCTTCGGCAACGCGGCCACCCATAATGATCGCCAAGCGCGAGGTCATTTCGATCCGGCTCATCGACAATTTGTCGTCTTCAGGCAGCTGCATCACCATGCCGAGGGCGCGTCCGCGCGGAATGATAGTGGCCTTATGGACCGGGTCAGCCTTGGGCACCTTCAACGCCACGATCGCGTGACCGGCTTCGTGCCAGGCGGTCAGCTCTTTTTCATCCTGGCTCATCACCATGGAGCGACGCTCAGGCCCCATCAGGACTTTGTCTTTTGCGTCTTCAAATTCTTGCATGGCGACAACACGCTTACCGCGCCGCGCCGCAAGCAGCGCCGCTTCATTTACCAGATTGGCAAGGTCAGCGCCGGAAAAGCCCGGCGTTCCACGGGCAATGATCTTCGGATCAACATTCTTGGCCAGCGGCACATTGCGCATATGAACTTTGAGGATTTTCTCCCGTCCGATCACGTCCGGATTGCCGACCGTGACCTGGCGGTCAAAGCGGCCCGGGCGCAGCAAGGCGGGGTCGAGCACATCCGGACGGTTGGTCGCCGCGACGATGATAATCCCGTCATTGGCTTCGAACCCGTCCATCTCGACCAGCAATTGGTTGAGCGTTTGCTCGCGCTCATCATTGCCGCCACCAAGACCGGCACCGCGCGAGCGGCCGACCGCATCAATCTCGTCAATGAAGATGATACACGGCGCATTGCGCTTGGCCTGTTCGAACATGTCGCGGACCCTGCTGGCGCCGACGCCGACAAACATTTCAACAAAGTCAGAGCCTGAGATCGTAAAGAAGGGCACGCCCGCTTCGCCAGCAATGGCGCGCGCAAGCAGCGTCTTACCGGTTCCGGGTGGGCCGACCAGCAGCGCACCTTTGGGGATTTTGCCGCCAAGGCGCTGGAACTTTGCCGGGTCTTTCAGGAAGTCGACAACCTCCTCCAGCTCTTCCTTGGCCTCATCGACACCGGCAACATCATCAAAAGTCACACGGCCTTGCTTTTCGGTCAGCAGACGGGCGCGGGATTTGCCAAAGCTCATCGCACCGCGGCCACCACCGCCAGACTGCATCTGGCGCATGAAGAAGAACAGGATCGCGACAATGAAGATAATCGGCAGCAAGCCCATGATCAGGTCACCGAGATTGAAGCCTGTATCGGGATCATCGACGACAGATGGAACATCGAGCTCGATCATCCGCTCACGCAAAGCGCCCAGATCCTGGCTTTTTTGCGCATAGATGCGTTCATTGCTGGTGGTCACCGCCGTCACCTTGGTGGGGGTGATGACGACTTCGGTCAGTTGCTTGCTTTCAGCCAGCTCATAGACCTCAGAAATGTCGACTTTCTGAGCGCCGGTCTGTGCCGGATTGCTTTGCATGACGGCCAGCAGACCCAATAAGAGTACCGCGATAAGGCCCCAGACAGCGAGATTACGCATATTCATCTATCATTCCAGACGTTAGTGATGTCACTTTCCCACAATATAGGGCATGGATTTCATGAAAACGACTCAAATCATCTCAATCTGTGACATAAGCTTCACCTATGGCTATGGATTGCACAATTCGGGCCGCCAGATTGAGGGATAATCGATGAAAGACGCCTTGAAAGTCTATGGCCCGCTCGCGGCGGTCATCCTGATCTTGTTAATCATCACAATGCGCTTCGTGGCGCCGCCGCCGCCCATGGAGTTGCGCTTCGCTGCGGGCGGCGCAGATGGCCAATATTACGCCCTCGCCCAACGCTATGCCTATGACCTGGCGCGTCACGGAATCGATGTCGAAGTGCTCGAAACCAGAGGCACGATGGAGAATTATGAATTGCTGAAATCCGGGCAAGCCGATGTCGCCCTGTTACAAGGCGGCCTCGCCGATGATGACGCCTCTGAGGCCTTGCGGTCTCTGGGCGGTATGTTTGCTGAGCCGTTCTGGATCTTCACCCGGTCGGATGCAGAGACGCCCGCCCCGGTTGATTTCGGCGACCTGGAATCAGCCCGGATCGCCGGCGGTGCGATCGGTTCGGGCACCCGCGCGATGACCGCGCGCCTGCAAGCCGAATGGGGCGGCGCCTGGCAGGACATTGTCCCGCTTTCCGGCACTGATGCGGTCGATGCCTTGATCAATGGCGAGGTGGATGCGGCGGTGTTCACCGCCAGCGTTGATGCCAGTTATGTCCGCGAATTGCTGACCGCGCCAAATGTCCAACTGATTGGTATGCGCCGGGCCAATGGTCTGTCCATGCGCGATGATGCGCTGGCGCCGCTGACTCTGTTTGATGGCGTCGTCGACATGGACCGGGATATCCCGGCCGGCGATGTTGAATTGATCTCGGCAATCGCGCAGCTCGGCGTCGACAAGGATCTGCACCCTGCCCTGCAATCGGTTTTGCTGGAGGCAGCGGAAGGCATTCACAATGGCGGCTCGATCCTAACCCGGGCCAATCTATTCCCGGACGAAACGCGGACCGATCTGCCGCTGTCGGATGAAGCCCGGCGCTATTATCGCAATGGTCCGACCTTCTTGCGCCGATATTTCTCCTTTGCCTGGGCGAACTTTCTCGAGCGCGCCTGGGTGTTCCTGATCCCATTGGTCGCCTTGCTGATCCCGCTCATCCAGATGGCGCCGCCAGTCTATCGCTGGCGCATTCGCCGCAAGATTTATGTTTGGTACAATGACCTGCATGATCTCGAGCGTCGTGGATTCGATGCCAAGGATGATACCGAGCGCACCAAAGTGCTGTCAGAAATCCAGGCTTTGCAACACGAAGTTGGGCAAGTGGATGTGCCGGTCTCGTATAATGATGAGCTCTATCATTTGCGCAGCCATATCAATTTCGTCGAAGCGCTGATCGCCCGTCAGGCGGCGCAAGGATCGATTGCTCCGCTTTAACCCGTGACGCGGTGCCTGCGCAGAAGATCCCTTCGTCGATCTTGTTCCTCGTCTATCTCAGCAGACTGGGTATAGATTTTGTAGAGACTGAGTTCACCGGCGGGCATATTGACGAATGGGGCCGGGCGGGCACATAGTTCCAAAATAGAACTCACGGAGGGTTGAATATGAAACCTGTATGTCTGGTGATTGGCGCAGGCGCCGGGATTGGCGGCACAGTCGGAACAAAGTTTGCCAGCGAAGGGTACCACGCCGTGCTCTGTCGTCGCAGCGATAAGGAAGGCCTCGACAGGCTTGTCGACGGCATCAAGGCTGCTGGCGGCGCCGCCACAGGTCTGCTGCTCAACGCGATTGAAGACAATGCGATCGAAGACGCGGTCACGCATATCGAACAGAATATCGGCCCGATTGAAGTGGTCATCTACAATCTGGGCGCGCAAATCGGCGACCGGGCGCTGGAAGATACCAGCTATAAGCAATTTGAAATGGGCTGGCGCCTCGGCACCTTTGGCTTATTCCGTCTTGCCAAAACAGTTTGCCCCCTGATGGCGGAGCGAGGCAGTGGCAAGATTATTGTCACATCCGCCACAGCCGCGGTTCGCGGGAATAAAGGCCAACACTCACACGCTGCCGCGATGGGCGGACGGCGGATGTTGTGCCAGACTTTGAATGCGCAATACGCCTCTCAAGGCATCCACGTCACGCACATTCTGGTCGATGGCGCTGTGGACGCGCCGGACACGCTTGGCAAAATGCTCGGTCCGGAATTGTTTCAGAAACTGCGTGAAACGCGCGGGTCTGAAGATGGTCTGCTGATCCCGGTTGAAATGGCTGAGACCTATTATCATGTCGCCACGCAGCATCGCTCCGCCTGGACGCATGAGCTGGATCTCCGCGCCTATTCGGACGTGGCCTGGTGGAACCACGCCTAATAGAGTGGAGCCCCCTACAAAAAGAAAAGCCCCCGGCGACCAAACCGCCGGGGGCTTTCTGTTTCTCAATCGCGTCAGACCTATTTGTTCGGCTGAGGCGTGGTGCGCAGATAGGGCCGGATTTCCTTATAGCCTTTTGGAAACAGCTTGTCGGCTTCCTCATTGCTTACGCTCGGCACGATGATCACGTCTTCACCATCCTGCCAGTTCACCGGCGTCGCGACCTTGTGATTGTCGGTCAGCTGAAGACTGTCGATCAGGCGTAGAATTTCGTCAAAGTTCCGGCCCGCGGATGGCGGATAAATGATGGACGCACGGATCTTCTTATTATTGTCGATCACATAGACCGCCCGCACGGTGACTTTCGCATCCGCGTTTGGGTGGATCATATTGTACAAAGTGGCGACTTTCTTTTCCGGATCACCAATGATCGGGAAATTCACGTTCGCGCCTTGCGTGTCTTCAATGTCGGCGATCCACTTATTGTGGGCCTCAACTGTATCGACTGAGATCACCAGCGCCTTGGCGCCGCGCGCGGCCAGCTGGTCTTTCAGCTTGGCCGTATAGCCCAGCTCTGTCGTACAGACCGGGGTGAAGTCGGCCGGGTGGGAGAAAAACACAACCCAGTCATCACCGATCCAATCATGGAATCGAATGCGACCCTGTGTGGTTTCTGCTTCAAAGTCGGGGGCGGTGTCACCGAGCAACAGGCTCATCTGACCTCTCCTTGTAAATTGGCTTGATTTCTGCAGTGAAACTGGGGCCTATGCGGTTGGGTTCCAACGCCCCAGTTCTGACTCGCAGGTTTAGTTTTCCTGCACAGTATCGAAGGATCTTTGATGAAGCGCCTTATCCTCATGCGGCATGCGAAGACCGAGCCCTGGACGGAAGGGATCGATGACCATGCGCGCGCCTTGACGCCGGTTGGTCATGAGGCCGCTGAAATCATTGGCAAAGCGCTGAAAGAAGAAGGGTGGACGCCTGAAAAAGCGGTGATTTCAACCGCCCGGCGGACCCGCGAGACATGGAGTCATCTGAGCAATGTGTTCGGCACTTGTGATGTCGTTCTGGAGGATGATCTTTATCTGGCTGGGGAACGCGGGATCGTTGATATTATCTGTGACCATGATGGCACCAGCACGCTGATGATCGTGGGTCATAATCCGGGCCTGCATGATCTCTCGCTCAGCATCCTGCGCGAAGCCGGTAGCACGGATCATCAGGCGGCGCGGCGGGTGGCGGCAAAACTGCCGACCGGCGCGGCGGTGATGTTCGAAGCAACCGAGGATGGCGCCTTCGTGCCCGTCCATTTCAAACTGCGAAACTTCATCAAACCCAAGGATCTGATGGAGTCTTAAGGGACCAAACAAGAAAAAGCGCCCCGCGGAGAGGAGCGGGACGCTTTCCTGATCCGAGCCTGATCGAAACTAGCGCGCGCTGCGACGGCTGCCGCGGCGACGACGTCGCACGAGCAGATGGTCGCGACCAGCATCGCTGGCTGCTTTTTTCAAGGCTGGGAGGATAACGCTGCCCTGATCTTCATCATAATCGGGGGTGATGAAGGTTGAAGCCGCGTCAAACGGGGTGGAGGTGACTTGGGAGGTAGTCGCTTGCATTGTTTCTGTCCTTATTATCGTTGGCCCGGGTCTACCGGGATCAGACGACCCTTTTGAGTTCTGCCTGACGAAAAAGAAGATAACACCATCCATATCGTTTTTCAATATGTTTATATCGTTTTTCGGTAATTTATTTCAGCGCATGCGGCGGGATGCGTAATATTCATTATGCTCGCGGCCTGCCGCGTGATCCCTGCAAAAATAACAGTTCTCAGCCGATCTGTCCGCGACTCAGGTCCCGGTCTGATCAAAATCCAGGGACATTTGCGCCGACCCCGACCCTTTTGCGCGCTTGCGCCCGTCGGTTTCGACGCGCCGACGCTGAGCGGGATGACCGTGCCGCTCGCGATAGAAATGCGGCAATTGCCGGATCAGTTCCGTGACCCGTGCGGCACGAATATCTTGCCCCGCCTTTATATATTGATTGCGCGCGGTCACGGCGGCCTGCCAAGTTTCCCGGATCGAGATCAATCCAGCTTCAAGATAAGGGTATAATTGATCGAAATAGCTGATCGATCCCGGCGCAATGGCGAGCTGCTGTAATTCAGAGACACGACCCAGCATGTGTTTAAGCGCGGTGATCGCGGCTTTGCGTCCACCCGGCACAGAACTGTCCACCTCGCCCACTTCAGCGCTGGCAATCGGCCTTTGGCCAATACCCACTTGCTCGACCATCAGATCTGCTGGCGCTTCCTGCCGCGGCGAGGCCATGAATTCGTCCCAGGCGGCGCCTGCGGCCACGCCTTCACCAGCGCGCGGGTCAGGTCCGTATTGCGGAAAGGCACGCAGCGCGATGCCGGCGCGCATGCACCAGGCTTCAATCCGCTGATCTTCAGCCAAAGGCCGCGTCGTCTCATGCACGTAAAGGCTGAGGATCTTGTGGTCCCGGTGCAAATCAGAAAGCACCTCCAACGCGTCGCCCGTGCGATAATGCAGGGCCGCGCCGCGTTGCTCCAGCGCATGATCCAGCTCCTTCAAACTGTCGACCAGGAACGCAGACTGCGGGGTATCTGGTTCAAACACAAATAGAGGCAAAACCTGCCCACCATCGCGAGCCGCGGCCAAACGCGCGGCCTTGAGCGGGGCATGGTCATGCACCCGCAAATCTTGTCGAAACCAAAGAATATGTAATCCACTCATGGAACATTTATAGAACATTTAACCATATTTGTCCACAGCGGATGAAAAACCCGTCTCATTCAACCCCAAGATGCTTGTAAATAGAATCGCGAATTGTCTTTTACTTAATTGTGAGCGAGAAAAACAATAATAATTCTAATATAAATCGTTACTCAGACTCTTTTTATTCTGATTATATTTATATTTCACTTTCAAATACGGCGGCCAAATCTTCTCAGGCATCGCTTTGGCCTGCGCATCCTGCGCCGCTTCGAGAATACTCGTTTCGCTCGCGCGTGTCGCCGCCCCAGCACGCCATGCTCAATATGGCCATGATGACGTTCGGCGTCTTCGGGAGTTTTCAGCCGATTCTGACCGCGATCCTTCTCTCATGGGGCCTGTTTGCGCTGTTCAGTCTGCTCCTGATCTCGCGATGTCTGATCCTTCTCGTCGGTCTGTTCGCCCGCCGCAAGACCTCACCCGGTGACAGAACGCTAGCGCCCGATGCTCACTTGCCGGTATTTACAATCCTGATCGCGGCCTATCGCGAAGCAACAATGATGGACCAGCTGGCAGAGGCGATGCGCGGTCTGGACTGGCCCGCCTCAAGACTGGAAGTTCTGCTCCTGCTCGAAGCCGATGATGCCGAAACCATCGCGGCGGCCCGCGCAGCCGCCTTGCCCGACTTCATGCGTATCATCCAGGTTCCAGCGGGTGGCCCACGCACCAAACCGAACGCGCTCAATTATGGCCTGACGCTGGCGCGCGGCGACATCATCACTGTATATGACGTCGAAGACATTCCTGCGCCCGATCAATTGCGACACGTCCTGAACGCGTTTCAGCGGGCCTCGCACAGAACGGTCTGCGTGCAAGCGCCGCTGATTGCAGACAACGCGCAAGCGAATTGGCTCGCCGCGCAATGGGCCTTAGAATATGATGTTCAGTTTGGGCTGCTCCTGCCGGGCCTCGCCGCCTATCGGTTGCCCATCTTGCTTGGCGGCACCAGCAATCATTTCCGCCGCGGGGCCTTGCTCGCGCTTGGCGGTTGGGATGCCTGGAATGTCACAGAAGATGCCGATCTCGGGATGCGAATGGCGCGCGCCAGATTGCAGGCGCGGGTGATTCGCGCGCCGACCCACGAAACCGCGCCGATGGCGTTTCGAGTCTGGTCTGCACAGCGCAGCCGCTGGCTGAAAGGCTTCATGCAGACCTGGCTGGTCTTGATGCGAAACCCCCGCAAGACGCTGCGCCAGATGGGGCTGGCCGAGTTTGTCATCATGCAATTGAGCTTGGGCGGCGCCATTCTGTCACCCCTGGCTTATGCCCCTTCGGTGTTTCTGGTCAGCATGGCGCTCTCTTCGGGACAGATGAGTATTGGTGCCTATGGCATCGGCTTATTGTGCGGCGGGCTCCTCGTCGGACTGATCGGTGATTTGGCCGCCCCCGGCAAATGGACATGGATGCGGGTCGCCGCGATCCTCACCCGCCCGCTTTATTGGCCGTTGCACACTCTGGCTGCATATCGCGCGCTTTGGGAGCTTGCCGAGCGCCCGTTTTTCTGGGCAAAGACGCCGCATCACCCGCGCGAGCCGGAGCCAGACCCATTATCATACTCGACTGGATCATCAGCCTGACCCTTGCCGCCCTATTTATCGGACTGGGCGTGTTCGCGCATTCCAAACTGGGCACGGTGCGCAAGAAGGACCAGCGCCCGCATCAAGTCCCCTGGGGCCTGGTGATGATTGGCTGCGTGTTCGCAATCTTCATGATCGTCGTTCACTTGCTCAACCTGGTCGGCGTGGAGACCGGCCCAGAAAACAGCATGTTTGGTCGGTTCTAACTTCGTCGCTCAGCTGACGACCCGTCTTTCGATGAAACAACGCGTCACTGCAGGTCTAACCCGGCGTCACTCATGGTCATTGGCGTAGCGGCTGGTTAAGGTGCTGCATCTGCGAACACAAGCGGGTGCAGCCGCACCTGAACGGGAGACTAAAGATGGCTTTTGACGCCCCTGAAGACCTCGACGAATTCCGCACCAGTGTGCGGGATTGGCTCGAAGAAAACTGCCCTCCAAGCATGCGCACGCCTCTGAAAGATGATGAAATTGTTTGGGGTGGCAAACGCGAGACATTCAAAAATCCGGAGTCAAAACTCTGGCTTGAGCGTATGGGCGAACAAGGCTGGACTGCACCAGAATGGCCGGCTGAATATGGCGGCGGCGGCCTGACCAAAGATCAAGCGCGCGTGCTGCAGCAGGAAATGCGCCGCATTCGCGCCCGGCCTCCGCTCTTCTCTTTCGGACTTTGGATGTTTGGCCCAGCCCTGCTTGAGTTCGGCAATGAAGAGCAAAAGAAGCGCTTCATCCCGGATATTGTCAAAGGCAAGACGCGCTGGTGCCAAGGCTATTCCGAACCGGGCGCCGGCTCTGACCTGGCAGGACTGCAAACCAAATGCGAGGACAAGGGCGACCATTGGCTGATCAATGGCCAGAAAGTCTGGACCTCATATGCCGATCAGGCCGACTGGATCTTCTGCCTGGTGCGCACCGACAAGACGGTGAAGCATGAAGGAATCAGCTTCCTGGTTTTCGACATGGAGACCGAGGGCGTTGAAGCGCGCCCGATCAAACTGATCTCGGGGTCCTCACCCTTCTGCGAAACCTTCTTCACAGATGTGAAAGTGCCCAAAGACCAGCTGGTCGGGAAGCTGAATGGCGGCTGGACCATTGCCAAGCGCCTGCTGCAATTCGAACGCTCCTCGATTTCCGCGGGTGGATTTGGCGGCACTGGCGGGTCCGGAATCTTGCCACCGCAGGAATATGCCAAACAACATGTCGGTGTCGACGAGACGGGCCGCGTGTCAGACGGCGATCTGCGCGCGCGCCTCACCGATCATCTGATGTATGCCAAGGCCTTTGGCCTGACGGTGCAACGCTCGACCGAGGAAGCCAAGGCTGGTCAGGAAGTTGGTCACACAGCCTCGATCATGAAATATGCCGCGGCCAAGATGAACCAGGACAAGTGTGAACTTCTGGTTGAGTCCTTGGGCACGGATGGCTTGGGCTGGCAGGGCGAAGGCTTTGCCGATGACGCCAAGAAAGCGACCCGCGGTTGGCTCCGTTCGAAAGGTAACTCGATCGAAGGCGGCACCAGTGAAATCAATCTCAACGTGGTCGCCAAGCGTGTCCTCGGCCTGCGGGAGCATCAATAATGAGTTTCGTTCTTTCTGAAGACCAACAAATGTTGCGCGATACAGCCATGGCGTTCGCGCGCGATGAATTGCCGGTGTCTCGCTTGCGCGAGCTTCGCGATGGCGGCGCCAATGGCATTGACGCGGAGTCGCGCACCAAACTGGCTGAGCTCGGCTTCTTTGGCGTGATCGTGCCAGAAGAACACGATGGCGTTGGCCTCGGCATGGTGGCCATGGGCCAGATCATGGAAGCCCAGGGCCGGACCATAGCTGCGACGCCTTTGCTGCAATCGGCTGTGCTGGGCGCGAGCGCGTTGGTGCTCGGCGGATCAGAAGCGCAGAAAGCCGAATGGCTTCCCAAGATTGCCAGCGGCGAAGCGACCTTCGCTGTCGCCGTCGATGAAGGCACACATCATGCCCCGCTCAACATTGCGACCGAAGCCGAACGCAATGGCCAGGGCCATACGCTGAACGGGGCAAAGCGCTATGTCGTGGATGGCCATCATGCAGATGTTTTCATCATCGCGGCGCGCACATTCGGTGAGCCAGGCCAAGCCCATGGCATCACCCTGTTTCTTGTGCCTCGTGATACGGAAGGCCTCTCTGTTCAAGCGCTGAACACGGTCGACTCGCACGGGGCAGCCCACCTCTCGCTCGAAGACGTGGCGGTCTCAGAAGAGAATGTCATCGGCGCTGTCGATGCGGGTTGGGAAATCCTCGAACCGGCGCTGGATCGCGGCCGGATCGCGCTCGCGGCCGAAGCGCTGGGCAGCGCGCAAGCGGCATTCGATATGACGCTTGAATATATGCAAACGCGCAAACAGTTCGGGCAGCTGATTGGATCATTCCAAAGTCTGCAACACCGCGCTGCGAAGATGTTCACCGAACTGGAGCTGACCCGGTCTTGCGTGGCAGCGGCCCTGTCAGCGGTGGATGAAAATCGCAATGATATTGCAGAGCTTGCCAGCCTCGCCAAAGCGCGCGCCTCGGATCTGATCCATCTGGTCTCGAACGAGACGGTCCAGTTCCATGGCGGCATTGGCATGACCGATGCGCACGATAGCGGCCTCTATATGAAACGCGCGCGCGTGCAGGAAGCCCTGCTGGGCGGCGCGTCCTATCACCGCGACCGCTATGCCAAACTGAACGGGTTTTGATCGGCAGCGATTGACCTGAAAACCCAGACCTGACTAGGCTCCCCTCAAATAGATTGTGGGGGGCCTTTTTGGTTCGGTTTATTCCTTTTCTGATCGTGCTCGCGGCGCTGGCGCTCAGCCTGTGGGGCGCGCTGTCTTTTCGCTGGCTGTGGGCGGCGGTTTTTGTATTTGGCGCGCTGACACTGGTCGGCTTCAGCGATCTCATCCAGACCCGCCACACTTTATGGCGCAACTTCCCGCTGCTGGGGCGTTTGCGCGGGGTTGCAGAAACCTTGCGCCCCTTCATCCGCTCTTATGCTGTCGAAAGCCAGACCGAGGGACGGCCCTTCAGCCATGAAGAACGCGCGCTGGTCTATGCGCGGGCGCACAATGTGTCATCGGTCGAACCGTTTGGCAGTCATCTCGATATAGAACAGCCGCCGCATGAATGGGTCGCGCACTCGATTGCCGCTGTGCACCCAGAGGATACCGATCCGCGCGTTCAGGTGGGCGCGCCTGGCACCGCAAAACCGTATTCCGCGAGCGTATTCAACATCTCCGCGATGAGCTTTGGATCGCTCGGCGCGCATGCGATTGAAGCGCTCAATCGCGGCGCGGCCAAAGGCGGTTTCTTTCATGATTCCGGTGAAGGCGGGGTGTCACGCTATCACCGTGCTGGCGGCGGCGACCTGGTCTGGGAACTGGGCTCGGGCTATTTTGGCTGCCGGGCGCGCGACGGCGGATTTGATCCCGCTCAATTCAAGGACACGGCCGGGCTTGATCAGGTGAAAATGATCGAGATCAAACTGAGCCAGGGCGCGAAACCGGGTCATGGCGGCGTTTTACCCGGCACCAAGGTCACGCCCGAAATTGCCGAGGCGCGCGGGATTCCGATCGGCGAGACGTGCTATTCGCCGCCGCATCACACCGCATTCGACTCGCCGAAATCCATGCTCGATTTCGTCGATCAGCTGCGCGATCTTTCCGGCGGCAAACCGGTCGGGATCAAACTCTGCATTGGCAATCGCTGGGAATTCCTGGCGATCTGCAAAGCCATGCGAGCCACCGGGCAACGCGTCGACTTCGTGGTGATTGATGGCGCCGAGGGCGGCACCGGCGCCGCCCCAGCCGAATTTCTCGACCATGTCGGAACGCCATTGCGACAAGGCTTGATCCTCGCGCGAAATGCTCTGATCGGGTGCGACCTCAAGCATGAGATCCGATTGGCGGCGAGCGGCAAACAAGTCTCAGCCTTCAATATGGCAAGCTCTTTGGCGCTCGGCGCGGATTGGGTGAACTCAGCCCGCGGCTTCATGTTCGCGCTGGGCTGCGTGCAGTCTTTGCATTGCCACAAGAATACCTGCCCGACCGGCATCGCGACCTCTGATCCGGGTCGGCAACGCGGCCTGGTTGTCAGCGACAAGGCCGACCGGGTCTATCACTTCCACAGGAACACGGTCGCCGCGCTGATGGAAGTGGTCGGCGCCGCGGGATGCGAACACCCGTCCGAGCTGACACCCGCCCATATCGTCTTGAGCGGCAAAGACCATGAAGCCCGCCCGGCCAATGAGGCTTATGCATTGCTCGAACGCGGCGCGCTGCTCGAAGACGCTGCAAACACCCATCTCGCCAAGGACTGGGCCATGGCACAGACAGACAGTTTCGATCCGAAAACCGGCTAAGCCTCGTGCGGATTGATCGTTCCGGCATCTTCCCGCCGGCGGATCATATAGGACACGATAACCGCACCGACCATTTTGCCGATAATAAAGACCACCCAATTGGCAAAGTTGAACGTGTCGCCAACCGCTTCGCCAAGATTGTAGTGCCGCGCCAATCCGGCGCCATAGAGAAACACCGTAGTATCGATCGGTGCTGCAACAGCGCTCGAAATCACGATCCGTGTTGAGAGGCGGTATTTTGTGAAGGTGAACAGGATCCAGTCAAAGAACTCGGAAATCGCAAAAGCCAAACCGGAAGCCAGCGCGATGACCGGCCAAGCATAATAGAAGGACCACCCGATCGCGAAGGCCATGCAGACCAGAACGCGCTGATGCATTTCGCGCTGAACGAAGTCACGGACGACAAAGACCAGACCCGTAATCATCGTCATTGGATGCAGCAAAAGACTGCCAGGTGTCCGCTGGTCACCGGGCCACATGACATTGAAGCCATTGACGAACTCAACATTCGGGACGACCGCGAAGGACCAGTTCAAAAACGGGATCATCGCGACATAGATGAATGCCCAGACGCGTCCCCCCAGAGACCAGATCAAATAAAACAGCGCCACCATGCCGAGGCAAACGATCAGTAGATCGTCCGGATTGCCATTCGTCAGCGCGCCAACAAAACCGTTATAAAAGTCGAGAAACATGTACCAGCCTCACATCCATTCTTGTCATGTCCCCGCAAACGCGCCTATTCGCATCTGATTAACGGGGTACAAATACGGAGCGCATTGTCTATGTCCAGCATCAAACTCTGTTTGATTGTGGCGCGCGCCCGCAATGGAGCGATCGGAAAAAACGGTGAACTGCCCTGGCGGCTCTCGGACGATCTGATTCACTTCAAGAATACGACTAAAGGTTGCCCGGTCATTATGGGACGCAAGACCTGGCAGAGTCTGCCCAAACAACCCCTGCCCGGCCGCGACAATATCGTGCTCAGCCGGGATGGACATTATGCAGCGCCAGGCGCGCGGGTGTTCACGAATGTGGATTCTGCCATCGCTGCCGGCCGGTCGCTCGCCACCGTCGCCGGCAAACCCGAATTGTTCGTGGTCGGCGGCGAGGCGATTTATGCGGCAGCCTTGCCCTATGCGGACCGGCTGTATGTGACCGATGTCGATGCCGAGATCGAGGGTGACGCGTTCTTCCCTGAGTTTGACTGTGACGCCTTCAAAGAGGTGGCCAGTCGCGGCGTCGGGGCCGACGAGAAAAATCAATTCAGCTATACGATCCGCACATTGGATCGCGTCGCGTAACACTTGCTGGCGCGCACCGGTCCGGCCAAACTCTTCATAAGGATATGAGGAGGAAGCGGCGTGGACTTTGAAATTGTGGCTGATGACCTTGGCTTTCCCGAGGGCCCGGTCTGGATGGAAGACGGGTCCATCATTCTGGTTGAGATCTCAAAAGGGTGCATCACACGCATTTGGGGCGAGGGCCGGAAAGAGGTGATCGCGACCCCAGGCGGCGGACCGAATGGCGCGGCGATCGGACCTGATGGTGCCCTCTGGGTCTGCAATAATGGCGGCTTCAAATATCATCAGCGCGACGGACTCTTGATCCCAGGTCATTGCCCGGACGATTATTCAGGCGGGCGTATTGAGCGGATTGATCTTGAGACCGGCAAAGTCGAGCGGGTGCTGGATACGGTCGAAGGCTACCCGCTTAAGGGCCCCAATGATTTGGTCTTTGATCGCGATGGCAATCTCTATTTCACCGATCATGGCAAGACCTACCCGCGGCATCGCGACTTTGGCGGTCTGTTCTTTCTGGCCAAGGGTGCAAGTGACGCGGCGGAGCTGGATCACCATCACACCTCGCCGAATGGGGTCGGGCTCTCTCCAGACGAGAAGACGGTCTATATGGCCGACACAATGACCGCGCGCCTTTGGGCGTTTGACCTCTCAGCCCCGGGCCAGATTGAGCGCGCCAGCCCGTTCAATCAGGGTCGCGTCGTCGCGACCATGCCGCATCTCCAATATTTTGACAGTCTCGCCGTGGCCGCGTCCGGGAATATTTGCGTCGCGACGATTTTGAATGGCGGCATCACAACCATCACACCGGATGGCGCGCATTCTCATATCGCCTTCCCGGACCCTTTCGTGACCAATATCTGTTTTGGTGAGACCGGATTAAACGAAGCCTGGGTGACTCTTTCAGGTACGGGAAAACTGGCCAAGTGCACTTGGCCAGAACCCGGATTGAAACTGAATTTCTACGCTTAGCGGCGCGGTTATTTCAGAACCGCGCTGAAGCTGATCGTTCCCGCGCTTGATGGCGCGATCGGATCGCTAAAGGCCCATTTGATATGGGTGATTTCATCCGCCGTCGCGAGGCGCTCTTGGGCTCCTTCGCCGAGTGTCAGCGTTGTTCGCTTGGCAAAGCTCTGACCGCCATCTGCAGAATAGAGGATATCATCCGGATTACCGGTGGCTGAGGCCTCTATATAAGTCACCTCGGCGGGCACAGGCATGACCAGACTTACATCTTCGGCGGCGGTTGCACTCGCATTGGCGTAGGCCAGACTGTAGCGCACCTCGTCGCCTGGCGCGACTTCTTCAGCCACAGCATAGGTTCGGATTTCCTGACCTGTCGCATCGACCGTCACGGTGGCCCGCTCGACCATTTGTTCGGCCGTCAGACCATTCGCCAAAGCTGGTAGTGAACTCGTGCCGGCAAGCGCCAGCGCAAACAGTGTTGCTCGCAACATTGCTTTATCTCCAATATATCCCGCGCGTAAAATGCCATGAGTTCAATTAAACAGTGCTTAACGCTGACACTTTCGGCGCCGGGGTGATGTGCTAGACAAAACTCTGGTTTCGCGAAGGGGACACCGTAGAGGCAGCATGGCGCGTTGGCGCATTTGGGGACTGGCAGTGTTACTCGTCGCTTGTGGACGACCCTCTCCATTCCCCGACATGCAACCGGGCGAGTATGGCCGCGTCGTCACTGTGATTGATGGTGACGCGCTGGTCCTCGACACCGGCCAGAGCGTCCGCCTGGTCTCGATCGAGGCACCAGCGCTCTATCCACGCGGACGTGCGCCAGACCCCTATGCCGCAGAAAGCGCTCGCATGCTGGAAGACCTGGTGCTTGGCCGAAGAGTGCAGCTCTTCTATCCAGGCGTGACCCGCGATCGATATGATCGCGCGCTTGCGCATGTGGTCACCGCAGATGGCGCGGGACCGATCGTCTGGTTGAATGCCGAAATGCTCAGGCGCGGCGGGGCCTGGGTTCGGCTTTATCCGGATACGGCCGCGCGCGCCGCTGAACTTTTCTCGATAGAACGCGCCGCCCAAGAGGCTGGCCGCGGCGTATGGGCGACGTCTGATTATGCGATTTCTGACGCCGCCGAGATTTCTGAAGCGACGCGCGGGTTTCGGATCGTGCGCGCCCGCCTCGGCGAGGCTTTGCCAATTCCGGAAGGCAGGCGTTATCCGCCAGCCTGCATCCGGGCATTGGAAGAGGCGCAGCTCGAGCTCCATATTCGACGCGATGCGCGCACCGCTTGTGGTCTTCCGGTCGGCACGCCAATACTCGTTCGGGGCTATGTGTCCGCCTTCGAACTCGATCTGACTTATCCGAGGCATTTGGAACAGGTGCCGAATGATTAGCTCGCAATATATTGCGCGCCGTTCACCGTCATCGTCGCGCCGGTGATGAAGGCTGCATCCTCGCTGGCCAGATAGGTGCACATGGAGGCGATCTCTTCGGCTTTGCCCAGCCGTCCAACCGGCACCGTGGCAATGATGCTCTCAAGCACTTTTTCCGGGACCGCGCGCACCATTTCTGTGTCGATATAGCCCGGGCACACCACATTGACGGTGATGCCTTTCTTGGCGCCTTCCTGGGCCAGCGCTTTGGTGAACCCGATCAGGCCCGCCTTGGCCGCCGAGTAATTGACCTGCCCGAACTGGCCTTTCTGGCCATTGATCGAGGAGATGTTGATCACCCGCCCAAAGCCGCGCTCGCGCATGCCTTCCCAAACTTGCCTTGTGACGTTGAAGGCGGAGTCCAGATCGACGGCGATGACTTTTTGCCATTGCTCCAGGCTCATCTTGTGAAAGGGTCCGTCCCAGGTGATGCCAGCATTGTTGACGACAATGTCGACCGGTCCGAGATCCTGTTCGATCTGAGCAATGCCCGCACCGACCGCATCATAATCTGAGACGTCGAACTTGTAGCACTTGACCCCCGTCTCGGCTTCGCAAGCTTTGGCCGCTTCTTCATTGCCGCCATAATTGGCGGCGACCGCATAGCCGGCTGCCTTCAAACCTTTACTGATTGCCAGTCCGATGCCGCGCGTGCCCCCGGTTACCAGCGCTGTTCTGGACATGATGTTTCCTCCGTATATGCTGCGCAGCATAAAATTTGCTGCGACCGCTCAATCAGATGTAAGCACGTATGTGCCATTATGCACAATCGAACTTTCGTCGAGAAGGGGCCTCCGCTTCGCAAGGCGAGACGCGCAGCATCAAAAAGACTGAATGCCTTAAGAAAGGGCAGGACATGGCGAAATCGAAAAACACGGGCGAGACCGTCATCATCAAGAAGTACGCCAATCGGCGCCTCTATGACACCTCGACCTCCTCCTATGTCACGCTTGATCATCTCTCGGAACTGGTGCGCCGCGAAGTCGATTTTGAAGTGGTCGATGCCAAGTCCGGCGAAGATCTGACCCGTCAGGTTTTGACTCAAATCATCTTTGAAAAAGAGAATAAGGGTGAAGGCGCATTGCCAGTAAACTTCCTCCGCAAACTGATTGGGTTCTATGGCGGCGGGTCGCAATCGCTACTGCCGGCCTGGCTGGAAATGAGCATGAACAGTTTTGCCGAAAGCCAGGAGCGTTGGACCAAAGCCATGGGCACGACCAATCCGTTTGCGCTGGTCGAGAAACAGACCCGCGCGAATATGGAAATGTTCGAGAATGCCGTGCGCATGTTCACGCCGGGCCTCAGCCCACGCAAATCAAAGCGCGGTCAAAAAGACTCTGGAAACTCGCCCAGCGATGATGCGGTCGAAATGCTGCGGGCGCAAATGGAAGCGATGCAAGAGCAGCTGAACGCGCTCTCTCGCAAGCACTAGGATTGACATCTAATTGAGGGGCAGAACGGCGATCACTTCGCCGACATCCTGTTCGTGCAACAAGACCGCGCATGAGCCTTCGCAGGCAATCTCATAACGCTCATCTTTGCCCATCCAGAGGCCAAGAGACTCGGCTTTGGTGACAGGATTGACCATGCCCGTCTCGTTTGCGTCGCCCATCAAATACTCAACCAGCGTGAGCTCTAGAGCGTCCGCATTCTCACCGATGACCGTCACCGCATTGCCATCCCAGTTCAGGCTGGGCGCGCTTGCATCGCGAAGCTCATGCCGCGCTGTGATATTGCGGCGGACATCTTTCTTGCGCGTGCCGGGGCATTCCTTTGCCCCATCATAGAAGGATTGCGGCGTGTAAGGCGCACGAAGGCTGAGCCGGTCGGCATAGGTGCGTTGACGTTCTTTCGCGATCGGCAGCGCCATCGGATCCGGTTCGCCCAGATAATCCCAATAATTGACCGTCCAGGTCAGGATAAAGATATCGTCGCGCTCTTCCTGCACTTGCTTCATTGTCCGGTGCGCTTTGGGGCAAGCAGGGCAATTCTGGTTCGCAAACAATTCCACCAGCACCGGTCGGTCCGACTGGGCGACCGCCGTTCCGATCATGGTGGCTGCGAGAGCAAGGAGGGCGAAGATACGCATCATTTGAAGCCTCATACAGGCTTCTGGCCTGCATTGGAATTCACTAGGCTGTGAGGACGGCGTTATGCCGCCTCATTGGCCAAGTTTCGCAACACGTAATGCAGGATCCCGCCATTGCGATAATAGTCGAGCTCATTGTCCGTATCGATGCGCACGGTTGTGCTGGCCGTTACGGTCGAGCCATCAGATTTGGTGATCAAGACCTCCACCGTCTGGCGCGGCTCGATCTCACTGATCCCTTCAATGGTGACTTGCTCATCCCCTTTCAGGCCCAGGGATTCCCAGGTGACCCCGTCCTGGAACTCGAGCGGCAAGACGCCCATACCGATGAGATTGGAGCGGTGAATGCGCTCAAACGATCCGGCAATCACGGCGTGGACGCCGAGCAGGATCGTGCCTTTTGCCGCCCAATCGCGAGACGAGCCATTTCCATATAATGTGCCGGCAAAGACCACGAGCGGAACCTCCTCCGCCATGTAGCGCATGGCGGCATCATAGATAGCCATCCGGTCTCCGCTCGGATGGTGAATTGTGACGCCGCCTTCGACGCCCGGCACCATCTGATTCTTGATACGGATATTGGCAAAGGTCCCGCGCATCATCACTTCATGATTGCCGCGCCGCGATCCGTAAGAGTTGAAATCCAGGACATTGACCTGGTTGCTCTGCAAATATTCTCCGGCCGGGCTGGAGGCTTTGATCGAGCCCGCCGGAGAAATATGGTCGGTGGTGATCGAGTCGCCGAACAGGGCTAATACACGGGCATCATGCACGTCCGACTGTGGTTCGATCTCCTTGGTCATACCTTCAAAATAAGGCGGGTTCTGAACATAGGTGGAGCCCATCGGCCAGCCATAGGTCTTGCCGCCAGAGACTTCGATCTCGCGCCACATATCATCGCCTTTGAAGACGTCCGCATAACGCTCTGAGAACATTTGCGGCGTGACGCTTTCGGCCATGATGGCGGCGATTTCGTGTGAGGTGGGCCAGATGTCTTTGAGATAGACATCCTTGCCATCCTTGTCCTGGCCGAGCGGCTCGGTGGTGATGTTGATTTTCAGGGATCCCGCAATCGCATAAGCAACGACGAGCGGCGGCGAGGCGAGATAATTGGCTTTGATATCGGGGCCGATCCGGCCTTCAAAATTCCGGTTTCCCGACAGGACAGAGCACGACACCAGATTGCCATCAGCGATCGCCTTAGCGATTTCAGGCTGCAGCGGTCCGGAATTGCCGATACAGGTCGTGCAGCCATAGCCGACCAGATTGAACCCAAGCGCGTCGAGATCCTTGGTCAAATCGGCTTTGTCGAGATAATCGGTCACCACTTGCGAGCCGGGCGCGAAAGAGGTTTTCACCCAAGGCTTCCGTTCCAGACCGAGCGCCGCAGCTTTGCGCGCGACCAATCCCGCCGCGATCAGAACGCTCGGGTTCGATGTGTTCGTGCACGAGGTGATCGCGGCAATAAACACATCGCCATGGGTGACGGAGAAATCTTCGCCTTCGACCTGGATGGCCGTTTCATCATCTGCCGCCGTGCCGAATTCCTTGACCATTGCCTCGGCGAATTTTGTATCTGCTTCGGACAACAAGACCTGGTCCTGCGGGCGTTTTGGGCCGGACAGGCTCGGCACCACGGTAGACAGATCGAGTTCGATCGTATCCGTGAAGATTGGGTCTGCCATGTCTGGACGCCAATAGCCTTGTGCCTTGGCATAAGCCTCGACCAGCGCGATACGGTCTGCGTCGCGGCCTGTATTGGTCAGATAGGTGATCGTATCCTGATCCACCGGGAAGAAGGCGCAAGTCGAGCCAAATTCCGGCGACATATTCGACAGCGTTGCCTGATCCTCGAGCGTTAGATTGGACAGACCCGGGCCGAAGAATTCAGTGAATTTGGCCACCACGCCATAGTCCCGCATCATCTTGGTGACGGTCAAAACCAGGTCGGTCGCAGTCGCGCCTTCGGGCAATTTTCCGGTCAGCTTGAAGCCGATGACTTCGGGGATCAGCATGGAAACTGGCTGACCCAGCATGGCCGCTTCGGCTTCAATCCCGCCAACGCCCCAGCCGAGGACTGAAAGCCCATTGATCATCGTCGTGTGAGAATCTGTGCCCACACAAGTGTCCGGATAGGCAATCGTTTCGCCATCAACCTCTCGCGTCCACACCGTCTGGCCGAGATATTCAAGATTGACCTGGTGGCAGATGCCTGTCCCTGGCGGAACCACGCGGAAATTCTCAAACGCGGTCGACCCCCAGCGCAGGAACTCATAACGCTCCTGGTTACGCTGATACTCGATTTCGACATTGCGCTTGAAACTGTCCGGTCCGGCAAAACTGTCGACCATGACCGAATGGTCGATGACCAGATCCACCGGCACTTGCGGATTGATTGCGTCCGCGCTGGCGCCCAAATTCTGCGCCGCGTCGCGCATGGCCGCCAAATCAACCACCGCCGGGACGCCGGTAAAATCCTGCATCAGCACGCGGGCCGGGCGATAGGCAATCTCGTGCGTGACCTTGCCGCCATTCTCGAGCCAGGTTTTAAACGCGACAATATCGTCCTTCGTGACGGTTGTGCCATCCTCGTTTCGCAACATGTTCTCGAGCAGAACTTTCAAAGAGGCGGGCAGTCGGGACACATCGCCGAGCCCGTTTTCAGCTGCGGCAACGAGGGAGTAGTAAGTGTATTCCTTACCGTCTACGGTGAGCGACTTGCGGGCCTTGAAACTGTCGAGGGAAGGCATGGGCGATCGGACCTCTCAAACTAGTGTTGAACCAGGCACATATAGTGCGAATTGCGCGATTGTCCCGCTACCTATAACGGCTGTGGACAAGTCGCAATTGCGCGGACATGCGGCTTATAGACTGAAGCCGTGCGCAGGAGACCACGATTGAGCGAAACGTCGATCATTGACGGCCGCGGGCTGGGCGCCGTGCGCGGAGAGCGGGTGCTGTATCGCGATGTCTCGGTCGCTGCGGGCGCAGGCGAGCTCATTCTCTTGCGCGGCGCGAACGGGTCGGGAAAGACCACGCTTTTGCGCCAGCTCGCAGGGCTGTCTCAGCCCCAGGCCGGTGAAGTTATCCGCCCCGTCGCGCACCATTGGATCGGACATACAAATGGCCTGAAAGCGCATGAGACCCCGCACTCGCATTTGCAACACTGGGCCAGGGTCTGGGGCAGCGCGAGCGAGATTCAGGACGTGTTGAGCGCGATGAGCATGATCCGACCGGCCAATGTGCCCTGCCGAATGCTGTCCGCCGGACAAAAACGCCGGACCGCATTGGGGCGACTGCGATTGCAAGCCCGCCCGCTTTGGCTTTTGGACGAACCGTTTAATGCGCTGGATACAGACGGTCAGGCGCTGCTGGTAGACATGATCGAGACCCATCGGTCCGGCGGCGGCGCCGTGATCGCCGCTTTGCATGGCACAGCCCCGATCGCCGCAACGCGCGAGGTCACATTATGACAGCCGCGCCTCTAACCTCTGCCTTCCGGCAAGCCTTTTCCGAAGCCTGGGCTTCCGGCGCCGGGCTGTTGCTGCCGCTCGGGTTCTTTGCCGGGACCGCGGTCCTGGTTCCTTTTTCGGTGGGCAGCGAAAGCGATCTGCTGGCCCGGATTGGACCAGGCATCCTCTGGCTCGCCCTGGCGCTTGCGTCGTTTATTACGCTGGAGCGAATTTTTCAGGCCGATCTGCAAGATGGGGCGCTCGATCTTTGGGTGCAGGATGAAACCTCCATCTCCATCATTGCCGGCATCAAAACCCTGGCCCACTGGCTGGTCTCGGGCCTGCCTTTGGTCTTGTTGACGCCCTTGCTCGCTTTAATGCTGCAAGTTCCGCCGCAGCAGACGGTGCCCGCCATGCTTGCTTATGGCCTTGGCGGTTTGACCTTTTTCATGTGGGGCGGGGTTGCTGCCGCGCTGGCAGCCAGCGTCGCCCGCGCCGGCCTGCTGATCGCGCTCATCGCGCTGCCCTTCTATCTGCCAACCGTCATTTTCGGAACGCTGGCCTTGGAGGAAGGCCTCGGCGGCACCAGCATTCTCTTTTTGAGCGCATCGACCTTGTTTGCACTTGGTGTCGCACCTGCTGCGATGGGCGCGGCTTTGCGGTTGGCGGCGGATTAGGGGAAGGCTAAAGAACTCGCATGTGGTCCATTCTCGCAAATCCGCACAGATTTATGGCGTTCTCGAAATACGCCGTGCCGATCGCCTCGGCGCTGGGCCTGGCGCTGTTTGGCTATGGCCTTTGGCAAGGCCTGTTTGTGGTCCCGACAGACGAAGTGCAGGGCGGCGACATTTTTCGCGCCATGTTCATCCATGTTCCCAGCGCCTGGCTGTGTATGGGTCTCTATACCGGGCTCGCCGTTTCGAGCTTTGTCTGGTTCATCTGGCGACATGAGCTTGCCGATGTTGCGGCGCGCGCCATCGCTCCAATCGGGGCAGGCTATACCGCCCTTTGTCTGGCCACCGGGGCAATCTGGGGCAAGCCGACCTGGGGCACCTGGTGGCTGTGGGACGATGCCCGCATGATGAGCGTGCTGGTCCTGTTTTTTTTGTTCCTCGGCTATATCGCCCTGCGCGCAGCGCTTGAGACACGGCAGAAAGCGGCCCGGGCGGGTGCGATCCTCGCCATGGTCGGCGTGATCAATGTTCCGATCATTCGTTTCTCTGTCGATATCTGGTCGAGCATTCATCAGGGCCCGAGCGTTATTCGCGCTGATGGCCCGGCCATGGCGGCGGTCTATTTGCAGCCCTTGCTGATCGGCGCCTTAGGTCAGCTGCTTTTCGTCAGCGCGCTCATTCTGATTGTGATGCGCGCGGAGATCTATTCTCAACAAGCTGATGCGCTACTGGCGCGCCGATTGAGCGAGACCTGATCCATGCCGGAATTTGACAAGAATGCCGCTTATCTGTGGACGATTATCGGTCTGGGAATCGCCGTCCCGGTCTTGCTGAGCGCCTACGCTTTGCTGCGCGCGAAGCTGTCAAAGGATCGGTTGAAGAGATTGCAGGACGGCGAAGACTGAAGACGCGCTACTTCTTTTTCTTCTTCTTCTTTTTCTTCTTCTTCTTGGTCTTGCGCGGCTCGTCCTCTTCCTCTTCCTCATAATCGCCAGAGATGATGGACAGCGAGAGCAGCAAGCTTTCGCGGCGCGATTTGCGCAATTCTTCGGTTAGGATTTCGTCCGCCGACATGACGTCCGGGGCTGCCCCCTCAAATGCCGTTCGGCCAGCCTCGGTCAAGGACACCGCCTTGGCGCGTGCATCTTCTTTGGATTTCACCCGCTGCACCAGACCCGTCTTTTCCATCCGGGAGACCATGTCGGCCAGGGTTGAACGGTCAATGCCGGTGACGTCGACAAGGCTGGATTGGCTTTGCCCGTCATCATCATTGAGCGCCGCGAGCACAGCGAATTGCCGAATGGTCAGACCTTTGTCGGCCAGAGCCTGCGCTGATTCATTGACGGCTGCCTGCTGCGCACGATGCAACAAGTGCGTGACAGAACGCGCGAGCGTAAATTCCGTACTCGTCTCTTGCTTGCTCATTTGCGCCGCCCTAATTCCTGTTTTAGCCCCTACCGCACTGTAAAAGCAGACTTACCGTGTGCAGATCAATCGATTTCTCCCATAAAGCGAGAGCCTGACAGAAAAATGACAGTCAAAGCGAGACCCGAATTTGCCCTGGAAATCCCACCTGGAGACGATAAGGCGCGCAGCGTCTGCCAGCGCTGCGAATTCATAGACTATCAAAACCCGAAAATTGTTGCCGGGTCTGTGGTTCTCAAAGGCGACCAGATTTTACTCTGTAAACGTGCAATTGAACCCCGCAAAGGATTCTGGACGCTGCCCGCCGGCTTCATGGAGCTCGGGGAATCGGTGGAAGAAGCTGCCATGCGCGAAGCCCAGGAAGAAGCGCTGGCAGATATTGAAATCGATCGCCTTCTGGCCGTCTATTCGGTCCCGCGCATCGGTCAGGTCCAGGTCATGTTTCGCGCTCATCTCAATGGCGATTTTGGCATCGGCCCGGAAAGCGAAGACGTCAAACTGGTCGATTGGAAAGATATTCCGTGGTCGGAACTCGCGTTTCCAACCGTTGTTTGGGCGCTGACACATTATGCAGAAACGCGCCATCAGGACACGTTCGCGCCATTCGCCAATCCACCCGGAACCGATGCCTTAACGCGTTAGGCCGCTGTCGGTTCGAGCAGGTGTTTCAGCGTGTATGGCACATTGGCAGCGCCAAAGATGAACGTGATCACCATGTTGCCAAGCTTCCAATTGGCCCAGACATCTTCGGCGTCGCGTGAGCCAAAGGTCAGCCCGAGAAACTCATAACTGCCCGCCGGCGCAACCGTGGCGCCCAGGACGCGCAGCGGCTCTTCAAACCCGGGGGCAAAGTATCGCCAGAGGAATTCGTTCCAGACCGCCATCGCGACAAAGAACAGACCCCAGCGTATGGCCAGGGTTCGCCAGGCAAAATCCGGGAGATCAAACACCTTGTCGAACATCACCTTCCAAATGTTATGCCCCACTGCGAGACTGCCAAAGATAATCCCAGCCAGGAAAAGCTGTTGAATGGTCGGCTTGATGAACAGGAATGATTTTTCCTGCAGCACGATGCCTAACAATCCAAATCCGCCAACAATGGTGGCGGTGAAGAGCAAAAAGAGCGGGACATCCTCGCCGCGGCGCAAATAATTGGAGACCGCCCAGAGCGTCGCGATGATGAGCACACCGGTCGCCCAATAAAGCGCCGTATCGGGGCTCGCCCAAGTGTCATTGATCGTCACATTGCGCATCACATTGTAAACGAGAATGAACCCGATCACTGGGACCAAGTCTGCCCAGATCTGATTTGCCTTGTCAGCGGCGGTGCCGAGATCGTTTTTCTGTTCCGTCATAACTGGTAGTACGCAGCCGCGCGTCCTTTGGATGCTTGTCTGATGCTCACAAAGCTGTGTGCGGGATAAGCGTCAAGCGCTAAGGCGCAAATTCTAGCATCATCAGGCCAATGGCCAGAACCGACGCCGCCACGATGCGGCGCGGCCCGAAGGCTTCTTTGAGGAAAACCGCCCCAAAGATTGCGCCGAACACCACAGATGTCTCGCGAATGGCGGTGACATTGGCCGCTTCCGAAAGCGTAAACGCCCACAAGGCCGCGCCATAAGACACTGTGCCAAACAAGCCGCCAATCGTGCCATCGCGGATCTGCGGCGCCACGGTCGCCCAGACCCGCCCGCGCCGGATCCAAATCATAGCCGTGGTAATCCCGATCCAATCGAGCAGGAACAACCAGACCACGAAAGTCAGCACCGTTTCGGCATCTGCCGCGAGCCTGGCGCCATTGGCATCGGCGACCGAATAGAAAGCGATGCCGAGCGCTGTGACCATGGCCCAGAACAAAGCGGCCTGCTTGAGCGGCGGGTGGCTGCCGCCTTTCTGCTCAGGCATGGCGAAGACAATCAAGGCCGCGGTTGCGAGCAAAAGCCCGATCCAGCCCAAGGCGCTTGGGGTCTCGTTCAACAGGAAGGTTGCTGTGATTGCCGTCAATAAAGGCGCGAGGCCGCGCATCACCGGAAAGACCAGAGACAAGTCGCCCCGATGCAAAGCCCGGATCATGGCAAACTGATAGAACCAGTGCACCACGACCGAAATGGCGAGCGCGCCCCAGACCATGGGCGTGGGAAGCGGCACGAACGGCGCCAGCGGCACGACGCTCAAAGCCATCGCAATCGAGACGATCATCCGCGCCGAGAGGACATCGCCGCCGCGCTTCACAAAAAGATTGGTGGTCGCCACCGTGATTGCAGACAGCAAACACAAGAAAATGGGGAAGGCGGACGAACTCATGCCGCCGCCTCTCGCATCGGCGGTGGGGAAGTCAAGTCATTAGGCTAGGATTATAGCGCCGCTTCGACCGCCGTAACTTCAGGCACATAGGCTTTGAGCATGTTCTCAATGCCCTGTTTCAGGGTGAAGGTGGACGACGGACACCCCGCACACGCGCCGCGCATGGACAGATGCACGATGCCGGACTCGGCTTCGAACCGGTGGAAGATAATATCCCCGCCATCCTGCGCCACAGCCGGACGGACGCGGGTCTCGATCAGTTCAATAATCTCGCCGACAATTTCCGCCGTTTCGCCTTCATAGTCTTCGACAGAGCCGCCAATTTCCGCGGCAGAGCTGGCGGGCATATCTGTCGCCATAACTGGCAGACCGGCGACGAAATGATCCATGATCGCCGCGAGCGCCATGGGCCGCACATGTTTCCAATCGGCATCTGCGTCCTTGGTGAGGGAGATAAAGTCACTGCCCAGAAAGACGCGAACGACGCCCTGAACCTGAAACAGGTTTTGCGCCAATGGGCTGGTCCCCGCCTCCTCGACGGAGGCAAAATCATACGGGCCAGTTCCGCCGGTCACCGGCTGGCCGGGGAGGAATTTCAACGTGTCCGGATTTGGGGTGGGTTCTGTTTGAATAAACATGGGGCCGCTCTGGCCTTTCATTCCGCCTGGATCAAAGGCTTAAATGTGCTGAACGACAGCAAGTTTCAAGATGGCGGGCTGCCGATCTATTCGGCTGATGCGGCTTCCGCGACCGCCATGGGCTCGGCGTCCTGCGCCTGCAGCGCGGCAATGAAGTCCGCCGTCGTCGTTTCAATCTCGGTCAGATAATACATCATCGCAGCCGGATGATCTGACAGGAACGAGCCGGTTCCCGCCTGGCTGGAAATCATCAATGGATTGAAGGTTGCTGCCCGGCGCCAAGCAAACAGAGTCCGGTCATAGGCTTCATTGACGGCGCGCGTGCGCACCAGTTCCGGTTCCTGGATCAGTGACGAGATCATCAGCTGAGAGGCCACCTGGGCATAGGCGCGGGTTTTGTAGATCGCCTGGATGTCGGCCTTCGAAGCCGGCCAGGCTTCTGCCCGATCAACGGTTGAGCGCAGACGCTCCTGAGCCTCGATCGCCCAGCCTTTGTACAAAGTGAGCTCATCAATCAGGACGCCAAGGCCCTTGGGCTGCGCCGCCAAACCGCGCGACAACCGTCCTTCGTAACTTTGCAGCGCTTCGGCGGCCGCATTCAATCGCGGGATCGCTTCAGCTTCGCTGGAGGGCACGAGCAAACGGGCCGCTGCCAAGAGATCTGAATCCGGTGCACCCGGTTCGCGGGACGCATGTTCAGAGGCGAGCAAGGCATATTCTGACAAGGCGCCGGTAATGCCTTCTTGCCAGGCAGGCAGGGCGGTCAGACGCGCTTGCGGATGCCACCAGGACCGATCCGCGGCCCAACCGGCCACGGTGATCTCGCGTCCCAGCAAGGTCATCGCCGTGCCCGTATCATTTGAATACCAAGGCGTGGCCGAAGACAGAACAACCGAATTGGAATTTACTTTGTGGCTGAGCGCGGTCATCGCCGGATAGCCGCCGATGAGGACCAGAACGAGCCCAAGCTTTGCTGTGCCCACGATCCGTCGCCAGAAACGCCCAATGGCTTCCATCATGGGACTGGGTTCAGCATCATCGAGATAAGCTTCGGAAATTTCTGCACCCAAGAGCGTGACAACGGGCTTGCCGTCTTTGTCTCTGCCTTCGATGTATTCTACTGGAAGCTTTTCAGCCGCTGTCATGGGTACTTCACTCTCAACATGTGTTGACCTCGCCACATGACGCAATAATCGCGCCGTTTACAAGTCATTAAGACTTAAACTTTGGCAAGAGTGAGTCCGTGCCCTGAATTTATACAGGAATCTGTGGAAGAAATTACAGTTAACGACTATTCGACAATATCAATGTCATCTGGGAAAGTCGGGAAGCTGGCAATCGATACTGTATCATCTTCCACCAGCTCTCCGCGTCCGCCTTCCCGCCGCTCATAGGCTTTGACCAAAGACATATAAGGCGGGACGTGAACGATGCCTTGGCCCTCGATCGGCGCCTTGATCTCGAAATGCAGATGGAAAGTGGTCGGCGTCGAGCCGAAATCGTTCGACACAAATCCGATCGTGTCGCCAGCGCTGACCGCATCCAGCGCTGACACACGCAAGCGACGCATGTTCAAATGTAGATAAGAATAGATGTTTCCGGTCTCGCTGCCTTTCAGCTGCACCGAATAGGTCCCGATATGCTGGATGATGCCATCCTCGACAGCGATCACTTCATGCAGCCCGCGATCGCGTTTGGCTTGACCGCGCAAGGCGTTGCAATCGGCAGCCGACCCGACACGAATATCCTGGCCCTGATGAACCTTGTTGGTTGGGCACATGGGGGTGTTGCGCGTTGAGCTGCGCTTCTCGCAAAAATTGTCTCGCCACGGAATCTCGTAATTGGCCGGATCACATTGATCGCCGCCAACCGCGCCGCCGAGACGATAGACCATGGATTGCGGCCAGGTTGGCGCGGTCTTGATCGGAAACAGCATGTCCGGGGCATAGACCGTATCGTCGCCCTGGCCTGTGCCGGTCCCCGGGATCAGGTCGCCAGCCGCAAAATACTCAAACTTGACCGGTAAGACCGGCGGCTGCGGATCATCTTCAACCGGGTCTTCCGCAATCGGGTCTGGGTCTGGGGTTTCAGGATCCGGGTCATCGACCGGCGGGTCTGGATCTTCTGGATCATCGACAGGGGTTGGGTCGGTCCCCGGATCTGGATCTGGGTCAGGACCGGGCTCCGGATCTGGATCCTCATTCGACACCGGCACTTCAACCGGGTTTTCATCTTCATTCCACGGATCATCGACCGGGGTGATGGGCGGCGGCGGTCCGGGCGCGCCTTCTGGCACGTCAGGTGGCGGTTCGCGCCCATCGCCGGGGACGCGGATCACGTCACACGCGGCCAGGACCAGTGCCGAAATGGCAATCAGTCCCCACTGTCTTGTCATCATCTCGTCCCCGCAATCAGTAGCTTCTCTACTTCGGCCAATGCTTCTTCTTCGGTGACACAGCTGCCTTTTACAGCCGTTGCCGGATCCTTGCACATGAACTCAACCAGATAGGACGCGCCATAACGGCTGAATGAGACCTGCGAGCCGGTCATGGTCTCTTCGAACTTGAGCGGCGTGTCGCTGGCCGCGCCCTGATCGCCGGGGCGCACAACAAGCCGATCGGTGCCATTGATGATCATGTCATAAATGTCGCCCTTGCGGACGGCGAAATAGCCATCTGCCATGGGCCGGAAATCGAGACTACTCTCGCCGGTCGATGCGATGGTCACAGGCTCATCAGGCAACAGAACCGGCACCACGGGCGAGCCCCCGCTTGCGACTTGCACCATGCCATTGTCATCAGACTCGCGAGACGCAAAATCCTGACGCGCCTGGGTCCAGTCAATCGTCGCTTTCTTGGTCTCGGCAACATTGCCCGGGTCGGCGATTTGGACCGCTTCCGGCTGGGCTTCAACCTCCGTGACCACCTCTGGCGGCGACGCCTCGCCGCCGGATTGACCAAGATCGGCTTGCGGGTCGCAGGCCGCGATGAGCAGACCACAAACCGCCGGTATAATCAGTTTGTGCATGGCCTAGTCTCCCGTACTCGTCGAGGCGATGGAATCGATCTCGGCATAAGCAAGATTATCGATGGTTTCGAGCGCCGCAATGACATCGCGGGCCGAGCGTCCGGCCGGATCATTTTTCGGCAAGGCGAGGATCAGCTCGCCGGAATAGCTGGCGCGGACGAGTTGCAGCCCTTCCAGCGGCGCGTGGCCGGATGCCCATCTTTGAAAGGCTGCGCGTGTGCCGGTTTCGTCGCGGCGAAAGTTCCGGCACACTTGCTCCAGCTCTGGCTCGTTATTGAACCGGACAATAAAGGTCGCTGCCGGCGCGCTGAGCGTCACACCTTGGGCCTGAACCAATTGCGCCGAGCCGGTCTGGCTTTGCGCGAATGCGGGCAGGAAATTGAAGGATCCGGATTGGTCGGTAAATGTCATACAGCCGGTCAGACTGAGCATACAAAGCAACACAGCCATTCCCATCTGGCCACCATAATGTGGCGCGGTTTCAAGTCTTTGCATCACCATTCCCCTCTTCTCCCATTAATCCCCCAATGTGACATCTGCCAGATTAAGCAGACCTGAACCACATGGCAGCTGGCACATATCCGGATTGTCCGCCAACGGAATGGCGCCCGGAAATTGTGCGCAAAGCCCGGTACATTGCTCTTGCGGGATAGACCGAACGCCAGACATCAAAGTCGTGATTAGTTGATCGCGGTTGAGGTCGGGACGCTTGGATTTGATCAGGGCCAAGGCGGCGGCGACATGCGGCGTCGCCATGCTGGTGCCTTGCTCATAAGCGTAATAGCAGGTCGAAACAGATTCGCCGGTCAGCGGGTCTTCGCAATTCTCAGCCGTTTTGGTCGACAGGACCCCGTCCGGGTTGCCGTCGCCATCATCGTCACGTGCGAGATCGCCGCCCGGGGCCAATAGGTCGACCGCCGCGCCATAATTCGAATATGGCGCCAGGTGACCGCGGGCATCGCCGCCTGCCACGGTCACCACATTCTGACAGCCCGCCGGGGCAAAAAACTCAGTCGGCACGCTCTTATTTCCAGCTGCAACCACAACCACCACGCCCGCTTCGGTGACGGAATTGATCGCATCCTGCATGGAGGCCGGACAGGTCTTGAACAGGCCGAGCGACAGATTGATGATGTCGGCGGGGTTTTCGTTCCACACTTCTTCGCCCAGCTCATCGAATTCAGGAATGGTCCCGGCGGCCCAGCGGATCGCATCATTAATGTCTGAGAGCTTGCCGCCGCACTTGCCGAGCGCCCGGACAGGAACGACTTTCACATTCCAGGCCCCCCCTGCGACACCGTCAGAATTATTGGTCGACGCCGCCCCGATAATTCCGGCGACGTGGGTGCCGTGATAGGTGTTTGAGAACACATTGGCTTCCGGACAAATGTCGCCTGGATCATTCGGATCATTGTCCCGGCCATTGCCATCATTGGCGACTTCAACATCGCTGACCATGTCCCAGCCGGCGACCACATTGACCGAATCCTGAATGTCCGGGTGATCCATTTGCAGGCCGGTATCGACCACAGCGACAACAACTTCAGAAGATCCCTGGCTCGCTTGATCAGTCCAGAAATCGACAAATCCAGCGCCGCCTGCCGACTGGCCCACGCCTTCGCCCTGGCTCTTATAATGCCATTGCAGCCCGAATAGCGGATCGTTCGGGGTGATCACCGCCCCGGCGCCGCCGCCATCCGGCGTGCGGATCATCTGGTGTTCGTACAGCCAGTCTTTCTCGACATATTCGAACTCACCCGACGCTCTGAGATCGCGGATCACACATTCCATGGCAACCAGCGGATTGGCATCTGAGTTTTGCGCCGCGACTTCATCGCACTCGACACCATTCTCGAGCGCGATCCGGCCCTGGCGCAAAATCTGTTCGGTGAAATTGGTTGGGTTCAGCGCATCCGATCCGATTTCAATCACCATCTGGCCAGACCGAGAGCGCTGAATGCTGGCCGCGACTTTGAACTTGGACGCGGTTTGGATCATGCGTTCCTCAGCCACCAACTGCCGCTGCAAGGCGGCGTTTGGCTGGATCAGGGCGCGCTCAGCCACTTTGGGATTGAGTTTCGGCAACTGCGCCATGCGCTCTTCTGGCGTCGCGGGAATCTGGATCGCCAGCGAGCGCGTGCGCACAACCGGTTGCTGTGTGACCCCGCGCTCATAGCGTTTCTGATCGACGGTTTCCTTTAGAGGCGCGCGTGGTAAGGCCCGCTCATTTCCAGATACGACGGGCTGCTGCGCGCGCGCTTCTGGATCCACCACGGTGATCGAGCGCCGCTTGGCGGCAGGCAATTCGATTCGCCGGATCACATCCGGATCGGCGACGGCCTCATCCAGGGTTTTCTCGTCCGGGATAATGATCTTCGCTTCGGATTGATCATCGACGACCACATCAAGCGCCACTTCAGGTTCCGCCATCACCGCAGCGAACTCGACTGAGGGCGGCAGCGCGGCAGGTTTGGCAACAATCGACCCGATGACAAAACGCGCCGATTCATCCTCAGTCGAGGGCGCCGTGCGTTCGAGGATCGTACCGGCAAAGGCGCGCGCCTCAACCGGGACGCTGGCATATTTGTTTTTCTCAGAATCGGTGACATCTTCACCGCCAAGTTGGCCGATCACGGCATCGCTGAGATCGCCAATCCGCTCCAGACGCTCATCCTGCCGGTCGCACGCGGCGAGGCCAATGAATGCAAGGACACTGGTGGTGAGCGCTGCGCCTTTTACCCATTTCGCTGTTCTAGCCATGGAAACTGTCCCCTAATCTACGTGGTGAGGCGGGAGTATCTTAACCATATGTCAATCTCATGGCGAGCGAAATCAATCGCGCGCGCCGAGCGCTTTTCCAACCACATGACCGGCCTCTTCGATGGCTTTCCGGGCCGGTTTCGAAACCGCTGTCATATTCATGAAGCCATGCACCATGCCCGGATGTTCCTTGGTCGTGACCGGCACGCCATGCGCCGCCAGTTTGGCCGCATAGGCCTTGCCTTCATCTTTCAGCGGATCCCAGCCGCACAGAACCATATGGGCGGGCGGCAGGCCGGCAAAATCGTCATCATCAGCAAAGAGAGGCGACACACGCGGATCCATTCGATCGGTTTCCTTATCGACATAAGAATCGCGGAAATAGTCGAACAGGTTTGGCGAGATGAAAAAGCCGCTTTCCTGGAAGGTCATCTTCTTGGCGCGAATATCGACAAATTGAACCAGCGGATAGAGCAGCAGCTGAAAGGCCGGCATCAAGGCGCCCGTTCGACCGGTTTCCTGAGCGATGAAAGCGGAAAGATTGCCGCCAGCGCTGTCCCCGGCCACCGCGATACGGTCCGGATCAAAGCCGAGAATATTGTTGCGGTCCGTCGCCCATTCCCACGCCGCCATGGCATCATCATGCGCGGTGGGGAACCGGTGCTCAGGGGCCAAGCGATAATCAACCGACAGGACGCGGCATCGCGAGCTTGCGGCCAGACGCCGGCAGATCACGTCATGGGTGTCGAGATCGCCGAGCACGAAGCCCCCGCCATGATAGAAGATAATGGCTGGCGCAGGCGCGATCCCAGCCGCGAGCGGGACATAGAGCCGGGCCTTGAGCGGTCCGTCCGCGCCATCAATGACCAGGTTGGAAAGCTCCGCCAGATCCGGCAAATCGCGCTCCACCGACCGGCTGGCCCGATAGAAACTATTGCGCAAGCCGTCGGTCGAGCCTTTCCAGTCCATGCCGGAGAAATCCGGCATCTTGAGCTTGTCCATAAAGGATTTGAGGGTGTCATCCATCGCCATGCCGAGACCTTACTGCGGAACTGATGGTGATATAAAGGCAGAATTCGAGCCGAAGCCGAAAACCTAGCCGATAAAGAAATAATCATTCACGCGATACATCACATAAGGCGTGTTGCCGACCATGATCTCGGGTATCAGGTCGGCCCAGATCCGGGCGCGCACATCGCCTGGCAAGCGGGCCGACACGGTTTCAACAGCAATGCCAAGATCGCAGACATTCATGCCGGCAATCACCTCCTGCATCTGCGCATAAGACGTGCCCTCGGAGTTTGCGAAGGCGGCGATCTGAATGCCCAGCGCCCATTGTTCCGAGCCGAGCGCCAGCCCGGTTTGTTGCAAAATGGCTTCGTCGCGAAATCCGGGGCGGGCATGGCTCAGGCGGCGGTCTTGTCCCTGTTTCGCAACCGTCAAAATGGTGGTCATCCAATCCATCGCCCAGTCATATTGCGGGCTCCCATATGGAAACTCTGACAGCAAGGATGGCACCAGGTCTGACTCATTTTGCGCCAGAAACGCCGCGATCGTCTCGCCTTTGCACCAATGACTATTGCTGGCTTTGAGCTGCTCCAGCCCACTCCGCAAATCGCGGACGATGATCTGAAAATCATCGCTGCTCGCGCCTTTGATCGATCCGGCTTGGGCGCGGAATTGGGCGAACAGAGCTTCCAGCACGAGCTCTGACAATGCTTGCTGCGAGGCGCCTTCGACGATCGCCGCATGGGTCAGCGTTTCCAGCTCGGCAAAGGTTCCGGGAGCGGTCATCTTCAAGGCTGTGACGGCTCGCCCGGTCGGCGCGTCGCTGAGCCGGTCGAGCAGGGCCTCCTGGGCGTCTGCGATCGCAGGCGGGGTCGGCGCGGCTTCGTCTCGCGGACCGAACACGAATAGGCCGGCCATCAGGACGGTCATCGCCGCCATAATGATCAGGCCGAGTTTCAGACCGGTTTCTCGCCGCGCACTGGCCACGCCCAAACTCGCTAAAGCTGGACGACGTTGGGGGGTGGGGCGTCAACGAACAGGCTGGCCACCAGATCCGCGCGGCAATCCTGAGTCTGGCGCTGATTCACATAGCCCTTGTCGGTGATTTCGCCTTTATCGATGCTTGGTGGCTCGGTCATTACCAGAAACCGCTTGATCCGCCGCGATGAGCCCGGCTCGGCGGCGTTGAAGGCTGCGACCTTGGCCGCGAGATCCTTGTTCAATTGCATGAAGGCCGCCATCTGATCGCCGCCCGCGGCTTTGACATAGTCCTCAAACGCCACCGGGGACGGCCAGAACATAGCGCCGATAAAATTCTTGTCCTGACCGCAAATGACGGCGTCGAAGACGAGCGGAGAGCACGCCGCGACCAAATCCGGCCGCAAGACCCCGACGCTCACCCACGTGCCCGAAGACAGCTTGAAATCTTCTCCGACCCGGCCATCAAAAATGATACCCTGGTTCGGGTCATCTTCATCGACGAATTTTGCAGCATCACCGAGGCGATAGAATCCTTCCTCATCGAACACTTCAGCGGTTTTTTCCGGCAGATTATGATAGCCGGGCATAACCGTCTCGCCTTTGACCCGTACTTCCAGCTTGCCCATGGTCGGCACAAGTTTCAGGGTCAGACCCGGCAAGGGCAATCCGATCAGACCGACGCGCTCAACTTCCCAATGTACAACGGTGATACCTTGAGTTTCGGTCGCGCCATACATGGTGATGATCGGGATCCGGCGCCCGGTCGCCTTGATGGCAAGCGTCTGGATGCGATCATATAAATCATCAGACAGGGTCGCGCCGCCATAACCGATCGACCGCATATTGGCGAAGAAGGCCTGAAGCAGCGCCTCGTCTTCTTCCATCGCCTCAGCCAGCATTGCGAGCGCAATCGGCGCTGTCCCGAAGGTTGAGGGTTTGCAATCCAACACATTGCGAATGGTTTCCCCGAACAGGGCTGGCGTCGGTTTACCGCCATCGATCCAGAAGGTCGCGCCATTCCAAAGCGCGCCATTGAAATTCACGTTGGAGCCGGAAATGTGATTCCACGGCAACCAGTCGAGCACATTATCAACTTCATCGGGATCATAGTCCGGATCGCGGGCATCGTCGCGCAGCCCCTCGACCCCGGCAATCATCGAACACATCGCGCCCTGCGTGGTCGGAACGGGCTTGGGCATGCCGGTTGAGCCAGAGGTGAACAGATACTTGCCCACAGAGGCGTCGGTGAGAGAGTCCAAGGCCGAATCCACAGCCGGCGTCACTTCTGTGTTGAGCAAGCCGTGATAGGACACCGCGCCATTCGCACCATCAGCGGTGATGACTGTGCAGCCATGATCCCCCAACGCTTTGATCGCGGGCTCAAAAGGCGGCAATTGCGCCGCGAACAGCACTTTCGGTTGAACCGCGCCGAAACAGTGTTTGAGCTTGGCAAAATCCGTCGACATCAGTGAATAAGGCACCGAGATAGGTGCCGCCGGCGCATTGATGGTCATCGCCGCGACCATGACGAGGGCGGTTTCGATCGAGTTGCCGGACAAGATCATGACCGGCGCGTCGGGACCCGCCCCCATATCGAGAAAGGCCTGTGCCAGAGCGCGGGTGCGCCGCAAGCCTTCGCCATACGTGATCGCTTCCCAAGCATCGGTGTCTGGATTGCGCTGTTTTAGCCAATCCCGATCCGGATGCATCTCGGCCCGCATGGCCAGCGCATGTGGAATGGAGCGAGGTCGATCCCCCGGCGCATGGCGTTGTTTCAGATAGACAGTCCCGTCGGGTTTGCGGATGCAGTCTATGTCCGGTTGCTTTTGTCCAAGCAGTCGAAAGGGTGGCAGGCTGGCAGCGTCTGGCACGGCAGTTTCCTCATAATCGGCTGGTCTTTTCATCTAAACTAGCAAGCTCTGCGCCGCCGCCAAGGGGTGAGCGGTCCAGGCATGGGATTGACACTTTGCGATACTAGTTTACTTTGTGTTTCAAAGTTATTGGAGACGTAAAATGAATCAATCCTCCTTGAGCGACGACTTAGCCTATGTCCGCGACTTGGCCGAGGCAGGGGAACAGGCCCCGCTGCTGGGTGGGCGGTTTCTGGCCATGTGGGGCGCTTTGGTCAGCATCGCCTATTTTCTTCACTATGCGACGACGGCCAATCTGTTCGGCTGGCCGAGCGCGGCCTATGCCTGGATTTGGGGATCTTTCCTGGTTCTTGGCATTCTCGGGCAAGCCATTCTCGTGCGCACAATTCAGAACAAACCCGGCGGCAACTCGGTCGGCAATCGTTCAGAAGCGACGGTCTGGATGGCGGGCGGCTTTGCCTTGTTTGCCTATTTCTTCGCCCTGATCGTGAAATCGCTGCAGACCGGGATTACCGATCCCGGCTTTGAGAACTCGCTGCCCATCGTGTTTGCCGTCTATGGCATCGGCCTGATCACGACCGGCATCATGGGCAAAGCGAAAGTCCAGACTTATGCGGGGTTTGGATCGCTCGGCATGATCGTCCTGGCCATCTGGTTTCAAGACACGAACGAGATCTGGGCCGTCGCCTCGTTCGGCGCCTTACTGACTGTGCTGATCCCGGGCCTCATCATGATGCGGCAAGAACCCAAGAGCGTGGTCTGAGAAAGAGAGCGGTGATGTCAGACCAGGAAAACCCGTTCGATCATTCCCAGATAGATGATGTTATTCACGGTCGGTTGCGGCTTGGCATTATGGCCTATTTGTCCTCTGTCAGTCCGGCCATTTTTGGCGAGCTGCGCGACAAGGTCGGCGCCACGGATGGCAATCTGTCGACCCATTTGCGCAAGCTCGAAGAAGCTGGCTATGTGCGTCAGGAAAAGCGTTTTGTCGGCAAACGACCGCAAACGCGCGTCCATCTGACGACCAATGGCCGGAAGGCCTGGCTGCTCTGGATCAGTCAGATGCAAAGCCTGATGAAGGCCGCTGAATAGTCTGAACGCAATCTGAAAGCGCCTCTCCCGGCGCGTTCAGGTTGACCATTTTAGGGTCCGATCAACAGTTGAAAGGACCCTGTCTTATGTCTCTTGGTTTGAAAGCTCTGGCGCTCGCCGCCACAGTCACCGCCGCCACCGCCCTCCCCGCTGCCGCCAATTATGGCGATCGTGGTCGCGGCGGCGATGCCGTCGTTTACGTCCATCCGGAATATCGCGGCGCCGCCTTGGCGATTGATGGCCCGGTCTACAATTTCCTCGATCTTGGTTTCAATGACACCATCTCTTCGATCGAAGTCCGCGGCGCCTGGGAAGTCTGCGAGCATCCGGACTTTCGCGGTCGTTGCCGTGTGATTGAAGGCCCAACCCCGCATCTCAGCGCCCTTCGCATGAATGATAATATCAGCTCGATGCGTCCGCTGAACGGATCGTCGCGCCGGATCGGCCATCGTGATCGTCATCGCGATTATGGTCTGCGCGGACAGGGCAATTACCACAGCCACAATCAAGGCATTGAAGGGCGTCGGACGGTGTTCTTCCCGCGCCCCAAGGATGCCTATGGCGATCGGATCCCGATTGGACGCGGCAATGCCAATCAGTTCTGTCGCGAAATGGGGCTCGGACGCGCGGTCTATTCCGATCGCGGCCGCCGCAACCTGACGGACGTGCTCTGCGCCAAGTAAACGGTCTCTCCCCCGGCTGGACCGCTCTTTAGGCCCGTAATCCTCCCGAACCCTCGAACGGGTCGTGTTCAGCCACCAGATGCCCCGGAGCGATTTCGATCAGCTTCGGGGCATATTGCTGGGCATCGGCATCATCAATGATCACGGATTTGAGGAAGCGCAGCGGCGCGCGGCTGTCCAGCGGGCTCGGCAAATCGCCTTGCAGTTTCACCCGTTCCCGGGCCCGTTCCATTTTCGGATCCGGGTTCGGCACGGCAGAGATCAGCGCCTTGGTATAAGGGTGGCGGGCATCTTCATAAATCTCTTCACGCCCCGCCAGCTCGACCACTTTGCCTAGATAGAGCACCATCACCCGGTGCGAAATCTCTCGCACCACTGACAGGTCATGACTGATAAAGATCATGGCGAGGCCAAACTCTTTTTGTAGCTCGATCAACAAATCAACGACTTGCGCCTGTACTGAAACGTCGAGCGCCGACACAGCTTCATCACAGACCACCAGTTTCGGGCTGAGAATCATCGCCCGGGCAATCCCCACCCGCTGGTTCTGACCGCCGGACAATTCATGCGGGTAGCGATTGATCAGCGCTGGGTCCAAGCCGACCTTGGGCATGATTTCGCGCACGCGTTGTTCGCGCTCCGCCTTGCCCAGCTGCGGTTCATGCACGGTGAGCGGTTCGGCAATCGAGTTGCCAATCGTCATGCGCGGGTCAAGGCTCGCCATCGGGTCCTGAAAAACGATCTGCAGATCATCTCGCAAGCCGTTCATGGTCTTCCGGTCCGCGCTGGTAATGTCGCGTCCCATCCAGGCGACGGTTCCGGCCGTTTGAGGCACCAGTTTCAGCACCGCCCGGGCCAGGGTCGACTTGCCGCATCCGCTTTCGCCAACCACGCCCAGCGTCTCGCCGGGTTTGAGATCGAAGCTCACGCCGTCGACGGCCTTGAGCGGTTTGGTTTTGCCGAACAGGCCGCCGCCAATATTGATCGGAAAGTGCACTTTCAGCTCATCCGCGCGCAGGATCGGGTCGACCCCGGTGCCGGGTGGCGGGCCGAGGGTTGGGCGTCCTGGCCGATTGGGCTGGTCAATTCTCGGCACCGCATCGAGCAGCATCTTGGTATATTCATGCTGCGGATTGTAGAAGATGTCATCGATATTGCCGGTCTCAACGATCTCGCCGTGTCGCATCACAACGACGCGGTCACACATGCGCGCAACCACGCCCATATCGTGAGTGATCAGCGCAATACCGGTGCCGGTTTCACGTTTCAGCTCATCCATCAGATCAAGGACCTGGGCCTGCACGGTCACATCGAGCGCCGTGGTCGGCTCATCGGCCAAGAGCAATTGCGGTCCGCACAACATCGCAATCGCCACCATGACGCGCTGGCGCATGCCGCCGGACAGCTCGTGCGGAAATTGATCCATACGGCGACGGGCTTCAGGAATGCGAACATGTTCCAGCCAGTCGACACAGACTTTGTTAGCGTCTTCGCCGGTCAGACCCTTGTGCAGTTTCAGCACCTCGCGCATTTGCGCGCCAACCGTCATGTGCGGCGTCAGGCTGGTCAGCGGGTTCTGGAAAATCATCGACATCTGGTCGCCGCGAATATCGCGCAGGGTTTTGGCATTCGCCGTCAACATCTCAGTGCCGTTAAACATCACCGAGCCCGTGGCGGTTCCGTTATCGGCGAGCAATCCCATTGAAGCGAGCACGGTCTGGCTCTTGCCGGAGCCGGATTCCCCAACAATGCCGAGGCATTCGCCGGCCGCGACCTCAAAGCTGATCCCTTTCACGGCATTGACCACACCATCAGGCGTATCGAACTCAACTTTCAGGTCTTGAACCGACAGGATTGGAGAGGTCACGGGCAGGTCCCTTCATGTAATTTACTCCGGGCAAAGGGCGGTACGGGCCGGGAATTGTCAAGCGAGCAGGTGAGTCCTCTTGAAATTGAAACTACCTACTACTAGGTAGGGATTTATGGACACACGAACCACCCTTCTTGATCATGCCGAACGCGCGGTGCGCCAACGCGGCTATAATGGCTTTTCCTATGCCGATCTCGCCCGCGATGTGGGCATCCGCAAAGCCAGCATTCATCATCATTTTCCCAAGAAAGCCGATCTCGCTTTCAGCCTGATCGAACGCTATGCCGGGCGCGTTTCTGAGCGCCTGGCGGAGATCTGCGCTCGCGAGCCGACCGCCGCGGCAAGGCTTCGTGCCTATCATCAATTATATCGCGCGGCGCTGGCAGGCGGCGCGCAGGTCTGCCTCTGCGTTGCCTTCAGCGCTGGCCGCGACAGCCTGACCGATCCCGTGCTGGAGCAGTTAAACGCCTTTCACCGCGACAGTGTCGATTGGCTGCAAACTGTGTTCGAACAGGCGGCGCAGGACGGGTCTGTTGCCGCCCCATCTGATCCACAGGCCGAAGCCCGTGCGACGCTGGCGCTGATGGAAGGCGCCCAGCTGGTCAGCCGCGCCGCAAAAGATGTTTCCCATTTTGACCAGGCAACCGCGGCGTTTGTTTCGCGCTTATCGCCCGCCCAAATACATTAGGAGTTTCCCATGCGACTGAACGCAGATTTCGATAAACGCGTCGTGCTTCGCCCTGAAGACCGTGACTGGGTGGCGTCCCCCATGGCTGGTGTCGACCGACAAATGCTTGATCGCATCGGTGAGGAGGTGGCCCGCGCCACGTCGATTGTGCGCTATGCGCCAGACTCCTATTTCAGCGAGCACACGCATGGCGGCGGCGAGGAATTCTTCGTGCTTGAAGGGGTTTTCTCTGACGAGCATGGCGACTACCCAGCCGGCACCTATGTGCGCAACCCGATCGGATCAAAGCACACACCCCACTCGAAGGAGGGCTGCACCATCTTTGTTAAACTGCACCAGTTTGATGAAGCCGATACCGAGCAGAAAGTGATCGATACCAAAGCCGCCACGTTTCTGCCCGGCCAGGTGCCTGGGCTGAGCGTTTTACCGTTGCATTCTCATGGCACTGAAAGCGCGGCCCTGGTGCGCTGGGCTCCAGGCACAAAATTTAAGCCGCACCAGCATTGGGGCGGGGAAGAGATTCTGGTCCTGGAAGGTACGTTCCAGGATGAGAATGGGGACTATCCGGCCGGCACCTGGCTGCGCAGCCCGCATGGCTCAAAGCATCACCCCTGGTCCGATGAAGGCTGTCTGATCTATGTCAAAACCGGCCATCTGGCCGAGCTGACCGCTTAACGGCGCGCGATACATTCAATCTCAACCCGCGCGCCCAGCGCTAGGCCGCTTGCGCCTAGGGCGCTGCGGGCGGGGAACGCCCCCTCAAAATAGGTCTTGTAGACCTCGTTGAAGGCGGGCCACTCGGCAATATCGGCCAGAAACACCGTACATTTGACCACCCGGTCCCACCCAAGCCCGGCCGACTCTAAGGTCGCCTGGATATTGTCCATGGTCTGACGAGTCTCTGGCTCGATGCCGCCTTCAATCAATTGGCCTTCAGGGGTGATGCCGAGGGCACCGGACAAGAATACCCAGCCATCCGCCTCAACCGCCGGCGAGAATGGGAAGCCCGTCGCACCATTGGTGATGAAGGTGATTTCGGACTCCTCCGCTGCAGCGGAGGGAAGCGTCTGGCATGCCGTGGTGGCGAGCAAGAGTGCAGGAAGAAGGGCAAGTCGCATGGCGGTCTCCTCATTTGATCCGTTCTGCTTCTAGCTTGATCCTTCGGCTTCCAAAAGCGCCGCGGTTTTGGCTCTGGCTTTTGGCTGCCATCCCGGCGGCCCAAACAGGTACATGAAGGATTCGCCAAAGCTCTTGGATTTGCCGAGGTCTGCGAACAGGCCAGGCCATTCAGAAAACCAGACCGAGAGCGGATTGACGCTGTCATAATCTCGCTTGAGGCCATAGCGCGGGGTTTCTTCCTCGCGCTGATAGGTGCCGAACAGCCGATCCCAGATGATCAGGATGCCGCCATAATTCTTGTCGATATATTTGTCGTCGCAGCCATGATGCACGCGGTGATTGGCTGGCGTGTTGAGCACGCCTTCAAGCGGTCCGAGCTTGCCGATCAGTTCGGTATGTATCCAGGTCTGATAGCCCAAGACGATAATGATCCCGGCAAATATCAAGGCCGGCGGAAAGCCGATCAGCACCAGCGGGAAGTGGAGCAGCGCGGAGGCAAAGCCCTCAAACGGACCAAAGCGAATGGCCACCAACACGTTCATCTCGCGCGACGAGTGGTGCACGGCGTGCTGGGTCCACAAAAGCCGGACCTGATGCGCAACCCGGTGTTCCCAATAATAGGCAAAGTCGCAGGCCAAGATCGCCAATGCGAAAGTGCCGACTGTGATCGGCATCTGCCAGGTCACAAAGGCGTCGGCAAAAATCACCATGCCCACATAGAGGAAGGACATCAGGAAGGTCTCGACCAGAAGCGATGGAATCTGGGTCGAGGCGCTGGCAATCATATCCAAGACGGCGCGTCCCCGGAATGCACCTGAAAAGAGCGCCGTGAGAAGTTCAATGACCAGTATGGCGCCGCCAATCAGGAAAAAGGCGTCATCAAAATTGGTCGCGAATTGGGAGATTGTGTCTGCAGTCATCGTCTTATTTTTTCAGTCCAGAAGTCAAAGTGCGCCAGGCGAGATCGGCCGCCTGGTCAGGTGTGGTGTCACCGGCCTTCACGCTTTCCCAACCCGCATAGAGCAAGCTGTCAAAAGCGTGGACGATCCAGTTTGTCGGCACGGACGGGTCAAACAGGCCTTCGTCTTTGGCGCCATCGATCATGTCGACCGTTTCTTTTTGCTGGCGTTCGAACTCGCGCTTGAAGGCGGGGTCATCATCCAGGGGTTCAAGCTCGAGAAAGCCATAGCGATCGCCCAGCGGGATCAGCGCCTGCAGCGATTTACGAACCGCTTCGGAATAGGTCTCGACCGGCTCACAGGCTTTGTCGACCGCGTGGTCCATGTCCGCAATGGCAATCTCGGCCAGTGCGCCGATCAGATCTTCGCGTCCGGCAAAGTGTCGGTGCAGCGTTGCCCGGCCGACGCCGGCCAGCGTTGCCACTTCGGACAAGGATGCGCTCGGGTCTTTGCTGAAGACGGTGAAGGCCGCTTCAATGATCGCGTCTCGGGAGGAAAGGCGTAGGGATTTTGTCATGAGACAATTGTGTCTCATTTGGTATGCTTATGTCAATCCGCATTTTGCAGATAACGCAAATGCCTGAGGCCCGCCGCGTCATAGACTGCGTCCAGGGTGTGTTGCTGGCGCAGGATCATCTCGCCTTCTGTCGGTAAGGCGGTTTCGGTCTCGATCGCCCGCAAGACGGCGGCCAGTTGCCAAGTATAGGTTGAGATCGGACTGATCTCTGCGGCCCGGCCCGTGCTGGCATGCAAGCGCCCCGGGCTGAACGGATTGTGCGGCGCCAGCGGATTGACGAACTCTATTTCGCCCTTGCTGCCAATCAGTTTCAGATCGGCGCGAAACGGCGTGCCCACTTTCATATCGGTCTGCAGTTTCGCCGTGACACCAGACGGAAAAGAGAGATCAACCGACATAGCCGCATCGACCCCTACAGGGGTCAGCTCCGCCGAAGCGCTGACCTCGCGCGGCGCTTCGCCCGTCACGGACAACGCCCAATGCAGCGGATAGCAACCCAGATCCATCATCGCGCCGCCTCCGGTTTCAATCCGGTGGCGGATCTCGGTCCCATTATCGGCAATCCCGACATCAAAGGTCGCTTCAATCGCGCGCAGCTCGCCAATCTCATCCGCGGCCAGCCAATCAAGGCAGGTCTGGAACGCCGGATGATAGCGATAGTGAAACGCCTCGATCAAACGCTTGCCGCTTTTGGCGGCGGCGGCCAGCATTGATTGCGCCTCAGCGCTGTTCATGGCGAAAGGCTTTTCGCAGAGCACATGTTTGCCCGCTTCAAGTGCCTTGATCGTCCATTCTGCATGCAGGTTGATGGGCAGCGGATTATAAACGAGATCGACCGCATCCGAGGTGACCAGATCGGCATAGGATGCCGCCACTTCGGCGACACCATGTTTCGACGCATAGGCTTCCGCGCGCGCACGATCACGCGCGGCGACGGCCCTTAACCGGCATTGCGGGATCACTTTGGCCGGATCGACCAGTGCCTTCTCGGTGATCCGGGCTGCGCCCAATAGGCCAATTCCAAGTCTCGTCATCTTGCGCGCTCCTTGTCACGATGCCGCAAGGGGAGTGATTGCCCTTCGCCGCCGTCTGGGCTTTCTAAGCAGCGACGCAAAAATAACCAGACCGGAGACTCGCCATGCCCGTCATCAACTTTCTGACCCGTTGCTTTTTTGACCATGGCGCGATCGAGAATCTGAACAAGATTCTGGTCGGAGCTGGCGTCAGCCGCCCAATCGTGATCACCGATCCCGGGATCAAAGCCGTCGGTCTGCTCGACACGATCCTGCTTAATCTTGGCATGGATCCGGCCGCCGTGTTCGCGGACACGGTCGCCAATCCAACCGAAGATCAGGCGATTGAAGTGGCGCAACTTTACAGGGACTCCAATGCGGACGGTCTGGTCGCGCTTGGCGGTGGCTCGGCCATGGACCTGACCAAGGCGGTGGGCCTGCTGGCAAGCCATGGCGGCCCGCTGGAGAAATACGCCGCGATTACCGGCGGCGCCAAAGAGATTGGCAAACTGCCGCCACTGATCGCGATTCCGACCACAGCCGGAACGGGGTCAGAAGTCTCCGTCGGCATGATCACGACCATGAATAATGGCCGCAAGGAAACGTTCGCCTCTCCCAATCTGATTCCATCAGCGGCGATTTGTGACCCTGATCTCACCCTCGGTCTGCCGCCTCTGCTGACTGCAGCCACCGGCATGGATGCGGTCACCCATTGCATTGAGGCCGTCCTGACCCCAGCCGTGAACCCGCCCGCGGAAGGCATTGGCTATGATGGTCTGAACCGGGCGGTCAAAAGCGGCGCCCTGCTCCGCGCGGTTCAGGATGGGTCGGATAAGGACGCTCGCTGGAACATGATGATGGCGAGCTATGAGGGCGCGTTGGCCTTTACCAAGGGTCTGGGCTCAGTCCACGCGCTCAGCCATGCGGCCGGGCGATTGAAAGAAAAGAAACTGCATCACGGGACGCTGAACGCGATCTTCCTGCCACACCTGTTGCGCTTCAATGACGGGGCCGCGCCGGAAAAGTATGAGCGTTTGCGCTTTGCCATGGGCCTTGATCCAAATGCTGATCTGGGCGACGCGATTGCCCGCCTGAATGAGGATCTCGGAATTCCGAACACGCTGAGCGCGATCGGCGTCGAAGCCAGTGACGGCCCCGGCATTGTCGAGTTTGCGCTGAATGATTTGGCGCATGAAGGCAATGCCCGCCCGGCCGAACAAGGCGATTATGAGCGGATCTTTGAACAGGCGCTGTAGCGCTTGACCGGACCCGCATAAAACCAAACCAGGAGGAATCGCCATGGCGATCGATTTTGTAATTCCCGATGATGCAAAAGAGGTCCGCGCGCGGGTCAGGCAATGGGTGCAGGATGAGTGTATCCCGGCCGAGAAACGCCTGGCCGAAGGCGAAGCGCTGGATAAGGTGGTTGGCGATCTGCGCAAAAAGGCCCGCGCGCAAGGCCTTTGGCTGCCCTTCATTCCGACCGAGCATGGCGGCATGGGCCTCGGGCCACTTGCCAATGCCCTGGTGCAGATGGAACTCGGCCAGAGCCATCTCGGCGCGCTGTCCATGAACAGCCAGGGCCCGGACGATGCGACCATGCTGACTCTGCTCGCGCATGGTACCGATTATCAGAAAGAGAAATTCCTCGGCCCGCTTTTCAATGGCGAGAAACGCATTTGCTATTCGATGACAGAAAAGGCCGCGGGCGCCGACGCCACCGGCATGCAAACCAGCGCGGTCAAAGACGGCAAGGGCAATTATGTTCTAAACGGTGAGAAATGGTTTTCGTCTTCTGCCAATGTCGCCGACATTGCGGTGGTCATGGCCAAGACCAATCCAGAGGCGCCGCGGCACCAACAATTCTCGACCTTCATCGTCGAGCTGCCCAATCCCGGTTACAAGATCTTGCGCAACATCCCGACCATGGCGGTCCATAGCGAAGTGGCCGAACAAATGGGCGCGGCGCATTGCGAAATCTCAATCGATAATCTGGTTGTGCCGGAGGAGAATCTGCTCGGCGGCGAAGGCCAGGGCTTTGCCATGGGCCAACATCGTCTCGCCTATGGGCGCTTGCGGCATGGCATGCACAATGTCGCCATGGCCCAGCGCGCGCTCGACCTCGCCACTGCGCACGTCACCCAGCGCACGACGTTCGGCAAAGGCCTGGAAGACCGCCAAGGCGTTCAGTTCATGCTCGCCGAATGCGCCAGCCAACTCTACATTGCCCGCCTGATGCTGATGCATATCGCCTATAAGGCTGAGAACGGGCTCGACATTCGCCAGGAGAATGGCATCGCCAAAGTCTTCCTCGCCAATATGGTGCACAAAGTGGTCGACACGGCGATCCAGCTACATGGCGCGCTTGGCTATTCGACCGATACGCCATTGGCCGCCTGGTACACCCATATCCGGTCGCAACGCCTGGTCGACGGCCCGGACGAAGTGCACAAATGGATCACCGGCAAGAATGTGATCCGCGCCTTCAAGAAAGATGGCACAACCGCCGCCGCCGCGGGCGGGGATTTGCTTTAGGAGTTGTTCGAATGAAACCAGGCGCCATCATTTTTGATAGTGATGGCGTGCTGGTGGATTCAGAAAAAATCCACATCGCTGTCGAGCGTGAACTCTTGTCTGACCTCGGCCTAGACTATGACAGTAGTGAATATGCATCGCGTTTCGTTGGCTTGAATCTTACCGACTATTACGCAGCCCTGGCGCGGGATTTCAAAACCAAGCTTGGAAAGCCTTTTCCGCAGGATTTCGGGGCGCGCTTGTACCAACGCGTTTGGCCGCGCATCCAGGCTGAGTTGCAGCCTTTGCCTGACGTGACAGCCATTCTCGACAGACATGACGGACCCTCCGCTGTAGCCTCATCGGCGCCGCTGGATCGTCTGCTTGAGAAACTCACCATCACCGGTCTGATTCAACATTTTGATCCGCACATTTACTCTGCCGACCTGGTCGACAATGGAAAACCTGCGCCCGACCTGTTCCTGCTCGCCGCGGACCGGTTGGGGGTTGCACCCTCAAACTGCGTTGTGATCGAAGACAGTCTTCATGGAATTGTTGCCGCCCGCGCAGCCGGCATGGACGCGATTGGATTTGTTGGTGGGGGACATGCGGATGATGGCTTGTCCATACGCCTCAAGGCAGCTGGCGCGACCTATGTCGCAACCAGCCATCTTGAGATCGCGGGATTGTTGAACCGCGATTAGCTCTCTGCTGCGGCCTGGATCTTGTCCATGGTCTTGGTTTCGAAATCGCTGGCATCGTGGCGCTCGGGCAATTGCCGGTGCAGTTCGCCCCAGACGCGGTTGACCATCTGGCCGCGCTGTACCGCCGGACGCGCCATCAATTGATCGGTCCAGCGATTGACGTGCTTATATTCGTGCACGGAGAGGAATTCTGCGGCCTCATACAAGAGCCCTTTCGCCATGGCGCCATACCAAGGCATGATCGCCATATCCGCGATTGAGTATTCGCTGCCCGCCATAAATTCATTATCGGCAAGGTGGCGATCGAGCACGTCCATCTGGCGTTTCACTTCCATCGCGAACCGGTCAATCGGATATTCCATCTTGTACGGCGCATAGGCATAGAAATGGCCAAATCCGCCGCCGAGATACGGCGCGGATCCCATTTGCCAGAACAGCCAGTTCATCGCTTCGGTTCGGCCTTTATGATCCTCTGGCAGGAAGGCGCCGAACTTGTTGGCAAGATAGACCAGAATCGAGCCGCTCTCGAACACGCGGGTGACCGGATCGGTCGAATGGTCGGCCATGACCGGGATCTTTGAGTTCGGATTGATGTCGACATAGCCGGAGCCAAACTGATCGCCATTTTGAATGTTGATCAGCCAAGCATCATATTCCGCGCCCGAATGACCCGCCGCCAGCAGCTCTTCCAGCATAATCGTGACTTTCACACCATTCGGCGTGGCGAGCGAATAAAGCTGAATGGGATGCTTGCCGACGCTCAGCTCTTTGTCATGGGTCGGTCCAGCAATGGGGCGATTGATATTGGCAAAGCGTCCACCGCTTTCCTTATCCCAGGTCCAGACTTTTGGTGGGGTGTACTCGGTATCAGCCACGTGACGCTCTCCTTCTCGGTCTCTGCGCTGTCTTGTTTTCCTTACATAAGGGCCTGTCCTCGCGAAAGCCTAGGGCCATAAATGGAATAGGGTCTATGCGGACCCCGGGTGAGGCATGCATGCTGGGGTCAGTCGTGCGAACAAGCGGGAGGCAGAAATGAGCGAATTGGTGACCCGACAGGATGAGGGTGGGCTTTGTTGGCTGACCTTGAACCGACCGGACAAGCTAAACTCCCTCACCGTCGGCATGTTTCGCGAGCTTCGCCAACATGTGATCGATCTGAAGAAGGACGATTCAATTGGCTGCGTGATCTTGCGCGGCGCCGGGAAGTGCTTCTCGGCCGGACATGACCTCGGCGACATCGCGTCCCGCGAAGACGTGCCATCGCGGGGCTGGCATTCGGAAACCCTGCGTATGATGGAGAAACTGCCCAAGCCGGTCATCGCGGCGGTTCACAATCATTGCTATACGGGCGCCCTGGAGGTGGCCCTGGCAGCAGATTTCATTATCGCCGCGCGGTCTGCCAAATTCGCCGACACTCACGCCAAATGGGCCCTGACCCCGATTTGGGGGATGAGCCAACGCTTGCCGCGCCGGGTCGGACCGGCAACCGCTAAACGCCTGATGTTCACAGCTGAAACCATTCGCGCCGATGCCGCGCTTGAAATGGGTCTGTGCGAAGCGGTGTTTGAGGATGAGAGTTTTGAAGACGATCTGCGCGCCTTTGCCAAACAGATCCTCGCTAATTCTGCCTTTTCTCACGCCGCCAATAAACGGCTTCTGGAGGCAACCGATTCCGACCCGATGGATTCGGGTCTGCAATGGGAAGTGATGGAAAATGAAGGCGTCGGTCCGGACATGCATGACCGGATCAATGCCTTCATGAAAAAATAGCGTACTTACCAGACCATGGCTTCGCGCAATTGGGCCCGCAGATTGGCCGGCATCTCGATCGTGCCGGAGCCTTCTTTCAGATCGGCCGGGGCATCTTCCGGCTTCAAATAGCGCCACCCCTGAAAGGCGCGTTTCGGGGTCGGCTCGACAGCGACCAGCTCTGGGTCAAAGACCAGCTCGCACGCCTTGCGGCCGCCGCGATCGGTGATTTCGCGTACATCCATAATTCGCTGACGCACCAGGATGATGCCTTTGGTGACCCAATAGATTGAGCCGCCATCGCTCAGCTCTCCGCCGCGCTTCGGGACCATGCGCGTATGGTGATAAGGCAAAGGCGAAGATTTCATCAGCCGCTCTTGCCAGCGCTGAATATCCGCTGCGTCATCGGCCCCGACACAAAGTTTCACCATGTGAATCATGCCGGCAAACGTAAACCAGGTTTAATGTCTGTGAAGGTGGAAAATTATTCACATACAGCCATAGTCTTGTGGCAAAAGAACAAAAAATATGGAGACGTTCATGATCAGACTGGCTGGACTGGCGATATCGGCCTTAATGCTTGGCGCCGCGGCGCATGCCGAAGGCGGGCACGATGTGTTCGGGACCTTCTTGACTCAGGCGCAAACCTCGACCGTAACCATTGAAGATTGCGGCGATGGCAGCCCGTGCGGCCGCGTCTCCTGGATTGACCCAAACGCTATGGAGCCGGGCCAAACGCCGGAAACGGCGCTGACAAAAGCCGGTGAGCCGGTGCTCGGCTTGCTGATGCTGCAGGGCTTCGACAAGAAGCGGAAAGACTGGCGCGGCGGCACCATCTATGATCCGGAAGCCGACAAATCCTATGCCTCGCGCCTGAAGCGCATGGAGGATGGGCGCTTGCAGGTCAAAGGCTGTATTGGCCCAATCTGTCAGACCCAGGTCTGGGAAGAAGCTCCGGCGGCGCTGCAAGCCTCCACCAGCGCATCCGACGAATAGCTCTGTGACCGTTTGAACCAAGCGAACATGCTTGCGCATTCCCTGCGGCGTGCTACCTCGCGGGCACGATTATTCTATGCCTGCAAGGAGACCGCAGCATGAGCACGATTGGCGGCAAAGACGCGACACCTCGGACCGAAACCGACACAATGGGACCGGTCGAAGTTCCCGGCGACAAATATTGGGGCGCGCAAGCCCAGCGCTCACTCGGTAATTTCAAGATTGGCTGGGAGAAACAGCCTTTGCCCATCGTGCGCGCGCTCGGCATCGTCAAACGCGCCGCCGCTGAAACCAATATGGCGCTCGGCAAGCTTGATCCAAAGCTGGGCGAGGCCATCATCTCGGCGGCCAATGAAGTGATTGAGGGCAAACTCGACGCGCATTTTCCGCTGGTTGTTTGGCAAACCGGATCGGGCACGCAATCCAACATGAACGCCAATGAAGTGATCGCCAATCGCGCCATCGAGATTCTCGGCGGCGAGATCGGGTCGAAGAGCCCGGTTCACCCGAACGATCATTGCAATATGAGCCAAAGCTCGAACGACACATTCCCAACCGCGATGCACATTGCCTGTGCCGAAGAGATCACCCATCGCCTGCTTCCGGCGCTGCAACAGCTGCACAATGCGCTGAATGACAAGGCGCAGGCCTGGACCGACATTATCAAGATTGGCCGCACGCATACGCAGGACGCCACGCCGGTCACGCTGGGTCAGGAATTCTCCGGCTATACCAAGATGATCGAAATGGGGGTGAAGCGGATCGAGCAGAGCTTACCGGGTCTCTTGGAACTCGCGCAAGGCGGCACCGCCGTCGGCACCGGCCTCTCGACGCCGATCGGGTTTGCCGAAGGCGTGGCCGAGAAGATCGCGCAGATTACCGGTCTGGGCTTTGTCACCGCCCCGAACAAGTTCGAGGCCCTGTCGGCACATGATGCCATGGTATTTGCGCATGGCGCGATCACGACGGCGGCCATGTCCTGCTTCAAGATCGCCAATGACATTCGCTTCCTTGGCTCAGGCCCACGTTCCGGTCTTGGCGAGCTGGCCTTGCCGGAAAATGAGCCCGGCTCCTCGATCATGCCAGGCAAGGTGAACCCGACCCAGTGTGAAGCCATGACCCAGGTCTGCGCGCATATTCATGGCAATAATGCCGCGATCAGCTTCGCCGGCAGCCAAGGGCATTTCGAGCTCAACGTGTTCAACCCGATGATGAGCTATAATTTGCTGCAATCGATCCGCCTGCTCGCCGATGCGGCGGTCTCCTTCACGGAGAACTGTGTGGTCGGCATCGAACCGCGCCTGGAAAACATCCAGAAGGGGCTGGAGAATTCCCTGATGCTGGTGACGCCGCTGAAAGAGAAATATGGCTATGACCGCGCCGCCAAGATCGCCAAGACCGCCCACAAGAACGGCACGACATTGCGCGAAGAAGCCATCAAAGACGGCATCCCGGCAGAAGATTTTGACGCGATTGTCCGGCCAGAGAAGATGATCGGGCCCAGCTAGTTCCGAATCGCCATATTCCCTGTAGAGTCTCGCAGAAACGAATAAGAGAGTGTCCCTGCTATGAACACAGCGCCCGTCGGCTCTAAAGCCAATCCGTCCGAATTTGATGTCATGCCGCGCCTGGCTGATGACGAGCCCTATTTCGTCATTCGCGCCAATGATCCTCTGTCCAGCGCTCTGGTCGAGTTGCACGCCTATATTGGTGCCGGGCAAGCGGGCGCCGCGCACAATATGTTGGCCGAGATTATGGCCCTGACCTCGGCCAAAGCTCCGCGCCCAGCGTCCAGCCCGAAATATCGGGAAACCTTCGCGATCTCGCTGGCCATGGAGCAGTGGCGCAACGCCCATCGCGGAGACTAGGCTTGGCTGAGCCCATCAATCTCAACCGGTTCCGAAAAGCCAAGGCCCGCACCGAAAAAGAGCAGCGGGCCGAAGAGAACCGGATCAAGCATGGCCGAACCAAAGCCGAAAAGGCGCGCGACCAGCTTGCGAAAGACCGCGCGCGGTCAAAGATTGACCAATCCAAGCGTGAGGACTGATCTGGCGCGAAGTTTGATTGATTGAGGGCAGCCGCAGGGCCGAAGCCCTGATCTGGCACAGCCATAGGAAAAGGAACTTGCACGTGATCAAGACAATCCTCGTCATCGGCGGCGCCGGCTATATCGGGTCAAATGCGTGTAAAGCGATAAAGATGAGCGGGCGCGCGCCGGTCGTATTCGATAATTTTTCAAGTGGGCATCGTCATGCGGTCAAATGGGGCGATCTGATCGAGGGCGATATCCGAGATGAGGGTGCGATCCGTTCGGCCCTCGAGCAGGTTCGCCCGGACGCGGTGATGCATTTCGCGGCCAATATCGAAGTAGGGCAAGGCGAGAAAGAACCCGGCACTTTCTATGAGAACAATGTTGCTGGCACTCTGAACGTCTTGCGCGCCATGATCGATCTAGGTTTGCAGAATTTCATCTTCTCATCCACCTGCGCGATTTACGGTGACCCGGAGACTTTGCCGCTGGTGGAAGATATGCCGAAGCGTCCGGTCAGCGTCTATGGCCGCTCGAAGCTGATGGTTGAGACGATACTCGAAGACTTATCGCGGGCCGAGGGGCTGCGCTATGCGGCGCTGCGCTATTTTAATGCGGCCGGCGCTGATCTCGATGGCGAGGTTGGCGAAGAGCATGATCCCGAAACCCATCTTATTCCCAATGCCCTGAAAGCGGCCGCCGGGATCGGTCAGGGGATGAAGCTGTTTGGCGATGACTATCCGACCCCAGATGGGACCTGCGTTCGCGACTATATTCACATCGCAGACCTGGTCTCGGCCCATATTCTCGCCGCCGAACATATTCAGGCGACCGGCGAGAGCCTGCAGCTCAATCTCGGCACAGGCAATGGGTTCACAGTGAAGCAAGTCCTGGATGCGGTCGAACGCGCGGTTGGCAAACCGGTGCCGGTCGAGATCAGTCCGCGTCGGCCCGGCGATGCGGTCGCGCTCTATGCGGATACGTCAAAGTCGAAAACCGTCCTGGGCTGGGAACCGGCGCATTCCGATATGGATACGATCGTATCGTCAGCCTGGAATTTTCATAAACGTGTTTGGGAGCTTTAAGCCCGGCCGCTAAAGCGCCCAGACATGAATCCCGCGCGTCGACAGGCGAACCGGATTCCATGCCATTGAGCGCATCAGGTTCCAAGTCGCCTTACGGCTCGGCTTGACCTTATAGTCTTTCTGCCAGCGCAGCGCCCAACCATCCTTCAATCCGTGCCACATGCCCTTGCGCATGCCTTTGACATCAGCGTGTCCGATATTGCGCAGATAGATGTAGAGCATCAGGGCGACATGGCCGGGCAGGGTCAGCAGCAAAACCGTCAGCGGCATATTCTTGAGATAGGCCCAGGTGCGATTCCGAAAGCCATGATACATGGTGAAATAGGAATATCGGCCACTGGTCGCGCTGCCTTTATGGTGGATCAAAGCATCCCGCAGGAACACGCATTTCTCGTCGCTCATCTGCAAGCGCATGCCGAGATCGACATCTTCGCAATAGCAGAAAAAGCGCTCATCAAAACCGCCAAGCGACAGGAACAGGTCGCGCTCGTATACCGCGCTCGCCCCGCAAGGGCTGAAACAATGGCTATCCTCGTCCGGTAAGGCCGAGACCGGGTGTTCGAAGCCGCCGCGCCAAGGAATGCCGAAGGCGAAATAAGCGTCGCCCGCGCCGTCTAGAAGGTTGGGCTCGTCCATGCTGATTTGGCTGCAGGCGAAGACGCGGCATTGCGTATGCCGTTCTGTCCCGCGCTTAATCTCAGCCAACCAATCGGCGTCTGCCACGGCATCCGGATTGAGTAGAGCGAGCCATTTTCCGTTCGCTTCACGGGCGCCGAGGTTGTTGCCTTTGGCAAATCCGTGATTTTCATTTTCGCGCAATACGCGAATTTGAGAAAGTCCGCTAATATCCAGATCATCGACCGAAGCATCGCTGCTATTATTGTCGACAAGGACAATTTCGAAGTCTTTAAATGTCTGATTTTTTAGCGAATTAATCGCCTTTTGAAGCAATTCACCCGCATTGTAATTGACGATCAACACGGAGAAAAAGGGTTGTACTATACTCACGAATGACTCCCTCTCGCGAAGATTTCTCTTCACTCATTCAACCTGGGAGGTATGCACATCATGCCCTTAGCGACAACAGTAATTTTCCGCTTCGGGCGATTTAGAGACAAATCGTGATGTGTTTGTACACACTCTGCTAAGAGTTTGAGCAGGGTCGGATTTTAGCCAATCAGCGCCTTCAACTCGTCCACCAGATCGGTTTTTTCCCAGCTGAATGCTCCGGATTCGGTCGGGGTGCGGCCAAAATGGCCATAGGCTGCCGATGGTGAATAGATCGGCGCTTCTAGCCCGAGATGATTGCGAATCCCGCGCGGCGAGAGGTCGACCAGTTCGCGAAGCTTTTTGGCAATCGTGTCTTCGCCGACGGCGCCGGTGCCAAACGTGTCGACATAAAGCGAGAGCGGCTGCGCCACGCCAATCGCATAGCTGACCTGAATGTTGCATCGTTTGGCGAGCCCGGCGGCGACAACATTTTTCGCCAGATAACGCGTGGCATAGGCCGCAGATCGGTCAACTTTGGAGGGGTCTTTGCCAGAAAAGGCGCCGCCACCATGCGGGGCGGCCCCGCCATAAGTATCAACAATGATCTTGCGTCCGGTCAGGCCCGCATCGCCGTCTGGGCCGCCGATCACAAAACGCCCGGTTGGATTGACATAGAATTTGTCCTCGTCCGGGAACCATCCTTCCGGCAGCACATCTTGCAGCACAGGACGGATGATCTCACGCAGCTGTTCCAGGCTCGCAGAGTCCTTATGCTGGTGCGAGACGACGATCGCATTGACGCCGACAGGCCGTGATCCGTCATATTGCAGCGTTACCTGACTCTTGGCATCTGGCTCCAGCTCCGGATGCGCGCCAGAATGACGAAGGTCGGCGAGTTTGCGCAGGATCTGGTGCGAATAGACCAGCGTGGCCGGCATCAGTTCCGGCGTCTCATCCGTCGCATAGCCAAACATGATGCCTTGGTCGCCCGCGCCCTCTTCCTGGTGCAGGCCCTGACCGGCCTCCACGCCCTGAGCAATTTCAGCAGACTGGCCATGAACATGGTTTTCGACCGTCATTTGCTGCCAGTGGAACCCGTCTTGCTCATACCCAATCGCTTTGACGACATCACGGGCCGCCTGATTCATTTCATCCTTAGTGATCTCGGCACCATTATTGGTCCGAACCTCACCTGCCAGCACCACGCGATTGGTCGTCGTGAGCGTTTCCACCGCCACTTTCGCGGTGGGATCTTTGCTCAGAAACAGATCGACAATGGCGTCGGAAATCTGGTCTGAAACTTTGTCTGGATGTCCCTCTGAAACGCTTTCGGAGGTGAATTCGTGATGCTGTAGCGGCATGTCTTGGTCTCCTGAAGCGGGGAATTAGTAGCGATAATGCTCGGGTTTGAAAGGCCCTTGCGTGGTCACGCCAATATAATCAGCCTGATCTTCAGACAGCGCGGTCAGTTCAACGCCGAGTTTCTCGAGATGAAGTCGGGCGACTTTTTCGTCGAGATGTTTGGGCAGCGTGTAGACCTCGTTTTCATACTCACCCTTATTCTCATGCAGCGCGATCTGCGCCAGCGTCTGGTTGGTGAAGGAGGCCGACATCACAAAGCTTGGGTGACCCGTGGCATTGCCGAGATTCACCAGCCGACCTTCCGATAGAAGGATGATCCTCTTGCCATCCGGGAAGGTGATCATGTCAACTTGTGGCTTGATATTGGTCCATTTGAAATTGCGCAGGCCTTCGACCTGAATCTCATTGTCGAAGTGACCGATATTACAAACGATGGCCATATCCTTCATCGCGCGCATATGGTCGACGGTCAGGATATCCTTATTGCCGGTGGCCGTGACGAAGATGTCGGCTTTCGGCGCCATCGTGTCGATGGTTTGAACATCATAGCCGTCCATCGCCGCTTGCAAGGCACAAATCGGATCGACTTCGGACACAGTGACGCGCGCGCCAGAGCCGGACAGAGACGCCGCAGAGCCCTTCCCGACATCGCCATACCCTGCGACGAACGCGGTCTTGCCCGCCATCATCACATCGGTGCCGCGGCGGATCGCATCGACCAGCGATTCCTTACAGCCATATTTGTTGTCGAACTTCGATTTGGTGACGGAGTCATTCACATTGATGGCCGGGAATGGCAGCTCATTCTTGCTGGCCAGCTGATACAGCCGGTTCACGCCGGTCGTGGTTTCTTCTGAGACACCGCGAATACTGGCCTTGATCCGCGAGAACCAGCCTGGGGTCTCGGTCATGCGCTTACGGATCTGGCGGAACAGCGCCTCTTCCTCTTCTGATCCTGGATTGTCGAGAATGGACGGATCAGCTTCGGCTTTCTCGCCAAGGATCAGATACATGGTCGCATCGCCGCCATCATCCAGGATCAGGTTGACCGTCTTGCCATCCGGCCATTCGAAAATGCGATCGGCAAACTGCCAATACTCATCCAGGGTTTCGCCTTTGTGCGCAAAGACCGGTGTGCCGGCATCTGCAATCGCCGCAGCGGCATGATCCTGAGTCGAATAGATGTTGCAGCTCGCCCAGCGAACTTCGGCGCCGAGCGCTTCAAGGGTCTGGATCAGCACCGCGGTCTGGATGGTCATGTGCAGAGACCCGGCAATCCGAGCACCCTTCAGCGGCTGGCTTGGACCATACTCTGCGCGCGCCGCCATCAGGCCCGGCATTTCGGTTTCAGCAATCTCGATCTCCATCCGGCCAAATTCGGCCTGGCTGATATCAGCGACGGCATAGTCCTGAGACATATCAACAATCCTTTATATGAGTTGAGGCGGCTATATCATGCGCGGAAAGATTGTACAGGCGGCAATTGCAAACGTGACGAGCTTGCCTTGAAACGCCTGCCTGTCCACCTTGGCTGGTCAAAGCGAACGCCTTTCTCTATGAGCAGCGCGAACGAATAGCGGAGACCGAATATGAGTGTCGTGGCCATCGAGTCCCTGAATTGGAAAATTGGCACCGGCCAGCCGCTCGCCGTCATTGCCGGTCTGAACGTGCTGGAAAGTCCTGATCTGGCCCTGACGGTCGGGCGAGAGCTGAAAGCGATCTGCGAAGCGCTCGGTCTGCCCTACATTTTCAAGGCGAGTTTCGACAAGGCCAATCGCTCCTCCATCACTTCCTATCGCGGACCTGGTTTCGAGAAGGGTCTGCCCTTGCTGGCCGAGATCAAACAAGAGCTCGGCGTTGGGATCTGCACTGACTTGCATGAGCCGTATCAAGCCGAACGCGTCGCCGAGGTCGCAGACATTGTTCAGATCCCCGCCTTTCTGTGCCGCCAGACAGATCTGGTCGTCGCGACCGCCAAAGCCGCCGGCGAGACCGGCAGCGCCATTCAAGTCAAGAAAGCGCAATTCCTGGCCCCCTGGGATACCAAGAACATCGTCTCCAAAATTGGCGAAGTTCTGCCCGGCGACCGGGTTATTCTGTGCGAGCGCGGTTCCAGTTTTGGCTATAACAATCTCGTCGTCGACATGTTGGGCATTCAACAGATGCAAGCGCTTGGCTGTCCGGTGACCATTGATGCAACGCACGCGGTCCAGCTTCCGGGCGCCGATCCGCGCACAGCAGGGGCCTCAACAGGCGGCCGCCGGGACGGTGTCGGCACGATTGCAAAAGCCGCCATCGCGGCGGGCGCAGATGGCGTGTTCCTGGAATTCCACACCGATCCAGACAAAGCGCTGTGCGATGGGCCAAGCTGTCTGCCGCTCGACGCTGCGCGGCCATTGCTCACCGAGCTCAAGGCGATCCATCAAATCGTCAATTAGGGACGTACATTCCAGCTGACGAGGTGTGTGTCACAGCCGCTCGCTTCGACACATCCAAAGGCGCCGGTTTTAAGTTTGATCGTCTCGGGTTGGGTTCGAAACGCTGTGATCGTATCCAGCGCAAACCGGGCAATTCCATTTGATGTGACGATCAAGACAGGCCGCTCAAGATCCTTAGCTGCCAAATTGCGAAACAGGGCCCGCCAGGCGGCCCGGATCGCACCTGGATCGAGCACCCAGCCCGGCGGTGGCACAGCCGCATCATCCCAAGCCTGAAGGGCGTCCATCCCGATCCGCGCGATGACCCGGTCTTCCGGTTGATTCTCGTCCGGCCCGTAATCGATCTCGCGCAGAAACTCCAAAACCTCGAGGCGCGGGGCCGACGGCCAGGGCCCAAGGATCGCTTGCGCGGTCTGGCGCGTTCGTTTGAGTGGGCTGCAATAGGCCCGTTCAAATCCGTGGCTCAAGGCGCGGCCAAAATAGCCGCCCAGCTGATCGGCCTGCCGCTCTCCCGACTTCGACAAGGATAAGTCAGTGCGGGCGCCGACGCGCGTGACAGTCTCGCCCGGATCGAACGTATTGCCGTGGCGAACGATATAGATCTCGGTCATGAGTTTTTGACCAGCAGCGGATCGCCATGTTTGGCAATCAGCACCTCAGCATGCGCGGCATCTTCGGGCGTATCGATGCCCCACATGGATGTCGCTGACGGTGCGACTTTGACGGCCTGGATGCGCATCCCATTCTCGAGGAACCGCAATTGTTCGAGACCTTCCAGACGCTCATAATGGCCTTCTGGCAGGTTGACAAAGCGCTCCAGCGCCGCGCGCTTATAGCCGTAAAGCCCGATATGGCGCCATACGGGCGACAGCGGTTCGCTCTGGCGCAGCTGATCTTCCTTGCGGATGGCGGGAAGAATGGTTTTGGAAAACCAGAGCGCCTCATCCTGCTCATTGACCACGCAGGATGTGCCAGAGAAGGGCGTGTCCTGTTTGCGCGCCCGCACCTCATCCAGTTCCGCCCAGGACAGTTGAACAATCGGTGTCACCGCATCGAGCGCTGTGCTTTGTCCGGCCGCTATGATCGCAGAGATATAGCTCGCCGGGGTGAACGGCGCGTCGCCTTGCAGATTGACGACAAACTCAGCCTCTGGCGCAACGGCATTTGCGGCGGCCAGGGCGCGGTCTGTGCCGGATGGAAGATCCGGGTCTGTCATCACCACGGGCGCGTCGATCTCTTTAGCATGGGCCGCAATCGCCTGATGATCCGTCGCCACAACATAAGAGACATTTGCATCGGCTTCAGCGCAGCTTCTGGCAATCGCCGCCACCCGCGCCAGCAAAGAGTGCCCGGCAATCAGATGCAGCGGTTTTTGCGGAAACCGGGTCGACGCATATCGAGACGGAATGGCGATCAGAGTTTTCATGTAAGCGGTCCTCAATGATCGCTGCGACGGCGCGGCCGAAATCTCATTTTGCTCCTAGAGAATTGCCCGTGAATTTCCAAGAGGGCGCGGCAGGCGACTGCGTACCAGCTGCAATTATGACGGCAAATTCGCTTGACCCCTAATGGGTTCTCCCCAACTAGAGCGCATCTGTTCATAAAATCGCAGTCACCCTCAGCGAAAGAGAGCAGTTTGAACTGAGCATCTCGGCCGTGACGCGCGGCCCCAGGGAACTGAATGGCCATCCTCATCACCGGAGTCGCAGGTTTTATCGGCGCGCACGCCGCGCAGGCCCTGCTGGCGCGTGGGGAGCAGGTTATCGGATTTGATAATCTCAATTCCTATTACAGTTCCAAGCTGAAACGCGACCGCTTGGAAAAGCTAACCCGCTCGCCAGACTTTGAGTTTCACGAGCTCGATATTTCGTCGCTGGAAACCATGCAATCAGCGCTGGCTGGACGAAAGCCGACCAAAATCCTGCATCTCGCCGCGCAAGCCGGCGTTCGATACTCGCTGGAAAATCCTTCAGCCTATGTCGACGCAAACCTGCGCGGACATTTCTCTATACTGGAAATTGCCCGCCTGTCGGAGACTGAGAACACGGTCTATGCCTCATCGTCTTCAATTTACGGAGACAATGCCAAAATCCCGTTTGCCGAAACCGATCAGACCGATGATCCGGTCTCTTTCTATGGCGCCACGAAGAAATCGAATGAACTGATGGCGCGGTCCTATGCGCGCCTGCATGGCCTGTCTTTGACCGGTCTGCGTTTTTTCACAGTGTATGGTCCCTGGGGCCGCCCGGATATGGCCTATTGGATCTTTGCTGAGAAGATCCTCAAGGGCGAGCCGATCCAGGTCTTCAATCATGGCAAAATGAGCCGAGATTTTACCTTTATTGATGACATCACCCTGGGGATTCTCTCCGCCCTTGATCGTCCCGCCAGCCGGCTTGGCTTGGACGTCCCGCACCGGGTGTACAATCTCGGAAATGACAAGCCGCAGCCCTTGATGGACCTCATCCGGTTCACTGAACAAGGGGTTGGGCGTGAGGCCGAAAAAGTCTTCAAACCGATGCAACCCGGCGATCTTGAAAAAACCTGGGCGTGCATCGATCGCGCCCGGGCAGAGCTGGATTATGATCCGAAGATCGGATTAAAGGATGGCCTTGAACAATTCGCCGACTGGTTCCGCACCCATTGGGAGCGCTATTGCTAGGCCGCGTGTCCCCCGCGCGTAGAAGACAAGGAAGCAAGCCATGTCCGATGCCAGATTGATTTCAGTCGAAGTGCTGGAAACCGAAAAGGCCGGGCTCGATGCCGTGATCGAGGCCTTGTCCGCTGAAGGCACGCCGCTCGCCACCGCGGTGACCGACGCGGTTGAGACCATTTTCAATGCCAAGGGGCGCACCATCGTGACGGGGATGGGCAAGTCCGGGCACATTGCCCGCAAGATTGCCGCCACGCTGGCCTCCACCGGCACAGCGGCGCTTTACGTCCACCCGGGCGAAGCCAGCCATGGCGATCTCGGCATGATTGATGACGAGGATGTCGTTATCGCGCTATCCAATTCCGGCGAGACGCCCGAGCTCGGCGACATTATCGGATATTGCGGCCGCTTTGACATTCCGCTGATCGGCATGACGTCCGGACCGGGATCGACCCTGGCTGAAGCCTCAAACATTCAATTGCTGGTGCCGAAATCGCCCGAAGCGTGCGGCATCACCAAAGCCCCGACCACCTCGACGACGCAGATGCTGGCCCTCGGCGATGCCCTGTCGGTGGCGTTGCTGCGTCGAAAAGGGTTCAGCCAGCGGGATTTTCACACCTTCCACCCCGGCGGCAAGCTGGGCGCAGCGTTGAAGCGCGTCACCGATCTGATGCATCACAAGAAAATGCCGCTCTGCGCCCCAGACGCTGCGTTTTCGGAGATTATTGCCGCAATCACAGCGGGCGGCTTTGGCTGTTGCGGCGTGGTCGAGAAAGGCCGCCTGGTCGGCATCATCACCGATGGTGACATTCGCCGCGCCGTGATCGGTGAAACTTCTGAGCTGCAAGCCAGCTCGATCATGACCAGTAATCCGCGCACCATACAGGAAGACGGTTTAGCCGCAGAGGCACTGGCCATGTTGAGCGAGTTTAAGATCACAGCCTTGTTTATCGTCAACGCCGCCAATGAGCCCGTGGGCCTGTTGCACGTGCATGATTGCCTGGCCGTCGGGGTCGTTTAGGCCTCGTCCGCGTCCGGCACCAGGGCGCGCAGGGCTTTGAGCGACAGCTTCGCCGCCTGCGGCGGAAAGTGACCATAGTATATCGGACGGCGCCGTTCGACCTTGAAGGGTTCGCCCCGGATTGCTTCATATTGCGCGGCATAGCGTTCGAATGTGGTTTTCCCATTCGCTTCGACCTCGCGCACAGACTTTGATGTCGTGACGCCGCCATGAAACTGATGGAACGTGCCTTCGCCCAGGATCATGACATAAGGCACATCGCTGAGGCGCACTGCCCTCCGAAAGAAATCAAGATTGACCAGCCCGCCGCCGGGGAAATCGAATGCCGGGTCAAACCCCCCAATTCGCTCGAAAACAGTCTTGCTCAAAAGCGGCGCATTTGATTCCGAAATCAGACCAAACCAGGCGCCTTGAGCTGACCCCGCCGTCGCCGCGATTTCGAACAAGCGATAGCCCTTCTTGGTCCACTCGATCGATGCGAGTAACTCGTCTTCACGGGCTTGATTGTAGCCGCTCAATACCGAAATGGACTGCCGCTCGCTGCCGAGGTGAAAGCCGACGGTCGCGACAAAACTGTTCGGGTGGGCGGCCATTGCGCTCAGCCCCTGCTGCAGCAGACCCGGCGAGGCCATGCGTGCGCCATCAATCACCGGACAGACAATCGGAGCCTGTGCCAGTTCGACACCAAGGTTCAGCGCGCTGGCCGGCGAGGGCAGGGGGTCTGGCACATTAATATAGCGCACTTCGGGGCCCCAAGCGGCGACCACTGATTCTGGAATCGGCTCGGGCGAGCCGTTTTCCAGGACAATGATCTCGACATCACCGGCCTCTAATCCCGTCTGATAAGGCGGCAGGAAGGACTCGACCGTCCGCGGCACCTCGCGCTGCATATTATAGCAAATGATCACGACCGAGACTTTGGGCATGGCGCGGAGGACTTTCTTATTCACCAAAACCGGTGGCGGGGCAGGGCCGTCGCTTTTTCGCGACTATCTACTGTAAATCAAGTCAATTACACAATAAAACTTGCCCAGTGTATGGTTGACGCTCTAAGGCACACTACAGTTAAAAATCCCGTCTTAAGGGATTAGGTGGGTAACGGTGGATCGGCGGATTTTGGCGTGCGGATATGCGCCGCGCCTTGATTGTGGAGTGACTCAATGACTGCGTCTGCGAATGTTCTATCATCGTTGAGCGAAGCGCATGGTCAGAACAATCAGTTTGCTGATCTGATTTCAGACGAATCCATCGATTTTGTCGATTTTGGATGCAGCTCGGGCGGGTCAACGACCCAAATGAAAGAGCTGTTTCCCGGCTCTCGCGGCCTGGGCGTCGACATTGACGAAGATAAGATCGAAGCCGCGCGCGCCGCTGGGCACGAAGCCATGGTCGCCGATGCGCGCTATCTGCGATCGCGCAAGGGCCGCGTAAGGTTCTCGGTTCTATCCCACTTTCTGGAACATCTGCCCTCGATTGCTGACGCCAATAAATGCCTGCTCAGCGCCACCGAAATCTCCACCGATTTCGTCTATGTGCGCCAACCGAACTTCGATGCAGACGGATATCTGTTTCAGCTCGGCTACAAGCTGTTCTGGTCCGACTGGCATGGCCATCCGAACCGCATGACCTCGTTTGAGATGTTCCGCTCATTTGAAGCCCTGAAGGCGCGCAACTCGATTGAGGGATACGACATCTTCGCCACCGGCCGCATTCGCGACAGCCGCGATCCCGCGATTCACCCGCTCTCCTCGCCCCAGAACCAGAATACGTACGATCCAGAAAAGCATCCGGAAAAACCGGTGCGGCGTCTGCCCTTCTTTCAGGATGTGTATTCGGAAATCCACGCCATTGGGCTGAAAGGTTCGACCAGCGAGTTCACAGACATTTTCGCCAAGAAATACCCGGATGCCGTTCGATTGTACTCGGCCCGCTCCTAACTGACTGACCCACCAAGTTCCGCATGTTTAAGGACCTCTTTTCTTCCCTGAAGGCGCATGAGTATTGGACCTACTCAGTCTGGCTCAAATTTGGTCTGACTTATCGCAAAACCTCGATTGGCCCGCTTTGGTTGGTGGCCAGCCCGGCGGTATTTGTCGGCTTTCTTGGTTATTTGTTTTCGCAGGTGAATGGGCGCGAGCTGTCGGTCTTTGTCCCGCATCTGGCCATCGGATATGTCACCTGGACTTTGATCTATACGGCCTTGAACGCGTCGCCGACCATTTTCACAAAAAAGCGGTCTGAGATCCTGCAAGGCCAGATGCGGCTCACCGATCTGGTCCTCGCTGACATCTTCCAGACCTTGCTGACCTATTTGCATCAAATGCTGGTCGTGGTGGTGGTGTTTATCTATTTCGGACTGGTCCCCGATCTGTATGCGCTGGTCAGCCTGATCGGACTGTTTTTCATCTTGCTGAATTCGGTTTGGGTCTATCTCGCATTCGGCATGATCGGGGCGCGGTTTCGGGATCTTGATGAGCTGATCTCCGCCGGCGTGCGGCTCGGCTTCTTCATCACGCCGATTATTTGGATGCCGGTGAACGGGCAGGGCGGGGTGCTTGGGGCCTTCCTGATCCTAAACCCGATCTACCATTTCCTTGAAATTGTCCGGGCCCCTTTGCTCGGCAATCCGATTGCGCCAACCACTTGGGCGATCGTCATCGCCTTCACTCTGGTCGGATACGCGGTTGCTGCCTTCATCTATCGCAGAACCAGCCGGCTCGTGCCGCTATGGGTTTAGGGAGGCGCACGTGGAAAACCTGATTGAAGCCAAGTCGATCTCTCTGACGGTGCCCTATTACCAGCCGGAAGCGCGCAAGCTGATGGCGCTGCCGACCCAGTTTCTATCCGACCTCTATACCCGCCGCGCCCGCCGCAATGGCCGGACCATTCTGCAAGACCTTACTTTCAATCTCGCGCCGGGCGAGCGGATTGGACTGATCGGCTCGAATGGCGCCGGGAAAAGCACCTTGCTGCGCGTCCTGGGCGGGGTCTATCCGACCTCGACCGGAACCCTCACCGTGCACGGCGAAGCCAAGGGTCTGTTCAACATTCAGCTGGGCATGAATATGGAAGGCACAGGGGTCGAGAACATCTATATTCGCGGCCTGCAAATGGGGCTCAAGCTGGCCGATATTCGCGAGCGGGTTGAAAGCGTGGTCGAGTTTTCCGGCCTTGGCGACGCCGTGAATATGCCGATCGGAACCTATTCGACGGGCATGCTGCTGCGCCTCGCCTTTTCGGTCTCAACCATGATTGAGCCGGATATTTTATTGCTCGACGAATGGATCGGGTCTGGCGACGTGACGTTTCGCCAAAAGGCGCAAGATCGCATGAATGCTCTGGTCGATAAAAGCCGCGGATTGGTTCTGGCGACGCATAACCCGACTTTGATGAAGCGCCTGTGCTCGCGCGGTTTGGTGCTTGAATCCGGCCGGATTGTCTGCGACGCCCCGATCGATGAAGCGCTCGCCTTCTATAATGACCGTCAGGCCAGTTAGGCGCCGATCAGGGATTTCAGATAGGGTTTGAACCCATTGACATATTCTTCGGCGAGCTTGTCGAGTTCGGTGTCACTGATCAGACCTTCGCGCCATGCCACTTCTTCCAGACACGCCACTTTGAAGTTCTGGCGGTGTTCGATCGCCTGAATGAACTGCGATACATCGAATAGGCTATCGAATGTGCCGGCATCAAACCAGGCTGAGCCGCGCGCCAATTGGGTGACATTCAATTTGCCTTGCTCGAGATAAGCCTGATTGACGGAGGTGATTTCAAGCTCTCCGCGTTCAGATGGCTGCACGTCAGAGGCAATGTCGACGACCTGATTGTCGTAGAAATAGAGCCCGGTCACTGCGAGCGAGCTTTTCGGGTTTTCAGGCTTTTCCTCAATCGACCGGGCACGGCCTGTCTCATCGACTTCGACAATGCCATAGCGTTCCGGGTCTTTGACATCATAGGCAAAGATCTCTGCCCCTTCAGTCACCGCGCCCGCAGCACGAATCTGCGCTCCGAGGCCGGCGCCATAGAAAATATTGTCGCCAAGGGCGAGCGCACTCGGCTCATTGCCGACAAAATCCTTGCCGATCAGGAAGGCTTCGGCGAGCCCGCGCGGTTCGGCTTGCGCCGCATAGGTGAAATTCATGCCAATTCGCGAGCCATCGCCGAGTAGATCACGGAAGGTTGCCTGTGATTGCGGCGTGGTGATGATCAAAATGTCTCTGATTCCGGCCAGCATCAGCGTGCTGATCGGATAATGGATCATGGGCTTATCATAGACCGGCAGCAATTGTTTGGAGATCGCTGAGGTCAAGGGTTTCAGGCGCGATCCGGCCCCTCCGGCCAAAATGATCCCTTTCATCCATACAATCCTTACTTGCTTCCAGTCTGAGCGCGCCTTCTAAGCGGCTTGACCGCCTTGAGGCTCGGAATCCGTCGAGGCCTCGGCAGCGGGCTGCGGTCCCTTAGCTGATATTCAAACGGGGTAAAAGTTCTAAAGTGAGCTGACATGCCCTATCTTTGAGAAATCGCCGATCTCAACCGAGAGGACCAATGATCGCCAAGCGGTTGCCAGTGCAGTCTTCAATGGATACTGACACCTAATGTTAAATTCAGCGCCATAAGAGGGGCATATGCAGAACGCTTATCCGTCTCACTTACTGTTTATTCTCGGCATGCATCGCAGCGGCACCTCTGCGCTGAGCCGGATATTCAACCTGCTCGGATTTGCGGCGCCGAAGACCCTGATGAAGGCCAACTCGTCAAACGAGAAAGGCCATTGGGAATCGACTCCTGTTGCGCGCTTGAATGACGAGATCCTGGCCGCGATGCATCTTGAATGGTCGGATTGGACTCTGGGCAACACTGCCGCCTTGCGCGCCAAGGACCGCGCCAATTTTCAGGAAGATATCCTCAGCACTCTGGCACAGGAATTCCCCGCAGAGCGCCCGGCCGTGGTGAAAGATCCACGCATCTGTCGCCTGATGGAATTTTACCGAAAGGCGCTTGATCAGGAAAAAATTCCGGCCAGTGTGATCATTCCCGTGCGCAATCCGCTCGCTGTGATGGGGTCCCTGGCGGCGCGAAACGACATGTCAGAAACGCAAGCTGGCTTATTGTGGCTCAAGCACGTGCTGGATGCGGTGCAATTGAGCGAGGGTTTGCCGCGCGCCTTCGTCTCGTATGAGGCGCTGCTCAAAGAGCCGGTGCCCGTGGTTCAGTCCCTCGTCGATGCGCTTGGCCTGGAAACGCCTTATGCGGTCAGCGCCGTCGACGATCAGATCACAGAATTCATGACGCGTGATCTGGAGCATCACAGCTTCAGCGCCATTGATGTCGCTCATGACCCGTTCACCGGCACCTGGATCAAGGACGCCTATGAAGCTCTCTTGGTGCTGTGCAAGGATCCGGCCTCCAAAAGCGCGTTGAAGCGATTGAAAGACATCTCGGTCCAATTCTCGAAGGCGAACGATATCCTGATTGCGGTATCGGAAAGCTTCGACAAACGCGACGCCGCTCGGGTCGATCAAATCACAGCGCTTCAATCGAATGTTGAAAGCGCCGAACAGGCCGCGGATGCGGCGTCTGCAGAAACCCGGGCTCTGCAAAATCGGTTCGCGTCCGCCAGCTCAAAGCTGGTCAACCTAGAAGCTGAGCTCAAAAAGGCAGAGACGAAACAGTCCGAAGCGGAAAAAGAGCTCTCGGCGACGGTCAAAGCGCGCGACAAGGAACTGCGCCAGTTAAAGCGACAATTCTACCGGCTGAAAGATGAGCTCGCCTGGACCAAGGACATCATCCATCAACTCCAGGGTTCGACCTCGTGGCGGATCACATCGCCACTTCGCAAGGTCATGCGACTGGTGCGCGGCGCGCAGCCCGCGGCCGCGCCAGCCCAGATCGCCGGACGCCAAAGCCAATCGGGCGCGACCGCTGTCGAAACAGACTCGGCGCAGCAGGCCTCCGACTCCGGTGACCCTGGCCCCGCGATCAAACCGGCTGACCTGATCGATCAAATCGGACTGCTTGAACGTTCGCCGGCCTTTGACAAAGCCTATTACCTGTCGAGTCACCCCGATGCTCAGCTGCATCCCGATGGTCCGGAAGCGCATTACATTCTCGAGGGGTGGCGCAAAGGCTATCGCCCGAATCCAACCTTTGAGACGGCCGCCTATCTTGCCGCGAACCCTGAACTGGCACAGACCGGTCTTTGCCCATTGGTGCATTTCATCCGCAACCAGGCGCCGTCAAACGCAGCCAATGGCGCTTATGTGAATGGCGCGGGTCATCCGAAAATTGCTGTCTTCACCGCAATTGCTGGCGGCTATGATGAGTTGAAAGATCCTGAGATCATTTCTGAACATGCTGACTATTTCGTGTTCACCGATGGCGACGTTCCGGCCGGATCGATTTGGCAAAAACGGCCCTTTGAATTCGTCTCGCACGACCCGACTCGTACGGCGCGGTTTATCAAAACCCATCCGCATATTTACTTCAAAGACTATGATTGGGCGATCTGGATGGACGCCAATCTGCAACTGGTCGCGTCGCCGGAAGCCCTGTTGCCGCAAGCGGGCAGTCCAGACACATTCCTCACATGGAGCCACCCATTGCGCGATTGCGTCTATGTTGAGGGCGAAGAGTGTATTCGGCGCAGCAAAGACAATGCCGCCGGAATTGAAGCGCAGATTGAAAGCCTTCGGGCGCGTGATTTCCCCGAACATGCCGGCCTGTTCGAAACCAGTGTTTTGGTCTCAAAAATGAATGACGAACAGGTCGAGGAGATGCATAAAATCTGGTGGGCCGAGATTTCCCGCTGGAGCAAACGCGACCAGCTCAGCCTGCCGGTTGCAGTTGAAGCGACCAATCTTGACGTCGGTTTCCTGGCGCGCCCTTCAATCTGCATGCGCACCGATCCGCGCTTTGTCTATTACCGCCATGCGGCCGCTTAGTTGAATACAGTGTAGAGGACGCCTCTGATATGACCGATCTTCCGACCGTGGACGTGGTGGTCTGCGTGCACAACTCGCTTGAAGACGTGGAGCGCTGCATCAATTCTGCGATGGCGAGTGACTATCCTGCCGACAAGTTGAACTTGATCATCGTGGATGACGGATCAGACGATGAAACGCGTTTGTTTCTCGAAGATTGGGTCAAGGGTAAGGCCAATGTCAGCCTGATCCGTAGAGACGAGGCCGGCGGCTATACCGTCGCCGCGAATACCGGATTGAAGCATGGAACAAGCGAGTTCAGCGCCATGCTGAACTCTGACACAATCGTCCCCAAAGCCTGGCTACAAAAGATCACAAGGATCTTTGCCGCAAAACCTGATGTCGGCATTGTCGGTCCGCTGTCCAATGCCGCCAGTTGGCAATCCATCCCTGAACTTTCCGCCCCCGGCGGCGGCTGGGCCGTTAATGAGCTGCCCGATGGGTTCACCGTGGAAGATATGGACCGGCTGGTCGCGCATGCCTTTGAGCATATATCCATTTTCCCGAGGGTGACGCTGCTCAATGGGTTTTGTTTCGTCATCCGCCGCGCGATTTGCGACGAGATTGGGTATCTCGATGAGGAAGGGTTTCCGCGCGGCTATGGCGAAGAGGATGATTTCTGCATCCGCGCCATGGATGCCGGGTTTGGATTGATGGTCGCGCTCGACACCTATGTCTTCCATGCAAAGTCGAAGAGCTATGGCGCCAAGACCCGCAGCGAGTTGAGCAAGAAGGGCCAACTGGTTCTGAAACAGAAACACTCTGCCGAACGCCTCAAGCGCGATGTCGAGACGATGCGAAACAATCCCTATCTGGCTGAAATGCGCGGCCGGATCCTGCTCCGGCAATCCGAATTGGGCTAAACGGCCGCGCGGTGGATCAGAAGACGATAACCGGCGTATTGGTTCTGACCTGGCGCCAATTTGTCCCGTCAGAATAAAGCAGCACCGTTGAACTGGCGGACTCTGCATAGAAGATCAACGCACCCGCGCCGACGCTTTGCGGATCCGGTAATTCAGCGCGCGGCAAAACGGGCAAACGAATAGGCCCGTTCACATGCAAGGGCGTCGTTGGCGCCTGCGTCCCGATGCCGACCGCGCCATCCTCAGCCTGCACATATATAGCAGACGCAAACGCGCTCCCGTCTGGCGAGACCTTGACCTGAAGATCATTGGATCCGGTCAGCCCGATCTCCGCATGGCCCGACCAATCGGATTGAAAGAGAAGGCTGGCAAAATCAGTGTCTCCGGCTTTGTTGATCTTCACCTGATGATCGCCGCCTTCATGACTGAACAAGGATGCAGGGCTCTGAACGGCGAGCCGATTGGTCGTATCCGGGTTTGCGTTAATCCCCAACTGATCTGGATTGGACGCCCCGGCTGAATCTGAAGCATTGGCCCAATCGGCGCCATCGAAAACCCGCAACGTGCCGGTATCTTCGACCCAGGCCAGCCAGCCAGTTTGCGGTTGATAATAGGCCCATCCGCCATCTTGATAGCTGGCAATCTGCCCAGCGCGGCCGGCCCAATCCTCAGTGCCGCTGGGCGGTACGATATACCGGTCGCCATCGCCAGGATCATCAGGTGAGCTGGGTTCAGTTTCAGAACGCACGCTCAATTGTACAATGGCATCCAAGCGCCGCAGAGATGTGTTCAGGGTGACATGCTTCTCTGCTTGGTTCGGCAAGAGATAGGGCAAGGACAGTTTGGCTGAAAAATCCATGGCGAGAAATCCCGTCTGCTCAATCAGACGAAATTATCCAGCCATTGGGAAACCGGTCGGATTGGTTGGGGATACAGACCTTAGCCGCGCGGATGGGCGCTGGCGTGAACCTTGCGCAAATGCCCCGCTTCGACGCCAGTATAGACCTGCGTGGTCGACAGGCTTGCATGCCCCAACAAGGTCTGGATGGCGCGTAAATCAGCGCCATGGGCCAGGAGGTGAGTCGCAAAACTATGGCGCAAAGCATGCGGTGTTGCGGTCTCGGTCAGCCCTAAGGCGCCGCGCAGGATCTGCACTTGTTTTCGCAAGACAGGCGCCTGAAGGCGTTTGCCGCGGGCGCCATAGAAGAGCGGCGTTCGGGCGTTCAAAGCGTACGGGCACAAGGCCGCATATTCGCGGATTGCCTCACGCAGGGCCGGAATTATCGGGACAATCCGAACCTTCCCGCCCTTGCCCTTGATCCGCAACCGATCGGGCGCGGCTTTCACATCACCCGGCAAGTCCAACACTTCCGAAATCCGTAAGCCCGCCCCATACATCAAGCTGAGGGCCGCCACATCGCGCGCCGCGATCCACGGTTCTGCCTGAATGAGCTCAGCTTGATCCAGCATATCCTTCGCGGCTGTCTCGGAGACCGGACGCGGCAAGCGCTGCGGGCGTTTCGGGCCGGTCAGAAATGCGATTTCGGGGTTTTCGACGCCATGGGCGCGATCGAGCCATCGGTAAAAGCTCTTGATCGAAGACAGCAGCCGGGCAATCGACGCGTCCGCTAACCCGTCACGCCGGCGATGCGCCAGGAAGGCGCGAATGTCTCTGGCTTGCAGCTCAGAAAAGGCGCGCATGCCTGGTTCGGTTTCCAAATGACCGCGCAAAAAGCCGAAAAATTCAGCCAGATCGCTGCGATACGCTTCAACCGTATTGTCCGCGAGCCGCTGCTCACGCTGAATATAGTCGAGAAATCCGTCCAGCAATGCCATGACAGAGAGTGTCGGCGAACATGCTTAATGACGGGTTTCCGGCGCGACGGCCTCTGCTATGGAGAGCAGATGCCTGTGGCCCGAATCCTTTTTCCTTTGCCGCTGCCGGAGCCGTTCGATTATTTGATTCCGGACGGCATGACGGTGGAAGCCGGCAGTTATGTTCGAGCGCCCTTGGGTCAATATGAGCGCACCGGCCTTGTCTGGGAGCTGGTCGATACGCCGCCGGAACGCGAATTAAAGGCGATCGAGAGTGTCTACCCAACCCCGCCAATGCCCGAAACGATGCGGCGTTTCATAGAATTCTGTGCCCGCTATAATGTTGCCGGACCAGGCCAGGTTCTTGGCATGGCTTTGCGCGCGCGTGGGGGATTGTCGCCGTCGCCAACGCAGACCGTCTATCAAGCCACCGGGCATCGAACCAACAGAATGACGGCGGCGCGGGAAAAAGTGCTTGCGGCGACGGCAGAGCTCGGATCAGGCAGCGCCACCGATCTGGCCCGCGCGGCTGGCGTTTCCAGCTCTGTTGTCAAAGGCCTGGTTGAGGCGGGCAGCTTGAAAGCGGACATTCGGGCGACAGACCTGCCTTATCCCGCCCCGGATCCGCATCGCCAGGGCCCAGACCTGACCCCTGAACAGTCCGCTGCCGCCAAATCGCTGCGCGCCGCTGTAAAGGCGGGCGGCTATGCGCCCTTCCTGCTCGACGGCATTACCGGGTCCGGCAAGACCGAGGTCTATTTCGAAGCGATTTCCGAAACCCTGGCAAAAGACCCGACCGCGCAGATCCTGGTTCTGCTGCCGGAAATCGCGTTGACCCAAGCCGTGTTTGAACGGTTCGAAGCCCGGTTTGGCGCGGGTCCCGCGCCTTGGCATTCGTCGCTGTCTGATCAGCAGCGCCGCCGCACCTGGCGGGAAGTGGCGCATGGCCGGGCGCGCATTGTCACTGGCGCGCGTTCCGCGCTGTTCCTGCCATTTTCAAATCTCAAACTGATCATCGTCGATGAAGAGCATGATAGCAGTTTCAAACAGGAAGACGGGGTGCGCTATCATGCGCGCGATATGGCCGTCATGCGGGCCAAACTGGAAGAGGCCGCGATCATCCTGGCCTCTGCGACGCCGGCGCTTGAAACCGTCGTCAATGCGGAAAGCGGCCGCTATCAACGCCTCAAGCTGTCAGCGCGGCCCGGCGCGGCGCGGCTGCCGGATATGCATTTGGTCGATCTGCGCGCCAATACACCGGAAACGGGCAACTGGCTCTCTCCGGTGCTCAGCCGGGGCCTGGTCGCCACGCATGCGGCGGGCGAACAAAGTCTGCTCTTTCTCAATCGGCGCGGCTATGCTCCGCTGGTCATCTGCAAGGCCTGCGGCGAGCGATTGAAAAGCCCTGGCACAGAGAGCTGGCTGACCGAGCATCGCTATTCCAATCGCCTCATCTGTCATCTCACCGGATGGTCGATGCCGAAGCCGGATCACTGTCCGAAATGCGGCGCCAAGGACTCGCTGATGGGGGTCGGGCCTGGCGTCGAACGCGTCGCCGAAGAGGTCCGGGTGCTGCTTCCAAAGGCGACCGTTGAGATCTTTTCTTCCGACACCGCGCTCGGCGGTGAGGCCACGCGCGGCATTGTCGAACGAATGGCGGGCGGAGAAGTCGATGTTCTGGTCGGCACACAGATCGTGGCCAAGGGACACAATTTCCCGAACCTGACGCTGGTCGGCGTCGTCGATGCCGATAGCGGCCTGCAGGGCGGTGATCTGCGCGCCGGCGAACGCACCTATCAATTGCTCAGTCAGGTTGCCGGACGGGCCGGGCGGGCCGATCGCCCGGGTAAGGCCCTGATCCAAACCTATCAGCCCAACAATCCGGCCATGCAGGCGCTCGCTGCGGGCGACCGTGACGGATTCCTGAAAATCGAGCGCGATGTTCGCGAAGAGCTTTCATTGCCGCCTTTCGGACGGATGGCCGCTTTGGTCATGTCAGCGACGGATCCCGCCATGGCGAAAGAAATTGGCCTCATCGCGGGCAAGGCCGCTCCGCACGGCGAAGGGGTGACTGTATATGGGCCAGCCCCGGCCCCGATTAGCATCTTGCGGGGGCGTCATCGATTGCGCTTCCTGATTACCGCGCCGCGCGACGTCGATTTGTCCGCTTATATGGCCGCTTGGTTGCGCGCGCTGAAACTGCCAAGTGCGGCGCGCGTGGCGGTGGATATCGACCCCTATTCGTTCTTGTAAGCTGTTCGGCCATTGCCTAGCGGCCGGATTTATCGTTATCGGAGGCCAGCCGCCTCTGAAGGAGAAGCCCGTGGACTTTGAACGCCAAGCCATTCCCGACGTCGTTCTGGTACGACCAAAGCGTTTCGGCGATGCGCGTGGATTTTTCTCTGAGACCTTTCGCGCCAGCTTGTATGCGGAAAATGGCATCGCTGGCCCTTTCGTTCAGGACAATCACGCCTATTCCGCCGATGCCGGCGTGCTGCGCGGCCTGCACTTTCAAAAACCCCCTATGGCACAAGGCAAACTGGTGCGCTGTGTGCGCGGGGCGATCCTCGATGTGGCCGTCGATATCCGCAAATCATCACCCACTTATGGTCAACATGTGGCCGCTGAACTGACCGCCGAGAATGGCGCGCAGCTCTATGTGCCGGTTGGCTTCGCGCATGGCTATTTGACGCTGACGCCGGACTCAGAAGTCGAGTATAAAGTCACCGAATATTATGCGCCCGAAACCGAAGGCGGGCTGGCCTGGGACGATCCGGATATTGGTATCGATTGGCCATTGCCGAACGGGGCGCCGTCTTTGTCACCCAAAGATGAGGTCTTGCCGGGCCTTGCCGGTTTCGACTCACCGTTTGATTGAGAGACAGAGACATGAAGCTCCTGTGTATCGGAAAGTCTGGCCAGGTCGCGCGGGCTATGGCGGAGAAAAGCGCCGCTGCCAGCGTTGAGTGTCTCTGCCTCGGCCGGCCGGAGCTCGACCTGCTCGATCCTGCAGCTGTGTCTGACGCCATCAAGACGCATCGACCGGATGTGGTGGTAAATGCTGCCGCTTACACCAATGTCGATGGCGCCGAAAGCGATGAAGCCGCCGCGTACGCGCTGAATGCAGAAGCGCCTGGAAAACTCGCCAGTCTGTGTACGGAGTATGGCGTTCCGCTCATTCATCTGTCTACGGACTATGTCTTTGACGGCACCGGCACACAGGCGTGGACAGAGACCGACAAGACTGGGCCGAAAAACGTCTATGGCGCCTCAAAGCTCGCCGGTGAGATCGCTATTCGCGAGGCGTTGCCATCGCATATCATTCTGCGAACCTCTTGGGTGTACAGCCCCTTCGGCGCGAATTTTGCCAAGACAATGCTGCGACTGGCCGGTGAACGGCCGGAATTATCTGTCGTCGACGATCAAATCGGTGCCCCCACCGGGGCGCTGGAAATCGCTGAGGCCATCCTCGCCATCGCGCCGCAAATCCTGGCCTCCAATGAAAAGTTCGGCACCTATCATTTTGCCGCCGCCGGAGAAGCGTCTTGGGCAGATTTTGCCGCCGAAGTGTTCGCCGTGCATGCCCGCCGGACAGGCAAGACCACAAAGCTGAACCGGATTGCGACCGCAGACTATCCAACGCCCGCAGCGCGGCCGGCAAATTCGCGCCTGGATACCGGCAAATTTACCCGGGCCTTTAGCCTAACCCCCGCAGATTGGCGCGGATGCGTCCGCACCGTCACCGAGCGCCTGCTCGACGAAGCCGATATATAGGGCCTATTTGGCCGCCATCGCCGCGGCAATCTCGGGCCGGGATTCAGCGCTTGGAAGATATTGCGGTTCGACGCGCATCTGGCTTGCCTGCTCATAGGCATAGCCCCAGGACAGAACCTCGGCATCTCTATTTTTAGCGCTCATGATCGAGAAGCCGATTGGCACGCCATGCACCTCGCCCATCGGCACGGTGATATGCGGATAGCCTGCAATCGCTGCAAGATAGCCTGCCCCGGCCCAGGACGGCCACGTGTCGCCATTGACCGGATCAATCCGCGGACTGAGCGGGCCGGATGGCGAGACCAGCATCTCAACCTGGTGATCAGCGAGAAGCTTATCTATGCCCTTTTCCCGCGATGCGGCCTGAATCGCCGCGACCGCATTGGTGTAAGCCTCTTCCGTCAGCGGGCCTTTAGCGTCAGAGGATTCGAGCAAATCCTGATCGAACAGAGCCAGTTCGACGTCCGCATTGGCCTCATTGAACGCAATAATCTCCGCCAGACTGCGCGATTGGACCGTGTCTGGCGTGTCCGCCAGATAGGCATCCAGCGTATGCTTGAACTCATATTCCAGAACGCTGAGCGCATCGCCCCAGAAATTCTCCGCATCCGGGGAAAATTCCTCAATATCCACCAGAACCGCACCCTGCGCTTCCAAAACAGCAAGCGCCGCATCGAATCGCGCCTGAATGTCGGCATTTGAACCTTGTGCGAAACGCATCACACCAACGCGCACGCCCGCCAAGCTGCCCGCATCAAGGCTGGCGGCAAAATCTTGTTTTCCGTCGCCCGTCGCCATGGCGGAGAGCATCATGGCCGCGCCTTTGACCGTCTTGGTCATCGGGCCGGCAGTATCCTGCGAGTGCGATATGGGAATGATGTATTGCTGCGAAACCAGACCGACTGTCGGCTTGAAGCCGACAATGCCATTGACATTGGCCGGGCAGATGATCGAGCCATTGGTCTCAGTGCCAACAGACCCAGCTGCCAAGGAGGCGGCTGTTGCTGCGCCCGAACCTGAGCTCGACCCACACGGATTGCGATCCAGCATGTGTGGATTTCGAACCTGCCCGCCCAGCGCCGACCAGCCGCTCATGGATTCATTCGAGCGAAAGTTCGCCCATTGGCTGAGATTGGTTTTGCCGAGAATGATGGCGCCTTGCTCCCGCAAGCCCGCCACCAAGGGGCTGTCGCGGTCCGTGATATTGTCCTTCAGCGCCAGCGCGCCAGCCGTCGTGGCGACAGGATCGAGACTTTCAATATTGTCCTTGAGCAGGATCGGCACGCCATCCAAGGGGCCCCAACCTTTGCCCAGCATGCGGCGTTCATCGCTGTCCATCGCATCGTCCAGCGCCGTCGGATTGAGCGCGAGCACCGATTGCAAATTCGGACCATTGCGGTCGATTTGTTCAATCCGCGCCTGATAGGCCATGACGAGCTCAACTGCGCGCACCTGGCCAGTTTGCAGCCCCTCAGCAATCTCAGGCAGGGATTTTGCGAGCCAGCCTTCTGGCACCAGCGAGACCTCGGTCTCGAGGTCAGGTGCTGGCGCCTCAGCCACGGGGGTCGCCGGCGCGGGCTCTGCCGCAACTGTCGTGCAGGCGGCACAAAGCGCAGCCGCCGCTGCGCCAATCCATAACTGTTTCATAGCTCATCTCCCTAGACCCGTTGCGCCCATGCGAGGGCATCTTCGAGTCGATCATCGCCCCAGAATAATTCGCCGTCTACGAGAAAACTCGGTGCACCGAAAATTCCTTGCGCGCGGGCCGTATCGACATTCGCGCGCAAGGCGTCTTTTTGGGGCTGCTGCTGCGCAAGATCGAGCGCCTGGTCTGGGTCGCCGCCAGCTACTGCGACGCAGTCTGCGAGAATGGATGGATCAGAAATGTTCAGCCCGCGCGCAAATTGCGCGAGATAGACCTGCTGGCAAAACCGGCGGCCCCAATCCGCCTGCAGACCGACAATGGCCGTGCGGGCCGCCAAGACACTGTGCTGTGGGAACAAGGCCTCGGCCTTGCGATCAAATGGCAGGCCATATGTCTCCGCCCGGCGTTCGAGATCGCGCCACATATTGGCACCCTTCGCGGGATAGATGGAAAATGGCGACGTGTCCCATCCCTGCGCTTTGAAGATCGGCCCGAGCAGGAAGGGCCGCCAGGTCACGTCGATGCCGCGCGCCTCTGCTTCGGCGTCGATCCGCATCGCAGAAAGATAGGAATAGGTGGAGGCGAACTCGAACCAGAAGGTGACCGGGCTCGCCATTTTTCAGATCAGCGATCGAATTTCTTGAACTTGACCCGCTTCGGCTCCACGGCTTCAGGGCCCAATCGGCGCTTCTTGTCTTCGAGGTAAGAGCTGAAATCGCCCTCGAACCATTCGACATGGCTGTCGCCTTCAAAGGCGAGGATGTGGGTGGCCATGCGGTCAAGGAACCAGCGATCGTGCGAGATCACCACAGCGCAGCCGGGGAAGCTCTCAAGGCCTTCTTCAAGCGCCTGCAGGGTCTCGACATCGAGATCATTGGTCGGTTCGTCGAGCAGCAGCAGGTTGCCACCTTCGCGCAACATTTTGGCGAGATGCACCCGGTTGCGCTCACCGCCTGACAGTTTGCCCACCGGCTTTTGCTGATCGGTTTTCTTGAAATTGAAGGCGCTGACATAAGCCCGCGAGTTCATCTCAACATTGCCGAGCTTGATCACGTCGAGCCCGTCAGAGATTTCTTCCCAGACATTTTTCTTATCATCCAGCTTGTCGCGGCTCTGGTCGACATAGCCAAGCTTGACCGTGTCGCCGAGTTCGAGCGTGCCGGAATCCGGCTGTTCCTGTTCGAGGATCATCTTGAACAGCGTCGATTTACCGGCGCCGTTCGGGCCGATCACGCCGACAATGCCGCCGGGCGGCAGTTTGAAGTCCAAATCCTCGATCAACAGATTGTTGCCAAAGCCCTTGCGCAGCTTTTCAGCTTCCAGAACCTTGTTGCCAAGACGCGGGCCAGGGGGAATGCGAATGGTCGCGTTGGAGACGGTTTCGCGCTCGGCCTTATTGGCCATTTCCTCATAAGCCTGGATCCGCGCCTTGGATTTCGCTTGGCGGGCTTTCGGGCTGGAGCGCACCCATTCCAATTCCTTGGCGAGGGCGCGCTGGCGGCCTTTGTCTTCGCGCGCTTCCTGTTCCATCCGCTTGGCTTTCTGTTCCAGCCAGGCCGAGTAATTGCCCTCATAAGGGATGCCGCGACCGCGATCGAGTTCAAGGATCCAGCCGGTAATATCATCCAGGAAGTAACGGTCGTGCGTCACGAGGATCACGCAACCTTTGAAATTGATCAGATAGTTTTGCAGCCAGGCGACGGTCTCTGCGTCCAAGTGGTTGGTCGGTTCGTCCATCAGGATCATGTCGGGGCGCGACAGGAGCAGGCGGCAGATCGCGACGCGGCGAACCTCACCGCCTGAGAGCGATTTCACATCGGCCGTGTCCGGCGGGCAGCGCAGCGCTTCCATGGCCATTTCGATCTTGGAATCAATGTCCCAGGCATCCGCGGCATCGACCTGCTCCTGCAGGGCCGTCATCTCTTCCATCAGCTCGTCCGTATAGTCTTCGGCGAGCTTCATCGAAATGGCGTTGAACTTGTCGAGCAACTGTTTCTCTGGGCATTCCGACGCGACATTTTCAAACACGGTCAGATCGGGATTGAGCTGCGGCTCTTGCGGCAGATAGCCGACTTTAATGCCGTCCGCGGCCCAGGCCTCGCCATTAAACTCAGTCTCGATGCCGGCCATGATCTTGAGCAGGGTCGATTTACCAGCGCCGTTGACACCGACCACACCGATCTTCGCATCTGGCAGGAAAGACAGATGAATGTTCTCAAAAACCTGTTTGCCACCAGGATAGGTCTTTGAGACGCCCTGCATGTGATAAACATATTGCGGTCCGGACATATTTTGCTGCTCCGTTTGGATAGATTTGCTGTCTGTTAGCCTCGCTCTACAATAGTGCAAGAGGGAAAGGCCGGGGGCGTGACATGAAGCCAGACAATCAAACCGCTGCGACAGCGCCGCAGCCCAATCTAGATTCGTTCATTGAAGATGTGTTCGGCCTCAATGTTCGCGGGCTGAAAACCCTCTGGCAGCTGGTGATCGGTCCGAAAACCGTGTTCGAGAGCGCGCGCATAACCGATTGGCGCAGCCGCTACACGCCGACTCTCCGCCTGACCTTCTCGGTGATTACGGTGTTCATGCTGCTCAGTTTTTTCTGGGCGTCAGAAGACGGCATCATCTATCAGACCATTCTTGCGCAACTGGAAGAAGCGGCCAAGACGAACCCCGATATGCCGCCGCCCGGCGACATTCTCGAATCCTATTTCGCAGCCTACTCGTTCGCCTATCCCTTTGTGTACATGCTGATCCATTCCCTGATTGGCGCCGTGGTGTTCTTATGGGGGCCACGCACCAGTTGGGTGACGCGGATCCGGCTATATTTTGCGCTGCTCGCCATGGGCATGACCTTTTCTTTATTCTCAATTCTGTTGATGCCGATGATCGAGCGGGAGGGGTTCGGCCTCTACACGCTGGTCAGCATGGGCCTGACCTATCTGATCTACGGGCTCACCTATGTCCGCGGCATGTGGGGAAGCTACTCTCCGGTCGGCCTGGCGCTCCGCGCGCTCGCTGTCGCCTTCATCATCTCGATTGGCGACATCATTATTTCCCTTGGCTCCGGCATCGGCGCCAGCATGTGGATCAGCTGGACCGGGCCCTGATCACGAGAAGATGATGCGGGGTTGATGGCCCAGCGATTGCCTCAGCGAAGGCGATGGGCCTAGGGTCTCCGCAAGCGATATGGAGATCCCATGCAACGGCGCATCATTCCTCTCAAAGCTCTCTGTCTGGTTGGCACCTGCCTGACATTCACCTCGCTGATGACGGTGACAGCACAGCAAGCGGACCCAGCCCCGAGCGAAGATGTTGCGCCAGAGCCGGCGCCAGACTCCGAAGACGCCCCGCCGACGGTTACCGCAGCAATTGGTTTGCTCGCGCTCATCACGACGCTTGATGAAGAGGCGCAAGTGACCGGAAATGGCGCGACCTTTTCGGTTGATGGCACGCCGGTCTCTCTGGTCTTTGACGTCAATGCTGATCGCATGCGCCTATTTACCCGCGTCGCCAGCAGTGATGCGCTGTCCGGGGCGCAATTGAAGCGTTTGATGCAAGCCAATTTCGACACCGCCCTTGATGCGCGTTACGCGATCGCAGGCGGCCAGGTCTGGGCGACCTTCATGCATCCGCTGGTTTCGCTAACCGAAGATGATTTCATCTCCGCCATCGCGCAAACGGTTACGTTGGTGCGAACCTATGGCACGACCTTCTCGTCCGGCGCGCTGAGTTTCGGGGCAGGGGATTCGAATGCCGAGATCCAGAAATTGCTGGAAGGCCTGCTCGAAAACGAGACCGATATTTAGCGCGCCTTCGACAAGGGCTGACAATCGCGCCAGAGCGCGCTAGCCCTCTTCGCCATGATAAAATCAGTCTTCCTCTCCGCCGCGACGCTTGCAATGGGCGCGTGCGCCGCGCCGCTGGCGCAAACTCCGACAAATGAAGCGAATATTATGGTCGACCAGAAACCTCTGACACTTGAACGCCTGTTTGCCAGTCCAAGCCTGTCTGGGCCAACGCCCACCGGCGTGAAATACAGTCCGGACGGATCCCGCGTGACCTTCCTCAAGGCCCGCGTCGATGAAGGCAATCGGTTTGATCTCTGGCAATTCCACGTTGAGACTGGCCAGCAAAGTCTTCTGGTCGACTCCAAATTGCTGGAACCTGAAGAGGTCGAACTCTCCGAAGAAGAAAAGGCCCTGAGGGAACGCAAACGCATTGCCGGGCGCAAAGGCATTGTCAGCTATGATTGGGGCACTTCTGATATGATCCTGGTGCCGCTTGGCGGAGACCTGCATCTGGTGACGCTCGCAGATGACGGGCCAAACGCGCGGCAAATCACCGACACGGATGCGTTTGAATATGACGCCAAAGTCTCGCCGGGCGGCGGCTTTGTCAGCTTTGTCCGCGATGGCGCCGTCTATGCAATTGATCTGACAAGCGGCGAAGAACGCCGCCTCACACCCGCTGCGGATCCGGAAAACGCCATCGCCTTTGGCGTCGCAGAATTTGTCGCGCAGGAAGAGATGAACCGATATACCGGTTATTGGTGGAGCCCGGACGATCGCTACGTGGCTTATACCAAGGTCAATGAAAGCCCGGTCGATATCATTCCGCGCTTCGACATCGCGGCTGAAGATGTGACCGTCATCAACCAGCGCTATCCTCGTGCAGGTCGGCCAAACGCAATTGTCGATCTGTTCGTCCGCGATATGGAGACGGGCGAGGTGACCGAAATCGATTGGCGCCGCGAAGACTGGGGACCGGCCACGGATCAGTATCTGGCGCGGGTCTATTTTCGCGGCGGTCGGTCCGGCGGCGAAAACCTGTTTATCGGCCGGGTCAACCGCGATCAGACCGATTATGAGCTGACCACCATTCGGATGCCGACCATAGATTCCGATGAGCGAATGGCGCGCGAGCCGGCGCACGTGTTCACCGAAACGCACGAGACCTGGATCAACCTGACCAATGATTTCAGCACAGCGGCCTATACGTACACCTTGAGCGCCGAAGCCCCGGGCGGCAATCGCCGGATCCTCGCAAGCCGCGCCGATGCAAAGGAAACATTTGTTCCGCTGACGCCGGAGAATTGGGTCGTATCAGCCCTGGAAGGGGTGTTCGAAAGCACCGGCAAAATCTATTTTACTGGCTTTAGCGACACGCCTTTGGAGCGACATCTCTTCGCCCTGCCCATTGAGGGTGGCGCGCCCGTTCAACTGACGCCGCAAGGCCAATCCTGGTCGGTCACCCTGTCGCCGGATGGTCGCAGTTTTGTCGGCACAAGCTCAAGCCCGAGCCAGCCGCCGCAAACCGGTCTTTACCGCATCACTGAAGAATTGACCGACGCTGAACCGGAGGCATCCGGCGCGGCGAAACTGCCCGGAAGTTCGTGCGTGGATCTGACGCCGAATGCGGCGCGCGTGACAAAGTCTTGTCCACCGCCCATCTCCCTGATCACCTGGATCGAAGAGAACCGGCTCGACGAGACGCACCCGTATGCGCCTTATCTGGAAAATCATACGGTGCCCGAATATGGCACTTTGACCGCAGAAGACGGCCAGACACTGCATTATTCCATTCAATTGCCGCCGGATTTTGATGCTGGGAATACCTATCCTGCCCTGGTCGAGATATATGGCGGACCGCATGTTCAGACGGTCAATCGCAACTGGGAACGCCTGTCGGACCAATACTATTCCCGGGAAGGCTATGTCGTGTTTCGGATCGACAATCGCGGCATGGACAATCGTGGGCGAACTTTTGAAGATGTGATCTATCGCAAGATGGGGCTGCCGGAAGTTCGCGATGTTCTGGTCGGTGTTGATTGGCTGAAATCGCAACCCTTTATCGATGGCGACCGGGTTGGCATTCAGGGCTGGTCTTATGGCGGGTACATGACCTTGATGACCATTTTGCAGGCGCCAGAAGGCACATTTGCCGCCGCGGTTGCGGGCGCGCCGGTCACCGATTGGTCGCTCTATGACACGTTCTATACCGAGCGCTACATGGACACGCCGCAGGACAATGCTGACGGGTATGAAAAGTCGTCTGTCTTCTATCATCTCGGCCAACGCGAAACGCCTCTGCCGCAATTGATGCTCATTCACGGCATGGCCGATGACAATGTCACGTTCGACAATACGACCCGGCTGATGGCCGAGTTGCAGGAGCGCGGCATTCTGTTTGAGCTCATGACCTATCCCGGCCAACGCCATGGCATTCGCGGGCAGGCCCTCGCCACGCATCTGATGAAGACGCGGATGAATTTTCTGGACCGGCATCTGAAAGCGACTGACGAGTGATCCGTCCCGGGACGGTCGCTGCTGAAAACACCGAGCGCGTTTCGTCCTGCCGCGTCGTTAGCCTTGCATATTTGGCTGCGGACGAGACAGTATCGAACCTGGATTATGAGGAGATGTCATGCCTGCATTCCAACCCACTGCCGACCAGTTCCGCGCGTTTCGTGATGACCCCCATGAGGGGCCCGTCAGCCAGGTCAATTTGCTCAAATTCAGGGTCAAAGCCGTGTATGCCGAAAGCGATCCGGAATATGGCGAAGACTGCTCGGGAGAGACGGCCTATATTCGCTATTCAGAGGCCTTCACCAAAGCCGCTGCTGAGGTGGGCGGCACAACAAGTCTGCTGGCGGTCACCGAGCGCTATTTCATCGGGGGCGGCAATTGGGATGGGGTGCTGGTCAATACGTTTCCATCGCGCCAGGCCTTTATCGCGACGTTGAATCACCCCGACTATAAGTCTATGTCGCGACATCGTGATGCCGGACTTCTCTGTCAGGAATTGATTGTCACCCGGCCTTTATGGTTACACGGCGACGCACAATAAGAACGCTCTCTCAGGGGTCTGATCTATGAAACGTCTTCTCATCATCGTCGCGGTTCTGGCGGCGCTCGCAGCGGCGGCCTATTACGGTCTGATCTGGATGATCACCAAGCCCGCCCCGCCCCTAAAAGACGGGCCGGTCATCGAACTGGCTCAGGGACAGATCCAAACGGGAATTGATCTGAACAATCCAGACATTCTGCAAGTCAACGGGATTCCGTTCGCGGCCCCGCCGGTTGGCGCGCTTCGCTGGCGAGCGCCGCAACCGGCTTTGTCCTGGGACGGTGTCAGAGATGGCACAGAATTCGGCGCCGAATGCGTTCAGGCCCGGAGCGGGTCGGGCGAGTTTCTCGATGATTTACTGAATGGGCTCGGCCTTAATGCGGTTGAGCGCCACCTCGCCACGGTGGCGCTGCAAAATGCCCCCGCTCCTGTCGAGAGCGAAGACTGCCTGTTCCTGAATGTTCGCAGCGCCAATATTGGCGGCGACGCGTTGCAGCCTGTCATGGTCTGGATCCATGGCGGCAGTCACCAGACCGGGGCTGGGTCGCAAGAGATCTATCAAGCCAATCAATTGGTCGAAAACGGCGTCGTGCTGGTCACCATAAATTACCGCCTGGGCGTCTTCGGTTATATTGCGCATCCCGCGCTCAGCGCTGACGATCCGCGCGGGGTTTCCGGCAATTACGGTCTCTTGGACCAGGTCGCCGCGCTCGAATGGGTGCGCGATAATATTGCCCGCTTTGGCGGCGATCCTGACAATGTCACGATTTTCGGAGAAAGCGCCGGGGCGCAATCGGTCACTGAAATTATGTCAACGCCGCTGGGCGAGGGCCTGTTCCACAAAGCCATCCTTCAAAGCGGCGCCTCAACCTATAATGCAAATGGCCTGACCACAGCGATTGAAGGCCGATTGACCATGCACGAAGCCGGGCTCGAATTCTTCGAAGGCCTGGCCGCGGACGATGCATCCGCCGCGGATCTGCGCGCCATCCCTGCTGCTGACATCATCGCCCACATTCCCAACAAGATGCATCTTGGCGGATACGCCCTGCCAACCGTTGACGGTCTGGTCATTCCGAAACTGATGGGCGAAGCGATCGGAGATGGCAGCATTAGCAACGTGCCGATCCTCGCCGGCTATAATGCCGATGAAGCGACCCTGTTCTATTCCAGCATCCAAAAGCCAACCGTGCTGGTGCCCGAATTTCCTGATGCGCTGGAAGATCGCCTTGCTTACCTGGATGAGATTTATGGCGCGGAAGATGCCGCCGCATTGATCTCGTTGTACGGGCTTGCTGATCCGGACACGTATCAAAAGGCTGAAACCGACATGCTGGGGGATGACTTGTTCGGCGTCCATATGCGCTATCTGGCCAAGTCGAACACGGCCCAGAGCGAACCGAGCTATCTTTATCATTTCACCCGGGTCACGCCGTCGAAAACGCAAACCATTGGCGCCTTCCATGCGGCAGAAATCTTCTTCGTCTTTGACAGTCACAGCCCCTTATCGGGACTGACCGAAGAGGACGAAAAGCTGACGGAGGCGATGGGATTGTACTGGACCAATTTTGCCAAAACCGGCGATCCGAATGGCGGTGATCTGCCCTCATGGCCGCAATATTCTGCTGACACCGATCAATGGATGACCTTCAATCCGTCCATTGAGGTGCAAACCGGGATTCGCGCCGACAAGCTGGACATTATGGAGCGCGCCCTGGTGTCGCGAGTCGCAGCGGCGGGTCCGGTCATCACGCCACAGCCGGAAGAAACGCTGCTCGCCTCAGGCGGTCAGCAGACGGCGACAGATAGCCTCGAGCCCTAAACGGTCGACCTCATCGAACGCATCGGGCTGTTCGCTGTCCACATCGAGGACAGCCGCCAGCGCGCCATTGCCGTCAAAAACCGGCACGACAATTTCAGAATTTGTCCGACTGTCGCAAGCGATATGCCCCGGGAAGGCATGCACGTCGGGCACGATAATGCTCTCTTTTTGCGTGGCGCAGGCACCGCATACGCCCTTGCCGAACGGGATCCGCAAACAGCCCAACGTGCCTTGATAGGGACCGACAACCAATTCGCTCGGTTTTAAGGGGTCAACGACATAGAACCCGGTCCAGAAAAAGCGCGGCGAAAAGGCCCCCGACAGCAAACACGCAGCGCTCGCATATCTCGCCGGGACATAGGTTTCGCCCGCCACGACGGCATCAATTTCAGCTTTTAGATCGCGATATTGCCCAGCTCGGTCCATCAGATCGCCTTTCTTTCGACAGGAGCTGCATATCGGATAAGCGCGTGCAATGCACAAGATAGGAATAGACGTATCCCAAAGGCTCTGAAATAGATTGAGTGAAACGGGAGGGGATCTGAGTGAGTTCTGGCCAACTATTCAAAGGCATAATCGCGTTGCTTCTGGCATCTGTGCTTTTGTTTCCTTTGGCCGAGGCGCAACAGCCGGGGCTTGAAACAGATCTGAGTTTCGAAGACGAAGAGTTTGATCGCGCGGCACTTGGTGTCGACGATGCGCGGCTTGATCGTGTGATGGCCGCGCTCGAAGCCGATGAATCGCTGCAGCGCGAACGCCCGGAATGGGAACCCGAAGCGACCGAGTTTGAACCGCCGCGAGAGAGATCCGGCCCCAATCCGATCGCCGAAGCCATTGCCGCCTTTTTTCAGGCCGTTGGTCCCATTCTTGGCTATTTGCTGGTGATCATCATTATTCTCGCCATCCTGGCGGGCCTATACATGGTCTTTGGTGAGAGCATCACCCTCAGGGGGCGCCAGAAAGAGAAAACCATCGGCCCCGACATCTCCACTGTTCCCGACCTGCGCCCGGAGGAAGCCCGCGCCCAGGCCTTGCTGGAGGACGCTGACAGATTGGCCGCCGAAGGTCGATTTGCCGAAGCGGTTCACCTGCTGCTGTTTCGTTCGATTGATGACATTCAGGAAAAACGGTCCGGTGTCATTGGCCGGTCGCTGACCTCGCGCGAAATCGGGGCGCTGGGAATATTGCCCGACGCGGTTCGCGAGGCGCTGCTGCCGATCATTCGCATTGTCGAGCGCAGCTTCTTTGGTGGCCGTGATGTTGATGAAAGCGGCTGGAAACAAGCCCGCGCATCCTATGAATCCTTCGCCTTTGGGGAGGCTTGGGCATGAGCGAGCGCCTGCCACAGACCAGCAACCCGTTCTCGGCCTTCACATCGGCGGTGATGATTGGCGTCGGCCTGCTTGTCTTCATCGCCATCTTTGCGCTGCTGGCCTGGTCCCCGGACCTCGCCAGTAAAAACCGGGCCGGCCAACACCCCTATTCAAGCTCCGCGCTCGGCTATGGCGGCCTCGTCAAATTGCTGGAAGCGGATGGCCAAACCGTCACGGTCTCGCGCTTGGCAAGCTCACTCGAGTATACCGAAGGTCTGCTGATACTGACTGTGCCGCGCTATGGCCTGAACCGCGCGCCGGATTTCGACCTGGAAAGCGTTTCGGAGCCCGCCCTCTATGTCTTGCCCAAATGGTCCGGCTTTGCTGACCGGGAAAAGCCGAGCTGGCAGAAAGACACCGACTTGATGGAGCCGGGTCGTGTCACATCGATGGCTCAGCTGTTCGATTCTGACGCCAAGATCTGGCGCCTGCGCAATCCCGGGCGTCTGAACACGCCATTTGGAGCTCAGACGCCAAAATTCGAACACAAGATGCAAGTGCTGGAAACCGACAGTCTGGAATCGGTGATCGAAACGCCGGGCGGGACTTTGGTGGCGAAAGTTCCAGGCCGGGATGTCTATATTTTGAGCGATCCGGACCTGTTGAACACGTTCGGTCTGGCCCGGGCTGACAATGCTCGCATGGCGCTCGGCCTGATCGACTGGCTGAAATATTATCAGGGCCAATCGGTCACGCTGGACGCAACCATCCATGGGTTTGAGCGCTCTGAAAGCCTGCTGCGCGCGATCTTTGATGTTCCCTTCCTCGGCGCCACCATGATCGCCTTGGCGACAATGCTGCTGATCACTTGGGGGGCCTTCATTCGGTTCGGTCCGCCGACGCCGGAGACGCGGATCTTATCCTTTGGCAAGAAAGCGCTGGCGGAAAGCTCGGCCGGTCTTGTCTCCATGGCGAGGCGTGAGTCGCGCATGGCGCCCGGCTATGTTCAGACCGTGCAACGCGATATGACCAAAAAGCTCGGCTTGCCCCGCACCTTGTCTGCGGATGAGTTTGCGCAGACCGCCGACCGGATCGCCAAACAAAAAAATCTGTCCAGCAATTGGAGCCAGCAGAAAGAGCTGCTCTCGGCGCCCACCGCTGGACGCTATGACTTACGAGATAAAGCCCTCGCCTTGTGGCGCTGGCGCAAGGAGATGAGTGATGGAAATTGATGCGATAAAGCAACTGGCCGACGAGATCAGGCGCGAAGTGGGCAAAGCGGTGATCGGACAAGCCGATACGGTCGACCTGATGCTGACCGCGCTCTTCTCCGGCGGTCACATCTTGCTCGAAGGCCCGCCGGGAACCGCAAAGACCTTGCTGACCCAGTGCTTTGCCGCGGCCATCAAGCTCGATTTCGGACGCATTCAGTTCACGCCGGACTTGATGCCCGGCGACGTGCTCGGCACCAATCTTTTCAATTTCTCAACCAGCGAGTTCACGCTGACCAAGGGCCCGATCTTCACCGACATCTTGCTCGCCGATGAGATCAATCGGACCCCGCCAAAAACGCAGGCCGCTTTGCTTGAAGCCATGCAGGAGCGCAAGGTGACGATTGATGGCGAAACCCACGCCCTCAATGATCGGTTCACCGTCATCGCGACCCAGAACCCGATTGAACAACAAGGCACCTATCCGCTGCCAGAAGCGCAGCTGGACCGGTTCCTGTTCAAACATGTGCTGGCCTTTCCAAGCCGCGACGAGGAGCTGGCCATCGTATCAAGCCATGGCAATCGCACCGGCATGAAAACGGCCAGTGCGTTTGGCGTCGACTCGATTGTCACCCCGGATTCGCTCGCTGATGCGGTCGGGTCGGTCGCCCAGGTCCGCCTGCAGGAAGATGTGGTGGAATACATTGTCGACATTGTCCGCGCGACCCGTGAAACGCCGGCGCTGACGCATGGCGCGAGCCCTCGCGCCGCTGCTGCCATCGCCGCCGCGACCCGGGCGAGGGCGGCGCTGGACGGGCGCGATTATGTTGTGCCCGATGATGTGAAATCACTGTCTTTGCCGGCTCTGCGCCATCGGGTGATCCTGTCGCCGGCGGCCGAAATTGAGGGCCGCACAACGGATGACACTTTGCTCGAAATCATCGAGCAAACGGCGGCGCCGCGATAAGGACACAGAGGCTGTGATCGCTCCCACCCTCCGCGCCATATGGCTGATGCTGCTGGGCCTGCCGGTCCTGTTACTGATCGCCATGCTGGCGCCAGGCCTGTGGGTGATTTCGGGAGGGTGGATCGCCGTCATTTTCGGCGCCATGTTGGTCGATATCACGCTCGCCCCCCGCCGCGCCGCGATCACCGTTTCCGTCGACGCCCCGCCCGTGCTTTACATGAATGGCGAAGACACTGTCGCGATCACGGTTCGCGCAAATGAGGGGCCCTTGCCGTCCCGGGTGAACGCGCTGCTCGAAACCAATGAATATATCGCGGCCCCCAATGCGACCATTCTGAACGGCTGGGCTGACCGCGAGCACACCTTTACGCGCACCTTGCGCCCGGAACGCCGCGGAAATGGTCAGCTTAAACGCCTCTGGCTCGACTGGACTGGCCCCTTGGGGCTGACACGGGTCAAACGGGTCGAGACCCTCGACCTGGATCTGCCGGTCACGCCAAACACGCGCTGGGTTCAGGAAGAAGCTGTGCGCCTATACACGCGCGACGCAGATTTCGGCATCAAGATGCAATTGGAGCGCGGCGACGGGTCCGAATTCGATGCGCTGCGCGAGTTCTCTGCAGGCATGGATCGGCGCGCGATTGATTGGAAACACTCCGCCCGCCATCGCCAATTGCTGGCCAAAGAGTTCCGGACCGAACGCAACCACAATATTGTCTTTGCTTTCGATACCGGCCGGTTGATGTGCGAACCATTGGGCGGCGTGCCGAAAATAGATCGGGCGATCAATGCTGCCTTGCTCTTGGCTTATGTTTCGCTGCGATCCGGCGATAAGACCGCATTGTTCGGCTTTGATGCCAAACCGACCGTGACCAGCAATGTGCTAAGCGGCGTCGGGGCTTTCCCGCACATGCAGCAGCTCGCCTCGCGCTTGGATTATTCCGTTGAGGAAGCCAATTACACTTTGGCGCTCACCTCGCTCGCCGCCCGCTTGGAACGGCGCAGCCTGATCGTTCTGTTCACCGATTTCGTCGATACAATTTCGGCTGAGCTGATGCTCGAAAACGTCAAGCGGCTGATGGATCGGCATTTGATCATCTTTGCCTGTTTCGAGGATGAACAATTGGCCGAGATGATTGATGCCGAACCGGTCACGGCGGATCTGGTCTCTCGCGCCGTGATCGCCGACGGATTGCTGAAAGAACGTGAACTGGTGCTGCGCAAACTCGAACGTATGGGGGTCCAGGTGGTCGAAACGCGCCCGGAACGCTTCAGTGCCGACCTGGTCTCGCGCTATCTCGACATCAAGCGGAGGGAGATGCTGTGAGTGATCGCGTGATGAAATCCTACCGCTTCCGGGAAGAGCGGGAAGGCGACTGGAAACAGCTGGAACAAATCATCCAGCGCGCTGAATCGCGCGGGGTTGATGGGCTGTCTGATCAAGACATGGAGCGATTGCCCGGCCTGTATCGCCAGGCCGTGTCATCCTTGTCTGTGGCGCGAACCATTTCGCTCGACCAGAATGTGGTCGCCTATCTCGAGACGCTGTGTGCCCGCGCCTATTTCTTTGTCTATGGCACCCGGTCGCGGATGAGTGAGCGGATCGCACAATTCTTCGCGCGCGATTGGGCGGCGGCGGTAAGTGCTGCGAAGGGTCCAACCCTGCTCGCCTTTTTGTGCCTGTTTGGCGGCGCCGTGCTCGCCTTCTTCCTGACCCTTAACGATAATGAGTGGTACTGGACATTTCACGGCGGCTGGGACGCCCGCAATCCAAACGCCACCTATGACGAGTTGCGGGCGACGCTCTACACCCAGGATGAGGATATTGTCGACTTGCTGGGCGCGTTCGCTGCGCAACTGTTCTCGCACAATAGCGGGATCGCGATTTTCGCCTTTGCGCTCGGCTTTGCCTTTGGCATCCCGACCGCCGTGCTGCTGATCTATAATGGCGTCTATCTGGGCAGTTTCTATGCCGTGTTCTGGCAAAAGGGGCTCGGCTATGAGCTGACCGGATGGCTGTTCATACATGGCGTCACCGAGCTGTTCGCCGTGATCTTGGCGGGCGCTGCCGGGTTCATGATTGGCGGCGCGGTGGCCTTTCCAGGCCGCAAGACCCGCATGCAATCGATGCGAGAGGCGGGCGAGAAGGCCGCCATGGTGATCATTGGGGCGGTGGTGATGTTATTCCTCGCCGCTCTGCTTGAGGGCTTTGGACGGCAGATGATCAATAGCGACATTGTTCGTTATGTGATCGCCAGTTCAACTTTGATTTTCTGGCTCGCCTATTTCTACCTGCCGCGCCGGGTTTCGGGAGATCGACGTGACTGAGGCGGTCATTCCCCCTCCGAATGTCGTTGAAGAAGGCCGGCGACGCCGCGCCCGGAAGCGGGCCCGCGAGGCCGAACAAAAGCGCGTCCGCACCCTGGTCACGCCGGAAGGGGCGGCGCTGAACCTCAAGATCTCGACCTTTGGCGAGCGGTTCGGGGCCTTTGTGCTCGATATTGCGCTTCAATTTATCATCATGTTCGCGATCATTTTCGCGATCGCCTCGATTGCTGGCGCGTTCGCGTTCCAGGGCTGGCAGATTGCCTGGGCGGTGGCGCAAGTCCTGATCTTCTTTGTCCGCAATTTCTATTTCATCTTTTTTGAGATCGGACGCAAAGCCGCAACGCCGGGCAAGCGTGCGCTAGGCTTGAGGGTCGCCGATCGAAAGGGCGGGCGATTGACCGCGAATGCCGTGATTGCCCGAAACTTCTTGCGCGAACTGGAATTCTTCCTGCCGCTCTCCATTCTGTTCAGTTTTGGCGCCGAAGGCGTGGCAGGATGGGTCAATTGGCTGTTGCTGATCTGGTGCGCGATCTTTGTGCTGTTTCCGCTGTTCAACAAGGACAAGCTACGCATTGGCGACCTGGTCGCTGGAACCATGGTCATCCATGCGCCGAAAGTTCAATTGCTGGAAGATATCGCCTCAACGACGCCCGCTGAGGTCAAATCTGGCTCGATCATATTCACCCCGGCGCAATTGGATGTGTACGGCATTCACGAACTGCACGTGCTGGAAGACGTGTTGCGGCAGTCGACCCCGGAAATCAAACGGAATGTCGCCAATCGGATCGCCACCAAGATCGGCTACACCCCGCAGGCAGGCGAAACGGACCTGGCATTCCTGGAGGCCTTTTATGCCGGCCTGCGCCGACATCTGGAGCAGCGCATGCTGTTCGGGCAACGCAAGGAAGACAAGTATGATCAGCGCTAGCCAAGGCGGCATGGCTTAACTATGGCTCTCATCTCCTAATCGGTTGAAACGGCAGGCCTGATGCATCTCACACCCAGAATTCTTGTCAGCGGCGGCGCTGGATTTATCGGCAGCCATTTGTGCGATCTTTTGATCAAGAAGGGCTATGAGGTCCTGTGCGTGGATAATTTCTTCACCGGGGCGCGGGCCAATATCGTTCATTTGCTCGATTCAAAATCGTTCGAGTTGATGCGCCATGACGTGACCTTCCCGCTCTTTGTCGAGATCGATCAAATCTACAATCTCGCTTGCCCGGCCAGCCCGATCCACTATCAGTTCGACCCGGTTCAAACCACCAAGACCTCGGTGCATGGCGCGATCAATATGCTCGGCCTCGCCAAGCGCACCAAAGCGCGAATCCTTCAGGCCTCAACCTCGGAAGTTTATGGCGACCCAAGCGTGCATCCGCAGGAAGAAAGCTATTGGGGCAATGTCAATCCGATCGGCCCGCGCTCGTGCTATGACGAAGGCAAACGCTGCGCCGAAACCCTGTTCTTCGACTATCACCGCCAGCACAAGCTCGACATCAAAGTTGCGCGTATTTTCAACACGTATGGCCCGCGCATGCACCCGAATGATGGCCGCGTCGTCTCGAACTTCATCGTACAGGCGCTGCAAGGCGAAGACATAACCCTGTATGGCGACGGACAGCAGACGCGCAGTTTCTGCTATGTCGATGACCTGGTCGACGGCTTGGTGCGGATGATGGAAAGCGCCGACGGAATCACCGGCCCGATCAATCTCGGCAATCCCGGTGAATTCACGATCAAGGAGCTGGCCGAAACCGTCATCGATCTGACCGGATCAAAGTCGAAAATGGTCAATAAGCCTTTGCCCCAGGACGATCCGCGCCAGCGCCAGCCGGACATTGGCCGCGCCAAGGCGCAGCTTGGCTGGGAACCGAAGGTCGCCTTGCGCGATGGATTGACGAAAACCATTGCCTATTTTGATCAATTGCTGGCCGCGCGCGCTTAGAGGCTCCAGCGGTCAACACTGATCGTGACCGCGTGATCTGAGTCTTTCTTCACCACCAAATCCGCATGGTCGCGCAAGGGCAGGATGTGGTTTTCAAGATTCGGCAGATTGATGCCCGCCCAAACCGATTTGGCGAAACTGATCAACTCGTCTTCACTCATGTGCCGGAACTGGGCATAGAAGCTGGTCGGATCATGCTCCGCCGCGTGCCAAAAGCGCAGGAAGCGTTCGAGAAACCAGCCCTCGATATGTTCAAGCTCAGCGTCCAGATAGATGAGCAGGTCGGGTTCATGCGGCGCGGCAGTCTCATTGGCGCGGGGCTGAAATCCGAGCCCTTCAAGGATCAATAGATCAGGATCATCAATCGTCCGGGTCAAAGCCGGATCCGGGTCGAACGTGATGTGACTATAGCCTGGAAAATCGGTTGGGACATTTCGCACAGAACGGATGGCGGCCTGCATGGCGTCGCGATCATAAGTCTCCGGAAACCCCTTGCGCTGAAACAGGCCCTGTTCGCGCAAATAAGCGGTCGGAAACAAAAATCCGTCCGTCGATACGGTGTCGACTTTAAGCGCCGGCTCCAGGCTTTGCTCCAGATGCCGCGCCAGCGTGCTTTTACCGGACGCAACAGACCCGGTCAGCGCGATGACCATGTCCGCTCGGTCTGATTTGATTTGCTGAAGCCGATCTGCCAGCGCCTCGATGCCAACAGTCATGGGATAATCTTGTGTGCCCAATCTGGCCTCCGGCATAGCAATCTCAACATCTAAGCAGAGGCTTCAGCCTGTGCCAAGAAAGCGCTCTAGCTGATCCATAAAGTCGCTGAATTGATCATGATGCAACCAGTGGCCCGCATTTTCGATCAGACTGACGCTGGCATTCTGAAACGGTTCGATCCGGCCATCCCTTGCCGGGTTCGATGCCCAGCTGTCAGCGCCATAGACCAACCAGGTCGGGCACGTGATCTGCGTCCACAAATGCACAAAATCTTCGTGCGAAATATCAGACGGCGAGCGCCCCATGCCGGACGGGTCATAGGCCCAACTCACAGTCCCATCGGCATGCGTCTTTACGCCTGTCTCGGTCAGGTGGTGGATCAGGTCTTCAGGCAGATGCGAGAAGGCCGCCTGCATCCGGGCCTTGGCTGCTTCAAGATTCTCCATGATGCGCGGCGCCCGGTCCGAAAGACTTCGCCGCTGCTCAATCCAATCGGTCAGGCGCTGCGTGACCGGCATGGCCTTGCGTTCGGCCAGCATTTTCGGCGACGGGCCCAGTCCTTCGATCGCCACGAGCTTTGTGATTTGGTCTGGAAACAGGCCCGCATAGCGAAGCGTTATGTTGCCGCCCAGCGAGTGTCCGATCAGGGTGAATCGCGCGAGGCCGAGATGATCCACCAGACTGGCGAGATCAAACACATGATCCATCACGCCATAATCGCCATCACTCACCCAGTCGCTTTCGCCATGGCCGCGCAGGTCGAAAGCAATCACGCGATAGGTTTGACTGAGGCGGCCCGCGACACGGTCCCAGCTGCGCTTTTGATCGCGTCCGCCATGCACGAGCACCAGCGGCGGCGCATCAGGGTCGCCCCATTCGGCATAGGCAAGATTCAGGCGTTGGGACGAAAATCGATCTTGTCGGTCTGGTGCAGTCATGCCGGTTAGCTAGTGCGTCCGGCGCGCGATGACGACCCCTGCTGCCGGGGAAACCTTGTAACGCGGCCTCAGGCTTGCCACATGGCGGCGTTCCTTTCTATGGAGAGCGTTATGTCGCTGAGCAATGTGCCTCTGGATGATTTTGTTGCCGGGTTCAGCCCGCAAGGCCTGCCTGTGCGCGGCCGGGTCATTCGGCTGTCTGAGCAGAGTATTTCGCCGATTCTCAAGCGCCATGCCTATCCGGATCATCTCGCCGAGATTCTGGGCGAGGCGGTGATGCTGTCGGCATTGGTCGGGTCCGGCATGAAGTTCAACGGCAAAATCATGGCTCAGGCAGAGGGTGACGGCCCTGTGTCCATGCTGGTCGGCGAGTATACCAAGGCTGGCGGGCTACGCGGCTATGCGCGGCATGAGCCAGAGCGCTGGGCCTGGCTGAACAAAGTCAATAAGGGCGACAAACCTCACATGCCGCAACTGTTCGGGGCAACCGGACGGCTGGGTCTGATCATTGTCTATGACAATAAGGAGATGAAGCCGTATCAGGGCATTGTTCCCCTCGGCAAAGGCTCGCTTGCAGAATGCGCTCAGGATTATTTCCGCCGCTCTGAACAGGTTGAAACCTTGCTCAAGCTTGCCGTTCACAAGGATGAACAAGGCGGCTGGCGTGCGGGCGGCATGATGATTCAGAAAATTGCCGGCGATGACGCCCGAGGCGATACGGATGAAGGCTGGCGCGAAGCCGAAGCTCTGTTCTCGACCCTGACCGAGGAAGAGCTGACAGACCCAGCTCTGCCGGCGCCTGATCTGGTCTATCGATTATTCCATGAAGGCGGCGTCGCGATGGACAGTGATGCGCAAGCCTTGGATGATGTCTGCACGTGCAGCCGCGAACGCCTGGTCGGCACGCTGCAGGGCATGGCCGATGAAAGCCTGCGGGAGATGGTTGAGCCAGACGGCACCCTGAAAGTGGACTGTCAGTTCTGCTCGCGATCCTACACGATCCCGATCGACGAAGTGACCAGCGCCGCGAATTAGGCGAGCGCGGCGGTTCGCTGCGCGTGTCGGTCCGAGACCCTGCACAGAAAATTTCAACACAAACTCAAGAGCTTTGTGGTAAGCCTCTTCACGGAGGTGGATTTCATGACAGATAGCCCGGCGCTCAAACTGGACGGCTTTTTACCTTATCGCTTGTCCGTTCTGTCAAACGCTGTGTCCCGAAAAATCGCGGCCATCTATGAACGCGAGTTCGAATTGTCGGTTTGGCAGTGGCGCATCATTGCCGTGCTGGGCGAGCGCGAAGGCCTGACCAGCACCGAAGTGGCGCAGCGCACTTTGATGGACAAACCGACGGTCAGCCGCGCCGCCGCGAGCCTGATCGAGCGGGGAATTCTGGAACGTCATATTGACGCTGATGATCGCCGCCGGGCGCCCATGCGGCTGACTGAAGAAGGCGAAGCGATCTATGCGGCGGTCATTCCGCGGGCGCTGGAAAGCGAGCGAGAACTTCTCGACGCCCTGTCAGAGGATGAGGCCGCGACGCTGCACGCATTGCTCAGCAGATTGTCAGCCGTCGTTTCGCCGGAAGATCCGCTCTGGGGCGACGAATAGAGAAGGATTGCGCACATGGCCGATTCGCTGACCAATGCTATTTTCTCCAGTATCCTCTCGCAGCGACCAGAGTTCGAAAATGCGATGAAGACCTGGTCCGACACGCTTGAGCCGGCGCTTTCGGCGCGGGAACAGGAGCGCAAACAGACCATCTCCAAAGCTCGAAATCGCACCATCCAAACGGCGCTCATCGTTTTGGCTTTTGCCTTGATCGCTATGTTTGCGACGCGCGGGGCAGGCACGATGATTATCCTGTTTCTCGGCCTGGCGATCACCGCCATTGCCAGCGCCGTGTCCTGGGTGCCGCTCTTCGCCATGAAATCCCAGACCAAGCAATTGGTGGTCGGGTCGGCGGCCGAAGCGTTCGGCTTCAAATATGACACACTGCACCCGGATGTGAGTGGCATCGCCGACTGGAAAAGTGCGGGCGCCTGGATCAAGGCGCAATCTGCCAATCAGGCCGCGGCGAAAATGTTTGGCGGCGCCACCGACGAACCTGCCCCAACGCCGGCATTTGATGTTCTCAAGAAAGCCCGGCTGCTTCCTGGCTTTGACAGTCGGAAATTTGAAGACCTGATCGAAGGCGATCGCGCGGAAACCCATTTCTCGCTGGTCGAGTGCAAACTGACCGAACAACAGGGGTCCGGAAAGAACCGTCGCACGGTCACCACCTTTCAGGGCCTGCTCTTCCATATCGAGTATCCGCAAAGATTTCTCGGCCGCACTTTGGTGGCGCGGCAGGGCTGGTGGAAAGGCTTTTTCGGCGACAAGGATCTGGAAAAAGTCGACATGGTCTCGAAAGAGCTGGAAGACAATTTCACCATCTATTCGAATGATCAGGTCGAGGCGCGCGCCTTGCTCACGCCGGATCGCATGGAACGCCTGATCGCGCTGGAACGCCATTTCAAAGGCGGCAAATTGCGCGGTGTGTTTGAAGGCGATCACCTGACCCTGGCGCTCGAAGCTGAGGATCAGTTCGAGGCCGGCTCGATCTGGAAGCCCTTGGTCGATCCGGAACGCTATATCAGTGCGCTGACCGAAATTGGCCTCGTATGCGATGTGATCGATGGATTCCTGACCCGTGAATGGGTGAAGGACAAGCTGTAAGCGGATCGAGACCTAGGCGGAGACCCGCTCGACAAAGGCGGCGTCGGCGCCGACCCGGTTCATCACCACGCCAATGACATTTCCGCCGCTCGCCTGCAAATCCCGGCGCGCCGAGGCAATCTCGGCAGCGCTCGTCCGGTCCGCTTCGACGACGAGGACGATCGCATCTGCGGCGCTCGCCAGGGTCATGGCCGCGCGTGAGCGTTGCAGGGCCGGGGCATCGACGACAATCCAATCGGCCATCCGGCGCAAGGCCGCCCACCATTCAGGCGCCGGTTTGAGCTGCACTTTTTGGCCTTCCGTCAAGCGCTCATTGCGAAAGCGCGTGATGAGCAGGGGTAGCCCCTCGACATCGTGAGCGGTGAGAAGTTTTTCCTGCCGGACGTCCTCAAGGCGCGGGGCAATCGAATAGATGGGGGGCTGGCGCAGCGAGGCGTCATAGGCACGCCCAGGCCGGCCTATATCTCGGGCAAATCTGGTCTCAAAGCCTCGAAAGACTGCATTGCGGCGCAAATCCAGATCGATCAACCAGGCCTGTTTTTCAGACCGGCGCGCGGCCAGACAGGCGAAACTGGTCGCGACACTGGTCGTGCCCTCACCGTTCAGCGCCGACACGAACAAGATCACGCGGCCGCCATCGCCAATGGTCGGCACGCGCATCGCGGTCCGCCAGATTGGTTCGAGGTCTTCGCGGAGATCGCGCATAAGCTTGCCGGCCTTTGGATTCAGCCTCGGAGGCGTACCATGATCTTGGTTAACGGGATTTTGCCGGGGGTTAAACCTTAGGCCCGCCCGACCGTGGCTAGCACCCGCATACCTGTGGTCCGCTGCAGCGATCCCGGGGTCGAAAACCCGCGCCGTGCCCGGGTCTTGAGCGCCCCGGCCGTGAAGGCCAAAAACAGAGCAAAGAGGAGAGACAGCCCGATCACCGGCCATTTCAGGCTGGTGCCCGTATTGGCGATCGTGGCCGGCTCGGCGACTTTGACGCTGCCAAGTCTGTCCCATGCATCGCTTGCCGACCCGTCCGTTTGGGTGTCTGTCATCAAAGCCCGCAAACGCGTTTCGACCGCATCGCGGTTGCGTAGTAGCTCATTCCAGTGCGGCTCCAGTCCCGTGAACCGGATCAGTTTGTCCTCAACCGCCCGCAATTGCCGCGAGAGTTCAGCGCTTTGCTGGGTCAGCGAGACGGCTTCTGCTTCCAGCGAATTGAGCGAGGTCTCCAGCGCCTGATAGATCGGATTAGGGCCGCGGCGCACGGTGCCCGCTGGGCTGTCTTGAGCCTCGATGAAGGCCTTGAGCTCTTCGATCTGACGGTCAATCGCCTGCACGCGCCGGCTTTCCGGCGTATAGGTGATGAGCGCCTGGTTGCGCTCGATTTCCAGCTCGCGCAGGCGTTCCGCGCTTGAGTCTTCGACGAACAGATCCTGTTCCGCAGGCGTCTCGGCGAGCTGGGTCCGGGTGCGGTTCAATTGGGCGGTGATTGCTTTGCGGCGGGCTTCCACCGTTGAGAGCTCGCTCGAGATCACCGAGAACAGGCCCTGCGCCGTGGCACGTTCGCTGGCGAAATCGCGGATCGCGTTTTCCGCAATAAAGGCCTGAATATCATCTTCTGCCTTTAACAGATCGCCCTCGACCTTTTTGCGTTCAGCGCCGGCCTCGCTGATCGGGCGGCCTTCAAACAGTTCGGCGCGGCGATTGAGATAAGCCGCCATCACAGCGTTCAGTAATTCGGCGGCGACTTCGGGATCAGCATGGGCAAGCCTCAGCTCAATGACATTCGAGCTCGGCGCAATCCGGGCTGAGAGGGCCTTCTGAAACGCGTCGACGCCTTGCTGAAAATGCGCCGTTCGGATGGCTTCAATGCCAGCCCCTTCGGACCGTTGCAGCGCGCGCTCTTGAGCGGCAGCGATCTCAGGATAGGTCCGAGACAATGGAAACCGCGACAGCGTCCTTTCGGCCACCAGGCGCGTTCGCAAGATCTGAAGTTCGCCCTGCACCGAATTTGGGACGCCATAATCGCGATCAACCCGCCCTGCATCCGTCGTCACATAAAGCGCCGATCGCGACTCGTAACTGACCGGCATCCAGGACGCGACCAGCCATCCTAATACCAAAACAGGGACCGCCACCAGAAGCATGAGCCATTTTGCCCGCCAGAGATGCAGCAGAAAATCAGCCGAGCTGAGGCGCGACCGGGCAGGGACATAGCCAGCGTCGGCCTGCAAAACCCTATTCGGGCGCCGGTCAGCTTTGTCGGTCATCCACGCGGGCTCCGAGCTCGAAATCTGTTCGATTCTTCATACAGGCTTGATACTTCCTTAAACATTAACACAGACGCTGACTTCTGTTTATTTCTCGACCCTTGGCCGCCATGAATCGCCTGCTTTGCCTTGCTTTGATTCCCACGCTTCTTGCGGGATGCCAAACCGTTGAGCCGACGCAAAACGACACCTTTGTTCAGCAGGATTGGTGGCAAACCCATGCCAGCCGCGCCGACTATTTGCTCGCCCCGGGCGATCAGCTGGAGATCATCATTCACACCGCGCCGGAGCTGACGCGAACCGTGACGATTGGGCCGGATGGTCAAATCCGTATGCCCTATTCAGGCCCTGTCGAGGCCTCAGCGCGCACCGTAGAACAAGTCCAAGCCGCCCTGCGCGCGACACTGGCAAGCGAGTTGCGAAACCCGGACCTGGATGTCTTGCTGACCGACACGCCCTCGCAACGGATCTTTGTCGGCGGCGAGGTGGCTGCCCCAGGCCTGTATGAGCTGCCCGGCGCGATCGATCCTTTGCAAGCGATCATTCTGGCCGGCGGCTTCAGCCGGGCCGGCAGCGCCAATACGGTCATCCTGATGCGGCGCCAGGCCAATGGTGCGGTGGCGTCCGCAATAATTGGCCAGTCTAGCAAGGCCCCGACCGTCAGCGCGCCTTTGCAAAGGTTTGATATCGTCTTTGTCACCCGCAGGCCGATCGAGAATGAAAACCTCTTCGTTCGCCAATATGTTCGCGATTCCCTGCCGCAGGAGTTTGCCGCGATCTACGCCGCCCCCAGCCGCGACCGCTAATCAGGCCTTTCAACCACCCGCCATAGCGCTTATGCGAGAGGAAACTCATGATAGGAGCTTCCACACATGGCCGATGCCGAAAACACAATTCAAATGGAAACCAGCAAGGGCAGCGTAACGATCGAACTTCGTCCGGATCTTGCCCCTGGCCATTGCGATCGTATCCGCGAACTTGCGCGCGAAGGGTTTTATGATGGGATCATCTTCCACCGCGTGATTGATGGCTTCATGGCTCAAGTCGGCTGTCCGGATGGCACCGGCATGGGCGGATCGGACAAGCCTAATCTGCAAGCCGAGTTCAATGCCGAGCCGCATGTGCGCGGCATCTGCTCAATGGCCCGCACAAATCAACCACACAGCGCCAATAGCCAGTTCTTCATTTGCTTTGATGATGCCCGTTTTCTGGACAATCAGTACACGGTCTGGGGCCAGGTCACCGAAGGCATGGATGTGATTGACCAGCTGGCCAAAGGTGAGCCACCGCGCAATCCAGACTCCATTGTCTCTATGAAAGTTGCCGCAGACAGCTAAAGTTCAGCTTCGTTAGACGAGACTGCGCCAATGGCTACGGCAAGATCAAAACAATCCGTGCGATGGTGGGGCGGGCGACTGCTCGGCTCCCGCATCGCGCGGCTGATTTTCGCCTCCAACCTGGCCGGCCTGATCATTTTGATTGTTGGCGCGATGGTGCTCAACGAAATGCGGGCAAGCTTCGTCGTCTCGAAGAAACAGGATCTCATCGGCCAAGCGCAGCTGCTGTCTAACCTGATCGGCGATGATGCCGCCTATGGCGAACCACAACCCATCCTGGATGACGCCCTCGCCAAGGATGTGCTCGCGTCCCTCTCGCTGCCGCAAACGCTGCGCGGCAAGATTTACAGCACAGAAGGCGAACTGGTCGGCGACAGTTATTTCCTGTCTGACCGCGTCATTGTCGAGAACCTGCCGCCCTTGCAGGACCCGGATCAATTGACCGTGTGGAGCAAGAGTCTGTCTGAATGGGCGGTCTCGCTGCTCGGCTCATTCCGCCCCTCCGAGGGCGAGGACGCGGTGCGAACCCTAACCTTTGAAGAAGAATTTGCCGAAGCCATTATCGGCAATGAAGCGGCCAGTCAGCGCTTCAATGATCGCGGCCAGCGGATCATCTCGGTGTCCTTGCCCATTCAGCACGTGTCGGCGGTGGTCGGCGTGCTCACGGTCGAGTCGAACGATATTGACGCCATAATCCGGGCCGAGCGAGCGGCGCTGATCCCGTTTATCGCGGTTGCAATCCTGGTCGCGCTGGTCACATCCGCTCTGTTGACCATCGGAATCGCCAACCCGCTGCGAAAGCTGGCCAGCGCCGCCGACCGGATTCGCGGCGGCACCAGCAACCAGCTGGATTTACCGCGCATCACCAAACGTCACGATGAAATCGGCCATCTCGCGCAATCGGTGGAAGCGATGACCGCGGCGCTGTTCGAGCGGATTACCGCGAATGAGTCCTTTGCCGCGGATGTCGCGCATGAGCTGAAAAATCCGCTCACCTCTATTCGCTCCGCCGTCGAAACCGCTGAAATGGTCCAGGATGATCCGGAAAAGCGCGAAAAATTGCGCAAAGTCATCGCTCAGGATGTGCAGCGACTGGACCGTCTGATCACCGATATTTCCAATGCCTCGCGCCTGGAAGCGGAAATCACGCGGATTCCAGCCGAGCAGCTCGATATATCCCGATTTATTGGCGAAATCGTCCGAACTTATGAGAATCTCGAGCATCAACGGAACGTTAAAGTCGTGTTCAATGATGCGACCATGAATGCCGGCTTGACCGTGCGCGGCCGCGAAGGGCCTTTGGGCCAGGTTTTGCGCAATCTGATCGACAATGCCCGCTCTTTCTCGCCGGAAGCGGACGAGGTGACGGTAACCTTGCGCCAGAGCCGCCAGGGGCCGCAAACGACCGCCTGCATCCTGGTCGAGGATAATGGCCCCGGCATTCCCGAAGATAAGCTGAAAAAAATCTTTGAGCGCTTCTACACGGATCGCCCGGCTGGGTCGGCATTTGGCAATAATTCAGGGCTCGGCCTGTCAATCGTCGCACAGATAGTTGAAACCCATATGGGAACGGTCACAGCTGCAAATCGTGACACTGGCGGCGCGCGGTTTACCATAGAATTGCCCGCCATATAGGCCGATTCCAACCCGTTAATGAGAATTGAACGCGCCTATTGAGAATAATGCTCAGTTGTGCTATATAAAACTGTCACAACACCATATCCGAGCCATGCATTTGTCGGCACCTGAGAAAAGAAGTTCTCGCCGGCATCGTGGCTCGTTTGCGTAGAAGAAGAGGTCTCCACATGGCAACAGCAGATACACTGGATTTCGCAGAAGGTCAGAAAATCGTCTATCCGGCCCACGGTGTCGGTACCGTAACCGCGATTGAGCAGCAGCAAGTCGCTGGTATGACCCTGGAAGTCTACGTTGTCTCGTTCGACCAGGACAAGATGATCCTGCGCGTCCCAACCAATCGCGCGATTGCGTCGGGAATGCGGGCGCTGGCCGGGTCGAAACTGGTCGATGACGCACTCAAAACGCTGGGCGGAAAGGCCCGCATCAAGCGGACCATGTGGTCGCGTCGGGCGCAAGAATATGAAGCCAAGATCAATTCTGGCGATCTGATCTCAATCGCTGAGGTTGTTCGCGACCTGCACCGCATGGAAGATCAGCCTGAGCAGTCCTATTCCGAGCGTCAGCTTTACGAGAGCGCGCTTGACCGTATGGCCCGCGAATTGGCCGCCGTTGAAAGCATTGATCACAGCACGGCCATGGACCGTCTGGCCGAGTCCCTCGCCAAGAAGAAGGCCGCCTGAAAGGGTCAGCCGGACAGCGGCGAAGACGAATAAGAAAAGCCCCGCCGAACCGGCGGGGTTTTTTGCTTTTAGAGCGTCCAAAAAAAATTCAAGAAAAAACTGATCCACTCTCGTTTGTGTCCCGTAGAGAAACATGAACACACCCTTAACGGGCAATGGGAGATGGACATGGACACCGCGCAACAGAGTGGAAATGCCGATCGACGCTTCGTCAGAAAAGCGATGAAGGCACCAATGTTGGAAGCCGAACACGAACTTGATCTGGCGCGGCGATGGCGCGAACAGGATGATGAACGGGCCCTCCACGAACTGACCACCGCTTATATGCGTCTGGTCATCTCCATGGCCTCAAAATTCCGCCATTATGGCCTGCCTCTGGCCGATCTCGTGCAGGAAGGAAATGTTGGCCTGATGCAAGCCGCTGCACGGTTTGAACCGGCGCGCGAGGTTCGCTTCTCGACCTATGCGGCCTGGTGGATCCGGTCTTCGATCCAGGATTATGTCCTGCGCAATTGGTCCATCGTCCGCACCGGCACCACCGCCGCGCAGAAATCCTTATTCTTCAATCTGCGCCGGTTGCGCGCCAAAATTGATGATACTGGCGATGCGGTGATGACGGCGGCCAACAAGAAATGGGTCGCTGAACATCTCGGCGTGCCCGAGCGCGATGTGGAGACGATGGCGTCGCGCCTATCCGCCTCGGATCGCTCTTTAAACGCCCCGCTCGCCACCGATGGCGATGCGCAATGGCAGGACCTGTTGCCAGACAATAGCGCAACCCCGGACCAAGTGGTCATGGAAGAGCGCGACAATGCCAAGCGCAAGGAATGGATCGCTGAGGCGCTTCAGGTTCTGAATGATCGCGAAACCCTGATCATCACGGAACGCCGGCTGTCTGAAGACACGGTGACGCTGGAAGTGCTGGGCAAGCGCCTCGGCATCTCCAAGGAACGCGTCCGTCAAATCGAACATCAGGCGCTCAACAAGCTTCGCAAAACGCTGACCAAAATGGTCGGTGACCCGAATAAAGCCGGCCTCATCCCGGCCGTATAATCCTAGTTCAGATCCCTTTTTGCAGGTTCGTGAGGTGCTCCCTTGCGAACCTGTTTTTCTATTCCCACATGAGCTTCAGAAGGGTTGCCGCTGAGCGGGACCTGCCAAAACTGAAACAAGCTCCGCGCGATCTGAGATCGGCGGAATATCTGCCTTTGAAAGGGGATCGCGAATGAATTTCGATACCTATACCGAACGCGCCCAAAGCGTGTTGCAAGCCGCCCAGACAGCGGCCCTCGCCAATTCCAATCAGATCTTTACGCCCGAGCATATTCTGAAAGCCATGCTCGAAGACCGTGACCAGTTGGCCGTGAACCTGATCCGCGCGGCTGGCGGGCAACCCGAACAAGTCGCGCAATTGGTGGACGAAGCCTTGCGCGCCATCCCTAAAGTCAGCGGCGGTCAATCCGGCCTGCGCTTGGATCAAGCGACCGCAAAACTGTTCGCCGACGCCGAAGCCGGCGCCAAGAAAGCCGGCGATAGCTTCATCACCGTCGAGCGCATGTTGATCGCGCTGGCAGGCCTGAAAAACTCAAAAGCCGCAGACGCGCTGCAGCGCGCGGGCGTGACCGGGAATCTGCTCGAAGCCGCTGTGACGCAGCTTCGCCAGGGCCGGACGGCCGATAGCGCCAATGCCGAAGAAGGCTATGAAGCGCTGAAGAAATATACGCGCGACCTCACCGCAGACGCCCGCTCTGGCAAGCTTGACCCGGTGATTGGCCGCGACGAAGAAATCCGCCGCGCGATCCAGGTTCTGTCGCGCCGGACGAAAAACAACCCGGTCCTGATCGGTGAACCTGGCGTCGGTAAGACCGCGATTGCGGAAGGATTGGCGCTGCGCATTGTCGATGGCGATGTGCCGGAAAGCCTCAAGAATAAACGCCTGCTGGCGCTCGACATGGGGGCGCTGATCGCCGGCGCAAAGTTTCGCGGCGAGTTCGAAGAGCGGTTGAAAGCGGTCCTCAAAGAAGTCGAACAGGCTGAAGGCGGAATCGTTCTATTCATTGACGAGATGCACACTTTGGTCGGCGCCGGGAAAACAGATGGCGCGATGGATGCGTCCAATCTGATCAAGCCCGCGCTCGCCCGCGGCGAGCTGCACTGCCTGGGCGCAACCACATTGGATGAGTATCGCAAATATGTGGAAGGCGATGCGGCTTTGGCGCGGCGGTTTATGGCGGTCTATGTCGATGAGCCAACAGTAGAAGACACCATTTCCATTCTGCGCGGCCTGAAAGGGCGCTATGAAGCCCATCATGGCGTCCGAGTCAGCGACAGCGCGATTGTCTCGGCTGCAACTCTGTCCAATCGCTATATTACCGATCGCTTCCTGCCGGATAAGGCCATCGATCTGATGGATGAAGCGGCATCGCGTCTGCGCATGCAAGTCGACTCCAAGCCCGAAGAGCTCGACGAAATTGACCGCCGTTTGCTGCAGCTGAAGATCGAAGCCGAAGCGCTGAAAAAAGAAAAAGACGCCGCCTCCAAGGAACGCCTCAAGACAATTGAGGGCGAAATCAGTGAGCTGCAAACCCAATCGGATGAGCTGACCACGGCTTGGGCGGCGGAGAAAGACAAGCTGAAAGGCGCCGCATCCGCCAAGGAAGAGCTCGACCGGGCCTATGCCGCCATGGCTGAAGCCCAAAGGGTGGGCGATCTGCAACAAGCCTCCGAACTCAAATTCTCGACCATTCCAGAGCTCGAGAAACGCATCTCTGATGTGGAAGGCAGCGAAGAACCGGCCGGCGATGGCGGCCTGGTCTCGGAAGTTGTGAGGCCCGACCATATCGCGGCCGTGGTCAGCAAGTGGACCGGCATCCCGGTCGACAAGATGCTAGAAGGGGAGCGCGAGAAATTGCTGCGCATGGAAGATGCGCTGCGAGCGCGTGTGGTCGGCCAGGAAGATGCCTTGCAGGCGGTTTCCAATGCCGTCCGTAGAGCGCGCGCCGGATTGCAGGATCCGAACCGGCCTATTGGCTCTTTCCTGTTTGTCGGCCCGACCGGGGTCGGCAAAACTGAGCTGACCAAGGCTTTGGCCGAGTTCATGTTTGATGATGACAGCGCGGTGCTGCGGCTCGACATGTCGGAATTCCAGGAAAAGCACTCCGTGGCGCGCCTGATCGGGGCCCCTCCCGGCTATGTCGGCTATGATGAAGGCGGCGTGCTCACCGAAGCGGTGCGCCGGCGCCCTTATCAGGTGGTTTTGTTCGACGAGGTCGAGAAAGCCCACCCGGACTTGTTCAACACTTTGCTGCAAGTGCTCGATGATGGCCGCCTGACCGATGGTCAGGGCCGAACGGTCGACTTCAAGAACACCGTCATCATCATGACCTCGAACTTGGGTTCAGAGGCGATTGCGAGCGGCGATGAGGGCGACTTGTCCTTGGCCCAAAAGGACGCCGTGTCCGCGGCGATCCGGATGCATTTCCGACCCGAATTCATCAACCGGATCGACGAGACTGTGTTCTTTAAACGCCTCGGACGGAGCGAGATTGATCATATTGTCGACATCCAGATCGGGCGTCTGGAAGGCCTCCTGAAGGATCGCAAGATGACCATCGAGCTCGGCGAAGGCGCACGGCGATGGCTCGCCGATCAGGGCTATGATCCTGTCTATGGGGCCCGTCCGCTGAAACGCGTGATCCAGAAAGAGCTGCAAGATCCATTGGCAAGGCTGCTGTTGGAAGGCCGTATTCACGATGGCGAACAGATCACAGTCGACGTGGAGAATAATAGCCTGACCATTAATGGCGTGCCGAATGAATTCGCCAAAGGGGCCGCAGCGCTAAATTAGCGCTGCGGACACCCTGTTATGGTTAACATACTGGAAAAACACGGTTTTTCTTGCAACTTCTGCGAGAATCAAGACACTGGGATAATGAACTTCGCGCAAAAATGAGCGATCTGCCCCGAACATTGAGTTCATGGAGCAGCCTTATGCGAACACTTTCATCAAGCCTTTCAGCGCTTATGCTGGTCGGATTTTCTCATGCCGAGACGAGCGTGCCGGTGGCGATCGACTCCCAACATGCGGCGCACCTTCTACCGGCCGTCGGCGAGAAGCGATCGGAAACTGTTGGCGATCGATCTGAGGCGCAGCAGCCGTGCGAGATGCGGATCGACGGATCGGGTTTGCGCGACCCGGTCTATCCGAAATGCATTGATGAGTTCATCACCCAGGTCATGGAAGCCAAGAACGCCGCCGCGGTGCCTGACACCTACCTCATCAAAGACCACACGCCCGCATCGCTGTTCGATTGATAGTTCCCGCGAGCTGAGACCCGGAAGGAGAGTCCGGTCGGGAGAAGACTGTATTTGAGAGAAAAGACACCCGTCCTCCCAGTGGGGACGGGTTTGGTTTAATTGGTCGGCGTGGTGGCCGTGCCGACAGAGGCCGTGATCAACGCATCCTCTCGCGCGGGCTGGGTCGCTCGAATGGCATCAATGCGGTCGCGCTCCACCTCAAAGGCCTGGAAAATCTCAGGATCCATGGCAAGTTTACGACCGGTTGGCAGTTTCAGGCGCATCACGTCGACGGGTTTGCCACGCTTCCAGACCTCATAATGAAGATGCGGTCCAGTCGAGGCGCCGGTGGAGCCGACATAGCCGATAATCTGACCCTGCCGCACGGAGCGCCCAGATTTAATCCCGCGGCCATAGCGCGACATGTGCGCATAGGCGGTCTTATACCCTTTGGCGTGCCGGATGCGGACATAATGCCCATAGCCGCCATAGCGGCTGGCCCGTTCGACAACGCCATTGCCTGCGGCATAGATGGGCGTGCCCGTCGGGGCGGCGAAATCGGTCCCTTTGTGCAGGCGCGTATAGCCGCTGATCGGGTGTCGGCGCGTGCCAAATCGTGAGGAGAGCCGCGCGCCATTGATCGGCGTCTTCATCAGGAATTTTGTGGAGCTTTCGCCATTCGCCTGGAAATAGTCGGTGATTTTCTCGTCCGGCGTCGTGAAGCGATAGAAGGACTTGTTGACCGCCTTGCCATTCAAGGCCGCAAAGTGAACGTCACCGCGGCGGATGACATTGCCGCGCTCATCGGTGAGCACGTCGAACACCATTTCAAACTCATCGCCCGGATGAACTTCGCGTTGGAAGTCCAGATCATAGGCAAAGACTTGCGCGAAATCGACGACTTGCTGATCTTCCGCGCCGAGCATTTGCGCATCGCGGTACAGGCTCGTCTCGATCTTGCCTTTGACAATGAACGGGGTCGGAATGAGCAGCGAATTCAACTCGAACGCCTTGAATTCACCATTCGGCATCCGTTTCGCCATCAGGCGGCGGCCCGCGTCGACGTCGACGCTGAGGGCATTCAACCCGTCGGAGGCAACATGCGCTTTCACTTCCAGTCCTGGGCGCACCCGCCGGGCATCCAGCAGATCGGCCTGGGTCAGGCTGTACAGCGCCTGATGGCCCTGATTTTCCGGTAGGTCCAACCGATTGACCAGGTCAGACAGGGTTTCGCGCCGCTTCAAAGTTGCCGGACGCACTTCCAAGGCGGCGCCAATGCCGAAATCTTCGGGATCGATTGGTTGCGCGGCCAGATTCAAAGGCTGAACTTCTTCAACGGGCGCTTCGACGGCTGTTTCCTGTTCCAGTTCGAGCGTTAAAACCGTGACACCAGACAAGCCAATCAGAACCCCAAGGGCAAACAGACTGCGCGTCCCTGCGGACAGTGATTTCAACATATCGCTCTAACTCCCGCGGTTCCGCGCTTTGGACTTTGCGACCGCTTCAGCATCTTATTCACGACAGACGTTCAAGAATTGTGCCGTTAAAGACTTAATAACCTGTTCCTTTCGCTGGCAAGGTCTGATCGACCTGATTGAGATGTCATTTCCGTCACAATTCCAGCGCGTGAATAGGCGTGTGCGGGCTGTGACCGACCAGCCTCTAGACTCGCGCGTCTGAAGCTTTATCTCGGGGGCCATGCGGATCACCGTTCTGGTTATTTTTGGCGCCATTATCGCGCTCGCCCTCACCTTTTGGGGTGTCTCGTCCATGTGGGCGCAAATGGGCGTCACCATGTCCTTGCATGGCTGGATCGCCTACGGCCTTGGCGTGGTGGTCAGCATTCTCCTGGCCGGCGGCCTGTTCTTCCTGACATTTAAGAGCGCCCGCGATGGATATGACGATATCGATCGGCCTGAAGATCTGAACGAATAGTCACGTCAAAAGCCGACGAATCGGCTAGAGAGAAGAAGATTGACTATTCTGGGGCTGAGAAATGATCGAACCTTCCCGTCTTGCTGCTTTTATTGCGTCGCGCATCTGCCATGATCTGATTTCACCTGTCGCATCGGTGAACTCTGCGCTGGAGCTCCTCGATGAGCCCGGCGATGCGGACATGAAAGCCCAGGCCGAGCAATTGCTGCAGAATGGCGCTGAATCGGCCGGCGCGCGGATCCAGTTGCTGCGTTACGCCTTCGGCTCGGCCGGCCTGTCCGACACCGCCGCCGACCGCCATGAGGTGCGTCAGATCATTGAAGGCTTCATGAAAGGGCATAAGCCGAGCGTTGAATGGGAAATCGACACCGATCATTTTAGCTGCGGCCATGCCCGCGTGCTGATGAATCTGGTCATCCTGGCCACCGCCGCGATCCCGCGCGGCGGCGTCGTTTCACTGCAAGTCAGAAATGAGGCTGACGGTCTGACCGTTTCGGCTGAAGCCAAAGGCCCAAAGGCGCGCCTCGCTGATTTCGTTGAATCAGCCTTTGGCGGCAGCACACCGGAAGAGGGTTGGTCGGCGCGAACCATTCAGCCGCTCTTTGCGACAATGGTGGTTCAGGATCTTGGCGGAAGCATTACGGCAACCGGTGCCGAAGAGTGTGTGACCTTCACCGCCAGCGGCTTGCGGGCCGAGGGCTAACCGCCTGTTAAGTAAAATCCCATCATATGGACGTCTAAACTGCTGGTTGATGGGCTATGAAACACTGTCTGATTGTTGATGATTCCCGCGTTGTTCGCACCGTAGCAGGCCGCATTGTAAAGGATCTGTCCTTTTCGGTCTCCGAAGCCGCTGATGGCGCCCAAGCCCTTGAAATGTGCCGGGAAGAGATGCCCGACGCCATTCTGCTCGACTGGAACATGCCGGTTATGAATGGTCTGGATTTCCTGCGGGCCCTGCGCCGCGAAGAGCACGGCCAGGACCCGATTGTCGTCTTCTGCACCAATGAAAATGACTCCGAACATATCAGCGAAGCCATCCGCGCCGGTGCGAATGAGTATATTATGAAACCGTTTGATGCCGAGATCGTGGAAAGCAAATTCGCAGAGGTCGGCCTTGTCTAAAGCAATTTCTTAACGAAATTGCCGTCTGTAGTAACTTTTTGAAAGTTCCGAGGGCTGACCATGCAGGAAAGCACATTTAACGAGCTTGCAGATCTGGCCTTGCGCCAGAGCGGTCAGAACATCCCCGCCTCCAAAGCCTATTTGATGGAAGCGCGCCTCAGCACGATTGCCCGGCGCGAGAACTTTGCCACTTTGGATGACCTGGTCCATTGCTTGAAAGCCCGGCCAAATCCGCGCTTTGAGCAGGAAGTTGCCTCGGCGTTGACCGGAAAGTCGACGCGGTTCTTTGCGGATCGTGAGCTACTCGATAAGATCGTCGATACCGCTTTGCCGATGCGGTTGGAGCATTCGAAGACCGGCCGGTTGCGGGTTTGGTGCGCCGGTGTCTCCACCGGTCAGGAAGCCTGGTCATTGGCTATGTTGCTGCGCGAAGCGGTCGGATCCCCGCTCACCAATGCCGAGATCGAGATTGTCGGCACCGACCTTTCAACCCCGTGCATTGAGACCGCGAAACAAGGTATCTACGGGCACTTTGACGTCCAAAAAGGCCTGTCCATCCACCGCCTGATGACGAATTTCGATCGCCGCGACAATGGCGACTGGTCGATCAAAGCCGAGCTGCATGAAAAAGTGCGATTCCGGCGCCATAATTTGCTGGAATCGACCCGTGATCTTGGCCAATTCGACATCATCATTTGCTGCAATGTGTTGAGCGGCTTGGCGCAAGCAGCCCGCGCCCAGGTGGTCGAGACGCTGAGCGCGCACTTGCTGCCCGAAGCCTTCCTGTTTGCCGGTACAGACGAAAACTTGCAGGGGGTTTCACCCTCCATCAAACCATCTCGCGCCCTGCGCGGCGCGTTCGAACGGGATATTTCTGGTAAAAAGACAGAAGCAGCGTAGAATGCAACGTAATCATCATGAAGGAGGACGCCGTTATGGGCATGATGGAAGCGATTCAAACGTTTTTCGCGCGCTATACCGATTTTAAGGGAAGATCTCGTCGATCCGAATACTGGTGGGTAGTGCTCGCCGTGTTTTTGGTTTTTGGTGTGGGCGGCTTTATCATCGGCTTAATCGCAGGCGTTGCAGGCGGTGGTGGACTAAACGTGATTGGATACCTGTTGTTTGGTATCATGGGCCTGGCATATCTCGCCATTATCATTCCGCTCATCGCACTCATGGTGCGACGGTTCCACGACCTAGATCAAACGGGCTGGCTCGCATTGGTTTTCATCCTGCTCAGCTTTATCCCTATAATCGGCTTACTCGCGAGCATTGGGCTGATTGTCTGGTTCGCGATGCCAGGCACGACCGGCCCGAACAAATATGGCCCCGACCCGAAGGGCGGGCATGATGTTGGCGTGTTCAGCTGATTGAAATCAATACGAATCTAGACTGCACCCGCCGCTGAATGCTGGCGGGGG